>Ga0209368_1000002_pt1 | contig 1119326 bp, 1096 predicted proteins | sample EBPBio242008_DNA_FD_185862 | JGI IMG/M metagenome (GOLD analysis project Ga0209368, IMG submission 185862) | Wastewater treatment Type I Accumulibacter community from EBPR Bioreactor in Madison, WI, USA - Reactor 1_4/24/2008_ DNA (SPAdes)... | ecosystem: Engineered > Bioreactor > EBPR >... | reverse complement strand
GGTGGCCGCAAAGCTCTGGGCGGCGACCATGGCGCCGTAGTTGGTGTTGATCGAGGCCATTTTGGCGCTCTCCTTGTGTCTTCGACATGTCTGATCGACCTTTTGCCGATCAGGAGCGTTTTGCTCGAAGGTTCCCGCAGCAAGGGTCAGGCCAAAGAATCTCCTCGGAATTCATATCTAACTTATTGTATTTGATTAGTTTTTTATGATATTGCACCTGATGAACGAGCGGCGGCAGGCACTTCCTGCCGGGCTCGGCAAATTCTGCCCGGCCCGACCTAGGCGCGGGTCTAAAGCTAAGTAATCAAAGAAAAAGGGCGCGCCGGGGAGACCCCGACGCGCCCGGAAGTTTCTTCCCGGCGGTCAGACCGCCGGATCGCCGACTTAGCGGAACAGGCCCAGGAGGGCCGAGCTTGAGTTGTTGGCGATCGACAAGGCCTGCACACCCAGCTGCTGCTTGGTCTGCAGAGCCGTCAGCCTGGCCGACTCCTTGGCCAGGTCGGCGTCAACGAGGTTGCCCGCCCCCGCTTCCAGGGCGTCCTGGAGCTTCTGGGTGAAGGCCAGCTGGCGCTCATACGACTTGGCGTTCGTGCCTTCGGTCTGAAGGATCGCCGAATATTCGTTGATCACCGCCTGGACGTTCGCAGCCGTGGCCGAGGCCGCCGCATTGAGTGCGGTGGCCGCAGCAGTCATCGCCGCCGAACCATCGAACACGCCGGCGGTGCGAGCGCTGGCGACTTCCGCGGCCAGGGCCGTATAGTCGGCCTGATAGGCCGTGGTGGTCCCACCCAGTTCGATGGCGGCCGCGAGAGCCTTCATCTCCGTCAGCGCCGCCATCATCGATTCACCCGCAGCGATACGCACGTCGGAGATCGACTGGTTGCGCAGCAGGTTGTTGGCGGTGGCGTCGAGGGCCTTGGCGTTGGCCTTCTGGGTGTTGGCGATGGCCCAGACAGCGCCGTTGTCCTTGGCCGAAGAAACCTTCAGGCCGGTGGTGACGCGGTTTTGGACCTTGTCGAGTTCGCGGCTGGTGGCCGCAAAGCTCTGGGCGGCGACCATGGCGCCGTAGTTGGTGTTGATCGAGGCCATTTTGGCGCTCTCCTTGTGTCTTCGACATGTCTGATCGACCTTTTGCCGATCAGGAGCGTTTTGCTCGCATCCGTCCATGCAAAGAACGGGCCAAGAAGGCTTGGTAAGTCTTTATTATATTAAAGTTTTCTTTGCCGTCCTGGATGCGCGAAAGCGCCGGGCGTTGGGCCCGGCGCTTCCACATGTCAGCCGATAGCGGCGTGCAAGACGCCTTAGCCTCGGAACAGGCCAAGCAGCGCCGAGCCGGAATTGTTGGCGATCGACAAGGCCTGCACACCCAGCTGCTGCTTGGTCTGCAGGGCCGTCAGTCGAGCGGATTCCTTGGCGAGATCCGCATCGACCAGATTGCCCGCCCCCGCTTCGAGGGCGTCCTGGAGCTTCTGGGTGAAGGCCAACTGGCGCTCATACGACTTGGCGTTCGTGCCGACCGTCTGCAGGGCTCCAGCCCAGGCGTTGATCGAGGCTTGAACATCAGCGGCCGTGGCGGCGGACGCCGTTGCGTTGGGCAGGCCGCTGCCCGGCGTTGTCAGAGCGGCCGTGCCGTCGAACACCGCGGCGGCGACCGCTGCGGTGATCTCGCCCCGCAGCGCGGTGTAGTCGTTCTGATAGGCGGTTGTGGTTCCGCCGGCCTCGATGGCGGCGGCCAGCGCCTTCATCTCGGTCAGGGCGGCCATGATGGTGTCGCCGGCGGCCAGGCCGACATCGGCGATCGCCTGCTGGCGGCTCAGATTGTTCAGGGTGGCGTCCAGCGCCTTGGAGTTCGCGCGCTGGGTCAGGGCGACAGCCCACACCGCGCCGTTGTCCTTGGCGTTGGCGATCTTCAGACCGGTGGTGACCCGGTTCTGGACCTTGTCGAGCTCGCGACCGGTGGCGGCGAAGCTCTGGGCGGCGATCATCGCGCCGTAGTTCGTATTGATCGAGGCCATTTTGGCGTCCTTGCTGTCTTCGACAATGCCGACGCCATTTTGGCGACGGGAGCGTTTTGCTCGTGACGACTAAGGAGCAACGACCGGGCCAGTCGAGGAGGCGCGATCAATTTCTTTTAAAACAAAGAGTTATTCATCTGGTGTAAGTGCAGTGCGCAAACCTTAACAAGGAAGAAATTTCCTGACTGGGCACAGATTGCCGAGTCGTTAAGGCATCTCAGGCCGGAACGGCCTCGGTTCCGGCGCCGCCCAGGCCCTGCATGATCATCTTGTTCAGGTCGATCAGGGTCTCGAAGTCCTCCTCGCCCTTCATCACCAGCGAGGTGTGGCGCGACACGAACAGGCTGAGCGAGATGATATTGGCCCGCATCTGCACCGGCAGACCGTTGACCTCATCAGCGCATGCGCCGGCCATGGTCGACCAGACCTGACGGTTCCAGCCCAGCGCGTCGATCCGCGTGGCGAAGTCCTTCGGATCACTCTGCGAGGCCGCGATCAGCGCCCGGGTGACCTGGCCGAACAGCCGGTACTCGAGCGCCCGGGGGCTCTCAGTCCGCTGCGCGGTCTGCTGATAGGCCTGAAGCCCCATGCCCCAATCTCTCGTCTTCGTATTCGATCAGTTTGCGGGCCGCGAGCAGCCCCTTGTAGTACTCGCGCGCCATGACGTGGCGCGAAGCGGCCACGCAGCTGGCCAGAACGTCGGGGTTCTTGATGACCCCCATGAATTCGGTCAGGCGCTGGGCGAAGTCGTCGTAGAATTTCTCCGCCGAGCCCTCGTCCAGGTACATCATCATGACCGGGAAATAGATCCGGCGGGCCGGCGTATTGGCGTCTTCGGGCTGGAGAATGTCCTTCTCGCGCAGCACGGACGCCTTGTTCTGCAGGATCAGAACACCGCGCTTGTCGCCGTTCTGCACGACGGCGCCGTTGAGGACAAAACGCTCCCCCGGTTTCAGCGACAGCTTGAGCGGCATTCAGCCCTCCACGATCCCTAGCCATACAGGCGGGCGGTTAATCCTCGGTGTCCTGTCTGGCGGTTTATGGTTAGCGGCGGATTAACCCTGTTTCGAGAACAGCGGGCTGGATAGGACGTTCTTGAGGTCCGGAACCCTCCATGACCAAGCTCGACGACACGCCCGGCCGCCCTGGCGTCGAGCACGTCAAACCGCTGGAGCCCCGCGAGAAGCCGGACCAGCTGACGAAGACCGCACCGTCGGAGCACCATCAGGTGGCCCTGGTCGACGAGGCGCTTGAAGAGAGCTTTCCCGCCTCGCACCCGCCGACGCCCAAGCGCATCGCCTAACCTTCGCGGGCGACGCCATCGACGAGAGGAACGAAGCGCACCTCGATCAGGCTCTCACGCCGGAACGCGCCCCCCTCCTCGGCCACATAGCGATGTAGAAACTGGGAGCCGGCCTTGCCGACCGGGGCGATCATGACGCCGCCCGGCTTGAGCTGGGCGATCAGGTCGTGCGGTTCGTGCGGCGCAGCGGCGGTGACCATGATCCGGTCGAACGGCGCCTGCTCGGGCCATCCTTTCGAGCCGTCGCCGTGCCGGGTGATGACATTGTCCAGCCCCAGCGTCTTGAACCTCTGTTCAGCCTCACTCAGCAGCGGTCGATAGCGTTCGACCGAATAGACGAACCGCGCCAGCTTCGACAGGATCGCCGCCTGGTAGCCCGAGCCTGTGCCGATCTCCAGCACCCGATGCCGCGGCGCGACCTCCAGCGCCTGGGTCATCAGGCCGACAACGAAGGGCTGGCTGATCGTCTGGGCGCAGTCGATCGGCAGGGCCGAATCTTCCCAGGCCTGATCCAGGAATTGCGGGTGGACGAAGGCGGCGCGGTCGACCGCTTCCATCGCCTCAAGCACGCGCGCGTCGGTCACGCCCTGACGGCGCAGGCCCAGGATCAGTCGTGCGGCACGCTCTGACTCCACCTGCCGCTCAGTCCTTCACCTTGGGCGGCACGCCGCCGAGCACGCTCTTGAGGTCGTGGACGGTCTCATGGTGGGTCAGATCGATATGCAGGGGGGTGACCGAAATCCGGCCCTCGGCGACGGCGCGCAAGTCGGTGCCGTCGGCGGGGCATTGCTCGCCCTGACGGAAGCCCATCCAGTAGTAGTCGCGGCCTCTCAAATCCATGCGGCGCGTGGCGTGCATCTCGGCAGTGTCACGAAAGCCCTGACGCGTCACCTCGACCTGTTTGACCAGCTCGGGCGGCAGGTTGGGGAAGTTCAGGTTCATGATCACGCCGTCGGGCCAGCGCGCCTCGATCAGCCGCTGGATGATGCCCGGCGCAAAGGCCTCGGCGGTCTCATAGCGGGCGACCACCTCGTCGTGGAAGCGCTCAAGCGACTGCGACAGGGCGATGGAGCGAATGCCCATGGTCATGCCCTGCAGCGCCCCGGCGACCGTGCCGGAATACGAGACATCCTCGGCGATGTTGTGCCCGCGGTTGACGCCCGAGAGCACCAGATCCGGCTTGTCCGGCATCAGGTCATTGACCGCCAGGATCACACAGTCGGTTGGGGTGCCGGTGACAGAGAACCGCTTGTCGTCCAGTCGCTGAACGCGCAGCGGCTCGGTCAGGGTCAGGCCCCGCCCCTTGCCCGACTGCTCGACCGCCGGCGCGCAGATCCAGACATCGTCCGACAGCGCCAGGGCGATCCGCTCCAGCGAGGCCAGGCCCTCGGCGTCGATACCGTCGTCGTTGGTGAGGAGAATGCGCATCTAGACGTCTCCCCTCCATCGCGGCGCGATGGGGGGGCGGGCTCGCCCTGGCGAGCCGGGGGGGAGTGTCGCCGCACCGGCGCCCTGCGGTCGCCGGCCCCTCCACCCCTTCGGGGACCTCCTCCCCATTTCGCTCCGCTCATGGGGAGGAGACGATGGTTCAACCCACATAGCTGACGCCTCCCATGTACGGCTTGAGAACTTCGGGCACGGCGATGCGGCCGTCGTCCTGCTGATAGTTTTCCATCACCGCCACCAGCGTGCGCCCGACCGCCAGGCCGGAGCCGTTCAGGGTGTGAACGAACTCGGTCTTCTTCTCGCCGGCGCGCTTGAAGCGGGCGTCCATGCGCCGCGCCTGGAAGTCGCCGCAGTTCGAGCAGGAACTGATCTCGCGGTAGGTTCCCTGCGAAGGCAGCCAGACCTCCAGGTCGAAGGTCTTCTTCGCCGAAAAGCCCATGTCGCCCTTGCACAGCAGCATCCGGCGGAACGGCAGCTCCAGCGCCTTCAGCACCGCCTCGGCGCATTCGGTCATCCGGACGTGTTCGGCCTCGGAATCTTCGGGGCGGGTGATGGAGACCAGTTCGACCTTGGAGAACTGATGCTGACGGATCAGCCCGCGCGTGTCGCGCCCGGCCGACCCCGCCTCGGCGCGGAAACAGGGCGTCAGAGCGGTCAGGCGCATGGGAGTGGCGAGGTCGTCTTCGGACAGGATCTGTTCGCGGACGAGGTTGGTCAGGGAGACCTCGGCGGTGGGGATGAGGAAGCGGCGGTCCTTGTCGTCGGATAGTCTCGAAAAATACTCAACCCGGGAAAGTGTTGTCGCATATTCTGTTTCAACCGTGACGGCCCTCGCCCTCATTTCTTCAATTTGGGCAGACCAGGCTTCCGAACCGACGGCTTGTCCTACAGGGCTATTGACCAACGCCTCAATTGATCGATGCTGAAATTCTCTCACATCGTTCAGAATTTTGTCCCCGATCGGCTTGAACCCCCAATCGGTCCCGAACAAGTCCTCTTCGAACTTCGGAAGTTGCCCCGTCCCGAACATCGCGTCGTCGCGCACGAGGTAGGGAGGATTGACCTCCAGATAGCCGTGCTGGCCGGTCTGCATATCGAGCATGAACTGGCCGATGGCGCGCTCCAGACGGGCGATGCCGCCCTTGAGCACGGCGAAGCGGGCGCCGGACATTTTCGCCGCTGCCTCGAAGTCGATGAGGCCTAGCGCCTCGCCCAGGTCGGCGTGGTCCTTGGCCGGGCCGGTGGTGCGCGGCGAGCCCCAGCGGCCTGTCTCGACATTGCCGGCCTCGTCGTCGCCGTCAGGCACATCGTCGGCGGCCAGGTTCTTCAGTTCGGCGAGCATTCCCTGCGGGCCCAACAGCTTGCCGAACAGGTCGCGCTCAACCGCTTCGCTCCCGCTGATCACGCCCTTGAGACCCTCGACCTCGACCTTGAGGCGCTCGGCCTCAGCCAAGTCCTTTTTGCCCATGGCGGCGCCGATGGATTTGGAGGCGGCGTTGCGGGCGGCCAGGGCTTCCTGTCCTCGTGTCTGGGCGGCGCGCAGGTCACGGTCCAGCGTCAGGATGTCGGCCACGACAGCCTCCGCATCTTCGACGCCGCGCGCGGTCCAGCCCTCGATGTAGCTCTTCGGATTTTCGCGGATGGCCTTGATGTCGTGCATGGGTCGGTCAGTCGTTTCGGGAGGAGGAAACCGTCTAGCCTCCCCGATGGAGTCGGGCAACGCGGGCGATCCTTGTCGAGGCGACATTCGGGCGGATGCGGGCACGGCTTTTTCGCGCCCCCCCCATGCGAGACCTGATCGCGCCCTAGTCCCGGTCCCGCTGCCGCACTATACCCCGCCCATGAGCACTTTTCGCACCCTCGATGACGCCGCCGATCTCGCTGGCAAGACCGCCCTTGTGCGCGTCGATTTCAACGTCCCGATGGAAGGAGGGCGCGTCACCGACGACACCCGCCTGAGGGCGGCGCTTGCGACTATCGACAAGCTGCGCGAGGCGGGGGCCAAGGTTGCGCTTCTGGCCCACTTCGGGCGGCCAAAGGGGGCCCGTGTCGCCGAGATGAGCCTGGAGCCGGTCGTGGCCCCGCTGGAAGCCCTGCTCGGCGCGCCGGTCCGTTTCGCCGCGGACTGCATAGGCGACGAGGCGCGGGCGACGCTCGACGACCTCGACGCCGGCGGCGTGGCCTTGCTTGAGAACGTCCGCTTCCACGCCGGTGAAGAGCAGAACGACGCCGCCTTCGCCGATGCCCTGGCGATGCTCGGCGACCTCTATGTCAATGACGCCTTCTCGGCGGCGCACCGCGCCCACGCCTCGACAGAGGGGCTGGCGCGGCGCCTGCCGGCCTACGCCGGCGAATCCATGCGCCGGGAACTTGAGGCGCTCGACGCCGCCCTCGGCAGCCCCAGGACGCCTGTTCTGGGCATCGTCGGCGGCTCCAAGGTCTCGACCAAGCTCGACCTGCTCGAAAATCTGGTCAGCAAGCTGGACCGGCTGGCCATAGGCGGCGGCATGGCCAACACCTTCCTGGCCGCCGTGGGTCAGGACGTCGCGGCCTCGCTATGCGAGCACGATCTGGGCGACACCGCCCGCGCCATCATCAAGGCCGCCGAGGCGGCCGGATGCGAACTGCTGCTGCCGGTCGACGTCGTCGTCGCCACCGAAGTCAGCCCGAACGCCAATGCTGTCGTGCGCGAACTTGGCCAGCTCAAGCCTGACGAGAAGATCCTCGACGCCGGCCCCGCCACGGTGGCCCGGTTAGAAAGAGCCATGACGGAATCGCGCACCCTGATCTGGAACGGCCCGCTTGGCGTGTTCGAGGTGCCGCCGTTCGACGCCGCCACGGTCCGCGCCGCCCGCACTGCTGCGGCGCTGGCTCAGTCAGGGGCCCTGATCGCGGTCGCCGGCGGCGGCGACACCGTTGCGGCCCTGAACCACGCTGGCGTGGCCGACGACATGACCTTCGTCTCCACCGCCGGCGGCGCCTTCCTGGAGTGGATGGAAGGCAAGGCCCTGCCTGGCGTCGAGGCGCTACGGATTTAGTCCGTTTTTATTTGCAATCGACTATCCAGTGTGACAGCTTCCGCTCGCCACAGGGAGAGCGTCATGTCGGAATTCATCACCACCGAGGATCGCGGTCATATCCGCCTGATCGGCCTGAACCGCCCGGACAAGCGCAACGCCTTCACCACCGGCATGATCGTCGAGCTGGCCCAGGCCTATTCCGACCTGGCCCGGGACCCGAACATTCGCTGCGGCGTCCTGTTCGCCCACGGTCCGATGTTCACCGCCGGCCTCGACCTGGCGGAGGTCGCACCCCGGTTGATGTCAGGCGACCATAACCTGCTTGGCGGCGCCGAGATCGACCCCTGGGGCGTCCACGCCGCGCGCTGCCCCAAACCGATGGTCGTGGCGATCCATGGAAAGTGCCTGACCCTCGGCATCGAGCTGGCCCTGTCGGCCGACATCGTGGTGGCCGATGAAACGGCGAGCTTCGCCCAGATCGAGATCGCACGCGGCATCTTTCCATTCGGCGGCGCCACCGTGCGCATGGCCCAGGCCGGCGGCTATCAGAACGCCATGCGTTGGCTGCTGACGGCCGACGAGTTTGGTCCCGAGGACGCCCGCCGGCTCGGCCTGGTCCAGGACATCACCGCGCCTGGCCAGGCGCTCGAGCGCGCGATCGCCATCGCGGACCGCATCAGCGCCCAGGCCCCGCTCGGCGTGGCCGGGACCCTCAAGTCGGCCCGCCACGCCCTGACCGACCCCGATGCGGCCCTCGCCGCCATCTTCGACGACGTGATGAGCCTGTTCGGCACCGAAGACGCCCGCGCCGCCCTGATCGCCTTCATGACCAAACAGACGCCGGCCTTCACCGGCCGTTGACCTGCAGCCACCGCGAGCGCTCAACACGCCGTCAAACCGATGCTGTTTTGGGGCCTCTTAACCGAATAGTTGCGCCTGCCGGCTAGGCCTACGCCCTACTATTGTAGGGACCAGGCCATGAAGGGCATCGTTTTCAATCTGCTTGAGGACGTGGTCAGCGAGCACCACGGTCCCGAAACCTGGGAAGCCCTGGTCGACGCCGCCGGCGTGTCCGGCGCCTACACCTCGCTAGGCGCCTATCCAGACAGCGACATGGAGGCCTTGGTTGCTGCGGCTTGCGCAGCCCTGTCGCTGAACCGCAACGCCGTCCTGCGCTGGTTCGGCGTCAACGCCATGCCGCTGCTGGCGGAACGCTACCCGACCCTGTTCGAAGGTCACACCAGCGCCCGCACCTTCGTCGACGGCGTCAATGACGTCATCCACGCGGAGGTCCGAAAACTCTACCCCGACGCCCTATGTCCGCACTTCAAGCTATCGGACGCAGGGGCCAACGAGCTTGTGATGGCCTACCACTCCGCACGCCGCATGTGCGCCCTGGCCGAGGGTTTCGTCGAGGGCGCCGCCATCTATTTCAACGACACGGTCCAGTTCACCCACGAAGCCTGTGTCGATCACGGTGACAGGGGCTGCGTTTTCCGCATCCGCTGGGCCGACGGCGTGGGCGAAGCCAGGGCGGCGTGAAACACCCATGACCGTCCCGGAGTCCCTGGAGGCTATCGTCGCTCGCTATGAGCGGCGACTGGCGCGTGAGCGCCAGGCAAGGCTGGCGGCTGAGACCTTGGCCGAGGATCACACCCGCGAGCTCTATGAACAGAAGCGCCAGCTCGAACTAATCGAGTCAGTCAACGGCGTCGCCAACCTCGCCAACGAGCCCCTGGTCGCCTTTCACCACGCTATGGAACGCCTCACCGCATTCATGGGCTGGTCGCTCGGCCACGCCTGGATCATGGGGCCGCGAGGCCGTCTGCGCTCCGCCAAGGTCTGGGTCGACGGCAGTTGCGGAACGTTCGACGGCTTCCGTTCCGAGTCGGAACGCCTGCGGCTTCCGGTTGGCGCGGGACTGCCCGGTCGGGCGGCGGCGGCGCGCGAGGCGATCTGGATCGACCTGGCCACAGATGCCGTCAACTTCCCTCGCTGCGCCATCGCATACGAATTCGGCATCCGTTCCGGTCTCGCCTTTCCCGTTCGCGTCGGCGACGAGGTCGTCGCCGTGCTTGAGTTCTTCTCCGGTCGCCTGATCCAGCCCAGTCCGGCCCTCTTGCGCGTGCTTGAGGGGGTTGGCGTCCAACTCGGTCGCGTGGTCGAGCGTCACCGGGCCGAGCGCGCGCTGGCCAAGCAAAATCGCATCCTGACCCGCCTAGCCCTGGAGGCCGCCGCCCAGGCCCGCGCCGCCGAGGCCGCCAGTCGCGCCAAGTCCGCCTTCCTCGCCGTCACCAGCCATGAGATCCGCACCCCCCTGAACGCCGTGCTCGGCCTGGCCCGGGTGTTGAGCACGCAGGTCGCAGCACCCGATCACCGGGAAATGACGCGGGGCATCGTCGAATCCGGCGAAATGCTGGTGCGCCTGCTCAGTGCGGTGCTCGATTTCTCACGCATCGAAGCCGGCGCGGTGGTGGCTCAGAGCCAAGCATACAGCCTGGCCGACCTGACGCGCCGCGCGGCCAATCTTTGGAGCCCCCGCTGCGCCGAATCCGGGGTTTCTCTGGTGCTGGATCAGTCCGGCTTCCTTGCTAGCGGCCTCCAGCTCGGCGATCCGGACAAGGTCGAGCAGACGCTCGTGAACCTCTTGTCCAACGCCCTCAAGTTCACACCGGCCGGCGATGAGATCCGCATCCGCCTCAGTGGACCCGACACAGACGGCGCCTGCCGGCTTGAGGTCAGTGACGGCGGCCCAGGCGTTGCCGCCTCCGATCGCGAACGCGTTTTCATCGCCTACGAACAGACCGAAGACGGCCGCAAGGCCGGCGGCGCGGGCCTGGGGCTCGCCATCTGCGCGGGCAATATCGAAGCACTCGGCGGTCAGATCATGACTGATCGTGACGAGACTGATCGCAGTCGCTTCTGGTTTTCCTTCCCCGCTCCGCCAGCCGAGGCGCCGGCCCCAGCCGCCGCCGAGCCTGAGACCCCGACCGTCGCCAACCGCATTCGCATTCTCGCGGCGGAAGACAACGCCGCCAACCGCAGAGTCCTTCAGCTGTTGCTGGACCAGGTCGGCGTCGATCTGACCTGCGTTGAAGATGGCGACGCGGCCCTGCGCGCCGTCCAGGCCCAATCCTTCGATCTGGTCCTGATGGACGCCAATATGCCGATCATGAACGGACCCGAAGCGGTGCGGGCCATCCGGGCGCTCGGCGGCGCTCTGGCGGACCTGCCGATCCAGATGCTCACAGCCAATGTCTTCGAGGACGACATTCGGGCCTACGTCGAAGCCGGGGCCAATGGCGTTCTGTCCAAGCCAATCGAAATTCCAAGTCTGTACGCCGCTATCGCCGCCGCCGGCGGTGCGCGCGACCAACGCGAGGCGGCCTGATCACGCCTGCGTGACTTTTGCGGCGGGATTGCCTATACGCGCCGCCACAAAATCAAAGTTCACAGGATCTCATCATGAATCTCGCGGCTCTGAACGCGGTGGCTACGGCTATGGTCGCGCCCGGCAAGGGCATTCTGGCGGCGGACGAATCCTCCGGCACCATCAAGAAGCGCTTCGACGCCATCGGCGTTGAGAGCACCGAGGCCAACCGCCGCGACTATCGCGAGATGCTGTTCCGCTCGGATGCGGCCATGAAGGATCACATCTCGGGCGTCATCCTGTTCGAGGAGACCCTCTACCAGGACGGCGCCGACGGCACGCCGCTGGTCGAGCTGATCAAGGCGGCCGGCTCGATCCCCGGCATCAAGGTCGACAAGGGCGCCAAGCCGATGGACGGCTTCCCCGGCGAGACCCTGACCGAGGGCCTGGACGGCCTGGGCGAGCGTCTCCAGAAGGACTATGCGCGCGGCGCCCGCTTCGCCAAGTGGCGCGCGGTCATCGACATCGCCGACGGCATCCCGACCTGGGGCGCGGTCAAGGCCAACGCCCACGCCCTGGCCCGCTACGCCGCCATCTGTCAGGCCAATGAGATCGTGCCGATCGTCGAGCCGGAAGTGCTGATGGACGGCGCCCACTCGATCGATCGCTGCGACGAGGTCACCCGCTGGGTGCTGCAGACCGTGTTCAACGAGCTGGCCGAACAGCGCGTCGAACTGGAAGGCATCGTGCTCAAGCCCAACATGGTCATCTCCGGCAAGAAGAACGCCAACCGCGCCGGCGTCGAGGAAGTGGCCGAAAAGACCATCGCCGCGCTCAAGGCCACCGTGCCGTCGGCGGTTCCGGGCATCGCCTATCTGTCGGGCGGCCAGTCCGACGAAGAAGCCACCGCCCACCTGGACGCCATGAACAAGATCGGCGGCTTCCCCTGGAGCATGACCTTCTCCTACGGCCGCGCCTTGCAGGCCGCGCCGCAGAAGGCCTGGTCGGGCAAGACCGAAAATGTGGCGGCGGCGTCCGGCGCCTTCCACCACCGCGCCCGCATGAACGGCCTGGCCTCAACCGGCCAGTGGACCAAGTCGCTCGAAGCGGCGTGATCCTTCGACGGCTGAAACGCGAAAGGGCGGCTCGGATGAGCCGCCCTTTTTCGTAGGCGCCGCGATGGTGGCTGGGGGCGGGCTCGAACCGCCGACCTGTGGGTTATGAATCCACCGCTCTAACCAGCTGAGCTACCCAGCCATCGCGCGAGACGGCGCGTATATAGGCCAAGGCGCGCCGGTTCAAGACAGGTGCGAAAACTCTCACAAGCGCCTAGCATGGCCGTCTAGATGACGCCCGCCCTGCACCTTCTGGGATCCGCCGCCGACGGAGGCGCCGAGACCTATTTCGCCGATCTGGTCACGGCCCTGCACGCGGACGGGCGCCCAACCGCCGCCGCCATTCGCCGCCATGCCGGGCGTCAGGCCATCCTGACTGCGGCAGGCGTGCCCTTTGACGTCTTCCGCTTCGGCTCGCCGCTTGACTTGACCACCCGCCCGGCGATCCGACGCTATGCCCAGGCGCAAGGCTCCCAGGTGCTGGTCGCCTGGATGAACCGCGCCGCCCGCCATTGCCCCAAGGGACCGTGGGCGCGTGTCGGGCGGCTCGGCGGCTACTACGACCTGAAGAACTATCGCGGCTTCGACGCCCTGGTCGGCAACACGGCCGACATCCGCGACTGGATCATCGCCCAGGGCTGGCCGGCCAAGCGCGCCCATTTCATCCCCAATTTCGCCGAGCCGGACGATCACCGCGCCCAAAGCCGCGCCCTGCTCGATACCCCCAGGGAGGCGCCCCTGCTGCTGGCCATGGGCCGGCTGCACGACGCCAAGGCCCACGATGTGACACTGAACGCCCTGGCCCGGATTCCCGACGCCGTCCTGTGGATCGCCGGGACCGGCCCGCTGGAAGGTGACCTGCGCCAACTGGCCCACGATCTGGGCGTGGCCGAGCGCGTGCGCTGGCTGGGCTGGCGCAGCGATGCGGGGGCGCTGTACCGCGCCGCCGACCTGGTCGTCTTCCCCTCGCGTTTCGAGCCGCTGGGCAATGTCGTCATCCAGGCCTGGGCCTACGGCAAGCCGGTCATTGCCGCAGAGGCCGCCGGCCCCAAGGCGCTGATCCGCCACGGCGAGGACGGCTTGCTGGTTCCCATCAACGACGATGTCGCCCTGGCCGAGGCGATCACACGCCTGTTGAACCATCCAGCGCAGGGGCAGGCCCTGGCCGAAAACGGCCTGAAGCGGGCGCAAGAGGTTTCCAAATCGGCGATCCTGCCGCAATGGGACGCCCTGTTCGATCAACTGGCCCGGGAGCGGACCTGAATGTGCGGCATCGCAGGCATCCTGGGGGCGGATCAGGCCCCCGAAGCAGCCGTCCGCACCATGATCGAGCGGCTCCAGCATCGCGGCCCCGACGGCATCCGCGTCGAAAGCGGCCCCGGCTGGTGCGTGGCCCACGCCCGCCTCTCGATCATCGACCTCGAAGGCGGCTGGCAGCCGCTCCACGCCGCCGGCTCCACCGTCATCGGCAACGGCGAGATCTACAACTACGTCGAGCTGATCGAGGAGTTCGGCCTCAAGGACAAGCTCAAAACCGGCTCGGATTTCGAGCCCCTGCTCCACCTCTATGCGCTGGAGGGCGAAAAGGCCTTCACGCGCCTCAGGGGCATGTACGCCTTCTGCCTCATCGGCCACGACGGCCGGACCTGGCTGGTCCGCGACCCGTTCGGGATCAAGCCGCTGTACACCGCCAGCGGCGAGCCAGGCCCTAAGCCGTTCGCCTCCGAGGCGCGCGCCTTGCCTGATACAGGCTTCGGAAAAGAGGTCAGGGCCTTCACGGCGGAAGAAGTTCTCAGCCTCGGCTATTCGACATTCGAGCCCGGCCCGCTGGCTGGCCAGCTAAAGCAGCATCCCGGCCTGGCGATCCAGATCGTCGACAGCCAGTTGGGCGATGGCTTCAGCCTGCCTTGGCTGGATCGCCAGACGCGGACAGACGGCGACGAAGCTTCTCTTCTTGCCCGCCTCGACGCCATCCTCGAAGACTCCGTCCGCGTCCACCAGCGCTCCGACGTCCCCTACGGCCTGTTCCTGTCCGGCGGCATCGACAGCTCCGCCATCGCCACCCTCATGGCCCGGCTCAACGAGCGCCCCGTCACCGCCTTCACCTGCGGCTTTGACGCCCCCGGCGCCCGCGACGAGCGCGTCCAAGCGGAGGCCGTGGCCCGCGCCCTGAACCTCGACTGGCGCGAGACGACCTTCGGCGAAGAGGACTTCTGGCGCATCCTGCCCGAGGTCGCCTGGTGCCTGGACGATCCCACCACCGACTACGCCACCCTGCCCACCTGGAAGCTGGCCGAGGCCGCCAAGGGCACGCTCACCGTCATCCTCTCTGGAGAAGGCGGCGACGAGCTGTTCGGCGGCTATGGCCGTTATCGCCGCGCCTTGCGGCCCGGCTGGCTCGGCGGTCGCCCCGCCGAGCCGCAATTCGACGCGCATTACCTCAAGGACGGCGGCAAGTCCGCGCTCGCGAACTGGCGTCTTGCCGCCTCCCACGCGATGCAGCCCTGGATGACCCCCCTCCAGCGCGCCCAGGCGGCCGACATCGCCACCTGGCTGCCCAACGACCTGTTGCTCAAGCTGGACCGCACCCTGATGGCCCATGGGCTGGAGGGCCGCACGCCGTTCCTGGACCGCGAGGTGGCCGCCTTCGCCTTCAACCTGCCCGACCGGTTCAAGGTGCGCGGACGCTATGGCAAATGGCTGCTCCGTAAGTGGCTGGAGAAACACCTGCCCGCCGCCGATCCCTGGGCCAAGAAGAAGGGCTTCACCGTCCCCGTCGCCGCCTGGATCGCGCCCCGCGCCCGCGACCTCGCCCCGGCGATGGCCGCCCACGAAGGCCTGGCCCAGGTCTGCGACATGGACGCCGTCCGCGCCGTGTTCGAGCGCGACGAACACACCTCCGGCCGCTGGCCGCTCCTGTTCTACGCCGTCTGGTGGAACATCCACGTCGCCGGCATGGAGCGGAACGAGGCGCTCACCAGCCTTCTGCCTTCCTAAGCTCGTCATCCTCGGGCTCGACCCGAGGATCGGACGGGCCGCTGACGAGTTTCATGGGGCGACGCACAGCCCCGCCGCACCTCTGATCCTCGGGTCAAGCCCGAGGATGACGAAAGGAAAACCATGCGCCACGCCCTCGCCCTCGTCGCCGCCTCGACGCTGACTCTGACCGCCGGCGCCTGCAACGGCCAGGAGGTCTCCAACGCCGAAGCCGGCGACCGCGCCCAGCGCGGCGAGCCGGTCGAGAGCCGCCCCGCCAACGCCCCGGATCAGACCCCCGCCTTCGCCGGCCAGACCCGCGCCCCCGGCGTCGTCACCCAGGCCGCCTATGCGGTCACGACAGTGGCTGAGGGCCTGAACCATCCCTGGGCCCTGCAACAGCTGCCGGACGGCCAGTGGCTGGTGACCGAGCGCACCGGCGCCCTTCTGCTCTTTTCGGCCAGGGGAGAGCGACTGGCCACGGTGACGGGAACGCCCGCCGTCCACGCCGAGCGCCAGGGCGGCCTGCTCGACGTCGCCCTCAGCCCCGACTTCGCCACCGACCGGCTGGTCTATCTCAGCTACGCCGAAGACCGCGCCGACGGCAATGGAACCTCCGTGGCGCGCGCCCGGCTGTCCGAGGATGGGCGCACCCTCAGCGGCCTTGATGTCATCTTCCGCGCCTACCCATCCTATTCCAACGCCATGCACTACGGCTCGCGTCTGGTCTTCGACCGCGAGGGCCGGCTCTACATCACCCTGGGCGAACGCTCGGACCTCGAAACCCGGCCCCAGGCCCAGGACTTGAACAGCCATCTGGGCAAGATCATCCGCATCAACGCCGACGGCTCGGTCCCGGCCGACAATCCCTTCGTCGGTCGTGACGGCGCCCGGCCCGAGATCTGGTCGCTGGGCCATCGCAACGTCCAGGGCGCGGCCCTGAACCCCACGACGGGCGAGCTATGGTCGATCGAGCATGGCGCGCGCGGCGGCGATGAGGTCAATATCGCGCGCGCCGGCCTGAACTACGGTTGGCCGACCATCGCCTACGGCATCGAATACCGCGGCGGCGCCATCGGCGAGGGCCAGACCGCGCGCGCCGGCCTGGAACAGCCGATCTACTACTGGGACCCGGTCATCGCGCCCGGCGGCGCCGCCTTCTATGACGGCGCGGCCTTCCCCGAATGGCAGGGAAACCTGTTCGTCTCGGGCCTGGGCGGCAAGCATCTGGTCCGCCTCGTTGTCGAAGGCGACCGTATCGTCGGCGAAGAGCGTCTCCTGACCGACCAGGGCCACCGCATCCGCGACGTCCAGGTGGCGGCGGACGGATCGCTGTGGGTCGTCACCGACGAGGACGACTGCCGATTGATGCGGATCGCCCCGGCGGCCTGACGGCGCTTTGTACCCGCGACCGGGTGGTGCACACTCGGGGCTCTGTCGTCTGAAAGAATCGCCGCGCCTATGACGTCCGCCGAATACGACGCCATCGCCGACTCCATGACGCGGCGATCCCGCCAATGGACCATGCGGATCGTGATCGCCGCCCTCGTCGCGGCTGTCGCCTTTCCCCTCACCTCCTGGTCCTTCGCCCTGGGCTGGTTCCTGGTCTATGTCGCGCTCCAGCTCTTCGAGAGCCGGCTGCATCCGGAAGGCCGCCTGGCCAAGCGGCTGTCGCAGCGCCGCTACGTCGCCCTGTGCCTGACCCAGACCCTGCTCAACAATGTGGCCTTCAGCGCCTTTGGCGCGGTGGAGATCATGTCAGGCTCGATGCTGGCCCTGGTCTGCGGAACGCTCCTGATCGGCGGCGTCACCGTCAATACCGTCATGGTCAGCCCCGGCTCCCGGTCGATGGTCACCGCAGCGGTCATCCCTCAGGCCGCCTATTCACTGCTCGTCCCCATCGGGGCTCTGAATGCCGGCCTGTCCTATGCCGACACCGCCCAGATCACCTTTGCCGCGGTCATGCTGGTGATTTCCGGCCTGATGATCCGCTCCTACATTTCGCGGCTGTTCGCCGAGACCCAGGAAGCCAGGGCCCAGGCCGAACAGGCGAACCTGGCCAAGAGCCAATTTCTGGCGACCATGAGCCATGAAATCCGCACGCCGCTCAACGGCGTCCTCGGGATGGCCCAGGCCATGACCGCCGATGAGCTGCCCGCGCATCAACGCGCCCGCCTCGAAACCATCACCCAGTCGGGCGAGTCGCTATTGCATATCCTGGGAGACGTTCTGGATCTGGCCAAGGTCGAAGCCGGCAAGCTGACGCTGGAGGAGACGGCCTTCGACCTCGGCGACCTGGTTGAGCGCAGCCAGGCCGCCTTCCGGGTTGTGGCCGAGGCCAAAGGGCTGACCCTTGACGTCCAGGTGACCGAAGCGGCGGGAGGCGGCTGGGCCGGCGATCCGACCCGCATCCGCCAGGTTCTGACCAATCTGATTTCAAACGCCGTCAAATTCACGGAGGCCGGACGCATTGCCGTGCGGGCCGACGCGAATGACGGCGTCCTGGTCTTGTCCGTCGCCGACACCGGCCCGGGAGTCTCGCCGGACCAGCTTCCGAAACTGTTCCAGAAGTTCGTCCAGGCCGACGATTCAACGACGCGGCGATATGGGGGGACGGGCCTGGGACTATCGATCTCTCACGAACTGGTCGAGCTGATGGGCGGCGAGATCCAGGTCCGCCACGTCGTCCCGCACGGCCTGGCCTTTGACGTACGCCTGCCTCTGCGCCGAGCCGAAGCGCCGGTGACGCGCGCAAAGCAGGCCGCCGGCGATCTCTCGACCTTCGACGGACGAGACGTGCGCGTGCTGGCCGCCGAGGACCACCCGGTGAACCGGCAGGTGTTGGCGCTGTTGTTGTCCCAGGTCGGCATCGTCCCGACCTTCGCGGAGAACGGCGCCGTGGCGCTCGAAGCCTGGCGCGCGGCGGAGTGGGATCTGATCCTGATGGACGTCCAGATGCCGGTGATGGATGGCCCGACCGCCGCCGCCGCCATCCGGGCGGAAGAGGCCGCGACCGGCCGTGCGCGAACCCCGATCATCGCCCTGACCGCCAATGTCATGGCCCAGCAGATCGAATCCTATCGCGCGGCGGGTATGGAGATCGCGGTCGCCAAGCCGATCGAAGCCGCCGTCCTGTTTGATGCGATCGCCACCACCCAGGCTCCACGCGCGGCCTGAGCCTCAGCGCGGCTGCAGCACCATCAGCGTCGAGCCGCCGTGGGCGACGATGCGGCCCTGGCTGTCCTTGAGCACGGCCTCGGCGGTGATCAGCGTGCGGCCCGCGTTCAACACCCGTCCCTCGCAGCGCAGCGTGCCGTTGTCCGGCTGGATCGGCCGGGTGAAATTGGCGTGGGTCTCGACCGTCGTATAGCCGACGCCCGCCGGAAGCGTGGTGTGGGCCGCGCAGCCCGCCGCGCTATCGATCAGGGTTAGAGCCCAGCCGCCGTGCACCGTGCCCAGCGGGTTGAGCAAACTGGCGTCCGGCTCGCCTTCAAAGGCGCAGGATCCGTGCTCGGCCTCGACCAGATCGAACCGCATCGGGCCCGAGATCGCCGCCGCCTTCAGCTCGCCGCGCATCAAGGCCTGCATCAGCTCCAGGCCGGTCATCTGGGACACGTCCATCAGATGTGAATCGCGTGACCCAGCGCCCGCAGCGTCGCCTCATGGAAGGCCTCGCCCAGCGTCGGGTGAACGTGGATTGTGCCGGCGACATCCTCCAGCACCGCGCCCATCTCCAGCATCTGGGCGAAGCTGTTGGACAGTTCCGAGACGTGCTGGCCGACCGCCTGGATGCCCAGGATGCGGTGGTCGTCCTTGCCCGCGATCACCCGCACGAAGCCGCCGTCGTCGCCCGCCTCGATGGCCAGCGCCCGGCCGATGGCCATCAGCGGGAACGATGCGGTGATCACATCGTCACGGCCCTCGACATCGGCCGGCCCAAGGCCCGCCGAGACGATTTCCGGCTCGGTGAAACAGACCGCGGCGATGGTCACCGGATCGAACACCGCGTCATGGCCCGCGATGATTTCCGCGACCACCTCGCCCTGCGCCGAGCCCTTGTGGGCCAGCATCGGCTCTCCGGTCAGGTCGCCGATGGCCCAGACATTCTTCATCGAGGTGGCGCAGCGGTTGTCGATTTTCACGAACGGACCCGCCATGGCGACGCCCATGTTCTCGAGACCAAAGCCAGTCGTCCGAGGTTTACGACCAACCGTCACCAACACCTTGTCGGCGGCCAGTTCCAGCGCCTGGCCGTCTTTGTCGGTGACCTTGACCTTGTTCTTGGCGAAAGCGCCCGCGCGGGCCCCCAGCAGCAGCTTCACCCCGTGCTTCTCCAGCCACTTGGTCACCGGATCCGTTAGCGCCTTGTCGTAGAGCGGCAGGATCCGCTCGGCCATTTCGACCACCGTGACCTCGGCCCCCAGCTTGCGGAACGCGATGCCCAGCTCCAGCCCGATATAGCCCCCGCCGACCACCACCAACTTCTTCGGCACCTCGGCCAGCGACAGGGCTTCGGTCGAGGAAATCACGTCCCCGCCGAACGGCAGGAACGGCAGTTCCACCGGCTCCGACCCCGTGGCCAGAATGACGTGTTCGGCCGAGATGGTGATCTCGCCCTCATCCGTTTTCACCATGCAGGTCTTGGCGTCCGAGAACGTCGCCCAGCCCTTGATCACCTGCACCTTGGCTCGCTTCAAAAGGCCCGCAACCCCTTGATTTAGCTTCTTTACAATCCCGTCCTTCCAGCCAATCGTGGCCTTCAGATCGATCGCCGCCTTGGACGCCGTGATCCCCAGCGTCCCCCCATCCGCCGCCTTCGCCACCGTCTCGAACTTGTTGGCCGCGTGGATGACCGCCTTGGACGGAATGCACCCCACATTCAGGCACGTCCCGCCCAGCCCCGGCGACGCATCCACCAGCACGGCCTCCAGCCCGAGCTGGCCCGCCCGGATGCCCGCGACATAGCCGCCGGTGCCGGCGCCGATGATGAGGACTTTGGTTTTGATCTGTTCGTTCATTACGCACCCATCCACAAGGTCGCCGGATGTTCCAGCAAGCCCTTGATCCGCTGGACGAACACCGCCGCATCGTGCCCGTCCACGATCCGGTGGTCGAAGCTGGAGGACAGATTCATCATCTTGCGCACCACCATCTGGCCATCCTTCACGACAACCCGCTCACTGATCTTGTTCGGACCGATGATGGCCACCTCGGGGTGGTTGATGATCGGGGTGTGGGTGATGCCGCCCAGGGTGCCCAGCGAGGTGATGGTGATGGTCGAGCCGGACAGCTCTTCCCGCTTGGCCGAGCCGTCCTTGGCGGCGCCCGAGACGCGGGCGATTTCCAGGGCTGTGTCATAGGGGTCGCGCGCCTCGGCGTGGCGGACGACCGGCACCATCAGGCCATTGGGCGTCTGGGCGGCGATGCCCAGATGCACGGCGTTGTGGGTGGTCAGCACACCGGCTTCGTCGTCGAACCAGCTGTTGATCTGCGGCTGGTCCTTCAGGGCCACCACGATGGCTCGAGCGATGAACGGAAGGACGTTCAGCTTGGGCTTGCCCTCGGCCTTGGCCCGGGCGTTCAGGTGCGCCCGCAGCTCTTCCAGGGCCGTGACGTCGATTTCCTCGACATAGGTGATGTGCGGGATGCGCCGCACGCTTTCCGCCATCTTTTCCGCGATCTTGCGGCGCAGGCCGATGATTTTCGTCTCGCTGGTTCCATCGGCCTTGGCATAGGTCGAACCACCGCCAGACGGTCCGCTCGAGCCGCGCCCGCCGCCCGAGACATAGGCGTCCAGATCGTCATGGCCGATGCGTCCGGCCGGGCCGGAACCGCCGACGAACTGCAGCTCCACGCCCAGATCGCGCGCCCGCTTCCTGACCGCCGGAGAGGCCAGCGGACGCTCGCCCGCCTTGCGCGTGGTGAAGCCCTCGGCGACCGCCTTGGCCGGCGCCTTTGACGGCGCGGGCGCAGCGGCTTTGGCGGGGGCCGCTTCCGCCTTGGGTGCAGGGGTCGGAGTTGCGGCGGGGGCGGCTCCCGGCTTCACATTGCCCGCGCCTTCGACCTTGAAGCTGACCAGGGGGCCGCCCACAGCCTGGGCCTGGCCCGGCTCGCCGTGCAGGGCCACGATGACCCCCTCGACCGGGCTGGTGATCTCAACCGTCGCCTTGTCGGTCATGACGTCGGCCAGGATCTGATCCTCGGCCACCGCATCGCCGACCTTGACGTGCCACCCAACCAGCTCGGCCTCAGCCGTGCCTTCACCCACGTCCGGCAGCTTGAAGACGTAGTTGGCGCCGGCGGGCGGTGCGGCGGAGACAGTCCCCTCCACCGCTGCGCGGTCCCCCTCCCCACTGGCGTGGGGAGGAGACTTTTCTGTCTCTCCCCCAGCCGGCTGGGGGAGTGGCTGCGAAGCAGCCGAGGGGGAGACTTCGGGCGCGTCCGACGCATTCCCCGCCCCCTCGACCTCAAACTCGACCAGCGGCGCCCGTACGATCAGCATTCCGCCGACCTCGCCGTGCAGGGCCGTGACCTTGCCGTCGACCGGGCTGGTCAGCTCGACCGTGGCCTTGTCGGTCATGACATCGGCGACGATCTGGTCCTCGGCGACCTGATCGCCGACCTTGACGTGCCAGGCAACCAGTTCGGCCTCGGCGGTGCCTTCACCCACGTCGGGCAGTTTGAACACATAGCGTCCCATCAGATCAGCCCTCCATGGTCCGCTTGATCGCCGCGGCCACCCGTTCGGGGCCGGGGAAATATTCCCACTCAAAGGCGTGCGGATAGGGCGTGTCCCAGCCGGTCACGCGCGCCACCGGCGCCTCCAGATGATAGAAGCAGCGCTCCTGAACCAGCGCCGACAGCTCCGCGCCGAAGCCCGACGTCTTGGGCGCCTCGTGCACGATGACGCAGCGGCCGGTCTTCTTCACGCTTTCCTCGATGGCCTCGATGTCCAGCGGCACCAGCGAGCGTAGGTCGATGACCTCGGCGTCCACGCCCGCGTGCTCGGCCGCGGCCAGCGACACCCAGACCATGGTGCCATAGGCCAGGATGGTGACCTCGGCGCCCTCGCGCATGATCCGCGCCTTGCCCAGCGGCTCGGTGTATTTGCCGGTCGGCACCTGGGCCAGCGCCTGCGTCTTCCAGGGCGACACCGGCTTTTCGTGCCAGCCGTCGAACGGGCCGTTGTAGAGGCGCTTGGGCTCGAAGAAGGCGACCGGATCATCGTCCTCGATGGCCGCGATCAGCAGGCCCTTGGCGTCATAGGGGCTGGACGGGATCACCGTCTTCAGGCCGGCGATATGGGTGAACAGGCTTTCCGGCGACTGGCTGTGCGTCTGGCCGCCGAAGATGCCGCCGCCATAGGGGCTGCGCACCGTGATCGGACAGGTGAACTCCCCGCCCGAGCGGTAGCGGATCTTGGCCGCCTCGGAGACCAGCTGGTCATAGGCCGGATAGATGTAGTCGGCGAACTGCATCTCGATGACCGGGCGGATGCCGTAGACCGCCATGCCGATGCCGGCGGCGGCGATGCCGTTCTCGGAGATCGGGGCGTCGAAGCTGCGGGTCAGGCCGTGCTTCTTCTGCAGATGGTCAGTGACCCGGAAGACGCCGCCGAAATAGCCCGCGTCCTCGCCGAACGAGAGCACGTTCGGGTCCTCGGCCATCTTGATGTCGAGCGCCGAGTTCAGCGCCTGGATCATGTTCATGGAAGTGGTGTCGGCCATGGTCAGACTCCCACCTCGCGGCGCTGTTCGACCAGTCGCCAGTCTTCGGACGCGAACACCTCCTCGAACATGGTCTTCACGCTGGGACGGGACTGACCCAGGACGCCGATGGCCTCGGATTCCTTGGCCGCCGCCTTGACCTGGGCCTCGGCGTCGGCCTTGGCCGCCGCCTGTTCGTCTTCGGACCAGGCGCCCAGCCCGATCAGGTGCTGCATCAGCCGCTCGATCGGATCGCCCAGCGGCCAGTGCGCGCCCTCATCGCCGGGGCGGTAGATGCTGGGGTCGTCCGAGGTCGAGTGCGGCGCGTGGCGATAGGTCAGGAACTCGATCACGGTCGCGCCCTGGTTGGTGCGCGCCCGCTCAGCGGCCCACTGGGTCGCGGCCCAGACGGCCAGGAAGTCGTTGCCGTCGACCCTCAGGCACGGCAGGCCGTAGCCGATGGCCTTGGAGGCGAAGGTCGTCTCCATGCCGCCGGCGATGCCCTGAAAGGACGAGATAGCCCACTGGTTGTTGACGATGCTCAGGATCACCGGGGCCCGGTAAACAGCGGCAAAGGTCAGGGCCGAGTGGAAATCGCCCTCGGCGGTCGCCCCATCGCCGATCCAGGCGGCGGCGATCTTGTCATCGCCCTTATAGGCGCTGGCCATGGCCCAGCCGACCGCCTGCGGCACCTGGGTGCCCAGATTGCCCGAAATGGTGAAGAAGCCGAAGTCCTTGGCCGAATACATGATCGGCAGCTGGCGACCTTTGATCGGGTCCGCCGCGTTGGAATAGATCTGGTTCATCATCGTCGCCAGCGGATAGCCGCGCGCGATCAGCAAACCCTGCTGGCGATAGGTCGGAAAGCCCATGTCTTCGGGTGACAGCACCAGGGCCTGGGCCACCGCGATGGCCTCTTCGCCGGTGCACTTCATGTAGAAGCTGGTCTTGCCCTGGCGGTGGGCCTTGTGCATCCGGTCGTCGAAGGCGCGGGTCAGGATCATGGCCTTCAGGCCGCGCTTGAGCGTCTCGGCGTCCAGCTTGGGGTCCCAAGGCCCGACGGCCTTGCCCTTGTCGTCCAGCACCCGCACCAGGCGGAAGGCCAGATCGCGGGTCTGGGCTGGTTCGACCGAAACGTCGGGGCGGGCGACGACCCCCGCATCATCCATCTGGATGTGTGAGAAATCGGCCTTGTCGCCGGGCCGCGCCGGCGGCTCAGGAACACGAAGCGAGAGTTTCGGCGTGTTTTTCTTCATCGTTTCCCTAGGGTCGGCGTTTCCGGGATTTGGGCGCCTCATAGCACACGCGGCCCCGGTGTCACCCGGCCTCAGCCATCGGATTGCCCAACCCCGCGCGCCAAGGCTAGGTTTCAACGACAAGGGAGTCGCTTTGATGATGTTTCGTTCCTGGGCTTCAGTTCTGGCTCTCGTTCCGGTGCTGGCCGCCTGCGGCGCGGCTGAGCGGCTGCTTGGCGGGCCGGACGATCCTGGGCCAAGCGACCCTATCCAGGTCGTCGAAACCACGCCCGAGGGCCTGACCATCCTGGCCCGCAGCCCGGAACAGCCGCTGCTGTTGGAGAGCGTCGCCCTGGATGATCGCGGCCGGCTGCTGGTCTCCTCCATCCATCAGGCCGGCGTATTTCGCCTGACCATGGAAGGCGTCCTGACCCGCTTCACCCGCGAGGGTGAAACCCAGGGCGTGTTCGGCATGGTCGCGGATCACGAGCGCGACCATCTATGGATCACCAGCGCCAACACGCTCTACGACCAGATCGAGGGCGAAGGCGGCTCGGCCCTGATGAAGCTCGACCTCGGCTCCGGCGAGGTCCTGGCCGCCTACGCCTTGCCCGAAAGCGGTCATCAGCTCTCGGACCTGGCGCTGGGGCCGGACGGAACCGTCTTCGTCAGCGACAGCACCGGCGGTGGCATCTATATGCTGTCGCCCGGCTCAGGCCGTTTGGAGCATCTGGTCGATGCACCCGAACGCGCTTCACCCCAGGGTCTGGTCGTATCCGAAGATGGCCGCTGGCTGATCTTCTCCAACTACGGAACGGGCTTGCACCGCGTCGTGGTCTCGACCGGATCCATGCAGACAGTGCGCCTTCCCGAGGGCGTTGCGTTACGGGGGCTGGATGGGTTGGCCCTGGACGGAAACCGTATCATCGCCATTCACAACGGAGCACCGCCCGGCCGTGTCATCGCCCTGACCCTGTCGCCAGACTGGACCGAGGTTCGTGACCTGGAGCTGCTGTTCGATGGCGCGCCCCTGTCAGAGCCTACGACTGGGTTCGTTTCAGGTGACAGTTTCGTCTTCATTGCGCGCAGCCAATGGAGCGATTTCGGACAGGATGGCGCGCCATCCTCAACTGCCCTCGCCCCAGCTACGATCGGGCGGATCAGCCTCGCAGAGAGCCGCCAATGATTGAACTGGTCATCGACGCCCGCAGCAAGGATCTGGGCGGCTTCGAGGTCGGGCGCGTCCTGCCATTCGCGCGAAAGCGCATGGTCGGCCCCTTCATCTTTCTGGACCATATGGGGCCGGCGGCGTTCGCGCCGGGGTCCGAAGCCATCAATGTGCGACCGCACCCGCACATCGGCCTGTCGACTCTCTCGTACCTGTTCGAGGGCGAGATGACCCATCGCGATTCCACCGGCGCCCACAACATCATCCTGCCGGGTGAGGTCAATTGGATGACGGCTGGCCGAGGCGTGGTCCATTCCGAACGCACTGAACCTGAGCGCAAGGCCGCTGGCGGCAAGCTGCACGGGATGCAGGCCTGGATCGCCCTGCCGCTGGAGAATGAAGACGACGCCCCCAGCTTCAGCCATCACGCCGGCGCCGACCTGCCATCCTACGAACAGGGCGGACTGTTCGCCCGGCTCGTAGCCGGCGAGGCCTACGGCGCCCGGGCCGCCGTTCCGACCGCCTCGCCGCTGTTCTATATCCACTGGGAGATGCAGCCTGGCGTGCGCGCCGCGCCGCCCAAGGGCAAGGGCGACGGCGGCTATTCTGAGCGGGCCCTCTACGTCGCGTCTGGCGCCGTCGAGGTTGGCGACCGGCGCTTGAGCGCCGGACAACTGGCTGTGCTGGAGCCGCAGGCTGAGCCGGTGATCGTCGCACTCGAGCCCTCCACGGTCATGATCCTAGGCGGCGAACCGATCGGTCAGCGCCTGATCTGGTGGAATTTCGTCGCTTCATCCCAGGATCGCATGGAGGCCGCCAAGGCCGATTGGAAGGCCGGTCGGATGAAACTCCCGGCTGGCGATGATGAGGAGTTTATCCCTCTGCCCGAGGAACCTGCCGCCGCGCCGCCGCCGCTCCCGACCGACCCGGTCTAGGTAACCTGCAATGAACCCGCACCTGGCCAATGTGGCCGCCCTCGAATCGCCCGACATCCAGGCCATCGAACGCACCCGCATCTTCGAGATCGCCGGGGCGACGATCACCTTGGGCGAGTTGGTCTCAGCCGCAACCGTCCTGGTGGTCGCGGCCCTGCTGTCCTGGGGGGTCACCCGCGGTCTGAGACGGATGCGCAGCCGGGCCTCGCGTACGGCGGGGGCGCTGTATCTGCTCGAAAAGCTGGCCGGCTACGGCATCCTCACCGCGGGGGTCATGTTCGCCCTGTCGGCCGCGGGTGTGAATCTGTCTTCGCTCGCTGTCTTCGCTGGAGCCATCGGCATCGGCGTCGGCTTGGGCCTGCAAGGGGTGGTCAAGGAGTTCGTCTCAGGCATCTTCCTGATCTTCGACCGGATGATCTCGATCGGCGACTATGTCGAGCTGGAAGGCGCCGTGCGCGGCGCCGTGGTCGAGATCGGGCCGCGCGCCACTCGCATCCGCACCAATGACAACATCAACGTCCTTGTGCCCAACTCGCAGCTGATCGAAAGACCCGTCACCAACTGGACGCTCAAGGGCGACACCCGCCGGATCCACATTCCGTTCTCGGTGGCTTACGGCGCGGATCGGAATCTCGTGCGCGACGCCGTGCTGGCGGCTGCCAAGGCCTCGCCCTTCACCCTGCCGGAGAGCGACGAGCGCAAGAGCCAGGTCTGGCTGGTCGGTTTCGGCGAGAGCGGCCTGGACTTCGAGCTTCTGGTCTGGCCGACCCAGGCGGCGGTCAAACGCCCGGCGGCCATGCACGCGGCCTATACCTGGACCATCGCCGAAGCGCTGGATCAGGCCGGCATCGAGATCCCCTTCCCCCAGACCGACCTTCGGATCCGGTCGATCCTGGGCCGCGAGGGCGACGAGGCGCTCGAACTGCTGGGGGTGAAGACCAAGCCGGCGCCGCGCACCCGCGCCGCCGCCGCCAGGCCCGTCGCCGCGGAACCCAGTTCCAACGACGCGGCCGATGAACTGATGATGCCCGCCGAGCCGGTGCGGGAGGAGCCTGGAGCTCCCCCCGCCTGACGGATCAGGCGCGCCGCTCTTCCCAGGCTTCGATGCGACGATCGCGGCCGCTGACGAAGCGCCAGGCGCTGGTCAGGATCTGACCAGCCGGCTCGACGATCATGAAGGCCAGGCCCATCACCACGATGCCCGACAGGCTCCAGACGCCGGTTTGTACGCCGGTCTGGATCAGGTCGCGAATACGCTCGATCACCGACCCTACGCCTTCGACATCCAGCGCCCGGCTCAGCGGCGAGACCAGCGCCAGCCAGCTGAACATCACCAGCCGCCCTGACGACAGTGCGATGTCGCCCAGCGCCGTCAGCCGGATCGCGCGCGGATTGGCCGCCCGGAACAGGTCAAACAGCACCCGCACCCCGCCGTAGATCGCGAACGGCCAGAAGATCATGGTCACGGTGTCGCGAATGGCCTGGGTGTAGTCGACGCCGGCGACTTCGACGACCCACTCGCTCATGGGCAGGCCGCCGAAATGGATCGCCCCGATCCACCAAGCGGTCAGCACTGCCGCCGCAATCGCCGCCGACAGGGCCCGCGCCACCGGCGACATGGTCTGGCCGGACGCGGCTCGGACGCTTTGCGGGGCCTCGGCGCCAGAGTTGAGGGCGCGATTGAGCCCGTCCGCGTCCATGCGCGCCACCTCGAAGATGCCCAGATCGCGCACCTTCCAGTCGGTCAGGAAGGACGGCTTTTCCGCTTGTCGCTCGATGAAGTAGCCGGCCACCGTGACCATGCCGACAAGCGTCATGACGCCGTTGAAAAGTCCGGCGACCGCCTGCCCCATGGCCTGGCCGAGATCCTGCCCGCCGATCAACTTGACCCCAACGCTGAGCGCCGCGATGCCGACCAGCACGACCAGCCCGACCTTGACCGCGAACATCCACCACGGAAACAGTTCCGGCCCGATCAGATGCTGCGGCCCGGCCCCGTAGCGACTAGCCACGCTCAGCGGATGACCGACTTCGCGCAGGATCGCCTCCACTTCGTCGGTGTTCAGGTCGCGGCCCAACATCTCCTGACGGGCCTCGATCCGGCTCATGATGTCGTCGCGCAGCTCGGCGACGACGTCTTCGCGTGCGGCGGCCGGCAATTGAGCCGCCACGGCGGCCAGGTAACGGTCAATCAGGCGCATGGCCTCATCCCCTTGTCTTGAACTGTTCATGGTCACAGCACCCGCTCGAGCGAGGCGGAGATCCGCAGCCACTCGTCATGCAGGCGCCGCAGCACGCCCTCGCCTTCTGGCGACAGGCGGTAGAAACGCTTCTTGCGCTTGTCTTCCTGGCGCCATTCGCTGGTCAGCAGGCCCTGGCTCTCCAGGCGGCGCAGCAGCGGATAGAGGGTGCTTTCCTCCATCTCGATGCCGTCCTCGGCCAGGGCCATGCGCAGCGAATAGCCGTATTGCTCGCTCCTCAGCCGGGCCAGGGTCGCCAGGACCAGCGAACCGCGTCGCAGCTCCAACCTCAGCGCCTCAAAGGTTTCGGTCTCGCCCATCGGGCCTCACTTGCTGTCACATAGTGTGTGACACACAGTGTATGGCGCATACTGTACGACGTCGTCAAGAGGGTCCCGTCGCGCGCCGCGTCAGAGGGGCCAGAAGGTCAGGATCAACGGCGGCGCGACCAGCACGACCATCAGGCTCAACGGCGCACCCAAGCGGGCGTAGTCCTCGAACTTGTAGCCGCCGGGCCGCATGACCAGGGTGTTGCACTGGTGCCCGACCGGCGTGAGGAAATCACAGGCCGCCCCGACCGCCACCGCCATCAAGAACGGATCGGGCCGATAGCCCAGTTGCAGGGCCAGGGTCGCCCCGATCGGAGCCACGATCAGCACGGTGGCCGCATTGTTCAGGAACGGCGTCACGATCATCGAGGCGAGGAGCACTCCGCCGACCGCCAACACGCCGGGCATATCGGTGAATACCTGCCCCAGGAAATGCGCGATCAGATCCGAGCCGCCGGTCTGCTGAATGGCGTCCGAAATCGGAATCATGGCCGCGACCAACACCAGAAGCGGCCCATCCAGCGCCGCATAGGCGTCGCGCATCCTCAGGCCGCCGAAGGCCACGATGGCCACCGCCGCCGCGAAAAAGGCGACCGCCACATGGACGAGACCCAGTCCCACCATGGTCATGGCGATGGCCAACACGATGGCCGGCAGGAACCTCCGGTTTGAGTTGCCCAGCTGAACGTCGCGCTCGACCAGCGGCAGCAGATCCAGACCGTGCAGCGCCGCCGGGACACTCTGCTCGGGCCCTTGCAGCAGCAGGATGTCACCAGATTGAAGGCGGACCGCCTTGAATCCGCTCGTCATTTCATAACCGGCGCGGGACACGCCCAACAGGTTCAGACCATACTGGCCATGAAAGTCCGACTGGCTCACAGTGCGGCCCTTCAGGCTGGAGTTGCGCCCGACCACGGCCTCGACGATGTCCAGCTCTTCCGTCGGGCCGGCGGTCACCATCGGCTTGTCGTTGCGGGTCAGGACTAGTTTGGTGCGGCTGAGAAAGCGGTGCAGCGATTCCTGCGGCCCATCGAGCACGACCACGTCACTACGCTTGACCACGACGTTGCCGCGCGGTTTCGCCATGCGTTTACCGTCGCGGATCACGGCTAGCACCCGCACCTTGCCGTCGCTCATGTCGGTCAATTCCTTGACCGTGCGCTGCTCGAGCGGCCAGTCGTCCAGCGCCCGCGCCTCCGTCAGATAGGTGTTGTCTCCGACCCCGGCGCCCATGGCGGCCCCGCCCTCGCGCCGCCGCGGCAGCACTCGATAAGCGACCGAAACGAAAGCCACGATCATCGCCGTCAGGATCAGGCCGACGGCCGAATAGTCGTACATCCCGAACGGCTCTCCGGTGATGTTCTGGCGCACCTCCGAGACGATGATGTTGGGAGAGGTGCCGACCAGGGTCACCATGCCGCCGGCCATGGCGCCGGCCGCCATCGGCATCAGCAGGCGCGACGGAGAGGTTCCAGTCGTCTGGGACACCTTGGTCGCGACCGGCAGCATGATGGCCAGGGCCCCGACGTTTTTGGTGCACATCGACAGGAGCGTGACGATCACCGTCAGAATCGGCGCCTGGGTCCGCTCGGTCTTGAGCAGAGGCGTCAGAGGCCTGAGCGCCCATTCCACCACGCCTGATCGCGCAAATCCGGCCGAGACGATCAGGGCGCAGGCGATGATGACGGTGACGTCGTTGCGAAAGCCGTCGAAGGCTGATTCCGCCGGGATAACCCCTGCCGCCAGCCCCACCACCAGGGCGACGCAAGCCACCAGGTCATAGCGAAACCGACCCCAGATGAAGGCGCCGATCGTCAACCCGACCAGGCCGAAGGCTAGTCCCTGTTCGAGAGTCACGCGGCGCCCCTATGCCGTTACGCCTACACAACGCATGAGCATGCCGGGGGCTGCAAGCAAGATTTCGCCTGAGACGCGATCCGGTCAGGCGCGCTTGGCGACGGCCGGGTCGTCTTGCGTCTGCTGCGGGGTCGTCCAGGCGGCGACCGTTCGCACCAGATCCGCCATCGCGATCGGCTTGGCCAGGCAATCCTGCATTCCCGCCGCGCGATAGCGCCGAAGTTGCGTCTCAAGCGTATTGGCGGTCAGGGCGATGATCGGCGTTTGCGCCACCTGGCCGTCCAGCAACCGGATAGCCCGGGTCGCGTCGACCCCGTCCATCCCCGGCATCTGAACGTCCATGAGCACCAGATCGTAGCCGCCGCCGCGGACGCATTCGACGGCTTCGGCCCCGTCGTGGGCGGTATCGCAGGTCCAGCCCATGGCGCCCAGCATGGCGGTCACCACCAGCCGGTTGTTCTCGTGGTCGTCCGCATAGAGGATCCGCAACGGCGGCGACGCCAGACCGGCGAGCGGTGGCGCGGCCTGATGCACCTGGACAGGCTCCGCTGCGTGCAGCCCGCCATCCGTCAGCATGGCGTTGATCAGCTCGCTCAGGCGCCGTCCCGCCCCAACCATCCGGTCCAGACGATCACGCGTGCCGGGGCAGGCGACTTCCGTGCTCATAACCTCGGCGAACCCGAGCATCGTGTTGAGCGGGGTGCGCATCTCGTGGCTGATCTCCGTCAGGCGCCGCTCGCGCGCCTCGGCCTGGTCCGCGCGCCTCGCAACCGCCGCCAGCGAGGTCTCCGCCTCGATCTGGGCCGTGACATCCTGACTGCTGATCAGCAGGGCGTCCTTGCCGGTAACAGGGTCGATCACCTGGCGCGCCGCCGTATGCAGCCAACGTTCGCCGCCCGAGGTGCGGGCGCGCAGCAGGCTTGATGTCGGCGTTCCCGCCCAGGCTGAGGTCAGCAACTCCTCGGCCGCGCTCAGATTGACGTAACGCTGATCGACCCGCAGGTCCCCGGCGCCGAACGCCTCATAGGCGGCCGGATTGCGGAACAGCGCCCTTCCCTCCCGGTCGAACAGCCCTATCAGCGACGACGAATGACGAAACGCCTCCAGCGACCGGGCCTGGTCGGCGTCGGCCTCCAGAGCCTCGGCCTCCATCATGATCACCTGCCGTCCGCTGGGCATGACGTGGGTGCTGACCAACACCTTGGCCGAAGTCGGCACACCGTGAGGGTAGAAAGTCCACCGCTCGATCACGACCTCGCCACCGGCGGTCTGTTCCAGAAGACGCAGCGTTCGCGCGCGCACGGCTTCGGACTGGTCCGAGCAGTCGCGCGCCAGGAATTCCTCGCGACAGGCTGCACCCCAAAGGGCCAGCGCCGCGTCATTGGCGTAAAGGTGGCGCTTGGTGATGTTGTCAAACAGCCAGACGGGTCGCCGCAGACGATCCCAGCCCCTAGCTTCCGGCAGTTCGTCGTCCATGGCCAAGGCCCCACGCCATTTCCCGGCCCAGAGCTTAATTCCGCAGTGTTATTTTACGCTTAAAGCAAGGAGGACGCCGTCCTCAGGCGCTGGGGTTTCTCGGATCAATCGGCAATCCCATCTCCTGGCGCGCCTTGAGCACCCGCAGCCAGCCGTGCAGAGCTTCGCAATCCAGCCCATGCATCATCAGGCGAAACCCCGACTGCAAGGTCGACAGCGCGATCATCGGATGACCGTTCTTGATGAAATTCAGGTGGTAGTCGGTGCCCAGAATCCGCGCGATGTAGATCGCCACCGTCTCATCCAGCTGCAGCGAATGCGCCGCTCGCACGAAGTCGGCGCGCGGCAACATCAGGGCGTACATCGGCGTGTAGAACTCCACCGCGGTCTGCACGTCGACCTTGTTCACCCAGCTGTCGGGGAAGGCCTCGAAGTCGGTGAAACTGTCCGAGATCATCGAAAAGTCGAGCCGCTCCGCGGGCATCAGGTCCTTGCCTTGCGCGCGCAGCGTCTGGTTCAGCTCAATGACGAAGTTGAAGACGTTGAGGTCGTGCTGGAGAAAAAGATCAGCCTCGATGTCCTTGAGCCGCGTCGGCCTCAGAGGATGGCTGGTCACCTTGCCGACATCGTCGCCGAGGCCGGCGTTGGCCTTCATGAACGCCAGGAGCTCAGTACCGATATGGAAATGGCGCAGGATCAGGGTGTTGGTTTCGGGACTGCCGAAGGTGCGCAGACCCCAATGGATGGTCTTGTGCAGCAGGCCGTTGGCGTTGGGCCAGTTTGGCGTGATCGCACGGAACACCTTGACCAGGCAGAACCAGGCGAACACCAGCGGCCGGCTGACCGGAAACAGCCAGCGCCGCGACCACGACCTCTGGCCGACCAGCAGGCATCGCTTGGCCGTTTCGTCGATCGGCAGGCTGTGATCCAGATACAGCGCCAGCCATGGATCAGGGTCACGCGGGTCGTGCGCCATGGTCTTGAACGGATCGTCCAGAATCTGGGTGGTGCTCACGCGACGATCTCCTCAATCTGCAAAGCATAGAGCCGGGCCGTGACCCGCGCCGTGGTCACAATCCGCTCGGCCGTCTCGGCGTTCGGCAGCACCATGCGCAGCATCTCCTGGAACTCCTCCATGTGCTCAGCGTCGTTGTCGCCGTGATAGAGCAGGAAACGCACCGCCTCATCCGGCAGATTCAGTCGCGCCTGAACCTTCTCGCCCCAGGGCCGCGCCTTGATCGAGCCCAGCCCCTCGATGATCCACATCGCTCCTAGAAGACCGAACGGGTCAGGCTTGGACGCCTCATGGAACATCCAGGCCGAAAGGGCTTCAGACCCGACATTCTTGGGTGCGCTTCGGATCGTCGCCAGATCGCCGCCCGAGGCGACATAATCCGCCTCCAGCAGCCGGAAGTCCCGGTGCTCGGTCACGGCGTGCCGCATCAATGTTGATCGCAACTCCAGATGGCCTTCGCCGACATTGGAGGCGGCCCGGCTCATCCACAGGGCGCCGTCCTTCACCTGCTGGCGCAGATTGACCAGAAAGCCCTGGTAGTCGGCCAGTTCGAACCGTCCGCGCTGAAGCTTGCGGATCAGCGGCGTAGCTTCCAGCCGCTGCTCGAAGTCAGCGAACACGACCGCCAGTTTGCGCAGCGTGTCCGCAACCTGATCCGGTTGGGTAGAATCCGCCATCACACCACCTCCAGCAGCATAAACCCGATCATCGCCCGCCCGCTTTCGGGGACGATGCACAGCACCGTCTCACCCGGCCTGGCCCGCCCGCTCTTCATAAACGCATCCAGCATGATCCAGATCGAGGCCGAACCGACATTGCCGCTGTCGGCCAGGGTCGTGAACCACTTCTCCTCGGGGATCATGGCCCGGGTGTCGCGCAGCAATCCGACGATCTCTTCGCGCAAGCTCCGCGCCGAATAGTGACAGAGCAGATGGTCCACCTCATCCGGCACGATCCGGCCCTGGTCGACCTTATCCAGCCAGACTCCGATCCACGCCCGAATGACGATCTTGAGCAGCTCGAAATCCTGCAACAACGCCACCGCGCCGGCGGCGTGCGCCGCGACTGGCCCGGCGTGGCTCCAGGCCGATTTCATGTCGGCGCGGTCCGCCGCCCTGACCCCGGCCCACATACACGGATCGAACCGCCCGGCCAGCGAGGTCATGTCGATCCATCGCACCTTTAGGCTCAGGCCCTGCGGCCGCGGTTTCGGCTCCATGATCACCGCCCCGGCCCCGTCCGACAGGGTGAAGCGCAGGAAGTCCGCCTCCATCGCCGGACGGCCCTTGGCGTCGACCAGGGCCGTGCCTTCATAAAAGCCGGGCCGGAACCAGCGCGATGAGAACTCGCCCGCGCACGCCGCCGCCATCTCCACCTCCCCGGCCCGCACATTCAGCCACGCCGCCTTGGCCGCCATCAACGCCGAAGCGCACACCGACTGAAAGCTGGCCACCTCCATCGGTCCGGCTTCAAGTTCGGCCTGGACCGCACTGGCGTGACCGGGAACCAGAAAATCGCCCTGGGTCGCCGCCGCCGCCAGATAGGACAGCGCGCCCAGGTCCAGACCCGCATCATCCAGCGCACCGCGCACCGCCCCGGCGCACATCGAGGCGTTGGAATGCAGCGGCTCTCCGGTCTCATCCAGCGCATAGTGCCGCCCCTCGATCCCGTTCCAACGCAGCGCCCGACGCCCGACCACCGACGGCCGCCCGCCGATGCGACCGATGAAATCCTCCATCCGGTCGTTGCCGATCCGCGCGCCCGGCAGAACCGCCCCGGTCCCGGTGATGAAGACGTCTCTCAGGCGCGCCGACTCGCTCATAAGTCGATCAAGACCCGGTCGCCGTGGCGCTGGCAAGGCAGGCGACTGACACGTCTTGGGAACGGTGCTATCCCAACCATCGAGGAAGAGGGCCAGACCATGAGCGACCATTTCACGGAAACCACGCGCACCGGCTGGTTCTCGCGTCTGGGCTCCGCCTTCACCGGCATCCTGGTCGGCCTGGTCGCTCTGTTCGCTGGAATCTGGCTGCTCGGATGGAACGAGGGGCGCGCGGTTCAGACCGAGCGCGCCCTGACCCAGGGCGCCGGCATCGTTCAGAGCGTCTCGGATCAGTCGATCGACCCGGCCCATGAGGGCGAGCTGGTCCATGTCTCGGGCGAGGCCGCCGTGGCCGGCCCCCTGAACGACGTCGCCTGGCCAGTCAGCGCCACCGCGCTTCGCCTGATCCGCGATGTTGAGATGTATCAGTGGCGCGAGACCAGCCGCAGCGAAACCCGCACCCGCATCGGCGGCGGCGAAGAAACCGTCACCGTCTATGAATACGACAGGGTCTGGTCTGACACCCGCCAGGACTCGGCCAATTTCCGCCAACCGAGCGGCCACCAGAACCCAACCTTCCCGGTCGAGGCCGCCAGCTTCACCGCCTCCAACGCCACCCTGGGCGCGTGGCGCCTCAATGACCGGATCATTGAACAGGTCGGCTCGGCCGAGGCCCTGACCCTGGATGACGCCACCCAGACGGCCCTGCGCAACCAGGCCGGACGCAGAGCCACAGTCTCTTCGTCCGAACTCTATCTCGGCGCGGATCCAGGCGTTCCCCAGGTCGGCGACACCCGGGTGCGCTGGCGCGCCGTCCGTCCCGGTCCCGTCAGCGTCGTGGCGGCCCAGTCCGGCGACGGCTTCAGCGCCTATCGGGCCGACAACGGCGCCACGATCCTGCTGGTCGAGGACGGACGCGTCGGCGCCGATGAGATGTTCGCCGGAGCCCAGGCTTCCAACCGCGCTCTCTTGTGGGCGCTGCGCGTCGCCGGCCTGTTCGTCCTGGTGACCGCCTTCGGCTTGATGCTCCGGCCGCTTCGGGTCCTTGCCGACGTCGTTCCGCCGGTCGGCGCCGTGGTCGGCATGGGACTGGGCCTGGTTTCAACCCTCCTGGGCGTCCTGCTCGGAGCCGTGGTCATCGCCGTTGCCTGGTTCGCCTTCCGGCCGCTGCTGTCGCTGGCGGTGCTGGCCGGCGCCCTGCTCATCGGCTTCGGCCTATGGCGGCTTGGACGCGCGCGCCTCCAGCGCACCCGCGCGGCCCAGGCCGAGGCGGCGACCGCCCCAGGCGCCTAATCCTTTATTCACCGCGTTCGTCCACGCGGCCTTAGCCGGTCCGGCCGCATTCTGTCCGCTCGCAGAATGCGAGGGACCCATGAACGCCGTCTATGCCAACGCTGCCTCCGGCATCCGCCACGCTTTCGACCGCTTCGCCGCCAGCGCCGAGCGCACGGCTCGTCATCCGCTGGACAACGTCGCCGATGAAGCTGTCGAGCGCCTCAACGCCGTCATCGAGCTGACCGCCAATCTCCAGGTGCTCGAAACCGCCGACGCCATGACCGAGGCGCTGCTCGACATCCGGGCCTGAAGCGGAACTGCCGGCCTTCAATCCGGTTCCAACCACGCCGCATAGTCCGTCAAGGCGCTCGATCACCCACGAACGTCGGGTCACAATGGCGCGCGGCCATGCAGCCCCCACGACGGGCCGCCGCGCGCGGGATCATCGCCTCGCCAAGTCTCGTCTAGGCCGCGCTCAGGCGTCGGCGCGCCATCGCCGCACGCTCAGGTGCCGATGACAAGACCGCGCGCCAGGTCCAAGCTGAAAGCTCCGAAGGCAATATCCGGCCCGCATCATGCCTGACCTCATCACCCCCTGCATCTGGTACGATCTGAACCAGGCCGAGGACGCGGCCAAATTCTATGTCTCACTGGGTCTGCCGGACAGTCGCATCGACGCGGTCCACCTCAGCCCCGCCGACAATCCTTCCTCCAAGGCGGGTGAGCCGTTGATGGTCGAGTTCACCCTCGCCGGCCGGTCCTTCCTGGGCCTGAACGGCGGTCCCGTCTTCCCCCAGACCGAGGCCGTCTCCTTCCTCATCCAGACCGAAGATCAGGCTGAGACCGACCGCCTCTGGGACGCCATTGTCGGCAACGGCGGAACCGAGAGCATGTGCGGTTGGTGCAAGGATCGCTGGGGCGTCAGCTGGCAGATTACGCCGCGCGCCCTGATGGATCTGCACCGCGAAACCAACCCCGCTCGCGCCCAGGCCGGATTTGAAGCCATGATGAGGATGAAGAAGCTCGACATCGCCGCCATCCTCGCCGCCGCCGACGCGGCCGGCTGACCCCCCTCACCCCACGTCAGGAGATACCCCATGGCCTATTTTGACATCAGCATCGCCGCCGCCCCCAGCGACGGCAAGGACGCCTACATCGCTTTCGCCCAGAAGGTCGGAAAGATCTTTCGCGAGCACGGCGCGCTCCAGGTCATCGACACCTGGGGCGACGACATCCCGGACGGCAAGCTGACCGATTTCAAAAAGGCCGTCGCCCTCAAGGACGGCGAGACCGTCGCGGTCGGCTGGATCGCCTGGCCGGACAAGGCCACGCGCGACGCGGCCTGGGCCGTCCTGATGGACCCAAGCGGCCCGATGTCGGGCATGGATATGCCCTTCGACGGCAAGCGCATGATCTTCGGCGCCTTCGACACTATCGCCGAGAGCTAACGCGCCTTGGCCGGCGCCCCAGTCGCGGACTTGGGCGGCAGCTTGATCATCGCCTGCTGGGCCAAGGCCCCGTTGGCGATGATGATCTGGCGACCGTCATCGGTCTTGAGCATGGTGAAGCCCAACGACATGTCCTCGACCACCCCGGTCTCGCACTGGTCGGCGGTCGGGGCCATGACCTGCAGCCGGTCGCCGCGTCGGAACGGCTTGTACAGCACCAAACTAATGCCGGAGACGAGATTGCCCAACGTCGTCTGAGCCGCGAAGCCGACGACGATCGAGGCCAGCCCGACCCCGGCCAGCAGCGCCGTACCGACCCGGTTCAACGCCGGCACCAAATGCGCATAGACGGTCACCAGCACCAGCCACATGGCCAGGATCAACAGCCGGCTGACGAAGGACAGGGTGATCTGGTCGATCCTCTGCGAATGGTCATGCAGGATCACCGCCTTGAGGCCGCGCCGAAGCATCGCCGACAGAATTACGCCGCCCACCAGCAGAACGACGGCCAGCAGCAAGGCCCCGACGATCGTATTCGGGTCGAGCAGCCGCACGAAATGCTCAATCGTCTGTTTCATCGTTCAGAATCCGGCAAGCGGGCGCCTAGCCTTCCCTCGGACCGACCGTGATCTGCGGCAGCCGCGCCCCGCTCATCGCCATGACGGCCGATCCCACGCCTAGCCCGAGCAACGCCAAGGTCCACCAATAGCCGGCCTTGACCTCGATCTGGATCGCCCCGGCGAGGCCGGCGGCCATGTTGCGTCCAAACTGGGCCATCTCGTCGTCGCCCGTCGATTGTTCACTGAAGGCCGCGCGCATCTCGGCTTCGAACGCGTTGATGGTCCAGGCCATGCCGCCGCCGAGCGCCGCCAGCGCCAGGGCTCCCGCCGCCAGCATGGCTGTCGCCGCCGTCTTGAGCGGTCTTAGGACAAAGCTCAGCACGATCCCCGCAGCGATCAGCACCGCCCCACCAAGAACCCACCAACGCGCGCCCTGGATGCCCTCGGACGCCGCCGGATCAGAGGCCCCAGCTTCGGTGTCGCCCGCCTCCGTGGTCATCACCTCAGCCTGGTTCTGGGCCATCATGGAGCCCAGCGGACTGTCGCGCGACGGCTCGATATCGCCGGTGATCAGTTGCAGTCCGGAGGCTTCGATCAGGGGGCTGCCCTGACATGACACCACCAGCCACGGCGTCAGGAACAGCACCAGCGCCAAGACCTTCAGTCCGCGCGCAATGTTCATCCAGCCCATGATCGTCCCTCCCCGCTCGCCGTCTAGCGGCACATCGTCCACGTTCCTTCGCGGATTTCCAAGTGCAGATGATCGTGGTGCGCGGCATTGTAGTCCGGCGACAGCACGGTGCCGTAGATTCGGCAGCTCTCATCGCGCACGCGCCGCAGGAACCGCGTTTCGTCGCCGCCGGCCGACCAGCCGTTCAGCACGCTGATCCGCCGCCCGTCCCTCAGCCGAACCCCGCCGAAGTCCAGCGCATTGGCCCGTGCGTGGGCGCTGCGCCGCCCCGTCGCGGCCCCATTCACATTGCGGCACGAATAGGCGCCCATCAGGTCGATCTGGACCACGTCCTGACCGAAGATCTCGCGCGCCGCCGGCTCGACCACCTGCCGGCGCCAGACCGACATGGCCAGGGCCGCCGGACAGCTCAATAGCGGCTGGGCCGGGTTCAGCCGGGCCACCGTGCCCCAGTCGACCGTCACCAGCCCGGCGTCGGCATAGGCGCAGCCCGTGCCGTCGTCGCGATCCGGCATCGGGCTGAACTCGACGCGCGCCGCCGCCAGCTCGGCGAAACACTGCTCATAGTCGCCGACCGCCTGGCCGATCCGATCCATCGTCCGGTCATCGATCCGCTGGTCGATCAGGCCACCGCCCTGCCCGCCGGGGGGCGCCGTTCGCGTCGGCTGCACCGGCCCCGGCGCATGGCGCGGCCCGCCGCACGCCGCCAGAAGGGCCAGCACGGCGACGGTCGCCCAAGGTTTCCATCCGCGAACCATCCGCCATGACCGCCCCTGGAGGGACGATTCGTCAAGGCGAGCGCCTCCCCGCTAGCCCTCCGCCTCTCGCCGCCCTACATTCACGTTCATGGCTCGTTCTCCCCGCAACACCCCGGCCTCCGGCGTCTCCGAAGCGCCCGCCACCTTTATTCCCGCCGCCGCCGATCCGATGGCGCGGATGCCGATGTTTGCGCCGATGCCGGACGGGCCGCGCCTGACGCCGGAAGAGGCGCCTGGCGCGCCGGAGGGCTGGGTCCCGCACCGCCCGGATCGACCGGGCGCCAGCCGTCACAAGCCCTTTCGCATGGTCTCGCCGTTCGAGCCCTCGGGCGATCAGCCCGCCGCCATTGCCGAACTGGTCGAACAGGCCGACGCCGGCGAGCGCGATCAGGTGCTGCTGGGCGTCACCGGCTCGGGCAAGACCTTCGCCATGGCCAAGGTCATCGAACAGACCCAGCGCCCGGCCCTGATCCTGGCCCACAACAAGACCCTGGCGGCCCAGCTCTATTCCGAGTTCAAGGCCTTCTTCCCGGACAATGCGGTCGAGTATTTCGTCAGCTATTACGACTATTACCAACCCGAAGCTTATGTCCCAAGAACAGATACTTACATAGAAAAAGATAGCTCGATAAACGAGCAGATCGACCGGATGCGGCACGCGGCGACGCGGGCGATCCTGGAGCGGGACGATGTGATCGTGGTCGCGTCGGTCTCTTGTATTTACGGGATAGGGTCGGTCGAGACCTATACGGCCATGACCTTCACCCTGAAGCCGGGCGAGCGGGTCGACGAGGCCAAGCTGCGGGCCGATCTGGTCGCCCTTCAGTACAAGCGCAACGACCAGGCGTTTGAGCGCGGCACGTTCAGAAAGCGCGGCGATACGATCGAGATCTTCCCGGTCCACCTGGAGGATCGGGCCTGGCGCATCAGCCTGTTCGGCGACGAGATCGAGAGCATCGCCGAGTTCGACCCTCTGACCGGCAAGGCCACCGCCGATCTGCAGGCGGTCACCGTCTATGCCGCCAGCCACTATGTCACCCCGCGCCCGACGCTCAACCAGGCCGTCAACGGCATCAAGGCCGAGATGAAGGAGACGCTCGACTGGATGATCGAGAACGGCAAGCTTCTGGAGGCCCAGCGCCTCGAACAGCGCACCCGCTTCGACATCGAGATGATGGAGGCCACCGGCTCGTGCGCCGGCATCGAGAACTACTCCCGCTGGCTGACCGGCCGCGCGCCCGGCGAGCCGCCGCCGACCTTCTTTGAATACATCCCCGACAACGCCCTGCTGTTCGTCGACGAGAGCCACGTCACCATCGGCCAGATCAACGCCATGTACCGGGGCGACTACCGCCGCAAGTCGACCCTGGCGGAGTACGGCTTCCGCCTGCCCAGCTGCATCGACAACCGCCCGCTCAAGTTCGACGAGTGGAACGCCATGCGGCCCCAGACCATCCACGTCTCGGCCACGCCGGGCCAGTGGGAGCTGAACCAGACCGGCGGCGTTTTCACCGAACAGGTCATCCGCCCCACCGGCCTGATCGACCCGCCGGTCGAGGTGCGCCCGGTCTCTAGCGACACCGCCAATCAGGTCGACGACGTCATCGCCGAGGTGCGCGAAACCACCGCGCGCGGCTATCGCAGCCTGGTCACCACCCTGACCAAGAAGATGGCCGAGGACCTGACCGAATATATGCACGAGCAGGGCTTGAGGGTCCGCTATATGCACTCCGACGTCGAGACGCTGGAGCGGATCGAGATCCTGCGCGACCTGCGCCTGGGCGCCTTCGACTGTCTGATCGGCATCAATCTGTTGCGCGAGGGGCTGGACATCCCCGAATGCGGCCTGGTCGCCATTCTGGACGCCGACAAGGAGGGCTTCCTGCGCTCCGAGACCAGCCTGATCCAGACCATCGGCCGCGCCGCCCGCAACGTCGACGGCCGGGTAATCCTGTACGCCGACCGCATCACCGGCTCGATGGAAAGGGCCATGGCGGAGACCGAGCGCCGACGTGAGAAACAGCAGGCCTACAATACCGAACACGGCATCACGCCCGAAAGCGTACGCCGCGACATCAAGGACATCCTCGCCAGCCCCTACGAAAGCCGCGAGATGGACCGCCTGACGCGGCCGGGCGTCGCCGAGGAGGCCAAACCCTTCGTCGGCTCCAACTTCCAGGCCGCCCTCAAGGACCTGGAAACCCGCATGCGCGAGGCCGCCTCCAACCTCGAGTTCGAAACCGCCGCCAAACTTCGCGACGAGATCAAGAAGATGAAGCTCCTCGACCTGGAGTTCGCCAACGAGGCCCTCACCGGCGCGGGGGAAGAGGTGGACCAGTCCGCGCCGAAGCGGTGGCGGGCGGAGGCTGCGGCCGAGAAGGCGGAGGCGTTCAGGAAGGGGCGGCGGTAGCAGATATATGCGCACTTGCGCGGTTATTTGCGGTCCACAGGCAACTCAAACCGAAGAACCCTGTCGACTACCGCATCGCCATATTTCGCCCGCATCCTATTTAGGAAATCTGCCTCGTTAGCGATGACGAACCCGAATAGTCCCTTGAGTTTTGCGAGTTCGAGGGCGTCCAACTCACCTTTTGAGGCCCGATGAATCATTGCGGAAATCTGCCGCTTGCGATCCCGACCTAGCGATACTCCGCCCTCGGGCTTTAAAATCAGCCCCGTAACCATTCTGCGCTCGCCGGGCCCATAGAGGCCCCGCTTTGCCTCGTTCAGCTGGAGCCTCGGCGATCTCTGTACAGCTACGAGTCGCCGAATTTCGCGTTCTGCAATGGTGATGTCCCTACGACTAGCACCGGAAACCGTAATGTCGTCGGCGTAGCGCGAGTAAGTCAGACTGGCTTGTTCTGCAATTCTTGAGACCGCTTCGTCAAAATCGAACATGAGCACATTGGATACATAAGGTGATGACGGAGCGCCTATCGACAGCACAGCAGGAGAAAACGATCCAGCCCCCCAAAACAAGATTCTCTCGATGGTGTCGTCATCTTCTTCTGGCAACAAATCCCGGTTCTTTCGTGCGAACTTCCTCCAATCCGACACACCGATACTTGGGAAGAATGCCGCAAAATCGAGCTTGAGAATATAAGATGATGCCTGATGCCGCCTTGCATTGTCGGCGATACCAATACCTTTAACGTAGGCAGCGGCTGCTGAATGGACATGAGCCTTGCTGAGACGGCTATCCAGCACAAAGCGCTGCATAATCTTCAGGGTAGCGGACGGTTGGGCAATCGTTCTGAAATCGCCGTTGCGCTTTGGGATCCTGTAAATTTTGTACCTAGCAGGCGCAGCCCTTAAGAACCGCGCCACGTCGCCTGCTCCAACCTGCAAATGAGCAGCGATCTGCGTCAAGAGGCTCATCGAGCACCCTCTCGCTCGCGCGCGACTTGATCCGTAATGTGTCTAGGCAATCTCTCGTCGCGCTCAAATTCTCTCCTAACCCGCAGTCGACGAGCCAACATATCGCGATCCGCCAAGCCTACCGCGAAGCGGTAAACAAGGGGATCGTCGCTGCCGAGCGCGAACCAGTATTCCTTGTTTGAATACTTATGTCTTCCGACCCAACCGACAACTCTCAAGCAGTACAGAATATTCTTAATTTCACCTAAAACCATATCCGGGTAAATCTTTCGTACCGCGCTGAGCAGCACATTTATTGACGAAGCGTACGAAAGATAGAGCGCCCAATATACAACAAAAAACTTCTTTAGTTCTGGCTCCTGCGCGAACCCGAGACTAGACGGAGCCGCATCGAGGTTGCTGATGATAAATGACTTTATGTTTGAATAATGAGGTCGCGCCGAACTCGTGATCAGCTTACCCGACGCATTCTTACGCCATGGGTAAAACGCCACATAGTCTTCACTATCATTCATCAACTTTTCGATCGGACCGAACCGGATGAATGACTCCGATTCTTCATAGTCCGATTGCGATATGACCCTCAGAGACTGCCGAATCGTGTCGTTTGTAGCGAATGCACCCAATTCAGCCAGTGAGCCCGGGCTTTCTGAAATTACCAAAACCAAAGATGCGACGCGGGCAATATCCTCTTCGAACGAAATCAAATCGCCATATGAGGTATCTCTGTATAACTGGTTAGCCGCCTCAGCAAAAACTATTTTGCCTTTGACCCTTATGGCGCGAGATATACAAATATAATCTCTAAGGCTCTTGGCAGGGCCCGCCTCCCCGACTTCCCGCTTCTCACCTCCGCAGAAGAATATCGTCTTAAACGGCGTCCGAAACCTTGCCGGACGACCCTCGACATCTCGATAAAGCTGCAGGAGTTCGTCAGACAATCGGCTCTTTACCCGGAAAAGGTAGGAACGGGTTGCGAGAGGTCATCGGCCGGAGGCGAGGGAGTGTGCGACCGAGAGATGAGCTCTCGGGACCCGTTCCTACCGATTAACGCTCCCAATAACATATGGTCTGGCGAAGCGCCCGACACAGACCTTTCAGTCAAAACTGCAAGGCCTAACGCGTAAAGAGAACTCGATTATGCGTCCTAGTGCCTAGAGGTCAATCCATTTCGACTATGGCCGCGCTCGATCATCGTCAGCACCAGGCAAGCCGAGCTCGTCCCGAAGATCCAGGATTAGCTCCTCAAGCCCTTCAGCAACACGCTGCCCGCGCGTCGCGTAGTCGTCCACGTCGGAAAGGCGTAGCAAGCGACGATCTGGCAAAGAAAGGACAGCGAGGTCGACGGGAGCCCCCGGAATCTCTTCATAGATTTCCGGAAAAAGTGCCATCGCACCATAAACGACGCTAGGCATCAGTTGAACGCTCGACGTATTCCAAACATGGATCGCCGTTACGCCACGCTCGCCAACCAGCCCGAACGTTGGCTCGAACCTGAGTTTGAATAGGCGTCTCGAACTTTCAAACGTGGCGGAATCTACCTGGACAATCCTGCCGGGGTTCGCGGTCCGCCAGTCCATCAGCCGTTCGAAGCCAGCAAGCGCAGAACGGCGCTCTGGAGCCCGAGTGATTTGCTCCAACGATGCCATAAGGGAAGGGATGTCCTCTCCCTCGGCAAGAAAGCGCCGACAATGGTCACGCAGGCTACGATGAAAATCATAGCCTCCAAGCGAGGGCATCAGCCGCTGACGAACCTCACGACGCTGGGGTCGTGCGTTCAGCGACAAGATCCTCAGATACGCTGAAAACCCGAAGTTGGGCATGTCTTTCCCGCGATTCTCACAACTGAGCTGATATGATTCCGATTAAATGTCCACATAATCCGCCCACCTTAACCCGTCATTAACCAAGCAAAACTTCGAGGCAAGCAGCGCTGTGCGTTGCTCGATGGACCAACGATTCGAACAGAAACTGAGAAACGAGGACGGACAATCTTTTTCCGCCCGCTGAGCCTCTAGCGGACAGGTTTGCCCCTCACCCTTCGCGCGGCCGGCCGCTGCGCTTGCCGGGCGCTCATCGGCCCTCTCCCGCCGGGAGAGGGAGGTCGGAGGTGGGGTCGTCGCGCGCCGCTTTCTCTGTCGCTCCTGCCGAAGCAGGGACACACACTCTTTTTCGTGCCCCCACTCGGGACACGCACGCTTTTCGCTGGCGGCGCTGGATCATCGAGCGCGAAGAACGAGCATGTCCCTGAGCCTGCGCGTCGGCTTGGTTTTGGCGAACAACGGGAACCGTCCCCATGCCCTCACCCGCCTCTTCCTCCCTGCCCTGCCCGGGCTCGCGCTGCTAGCAGGCTCAGCGCGGACTTGGCCGGAGGCTGCGGAGGCGGGCCAGCCGCTGTTCGTGATCGTCTATCGGGCCGGGTCGGCGTGGCGGGCGGGGGCGCCCATGGCCGAGCAGCCGGGGATGCCTGGCTTTTGATTTACCGCTCACCCCGGCGACCCGGAGGGCGGCGCGGAGCAGCCAAGGCCGGGGCCCAGATGACATGGCGGTGGCGGTTGGTCATTGAGCCATAGCGCCTGTCTCGGTCAGCACAGAGCCATACGATCTGGGCCCCGGCCTTCGCCGGGGTGAGCGGAAGAAGGTGCTGCGCGCCGGGAGGCTGGAGGCGGCGGCCCCGGCCTTCGCCGGGGTGAGCGGAATTTTTGGGTTATCTGGCTCGGGCTTGGCTGGGCTATTCGGTGGGTGGTTCCCAATCTTCGGGGTCTTTGCCTTCGCGGAACATTTCGTCGAAGAGGTCGCGCCAGGTGGGGTTGGTTTGTTCGATGAGGCGGAGCTTCCAGGAGCGACGCCATTCCTTGATGCGGCGTTCGCGGGTGAAGGCGTCGTGGCGGGTGGCGTGGGGTTCGGCCCAGACCAGGCGCTTGCAGCCGTATTTCTTCGTGTGGCCGTCGAAGGTTCCGTCGCGGTGCTGGAGGGTGCGGACGTAGAGGTTGTCGGAGTGGCCCACGTAGGTTGTGCCGTTGCGGGCGCTGGCCATGATGTAGGTCCAGAAGGCCAAGGGCGGCGTCCTATGATCTGGGCCCCGGCCTTCGCCGGGGTGAGCGGTAGATTGAGGATTTTTATCCCCACTGGTCAAACCGTGTTTTTCCTGCGCTGCAGGGCGGTCAGCGTGGCGGACAGGCCGCGTTTTCCCCGTCCTTGCCGCCGCCCGCACACTGGGCGGATGGAACACGCCGCCCCCTCCGCCGCCCCGCAGAAGTTTGTGAGCAGCGAGGCCTGGGCGCTGGCGAGGCGGGATTATCTGAGCGGCGAGACGGCGGCGGTGGTGGCGCGGCGGTATGGGATTGGGATCGACAACTTTCGCAAGCGGCAGATCAACGAGGGGTGGACGCGCAAAGCGGTGCGGGCGGCGAAGGGGGCCGGGCCATGGCCGGGGGAGGCGGAGACGCTGGCGGGGGCGCGGGCCGAGCTGGAACGGGCGCGGGACGGGCTGGTGGAGGCGTGCGCGCGGCGGCCGAGGCTGGACCTGGGGCTGCCGTATCATCCGGGGCGGGCGCTGTGCCGGGCGGTGGACGAGGCGTCGCGGCTGGTGGCGGCGGGGCGGCACGACGAGGCGGAGGCGATCCTGAAGGCGGCGGAGCGGCTGGCGCGGCTGACGGGGGCCTCGGCGGTGTCGCCGGAGACGCAGGCCCAGGAGAAGGTGGTGCGCGAGACGGCGCTGCTGGAGCTGTTCTGCGGGGCGCTGGGCGAGGCGCGGCGACTGGCGGTGCTGGTCCTGGAGGCGGTGCTGGCGGACGCGGCGCCGGACGTGGCGCCGTGGCACCGTGGCACCGCGCGTTCGTGTACCGGGCGCGGGCAGCGGCGCTGGGGACCGATCAGGCGCGGGCCGATTTCGAGGCGGCGCGGGAGGCGGACTGGTCCGGCGACGTGTGGACGCCGCAAGGGACCCTGCGGGCGCTGGAGGACGCGGATGCGGCGCTGATCGCGCGGTATGGGAACGCCTTGCCCAGGATGTTGGAGGGCTGGGCGCGCGAGGCGGGGGTGTGACGCCTCCCCTACTTCCGCGCCTCTTTCAGCTCGGCCTCGACCTGATCGTAGCCCTTGATGATGTCGTCGGCCGGGGGTCTGCCCATCAGGCTGACGACGATGATGGTCGCGAAGCTGAGGATGAAGCCGGGGACCATCTCGTAGATGACGCTGGACAGGCTGGCGCCGTCGGGGCCTAGCGGGGCGTAGATCCAGACCAGAACGGTCGCGGCGCCGACGATCATGCCGGCCAGGGCGCCGTTGCGGGTGGTGCGCCGCCAGACCAGCGACAGGATGATCAGGGGGCCGAAGGCGGCGCCGAAGCCGGCCCAGGCCTGGCTGACCAGACCCAGAACATTGCTGTCGGGGCTGTAGGCCAGCCAGATGGCGGCCAGGGCCACGGCCAGAACGGCGAGGCGGCCGGCGGTGACCAGCTCCTTCTGCGACGCCTGTTTGCGCAGGAAGGTCCCGTAGAAATCCTCGACCAGCGAGCTGGACGAGACCAGCAGCTGGGAGGAGATGGTCGACATGATCGCCGCCAGGATGGCCGCCAGGAGGAAGCCGGTGATCAGCGGGTCGAACAGCACGTCCGACAGCAGGATGAAGATGGTCTCCGGGTCGCTGACCTGAAGGCCGTGCTGGGTGGCATAGGCCAGGCCGGTCAGGCCCACGGCCAGGGCGCCGACCAGGGTGACCAGCATCCAGCTCATGCCGATATTGCGCATCGTCGGCATGTCGCGCACCGAGCGCAGCGCCATGAAGCGCACCAGGATATGCGGCTGGCCGAAATAGCCCAGGCCCCAGGCCATGGCCGAGACGGCGCCCAGGATCGTCGTGCCCTTGAACAGGTCCAGCAGGTCTGGATTGACCCCGCGAACCGTCTCGATCACGCCCGAGGGGCCGCCGACGTGGTTCATGGCCACCACCGGCACCAGGATCAGGGCCACGAACATGATGCAGCCCTGGACGAAGTCGGTCAGGCTGACGGCCAGGAAGCCGCCCAGCATCGTATAGGCCAGGACCACCCCGGCGGTGATCCACAGGCCCCAGGCGTAGTCCAGGCCGAAGGCGCTCTGGAACAGCTTGCCGCCGGCGACCATGCCCGAGGAGGTATAGAGGGTGAAGAAGACCACGATGACCACCGCCGAGACGATGCGCAGCAGGTGCGAACGGTCGGCAAACCGGTTGTCGAAATAGTCCGGGATGGTGATCGCATCGCCCGCGGTCTCGGTATAGACGCGCAGGCGCGGGGCCACGATCAGGTAGTTGGCCAGGGCCCCGATGAACAGGCCGATGGCGATCCAGGCCCCCGACAGGCCGGTCAGATACATGGCGCCGGGCAGGCCCATCAGGATCCAGCCGCTCATGTCCGAAGCGCCGGCGGACAGGGCCGAGACCCCCGGCCCCAGGTCGCGCCCGCCCAGCACATAGCCCGAGACGTCGCTGGTGCTCTTGCGCCAGGCGTAGACGCCGATGGCCAGCATCAGTGCGAAATATGCGCCCAGCGCAATCCAGGTTCCGGTTTCCATGGGCCTTGGGTAGCAGGGGTTGGCGGGTTGAGCGAGGCCCGACTTTCCTCCCCTGCCACCGATCAACGGCGTCCGGCGCAGCCTGCACGGGACAGGGCTGGACGCCGACGACGGATCGCTCCGCCGTCGGCAGGATCAGTAGGCCTGAACCTCAATGTCGAACAGGCCCGTCTCGCCGGCCGAGTAGCTGGTCAGGGCGGCAGTGTACAAGCCCGTGAACGGCGCCACGAAAGTCGACTGGGCGTCGAAGCCGGTCTCGCCGCCGCCGGAATCATCGTCGGTCCACATTTCGTGGAAGGCCCCGTTCGACCATTGGCCGACACGCAGATAGGCGTCGAACTCACTGGAACGCAGGGTAACGGAGACGGTCTGACCGGCCACGGCGTAGAAGGTGCGGTATTCGGTGAACCGGCCGTCGGGGTCGGGAACGTCGGTCTGGGTCAGCCAGCCGCCGGCGATCATGCCGGCGCTCATGCCGCCGTCAGCCGTGGCCGAGACGTCCTGGACGATGAGGCGGTAGGAGCCGCCCCCTCCCGCCGAATAGGTCGAGGCGCGGACCTCGAACACATCGTCGGCGACCGATTGGTAGGTGAACTCGGAATCCAGCCCACCGCCGGAATCGTCATCATGGAACAGGCCGACCCATTCACCCGAGGCGCCGACGAGGCCGAGCATCACCCAGGAATCCACCTCCGTCGATTCCTGACGGATGCGAACAACGTGCTGATTGGGGATGTAGATGCGCCAGGTCTCATAGTGCCGACCATCGCTATCAACAGGGTCGTCCAGGTCGATATATCCGCCGACGTCGAGCGGTAGTGGGGCCAGTCCGTCGCCGCCGCCACCGCCGCCGCCGGTGTTCACCCACTGGCTGGACCGGCTGAGCGTGTAGCCGCCGTAGTCATCGCTCGAGAAGCTGGTGGCGCGCACCTCGTACTGCCCGCCCTCGGCGGCGCGGTATTGGAGCAGGGCGTTGGGATAGCCGCCGCCGTCATCATCAGCGGCCAGCTCATAGAACTGACCGCCCGGGCCGGTGCGGCCGATCTGAACCAGCGGGTCTATTTCACCGGAGTTCATCCGCAACACGACCAGCTCGCCAGGTTGGGCGTCGATCCGCCAGCGCTCAAAGCGGCCCTGGGTCGAGGAAACCGGATCACGGCTGTCCAGGCTGCCCGAAACCGTGCTGTCCGGTGAGACGGACTGCTGGGCGGCGGCCTCGCCCGCGCCCGCCGCGAAAATCGCCGCAGTGCTGACGGCTACGATCCACTTCACTCGCATGACATATCCCCCTGGCCCTTGCTTAGGATCAAGATAAGCATGAACCTTGTTCGCCGGCTAGGAACCTGTGGTTTCCTGACGGCGTTGAAAGCGGGTCAGACGGCGAGCGACCGCCGCCGAGAAGGAGCACTCCCATGAAGACCTTGAGCGCCTGTTCGGCCCTGCTGGCCGCCCTGGGCCTGGCCGCTTGCCAGCCCGCAGCCGAAGGCGGCAGAAGCGCCGATGCCGGCACGGCTCCGGCCGAGAACGCCGCGACCGAGGCTTCAGTTTCGGGGGGAGACACCGTTGACGCGCGCGTGCGCGCCGGCCTGTGGCAGACCACCGCCTCCTTCCCCGGCGGTAACGGCGGCTCGGTCACCAGCCGGATCTGCATGGATGAGTCCATGACCGCGCTGAACACCGGCATGGCCGAGTCGCCCAACGCCGAAGCCTGCACCCAGAACGTTACACGGACGCCGGACGGCTTCAGCTTCACCAGCCGCTGCGCACCGGCCGGCGGCGGCGTCACGGAAACCGTCGGGTCGCTGACCGGCGACTTCCAGACCGCCTATCGGATGGAGGCCACCGTCACCACGACCGGCTCGCCGATGGCGGCGATGAACGGCTCAACCCAGGTGGTGACTCAGGCCGCCTACCAGGGCGAATGCCCCGAAGGCTGGCGAGCTGGAGACGTCGAAATGCCCGGCATGGGCGTGCGCATCAACATCAATGACCTGCAGGAGCAGGCGGCGGCGCGCGGCGGCGGCTGATCGCGATCTAGGGCGCGGGTTTAGCCTGGATCAGCGCGAGCAGGCCAAACACGCTCTTGACCGTGAACCAGATCAGCAAAATGAAGCTGATCACCGCGGGCACCCACAGGAAGATCAGACCAATCAGGACCAGGCACAGCAGGCCGATCACCACCCACGGGACAACGTGCCACCAGAACGACTGCCAGAAGATGCGGATCTGCTGGTCGAAATGGGTCAGGATCCAGCCCCGGGCCGAGCCGCGCGCGACATAGGCCACGATCAGGCCGACGACCGCCAGCGTCCCAGCCGACGGGATGCTCAGAATATAGAGCAGCCAGACAACCGCAGCGGCGGGCCTGCCCTCTTCGGCCACCAGATCGCGGTCACGGATATCGCTCATGGCAGGCTCCAGGTTCTGGGGTTGCGGATCTCTTCGCGGCGCAACAGCTTGATCAGACCGGCGGCGGCGCGCGCCACCACCCAGATAACCGTCAGGCTAAGGATGAACACGCCGATCCCCAACGGCAGGGTCAGCACCCCGACCACGCCCGCGACAACCCCGACCAGACTGGTGCGCACCTGATACAGCAGGTGCGAGCGGGTCCAACCCTTGACCAGCAGGCGGCCGGTCCAGCCGAGAAACAGCGCCAGCACCGCCGTCAGACCAATGCTGACCGAGGCGGCGATCAGACAGATGTAGATCACCAGGCTCAGGCGTGCATCACCTTCGGCGGTGACCCCCGGGTCACGCCGGCCCGCCGGCCGCTCGAAGGAGCGGGTCGCGCCAGCACGGCCGAATCCATCGTCTGCCGACGCCGGAACAGGCGCCGCTTCCGGACGAGGGCTCAGGGTCGCCGACCCGGATTCGGGCGCTACGGCGATCCCGGCCTTGGCGTCCAGCGCTTGGGGTGGGGCTGGCTCGTCGTCAGCCGTCATCTCGACCTCCGTCCTGGATTCGGATTCGGGTTCTGGCGGCGCAGGGGGAGCTGCTGCGGGCTCGGGCTCGGGCTCGGGCTCGGGCTCGGGCGTCACAAAACCCGGATCGGGCTCAGGTGCAGTCGGCGTCGGTTCTGGCTCTGGCTCTGGCGCCACGGCTACAGGGCGTTGAGATGGAGCCCCGCTGAGCGCGCGCGGCGAGGCGAAGCCGACGAGGTCATCGTCGAAATCATCATGCGGCTGGGGCGCGTTGGTCTGGGGGTCTTCAGGCTCGGCCATGCGTCCTCGTCGGGGGGTCTATCCCTAGCGGGCATGACGCCGGGCGGCAATGCGACAGGCGTTCATCGGCTGAGCACGATAACGCAGCCCGCCGCCTCGGCCCCGGAGATCGCCTCGGGCTTGGACACGTTCACGCGCACGCGTCTCACCCGTTCATCGGCCATCAGAGCGCGGGCCAGCTGCTCAGCGAAGGTCTCGACCAGGCCGACATGGCCAGCCGCGACCAGCGCGCGCGCCGCCTCGGCGACACCTTCGTAGTTGTAGGTGTCGGCCAGCCGATCAACGTGGTGCGGCGTCAAGTCCAACTCGGCATCCAGCACCAGCGGCTGGGTGCGGCCGATTTCGTGGTCGTGGATACCGATGGCGGCCTCGACGACCAGGCCGCGTACGAACACCGTCAGGTGGTCGAGAATCGGATCAGTGCTCACGGCTCACGGCTCCTGGACGTCGGGCGTACGCCAGCCCAGATGCTGACCGGAATCGACGGCGATCATCTGGCCGGTGACGGCGCGGGCGTCAACGAGCCAAGCCACCGCGTCAGCCACCTCGGTGGGGTCGACCGATCGGCCCAGGAGGGTTCCTGCCGCCTCTGCGGCGAAGCTCTCGGCGTTCTGGTGGGTCGAGGCCAGAGTCGGGCCCGGCCCGACGCCGTTGACACGAATCCGCGGCGCCCAGGCCTGAGCCAGCATCCGGGTCGCGCTCCACAGGGCGGATTTCGACAGGGCGTAGGAGAAGAACTGCGGCGTCGGCTTCCAGACCCGCTGGTCGAGGATGTTGATGATTGAAGCGCCGTCTTGCGCCTGTTCGGCGAAGGCCTCGGCCAGGACCAGAGGCGCGCGCAGATTGGTCTCGAAATGCCGGTCCCAGGTTGCTCGCCCGAGGCGACCGGCGCGGTCATCCTCAAAAGCCGAGGCCGAGTTGACCAAGACGTTCAGCGGCCTGAGCGCTTCAGCGGCGAGCGCGACCAGATTGCGGGCGGCCGCTTCATCGGAAAGGTCGGCGTGCAGCGCCACGCCTTGACGACCGAGCGCCTGAACCGCCGAGACGACCGCAGCGGCGGCGGCGACGTCTGAGCGATAGTGGATGGCGATATCAAAGCCAGCTTGCGCCAGCCTCAGCGCGATGGCGCGCCCGATCCGGTGGCCGGCTCCGGTGACCAGGGCTGCGCCGCGCGCCTCGGGCATCAATCAAGCCGACCGAACTCGACGACATTGAAAATGCCGATGACGGCGATGAAGCCGAAGATGATGCCAATCGCCAGCATGGGCTTGCTCCAGGAAATAGATCGGCCCCGGATAAGGCCCCTCGCCCTTACGATCAAGCCGCCTTGCCGCTATCAGGGTGTATGACCTGGCGCATCGCCATTGAGCCGTACACGCGGCCCCTGTTCTTTTTCTGGTCGCGGCTGTCGCGGGCCAAGACGCTGGGCGTGCGGATCGTAGCTCAGGATGCGCAGGGCCGGGTTCTGCTGGTGCGTCATACCTACCTTGAAAGCTGGTGGCTGCCCGGCGGCGGAGTGGACGCAGGCGAAACCACCGAGGCGGCCGCCGCACGCGAGCTCAAGGAGGAGACTGGCCTGATCGCAACGTCACGCCCGCGCCTGATCTCCGTCCATTCCAACGAGCGGTTCTTTCCCGGCGACCATGTGCTGATCTTTCGCGTCGACGGCTATGAGGTCGGCGAACGATCGTCGCGCCTGGAGATCGCAGAGGCCGGCTTCTTCGCCCTGGACGCCCTGCCGGGCGACCTAAATCGGGGCACACGGGACCGGCTGAGTGAAATCTTCGACGGCGCCGAGGTTTCACCCGACTGGTGAGGCGACAGCCGCCATCGGGCTTGCTAAGTCAACGTCACTCACAGTCGGGGAATCGCCGTGACCTTTCCTGAGTTCGATCCGGTCTTGTTCCAGATCGGCGTTTTCGCCATCCGCTGGTACGCCTTGGCCTATATCGCCGGCATCCTGATCGGCTGGCGTTACGCGGTCATGCTGGCGAACCGGCCCCACCTGTGGGCGCCGGGCAAGCCGCCGGCCAATCCGGCCCAGATCGACGACCTGATCCTATGGATCACCTTGGGAATCATCGTCGGCGGTCGGCTCGGCTATGTGTTGTTCTACGGCTCGATGATGAGCCCGCCGATCTGGAGCGATCCGATGGCGGTGTTCCGCATCTGGGAAGGCGGCATGGCCTTCCACGGCGGGGCGCTAGGCGTCATCATCGCGGTGATCCTGTACGCCCGCAGCCAGGGCATCAACATGCTGCGGCTGGGCGATCTGGTGGCGCCGGTCGTGCCGTTTGGCCTGTTCTTCGGGCGTGTGGCCAATTTCATCAACGGCGAGCTGTGGGGCCGTCCGACCGACGGTCCGTTCGGCATGATCTTCTGCAACGACCGCATCCGCGCGATCTATGGCGGCTTCTGTCCGGCCGGCGAGTTTCCGCGCCATCCCAGCCAGCTCTATGAGGCAAGCCTGGAGGGCATTGGGCTGTTCGCCCTGCTGTGGCTGGCGGTGTGGAAATTCAAGCTGCTGGCCAAGCCGGGCTATGTCACCGGCCTGTTTCTGCTCGGCTACGGCCTGATCCGGGCGACGCTGGAGACGGTGCGCGAGCCGGACGGCTTCATGCCCGAAGCCCTGCAAGGATCGCTGACCATGGGAATGCTGCTGTCGATCCCGATGATCCTGGTCGGCGCCTGGCTGATCTGGCGGGCGTGGAAAAACCCGCCCTACGCCGGCGCATGAGCCTGAAGGACCGGCTGGTTCGCGACATTGGCGAATCCGGGCCGATCACCGTTGCGGACTATGTGACGCGCTGCCTGCACGATCCGCAGGGCGGCTATTACGCCACGCGGCCGCGCATCGGCGCCGGCGGCGATTTCATCACCGCGCCCCTGGTCAGCCAGATGTTCGGCGAGTTGATCGGGCTGTGGGCGGTCGAGACCTGGCGACGTCTGGGCGCGCCGGACCGGTTTCATCTGATCGAGGTCGGGCCCGGCGACGGGACGCTGATGAGCGACGCCCTGCGCGCCGCCCACGCCGACCCGGCCTTCATCCAGGCCTGCGACCTGGTGCTGATCGAGCCGTCTGCGCCCCTGCGCGAAGCGCAGTCGCGGATGCTGGCCCATGGCGATGTCGAACCGCGCTGGGTGCGGGCGCTGGAGAGTTTTGAGCCGGACGCGCCGGTGATCCTGATCGCCAATGAGGTGCTGGATTGCCTGCCGGCGCGGCAATACGTCCGCACCGAGGACGGCTGGGCCGAGCGGCGCATCGGCGTGGGCGAGGACGGAGCCCTGGTGTTCGGCCACGCCCGGATCATCGACCGGTTCGTCAAACCCGACTTCGAGATCGCGGTCGGCCAGGTGTTCGAGATCGCCGGCCAGCAGGCGACCTTTGGCGCGGTCTGCGCCGAACTGGTGCGCGCGCATGGCGGCGCGGCCCTGCTGATCGACTATGGCCGCGACCGGCCCGAGCCGGGCGATACGCTGCAGGCCCTGATCCGGCACGAGAAGGTCGACCCGCTGATGCGCCCGGGCGAAGCGGATGTGACCATGTGGGCCGATTTCCCCGCCGTGATGGACGCTGCGGTCAAGGCCGGGGCCGATGTCACCGGCTGTGTCGGACAGGGCGACTTTCTGAGGGCGCTGGGCATCGAGGCGCGGGCGGAGCGGCTGATCGCCGGTCGTCCCGACGCCGCCCCGGTGATCGGCCGGCAGCTGGAGCGACTGACCGCGGCCGACCAGATGGGAACTCTGTTCAAGGCCTGCGCGGTGTTTTCGCCGAGGAGCCTGGAGATCGCGGGGTTCTGACGCTCGCGCTCACAGCAAAAGCAGCGCCGCCGCCAGCAGAAATCCCAACCACGCGGGATGCTTGAGCCTGGTGCCCCAGGACCAAAAGACAGCTGAGACCCCCATCGTCGCCGCGAGAATCGGTGTCGGCCCAAGGCCAATCCTGTCGGGTGCGCCCAGCGCGATCAGCACCGCCGCGACGCCGACGCCCCAGATCGAGACCAGATGCCAGGTGCTCCACAGCGCGTCCCAGCGCCGCTGTGACAGAAGCGAAAGCGCAGGGTCGCCAACGGCGCGCCCGCGCCCGATCACCCGGAAAATAAGCCTCTCTCCCAATATGGAATGAAGCCCGGCCAGCACCAAAAGGACGCCCGCCGCAGCAATCAACGCACCATCCATTCAAGGCCTCTTTCCGTAGGCGCCGCCGTCGACGACGCGCTAAGTAGGAGAATGCCAGTTCTGGAGCCTATCACCCACCCCCTGCTCGAAGCCGCCCGCATTCGGCATGGCTTCTTCACGCGTCAGGGCGGCGTGTCGGAGGGCATCTACGCCAGTTTGAACACCGGGGTCGGCTCCAGGGATGACCCGGCCGCCGTGGCCGAGAACCGGCGGCGGATCGCGGCGCACATGGGCGGGATGCCGGGCGACTACGCCACCTGCTACCAGATCCATTCGGCCACGGCTCAAGTCGCCGAGACCGGCTGGAAGGGCGTGCGGCCGGAAGGCGACGCCTCGGTGACCCAGGCGCCCGGCGTGATCTGCGCGGTGTTGACGGCGGACTGCGCGCCGATCCTGCTGGCCGATCCCGAGGCGCGGATCGTGGCGGCGGCGCACGCCGGCTGGAAGGGCGCGTTGGGCGGCATCATCCAGGCGACCGTGGACGCCATGGCTGGACTCGGCGCCGAACCGTCGCGCATCGTCGCGGTGATCGGCCCGTGCATCGCGCAGGCCAGCTATGAGGTCGGGGCCGACTATCAGGAGCGCTTTGAGGCCGAAGCGCCCAGATCAGGCCGGTTCTTCGCGGCGGGCGCGGCTCCCGACAAGCGGCTGTTCGACCTGCCAGGGTTTGTCCTTTGGCGGCTGGAGCAGGCGGGCGTCGGCCAAGCCGCCTGGACCGGCCACGACACTCGCGCGGACGAGGCGCTGTTCTTCTCCAACCGCCGGGCCTTCCTGAACGGCGAGCCGGACTTCGGACGACTGATGAGCTGCATATCTCTCCTCCCCATGACGTAGGAATGGGGAGGTGGCTCGGCGCGGGTGCGCGACGAGGCGGAGGGGGCGGCGCGGACCTTTCCGGATGGGCCTGAGGCGCCCCCTCCACCACTTCGTGGTCCCCCTCCCCCTCGCTGCGCTCCGGGGAGGAGACGGTCTTACGCGCTTTGCGCCAGCTCTGGCGTCCGGGTCACGACGCGCCATTTGGCCGGATTGGCCAGCAGTTCGCGCACCAGCTTGTTGTTCAGCGCATGGCCGCCCTTAACGCCCTCGTAGCGGGCCAAGAGCGGCGCACCCAGGACATAGAGGTCGCCGATGGCGTCCAAAGCCTTGTGGCGCACGAACTCGCGCTCCATGCGCAAGCCGCCGTCATTGAGGATGCGGTCACCGTCGATGACCACCGCATTCTCCAGGCTGCCGCCGCGGGCCAGGCCCATCTGGCGCAGGGCCTCGACCTCATGGGCGAAGCCGAAGGTGCGCGCGGCCATGATTTCATCGCGGAAGGTCTGTTCGTCGACGACGAAGTCGACGACCTGATTGCCGATGACGGCGCTGTCGAAGTCGATTTCGAAGCGCATTTCGTAACGGTCGCAGGGGATCAGGCGGGCGGACTTGTCGCCCTCGGTCACCGCGATGGGCTCCAGCACCTCGATATAGCGCTGAGGCGTCTGCTGACGGCGGAAACCGGCTCGGTCCAGAAGCTGGACGAACGGCAGAGCCGAACCGTCCATGATCGGCAGCTCAGGCCCGTCCAGCTCGACCACGGCGTTGGAGACGCCGAGCGCCACCAGGGCCGCCATCAGATGTTCGATGGTGGCGACCGTCACGCCCTCGGCGTTGGCGATCACGGTGTTTAGGCGGCTGTCCACCACGCTGTCGCCGGTGACGGGGATGCGGTTGTCACGGTCCGTGACGTCGGCGCGCACAAAGACCACGCCCGTCCCGGCCGGGGCCGGGCGGATCGACAGGCGCACGCGCCGGCCCGAATGCACGCCGACGCCGGCGCAGATGGCCGGACCCGCCAGGGTGTGCTCGTGCTGATCCTTGATGGCTGACGCCACGACGAAACCTCGAATACCTAAAGGGCCTCGCGCGAACGGGGCACCGCAGCAGGCTCTTAACCCTGGGCGACGTCACGCAAAATGAAAGTCCGGTTTCGTTTTGTTTCGAGACCCGCCCCAGACGCGAAAACGCCGCCCACGGTTTCCCGCGAGCGGCGCTTTGGATGGGATCCGCGCTAGTTGGCCAGGCGGCGCAGGAAGGCGGGAATGTTGAGGTCGTCCTCCTCAGGCACGGCCGCCGTTGTCGGCGCGGGTTCGGCCTGCTGGGTTTGCCGCAACTGCTGGGTGGAGCGGGCGGCGGGCTGGGCCTCGACCTGCGGAGCCGGCTCCGACTTGCGGCGGCCAAACAGGGTGAAACGTTCGCGCTTGGGCGGCTCACGCCGTTCCATATAGAGACCCGCGTCCGGCTCACGGCGCTGGGCCGGCTCTGGTTCAGCAGACGTGGTGCGCGGTTGCGGAGCCGGCTCGGATAGATACAGGTCGCCCTGGGCTTCCATCTCCTCCACAGCCGGGTCGACGATGCGAGCGACGATGCGCGGCTCAGACGTGGCCTGGACCGGCTCGTCCACGATCATCTGGCGCGGGTCGAGCGTACGCGCTGCGATTTCCAGATCGGCCTGGGCGCGGCGCACCGCTGGCTCGGGCTGGCGCGCCCCAAAAGCGGGCGTGGCGGCGACCGGCTCAGGCGTCGGCGCCGGCTCGGGTTCGACTACCGGGGCCGCGGCCACGGGTGTTGCGGTGCGCGACACGGCTTCGATGCGGCGAGTCGAGGTCGATGGCTCAATTTTCTGGATAGCCACCTCGTCCATGCCGGTGGCGACCACCGAGACGCGCAGCTTGCCCTCCAGGTCCGGGTCAAAGGCGGCGCCGAAGATGAAGTTGGCCTCCGGGTCGACTTCACCCCAGATGATGTTGGCGGCCTCATCGACCTCCATCAGGGTCATGTCCTTGCCGCCGGTGATGTTGACCAGCACGGCCTTGGCCCCGCGCAGCGAGGTGTCGTCCAGAAGCGGGTTCTGGATAGCGGCCTGGGCGGCGGTGACGGCGCGGTCCTCGCCGGATGCTTCGCCGGTGCCCATCATGGCCTTGCCCATCTCGGACATGACCGCGCGCACATCGGCGAAATCCAGATTGATCAGACCCGGCAGGACCATCAGGTCGGTGATCGAGCGCACGCCGGCCAGCAGCACCTCGTCGGCCAGACCAAAGGCCTCTGTGAAGCCAGTCTTCTCATTGGCGATGCGGAAAAGATTCTGGTTCGGAATAACGATCAGGGTGTCGACGTAACGCTGAAGCTCGGCGATGCCGGAATCCGCCAGGCGCGCCCGGTGGCGCCCCTCGAAGCTGAACGGCTTGGTGACGACACCGACCGTCAGGATGCCGCGATCCCGCGCGCAGCGCGCGATGACCGGCGCCGCACCGGTGCCGGTGCCGCCGCCCATGCCGGCGGTGATGAAGACCATGTGGGCGCCGTCCAGATGGGCGTTGATCTCGTCCTCGGACTCTTCAGCCGCATTCATCCCGACCTCGGGATGGGCGCCGGCGCCCAGGCCTTGCGTGATCGTCGCGCCAAGCTGAATGCGGGCGTCCGATTTGGAATAGACCAGATGCTGAGCGTCAGTGTTGGCTACGACGAAGTCGCACCCCTCCAGCCCAGCCTCGATCATGTTGTTGACCGCGTTGCCGCCCGCGCCACCGACACCGAACACCACGATGCGCGGCTTCAATTCCGTCGCCTTGGGCGCCGAAAGACCCAGATCACGCATTCTCTATCGACCTCCGACCCGATCCGTTTGAATCATTTCGCCCCGCCGCCTGCGAAGCACCGTCCACGGACAGGGTTAATGAAAAGCCACCAGTCTTAAGGACCGGTTACCGCGATAGCGTGAGTCGTGATTCCTTGAAGGGTTTTGTTAATCGCCAGCATCGGTTATCGCGTGAATATCGTTGTTATCCGACATTACCATGCTCAAGTTCGGACTGTTGATCGCTTTCGCCGTCGGATTGGGATCCGCGGCTGCGGCGCAGCCAATCTTTCAGCTTCCGCGAATGTTGCCCGCCGACTCTCCGCTCAACAACACAGACGGGCTGACCTGGGTTTCGTGCCAGGTGATTGAAATTGCTGCCTTTGAGGACAGAACCCACGTGCGATGCGCCAACGGACAGGGCCAGGGCACGCTCACGGCGCCGCCAGACTACATTGCGGTGGACGTGCGCGCACACCCGGCTCTGGCGTCGAGCCTAGTGACTGAGGGCGTTAGCGCCAGGAGCCGAGGGATTCCGTTGAACGCCCTTGTGCGCGGCCTTGGGCGCGACAATCCACCGGGCTGCGATGTGGGCAATTGCCGCGGCGCCTTCGGCTTTTTCGTGGAATAGATCCTAGAAATTCTCAGCCACCCAGCGGATCATTCGCGGCACTAGGCCGTCGTGGGCTTGAGGCGCGGCCCCTGGGCCGATTCGGGCCGACAGCATTTTCTTGGCCGAAACCGCCTCACGCGGACCGTAGGCCGCGCGCACCAGGACGCCGGTCGCGGCGCAGAACGCGGGGCCGGATGCGGCATCGGCCAGGTGGGGGCTGCGCATCGGGCGGGCCAGGCGCACCGGGCGGCCGTCGAAAACGCGCACCGCCATCTCGCGCACCCCGACCAACTGGCTGGCGCCGCCGGTCAGGACAACACTGGCGCCCGGCTCAAACGGCGCGCCGGACTGCTTCAATCGATCGCGGACCAGTTCAAGGGTCTCCTCGACCCGCGGAGCGATGATGTTGGTGACGATGCCGCGGTCGACGCGGATCGGCGGTGCGCCGGGATCATCGCCACGGGCAGGCGCCTCGATCTGTTCGCCATCCTCATGCGCCGAAGCCATGCACGAGCCATGCATCGTCTTGATCCGCTCGGCCCCGTTCATCGAGGTCGACAGGCCCCGCGCAATGTCCTGGGTGACATGGGCCCCGCCGACCGGCACGCCGTCGACGTGAACCAGCGTCCCGCCAGCGAAAACCGCAGCCGTGGTCGAGCCGCCGCCCATGTCGATACAGGCGCAGCCCAGGTCTTTCTCGTCTTCCTCCAGCACCGAGAGGGCCGACATGAAGGGCGCCGAAACCACGCCCTCCAGATCCATGTGAGCCAGCGCAAGACAGTGCGACAGCGAGGTGAACGCCGTCTCAGCCATGGTCACGATCAACAGCTCCAGCCCCAGCTGGTCGCCCGTCAGGCCGCGCGGATCGCGCACCTGGGGCCCGCCATCGACGCTCCAGCGCAGCGGCAGGATATGGATCGGACGCCGCCCCGGAAGATTGGCTCGGCCCAGGGCGCTGGCGATGGCGCGGAACAGGTCCGCATCGCGGATGGGACGGGCCCCCAACGAGACCGAGGTTCCGATGCGGTGGCCATACTGCTGGCCGATCGCAGTGGCGACCACGGCGCCGGAGACCGGATCGGCGCTGTCGCGCTCGGCGCGCTGAACAGCGTGCGAAACGGCATCGGCAGCCTGCTCCAGATCAACCAGCGCCCCTCCCCGCACACCGCGCGACTGGACGTGGCCCATATAGGCCACGCGAATGGTCTGATCGGCCCGGCGTACGCCGTCAGGGGTCATGATGAAGCAGGCGATCTTGGACGCGCCCAGGTCGAGCGCTGTCACCGCGCCAGACTTGCCGACCCCCATCACGCCCAGGCTGTCCCTGGAGTTTTCTTGTCCACCCAGACGCGTCATCCGTCCACCAAACCCGGGCGCCCCGACGAGACGCCGCCACAAATCCTCAAGCCGAACCGCGCGGCTCGACCGCCACGCTCTCGGCCACCCTCATATCGACCCGCGCAAAGCCCAGATCGAGCAAACGCTCTGACTGATCCATGGCCTCCAGCTGGACCAGCGCCGCATCGACCCCATCGGCCGGCAGCTGGATCACACCGCCGTCGCGCAGCAGCAGGTTCCAGCGCCGCCCGTCGACCCAGACCGCCGCATCAAGCCGATCGCGCAACCGCGGCCAGCGATGGATCAGCGGGATCAACTCGGCGGACGCCTGTTCGGCGCCGGCGCCGACGACGAGCGGCAGCTCGGAGAACCGGCCCGGATCGGCGCCCGGGATCACGGTCCCCTGCCCGTCCACGACGCGAACCTCGCCCTCGATCTGCCAGACGGCGGCGGGACGACGCTCGGCCACCTCGATCACCAACGTATTGGGCAAGAGCCGCACAACGCGCGCATTGCTGACCCAACCAACGCCTTCGATCTGCGCGCGCAGGTCATCCAGGTCCATGAAGATAAAGGGCTGGCCGCGCTCCAGGCGCAGTTCGTCCAGAATGGCCCGCTGGCCGGCGGCGCTGGCGCCCTGGACGTGAACCTGCTCCAGGCGGAAGCCCATAGCCGCGAACTGGCCGTCGATGGCGCGCCCGGTGGCGCGCGAGATGTCTGCTCCCCACCCGAACAGCGCAATCGCGACCGCAACCACGGCGAACGATCCGACGCCCATCCAGGCCATGCCCGGCGTCAGTCGCTGGTCGAGCAGCCCCGCCGCAGTCTGGACGGCGCGCGTGTGGCCGCGCGGTGCGGCGGCGCGTTTGCGCGCGGCCGGAGCCGCCTGTCGACGTCCGCCTCTGATCACCGCTGGCATGAGGCATCCTCGACCATCCAGCGCACCAGAGCCGCGAAATCCATGCCGGTATGAGCGGCCTGTTCCGGCGCCAGCGAGGTCGGGGTCATGCCCGGCTGGGTGTTGACCTCCAGAAGCACCAGCACGTCCTGAGCGGCGTCATAGCGGAAGTCGGAGCGGCTGACGCCGCGACAGCCCATGGCCCGGTGCGCGGCCTCGGCCTCGCGCAGGCAGCGTTCGAAGATCGCCGGCGGCAGCACGGCCGGCAGCTTGTGGGTCGAGCCGCCCGGCGCATATTTGGCCTCGTAGTCATAGAAGCCCTTGGCCGGGGTGATGTCGGTGACGGTCAGGGCGCGCGGGCCGGCCGCCTCGCCCAGCACGGTGACGCACAGCTCCTGGCCCGCGACATAGGGCTCGACCATGACCTCGTCGCCATAGGCCCAGCCGGGCGCCCCGACCTCCACGGCGAAATCATTGGCGCCCTCGCGGATCAGATAGACCCCGACCGACGACCCTTCGGCATTGGGCTTGACCACATAGGGCGGGTCGATGACGTGACGGCGCGCGACCTCGTGGCGGTCGAACAGGCCGCCGCCCGGCACGGTCACGCCGCCGGCCTTGAGCACCGCCTTGGACTTGTCCTTGTCCATGGCCAGGGCCGAGGCCAGCACGCCGGAATGGGTATAGGGGACGCCCAGGGTCTCCAGCACGCCCTGGACGCAGCCGTCCTCGCCCCAGACGCCGTGCAGGGCGTTGAAGGCCACATCGGGTTTCAGCTCGGTCAGGACGGCGGCCAGATCGCGCCCCGCATCGACCTCGGTGACCTTGAACCCGACGGCGCGCAGAGCCTTGGCGCATTCACGGCCTGAAACCAGCGACACCTCACGCTCCGACGACAGCCCGCCCATCAGGACGGCGACGTGGGTTTCGGACGGGTTGCGGGACATGGATCACTCAGGCCGGGACGCGCGAGCGACCTTGATGGGTCAATCTTGGTTTACGTCTGGTTTACCAGCCGACGATTGCGGCGATTTAGCCGGCGGCCCATCGCCGGATGAAGGCGTGGTGGTCGGACCAGTCGGCCCAGACCGCCTCGGCCCAACGTTGGACGGCGCGGGCGTGGTCCGCCGGGGCCGTGGCGCCGACCACGTCGGCGATGGTCATCCGATAGGATTTGCGGGGCGGCAATTCGGGCAGCTCGGATTTGCGGGCGGCGAAGCCGAGCATGGCGGCGTTGGCCGCCTCGCCTTGCAGGCCGCCCTCCAGCTGAACCATCAGGCGCGCCAGATGCAGGCCGACCGACTGGATCGCCCGCCGCGAGCCGTCCCCCGGATGCTGGACCGCCCAGGCATCGACGCTCAGCCGATGGACCGCCATCAGGCCGGGATCCTGATATTCGCGGGCCGTTACCTGTCCGAAGGCGGCCCAGCAGGCCGGGCTGGCGGTCATATAGGCGTGGACCGGCCCCTCGACCGCCGGCAGGCGCGAGCCGCAGCCGGGGCAGACGGCGATGTCAGCCCGGCCGGCCAATCCGCTTGATCTCCCAATCCAGCTGGATGCCGGTCTTGGCCTTCACGTCGGCGCGGACGGCTTCGCCCAGGCCTTCGATATCGGCGGCGGTGGCTTCGCCGGGGTTGATCATGAAGTTGGAATGCAGCTCGGAAAACTTGGCCCCGCCGCCCCCAAACGGCGCCGGAGCGGCGTGCAGCTTGCCGCGCCAGCCGGCTTCGTCGACCAGCTTCCAGCTGGAGTGGCCGGGTGGGTTCTTGAAGGTCGAGCCGCCGGTCTTTTCGCGGATCGGCTGGGTCTGTTCGCGGCGGCTGGTGATTTCGTCGATCCTGGCCAGAACCTCGGCCGGATCCGCGGGCGTCCCGCGATAGGTGGCCTCGACCCAGAACACCGACCCTTCGGGAACTTGGGAATGCCGATAGGTGTAGCCGAAATCGGCCAGGGCGTAGTCGACCCAGTCGCCGCTGCGCGTCAGGCCGCGCGCCGAGACCAGCACATCCCGGGTCTCCGAGCCGTAACAGCCCGCATTCATGGTCAGGGCCCCGCCGATGGTGCCCGGAATGCCGGCATAGAACTCCAGCCCCGCCAAGCCCGCCCGCGCGCTGGCCTTGGCGACCATGCTGTCGAGCGCCCCGGCCCCGGCTGTGATCGTGTCGCCATCGGTGGTGATCTGGGCCCAGGGCCGTCCGGCCAGCCGAATGACCACGCCCTCGACCCCGCCGTCACGCACGATGACGTTTGAGCCGACGCCCAGCACGGTGACCGGAACGGAGGGGCCGAGCGCCTTTAGAAACTCTGCGAGGTCGTCGGCATCGGCGGGAATGAACAGGGCATCCGCCGCCCCGCCGACCCGGAACCAGGTGTAGGGACCCAGCGGCTCATTCAGCAGCAGCTTGCCGCGAACGGGGGGGAGGTTTTCCAGAGGGACCAACTGAAACTCCGCTCAGCCCCAGGACGACCGGGACCCAGATGAAAGGACGCTGACCTGTGCGGATAGTTCGACTGGCGGCGCGCGTCCACCCGACAATGGCCGCGCGGACTCAGCGCTGTGATCGCAGCCATCCCGTCGCGGCGCGAACCGCGGCCTCCCCGACCCCAGCGGTCTGATCGGGAGCCACGCCGACACCCTCGACATTGAGGCCGCCCGGCGTGCGGAAATCGGCGTAGGCGATGCGCAGAGTGTAGCCATCCATCACCGTCAGCCGTCGCGAGGACAGCATCCGCCCCGCCGTCGGCTCGCCGAACAGACGGGCGCGACCGCTTTCCTTGATGACCGCAGCCATGGCCTCGGTGGTGCTGGCGCAGCGATTGTCGATCAACAGGGCGACCGGCGCCGAATAGGTCGGCGCACGGCCTCCGGTGGCGATCCGGACGGCTGCGGCGTGGGTCAGGGCGTCCTGGAACGCCTCGACCTCATAGCCGTCGAATGTGTCGTAGGCGTCGTCCGGCAAGGCGTCCATCGTGGCGACCCCGACCGCGTCCAGCGCCCGCCGCGTGGCGAAGGACCCCACCGTCGTCTGGGCCGGGAACAGCCGATCGCCCAACCGCATGGCCAGGCCAAGATTGCCGCCCGAGTTTCCGCGCAGGTCGACGACAAGGCCCGGCGTGTCGGCCAGTTCGCCAAAGGCGTCATCGAGCCGCTGGCGCTCGGCAGGATCTTCGACAAAGCTGGCGATGCGGACCAGACCCAGGCCGCCGCCAAGCCGCCGCCAGGTCACAGCCGGCTCTGTGCGACCCGCTTGAGTTGCCGGTTGCGGCGTGGGTTCCAGCAGATAGTCATTGTGCGACAGGCCTGTGGAGGCGATCAGGGTGCGCACGACCCGGACCAGATCGCGCTCGGTCGCTCCCTCCAGCGTTGCCCTAAGTTCGGACTTGCGCGCGTCCCAGGCGGCGTCGAAGGGCGCGGGCGTGAACAGCATCTGTTCGAAGGTCCCGATGGTCTGGTCGAAGATGTCCCGGACCGCATACGATCTGACATCGGGCCGTTTGGTCGCAACAAAAGTTCCGCCCAGATCCCCGGCCGTGAACCGGCCTTCGAGGCGGGCGGGATCCAACGCCGATTCCAGCACCGCCTCCCCGGCGCTCGTCGGGCCAGACAGGCGCACCCTCGTTCCCTCACGGCGCACGTCGCGCAGAGACAGCGCCATGGGGTTAGGCCCGACCGTCGCCACGCTGGTCGCGCCGGACGGCGTCTGTTCGATTACCCAGACCGTCGCCAGATCACCCGTCCGAACGGTGAAGACCACGTCCCACCGACCCGCCAGTTCGGGGATCCAGTCGCCGGTGATCTGACGCGCAGCGATCAAGGCCGGCGTCGCGGAGACGACCGCGCCGAGGCCAATCAGGGTCTGTCGTCTGTTCACATCGCCTGACACCGGGAACCCCTCGTCTTGATCGACGAGCAGGTTAATCCAGTGCGCGTACGCGCGAAACCGCGTTCTGCGGGCCTAGGCCAAAGCCTCCAGCTGCCCCGGCAGGGCGTAGGCCCAGGTGGTAATGTCTCCGGCGCCGAGCAGGACCACCACGTCGCCGGCCCTGGCTTCTTCCTTGATGACGCTCGCCAGAGCGGCGGGGCTCTCCAGCGGCTCGACGTGGCGGTGGCCGAAGCGGCGCACGCCCTCGACCAGGGCCAGTTTGTCGACGCCTTCGATGGGCTCTTCGCCGGCGGCATAGACGTCTGCGACATAGACCGCGTCCGCGTCCGAGAAACAGGTGGAGAAGTCCTCCATCAGATCGCGCAGACGGGTGAAGCGGTGCGGCTGGACCACGGCGATGACGCGGCCGCTGATCTCGGCGGTCTGGGCCACCTGGCGGGCGGCCTTGAGCACGGCGGCGATCTCAACGGGATGGTGGCCATAGTCGTCGACGATGCGGATGCCGTCGACGATTCCGGTGGTGGTGAAGCGCCGCTTGACCCCGCCAAAGCCGGCCAGGCCCGCCTTGATAGCCTCGTCCGAAACGTCCAGCTCACGCGCCACGGCGATGGCAGCCAGGGCGTTGGAGACATTGTGCCAACCGGCCATCGGCAGATGCACGCCCTCGATCCGGTGCGTCTCGCCGTTCTGGATGACGACGTCGAACCGGGCGCCGTCGGGGCCCATGTCGCAGGTCTCGGCCCGGACCATGGCCTGGGGATTGGTGCCGTAGGTGACGATCCGGCGGTTATCGATCTGGGAGACCAGACGCTGGACTTCGGGGTGGTCCAGACAGACCGCCGCAAAACCGTAGAAGGGCGTGTTTTCGACGAAGTCCACAAAGGCCCGGCGAACGCCGTCGAAATCGCCGTAGTGGTCCAGGTGCTCGGGGTCGATGTTGGTGACGATGGCCACCGTCGACTTCAGGCGCAGGAAGCTGCCGTCGCTCTCATCGGCCTCGACCACGATCCAGTCGCCGTCGCCGACCTTGGCGTTGGTGCCATAGGCGTTGATGATGCCGCCGTTGACGATGGTGGGGTCCAGCCCGCCGGCGTCCAGAACCGCCGCCACCATCGAGGTGGTGGTGGTCTTGCCGTGGGTGCCGGCGACCCCGATCGAGAACTGTAGGCGCATCAGCTCGGCCAGCATTTCCGCCCGGCGCACCACCGGGATGCGCTGGTCGCGGGCGGCGCGCAGCTCGGGATTGTCGGCCTTGACCGCAGTGGAATGCACCACCGCCGAGACGTCCTCGGTGACGTGGGCCGCGTCGTGGCCGATCAGGATACGCGCGCCCAGCTTTTCCAGACGCTCGGTATTGGCGCTGGCCTTGGCGTCAGAGCCCTGCACCTGATAGCCGATCTTGAGCATGATCTCGGCGATGCCGCTCATGCCGATGCCGCCGATGCCGACGAAATGGACGGGACCGAGATCAAAGGGGACGGGGCGAAGGCGCTGAATCATCCCGGCGTCATAGCCTCAGCCGACCGGGATTGCACCTGCCCTCGCGCTTGAGGTTTTCAACCCTGCCGTTAGGCTTGTCGGAACAGGGTACCGGGAGGAATGCCTCGATGATGCGCGCCATGACAGTGCTGGCGGTGGGCTTCGCCGCGACGGCCTGCAGCGAGCCGGCCGCGAGCCAGACATCCGAAGTCGCGGCCGCGCCGCAAGCAGCGCCCGCGCAAGACTCCGGGGGCGGCCCTCTGTGGCAGGTGCAACTCGAATATGGGCAACTGACGGCGATCAATCGCCCGCCATCGGTCTCGACGCCCCGGGAACCCGTCGATGCCGAACTCTGGATCATCTCGGACATGATGGGCCAATACGACGCGCTTCGGATCGCCCTGAGCGTTGACTGCGCGGCGCATAGCTACGCCTTTCAAACCATCACCACCTACGCCGGTTCGGAATTGCTCGAGAGCAACCCGGCACGCGACACGGCGCCGACCATCGCCCAGCCTGACACGCCCTATTCGGCGATGATGAGTCACGTCTGCGACCCCCATGGCCCGGCGTCTGCGTCGCCAGAATTCGAGGATTTCACGGCAGCCCAGGCCGCTGTCCTCGGCTAGCGAGCGGCGACGAGCACTCGGCGATCCCGTTCGAGACCAACGGCCCTGGCGGAAGAGCCTGGGGAGTAAGGCCCAGTTTGGTCGGACAGGGTCACCCTTACCGACCGAACGACCCCGCTTGTCGGGCGCTAGCCTCGACCAGATCGGCCAGCCGCTCGGCGGCGTCGGGGATGCCGACCGACCGAGCGGCGGCGGCCCGGCGCGCCAGGGCGGCGGGGTCATCCAGCATGGTCTGGATCGCCTCGGACAGGCGGTCGACGGTCAGGTCGTCTTCGAGGATGACCATGGCGGCGCCGGCGTCGGCCAGGGCCTTGGCGTTCAGGCGCTGATGGTCATCGGTGGCGATTTTCAGCGGGACCAGGATCGAGGGCGCGCCGGCGACCGCCAGCTCCGAACAGGTCGAGGCCCCGGCCCGGCCGATAACCAGATGCGCCTGCCCCAGCCGCGAGGCCATGTCCCGAAAGAAGGGCGCCACCTCGGCCTGAATGGCGGCGTCGGCATAGACGTCCCGGGCGCTGTCCAGCAGCTCGGGCCGGCTCTGCTGGTGGACGTGCAGCCGGTCTCTCAAGCGTTCGGCGATCTGGGCCAGGGCGCGCGGCGCGGTCTCGGACAGGACGCGGGCGCCCTGGCTTCCTCCGGTCACCAGAACATGGATGCGCCCGTCGGGGGTGTCGAACGGCCGGTCAGACAAGGCGCGGATGTCGGCTCGCACCGGATTGCCCACCACCTCGATGCGGTCCTTCAACACCGAGGGCGCCCGCTCCAGCGTCGGGAAGGCCGCCGCTACTTTTGTGGCGAACCGGGCCAGGGCGCGGTTCGATCGCCCAAGCACTGCGTTCTGTTCGTGGATGACGATGGGCCGCCCGGTCGTGGCCGCCGCCAGCAAGGCCGGAACCGAAGGATAGCCGCCGAAGCCAACGACGACGCTGGGCTTAAGTCGGGCGAAGGCGGCGCGAGCCTGGGCGACGCCGCCCAGAATTTTGAACACCGCCCCGACCATGGCCACCGGATTGGAGGCTGTGGCCGCGTCCAGCGCCAGCCGCTCCTCGGCTGGAAAATCATGGGCGTACTGGGCTCCGCGCCCGTCGGTGGCGAGGACCACGCGCCAGCCGCGCGCGGTCAGAGCTTCGGCCAGCGCCTGGGCGGGAAACAGATGCCCGCCGGTGCCGCCGGCGGCCAGGACGGCGACACGGCTCATCCGAGGATGCCCTTGGGCGTCGAACCCGGCTCATAGGCGCCGGGGCGCTTGCGGGTCAGGGCCAGGGCCAGCCCCAGGGTCAGGCACATTCCCAGCATCGACGAGCCGCCGTAGCTGATGAACGGCAGGGTCATGCCCTTGGTCGGGGCCAGACCCAGATTGACCGCAATATTGATCGCCGCCTGCAGACCCAACAGCACAAACAATCCGCCGGCCGCCGTCTGTTCAAACGGATCCGCCAGCTCACGCGCCCGGCGCAGACCGCGAATGGCCACCAAACCGAAAACCCCGATCAGGATGATTGAAAAAACCAGACCGAACTCTTCCGCCGCGACCGAATAGATGAAGTCGGTATGCAGGTCCGGGACGTGGCGCTTCATCACCCCTTCGCCGACGCCGCGCCCGACCAGGCCGCCGGCTGCAATGGCCTCGTGCGCGCGGTCGAGTTGGAAGTTGTCGTTGGCCTCGCCGCCGCCCAGGAACATGGCGAAACGGGCCCGGACGTGCGGCAACGCCAGATAGATCGCGGTGAAGCCTGCCGCCGCCATCCCCATCAGCGCCGCCATCCAGCGCAGCGGGACGCCGGCCATGAAAAACACCGCCATGAAGGCCGAGGTGATCAGCACGGTCTGGCCGATGTCCGGTTGGATGATCAAAAGCGCGGCGGTCAGGCCGTACAGGCCGAACGCAATCGACATGCCGGGCACGCCCTCGCCCTTCTGACCCTCGGCGAACATCCAGGCCGCCAGCACGATCAGGGCCGGTTTGATGAACTCCGACGGCTGGAATCCAAACGGGCCGATGGCCAGCCAACGGGTCGCCCCCTTGGCCTCGTTGCCGACGAAAGGCAGCAGGCACATCACGCCAATGCAGAACAGGAAGGTCAAAGCCGAGACCCGCCGGACGTGGCGGGGCGACAGCATCGAGGTCGAGATCAAAATCCCCAGGCCCAAAGTGGCGAAGGCGATCATCCGCCAAGCATAGTAGAAGTCGCCGTTGATCGAGTCATCACGCAGCGCCGCCGCCGGACTGGAAGCGAAGCTCAGCGCCACTCCGGTCAGGATCAGGGCCAGGACCGCCACCAGGATCGGCTTGTCGATCTGCCAGAACCAGTTGCCGACCAGCGTTCGGTCGCCGCGCCCAAGGGGGGAGACATAGGCGGTCATGAGACACCTCCTTCATCGATGACGCGGCGCACGGCGGCCCGGAAGGCCTCTCCACGCACCTCGAAGTCCGGATACTGGTCAAAGCTGGCGCAGGCGGGCGACAGCAGGACGACTTCGTCACGACCCGTCGCCGCCGCGTCGCGCGCGGCCGCCTCAACCGCCTTGTCCATCTCGCCGCAAATCCGGTGCGGGACATCGGCCAGCACCCGCGCGAAGGCCTCGGCCGCCTCGCCGATCAGATAGGCCTGGGCGATGCGAGGGAACAGATCGACCAGGCCGTCTATCCCGCCCTCCTTGGCCTGACCGCCGAGAATCCAGTGAACCCGGTCATAGCTCGACACAGCCTGCCGCGCCGCATCGGCGTTGGTCGCCTTGGAATCGTTGACGAAGCGGACCCGTCCCAGTTGAGCCACAGTCTCCATCCTGTGTGCGAGGCCGGGGAAGCTCAGCAGCCCGGCCACAGTCTGGTCATGGCTGACGCCCAGCGCCCGAGCAGCGGCGTACGCGAAGGCGGCGTTCTCGGCGTTGTGGCGACCGGGAAGCGATCGCGCGGCGGTCAGGTCGATCTCCCCGTCCGGAACCGACAACCCGCCGGGGCGGCCGGTAAGACGCTCAGCCGCCCGATCCAGTCCTCGCCCGCCATCGCGCGTAGCGCGCGTGCTGATCGCGATCAAAGGCCAGGCCGGGTCGATCCTGGCCGCCGCCTCCATGCCCCAACCATCGTCCGTGCCGACCACGGCCACGGCTCCCTCACGCGCATTGGCGAAGACGCGCGCCTTTGCCGCGACATAGCCCTCCATGCCGCCGTGGCGGTCCAGATGATCAGGCGACAGATTGGTCAGGATCGCCACATCCGGCGCAAAGGTCGTTGTCAGGTCCAGCTGATAGGAAGACACCTCGATGACATAGACGGCTCCCTCAACGGGTTCGGGCAAGGCCAAGACGCCGATGCCGATATTTCCGCCAACGTGAACCTCTATTCCGGCCTGTTTCAGCACCCAGCCGATCAGGGCCGTCGTGGTCGACTTGCCGTTGGTGCCGGTGATGGCGACGACCTTGGGCCGCTGGTGCGCCGGCAGGACATCGAGCGTGCGCTGGAACAACTCGATATCGCCCAGAATCTCAACGCCCGCCTCCACGGCCTTCGTCGCCGCCCAATGCGGGCGTGGATGGGTCAAAGGCACGCCCGGCGCCAGCATCAGGGCGGCGAAGCGGCTCCAGTCCGCCGCAGACAGATCCTCCACGGTGAAATTCTCGGCCTCGGCCTGCATCCGGCCTGAGACGCTGTCATCCCAAAGGACCGGCTTGGCCCCCCCGGCCTTCAGCGCGCGCGCCGCGGTCAGGCCGGAACGGCCCAACCCGAAGACGGCGACCTGTCTGCCCTCAAAGCCGCGCGCGGGGATCATCTCAGTTTCAGCGTCGCCAGACCGAGCAGCGCCAGCATCGCCGCCACGATCCAGAAGCGGATGACCACGGTCGATTCCGCCCAGCCCAACTTCTCGAAATGGTGGTGGATCGGCGCCATCAGGAAGATGCGTTTTCCCGTCGCCTTGAAGTAGGCGACCTGGATCATGACGCTGAGCGCCTCGATCACGAACAGACCGCCGACGATGCCCAGCACCAGCTCATGCTTGGTCGAGACCGCGACCGAGCCAAGCGCGCCGCCCAAGGCCAGTGAGCCGGTATCGCCCATGAAAATCTTGGCCGGCGGGGCGTTGTACCAGAGAAAGCCGGTGCCGCCGCCGATGATGGCCGCGCAGAAGATCGCCAGTTCGCCCGTCCCCGGCGCGTGGTGGACCTGCAGGTATTCCGAAAACAGGAAGTTGCCGACCAGATAGCTGATCACCCCGAAGGCGGCCGCGGCCATCATCACCGGCACGATGGCGAGCCCGTCCAGGCCATCGGTCAGGTTCACCGCATTGGAGAAGCCGACGATGGTGAAGGCCGCGAAGGCCACATAGAACCAGCCCAGGTTCAGCAGCACCGCCTTGAAGAAGGGAAAGGCGATCGAGGTTTGCAAATCCGGCGACGTCGGCGACGGGGTGGCGAAAGCCACCAGAAGAGCCGCTGCGACGATAGCCACCGCGAACTGAGCCGCCAGCTTCTGTTTGCCGGTCAGGCCAGCGTGGTGCTGTTTGGTGACCTTGTCGTAGTCGTCCAGAAAGCCGAGCAGGCCATAGGCCCCGGTGACGAACAGCACGATCCAGACATACAGGTTGGTCAGGTCCGCCCACAGCAGGGTGCCGGCGAACACTCCGGCCAGGATCATCAACCCCCCCATGGTCGGGGTGCCCTGCTTGGTCTGCAGGTGGCTGGCCGGCCCGTCAGCCCGGATCGGCTGGCCCCGGCCTTGTTTGGAGCGCATCCAGGCGATGAAGCGGCTACCCATGGCGATGGCCACAAACAGGCCGGTAAACAGCGCCAACCCAACACGAACCGTCTGATATTGCAGCAGGTTCAGCAGGGGGTATTCCTGCGCGAAGTCTGCGAAATAGAGATAGAGCAGATAGAACATCAGACTTCCTGAGCGGCCTCCATCTCGGCCAAGGCTTTCGCCACAAGCGACGCCCTGGAGCCGTTGGAGCCCTTGACCATGACCACGTCCCCAGGCCGGACCGCCGCGGTGACGAGAGGCGCCAGCGCGGCCGCATCCTCGGCCCAGCCGCCCCGCTTTTCAGGAGGCAGGGCCTGATCCAGAGCCTGCATCGCTTTCCCACCGGTAAACACCAGGTCGATTCCCGCCTCGACGATGGTTTCAGCCAGGCCAGAGTGCAGGGCCTGGGCGTGTTCGCCCAGCTCCAGCATATCCGTCAGGGCGACAATGCGGCGCCCGGCCACATCGGCGCGCGCGCCCAGGCTCTTGAAGCCGGCCTTCATCGAAATCGGATTGGCGTTGTAGCTTTCGTCGATCAGCAGAAAGGCGCCGCCGGGGATGGCCACGGTCTTGGCCGCACCGCGCCCGGCCAGGGGTCGGAACGACGCCAACGCTTCCAGCGCCGTCGGCATCGGAACGTCCAGCGCATCCAGCATCAACAGGGTCGCCAGACTATTGGGGCCCCAGTGGAAGCCGGGTTGGGCCAGGCGATAAGTGATCTCTTCACCCCAGATCCGGGCGCGCACATCGGCGCCTTCGGAATCGGGACGGAAGTCCAACAAGACCGCATCGCCACCGTCGCCAGAGCCAAAGACAGCCACGCGTGCACCCCGCTCCAGCGCCGCATGCTTGAGCAGATCAAACCAGCGGTCGTCGCCGTTCAGCACCGCGACGCCACCGGGACCGAGCCCTTCAAAGATCTCGGCCTTGGCGCGCGCCACACCTTCTTCGCCGTCGGGGAAATTCTCGATGTGAACCGGCCCGACCGTAGTGACGCACACCGCGTGCGGTTGGACCATGCGAGCCAATGGGCCGATCTCGCCGGCGTGGTTCATGCCGATCTCGAACACCGCCCGATCCACTTCGCGCGGCATTCGCGCCAGGGTCAGAGGCACGCCGATATGGTTGTTGAACGACTTGACCGAGCCATGCGCGGGTCCGGCCAGATCCAGCCCCGCCCGGATCGCCTGGGTCACGCTGGTCTTGCCGACCGAGCCAGTGACGGCGCCGCGCCGGACCTGGGGGGCGCGGTCACGCGCCTCGCCGCCCATGGCTTCCAGCGCCTTGAGCGTATCGGGAACCAGGACGAACGGTCCGCCCGGGACCGGCTGGGACACCACCGCCCCAGCGGCGCCGGCCGCGAAAGCCCCAGTCACGAACTCATGGCCATCACGCACGCCTTGCAGTGCGACGAACAGATCGCCCGGCTGGACCTCTCGACTGTCGAAAGTGACGCCCGTGGCCTTGAAATCCCCATCGGCCAGACCGCCGGTCGCCGAGGCGACCTCGCGTGCGGTCCAAAGCGGATCTGACATTACCGGGCTTCCCTGATGGCCTTGGCGACCTCCGTCGCATCGTCGAACGGATAGACCGTTTCGCCGACGATTTGACCCTGTTCGTGACCCTTTCCAGCGACGATCAGCACATCGCCGGCCTTCAGCTCTGAAACGGCCCAGGAAATGGCTTCCCGGCGATCGCCGATTTCCCTGGCGTCGGCGCAGGCAGCCCGCACCTCGGCGCGGATTGCCGCCGGGTCTTCCGAGCGCGGATTGTCGTCGGTGACGACAACCACGTCCGCCAGACGCGCAGCCACGGCGCCCATCTGGGGGCGCTTGCTCTTGTCGCGGTCGCCGCCGGCGCCGAAAACCACGATCAACCGACCTCGCGCATGGGGGCGCAGCGCCTCCAGAACCGTCTTCAGGCCATCCGGCGTATGGGCGTAGTCGACATAGACCTCGCCGCCGGTTTCGGTTGCGCCGATCCGCTGCAGCCGACCGGCCGCACCCTGGATGTGTTCAAGCGCGGCGACAACAGCCTCGGGCGCATCACCAGCGGCGACGCAGAGCCCGGCAGCGACCAGGGCGTTCTCGACCTGAAAGGCGCCGGCCAGCGGCAGCAGCACCTCATGGCGGCCATCGCGGGTTTCGATCATCAGGCGTTGCCCCTCGCCGGTGGCCCGGCGCGACACCAGGCCCAGATCGCGACCACGCTCACCAACGCTGACGATGTCCAGCCCAGCCATGATCCCGGCGCCGGCGAAGGCGTTGTAGGCGTCCGAGTCCGCGTTCAGCACCGCCGCGCGCCCCCGCGGCAACAGGGTATCAAACAGCCTGAGCTTGGCCGTACGGTAGCTGTCCATATCGGCGTGGTAGTCCAGATGATCCTGGCTGAGATTGGTGAAGCCAGCCGCGACCAGATTGACCCCGTCCAGCCGACGCTGATCCAGGCCATGTGACGACGCCTCCAGCGCCAGATGGGTGACGCCGCGCCCGGCCAGATCGGCCAGCAGACGGGCCGCGTCGCCGGCATCGGGGCTGGTCAGGCCGGGGCCGGTCAAAGCCTCTTCCCCCGCCGTTACGCCCAGCGTGCCCATGCTGGCGCCGTAGTGGCCGAGCTGGGTCCAGATCTGGCGGCAGAAGGCCGCCACCGAAGTCTTGCCGTTGGTGCCGGTGACGGCCACGCAGGTCCTGGGCTGGGTTCCGTAGAAGGCCCGCGCAGCCAGGGCGTAGGCCCGGCGCACATCACCTGAGCGGACCAGAAGCGGGGCCGCGTCATCGGGCGTGTCGGTCGCGGCCAGGACAGCGGCGGCGCCTTGCGACAGGGCCTGCGGGATGAAGGCGCGGCCATCGGCCTTGGCGCCCGGCAAGGCGGCGAACAGCGTCCCTTCCCCAACCCGGCGGCTGTCGGCGGTGACGCCGGTGATCACCGGGTCGGAGGCGACGTCGCGGCGCAGGATGTCGGACAGCCGCAACGCCGTCATTGGGCGGCTCCCGTCATGGCCTCGGCTTCGGACAGGGGCTGGAGGTGTTCTGCGGTCGGCTCGCCGGTGCGCTGGCGGCGTACGCCGAGGAACGGGCCGATGCGCCGGATCACCCGGCCAACCGCCGGCGCGACGGTCAGGCCGGCGGTGCGGCCGCCGCCGGACTGGGCCGAGCCGCGCGGCTCATCCAGCAGGATCAGAACCAGATAGCGATCCTGGTCAACGGGCCCGTCTGTCGGGAACACCGAGATGAAAGACGAAACCACACGGGTCCGGTCGGGGCGACCATTGGCGTATTTCTCGGCTGTGCCGGTCTTGCCTCCGACCGAGAAGCCGTCGACGTCGGCGCGGCGGCCCGAGCCGGACGTCACATTCAGCCGCATCAGCCGCAGCATCTGCAGCGAGGTCTGGGGCGACACGACGCGATGACCCTGGATGCGGCTCCGGTCGCCAACCGGCCGCAAGGTCAGCGGCACATAGGTCCCGCCGTTCATGATCGCACCGACGCCCGCCGCCATCTGCAATGGGGTCACCCCGATAGCGTGGCCGAACGAGGCCGAAGCGATGGTGTTGGCGTCCCAGCGCCGGGGGATCAGCGGCGCCGTCGATTCCGCCAGCCCGATCTGGAGCCGATCCAGCAAGCCGAATTCGTCGTAATAGGACCGCATCACGTCGCCGCCCATCATGGCGGCGATGCGGCTGGTGCCGATGTTGGACGAGTGGGTGAAGACCTCTTCGACCGTCATGGCCCGGTTGGCGGCGTGGAAGTCGTTGATGACCCGTCCACCGAGCCTCAGACCGCCGGCGGCGTCGATGACCGTGTCGGCGCGCACCACGCCCGAATCCAGCCCCGCCGCGATCGAGAAGATCTTGAAGGTCGAGCCCATCTCCCAGACTGAGCCGGCGGCGCGATTGACGAAGTTGCTGGCCGGCGAAGCGCCGCGCTGATTGGGATCGAAGTCGGGATAGGAGGCCATGGCCAGGACTTCGCCGGTGCGAATGTTGGTCACCAGGCCGACCGCGCCAATGGCCTGTTGGTCGGCCGCCACCGCCTCCAGCTCGTTCTCAAGAGCGCCTTGAACCCGCAGGTCGATCGACAACGGCACACTCGCACCGTTACGTCCGGCGGCGTGAATTTCGTCGTTGAAAGCAGCCTCGAAGCCGGCGGCCCCTTCGCCTTCCTGGTTGGCGAAACCGATGACGTGTGCGCCCAGATCGTGCAGCGGATAGACGCGGGCGTCTTCCTCTTCGAAATAGAGGCCGCCCAGCGCCAGATCATGGACCCGGCGGCGTTCATCCGAGGTCAGCCCGCCGACGATAAATCCGCGCTCGTCGCCGGCCAGCACCCGGGCCAGCCGCCGCCGGCTGGCCTGGGGCATCTCCGGCAGGGCCCCCAGCACAGCCTGGCGGACAAAGGCCGGGTCGACCGTTTCACTCGGCTCGATAACCAGCCGATAGTGCGGAAGGTTGATCGCCATCAGCAGGCCGTTGCGATCGGTCAGATCGCCGCGCTGCACCGCCAGTACGGCTGAGCCGGAGGCCTGCTCCACCCGACCCGAAAATAACGCCGCCCTGACCGCGCCGAACATCAAGATCGCGAAAATCAGGGTGAAGCCCCCGGCCACGATGGTCATGCGGAACCGGGTGTCGTTCTCCACCCGATTGTCGGCCCCGGCCTTCTCGAAGGCGTGTTCAAGGCTCTGCCACCAATCGGCCAGGCGTCTGGCGCTGGGACGAGGCAGGATGCGGCGACCGAGTTCAATGAGGCTCATGGCTGACCCTCCGCCTCGCCCGATTCCGCGACGCCGACCAGAGCCTCCAGATTTTCCGGCCGCGTTTCATTGATCGGCTCGACCGGGGCTAGGTCGGTGTGCTGGCGCACCAGTTCCTCCAGCCGCGAGGGTCGCTCCAGATAGGCCGCCTCGGCGCGCAGCAACCGAATCTGGCGTTGCTCGGCGCGGATGTCGCCCTCAATCTCGCGGATGGTGGCGCGCTCGTCCGCACCGGTCGCCTTGGCGACATAGACCCAGGCCACCAGAGCCACCAGGCAAACGAATGCGGACAACTCCAGCATCCTCAGCCGGCTGCGGCGCGAGCGGATATGGGCTTCCATCATGCTGCCGCCCGCCATACCGGGGCGTCCGTGCGGACCGCCGCGCGCAGCTTGGCTGAGCGGGCGCGCGGATTGACCTTCGCCTCAGCTTCCGTCGCCTCAACCAGTCCCTTGCCGATCAGCTCGAAACTCGGACGCGGGCCGGCGGCCTGGGGCGGCAGATGGCGTGAGCCGCCGCCGCCCTTGCCGGCGCGCGCGTTCAAGAACCGTTTGACCAGGCGATCTTCCAGCGAATGAAAAGCCACCACCACCAGCCGCCCGCCTGGCTTGAGCACCTGTTCAGCCGCCTCCAGCCCCGCCGCCAGCTCGCCTAGTTCATCATTCACCGCAATGCGCAGCGCCTGGAACGTGCGCGTGGCCGGATGAATCGGCGCGCCGCGGCGACCGCCGACCGCCCTTTCCACCACCTCGGCCAGGTCCAGGGTGCGGCTGAACGGCTGCTCGGCGCGCCGGCGCAGGATGGCCGAGGCGATCCGGCCCGACTCGCGCTCCTCGCCGTATTCCTTGATCAAATGCGCCAGCGGGCCATGGTCCAGCGTGTTGACCAGATCCGCCGCCGTCGGCCCGTCGTCGGACATGCGCATATTCAGCGGCCCGTCCTTCTGGAATGAAAAGCCGCGCTCGGCCTGGTCCAACTGCATCGACGAGACGCCGATATCCAACACCACTACATCGCAAGAGGTCGGCCCGACCTCGGCCAGGGCCGCCGCCATTTCCGAGAAGCGCCGCCGGATCAACCGAAAGGCGCCGGGGAAATCGGCCCCCAGCTGGTCCGCGTGAATCTGAACGGTCGGGTCGCGATCCAGACCGATGACCTCGCAGCCCGCCTCCAGGAAGGCGCGAGAATAGCCGCCGGCCCCAAACGTGCCGTCGATGACCAGTTCGCCAGGACCGGGCGCGGCGGCGGCGATCACCTCGTTCAGCATGACCGACAGGTGCGGGCTCAACCGGCGCCTCCGGTCAGCTTGGCGTATTCGACATCGGCCAGGGCGGCGACGCCGTCCCCGGCCAGGCGCGCCATCCGCTCGGCCCACGGACGGTAGGCCTGCGGCTCCCAGATCAGGAACCGGTCCATCATCCCGACCAGGACCACCTCGTCCTTCAGACCGAACGGCTCGCACATCCAGTCCGGCAGGGTGACCCGGCCAGCGGTGTCATAGGCCAAGGCCTTGGATTGGGCGAACACCTTCACCGAGATGGCCTTGCGGGTCTCGTGAGCGAAAGGAAGCTGCAGCGCCATGGCCTCGTACTGCTTGCGCAGGTTGACGCCGCCGGCCTCCAGGCACGGCTCGGAAAGGCACGGAAACACGAACAGGGCCTCGTGCGAGCCGTCTTCGGAGTTGCGGTAGTCGGCGGGCACGACAAAGCGCCTCTTGGCATCCAGCGGCTTCTCAAAGGTTGAGAGAAACACCCGCGCGCCCTCCGGACCCTGGCCTGGCCCGCCCCATTCCCCGAACCCGGCCCCGCCGGACGATCCCGCGGCCCCTCCCAGTTCTTAGGATTTGGGTTACCATGTTCCTATGTGGGATGCAATGACACTGGCTGCCGCCAGTAGATTCGATTCAAGTATAATTCCCAAGCATTAGTAATAACTAGAACAAAAAGTGAACTTCATACTTGTCGTGCCGGAAAGCGTGTGGCGGCGACCAGGAACAGGCGAAGATGCAGGCGCTGGCTGCGCCCCCTGTCCCCGCGCCAGGCTGCCGCCTGACGGCGGCGGGAATAGCAGAGATAGAAAATGTCAGACGGTCTGTAAGCCGGGTTCTGTCCCCGCCGAGAGCGAACTCCGGGCGGGCGACGGTCATTCCTCTGGACCGCTCATTGCTGAGCGGTTCTCGCGACCTACCCGGACACCTCAGGCCGGCGAGCCCTGCTCCGAAGAGCGCGGTGTCCCTATTCGGTCTTGCTCCAGGCGGGGCTTGCCGTGCCGGTCCTGTCGCCAGGCCCGCGGTGGGCTCTTACCCCACCCTTTCACCCTTACCCCCGAAGGGGCGGTTTGCTTTCTGTGGCGCTATCCCTCGGGTCACCCCGGGCGGGCGTTACCCGCCGCCTTTTCGCCGTGGAGCCCGGACTTTCCTCGACAAGGCCGAAACCTCGCCGCGACCGCCCGACCGTCTGACAAGACGTCAATTGCCTGACGACACACCCCTAGTCCAGCACTCCGGTCACGCTCTCGGCGCTGGCCAACTGCAACAACCCCACCAGCCGCGCGCGCGTCTCGCCATCGGCGATGCCGTCGATGTTGGCTTGCCGCCAGTGGCGCTGGAAGGCCGTGACCGTCGCCTGGGTCGCCGCGTCATAGACGCCTGATTGCTCCAGCCCATAGCCCAGCCGCTTCAGGCCCGCCTGGATCACCACCACGCCCAACCCCTCCTCGCCCGGCCCGATGGGCGGGCCCAGGGCCGCGACGCGCTCGATCGCCGGCTCGAACCACAGGCCGTGACCGGCCTCAGCCAGCCGCTTCCAGGGAAACAGCTCGCCGGGATCCTCCTTGCGGTCCGGCGCGACGTCGGAATGGCCGATGATGCGATCGTCGGTGACCGTCCAGCGCGTACGGATGTCACCGACCAGGGCGATCACCGCCTGAACCTGGGCTTCGGGAAAGGCGCGGTAACCCCATTCATGTCCCGGATTGACGATTTCGATCCCGATAGAGACGTGGTTCAGCTCTTCCTCGCCGCGCCAGTGCGACACGCCCGCGTGCCAGCAGCGCCGCTCCTCCGGGGCCAGACGAAAGATCCGCCCGTCCTCCTCGACCACATAGTGAGCCGAAACCTTGGCCTCTGGATCGGTCAGCCGCGCAAGCGCCGCCTCGCCAGTCTCCATGCCTGTGTAGTGCAGGATGATCATGTCCGGCAGGCTGCGCCGCCGGTCGATGTTCGGCGTCGGCCTGTCGATGAAGGAAAGGGTCACGCGCCCGCGCTCAGCGCGACGGCTGGTCGAAACCGTAGGCGACCCATTGGTCGCCAACCTTGCGGGCATCGATCAGCTCGCCCTCGCCCGCCCCAACCGGGCTCGTCGCAGGTTGCGGACGGCGCGGACGGCCGCCGGTCAGGCGCGCCAGCTTGACCGCCACCCAGGCGACCGCGGCCACTATGGCCACAGCCAGACCGGCAAACAGCGCGAACAGCGCCCCGATCATGACGGCGAAGCCGCCGACGATCACGGCCATGATCCAGCCGAGCATGGCCCCCAGCCCCTGATCAGCGGGCGGCGGTCCAAATCGGAAGGTGTGTATGCGGTTCATCATAGTCCTCTGGCCGGCGACGCCTGAGCCGCCGCCGGAACCCTCAATGTCGGGCGCACGGGGGCCTTCGTCAATGCACCACACCCTATCGTCAGGTGTGGTTAGGTGGCGCAGGGCTTGCTCTGTGTCTAGAAACCGCCACAGCTTCGGCCCAGGATGGGTCGTCTCCAGTTCCCCGAAAGACGAGATTCATGCCGCTCACCCTCGCCTTCGCCGCCGCTCTCGCCCTGTCAGCCCAGGACGGCCCGATCATCACTGCCCGCACCGCCCCGGTCGAGTCAGCCGAATCCGTGCGTCGGCGCGAGGCCATGGCCTACGCCTATCCGATCCCGACGGGTGTGCCGGCCGATGATTTCGGCTTCCTGGCCTATTGTGACGGTCTGATCTCCGGCCACGTCCAGCTTGGTGAAACCCTGGGCGACGGAGCCGATGCAGAGCTGATGCGCCTGGGTCGCCTTGAGCGCCAGGACTTCGAGACAGCCCGCGTCGCCGGAGCGGCGCGCTCCACGGCCGTCCAGGTCACCGCCGCCGACACCGCCTACCAACGCGCCATGACCCGCTGGCAGCCCTACCTCACCAACACCAATGCGGACGAGCGCCAGGCCGCGTTCGACCTGTTCTTTGGCCTGCCGGGCCGCTGCGAACACGCCGCGCGCCGCGTCCGCGGCAATATCACCACCGCCCCGGCCACGCTCGAAGAGGTCGGCCTGACCCCGGAAGAGGTCCTGCCGCCCAGCCTGCTTGAATCCACGTCCGGCGACGGCTCCGCGCCGGTGGTCGACCCCGAGGAGTAGCCGCCCGAGGCCCCCGGTTGAGCTGAGCATTTTCCCCGCACCGGGCTGCGGGCGCGGGGGTGTGGGCTGCGCGAGCCGGAACCTTGGCCCTAGCCGCGCCGGGTCAATGCCCCTACCCTCGTGAAAATTTGGGGGGCTCGAATGAAATCGCTGTTCGGCTTTCTGGCTGCGCTTTGCCTGGCCTTGCTGATCGCAGCGGCGACCGTGCGGCCGCCGGCCCCGCTTTCGGATGATGCGCCGGGGTCAGTCTTCTCGGCCGAACGGGCCATGGCCGATGTGCGCCGGATTGGTCAGGTCCCCCATCCCACCGGTTCGCCCGAGAACCGCCAGGTCCGCGACGCCCTGATCCGGCGGATGCAAGACCTGGGGCTGGAGGTCACGACCCAGCGCGCCGACGCCATCCATGGTCGCTGGCCGGGCTATGTCGCCGGGGGACGGGTGGAAAGCCTGATCGGCGTGCTTCCTGGCCAGGACCGCAACGCCGCGGCGGTCGTCCTGATGAGCCACTACGATTCCGCAGTGGGGTCGCCCGGCGCCGCTGACGACGCGGCCGGCGTGGCGGCATCGCTGGAAACTGTTCGCGCCCTTCTGGCGGAAAACGCACCACGGCGTCGCGACCTGATCGTTCTGATCACTGACGGCGAGGAACAGGGCCTGCTGGGCGCCAACGCCTTCTTCGCCCAGCACGCGCTGCGCGAGCGCGTCGGCGCCGTGGTCAATCTGGAAACGCGCGGGGCCGCCGGCCGGGCCTTCATGTTCGAAACCGGGCGCATGAACGGAGCGATGATGGGGCTGTACGCCCGCGCCGTGTCCCAGCCCTCAACCACGTCGCTGGCCGCTTTTCTCTATTCGATCCTGCCCAACGACACCGACTTCAGCCACCCGCGCGACCATGGGATCGCCGGCTTCAACCTCGCCTTCATCGACGAACCGTTCCACTATCATTCCGCCACTGCGACCCCGAACACGCTCGATCAAGGGTCGCTTCAACACCTGGGCGGGCAGGCGTTGGATTTGACGCGAGCCTTGCTGTCGGTTGAGACCCTGCCCGCCCCCCGGCCCAATGCGGTCTTTTCCGACCTCTTCGGACTATTCACGGTGGTCTATCCCGCCTGGGTTGGCTGGATTCTGTTGGCTGTGGCCGGCCTGGTTCTGCTCGGCCTGGGCCTCCGCAGCGAACCGCGTGGCCAGACCCTGCGCGTCGCGGGGGTCGGGCTGGCGGCGGGCCTGGTCATGACCGCCGTCTGTGGTCTGCTCGGCTATGGTCTGTTGCTCCTGACCGGGTCGCCCACCGATTTCGTGATGAACCGGCCGCTGCTCGGGCGCCTGGGGCTATTCGAGATGGCCCTGATCGCCGCCAGCTTCTCCGGAGCGATTCTGGTGGGTCGGCTGATGTTGCGCAGCCGGCCGGGCCTGTACCGCCCGCACGAAGCGCCGGCCATCGGCCTGCTGACGTTTGGCTGGCTCCTCGCTCTGACGCTTCAGATCACCGCGCCGGAGGCCGCCATCGTCGCCACCTGGCCAACCCTCATCGGGTCGCTCGCCTTGCTGACGGCGCGCCGTCTGGGCGGCTGGGCCTGGCCAGTGGCGGTGACGCTGGGCGTGGGTGGGGCCGCCTGGATCCTGGGCGTCATCCACGGCGTCTTCCTCGGCGTCGGCGCCACCCTGCCCTTCGCGCCCGCGGCCCTGTCGGTGCTCGTCTTGCTGGCCCTGGCTCCCATGTTGGTAGACGCCGTGCGGCCGCGCGCGGCGATCACGGTCGGCCTGATCGCCCTGACCGTCGCGGCCGCGCTCGGGCTGTGGCTCCGCCTCGCGCCGGCTGGCACGCCCGAGCATCCGGCCCCGACCCAGGTGTTCTATGTGGTCGATTCCACAGCGGGGACCGCCCGCCTGGCCGCGCCGCCGCTGATGCGTGACCGATGGACCCAGAACGTCCTGAGCAGCCAAGGCTCGCCCATCGTCGACGGCGACATTCCCGCCCTGGCGGCGACCGCCTGGCAAACGGCACAGGCGACGACAGTGGAGGCGACACCCCCCCGCATTGATGTCTCAAGCTTGGCGGATGGACGCCTTCGCATAGCGGCGGCGGATATGGACGCCCGCGAGCTGCGGTTGACAGTTCAATCCGACCAACCGCTCTCGGACATCACGGTGATGGGCCGTCCGGTCCTCGCCCCGGCGCCCGGCACGCCGCTGGTCATCCGCTGGGCGGACCCGTCTCAAGGCGTCGCGGTCAGTTTCAGAAGCCCGTCTGGCGCGGTCCTCTATTGGGCTGCGTTTCACGACGGCTGGCCCCAGGATGCGCCGCCGCTCACCCGCCGTGAGCCGGACCTGGCCCCGTTCGGCCCCTCCGACAGTCTGGTGGTGATCGGCGAGACGCCGCTTACGCCGCCCGGCTGACCGACGGCGATCCCCGAACATAGACGGACTTCAGGCCCGCCACTGGCCGGAATGCGGCCTGCGCCTCGGGGATGACTTCGCCGGCGCCCAGGAACAGACAGCCGGTCGGCGTCAGAACCGCATCCAGCGTCGCCAAGACCCTCCGGCGCGCCTCGGGCGTCATGTCGGTCAGGATGTGGCGACAGAAGATCAGGTCGAACCTGCCAAAGCTCTGCAAGCCGTCGATCAGATTGGCCTGCTCGAAGCAGACGCTCGTCCGCAACCGATCCGACACTCGCCATAGATCGTCGGACCGCTCGAACCACGTGATCAGTTGGCGGGACCGCAAGCCCCGTTGGACTTCAAATTGGGTATAGACGCCCGCCCGCGCCTTCTCGATGGCGCGGCTGGAAAGATCCAGCCCGACAACCTCCGCGTCGGTTCCAACTTCGGCGGCGCACAACGCCGCCGACCAGGCTTCCTGGCCAGTTGCGCATCCTGCCGAGAGGATGCGCACTGCGCCGCCCCGCGCCCGGGTCAGGGTCGGCAAAAGCTGCGCGCACATCAGTTGGAACGGTTCGCGCTCGCGGAAGAAGCGACTGTCGCCGGGCAGGATGGTCTCTATCACCTCCCAGGTCAGCGACGGCCGCGTCACTGGATCGAGCTGCTGGAGCAGCGCCTGGACCGAGGACAGCCCCTCACGCCGCGCGATCGGTCCCAGGCGCGCCTCGACGGCGTTGGCCCGCTCGGGGCCGAGCACATAGCCGGCCCTGTCGGCCATCAGCGCCTTCAACCCTTCGAAGTCGACCTCCTCCACCATCTAGGCCAGCCCCACATCGGCGAACTTGGAGCCCAGGATGTCTCCGTCGAACGGCTTCATCACATATTCGTCGGCCCCGGCGTCCAGGGCCTCGGCGATCCGGCCCGGCTCGTTCTCGATCGTACAGAACAACACCTTGGGGCGATCCCCTCCCTCAGACGCCCGCAGACGCCGAAGGAAGGTCATCCCGTCCATCACCGGCATATTCCAGTCGACCAGAACGACGTCCGGCATGGTGGCGGCGCAAAAACTCAGGGCCTCGGCCCCGTCGGCTGCTTCTTCCACGTCAAAGCCCAGCCCCTCGACAATCCGCCGAGCGACTTTCCGGATGATCCGGCTATCATCGATGATGAGGCACAGCCGCATGATGCCGTTATTCGGGAATGCGGGTTAACGGTTGGTTCGGATTGCCGCCTAGAGCGGCATGGAGATCGAAATCTCCACACGTTCTTCACCGATTTCGAAGCTCAGGGCGCCCCCGGCCTCGGCCACGGTCGTGTGCAACCAGAAGGACTGGACCCACTGACCGGCCATGCCGTCGGTCAAGGTCGCGCCCGACAGGCCGGTTTCGACTTCGTTCTTGAGCCGCGCCCGCGGCCCGACCGCATCGGCCTTCAACGACAGGCGACCACCCTCGGCGGCGATGCTCAGCTTGACCTGGCCGCCGACCGCCAAGGCTCCACCGGCGATCTGGGCCAGGTTCAGAGCCGCCCGCGCCTGCGGCTTGGAGAATCGCTCGACCTGACAGGTCCAGTCCAGTTCAGGCCGGATATCGGTGAAGGCGCTTTTGGCCAGCGCCTCAATCTCATCGGCCGAGAAGAACTCTGAACTGGTCGCCGCACCAAACGCCACCCGATCGAAATGGACCATGGCCAACAACTTGCGGGCGCTGGCCTCCACCATTGTCATCAGGTCGTCGCGCATCTCGGCGTGATCAGGATCACGCATCATGTCCAGGCCGTTGATGATCGCGCCGGCTGGGCTGGCGAAGTCATGACACAGCTTGGCCGTCAGGTTGCTGGCCAGTTGCGAAGGGATGACAGCTACGGCCGCTGAAGGGGTCTCGGTCATCGGAACAGGACTGGCTTGGCTCATGCGCCAAACCTGACCTGATTTGCCCCCAGCCGGAAGGCCCCTACCGCGCGAACTTCTGGAATTTGATGCGGTGCGGGATCAGGGCGTCGGTGCCCAGGCGGCGCTTCTTGTCTTCTTCATAGGCTTCGAAGTTGCCCTCGAACCATTCGACGTGGCTGTCGCCTTCAAAGGCCAGGATGTGTGTCGCCAGACGGTCCAGGAACCAGCGGTCGTGGCTGATGACCACGGCGCAGCCGGCGAATTCCTCCAGGGCCTCTTCCAGGTTCTGAAGGGTCTCGATGTCCAGGTCGTTGGTCGGTTCGTCCAGCAGGATCAGATTGCCGCCGGTGGCCAGGGTCTTGGCCAGGTGCACGCGGTTGCGCTCACCGCCGGAGAGCAAGCCGACCTTCTTCTGCTGGTCGCCGCCCTTGAAGTTGAAGCTGCCGACATAGGCGCGGCTGTTGATCTCGCGCTTGCCGACCATCATCACATCGGTGCCGCCCGAGATGGCCTGCCAGACGTTCTCGTCGGCCTTCAGGTCGTCGCGGCTCTGGTCGACATAGGCCAGCTTGACTGTCTCGCCGACTTTGAGCGTGCCGGCGTCCGGCTGCTCCTGGCCGGTGATCAGGCGGAACAGGGTCGACTTGCCCGCGCCGTTGGGCCCGATGACGCCGACGATGCCGTTGGGCGGCAGTTTGAACGACAGGTCCTTGAACAGCAGCTTGTCGCCGTAGGATTTCTCCAGGCCGGTCACTTCCAGCACCACATTGCCCAGACGCGGGCCGGGCGGGATCTGGATGACGGCGTGGGTCTGGGCCCCGCGCTGGTTCTCCTGCTCCTCGACCATCCGCTCATAGGCGGCCAGACGGGCCTTGGACTTGGCCTGACGGGCCTTGGCGCCGGAGCGCACCCACTCCAGTTCGCGGGTCAGGGCGCGCTGGCGGGCTTCGGATTCCGACTGTTCCTGAACGACGCGCTTCTGCTTGGCCTCCAGCCAGGACGAATAGTTGCCCTCGTGCGGGTGGCCCTTGCCGCGGTCCAGCTCCAGCGTCCACTTGGTCACCTGATCCAGGAAGTAGCGGTCGTGGGTGACCAGGATCACGCAGCCGGGGAAGGCCTCCAGGTGATGCTGCAGCCAGGCCACGCTCTCGGCGTCCAGGTGGTTGGTCGGTTCGTCCAGCAGCAGCATGTCGGGCTTGGACAGCAGCAGCCGGGCCAGGGCCACGCGGCGCTTCTCACCGCCCGACAGCTTGGTCACGCCCGATTCATCGGGCGGACAACGCAGGGCGTCCATGGCCATTTCGATGCGGCTGTCGATGTCCCAGACATCGGCGGCGTCGATCTTCTCCTGGAGGGCGGTCATCTCCTCCATCAACTCGTCGGTGTAGTTTTCGCCAAGTTCGGCCGCGATGGCGTTGAAGCGGTTCAGCCACTGCTTCTCTTCGCACCAGGCCTCGACGTTTTCACGCACGTTCAGCGCGTCGTCCAGGTGCGGCTCCTGCTCCAGATAGCCGCGCTTGACGCCGTCGGCGGCGCGGGCTTCGCCCGAGAACTCCGTGTCCAGCCCGGCCATGATCTTGAGCAGCGTCGACTTGCCCGAGCCGTTGACGCCGACCACGCCGATCTTGGCGTCCGGATAGAACGACAGCCAGATGTTCTCGAACACCTTCTTGCCGCCGGGATAGGCCTTGGTCAGGCCCTGCATCTGAAAAATATACTGCGCGGCCATCGGCGGGCGTCCTGTCGTTCGAATATGCGGGGAGGTCGGCGGCGGATGTAGCGATTGCGGGGGCGAAGGGCAATGCGGGTCGCGGTGGATCAGTGCGCCGGGAGCAGGGCCAGCAGACCTTTGGTAATCCCGCGCGGGGCGACGGTCAGATGATCCTCGTCATTGAGGACTTCACTACTCAAGCTCAAACTCTGGTAGTTCCGTGATCGGAGGCGCTCTGCGAACCGGGCGTTGTCTCCGACCATGTCGTAGATGTTGCGACGGCGCTCGACGCCCGGCACCTCGAACTCGCCAATGTACATATAGATACGGGCGGGAAGGTCGGTGTTGGTCAGCGCGTACTCCGCCTCCCTTTGCATCATGACCTGGTCGGCGAACCAGAACGATGGACTGCCCAGAAGATACCCGTCGAACATCTCAGGATCGCTGAACAGGATCTGCGCGCCCAGCAAGCCTCCGTAGGAATGCCCCATGAAGATGCGGCGCGCGGGATCAGCCGAAAAGCGGGCCTCAATGAAGGGCAAGACCTGGGTTCTGAGATAGGCCTGATAGGCCTCGCCACCGCCCGTGCGGTCATTGATAGGGACGGGCGTATAATCGCGGGCGCGACTCCTGGCCCCACCTTCACCCACGGCATAGGACAGGCCGACCAGAATAAATTCCTCGATCATCGGATCGTTCAGATTCACCCGTCTGCTGATCTGCCGGATAATCGGAAAGGCGTAGTCGGCGTCAGTCACATAGAGCACCGGATAGCGACGCTCGGGGTTTAACCCATAGGACGCCGGCAGTTGCACAAACACCTGATACAGACGCCCTGAGACAGAGTCCGGCACGTCCCAGACCTGCGATCCGAAGATCTCATAGGGCGCCCCGCCGCCGCGCTGGCCATCCTGTCCTGCGGACGCCGACACCGCTTCAGCCGCGACGGACGGTTCCGAACAAGCGACCAGGACAAGACCGGCGAAAGACAGGACGAGAGAAAACAGCCGCACGGTGCGCTCCGAAACCAAATCAGGACGGCAAGCTCTACCGTAAGCCTTGCGGTAACGGAGCGGGCCAATCGTCGCGGATGCAAAGCTGGCGACGCCACACCCAGCCCAGACCGAGATTGCGACTAAGCGGCGGCCACCTACACGTGATCGACCAGTGAACGAACCAGGTCGGGATTGCGCTCCATTTCGGACCTTGATGCGCTGCGACCGATCACCCGAAAACCAACATCATTGCGACCTGGTGGAACGGCTTGGCACTTGCGAACACGCGATTCCGGAACATTATCGCTTGGATGCGATCCAATTTGGAAAATCAAGATGTCGGCCTGCAAGGTTCCCGCGTTGAGCTGATTGACGCGCAGCTTCGCGTGGGTGCGTTTTCGCCGCACCGCCACGACACCTATACGATCGCGGTGACTACGGCTGGGGTGCAGTCGTTCAACTACCGGGGAAGTTGCTGGTACTCGTTGCCTGGGCAAGTGCTGATCCTGCATCCCGACGAAGTGCACGATGGGTACTGTTGCGACCAGGCCGGATTTTCCTATCGGGCAGTCCATTTACCACCTTCCCATGTCCAGACCGTGATCGGCGGAGCCGCGCTGCCGTTTCTGAGTGAAGGGGTTTCGACCGACGCCGATCTGGTCGATTCGGCGCTTTGCCTGATTGCGATCTGCTCTGCCGGGAACGATCTCTTCGGCTATCAGGACGCACTTCACCAACTTGTCTGCGCGATGCAGCGGCGCGAAGGCCGCACGCCAACCCGGCGGTCCGTCAATCGCGAAGCGGTGATGCGGGTGCGCGAGTTTCTCGACAGCGTTCCGGCGCCCGGCACGAACCTCGATCAGCTTGAAGACCTCGCCGGCTATGACCGCTGGCAGCTTTCGCGCGACTTCCGCTCGCTTCTGGGGACCAGTCCCTATCGCTATCTGCAGTGCCGCAGACTTGAGCGAGCCGGACAGCTGCTGCGGAGCGGGCTTGGTTTGGCCGCAGCGGCCCACGAGGCCGGATTCGCGGACCAGAGCCACTTTGGCCGGGTCTTCAGGCGCACCTTTGGAACCACGCCCTTGGCCTGGCACCGACCCGGGCAGCCGCGCACAATCATTCTATAGGCCGGAGCGGCTCGGCGCTAACCAGCCGGAATGACCCAAATCATCTTTTCTTCCGAACCGCATCGCGGCTGGTTGCCCTGGGCCTGGCTTTCGCCCGTGATCTGTATTCTGCTGGTCGCACTCTCGAGCGTTCCAGTCGATATCGCCCTTGAAGGAGTCGCACTGCTCGACGCAGAGGGACACCCACGTTCCGCGGCCGCATTCTGCGTGTTTCTGATTCTGCCATTCGCCGCGATGGGAGTCGCCATCTGGGCCTGGTCGTGGTTGGTCGAACGCCGGGGTCTCGCGACCCTTGGTTTGACCGGCGCGCGGTGGCTGCGCAAGTATTTTGCGGGATTGGCGATAGGGATTGGCATGATGGCCCTGGCTGTCATTTCGATCTGGCTTGCCGGGGGATATGTCAGCGGGGATGTCTTTCCCGCCTTTTCTTCTCCTGAATCTCTTTTCTGGATAGCGGTCCTGCTGGCCGGTTTTGCTTTTCAATCCGGCGTGGAGGAATTCATTTTTCGTGGCTGGCTGCTCTCGACGGCGACGCGCCGCTGGAACCTGACGGCGGGATTCATCTTCAGTTCGGTCGCTTTCACGTTTCTCCACTTCTCTCCGAACAAGCCGGTTCACGAAATCATCATGGTGTTTACCTTCGGGCTGTTCGCCTGTGCCTGGGCCTGGCGGGCGGGCAGCATCTGGGGCGTGATGGGCTGGCACGCGGGCTGGAACTGGTTTACCGGCGTCGGCTTTGATGTGCCGATCACAGGGTTGGATCTGCACGTGCCGGCCTTGATTGTGCAACTGACGCCCTCTGGCCCGGACTTATTGACCGGTGGGCCCGCTGGACCCGAGGGCAGTGTGCTGACGATCGGTATGTTGGCTGTGGCCACGCTGCTCGTGTTGATATGGCCCAGAGGCCGCTCGGACTCCGGGGAGCGGACACCAGCACGGGGCGGATCAGACCAGAGCTGATCTGGAGACCATCCGGGTCGAACGGACGCCTTTCGCCGGCGAAACCATCGGGTTCAGCCGGGATGACCAGGGGCGGGTCACGTCACTGACTCACGGCGGACGGGTCTTCGTCAGGCCCCAGCCACCGGCAAGGCAGCGGCGCCGGGACCGTCCCCGGCGCCGCCGACCGCCTCAGGGTTGGCGCGCTTGTTAGTCGGCCGACGCGGGCTCCGCATCGTCCGTCTTCCTGGCCCCCTCCCCGCCCGGCATCCGGGCGGCCAGCCAGCGGCACAGCACATAGAACAGCGGGGTGAAGATCAGGCCGAAGATGGTCACGCCCAGCATCCCCGACACCACCGAGGTGCCCAGCGACTGACGCATTTCGGCGCCGGGTCCGGTCGCCAGCATCATCGGCAGCACGCCGAAGATGAAGGCGAAGGAGGTCATCAGGATCGGGCGCAGACGGGTCTTGGCCGCAACCACCGCGGCCTCGAAGCGGTCCATGCCGTTCTCTTCGGCCTGTTTGGCGAACTCCACGATCAGAATGGCGTTCTTGGCCGCCAGGGCGATCAACACGACCAGGCCGATCTGGACCAGGATGTTGTTGTCCAACCCCCTCAGATTGACCCCGATCATCGCCGCCAACAGGCACATCGGCACGATCAGCACCACCGCCAGCGGCAGGGTGAAGGCCTCATACTGGGCCGCCAGCACCAGGAAGACGAAGCCGACCGCCATCACGAACACGATGGTCGCCCCGCCGGACGCCGCCTTTTCCTGCAAGGCTAGGCCGGTCCATTCATAGGAGAAGCCCGGCGGCAGGGTCTGTTCGGCCATCGCCTCCATGATCTGGAGCGACTGACCCGAGGATACGCCCGGCGCCGCCGAACCCTGCAACTCGGCCGCCGGCGACAGATTGTAGCGGACCACCCGCGCCGGGCCGGAATCGTTGGACAGGGTCGCCACCGATCCGATCGGCACCATTTCGCCCGAGGCAGAACGAGTCCTCAGATTGGCGATGTCGGCGATGTCGTCGCGCGCCGCCGGCTCAGCCTGGGCCGTCACTCGGAAGGTTCGGCCCAGGAAGTTGAAATCATTGATGTAAGACGACCCCAGATAGACGCCCATGGTCGAGAAGACATCGGCCGGCTGGACGCCCATCATCAGCGCCCGGTCGCGGTTGACGTCTGCGGTGATCCGGGGTGAGCCGGTATTGTAGGTCGAGAACACCTGCTGGACTTCGTCCGGCGCCTGGGCGGCGGCCCCCATCATGGCGAAGGTCGCCCCCTCCAGCGCCCGGTAGCCGGCGCCGGAGGTGTCCTGGATCATCATCTGGAAGCCGTTGCCGTTACCCAGACCCTGAACCGCCGGCGGCGCGATGACGAACACCTGCGCGCCCTGGATGCCCTGGGTGGCGCCGGTGATGGCTCCGGCAAGAGCCGCTGCCGACTGCTCGCGCGTGCGTTCGCTATGCGGGTCCAGCCGGATGAAGGTCGTGCCGGCGTTCGATCCGAACGAGAAGCTGGTGCCGTCAAGGCCCGCGAAAGCCACGGCGCCTTCGACGCCATCGGTGTTGCGGATGATGTCGACCGCCTCGGTCATGATCGCGTCGGTGCGCTCCAGCGCGGACCCGGGCGGAAGCTGAACCACGCCAATCAGGAATCCCTGATCCTGCTCGGGAATGAAGCCCGAAGGCGTCGCCATCAGACGCCAGCCCGTCAGGCCGAGCAGGCCCGCATAGATGACCAGCATCACCGCGGCCATGCGAATGGCCCGCGCCGTGAACCGGCCATAGCGGTCCGACAGCCAGTCGAAGCCTTCGTTGAACTTTCGCCCCGCCCAGCCGCCGTAATAGGCGACCGTACCGATCAGGCCCTTGCGGCGTTCCGGGTGTTCATCATGCGCCTTGTGCGGCTTGAGCAACAGCGCCGCCATCGCCGGCGACAGCGTCAACGACACGAACAGCGAGATCACCGAGGCCGTGGCGATGACGACCGCGAACTGCTGATAGAAGATGCCCGGAATGCCCGGCACGAACATGGTCGGCACGAACACCGACACCAGCACCAGGCCGATGGCGATCAGGGCGCCGGAGACCTCCTGCATGGAGCGATAGGCGGCCTCCTTGGGACTGAGCCCCTCGCGGATGTAGCGTTCGACGTTCTCGACCACGACGATGGCGTCATCGACGACGATGCCGACGGCCAGAACCAGGGCGAACAGACTAAGCGAATTGATCGAATACCCCAGCGCCAGCTGCACCGCGAAGGTGCCGACCAGGGCGACAGGGATAGCCACGATCGGGATCAGCGCCGCCCGCCAGGTCTGCAGGAAGACCAGCACCACCAGCACGACGAGGATCACGGCCTCGACCAAGGTATGCTCAACGGCCTCCACCGATGCGGCCACGAACTCAGTCGGGTTGTAGGCGACCTCAACATGCATTCCGGGCGGCATCTGGCTGCGCACGATTTCCATCTCGGCCTGGACCCGTTCGGCGGTCCCCAGGGCGTTGGCGCCCGGCTGTTGGACGACGGCGATGCCGACGCCGCGCTGACCGTCGAAATAGCCGCGCATACCGTAGTCCTGCGCGCCCAGTTCGACTCGCGCGACATCGCGCACGCGCGTCACTCGGCCCTGAGCATCGGTCTTGATGACGACATCGGCGAACTGATCGGGGTCGGTCAACCGGCCCTGGACCTGGACCGGCAGCTGGAAGGCAGAGGCGTTGGTGTCGAACGGCGGCTGGCCGATCGAGCCAGCGGCGGCCTGGACGTTCTGGGCCCGCAGGGCCGCCACGATGTCCGGCCCGGTCAGCCCGCGCGCGGCGGCCCGGTCCGGGTCGATCCAGATTCGCATCGAATAGTTGCCGCCGCCGAAGATCATCACGTCGCCGACGCCCTCGAGGCGCAGCAATCGGTCCCTCAGCGTCGACTGGGCGTAGTTGCCCAGATAATCGGTGTCATAGGCCCCGTCCGGCGAGGTCAGGCCCATGATCATCAGGAAGCCGGATTCCTGCTTGTTCACAGTCACGCCGATCTGCCGCACCTGTTCAGGCAGGCGCGGCTCGGCCAGGGCCACACGGTTCTGGACCAGCACCTGGGCTGCATCCAGATCGGTCCCCGGGTTGAAGGTCACGGTGACCGAGACCGAACCGTCCGAGGTCGAGGACGAGGAGATGTAGAGCATCCCCTCGACACCGTTGACCTCTTGTTCGATGGGCGCGGCCACGGTCTCGGCCACCGTCTCGGCCGAGGCGCCCGGATAGGCGGTCCTGATGCTGATCGTCGGCGGCGCGATCTCTGGATATTGCGCCAGCGGCAACAGCGGCATGGCGAACAGGCCGATGACCGTGATGAACACCGCGATCACGCCCGCAAAGATCGGTCGATCGATGAAGAAGCGAGAGAAATTCATCGGCCCTAGCCCGCGACCGAGAAGGAGGCGCTGGAGGCCGGGGCCGGGGCTGCGGTCACCGCACCACCACCCTGGGCCTGGACCCGCTGGATACGGCCGCTGGCCGGCGTCACTGGCTGTCCCGGCTGCCTGATGCGCTGGACGCCGTCGATGACCACGCGGTCGGTGGCCTGCAACCCTGCGCGGATGACCCGCAGGCCGTCGACCAGCGGTCCCAGCTCGACCGGCCGCGCCTCGGTCGCGCCATTGGCGCCGACGACATAGACGATGCGCCGGGCCTGGTCGGTGACGATGGCGTTGTCGGGCACCAGCATCGCCTGATAGGGGGCTGCGCCGGCCAGCTGGACCTGGCCGTACATGCCGGGCCGCAGGAAGCCGTCAGAATTCTGGATCACGCCGCGCAGTCGCACGACGCCCGAGGCGGAATCGACGGCATTGTCGGTGAAGTCCAGATAGCCGACGTGCCGGAACCCCGTCTCGTCCTGCAAGCGCACCCGCAGCGGGGCGCGACCGTTGCGGGCCGAGCGCTGGTAGCGCAGCAGGATCGATTCCGAGGCGTCAAAAGTGAAATGGATCGGCGAGGTCGAGACGATGGTGGTCAGAATGTCGGCGGCCGACGATCCGCCGGCTACCAGATTGCCCGGGTCGGCCCGGCGGTCCGAGACCCGGCCCGAGATTGGCGCGGTCACCCGCGTGAACTCCAGGCCCAGACGGGCTTCGCGCAGCGCGGAATTGGCTGCGGCCGACGCCGCTTCGGCGGTTTGCAGATTGGCCTGGCGAAGATCGACTGTCGCCTGCGACAGGAACCCCTGCCCGAGCAAGGTTTCGGCGCGCTCGAATTCGGTGCGGGCCAGGTTTTCCTGGGCCTCGGCCTGGGCCACCTGCGCCTGGGCCGCCGCCACCGAGGCCTGGGCCTGGCGCGGGTCCAGGGTGAACAAGAGCTGGCCCTGACGGACATAGTCGCCGTCGCGGAAATGCACGGCCTGGATATAGCCGCCGACGCGGGCGCGCACCTCGACCGTCTGCGGCGCCTCAAAGCGACCGGGGAATTCGTCCCAGTCCATGACCTCGCCGGCCAGCGGCTGGGACACCGTTACCTCGGGCGGAGGCGGTGCAGCGGGCTCCGCCTGGCCTCCACAAGCCGTCAGCGCCACGGCGAGGGCGGCGAACATGAGATGCGTAAACGATCCGCGCATGGCGGCTCTCCGGGTCTTGGGCGTCAGGTAAGGACCGCCTCCCCCTGCAGGAATCCGGTCGAGAACGGTCAGGTGAGCTGAGACGCATCTATTGTCAACCGTCGTTGACTTAATCATATGAGCACCGGGGTGCTTGGAGAAGGCATGACTGTTCCTCAGACAAGGTCGCGCAATGCGGCAGCGACGCGTGAGCTGATTCTGACGGCGGCCCGTGATCGCTTCTCCCGGCACAGTTATGATGACGTGGGCGTCCGCGACATCGCGCGCCACGCCCGTGTCGATGCGGCGTTGATCAACCGCTACTTCGGCTCGAAGGAAGACCTCTTCGCGGCGGCGCTGGGCAGCTGCAGCGCCGGCGCCGACCTGTTCGAGGGCCCTCGCAACACCTTTGCCCGACGGATCGCCAACCAGGTCGTCTTTGAACCGAAGCAGGGCGATGACCTGCTGGGTATGCGGATCATGCTGCTGTCGATGGGATCGACCAAGGCCTCCGAGATCGTTCAGTCGGCGGCCAATGCCAGCTTCTTCGGGCCCTTCGCCGCCTGGCTCGGGGGGGACAACGCGGCGGTCCGCGTGCGGCTCATCGCGAGCCTGATCATGGGGCTGTCGATCAGCCGCGAACTCAGCGGCGGCTCCAGCCTCGACGACGGCGCCAGCGAACAGTTGCGCGACCGGCTGGCGACCCTGATTCAGACCATCATCGACGACGTCCGGCCCGCGAACATTGCTCGCGACGTCGCGACGCCCTATCTCGCGGCCCATGTCTCCTGACGCCCAGGCCGCCCTTGAAGACCTCGCAGAGACCTTCGACCTGCTCGGCGACTGGGAGGAGCGCTATCGCTATGTCATCGATCTGGGCCGCGAGCTGCAACCGCTGAGCGACGCCGAACGCACCGCCGCCACCAAGGTCGCCGGCTGCGCCAGCCAGGTCTGGCTGGTGCTCGATTCGGTCCAGGACGGACGGTTGCGCTGGCGCGGCGATTCCGACGCCCACATCGTGCGAGGCCTGATCGCCTTGCTGCTTAGACTCTACGACAATCGGACGCCGGACGACGTCCTGGCCTTCGATGCCCGCGCCGCCGTCGCGCGCCTGGGGCTGTCCGAAGCCCTGTCCAGCCAGCGGTCCAACGGCCTGGCCTCCATGATCGCCCGGATCCGGGCCGACGCGGCTCAGATCATCCGATAGTGCCGGGCGAGGCGCTCCAGCGCCAGCTTCAGCCTGACCTTGCCCGACCGCGACGGCAGGCCCAGGGCCCGCTCCGCAGCCTGTATGGCGCTGCCGTATAGACACACCTGTTCCAGCACTTCGCGTAGCCCCGGTCCCACCTGCGCCAACGCCCGGCGGACCCGTCGCCGGGCCAGGCTCGCCGTCGGGGCCGGTCCCGGCCCGCGCGCCGTCCGGTCGCGTGGCGTGGCGGCCCAGTCCATCGTCACCCGCCCGCCCATCAGCGCCCGTTCGAACTCTTCACGCAGCCGTTCGGCCGCCGCCGCTTCGACGGCTGACAGATACGGCTGCCCGTCCGGCCCTTTGCGCCGCGCCAGCCAGGCGACCGGGCTTTCACCCCGATTGATTCTGACCTGGACGTTTCGCCCCGTTTCATCGAGGCGAAGGGTCGTGGCGACGAGCCGGGCCGGCGCCGCCTCCGGATCGGTCCCCGCCAGCACCCAGCCGCCCCGGGCCCGAGGCGACAGTCCCGGATCCCGCTCCAGCGCCCGGACATCGCCCGCCGCCAGCCTCATCACCGGCCGCCGCCGCCGGTCCGGACCGGTTCGCACCAGCCAGTCGTCCCCCACCCGGTCCAGCCACCCGCCTGGCCGGACCAGAGCTTCGCGTGCGCGCGCTTCCAAGCTCAATGGAACGTCTCCTGCTTCCACCCCGGCGCGCAGGGCGACAGGCGCAGACAGGCCTCCAGGCGGTCCAGCATCTCGTCAAAGCGCCGGTCGTCCCTCAGGTCCTCGATCTGACGACAGGCGTGGCTGGCCGTCGTCCGGTCGCGCCCGAACGCGGCCCCGACCCGATCCAGCGGCCACTGCAGGATGACATAGGTCAAATACATGGCGATCTGGCGCGCGCGCACCGCCGCCCGTCCACGCCGTTCGAATCCACTGATCTCCGCGCGCGGCGTGTGCGTGGCCAGCGCCACCATATCGACCACCAGGGCGGCGGCCCCGTGGTCGGACTGGACGCGTTCCAACGTCTCTCTTTCGATGTTTCTCATCACTCATCCTCATCACTGGCCCAATCGCCCGGACCGTCACGCGATCTTGCATTGGGGCGCGGATGTGAGGATTAAATTCCTATTTCGTGGCGCCAAGCCCTTGCGGCGTCAGGATCGGTCGCATCGGAATGGGGGGATAGGGCGCACGAAAAAGGGGCGCTCCCATGGGAGCGCCCCCTTCAATCTCGACCCCGGACGGGGATCTAGCGGCGGCGCGCCGGCTTGCGACCGCCCTGCCCCAGGCCCATCTGCTTGGCCAGATCCGAACGCGCCTTGGCGTAGTTCGGCGCGACCATCGGATAGTCCTTGGGCAGACCCCACTTGGCCCGGTATTCGTCGGGGCTCAGGTCATATTTGGTGCGCAGATGACGCTTCAGCGACTTGAACTTGCGGCCGTCCTCCAAGCAGATCAGGAAGTCCGGCGTAATCGACTTCTTGATCGAAACGGCGGGCTCCTGGGGCTCCGGCGGCGTCATATCCTCACCCGACGCCACTTCGGCCAGGGCGCGGTGCACATTCTGAATCAGGCTGGGCAGATCGGCGGCGCCGATGCTGTTGTTGCCGACATAGGCCGACACGATGTCGGTGGTCATTTCAATAATTTCAGACTTGTCGTCCATTGAGGCATGTTCCTTGTTCGCGAGCGGTCTTCATGACCTCTATTTCGCGGCGACGAATCCGCCTTCTAAGGAGATTTCTGGCGACTGACAACAGATACGGGCATTTCTCCCGCAGCTATTCTCACCGCGTGAAATCATCCGATAGCGCAAGCATGGCTGCCCGCTGAGGTACCGAGTATTCGTCCAACGCCTCTTCATCACCACCGCGTATTGCGCGCATGAGCTGTGGCGTCAAAGCCGAAGACAAAGCCCAATTCCAGTATCTGAGCACTGTCTGGGCACGATCGACTGCGATCATGTCGTAGGTAATCAGAACCTCAGCCAGCCGCGCATCAGGCTGTCCGTCTTCGCCCGTCTCGGGTCGGCGCATTCCCCGCCAGAGCTGACGTATGCAATCCTTGGGCAGGCCGGTCGCCTTGCACAGCACGGCCACCGGCTCCCCGCCGAGGTCTGTAAAGATCTTGGCGCCCGTCATCGGCTTCACGCCGGCCAGGAACGATATCTCCGAGGCCAGTTCGCGCGTCAGCCCGTCGGCGGCAACCGCGACGGCGTGCTCCAGACTGTCGTAGGGGCTCTTTTCGATGGCCGCCCGATTGCGCTGCCGGCGCTCGATGAACTGCAACGCCTTGCGGGCCAGCGGGTCCTGCCACCCCTCCTCCGCAGCCATGACGAAGACGTCGTCGACCAGCTCCTGCAAGACCTCACGCGACACAGCAAAGCGCGACAGGATGGTGCGGCGCTGCTCGGTCGCGCACCACCAGAACATGACATAGGCGCTCGAAGGCCTGAGCTCGGCCCGCTTGAGCAGCGGATCAATCAGGCTCACCGCCTGGCGGCTGGCGTTGACCAGCTCCTCGATCCCCATCTGGGAGAGCCGGGCTTCCTTGTTGTGCAGCAGCCGATCCATCACCGCCGGCTCCAGCTGCGACACCAGGGCGTCGGTGATCGCCTCGGACAGATTGCGCCGCCCCGCCATGGCCAGGCGCTGGGAGTGGCCCGCTTCAAGCGCGCAGGCGATCAGGTCGGAGTCCGAAAAGGCGCTGCATTCCTCGAGCAGGAATTCCGCCGCGCCCGACGTGTCGCGTAGCAGCAGCCGCGTCAGGCTGTCTGGAATCTCCGTCAATGGGGCCAAGCGTTTGGCTACCCGCACCCGCTCGGAGGGCTCGGCCTCGCGCAGCATCTCGACCAACAGGTCACCAACTACGGCCCGTTCGAATGCATTGACCCGGCTGCCCGGCAGGCTTACGACGTCGGCCAGCCGCTTGAGCAGCGCGCGGCGCGCCCGCGACCCGCCGACGGGTGCACCCGCTGCGGCCGTCACATTTTGCAAGGCGGAAGCCGGCTCGCTCATGGCCCCACTATCGATCCGGGCTGGTTAACCGCTTGTGGATGACTGCGGCCGCAAGCCGCCGAAGCACATTCGACCTCCAGAATGGGGCCCGCCCACCTGCCCGCTGCCGCGACAAAGCCTATCAGCATCAGGAATGTCACGGCGTCGTCGGCGGTCATGGCGGCATCGCCATCGGCCTTGACGGTCATCTCCCCGGCGCGAAGAAGTGGGCGCGGCTTCAACACGCGTCGTCCGGCGCATTTGGATGACGCTCGGGGCAGTCTCGCCTTGCACTTGCGGGCGCACTCCGCTTTGAACGCCGCTCCAGGAGCATCGGGACGCCAATGAACAACCGCGGACTTCACGATCTGGGCGAGGATTCGACCGGTTTGGGCCGAGTCGAGTTACGCACAATTCGAGACGCGCTGATCCGCCCGCGCCAGCAGCTTGAAATCTACATGACCGGCCAGCCGACGGGAGATGGTCGCTACGCTCGCCCGCTGCGCCTGTACCTGACGCTTTGCGGCCTGATGATGCTGATCCTGCTCTTCAGCGGCGGGACCGAGATGATAGTGGCGGGACTTCCCGACCCGGCGCTCTCACAGCTGATCGAAGCATCCGGCAAGAGCCGTGACGCCTACATCGCCGACGCCGACAACTGGATCAGCCTGGTCCTCGTCCCGATCATGAGCGCCGCCTACGCCCTTGGTTTCGCACCACTTCTGCGCGCCTGGGACCGGGACGATCTGGGCTGGCGCAAGGGGTTTCGCGCCGCCTTTGTCTATTTGAACGCCGCCACGGTCCCCATCGTGCCCTTCACCTGGATGGCCTACAACGCGGACACCATCTTGCTGTCCACGCTTTTGATCGCCGTGGTCATGCTGGTCACCTTCCTGCGCATGGGTAGAGGCAGGTGGTACCAGTCAACGGTTTTTGGCGTCCTCAAGGGCTTGGCCCTGCTGCTCGCCATGCAGATCGTCGGCCTTCTGGGATACTTCGTGGTGATACCTGTCGGCCTGCTCGGCGCTCTTCTGACGCCCTAGCTCCTCAAAGCCCCTCAAACAGAGCCGTCGACAGATACCGCTCCGCAAAGCTGGGAATGATGGTCACGATGGTCTTGCCGGCGTTTTCGTCGAGCGCCGCCTGGCGGAAGGCCGCGACCAGCGCCGCGCCCGAGCTGATCCCGACCGGAATGCCTTCCACCTGCGCCGCACGCCGGGCCATCGCAAACGCCGCGTCGTTGGACACCACCTCGATCCCGTCGATCATCGACTGGTCCAGGATCGAGGGCGCGAAGCCGGCGCCGATGCCCTGGATCTTGTGCGGGCCCGGCTCGCCGCCGGACAAGACCGGCGAAGCCTCTGGCTCGACCGCGATCATCCTCACCGACGGTTTTCTCGCTTTCAGCACCTGGCCGACGCCGGTCAGGGTGCCGCCGGTGCCGACGCCCGAAATGACGATATCGACCGCGCCGCCCGTGTCGGCCCAGATCTCCTCAGCCGTGGTCTGGCGATGAATTTCTGGATTGGCCGGATTGTCGAACTGGGCCGGGCTGATGGCGCCGGGCGTCCGCTCGAGCAGTTCCTGAGCCATGGCGATGGCCCCCTTCATGCCCTTCTCCGCCGGCGTGAGAACAAGCTCGGCGCCTAGCAGGGCCAACATCTTGCGCCGCTCCAGCGACATCGAGTCCGGCATCACCAGGACCAGTTTGATCCCCTTGGCCGCCGCCACAAAGGCCAGGGCGATGCCGGTGTTGCCGCTGGTCGGCTCGATCAGCACGGTCTCGGGCGTGATCCGCCCGGCCTGCTCCAACGCCTCGATCATGGCCACGCCGATCCGGTCCTTGACCGAGCCGATCGGATTGAAGAACTCCAGCTTGGCCAGCACCGTGGCCTTCGGATTCAACTCGGCCGACAGTCGCGGCAGCCCGACGATCGGCGTGTCGCCGATGGTTTCAATGATCGAGGGATAGACCTTGCCGCGTCCGGCCTTCAGGTGGCGGGCGGCGTCATAGGCGACTTCGGACATGGGGGGAGGGCTCCGTTGGCTTCGCAGCCAACATAGGCCTCAGCCGGCGCGCCGCAACGTCACGACGGCCTTCAGACCCTCGCCAGGTCCTGGATCGACTCGAAATTCGCCGCCCATAGCCTGAACGAGCAGCCGCACCAGCGGCCAGCCAAGACCGGCGCCGTCGCTGTGCCGGCTCAAAGCCGTTTCACCCTGCTCAAACGGCTGCATCAGACGCGTCAGCTCCGCCGGGTCGACGCCGTCGCCCTCATCGGCGATTTCCAGTCGAACCAACGGTCCGTCTGTGCCCAGCGTCACCCGGACCACGCCGCCGTCGGGCGACCAGGTCACAGCGTTCTGCAGCAGATTGAGCGCCACCGTCCGCAGCCCCCTCGGGTCGCCCAGCACGCCCGGAGCCGGCCAAGGCGGGTCGAACCGTATCGACACGCCGCGCGCAGCAGCCTCGGCCCCCACGGTCTGCATGGCGTCGTCGACCGCTTCATCCAGGGACACCGTGCTCAGGTCCAGCTCGGCGGTTCCCGCCTCCAGCCGGATGATCTCCAGCGCACCGTTCACCATGCTCAGCAGCCGGTGCCCGCTGACCCCGATGATCGCTGCATAGTCTTTGTACTCTGGCGCGCCGAGTGGTCCGTACAGCTCGCTCGACAGAATGTCGGCAAAGCCGATAATCGCGTTCAACGGCGTCCTAAGCTCATGGCTCATCATGCGCAGAAAGGCGCGCCGCGGGGCCTCCGATCCAAAGGCTGTCGCCGGCTCCACGCCGGCGGTTTCGGTCTTGATCGCCTGAGGCAGGCGGGACGCGGCCATGCGGCTTCACCTTCGCGCAAATGGTCATCCACAGTGCCGGCGCGGCGCTTACCATTCCCTTTAGGGGCTTGATCATCGCTGGCGCCGCATTCGCCTCTCGCGCGCGACCGCTTGACCGGCGCGGCTCTCGCCCCGACTCACGCTAAGGATTGGGCCCAATTCACAGCCCTGTCCGACGTCCGCATCCACGCCCTCAGGTCCGCCCGTTTGAACGAGCTTCCAACCCCGCCACACACCGCCTTCCCCGCCCCGGACGCCCGGGTCGCGGCGGCGTGGCATCTGTTGTGGACGGTGGGCGTCGCCTTGCTGTTGGCCGCTGCGGCCACCGGGGCGGTGTCGGCCAGCGGCTTCACCCAGGCCGGATTGGCTTTCGCCCTGGCGCCGGGCCTGGCCGGTCTGGCGCTCTGGCGCGATCCGGGCGGGCCGTATCGGCTGATCCTCACCGGCGTCTGGTGTGTGGCCATGACGGTCGCAGTCGGCCTGTCGGGCGGCCTGTCGGGACCGCTGCCGACCTGGACCCTGGCGCCGCTGTTGGCCGGCCTGATCATCGGCGGCGCGAGAGAACGCGCCATCGCCGCCACGGGCTCGATTATCGTCGTCGCGGTCGGGCTGGCCGCCTCCATGAGCGGCGCGGCGGAAACACGGCCGATGCTGGCCGCTCTGGCCGCGCTGCTGCTGATCGGCTCCGCCGGCTGGCGGCTGCTCAGTTCATTGTCACGGCGCGAAGCCGAAGCCTCTGCCGACCACGCCCTGCGCCAGCGCCTCGAACAGATTCTGCAGTCCCAGCCCCTGCTCAGCCTGCGTCTTGATGACCAGGGCCGGGTGCTTTCGGCCTTTGGTCGGGGGCAGGCCGGTGTGGACCTGGCGGACCTGACCGCTGAAGGCCTGTTTGGCGCGGCTCAGCCGCGCGACCGACCCGCCATCCAAAGCGCCCTGTCTCAGGCTCTCGACAAGGGCGAGGCCCGCATTCGTTTCACGCCGGCGCGCGCCATCGACCGTCTGTTCGAGGCCGCCCTGCGGCGCCTGCCCGACGGTGCTTTGTTGGCGGTGCTGCGCGACGTCTCGGACCAGCAAGCCCGCGAGGCCGCCCTTGAGGCCGCCCGTCAGGAAGCCGAGACCCTGCATCAGGGCAAGACCCGTTTCCTGGCCAACATGAGCCACGAACTGCGCACGCCGCTGAACGCCGTCATCGGCTTCTCGGACATGATGCGTCAGCGGATGTTCGGCCCCCTGCCTGAGCGGTACCTTGAATACGCCAACCTGATCCACGAGGCCGGCGGCCATCTGCTCGACCTGATCAACGATGTGCTCGACATGTCCAAGATCGAGGCGGAGCGTTTTGAACTGGCCCGCGAGCGTTTCGATGCGCGCGACCCGGTGTCGGCGGCCCTACGGCTGATCCGGCTCCAGGCGCATGACAAGGGCGTCGAGCTGAACGGAGCCTTCCCGGCCGATCCGGTTCCCGTCGAGGCCGACAAGCGAGCCCTCAAGCAGATGGCGCTCAATCTCCTGTCCAATGCCGTCAAGTTCACGCCGCGCCATGGCTCGGTGACCCTGTCGATGCAGACGGACAGCGCCGTCCTCGAAATCACCGTGGCCGATACCGGCGTCGGCCTGTCTGCGGCGGACCTCGAACGCATCGGCAAGCCCTATGAGCAGGCCGGCGAAAGCGAACAGCGCCAGCAGGGCACCGGCCTGGGTCTGTCGTTGGTCCGCTCCATGGCCGAGCTTCACGGCGGCGCCCTGACCGCCGAGAGCACCCTGGGCGAAGGATCGGTCTTCACCCTGCGCCTGCCCATTGTCGATACGAACGCCCGCGCGACCGCCCAGGTCGTGCCCTTTCCTGGCACGGCGGGCGCCGACCCGGCCTGAGGATGTCCGGCGGGATGGGGCCGCGCGGCCCACAGTCCCCAGACCGGCCGAAGCGGGGCTAGATCGTCCCAGCCAACCCCGCCTCGCGTAGAGTTTCGGCCGCTTCGGCGCGAACATAGGCCGCAGCCCAGCCACGCGAAGGCTGGCAGCCCAGCTCATCCAGCGCCTCGTAAACGCCCGCGAGACACAGCTGATCCACCGCCCAAGCGACCGGATCGCTCGTCCCGCGCACCAGCCGCTGGCGCAGCCGCGCCTCCTGATGCGACAGGGCCGTCACATCACCTTCGGCGGCGGCGAGCATCGTCTTCACCCGCGCGGCGCCCAGCCGGATCTCGATCTCCAGCGCCGTGGAACGCGTTGCGCACAACTTCCAGGCTCGCGTCAGCATGTCTTCGGCCGACTTGATAAGCGGCGCCACAGGCGCCTGGCCCTGCCAGCGCACCAGGGTCTGAGCCTGGGCGGCCAGGATCGCCCCCGCGTCCAGCGGACTGTGCTCCTCGTCAAACAGGTCGCGCGCGTCGCTCATCAGCTCGATCGCTTGTTCCATGGCCCCGGGCTGGCCGGCCATCTCTCCCAGCGCCGACAACGCCAGGCCGCAAGCCCGCATCGCCCTCGCACGCGTCACCGGCAACAGGTCGCCGTCGACATGATCCATCAGCAGGCGCAGATCGCGTCCCGCCTGATCCAGCAACCGTTCATCGCGCCAGCGCAGACCCGCCCGCAGCGCAAGCTCGGCCCGCTCCATCCGCAGATCGACCGCCCGCGTCAGCCGCCAGACGTCCGGATCGCTCGAGCGCCGGCTGTCCAGGTGCAGCGCCGCATCCAGCAGGGCCGCCGCTGCCCGCACCGCCGCTGGATCATCGCCCATCAGCGCCCGTCGCGCCCGGAGCCGGGCGTGAATCGCGGCCGCAGCAGCCTGCCCGCGCCTCGCGTTGGGCTCCTCAGCCGCGGCCTCGACCGCCGCCTCGGCCTCGTTCAGGGCCTGGAGCGTCCCTCTCAGGTCGAACCGCACCAGCAGCACCTCCGCCACTGTGGCGCTCGCGAGGGCGAAAGGCGCGCCCGCCGGCGCCGCATCCAGCGCCTGCTGCGCCGCCCGTCCAGCCGCGTCCAGGCTTGTCGTCAGCCCGGTCCGACGCGCGTGACCGGTCCAGATCAGGGCCACGTCGCGCCAGGCGCGCCAGGGCTGGGCCGATTGCGCCGCCAGCGGGCTCTCGCTAGCCGCCTGTTCGGCCACCATGGCGGTGGGCAACAGTTCAAGTACGCGCGGGTCGCGGGCCTGACCGGCGACGCCAGAGGCGACAAACCGCTTCAGATCCTTGCCGAAGTCGAACATGGCGAGCGTCCCGATCCGGGACGCCAGGACGCGTCCCGCCGGTTAGCACGCAAGGGTGGGACCGCTGCGGTTTGCCATTGCGGCCTTCACACGGCATCAAGGGCCGAAGCGACCAACGGAGACTGTGATGCGTGGACTGACCGGACTTTTGATCCTCGTGGGCGGTGTCGTCCTGATGGTGGCTGTGATCCTGTTCGGCTGGCCGCGCTACAATGTCTATCAGCGCCAGATGGCCGGCCGCGCCGCCTATGAGCAAGCTGTCCAGGACCGCCGCATCCGCGTGCTGGAGGCCCAGGCCGCGCTCGATTCGGCCCAGCTGACCGCCCAGGCCGAGATCGCCCGCGCCCGCGGCACCAATGAGGCCAACCGCATTATGGCCGAGAGCCTGGGCGGGCCGGACAACTATCTGCGCTGGTCCTACATCCATATGCTTGAGGAAACCGCTGGCGATGGCGACCGTCAGGTCATCTACATCCCCACCGAAGCGGGGATGCCGATCCTGGAGGCCGGCCAGCGGCCTTCGACGTCGCGCTAGGGCGTGTCCCGACAGCTAAGAACCGGTTGTCGGATCAGCACGCCTTCCCGAAGACGAGAGCAGGGTTCAGCTCGATTCTGACAGATCGAACCCTGCTCTAGACCCGACTTTCGGGTGGCGACCCTGATCGCAAGGGGTTAGGGTCGGCCATTCGCCATATTCATCGCTTGTGGAATTTCATGCTCCAGTGGCTTCGCAAACCTTCGGACGGCTCTGACACCCTGGGCCAGCCCTCGGCAAATGACCCTTACGACCTGCGCGGTCAGGCGGCGGTGGTCACCGGTTCGACGTCCGGCATCGGCCAGGCCCTGGCCCGGGCGCTGGCCATGCGCGGCTGCGAGGTGGTGCTGAACGGCCTGGGTGATCCCGCCGAGATCGAACGCGGCCGCGCCGAGCTGGAAGCGTCCTGCGGCGTGCGTGTGCTCTACCACGGCGCCGATATGTCCAAGGGCGAAGAGGTCACCGACCTGATCGCCTATGCCAAGGGCGAGTTCGGGCGGCTCGACATCCTGTGCAACAACGCCGGCGTCCAGCACGTCGAGGCCATCGAGAAATTCCCCACCGCCAAATGGGACCAGATCATCGCCATCAACCTGTCCTCGGCCTTCTACGCCACGCGCGCGGCGGTGCCGATCATGAAGGCCCAGGGGCGCGGACGCATCATCAACCTGGCCTCGGCTCACGGTCTGGTCGCCTCGCCGTTCAAGTCTGCCTATGTCGCGGCCAAGCACGGCGTCATCGGCCTGACCAAGACGGTCGGTCTTGAGGTCGCTGAGCACAACATCACCTGCAACGCCATCTGCCCCGGCTATGTGATGACGCCCATCGTCAAGAACCAGATCGCCGACCAGGCCCGCACCCGCGGCCTCACCCCCGACCAGGTGGTCAAGGACGTGATGCTCAAGGCTCAGCCGACCAAGCGATTTGTCACGGTCGAGGAGATCGCCGGCCTGTTCCTGTATTTGGTCTCGGACCTGGGCGCCTCGTGCAACGCCACAGCCTACAGCGTCGATGGCGGCTGGACGGCGCAGTAGGCGCCTCGCCTCCGCTCATCTTCGCGCGAGCTGTGCTGTTTCCGTTTTTGCTTTGGACATTTGGTCTTAGGAGTGAGTTCCCGCTCACATCTAGGAGGCCCGCCATGTCCAACAAGCCCGCCATCGTTCTCGTTCACGGCTTCTGGGGCGGCGCCGCCCATTGGGCCCACGTCATTCATGAGTTGAAGGCGCGCGGCTATGACCAGCTCCATGCGGTCGAAAATCCGCTGACCTCGCTGGCTGACGACGCCGAGCGCACGCGCAAGATGGTCAAGCAGATCGACGGCCCGGTCGTGCTGGTCGGACATTCCTACGGCGGCAAGGTCATCACCGAGATGGGCGACCTGCCCAACGTCAAGGCGCTGGTCTATATCGCCGCCTTCGCACCGGATGCGGGCGAGAGCGCCGGCTCGATCAGCCAGGCCAACCCGCCGGCGGCCTTCGGCAATATCGCCCCGGACAGCGACGGCTATCTCTGGATCGCCCAGGACAAGTTCCAGGACAGCTTCGCCCAGGATCTGTCCGAGGACGAAACCCTGGTCATGGCCGTGACCCAGAAGGCGCCCCTGGGCTCGACCTTCGGTGATCCGGTCACCGCCCCGGCCTGGAGGGCCAAGCCGAGCTGGTACCAGATCTCGTCGGACGATCGGATGATCAACCCGGAAAACCAGCGGATGATGGCGGCGCGGATGAACGCCAGAAACACCATCACCCTGGACGCCAGCCACGCATCGCTCGCTTCGCGCCCGGATGAAGTGGTCGACCTGATCATTGAGGCTGCCGAGAGCTAGGGCCGACCTTCAGTCGATTCACGCGCCCCTACTCCGTCGTGGCCGGGCTTGTCCCGGCCATTCATCTGGCTGGGCCGACCCGACTGAAGTCCGATGGTCGACGACTGCGCCCAGTAGATTCCCACGACAAGCGCGGGGGTGACGCGCACGCCCAGGCGGCGGGCTCGATGAAACCGCGACCTACGCCCGTTCGTCGTCGCCGGGCCCGAACGCCGCCAAGAGCTGGGTCTCGAAAGCCGAGCCGCCCTGGCCCGGCTCACCCATCATCATGTTCAGGATCGCCCGGTTCTGGCGCACCCGGTCCATGCCCTCAGCGATCATCATTTCGCGCGCTGAAAGATCCGGGGCCTGCGGCGCGGACGGCGCGGTGATTCCGGGCTGTTGCCCGGCCGTGCGGATCAGGTTCTGATAGACCTCTTGGGCGGTGGCCGCTCGACCATCCCGGTAGAAGATCGAGCGGTTGGCGCTGGCCGCCTGTGGAAACAGAGCCACGCCGCTCTGGCCCGGGCGGCTCTCGACCGCCTGGATCAGCCGCGCTGCGCCGGCCGGGCCCAGGAAATGCGCCGCATACAGCTCGCCGCTCGACGGGTCGCGCCCGATACGGCCCCTGAGATAGGCGGCGGAATCGCTGGCCAGCTCAGCCGCCATCAGCGATGCGGCCTGCGGATCGAACCTCAGATCCAGCACCTCGCGCCGCGCCCCGTCCCGCACCCGGTACCCGCCGTCCGAGGTCTGTTCGATCATTGCCGCATAGCGGCCGTAGCCATGCTCGGCCCCATGCCGATGGAGCGTCGCCAGCCAGGTCGATTCAATGAACTGGAACAGGCCCGACGCCGACGACGTCCGCGCCCGCGCCGCCGGATTGAGCGAGCTTTCGCGCTGGGCCGTGCGGATCAGAAAATCGAAATCCACGCCGACGCGCTCGGAAGCGCGCCGAATGGCGCCTTCAATCAGGCCCGCGCCGCCAAGTGAGTCTGTCCGCATGACGCTGCAGGATCGAAAAACATGGTTAACTGATCGCTAAAGTCGGGCCCCCGGCGCCCGGTTGTGATGGTCCTTCACGCTTGCCTGGCAAGGATCTGTCGGCGCGTCGTCCCCGTCCGGCGCGGCCCGGTCATGCTGGAGCAATGACCTGGCCGGCGCTTTCAGACTTGCACCAATTGCACCAATTGCACCCTGTTTTCAGGGTGCAACTTCGCCGGGGACCGCCGCCGCGCGCGCACGGTTCAGCCGCAAACTTGCCGCAAGGGAAGCGTTCCATCCAGGTCGATCACCGTTCGCAAGCTCTGGGGGGGCCTGGAGGAGAGAACGACCATGATGATGATCGCCGTCGCCGGCCACGGTCACGAACGCCGCGCCCTGTACGAAGAGACCCGAAAGCCGATCCCCCGCTGGGTCTGGGGCGCCGTCGGCGTCTCCATCGCCCTGCATGCCGCCGGCGCCGTCTGGCTCTACAACCAGCGCTACGAGATGCCGGTCCAGGTCACGGCGGCGCCGGACGACGGGCCAATCATCACCATGGAGCCCCTGCGCGACCCCGAGCCGATCACCCCGACCGAGGAACCGCCGGCCCCGCAAATCCCGGTCCACCGTCCGACGAGGACCGTGCCCACCAGCGCAGAGACTTCGCCCTTCCCGGTTCCGGACGAGCCCGCCACCGCGCCTGTCGGTCATGGGCCGATCAACCTGGACCCCGGCCCCGCGCCCGAGACGCCCGGAACGGCCACCGACCCCACGCCGCCGGCGCCGGCGGTGATTCGCAATCCTCAGTGGGTCCGCCAGCCCTCGGCGGCCCAGATGGACCGGGCCTATCCACGGGCCGCCGCCGCCGAGGGCGTCGGTGGCCGGGCCAACCTCTCATGCCTCGTCACCGGCTCTGGCGAGGTGACGGCCTGCGAGGTCGTCTCCGAAACGCCGGCCGGCGAGGGCTTCGGTCGCGCCGCCCTGTCGCTCAGCCGCTACTTCCGGCTCAGCCCACGCACCGTGGACGGCCAGGCTGTCGAGGGCGCGCGGGTCACGATCCCACTGACGTTCAACCTCGGCTGAGGATCAGTTGAAACGGCCCGGGTGCATCCGCGACGGAATCGCGCCCGGGTCGCCGTCCTCCAGCGCATCGGCGGTCAGACCCGCCACCAGCGGCGCCAGCAGCCAGCCGTTGCGTCGCGGCGCCAGCGCCAGCGCCAGCCCAGGCCTCAGCCGTCCCGCATAGGGCCAGCCGTCCGGGCTCGCCCCGCGCACCCCCGCATAGGCCTGCTCGACCTTCGCTTCGCCCAGCTCCGGACAGATCGCCCGCGCCCGCGCCAGCTGCCGCTCGGTCACGTCGCTTTCGGGCGCGGTGTCATACCGCCCCTCATCCATCGTCGCGCCGATCACCGCCCCGCCGCCCCGCGGCGCGACATAGACGCCTTCGGCCCTGACCACCCGGTCCGGCGACGGTCCCGACACCCGCACCGCCTGACCCCGGATCGGCCGGATCGGCGGCAGCTCGATTCCGCAGTCCGGCGCCGCCCAGCCCGTCGCCATCACCACCTGGCGGGCGCCCAGCATCAGGCCTTGATCCGTGTTCAATCGCCAGTCGCCCTCACGGCCCTCCAACCGCGCCAGCCGGCCCGTCATCCGCGTCAGCCCCTGGCTCAGCCCCGCCAGCGCCTGGTCCGGCTCCACGCGCCAGTCTTCCTGCGTAACCAGGAACTCGCCGCGCCGTTCCGCCGCAAAGCCGAGCATCTCCATGCGCGCCGCCATCTCGCCCGGGTCCGCGCCACGCCATTCGGCCCCCTCGCGGTGAAGCCGTACGCCCGTCCGCTGCGCAAAGGCCGGCCAAAGGTCACGTGCGCGTCTCAGCACGGCTGCGGCGTCGGCGGACAGGCCGTCCAGAACGGTTTCGAAGGCCGGCGCAATCATTCCCGCGGCCAGGGCCGAGGCGCTGATCTCATCCGGCGCCAGCACCGCTACATCGCGTCCACGCCCACGCAGCTCGGCGGCGGTCGCCCAGCCGAGCGCACCAGCGCCGACAACGATGACGTCAAACTTCATGGCGCTTCCCTATCGCAAAGCGATGGAGAGGGGGATGGCGTTCAGGCGTCCTCGGGCACCCGGCCCTCGGCCTTGGCCTCCAGAGCCTCCAGCCGATTATTCAGGGCCTTGAGTTGGTCCCACAGGGCCTGCGGCAGACGCTCGCCGAACCGCTCATAGTGGGCCGGCACCAGCGAGGCTTCCTCGCGCCAGATCACCGGATCGACGTTGAGCAGCAGGTCCAGATGCTCGTCCGACATCGCCAGACCGCTCAGGTCCAGGGCCCCCGCCGCCGGGGTCCGGCCGATGGCCGTGTCCTGGGCGGCGGCCTTGCCATCCAGCCGCTCGACAATCCACTTCAGCACACGCGAGTTCTCGCCGAAGCCCGGCCAGGCGAATTTGCCGTTCCGGTCCTTGCGGAACCAGTTGACGAAATAGATCTTGGGCAGCTTGTCGGCGTCGGCCTTGGCCCCCATCCGCAGCCAGTGGGCGAAATAGTCACCCATGTTGTAGCCGCAGAAGGGCAGCATCGCGAACGGATCGCGGCGCAGCTCGCCGACCTTGTTCTCGGCCGCCGCCGTGCCCTCGGAGGCCACGTTCGAGGCCATGAACACGCCGTGCTCCCAGTCGAAGGCCTCGGTCACCAGCGGCACCGCCGAGGCGCGGCGTCCACCGAACAGGATGGCCGAGATCGGCACGCCCTTCGGGTCCTGCCATTCCGGCGCGATGGCCGGACACTGGGCCGCGGGCGAGGCGAACCGGGCGTTGCCGTGCGCCGCCGGTCCGGGCGTCTCGGGCGTCCACTCCTTGCCGCGCCAGTCGGTCAGGCGCGCCGGCGGGGTATCCGTCAGACCTTCCCACCACACGTCGCCATCGTCGGTCAGGGCGACATTGGTGAAGATGGTGTTCTCACTCAGGGTCTCGATGGCGTTCTTGTTGGTCTTGGCGCTGGTGCCCGGCGCCACGCCGAAGAAGCCGAACTCCGGGTTGATGGCGTACAGCCGCCCGTCGTCGCCGAAACGCATCCAGGCGATGTCGTCGCCGACTGTCTCGGCCTTCCAGCCTGCCAGCGTCGGCTCCAGCATGGCCAGATTGGTCTTGCCGCAGGCCGACGGGAAGGCCGCCGCGACATATTTCTCAGAGCCTTCCGGAGAGGTCAGCTTGAGGATCAGCATATGCTCGGCCAGCCAGCCTTCGTCGCGGGCCATCACCGAGGCGATGCGCAGGGCGTAGCACTTCTTGCCGAGCAAGGCGTTGCCGCCATAGCCCGAGCCGAACGACCAGATTTCGCGGGTTTCGGGGAAGTGGACGATCCACTTGTCCTCATTGCAGGGCCACGGCACATCGGCCTGGTCCTGGGCCAGCGGCGCGCCCAGCGTATGCACCGCCGGCACAAAGAAGCCATCCGAGCCCAGTTGGTCCAGCGCGCCCTTGCCCATGCGGGTCATCACCCGCATCGACAGCACGACATAGGCGCTGTCGGTGATCTCCACGCCCAGGGCCGAGATCGGCGAGCCCAGCGGGCCCATGCAGAAGGGCACGACATACATCGTGCGGCCCTTCATGGCGCCGTCGAACAGGCCGTCCAGACGCGCGCGCATCTCGGCCGGCTCGGCCCAGTTGTTGGTCGGGCCCGCATCGATCTGGTTTTCGGAACAAATAAAGGTCTGGCTCTCGACCCGGGCGACGTCGCGCGGGTCGGAGGCCGCATAGAAGGAATTCGGGCGTTTGACCGGATCCAGCCGCCGCAGCGTGCCGGCCAGGACCAGCTCCTCGGCCAGGCGATCCGCCTCCTGCTGCGAACCATCACACCAATGGACGCGGTCCGGCTTGGTCAGGGCGGCGATGCGGCCAACCCATTCAACCAATTCGCGGTGGTTCGTCGGGGCGGGCGAAAGCCCCGGGATCATGGCCTGGGATGTCACGCGCAACTCTCCTGATCGACGTCTCCGGCACGTCTGCGCGCGCTTGGGAAACTGGCCTTGATGGCCATGTTGTCCGCACAGAGACAGTTCGCCTCATGCACGTCAACCCGGCGCATGGTCCCATGCGCCGGGCTGAACGATGGAAATGGTACCGCCTCTCAGGCTTGAACTGAGGACCTCCGGTTCCACAAACCGGCGCTCTAACCAACTGAGCTAAGGCGGCGCTTTTTCAAGCAGGGGTGGCTTCTAGCCGCACAGGCGGGCGCGTTCAAGATGGATGAGTCAGACAGAGCCAAAGGCTCCGCCGGGACCTCACCAGCCGCGCTCGGCCAGATAGGCCTCCAGCGCCGCGATCCGGGTCGAATCTGACGGGTGGGTCGAGGCGAATTCTGGGGCCGAGGCGCCGCCAGCGGCGGCCATGATCCGCCACAGCGTCAGGGCCTCGCGCGGGCGGTAGCCGGCACGCTGCATGAAGTCCACGCCGATCCGGTCCGCCTCCAGTTCGTGCCGGCGCGAAAACGGCAACAGCACCCCGACCTGGGCGCCGATGCCGCCCAGGGCTCCAACCGCCTGACCATATTGTCCCGAAACGCCCGAGGCGATCTGAACGCCGGTCTGCGCCAAGGCCGTTTGCGAATACCGCTCGGCCGCATGGCGCGCCACGACATGGGCGGCCTCGTGGCCGATGACGGCGGCCAGTTGATCGTCGTTCTGGGCCAGGATCAGCAGGCCTGTGGTCACGCCCATACGGCCGCCCGGCAGCACGAAGGCGTTCGGCTGTTCCGAGACGAAAACCGCGTACTCCCAGTTCATATTGCCCAGGCCCGCGGCCTGAACGATGCGCGCGCCGACGCGGCGCAGCCGCTCATTCTGGGCCGCATTGCGGGAAATCTCATTGGACTGGATGGCCTGGGCCCAGGCCTGCTGGCCGGCCTGGGACAGGGCGCTTTCGTCGACCAGCACCAGCTGATCGCGGCCCAGGGCTTCGTTGTAGGTGCAGGCCGCAATCGGGGCCGCGACAAGGGCCAGCGCCGCGATGGCGTGGAAGGGGCGGAACGACTTCATATCGAGCTCCAGATCAGGAAGGACCAAACAGGGTCTGCAGACAGAAGGGCGCGGCCGGAAAACGCCCGAAGGCCGAGCCGGCTCCCCCAGCGCCAAAGGAAAACGCCCCGGATCATAAGATCCGGGGCGCAATCCCTAGGTCAAGGCTGATGACGCCTAGCCGAGGCGGAACGGAATCCGCACCGTGAAGGTCGCATTCTCAGCGGCGCCGTCAACCGTTCGCGGCGACAGACGCCCCCGCTGAACGACGCGGACGGCAGCCTGGCCGAAGCCGTAGCCGGAGGGGTCTTCCGACACCACCTGGCAGTTCACCGGCGTACCATCGGCGCGCGCCGTGCAACGAAGCGTGGCGCTGCCTTCGACTTCACGCTCAAGCGCGCGATCCGGGTAGTCGTCGGCGCGTAGCGTCGGCTGACGCGACCACTGGACGCTGGTGATCACCGACGGCCGCGGCGGAGCCGGCGGAGCCGGCGGCGGCGGCGGCGACTGGGTGATCTGCGGCGGGCCCTGATACTCGACGCGGTCTTCCTTGTCCGTCGTCCGCACGACAAGCGGCGGCGGAGCCGGAACATTGACCGGCGGCGTTATGGCCTCACGCACCTGCAGCTTGGGCGGCGGGGGCGTATCCGGCGGCGGCGGCGGCGGCGGCGGCGGCGGCGGCGGCGGGATCGGATCGATGATCTCGACGTCGACGACATCGTCGCTGTAGGTCCGCAGCTCCAGTTCGAACCGCTGCTTGTACAGGGCGTAGATCAACAGCGCATGCAGGCCGATGATGACCGCGCCGATGATGCCCAGAACGTGCGGCGGCAGACCGAACAGGCCCCGCTTGACCGGCGGGTCAAGGATTGGGTCGCGGCGACGAACTACTTCTTCAGTCATGCTCCCTGCTCCTCTATCCGCCCGCCGGGGCGTTGTCTTCGCCGACCAGGGCCACGCTGTAGTAGCCGGCGTCCTGCAGGGCGTTCATCACCTGCATGAACCGACCATAGCGAAGCTCCTCGTCACCCCGGATGAAGATACGCTCATCCTGCGGGTTGCGAGTGCCGATGTTGGCGTTCAGCTCCGCACCCAGGCTTTCGATCTCAACCGGGAAATCCCCGATATAGACGCGATCATTCGACTGGATCGAAATGTACACCGGCTTCGGCGGGTTGTCCGCAGGCGGGGCGACCGCCGTCGGCAGATCCACCTCCACGTTCACCGACGCCAGGGGCGCGGCCACCATGAAGATGATGAGCAGAACCAGCATCACGTCCACGAAGGGGGTGACATTGATTTCGTTGTTCTGCTCGACGGTGTACTTCGACCCGCCGCCAGGTCCGGAGAGTTTGGCGGCCATCTAGCTTACGCCCCCCGGTCGAGCTGACGCGAGATGCGGTTCAGCAGTTCCGTACCGAACTGGTCAGCGCGGGTGCCGAAGGACGAGATGCGAACCTGGAAGAAGTTGTAGAAGATAACCGCCGGGATGGCCGCGAACAGGCCGATGGCCGTGGCCAGAAGGGCCTCAGCGATACCCGGGGCCACAACGGCCAGGTTGGTGGTGTTGGTGTTCGCGATCCCGATGAACGAGTTCATGATCCCATAAACCGTGGCGAACAGACCGATGAACGGACCGGCCGAACCGACCGAAGCCAGGAAGGTCTGACCACCGGCGAGACGCTTGGCCAGGCCCGCCTGGACGGCGGCGACGGCGGCTTGCGAGCGGGCCAGGGTCGAGTCGCGATGCTCGCCCGTCACCTGCAGCCCGGCCTGACGGCCGATTTCGACTTCGTCGGTCGCCGCTGCGGCCATGTCGGCCAGCGGGTTGCCTTCGAACTCGTCCGAGGTGGCGATGCGCCGGATCTCGGCCAGGGTGTTGGCGCCACGGAAGGCTTCCAGGAAGCGATCCGAGCCGCGGTTGAGCGAGCCGAACTCGAACAGCTTGATCAGCAGCAGCGTCCACGAGAACACCGAAGCCAGCAGCAGGCCGACCATCACGACCTTAACGACCATGCCGGCGTCCATGAACATCTGGACCGGCGTCAGTTCACCGTGGGAGGCGCCGCCGACCTGTTCAGGGGCCTCAGTTTCAGCGGCCGGGGCGGCCGGGGCAGCCGCATCCGCGGCCTCAGCGCCTTCCGCGGCGGTCGCGGCGGCGTCGGTCGCAGCAGCTTCACCGGTAGGCGGGGTTGTGGGGGCCGCCATCGCGGGGGCTGCCGTCATGAGCGCCATGGCTCCGGCGAACGCGAGGAGGAGGTTGGTTTTCTTCGTATCGATCATCGTTCGCCAGTTCCTGCTTGGTCTGACACCTAAAGACCGGATGGTCGAACACCAGTGGCGCGCTTCCATCCCGTTACCCAAATGCGCTGGCCTTCGTGGGCGGTTCGCCCTCTCCCGCCCAGCGCGGCGAAATTCCCCGCCTTAAATTTTGGCGGTCAGGCTCCTTTGGCGAAGCGTCGTCGGAGCGTCAAGGGCGCGTCGGTCCTTTTCTCCCTTTGAGCGAAGCCGCGTGACAGCAGAAATTTCCTCTGGGCGCGGATCACGTCGCAGGCCACGATTGTAAACGATCATGTCAAACGCGTGGCGAAGGGCGCGCCGGGCGCGCGTCAATCGGCGCGGCGTGAGAAATCCGGAAAACGTCAGCGATGCGGGAATAGGTGGTGCCTGGGGGCGGATTCGAACCACCGACACGCGGATTTTCAATCCGCTGCTCTACCAACTGAGCTACCCAGGCCCGGGCCCCGCCAGCGCGGGAGCGGGGTCTATAGGCGAGGCGTCCGGCCCTGTCCAGCGGCCAGCTTACGCCGGATCGGAACCACGCTGGGCCAAGGCCTCGGCATCCGGCTCGTCCTCTTCCTGGGCGGCGATCGCATAGCGGCCTGACAGCCAGCCCTGCAGATCGACATCGGCGCAACGGCGCGAACAGAACGGCCGGAACTCGGCATTGGCCGGCCCCTTCTTGCAGATTGGACAGGGGGGGGCCATCAACCTTGCTCCAACACAGAATCGCCCGGCCTGCGCGCCGGATCCGCCACCAGTCGGGCCCGCGGACCCAGGCGGCGCACCCACGGCTCGGCCAAAGCAGCTTCATCGGGGGGGCATCGCAATGTAATGACGGGAACGGTCCTGTCCGACATCAGGCCGTGATTCAGCGTTCTCACCGCCGCTTGTGCGCGTGTTCTCAGCGAATCGGCTCCCGACGGGTCCTTGAGCCGTGCCTCGATCGGGGTCCGCCCCCACGGCAACGACATCATCAAGACGCCGAATCTGTTGACCGGTCCCAGCACCCATTGCGGAACGCCGGCGAAGGCTCGCTTCGCCGCCGCCGAAATTGCGGCGCCGTCGTGCCCGACCCCGATCAGGTCCACCGCCACCAGACCGCCCCAACTTTTCAAGCCGATCAGTCGCGCCGTCTCGACCAGTCCGCGCGCATTGGCGCGGTCGCGCGCCGGCCGGCCGCCCGGACCGCCACCGGCCATCCAGTCCAGATCCACCGCCACCAGGGCTCGCGTCCGCTCGATTTTCAGGTCCAGCCCCAGGCCTTCGACGTCCGCACCCGACGCCAACGCTTCTTCCTCGGCGGCCCAGGAGGCCTGGATGGCGGCAACGCCGGTTACCGGCGCGATTCCCGGCGCCAGCGCGCTCAGCATCGCCGATACATCAGGCCCCTCAGCGATCAGCCGGGGCTCGCCCGACGCCGGGCCGACCAGCTTCAGGGCCGGGTCCTTGCCGTCGCGCGCCTCCGCCGTGACCGCGACCTCGACCTTGGCCCCCTCGGTCAATCGCGCCGCCCCAGACAAGGCCAGGAAGCCCGCCGCCCCTTCAGCTCCCAGATCAACGAAGGCCGCCTTGATCGCCGGTTCGATTCGCAGCACCCGACCGACGGAACGCGCCCCCAGCCTGTGCTGGGCCAGATCGTCGTCGCGCTGAATGATCAGATGCTCGGCACGGCCGTCTCGAAGAATCACGCCGCGCGTTTCGCCCGGCGTTTCGTCGAGGAAGACCTCGACCCGGCTCATGGCCGCCAGCCCAGCCCGGTCAAAAGATTGCACGTTTCAAACAGCGGCAGCCCGACCACCGCGCTATGCGATCCGGACAGGAAGGCGACATCGGCCCCGGCCACGCCCTGGATCTTGTAGGCCCCGGCCGCATCTTTCCACTCGCCTGCGCTCAGATGGCGCGCGACGTCCTCGTGCGACAGCCGGCGAAACTTGATGCGCGTCTCCGACAAGCGGGTCGCCCGCCGTCCGTCTGGCGAAATCAAAGCCACGCCGGTCAGCACCCGGTGCGCCCGTCCGCTCATCAGCCGCAGCATCCGCTCGGCCTCGGCCGCATCAGCCGGCTTGCCCAGGATTCGAGTCCCGACCGCCACAATGGTGTCGGCGCCCAGGACGAAGGCCCCCGGCTGCTGCTGCGCCACCGCCGCCGCCTTGATTTCCGCCAGCCGCAGGACCAGCCGTCGCGGCGTTTCATCCTTCAGCGGCGTCTCATCGACATCCGCCGCCACGACGGCGTCAGGGATCACCCCGATCTGGGCCAACAGCTCCAGACGGCGCGGACTGGCCGAGGCCAGGATGAAGTCAGGCCGGCTCATGCGAGCCCGACCCTACTTGAAGCGGTAGGTGATGCGACCCTTGGTCAGGTCATAGGGGGTCATTTCGACCAGCACCTTGTCGCCGGCCAGCACGCGGATGCGGTTCTTGCGCATCTTGCCGGCCGTGTGGGCGATGATCTCGTGACCGCTGTCGTCGAGAGTCACGCGAAAGGTCGCGTTCGGCAGCAGTTCCGAGACCACGCCGGGAAACTCGAGCAGTTCTTCCTTCGCCATGCGGTCTCTCTGGCCCTGAAAAGACAAGCCGGTCCGCGCGAGGCCTGCGCGCGAACCGGAAAAGCCGGCGGCTTATGCACCAAAAGCGCGGGTTCGTCACCCCGCGTCGCGCCCTACCCCCGCTTGCACAGCGCGCAGACCAGGGTGAACAGCCGCCGGCTGGTCTCGTGGTCGACCTCGACCTTGCCGTCCAGCCGTTCGCGCAGGATGCGGGCGCCCTCGTCGTGCAGCCCCCTGCGGCCCATGTCGACGGCCTCAATCTGGGCCTGGGAGGCGCCGCGCACCGCCTGCAGATAGCTCTCGCAGATCAGCTCATAGTCCTTGACCACACCACGCAGCGGCGACAGCGACAGGACGTGACCGCGCAGATAGTCCGGCCCGGTCACCTCCATCGACAGCCGATTGTCTTTCAGACCCAGCATCAGCTCATAGGGGCCGCCCTCGGCGCCAGACGGCCGGAAATCGCTTTCCTCGACCAGGTCATAGATGGCCACGCGCCGCTCATGTTCGACCTCGGCCGAGGCGCCGGACAGCCCATCGGGGTCCAGACGGATGCCCTTGATCCGGTGCGCGCCCGCCTCGCTCATTCGTCCAGCGCCTCCGCGTGGGCTGGCGCGCCGCGCGCCGGCCAGGATTCGGTCAGGTCCGCCAGAACCGCGTCGATACACTCGACCCGGGCCTGTAGGTCCGCGCCGCCCGCGAACATGAAGGTGAAAGCCCCGCCCGGCGCGATCTCAGGTTCGTAGGAGACCGCCAGCAATTCAAGCATGGCGTCGGGCGATTTGGGGATGCCGCGCGCGCGCACCTGGGTCACGTCGCCCAGCTGGATCGCCGCCAGCACCCGCGCGCATTCGGCGTCGGCCTCCCAGCGATAGCGCGTCAGCTGAACGGTCAACCGCCGCCCCCGCCTCTCCCACGAGATATCGCCGCGCCGGATCACCGCATCCTGAAGCGCGGCCGACAGGATCGCCAGGTCGTCCTCGTCCTGGGCCAACAGCTTCAGCGGCGCCAGGTCCGCGCAGGAGGGCCGGTCCTCAGCGCCCATCGCCGTCGCCCTTGATCCGACGCACCCGCGCCCCGCAGGCGCTCAGCTTCTCTTCCATCCGCTCGAAGCCGCGGTCCAGGTGATAGACCCGGCCCACCGTCGTCTCGCCCTCCGCCGCCAGACCGGCGATGACCAGACAGATCGAGGCTCTCAGATCGGTGGCCATGACCGGCGCGCCCTTGAGCTGATCAACGCCCACCACCCGCGCCTCGCCGGCGTGGACATGAATCTCGGCCCCAAGTCGGCCCAGTTCGGGCGCGTGCATGAAGCGGTTCTCGAAGATGTTCTCGTGGATGACGCTCTCGCCCTCAGCCAGGGTCATCAGGGCCATGAACTGGGCCTGCAAATCGGTGGCGAAGCCGGGATAGACCTCAGTGGTCGCATTGACCGCCTTCAGCCGCTGGTCCGGGTCCCGGCGCACGACCACGCCATCGGCGGTCGGCTCAATCTCGACGCCTGCGGCGACCATCTTGTCGGTCAGGGCCTGAATCAGCTCGGGTCGGGCCTTGGTCAGCCGCACCTCGCCGCCGGCCATGGCCGCAGCCACGGCGTAGGACCCCATCTCGATCCGGTCCGGAATCACCGACCAGTCCGCCCCGTGCAGCGAGGTCACGCCCTCGATCACCAGGGTGTCGGTGTCCAGCCCCTCGATCTTGGCGCCCATGGCGATCAGACAGCGGGCCAGGTCGCCGATCTCCGGCTCGCGCGCGGCGTTCTTCAAGACTGTCGTCCCCTGCGCCAGCACGGCGGCCAGCAGGGTGTGTTCGGTCGCCCCGACCGAGACGAACGGAAACTCGATCTCGGCGCCCTTCAGACCATTGGGGGCCAGGGCCGAAACATAGCCCTCGGCCATCTCCATCGTCGCGCCCAGCTTGGCCAGCGCCTCGATATGCAGATCGACCGGCCGCGCCCCGATGGTGCATCCGCCCGGCAGGCTGACGCGCGCATGGCCCGTGCGCGCCAACAGCGGCCCCAGAACGTTGAAGCTGGCCCGCATCTGACGGACAAGATCATAGGGCGCGAAAGTCGAGCTGATTTCCTTGGCGTGGAACAGGGTCTCCTGCCCGTCCGGTCCGTCGCTCTCGGTCACCGAGATGCCGAACTGGCGCAGCAACTGGCCCAGGAAGCGCGTGTCGGCCAGTCGCGGCATATTGGTCAGTCGCAGCGGCTGGTCGGTCAGGATCGACGCCGCCATCAGCTTGATGGCGGAATTCTTGGCTCCGCTGATAGCAATCTCGCCCTTCAGCCGGGCGCCGCCCACAATGGCGATGCGGTCCATCTCGATCCCTGTCCACGCGCCGCCCACGGTCCAATCCGCAGCGGGACCGGCTTCCTACAACAAGGGGCGAGAAAGACGAAGGGCGATGGCGCGCCGTTTTCGTGCAAGACGCGACGCCACACCGTAGTTTCCAGAATGCATGGGAGGCGACCCGGCCTTGGACAAGTTCGATTTCATCCTCATTCTGCTGTCGTTCGCCTTCGCTATGGCTCTGGGACGTTTGCTGGCCAGCGGGGGCGCGCTTCTACAGGCACGAAGGCGCGTTCGCTTCTCTGGCCTGTGGCTGCTCGCCGTCCTGAACGCCCTGGCCCAGGTCTTCGTCGACTGGCTCAGCCTGTGGGATATGCGCGACCTGGCCGTCTGGAACCTGTTCCAGATCGCCGTCTTCTTCACCTATCCGATCATCGTCTATTTCATCTGCGTGGCGGCGACGCCTGAGACGCTCGAAGACGGTGAGATCGACCTGGAGCGATTCTACTGGGAGAATCGGCGCGTCTTCTACGGCCTGTTCGCCCTGCTCATGCTCACCTTCATCGGGGCCGGCGGGTTCCTGGCGACCGCAGCATCGCCGCGGCTCGCCCTCCAACAGAGCCTGAGCAACCTGCCCTTCCTGGCCGCCAGCCTGCTGGGCCTGTTCGCCAGGGCGCGCTGGGCCCAGTGGGCGGCAGGGCTGTCGCTTCTGATCCTGACGATCGCCTGGGCGGTCTATTTCAGCGGGGCTCTGACCTAACCAAACGCGCGCCTCATCCGGTATTCCGAGGCAGAGCGAAGGCGACGACATAGTCGCCCCAGTTGTTGGGGTTGTAGCGCGCGCCGCCGGCCGACACGACCACATACTGTCGACCGTCCGCACCGATGTAGGTCATAGGCGTGGACTGAGCCCCAGTGGGTAGCCGCCCGCGCCACAGCAGCCGGCCGGTCTCGGTGTCATAGGCCCGCAGGTAATAGTCCTGTGTGCCCCCGTGAAAGGTCAGGCCCGAGCCCGTCGTTATGGGTCCGCCCAGGGCCGGCATCCCGACGTAGAAGCCTAACCCCGTCTGGATGCCCAGAGACGGCAGGGTCACATCCTGCGAGGTGCCGGCCGGCTGCTGCCAGACCAATTGGCCGCTGTTCAGGTCCACGGCCGTGACGCTGCCCCAGGGCGGTTCCAGACATGGAATACCGATCGGCGACATGAAGTTGCTGACGTCGTTCGCATAGGGCAGGCCGAACTGCGGAGACAGTTCGCCGTGCGGATCGCCCTGGTAGTCGGGATGTTCACGCCGGAATTCGTCACGCGGGATCAGCCGTGAAATCACCGGCATTCGCATGTCGGCCGTGACCAGGATATTGCGCTGTTGATCGACCGAGGCTCCGCCCCAATTGATGCCGCCATTGTTGCCCGGGTAGATGATCGATGTGCGTACCGATTGGGCGGTGAAGTCGCCGGCATATCGGTACTGACGGAAGAGGATGCGGCACAACATCTGATCCAGCGGCGTGGCCCCCCACATCTGTTGTTCGCTCAGAGGTTCGGCGCTGATCGAGGCGATGCCCGTCGAATAGGGTTGGGTCGCGGAATAATATTCGCCCTGGACCGAACCATCGCCGCCCTGGACCGCCCGTTCCTCGACCGTCCTGACCGGAACGCCCGTGCGGCGGTCCAGAACGAAGATCTGACCGCGCTTGGTCGTCTGGATCACGACCGGAATGGCGCCGCCGGCCCCATCGGGAAGATCGGCGAGATTGGGTTGAGATGGGACGTCATAGTCCCAGATGTCGTGATTGACCGTATTGAAATGCCAGACCTCGCGGCCCGTATCGATATTCAGGGCGACGATCGAGGCGTTGTAGTCATCATCAAAATCGCGCCGCTGGCCGCCATAGTAGTCCGGCGTCGCATTGCCCAGCGGCAGATAGATCATGTTGAGATCGAGATCGAACGACATGGCCGACCAGACATTGGGCGTCCCGACCGTATAGGTCTCTCCCTCGGGCGGCAGGTTGGTGATCGCCGGATTGCCGAGATCCCAGGCCCAGACCTGACGCCCAGTGCGCGCGTCGTAGGCCCGCACGGCGCCAGACGGTTCACCCAGGCTGACGTTGTCGGCGACCCAGGCCCCCAGCACGACGCGGTCACCGGCCACGAACGGACCTGTCGTCTGGACCAGAAAGCCGGGTAGGGGCGGCACGGTCGTCGCAGCGTCCGGCGGGTCACCCGGAACCAACTGGCCCATGCCAGTGCTCAGATCAACGGCGCCGGCTTCGCCGAAGGTCTCACATACTTCGCCGTCGGATGCCCGCAAGGCGATCAGCCGACTGTCCACAGTGGTCAGAAGGATACGCGGGCCGCAGACGTCCTCAGGGCCGGGATCGAAATAGCCGAGCGTCCGACAGCGCTTCCAGAAGGGCGAATTCTGCGCGGCTTGGGGGTCGAACTGCCAACGGATCGCGCCCGTCACCCCGTCCAGGGCGGTCACCTGGCTGCCGGAGGCGCAATGATAGACCGTACCATCCACATAGAGGGGTGTGTTCTGGTCCTGCAGATGCTCTGACTGGTCCGCGATGAAACCCGTGCGCGCCACCCAGGCCACTTCCAGCCGGGACACGTTTTCGCGGTTGATCTGATCGAAGGGCGCAAAGCGCGCGCCTTCGCCGGTGCGGCCATAGGAATACCAGTCATGGCCCGCCGCCACGGTCGTCGCGCTGGTCTGCCCCGAGGCGACCTGGACAGGGTTGCTGATGACGCCGTGCGGTTGGAACATCAGGGCCAGATAGGCCACGAAACCGGCCATCAGCACCGCACCCGCCACGGTGAAGGCGCGCGTGCGGACCGGGCGACGGGCCGTGGGTGCGATGAGCGGGGTCAACAACAGCGCCAGCCCAGCCAGAAAAAGAGGCGCGACCAGGCGAGGCACCAAGGGCCAGAACCGCAGGCCGACCTCGGCCAAGGCCCAGATCACGGTCAACGACAGGACCGCCAGATAGATCCAGACCCCCGTCATCAGGCCGCGGAAGAAATAGAGGCCCGACGCGGCCAGGCCCAGACCCGCCGCCAGATAGTACCAGCTGCCGCCCAGCGACAGCAGATAGCCCCCCCCGATCACCAACGGCAGGCCGATAGCCATGAGCAGAACGCCGAAGATCTTCAGTGCGATATGGACGTCGCGTTTCTCAAACAGAAATCGCGTTTCGGCGACGGCGCGGTCCCTTGTTCGCGACAAGAAAGCCTGTATCCGGTCGATGATTCCGTCTGTGGCCATGGTAGCCCCCAAGCCTGATCGGGGCGATGCCGACTCGTGGTGGGACGCCCCGTCTCCTGGCCTTATAGTGACATAACGCCGTTTCGTCACGATTGCTGGCGCCGCCGGGGCGAGATCAGTCCGGGATTCCGGCCTCCGCCTTCCCCGCCTTCCGCCGCCGCAGGTTCGCTCGCAGCGCCTTGGCCAGGGCGTCTTCGCGCGGCGTCGGCTTAGGTTTTTCCGGTTTTGGCGGGGGCGGATCGTCGGTCATCGCAATAATCTAGCTTTCGGGCTTCCCTATGCGAAGGGGTTTGGCTATACGCCCGGTTCCTCAGATTCAGGCCGCCGTAGCTCAGTGGTAGAGCGCATCCTTGGTAAGGCTGAGGTCGGCAGTTCAATCCTGCCCGGCGGCACCATCTGACTTTTGAGCGCAGCAGTAGCGCAGTTGTGATCGCTGCCCGGCGGCGCCGTCCTTCTCGACAAGCATTGTCATCTCCTGGAAGGTCGGCTCACACGGGCGCCGCCCCCGGTGGGAGGACGCATGGCCGCTGGCATGACGCGAGATGAGCTGGTTCAGGCGCTGGGCGACAGCGGCCGCGGCGACCGCGCCGCCTTCCGCCGCCTCTATGACGCCACTTCAGCGAAGCTGTTCGGCGTCGCCTTGCGTATCTTGCATGATCGACAACTCGCTGAGGATGTCTTGCAGGACACCTACGTCGCCATTTGGAACAAGGCCTCGACCTTTGATTCCGAGCGGGCCAGCCCGATCACCTGGCTGGCGACGATCGCGCGCAACCGATCGATCGACCGGCTCCGGGCTTCCGCCAGCCGGCCTACCGGCCGGCCGCTGGATGAAGCTGCGGAGGTTCGCGATGATCGAGCCGACGCCGAGGCTCAGCTTGAAGCCCACCAGGAAGCCGATCGCCTGAACGCCTGTCTTGGCACCTTGGAGGCGCACACACAGGCCGCCATCCGTTCCGCCTTTTTCGGCGGCGAAACCTATGAGGTCCTGGCCGAGCGCGCCCATGTGCCGCTGGGCACCATGAAAAGCTGGATCCGACGCGGCCTGCAAAAGCTCAAGGGGTGCCTGGAACGATGAGCGAACCTGACGACATCTACGGCGATGCGCCGGCTGACGCCGCCGCTGAGCGGTCCTTGCGCCTGAACACGGGAGAGGCCGACGCGGCCCTGGCCGCGCGCGCCGAGGCTGACGCTGGCTTCCGCGCCGAAATTGACGCCTGGGATGAACGCCTGGCTCCCCTCTATGATGAGATCGAGCCGGTCGAGCCGCCGCTGGCCGTCTGGCCCCGCGTGGCCGACAGTATCCGACCGCGCGCCGTCAACGACAATATGGCCGCGCGCTTCTGGCGCGGCTGGGCCATGGCCTCGACCAGCCTGCTGGCCGCCTCATTGGCTGGCCTCGTCGTCCTGATCGCCAACCCGCGCGTCGAGCGCCACTACGTCGACCGGCCCGTCCCGACCCAAGCCCCCGACTTCCAGCCAGTCAGCGTCGCCACCCTGATGAGCGCGACCGACCCCGACATGCCCATCGCCACCATCACCTACGATCCTCAGACCGGAACGCTCTACGTTTCCCCAACCATGCAGATGACGCCGGAGGCCGGTCAGGTGCCAACCCTATGGCTGATGATGCCCGAAGGTGAGGTCATGCGCGTTGGCGGCGTCGACCCGTCCCACCCGCGGACCCATTCGGTGCCCATGGCGATGCGCTCGATGGCCGCCGACGCCCCGGCTCTGGCCGTGTCGCTGGAGCCGGCGGACAATCCGGATTCGCCCGCGCCCCTGGGACCCATGATCGCCTCGGGCGAGGTCGCGCGCCTGTGATTTGCGCCTGACGGCCCGACCCGCTTCAATCGGCGGCGAAGGAGCCGCCATGACCGAACCCGTGATCACCCTGGAAATGACCGACAAGCGCCACGGCCGCTATGTCGCACGTATCGACGGCGTCGAGGGTGAAGGCGAGATCACCATCACCCGGCGCGGCCCGCATATGATCAGCGCCGACCACACCGGCGTGCCCGAGACCATGGCTGGCCTGGGCGTCGCCATGAAGCTGATCGCCTTCATGCTCGATGACGCGCGCACGAGCGGGTTCAAGATCATCCCGCTGTGCCCCTATGTCCGGGCACAGTACGCCCGCCATCCTGACTGGGCCGATCTGTTCACCACCCAACCGGGCGAGGATCCGGTTCCGCCGTTTGAATGACTACCCCGCCTTGGGCTGGGCATACCCCAGCCGCTGGTTCAGCTTTTCGATCAGGTCCACGGCGGTGTCGGCGATAACCGAGCCGGGTGGATATACCGCCGCTGCGCCCATATTGATCAGGGGCTCCACGTCCGCCGGCGGGATCACCCCGCCGACCACGATCATGATGTCCTCGCGGCCCAGCGCCTTCAGCGCCGCACGCAGCTCAGGCACCAGCGTCAGATGCCCGGCCGCCAATGAGCTGGCCCCGACCGCATGGACATTGCCGGCCACGGCAGCGGCGGCGGCTTCGGCCGGGGTCTGGAACAGCGGCCCAGCCTCGGCGGCGAAGCCCAGATCCTGATAGGCGCTGGCCACCACCTTCTGCCCCCGGTCGTGCCCATCCTGGCCCAGTTTGGCGATCAGGATGCGCGGCGGACCGCCGTCGTTCTCGACAAAGGCCGCGACCATGGCCCGCGCCCGGTCGATCTTCGGGTCGGCCCCGGCCTCGGCGGCATAGACACCCGAAACCACCTCCGGCGCCGCCTCATGGCGTCCGAACGCCGCCTCCAGCGCGTCCGAGATTTCCCCGACCGTCGCCTTGGCCCGCGCCGCATTGACCGCCAGGGCCAGCAGATTGGCGTCGCCTCTCGCCCCCTCGGTCAGGGCGCTCAGCGCGCTTTGCGTCGCCGCCTCGTCGCGCTCCGCCTTCAGGCGTTTCAACTTCTCCAACTGGGTGCGCCGCACCTCGGCATTGTCGACTTTCAGCACCGGAATGTCGTCGGCTAGGTCGCTGAAATAGTGGTTTACACCCACGACCGTCTGGCGGCCGGTGTCGATGCGCGCCTGGGCCCGGGCCGAAGCCTCCTCGATCCGGCGCTTGGGCACCCCGGCCTCGATGGCGGCGGCCATGCCGCCCAGCTTTTCGACCTCCTGGATATGCACCCAGGCCCGCTCGGCCAGATCCTGCGTCAGCTTCTCGACATACCAGGACCCGCCCCACGGATCGGCGCTCCAGGTCAGGTCGCTCTCGCGCGCCAGGAACAGCTGGGTGTTGCGCGCGATCCGGGCCGAGAAATCCGTCGGCAGGGCCAGGGCCTCATCCAGCGAATTGGTATGCAGGCTCTGGGTGCCGCCGCCGACCGCCGCCATCGCCTCCACACAGGTGCGCGCGACATTGTTGAACACGTCCTGGGCCGCCAGCGACCAGCCCGAGGTCTGGCAGTGCGCCCTCAAAGCCAGCGACTTGGGCGATTTCGGCTGGAATTCCGACTGGATTAGCCGTGCCCACAGCAGCCGCCCGGCCCGCAGCTTGGCGATCTCCATGAACGGGTTCATGCCGATAGCCCAGAAGAAGCTCAGGCGCGGCGCAAAGGCGTCGATGTCCAGCCCCGCATTCACCCCCGCGCGGGCGTACTCCACCCCGTCGGCCAGCGTATAGGCCAGCTCCAGGTCCGCCGTCGCCCCGGCCTCCTGCATATGATAGCCGCTGATCGAAATGCTGTTGAACTTGGGCATTTCCCGACTGGTGAAGCCGAAGATGTCCGAGATGATCCGCATCGAGGGGGCGGGCGGATACACATAGGTGTTCCGCACCATGAACTCTTTCAGGATGTCGTTCTGGATCGTCCCGGTCAGCTGGGCCGGGGCCAAGCCCTGCTCCTCGGCCGCCACGATATAGAGCGCCATGATCGGCAGGACCGCGCCGTTCATGGTCATCGACACGCTCATCCGGTCCAGCGGGATACCATCGAACAGGGTGCGCATATCCAGGATGGAATCGATCGCCACCCCGGCCATGCCGACATCGCCGGCCACGCGCGGATGGTCGGAATCATAGCCCCGGTGCGTGGCCAGATCGAAGGCGATGGACAGGCCCATCTGCCCGGCCGCCAGATTACGCCGATAGAAGGCGTTGGAGTCCTCCGCCGTCGAGAACCCCGCATACTGACGCACCGTCCACGGGTTGGTCACATACATGGTCGGATACGGCCCGCGCCCATAGGGCGCAAAGCCGGGCAGGCCGCCGATGAAGTCCGCCTCCGCCAAGTCTTCCGGCCCATAGACGGGATCGACCGCGATGCGCTCGGGCGTGATCCACAGCGGCGTTTCAGCCGCCGTCGCGTCCGCCGGCTCCGAGGCGAAGGCGACCTTAGAAAAGTCAGAAGGAATGCTCATTGGTCATCCATCCCGGCGGCTATCATCGACTCCAGTTCTTGAACGGTCGCTCTGTCCTCGATGGACCAGTACGGGGTGGGAGGCACCCACCAATCGACCAACTTGCCGACACCCCAGAACCCCAAGGGTCCGAGCAATATCATCAAGCCCATAGCCCATTCCGGCATTTCTCGATGACCGAAGACGACCTGGGCCAACAGCAGCACAATCGTGACAAATCCTGAGTACAACACGATGAAAATTTGACCATTGAAAGCAGCGTAGCGCCTCTTCAACTGAAGCTCTGCCAGCTTTGCTCGAAGCACTCCCACTACGCGGCCTCCTTCAAAGGCCGCCGTCAGGCTGATGGGCGCAAACCGTCCCGTCTCGACCGCACGCGCGACCGGACCGGCCTCGACCGGCCGGTGGACCGTCACCCCGATCATCTGCGCCTCACCGTCCCTGAGTTGCCGGTCGCGCTCGGCCCGCGCCGAGGCCACCTCGTCGGCCAGCCTGTCCAGACCGGCCACGACGCCGCCGTCGGCCTCGAACGCCTGGAACCGCGCCCAGGCCGCCTCGGCCAGGTCTCGCGTCAGGGTCTCGACGAACCAGGAGCCGCCCGCCGGATCGGCCACCCGGCCCAGATGCGCCTCCTCCATCAGGACCAGCTGGATGTTGCGCGCCTGTCTTTGCGCCAGCGGCGTCGGCGTCTCGATCAGCACGTCGAACGGGTCCAGCACCACGGCATCGGCCCCGCCGGCGCCCGCCCCGAACCCGGCGGCGGTCAGCCTGAGCAGATTGGTCCACGGGTCCGCCGCCGACAGCATCCGCCGCGACGAGCGCGCCTCGATCCGCGCCGGGACCGACACGCCTGAGGCCGTGCACACCTGGGCCCACAGCGCCCGCGCCGCCCGTATCTTGGCCAGGGTCATGAAGGTCATATTATCGGCCGACAGGCCCAGGGTGATCCGCCCCAGCGCCGCCTCCACCGCCAGCCCCGCCCCTTCCAGCGCCCGGCCATAGGCCACCGCCGAGGCCAGCATGACCGCCAGCTCCTGCGCCTCGGTCCCGCCCGCCTCGTGCACGAAGCGCCCCGACGCCAGGAACAGCTCGGCCTCGGGATAGGCCGCCTGGTGCCGCATCGCCGTCTGCACCGCGGCGCCCAACAGATCCGGCCCCTCGCGCGCAATCGTCGTCACCGGGTCCAGATGAAACGCCAGTCTGGCCAGCGGCGAACCCTTGGCCGCGACGGCCAGGGCGTTGGCCGCCTCCGGCCCTGCTGCTCCGCCATCCAGCGCCACCGCCGCCAGCTCCAGGAGCACTCCGTCGAGCGCCTGACCCATCGCATCACTGGTGATCAGACCCGCCGCCTCGACCGGCAACAACACCGACGACGCCCCGTCGGTCAGCGCCTTCAGCGCCGCCGCATTGGCCTCAGACGGGCTCACGGCGAAGACTTCGCTTCTCAGATCCCAGGGCCGGGTGACGTCCGCCGCCGGTCCCCGGCGCGGTCCGACCGGGTCACCAGCGTTCCAGACGCCGTACAGCGGCTGGATCTCCAACCCGTCCAGCGTGCGCCGGACTAACGCTTCGATGCGGGAATCCGGCGCGGTCTTTGTCGCCCCCTTCGTCCACGCCTCCAGGTCGGGCGCGGCGAAGCCTTCGGTCAGGGACAAGGGTTTGCTGCTCAAACGGGGCCTCCAGTCGGGCCGGTCATGGAACCGCGAAAAGCGGGCGTCAAGCGCGCTGAACCCCCGCCTTCGTCCCCGCTCGCCCCGGCGCTGCGATCCTCGGGGGTCGGCGATGTCCGCCGCAGAGAGAGGCCATGTCCCCATCCATCCCCCTTCCCGATCATCCGATCCGTCGCCACCCGCTGTGGCAGGCGTTCGATCGTCTGTGGCGGCCCGCCGCCGGCTGGGCGGCGGCGGGCGGCGTCCTTTACGCAGGCGTCCTCGGCCCCTTGATTCAGCGCCCCATGGGCGAGGCCTATCTGGGCCTATGGCTCGCCTTTGCCGCCGCCGTGCTCGGCCTGAAGTCGATCGAGAAGCTGCGGGGGGTGGCGTGACCTATTCCCTCTCCGCTCGTAGCCAGACCCGTCTCGACGGCGTCCACCCGGACCTCAAACGCGTGGTCCGGCGCGCCATCCTCAAGTCCGATCAGGATTTCACCGTGCTGGAAGGCGTGCGCACACCCCAGCGCCAGAAACAGCTCTACGCCCAGGGCCGCACCCGTCCCGGCCCCAAGGTCACCTGGACCTTGAACAGCCGCCATTTCGTCAATCCGGCCACCGGCTACGGCCATGCGGTGGACCTGGCGCCCTTTCCCATCGACTGGACCGACACGCACAAGTTCGACGCCATCAGCCGCGCCATGTTCGCCGCCGCTGACGATCTGGGTGTGAAAATCCGCTGGGGCGCCGACTGGGACCGCGACGGCAAGCCGCGCGAGCGCGGCGAAAGCGACAGCCCGCATTTCGAGTTGGCGTCATGAGCCCTTCGTCCGCCCGCGCGCCCAGCCAGACGGGCTGGACGGTTCAGACGGTCTGGACGGCGGTTTGCCCGCGAGGCGTCCATGATCCGCTTTCGTGACCTGACCCTGGCCGGCAAGGCCGCAGCCGCGCTGGTGGCCGTCATCCTGATCGGCCTGACGGTGATGGCCGTCAGCCGCTGGTGGGACGATCTGTGGGACTGGCTGCCCTGGTCAACCGAACAGCGGCTGGCGCGGGCGGAGACCCGCGCCGATCAGGCCCAGGCCGATGCCGACGCCCGCCGCACCGAGGTCGTCTGGCTGGAAAAGCAACGGGCCGATGTGGCCGAGGCCACCCGCGTCATCCTTCAAACCCGAACCGTGACCGCGCGCGCGGTCGTCCAGGCCGAGGAGGCCCCCGATGCGTCTATCGAGATTGATCCCGGCCGCGCTGAGCGGCTTCGTGGTGCTGACCGGCGGCTGTGCGAGCTGGCGCCCGTCCAGTGCGCCGGTGAGCCCGCCCCGGATTGACCCGCCCGAGCAGGCGCTGGAGCCCTGCCGCCTGCCCATCCTGCCCACGGATCGGGATGTTAGATGGGCCGACCTCGAGCGCGTCTATCTGGAGCGCGGCGAAGCCCTGATCGAATGTGATCTGGCGCGGCGGCTGGCTGTGTCTGCCTTGGTCCCGCCCGATTTGCGACCCTAGGCTGGGGCGGTGATCAATCCTGAGCCTTTGGTGAAAGCGCGCTGCCCCGTTCAACCCTTGCCCAGATAGACCACCCGCGTCTTGCCGGCCTGACGTCCGGCCTCGATATGCCGGCCGTGAGCGCCCGAGGCCTTGGCCTCGTCCTCGTCTTCCTCGACCCAGTGCGTGGCCTCGATATCCTTTTGCAGAGCCCGCGCGGCCAGGGCATGGGCAGGCCACAGGGTGTCGACCACCGCGCCTGCGAACGGCACCGCCGCGGTGGCGGTGTCCGACGCCAGATAGGCCGCCATTTTGAGCAGGGTTCCGGGCGTGGCCTGGGCGCGCATCGCCTGCACCATCAGCCAGCCGCCAGCCCCCACCGTATAGACGTCGCCGACCCAGGGAATCCAGGTCAGCAGGCCGTCCATGCCGACGCCGAACGGACCCACGCCGACGGCCCGGTCAGACAGTTTTTTCACGCCCTCGACGTTGGACCAGATCTTCTCGATTTCGCGTATGCTCTTGGCCATGTCCGGCTTCCCCTCGCCCCCGCGCCGTAACGCTTAACCCAATCACGCAGTTCACCAAGGAATTTAAACATGATCGTCTCGACCACGCCGATGCTCGAAGGGCGCCAGATCCGCGACTATCTGGGTGTCGTCGCCGGCGAGGCGATCTTGGGGGCCAATATCTTCCGCGACGTCTTCGCCAGCGTGCGTGACGTCATCGGCGGTCGTTCGGGCTCCTATGAGAAAGTCCTGCGCGAGGCGCGCGAGGAAGCGCTGAAAGAGATGGTTCAGGCCGCCCGCAGCCTCGGCGCCGACGCCGTGGTTGGAATCGACTACGACTATGAAACCTTGGGCGCCAACGGCTCGATGCTGATGGTCGCGGTGTCCGGCACGGCCGTTCGCCTCGGATGAAATTCGTCTTCAGCCTTCTGATGCTGGCGCCGCTGGGCGCCCCGGGGCTGATCCTGCTGGCCTGTCTGATGGACAGCGATCACCGCTGGGCCGACCTCTTGGCTCAGTTCGCGGCCCCAGGCCTGGTTGGCGCCGGGGTGTTGCTGATCACCTATGTCTTCCTGCGCCAGCGCCTGAATCAGCTCCTGGCCGGTCTCGTCGGCCTGGGCCTTTTGGCTTCTGTGTGGCCCCAGTGGGCTCCCCAGGGCGCGCGGCCTGAACCCGAGGCGCCCGTCATTCGCGTCTATTCGGCCAATGTCTGGATCCGCAACACCGACGTCGAAGCCATGCGCCGCTCGATTGAGGCCGCCGATCCCGATGTGATCATGCTGATCGAGCTGGGGCCGGAGGCGCGCGCCCAGTCTGATATGCTGCTGGCTGGCTATCCCTATCGCTCCGAAACTGCGGGCGTCGGCGACCGGCTTGAGCGCGCCGTCATCGCCGCCCGTTTCCCGATTGAAGAGTTCGGCCGCCGCCCCGACGGTCTGCACGCCATCATGGTGCGCGGCGGAACCCCTATGGGCCCGATGACCTTTGTGGTCACCCACCTGACCCGACCCTGGCCCTTCTGGCCCCAGGAGGGCCAGGTTCGCCAGGTCCAGGCCCTGACCGACCGCGTCAATCCGCTGGAGGGTCCGGTCGTCATCGCCGGCGATTTCAACAGCGTCACCACCGGCCGCATCGGCCAGATGATCCGCTCGGATATGGAATTGAACGCGGCCTCAGGCTGGCCCGGCACCTGGCCGTCGAGCCTGCCCGGCCCGGCCCGCATCGCCATCGACCAGGTCTATGTCACCCAAGATCTGGCGGTGCGCTCTCGCCAGCTTGGCCGTCCCAACGGCTCGGACCATCTCCCGGTCATCACCGAGATCGGCCTGGCCCCGGTTGAGCCCGCCGCTGAGTGATCAGCTCCACACCCTGACCGAGCCGTCGGCATCTCCCAAAAGCCCAACCACGGCCTCGGCCGCCAGGCCGGCCGCCTCCACGGCCCCGACCGGCGCTCCAATCAGCACCATGGCGCAGCCGTTCATTTTCATCGGATCGCTCAGCGGTCTCAGCCGGGCCTCGATCGCCGTAGCCTTCGCCCCGCGCCGCTTCAGATCCCGCATCAGGCCATCGAACGTCTCCAGATCCTTCAGCGGCGTCCAGATCGCCACAACCGCATCCGCTCGCATCGCGACAGTCCGCGCCGCCGCCTCAGCTGCCCGGGTATAGTCATCCGACCGCTCGAATGGCGGATCGATCAGCACGAACAGCCGCCCAGCCTCCCGGACCAGGTCGCCCAGGGCCTCATAGCCATCAGCGTTCAGCGCCCGCGCATCGCCCGGCCCGGGCCGCAGCGACATCTGCGCCAGCCATCCATGGACCTCGGGCTTCAACTCGCAACCGACGTAGGCGTCGCCGCCCCGCAGCGCCTGGCGTATCAGCCAGGGCGAGCCTGGATAGAGCGGCCCATCAGCCCCGCCGTTGAGCCGCTGCACCGCCGCCCTCAGCGTACTCAAGGGCGCGGGCGTCTCGGCGCCCATCAACCTGCCGACCCCCGCCTCCGCCTCCCTGGAACGCGCCGAATCCGCTGAGGACAGATCGTACAGACCCGCCCCCGCATGGGTGTCGATCACCGTCAGCGGCCCGCCCTGCGCCGTCAGCCCGGCCATCAGATCCAAGACCACTGCGTGCTTCAGCAGATCGGCGAAATTCCCGGCGTGAAAGCTGTGGCGATAGTTCATGCCCCGCCCTCGCCCGAGCCTCGCCTGAGGTCAAGCCACGTCAACGCGTCGGTAAGGGCGTCGGCGTCATCCTCGCTGGATGACTCAGATCATCCGCCTTCGACGCCGACGCCTTTCGATGCTGGTGTCTGGCGTCATTGCGACGGTGCTGATCGCAGCGGTGCTGATCCTGGCGCCCAACCTGGGGGGCGCCGCCGCTACGGCGAGCGAGGATGCCGCTGTCGGCGCCACCTCGACCGCTCGGACGGCGTCCACAGCGATCATCGGCTCGGCCTCGGTCAGCGACGGGGACGGCCTGCGTCTGAATGGCCAACGCATTCGCCTCCACGGCGTTGACGCCTTTGAGCTCTATCAAACTTGCGAAAACGGTCCGTGCGGGCGCGCCGCCAAGGCCGCTCTGGAGGCGTTGGTAGAGGGCCGGCAGGTCGCTTGCGAGCCGGTTGACACCGACCGTTACGGCCGCACCATCGCCTACTGCCGGGCCAACGGCGTTGACCTGGGAGAGCAGCTGGTGCTCCAGGGTCACGCCCTGGCTTTCCGCCGCTATTCAACCGAATACGTCGACGAAGAAGACTTGGCGCGCAGCCGCCGCGCCGGCGCCTGGACCGGCGCCTTCGACAATCCCGCCGACTGGCGCCGGGCCCATCCGCGCGGCTAGGCCGCCTTGTCCCAGTCGAGCACCACCTTGCCGGACTGCCCCGCCTTCATCACCTCGAAGCCCTCGCGGAACTGCTCATAGGGATACTGGTGGGTGATCAAGGGCTTGAGGTCCAGCCCGGCCTTCAGCAGGCCCAGCATCTTGCGCCAAGTGGTGAACATCTCGCGGCCATAGACGCCCTTGATCGTCAGGGCCTTGAGGATGATCGTGCCCCAGTCCGTTTCCATCGGCTTGGACGGAATCCCCAGCAGAGCCATGCCGCCGCCCATGATCAGGGTGTCGACGCACTGTTTGAAGGCGATGGGGCTGCCCGACATTTCCAGCGCCACGTCAAAGCCGACCTTCAGGCCCAGCTCATGCATGACGTCGTTCAGGTCCTCGTTCAGGGTGTTGACCGTGCGTACCCCCGGCGCGACCTTCTGGGCCAACTCCAGCCGGAAGTCATTGATATCGGTCAGGACCACGGTGCGCGCACCGGCGTGGCGGGCGACGGCGGCGGCCATCATACCGATGGGGCCGGCCCCGGTGACCAGCACGTCTTCGCCCAGCAAATCGAACTGCTGGGCGGTGTGCACCGCGTTGCCGAACGGATCGAGAATGGCCCCGATCTCGTAGGGCACGTCGTCCGGCAGCTCGATGACGTTGAAGGCCGGGGCCACGACGAACTCGGCAAACGCGCCCTGGCGGTTCACGCCGATGCCGCGGGTGTGCGGATCCAGGTGGAAATGCCCGGCCCGCGCGGCTTCCGAGTTCAGGTCGATGACGTGGCCCTCAGCCGAGACGCGCTGGCCGACCTTGAGGCGGCGGTCCACGTCCTTGCCGATCGCGACGATCTCACCGGCGAACTCATGGCCGGTGATCATCGGTACCGGCACATTCTTCTGGGACCATTCGTCCCAGTTCCAGATGTGAATGTCGGTGCCGCACACGGCGGTCTTGTGGACCTTGATCAGCACATCATCATCGCCCGGTGTCGGCACCGGCGCCTCGATCAGATCAAGGCCTTCGGCCGGCTTGGTCTTGGCCAGGGCCTTCATCATCTGGGTCATTCGTCGTCTCCTTGCCTCCCCATACCCGTCATGGCCGGGCTTGTCCCGGGTCCGCATAAAAAACCGTCACCGCTCCAGCCTGATGCCCAGCACCACCGTGCGCGGCGGACCCAGGCTGTCCACGCTGGTCGCCGTGGTCGCGGTTTGGACTTCGGCATCAAAGGCGTTGATCATCCCGACATATACGGTCGCATGGTCGTTCAGCCGCCAGTCGGCGCGCAGATCGGCGGTCAGGGCGGCATCCAGGGACTGGCTGTTCAGGTCATCGCCGAAGCGGCGGCTTTCCCAGCGCAGGTCAGCAGACACGCTCCAGCGGTCAGTGGGCGTCCAGTCGGCTCCCGCCGTCGCGGTCCAGATCGGGGCCTGGGCAGGCCGATGGCCGGTCAGTTGGGGGGCCTGATTGCCGCCGTCCAGCCGGGCGTCGGTCACCGACAGGGCGGCGCGCATCGACAGGTCGGCGGTCACGTCGAAGCGCCCGGCCAGCTCCAGCCCCCGGGCAGAGATCACCCCTGCATTCTGGCGCTGGCGCAGGATGCCGCCGGCGGGGACGAAGCCCGCGCGCGGAAAGACCCCCGGTCCCATGCCGATGGTCACATTGACGATGGCGTCCTCCAGCCGGGTCGCGAACACCGTCGCGCTCAGGTCAAACCGGTCGCCCGCGAAAGCCCATCCGGCCTCGATCCCTTGCAGCCGCTCGGGCTGGAGGCCGGCATTGGCCTCGGTCAGATCATTGCCGACGCGAAAGGGGCGGTGAAGTTCGTTCAGCGTGGCCGGACGGAAGCCCGAATAGGCCGCAACGCCCAGGCTATGACCGCCGCCAAGCAGCCGGCGCATAGCCAGTCGAGCGCTCAGCACCTCGCCGGATCGGTCCGGGTCGCGCTCATCCAGCGTCAGGGCATCGGTGGCCCGGTCGCGCTCGATGCGGTGACCTGCGGCATTGGCCCAATGATCGAGCCGCGCCCCTCCCGCGATCAGCCACGGACCCGCCTGCCAGGCCGCCTCGCCGTAGAGTCCGGCGACCGAGGCCTCACCGCCCGCGACCCGGCTGCGGGTGAACGCCCCTGCCAGGAAGCGGAACAGCTCACGGGTCTCGCCCTCGCTCGTGCGGGCGTCGACGCCGACCTCCCATTCCAGCCGGCCTGCGAGCAACGGTGAGCCGGTCCGGCGCACCGCCGCGTTGAAACCCCATCCGGTGGCGGGTGTGGCGAACTGGTCATTGGCCGGCGTCGTGGAGTTGCGGTCAGGGGCGACAGCGACGGAGGTGTTCTGAAGGTCGCTGGACCGACGCCACAGCTGGACCCGCCAGCCGGTGCGCCCGGGCGTCGACGTCGCCGCCAGGGTCGCTGACAGCACGTCGCCGGAGGCCGTCGCTTCGGCGCCTTGCAGCCCGGATCCGCGCGCCTCCTCAAAAGCGGCGGCCCGAAGGGAAAGACGAGCCTGCCCGACCGGCAGGTCGGCCCGCAGAGCGCCTGAGGCGACCCGCAGATTCAGCGGAATATCGGCGGACCCGGCGCCCGGACCTCGCACCGCACGGAAGCCGTCACTGGTCTCCCACAGGACCGACGCGACCAGGGCGCTGTCGTCTTGCCGGACGCGCATCGCCCCCGCCAATCGGCCCCCGCCGCGTTCAGAGACGGATGCATCCAGCACCGATCCAGCGTCGCGCTCACGCAGCTGGATCACGCCAGTCAGCGCCCCGGCGCCATAGGGGCCAGCCCCGGCGCCGCGAATGATATCGACGCCGCCCAGGCTTTCAGTCGGGGCCTGCGACCAGATCACCCAGCCGCCGAATGGGTCATTCAGCGGCACGCCGTCCAGGGTCACCAACGCGCGTCCGGCGCCCGAGGGGGCGATGGCCCGTAGGCTGACTCCTTGCGTGGTCGGATTGGCCGACAGGCTGGTGTTGCGGCGAAACAGGGAGACGGCGGGGACGCGGCCCAGCACCTCATCCAACCGCCGACCGTCGGCTAGATCGGCCTCGCCCAGCCGGACCACCGAAAAGGCGGCCTCGCCCGCGCCAAGGGGCAGGCGGGCGGCTGTGACCACCACCTCCGGCAGCTCCTGGACAACAGGTGGGGGCGGCGAACTATCCTGGAACATAAATCCCTATTGTGGCTCAGGCCGGAATGACGCCCAACTCCCGCCCCGCCGTCGTGAACGCCGCGACGGTCTGATCGATCTGGTCAAAGGTGTGGGCCGCCGACATCTGGGTGCGGATGCGGGCCTGGCCGCGCGGCACCACCGGGAATGAGAAGCCGATCACATAGACGCCCAGCTCCAGCATCCGCGCCGCCATGTCCTGGGCCAGTTTGGCGTCGCCCAGCATCACCGGAATGATCGGATGCTCGCCCTCCAGCAGGGTGAAGCCCGCTTCGCTCATCGCTGAGCGATAGCGGCGTGCATTGGCAAACAGCTGTTCGCGCAGGGCGTCGCCCTCGGCCCCGCCGGCGATACGGATCGCCTCCATCGACGAACCACAGACCGCCGGCGACAGGGCGTTGGAGAACAGATACGGCCGCGCCCGCTGCTTCAGCAGGGCCACCACCTCGGATTTTGCACAGATGAAGCCGCCCATGGCCCCGCCCAGCGCCTTGCCGAAGGTGCCGGTGACGAAGTCGACCTCGACCCCGCAATGGGCGTAGGAGCCGCGGCCCTTGGGGCCCAGGAAGCCGGTCGCATGGCAATCATCGACCATGATCAGGGCGTCGTATTTGTCCGCCAGCGCCCGGATCTCGCCCAGCTTGGCGATGTAGCCGTCCATCGAGAAGGCGCCGTCGGTGGCGATGACTATGGAGCGCGCGCCGTCGGCCCGCGCCTGTTTCAGCTGGGCTTCCAGATCGTCCATATCGGAGTTGGCGAAGCGGTAGCGTTTGGCCTTGCACAGCCTCACCCCGTCGATGATCGAGGCGTGGTTCAAACTGTCCGAGACGATGGCGTCTTCTTCGGTGAACAGCGGCTCGAAGATGCCGCCGTTGGCGTCAAAGGCGGCGGCGAACAGGATAGTGTCCTCAAAGCCGAGGTAGTCCGCGATCGACCGCTCCAGCTCCTTGTGAATCTCCAGCGTGCCGCAGATGAAGCGCACCGAGGCGGTGCCAGCGCCCCAGCGCTCCTGGGCCGCGATCCCGGCTTGGGTCACCCGCTCATCGCCGGCCAGACCCAGATAGTTGTTAGCGCAGAAATTCAGCACCTCGCGGCCACCGACCCGGATGACCGGTCCCTGCCGGCTGGCGATCACCCTTTCGGGCTTGGTCAGGCCTTGCGCGTCGATGTCCTCGAGCGATTGGCGAACGCGGGCGTAGAAGTCGTCGGTCATTCTGTCCTCGGGATTGCGCGCCGGACGGTTACGCCGATTTCTGATGCGTTTCCACCCGTCAGCCGCGCTCACAGCCGACGCCGTCGTTGTCCCGGTCCAGATGCCGCGCGTAGCCGGGCTCTCCGCGGCGGATTGGAGCGGCGCCGGCCGCCCGCACAGCTGCACAGTTGCGGTAGTAGACCCTGTCGCTTCGCCCGGCTGGAGGCTGGTCACGTTGGCGCGGTTGAGGGGGTGGCGGCGTGGACAGCACAACGCATTGTCCCTGCCTGTTGCGTTCCTGACCTCGAGGGCAGCTCTGCGCGTCAGCGCGAGACGGCCAGCCCGAGCCAACCGCCAAGACCACGACAACGACGCCGACCAGCCAACCCCGCCCCATGGCTGTATTGTAGGAGAACGCATCCTTGGCGGCAATCCAGGCCGCCAAACGGCGAATTCAGATCGCTCTGGACAGCGACACCCACGTGACGAAGCGGTCCAGGTTGCGGCCGCAGACTAGCCGCCGCGGGCGGTCTCCTCGGTCGGCCGGAACGGCGTGATCCGAAGCCTCTGATTGCACGGATTGAGTTCCAACGGAGCCTGCACCGATCCCGCGTCGCCGGGCGGCGAGACGCGCACGGCCACAACCGCCGGGCATGGCTCGGTCTCGCCAGGAACCTCCCCAGCCACAGCCGTGGAGACCAGATCGAAATAGGCGCTGGCGTCCGGCGCTAGCCGAACCGGCACTATCGTTGAGCTCTCGCCATAGTAGGCGCCCGGCTCCTGGATCACGCGGAAGCCGTCGCGCACACGACCGTCTGTGCCGATCAACGCCACCGACGCATAGCCGTTCAACGTGCAGACCGAGGTCCCCTCGTTGGTGAAGGCCAGAACATTGAAGCGCGAACCGGCGCCCGCATCGGCAGAGACCGTACGCAACGACAACGCCGGCGCCATGCAGGCGCCATCAGCGACCGGCGTGCTGGTCGCCTCGGCGCGGTCGGCGCTCGGTGGCTCAGGGGCCAGTACGCCGCCGCTGGTTGGCCGTACGCATCGCGCCACCACCGCCTCGCCGATGCGCTGAGCGTTCATCTGCCGCAACACGCCAACCTCCTCGCCACCTTCCATCGTAACCCACCACTCCAGCGTCTCACCGGTCCAGCGGGCGCCGCTGACGGCCTGGGCCGGATTCATCGGCCAGGTTTCGTCGCCCATGGTCAGCGTCAGCGCTCCGTCGGCCCCGTAGCTGGCCTCCGCCTGACGATCCTGGTCACAGGCATAGGCAACCGTCTGTGGCGGCGCCTCCGGCGGAGGCGCGGCCGGTGGGGTTTGTCCGGCTGGATCGCTGCAGGCGGCCACGAGCATCAGCAGGGCTGCTAGGATGTAGGAGGACTTCATGGCGGCTCCAGCGATACAAGGCGCGACGGTACCGCGCTCGAGGCCAGAATTGCAAAAGCCCCGCACGAGGCGGGGCTTCTGAAACTTGGGTGCGGGAGCAGGATTTGAACCTGCGACCTTCAGGTTATGAGCCTGACGAGCTACCGGGCTGCTCCATCCCGCGTCAGCAGGTTTGTGTTGGGAAGATTTTCAACTGTCCGTCTGGCAGACCCGGCGGCGACCTACTCTCCCGCGCCTTAAGACGAAGTACCATCGGCTCTGGAGGGCTTAACGACCGAGTTCGGAATGGGATCGGGTGGGGAACCTCCGACATAGCCACCAGGTCGGCAAGACGGACAGATGAAAATGAGAAGACATTGTCGGCGAACTCAAAGTCCGCATTCATGAGTTTTGCTGAGAAACGATCAAACCGATCGGATTATTAGTACCGGTAAGCTCCATGCGTCGCCGCACTTCCACACCCGGCCTATCAACGTGGTAGTCTTCCACGATCCTCAGCGAGACCTTGTTTTGAGGTTAGTTTCCCGCTTAGATGCTTTCAGCGGTTATCTATTCCATACTTAGCTACCCTGCTGCGCAGCTGGCGCCACGACAGGTCCACCAGAGGTATGTCCATCCCGGTCCTCTCGTACTAGGGACAGATCCTCTCAAGTCTCGAACACCCACGGCAGATAGGGACCAAACTGTCTCACGACGTTCTGAACCCAGCTCACGTACCACTTTAAATGGCGAACAGCCATACCCTTGGGACCTGCTCCAGCCCCAGGATGTGATGAGCCGACATCGAGGTGCCAAACTTTGCCGTCGATATGGACTCTTGGGCAAAATCAGCCTGTTATCCCTAGAGTACCTTTTATCCGTTGAGCGATGGCCCTTCCACGCGGGACCACCGGATCACTATGGCCGACTTTCGTCTCTGCTCGACTTGTCAGTCTCGCAGTCAGGCGAGCTTATGCCATTGCACTCGACGAGCGATTTCCGACCGCTCTGAGCTCACCATCGCGCGCCTCCGTTACACTTTGGGAGGCGACCGCCCCAGTCAAACTACCCACCACGCCATGTCCCGGATCCGGATAACGGACCTCGGTTAGACGCCAGCGACAACAAGGGTGGTATTTCAAGGTTGGCTCCACAAGAACTGGCGCTCCTGCTTCAAAGCCTCCCACCTATCCTACACATGTCGACGCTAACGCCAAGGCGAAGCTATAGTAAAGGTTCATAGGGTCTTTCCGTCTGACCGCGGGAACCCCGCATCTTCACGGGGAATTCAATTTCACTGAGCCTGTGCTGGAGACAGTGGGGAAGTCGTTACGCCATTCGTGCAGGTCGGAACTTACCCGACAAGGAATTTCGCTACCTTAGGACCGTTATAGTTACGGCCGCCGTTTACCGGGGCTTCAATTCGGTGCTTGCACACCTCCTTTTAACCTTCCGGCACCGGGCAGGCGTCAGACCCTATACTTCGCATTGCTGCTTCGCAGAGCCCTGTGTTTTTGCTAAACAGTCGCTACCCCCTGGCCTGTGCCACTCTACACTGGTTGCCCAATGCAGAGTCACGCTTATTCCGAAGTTACGCGTGCAATTTGCCGAGTTCCTTCAGCACAGTTCTCTCAAACGCCTTGGTATGCTCTACCTGACCACCTGTGTCGGTTTCGGGTACGGTCTCTGTTGGAGTTATTTCCAGGGACAACTTCCCTGCCAGGACAATCCAATAAGCCCTGACAAGTTACGTCATCCGTCACTACCAACTGGCCCAGGAATATTCACCTGGTTCCCATCGACTACGGCTTTCGCCCTCGCCTTAGGGGCCGGCTAACCCTGCGCAGATTAGCTTTACGCAGGAACCCTTGGTCTTTCGGCGGGAGTGTCTCTCACACTCCTATCGTTACTCATGTCAGCATTCTCACTTCCGATACCTCCAGCCAGTCTCACGACTGACCTTCACAGGCTTACGGAACGCTCCGCTACCGCTTGCAGTAAACTGCAAACCCATATCTTCGGCGAACGGCTTGAGCCCCGTTACATTTTCCGCGCAGGATCGCTTGACCAGTGAGCTGTTACGCTTTCTTTAAAGGATGGCTGCTTCTAAGCCAACCTCCTGGTTGTCAAAGCAATCCCACATCGTTTCCCACTTAGCCGTTACTTGGGGGCCTTAGATGATGGTTAGGGTTGTTTCCCTTTTCACGACGGACGTTAGCACCCGCCGTGTGTCTGCCCGATAGTACTCCTGGGTATTCGGAGTTTGGTTAGAATTGGTACCGCTCGCGCAGCCCGCATCCATCCAGTGCTCTACCCCCCAGGGTATTCGTCGGACGCTCTACCTAAATAGATTTCGCGGAGAACCAGCTATGTCCAGGTTTGATTGGCCTTTCACCCCTATCCACAAGTCATCCGAGTCTTTTTCAACAGACACCGGTTCGGACCTCCAGTTGGTGTTACCCAACCTTCATCCTGCTCATGGATAGATCACCTGGTTTCGGGTCGTCATACGTCGAACTCAGCGCCCTATTCAGACTCGCTTTCGCTGCGCCTACACCTAACGGTTTAAGCTTGCTCGACACATGAAGTCGCTGACCCATTATACAAAAGGTACGCCGTCACCGCGCTTGGCGGCTCCGACTGCTTGTAGGCTTCCGATTTCAGGATCTGTTTCACTCCCCTTGTCGGGGTGCTTTTCACCTTTCCCTCACGGTACTTGTTCACTATCGGTCGTAGAGGAGTACTTAGGCTTGGAGGGTGGTCCCCCCATGTTCAGACAGGATTTCACGTGTCCCGCCCTACTCGAGTCTCTTGCTATTTGATGCGTACGGGGCTGTCACCCACTATGGCCGACCTTTCCAAGTCGTTCCGCTTTATTTCACAAGAGCACTGGCCTGGTCCCGGTTCGCTCGCCACTACTACGGGAGTCTCTGTTGATGTCCTTTCCTCCGGGTACTGAGATGTTTCAGTTCCCCGGGTTCGCTTAATGAACCTATGTATTCAGTTCATCATACCTTTGAACGATCCACCAAGGCTGTCCCTGGCCGAAACCAGAAACAAGTTGGAAGACCGTAAAGGTGGGTTTCCCCATTCGGAAATAGCCGGATCAGAGGGTGCTCGCGCCTCCCCGGCTCTTATCGCAGCGTGCCACGTCCTTCATCGCCTCTCTACGCCAAGGCATCCGTCAGAAGCCCTTTTGCGTTTGATCGTTCTCAGCAAAACCCATGCGCTGTGGCCTCTCCGACTGGAAAGAAGTGCCGGAGCGCCCACGCATGGACTTTGATTATTTGCCAGACAATGTCTTCTCGAGTTCGACCTCAAAAGCATGACTGCCCGGCCGAACCTTCCCTTCACAATTTCAATGCAGCGCCGCGCCTGAGCACAGCGTGCAAACCGTATTTCCTTTCGCGAGCCGCCGGCCACCGGATGGTGGAGCCAGACGGGATCGAACCGACGACCTCATGCTTGCAAAGCACGCGCTCTACCAACTGAGCTATGGCCCCGATCCGCACTACCAAGGAGTGGTAGGCCCGGGCAGACTCGAACTGCCGACCTTACGCTTATCAGGCGTACGCTCTAACCACCTGAGCTACGGGCCTATGGCAGCGGTCCCTGGGTAATCGGGCTCGCGATCAAACCGCCTGTCCGAACAGCCCGTACGGCTGCCTGGCGGCGGCGAAGGAGGAAAGAGAAACGAAGACGGCGGCGTCCCGCATTTGATTGGAGTTCCAATAGAACCTCGTGAGAGGCGCTGGAGGAACATCCTTAGAAAGGAGGTGATCCAGCCGCAGGTTCCCCTACGGCTACCTTGTTACGACTTCACCCCAGTCGCTGACCCTACCGTGGTCGCCTGCCTCCTTGCGGTTAGCGCAGCGCCTTCGGGTAAAGCCAACTCCCATGGTGTGACGGGCGGTGTGTACAAGGCCCGGGAACGTATTCACCGCGGCATGCTGATCCGCGATTACTAGCGATTCCAACTTCATGCTCTCGAGTTGCAGAGAACAATCCGAACTGAGACGACTTTTAGGGATTGGCTCACCATCGCTGGGTTGCAGCCCTCTGTAGTCGCCATTGTAGCACGTGTGTAGCCCACCCCGTAAGGGCCATGAGGACTTGACGTCATCCCCACCTTCCTCCGGCTTAGCACCGGCAGTCCCTTTAGAGTGCCCAACTAAATGATGGCAACTAAAGGCGAGGGTTGCGCTCGTTGCGGGACTTAACCCAACATCTCACGACACGAGCTGACGACAGCCATGCAGCACCTGTGTCCTAGTCCCCGAAGGGAAAGCCACGTCTCCGTGGCGGTCCAGGCATGTCAAAAGGTGGTAAGGTTCTGCGCGTTGCTTCGAATTAAACCACATGCTCCACCGCTTGTGCGGGCCCCCGTCAATTCCTTTGAGTTTTAATCTTGCGACCGTACTCCCCAGGCGGATTGCTTAATGCGTTAGCTGCGTCACCGAGAAGTAAACTTCCCGACAACTAGCAATCATCGTTTACGGCGTGGACTACCAGGGTATCTAATCCTGTTTGCTCCCCACGCTTTCGCGCCTCAGCGTCAGTAATGAGCCAGTGTGTCGCCTTCGCCACTGGTGTTCTTCCGAATATCTACGAATTTCACCTCTACACTCGGAGTTCCACACACCTCTCTCATACTCAAGACACCCAGTATCAAAGGCAGTTCCGAGGTTGAGCCCCGGGATTTCACCCCTGACTTAAATGTCCGCCTACGCGCCCTTTACGCCCAGTAAATCCGAGCAACGCTAGCCCCCTTCGTATTACCGCGGCTGCTGGCACGAAGTTAGCCGGGGCTTCTTCTCCGGCTACAGTCATTATCTTCACCGGTGAAAGGATTTTACAATCCTAAGACCTTCATCATCCACGCGGCATGGCTGCGTCAGGCTTTCGCCCATTGCGCAAGATTCCCCACTGCTGCCTCCCGTAGGAGTTTGGGCCGTGTCTCAGTCCCAATGTGGCTGGTCATCCTCTCAGACCAGCTACTGATCGTAGCCTTGGTGAGCCTTTACCTCACCAACTAGCTAATCAGACGCGGGCCGCTCTAAAGGCGATAAATCTTTCCCCCGAAGGGCACATTCGGTATTAGCACAAGTTTCCCTGAGTTATTCCGAACCTAAAGGCACGTTCCCACGTGTTACTCACCCGTCCGCCACTAACCCCGAAGGGTTCGTTCGACTTGCATGTGTTAGGCCTGCCGCCAGCGTTCGCTCTGAGCCAGGATCAAACTCTCAAGTTGAGTTGACATTGACTCCAGATAGTTTGCGATGCCGAAGCACCGCTGCGTTCTGGTTTGCATAGTTTCTTGACGAGTTCCCATAATCCCGTCGGACCGAAATCCGTCGGGCATGGTGTCTTCAAGAGACCGCAAGTTCGTCAGTGTCTGAGTGACCGAAGTCACCGCTGAGACACCGCCGCCTGCGTTTCTCTTTCCAAATCAACGATGTCAAAGACCGAACCACCGAAGTGGCCCACCCGTTTAACGCCCGGTGGCCGGCGGAGGCGGCGATTTAGTCGCCACCGATTTCAGAGTCAACCGGCTGTTTCCAGCTTTCTGCGTTTTCTTTCCACCAGGGTGGCTTTGGACGCAAAGAACGTCTCGGAGCCGCCGAGGGGCTTGCCCCAGAAGGTCGAGAGATTCGGTTGAAGGCGCGGAACCTAGTGATTTCCGATTTCGAAATCAAGAGGCTTTCGTCTCTCTTTTTCGTTCCGGCCCGCCCGGTTCCGAGCGAGGCGGCGATATACGAGCGCCCCTTCGCAGACGCAAGGGCGAAAACGTGGCGATCGCCAAGTTTCTCGCAGAGCGCGGGTCGGCGTCAGCCCGCGCCGATGTAGGCCTTCATGCTTTCAGCCTCGAAAGTGGCTTCGGCGATCTGGGACTTCACCAGGTCGCCGATCGAGACCACGCCCACCAGCCGCCCGTCCTGCAAGACCGGCAAATGGCGTATGCGCCGATCAGTCATCCGTTCCATGAGAAGGGCTACAGTTTCCGTCGGCTCGGCGAAGACGACCTCTCGGGTCATGTAGTCGCCTACGGGGCGCGCCAGCGCAGAGCCGCCGTGCTGAGCCACGGCCCGAACCAGGTCGCGCTCGGAGACGATGCCGACCACACGATCACCGTCGCACACCACCAAGGCGCCGACCCGTTTGTTTTCAAGCGATTGAATGGTGGATTCCAGACTATCGGCGGCGCCAGCCGTGTACACGTCCGGACCCTTGTCCTTGAGGATCTCAGCAATGAGCATGGCTAAAATCTCCTTTGAGATTTGAACGTCGCCCATTCCGCATGGAGAATCAATGTTCGGGGCCGGCCGGACCGCCCCAGGGCCCCGACCGGGGCGGTAGTCTGGCCGGGACGCCGCCTATTCGTAGCCAGGCGCCGACGCTGAACAGACCCGCCGCCAGGCCAATCAGATGCGCTTCCCAGGCAATTCCGCGAATCCCGGTCGTCGGATCAAACCCGAGGAAGGCCACGATCAAATTCACCCCGACCCAGGCCGCCGTCATGCTCAGAACCCTGCGCGACAGCAGAGGCTCCAGCGCACCCCAGGGATTCATCAGCCGCGTTGCCGCCCCGATCAGGCCAAATACCGCTCCTGAGGCTCCAATAAGCGGAACATTCGAATCGGGGTGGAGCACCGCATATCCAAATGCGCTGACCACGCCGCTCATGAGGAAGAAGCCGAGGAACATCACCATTCCCTTCAGGTCTCCTCCCAGCCGGCGGGCCAAGGGTGCGCCGAAGGCCAGGGCCCCCACGGCATTTGACCCCGCATGCATCCATTCGCCGTGCACCCCCATAGAGGTGACCAGCCCATGCACCTGTCCGGTCCAGAGCGCCGCAGGAATCAGTCCGAATCGATAAGGCCAATCCGGCCCGATCCACGACTGAATGGCGTAAAGCCCGAGAATCAACCCGACAATCAGCAGAACTGGTCCCGGCGCCCTGAAGGCCGGTTCGCGTACAGGCTGTGGCGGCGACGATTCGATCATTGGTCGATCATGGTTAGCGAATCTCAAGCGCTTCTTAAGAAACGCCGCCCATCTTGGCTCTGACTGCCGTGTCTTGCACACGGCCGAATCGGAGTTTGGGACAGCCGGCATGATGACGCTCAGCGCCCTGGGAAAATACAAGGTCGTGGCGACCGTGGCCGCTGCGGGCCTTCTTGTCGCCGGTTGCGGCGGCGGCGGGGCGAGCAGCCATGGCCTGTACGCCGCTCCGATCGGTGGCGCACCCGTGATCGCCAATCCGACACCCTATTCAGCCGCCCTCTATTGTCTGGCGGACTGGGCGCGCGCCAATGAACGTCCCTCGCCTCGCATCGCCGTCGGACGGATCTCAGACTACACCGGCCAGGTCGGTGAGAACGGTCGCATCATCACCCAGGGCGCCTCGCTGATGGCCATGACGGCCCTGGCCAAGGCCGGCGCGCGCCAGGTCGAACGCTACGACACCTCCGTTTCTGAAATGGAGATGCGCTATTCGGGCGCCATGCTGATCGGCGACGGCGAACCCGAAGCGCCGGGCGGTCCGGCCGAACCGCGCCGCCTGATCGCCGGCCAGGTGCCAGGGTCGGACTACATTATTCAGGGCGGCGTCACCGAGGTGAACTTCAATATCCGCGGCTCGGGCGTTGAGCTGGGCGGCAGCGCCCCTGAAGATGACGACACCATGCCGCGCGGCGGCCTGTTCACCGCCCGCTCTGCGGTCATGAACGTGGCGCTCGACCTGCGCCTGGTCGACACCCGGACCCAGGAGATCGTCGATGTCGTCTCCTATCAGAAGCAGATCATCGGTCGCGAAGTGAGCATCGGCTGGTTTGACTTCCTCAACGGCAACGTCTTTGACCTGTCGGCCGGCACCGGCGGTCAGGAGCCGGCCCAGTGGGCCGTGCGCGCCCTGGTCGAGCGTTCAGTGGTCGAATTCATGGCCAATCTCTATGGCGCCCCGGGGCCGGAAGCCTGCCTCCAGGTCTCGGGCGACCTGATGTTCGGTACGACCGGAGCCACCGGCGGCTACTATCCGGCCTACGACAATCTGGGCACCAACAACGGCGCCACCCGATCCGACCCGGCCCGCTGGCACGACGAGCGTGACCCGGACGTGCGCCGCCGCGGCCGCTACTGACCGACCGCTCGCCTCCCCACGGAATGGGCGGGTGACAGATCACCACCCTGGGGCGCGATAGGCATCCTGGCCGCCTACGATGGTCAAGAGGGCGCGGCCGTTCGGGATGTCCTGGGCCGGCGCGGTCATCAGATCGACGTCAAAGACCGTGAAGTCGGCGCGAAAGCCCTCGCGGATCATGCCCAGCTCGCCCTCGCGGAACGAGGCATAGGCGGGGGCCGTGGTGAACATAGCCAGCGCCTGGTCGCGGCTGACCGCCTCCTGGGCTCGCCAATCCGGCCCCTGAAAGCCGTCCAGGTCGCGGCGGGCCACCGCCGCATAGAATTCGATCAGGGGCGAGCCGCGCTCGACCGGGGCGTCCGAGCCGCCGACCACCACGGCCCCGTCCTCGATCAGCGTGCGCCATGCATAGGCGCCGTCGAGCCGCGCGTCACCCAGCCGGGCCGGCGCGAAATGCAGGTCGCCGATGGCATGGCTGGGCTGCATCGAGGCAATGATCCCGTCGTCATGAAACCGGTGCAGGTCTTCAGGCCGCACGATCTGGGCGTGCTCGACACGCCAGCGGGCCTGCGCCGTCACACCCGCCGCCTCGTACCAGTCCAGCACCTCGTCGTTGCCGCGATCCCCAATCGCATGGGTCGCCACCTGGATTCCGGCGGCCAGCGCCCGGGCATAGAGCGGGCCGATCGTCTCAGCCGAGGTCTGCATCAGGCCCCGGGTGTAGGGCGCGTCGGCATAGGGCTCGAACAAGGCCGCCCCGCGTGAGCCCAGGGCTCCGTCGACATAGACCTTGATGGCCCGGGTGATCAGGCGCCCATCGCCGCTCCGGCGCGGTCCGGCGGCCAGCAGCGGCTCCGCCTCCGCCAGGTCGACGGCGTTGTAGATCCTGATGTCCATATCGCCCTCGGCGTTCATGACTTCCATCAGAAGGACGTCCTGCCAGGCCACGCTCATATTGTGGATGCCGGTCCAGCCCTGGGACGCATAGACATCGATGCCCGCGCGCAGCGCCGCCAGCCGGGCCTGCGACGTATCAGCCGGACGCAGCGCCTCGATCATCATGGCGGCGTCCACCAGCAGGCCCGATGGCGAGCCGTCGGCCTCACGCTGGATTTCGCCTCCGGCCGGCGCAGGACTGGCCCGCGTGATCCCCGCAGCCTCGAGCGCGGCGCTGGAGGCCGCCAGGGCATGACCGTCGGCACGGACCAGGACGACGACGCGGCCCGGCGCCGCAGCGTCCAGGTCATGACGGTTGAGGAAGCGGCCCTCGGGCCAGCGGGTTTCGATCCAGCCTCGCCCGAAGATAGGACCATCCGGGTGCGCCTCGGCCCAGGCGGACAGGCGGGCCATGGCCTCGATCACCGACGCCGAACCTTCCAGATTCAACGTCATGTCGCGCTGGCCGATGCCAAGGAGATGCGCATGTCCGTCGGTGAAGCCGGGATAGAGCGACGCCCCCCTCAGATCGATTCGCCGCGTCTCCTCGCCGGCCAACGCCTCGGCCCCGGCCAGGGCGCCGACATGGACGATCCGCCCCTCATCGACCGCCACCGCCTCAGCCCGCGGATTGTTCGGATCGGCCGTATAGATCGGCCCGCCGAACAGGATCATGTCCGCCTCCTGCGCCCACGCAGGGCCGGCGATCAGGGCGAGGATGGATGCAGTCAGGGCAAACCGGGTCATGCGCCATCTGTATGGCGCGCGGCCTGGGGCGGCTAGGGTCTCACAGAACCTTCTCTCGAGGATCGGAAGAGAGGACGGCGCGGTTGTATCGCCCTCAGCTCGCGCGGGCGGCGCGGCGGATGGCCTGTTCGTCCATGGCGGCGGAATCGCGGCGTTGGGCAGCGGCCAGCTGGCTGAGGCGGGTCGCCTCGGCGACGTGCTCGAACTTCTTGAGCTCTTCAAACGCGGCCATCAGGGCGTCACGCGCACCGGTCTCCTCAGTTTCGACGTCGCGCAGGTCGGACTGGGCAAGCGTGCGGCGCAGCTTCCAGCCGCCCAGATAGGCGTCAAGCAGTTGGGCCGACGACGGGCAGGTGCGGGCATTTTCGGTCTCGACCTCACGCTCGGCGTCCAGCACCGCAACACGCATCTCGACCGTGGCCCGGCGTGTAGTGATATCGGCCAGACGCTTTTGCAGCGTCTCGACCTCATAGTTGGAAATGCGGATCAGCGACTGCGCCCATTTGGTCATTGGTCCGTCCCCTTCATCGTGCCCTGGTTCAGTATGGCCTCCAGACGAACAAACGCTTCGTTAAGAGGGGTCGAATCGTCCTTGTCCTGGCCCAGGAACTGCTCCAGCGCCGGATTGAGGGCGATGGCGCGGTCGACCATTGGATCAGCGCCGGCGCGGTAGGCGCCGATGCGGATCAACTCCTCCATGTCGGCATAAGACGACAGGCACAGCCGCGCGCGCTTGTTCAGCTCGCGCTCCTCCGGCGTCTGGCAATCGGGCATGGTTCGGCTGACGGATTTCAGCACGTCCACAGCCGGGAAACGGCCGCGCTCGGCGATCTTGCGGTCCATGACGATGTGGCCGTCCAGGATCCCGCGGACGGCGTCGGCGATGGGCTCGTCGTGGTCGCCGCCGTCGACCAGAACGGTGAACAGTCCGGTGATCGGCCCGCCGCGCTTGCCGCTGGGCAGCACCGGCCCCGGCCCGGCCCGCTCCAGGAGCTTGGGCAGTTCGGAAAAGACGGTCGGCGTATAGCCCTTGGTCGTGGGTGGCTCTCCCGCCGCCAGCCCGATCTCGCGCTGCGCCATGGCGAAGCGCGTGACCGAATCCATCAGGCACAGCACCTCCAGCCCCTGATCGCGCAGATATTCGGACAGGGCCAGGGTCATATAGGCCGCCTGACGCCGCTTCAGCGCCGGCTCGTCCGAGGTGGCGACCACGACGATAGAGCGGGCCAGACCGGCCTCGCCCAGCGTCTCCTCGATAAACTCGCGCACCTCGCGGCCGCGTTCACCGATCAGGCCGACGACGACGGCGTCACACGAGGCCTCGCGGGCCAGCATCGACAAAAGCACCGATTTGCCGACGCCCGAGCCTGCGAAAATGCCCAGCCGCTGGCCCCGGCAGGTGGTGACGAAACAGTCCAGCGCCCGCACGCCCAGGTCCAGCCGTTCGCCGACGCGGTCACGGCTGTGAGCGGCCGGCGGTGCAGCGCGCAGCGGATAGGGAACCGGTCCGCGCGGCAGAGGCCCCTTGCCGTCAATCGGCTGGCCGAAGGCGTCGACGATACGGCCCAGCCAGGCTGTGGTCGGTCGCACATTGGCTCCGTCGGCCACCAGTCGGATGTCAGCGCCGGGCGACACCCCCTCAACCGGGCCGAACGGCATCAGGAGGGCCTTGGCGTCGCGAAAGCCGACGACCTCGGCCGGCAAGGCGTCGTGGCCGCCGCCGCGCTCGACCTCGGCACGGGCTCCGACCGACAGCCGGCTCAGGCCCCCGCGCGCCTCGATCAGAAGGCCCGAGACGGCCGCGACCTTGCCGGTCACCACCAGCGGGTCGACGGCGCGGACGGCTTGGACAAGATGACGCAAAGGGGGCCCCGGAAACTGTCCTCCACGGATGCGGGAACGTGGTTAACGGGGCGTGAAGTCAGGCTTCCTTCGGCTCGAACGCCTCGACCTCGCCCTCGGGCGTTTCACGCGGCCCCTGCGCCCCGGAGGTCAGCACCGCCCCGGCCGAGGCGCCCACGATGCAAGCGATGGCCAGCCACTGCTGCCCGCTCAGCATCTCGCCCAGCAGGATCAGACCGGACAGGGCGCCGATGGCCGGATCCAGGCTGAGCATGACGCCGAAGGTGCGCTTGGGGATGTGACGCAGGGCCGCCATCTCAAGCGTATAGGGCACGGCGCTGGACAGGATGGCGACCAGCAGGCCCATGGCCAGGATCGGCGGACTGAACAGGGCGCCGGACAGCACCGGCTCAATCCCCACCGGCGCCACCACGATGACCGCCGCACCCATGCCCAGGGCCAGCGAGCGGCCCGCATCGAACTCCGACAGCCGCTTGCCCAGCACGATATAGAGCGCCCAGAATACCGCAGCCAAGGCGGCGAACCCGGCCCCGACCAGGTCGATCGACTGACCCGTCAGCGGCAACAGGAGCGCCAGACCGACCACGGCCAGCCCGACCCAGGCGAAATGCGACAGCCGCCGCGAGCCGAGCAGGGCGATCGACAGCGGACCGAGAAACTCAATGCCCAGCGCCACCCCGACCGGCAGGGTTCTGAGCGACAGGTAGAAGAACAGGTTCATCGCCCCCAGAACCAGGCCGAACACCACCGTCAGCACCAGGTCCTTCGGCGCGCGCCGAGCCTTCCACGGCTGGAAGATCACCGCCATCAGAATGGCCGACAACACCACGCGCAGCGTCACCGTGCCTTCGGCCCCGATGGCCGGGAACAGGGTCTTGGCCGCCGCCGTACCGCTGGCGAAGGACAGCATGGCCACGACCATGAGCGCATAGGGCCAGCCGGTGCGGACCAGATCGGGCATTTTCGGGGTCTTGAGAGCGAGCGTCGTCATGCCCTGACGCTAGCGAAAACAGCGATGTGCTTCCCGGCGATTTTCGACGATATTGCACCTGTTTTCGTCAGGACTGCATCAATGACGCCGGATTTCGTCACCCTGGACGCCTTCGACCGCAAGCTGCTGGCGCGGGCGAGGATCAACAATCTGGAGCCGGCGCGGGTGACGGCCGAGGCGGTCGGCCTGTCGGAATCAGCGGTGTTGCGACGTCTGCGGCGGCTGAGGGCCGAGGGGGTGATCGCGCGCGACATCGCCATCGTCGACGCCGACCGGATCGCGCCGCGCATCGTGCTGCACGTCCTGGTCAAGATGGCTTCGCAGGACCGCAAGGCCGCCGACGCCTTCAAGGCGGCGATGCGGGCCAGTCCCGAGGTCCAGGCGGCCTGGGACGTCACAGGCGAGTGGTCGTTCCTACTCTATCTCGTGGTGTCGTCGATGCGCGACTACGAGGTCTTCGGCGAGCGCGAGCTGACCACCGAGGCCCACGTCAGCCAGTTCCAGAGCATGATCACGATCCGCGAGGTCGTGGCCTTCGACCCGTCGCGTCAGGCCCTGGCCTGACCCAGCCGGCCCAGAAGCTCGCGCGCAAAGACGCTCAGCGTATCGTCACGCGCGCCCATGACGATGATCCGGTCGCCCGGACGAGCCAGAGCGATCAGGCGATCTCCGCAGGCGGGTCGGTCCGGGTAGGCCTCGGCCTGCACCCCGAGGGCGACCAGGTCGGCGATCAGATCGGCGCTGCCAACCGAACGATCCGTGGTGCCGCCGAAATAGATTGGCTCAGGCATGATCAAGATGTCATCGGCGGCCAGACCCTGACGAAACGCCTCGGCCAGCTCGCGGCGCATCTGGCGGATCGGGCCAAAGCCGTGCGGCTGGAACATGATCAGGAGCCGCCCGTCGAAGGCGCGCAGGGTGCGCAAGGTGGCGGCGATCTTGTCCGGGTTGTGGGCGAAGTCGTCGATGACGGTGACGCCGGCGGCGGTTCCGGTCACTTCCAGACGGCGGCGCACGCCGCGGAAATCGGACAGGGCGGCGGTGCCGACGGCCGGGTTAACGCCAAGCGCCTGGGCCGCCAGCAGCGCCGCCAGGGCGTTAGCGACATTGTGCAGGCCCGGCGTCATCAGCCGCACCGGCCAGACGGCGCCAGATGGGGTGCGGGCCTTGAAGTCGACGCCGTCCGGGCGCTGGACCACGTCGGCGGCGCACAGGTCGGCGGCCGGGGACGTCAGGCTGAAGGTCACGGCGCGGCCACTGGCCTGAACGGCCAAGGCGGCGCTTTCATCGTTGTCGAGATTGAGAACCGCGACCTGGGCCTTGGCTACGAAGTCTCCGAACAACTGTCGCAGTTCGTCCATCGACTTGTGGTCGAGGCTGACGTTGGAAACCACAGCGATGGTCGGATCATAGAGCGCGATGGACCCGTCGCTCTCATCGACCTCGGCGGCGAACAGGTCCGGCGCGCCGACGCGGGCGGCGGCGAAGGGCGTCTCGGGCGTGACATAATTGAGCATGTCGGCGCCATTGATCACGGTCGGGTCCAGCCCGGCTCGGTCCAGGATCCAGCTCAACATGGCGGTGATGGTCGACTTGCCCGAGGTTCCGGCCACGCCGATACGCTGATCCGAGCCGTTGAACAGCTGGCTGAGCAGCTCGGCCCGGCGCTGGATGCGGGTGCCGACGCGGCGCGCGGAGACCATGTCCGGCACTGTATCCTCGACGGCGGCGGAGGCGACCACGATCTGGGCCGCGTCGGTGACGCCGGAGCCGTCTTGCGGGAACAGGGCCACGCCCTGATCACGCAGGAAGTCGAAGCGCGCGGCGATGCGGGCCTGGTCCAGCGCCCGGTCCGAACCTGCGACCACGTGGCCGCGCGCGCGCATGATCATCGCCAGCGGGGCCATGCCCGAGCCGCCGACGCCGCAGAAAAAGTAGGACGGATTCGTCATCGGGCCTCTATAGACCGGACCAAGCGTTTGGGGAGGGGGCGTTGAGCGCCAAACCGTTCAGGATCGGCGTCGTCGCCCCAGCCGGGCGTTTCAGCCCCGAGGCCGCCGAACGCGTCGTCAAGCTGGCGGCGATGCGGTCAGGCCGTTCGGTCGAGGTCGTCATCCACCCGCAGTGCTTCCTCAAGGATGGCCATTTCGCCGGGCCTGACCAGGCGCGCGAGGACGCCCTGGTCGAGGTGGCCAATGATCCGGCTATCGACGCCATCTGGTTCGCGCGCGGCGGCTATGGCTCCAACCGCATCGCTGAGGCGGCGATCCGGCGGTTGACGCCCGCGGCGCTGGCCAAGCCGTTCCTGGGCTACTCGGACCTGGGGTTCGTGCTGGCCGGGCTGGCGCGGGCGGGAGCAGGCCGGGCCGCCCATGGACCCATGTGCCAGGACGTGCTGCGCGACGGCGGCGAGGCGGCGGTGATGCGGGCGCTGGACTGGCTGGTCCAGGCCGACCCTGCGGCGTGTGAGCCGGCGGCGCTGGCGGCGCCGAGCCTGGCCTTCAATCTGACGGTGCTGTCGAACCTGCTCGGCACGCCGCTGGAGCCGGATTTCAGCGGGCGGGTGCTGATGATCGAGGATCTGTCCGAACACCTGTACCGGATCGACCGGAGCCTGTTTCACATCACCTCCAGTCCTTCGGTGCGCAGGGCGGCGGGGCTTCGGCTGGGCCGGATCTCGGATGTGCCCGAGAACGATCCGCCGTTCGAGCGCTCGGCCGAAGAGATTGCGCGGCACTGGTGCGGCGTCTCGGGCGTTCCCTATCTGGGCGCCGCCGACATCGGTCACGATGTCGCCAACAAGGTGGTTCCCTTTTAGCGCTTCGCCTTGGGAGACGGATGATGCGACTGGCCCTTGTTTCAAGTCTGGCGATGAGCCTGGGCGCCTGCGCGGCGACGCCCGCCGGCGGCGGACCGACGGTGTTCAGCGGCGAGGGATCGGCGGGTCTGAATCAGACGGCGGTGATCGGCGATGTTCACATCCGACCGCTGGAGGTTCTGGAGGATAGCCGCTGTCCGGAGGATGTGGACTGCATCCACGCCGGCTTTTTCCGGGTGCGAGTCGAGATCCGCACCGCACGCGAGGCTCGAACCGAGATAATGGAATGGCGCAGAGGGCTCGCGCTGGAAGACGCGCGCAGCTTGACCCTGACCGAAATCACGCCGGGTCGGCGCCACCGACCGCCCCCGGATACTCGGCCCTATCGCCTGACCTTCACACTCGGCCCGGGCGACTAGGTTCAATCGACATCTGCCGGGCGGGGGATATCCCTGTAGTCGGCTCGACGTTCATTCTTCTACCATTGGGAGAAGGTGGTCGGTGACAGCCGGTTGGACGAGGATCGACCGGCTGCGGAACCGGCGCGATACAACCCTCACCCTGCGAGCCCACGCGTCACGACGTCGCCACCGCGCGAACGGGGATAGGCGCAGGTCGCAATCGTGATGACAGGGCGAGAACTTCACACCATCCTCAAAGGTGAAAGCCGCCCGCCGGCGGGGCGGACGGCTCTCGTCTCCAGACCGTTTCGGGCCTGCGGGGTCGGTGGCGGGTCGCAGGCGGCCCGGCGCTGGAGAGGTCTAAGGGACTTGCGCGACCGCCTAGGTGTCGTCGTCCTGGCCTTCTTCAGGCTCAGGGTGACCCAGCATATCCTCGGCGATGCGCTCGGTTGAGCCGCGCACGGCCTTCTCGATCGCGTCCGCGATATCCGGGTTAGCCTTGAGGAACTCACGCGCATTCTCGCGGCCCTGGCCGATCCGGGTTGAGTCATACGAGAACCACGAGCCGGATTTCTCGATCACCCCGGCCTTGACGCCTAGATCGATGATCTCGCCCAGCTTGGATATGCCCTCGCCGTACATGATGTCGAAGATGACCTCACGGAACGGCGGCGCGACCTTGTTCTTGACGACCTTGACGCGGGTGGAATTGCCGACGATCTCGTCACGGTTCTTGATCGCGCCGATGCGGCGGATGTCCAGACGCACCGAAGCATAGAATTTCAGCGCATTGCCGCCGGTTGTCGTCTCGGGCGAGCCGTACATGACGCCGATCTTGTGACGGATCTGGTTGATGAAGATGACGATGCACTTGGACTTGGCGATCGAGCCGGTCAGCTTGCGCAGGGCCTGGCTCATCAAGCGGGCCTGAAGGCCCGGCAGGCTGTCGCCCATCTCGCCCTCGATCTCGGCCCGCGGCGTCAGGGCGGCGACCGAATCGACCACCACGATGTCGACCGCGCCGGAGCGGACCAGGGTGTCGGTGATCTCCAGCGCCTGTTCGCCGTGGTCCGGCTGTGACACCAGCAGGTCATCCAGATTGACGCCCAGCTTCTGGGCGTAGGTCGGATCCAGCGCGTGTTCCGCATCGACAAAGGCGGCGACCCCGCCCTTTTTCTGGATCTCGGCCACAGTATGCAGGGCCAGGGTGGTCTTGCCCGAGCTTTCCGGGCCGAAGATCTCGATCACTCGCCCGACCGGCAGGCCGCCGATGCCCAGCGCCATATCCAGACCCAGCGAGCCGGTCGAGACCGATTCAATCTCATTGGCCTGGCCGGCGTTGCCCAGCTTCATCACCGAGCCCTTGCCGAAGGCGCGGTCGATCTGAGCCAGCGCCGCCTCGAGCGCCTTTTGCTTTTCGCCGTCCTGTTTGCCCACGAGTCTCAAAGCCGCCTGCGCCATCGATGGTCTCCCCTATCGCACGATTCCCGCCGCCGTCCGGTCAGCCCGCCAAGGACCCGCCGCCGCGACCGGGACAATATGTGCATGGTTTGTTCTCGTTCGCAATATGTTCTCTTTCACACGACGGCGGTCTGAATGCCCCGTCGCGTCCGATATTGACGCGCCCTACGCCGCGCAGATCGGGGGGCCTTGGCTCCGTGCGCCGACGAAGCTCTGAGAAGTGTGCGACCCGGGGCCCGCTTCCGGCTTACGGGTGGTTGCGAACCGCACCACGCGCGCTTGATATCGCCAATGCACCGATTGCGATCGGTCCTTTTGGGCGACGACCAACCAACTGTCGCTGTCGGTATCGCCGACTACAGACGTCAAGTTGACGTCCATGCCCGGCGCCTCGAACTGAATGAGGTCAGCCGATAGGGGCCATCGACGTATTGGAATTTTCCGCCGGTGGTGATTCTCAGTGCACTCGCCGTGGCCTTCGCCGTCGCTTCGTCGCGGCAACCCACAATTCTCGCCTTGGCCATGGCGGTTTCCTCGGCCCTCAAGGTTCAAGCCCCTGCTCAGAGCGTCAATCTGGTGAGATCGGAGGCCGCCGATCGCAGCCGCCATGTCGTTGACTCTGCCTGCGACTATGACGGCGCCAAACCCGGTCGGGACATGGGCCTTTAGATACGTTTCGCCATCTCCGCCTCTAACGCCCCCCGCCCAGCACCTGGCCCAGGATGGCGCCGAAGCCGCCGCCGGGGCTGTTTCCGTCCGGCGTCATCATGTCGATCACGGCCGGCAGCTGGTGGGCGATGATTTCGCTGATGCGCTCGGGGCTGAGACCCATCGACTGGGCGGCGTTGGCGATCATGCTGTCGCCCAGGATGGCGCGAATCCGATCCGGCGTGATGGCCTGGTTGGCGCCCTGGGCGATCCAGGAGCCGATGTGGTCGTTCAGCCCGCCGGCGCGCAGTTGATCCATCACCGCATCCAGGCCGCCCATGTTTTGAACGATCTCGAACAACTGGCCATAGTTGGCCCCGCCACCGGTGCTGCCGCCGAGCGCGCCGCCGATCATGTCGAGGATGTTCATGTCTGGTCTCCTTTTTGGATGTCAGGACCCGGCGAACCGGGCGAAATAGGTGGTGATGACGCGGCGATAGACGGCAGTGACGGCGTGAAGGTCGGCCTCGGATACGCGTTCGTCAATCTGGTGCATGGTCTGGCCGACTAGGCCCAGCTCCAGCACCGGGCAAAGCGCCCGGATAAAGCGCGCGTCCGAGGTGCCGCCGGTGGTCGAGGCCTCAGGGCGAATGCCCAGCTCAGCCTCGACGGCGTCCTGGACGGCCTGGGTGAACGGTCCCTCCTGAGTCAGAAAGGCGTCGCCCGAATGCAGGAACTCGACCTCGACCCTCTGGCCCGAGGCGGTCTCGGCATCGCGCGCCTCCTGCGAGATCCAGTCCATCAGGGACGCGCCGGTGTGTGCCGGGTTGAAGCGGATGTTGAACCGGCCGGTCGCCTGGCCGGGAATGACGTTGGTGGCGGTGTTGCCGACATCGAAGGCGGTGATTTCCAGATTCGAGGGCTGGAAAGCCTCATAGCCCCCGTCCAGGCGCCGGTCGTTCAGCCGCTTCATCAGGTCCATCAGCACAGGGATCGGATTGGCCCCGCGTTCGGGATAGGCGACGTGACCCTGTTTGCCGGTGACGGTGATCCAGACATTGAGCGAGCCGCGCCGGCCTATCTTGATGGTGTCGCCCAGTACGCTCAGCGACGATGGCTCGCCGACCACGCAGGCGTCGATTTGCTCGCCCTCGGCCAATAGTTGCTCGACCACCAGCTTGGTGCCGTGGGTGGCTCTGCCTTCCTCATCGCCGGTGATCAGAAAGCTGAGCGAGCCGGGCGGGTCGCCTGCGTCCAGCACCTGGGCCGCCGCTGCGATCCAGCAGGCGATGCCGCCCTTCATGTCGACGGCGCCGCGGCCGATGACCACGCCCTCGACCACCTCAGCCGCAAACGGATCGGACGACCAGGCCCCGGTCGGGCCGGTCGGCACAACGTCCGTATGGCCGGCGAAACAGAGATTCGGCCCCTCAGCCCCGCGCCGGGCGTAGAGGTTTTCGATTTCCTCGAATTTCATCCGACGGCAGACGAAGCCCAGCGCCTCCAGCTCGGCCTGGACCCGATCCATCGCCCCCTCGTCGGCCGGCGTCACCGACGGCTTGCGGATCAGGTCGCGGGTGAGGGATACGGGATCGACGAGGGCCATGGCGACGCTTCTAGGCTGCGCCGCGCCTCTGGAGAAGGCTCATGCCCAGGATCAATCCCGACGAAGCCCCCAACCGCGACGGAACGGCCTATCCCGCCCCCTACGACCAGCCCTGTCTGAAGCGGCGGCGCAAGCAGCTTGGCGCCGCGGCGGGCCTGACCCAGTTCGGCGTCAATCGGCTTGAGTTGGAACCCGGGGTGTGGTCGTCCCAACGGCATTGGCACCTGGCCGAGGACGAGTTCGTCTGGGTTGTCTCCGGCGAGGTCGTGCTGATCGACGACCACGGGGAGACGGCTCTCAAGGCAGGCGACTGCGCCGGATTTCCAGCCGGCCAGCCGAGCGGCCACCATATCGTCAACCGGTCTGACCAGACCGCCGTCTTGCTGGAGGTCGGCTCTCGCCGTCCCGATGAGGACGGTGTCGACTATCCCGATATCGACCTGATGCTGAATGACGGTGACCGCCGCTATCGCCACAAGGACGGTCGGCTCTACGACACAGCGCAAGGTCGCAAGACGTGAGCATCGACGCGCCAGAAAATCCGCAGCCGACACCGCCTCTGCCGCCGGGCGGGGACGGGACCAGTCCGTGGGGCATCCGCGACTTTCGCCTGTTGTGGGTTGGACGGGTGATCGCGGTGCTGGCTATTCAGATCCAGTCCTCGGCCCTGCTCTGGCAAGTCTATACGATCGCCCGGCGCGAGCATCCGATTGAACAGGCGAGCCTGTATCTGGGTCTGGTCGGGCTGGTGCAGTTCCTGCCGCTGCTGGCCTTCACCCTGCCGGCCGGCGAGATGGCCGACCGGCGCGACCGCAAGGGCACGGTGGCCCTGTCCATCGCGGTGGAGGGCGGCTGCGCCCTGGCTTTCCTGGCCATGGCCATTCACGGTTCGCCGCCGCTGTGGGGGCTATTGGCGGTGGCCGCGACCTTCGGGGCGGCGCGCGCCTTTCTGGCCCCGGCCAGCCAGGCTTTTCTGCCGATGGTGGTCGGGCGCAAGGCCCTGCCGGCGGCCATCGCGGCCCAGTCCATCGCTTTCCAGACCGGGGCCATCGCCGGCCCTGCCCTGGGCGGGCTGATCGTCGGCATCAATACGCCGTTGGCCTACGGCGCGGCCGGCGTGCTGTTCGCGGTCGGTCTGGGCTGTTTCCTGGCCATCCGCACCAGCGGCCAGCCGGCCCGCTCAGAACAGCCCATGGGCCGGCTCAAAGCCGTTCGCGAGGGCCTGGCCTATGTCTGGAACACCAAGATCGTGCTGGGCGCCATCTCGCTGGATCTGGTGGTGGTGATGTTGGCCGGGGTGGCCCTGCTGACGCCGATCTTCGCGCGCGACATCCTGCATGTCGGGGCTTTCGGCTTCGGCCTGCTCAGGGCCGCCTTCGGCGGCGGGGCGCTGATGATGGCGCTTTATCTGTCGCGGCGACCGATCACGCGACACGGCGGTTTATGGATGTTTGCGGCGGTGGCCTTATTCGGCGTCTGCACCCTGGTCTTCGGCCTGTCGAAATGGGCCTGGCTGTCAGCCCTGGTGCTGTTCATCGGCGGGGCTGCCGACATGATCAGCGTCAACATCCGCCAGACCCTGATCCAGCTGGCGACGCCGGATCATATGCGTGGCCGGGTCAGCTCGGTGTCGATGCTGTTCATCGGCGCCTCCAATGAACTGGGCGAGGCCTATTCAGGCGTCATGGTGCGTCTGCTGGGGCCCATCGGCGCGGCGGTGTTCGGCGGCGTCGGAGCCCTGGCTTCAACCGGCCTTTGGAGCTGGATGTTCCCCGGTCTGAAAAAGGCTGATCGGCTGGACTAGAGGCCGGGCGCGCTTGGCAGAAACGGCGAAGGACCGACCTAACTTCCGTCACGGCCGGGCATGTCCCGGCAATGACACAAGTTGTTCGACCTTCAAGCGAACCTAGAACCAGCCATCGTAGCGGCCGCCCTCGGTTTCGTACGGGATGTCATCGGGGGGCATCATGGACATCTCGGTCTGGGTGGAGGTCACCGGGCAGGCGAGCCGGCTGATCTCCTCGCCGTCGCGGAGCACCGCGACACCGGAATGGGCCCGGCCCGGATTGTCGGCCAGGCGACCGTCATAGCCGGAATAGACGATGTAGTCGTGAGCGCCGTTGCGGAAACGGATATGAATTTGCTGACCGCCGCCCTGGCCGACGACACCGCCCTGAAACAGGTCCGGGCCACCGAGCGTGCGGCGGACCTCGAGCTCAGGATCTCCCAAGCGGCCGAACCGATAGACCGCGTCATCGCCCATGCAGACCGAAATGACCCGTCCATCGTCCAGCGGACAGTTGTAGGCGGCGCGCTCGTCTGGATAGCACAGGGTCTGGCTGGCATCGACCTCGGGGCTCACAGGACGGTCCGTTACGCCCGCGCCGGACGCGGGCGTCTCTTGCCGATCAACGTCGGGTGCTAGCGCCGGGACGACCACCCCCTGACCGGCGCGCTGCGAGGGCGTCTCCTCAGCGGCGCACGCGGTCAGGGCAAGGACAGACACAGCGGCCAAGGCTCGAATCAGCATGACGGCGATCCTTCTTCACGAATGCTCGCCAAGCCAATCCGTCAGTCCGCGATCCGTTCCGAAATCGCCGTCACCACCAGCGATTATATCGACGTTCGGATTCCCGCCTGACGCTGTCGCGGATCATGGCGACGGGGATCGCCGTTTGCGCCGATGCGACAGGGCATTGCAGACGCCGGATGGTATCGCCCCCATGCTGAACCACGACGCCTGATCGCCCGGCGCCGGCCTGCTCGCCCGAATAGACGACATAGTCATAGGCGCCGTTCCGGAAGCGGACATGGCTCTGACTGTCATCTCCCTCTTGCGACTGGGCGCCGTAACGAACGGAGCGAGCGTCGAGCTCGCGGGTCAGGTCCAGCTCGGGGTCGCCCAGCGGGCCGAAGCGATAAGCGATCTCGTCGCCTACGCACACCGAGGCGACCCGACCGTCTGCAAACGGGCAGTTGTAGAGTGCGCGTTCGTCGGCGTGGCAGTGAGTGCCCTCGGTGTGGACGAGCCCGGATTCGCCGGCGGCCGGCTCGGGCTCAATATGGACGACGGGCGTGACGACCAGGGCCGGCGTCGGCTCCGGCGCTGGCGTCGCGGCGGCCCCCGAAGCGGCGCTCTCGGCCGCGACGGGCTGCATGGGCGCGTCGGCAGGTGGGATCGGCGGGCCGTCCGGCTGATCGACGAGGTCGATCACATCCACCCGCAACGGCGGCCCGCTGGCCGGAGGATTGGGTGCATCTCGCGACGGCGCCAGCTTGGGGCTGCACGCGGCTGCCGTCAGAGCCGCCAGGGAGATGACCGTCAAGACCGATGCCGACCGAGGTGACATGGCGCGCTCCGCGAGATGGAAAGGACGGCCCCGCCGCCCGTTCGCCCTTCCTCGCGCACCGAACCTGACTGGAAGCTGACCGGAGGCGTCAGGCTTGGGCCAGCCCGTGCTACTCCCTGAGCAGCTCGTTCACGCCGGTCTTGGCGCGGGTCTGGGCGTCGACGCGTTTGACGATGACGGCGCAATAGAGACTAGGCCCGCCGTTCGGGTCCGGCAGGGCGCCGGGGACCACGACGGAATAGGCTGGGACCTCGCCGCGGAAGACCTCGCCGGTCGTCCGGTCGACGATCTTGGTCGAGGCCGACAGATAGACGCCCATGGCCAGGACCGCGCCTTCACGGACGATGACGCCCTCGGCGACCTCGGCTCGCGCGCCGATGAAACAGCCGTCCTCGATGATGGTCGGGTTGGCCTGGAGCGGCTCCAGCACCCCGCCGATGCCGGCCCCGCCCGACAGGTGCACATTCTTGCCGATCTGGGCGCAGGAGCCGACCGTGGCCCAGGTGTCGACCATCGTGCCGTCGCCGACATAGGCGCCGATGTTCACGAACGAGGGCATCAGCACGACGTTCCGACCGATGAACGATCCGGTGCGCACCACCGCGCCCGGCACGGCGCGAAAGCCGGCGTCCTCGAAGCGGCGGGCGTTCCAGCGGTCGAACTTGTTGGGGACCTTGTCCCACCATGGGCCGAGCGCCGAATGATTGTGGGCGTCATCGACGCCGTGCATGATCTGGTTGGCGTTCAGCCGGAAGGACAGCAGCACCGCCTTTTTGAGCCACTGATGGGTCGTCCACGAGCCGTCGGCCTCACGCTCGGCGACGCGGTAGCGGCCGTCGTCCAGTAGCTTGAGCGCGGTCTCGACCGCCTTGCGGGTCGCACCCCTGGTTTCAGGCGTGACGTCGCTCCGGGCCTCCCAGGCGGTCTCGATGTCAGACTTGATGGCGGCCATATCGGTGATCATCGGGCAGGCTCCGCAACAGGGATGGATTCCAGAAAGGGCGTCAGCCGCTCGGCGCGGTGATGCACGAACGGCGCGCGCGAAGCCAGAGCATGGTCGCCGATCAGGATGGTGGTCATGCCCAGATCCGCTGCCGGTTTGAGATTGCGCTCGGTGTCCTCGAAGAAGGCGGCGCGGCGCGGGTCCAGGCCGAACTGATCGATCACGGCCTGAAAGGTGCGCGGGTCAGGTTTAGGGATCAGACCTCCGGATTCGATGTGGAAAACGCCCTCGAACAGATCAGCGATGCCCAGCTTCTCCAGCACCCGCCCGGCATGGCCCGAGGATCCATTGGTGAAGACGAAGCGCCGCCCCGGCAGACGGGTCAGGGCCGCCCTCAGCAGGGCGTCAGGCTTGACCGCATCCAGCGGCACATCGTGGATGTCGATGAGGAAATCCTCGACCGAGACGTCATGCTCTTTAAGCAGGCCCGGCAACGAGGCGCCGTGAACCTCGAACCAGCCACGCTGGACCTGGCGGGCCTCATCTTCGTCCAGGCCGGTGATGCGCATGACGAAGGCGGTGATCCGGGCCCGGATCAGATCCATGATCCCGGTCTCCTCCGGGTACAGGGTGTCGTCCAGATCGAACAGCCAGGCGTCGATGTCGCCCAGACTCATCCTGCCTGCACCAGCGTGCCGGCGCCGTGCTCGGTGAACAGCTCCACCAGCATGGCGTGGGGGCGGCGGCCATCAAGGATGACCACAGCCTCGACCCCCGCCTCGACGGCGGCGATGGCGGTCTCCAGCTTGGGAATCATGCCGCCGGTGGCGGTTCCGTCGGCGATCAGGTCGCGCGCCTGGCTGACGCTCATCTGGCGGATGATCTCGCCGGACTTGTCCTTGACCCCGGCCACGTCGGTCAGCAGCAGCATCCGCTTGGCTTCCAGCTTGCCGGCCACTGCGCCGGCCACCGTATCGGCGTTGACGTTGAAGGTCTGGCCCTCGGCCGAGACGCCGATCGGGGCGATCACCGGCACCCAATCGGCGTCGGACGAAATCAACCGGCTGATCAACTTGGCGTCGACATCGACGGGTTCGCCCACGAAGCCCAGATCGACCTCATGCTCGATCATGCTGTCCGGGTCGCGCTGGGTGCGGCGGGTCTTTTCGACGGTCAAGAGGCCGGCGTCCTTGCCCGATAGGCCGACGCCGCGCACGTCCGCCTGTTTGCCGGCCATGGTGATCCAGTGGGCGATTTCCTTGTTCACCGCGCCAGACAGGACCATCTCGGCCACCTGCATGGTGTCGGCGTCGGTGACGCGCAGACCATCGACGAAGGCCGACTTGACCCCGGCCTTGTCCAGCATGGCGCTGATCTGAGGGCCGCCGCCGTGGACCACCACGGGGTTCACGCCCATCAGCTTTAGCAGCACCACATCGGCAGCGAACTGTTTGGCCACGGAGCTCTCGCCCATGGCGTGGCCGCCGTATTTGATGACCACGGTCTGGCGGTCATAGACCTGGATATAGGGCAGGGCCTCGGCGAGCATTTTCGCCGTGTCCCAGGCGCGCGCTTCCGACTGGCGTTCGTTCTCGTCCATGGCGCGGCTGATAAGGCCCTCACGCCCGTCTGTCACGGGCGAAACCGGAATCCGCGCTGATGCGTTTCGTCACCATGAAGGACCACGAAATCGAAGATCGCGACCTGATGCCGTCGAACGCGGCCGACCCCGCCTCGGCCCAGCACGCGGACGCCACCTTGTGCCCGGAGTGTCAGGGCATCGGAACGCTGCCCGCCGGGGAGACCTGTCCGGTCTGCGAGGGAACCGGCAAGGCGACCGGGCGGACCGGCGGGGGTTAGGTCGCCAGATCCACGACCTGAGCCAGGATTTCATAGGACCGCTTGCGCGCGGCATGGTCCCAGATCTGGCTGGTGACGATGATCTCGTCAGGTCGATGGTCAGCGACGAAGGCCGACAGGCGGGTGCGGACGGTGTCGGGCGATCCGACAGCCGAACAGGACAGGGCTTGGTCGAGCATGGCGCGGGCGGCGGGCTCGAGGATTTCCAGATAGCCCGACCGCGGCGGCGGCAGCTTGCCCGGGCGGCCGGTCCTGAGGTTGACGAAGGCCTGCTGGATCGAGGTGGCGAGGTCCCTGGCTTCCTCGTCCGTATCAGCGGCGATGACGTTGTAGCCGAGCATGACGTGCGGTTTGTCCAGTTGGTCGGACGGCTGAAAGGTCTGGCGATAGACCTGGATCGCATTCGCCAGCTCGCCCGGCGCAAAATGGCTGGCGAAGGCGTAGGGCAAGCCCAGTTGGGCCGCCAGCTGCGCGCCATAGAGCGATGAGCCCAGGATCCACAGCGGCACGGCCTGGCCTTCGCCCGGCACCGCCTGAATGCGCTGGCCGTCCTGGGCCGGGCGAAACCAAGCCTGAAGTTCGAGCACATCCTGCGGGAAGCTGTCGACATCGCCCTGAAGCGTGCGTCTGAGGGCGCGAGCGGTGGCCATGTCGGTTCCCGGCGCCCGGCCCAGGCCCAGATCGATACGTCCGGGATAAAGCGCGTTCAGGGTGCCGAACTGTTCGGCGATCTGCAGCGGCGCATGGTTGGGCAGCATGACGCCGCCGGCTCCGACCCGGATCGTGGAAGTCGCAGCCGCCACGGCGCCAATGACCACCGAGGTCGCCGCTGAGGCGATGCCCGGCATATTGTGATGCTCGGCCATCCAGTAGCGATGAAAGCCCAGCCGCTCGACATGGCGGGCTAGGTCCAGGGTGCTGGCGAGGGAGGCGGAAACGTCCGAACCCTCAGGCACCGGCGACAGGTCGAGGACGGAAAGCGGCGGGAAGATCATGGCCGCCATATGGGTTCGGAATTAGGACTATGCCAGTTCGCATGCCCGTTGGATTTCGGCGCGGAGCTCGGGAATGCCGTCGCTCCTGTCCGATGAGGTGACCAACACCGCCGGATAGGCTGCGGGGCGTTTGGCGATGGCTTTCAGGGTCTGGGAGGCCATGGCCTCGCCCTCCCCTTTCTTGAGCTTATCGGCCTTAGTCAGGACGATCTGATAGGAGACCGCCGCCTCATCCAGAGCGTCCAGCGCTTCGGTGTCGACGGCCTTGAGGCCGTGGCGGCTGTCGATCAACAGATAGACGCGTTTGAGGCTGACCCGGCCACGCAGATAGTCGCGGCCCAGATTCTGGAACTTCTTGGTCACCTGTTTGCCGGCCTTGGCCCAGCCATAGCCTGGCAGGTCCACCAGACGCAGGCGCCCACCCAGGTCGAAGAAGTTGACCTCGCGCGTGCGGCCCGGCTCATTCGAGGCGCGCGCCAGCTTGTTCATCCCGACCAGGGCGTTGATCAGGCTGGACTTGCCGACGTTCGAGCGGCCGGCAAAGGCGACTTCGGGCAGATCCGGCGTCGGCAGCTGTTCGATCTTGGCGGCGCCCATGACGAACGTCGCCGGTTGGGCGAACAGGATCCGCGCCGTCTCCAGGTCCTCGTCGGTGAAGGCGTCGGTCACGCGCCCCTAGCTTTGCGGATGCGGGCGATGAAGTTGTCGATCGGATTTTCGGCCTTGAACCGATGCATGATCACGTACTGCTGGAGGATGGTCAGGATGTTGGACCAGGTCCAGTAGATCAACAGGCCAGCCGCGAACGGGGCCATGATGAAGGTGAACAGGAACGGCATGAGGGCGAAGATCTGACGCTGGGTCGGGTCCGTCGGCGGCGGGTTCATCTGGGTCTGCAGCCACATGGTGCAGCCGTACAGGATCGCCAGGACGCCCAGCGCCAGGGTGAAGCCGCCAACGTGTGAGGTCACCCCGATCATGCCGCCGATCAGCGGCGCTGTCGCCGGGTCCCAGGGAATGGCCCCGAACAGGTTCCAGACGTTGGACGGATCGCGCGCCGACAGGTCGCGGATCCAGCCGAAGAACGGCGCGTGGCGCATTTCGATGGTGACGAACAGCACCTTGTACAGGGCGTAGAAGATCGGAATCTGGATCAGCATCGGCCAGCAGCCGGCCAGCGGATTGACCTTCTCCCGCTGGTACATGGCCATGATTTCCTGCTGCTGCTTGGCAGGGTCTTCCTTATGTTTGGCTCGGATTTCCTCCATTTTTGGCTGGAGGTTGCGCATCCGCGACATTGATTCATAGGCCTTGTTGGCCAGCGGGAAGAGGACCAGCTTGACCGCCACGGTCAGCAAGAGGATGGCCAGACCGAAGTTGCCGACCAGGCCGAAGAAGAACTCCAGCACCGCAAACAGCGGCTTGGTCAGGAACCAGAAAATCCCCCAGTCGATGGCGTCGGTCATGCGCGGGGCCGCCAGCTGCTCGCCATAGGCCGTCAGGATTTCATTTCGCTTGGCGCCGGCGAACAGATGCACCGTTTCGGTCGCGGATCGACCGGCCGGGATCACCCAGGTGCGCGACTGGAACACCGTCTCATAGGTCCGGAGCCCGCCGGTCTCGGCCGTGCGGAACTGGGCCTGGAAGGCCTCGTCCTGTTCAGGGATAAAGGCGGTCAGCCAGTATTTGTCGGTGATCCCGACCCAGCCACCCTCTCCGGAGAAGCTCTCCGGCGCATCCTCATCGGCCCAGCTATTGTACTTGGACTGCTCCAGCTGGTCGCCAAAGACACCGATGGCGCCCTCGTGGATGATATGGTTGCGTCCCAGATCAGCAGGGATGCCGCGCCGCTGGACCGAACCGTACGGCGCCAGCGTGACGCTGCCGCCCGAGTTGTTGTCGACCCGGTCGGTGATCGTGAACAGGTACTGGTCGTCCACCGCGATCGTGCGGGTGAAAACCAGACCCTGGCCATTGTCATAGTTCATGACGATGGGACTGCCGGGCGACAGCGTCTCGCCGGAGCGAAGCACCCACTGCGTATCGGCCCCGGGCAGGCCCTCGATGTTCTGGCCGCGCCAACCGACATAGGCGAAATAGGCATGCTCGACGCCCTCGGGGCGTAACAGCTCGATAGTAGCCGGGTCGTCCAGGGTGACGCGGTAGTCGTTCAGATAGAGCTGATCGATGCGTCCACCAATCATGCTGATCGAACCGGTCAGGGCCGGCGTGTTGACCGGCACCCGCTCGGAGCGAGCCAAGGCCGTGCGTTCGTCGACAAAGGCGCTTGGCGTGTCGGTAGGGGTCATCCCTGGCTCGGCGCCCACGCCGGCCTGTGGCGCCTGCGATTCGGCCGCCGCTTGCGCAGCTTCGGCCCGCCGCAGCTCCATCGGACGCATCACGAACCAGTAATAGACGCCAAAGATCAGCAACGAGGCGACGATAAAGACGACCAGGTTGCGGTTGTTCTCTTGCTGCATGGAGATCGGCGGCTTTCAGAAAGAAGGCGATCGGGCCTTGGGAATCGGGGGCGCTAAGGCTCAGGCCCGGCGGTCGGCGGCGAGCCTTATCAGCGCGGTTTTCACATCGTCAAGCAAGCCGGCCCACGGCCGCTCGGCGCAGCCACGCCGCGCGACCAGCACATAGTCAGCCCCAGGGGCTCCGTGTAGGGGCAAAAGCGCACGCGCGGCTTCGCGCAGACGGCGTTTGGCGCGATTGCGGATGACCGCTCCGCCCAGCTTCTTCGTAGCTGTGAAGCCGACACCGATGGCCGGATCGTGGTCGGCCCGGTCACGGGTCTGAATCAGGACGGCGCCACAAGGCCGCGCCAGGCCCTTGGCCGCGGCCAGGAACTGGGGTCGAACCCTGAGTCGACGCAAAACGACGCGCCCCGGTGGGAGCGCGTCGTTTGAAGGCTGTTCGATGTCGTGCATCGGCCGAGGCGGCCGAACGGCCTTAGGCCGTCAGGCGCTTGCGGCCCTTCGCGCGGCGACGCGCAACGATCTTCTGGCCGTTCTTGGTGGCCATGCGCGCGCGGAAGCCGTGGCGGCGCTTACGCACGATCCGGGACGGCTGATAGGTCCGCTTCACGGTAGGACTCCAAGGCAATAGAATGGAATGCGCCGGACCGGAGTCCGTCGCGGGAGGCGGGCGTATAGGCGTAAACGGCTGGGGGTGTCAACCGCACCGCTCAATACAGAACCCGGAATCTGAGGGCCCCATCGACGGCCTTGAGCCGGTCCAGGGCCTCGGGGTCGTAGTCGCCCTCGACATCGACGATGACATAGCCAGTGCGTTCGTCGGTCTTCAGGTGCTGGCCCAGCACATTGAGCCCGCCCTCGGCCAGGGCCCGGTTGATGGCGGCCAGCACGCCGGGCTGGTTGCGGTGAATGTGCAGCAGCCGGTGCGCGCCTGAAACCTCCGACAGGCGCACATTGGGCAGGTTGACCGCAAAGGTCGTGTCGCCGCGATTGACGAAGCCGAGCAGCCGCTCGGCCGCGAACTCGGCGATCGCTTCCTGGGCCTCCTCGGTCGAGCCGCCGATGTGCGGGGTCAGGATGACGTTGGCCAGGCCTTGCAGCGGGCTGACGAAACCGTCCGAATTGGCCACCGGCTCTTCAGGGAAGACATCGACCGCCGCCCCCCTGAGACGGCCCGAGCGCAGCGATTCGGCCAGGGCCTCGACATCGACCACATGGCCGCGTGACAGGTTGAGCAGGATGGCTCCCGGCTTGATCCGGGCCAGTTGTTCGGCCCCGATCAGGGCGGCGTTCTCGCGCCGACCGTCGACGTGCAGCGTCACAACGTCTGACTGGGTGAGCAGCGCATCCAGACTCCTCAGCCGCTGGGCGTTGCCCAGCGCCAGCTTCTCATCCAGGTCGAAGAAGACGACCTTCATGCCCAGCGCCTCGGCCAAGACCGACAACTGGGCCCCGATGGAGCCGTAGCCGACGATGCCGAGGGTACGGCCTCTGAGTTCATGCGAACCGTCCGCCGACTTGTCCCAGCGGCCGGCGTGCAGCGCGGCGGACTTGTCGCCGACCCGGCGGGTCAGGGTGATGGTCAGGCCCAGGACCAGCTCCACCACCGAACGGGTGTTCGAATAGGGTGCATTGAACACCGCCACGCCGTGGTCCGAGGCGGCGTCCAGGTCGATCTGGTTGGTGCCGATGCAAAAGGCGCCGACGGCCAGAAGCCGGTCGGCCGCCGCCAGCACCTTGGCCGTCACCTCGGTCTTGGACCGGATGCCCAGCACGTGCACGCCCTTGATCCGTTCGATCAGGGCGGCCTCATCCAGCGCGCCCTTGAACATCTCGACCTGATAGCCCTCGGCCTTGAGCCGCTCAGCCGCCTTTGGGTGGAGGTTTTCCAGCAGCAGCACCTTCATCCGGCCGCGCGGATAGGAAAAGCGCCCGGCAAAGCCTTCGGCGTGCAGAATTTCGTCCAGGCTGGCAGCGACGCCGTCGGCGCGTTCGACGACGATGTCGCGCCGCACGATCTCGGTGAAGGCCCAGAAACGGTCGGCCAGTCCGGCCTCGCGCACGCGCCAGTCGCCCCATCCGTCGCCGATCATGACCACCGGCCCGCTCAGGTTCAGGGCCTGAACCGCCGCCAGCTTGCCGTCCTCGTAGGCCAACGGATTGTCGGTATCGACCCCGGTGATACGGCCTGCGGCGTCATGGACCAGATCATTGGCCAGGATATGCGACGGATCCAGCCCCATGGCCTCGGCCACCGGAGCGATAACCTCGGTGAAGCCGGCCGAGACGATCCAGATGCGCCCGGCGTTGCGGCGCAACGCCTCCAGATTACGCGCGACCGACGGAGCCAAGGCCGCGACGGCCTTGTCAGCCACGGCTTGAACATGGCTGCGATCCGCCTCAACCAGGGCCAGCCGCCGGGTCAGGGCTTCATTGAAATCAAGCCGCCCCTCCATGGCGTCGGCGGTCAATCTGACGATGTCCGCGCGACGACCTTCGCCGTCTGGGTGGCCGTCCAGGGCGGCATCGGCCAGGGCTTCGAGCGTCTCGAACCCAACCAGGGTTGAATCAAAATCGATCAACAGCGTGGGGAGGGAGCGCATGGCCCCAAGCTGACCCGTCTTCGCAGGTGCGGCAAGAGCCGCACCCGATCATTTCCGCTGATCGTTCAGCACAACGGCCACAGCGCCTAGCAAGGCGGCGACCGCCGCAACCGTGCCGACGCCTTCGACGGCATGATCCCTGGCATAACGAACCGCGCGGTCCGCCACGGGCCGGGCCCGGCCCGGCAAATCCAGCCCGCGCAGGCGGCCGCCCACGTCCAGATCACGAATCCGACCACCGACATCCAGGTCACGCCAGCGGCCGCCCATACCATCGCGCCAGTCGTCAAAGCGGGCGCGCCAGCGGCGCAGGCCGGTCGCCTCCTGGGCCTCACGCCCGATCAGGCGATGGACAGCCACGGCCCCGGCCAACAGCAGGAATACGGCCAGAGCGCCGCCGACGGTGGCGCGCGGGTGCATCCGCGCTTGGGCCAGAAGGCTCGAGCGGCGCACAAAGGGGTAGCGGGTCTCTTCCATCAGTCCATCCTCGGTTGGATCCCAAAGGCCGTCTTCGGTCGTGCGATGATCGGCCCCGAGGTCGCGGTGCATCATCGGCGACAAGAGCGCGAACAGCGGCTCGGCTGCGCCCGGAATCAGGTGGTGAAACGCCGCCATCAGCCGCCCGCCCCCGCCCACCGTGATCTCACGGATCGGGTGAGCCGCGCAGTGCAGGATGACGTCGGCGACGACGTGGGCGGCGTAAACCGGCCCAGGATTCTTCATGGCCTGACCCGTCAGGTTCAGGGCGTGGTCCTTGTAGGGCGTATCGATGGCGGCCGGCTTGATCAGGGTCACCACCACCGGCGCACGCTCACGGATCAGCTCCATGCGCAGCGCATTGCTGAAACCACGCACCGCGTGCTTGGACGCCGAATAGACCCCCTGGACAGGAATGGGCGCATCGCCCAGCACCGAGCCGACGGTGATGATGGCCCCCCCCGCTCCGCGCTCACGCAGCGCCTCGGCGGCCAGCAGCGAGCCGTTGACCACGCCCCAGTAGTTGGTCTCGAACAGCCGACGATGATCCTCTATGCGGGTCTCGCGGATCGGCCCATAGATTGAGACTCCCGCATTGTTGACCCAGGTGTCAAAGCCGCCGAACAGGCGCACGCACTTGTCGGCAGCGGCCTTCAGAGCCTCAGGATCGGCCACGTCGGCCACCGCATAGGCCGCACGAGCGCCACGCGCCTGCAGTTCCTCGCACAGGGTGCGCAAATCACTCTCGCCGCGCGCAATCATAAAGACGCGGGCCCCACGCTCGGCGGCCCGGCGCGCAGTGGCCAGACCAATGCCGGAGGTCGCGCCGGTGATGACGAGGGTTTGCTGGTCCAGCGGCTTGAGGCGCAGGCGGCTCATGAGGTCGGCGGCTCCGGGTGAAGTGTTCAAACGGCCAAGGTCTGGCCACGGTTCCTGTAGCCCTTATCAGGCGCGCCGCGAACGCCTATCTGGATCGGATGACATTTCCACACGACGACATGACCGCCCAGTTCCTGCTGCCCGACCGCCCCGTGGTGGGCCGTCTGGTGCGTCTGGGCGACGTGGCTGACGACATTCTCAGCCGCCACGCCTACCCCGAGCCAGTGGCCAACCTGCTGGGCGAAGCCATCGCCCTGGCGGCGCTGGTGGGCGGGTCGCTGAAATTTGAAGGCCGGCTGATCGTCCAGGCCCAGGGCGACGGCCCGGTCTCCTATCTGGTGGTCGACTATGACACCGACGGATCGCTGCGGGGCTATTGCAAGTTCGATGCAGATCGGGTCGCCGAGGTCTCGACCGGCTTCGTGCGCCCCGGCGCCGAGACCCTGCTGGGTCAGGGCGCCTTCGTGATGACGGTCGACCGGGGCGAGGACATGGGCCGCACCCAGGGCGCCGCCCCGATCCAGGGCGAGACCCTGGCCCGGTGCGCCGAGACCTATTTCAACCAGTCCGAACAACTGCCGACGCGGGTGATGCTGGGCGTGGCCAAGGTCGACGGCCACTGGCGCGCCGGCGGGCTGATGATCCAGTTGATCGCGCCGGACGATGTGCGCGGCTCGACCGAAGAGGCGTGGGATCACGCCCGCGCCCTGGTCAACACTCTGGGCGACGAGGAGTTGACCGACCCGAAGCTGTCGGCCGAGGCCCTGATGTTCCGGCTGTTCCACGAGGACGGCGTGCGTCTGTTGCCGGGCAAGCCGCTGGCGGCCCAGTGCCGCTGCTCGCAGGAGCGGGTCGAGGGCATGATGCGCTCGTTCGACCGCGAGGCCGTGGCCGAGATGATCGAGCCGGACGGCCTGATCCATGTGACCTGCGAGTTCTGCTCGCGAACCTATCAGGTCTCACCCGAAGACGCCGGCGCCAGCGCCTGAAGCAGACCTGAGATCTTCGCCTCGGTCTCCAGCCGTTCGGCCACGGGATCGCTGTCGGCGGTGATGCCGGCGCCGGCCTGGGTCCGCCAGCACCAGCCGGAGCCGGTCTCTTCAAAAGAGGCGGTGCGGATCAGGACCGATGAGTCCATCTCCTCGGCCCCGGCGATGCGCAGCAGCGAGCCGCACCATGGCCCGCGCAGCGCCGCCTCCAGCTCGGCGATCACCTGCATAGCCTGATGCTTGGGGGCGCCCGTGATCGAGCCGGGCGGAAAGGTCGCCGCGATCAGGTCGGCGATGTCGCGGCCAGGAGCCAGATGCCCCTCGACCGTCGACACCAGGTGCCAGACGTTGGCGAACCCCTCGACGGCGTTCAGGTCAGTGACCTGGATCGAGCCGGGCGTGCAGACCCGTGACAGATCGTTGCGCATCAGGTCCACGATCATCAGGTTCTCGGCCCGATCCTTGGCGCTGGCGGCCAGCTCGGCGGCCAGGGCGGCGTCGGTCTCGGGCGTAGCGCCACGCGGGCGGGTGCCCTTGATCGGACGGGTGATGACCCGTCGCCCGTTCAGCGCCAGGAACCGTTCGGGTGAATGCGACACCAGCGCCCTGCCCGGCAGCCGCCAATAGGCCGACAACGGCGCCGGGCTGTCCTCGGTCAATCGCTGGAAGACGGCGACGGGCGTGTCGCCAGCGGCCAGAACACCGGACCAGCTTTGAGCGATATTGGCCTGGAACAGCTCGCCCTCGCCGATCCGGCGCACGACACCGGCCACCGCCGCCTCGTAGCGGCCCGGCGGGGGGACACCCAGGCTTGCTTCGCCCGACGGGGCGGCTTCGACCGGCGGCGAGACCTCCAGCCAATCGGCGGCCTGGCCCTGAACTTCGACGATCTGGTCGGCATGGTCGAAGGCGAGCCAGGCCGGATAGTCGGCCAAAATCAGATCGGGCCAGCCCGAGGATTTGACAACTTCGAGATCCTCGAACCGGGCGCCCAATTCATAGGCGGCCAGACCCAGCACCATGCCTTGCGCCTCAGCCAGGAAGGACCGGATCGCCTCGACCGCATCGCGCGGGTCGGCGGCTGGGAGGATCAAGGTCCGGGACGGCTGACGCAGCAGGAATGAACGCCGGGCGCCGGGCGAGCCGTCGGACAGCAAGAGCGCCGCCCAAGGCTCGTCGCCGAACGGGCCGAGCGCCCGGACCGGGTCGATCCACCTCAGGCCAGGAGCCTTTCGACGATACGCGCGCGGGTGGCGGCGTCGATACCCAGGGCGTCCTCGAAATAACCGTCCAGCGACCCGGACTGCCGGTCGATCTCTGCGAAGGCCTCGTCCAGATAGCCAGCCTCAACCCCGACAAAGGCGACTACCGCCTCTGGGGAGGCCGGTCGGCCTGACCAGCGCGACAGACGCGCCGCGATCTCCGGCGCCCGTTCCTCCAGTTGCACGGCGGCGTTGGTCAGGACATAGTCTTCGACCAGATCATCGGCGTGTACGCCCAGCATCCTGTGTGTCAGGGCGGCCAGGATGCCGGTGCGGTCCTTACCCGCCGCACAGTGGATCAGCACCGGTCCGTCGCCCTCCGCCAAGGCCCGAAAATAGCGGCTGAATAGATCCAGATGGGGCGGCTCATAGGGAATACGCCGATAGGCCGAGGTCATGAACTCGCGGCTAGCGTCCGGCGTCAGGTCACGGCTCTTGAGGAACTGGATGTGCGGGGCCTCGGTCAGATCATCGGGGCGGGCGGTGGTGGTGATGATTGTGGCGGTGCAATTCGCCGGGCGCCGCGACGGCTGCTGCTCGCGCTCCACGGCGCGGCGCAGATCGACGACCGTAGCCACCCTCATCGCCTGAAACCGCTCAAGGTCGGCGTCCGAGGCGTTGGCCCAGTGGCCCGACCGGTAAAGCCGTCCCGGCGCGATCCGGCGCGCCGCGGTGGTGTCGTAGTCGCCGTAGTCGCGGACGTTCTCGACGCCGTCAAAGGTCTGGATGCGCGGGTTCACCCGCCCTGAATAGCGGGCCTCAGCCCTGCCCGTCCACCAGCACGCTGATGGCCTGTAGATACTGGGCGAAGGCAGCCCGACCTGCGCGCGTGATCTTAGCCTGTGTCAGGGGTTTGCGGCCCACGAAGGTCTTGAGGATCTCGACATAGCCTGCGTCCTCCAGCTTGCGCAGATGCACCGACAGATTGCCGTCAGTCGCCTGGAGCTTGGCCTTCAAGGTGGTGAAGTCCGCCGAGTCGGCGCCGGCCAGATAGGCCATGATGCCCAGGCGCACCCGCCCATGGATGACGTCGTCGATGGCTTCGATGTTGAAGTCGTCGGCCATGCTCAGCCCCGGCTCGCCGGCTCGCCCCGCATCAGGATGACGCCGGGGACCAGGGCCAGGAACACGATGCCGGCAGCATAGACCAACCACAGTTCGGCTGCACCGGCGAACAGAGCCACCACGGGCGCCGCGATCCAGCCGCCGAAGGCCGGCGCCCACAGCCACTTCTGGCCCGACATCGCCGCCGAAACCGCCCATCCGGCGCCGTAGAGCGCAAAGATGACGGATGGGAAGATCAGGGCCGGCAGGCCTGAGCCGGTCTTATAGATCAGAATGGTGATCGCCATCGATAGGGCGAAAATCGCCAGGCCGACGCCCATCCAGGCGTTGGCGAAGGCGCGGTTCGACTGAGACATGGCGCCGGGAAGACTACGCTGACGCCGGATCAGCACGATCAGGGCCAGGGCGAACAGAACACCCGCCGTCCCCCAAAGATATAGGTGTCCGACCTCTGGCAGGTTCACGATCCCGGCCGCCATCATCCATTCGGCGATCGAGGCGGCGCCGAAGATCAGGCCGGCCGCGACCAGGACTGCGCCACCCAGCAGCGGCCCGTTCGCCCCTGCATCGGCCAGGGTCTTCATATAGCGAATGTCGTCCCTCAAGGACTGGGTCTGATCGTCGGTCATGGCGCTCTCCGCATCGCGAAGAACGACTTATCAAAAGTTCTTTGCATTGTAAAGCATCATCCAGTGAGCAGTCTGACAGGCTGGGGAAGTCTGGCCGATCTGAACGCCCGGCATCCACGAAGTGCGACATCGGCCCTGGTCCACCGTTCCGGGCGACGCAATGCAGCCGGCGCCCCGCCGGTCCAGCGAGACCCGGCCAGTTGTCCCTAGTCATGTCGGGAGAGGTGGAGACTGACGCGACCCGAAGGGGAACTCGTTGTGGCTGCTGCCTTCCGGCCCTGACCAGATTGGCGAGACCTTCGCCCGCGCCAGCTCCGCGCGCTATATCGTCCGTCACCGCGTCCAGATCAAGGCTCTGCTGGTTTGGCCGGCCTGTGGCGAGCGAGAATACCCTGGTTGAGGTTGGTCCAGCCGACCTCGCGCCAACGGGCCGGTGCGAATTGCTTCAGATCCGTGGACGTCGGACCTAGGCGGCCGCCTGATCACCTTCTCCCAGAACACCGCCGTCCACGACCGAGGAAACCGCCGCCAGCAGGGTCGCCAGGGTGATCGGCTTGGTCAGGTGCCCGTCGGCGCCGGCGACGCGGCCGGCGGCGACATGTTCCGCCAAGGCGTTGGCGGTCAGCATGAGGATAGGTGCTCGGCGCTCCCCCTGCTCGCCCTCGTGAGCGCGAATGGCGCGCACGGCGGCCAGTCCATCCATCACCGGCATCTGCATATCCATCAGCACCAGGTCAAACGATGCGGCCTGGAAGGCCTCGACCGCCAACTGGCCGTTTTCCACGCTGGTCAATTCGGCTTCGACGCCGGCCAGCATGATCTCGATGACCTTGCGGTTTGCAGGATGATCATCGGCCAGCAGAATTCGCATGGGCCTTCCGTCGATGGTCTCCGTCTCAGCGGGCACAAAGGCGCGGTCGGGCTCGGGCGCTTCACAGGCCGGCAGCATCAGCTCGAACCAGAACCTCGACCCCTCGCCCGGGGTGCTGTCGCAGTCAAAAACACCCCCCATCAGGGCGACCAGGTCGCGTGAGATCGCCAGCCCAAGCCCGGTGCCGCCAAATCGCCGCGTGATGGAACCATCAGCCTGCTGGAAGCGGGCGAAAATCCGGGCTTTCTGTTCGACGTCAAAGCCCACGCCGGTGTCACGAACCTCGAACCGGACCCCACTATAGGCTTGGGACACAGCAATGATCACCGCCCCTTCGGACGTGAACTTCAAGGCGTTCGACACAAGGTTGGACAGAATCTGGCGCACCCGCACGCTGTCGCCAACGACACGGTGGTCCAGCGCCGGATCGACTTCGGTCTCGAGCGCGACTTCCTTCTGGTCCGCGGCGGCGCGATACAGGCCCGCAACCTCACGCACCGCGTCGCCGAGATGGAACGGAGCGACCTCGATCGCGACCTGGCCCGCCTCTATCTTGGCGCTGTCGAGGATGTCCGACAGCAATCGCTCCAGCGTCACGCCGGAGGCTCGGACGACCTCAACCATTTCCCTCTCCCGCTCAGGCAACGCCGAGCGGCTCAAGGCGTCAGCCATGGCGACAACGCCGTTCAGGGGCGTACGGATCTCATGGCTCATATTGGCGAGGAACTCGGACTTGGCTTGATTGGCCGCCTCGGCGCGGCGACGGGCATCCTTAAGGTGGCGCCCTGTCCGAAGCTGCCAGACCAGCGCCGCCAGCACCGAGATCACAAAGACGATGGCGAAGCCCACCAACCAGCGCTGCTGCCCGACCTTCTCTTCATTCAGTTGGGCGTTGGCGTGGGCTGTCTCAAGCTGGCGGCGGCGCTCCGACAGCTGAGCCTGCATATCGCCGGTGACTTGACTGATCCCGGCGGAGAACCGTTGAGCCGCCTGGGTCGAGGCCGCAAAGTGATAGTCAGCCAGCCGCCGATAGGCCTCATCGGACCGCCCTTCGGCGAACAACAACTCCGCTTCGACCAGGGGAACGACGGTGAACCCTTCCTCGCGGTATTCGTCCGCCGCTTCCGCGCGGTGGATTTCCGCCAGATCGCGACGGGCCTCGCGAACACGGCCGAGGCGCGCATAGGCGATCGCGCGGCGCGGCAGCAGATGCGTGGCCAGGAAGGCCGCAGGCCCCAAGTCGACCCCATAGGGCTCCAGACAACGCAGAACGCGATTCCAGTCGCGCAGGCCTTCGGCGACCATCGCGCACAGATTGGCGTCATAGACCTGCAAGCTCTCCAGGCCCGAGCGCTGGGTCAGGCGATGATGGGAGACGAACAGATTTCTGGCCAGTTCGTAGTCTCCGACCTGCACCGCCAGGCGCGTCAGATTGTACAGACTGTCGAAGTCCGGACGCGGATAGTCCTCTCGCGAATAGTCCAGCTCGAACCGGCCGAAGGCTGCGGCGGCCCCGGTGAAATCATTCAGCTTCATGAGCCCTATCCCCGCCACCTCCCACAGGCCCGCGAGCGCGGTGTCGGCGTAAGGCTCGTCATCGGGGATTTGGGCCTGAACTTCGGTCAGCAGGTTCAAGGCCTCGCCGATCCGGTCCTCGTCCATCATGTTCAACGCAACCAGCCGGGTGGCGTGGGCCCGCACGAACCAGTCGTCCGCCCGACGCCGCATCTCCTCCACCTGCGGAGCCGCGTCGGCCTCTCCGGCGTCATAGCGAATGGTCAGTTCGTTCAGGCGGGCGATCGACTGGTAGCGCTCATCTCCCTGGGCCCTCGCGCGGCGCTCGAGTTGGCGGTTCCAGGCGGTGGCGCGGCCAAAATCGCCTTGGTTCAGGAAAATCCACGCGACGTGGTAAAGACGGTTCAGCCCCTCGCGGTCGTTGCGCACAAGCGCATCGCGTCCGAAGGTTTCCAGGGCGTCGAAGTTGGTCTGGCCAGCCCGCAGCTCCACGCTCTGAGCCAGCTCGAGCGGCGAACGCATCGGCGCGGCCGACACGGTGGGCGCCGCGCAGATCAGTACCGTCGCGAGAACGGTTCCGAGAACCGAAAGCCTGAATTCCATACGCCTACCCAACCCTCGAACAGGGCGGTATGACCCACAAACGTTGAGCAAGACTTAGCGGTGACGTTGCGGAAAACTCCGGGTCTCTCAGATGGCTGTCGCGCCCACCAACACCTTTGCCGGAAACCCGCTGGATCGCGCCGGCGATCGGCGGGAAGACGCCGCCTGGCTGGGCGAGCAACTGGCTCGCGACGATGGCTATTGCCTGGCGATCTGGGAGGGCGGCGTCCTCGTCGAGCAGGGGCGCCCCGAAAGCCGCATCGTCTGGCTGGGCCCCAGCTTTGCACGCGACGCCACCGGCGATGATTGGCTGTTTCTGGGCCTCTGGGACGACGCACCGGTTTTCGCCGTTCGTTTCAGCGGCGAGGCTGATCCGAGCGCCGGACCAGTCGAGGGGCTGGGCCGGTTCATCGATTTGAGAACCGCCGCCGCCGTTCTGCCGGGGCCGGAAGCCGCCATGGCCGGGGCCGCCAAGAGCCTGTTCGACTGGCACGTGCGTCACCGATTCTGCTCGGCGTGCGGTCGGCCCAGCCGCCCCGTCAGCGGCGGCTGGAAGCGCCAATGCGAGGCTTGTGAAGCCCAACATTTCCCACGCGTTGACCCGGTGGCGATTATGCTCCCTGTCTTCTCGGGTGGTGCGGAGCCGGTCTGTCTTCTGGGCCGCCAGGCGATCTGGCCCGCCGGCCGCATGTCGGCCCTGGCCGGATTCATAGAGCCGGGCGAATCCATCGAAGACGGCTGCGCGCGCGAGGTTCTGGAGGAAGCCGGGCTCACAGTGTCGGCCCTGACCTACCATTCCAGTCAGCCCTGGCCCTTCCCTCACCAGTTGATGATCGGCCTGATCTGCGAGGTCGATTCCGATCAGGCCCGGCCCGACCAGACTGAGCTGGAAGCCGTCGCCTGGCTGACCCGCGATGAGGCGAGGGCCATGCTGGCGGGGCGGCATCCGGACATTCTCGCCCCGCCCGCATTTGCGATTGCTCACCAGTTGATCCGAGCCTGGGTCGGCTGAGCGCGCTTGCGGCGGTAAGGGGGGCTCCTTATACGGCTTGAAGTCCCTTTGGGCTCCCTGATTTCCAGCAAGGTCGTACTTCGCCGATGCTCACCACCTTTCGCCGTATGTCCAAGTCGTGGTTCGCCGCCATCATCATCGGTCTGCTTATTGTCGGCCTGGCCGTGGTCGGGATGTTCGACCCGATGCGGTTCGACTTCTCCAGCCACGTCATCAAGGCTGGCGACCGCGAAGTGAGCCAGACCCAGTTCCGCCAGGTCATCGACAATCTTAACGAACGCAACGCGCAGATGACGGGCCAGCGTTTCACGATGAGCGAATTGGTCGAGTCCGGGCAGCACCTGCAGGTGCTTGAAAGCCTGGCCGGCGAGGAGAGCCTTTTCGCCTGGGTCTGGCGTGTCGGCCTGCGTCCGGCCCGCGAACTTGTCGCCGCACAGCTGCGCCAGCAGCAAGCCTTCTTTGATCCGGTCACGGGCCAGTTCAGCGAGGAGGCCATGATTCGCGCCCTGGGAGAGGCGGGGATGACGCCGGCCCTGTATGAAGACACCCTGCGCCACCAGATCGCCGCCGAACACTATGTCGCCGGCGCCGCCGCCGGCCTGCGCCTGCCCCGTGTCTATGGCGCCGTCGCCGCCGCCTACGCCGGCGAAACCCGCAATGGCCGCTGGATCCTGCTGTCGCCATCCGACATCCGCGGCGTGCCCAATCCGACCAATGAACAGCTGACCACCCTGCTGAACGAACTCGCCGACCAGGTGCGTGAGCCAGAATTCCGGACCGTCACCATGGTCCGCTTCACCCCGTCCTTGGCTGCGGCCGATATCCAGGTCACCGATCAGGCCATCCAGGACCGCTTTAATTTCCAGCGCGACTCGCTGGGCACGCCTGAAACCCGCAGCTTCGTCACCCTGACCGCCGCCAACGCCCAGGCGGCCCAGACCATCGTGCGTCGTCTGCGCGCCGGCGAGGACCCCACGGCGGTGGCCAGGTCGCTCAGCATCGAGCCTGTGGCCTACGCCAGTCAGCCGCGCTCTGCCGTGCCGGACGCCCGTGTGGCGGAGGCCGCCTTTGGCCTCGCCCAGGGCGCCGTTTCCGACCCGGTCCAGGGCGAACTCGGCCTGGTCGTGATCAAGGTCACCGGCATCACCACCGGACGCGAGGCCACCTTGGCCGAGCATCGCGGAGAAATCGAAGCCGCCCTGCGCATGGAGCAGGCGCGGGTGCGCGTGACCGAAATGGTCGAGCGTTACGTTACGCTGCGCGAGGGTGGGGCCAGCCTGCGCGACGCCGCCGACCAGGTCGGCGGCGTCGTCGCCAGCCTGCCTCCGTTCACGGCCGAAGGCGTCCTGCCTAACGGCCAGCCTATGGGGGCGCCGCCGATCCTGTACGAGACCGCCTTCGATACCGCTCAGGGTTCCGACAGCGATATCGTCGACGCCGGCGAGGACGAATATTTCGCCCTCCACGTCGATGAGATTCGCGCCGCCCGGATGCCGACCATCGACCAGCTGCGGCCTCAACTCGTCCAGTTCTGGCGCGGCCGCGAAATCGGCCGCCGGATACAGGAACGCGGAAACGCCATCGCCGAACGCATCCGCGGCGGCGAAGACATTGCCGCAGTCGCCCGCGCAGAAGGCCTCACCCTGACAACCCGCCAAGGCGTCGGTCGCAGCGCCGGAGAAGGCGCGAACGCGCTCGGCGAAGATCTGCTCGGCGGGCTGTTCGGTCAGCCTCCGGGTCAGGTTTTCTCCGGTCCGGCCGACCGCGAAGGCCGCTATGTCGTCGGCGTCGTGGACCGCGTGGCGGCCCCGGCGGCGGTCCTGGCCGGTCGCCAGGCCGAACAAGCCCGGCCCCAGCTCACCGGTCAGGCCTTCCAGTCCGAGATCATTCCAGCCATCCAGGGCGCCGCGCGCGCGGCGATAGAGACGCAGGTGTTCCCTGACCGCGCCCGCGCGGCCCTCGGCGTTCCCCCCGCAGACGCTCCGGCTGAAGGCGCCCAAGGGTCCGAATGATCCCCGCGGACTTCGCCGAACGCTACGGGCGCGGTGAAGCCCAGGTCGTCTCCAGACGGCTGGTCGACGATCTTGAGACGCCGGTTTCGGCCTATCTCAAGGCCGGCCTCGGGCGGCCCTACGCCTTCCTGTTCGAATCCGTCGAGGGCGGCGCCTGGCGTGGCCGCTACTCGATCCTCACGGTCGCGCCCGACCTGGTCTGGCGCTGCCGCGACGGGCGGGCCGAAGTCGCGCGCGGCCCCGACGCCGTCGCGAGCGGTCGCTTCGAGCCCGATGCCGCCGACGCGCTGGACTCGCTGCGCCTCGTGATTAGTCAGAGCCGAATCGAACTGCCCGTCGACCTTCCGCCGATGGCGGCCGGACTATTCGGCGTCTTCGGCTACGACATGGTCCGGTTGGTCGAGCCGATTGGCCCGGCCAAGCCCGATCCGCTGGGCCTGCCGGACGCCGTCCTGGCGCGCCCTTCCGTTGTCGCAGTCTTCGACGGCGTGGCGCAGGAGATCATCCTGTGCACGCCGGTGCGCCCGACCGCCGACGTAGGCGCTGGTGACGCCCTCACCGCAGCCGAAGCCCGGCTCGACGCCTTTGCCGCCGACCTGCGACGGTCGCTCCCCGCCCAGCCTGCACCGGTTCCCGCCGAGCCGCCCGTCCTGATGTCCGACCTCGATGAAGCCGCCTATCGCCGGGTCGTCGAACGAGCCCGCGACTACATCGGCGCAGGCGACATCTTCCAGGTGGTGGCTGGGCATCGCTTCTCCGGGCCGGTCGAGTTTGAGCCGTTCGCCTTCTACCGCTCGCTGCGGCGGACCAACCCGTCGCCCTTCCTGTTTCATCTGGATTTTGGCGACTTCCACCTGTCAGGCTCCAGCCCGGAGATCCTGGTCCGCCTACGCGGTGGCGAGGTCACGATCCGACCGCTGGCCGGCACCCGCCCGCGCGGCGCCACGCCTGAAGAAGACGCCCGGCTTGAGGCCGAGCTGCTGGCCGATCCCAAGGAGCGGGCCGAACATCTGATGCTGCTGGATCTAGGGCGCAACGATGTCGGCCGCGTCGCCGAACCTGGATCCGTCGAGGTGACCCGAAGCTTCTATATCGAACGCTACAGCCACGTCATGCACATCGTCTCCAATGTCGTGGGCAAGGCGCGCAAAGGTCTGGATGCGGTCGAGGCCCTGACCGCCGCCCTGCCCGCCGGCACCCTGTCCGGCGCGCCCAAGGTGCGGGCCATGCAGATCATTGACGAACTGGAGACGACCAAGCGCGGCGTCGGTTACGGCGGCGCCGCCGGCTATATCGGCGCCGGCGGCGAGATCGACGCCTGCATCGTGCTGAGAACCGCCCTGTTCAAAGACGGTCAGATGCATGTTCAGGCCGGCGCTGGCCTGGTCGCTGACAGCGATCCGGCCATGGAATACGCCGAGACGCTGCACAAGTCCGCCGCCCTAAAACGCGCCGCCGAGGAGGCTTGGCGTTTCGGCCGATAGAATCTCAACTTCTGTCTGTAGGGGGTTTTTTGATCCCGCCTGTCTTTTGTAGTGTGAACGCCGAAGAATCGAGTGGATTTCGGGATCGCCTGACATGGTCGACGACGAACAACTCCAGGCTTGGTTCGATCGAGAGGTCTTCCCTCTCGAAGCCGCGCTGACACGCTATATCCGCCGGCACTGGCGTAACGAATCGGACGTCGCGGACCTCCGCCAGGAAATCTACGTGCGCATCTACGCCTCTGCCCAGCGCCAGCTCCCAGCTCATCCGCGCGCTTTTCTCTTCACCACCGCGCGCAACCATCTGATCAATGTCGCGCGTAGCGCACGGGTTGTTTCGCTCGACCTCGTGGCGGATCTAGAAGCCACCTTCCCAGACCTTTCGGGATCCAATCTCGATCGCCAGTTGTCGGCGCGCGATGAGCTGAGACGGGTTCAGGAAGGGCTTGAGCGCCTGCCGGCTCGCTGCCGGCAGGTGCTTGTCCTGCGGCGTGTCGAAGGCTTGTCGACGCGCGAGGTCGCCGAACATCTCAACATCAGCGTCAGCACGGTGGAAAATCAGCTGGTGCACGGCCTGCGCGCCCTCACCGATTTCATGATGGGGGGGCAGGGCCGCATCCGGCGCCCCAGCACCGCCCGGGCGAGGGGCCGGAAGCCGAAGTCATGAGCGCGCGTCAGGACATCGAAAAGGCGGCGGCGGCTTGGGTGTTGCTCAAGGCCGAGGGGCTTTCACGCGAGGAGCAGGCGCGCTTCAACGCTTGGCTCAACACCGATCCGGAACACCGCCTGGCGGTCTGGCGGCTGGAATACGGCTGGGCGCGGGCTGAACGCCTGTCGGCGTTGCGCAATCCTGAAACCCTGGCCGAGGTCATGACTGAGCACAAGGCGCGTTCAGGTATCGGCCGCGGACGACTGATCGCCATCGCCGCCAGCCTGATCTTCGTCATCGGTCTGGGGGCCCTGGCTTGGCCACGCGCGACGATCTTCGAAACCGATGTCGGCGAACATCAGCAGTTGACGCTGGAGGACGGATCCCGTCTCGATCTGAATACCCGCACCCGACTGCGGACCGCGATGTCCGACGATCTCCGCGAAGCCTGGCTGGATCAGGGCGAAGCTTATTTTTCCATCGTGCATGAATCTGATCGTCCGTTCGTGCTGCATATGGGCCAGCGGTCAGTGCGGGTGCTGGGCACACGGTTCGTGGCGCGACGTCACGGTGACCGGATCTCGGTCACCGTGCAGGAAGGGCGGGTCCGGGTGGACGACCCCGCCAACCGCAGCGAAACGCCGATGATCCTCACCGCTGGCGATGTCGTTTCAACCGAAGGCTCTTCGCTGCTCCGGCACAGACAATCGCCTGATGGCATAGATGCCGATCTGGCCTGGCGCGGCGGTCAGCTGGTGTTCGATCAGGTTTCCCTGGGCGAAGCCGCAGCCGAGTTCAATCGCTACAACCGCACTCAACTCCAGGTCGCCGATGCATCGACGCGCACGATCCGGATTGGTGGTACATTCGAGGCCAATAATGTCGACGCCTTCGTGAGGCTGCTGGATCGCGCCTATGGCCTGCGCATCGAGCGAGACGGCGAAGTCATCACAATTTCGGAATAATCTGTAGAGGGATTCCAAATTCCCGCTGTCTTATCCCCTGAGAGCCCGCGCATCGGGCCGGAGGGGAAAGATGAAACGAGCCAATTCACTCAGGGCGCTGCTGACCGGTACGGCCTGCGCCTTCGTCCTGGCGGGGGCCGCCTCCGCCCAGACACGCAGTATTGATGTGCCTCCCGGCGAGTTGCAGACGGCGTTGGACGCCTATGCGCAGCAGGCCGGCGTTCAGCTCATCTACCGCGTTGAGGACGTACGGGGGCTCAGAACCGACGGCGTCCAAGGCGAAACTGATACCGCGGCGGCCCTATCGCGCTTGCTGGCCGATACAGGGCTTGAGGTCCAACAGGATACATCGGGCGCCTACGCGGTCGTCCCGCGGTCGGCAGAAAGCCATGCCGACGCTGAGCCGTCCGCCGTCGACGATATCATCGTCACCGGCTCGCGGCTTCGCAACACCTTCGATTCCCCCACCCCGGTCGTCGCAATCGGACGGGAAGAGCTTCTGGAACAGGGCTACATCGATATCGCCGAGGCGTTGACGGATACGCCAAGCATCCAGGAATCCGGATCACTGGCCAACAGCCAGTCTGCAACCCACGCGAACGGCCTTTCGACGGTGGACCTGCGCGGTCTTGGCACCAATCGGACGCTGACTCTGATCGACGGCCATCGCACGGTGTCCAACTCCGTCAGCTCCAATACGGTCAGCCTCAGCACCATCCCCGAGCTCTTCATCGACCGGATTGAAGTCACCACCGGCGGCGGGTCGGCCATCTACGGCTCCGATGCGATCGCCGGCGTCGTGAACATCATCACCCAGCGCAATATGGACGGCGTACGCGCCCGTCTGGTCGCCGGCACGACGGCGGACGGCGGCGGTGATTCCGTCGAATATTCCGTCGCTGCGGGCCGCCGATTCCTGGATGATCGCCTGTCGGTCATGGTCGGCGCGACCCTTGATCGCCAGTTCCGCCTGGCCGCGGAGGAGCGTGAATCGACGCTGATCCCGATCGCGTATCAGCCGGCCACCAACCTTGTCACCTTTCCGGACTATTCGACCAACATCCCTGGCGGGCGCTTTAACAGCGGGCGGTGGTTCTATGATGAATCCGGCCTGCGGCCCACTATGGACACGGCCATTAACGGCTACGACTCGCGCCCTGAGGGCACGCTCATTACGCCGCGCGACATCCTCAATGGGGCGGGACGATTCGACTTTGACCTGACGGATGACATCACCTTGTGGGGTCAGGTCATGTATTCGCTGGTCACCACCCACTCAGCGCGAGCGGCCGGCACGATCTCAAACACCTCGACCTTCGGTGTGAATGACGAGTTCTCTCTGGGTCGTCTGTCACGGACCATGCATCCATTTGCGCCGGTCGAAATCCGCTCCAGTGCATCCAGCACCGGTATCGATTTTCGCCGCCGCATGGTCGAAGTCGGGCCCAATCTCATCGACAATGAACGCGAGACCGTGCGGACTTGGTTCGGACTTCGGGGTTCAATCTGGGAAGGCTGGGACTGGGACCTGACGGCGGGTTACGCCCAATACAACGGCGCGCAAATTCGCGGCAACACCTTCAATATGCAACGGGTTCAGTGGGCGCTGGATTCCGAAAACGTGGGCGGCGTCATTCAGTGCCGCAGCGCCGTCGCCCGAGCCGACGGCTGCGTGCCGCTCAACATTTTTGGTGTCGGGTCCATCACTCCCGAGATGGCCAACTATATCCGCGCCAATACGAACTTTGAGCAAGAGACCCGCCAGTACTCCCTGGAAGGCTACGTTTCGGGTGTGCTGTTCGAACTGCCGGCCGGCCCGGTGGACACGGCCTTCGGCTTCGCCAGCCGCCGCGATACGACGGCGACCACCGGCGATCCGTTGATCCTCACGGGCCTGGCGTCGTCGTCCTACCTGCCCGAGTTCGAGGGCGACATCCGGGTCAATGAATTGTTCGCCGAAGCCTCCGCCCCCCTCCTGGCGGACCTTCCGCTGGTTCATCGGCTGGTCTTCAACACGGCCGTGCGGGTGGCTCACTACAATCTGGACGCCGTCGGCACGACGGTCAGCTACCGCGCCGGGTTCCAGTGGCATCCGATCGAGGATCTGCGGGTTCGCGCCGAATACGCCCGGGCCCAGCGCGCGCCGGATATGAGCGAACTCTACTCGCCCCCGCGTGACGACGCCGACACCGTTACAGACGTTTGCAGCGGCGTCACCGCCACCACCGTTGGCATCATCGCCCAGAACTGCCGCGCCGATCCGCGGATTGCAGCCGCCATCGCGGCCGCCGGCGACGGCACCTTCCGGCAAGTGACCCGTTCAATCCAGGGCCCCAATGCGGGCAACCCGGACCTATTCGAGGAAACGGCCGACACCTTGACGGTGGGGATGGTCTATAGGCCCGCCTTCATCCCTGGGCTGGAAGCCAGCATCGACTACTATGACATCCAGATCAGCGATGTGATCACCTCCCTCACCAACGAATCGATCCTGTCTGGCTGCTACACAGATCCGGCGGGCATCACCAACCAGTACTGCGGCATCATCACCCGCAACGCCGACGGCCAGTTGGTGCGGATTCTGAATCAGGAAGAAAACCTGAACGGGATGCGTGCGCGCGGGATCGATATGGCGCTGGACTATCGTTTCGACCTTGATCGTTGGCAGGTGCCGGGGGACTTCCGGGCGAGCCTGATCTACACGCGCCGCCTGGAACTCAGCACCGAGTTCAACAGCATCACCAGCGTCGAGGTGATCGAGGAGGTCGGCGAAGTCGGCAGTGCGGAAAACGAGGCCCGCTTCAACCTTGCCTGGTCCGACGACAACTGGAGCCTTCGCTGGACGACACGCTACATCGGCGAGGTCGTGGATGATCTGGATCGCGTGGAGCTGGCCGCAACGATGGGCTGGACCAATCCCCTCTATCTCCACGTCGACGAGTACTGGCGTCATGACCTGAGCGCGAGCGTGACTCCGTTTCCCGAAAACCCGCGGATCCGGATCTTCGGGTCGCTGCGGAACATCTTCAACGAGTACGGCCCGTTCCTGCCGTCGGGAACCACCCACGGCAATGATTTCAACTACAACTCATCCTACGGCGTAACCGGCCGGGCCATGTCCATCGGCCTGCAAGTCGAGTTCTAGGAACCAGCCAAGCAGCCGTCTGATCCGCCGGATCGGACGGCTGTCATTGCGCTAGATTGCGATCAGGGCCCGCCGGGCGTGTCTTCATCATCCAGGAAGATGCGCTCGGCGGCGCCGTCGAGGTCATCATACTGGCCGCTCTTGAGCGACCACATGAAAGCCCACACCGCCCCCGCCCCAAAAACCAGCGCAAGCGGTATCAGAAAGATCAGGCTGCTCACGCTGCCGCTCCCAGAGCGGGCGACGACGGCGCCGGCGCCTGCGCCTTGACCGGTTCAATTGACGCTAACGGTTTCGGCCCCTGCTTGAGCCGCATGGCGTTGGCGACCACGATGATCGATGACAGCGACATGGCCAGCGCCGCGATCAGCGGCGTCACCTGGCCGGCCACTGCGATCGGCAGGGCGATGAGGTTATAGCCGATAGACAGGGCGAAGTTCTGGCGGACCAGCTGGCCAGCCCGGCGCGCCACATCAACGGTGATCGGGACGGCGTCCAGCCCCTTGTGCAGGAACACGAAATCAGCGGCGTTGCGGCCGATGTCGGCGGCGTCCGCCGGCGCCATCGAAACGTGGGCCGCCGTCAGGGCGGGCGCATCGTTCAGACCGTCGCCGACCATCAGCACCTTGCGCCCCTGGGCGGCCAGCTGATCCAGCCGGGCGACCTTGCCAGCGGGCAGAAGCTCGGCGGCGTAGTCTGAAATACCCAGCTTGGCGGCCACGGTCGCCACGGCTGCAGGGGCGTCGCCGGACAGGATCAGAACCCGAGCTCCCAACGCCTTCAACGCCCCGACCGCCTGAGCCGCATCGGGCCGAAGCTCGTCCTCAAGCATAAATCTGGCGACCAGCCGACCATCGCGCGACAGGACGGTTCCCGCCGCCGCGCCTCCCCGGCCCCGCTCGACAGCCCATTCGGCGCGGCCAAGTCGGTAGCAGTGTCCATCGATGACACCCTCGATGCCCAGGCCCGGGTGTTCGCTGGCGGCCGTCAGATCCAACGCCGTCACCGGCGCCGCCGCTGCGATCGCACGCGATGCCGGGTGGTTCGACCGTGCCGCCAGGAAGCCGGCGACCGATAGGTCCGCCGGTCTGATCTCGTCGGCGTTGACCAGGCGCGGGCGCCCCAGCGTCAGGGTGCCGGTCTTGTCGAAGACCACGGTGTCGACCCCCGCCAGCCGCTCCATCCCGGCGCCGTCCTTGACCATGACGCCTGCTTCGAACAGGCGGCTGGCGGCCATGACCTGGACCATCGGCACGGCCAGGCCAAGCGCGCACGGACAGGTGATGATCAGAACCGCGATGGCCACGGTGATCGCCTGATGCCAGTCGCCCCCAATCCACAGCCAGCCCAGAAAGGTGAGGAAGGCGGCGGCATGGATCACCGGCGAATAGAGCGACGACGCTCGGTCCGCGATGCGTCGGTAACTGGCGCGCCCGCCCTCCGCCGCCTCCATCAGACGCATCATCTCGCCCAGGAACGAATTCTCGGCCCGGGCCGTGGCGGTTATCACCAGCGGCGCCGACAAATTGAGCACCCCGGCCTGGATCTCGGCGCCGGGCTCGACGCGCCGCGGCTCGCTTTCACCGGTGGCGATAGCGCAGTCCAAATCGGACGCCCCCTCCTCCACCTGACCGTCAACCGGCGCGCGGTCTCCCGCTGCCAGGAGGATACGCATGCCGGGCTCGATTTGGGCCACCGGCAGGTGCTCGCGCCGCCCGTCAGCGCGCATCACTGTAGCCCCACGCGGCGCCAGCCGCGCCAGGCCACTGACGGCTGTGCGCGCCCGGTCTCGCATTACATGATCCAGCGTGCGGCCGATCAGCAGGAAGAACAGCAGCGAGATCGAGGCGTCGAAATAGGCATGCTCGCCGTTCTGGATGGTGTCGTAGAGGCTGAGCCCGAAGGCTAGGCTGACTCCGATCGAGATCGGCACATCCATGTTGGTGCGACCGCGCCGCAACGCCGACCAAGCCGATTCAAAGAAGATCCGGCCTGCATATAGCAGGCATGGAAAGGCGATCGCCGCCGAGATCCAGTGAAACATCTGGCGGGTCTCGCCGTCCGCCCCGGACCAGACCGAGACCGACAGCATCATGATGTTCATTGCGCCGAAGCCGGCCACGCACAGGGCGCGGACCAGCCGGCCCAGTTCCGGATCCTTGGTCTCGTCGGCGACGCCGGCGAGATTGCCCTGGAAGCCCGCGCTATCCAGAGCAGCGATCAGATCGGGCGCTTCGTGGCCGCGCCAGGTCACGCTGACCCGCTTGGCGGTGAGGTTCATGCGCGCCGCCTCAACGCCCGGAACCTGAGCCAGCCCCTTTTCGATCTTGCCAATGCAGGCCGCGCAGCGCGCGCCGGGAACCGACAGGTCGGTCTGGAAACGACCGCCTCCGAGATCGCGGCTAGCCAGCCGGATCTCGTCGCGCAAACTCATCTGATAGCCTTGTAGCTATGCCAGGTGGCGTGGCCGAGCAGCGGAAAGATGATGATCAGCCCGACCAGGCCCGTCGCCAGCGCGATGGCGAACAGCACCATCACGATCACGCCCCACATCAGCATCACCGGCAGATTGTGGCTGACCATCGAAATGCTCGACCCAAGGGCGGTGAAGGCATCGACATCCTCGTCCAGCAGACGCGGGATGCCGAAACAGCTGATGGCGAAGGAAAAGGCCGCGAACAGCCCCCCAACCAGCGCCCCAACCGCCAGCATGGCCAGGCCGATCGGCGTTCCGGTGAGCATGGCGGTGATGTCCTCCAGCCCCGGGAAAGGCCGCAGTCCGAAGAACAGCGCGTAGATGATCGTCGCGGCCCGCACCCATAGCAGCATCAGCAGGCACAGTAGCGCCCCGGCGAACCAGATCTGACCGCCCGAGGCGGCCTTGACGAACAGCATCCGCTCAAGGCTGACCGGTCTGCCCGTCTCGATATCGCGGCTCTTCTGGTAGAGACCGACCGCCAGCAGCGGGCCGACGCACATGAACCCGGCCAGGGCGGGGAAAAGGATGTAATCCATGCGCAGCCAGAACAGGCCGCCGATCACCCCCGCCGAAATGACGAAGACCAACAGTCCGTAAAACAGGCTCGGCCCAGGCGTACGCCACAGGTCACGCCATCCGGCGCCGAGCCAGCCGAAGGCGGCCGACATCGGCAGATGGCGACGTCGGCGCTCAGCCAGGGTCTTGTGGTCCAGGGGTATGGTCGCGTCGGGGTTACCCATCGTCATGTCCTCAGCAGGCCGATCGCGCGGCGCGGTAGTCGCCACCTTCGCCGGCGGAGCGGCTATGGGCGACGCAGTCGGGTTGTGAATCCAGCGCGACCCAGACCAGGTGCGCGTTGGCCGCGACGATCACCGCCACGACCGCGCCGGCGATCACGGCGGAGATCAGCGGCCAGTTTCGCCGGCGCGCCGTCATCGCGCGCCGCTCCGATGCGCATCGACGTAGAGCGTCAGCATGCGGATCTCGGCGGGGCTCAGCCGTCCCTCCCAGGCCGGCATCTGTCCCTGACGACCGCCGTGTATGGTCTCATAGATGGCCTCGGCATCGCCGCCATAGATCCAGACGCGGTCCGTCAGGTTGGGGGCGCCCTGGCTGGTGTCGCCGCGACCGTCGACGCCGTGACACGATGCGCAGGTCGTGGCGAAGATCTCGGCCCCAGCCGGCAGGCGGGCCCGCTCGGTCGCACTTAGCTCCTGGCCCGACAGGGAACGAACATAGGCCGAGACGGCCTGGATCTGATCCCGATCAAGGGTGCCAAACACGCCAAAGGCAGACATCTGGGCCCGGCGGGTGTCCGGGTGGTCAGCATTGATGCCGACGCGGATGGTCTCGGCTATGGTTTCCGGATCGCCACCCCACAGTCGGGCGCTGGCGGTCAGATTCGGGAACCCTGGTCCACCCTGGCGATCCGCGCCGTGACAGGCGGCGCAGTTGTCTCCGAACAGGGTCGGAGCGACCTCATCAACATAGGCCATAAGTTCCGGGTCAGCGGCCAGGCTGGCGAAGTTCTCGTGGGCCAAGCGATCCGTAAAGGCGGCGCGCGCCGCTGCAGCCGTCTCGACCTGGGCGGTGACTTCGGCGCGATCGTTGAGCCCGAGAATGCCGCGGGTATAGCTGACGCCCAGCGGCCACGCCGGCGCCAACACCCAGTAGATCACTGAAAACAAGGTTGCGGCCGCCAGGAAAAACAGCACGACCTTGGGGATCGGGGTGTCCAGTTCCTTGATGCCGTTCCATTCATGGCCGGTCGTCTTCTGACCGGAGGGGACGTCGTGTTCCGGCTCGTCCATCACGGTTCCTCGGGCGTGTCATCCTCATTGAGGATGCTGTTCTTGGCTTGGGTGAAACGGGCGCGGTTCGAAGGCCACAGGGCGTAAATCAACACGGCGACAGCCATACCGATCAGATAGAACAGGCCCCAGCTCTTGGAGATGGCGACGAAGGTGTCGTGGCTCAGGTCCATCGCCTCAGCCCTCCGGATCCTGGCGGTGCGCCGCGTCGGTCAGGCCGCCCAGGATCTGAAGATAGGCGACCACGGCATCCATCTCGGTCAGGCGCTGGGCGTCTCCGTCAAAGGTGCGGATATGCGTCTCGGCGCCGTAGCGTTGGCGGACATCGCCCGCCCCAGCACTGTCCGGGCTGGCCTGGGCGCGCGCATCGGCTTCGGCGTTGGCGATCATGTCGTCGGTGTAGGGCACGCCGACACCCCGCTGAGCGGCCAACCGTCGCCCGAGATCGCTGGTGCGCAGTTGGGCCTCGTCCAGCCAGCCGTAGCGCGGCATCACCGAAGCCGGGACCACGTCACGGGGGTTGACCAAGTGCCGGACATGCCAGTCGTCCGAATACCGTCCGCCGATCCGCGCCAGATCGGGACCCGTCCGCTTGGAGCCCCAGAGCATGGGGTGGTCGTACTGAGACTCCACGGCCAGAGAATAGGGGCCGTAACGTTCGACCTCGTCGCGCAATGTGCGGATCATCTGCGAGTGGCAGGCCGAACAGCCCTCGCGGATGTAGATGTCGCGCCCGGCCAGCTCAAGCGGGGTATAGACCCGCATGTCCGGAGCGTCCTCGACCGTCTCGTCGATGGTGAACAGCGGTGCGATCTCGACCAGGCCGCCGATGCCGGAAACCACGATGATGGCCAACACGAAACCGATGGCGTTGCGTTCGAGTTTTCTGTGAACTTCGGGCATCTCTATTCTCCCGCCACCAGCACGGCATCAGGGCGGGCTGTGGGAACGTCGGCGGCTCCACCCGCCACGCCCTGACGGCTCATCCGGATGGTCATGATGATGTTGTAGAAGCCGACCACCGCGCCAATCAGGAAACACAGGCCCCCGACCATGCGGGCGATATAGTAGGGGTGCATGGCCTCGACGCTCTGCATGAACGAGTAGGCCAGGCCGCCGTTCTCGCCATAGGTGCGCCACATCAGACCCTGGATGATGCCTGAGTTCCACATCGCAAAGACGTAGATCACGGTTCCGATCAAGGCCAACCAGAAGTGCACCTCGACCAGCTTGGGCGAATACATCCGGGTCTGTTTCCACATCCAAGGCACCAGGGCGTAGAACGAGCCAAAGGTGATCATCGCCACCCAGCCCAGCGCGCCGGCGTGGACGTGGCCCACCGTCCAGTCAGTATAGTGTGACAACGAGTTCACCGCCCGGATGGCCATGAACGAGCCCTCGAAGGTGGACAGGCCGTAGAACACCGCCGCCACCATCATGAACCGCAAGGTCGCGTCGTCACGAACCTTGGCCCAGGCTCCATTCAGGGTGGCCAAGGCGTTGCCCGCCGAAGCCCATGACGGCACCAACAGCACGACCGAGAAGGTCATCCCCAGCGTCTGAACCCACTGCGGCAGCGCTGTGTAATGCAGGTGATGCGAGCCGGCCCACATGTACAGGAAGGTGATGCCCCAGAAGCTGATGATCGACAGCCGGTACGAGAAGATCGGCCGCTCCGCCCGCTTGGGCAGATAGTAGTACATCATCCCCAGGAAGCCGGCGGTCAGGAAGAAGGCCACGGCGTTGTGGCCGTACCACCACTGAGTCATGGCGTCCTGGACACCCGAGAAGGCCGAATAGCTCTTGAACTCGCCAAACGACGCCGGCAGCGCCAGATTGTTGACGATGTGAAGCACCGCCACGACCAGAATGAAGGCCAGATAGTACCAGTTGGCCACATAGATATGCGGCTCCTTGCGGCGCTGAAGCGTCCGCAGGAACAGGACGAAATAGACCACCCAGACGATGGTCAGCCAGATATCAGCGTACCATTCGGGCTCTGCGTATTCCTTGTTCTGGGTGATCCCCATCACATAGCCGGACGCCGCCAGCACGCAGAACAGGTTGAAGCCAAGCAGCACGAACCAGGGGCTGACCTGATCAGGCAGCCGCGCCCGCGATGTGCGCTGGACCACATGAAAGGAAGTGGCGATCAGGGCGTTGCCGCCGAAGCCGAAGATGACCCCGGACGTGTGCACCGGCCGCAGTCGCCCAAAGCTAGCCCAGGCCTGATCTACGAATGTCGCCTCAGGCCAGGCCAGCAGGGCCGCGACCCAGACGCCGACGAACATTCCCACAACCGCCCAGATCATCGCCAGGACGATGCCGACCTTGGTCGGGTCGTCGTAGTACTGGTTCAGCCGGTCTGGCGACGGATCGGCCGCGTAGTATTGCTGGCCAACCGCAAACATCAGGACCGCGGCGAACACCACCACGATCACGCCATGAACAGCCAGCAGGTCGCCGTTCATGGCGCCTCCGACTGTCATAGCCAGGCCCGCCGCCGCCAGCAGCCCCAGCACGATCATCGCGAGCTGGCGCTCGCCTGACGACAATTGCGCGATCATTTCGCCGCCGCCTTTCGTCTTGTCATTTCCATGCCCCCGTCCAGGCCGAGCAAAGGCGCGAGCTCGGCTCGGTTACCCGCCACGTCGGCCAGACTGTATCTATCCAGAATATCCATAAAGGACGTAAGGGCTTCTGCAAAGACACCTTTGAGCCTGCAGACCGGGGAAATTCGGCATTCCCCCTTGCCCATGCATTCGACCAGGCCGAAGTCCTCTTCGGTCGCACGAACCAGGGCGCCGACATTGATGTGAGCCGGCGGCTTCGACAGCCTCAAGCCGCCGCCCCGCCCCCGCACCGCCTCGACCAAATGCTGTTTGCGCAGGGTCTGGGCGACCTTGAGCAGATGATGGCGCGAGAGGTCGTAGGCATTCGCAATCTCTCCCACTGTCGCCCGCTGCTGCGGGTGGAGCGCCAGATAGACCAGCACTCTAAGGGCGTAGTCGGTGTGATAGGTTATCCTCATCGGAACGACTCTTCGGCCCGAACGCGCCCCGTACTGACAAGCGTCATCACCACCAGCAGCAGCGCCTTGGCCCCCTCCACCGCCACATAGATCAGGTGGTGCGGCGCCGATTCGACCGGCAGGCCGGCGATGATGCGGCCAACCCTCTCATCAAGTATCGGCAGCAACCAGAAGCTCTGGATCGCGAGACCGGCCCCCAAGAGAAAGACCAATCCCCAAGCAGCGACACGCACCCGGCTGAGCGCGGCGGTCATAGCCAGCAACACCCAAAGCCCCCACTCGACCTTGGAGGACAAGGCGAAGGTAACCCGCCCCACGTCCAGAGCCGTCGGCAAGTCGAGCGACGGGGCCTGGAATTTCACCGGCGTCGCCAGAAACGACACGCCAATGAGAACTCCGAGCCACAGCACTGCGACCAAGCCGGGAAGGCGGACCACGCGCCCTGTTCGATGGCCATCAAACTGGTATTCCATCTGCTGCTTCTAGGGCCCCGTGACGGACCGGGAAAGGCCCGATCTACGCCTTGCGACTCAATTGGAGGGGCTGGGCGCAACCCAGGCCCAGCGGGGGCCGGAGGCGCTCAGGCGCCCGCGCGCAGCATCAGTTCGACCAGGAAGGACGCGAAGGTTCCGACCAGGCCGATCAGGAAGGTCGTATAGGCGTAGGACAGATAGCGGTACTTCTTGTGCTGCAGAACCTGGCCGTTCTGATAGAGATCACGCGCCATGGCGCGATAGGTGGCTTCCTCCGAGCGCATGACCTCGATGATGTGATCGACATACTGGTCCTCGGGGATTCCGGTGAACGAACCAAAGAAGACGACATTGGTGTTGGGCTGAATCGTCGTCGGCGGCTTGAGGACCTTGGGTCGCAGCGCCAGGATCGAAAACACCGTCGCCAGGAATGAGAAGCCCGTCAGGATCAACAGCGGCGCTGTCACCTGGCCAGACGTGATTTCGCTAACGGCCAGCGTGAACACAACGAAGGTCGCACCCATCAGGATCGACGCCTTGGTGTCCGCCATTTCCGACAAGGTGACATGGCCCGACTGAGCCGTCGCCAGCAGGTTGTGCACCTCCTTGGGAAACTCGTAGTCGGGATGACCGACCGGCGGGCGCGTGGAGACGGCAGGCTTCTCTCTGGCCATCGAGCGATCCTCAATGAAGGTGCGATCGGAAACGGTGCAACGCCCGCTCTGACCGTTGACCCGGCAACACTAGACGCAATTTCATAGAGCCGACAACGACGCTTCGCCGGCGGAATTCGATCCGCTCTCGCTGCCTAGCTGGGGACGATGCGGCGGCTGGCGACATCGTAACTGGCCAGGACCTGAGGGTCCGCTGCGACGCCGAAATGGCTCACCAGGCGGCCCCCGGTCCATAGGTGCAGGGCGAAACCCGGATCCTCCGCAATGATGCGCGGCACAAGCGACCGGGTCCCATCTCCCTCTCGTGGCCCCAGGTCCAGCACCACTTGCGGCGCCGAGGACGGGGCGATGATCAGGGGGCGTCCCGCAAACTGGGTCGCGAGAGGTCGATGGATATGCCCGGCAACCAGAGCCAGCACCTGGGGAGCTCCATCCAACACCTCGCCCAGACGCCGCGACCAGGCCCCCTCCGCGTTCTCGTCCATCCAGGCGATACCGGTCCGGACGGGCGGGTGATGAAGCGCGATCAGCGTTGGCGTGGCGGGGCGCTCATCCAGGCAAGCTCGCAACCAGACGGCGCGCTGCTCGCAAAAGGCGCCGCCGTGAAGCCCGCGCTCTGTGGTGTCCAGAACGATGATCCGAAGATCCCCGATCTCAACCGCGTATTGGACAAATCCATCGTCGCGACGCGGCAGGTCGAAGGCCGCTAGCAATGAGTCGGAGTGATCGTGGTTTCCGATAACCGGCAGGATCGGCGCCTGCACCGGCGCCAAAAGGTCGTTCAACCGACCATAGGAGGATGCGGATCCGCCCTCACTCAGATCGCCTGTGGCAAGCACCAGGTCGGGTCCGATCTCAGTGAGCTTGTCCACCAGCTGAGCGAGGCGAGCGTCGTTGAACCTGGCCGAATCCGATGGGCCGATGTGCAGGTCCGTGATCTGGGCGATCAGCATGGCGGTTCCTGAAGACCTGATCTGGCCGGGAAGGCGACCGCAGATGAACATCCGCAAGAGCGCCGGGCCGCCTGCGGATGATGTCGGCAAAGACCGCTGCGTTCAAGCGCCCTGACAGTGAGCATCAAGCCTTGACGCCTTTGCCCTGTGCAATCTGAATCCGCCTCTCTAGGGTCAGTCCGCCTCTGTGAGGTTCGGCTTCAGGCGCGAACACGGCGAACCCAACCAACCTTCTGGGGAGGAGGCGAATGTCCATGTGGGCGAGACTGAAAAACCTCGGATCGGCTGCGTCGCCTGCATGGCTGGGGGTTGCGGCCGTCGTCGTCATGGTCATCCTGCAAGTCGTCGGCCTGCCAATCATCGACCGCATCGGCTTGGCGACGTTTGACGCCTATCAACGCGCTGCGCCTCGTCCGTACGAGGACGCGCCGGTGCGGATCGTCGACATCGACGACGAATCGATCCGACGCCTCGGTCAGTGGCCCTGGCCGCGCGATCAGGTGGCCATGCTGACAGATCGGCTCGCCGAGGCGGGAGCCGCCGTCATCGCATACGATGTTGTCTTCTCTGAGCCGGACAGAACCTCGCCAGCGCGTCTGGCCGCCCAGATCGAAGCACAGGGCGATCTTCAGGCCGCATCGGTTCTGGCTCGCCTGCCAGATCCAGACCAGACGCTCGCCGACGCCATCGGCGCCTCGCCGACTGTCCTGGGCTATTTCCTGACGCACGACGGCGACGCCCTTGCGCCCGGGCCACGGGCTGGAATCGCGATCGCAGGATCGACACCGTCCCGTCTGCCGACCTTTTCAAACGCGATTTCGCCCCTGCCCGGCCTCGCCGAGCACGCGACTGGCAGTGGGTTCGTCAGTACGGTCGGCGATGCTGACGGAATCGTACGTCGCGCGCCGCTTGTCGCCAGGCAGGGCGATCAACTGCTGCCGAGCCTGGCGCTGGAATCCTTGCGCGTGGCGCAACAGGCCGGCGCGATCATCATCAAGACCAGCGACGCCAGCGGCGAGTTCGGGGGCGACGGGTCGGACATCGTGGCGCTGCGCGTTGGCGATTTCGAGATTCCGACCACCGGCGAAGGCGAGATGTGGATTCGCTACACCGCGCCTCAGCGATCGCGGGTCGTTTCCGCTTGGCGGGTGATGCAGGACGACATGACGCCGGACGAGCTTCAAGCCGCCTTCGCTGGTCAGATCGTGTTTGTAGGGACCGGCGCCATAGGACTGCGCGACCTGGTCGCCACACCGATCGAGGAGCGAGCGCCAGGCGTCAGCATCCACGCCCAGGCCGTCGAACAGGCCATACTCGGTCAGTACCTGACTCGGCCCGACTGGGCGCCTGGCCTGGAACGGATGCTGCTTCTGCTCGGCGGATTGGCGCTGGCCTTCGTATTGCCGAAGATCGGGGCATGGCGCAGCGCCGTCGCAGGTTCAGTGGCTGTCGCCGGCATACTGGCAGTCAGCTGGTGGGCGTTTCAGGCCAGAAACTTCCTGATAGATCCGACGTGGCCGATCCTGGGTCTGGTCTCGACCTACGGCGTCGTGACTCTTTCGACCTACGTTCGCGAAGAGCGCCGTCGGGCTTTCATCCACGGCGCCTTCGACCGATATCTGTCCCCCGAAATGGTCAAGCGGATCGTCGCCGACCCCGAGCGCCTCGAACTTGGCGGCGAGGAGCGGGAAATGACGGTGCTGTTCTGCGATATTCGCGGCTTCTCGCGGATGTCGGAAGGGATGGCTCCGCAGGAGATCATTCAGTTCCTCATCTCCTTTCTGACGCCGATGTGCGACATTTTGCTGGAGCGCAAAGCCACGATCGACAAGTTCATTGGCGACGCCATTCTGGCGTTCTGGAACGCGCCGCTCGACGATCCGGATCAACACGCCAACGCTGCACGTGGCGCGCTGGGCATGGTCTCGGCCTTGAAGGTGCTCAATGAGGAGATGCCGGCTCATTCAGCGGCGGCCTGGCCTGGAGAGGTCAAGATCGGCATCGGTCTGAACAGCGGCCGTTGCTGCGTGGGCAACATGGGCGCGGCCCAGCGCCTCTCCTACTCATTGATCGGCGATACGGTGAACCTTGCTTCGAGGATCGAGGGGCTGACAAAATATTACGGCGTCTCGATCGCAATAGGCTCCGGCCTGCAGGCTCAATTGCCAGGGTTTGCGATGATCGAGCTTGACCGGGTCAGGGTGGTCGGCCGCGACGCGCCGGAGACCTGGCCAACGATCCGGCGTTCATCACCTTCGCGAAGGGACACGCCGATCTGCTTGAAGCCTACCGCGCCCGCGATTGGAAAGGCGCCCGGCGACGGCTCAAATCACTGAGCGACCCTGCCGCCCGCCTCGGATTGACCCAGTTGCACGACCTGATCGCAGAGCGGATCAAGGTGTTTTCAAAGAACGACCCCGGACCCGAATGGGATGGCGTCTTTCAGGCAACCGGAAAATAGACCCGCAGCCAGCCTTCAAGCCGCGCCGCCGGGGTCCCCAGGCTAGTAGAGCTCAATGAGGTCAAGGACGCCGTTGATCATGTCGGCGCGCGGCAGGAGATCGATCTCGCTATCGCGACCAAAGTGGGCGGGGTCGCCCAGTAGAGCCATCAACCGCGCTGTGCCGTGGTCAGACAGGAGAAAAGGGCCGATCGGCGGCTGGTCCGGTCCCGGCACATAGACTGCGTAGCCGACCGATTCGACGGCCACGGTGCGTTCCCCTGCCGTGACATCGATCGCGCCGGCTGGTTCCCCCGGGACACCTGCGCCGGGGCCGCGCAGCACGATCAGCGACGCCGTCGCGGGGTCCGAGGCCGCGACCGGGGCTGCGACGGCTTCATCGTTGAAGATCCGAACAGCATCCTCTCCGACCACACCCTCGACGATCGTGCCGCGTACGCCGATCGAGGCGACCGGTGTGCGGATTCCAGACTGTCCCGGACGACGACGGGTCGGAGCCCCCGAGACGAACCGGAAGGAGCCGCGAGCCACATTGCCGCCGACCTCGCTGGCTGAACGGCTTGGATCATAGACAAACCGGTCGATCGTCAGACGCGCATTCTCGCCGACCTGAAAACTGGTGCCGTCGAGCAGCAGGATCTGCAGGTGGCTCGCTCGTCCGGTTTGGACGGGATTGCCGATCGAAATGCGCTCCCTGACCCGCGCACGGTGCACCGCCGGCTCGGCCTGAGTTGACATGCGGACGTCATTGACGACCGCGGCGTTCTCGCCAATGGACTGCGCCGCGGCTGGAAAAGCCGCAGCGGCCAGCAGGGCGCCGAGCGCCATCCGAACTCCGATACGGACCATGGTCGGGCTCCTCATTGGCCGAAGCGATAGACAAGGCGCAGCTCGGCGCCAAAGCTGCTGTAGTCCTCCATCATGCTGGCGTCGTCGTACCAGCGCGCGGAGTAGGTGGTGGCGGCCTCCAGCGACAAGCCGTCCCGCGCCAGGGGAACGCCGACCCCGGCTCTCAAATACACACGCGTCTCACGTCGATCCGGGGCCAGGACCGTGTCATCGTAGTCCGCATACCGCAGAACGCCGGACGCCCGAAAATAGGCATCGTGGTCCGGGATCGGCGTCTGCATCGCGGCGAAAACACGACCGGCCACGTAGCCGAGCTCCAGCTGCTTCGCGTCCTTGGCCTCGATCGCCGCGCCAGCGGTCCAGAGGCGCTCGGCGGTGGTCGCGCGGGAGTAGGTGAAGCCGACTTCGTAGCGGCCACCATCTCGCTCGGTGGGAATCAGGACGGATTGGTAGTCTTGATCGACAGCTGTGAGGTTGACCCTCCATCGGCTGTCTTCGCCGCCGACGCTGTATTCGGCCTCAGCGCCGTACTCTGTCAGAAACGCGTCGCCCAGAACGATGGCGTGCCGAACCACGGCCCCGCCCGAGATCTGACGGTCTGGTCCGCCCAGGTAGGCCGCATAGCCTGCCCGCACGGCGCCTAGGTGAAAGTCAATGTCCGGGCCAGACATGCTGTTGCTCGATTGCAGGGATGCGCTTGCATAGCCGTGACCCGAGCGTCTGGATGCGAACCGCGCATTGATGTCGGCCGAGCCGACCAAAGCAGCGCCGCCGTCCCGGATCGGCGGAAAAGGCGCCGTATCGAACTGGATGGTCAGCGCCCCATAGGCGTCGCTTTCATACCCCAAGCCGATTGACAGCGATCCGGTCACGCCGTCGCCGTTGGAGCGCGCCGCCCTGCTTGGAACCGGTCCACAGGCTTGGCGAGTCTCGTTCCAACCGGCCAAGCCAGAATCGTGAACCATGGCCATCTGATAGGCGCCGCGCTGCGGGTCTCCCAATCGGCAAAGGACGCTGGCGTAATACAGCCTCACCTCATCGGACCCCCGGCCCGATCTCAGCAGGAGCGAGCGCTCCAACGTCACCGCAGCGCCCGTGATATCGCCAGAGCCAGCCTGGCGGCGCGCCAACGCCAGCGCACCGGCGTCGGTCTCGGTGGCCGAAATCAGCGCGTCAATATCTGCACCGCGGGCATCCTGCGCAGCGGCCCCGCCGGCATGGCAGACCATGGCCATCGCAACAGCTGCGAACAGTTTCCAATGGACTCTAGTCACCCGCTACCCCTCAACTTCCCAGAGCAGTTTAGAACGGACGCCGTATTTGCGATAGGGGCGGCCGAATTGGCGTCCTTCGCCCTACTTCGCGGGGCAAGGCGTTCCGATGACAGCAGGTCGTCGCGATGGCCCCACCCCAGAACGCACGACACACGTTTTGGGTCGGCTACGTCAATCCGCAAGGCGACCGACAGCGATCCTGCTTGGAGGCGCCGGGCCGACATGGCAGACACATCAGCATAGGAAACGCGCACGACGACCCGCGGCGAAACGCGGGCGTCGTGCCTGTCAGGAAGGCGCGGCGCCATGCTCGGCTGGTCAGCCCATGTCGATACGTTTGCCCGTGATCACCTGCCGCCGCGAGCGCAGTGGCCAGATTTGAATCTTGGCGGCTTCAACTATTGCGAACAGCTGAATGCGGCGGTCGAGTTGACGGATCGGCAGGTTGAGCGCGGCTTTGGCGACCGCACGGCCCTGATCGGCAATGGCCGCCGGCGCACCTACAAGGAGCTGACCGACTGGTCCAATCGTCTGGCCCACGCCCTGATCGAGGCCTACGGCGTCAGGCCCGGCGACCGCATCCTTATCCGCTCGGCCAACAATCCGGCCATGGTCGCCTGCTGGCTGGCCGCGACCAAGGCCGGGGCGGTGGCGGTCAACACCATGCCGATGCTGCGCGCCGGCGAACTGGGCCAGATCGTCGACAAGGCCGAGATCAGCCTGGCCCTGTGCGACACCCGGCTGATGGACGAACTGGTCGCCTGCGCCAAGGACAGCGGCTTTCTGAAAAAGGTGGTCGGCTTCGACGGCACCGCCAACCACGACGCCGAGCTGGACCGGATCGCGCTGGACAAGCCGGTGACCCCGGTCGCGGTTGAGACCGGCCGCGACGACGTGGCCCTGCTGGGCTTCACCTCGGGCACCACCGGCTCGCCCAAGGCGACCATGCACTTCCACCGGGACCTGCTAATCATCGCCGACGGCTATGCGAAAGAGGTGCTCAAGGTCACGCCGGACGACATCTTCGTCGGCTCGCCGCCGCTGGCCTTCACCTTCGGCCTGGGCGGACTGGCGATTTTCCCCCTACGGTTCGGCGCAGCGGCGATCCTGCTGGAGACGGCGTCTCCGGCCAATATGATGGAGATCATCGAGACCTATCGCGCCACCGTGGTCTTCACCGCGCCGACCGCCTATCGGGCCATGCTGGCGGGGATGGAGGCGGGCGCAGACCTGTCGTCGCTGCGTGTCGCCGTCTCGGCCGGCGAGACCCTGCCGGCCCCGATCTTCGAGGCCTGGACCGCCAAGACCGGCAAGCCGATCCTGGACGGAATCGGCTCGACCGAGCTGCTCCACATCTTCATCTCCAACCGGCTGGACGACGCCGCCCCGGCCCGCACCGGCCTGCCCGTCGGCGGCTATGAGGCGCGCATCGTCGATGACACCATGAACGAACTGCCGCGCGGCGAGGTCGGGCGGCTGGCCGTGCGCGGGCCGACCGGCTGTCGTTATCTGAACGACACGCGCCAGGCGGCCTATGTTCGGGACGGCTGGAACCTGACCGGCGACACCTTCGTCCAGGACGCGGACGGCTATTTCCATTTCGTCGCCCGCTCGGACGACATGATCATTTCTGGCGGCTACAACATCGCCGGCCCCGAGGTCGAGGCGGCGCTGCTGGCCCATCCCGACGTGGCCGAATGCGCCGTCATCGGCGCCGCCGATGAAGATCGCGGCCAGATCGTCGAGGCCCATGTCGTCCTGAACGACGGCGCCGCTCCGGACGGCGAGACCCGGCTAAGGCTTCAGGACTACGTCAAGGCGACCATTGCGCCCTACAAATACCCCCGTTCGATCCGCTTCACCGATGCCCTGCCCAAGACCCAGACCGGCAAGATCCAGCGTTTCCGCCTGCGCGAGGGAGCCTAGCCGCCCGACGGCAAAAACGGTGAGAAGGTGATGACCGTGAAGCTGTCGCGGATGTGAGGCCGGGTCTGGACCGACTTGGTCACGAAGGTGCCGATGTCCAGATCCTTGGGCAGGTTGAACTTGGCCAGAAGGTCGTACTGGCCCGAGGTCGAATAGACCTCCGAGACATATTCGACATGATCGACAATATCGGCCGCCACGTCGTTGGCGTGGCCCAGCTCGCATTTGATGAAGACGAAGATGACGGTCATCATGGCGGCGGCCTCGGAACGGTTGAGCGCCCTGACTAGCGGAGGACGCGGTGGCGAGGAAGGGCGAAGCGGCGCTGGATCTGGAAGCCCAGTACAACAATCGCGCCCTGTGCCCCGACCATCCGGCGGTGATGGCGCGGTGGAAGGCGTCGGCTCAGGCGGCGCGGGTGACGCACTCCCCGCACGAGTTCGCCTATGGTCCGGGCGAGCGGGAGCGGTTGGATCTGTTTTCCGCGGGCGAGGGACGGCCGGTCGCGGTCTTCCTGCACGGCGGCTACTGGCAGGCGCTGGACAAGAGCTGGTTCTCCGGCATCGCGCCCGCCCTTCTCGCCCACGGCGTCGGCCTGGCTGTGCCGAGTTATGACCTGGCCCCACAGGTCAAGCTGGCGACCATTCTGGACCAGATGCGCGCGGCGCTGGACGCCATCACCGATCTGAGCGGGGCGCCGCCGGTGGTCTTCGGCCACTCCGCCGGCGGGCACATGGCCGCCGCCATGCTCAGTGAAGGCAGGAGTTCTGCTGCTGTGGCGATGTCCGGCGTGTTTGAATTGGCGCCGCTGATCCCGACCTCCCTGAACGTCGCCCTGAAGATCGACGAGGCCGAGGCCGCCGCCCTGTCGCCCGCGGGCTGGCCCGCGCCCGCAGGCGCTATCCTGGACTGCATCGTCGGCGGCGCCGAGAGCGCCGAGTTTATCCGTCAGAGCCGCGACATGGCCCGTCGCTGGGGCGATCAGGGCGCCACGACCCGCTTCGAAGCCCTGACCGGCCTGGACCATTTCACCATCCTGGACCCGTTGTTCGACCCGGACAGCGCCCTGATTCAGCGCATTGCCGGACTGACCGCCTAGCCGCCCGCCGCGAACATCGGCCCGCCGCGCCAAGCGGGGTAGCCGTAGCCGTTGATCAGGACCAGATCGATGTCGGACGCTCGCAGGGCCACGCCCTCGTCGAGCAGCGCCCGCCCTTCATCGGCCAGGGCAGCGGCGATGCGGCGCTGGATCTCGTCCGGCGAGATCGCCCGGCGGGTCAAGCCCTTCTCGGCCGAGGCCGCCTCGACGATGGCCACGACTTCCGGGTCGACCTCCCGCCGTCCATCAACATAGCGGTAGTAGCCGGCCCCGGTCTTACGTCCCAGTCGTCCCGCCTCGCACAGGCGGTCGGCGATGACGACATAGCTCTCGGCGGGGTCTCGCGTGGCGGCGGCGCGCTTCCTGCGGGCCCAGGAAATATCGAGGCCCGCCATATCGTTGACGGCATAGGGCCCCATGGGAAAACCGAACGCCTCCATCGCCGCATCCACCTCGTGCGGCAGGGCCCCCTCCTCCAGCATGACGTCCGCCTCGCGGCGATAGGCCGTGTACAGACGATTGCCGATGAAACCCTCGCAGACGCCCGCCACGACCCCCAGCTTGCCCAGCCGTTTGACCACCGCCAGGGCCGTGGCCAGGGTCTCGGGCGATGTCGTGGCAGTCCGCACCACCTCCACCAGCCGCATGACATTGGCCGGCGAGAAGAAGTGAAGGCCGACGAACAGCCCGGGGTTCGCCACCGCCTCGGCCAGGCGGTCGGGGTCCAGATAGCTGGTGTTGGTGGCCACGATGGCGTCCGACCGCACGATGCCGGACAGCTCGGCCAGCAGGACCGTCTTGACCGCGTGATCGTCGAACACCGCCTCGATCACCAGATCGCAATCGGCCAGATCGGTGCGCGCCGGCGAGACGCTCAGGCGGCGCGTCTGATCAGCGGCCTGATCTTCAGAAATCCGCCCCGAGGCGCGCGCCTTGTCGATCAGCCCTTCGATGCGCGCCCGCCCGGTATCGGCCGCCGCCGCATCCTGTTCCACCACCACGACCGGCCAGCCGGCGCTGAGGAAGGCCGCTGCGATCCCGGCCCCCATCAGCCCGGCCCCGACCACGCCGACCGTCTCGATCTGACGTGGCTGAACGCCCTCCAGGCCCGGCACCCTGGCCGCCTCCCGCTCGGCGGCGAAAACATGGCGCAAGGCCCTCGACTGGTCCGAGCCCAGCCGTTCGAGGAAGGCGGCGCGCTCCAGCGCCAGCCCTTCGTCCAGCGGCGTTTCAGCCGACGCCAGCACCAGCCGGGCCGCGACGCAGGGCGCGATCTGGCCGCGCGCCTTCTTTTCGATGGCGGCGAGGCGAGCCTGGGCGGTTTCGGAATCATAGGCGGGCAGGGTCTGCTCGCCCGTCCGCCTCGGAGCCGTTCCGATCAGGGTGCGAGCGAAGGCCTTGGCGTCCTCCAGCAGATCTCCCTGGGCGATCCGGTCCACCAGGCCGACCGCCTGGGCCTGATCCACGTCGATGCGCTCGCCGCCCGCCGCCATCTGGATGGCGACTTCGACACCAACCAGACGCGGCAGCCGCTGGGTCCCGCCCGCGCCGGGGATCAGCCCCAGCTTGACCTCCGGCAGGCCGAACTGCGTCCCCGCCGCCGCGATGCGCGCATGACAGGCCAGGGCCAACTCCAGTCCGCCACCCAGAACCCTGCCGTACAGGGCCGCGATCACGGGTTTGTCCGAGGCCTCGAGGAGTGCACAGACCTCCGGCAGGATCGGCGGCGCGGGTGGCTTGCCGAACTCCTTGATGTCCGCGCCTGCGACAAAGGTACGGCCCTCGCAGGCCAGGACGACCGCGCCGATATCCGGGTTGTCGTTCGACTCGACGATAGCCTTGGCGATGCCACTCCGCACCGCCTGCGACGCCGCATTCACCGGCGGATTGTCGATCAGGATGACGGCGATGGGGCCGTCCCGTTCGAGCCTGACGGCCATCACTCCGGTACGACCGCGATGGCCTGGATCTCGACCAGGGCCTCATCCTCGATCAGGCCCGAGACCTCGACCACGGCCATGGCCGGAAACACCCGCCCCATGGTCGCCTTCCAGGCCGCGCCGATCTCCTTCAGCGAAGCCGAATAGGCTTTCCGGTCCGTCACATACCAGGTCATCGTCGTGACGTGCTCTGGCCCCGCGCCCGCCTCGGCCAGAATGGCCACGACATTCTCCAATGTCTGGCGGACTTGGCCGGGCAGATCGTGGACCTCGAACCTGCACTGGCTGTTCCAGCCGATCTGACCGCCGACGAAGACCTGACGGCCGCGCGCCTCGATGCCGTTCGAATAGCCGATCGGACGTGCCCAACCCTCCGGCTGGAGAATGCGGTGCGGGGTGTCGGTCATGAGGTGGGTCCTGAATTCCTTCTCCCCTTGCGGGAGAAGGTGGCCCCCGAAGGGGGTCGGATGAGGGGTCGCGCGAACCTCTCATCCTGAGCGCGGCGGCTCGGCGAGGCGCGGACAGGCCAGTGCGACCCCTCATCCGTCATGCTTCGCACGCCACCTTCTCCCGCAAGGGGAGAAGGAAATCGGGAGGCGTTCGTCATCGCGCCGCCGCCTTCATCAGCTCGCGGCCGATGATCAGTTTCTGCACCTCGGTGGCGCCCTCATAGATGCGCAGGGCCCGGATCTCGCGGTACAGCCGCTCGGTGATTTCCCCGGCGCGCACACCCCGGCCGCCGAACATCTGCAGGGCCTGATCGATCACCCACTGGGCGTTCTCAGTGGCGGTCAGCTTGGCCATCGCCGCCTCCTTGGTGGCGTTCAGCCGTTGCACGTCGCGCCGCCAGGCGGTGCGCATGACCAGGAGCGAGGCCGCGTCGATGGCCGTCGCCATGTCGCCCAGGGTGCTTTGCGCGGTCGGCAGATCGGCCAGGGTGGCGCCGAACATCGGGCGAGCGCGGGCATGGGCGACCGCCTCGTCCAGCGCCCGGCGCGCGAAGCCCAGCGCCGCCGCCGCCACCGACGGGCGGAAGATATCCAGCGTCCGCATCGCCAGTTTGAAGCCCTCGCCGGGGCGTCCCAAAAGGTTCTCAGCCGGCACACGACAGCCGTCGAAACGGATGCGCGCCAGCGGATGCGGGGCCAGGGTCTCGATCCGCTCGACGACCTCGAAGCCGGGCGTATCGGCGAAGACGACAAAGGCCGAGATGCCGCGTGTGCCCGGCGCCTCGCCGGTGCGGGCGAACACCGTATAGACGTCGGCGATGCCGCCGTTGGAGATGAAGATCTTCTCGCCGTCCAGCACATAGGCGTCGCCGTCCAGCCGGGCCGAGGTGGTCATGGCCGCCACATCCGATCCGGCCTCCGGCTCCGTCAGGGCGAAGGCGGAGATCAACTCTCCGGCTGCAATGCGCGGCAGAATATCGGCCTTGATCGCTTCGGACCCCTCCAGGCTGATGGCCCCGGTGCCCAGCCCCTGCATGGCGAAGGCGAAGTCGGCCAGACCGTCGTGCCAGCCCAGGGTCTCGCGCGTCACGCACAGGGTCCGGCTGTCGATCTCTTGCGACGCCCCGCCATAGGCCGCCGGCACGCAGGCCCGCAGGAAGCCGCCCTGACCCAGTCGCCGCACCAAGGCCTTACAGGCGGCGTCGGCGTCGTGGTGGTCGATCTCCCCCAGCCCACCGCCGGCGATGAAGGCGTCCAGATCCGCCGCCAGCGCCCGGTGCTCATCGTCCAGGAACGGCCAGTCCAGATGTTCGCGCGAAGGGCCGGTCAGCATCAGTTGCCCTCGAACCGGGGCTTCTCCTTGGCCGCAAAGGCCTCGAAGGCGCGGCGGAAATCGCCGGTGGCCATACAGATGGCCTGGGCCTGGGCCTCGGATTCGATCATCTCATCGATGCCCATCGACCATTCCTGATCCAGCATCTTCTTGGTCATGGCATGGGCGAACCAGGGGCCGTCAGCCAGCCGCCGAGCATAGGTCTGAGCCGCCTCAAGCAAGCCCTCGCGCGGATGCAGCGCGTTGTAGAAGCCCCAGGCGTGGCCCTCTTCGGCGCTCATCGCCCGGCCGGTGAACAGCAGGTCCGCCGCCCGGCCCTGGCCGATGATGCGCGGCAGGATCCCGCAGGCGCCCATATCCGCCCCGGCCAGGCCGACCCGCGTGAACAGAAAGGCGGTCTTGGCCTCGGGCGTCGCCATCCGGTGATCCGACGCCATGGCCAGGATCGCCCCGGCCCCGGCGCAGACGCCGTCGACCGCCGCGATTACTGGCTGAGGGCAGGCCCTGATCTGGCGCACCAGATCGCCGGTCATGCGGGTAAAGGCGATCAGGTCTGGCATCGCCATCCGGGTCAGCGGCTCGATGATCTCGAATACATCGCCGCCCGAACAGAAGTTGTCGCCGGCCCCGGTCAGGACCACCACCCGCACATCGCTGGCATGGGCCAGGTCGCGGAACAGGTCGGTCAGCTCCTGATAGCTGTCGAAGGTCAGCGGGTTTTTCTTGTCGGGCCGGTCCAGGGTGATGGTCGCCACCCGGCCGTCAGCGTCGGTCTCAAAGCGAAAGGTCTTGGCCTTGTGGTCCTTGAAGGCGCGGCGCTTGGCCTGCATGGCGTTGGTCATTCGTGTCCCTTCGGGAGGCGCGCGCGCCTATTGGAATTTTCGCTTTCTAAAAGCCGCGACGTCCTGAGACGAAAGCTTGAACCACTCTCCGTTCGCTCTTCTATCGGCAAACCTCCGATGCCAGTAAGCCTCAATCCCAACGGGATCGTCGGTCCTGATTGAATGAAGCAACTCAGCCTTATCCGGCAAGGCTACTGTGATCTGCTTTACCCGGCGCTCTAGGTCGTCGCTGCGCCCAATCTTACAGAAACCCCCGGAGCGGATCAGGTAGACGAAGCCCTCCCGCACCTTGGTGCTTCGCTGCGCGATGGGGGGCGAAGCACTCGGCAACATCGCGGCGATATCGGCGAAAGACGCGTCTTCTGCTGCGCGCTTTGCCAGCGTTGCGATCAATTCGGATCGAGCGCCGAAATGCCTTTGGATCGCCGCTGGCGTTGGGAGTGCGGGATCAATCGAACGGAAGAGTTGAAACTCTGATTTGGTCGGCAAGTGCCCGTAATGTCTGCACGCGTTGATAATCGCGGCCAGTACGGCATTTGATTCCAGCTTGGAGTTCCATTGATTGGGCGAGAAGCCGGCCTCCTCAAGCGCGTCACCCCAACGCGCCCAGAACTTCCCCAGCCATTGCCCGGGTTTGATTCCAGTTTCCCTAGTGAAGAGCTTTTGTCCCGGCGGCTGACCATCACTCAACGAGGCCAGTCGGTTTATCTCATCGAGGATGTGCGCGCGCGTGATCATCACCCGGCCATGACTTCGCCGCCCGCGACCGCGATGGCCTGGCCGGTGATCGCTGAGGCCCCCGCCCCGGCCAGCCAGGCTACCGTATCGGCCACCTCGTCCGGCGTCACCAGCCGCCCTTGCGGATTGCCGCGCGCCAGCGTCTTGCGCGCCTCATCGGCGCTGCGGCCGGTCTTGTCGGTAATCGTCTGGACCGCGCCGTCCAGCAGCGGCGTGTCGGTAAAGCCGGGGCAGACGGCGTTGACGGTCACGTCCGTTGCGGCCAGCTCCAGCGCCAGCGACCGGGTCAGGCCGATCACCCCATGCTTGGCCGCCGCATAGGCGCTGACATAGGCATAGCCGGTCAAGCCGGCGGTCGAGGCGATGTTGATGATCCGCCCATTCCCCGCCCGCTTGACCGAGGCCAGGGCCGCCTGGGTGACCAGGAACACGCCGGTCAGATTGACCGCCAGCGCCCGATCCCAGAGCGCGCGGTCGGTCCGCTCAAACGGCGCCGAGGGCGCCTCGCCGGCGCAGTTGACCAGCACGCCGATGTCGCCGAACCGTGCGGTCGCCCGGTCCAGACCCGCTGCGATACTGTCGGCGTCGGTCACGTCAAAGCCGGGAAGAACCAGAACTTCCCCGGCGATCTCGGCCACCACGGCCTCCAGGGGCTCAGACCGACGCCCGGCTAGCGACACGGCGCAGCCCGCGGCGGCCAGTCTCAGCGCGATGGCCCGGCCGATCCCGGTCCCGGCGCCGGTGATCAGGGCGTGGCGGGTCATTTCGGTCCTCCGGCGGCCTCGGCGGCGGCGCGCTCCAGGTTGGTTTCATACTGCTGGCGGGCCGACAGATATTGTTTGGGCCATTCGAGGCCGCCGTAGCCGATCCTAGCCGCCTCATGCAGGATCCACGACGGATCGGCCAGATGCGGTCGCGCCACCGCGCACAGGTCGGCCCGGCCCGCCGCGATGATCGAATTGGCGTGGTCGGCCTCGGAGATGGCTCCCACCGCAATCGTATCGATCTCGACCTCATTGCGGATGCGGTCCGAAAACGGCGTCTGGTACATCCGGCCATAGACCGGCTGGGCCTCGGTCACGACCTGGCCGGACGAACAGTCGATCAGATCGGCGCCGGCGTCCTTGAACATCTGCGAGAAGACGGCCGCATCCTCGGCCGTATTGCCGCCCTCGGCCCAGTCGTGGGCGGACAGGCGCACCGAGATCGGCCGATCCTCGGGCCAGGCGGCGCGCACGGCGTGGACCACCTCCAGCGGAAACCGCGCCCGCCCGGCGTGATCGCCGCCGTAGTCATCCGTCCTCAGATTGGTCAGCGGCGACAGGAAGCTGGAGAGCAAATAGCCGTGCGCGGCGTGCAGCTCCAGAATGTCGAACCCGGCCTCCGCCGCCCGCCGCGTGGCCTGGACGAAGTCGGCGATCACCCGATCCATATCCTCACGGCTCATGGCCCGCGGCGTATCCGAATGGGCCAGATAGGGGATCGCCGAGGCCGAGATCAGCGGCCAGCCGCCTTCGTCCAGCGGCTCATCCATGCCCTCCCAGGCGACGTGCGTCGAACCCTTCCTGCCCGCGTGACCCAGCTGGATGCCGATCTTCGCCGGGGTCTTTTCGTGGACGAAGTCGACCATCCGGCGGAAGGCCTCGGTCTGGCCGTCATTCCAAAGCCCCAGGCACCCCGGCGTGATGCGCGCGTCCGGCGACACGCAGGTCATCTCGGGAAAGATCAGCCCGGCCCCGCCCATCGCCCGCGCCCCGATGTGGACCAGATGAAAATCGTCCGGCACGCCGTCCACCGCCGAATACATGGCCATGGGCGAGACCACGATCCGGTTGGCCAGCTCCAGCCCGCGCACCCGGTAGGGCGTGAACATCGGCGGCGGCGGCTTGCCCGGTCCCGGATCGACCCCGGCCCGCCGGGCGAACCAGCGCTCATAGTCCTCCAGCCAGTCGCGGTCACGCAGGCGCAGGTTCTCATGGCTGATGCGCTGGGAGCGGGTCAGCATGGAATACATGAACTGTTCCGGCTCGAACTGGTCGGCATAGCGCCGCCCGACCACCTCGAACCACTCCATGGCGTTCCTTGCCGCGTTCTGGATGCGGATGACGCCGATGCGCCGCTCGGCCTCATAGGCCTCCAGCACCTGGGGGATGGCCGCCGCCTCATGGCCGAAGATCTCGAACTGGCGGGTCAGCTCGATGGCGTCATCAATGGCCAGCTTGGTGCCCGAGCCGATGGCGAAATGGGCGGTGTGGGCGCTGTCGCCCATCAGCACGACATGGCTGTCGCCGTTGAAATGGCTCCAGCGCGCACAAACCAGCCGCTGAAAATTCAGCCACGGCGAGCCCTTCATGTGCCGGGCGTTGGTCATCAGCGCATGGCCGTCCAGCGTCTCGGCGAACAGCTTCTCACAGAAAGCGATGGACTGATCCGGGTCCATCTGGTCCAGCCCGTGGGCCAGAAAGGCCTCTTCCGTCGTCTCGACGATAAAGGTCGAGGTCGTCTCGTCGAACTTGTAGATATGGGCCTGGAACCAGCCGTGCTCGGTGCGCTGGAAATCAAAGGTGAAGGCCTCGAACGCCTTGTCGGTGCCCAGCCAGATATAGCGGTTTGGCCGGACCAGCAGGTCCGGCTCGAACACCTGGGGATAGCGCGCGCGGATCACCGAATTGACCCCATCGGCGGCGATGATCAGGTCGGCGTCGGGGAATTCCTCGTCGCTTTTTACCTCATGCTCGAACACCAGCTCGACGCCCAGCTCGGCGCAGCGGTCCTGCAGGATGTTGAGCATCCGCTTCCTGCCGATGCCGACGAAGCCGTGGCCGGTGGTGCGCAGACGCCGGCCCTTGAACACCAGCTCGATGTCGTCCCAATGGTTGAAGGCGTCCTCGATCCGGGCCGCGGTTTCCGGGTCCCAGACGCGCATCGACTCCATCGTCTGATCGGAAAAGACGATGCCCCAGCCGAAGGTGTCATAGGGCCGGTTGCGCTCGACCACGGTGACCTGATGTTCGGGATGCCGCCGCTTCATCAGAAGCGCGAAATAGAGCCCCGCCGGGCCGCCGCCGATGCAGACAATACGCATGGGCCGGACAGTGGACGTGCGCGTGCCAAGGTTCAAGCTGGCAAGCAGCGCCCGCGCATGGGATGACGGCGCATGGCCGCGTTTTCAACCACCCGCACCCTGGCGTTCGGCGACTGCGACCCGTCTGGCATCGCCTATTTCCCAAGCTATCTGGACTATCTGGTCCAAGTGCTGGAGGCCTTTTTCGCCAAGCTCGACCACCCCTGGCCGCAGATGGTCGAGCACCAGCGCATCGGCACCCCGACCGTCACCCTCAACCTGACCTTCGAGGCGCCCGGATTTCACGGCGATGAGCTGACGTTCTACGTCGATGTCGTCGCGGTTGGCCGCACCTCGCTGGATCTTCGGCACCGTGTCGAGGCGGGCGGCCGAACGCTGTGGCGCGCCGAGCAGCGGGTGGTGGCCACCTCGCTTGACGATCACCGCCCGACGCCCTGGCCCGAGGCCCTGCGCCTGCGCCTGGCCGCCTGCGCCGCAGCCCCGAACTGACCTTCAGAAACCCGTCACCAAGCCCCTGACAACCCGGCTAGGCGAGCTGGGCCGGTGCGTCTGCGGTCAAACCTGCCCGATCCTTCACGAACCAATCCCCGCCAGCATTCGGCTCTCCGCGCGGGCGAGATCTTCTTCGGTGTTGATATTGAAGAACGGATCGCCTTCGTCGTGGCTCCAGACCGCGATGCTAGCTCCAGCCTGCTCAGCAACCCCCTTCAGCGACAACCGCCCGCAGCTGGCTCGTTCACGCAACATGCTCAGAACGTCCGGTCGCCACAAGGCGCAAACCGGATGGCTGCGGCCACCGCTCGCGGCCACCGCAACAGAAGCGCCGGACTGGATTGCACCCAGTAGTCGTCCCGGTAGATCCATGGGTAGGAACGGCATGTCACAGGGCAACGTCAGAACCGCATCCAGCCCGGCCGCCTCGCCCCAGGCCAAGGCGGCGGCAAGGCCACCCAGCGGGCCGGGAATGGCCGCATCGTCGTGGATCACCCGCAAGCCGTTTGGCGGCGCCTGATCCGCAGACCGGAGCACAAGAACGGTCAGCACGTCCCACAATTGCGCGCGCCGAACGGCGTGCTCGACAAGCGTCCGGCCGGCGAGCCGCCGCAACGGCTTGCCACCCCCCATCCGCAGTCCCTGCCCGCCAGCCAGGATGGCCACGCCGAACCGGGTCAAGGCCGCCGCCCTGAAGCGCCGCCGCGTTCCGATCCCGGCGCGGGCGCCCACAGCCGCTCGGCGTCAGCGCGCGAGGCAACTGAAACATCCAGGTTGCGCAGCAGGCCATCGCGCATGGCGTACATCCAGCCGTGCAACTTCAAGGCCTGGCCACGCCCCCAGGCCCCGCGGACCAGAACGTTTTCGGCCAGCGAACGGACCTGATCCACGACGTTCAGCTCGGCGACGAAATTGGCTCTCGTTTCCGGATCTCGCATGGTCTGCAACGCTTTCGCCTGGTCTTCGCCAAGCCGCCTTACGCTGGCGAGCCAGCGATCGAGGGCGCCGTTCCTTGCATTGCCGAAAGCCAACTGGACGCCCGCGCATCCGGTGTGCCCGCAGACGATGATATGCCGCACCTTGAGCGCCTCCACAGCGAAGTGGAGCACCGCCATCAGATTGAGATCGCCATTCGGAGCGAGGTTGGCGACGTTGTTGTGAACGAGCAGATCGCCAGGCTCCAGTCCGACAATTTCATGCGCCGCCAATCGACTGTCCGAACAGCCGATCCAGAGAATCTCTGGTGCCGGGCCGGATTCCCCGCGCTGCAGCCAGTCGGCGTCCGCCCGGGCCCAAGCGGCGGTCCGGGCGAGATTGTTGTCGAACAGGGCCTCGATCACGCCGCCGTTTCCGGCGCGGCCGTCGGAGGCTCAAGCCGCCCGCGGCGGGCGGCCATTCGGCGCGAAAACAGATCCAGGTCCTCGGGGCCTAGACGTAGCCGCGCGATCGGCAGGACGACCGCGTTTTCTAGGGCGATATGGCTGCGCTCACGCGTGACGAAGGCGCGGAGCAGGCGCTGCGCATCGGGAGCGGCGGCGAAGGAGTGGTTCTGACGCAGCGCTTCTTCCAGAAGGTCCGCCAGTTGCGCCACCGCTTCAATATCGTCGCGATGATCCGCAGACAGCGCTCCGAGCGCGCGATCCAGTTCGTCCTCCGGTTCGCAGCGACGGCGCAACATCGGAAACAGATCGTCCTCCTCGTCGACGATATGGAGCGGCAGATCGTGACGCAGGAAAACCAGCACCGCTGCAACCTCGTCCCGCAGGACCACCTCGGAATCCGCGATCCGTTCGATCAGGGAACAGAACCGCCGATGTCGATCATGCTCCGCGAACAGCCAGTTCAACGGCTCGGCCACCAGGCTCGGTGGCGACGGTTCGACAACGCTGTCGTCATTCACCTCTTTGTCTCCGTGGGCCCGCAGGCCCGGTTCAGAACCTGTATTCGAGGGCCATCCAGGCCTTGTCTCGGTCGGCGAAGGGCCCGGCGCCGTCATACAAAGCCACCTTCGCCTCCAGCGCCCAACGCTCATTGATCGTCATTCGGGCGGAGGCGTCGAACTCCTGTCCGAAATCCAGGTCGCCGTCGCTGTCGGTGAAGTCGCGCCAGGCTGCGACAAACACCACCTGGCGACCAACTGGCGGCTCTCCCCAGGTGTAGGACGCCGTAATCGAGTCGTCGGTCAGGCCTCGCGCCGGCGTCGTCAGGAACACGTCTGCCCAACCTTGAAACGCGTGCAAGGTGGCCAGCGGGGTCTGAAAGCTGCGTGCGCCATCGCCATCCAACCGCTCGCGCGCGACGGTCAGGCTGGCGGGGCCTTGAGTCAGTCCGCCCGAGAGCAGGCTGTAGTCCAGCTCAAACTGGGCGGGGTTGGAGCCGTAGTCGCTCTGGCGGGCGAACTCGACGGTCCAGGCCGCTGACCAGCCTTCCGCGACAGTGTGGCTGCCGGCCAGGCGCGCGCCCAAGGTCGCAGATGATTGGCTTGGCGCGGTCTCGAAATCCAGCCAGTAGCCGTAGAGTGTCAACCTGCCCATCGGCGTGGGGGTCTCGGCATTGAACAGATGGCTGTCCGACCGCCATTCGCCCACCGGGCTGTCGTCGCCGAAGACACGATGCACCCGGTCGATGTAGGCATAGGTAAGGCTGAAGGGTTCGAAAGCCGTGGTCGTCACCCGAACCGCATCGAACGTTTGTTCGTTTTGACGAAAGCCGACATTGCCGACGAAACGGGCATTGCCCAGGACGATGCGCTGCCGGCCCAATACCACCTCGGTGTCAGGCAGACCCGTCCATGACACCTGAAGCCGGTTTAGCTCCATGGCGTCAGGGTCGGCGACCACTGCGCGGGTCGCCGGGCCGTGGATGGTGTCATTGAAGTCATCAACGACCGCCTGAACGGCCTCGCCCTCGACCAGAAAGGTGAAGCCGGAGACTGTAGGACTGCGCCAACCCAGCCGCAGCCGAGCTGTCACGGCATTCGCGTCGTCCAGGCCGTCCTGTCGAACGCTCTCGTAGCGAAGTCGGCTGTCGAACAGAATCGCGCCCGGTACGCTAGGCGTAGCGACGATCGGGCTGGGGGGCGCAGCGGGCTGGGCGGCGGCGGCGGCGGGAGCGATCAAGGCGGCAGCGAGGACAAGGGCGGCGTTGCGCATTTCAGGCTCGTTTAATCAGTGTGTAGGCGCGGGCCGCAGGTTGCAGCTTGCCCTTCAGGATGGCGCGAACACAGCCCAAGGCGGGGTCATCGGCCCCCTGGGCAGCGGAGATCAGTTGGGTCCAGCGTTCATCGTCCGCTTGGCTGACGAACTCGGAAATCTGGTCGCGGACAAATTCGGCGAAGCCCGCTTGCTGCTGCTCGGCTGCGGCTCGCACCTGGCGAGCAAGATCGGCGTCCGCCTGGTCGAGCCAGGCCTCCACCCGCTCGGTAAGCCCCTGGTGGTCGTGCAGCAGATCACCCAACGACAGGGCGCCATCGCCAACCCGGCCGTCCTCGGTCAGGACAAGCGCGATCCCGCGCTCCCGCGCGTCCGACGCCAGGCCAGCGACGTAACGCGCCGCCGCCGCCGTCCAGGCCCGGCTTTCCAGATGCAGGGCGATCCGCTCGCGGACGTGCTCGAACGGCAGATCACGGCCTTCGATCCGCCTGTCCAGGGCGAGAACGTGCCAACCGAAGCGCGAACGCACCGGCTCCGCGGAAATCTCGCCAGGCTGAAGCTGGGCCAGTCCGGCCTCGACCGTCGCCGTCAGGTCGCCGGGACTGAGTTGTCCGAGCACGCCGCCGACACCAGCCGAGGAACAAGCCGAATGGGCTCTGGCCAGGTCGGCAAAACGGACGTTCGCGTCGGACAGCTGCTCGATAAGATCCTGGGCTCGGGCGTGCGCAGCTTCCCAGGCTGACGGTTCATCAGCATCCGGCGCGACCAGGATATGCGAGGCCTCGGTCAGGGTCGGGGTGCGAAAGCGGTCTCGGCGGGCGTCATAGACCCGGCGAATCTCCGCCTCATCCGGCGCTGCGACGACCACCTCGGCGGCGAGCACGGCGCGGATCAGCGCCTCTTCAGGCGTCTCCTCTCGGCCGTCGTCTTCGATTTCCGGTTCCGGTTTGAGGCCCAGAACGTGCGCACGGTCCAGCAGCAGCGCCCGGATCGCCAGGGCGTGGCCCGCCGCGTGGCGCGCCTCCTGGGCCGTGTCGGCCGGGTGGTTCTGCGCCTCCTCGGCGATCAGCCGTTCAGGGATCTGAACCCCGTCGATAACCTGGCTGCGGACCGCGCTCATCGCCGCACTCCAACCCGGCTGCGGTTGATCGGCATGGCGCGCTTGGTGCGGACCAGCTGCCAGCCGCGGCGATTCAGGTACCAGACCGGCGCCGACAGCATGTGAACCAGACGGGTGAAGGGAAACACCAGCAGGATCGTCATCCCCAGCGTGAGGTGCGCCTTGAAGATCCAGTGCACGTTCGCGACGTAGCTGGAGGCCGCGGGGTTAAAGGTGAAGATGCCTTGCGCCCAGTTCATGAACTTGATCATTTCTTCGCCATCCCGGTGCTCAAGCGACAGAGGGATGGTCGCCAGACCGAGGCAGAGCTGGAGCATCAAAAGGCAGAGAATGGCGGTGTCGCCAAAGGTTGAGGTGGCGCGGATCCGGGGGTCGAACAGCCGCCGATGCAGCAGCAGAAGACCGCCGATCAGGCAGGAGGCGCCGGCTACGCCCCCCGCGACAATGGCCAGCATCTGCTTGAAGCCGTGGCTGACGCCCAGCGTGTCCCACACCACCACAGGCGTGAGCAGGCCCACCAGGTGGCCGGCGAAAATGGCCAGGATGCCGAGGTGAAACAGCACAGATCCGGTCACCAGCTGACGTCGCCGCAGCAACTGGGATGAGCCTGTGCGCCAAGTGTATTGCTCGCGGTCGAACCGGAGGACCGATCCGATCGCCAGCACCGCCAGCGCGATGTAGGGGTAAACGCCGAAGGCCAAGAAATTGATATCCATCACCGTGTTCCTCTAGGCGGCCTGACCGCCGGAGCGGGCGGCTCGGGGGTCTGCGTTCATGGCCTTCAGCATCGCTTCGGCCTTGGGGCAGCCGTCTTCCGTCGACGGTCCGAACGTGACGGCGGTTTCCTCCCAGGCCTTGTCCAGGGCGGCCAGATCGTCGGGGTTCTCCTCGGGCTCTCCCATCAAGGCGGCGACCGCCTGGGAATCCGGAACAGCATCCGACAAAGCCACCAGGGCCCCGAACACGGCCCGGTAAGGACTGGCGCGCTTGTGCAGACGTTCGCCCAGAGCCTCCAGGACGTGGGCCGCCTCGCCAAGCAGCGACGCCGCCTGATCGTCTGGCAGCACGGACAGGAAATCCAGGAACACCGGCAGGTGATCCGGCAGTTCCTTGGCCGCCAATTCCAGGCCGTGCTGGCGATACAGCTCGATCAGATTGGCCATGGCCTGGCCGCGGTCGCGGCTTTCGCCGTGGACGTGTTCGTACAGGTTTAAGGAAAGGGTCCGGGTGCGGTCGAACACCTGCACATAGTCCTCCTGCAGCTCGTAGAGGTCGGCCTGGGCCAGACGCTCACCCAGCCGGGTCAAGGCCCGCGAGACCGGGGCTGGGATGCGACGCTCGGCGGCGACCGCGTCCAGAACAGCCGGCATCATCTGACGCTGATCCTCACCGGGATAGTTCAGCATCAGGCCAAGCGCACGATAGATAAGAGCCATCTCAGGACACCTTTGCGACGGGTTTGGCGCGCGAACGCTTGTCCATGCCGAACAGGCCGACTTCGGTGCGACCGCCCGAGCAGCCGTTGCCAAAGGTGAAGCCGCAGTCCGAGCGCAGTTCGTAGGCGTCCTCGGCCGTCTCCCGGTGCGTCGTGGGTATGACGAAACGGTCCTCGAAGTTGGCGATCGCCATGATCTGATACATCTCGTCGATCTGGGCGGCGGTCAGGCCGACCCGCTCGGCGATGTTGTGGTCGATGCGCCCGTCAACCGAGCGCGCCCGCATATAGGCGCGCATGGCCATCATCCGTTCCAGCGCCTGGACCACGGGCTCCTCGACACCGGCCGTCAGCAGATTGGCCAGGTATTTGACCGGGATCCGCAGTGAGCGAACGTCGGGCATCTCGCCGTCCATCTCCAGCGCGCCCGCAGCGGCCGCGTTCTGGATCGGCGACAGCGGCGGCACATACCAGACCATCGGCAAGGTCCGGTATTCCGGGTGCAGCGGGAAGGCGACCTTCCATTCCATAGCCATCTTCCAGATCGGGCTGCGCCGCGCGCCTTCGATCCAGGCCTCGGGAACGCCGTCAGCGCGGGCCTGGGCGATCACCACCGGGTCGTTCGGATCCAGGAAGACGTCCAGCTGGGCCTGATACAGATCGCCCTCATCGGGCGTCGCCGCCGCCGCCTCGATGCGGTCGGCGTCATAAAGCAGCACACCCAGATAGCGGATCCGACCGACGCAGGTTTCCGAGCACACCGTCGGCAATCCCGCCTCGATGCGCGGATAGCAGAAGACGCACTTCTCGGATTTGCCCGATTCCCAGTTGTAGTAGATTTTCTTGTAGGGACAGGCCGAGACGCACATGCGCCAGCCGCGGCACTTGTCCTGGTCGATGAGGACGATGCCGTCTTCCTCGCGCTTGTAGATGGCGCCGGAGGGGCAGGCCGCCACGCAGGTCGGATTCAGGCAATGCTCACACAGCCTGGGCAGGTACATCATGAAGGTGTTTTCGAAGGCGCCGTAGATCTCCTTCTGGACGCCCTCGAAATTGTAGTCCTGGGATCGTTTGGAGAACTCGCCGCCCAGGATCTCCTCCCAGTTGGGGCCCCATTCGATCTTCTCCATGCGCTCACCGGTGATGGCCGAGCGTGGCCGCGCGGTTGGGAAGTGCTTCATCTCCGGCGCGGTCTGGAGGTGGGCGTAGTCGAAGTCGAACGGCTCATAGTAGTCGTCGATCTCGGGCAGGTCTGGGTTGGCGAAAATCTTGGCCAGGATGCGCCATTTGGCGCCCATGCGCGGTTCGATCGAACCGTTCTTCTTGCGACGCCAGCCGCCGTTCCAGCGTTTCTGGTTCTCCCAGTCCTTGGGATAGCCGACACCCGGCTTGGTTTCGACGTTGTTGAACCAAGCGTATTCGACACCTTCGCGGTTGGTCCAGACGTGTTTGCAGGTGACCGAACAGGTGTGACAGCCAATGCACTTGTCCAGGTTCAGCACCATGCCGATTTGGGCGCGGACCTTCATTGGGCGGCCTCCTGAGTCTGAGCGTCTAGGGGTTGGTCCAGCCAGTCGACCTTGCGCATCTTGCGCACCACCACGAACTCATCGCGGTTGGAACCGACGGTGCCGTAGTAGTTGAAGCTGTAGGCGAGCTGGGCGTAGCCGCCGATCATGTGCGTCGGCTTGAGCACGATCCGGGTGACCGAATTGTGGATGCCGCCGCGCTGACCGGTGATCTCGGATCCCGGCGTGTTCACGATCTTTTCCTGGGCGTGATACATGAAGGTGGTGCCTTCACGGATCCGCTGGGACACCACCGCCCGCGCCGCAATGGCGCCATTGGTGTTGAACAGCTCGACCCAGTCGTTGTCGACGATGCCGGCCCGCTTGGCGTCGGTCTCCGAAATCCAGATGACCGGTCCGCCACGATTGAGCGTCAGCATCATCAGGTTGTCGGAATAGGTCGAATGGATCCCCCACTTCTGGTGCGGGGTGATGAAGTTCAGCTCGATCTCGGTCTCGCCATTGGGCTTGCGGCCCTTGATGCTGAGCGTCTTGAGATCCAGCGGCGGGCGATAGACGCACAGCGCCTCGCCGAAAGCCCGCATCCAGGGGTGGTCCTGGTACAGCTCTTGTCGGCCCGACAGGGTGCGCCAAGGGATGCGCTCGTGGACGTTGGTGTAGTTGGCGGCGTAGCAGACGTGCTCGGATTCCAAGCCCGACCAGATCGGCGACGAAATGATCTTGCGCGGCTGGGCGACGATGTCGGCGAAGCGGATCTTTTCGTCTTCCTTGGGCTCCGCCAGGTGACCGTGGTCACGCCCGGTGTGCTTGGTTAGAGCCGCCCAGGATTTGACCGAGACCTCGCCATTGGTTTCCGGCGCCAGCATCAGGATCGCCTCGCAGGCCTGCACTGCCGTTTCCATGCGCGGCAAGCCCTTCGACACACCTTCGTCAAGCACCGCGCCGTTCAGGCCGGCCAGCAACTGGACCTCGTGTTCGGTGTTCCACGCCAGGCCCTTGCCGCCGTTCCCGACCTTGGTCATCAGCGGCCCGAGCGAGGTGAACTTCTTGTAGAGGTTCGGATAGTCGCGCTCGACCACGGTGATCTGCGGCATGGTCTGGTTGGGTATCGGATCGCATTCGCCCTTCCACCAGTCCTTGACGTCATAGGCCTGGGCCAACTCGCCGGGGCTGTCATGCTGGATCGGCGTCAGGACGACGTCCTTCTCGACCCCGAGCACCTCGGTGCAGACCTCGGAGAAGGTCTTGGCCAGCCCCCGGAAGATGTCCCAGTCGCTGCGCGATTCCCACGACGGGTCCACCGCCGCCGTCAGCGGGTGGATGAAGGGGTGCATATCCGATGTGTTGAGGTCGTTCTTCTCGTACCAGGTCGCGGTCGGCAGAACGATGTCGGAATAGACCGCCGTGGTCGACATACGGAAGTCGAGCGTCACCAAGAGGTCGAGCTTGCCTTCCGGGGCCTTGTCGCGACAGGCGACTTCTTGCGGTCGGGCGGCGTTCTCATCGCCCAGGTCCTTGCCCTGGACGCCGTGAGACGCTCCCAGCAGGTGCTTGAGGAAATACTCGTGGCCCTTGCCCGAGGACCCCAGCAGGTTCGAGCGCCAGACGAACATATTGCGCGGCCAGTTCTCCGGCGCATCCGGGTCCATGCAGGACATTTCGAGCGATCGATCCTTGAGCGCCTTGACGGTGAAGGCCTTGGGATCGACGCCGGCGTCTTCGGCGGCGCGCGCCACCTCCAGCGGATTGGTCTTGAGCGCCGGGGCTGACGGCAACCAGCCCATGCGTTCGGCGCGGGCGTTGTAGTCCAGCATCGACCCGCCCCAGTCGCCTTCCGGCGCCGTCGGCGACAGGATTTCCGACATGGCCACGGTTTCGTAACGCCACTGATCGGTGTGGGCATAGAAGAAGGAGGTCGAGTTCTGCTGGCGCGGCGGGCGGTGCCAGTCCAGGCCGAAGGCGACCGGGGCCCAGCCGGTCTGTGGTCTCAGCTTCTCCTGACCGACATAGTGACACCAGCCGCCGCCCGACTGGCCGACGCATCCGCACATCACCAGCATATTGATGACCGCGCGGTAGTTCATGTCCATGTGGAACCAGTGGTTCATGGCCGCGCCGATGATGACCATCGAGCGTCCATTGGTCTTTTCGGCATTGCCGGCAAAACCGCGCGCCACGGCGATGATCTGATCGCGCGGCACCGTGGTGATCGCCTCCGCCCAGGCCGGCGAGTAGGGCGCAGGATCATCGAAGTCGGCCGGCATATGCTCGCCGCCAAATCCCTGATCGACGCCGTAGTTGGCCAGGAACAGGTCGTAGGCGGTCGTGACCCACGCCTCGCCGTCCTTCAGCTTCATGCGCTTGACCGGCACGTTTCGGACCAGCACGTCCGGGTGGTCGGTTGAGGCAAAGCCGTTGGCGGCGGTATTGGCGAAATAGGGGAAGCGAACGCCCTGGACATCGTCATGGGCGCCCTTCAGGCCCAGTCGCAGTTTGACCTCTGCGCCGGCCGCCTTTTCCTCCAGGTTCCACTTGCCGTCCTCGCCCCAACGGAAGCCGATCGAACCATTGGGCGCGACGACCTTGCCGGTCTCCTCGTCGATGGCGACGGTTTTCCAGTCGGGATTGTTCTTCTCGCCCAGCGACCGAGCGAAGTCGGCTGCGCGCAGCATCCGGTCCGGGACCAGGGCGCCGTCCTGGGGAACCAGGCGCACCAGCATCGGCAGGTCTGAATATTGGCGTAGGTAGTCCTGGAAATAGGGGACCTGACGGTCCAGGTGGAACTCCTTGAGGATGACGTGGCCAAAGGCCATGCCCAGGGCGGCGTCGGTCCCCTGTTTCACCGCCAGCCAGATGTCCGAGAATTTGGACGCCTCGGAATAGTCGGGACAGATGACCGCCGACTTGGCCCCGCGATAGCGCGCCTCGGTATAGAAGTGGGCGTCCGGCGTCCGGGTCTGGGGGACGTTCGATCCCCACAGCAACAGGAAGCCGGAGTTGTACCAGTCCGCCGATTCCGACACGTCGGTCTGCTCGCCCCAGGTCTGGGGGGAGGCCGGCGGCAGGTCGCAGTACCAGTCATAGAATGAGCCGCAGACGCCGCCCATCAGCTGCAAGTACCGGGCGCCCGCCGCATAGGACAGCATCGACATCGCCGGGATCGGCGAGAAGCCGAACACCCGATCCGGCCCCCAGGCCTTGATCGTATGGGCGTTGGCCGCTGCGATCAGTTCGTTGACCTCGTCCCAGGTGGCGCGCACGAAGCCGCCCTTGCCGCGCATCTTGACATAGTCGGCGCGGGCGGCCGGGTTCGCTTGGATCGAGGCCCAGGCCGCGACCGGACTGAGCGTGGCGCGCGCAGCCCGCCAGCGTCGCAGCAGACGCGAGCGGATCAGCGGATATTTCACCCGATTGGCCGAATACAGGTACCAGCTGTAGCTGGCGCCTCGCGCACACCCGCGCGGCTCGTGATTGGGCAGCTCAGGCCGGGTGCGTGGATAGTCGGTTTGCTGGGTCTCCCAGGTGACGATGCCGCCCTTGACGTAGATCTTCCAAGAGCAAGAGCCGGTGCAGTTCACCCCGTGGGTGGAGCGCACGATCTTGTCGTGCTGCCAGCGGTTCCGATAGGCGTCCTCCCAGGTGCGGTCATCATCATTCATGACGCCGTGGCGGTCGGAAAACAGCTCGGTCTTGCGCGTGAAGAAGGCGAGGCGATCGAGAGTATGGCTCATGTTCAGGCCGCCTTTGTCGAGGTCGAATTCAGGATGGAGTTTTTGCGGGCGTAGAAGATCCAGTTCACCGCCGCGCACGTCAGGTAGAAGCCGAGGAAGACGTACAGCGCCGTGGCCGGACCGCCGGTCGCCCCCATCGAGCTGGCGAAGGCCAACGGGATGAAGAAGCCGCCATAGGCGCCAATGGCCGACGAGAAGCCGACGATGGCCGCCGATTCCAGCTCGGCGGACTTGAGCCGCTCATCCGGCGTGACGTCCGGCATCAGCCGGGGCATATCCGCCCGCACCAGGGCCGGGATCATCTGGAAGGTCGAGGCGTTGCCGACCCCGGTCCAGAAGAACAGCCATATGAAGCTGGCGAAGAAGAGCGGGAACGAGGGCTGGGCGCCCAGCGCTCCGGTCGAATAGAGCGCCCCACCAACACCCAGCATCAGCGCCGCGAACACCCACTGGGTGACGTGTTGCCCGCCCCACCGGTCGGAAATCCAGCCGGTCAGGGCCCGTGATGCGGCGCCGACCAACGGCCCCAGGAAGGCGATATGCAGGATGTCGACGTGGGGAAACAGGGTCCGGCCCAGCAGCGGGAAGGCGGCCGAAAAGCCAATGAAGGAGCCGAAGGTGCCGATATAGAGGTAGCACATCAGCCAGTTGTGCTTGCGCTTGAAGACGACCGCCTGCTCCTTGAAGGACGCGCGGGCCGAGGCGACGTCATTCATGCCGAACCAGGCCGCGACCGCGGCCAGAATGATCAGCGGAACCCACATATAGCCCGCGTTCTGGAGCCAGACCTGCTGTTGGACGCCTTCGACCACAGCAGTCTGGGGCGCACCGCCCAGCGGCCCGAACAGGGCAATCCCTGCGGCCAGCGGCGCCAGCAGCTGGAGCGCGCTCACGCCGAGATTGCCGAAGCCGGCGTTCATGGCCAGGGCATTGCCCTTCTCGCGCTTCGGGAAGAAGAAGCCGATGTTGGCCATGGAAGAGGCGAAGGCCCCGCCGCCCAGGCCGCAGGACAGCGCCAGCAGCACGAACACCCAGTAGGGCGTCGACGGATCCTGAACCGCCAGGCCGACGCCGACCGCCGGGATCAACAACGACAGGGTCGCCAGCACCGTCCAGAGCCGTCCGCCGACGATCGGCACCATGAAGCTGTAAAAGATACGCAGGGTCGCGCCCGACAGGGCCGGCAGCGCCGTCAGCCAGAACAGCTCTGCGGTCGAGAACTGGAAACCGATCGAATTCAGCCGCGTGGCCACCGTCGACCACAGCATCCAGACTGCGAAGGCCAGCAACAGGTTGGGGATCGAGATCGCCAGATTGCGCATGGCGATCTTGCGGCCGGTCTGGGCCCAGAAGGACTCATCTTCGGGCCGCCAGTCATTGAGGATATGGGCCGGTTCCGGCTCACCCAGTTCGGGGAACTCTGGCAGGGTGGTCAGGGCCGGTTCGCGGGCCACCTCCATCCGGCGCACCGCAAAGTGCATCCAGACCAGCGCCGTGCCGACCAGGACGAACAGCAGCATGAAGCAGCTGGTCCAGATTCCGGTGATGTCGGCCATCACGCCGAACAGGATCGGCAGGACGAAGCCGCCCAGGCCGCCGATCATGCCGACGAGACCGCCGACGGCGCCGACATGGTTCGGGTAGTAGACCGGGATGTGCTTGAACACCGCCGCCTTGCCCAGGCTCATGGCGAAGCCAAGCACGAAGATCAGGACGACGAAGGCGAACAGTCCAATCTCGGTGTGGAACCGGATCGGGCCTTCGATGCCGTCGACCACATAGGATGTCGCCGGATAGGCCAGCACGAAGGTGCAGATCAGGCTGACGACAAAGGTGATGTACATCACCTTGCGCGCGCCGATCCGGTCCGAGAGCCAACCGCCGAACACCCGGAACAGCGAGCCGGGGATGGAATAGGCCGCCGCCAGCATACCAGCCGCGGCGATGCCTAGGCCGTAAACACCCGTCAGATAGTGCGGCAGCCACAGCGCCAGGGCCACGAAGGCGCCGAAGACAAAGAAATAATAGAGCGAGAAACGCCAGACCCTGATGTCGCGCAGCGGGGCCAGCTGCATCCACGCCGGCGGCGCCTTCTGGCCAGTGCGGCGGCGCTCTAAGGTTTGCGGGTCGTCGCGCGTGAACAGGAAGAACAGGATCGCCAGGCCGGCCAGGACGGCGGCCCAGATCTGGGCCACGGCCTCCCAGCCGAACGCCAACATGACGAAGGGCGCCGCGAACTTGGTGACGGCCGAGCCGACGTTGCCGGCCCCGAAAATCCCTAGGGCCGTGCCCTGGCGTTCGACTGAGAAGAACTTCGAGACATAGGCGACGCCGACCGCGAACGATCCGCCGGCTACGCCGACGCCCAGGGCGGCGGCCAGAAACTGGGGGTAGGTTTCGGCGTAGGACAGAAGGAACGTCGCCGCCGCCGCCATCAGCATGACGATCACATTGATCACGCGGCCGCCAAGCTGGTCGGACCAGACGCCCAAGAAGACCCGGATCAGTGAGCCGGTCAGGATGGGGGTCCCAACCAGAAGCCCGAACTGGGCCTCGTTGAGCCCAAGCTCGGCTTTGATCTGGACCCCGATGATCGAAAAGATCGTCCAGACGGCGAAACAGCCGGTAAAGGCGAGGGTGCTGAGCCAGAGCGCCTTGTTGGCTCCGGGAGCCTGAAGTTGTGTGTCGACCATGACGTGAACCCGACCGCCGCCCCAAGTTGAAGATTTGGTCAGCTTTTAAGGTTGTCGTCGACAACACTATTTGATCAACGTCAATTGCGAGCTTTTCTCAACTACGATTAGATGCATATTGATTGATTCAATATTTGCGATTGTCGTTTTTTATACTTTTAGGTGATTTGATTATAGTTAGTGATTGAGAAATATCATGCCGCCATCGATTCCGCGCTGCTGCTTGATATCCGTCAAGCGAACTGCCATGGTTGGCCCAGCACTCAGGAGACGTCGATGACCATGCGCCCCACAGATCTGGACCGTGTGAAAGCTCTCCCGCTGTTTCGCGACGCCTCGCCTGAAACCTTTCGCGATGTGACGGCCGGCGCCTTTCTTCAGCGCTTCCCCGCCGGAACCACCTTGCTGATGGAGGGCGATACGGTCGATTTCTTGTATGTCCTGCTCGACGGCATTGTGGAGCTGCAAGGGTCCTGGAAGGAGAAAGACACGACGCTGGCGGTGCTGCGACCGGTCTCCACCTTCATCCTGGCGGCTGTCGTCCTCGACGCCGATTCGCTGATGTCGGCGCGCACGCTAGAGCGATCCGAAATCCTGATGTTGTCGGGTCAGGCGCTCCGACGGACAATGCGTCAGGACGCTGAGTTCAGCCTTGCCGTGGCTCAGGAACTGTCGGGCTGCTACCGCGGCCTTGTGCGCGCAGTGAAAAATCACAAGCTGCGCGGCGGCACGGAACGTCTCGCCAACTATCTGATCACCCAGCGTGTACGCCAGGGGATGAAGACAACGATCATCCTTCCCCACGAAAAGCGAATCCTGGCGTCGCTGCTGGGCATGACGCCCGAGAACCTCTCGCGCGCCTTCGCCAGCCTTTCATCACATGGGGTGGTCGTCCATGGCCCAGAGGTCACCCTGACCCGGCCCGAGGCGCTTGATCGCCTCGCCCGGCCGACGCCGCTGATCGACAACCATATGCCGCCCCAGTCGCGCATTCTCGGCAAGGGCGAGGTTGAGAGCTGGTCTGAAGAATCCGGCTACGCCTGACGCCTAGCCGCCGAGTTGAGCGAGATTGCTCAAGTCTCCCGGGTCGCCCTGAGCCAGAAGATGCCCGTACCGTTTTCCCGACATGGCGTCAGAAATTCTCGCGACCAGTTCAGGGCCCTGTGACTCATCGACCAACAGGTCGCGCAAGTCGGTCCCGCCCTCGCCAAACAGGCACAGCCTAAGCTTGCCGCGTGCAGTCACCCTCAAACGGTTGCAACTATCGCAAAAGCCGGGCGCATAAGGGGCGATCAGGCCCAGCATGCCGACGTAGTCTGGGTGCCGATATTCCTGGGCGGGCCCACCGTCGCCGGACCGTTGGACGGGCGCCCAGCCCCGATCCGCCAGCCAGCTCCGCAACACTTGGCCACCAATGTGATGTTTGGCGAAGTAGTCGGCGTTGTCGGTGGTGCGCATCAGCTCAATGAACCGCACGGAAATCGGACGCTCCCGTACGAACTCGGCCCAGTCGCCAAAGCCGGCCTCGGCGGTTTCACGCAGCAGAACCGCATTGACCTTCACCGACTGCAAATCGGTCGCGAGCGCCGCATCCAGCCCGGCCAGCACATCGCCGCACCGATCATGTCCCGTGATGCGGTGAAAAGCGCCACTCTCCAGAGAATCCAGGCTGACGTTCAGGTGCGTCAGGCCGGCCGCGCGCCACTCGCCCAGTCGCTTGTGCAGGTTCCAGCCGTTCGTAGTCACCGCGACCTTGCCGACGCCAGGCGTCGCCGCCGTGCGGGCGACAATTTCAGTAAAGTCCTTGCGCACCGTCGGCTCGCCGCCGGTTAGGCGCACCTTGCCCAGGCCGAGGCTGGCAAATGCGCCGACCAGCCGCTCGATCTCCGCGGGGGTCAGGTACGAAAGAGGCCCGCTTCGCTTCCAACCGTCAGGCAGACAGTAGGTGCAGCGGAAATTGCAGACTTCCGTCACCGACAAGCGAAGGTAACGGAACCGACGACCAAAGCCGTCGGTCAGGCGACCGGCGTCAAACGCCATGGAAGCTCCTTTCCAAACGCGGGAGGCGACGCTGTTTCCACCGCCGCCCTCGGCCCTGAAGGGGACTCGGTCCGCAGGCCCTGGCGCGAAGCGCTTTAGGCCGACGGACTCGGAGCGAGTTTGTCTGACCATACGCCTCCGGCGCCGCGTCGACTTTGATCCGATGTTCCAGCGCACTTGACCCGGATCAATTCGCCGGGCGCCATACCGCATCCCTCGCGCGAAGGCGTCGTGATACGGCAGCCAGACCCTATCGGAGGCTTGAATGCGCCCCTATTCGCCGCCCTTGGCCCTTTCCCGCAGGTCGTTTCTGACCCTGGCGGGCGCGGCTTTGACCACCACGGCCTGCTCAGGTTCCCCGGACACGCCAGCGCATCCGCTGACGATTTTCGCCGCCGCGAGCCTGCAGGAGGCGGTTGATGCAGCCCTCGACGCCTTCACCGCCCAAAGCGGCGTCGAGACCCGCGCCGTCTATGCCGGCAGTTCCCAGCTCGCCCGCCAGATCGAGCACGGCGCACCGGCTGACCTGTTCATCTCCGCTGACCTGGAATGGATGGATTGGCTTCAGGCGCGCGATCTGATCGACCGCGACGCCCGACGAAACATCGCGGGCAACCGCCTGGTTCTGGTCGCCCCGGCGGCGGGCGACACGGCGCCACTGGACCTGACGCCAGGCCGTGATCTGGCCGAGCGAATTCTGGCTCGTCTTGGCGACGGGCGGATGGCCACCGCCGAGCCCGAGGTGCCGGCGGGTCGCTACGGTCGTGAGGCGTTGACCGCCCTTGGCGTATGGGACGAGGTCGAACCGCGCCTGGCTCCGGCCGAAAACGTTCGGGCGGCCCTGGCGCTGGTCGCGCACGGCGAGGCGCCGCTGGGCGTGGTTTACGCCACCGATGCCCTTGCGGAGCCCAACGTCGCCGTGGTCGCCGAGTTTGACACGACCCTGCATCGCCCCATTGTCTATCCCGCTGCCCCGGTGCGCGGATCTTCGGGTGACGCCGAGCTCTCGACCCGCGTGCTTGACTTCCTGGCTGGCCCAGACGGACAGGCTATCCTGCACGACTACGGATTCGCGCCGCCGCCATGATGCTCAGCGCCGCCGAGGTCGAGATCATTGCCTTGTCGCTCAAGGTGGCGGTGACGGCTGTGTTGTTCAGCCTGCCGCTCGGTGTCGGCGCCGCCTGGCTGCTCTCTCGATATGCGTTTCCCGGGCGCGCGCTGGTCTCGGGGCTGATCCACTTGCCGTTGGTCTTGCCGCCTGTGGTGACGGGCTACGCCCTGCTGATGCTGTTCGGACGCAGCGGACCGGTCGGCGCCTGGCTGGAGCCGCTCGGCGTGCGCTTTGCTTTTGACTGGACCGGCGCCGCCCTGGCCGCCGGCATCATGGGTTTCCCCTTGATGGTCCGGTCCGTCCGGCTGGCCTTCGACATGGCGGACCCCGGCCTGGAACAAGCGGCCGAGACCCTGGGCGCCACGCCCTGGACCCGCTTCCTCACCATCACTCTGCCGCTAGCCTTGCCGGGCGTTATCGCCGGAGGGGTTCTAGCCTTCGCCAAAGCTCTGGGCGAGTTCGGCGCCACCATCACCTTCGTCTCCAGCATCCCGGGTGAAACCCGGACCTTGCCGCTGGCGATCTATAGCCTGACCCAGATTCCAGGCGGAGAGGCCGCAGCGTTACGGTTGGTGCTGATCTCGACGGCCGTGTCTGTCCTGGCCCTGGTCGCCTCCGAGGTGCTGGTGCGACGGGCCGCCGTGTCGCAGAGCCGCCCATGATCGAGGTTCAAGCGAAGCTGACCCGAGGCGCGTTCCGCCTCGAGATCGATGTTCGTGTCGCGAACGGCGTCACCGTCCTGTTTGGCCGTTCGGGATCGGGCAAGACCACGGTGGCGGATCTCATCGCCGGCCTCATACGGCCGGACGAAGGCCGGGTCACCCTCAACGGCGAAACCCTGAGCGACACATCGGCCGGCCGTGATGTCCCGGCGTGGCGAAGGCGGGTCGGCTATGTCTTCCAGGGCGCCAGGCTATTTCCGCACCTGAACCTTCATGACAATCTTCTCTACGGTGCCCGGCGGCGCGGCCTGCGAACGGCGCCGCTCGACGAGGTCGTAGGACTGCTTGGGCTTGAGGGCCGCCTTCAAGAACGCCCGCATGTGCTGTCCGGCGGCGAGGCCCAGCGGGTCGCCATCGGACGCGCCCTTCTGAGCGCCCCTGACCTATTGATCTTGGACGAGCCTCTCTCTGGTCTGGACGGCGCACGGCGGGCTGAAATCATTCCGTATCTCGACAGGCTGGCCCGATCCGGCCCGATGATCCTCTACATCACCCATTCGGTCGAGGAGACGACGCGGCTGGCTGATCAGGTGCTGCTCGCCGCCAACGGCCGGGTGTTCAACGCGGGACCGCCGTCCCAGGCCTTCAACGGATCGGATGCGACGCAGGCGGCAAACCTCGGAGCGCCGATTTCCGTTCTGGAGGGCCGGGCGATGGCGGACAGCGACGGGCGCATGACCGTTGTCGACCTCGGCGGAGCGGATTTTCACACGCCGCCTCTAGAGGTCGCACCGGGAGACCGTGTGCGGATCGTCGTCGATGCTCGCGATGTCGCTCTGGCCCTGACCTCACCCGCGGAGGTGAGTTTTCAGAACTGCCTGGCCGCTCGCATCACTTCGATCAACCCGACGGCGAGTGGAATGCTGGTCGAACTGGAAGGGGCTGGCTTTCGCCTGTCATCGCTGGTGACCACTCAGGCGGTCGAGACCCTTCGGCTGGTCCCCGGGCGAGAGGTCGTCGCCCTGGTCAAGGCGACGGCGGCGGCGCGCTACGCCTGAGCCCGCGGACGCGGCAAGGCCAACATCGGCGCATAGACAACCGCAAAGGCTGCAAAGGCCGCACACCACAGCGCCGCCGAGATGACCAGCAGCGTCTGCTGGGCCTCCGGCCACAGGCCGCCGATCACCCGCGTCAGGGCCGCCGCGTTGATCAGGATGTAGATCAAAGACCCGGTCCAGCTTGCTGTCAGCGGGCGACCGGTATGGCCCCGGCCCGCCCGGGTCATCACCGCCAGCGTCATCACGCCAATCGCGCCCGCCGTCAGCGCGTGGATACCGGCGGAGGTCGCCACAAGATCCGGCCAGATGGCGGAACTGCCGATCAGGATCAGGCCGACCGCCAACCAGAGATAGCCGACGTGCAGGATCAACACGAGGGGCTCGGCCATGGTCGCCTCGCCCCGCCACCGGGCCAACCGCACCAGATTGAACAGCCCCGCCACCGCGACCACGCCGCCGAGCAAGGGGCTTTCCGGCGAGACAACCCACCCCAGCAACGAGAAGCCCGTCACGCCCAGGACCAGACCGTCGAACCATCCGGTCGGCGCCGGCAGCGGCCCTTCACGCTTGAGCTGCCAGTTGCGGGTGAAGCTTGGCGTTATTCTCCCACCGATCAGGGCGATCAACATGGCGATGACCGCCAGGGCGACACGTGTGGCGATCGGCGCGACGCCGCCGCTGATGTGAGCCTCGACATGAAAGCTGACGTTGGCCAGAGCCAGAAGACTGACCATCAGCGCGACGGGCAGATTGCGCCAGTTGCCTCCCGCCAGGATTTCTCGCCAGACCAGACCGGCCATGGCCAATAGAAACAGACTGTCGATCGCCCCGGGCCAGATCGTCCCGGACAGGTCGGGGTTGAGCGCCGCCGAGATCATCGCCACCCGACCGGCCAGCCACAACCCAACCATCAACATCAGGGGAACGCCGACCACCGGCATCCGTCCGGTCCAGTTCGGCACCGCCGTCATCAAGAAGCCGACGATGACGCCGCCAGCGTAGCCGAACAACATCTCGTGAACGTGCCAGGTCAGGCCTACCGGACCACCGGCCAGGTTGGCGTAAACCCACAGCGGCACCGCGATGGCCGCCCATATCGCGGAGAACAAGAAGAACGGCCTCAGTCCAATGCTGAAAAGAGCAGGTCCCCGATAGGCCCGGATGGCGGCGGCGGTGTTCATCGGCGATATCCTATGGTTCCGACGTTAACTTACGCGAACGGCTCGCATTCGCGATTGACGGCTTCAGGCCGGCGACTTGGCGAGAATCAAGCAGCCGAAGCGTCGGCCTCCGCCTAGCCGCAGCGCGAATAGCCGCACGACAAGCAGGTGTCGCAGCCCTCCTTGCGCAACAGGCCCGGAGCGCCGCAGTGCGGACAGGACGCGCCAGGGCTTCCCGACACCTGGGCGCCGCCAGCGTCACCGGCCGTCGTAGATCCGACCGGCGCTTCGCCGAGGCTGAGGTGTCGGGCAATGACATCACCGATGGCGGCGGGGATCGACGGGGTGTAGGCGCCCTCCATCCAAGCGCCCCCGGCCGGGTCAAACACAGCCTTCAACTCATCAGCCACAAAACCGACATCGCCGCCGCGCCGGAACACCGCAGAGATCATTCGCGTCAGGGCCACGGTCCAGGCGTAGTGGGCCATGTTCTTGGAGTTGACGAAGATCTCGAACGGTCTTGGTCCGCCCTGATCGTCGTCGATGTCGTTGATGGTGACATAGACGGCGTGGGCGTCGAGCGGCCAGCGCACCTTGTAGGTTGAGCCGGTCAGCCGTTGAGGTCGCGGCTCCAGCGGCGGCGGCGGCTCGGCGGCGACGGCGACCGGCGCGGCGACGCTGAGCACCGAACCGGTGATGGCGTTGGGCCGATAGGTGGTCAGCCCCTTGCAACCCATTTTGAAGCCCTGGACATAGACGTCTGCGAAGGCGTCGAAGCCGATGTCCTCTGGGCAGTTTATGGTCTTTGAGATCGAGCTGTCGACCAGGCCCTGCGCGGCCGCCTGCATCCTAAGATGGTCCATTGGCGTCAAGGTCTGGGCGCTGACGAAGGCGTCCGGGAGCGGCGCGTCGGCGCCCTTCAGCCGCTTCCAGAGCGCCAGAGCGTAGTCCTCGACCGCCTCCTCTCGGCGCGAGCCATCGGGCTGGAGCACCTTGCGGACATAGTCGAAGGCGAACACCGGCTCGATACCCGATGATACATTCCCGGCCAGCAGCGAGGTGGTCCCGGTCGGGGCGATCGAGGTCAAACAGCCGTTGCGTAGGCCGTGCCGTCGGATCAGATCACGTGTCTCGTCATCGAGCCGGGCCAGGTTGGGCTGGTCCAGCATCTGCGCGTCGTAGCTGGGGCAGGCGCCCTTTTCCGCAGCCAGCTCGGCCGAGACGCGATAGGCCGCGCGCTGGATTGCACCAAGCCAGCGCACGGTCAGGTCAACGGCCTCCGGCGAACCGTAGCGCACGCCGCAGAAGATTAGGGCATCGGCGAGGCCGGTGACGCCCAGGCCGATGCGACGCTTCGCCTTGGCCTCCGCCTCTTGTGCCGCAAGGGGGAAGCGCGACACGTCGATCACATCGTCCAGCATCCGCACCGCCGTCCGCGTCAAATCAGCCAGCGCCGCCTCGTCGAGCGCCGCTCCCGGCTCAAACGGATCGGAGACCAGTCGCGCCAGATTGATCGACCCCAGAAGACAGGCGCCGTAGGGCGGCAGCATCTGCTCTCCGCAGGGATTGGAGGCCGAGATCGTCTCACAGTGGGCTAGGTTGTTGGCGGCGTTGACCCTGTCGATAAAGATCACACCCGGCTCGGCGGCGTCATAGGTCGCCTGCATCAGCTTGGCCCAAAGCTCGCCGGCGCGGACCGTGCGATAGGTCTCGCCGCCAAAGGTCAGCGGCCAGTCCGCATCGGCCTCCAGAGCCGCCATGAAGGCGTCGGTGACCAGCACTGAAACATTGAAGTTCCTCAGCCGCGCCGGGTCGCGTTTGGCGTCAATGAAGGCCTCGATATCGGGATGATCAATCCGCAGGCAGCCCATCATCGCGCCGCGCCGCTGACCCGCCGACATGATGGTGCGGCACATCGAGTCCCAGACATCCATGAAGCTCAGCGGTCCGGAAGCTTCGGCGCCGACCCCCCTCACCGGAGCGCCAGCCGGACGAACCGTCGAGAAATCCATGCCGACGCCGCCGCCCTGTTGCATCGTCACCGCCGCCTCGCGCAGGTGCTCGAAGATGCCGTTCAGGTCATCGGGTACGGTTCCCATGACGAAACAGTTGAACAGGGTGACCGCGCGCGCTGTCCCGGCGCCGGCGATGATCCGTCCCGCCGGCAAGAAGCGGTAGTCTTCCAGTGCTTCGCGAAACCTCGCACGCCAGTGCGCGCGCGTCTGTGGCGGCTCCGCCTCGGCCAAGGCCGCAGCGATACGATCCCAGGTGGCCTCAACCGTATCGTCCCCACCGCCGTCTTGCGGTTTGAAGCGGTACTTCCCATTCCAGATTTCACCGGCAAGGGGGCTGTCGAACGCCATGGCTTACTCCTGTCGAAGGAGAAAGAGCCTTTCCGATTCGCCATGGCGGAGGAAAGCGAAGGCGCCAGTTGACCCGGCGAAATCGGTCAATACAGGGCTTGATGGCGGTCAGCCCGGGGGTCGCATCCCGGGCCTAGAAAGGCCCAAAGGAGACGTTCGATGCCGCCCTCTTGCCCGGTTGCCTGCGAAGCGCCGCACGTCCGCACGGAGGATCTGATCTCCCACATCCTGGACCGCTACCATGGCGCTCACCGACGCGACCTGGCGCAGGCTGTTGGGCTGGCCGCCCAGATCGAACAGACTCACGCCCAGCGTGAGGATTGCCCGCATGGACTGACGGATCTTCTGGTGCTGGTCAGTGACGATCTTGAGGACCACCAGCAAAAGGAAGAGGTCGTGCTGTTTCCGATGATGCTCTCGGACAACGCGACGTCGCTGGCCGGACCGTTGATGCGGATGCGGCTGGACCACGACGATCTAGCCCAGCAGATGCAGAGTCTGCGGGCCCTGACTCGGGATTTCTGCGCCCCCGCCGACGCCGACCGCGCCTGGAGCCAGCTCTACGTCCTGTGCGAGCGGCTAGAGGCCGACCTGCGCCGGCACGTCGAACTCGAGAACGACATCCTGTTCCCACGCTTTCTCGGATCCCAGGCCAACTAGAAGTCCAGGATCGGCACAGCGGCGCCGGCCGGGGCCTCCGGCGCTGAAGCCGGTCGCCGTATCAATACATCCGCCTCGGCCAGGGCTCGCTGAGCGCCGGAATCCTGATTGTCGAGCGCCACCACGTGGTTCCGGCGGAGGCGGCCCCGCTCAAGGGTTTCGCGATTCCCCACGCTGGCCAGGGGCGTATGCAGAACCGCCTCGCGCCAGGCCAAGGCCTCCATCGGATCGCGGCCCGCCAGCCCGGCCACAAGCGGCGCCAGGAACAGCCTGGCCGTGACCATCGCCGAGGTCGGGTTGCCCGGAAGCCCGACCACGCGCCGACCACCGCCGCGCGCCATCCAGACCGGCTTTCCCGGCTTGATCGCGACCTTTGAGAAGATCATGTCCAGCCCGCTGGGCGCGAACATCGACTTGGCGAAGTCTCGTTCCCCAACCGAGGCCCCCCCGGTGACGACCACCACGTCGGCCTCGGCCAAGGCGGCCTGCGCCGCCGCCTCCAGAGCTTCGGGCGTATCGGGCAACCGGTGTCGGGTCACGACTTCTCCGCCCCAGCTGCGCACCAGCCCCATCACTCCGAACGATACGCTTTCAGGGATGGCACCAGGCGTTTCCAAGGCGCGCCCCGGTTCAACGAGTTCGTCCCCGGTGCCCAAAATGGCCACGCGCGGCCGTCGATAGACCTGGACCTCACCGTGATCTGCGGCCGCCGCCGCGACCATTTCCCGCGCACCCAACCGTCGCCCCTGCCCCAAAAGCGTGGCGCCGGCCTGAAAATCCGACCCCGGCAAACGGATATGGCGCCCCCCTCCCGGCGGGAGGTCGAACACCGCCATCTCGCCGTCCACCCTCACGTTCTCCTGAATGACGACGCGATCGGCGCCGGGGGGAACCGGCGCTCCGGTGAAGATCCGGGCGCACGTTCCCCGCTCGAGCGGCGCCGGGCCAGCTGCGCCGGCGAAGATCTGATCGGCCACCTTCAGCCGGACAGGCGTTTGGGCCAAGTCCGCATCAAAAACCGCATAACCATCCATGGCTGAAATGGCTGTCCGCGGCGCGGCGCCGCGCGCGGTCAACGGCACGGCGAGAATGCGGTCGCAGGCCAGGGCCAGCGCAATCGTCTCAACGCCCAGGGGGCCGGCTTCCGCCAGCATTCGCGACAGCGCCTCGTCCAATGAGATCACCAGAATGCCTCCACGCGATGCAACGACCTCCCCTTAGCGGGCGCGACTTGAAGGCTGCTTGCCTTCGATCAAGCCTGGACGGCAACTTCGTCACGGCGGGCCTGGACGCGAGCCGCTAGAGCTAGCTGCATGGTCGAAGGGCTCTTCTCCGTCGCCGGATTGGGCCAGATCGACCGGCTGGTCCGGATCCTGCTCCCGTTCCAGCCACGGTGAGGCGGTGATGACATTGACCCATGTATCTTGTCGCCGCCTCATTCCCATCCTCGCGGCCATGGCGTTGGGGCTGCCCACCGCGTGTTCGCCCGCCCCCTTGGCGGTGGCGAATAGCCGATCTGATCAGGACACCCAGGACCATCTAGCCGCCGTGCATGCAGCCGGCGAGACGGTCACCTTGGTCGGCGCCGATGGCCACCAGCGGGTGCTGTCACGCGAGGACCTCGCCGCATTGCCGCGCGAGCGCGTCTCTTTCACGCGTCATGAAGACACCAGCGTCTATGAAGGACCGCTCCTGCTCGATGTGTTGGCTAGCGTCGGCGTGCCCAGCAGTCCCCTGCGCAAGGACCAGCAGGCGACCGCCATTCTGATCACGGCTGCGGACGGCTATCAGGTTGTGCTCGGCCTGGCCGAGACCGACCCGGCCACCCGCGCGGATCGCATCATCCTGGCCGATACCGACGACGGCGAGCCTCTAGGGCCCGACGCCGGGCCGTTCATGATCGTCGCCGAAGGCGATGTCCGCGCGGCCCGGTCCGCGCGCATGGTCGTCTCCATCCGCGTGATTCCGCTGGGCGGGTCGGCAAACTAGCCCCCAGCCGTCCATTCGCCGGACTTGCCGCCCATCTTCGAGACCAGTCGAATCTCGCGAATGATCATGCCCCTGTCGGCCGCCTTGAGCATGTCGTAGAGCGTCAGGCAAGCGATGCTCACAGCCGTCAGCGCCTCCATTTCAACTCCGGTAACGCCCGTCAGCCGCGCCTCTGCGCGCACCTGAAAACCGCACGGGTCCACCGTCGGCGTGACACGGACCGTCACCTTTTCAAGCCCCAGCGGATGACACAGCGGAATCAGATCCGATGTCCGCTTGGCGGCCATGACGCCGGCGATCTCTGCGGTGGCGATCACCGCGCCCTTGGGGGCCGCGCGGTCAACGACCAGGGCCAAGGTCTCGGGCGCACAGTCCACCCGACCCTCGGCCACGGCGATGCGCCGGCTCGCGGTCTTGCCGCCAACATCAACCATGCGGACTCGACCCTCTTCATCCAGATGGGTCAGGGTCATGGGCATATCCCCCGATAGCGCGGAATCTGCCCGACGAGAGAACAGGGCCGGAACCGGCTGTCCAGTTCCTCGGCCAGGACCATGTCCCAGGCGTCGCGACAGGCCCCGGTCGACCCAGGCACGCAGAAGACAAACGTGTCCCCGGCCTGGCCGGCGAAGGCGCGCGACTGCAAGGTCGCGACACCGACCGTCTTCAGGCTGGCCATGTGAAAGACCACGGCGAAGCCATCCAGCTCACGCCGGAACAGGGGCTTGAGCGCCTCCGGCGTGACATCGCGTGGCGAAAAGCCGGTTCCCCCGGTGGTGATGACCACATCCACCCCATCATCCTCGACCCACAGCTTGACCTGTGCGCGGATCGCCTCGACCTCGTCCTTGACGATCACCTTCGCCGCCAGGGCGTGGCCGGCTGTCTGCAGCCGCTCCACCAACAGAGCGCCGGACGTGTCGGTGGTCTCGTCGCGCGTGTCCGAGACGGTCAGCACCGCGATGCTAAGGGGGTAGAAGGGCAGATCCGCCTGTATTCCGGCCATTCAGTCGCTCCAGCGCGCCCGGTCGGCGCGATCCTGTTCGGTGGGTTCAACCCAGCGGCCGCCATCGGAACCGCTCTCGTGTTTCCAGAACATGGCCTCGGTTTTCAGCCGGTCCATCAGATAGTCCGCCGCCAAGAAGGCCTGACGTCGGTGCGGCGAGGCCGCCGCCACAAAGACGATCACCTCGCCCGGCGCGATCTCGCCCGCGCGGTGGATCGCCGTCACGTCGCTGACTTCAAAGCGCGCTGCTGCGGCCTCCGCCAGGTCGGCCAGCGAGCGCTCGGTCATCACCGGGTGCCAGTCCAGTCTCAGGCGCTCCACCTTAGCGCCATCGGCAGCGCGCGCGCGCGCCAGGCCGGTGAAGGATACGACCGCGCCATCGGCGTCTCGCCCGGCCAGGAAATTCGCCAGTTCGCCGCCGGCGTCCAGCCAGTCTAGTTCGAGCCGCGCCACAACCGCCACCGCTCATCCTCCGGAAACGATCGAGAAGAAGACGACATCCTGGCCGGATTTCACCTTCGCGTCGTCACCGACGACGCGGGAATCTACAGCAGCGCGGATCTGCGGCCCGAGCAAGATGGCGGCCGCCTCATCCTGACGGGCCAGCTCAGCGCGAATCTCGCCGATGGTGATGTCATCGACAGCGAAAACCATCGCCCGTTCCCGTCCAAGGCGGTCCGCAATCTCGCCATAGAATGATATCGAAAGCCGGATCATGTCGATCGGTCCTCCACGGATGCGGCCTCGGCCGCCTTCAGGGCCTGGGTCAGCTCGGTGACGAACAGGGCCGTCATCTCGCCTCGCACCGCAGGATCACACCAATATGGGCTCATCACCACCAGCCGGATGACCACCAGTTCCTCATCGTCATCGACACCGCCATGAGCCGCCAGGAGCGCCGTCTTCATCGCTGCGCTGTCCTCCCCCAGGGTCGTGCGCGACACTGCAATTGCCGGAGACCTCTGGAAAAAATCAAACGCGGCGGTGGTTCTGGCGTTGGAGACGCTCAGCTTCTCCCCAACCTCGGCGAGGGAAAAACAGGCGATGTTGGCGTCGGCTGGCAGGAACCGCGCCTGCGGAACCGCCGCCGTTACCGCCGCTTCGAGCAGCCGGCGCGCCTCGACTGTCCCAGCCAGGATGGCGCCCAACCCTCCCGGCCCCAATCCGAGCGTCTCAGCCGTCAGCCAGGTCGCGGCTGCGCCGGCCGCCGAGCGCGAACCTTCCAGCGTCGAAGCCCATTTGCCGGCGCCCAGTTCGGGGCGGTGCAGATAGGGCGCGTCAAAGGCCGAGACAGCATAGGTCTGAGGGCACGAGGTCAGGAACGCGCCGCAGGCATAGGGGATGTAGCCCAGCTTGTGCGGATCGATGGTGATGGAATCCGCGCGGCCCGTGGCCTTGAGAGCTCTGAGCGCATCAGGGGTCAGCACGCCTTCCGTCTCCCCGTCCAGCAGGGCGCGGAAGAAGCCGCCATAAGCTCCGTCAATATGCCGCCAGATGCACCAGCCCTCTTGCCGCTCCCATTGATCAAGGCGATCAAACACCCCGTCGATCGGATCGACCGCCGACGTCTCGGTGGTTCCCACCACCCCGACTGCCATCAGAACGGGACGGTTGCGAGCTCGCGCCTCCAGGACCCGTCGCTCGAAATCTTCCAGATCCATTCGCCCGCGCGCATCCAACCGTACGCTCCAGAGCGCTTCGCGCCCCAGACCAAACAGGTTGACCGCCTTGTCCCACGAATAGTGCCGATTGCCGGGCGCGATCACGACCGGGCCAAGATAGTCGGTCCCTGAAGCCCGGCTGATGCGACGGTAGATGTCGAGAGGATTGCTCGCCATGGCGCTGGACCGTTGCAGCACCTCATCGCTCAGCCCATGCTCGCGCCACAGGTCACGAAAACGATCCCAACCCATATGAGCGGCGGCAAACGGATCGAGGCTCTCGCCGCGAGTCTCGCTGATATGCAGGGCCATGGCCAACCAGTGATCCAACCGGTATCGAGCCCGCCACATGGCTTCAAAGTTCGCCAGGGTTCCGCCTGAGGTGAAATGACCCTGCGCCTGGTCCGGGTCGTAGCCCAGCATGGTCGACAGATGGGCGATGGCCTCCGCCTCAATGACGCTGCCGACACGGCTCGCCTCGCGCGAAGTGTTGTTCGGATTGTGCAACATGGCCACGAACCAGCCGAGAATGGCAGGCAGCGACAAGTCCGACTTCATGTGGGCGATATAGCGCGGCGTGAAGGTCGGCGTTTCCTCGGTCAGGGCCTCACGCAAGGCGCCAAGCCGCTCCGAGAGCCGGTCGTGGCCGGCGCCGACGCTGGGTTTGACAGGCGCATCGAGCGCCTCCTGGAACCGGCGCCGTCGCCAGTCGAACCAGTGATCCAGCATCGCCAGCATCTCATCGCGCAGCCAGGGTGCGTTCTGGGAGGCCACCCCTGGGAAATGCTGCTGAGCAAACGCCGCCGCCGGGGTCGGGGCTGTGGTTTGGGAGGTCGAGGACGCCATGACCCCGCCCATAGCGGTCACGAGCTGTGGAGCTCTTGTCATCTGTCAAACCCCGACTTCACTGGCGTCAATGCGCACGAGCGCCCGCTCGGCAAGAGGTCGCCATGCATTCAATTCCGTCATCGGCTGAGGCTGTCCGCGAACCGCGCGCATCCACCAGCCTGCCGCCAGAATGGGCTGAGGCGGCGGCGCGGCGGCTTCCCCGCTACACCAGCTACCCCACCGCCCGTGATTTCCGCACCGTCGATCATCCAGCCTACGCCGAAATCGAGGCGATGGTTTCGGCCGACCGGCCGGGACGACGGCTATCAGCCTACGTCCATGTGCCGTTCTGCCGGCGCCTGTGCTGGTACTGCGGATGCAATACCTCCGTGGTGCATGACTACCAGCGGGTGGCGGAGTTTCACCGCTCGGCGCTCGACGAAATCGATCTTTGGACGACGCGGCTCGGCGAGCACGACGGCCTTGCGCATCTTCATTTCGGCGGCGGAAGTCCCAACGCCCTGACTCCGGATGATCTCGTCCGCCTCATTGAGCGATTGTCAGACCGGCTCAGCCTGCGGCGGGACGCCGAGATCGCCCTGGAGCTGGACCCCGCCCTGATGACGGGTGACTTCGCCCAGGCAGCCGGCGCGGCGGGCGTCACTCGCGCCAGCCTTGGGGTGCAGACCCTCGACCCCGATGTCCAGGCGCGCATCAACCGGATCCAGCCCTTCGACCGAGTGGCCCAGGCTGTCTGCGAACTGCGCGACGCTGGTGTCACCGCGATCAATTTCGATCTGATGTACGGGCTGCCAGCCCAGACACCCGACAATGTCGCCACCACCGCCGAGCAGGCGCTGGATCTGCGACCGGATCGCTTGGCTGTGTTCGGTTATGCCCATGTACCGTGGATGAAAAAGCACCAGAAGATGATCCAGGAGGACGCACTGGCGGACGTCGCCGGTCGCTGGAACCAGGCGGCGGCGATTGACGCGGTTCTCATCCAGGCTGGATATGTCCGTATTGGCCTCGACCACTACGCCCGGCCCGAAGATCCCCTGGCGCGCGCGGCGGCGGCGGGCCGGCTACGCCGTAACTTCCAGGGATATACCGATGATCCAGCCGATGTACTGGTTCCCATAGGCCCATCGTCGATCGGCCAGTTCGAGGACGGCTTTGTCCAAAACGCGACAGCCCTGCACCACTGGCGTCAGTCGGTCGCCCTGGGGCGATTGCCAGTCGAGCGGCGTCTCGCCCTGACCGCCGAAGATCGCCTGCGCGCCGCAGTTATAGAACGGCTGATGTGCGACCTGCAGGTCGATGTCGCGGCCCTTTGCCGCTCGCATGGCTTCGCGCCAGATCGGCTTGACGACGCCCTTGCCGCGGCCAACCCGTTGCAGAGCCGTGGCCTGTGCCAGATCAATGGGCGCAAAGTCATCCTGCCCGAGTCGGCGCGTCGTTTGATGCGCGTGGTCGCCGCCTGCTTCGACGCCGACCTTCCCGAGCCTGGACGCGCCGCCGCCGCCATCTAGTGCGCGAAGCAGCGCCGCAACCAAGGCGCCGCCCGACGGAACCCAATGGCCACGCTTGCGCTATCCTTGTGAACCCAACCAGGAGAATCGTCATGAGCGTCGCCAAGGTCACCGAAGTCACCGCCTCGTCCACCAAGAGCTTCGACGATGCGATCAGGCAGGGCATCGCCCGGGCTGACAAGACGCTGAACAACGTGGCCGGGGCCTGGATTCAGGAACAGAAGGTCGTGGTCTCCGGCGGAGAGATCGTGGAGTACCGGGTCAATATGAAAATTACTTTCGTCCTTCAGGACTAGGGCGCAACGCCGCGTATGTCTGAACGGGTGACGAACGGCCTCTGGCCCGCTAGAGGGTCCGGGCCATGCCTGATCTCGCTCAACTTGAACTCGACCTGATCAACTCCGTCCGCACCGCACAGACGTCTGCGGCGCTGGAGGAAGTGCGCGTCGCCGCGCTCGGAAAGTCAGGGGCGGTTACCGCCCTGCTCAAGAGCATGGGCGCGCTCAGCCCCGACGAGCGCCGCGTCCAGGGACCGCTGATCAATGGTCTGCGTGACCGGCTGACAACGACGCTGGCCGCCCGCAAGGCCGAGCTGGAGGCCGCCGAGCTGGACGCTCGCCTCGCCGCCGAGACGGTCGACCTCAGCCTACCCGCCCCTCCGCGCCGCAAAGGGTCGGTGCATCCGACCATGCAGACGATGGACGAAATCGTCGCCATCTTCGCCGAAATGGGCTTCGCCGTGGCCGAAGGCCCGGACATCGAGGACGACTTCCACAACTTCACAGCCCTGAATTTCCCGTCAGACCATCCGGCTCGGGAAATGCACGACACCTTCTTCCTCAAGCCCGACCCAGAAACCGGCGAGCGGATGGTGCTGCGCACCCACACCTCGCCAGTTCAGATCCGCACCATGCGGCAGACCAATGAAAAGCCGGCGGCCCCATGGATCGCCGGAGGCCAGATCCCGCCGATCCGCATCATCGCGCCGGGACGGACCTTCCGTAAGGACTCCGACGCCACCCACACGCCGATGTTCCACCAGGTGGAGGGGCTGGTGATCGACCGCGACATCCACATGGGTCATTTGAAGTGGACGCTGGAGACCTTCGTCGCCCGCTTCTTCGAACTGGACGAGGTGGACGCGCGCTTCCGGCCACATCACTTCCCTTTCACCGAGCCTTCGGCCGAGATGGACATCCGCTGCGACCGCTCTGGCGGCGAGCTTAAGTTAAACCAAGGCGACAGCTGGATGGAGATCCTGGGCTGCGGCATGGTTCATCCTAACGTCTTGACGGCCTGCGGGCTGGACCCGAACGAGTGGCAGGGGTTCGCTTTCGGCATGGGCGTGGACCGCCTGGCCATGCTCAAGTACGGCATCCCCGACCTTCGCCCGATGTTCGACGCCGACGTGCGTTGGCTCGCCCACTATGGATTTTCCGCCGCACAGGCGCCCAGCGCCGCCGCCGGCCTGAGCTGAGACCCATCATGACTGACCAGAATTTCGCCGGCACCCCACCATGTCAGGACTACAGCGCCGAACATTTTTCCGGCGTGACCGTATCACTGCACCAGCTGTTCTACGTCAATTTTCAGACGACAAAGCAGCCGTTGATCGTCGGCAAGACATTCACGGATTGCCTTATCCAGGGGCCAGCCGTTCTTCTGGTCACCAACGATGTCCTGTTTGACAGCTGCAACATGGGTGCGATGGGCGACGACCCGCGCAATCTGATCCTGTTGCCGATGTCCACCCAGGGCGTGGTCGGGCCGATCGCTGTCCAGAACAGCCGCTTCACACGGTGCGACTTCATGGGCGTGGGCTATACGGGCCCCGATACCTTCATCGACAATCTCCTCCAGGTGCTTGAGGCGAACTCGGGCAGGCCGCAACCAAACGCATGAAGTTTACTCTATCCTGGCTCAAGCGGCATCTAAGAAGCGACCGGACGATCACCGAGATCGCCGAGGCCATGACCATGGCCGGGCTCGAAGTCGAGGACGTCTTCGACCCGACCGAACGGCTTAAACCTTTCACCGTCGCCCGCATCGTATCGGCCGAACGTCACCCGGACGCGGACAGGCTTCAGGTCTGTCAGGTCGACACCGTCGACGGCCTGAAGGAAATCGTCTGCGGCGCACCGAACGCACGCGCGGGCCTAGTGACCATCTATGCCCCAATCGGCGCCTATGTGCCGGGCCTGGGCGTCACCCTGGTCGAAAAGCCGGTGCGCGGCGTCATCTCCAACGGGATGCTGTGCTCGGCTTCCGAATTGGAGCTGGATGGCGAGTCCGACGGCATCCTGGATCTGGACACCGCGCTCAAGGTCGGCACGCCCGCCGCCGAGGTGTTCGGCCTGGAGCCGGTCATCGACTTTGAGGTCACGCCCAACCGTCCCGACTGGCTCGGCGTCGCGGGCATCGCCCGCGATCTGGACGCCGCCGGCCAGGGCTTTTTGATCGTTCATGAGGCGACGCCGGTTCCCGGCTCCTTCCCCTGCCCGATCACCGTCAAGCTGGAAGCTCCCGAGCTTTGCCCGCTGTTCGCGGGGCGTCTGATCCGCGGCGTCAGGAACGGCCCATCGCCGGCCTGGCTTCAGGACCGCCTGCGCTCAATCGGCCTGCGACCGGTCAACGCCCTGGTCGATGTCACCAATCTGATCTCCTATGACCGGGCCCGGCCACTGCACGTCTATGACCGGGCCAAGCTGGTCGGCGATCAGATCGTGGTGCGCGGCGGTCAGGTCGCAACCGACACCGGCGAGCCCGAGCGCCTGATCGCGCTCGATGGCAAGACCTATGCGCCGGGCCCGATGATGTGCGTCATCGCCGACGCGGCGGGCGAGCGCCCGATCGGCCTGGGCGGCGTGATGGGCGGCGAATCGACCGGCTGCGACGACGCCACCACCGACGTCTTCGTCGAGAGCGCCTGGTTCGATCCCATCGCCACCGCCCAGACAGGCCGCCAACTGGCCATCTCGTCGGACTCCCAGTACCGTTTCGCGCGCGGCGTCGATACCCATTCGGCCATCGACGGCCTTGAGATCGCGACGGCCCTGATCCTGGACCTGTGTGGGGGAGAGCCGTCGGATATCACGGTCTCGGGTCAGCCGCCCTCAGCACCGGCCGCCATCGACTTTGACCCGCACCTGATCGAGCGTCTGACCGGCCTGCGTCTGCCCAGCGTACGCGTCGCCACCATCCTCACGGCCCTGGGTTTCGCAGTCCAGAACGAGACCAAACCCTGGACGATCACGCCCCCAACCTGGCGTCGCGACGTCCACGGCCCGGCTGACCTGGTCGAGGAAGTCGCCCGAATAAACGGCTTTGGCCATTTGCCCTCGACGCCCTTGCCCGATCTGGGCTCGGCGCCGACCGGCGTGCTCAGCTCCCGCCAGGCCCGCATCCGGGCCGCGCGGCGGATGCTGGCCGCCTACGGCTGGGCCGAGGCCGTGACCTGGTCCTTCACCCGCCGCGACATCGCCGAGCGTTTCGGTGGTGGCTCAGAGCGGTTGGTCCTGGACAATCCGATCGCCTCGGACCTGGACTGCATGCGGCCCTCGGTCCTGCCCAACCTGATCCAGGCGGCGGCCCGCAACGCCGACCGCGGCTTTGACGATGTGGCCCTGTTCGAGATCGGCCCGATCTATCGCGGCGACCAGCCCGGCGATCAGCGTACCGTCATCGCAGGCCTGATCGCGCCGCACGCACCGCGCCGTTGGGATGGCGGACACGGCGACGACCTGTTCTCGGTCAAGGCGGACCTGTTCGCCCTGCTCGACGCCCTGGGCGTCAACACTGGCGCGCTACAGCTGGTTCAGGGCCAGGCCTCGCGCTGGTGGCATCCTGGCCGCTCCGCCCGGCTCCAGTTGGGCCCCAAGACCGTCATCGCCGAGTTCGGCGCGATTCACCCAGGCGCGCTCAAGGCGCTGGACGCCGATGGCCCGATGCTGGGCTTCGAGATCGACGTCGAAGCCCTGCCCCAGGTGAAGCAGAAGGCCTCCAAGGCTCGCTCGCGGCTGGACCTGTCGCCGTTGATGCCGCTGTCGCGCGACTTCGCCTTCGTCGTGGATCGCGACCTCGCCGCCGGCGATCTGGTTCGCGCCATCCTGGGCGCCGACAAGCCGCTGATCGCCGAGGCGCGCCTGTTCGATCTCTATGAGGGCTCCGGCGTCCCCGAGGGCAGGAAGTCTCTCGCCGTCGAGGTCGTGATCCAGCCGCGGACGGCGACCATGACGGACGCCGAGATCGAAGCCGTGTCCGCCCGTATCGTCGCCGCCGCCGAAAAGCTCGGCGCCACCCTCAGAGGATAGCCATGTCGACCAAGCCGCGTCTGGAGACCGCCTTCGAGCGGGCCCTGTTCCGCTCCCGCTGGCTGATGGCGCCCTTCTATTTTGGTCTGGTTGTGGCGCTGGCGCTGCTGCTGGTCATCTTCGTCAAGGAGTTGATCTATTACACGCCCCAGATTCTCAGCCTCGACAGCAGTCTGACCGCCAATGATGGCATCCTAGCGGTGCTGACCCTGGTCGATCTGTCGCTGGCCGGCAACCTGCTCCTGATCGTTATGTTCTCGGGTTACGAGAACTTCGTCTCAAAGCTGGACCTCGAGGGTGAGACCGACCGGCCCCCGTGGATGGGCACGGTCGACTTCTCGGGCCTGAAGATGAAGCTGATCGCCTCGATCGTGGCGATCTCCGGGATCCAGTTGCTCAAGACCTTCATGAACATTGGTCGGGTCGGCTACGAATTGAAACCCGATGAGGCCTTCTGGGGCGTGGTCATTCACCTGACCTTCGTGGCCTCGGGCGTGCTGCTGGCGCTGATGGACTGGCTGACGGCCAGGACCGACAAGCACTGATCCCCAACATGCGCCCGCCCGGTGCGGCATCTTGGCCCGACCTGGACCAAAGCCCCAAACCCGCCCCAAACAGGCGAGAGCTTGTGGCACAGTCGCCCCTCAAGTGATTCGGCAAAAGTCGGGAGCCCGCCATGCATCGTCGCAGCCTCATCTTGTCCGGCCTGGCGGCCGCTACGGCCAGCGGCTGCGTCACGCCGGCTCAACAACAACCCGCGCCCGGCTACCCGACCCAGCCGGGCGCCGGCGCCGCTCCGCCCGATGCGCCCCAACCGACCTATACCCAGGAAGAGCTGGTCGCGGCCGGCTCGAACTTCCTTGGCGTCGCCGCCGAGGCGCTTGGCGGCGCCATTGAGCGGGTCTTCATGGATCAGGGCGACGCCCCCACCGGCTACATCGCCGGCGAGGAAGGCGCCGGCGCCCTGGCGGTGGGCGCCCGCTACGGCCAGGGCCTGCTCTATATGAAGGACCGCCCCAACCCCCAGGAGGTGTTCTGGCAAGGGATCTCAATAGGCTGGGACTTCGGCGGCAACGTCGCGCGGGTCTTCACCCTGGTTTATAATCTGTACCATCCCGATATGCTCTACCGCCGCTATCCAGGGGTTGAAGGCTCGGCCTATCTGATCGGCGGCATGGGCGTGAACTACCAGCAGGCCGACGGCATCGTCCTGGCCCCGATCCGGGCCGGCATGGGCCTGCGCCTCGGCGCCAATGTCGGCACCATGAGCTATTCACGCCAGCGCAACATCCTGCCAGTCTGAGGGCATGACCGGGCCCCATACGCAGGCCTTCTGGGACGCCCGCTTCAAGGGCGACACGTACCGCTTTGGCGAAACCCCCAACGCCTTTCTCACGCGCCAGGCCGGGCGGCTGTCGCCGGGCCAGTCCGTTCTGGCCGTCGCAGATGGCGAGGGCCGCAACGGCGTATGGATGGCCGAGCAAGGCCTAGACGTCCACAGCATCGACATCTCGCCGGTGGCTGTCGAGAAGGCCCGGCGGCTCGCCGCACGGCGCGGTCTCTCCCTCGACGCCCAAGTGTCCGATCTGCTCGAATGGGAGTGGCCGCAATCCGCTTATGACGTGGCGGTCGCCATCTTTGTCCAGTTCGCCGGCCCCAACTGGCAGGACCGCCTGTTCACCGGCTTGAAATCGACGGTGCGTCCTGGCGGCCTGATCATCCTCGAGGGCTACCGTCCAGAACAGATCGCCTATGGGACGGGCGGCCCGCCTGACCCTGCCAACATGTACACGCCCGAGATGCTGAAGGCCGCCTTCGCCGACTTCGAGGTGCTGGAGCTCGTCGCCTACGACGCCGAGCTGTCCGAAGGCGATGGGCACGCCGGCCCGTCGGCCGTCATCGACCTCGTGGCCAGGCGCCCCAACTAGTTGCGCCGTTCCGGCGTCTGCATGGCCCGTTCCGGTCCGACGCCCGCCGAAACGGCGCGCTCGGCCCCGGCGGTTTCACCCGGGCGCATGAACTTCACCAGCACCCTCTGACCGATCAGCAGGGCACTGTCATCCACCGCGACCACGACCTCGACCACGCGCTCATCGGTCTGCTGTCCAGGCGTGTCCGACTGAAGCTGGCGGGCGCCGAACATGGTGGCGCGGCGCAGCACCTGGCCGACATAGATGCGGGTCGGGTCGTTCTCAGGGGTGATCTCGACCTGCTGGCCGATGGTGACGTTCGGCAGATCGCTCTCAACGATTTCGGCCCGGACAATCCGCTGGGTGTCCGGCTCCAGGTCGAACATGGTCGACACGTTCAGGGTTGAGGCCCCGGCCCCAGGCTGGGCATAGCGGCGAGCGATCCGGCCCGCCATCGGCGCGCGGATAATGGTGAGTTCGAGATTGTATTCGGCCTCTCGCTCGCGAGCCTGGGCGGTCCTGATCGTCGCCTGCTGGGCCTCAATGGCGGCCTCGGCCGAGGCGACGTCATCGCGGGCCTGGTCCAGCCTCTGAGCCGCGACGAAATTGGACGGGGCCAACCCCTCAAGACGGGTCAGCTCGCGCCGGGCGGCGTTCAGATTGACCCGCAGGTTGGCCAGCTGCGACTGGGCCTGGCCGACCTCGGCCTGGGCCCGGCTGACAGCCAGCCTCGCCTCGTCGTCTTCCTGACGCGCCAGAATCTGGCCGCCGACGACGCGGTCGCCTTCCTGGACATAGACTTCGCGCACCACCCCGCCGCGGCGCGCCGCAACCTGGATAATGCCGCCTTCGACGTCAGCGCGGCCGCTGGCGATGGCGCCGTAGGGGCTCTCGACCTCCTGGCTCGCCGCCGCCTCAACCTCGGCCTGGCGCGCGGCGCTGGCCTGCATCATCATGAAACCGCCGACGCCCACGACGAGGATCAGGGCCGTAACGATCCAGAACCAGGGGCGTTTCAAAAAACCGGGCATCGAACAGTCCTAGTCGGTCAGTGCGCCAACGGCGCGGGGTTGGGGTCGGGAACGCGCTTCTCGTCCGAAAGGATGTAGCCGTCCTCCATCTTGATGACGCGGTCGGCCCATGCTTCCAGGCGCGGGTCGTGGGTCACGCAGATGACGGCGGCGCCGTGTTCGACGGCGGCTCGGCGGAGCAGGCGGATCACCACCTGGCCGTTCTCACCGTCTAGCGCCGACGTTGGCTCGTCGGCGAAAATCAGTTGCGGAGACTTGGCAAGACACCGGGCGATGGCCACACGCTGCTTTTCACCACCAGACAATTCTGAGGGCCGCTGGTTGACCCGGTGGCCCAACCCGACCTCGTCCAGCGCCACCCGAGCGCGCCGGTCCTGCTCGGCGGGGTCGAGGCCTTGGTACTTGAGCACGATCTTGACCTGCTGCAGCGCGGTCAGGGCCGGAAACAGGTTGAAGCCCTGAAAGATGAAGCCGCAGTGATCCAGCCGGAACCGGTCGATCTTGCCGGGCGACTTCTTCCACAGATCGTCGACGTCGAGGATGTCGACCCGGCCCGCATCAGGCTTCAAAAGACCCGAAAGGGCTGCGATCAACGTCGACTTGCCCGACCCCGATGGCCCCATGACCATGGTCAGGTCGCCGTGGGTGGCGTCAAAATCCATACCTTTGAGCACCTCGATGAAGGTGCGTCCGGTCTTGAATCGCTTGACCAGGCCCTGAGCCTCGATCGCAGGCGTGCCGTGTTTTCCGCTGACGTTGGTGGTCATCTCAGCAGATCCGCCGGCTGGCTCTGTTTCAGCATCCCAAGCGACAGGAACCCGGACGCCAGAGCGATGATCAGAAGAAGGGCCGACACCGCGATGCACATCGGCAGGGGGAAGGCCATCGGCAGGCCAAACGCTCCGGCCAGCAGGCTGATCAGCCAGGTCAGCAGGAACGAGGCGCCGATCCCGACCACCCCAACCCAGAAGCTGAGCTCGACGATGATCCGTCGAAGCGACCCCATGCCGACGCCGAGCGCGCGCAGCGAGGCGAACTCCTTAATGTTGGCTAGGATCGCCCCTCGTAGCGTCTGCCAAGTAATAGCGATGCCGATCAGGCCGCCGAGGAAGACCGAAAAGCCCAGCATCACAACGATGATGCCTTCCTCAAACATGCTGGCCTCATTGGCCGCCGATAACTCGGCGCGGGTCCAGGCGCGATACTGGCCGTTGGAGGCGGCGTTCAGCTGGGCCACCACAATGTCCGCCAGCGCAGGATCGCTCAGCCGCACCATGAGAGGGCCGACGCGCGGGCCGTTGTAGGCCTCGCCGAAACGCCGGAGGGTGTCGCGCGACATCACCATGCCGGGCTGCATGAAATTGGCGTAGCCGCGTGTCACACCGACGACGCGGACCCGGTGCCCATTGTAGATCGCCTCGTCGCCGAGCTGGACGCCGAGCCGGGTCAGCGCTGTTTCATCCAGAACCACAGCGTCGGGCTGGCGTAGCGCCTCGACCAACTCCTCGGAATAGTCGACCGGTATCGTCGGATTGCCCGGCTGGGTCACGATCGAGGTGACCATCACCGATTCCGACCTCTGGCCACGCGGCGGTGTTGATCCAGGCGCGCGCAGGGCCGCTTGATCCATCGATTCGAACCGACCGCCGGACAGATCGATATAGTCCACGACCTCGACCTCGGGGTGGGCGTAGATCACCGGGATCAGCCGCCGGGGCACGCCAGAGGGGCCGCCGAACAGCTGAGTCGCGCCGGGGGCCAGGATCATCACGTCGGCGCCGGACCGGTCGATCGTGGCGGTGAACGACTTTCCCATGCCCATGAACATCCCGGCGAACGCCAGCACGAGCAGGCCCGAGAACGCGAGCGCCACCACCGCCGCCATGTAGCGGCGCCATTCGTAGATAAGCGTTGAAAGCGCTAGCGACATCGGCGCGAAACCGTCTCCCTTGATTGCTCGGTCTTGCCGCGACTACCGAGGCCATTCCAAGTTAAATCGCGGTTAGGCGGGCCAAGGCCGCCCCGACCGCGGCTGGGGCAGAGCGATCCCGCGCCCGGCTATGGCAGCTCTTCGGGCGCCGCTAGAGCACTGCCGCATAGATCGCGCGCGCGTCCTGGTGCGTCACCTCGCGCGGATTGTTGGCCAGCAGCCGCGTCACCTTCATCGCGTCGTCGGCCAGCCTGTCCAGGTTATCGGGCGTTACGCCGATCTGGTGCAGCCGCTGCTCCATCGGCATCCCGGCGACCAGGGCCGAGATCGCCGCCACGAACCCGTCGCCGTCATGGCGGCGTTCGGTCAGATTATCAGGCAGGTGAGCCGCCAGCTCGCCGTACAGCCCATTCGCCTCGGTCAGATTGAACGCCGCCACCTCAGCGAACACCAGAGCGTTCGACAGGCCGTGCGGCGCATGAAACAGACCACCCAACGGATAGGCCAGGGCGTGGACCGCCGCCACCGGCGCGTTTGCGAACGCCATGCCGGCCATCAACGAGCCCTCCAGCATCGCCCGGCGCGCACCGAGGTCCGAGCCATGCTCGACCGCGCGCCGGATGTTTGCAGACAGCAGGCCTAACGCGCGCACCGCCAAGGCGTCCGATACGGGATTCTTCCTGAACCGAGAGGTGTAGGCCTCGACCGCATGGACCATGGCGTCCACTCCGGTCATGGCCGTGACCCTGGACGGCAGGCCCAGGGTCAGGGTCGCATCAAGGATCGCCACGTCGGCGTAGAGCCAGTCTGAGACGACACCCTTCTTCTGACCGTCAGGCGTCGTCACGATCGAGATCGGGGTCGCTTCCGAACCGGTGCCGGCCGTGGTCGGGAGCTGGACCAGCATGAGACGCGGTCCCACCGCCTCGTCGATCCCGTATGTCTCGTCCAGACTCTGGCCCGAGGCCGCCAACAACGCCGTCAACTTCGCCGTGTCCATCGCGCTGCCGCCGCCGAGACCGACCACCGCATCGACCCCGGTCGAGCGGGCCAGGGCGACCGCCGCCCGCACTGAAGCCTCCGGCGGATCAGCCTCCACGGCGGCGAAGATCGTCGCCGCCACGCCAGCAGGAGCCAGACTGGCGACGGCCTCGTCAATCAGTCCGCTTGCGGCCAGAAAGGGATCGGTCACGATCAGGGCGTGTCGGGAACCCAAGCCCGCCAGCAGGTCGCCGAGACGGCCCGCCGCGCCGTCCTGGGCGACAATCCGGGGCGGAGTGCGAAACTCAAACGAACTCATTCGGTCATCCCGCCCGCCGTTAACGCTTGAAGAGTCGCGGAAATGGTCGCGAGGCTCTATAGTACGCGTTCGAGTATAAAGGCGACGACCGGTCCGTGCTTCAAGCGCTGTTCCCAACAAAGCCCGGAACGGAACCCCTGGCGGCGGCGATGAAGGCCTGCGGCGGGCACCTGCTGTTCGCCTTCGGCTTCTCGGCCCTGGTCAATGTCCTGTACCTGGCTCCGACCCTCTACATGATGCAGGTCTATGACCGCGTCGTGCCGACCGGCGGCATCCTGACCCTGCTGTTCGTGACCGTGGTGGTGGTGTTCGCCCTGGCGACGCTGGCCGCGTTGGATCATATCCGCGCCCGTATCCTGATCCGCGCCGGACTACGACTTGATCGCCTCCTGGCCGGCGCCGTGCTCAACCGGGTCATCGGTTCCAAGGAATCCGGCGCCAAGGTCTCGCAGGCCATGCGCGACTTCGACACCTTTCGCTCGGCCCTGAGCGGTCAAGGAGCCCTGGCCCTGTGCGACATCCCGTGGACGCCGGTCTATATGATCATCTGCTTCATGCTGCACTGGACGCTGGGCATGCTGACCCTGGTCGGCGGCGCCTTGTTGTTCACCCTGGCGCTGCTGAACGAGCGCTCGTCCAAGCCGCGCATTGAGGCCTCGTCCAAGGCCTCGGCCAAGGCCTATATGGCGCAGGAGACGATCGCGTCCCAGTCCGAGGTCGTGCGGGCGCTCGGTATGCGCCAGGCCCTGATCTCGCGTCAGCTGAAAGAGCGCGGCGAGGCCGTTACGGCCCAGTCGGACGCCCAGTTCGTCGGCGGCGGCTTTACCGGGGCGATCAAGTTTCTGCGGCTGGTGCTTCAGTCCCTGGCCCTGGGGGCCGGCGCCTGGCTGGCGGTCGAGGGCCAGATCTCGGCCGGCGCCATCATCGCCGCCTCGGTGCTGCTCAGCCGCGCGGTCCAGCCGATCGAACTGGTCGTCGGCGCCTGGAACGGCATCGTTCAGGCCCGCTCGGCCTGGGCCAATCTCACGGAGCTGTTCGTATCGACCGCCGATCAGGACCGGGCCCGGACGCTGCTGCCCAAGCCGGTCGGCCTGTTGACGCTCGAAGCCGTGGGGGTCCGCGCGCCGGCCCGCGAGCAGCCGCTGCTGCGCCATGTGAGCTTCGCGCTGCAGCCCGGCGAGTCGCTGGGGGTGATCGGCCCGTCCGGCGCCGGCAAGACCACCCTGGCCCGCCTCATCGCCGGCGCAACCGAGCCGGACGCCGGCAAGGTGCGGCTCGATCAGGCCGACTACGCCACCTGGGATCCGGAACGACTGGCGCGCCACGTCGGCTACTTGCCTCAGGATTCGATCCTGTTCGCCGGCACCATCAAGGAGAACATTTCGCGCTTCTCAGGCGTCCTGCCTGAGCCGCCGGCCGACCTGGACGAGCGCGCCGTCAAGGCCGCGAGGGCGGCGGGTTGCCACGAGATGATCCTCAAACTGCCTCAGGGCTACGACACGCCGTTGGGACCCGGCGGCCGCGGCCTCTCGGCCGGGCAGTCACAGCGAGTGGCCCTGGCGCGCGCCCTATTTGATGATCCGTGTCTGGTCATTCTGGACGAGCCGAACTCGCACCTCGACGCCGAGGGCGAGGCCGCCCTGGCCCAGGCCCTGAAGGGTCTCAAGGATCGCGGGGCGACGGTCCTGCTGATCGCACACCGGACCGGCGTGCTGCAGAATGTCGACAAGCTGCTGGTGCTGCGCGACGGCGCCGTCGAAGGCCTCGGCCCCCGCGACGAAATCGCCACCCGCCTGCAGGCCGGCCGTCAGCCCGCCCCCCGTGTCGTTTCGAGCGTGAACTGAGATGAGCGCCGAGCCCGCAAAGGTCGACCCGGTCGCGCCGCAGGATGAGACCGTGGAAACGTCCGCCGCCGAGGCCGCACCCGCTGCGTCCCAGAGCACCGATGGAGCCGAGACGCCGCCGCCGGAGCGGCCCAGCGATTCCCTGCACCGCGAGTTGCGCATCGGCGGCATGATCGCCGGTGCGTTTTTTGTCCTGTTCCTCGGCTGGGCGGCGGTCGCGCCGCTGGACGCCGGCGCCTACGCCTCGGGCAAGATCGTCGTGTCGGGCAACCGCCAGGCGGTCCAGCATCGGGACGGCGGCGTGGTCTCGGCCCTGCACGTCCAGGAAGGCGACGAAGTCAGTCGGGGCGAGGTGCTGGTCGAGATTTCCGCCGGCGAACTGCGCGCAACCGAACGCGGCCTGACCGGCCAGGTCCTGGCCCTGTTGGCCCAACGGTCGCGCCTCATCGCCGAGCGCGACGGCCTGCGCTCGGTGCCGACACCGCCCGAGTTCCAGGCCCTGACAGGCGATGACCTGACCTTGGCCAATGAGGCGCTGAGCCTGCAGCGGCAACAATTCACCGCCCGCGGCGGCTCGCGCGGGAACCAGCTGGGCGTGCTGGGCCAGCGCGTTCAGCAGTTGAACCAGCAGATCATCGGGCTGGAGCGTCAGATCGCCTCCAATCAGGAACAGCGCCGCCTGATCGGCGAGGAGCTGACGGGCATGCAGAGCCTCGCTGACCGGGGATTTGCACCGCTCAACCGGGTTCGCGCCCTGGAGCGCCAGGCCGCCGCTCTGGACGGCGAGGAAGGGGCCCTTCGAGCCTCGGTGGCGCGCGCCCGCGAGGCGATCGGCGAGACGCGAATGCAGATGCTGAGCGTCGGTTCCGAGACGAACGAGGAGGTCGCGGACCTGCTGCGCCAGGTTCAGGTCCAGTTGGATGAACTCAATCCGCGCCTGACCGCGGCGCGCGAGCAGCTGGCCCGCGCCCAGGTCCGCTCTCCGGCGTCAGGTCGTGTGGTGGGCCTGTCGGTCTTCACCGTCGGCGGCGTGGTGTCGCCCGGGCAGATGCTGATGGAGGTCGTGCCCCAGGAAGCCGCCCTGATCATCTCGGCGGAGGTGTCGCCGACGGATGCCGACGACCTTCGGGTCGGCCAGGTGACAGAGGTCCGTTTCACGGCCTTTCGCGAACGGGATCTGCCGATCCTGCGCGGCCGCGTGACCGACATCTCGGCGGACAGTTTTGTTGAGGAACAGACAGGCCGCAGCTTCTTCCGCATCACCGTTGAGGTGCCGCCCGAGGAACTTCAGAGGATCGCCGATGTTCGCGGTGCGGATACGGGTCTGGGGCCCGGTCTGCCGGTCGAGGTGGTCGTGCCGCTGCGCAAGCGCACGGCCCTGCAGTATTTCCTGGAGCCCCTGACCCAGAGCCTGTGGCGCTCGTTCCGCGAGCCCTAGGTCGTCATCGCCAGCAGGGCGAAGCTGGCCAGCCAGTGCTCTCCCATATAGTCGCCCGCGACGTGCGGCAGGCTGGCCGCCAGATGGCGATCCGCCGCCTCCAGCGCCGGCTTTCGCGCCTTGTGCCTTTCCGACAAGGCCGAGGCGATGCCGCGCCAGCACCAGGCCCGCGACAGGTTCAGCCCGTCCAGATGCGCGATCTTGCCGTCGCTGCGGTCTGACGGCGTCACCGGCTGGAACAGCACCGCCGGCTCGCCCTTGCCGGCTCGCGGCAGGAAGCCGTCGAACCAGGCGGGGAAGTCGTCGCCCAGCACCCGCCGCATCAGCTCCGCCTCCATCAGGGCCGGCGACAGGAAGGCGTCCTGATCCGGTTCCCAGGCCTGGCAATCTCGGTCCGCAGCGTGCCACCGCATCGCCTTGTCGCGGATCAGTTGATCCAGCGTCTGATCATCGGCGCTCTCGGCATAGTCGAGCGCCAGTCGGAGCGCGAAAGCGGTCGAATAGTGGGTCCCTACCCGCATCGGATAGTCGGCCAGGGGCAGATAGGCCATGAATCGGTCGGCAAACGCCTGGCTCAACGGCTCCAGCGCGCGGGCCCAGCGCCGACCGTCTGCGGACGTGTGCCGGTTCAGCTCGGCCTGCAGCATCAGCAGCCAGGCCCAGCCGTAGGGCCGCTCGAACCCGCGCGACATCGGTCGGTCCAGATAGGCCCGCTCGGCCTCGACGTTCGCGGCCGTGAAAGTCACCTCAGCCGCAGCCAGCACCCGGTCAGCTTCAGGCATTTCAGGGAACAGGCGCACCAGCGTGGCCAATGTCCACCAGCCGTGCACGCACGAGTGCCAGTCAAAGCTGCCGAAGAAAATCGGATGAGCCTGGCGTGGTCCGATCACATCGTGTGGCCCGGTCAGGATGTGATCCATCTTGTAGGGCCACTCGCGCCCCACGTGGCCCAGCGCGGTCGAGGCGAAGCGGGAGGCGGTGGACAGCTCAAGCATGGTGATCAGAACCGGAAAGCCAGCACGTACATCAGCGCCATATTGACACCTAACAGGACCAGGGCGGTCGGAAACTGGGCCCGAATCACCCCGTTCAGCGGCGAATCACGGTCGGGGAGTTCCAGCAAGTTGGCAGGCACCACGTTGAAATTGGCCGCCATCGGCGTCATCAGCGTACCGCAGAAGCCGGCCAGCATCCCAACCGCGCAGACAATGGCGACATTGCCGTCGAACTGATGGATCAGCACCGGCAGGCCGATGGCCGCCGTCATCACCGGAAAGGCGGCAAAGGCGTTGCCCATTATCACGGTGAAGGCCGCCATGCCGATGCAATAGGCCGCGACCGCGATCAGCGGCGTGGTCAGGGGCACGGTCGAGGAAATCAGCTCACCAACCACGCCGCCGACATCCGAAATCAGGAACACCGCGCCCAGCGCCGCCAGCATCTGCGGCAACAGCACCGCCCAGCCGATCGAATCGACCAGCCGCCGCCCCTCCTGGAAGGGCGCCGTCGCCGGCGGCCTGAGCCAGGCCCAGGCCACAGCCAGGGCGATCACACAGCCCAGTCCCAATGCGATCAGGGTGGTCTGCACATCTGAAATAAGCCAGGCGCCAAAGCCTGTGTACTTGGCCGCAAGCGTCCCGCCGACCGCCGCCAGCGGCACGATCAAGGCCGGGCCAAACAGCCAGTTGCCGCGGCGCAGCGCGCGTTCCTCGCGCTCGGCCGGCGTGGTCGTGGCCGGCTTGCCGACGCCCAGTTTCCTGACCCCGGCCAGGACCACCAGTCCCAGCACCAGGATGCCGTTGCCCAGATCCCCGATCCAGGTCCCGACCAGCATCGAGGCGGCGATTAGGCCCCAGAACAGGGCGCTGCGGACCCGGGTCGGGTGCGCGCGGTCCGCGAACGTCAGGATCGCGAACGTCAGGAACATCAGCCCGACGACGAGATAGGCGTGATCCAGGGTGATCATTGGGCCGCATCCGTCTTGCCGACCGCATCGGTCGCGCCGCCGGGGCTAGGGCGTTGGATCGTCCGGTCGAACAGGACCAATCGCGCCCCGTGCACCAGAAAGGCGGCGATCGCCGTTGGAATGGCCCACACCGACAGCTGCAGCGGCTCGACGATGATTCCAGCCTGTTCCAAGAAGCCGACCATCAGCACGATCGAGCCGATAGCGATGAAGATGTCCTCGCCGAAGAACAGGCCAATGTTGTCAGTCGCCGCCGCCATGCTGCGGATGCGGAATCGGGCGCGCTCGGTGATCGGACCACCTGCCTCAGCCGCCCCTTCGGCCATAGGCGCTAGCAGCGGTCGCACCATCTGGGGGTGCCCGCCCAGCGAAGTCAGGCCCAGAGCCGAAGTTGCTTGTCGCAAGACCAGATAGACCAGCATCAGCCGGCCTGCTGTCGCCGCCCTGGCCTTAGAGATCACGATCCGCGCCCGCTCCTGAAGCCCCTCACGCTCCAGCAGGCCGATCAGAGGCAGGATCAGCCAGGTGATGTGGAAATACCGGCTGTCGTTGAAGGCCTTGCCGAAGGCCGCCAGCGTGGAAACCGCCGCCGCCCACAGCTCGCCAAGCCCGACGCCCGGCCCCAGCGCCGCCATTAGCCCCGTCACCAGAGCAGCGATCACGATCACCACCAGCGGGTTCAGCCTGAGCACGAAGCCCAGAACCAGAACCGCCACGCCCAACAGCACCCACATTTGTCGTCGCCCTCCCTCCCGGATCGCGCCACCCTAGGCCGTCCCTCACGATTGGAAAGGCCTCTTCGCTTGCCAGCGGGGCCCGGCTTCGCCAGATTGCGGTGCCTTGACGACAGACGCCTCGAAGGGCGCGAAAGAGAGTATGGGCGACATCAATTCCGTAGGTGTGATTGGCGCGGGCCAGATGGGGTCGGGCATCGCCCACGTCTGCGCCCTGGGCGGCCGTGACGTAAAACTCCACGACCAGAGCGCCGACCGGCTCAAGGCGGCGCTTGGCGACATCGAAAAGAACTTGAACCGGCAGGTCGGTCGCGCGCTGATCACCGAGGCTGACGCCCGCGCGGCGTTCGGAAGGATCACCGCCAACGCCAACATCGCCGAGGTCGGCCAGGTCGACCTTGTCATCGAGGCCGCCACCGAGAACGAAGAGATCAAGAAGGCGATCTTCCAGGCCCTGACACCGCACCTGAAGGCGACCACGCTTCTGGCCTCGAACACCTCGTCGATCTCGATCACCCGGCTGGCCGCCTCCACCGACAGGCCTGATCGCTTCATCGGCCTGCACTTCATGAACCCCGCCCCGGTGATGAAGCTGGTTGAGATCATTCGCGGCATCGCCACGGCCCCGACCACCTACGAGACCGTCAGGGTCTTCGCCGAGAGCCTCGGCAAGGTCACCACCAACGCCGAGGACTACCCGGCCTTCATCGTCAACCGGATCCTGGTGCCGATGATCAATGAAGCGATCTACGCCCTGTACGAGGGCGTCGGCGATGTTCGTTCCATCGACACCTCTCTCAAGCTGGGCGCCAATCACCCAATGGGACCATTGGAATTGGGCGACTTCATGGGGCTGGACGTGGTGCTGGCCATTATGAACGTCCTCCACGATGGCATGAGCGACACCAAGTATCGCCCGTGTCCGCTGCTGGTGAAATATGTCGAGGCTGGCTGGCTCGGCCGTAAGACGGGCCGAGGCTTCTATGACTATTCCGGCCCGACGCCGGAGCCGACCCGGTGAAGACGCCCGCGCCGCCGGATCTGGCTGAGACCGGGCGTAAGCTGTCCCAGACGCGCGCTATGAAGCCGCTGCGCGACCTGGCGGAAAGCGACAAGCGCCTGCCCGGCACCGCCTCAATCCACTGGCGCGAGAGCCCCTATCTTTGGGTTCCGGTTTCCTGGCTGGCCAGCCTGGCCTGGCCGCCGATCATCATCACCTTGCTGCTGTTCCCGCCGCAGGCCTTCACCTTCGGTCTGGACATGGACTGGCGACTGCTTGGCCTGATTTGCGTTGCGCTCGGCGCTGCTATTGGCCTGTGGCTGCTCCAGCGGGAGTGGCGACGTTCAAGGACCCCGACCACGCGGCTGGGCGTCATCTGGCGTTTCACGCTGTTCGGAGCAGTCCTGGCGGTGGGCGCCCAGTTGCTTCTGGTCGCGGTGCTCCTGGTCGGTGGCTGGTTGCGTGTGACGGGTCCGGCCCAGGCGCTCGGCGTGGCCGAGACCACCTTCTTCATCTACGGCGTGGGCCTGTTGCCAGTCACCGCGCTCGTAGGCGCGGCGTTCGCGAGCTGGGCGGGGCTGATGGTCGGTCTGATCGCCTTCACCCGCGTGCCCGAGCCGATGCGCACTCCATTCCACATCTTGCGAAGCCAACAGGGTCAGATCGACGAGCCGCTCTAGCGGCCAACGATCTCAGGAGGATCCATGAGCCATACCGAAGCCTGCGTTCAGGCGCTCGCGCCCGTTCCCCGCGCGGATCGCCTGCTCAGCCTTGATGTTGTGCGCGGCCTGGCCGTGCTCGGCATCCTGGCCGTCAACGCCATGACCTTCTTCTGGCCGCACGCCGTAGGAATGCACCCACCGCTGCAACCCGGATGGGACGCCGACGCCATTTTCGGCTGGCAGATCCAGGATGTCTTTTTCCGCGACAAGATGCGGACTCTGTTCTCGATGCTGTTCGGCGTCTCAATCTTCCTGGTCGGCGGCGAACGGTCTGATCGGGATCGCGGACGCCTCTTGCGGTCACGGCTCTTCTGGCTGGCCGTCTTCGGCATTGTCCACGGCGCCGCCTTCTGGTTCGGCGACATCCTCCTGCTCTACGCCCTGACCGGTTTTGTGGTTTTGCTGGTGCGCTCCTGGAGCGCCACACGTCTTCTGGCGCTAGGGGGGAGCCTGTATCTGGTCCTAGCGGGGCTGTACGTCGTCATGTTCTTGGGGATGGCGCAGTTGCCGCCCGATCAACTGGCCGAGGCCGTCGCCCAGCAGGGAGGCGCTCCGACGCAAGAGGGTCTTGCCGCTGCCATCCAGGCCATGACCGGCGACGCCTGGTCGGTGACCGTCAATCAGTTTCAAACCTGGGCCAGCATCGTTCCTTTCATGGATGTGCTGATGATCCCGATCACCGCCAGCCTGATGATGATCGGCATGGGCCTGTTCAAGGTCGGCTTTCTGGCCGGACGCTCACCGACCTGGGCCTATCTAGTCTCGGTCGCCGTGGCGGCCGGTTGCCTATACCTGGTCTGGGGGGAAACCGCGTCTATCATCGCCGGCGGCTTCGACTTCATACAAGCCGCGACCCGCCCTTACGCCACCTTCCTGGTCCCGCTGATTTCGCTTGGCTACGCCAGCGTCCTGATCCTGTTGTTGAAGGTCGGGATGCAGCTGATCCTCAGTCCGCTGATCGCAGTCGGGCGCATGGCCTTCACCAACTACCTGACCCAGACCCTGATCATGACCACCCTGGCCTACGGCGGTCGGGGCCTGGGCTGGTATGGCGAGGTCGGCTGGCCCGACATGTGGGGGATCATCATCGTCATCTGGGTGCTCCAACTGCTCTGGTCATCGATGTGGCTGGCCTTCTTCCGGCTGGGCCCGATCGAGTGGATCTGGCGGTCGCTGACCTACGGTCGCCTGCTGCCTCTTCGGCGCGAGATGGTCGTCTGATTGCGGTTTGGGCGCAGGCGGGCTAAGCGCGGCCTATGTCTGATCCCCAGGATTTTCGCCCCGAGGCCCGCAAGGCGCGCGGCCTGATTGACCGCCGCGGCCGCGACCTCGTGGCCGAGCGCCACATCGTCGCCGCCGTTTCTGATCTGTATGAACGCTGGGGGTTTGAGCCGCTCGACACGCCGGCCTTTGAACACGCTGACGCCCTGGGCAAGTTCCTGCCCGACGCCGATCGTCCGAACGAGGGCGTCTTCGCCTTCCAGGACGACGACGACCAGTGGCTGGCCCTGCGCTACGATCTGACCGCGCCACTGGCCCGGTTCGCGGCCGAGCACTGGCAGACCCTGGCCAAGCCTTATCGCCGCTACGCCTTCGGCCCGGTCTGGCGCAACGAGAAGCCCGGGCCGGGGCGGTTTCGAGAGTTCATCCAGTGCGACGCCGACACCGTCGGCTCGGACCGACCCGAGGCCGATGCCGAGATCATCGCCATGGCCGTTGAAGGCCTGACCGCCGCCGGCGTCCCCGAGGGCGCCGCCGTGGTCAAGATCAACACCCGTAAGCTGCTGAACGGCCTGCTGGACCGCTCCGGCGTTGCTGACTCCGGCCAGCGTCTGGCCGTGCTGCGGGCGATCGACAAGCTGGACCGGCTTGGCCCGGATGGCGTGCGCGATCTGCTCGGCAAGGGCCGGCTGGACGACAGCGGCGCCTTCACCAAGGGCGCCGAACTGTCCGGCGACCAGATCGGTGCGGTGATAACCTTCCTGACCGCCTCAACCGCCGGGCGCGCCTCAGCGCTGAATGTGCTCGCCGACGTGGTCGGCGGCTCGGTCGAGGGTGATCAGGGGCTTGAGGAACTGGCCCGTATCGACGCGGCGTTGAGCGGGCTGGGGGTGGCGGAGGACCGCGCCCTGTTCGACCCCTCGGTCGTGCGCGGGCTGGAATACTATACTGGCGCCGTGTTCGAGGCCGAGCTGGCGCTGAAGGGCCCGATGGAATCGCTGAAGCTGGGTTCGGTCGGGGGCGGCGGCCGTTACGACGACCTGGTCGCGCGTTTCACCGGCGAACGCACGCCGGCCACCGGCTTTTCGTTCGGGGTCAGCCGCCTGGTGGTGGCGCTCCAGGCCATGGGGGCCCAGGAGGCCGAAGCGCGAGGGCCCGTCGTTGTGGTCGCCTTCGACGAAACCGCCATGACCGACTATTTCGCCGTCGCCGCCGAACTGCGGCGCGCAGGGATTGCGGCTGAGGTCTATCTCGGGCGCTCCGGCCTCAAGGCCCAGATGAAATATGCGGATCGCCGCATGGCGCCGGCCGCCATCCTGATCGGTGAGGACGAACGTGCCGCTGGACAGGTGACGATCAAAGATCTGGATCTGGGCCGTGAGCTGGCTGCCGCCGCCGACTTGCAGACCTGGAAAGCCGAGCGCCCCGGTCAGCAGACCCTCCCTCGCGCTCAAATGGTCGAGGCGGTTCGCGCCATCTTGTCGGGCGGACTATAGGCGCCGCCGCCAGGCCCCCAACTGATCGGTGGTCACTTTGATCTTGCCGAGCTGGTGATTGGGCCTTCGGATTGACAGGCCCGCCAAACTGGCGTTTCGTCCAGCCCGTGAGGCGGTTCGCCGCCTCCGGCGTTTCGGGGAGGAAACGCCCGCTCCCGATAAAAGAGCAGAGCCCGCCGCGTTAATCCCCGCGGCGGGTTTCTCTTTGAAGCCCGCAGCTCGTCTCGACCAGCGCCGCGGCGCGGGACGCGGCGATGGCAGGCTTTGCCGCGACGCGCCTACCGCGGCGCCAACCGGATGGCGCCGTCCAGGCGGATGCACTCGCCGTTGATATAAACGTTGCGCGCCAGCTCCAGCACCAGCGATGCGTAGTCGCCCGGCGTGCCCAGCCGGCTGGGGAACGGGATCATGGCGGCCAGGGCGTCCTGAATCTTCTGGTCCATGCCAGCCATCATCGGCGTCCACATGATGCCCGGCAGGATGGTGTTCACCCGCACGCCCTCCTGAGCCAGGTCGCGGGCGATCGGCAGGGTCATGGCGTAGACCCCGCCCTTGGAGGCCGAATAGGCCGCCTGGCCGATCTGGCCGTCCTGGGCCGCGACCGAGGCGGTGTTGACGATGACGCCGCGCTCGCCGTCCTCCAGTCGATCCAGCGTCACCATGCCCGCCGCCGACTGCGACAGCACCCGATAGGTGCCGAACAGATTGACCCGCACGGTGCGCTCGAACTGGGCCATGTCGTGGGACTTGATCTCGCCGGTGTCCTTCTTGCGGCTGACCGTCTTCATGCCGGTGGCGATGCCGGCGCAGTTGACGCAGATGCGCTCCTGGCCGTGGGCGGCGCGGGCCTTTTCAAAGCCGGCCGCGACCGAGGCGTCGTCGGTGACGTCGACGTTGCAGAACACGGCGCCGATCTCGGCGGCGACGGCCTCGCCCTTGTCGGCTTGCATATCGAACAGCGCCACCTTGACGCCCTGGGCCGCCAGGGCCCGCGCCGTGCCTTCACCCAGGCCCGAAGCGCCGCCGGTGACCACAGCCGAGATCGAACCATCGAGTTTCATGCGGAATATCCCTATATTGGCCCCAGGGGCAGGTTGATGAGCGCGAGGATGTAGCGGTCATGGCGAATGAGGCCAATACGGAAGGCGTGACGGTCGAGGATGCACTCGACCCGAACAAGGCCCTGGTCCCGGCGGTCGTCCGGATGAACGAGACGCGGGTGCGCCGCGGCTTCTGGCCCAAGCTGGCGCGCACGGCGGCGCGGATTCCCTTCGCCCGGGACGTGGTTTCGGTCTGGTACTGCGCCCGCGATCCAGCCACCCCGACCGCCGCCAAGGGCATGATGCTGGCCGCCCTAGCCTATTTCGTGCTGCCGACCGACGCGATCCCCGATGTACTCGCCGGGGTCGGATTCACCGACGACGCGGCGGTGATCGCCGGCGTCATCGCCCTGCTACGGGTCAATCTCAAGGACCGGCACCGCGCGGCCGCCCAAGCCGTGCTGGATCGGATCGAGGCGGCCGACTAGCCCATCAGCCAGCCAGAGATCGCCAGGCGTGGGCGCGGCGCGAACGGGGCGATCTGTGTCACCGCGTGGCTCTGGGGCGTGCGGAACATGTTCAGGCAGTTGAAGCCCGGCGTGAAACCGCGCGAGACGTGCCCCTGCTCGTCATAGAACAGCAGCAGCCCGCCCCAGTCCGGATTCCAGGCCCGAGTCAGGTTGAAGACGTGCGCCACGAACCGTTTGCCGCCTCCCTGATCCGTGTGTTCGGTCAGAACCTGGCCAGGTACGAAGCGCGAGGCCTGGCAGTAGATTCTGCGCGTTTCTGCTGCGCCGGTGATGGTTCGCATCACGTCCAGCTGCGTGTCCTCGTTGAGCCAGTATTCAAAATCGTCCAGCAGGTCGCCGCGTGGAGGATTAGGTACGTGGCCCGACCCCAACGGTCGGTTGTCATAGACGTACTGCATCTCGGGATCGCCGCCATCGACGATGGCGTCGGCCAGCCACTGCCGATGTGTCTCGCTCTGGGGCTGGTTGTCCTTGAGCGGAACATGAAAGGTGCCCGAACGCATCGTCACCGAGCGGATCCAGTCGCGCTCGGCCGCGAGGGCGGCCTCCAGCCTATCAGCCGTCTCCAACGTCAGGATATTGGGGATGTGCAGCCGGCCGCCCGGCTCCCAGCCATCCGCGAGGGCCTTTAGGTCCAGATCCGGGTTGAACGCGAAGTTGCTCATGCGATGTCGACCACGATCTTGCCCAGGGCCGTTCGGTCACCCAGCGCCTTAATCGCCTCCGCCGCCTTTTCAAAGGCGAACCGCTTGGAGATGCGCGGGCGGATTTTGCCCTCGGCGTACATCGCCAGCAAGTCGGCCATATTGGCCTGGTGCAACTGAGGCTCGCGCTCGGCGTGGGCGCCCCAGAACACTCCGATCACCGACACGGACTTGAGCAAGGTCAGGTTCAGGGGAAAAGAGGGAATGCCGGCTGGAAAACCGACGACCAGGAAGCGACCATTCCAGTCCATGGCGCGCAGGGCCGGCTCAGCATAGTCGCCGCCGACACCGTCGAGCACGACATCCGCACCGTCGCGACCACAGGCCAGCTTGATTTCACCCGACAGCTCCTTTTGGGCCGCCTTGTCCAGCGCCCCTGCCGGATAGATCAGGCCGTTGTCAGCGCCCAGCTCCAGCGCGAACTCGACCTTGTCGTTGGTGGAGGCCGCGGCCACCACGCGCGCGCCCATGGCTTTGCCCAGCTCCACCGCCGCTGAGCCGATGCCGCCGGCGGCGCCTGGCACGAACAGGATCTCGCCGGGCTTGAGCTGGGCCCGATCCTTCAGCGCGTAATAGACTGTGCCATAGGTCATGATGAAGCCTGCGGCCTCGTCAAAGGGCATTTCGCGCGGGATCTTCAGGCACCGTCCCGCATGGACCGCGACCCGCTCGGCCAGGCCGCCCCAGCCGGTCATGGCCGCGACCCGGTCGCCACGCCGCAGCATGGTCACACCCGGCCCAACCGATTCGACGATTCCGGCGATTTCGCCGCCAGGCGCGAAGGGCCGCTGCGGACGGAACTGGTACTTGTCCTCAATGATCAGCGTGTCGGGAAAGTTGATGCCGACCGCCTTGACCTCGATGATCACTTCGCCGGCCCCCGGCGTCGGGTCGTCGACCTCCTCCAGGCTCAGCGTCTCCGGTCCGCCGACCGCCTTGGACAGGATTGCTCGCATCGATTCGCCCCACTCGCCTTTGAACTGCCCACACGCTAAGCAGCCGCTGTGCGCCGGGTAAAGGGCGCGGCCAGGAGGAAAAGCCCATGAGCCGATACGCCCTGGCCCTGCATGGCGGCGCCGGCGCCCGCCGCAGCCGCGACTACAGCCTGGAAGTCCCCCATATGCTGGGTCTGGCCGAGACCGCGCGCGACCGTCTCGCCGCCGGCGCCTCTGCCCTGGATGTCGCGGTCGAAACAGTGATGGCGCTTGAGGATTCGGGTCTCTATGTCGCGGGGCGCGGCGCTAGCCCCAACCTGGCCGGCGACTATGAACTGGACGCCAGCCTGATGGACGGGGCGACCCAAATGGCCGGGGCCGTGGCGGCGCTGAAGGGGTTTCGCAATCCGGTGCTGGCGGCGCGCCGCGTGATGGAGGCGACGCCGCACGTCATGCTGGCTGGAGAGGGCGCTGAGGCCTTCTGCCGGAATCAGGGACTGGAGACGATCCCCGATCCTGACCACTGGTTCACAGGCGCCGGAATGGGTGAGGACAATCACCCCCCTGGAACCCTGGCGCACGGGACGGTCGGCTGCGTCGTCCTGGACCTTGAAGGGCGGTTGGCGGCCGCCACCTCAACCGCCGGCGTATTCGGCAAGATGCCGGGCCGGGTCGGCGACACACCCATTCCCGCCGCCGGAACCTGGGCCGACGGCCACGCTGCTGTCTCGGGGACCGGCCAGGGCGAGTATTTCATCCGCACGGCCGCCTGCGCCCAGACTTCCTGGCGCGTAGCCTCCGGGGCCACGCTGGGCCAAGCCGCCCGCGCGGTCATCGATGAGATTGGCCGGCTCGGCGGCGACGGCGGACTGATTTCGGTGGACCGGCAGGGCCGCATCGCCATGCCGTACAACAGCCAAGGCATGAAGCGGGCTTGGGCGACCTCAGCCGGAGACCTCGGTTCCGCTGTATTTGACGACGGGCCGATCCATCTCTGACGCGACCTGACGACGCGACCAAACGACTTGCCGTACCCGCGTTTCGTGATAGCTTTCCTTTGATATCAGCGACTTATTTGAGAATAAATCGCAAGAGCACGGGAGGGTGCCATGTCGGACGAAGAGAACAAGCCCAAGAAAAAGCGCCTGAATCGACGCTCGTTCATGGCCAGCGTGCTCGGTGGGGCAGCTGTCGCCGGCGGCGCCAGCGCCCTGATCGCGGGCGACGCCAGGGCGCAGCAGCGCCCGACCGGACGGACGGACGGCGATTCCGGATCCTACGCTGATCGGGGCGGGTATGGCCGCACCGGCATGACCGATTCCGACCCCTATGATCGCGCCGGGTACGGTGTCGGCGGCGGCGGCGGCGGCGCTTCGGGCTGCTCTGACAGTGACACCGGCGGCTATTCCGACCCCGGTGGAAATGGCCGACGTTGCGGCCGCGGCGGCGGCGCCTCGGGACTGAGTGATGCGGACCCGGTTGATCGCGGCGGCAACGGCCGCGGCAACGGCACGGGCCGGACCGATTCTGACAGCGGTTCTGGCAGCGATCCGGCTGGACGAGGCTATTCCGGCCTGACCGACTCCGATTCCGGCTCGAACCGTGACCGGGCTGGCCACGGTCGTGGGGCCCCACGCGGCTAGGACCTCATGAACCAGCGTAAAGGGGCCGGCGCATTGCCGGCCCGCCCTTGGGCCTCAGACGCCCTGTCATGGCTGATCGGGCCGATCGGCCATGCCGAATTCTTTGACCGTTATTATGAGCGCGAAGCCCTGATCGTGCCACGCGACGATGCGGACCGCTTTGCACCGCTTCTGTCGATCTCAAGCATCGATGCGCTAATCGCTTCGGCCGATCTTCGCTCAAACATGATCGACCTGGCCGACGCCAATCGAGAGCTGGACCGCAACGCTTGGGTCATGGAGTCTGGAGCTGTTGACCGGGCGGTGATCGCCCACCAGCACGCTCTGGGCGCCACCATCATCCTGCAGCAACTTCATCAGTCCGATCCGGATCTGGCCGCCTTTTGCAGGGCGATGGAGAAGACCTTCTCCTGCCACGTCCAGACCAACATCTATCTGACGCCGCCTTCGGCTCAGGGGTTTCATACCCACTACGACAACCACGACGTCTTCGTGCTCCAGGTCGAAGGCGAAAAACGCTGGCGCCTCTACGGGACGCCAGTGACCACACCGTATCGCGGCGAGGGCTTCGAACGCGGCAAGTATGATCTGGGCGAGGTCACATCCGAGTTCGTGCTCAAGGCCGGCGACTGCGCCTATGTGCCGCGCGGCCTGGTCCATGACGCCTCAACCTCCGGCGACGGCCCGTCGCTGCACGTCACCTGCGGGCTGATCGTCAAGACCTGGGCCGAGGTCGTGCTGGAGGCGGTGTCCGAGGTGGCGCTTAACGAACCGGAGTTCCGGCGCAGTCTGCCCCCCGGCTTCGCCCATCAGGACTTTGATCGAACCCAGGCCCGGGCCCTGTTCGCCCGACTGATGAAGATACTGCCTGACCGAGCGACGATGGACAGCGCCTTCGATTTGATGGTCGACAGCTTCATCCGATCCCGGGATTCCGATATCGCCGGCGCGGTGGTCTCGGGCGCACGACCGCTCGACCCGAGCCAAGCTTACAGACTCAAGCCGATTATCCCCTGGCGGCTGGCTGAGGACGGCGACAACCTGGTGCTGATCGCGCCCGGTGGCGACCTGGATATCAAGGCCGATGAACAGGCCGCCTATCAGCACGCGCTCTCAGGCAAAGCCTTCACTCTGGCGGACCTCAAGATCGAGGGCGGCGAGGCCATGCTGCGCCGTCTGATCGCCTTCGGCGTGATCGAGCCAGTCTGACGCCTAGTCGGGCCCATGAAAGACCGCCTCGACGTTGAACCCGTTCAGGTCGCGGACAAAGGCGCCATAGTAGTTCGGATGGTAGATCGGCCGCAGCCCCGGCGGCCCGTTGTCCGTCCCCCCGGCGGCCAGGGCCGCCGCATGGAAGGCATCCACCTGCGCCCGGCTGTCGGCCAAAAAGGCGATGTGGAAGCCAGGATCGGTCTGGCCGCCTTGGCCGATCCAGAAATCCGGCTTGCCGTTCCGGCCAAAGCCGCTGGCCCAGCCGGATGGATTCTGCTCCGGGGTCACCTCCAGGACCAAGGTGACGCCCAGCGGCGCCAACGCCGCCTGGTAGAAGCGTTTGGACGCCACATAATCCAAGACAGATATCCCGAGATGGTCGATCACGGCGGGTGCTCCTAGTCGCCTTTGAAATGGCCTGGTCGCTTTTCAAGCACCGCCTGAACGCCCTCGATATGATCGTCGGTCAGATGGGCCAGGGCCTGCACCGCCGCCGACATCTCCAGCAACTGGTCAAAACTTGCCTCGCGGCCCTGTCTTAGCAGGGCCTTTGCCATCCGCAGCGCCCTGGGCGGCTGAGCAGTGATCCGTCCGGCCAGGGCCAAGGCTTCATCCATCAGGGCTCCGGGCGCGGTCACCTGGTTGACCAGGCCCCACTCGCGCGCCGTTTCGGCGTCGATGGTCTCGCCGGTGAACAACATCTGGGCGGCGCGCGCATAGCTGACATTGCGCGGTAGCAGCCAGGCCCCGCCGTCACCCGGGATCAGGCCCAGCTTGAGGAACGGCACGCCAAAGCGCGCCTCGGTCGACGCCAGCCGGATGTCGGCCAGACCCGCGATATCACAGCCCAGGCCCATGGCCGGTCCATTGACCGCCGCTATCAGCGGAACCTCCAAGCCGTACAGAGACCGGACGATTCGATGCACGACCCGGCGATAGCGTTCACGGATCGCGGCGCCGGATCCCTCGAACAGGGCGGTGCGTCCGGCCATGGCCTTCAGGTCTCCGCCGGCCGAAAAGGCCCGGCCCGCACCGGTCAATACCGCCACGCTGACGCTCGGATCGACATTGATTGTTTCGCAGGCGGCGGCGAAGGCTTCGCCATCCTCCAGATCAGGCAGTGCGTTTAACCGCTCAGGCCGGTTCATGGTCAGGATTACGACCTGCCCCTGGCGTTCGATCTCGATCAGGCTCATCGCGCGGTTCCTCACGCAATCGGACTAGAACCGTCCATGGCCGACCACAAGCCGGATGCGATCTCGCCAAATGCGCCGCCCGACGCTACGACGGTGGCCGGATGCTTCCCACCCCGATCACCACGCCCTGCATCAAGGTTTGCGTCGTCGATGGCGAAAGCGGCCTGTGTCTGGGGTGTTTTCGTACGCTCGAGGAGATCGCGGGCTGGTCTCGCCTGGCCCCGGACCTCCGAGAGGCGATTGTGGCCGACCTGCCGTCGCGACGGACCCGCATCGACCCGGTGAAGCTCGGCGACGCCTGATTCACCGGATGCAAACCTGACAGCGTTATCGTGATCCAAAGGCCGAGAAGCGGCTGTGTCTGGGGTGGGTGCGCGTGAAGATGTTGAAACCCATGGCGATCGTGGCGGTAGCCGTCGCCGGGGCGATCGGCACGGCCGGCGCTGTGCTCGCCTTCGACCAGAAAATGGGCCCGCCAGACGCCGTGCTCCCGGTCGCTAGAGACGGCCATTTCTGGGCTCAAGGCCAGACGGAGGGCGGAAGTTTCAGACTGCTCGTCGATACCGGCGCTACGCGGGTCTCGCTGACCCGCGCCGACGCCGAGCGCATCGGGGTGATCCTGACGGATGACGCCTTCACCGAGACAGTCGCTACGCCGGGCGGTCCGACCCGGGCAGCCTTCGTCACCCTGCCGTGGCTGTCGGTCGGCCCGACCCGCCTCGAGAACGTCGAGGCGATCGTGTTCCATACCGGCCTGGGCTATTCGCTGCTGGGCATGAGCTTCCTGGGGCGGTTGGACGGCTATGGGGTCGCCGCCGGCGCCATGCGGCTTCGCAGCTAGAACCGCCAGGTCAGCCCGAGCTGAACGACGGGATAGAAGCGCAGGTTCTCGGCCTTGTCGGCGATGCGTTCCTCTTCGCGCCTCAGCTCCGCCTGCAGGGCCGGATCGTTCGACAGGCTGCCGCCGATCGAATTCATGTGCACCGTGGGGGCGTCTCCTACCGCTACGCCGGCCGTCAGCCTCCAACCCAGACCACGGGCGTGGCTGAAGGTGCTGTCCCAGCCAGCGCCGAGCGCGATCGCGCGATTCCCAAGATCCGCTTCGCCCTCCAACCGGCCAATCTGGCCTGGAGAAAAGATGCGGTCACCGATCGTGACCGGCCCTGCCGGCTGAGCCGACAGTGCAACCTCGCGCCCGCCAAGCAGGACGCCGCCACTGAAAAAGAAGTCCGATTCGACGGGATGGATCTGCAGATATCCGCCGAGCACGCCCGAATCGAGCCGGCCGCCATAGGTCAAGTCGTCGACATCCTGCTCGTGCTCAATATCAACCTGTTCGTAGACGCCGCGCAGACTGATGCGGGAGGTCACCCGAAACTGGCCCTCGATATAGACTCCGCTCGTGCCGATGCCGGCGCCAGCCGCGAAACGGCTGGGTTCACTCGGCTGGGCGGGTTGATAAGTCTGGGCCTGCGCAGCGCCGGCGGCCAGCACGAACGACAGGACGGTCAGGGTGCAGCGGATCATCGGGACCTCTGGGGTTCGGCCTGCACCGTGGAGGAACACGGCTAATGAAGCCTGAACGGCTCAGGCCGCCTTGATCAACACCGCCGCCGCCGCCAGCGCTAGATAGACGGCGAACGCCCGGCGAAGGGTCGTCTTGTTCAGCGAATGGGCCAGGCGGGCTCCGATCGGCGCAACCGCAGTCGTCAACACACCCATGGCCAGAGCCGCCGGCACATTGACATAGCCCAGAGACAACGGCGGCCGACCGCCGGCGTCCCAACCAAACACCATGAACCCCAGGGTCGCCGCCAGACCGATGGCGAAGCCGAATCCAGAGGCCGTCGCTACCGCCTGATGGATCGGCCGTCCGCACAGGATCATAACCATGCCGCCCAGGCTGCCGCCGCCGATCCCCATCATCGCCGACAGCCCGCCGATGGCTCCGGCCGCAGCCCGCCGGCCCCACCCGGTCGGTAGTGCGTGCGCCGGCCGCCAGCCATCCGGCGTCAGGCCCATCTGCACCGCAACCAGGGCCAGGCAGATCCCATAGACCCAGCCCAACCCCTGCATGGGGACCATCCCCGCGATCCAGGCGCCGGCTACAGCACCGGCCGCAACCCAGGGCGTCCAGGTCTTGAGCACCTGCTCATCCACGGCGCCGTGGGCTCGATGCGCACCGAGCGAACGCCAACTGGTCGCCACGATGGTCAATAGCGACGAGCCGATCGCAACATGCAGATTGCTCTCACCGCCGACGCCCAGCAGTTCGAAGGCGTAGAACAGAGCCGGCACCATCACCGTGCCGCCGCCGACGCCGAACAGACCCGCGATCAGGCCGCCGAACAGTCCAGCACCGATCAAGGCCGCCGCCAGCCCGGCCCAGTCCGCAGCGCTCAGGGCTTCCACCTTCAGGCAGCCTGGCGGCGGGCTTCAGCCTCGCGCACGGCGTCCAGCGCCCGGTCAAGCACCTCGAGACCCGCCCCCGGCCGGCTAGCCTCAACGGTCAGGATTCGGCGGAACGCTCGCGCACCGGGCCGGCCATGCAGGGCTCCCAGCATATGCCGGGTCATGGCCGACAGATGCACGCCCTGGTCCAGCCGCGCCGCCAGATAGGGGCGATAGGCCTCGATCGCCTCGAAAGGGCCGATGTCGCCGGCGTCCGCGCCGAAGATCCGCCGATCCGCCTGACCCAACAAGCCCGGCTCGTGATAGGCTGCACGGCCTAGCATGACCCCGTCCAGCGCCGGGCCGTCATCGCTCTCGACCAGGAAGGTCTCTGCTTGGTCCAGATCGGTGACGCCACCGTTGATCGAGACCGACAGGTCGGGTCGCTCTGCCTTCAGTCTCCGCACCACCCGATAGTCGAGCGGCGGCACATCCCGGTTCTCCTTGGGCGAAAGCCCCTTCAGCCAGGCCTTGCGCGCATGGACGACAAAGGTGTCGACCCCGGCGTCGACGCAGGCCGACACGAGCGCAAACAGGCCTTCCTCGGTGGACTGGTCATCGACGCCGATGCGGCATTTGACGGTCACCGGCACGCTGACGGCGGCGGCCATGGCGGCCATGCAGTCGGCCACCAGCGGTGGCTCACGCATCAGACAGGCGCCGAAGCGGCCCGACTGCACCCGATCCGACGGACACCCGACATTTAGATTGATCTCCGCATAGCCCTCGACCTCACCGATCCGCGCCGCCTCAGCCAGGTCAGCCGGCTCCGAGCCTCCGAGTTGCAGCGCCACCGGCTGTTCGAGCGGATCAAAGCCAATCAGGCGGCTCCGGTCGCCGTGGATCACCGCACCAGTGGTGACCATTTCCGTATAGAGCAGAGCCTCGTGCGTGAAGGCGCGGTGGAACGCCCGGCAATGCCGGTCGGTCCAGTCCATCATCGGGGCCACCGACAACCGCCGTGCGCGCGTCAAATCCATGGCGCGCCACATAGGCCAGGCCCCGCCGGGCTGCAAATCAGGCCGGAGCCAGCGCCACCTGGATCACATTGGTCCGACCTGTGCGGAAACCCGCTTCGCAATAGGCCAGATAGAACCGCCACAGCCGCCGAAACTCCTCGTCGAACCCTTGATGGCGCAGCTCGGTCCAGTTCATTTCGAAGGTCCTGGCCCACTCCGCCAAGGTGCGGGCGTAGTCCGGGCCGAAGCGCCGGGAGCCAAGAATCTTCAACCCCGCCCGTTCGACCTCGCGCGCCAGCCGAGGCTCGGAGATCAGCATTCCGCCAGGAAAAATGTGCTGCTGGATGAAGTCGATGCGCTTTCGATATTTGCCGAAGAAGCGATCATCGATGGTGATGATCTGCAGCGCCGCCCTGCCGTCCGCCTTCAACCGCTCGCGGATGGTGCGAAAATAGTCGGGCCAGTACTGTTCGCCGACGGCCTCGAACATCTCGATTGAGGCGATCCGGTCGTAGGCGCCTGTGGTGTGCCGATAGTCCTCGAAACGAATCTCAACCTGGCCCGAGACCTTCTGGACCTCCATACGCGCCCTGGCCCAGTCCAGTTGCTCGCGGCTGATCGTCAGGCCGGTGACCCTGGCCCCGCGCTGCAGGGCCGCGTGTTCTGCGAAGCCGCCCCAGCCGCACCCGATCTCCAGCACGCTCTGGCCAGCCCGCAGATCCATCGCCTCGCAGAGCGCCTCGTACTTGTTCATCTGAGCGGTCCACAGGCTGTCACGCTCGTCCAGATACAGGGCCGACGAATAGGTCATCGTTGGGTCGAGCCACATCCGGTAGAAGTCATTTCCCAGATCGTAGTGGGCGTGAATATTGCGTTTGGCCTGGCGCGGCGTATTGCGGCGCAACAGCGTATGCCGCATCCAGTTGATCGCCCGCATCAACCGCGCTCCGACCGCCAGTCGCTTCAGGCGGTCGAAGTTGTCCGCCAACGTGCACAGCAGGTTGGCCAGATGCGGGGTGTCCCATTCGCCGGCGATGTAAGATTCCGCCAAGCCGATATCGCCCTCGGACATCACCCGGCTGGCGAAGGCCCAGTCGCGCACATGGATGACGCCATCGGGGCCGCTGCCGGCCACACCGAAAACGTCAGACCCGCCATCGGGATAGTCGATGGCCAGCGTGCCGCTGCGCCAATCGCGGCCTGCCGCGCGCAGAGCGGTCAGAAACAGACGCGGCGGCCGGTCCCGGTGTTTCGGCTCGATGCTCGGGACAAGGCTATCGCCCGGCGTTTCGGATCGAATGGTCATCTTCACCTCACGATCGTCGGTTGAAAGGACCGCAAAGACTGATGCCGTCGTAGTCGCGCGCGCGCCCAGGATATGCGGTCGAGGTCAGTTGGAACGGACAGGCCCTGGTGGCGCCCCTCGATCAGATCACAGGTGGTGAGGCCGGTCGATCCCGGCAAGACACACCCGCACATCCAGTTGAAATTACGACTTCATCTTGATCTTGTCAGCGCGGTCGGATGCAGACCCTCTCGGCGCCGATCCAGCAACACGGCATAGTGGGTCTCGACCATGACAGACGGACGCGCTCAGCTGAAACCAGGCGGCCTCCAGGTTCCCCGGAAGCGTGATTCAGCGCCTCTGGAGGCACCGCTCGCAGATGGGGCTCCACTCCACTTGTAGCGCATTGACGCCTCATTTCCGCCAAGGGTTGCGCAGTCCAATCCGGACTTCAACGGGTGGAGGTCGCGATGCGGTGGCTCAAGGTCGGTCTGGCTTCGGCTATGGCGCTGGCGACGGCAGCTTCGGGCGCGCTCGGCCAAACCCTGACCCCGCCCCCCGTCGGCCCGACCCGGGCGCTCGACGGGGAGGCCACCCCGGCCGCCTGCGAGCAGTTCGGATATCGCCCAACGCCCGAGGACGATCAGCACCCCAGCCGGACGTCCATAGGCTTCGCGCCCCTGGTGAGCGCGCCGCCACCACCGCTGCCTCCGGCCCAGCCCTTGTCCCCGCCAGCGCCACTGGGACTCGAGGTTCGCGAACGGCCCGAAGATATCGTCGCCCTCCCCTCGCACATTGGCGTTTCCGGCGCGCTAGTCGCGCCCTATCCGGGTCCGGCCGGCGACACTGAACGCTACTCCGACGCTCCGACCAACGCCGTAGTCGTCACGGCCGAAAACCCGGTCTCGACCCTGGCCATCGATGTCGACACCGCCAGCTACGCCAATGTCCGGCGGTTCCTGAATGATGGCGCCCTGCCGCCGCGTGACGCCGTGCGTGTCGAGGAGCTGATCAACTACTTTGACTACGGCTATGACAGGCCGGGCAGCCGCACCGAGCCGTTCACCGTCTTTACCGAGGTCTCGGACAGTCCTTGGGCCGAGGGTCGCCAGATCCTGCACGTCGGTCTCCAGGGCTATGAGCTGGACCGCGACGAGCGGCCGCCGTTGAACTTGGTGTTCCTGATCGATGTCTCTGGCTCGATGGCGCCGGCGGACCGGCTGCCCTTGGCTCAACAGGCGCTGAACACCCTGATCGATCAGCTAAGGCCCGAGGACCGCGTCGGCATCGTCGTTTACGCAGGGGCCGCCGGGGCCGTGCTTCAGCCGACGCCGGGAGACCAGAGGCTGCGGATGCGTTGTGCGATCAACGCCCTGCGCTCAGGCGGCTCGACCGCTGGCGGCCAGGGTCTGGCCCTGGCCTATCAGATGGCCGAGGCGAACTTCGATAGGGATCGGGTTAACCGGGTCGTGCTGCTGACCGACGGCGATTTCAACGTCGGGGTCACCTCCGATCAGCGGCTCGAAGACTTCGTGGCGGCGCGGCGCGAAAGCGGCGTCTATCTGTCGGTCTATGGTTTCGGGCGGGGCAACTACAACGACAGCCTGATGCAGACGATCGCCCAGGCCGGAAACGGCACCGCGGCCTATGTTGACAGCCTCGACGAGGCCAACCGACTGTTCCGTGACGATTTCTCCGGTTCGGTCTTCCCCATCGCCGACGATGTGAAGGTCCAGATTGAGTTCAATCCGGCCTAGGTCGCTGAATGGCGGCTGGTCGGCTACGAGACCCGCCTGCTCAATCGCGAAGACTTCAACAACGACGAGGTCGACGCCGGCGACGCCACCTCGGGAGCGACGGTGACGGCGATCTATGAGATCACGCCTCCGGGAGGACCAACTCAGGTTGATCCGCTGCGCTATGCACCACCGGCGACGGGCGGACGGGACGGCGAACTGGCCTTTGTCCGGGTTCGCTACAAGCTGCCAGGTGGGGACGATTCGCGCCTGATCGAACAACCGGTTCAGGCCGGCGTGGTGGCGCCCTCCTCTGACTCGACCCGGTGGGCCCTGGCGGTCGCCGCCTTCGGACAGCGGCTGCGCGGCGATCCATGGTTGTCGGACGCCTTCGGCTGGCCCCAGATTCAGGGACTGGCCCATAGCGCCCGCGGCAGGGACGAAGACGGTCTTCGCCGCGAGTTCCTGGGCCTGGTCGACCGCGCCTCGGAGCTGGACCGCCGGACGCCGTAGCCCCCACGGCGCCCCCCAAAGGCCCGTCACGACCCGGACGCGCCCCGCCATGGCGGATGGGAGAAGGCGCCGGAGCGGAGCCGCCTAGGCCTCGAGTCCGTCCGCCAACCCGCTGGCCGCGCGCGTGACCTCTGACCAGGTCAGGTCGAAGTCAGCGTCCTCGCCGTACCAGGGATCGGCCACATCCTGGCCCTCACGGCCCGGCGTATGATCGAGCAACAGCCTGAGGCGGGCGGTCGCGTCAGCCGGGGCGATAGACATGAGGTCCCTCAGGTTCTGGCGATCCAGCGCCAAGATCAGGTCGAAGGTGCGAAAGTCCTCTGTGCGCACCTGACGCGCGCGCTGGCCAGAGATGTCCACGCCCCGACGCCGGGCGGCGGCGATGGCGCGCGGATCCGGCGGCTCGCCGGCGTGCCAGTTGCCGGTTCCCGCGGATTCGACATGCAGATCCAACCCCCGCCGCACCGCCTCGGCACGCAGGGCCCCCTCGGCCAGCGGTGAGCGACAGATATTGCCCAGACAGACGAACAGGACCGAAGTCATCGCCGCCCGAACAGCCGCTCGATATCTGACAGCTTCAGCTCGACATAGGTGGGACGACCATGGTTGCACTGGCCCGAATGCGGCGTCGCCTCCATCTGGCGCAGCAAGGCGTTCATTTCCTCGCCGGTCAGCCGCCGTCCGGCCCGGATCGACCCATGGCAGGCCATGGTCGAACAGACCTCGGCCAGCCGTTCCCTCAGCGCCAGGGTCTGACCGGTCTCGGCCAGATCGTCGGCGATATCGCGCACCAGGCCCTCGGCGTCGGTGTCGCCCAGCAAGGCCGGCGTCTCGCGCACCAGCACCGCGCCGGGCCCGAAGGCCTCCAGCACCAGGCCCAGTTCAGCCAGGTCATCGGCGACGGCTACGACCCGCTCGGCCTCAGCCGGTTCCAACTGAACCACGGCGGGGACCAGCAGCGCCTGACGCGCCACGCCGCCTGCCGACATCTGGGCCTTCATTCGCTCATAGACGAGGCGTTCGTGGGCCGCGTGCTGGTCGACCACGACCATGCCATCACGGGTCTGGGCGACGATATAGGTCTCGTGCAACTGGGCCCGGGCCGCGCCCAACGGCCGGTCGATCAGCTCGGGCGCCGGCGCCGCCATCGGCTCGACGGGAGCACCGCGCAGCGCCGGTTCGACCCGGGCCGACACCTCCGCCAGACCAGGGATCACTGGCGCCGGCGCGGTGAAGGGGCTGGCCCAGGCGCCGGGCTGATAGGCGGACGCCTGCGCCCGCCACCCGCCAGTTCCGCCGCCGCTGAAGGCCGATAGCGCCTGATCCGCTACGGTGGTCGAGGCCCGGTGTCCCGCCCCCGCCAAGGCGTGTTTCAACGCCCCGACGATCAGACCTCGCGCCAAGGCTGGATCACGGAACCGAACCTCGGCCTTGGCGGGATGGACGTTCACATCCACAAGGGTCGGCTCCAGATCAATGAAGAGCACCGCCGCCGGGTGCCGGTCCCGGGCCAGGAAATCTGCATAGGCGCCCCTCAGCGCCCCCTGCAACAGCCGGTCCTTCACCGGTCGACCGTTCACGAAAAGATACTGGTGCGCCGCATTGCCACGCGAGTAGGTGGGAAGGCCGGCGTAGCCTGACAGCCGGTGCCCATCGCGGCTCTGATCGATCAGCAGAGCGTTCTCACCAAACGCCTCGCCCAGGATCGCCGCCAGGCGTCTCAGCCGGCCGTCATCGCCGGCGTGCTCCGCCTCCAGCCTCAGCACCGGCCGACCATCCAGCGTCAGAACGAAGGCCACGTCCTCATGAGCCATGGCCTGGCGCTTGATCTCTTCTGAGATGGCCATGGCCTCGGCCCGCTCAGACTTCATGAACTTCAGCCGGGCCGGGGTGGCGTAGAACAGGTCACGCACCTCGACCCTCGTCCCGTGATCCCCCGCGAACGCCGCCGGTCGGACGCCCGAAACCACCCCGCCCGCGACGGCGATGGAGCAGGCGTCTCCATCCCGGGTTCGCGAGCTGATCGTCAGCCGCGCGACCGAACCGATCGACGGCAAGGCCTCGCCTCGAAAGCCCAGGGTGTGGATGTTCAGAAGATCGACGTCGCCCGCGTCATCGACCTCCAGCTTGGATGTCGCATGCCGCTCCACCGCCAGCGGCAATTCATCGGCGTTCATGCCACGACCGTCATCGACGACGAGGATGCGGCTCAGCCCCCCGCCGTCGGCCTGGATCTCGATCCGGCGCGCATTTGCGTCGATAGCGTTCTCGACCAGCTCCTTGATGGCGCTGGAGGGTCGCTCGACCACCTCGCCGGCGGCGATGCGGTTGACGACCTCATTCGGCAGGCGGCGAATAGGCATGATTCCGGATGTTAGCCGCTCAACGGCCCATCGGCATCACCTGATCACTGATCAAACGGCGGTCAGAGACCCGGCAACTTGAAGCCCGAATCGTGTCGTTGGATGACGATGGCTTGGCCGCCCGTCAAAGCCTGCAGGCGTTCCTGCTCACGCGTGGGGTCGATCACCAGATCGCCCGCCGTCGTTGTAGCCGATTGGCTCGACGCATCGTCGCTGCGCCAGAACATCAGGCGCTGGGCCCAGCTCTCGTCCTTGTGGGCCAGATCGCCGAACTCGTCGTCGACCACGAACCGGGCAAGCGGATCAGCCTCGTCCGCACCTGCCGCACTGACGAAGGCTTGCTCCGCATTGGAGCGAGCGACGCCCGCACGTTCGCCGAGCAGAACCTCGCGCGCGGTGGATGAAGGCAGGAGTTCCTGAGGGCGCGGCTCCCCCGGCGTCGGCGGCCGCAAGGCATAGTCCGGCGGAACAGTCAGCGGTGCGATTGAAACCACGCGAAATTCATCCGGAGTAACACGCGTGGCGCCGGAGAGATTGCGAAGACTATTGCAGCCGGACAGCCCCACCAGGCCAACGCCGGCAAAGATCAGAACGGCGACGCTGGAAGCGCGCATGGACAACTCCGGTCTGGTCGCCCGACAGCGGGCGAACGATATTGATGGCGAGGGTTACTCTGTTTGCGGCTCTGAGCCAACAGGCCCGCTTTGACGCTCACTCAGGAAACTGTCGAGAATAAGGAGGCCGACGCCGACCGAGATGGCGGAATCCGCGATGTTGAAAATCCAGGGGAAGCCCAAGCCTGAGAAATCGAGGAAATCGATTACGGCGCCGACCAGAATGCGGTCAATCACGTTCCCCAGCGCACCACCGATGATCAAGCCCAGCGCCAGGGCGAACAGCCGCCGCTGCGCGCGCAGCGCCCACCAGCTCATCACGGCGGCCACGATCATCGAAAAGCCGGCGAGAACCCAACGCGCTTCACCGCCCGAGAACATTCCAAAACTGACCCCCGTATTCAGGGTGTAGGTCAGATCGAAGAGCGGGCTGATCTCGATGGTTTGGCCCATTTGCATACCAAGCCTGTCGACCACCCACCACTTGGTCAGTTGGTCAAACACGATCGCGGCGAACGCCACGCCATACGCCAGAAGTGTCGTCTTCTTGAGCAAGAACGAGGGCATGAGGTCTCCGCAACGCCGGGCAAGCGAGGCGGGTTAAGACCAAACGGTGCGAAAGGCAAAGGGTTGGCGCTTGGCGGGCGAACGCGATAATCCGCCAGGATGAACCGATCACCGTTTGATCTGACCGGCAAGGTCGCCCTGGTGACGGGGGCGGGGCGGGGCCTGGGCAAGGAAATCGCCCTGGCTCTAGCTGCAGCCGGCGCTGATGTGCGACTGGGCGGACGCACCGTCGCACCGCTCGAGACCGCCGCCGCCGAGGTCATCGCCGCCGGTGGAACCGCTCAGCCCTGGCCCTTCGACCTGGCTGACGAGCAGGCGACACGGACAGCGGTGCAGGCACTCGAGCGGCTCGACATCCTGGTCAACGCCGTCGGGATGCGTGACCGCAGGCCGCTGTCCGAGTTCGACATGGCCTCGGTGCGCAAGATGATCGAGGTCAATCTGATCTCCGCCTTTCTGATCAGTCGTGAAGCCGCTGGCCGCATGGGCGTGGGCGGGCGGGTGATCAATCTGACCTCTATCGCCGGGCCGATCGCCCGCGCAGGCGATGCCGCCTACACCATGGCCAAGGGCGGGCTGGACGCCCTGACCCGCGGTCTGGCTGCCGAGCTGGGGCCCAGGGGCGTCTCGGTCAACGCCATCGCGCCGGGCTATTTCCGCACCGAGGCCAATGCCGACTACGCCGACGATCCGACGGTCGAGGCCTGGCTGGCGCGGCGCACCGCCATGGGCCGCTGGGGCGAACCCCGTGAAATCGCCGGCGCCGCCGTGTTCCTGGCCTCAGACGCCGCCAGCTATGTCACCGGCCATGTGCTGGTCGTCGACGGCGGCTATCTCAGCCACTTCTGACGCGCCTCGCCCAGCAACAGATTGTCGATCAGGCGGGTCTTGCCGATCCGCACGGCCAAGGACGCCACCGCGCCGCGCGCATCGACAGTATCTAGCTCGGCCAGGGTGTCTGGATCGGCGATGGACACATAGTCGGCGACCGCCATCGGCTCGGCCTCCAGCTCGGCTCGCATCAGGCCTCGCAGAAGCTCCCCCGCTCGATGGCCGGCGTCGAAGCCGGCCTCGGCCGCCCTTAGCGCCCGGATCAGGCACAGGGCCGCCTGACGCTCATCAGCGGCCAGATAGACGTTGCGGCTCGACATCGCCAAACCATCCGGCTCGCGCACCGTCTCGGCCAACACGATCTCGACCGGCAGGTCCAGGTCGCAGGCCATGCGGCGGATCACGGCGCACTGCTGGGCGTCCTTCTGGCCAAACCAGGCGGCGTCCGGCTGAACCATGTTGAACAGCTTGGCCACCACCGTGGCCACGCCCGAGAAATGCCCCGGCCGCACCGCGCCCTCGAGGGGGGCGGCGACCCCCTCAACCTCGATCCGGGTCGAGAAGCCCGGCGGATAGACCTCGTCGGGCGTCGGCGTGAACACCAGATCGCACCCAGCCTCCTCCAACAGGGCCAGGTCCCGCTCCAGATCGCGCGGATAGCGGGACAGGTCCTCACTCGGACCGAACTGGGTCGGATTGACGAAGATCGAACAGGCGACCGCGCCCACCCGCGCCTTGGCGGCCCGCACCAGCGTCAGATGCCCCTCATGCAGGAAGCCCATGGTCGGCACGAAGCCGAGCCGTGGAAATTCAGGCCGTGCGCGGCGTAGCGCCGCGACCGTCGAGACGATCTTCATCGTCTGCCCGAGCCGTAGATCGCCCCGAGGGCCTCATCCAGCGCCCCATCCTCCATCTTGCGCGACGACTGGGCGTCGGTCGGAAAGGCCCCGCCTTCGACCTCGGCCACATAGGCGGCCACCGCCGCGCGCATGGCCTGGCCGATCTCGGCGAAGCGTTTAGCATGGCGCGGCGAGCGTCCGTCGAACAGACCCAGCAGGTCGTGCCAGACCTGGACCTGGGCGTCGCAATCCGGCCCGGCTCCGATGCCGATCACCGGAATGCTCAGCCGCCGCGAAACCTCGGCTGCCAGCTGGGCCGGGACCAGCTCCAGCACCAGGGCGAAGGCCCCGGCCGCCTGCAGCGCCTCGGCATCGGCGATCAGGGCCGCGGCCCCCGCTGCATCCTTGGCCTGAACCTTCAGCCCGATGGTCCCTGCCGACTGCGGTGTGAAACCCAGATGCGCCATCACCGGAATGCCCAGATCGACCAGCCGGCGCACAATCGGCACAACGGCCCCGCCGCCCTCCATCTTGACCGCCCCGGCCCCGGCCTCGCTCATCATCCGCCCGGCATTGGCGATGGCCGTGGCCTCGTCCCGGAACGACAGGAACGGCATATCGGCCACGACCAGAGCCGACTGGGTCCCACGCACCACCGACCGGGTCGCGCGCACGATGTCATCAACCGTCACGGACAGGGTGTCGCCCTGGCCATGCACGACATTGCCCATGGAATCGCCGACCAGCAGCACCGGCACGCCCGACGCCTCGGCGATCAGGGCCGACGAATAGTCATAGGCGGTCAGCATGGCCCAACGCCGGCCTTCGGCCTTGAGCTTGGCGAGGTCAAAAACGGTTGTACGCATGGCGGCGCCTCCGGGGGAGCGGGGTTGAACCCTATATGGCATGGCCCGCGCGCGTTCGCACCCGCACAAGAAACCATGCGACTTTCCGGAGCGTTTCGGCTAGGAACCCGACCCTCCCCTCCCCATATCCTGACCCGCCATGAGCAAGATCCGCGTCCTTCGGGCGAAACTTCACGGCATGACCGTGACCGGCGCCGACCTGCACTACCAGGGCTCGATCACCCTGGACCCCCTGCTGTGCCAGGAAGTTGGCATCTACCCGCTCGAATTCGTTGAGATCTGGAACAAGAGTTCCGGCGCGCGGATCGAGACCTATGTGATCCATGGCGAGCCCGGGTCAGGCTGCTGCGTGTTGAACGGGGCGGCCGCGCGCACCTGTCAAAAGGGCGACGAGGTCATCATCGCCGCCTCGACCTATGCCGAACCGGGCGACCTGTATCAGCACAAGCCCAAGGTGCTGGTGTTCGGCGCCGGCAACGTCGTGCGTCAGAAAATCACCTATGAGGTCGGCCAGACTCCGGATCTCGATTTCGAGTTCCGGATGCGCGACACCGACACGGGCGAACGCCTGATTCCGGGAACCTGACGCCTAGATCACGCCCGCCCGCAGCAAGTCGTGCACGTGCAGGATGCCCACCGGCTTCTCGCCGTCGACCACGAACAGCACCGTGATCCGCATCTCGTTCATCAGTTTGAGCGCCTCGGCAGCGAGCGTGCGGGATTCGACCGTGCGCGGGTCCCGCGTCATCACCTCGCCGGCGGAGTGACCCATCAGGCCCTTCATGTGGCGCCGGAGATCCCCGTCGGTGATCAGGCCGATCAGGACGCCGGAGCCATCCACGACCCCGACGGATCCGAATCGCTTCTCGCTCATCATCAGCAGGGCCTGGTCCATCGGCTGATCCTGCCCGATCAGCGGCACCTCATCCATTCCGTGCATCAGGTCGCCGACCGTGCGCAGCATGGCGCCCAGCTTGCCGCCGGGATGGAAGACCCGGAAATCCTGTGCCGTGAAACCGGCCCGCTCCAGCAGCGCCACGGCGATAGCGTCGCCCAGGGCGATCTGGAGCGTCGTCGAGGTGGTCGGCGCATCGACCTGGCCGGTGGCCTCGGGCGCGTCCGGCAGCAGCAGCAGGATATCCGACTGGCGGCCCAGCGCGCTGGTCGCGCTGGCGGTGATTCCGATCAGCGGTGCGCCGAAGCGTTTGGCGAAGGCGATGACGTCCGCCAGTTCGCGCGTCTCCCCCGATTTGGACAAGGCCAGCACCGCATCGTCGGGGCCGATCATGCCAAGGTCGCCGTGACTGGCCTCGGTGGCGTGCACAAAGATGGCCGGCCGGCCGGTCGAGGCCAGGGTGGCCGCGATCTTTCGCGCGACATGGCCAGATTTACCGACACCGGTGCAGATCACCCGCCCGGACAGGCCCGCCAGGGTCTCGACCACCCGTTCGAACGGCTCGCCCAGACCATCGGCCATGAGGCTGAGCGCCTCGGCCTCGGTGCGCAGGACACGGCGTCCGACCTCCAGCGGCGCGCTCAACGCGGAGCCTCTGCGGCCGGCGTCAGGTTGCCGGGCGCTCGGCCGGGCCGCTGAGGCCACATCACTGCGGTGATGATCAGGGCGACGGCCGCCAAGGCCGCCAGTGCATAAAAGAGCCGATCCGACATGGTTGGCGCTATAGCGCGCCGCGCCGGTCGCGTCCAAGCCGACGCTTGACGCATCGCAGCATGCGGCCTAGCCCCGGCGAACCTGTCACGATTTCGGAGCCGGGATGCCCATCCTGATCCTACTGCGCCACGGCCAGAGCCGCTGGAACCTTGAGAACCGCTTCACCGGCTGGGTCGACGTCGACCTGACCGAGACCGGCGAAGCCCAGGCCAGAAAGGGCGGAGAGCTGATCGCCGCCGAGGGCCTGCACCTGGATGAAGCCTTCACCTCGGTACAGACGCGCGCCATCCGCACCAACAATCTGGCGCTGGACGCCTCGGGCCACAGCTGGATTCCGGTGACCAAGAGCTGGCGGCTGAACGAGCGCCACTACGGCGGTCTGACCGGTCTGGACAAGGCCGAGACCATGGCCAGGCACGGCGAGGACCAGGTCAAGATCTGGCGGCGCAGCTATGACGTGCCGCCGCCGCCGCTGGAGCCGGGTTCAGAGTTCGATTTTGCCGCTGACCGCCGCTATCTGTCCGCCGCGATTCCGGCGACGGAGAGCCTCAAGACCACGCTGGAGCGGGTTCTGCCCTACTGGAACGAGACCATCGCGCCGCGGCTGTCGAGCGGCAAGAACGTGCTGATCGCCGCCCACGGCAATTCGTTGCGCGCCATCGTCAAACACCTGTTCCAGGTGTCCGAAGGCGAGATCGTCAATGTCGAAATTCCGACTGGGAATCCGTTGGTTATCGTTCTGAACGATCAACTCAATCCGGTGTCGGCCAAATATCTCGATCAGGAGCGGGCCCAGGGCCTGCCGGCCATCCCATGAGCGGCGACAACGACTTCATGGCGCGCGCGATTGAGCTGGCCATCGGCCAGCTCGGCAAGACCGCGCCCAACCCGCCGGTCGGCTGTGTTCTGGTCAAGGACGGGGCCGTGATCGGTGAAGGCGCCACCGCCGCTGGCGGGCGGCCTCACGCCGAGGAACAGGCTATCCCGGCCGCCGGCGAGGCGGCGCGCGGCGCCACCGCCTATGTGACGATGGAGCCCTGCGGGGCCCGCTCGTCGGGCCGGATTTCCTGCGCCCAGCGCCTGATCGACGCCGGCGTCCAGCGCGTCGTGATCGCCACCGAAGACCCCTCGCCCTTCGCCGCAGGACGCGGCATTGAGCGCCTGAAGGCCGCCGGTCTGCAAGTCGAGATCGGTCTGATGGCGACCGAGGCTTCCGTCCTGGCCGAAGGCTATCTGAACCGTCTCAAGACAGGTCGTCCCATGGTCCGGACCAGTGAGGACGGGGTCGGCTTCGACGCCCGTTTCGCCGCCTCCCCCAGCGCAGACCTTGAGGCCGAACTTCGACGCCTGGGCGAAGCCGGCTACATGCGCGTCTGGGTTCCCCCGGGGGCCCTTGCCGAGGCCCTATCCAACCAAGGATTGTTGGCCCTGGATTAACCGTGCTGGCGAGGGTTCCTTAACCGCCGGTCGCTAGACTGCGCCGTGATGCAGAACGCCGCCACCAAAGACCAAGCCCGGCGCCTTACCCAGGCCGAAGCGGACGCCATTTGCGCGCGCCACGAGCGGTTGTGGCGCGCCAAGCCTGGCGGCGCACGCGCGGTCTTCGCCTGGATGGACCTGTCCGGTCTGGATCTTTCCGGGCGAAACCTCACCGACACCGATTTTTCCGGCGCGATCCTGGTCGGGTGCAAGCTCGCCGGCGCGCGCCTGGACAACGCCAATCTGTTCGGCGCCGATGTGCGCGAGGCGGATCTGTCGGGCGCCAGCCTGCGCCGCACGGACCTGCGCGGCGCCTGTCTCAGGGGAGCCGACCTGTCCGGCGCCGACCTGTTCGAGGCCGATCTGCGCGAAGGCGCCCTGGCCGCCGCTGACGCCCAGGCCGGCTTCCGGGTGATCAAGCCGAATGGACGGCCCTCCGATGCGCAGGGGGTCTCGCTGGTCGGCGCCAATCTGGAACGCTCGAAGCTGCACGGCGTGATCGCCATCCGCGCCGATTTCACCGACGCCGTGATGCGGGACTGCAAGCTGGTGCGAGCCAACCTCAAACAGGCGACACTGGCCGGCGCCGACCTGGCCGGCTCAGACCTGTCGGGCGCTGACCTGTCTGGTGCCGATCTGACCGACGCTGTCCTTGTGGGGATCAAGACCGAATCCTGGCGCACAGACGGGGCGGATCTCACAGGTGCCCTCACCGATGACAAATCCGGCCATCCGAACGTCTCACCCCAGGTCGCGGCCGAACGTCTGGGCGAACACGCCCGCTGGTGCGAAACCGCCGGGAAACACGGCAGCCCGTCGGTGTTCGACGACCTGGATCTGAGGCTGCTGGACTCCGTGCGTGGGTTCAACCTGACCGCCCTGTCGGCCCGCCGCGCGGTATTCTACGGCCTCGACATGCAAGGGGTTCAGCTTCAGGGCGCCCATCTGGAGGGCGCCGACCTGCGCGCCTGCAAGCTTCGGGGGGCCGACCTGCGCGGCGCTCGCCTGGCGGGAGCCCGGCTCAATGATTCAGACTTGCGCGAGGTTCATTTGGGGCCGCTGGTGATCGGCGAGGACCGCCTGCTGCCCGCGGATCTGACTGGAGCTGTCCTGCGCGGCGCGGACCTCAGCGGCGCTGATCTGCGTCACGCCTGCTTCGTTGAAGCCGACCTGCGGCGGGCTCGCCTGCTCGGCGCCCATACCAAACACGCGGATTTCACCCTGGCCAGTCTGAAGGGCTCGGTCGGACTGGACGATCCTCTGGAGGATAACGAACGATGAGCACCGGCCACAGACGGCTCAGCCAGGGCGACCTGGAAATGATCCTCGTTTCGCACGAACGTTACGTCTCCGGCCGTTCCGGCGGGCGGCGGGCCATGCTCAAGTTCGTCGACCTGTCGGGCCTGGATCTGGCTGGCCGCCGGCTGGACGATGCAGACTTCACCGGCTGCATCTTCGACCACGCCCGGATGGTGCGAACCCAGTTGGAACGCGCCGTGCTGTTCGGCTGCGATCTCAGAAAGGCCGATCTGCGCGCCGCCAATCTGCGCCGAGCCGATCTGCGCGGAGCCTGCCTTCGTGGCGCGAACCTGTCGCTGGCGGATCTGACCCAGGCCGATTTCCGCGAAGGCAAGATCGGCATCCCCCACCCGGAGAAGGGCCTGACCGCGCTGCGCCACGAACTGCGCGCCGGCGAGGCCGACGAAGTCAACTTCTCGGGCGCGACCCTGGATCAGTCGAATTTCAATGGTGTTTCGGCTTTTGCCGCCGACTTTTCGGACTGTTCAATGCGCGGCGCCAAGCTGGCCGGCGCCAATCTCAAGGACGCCAATCTGGCGGGCGCCTTGCTCGAAGGCGCAGATGTAGTCGGAGCAAATCTCGAGGGGGCCCACTTCGTCGGGGCGGTCCTGACCGGCTGCGACATCGAGAAGGCCAAGATCGACAAGGCGGACCTTTCCGGATGCCTGCGTTCGCCGGTCGCGGACGGCCCCGGCCTGCAAGCCCTGGGACAGACGATCGCCTCGGCTGAGGCCTGGGCCCGCACCGGCGGCAAGGACGGCTCGCCGGCGCTAATGGACCAGCTTGACCTGCGACCGCTGCTCGATGGGCTCAAGGGCCGCCGCCTCCCGGCGCTGAGCGCGCGCGGGGCCTGTCTGGTCGGGATGGATCTCACCGGCGTGGAGCTTCAAGGGGCGAATCTGGAAGGCGCGGATCTGAGGGGCGCGATCCTGCGCGGCGCCGACCTGCGCGGCGCCCGGCTCAGCACCGCCAACCTGGTCAAGGCGGACCTTCGCGGCGCCCAGTTCGGGCCCCTGCCGATCTCTGCGGATCGGGCCCTACCGTCAGACTTGACCCAGGCGCGCCTTCGATACGCCCAGCTTCAACAGGCGGATCTCACCCAAGCCGGTTTGAAGCAGGCGGATCTGAGGGGCGCGGACATGACCGGTGCAATCCTGACCGGCGCCGTGCTGGCCGGAGCCTCTCTGGATGAGGTGGAAGGCCTCAATCTGGCGGCCTGACACAAAAAGGGCGGCCTCCGCCGGGAGCCGCCCTCAATGCTTCGACGATGAAACGCCCTAGGCCGACTTGGCCTTCTTGGCCGACTTGGCTTCAATCAGCGTTTCGCTTGGCGCCGAGATCGGAATGGTGCGAGCCTTCAGCGCCTCGGGCAGTTGGCGCTCAAGACCAATCTGCAGCAAGCCGTTCTCCAGCTTGGCCTCGGTCACAACCACATAGTCGGCCAGTTGGAAACGACGCTCGAAGTCGCGCTCGGCCAGGCCGCGGTGCAGGAACCGGCGGTCGTCGCCGGCATCGTTGGCCGCCTTGCGGCCGGTGACCACGAGAACGTTTTCCTTGGCCTCGATGTTCAGTTCCTCGGGACGGAAGCCGGCCACGGCCAGCTCGATCCGGTACTGGTTCTCGCCCAGGCCCTCGATATTGTACGGCGGATAGCCTTGGCCATCAGCCTTGGACGCCGCTTCGAGCATCGTGAACAGGCGGTCGAAGCCGACGGCCGAACGGGTGAGGGGAGCAAAATCATAGCTGCGCATAGTAAACCTCCTGCATCAGCAAGGTTCAGCCGGCCCGCGTCTTGCCCGGGACGGCCTGGGGATCGGATGGTGCCAGCCTCCTCATGAGCGCCGGCGTCGTCCGCGAAGGCCCGGTCATCGGCGCCTTCGTCAGAACAGATGGGAAGGCGCGGCGCACGCGCAAGGGGTTCGGCGGTGACGCCCCCCCGCCTTCAGGCTAGAAGCGGCCAGACCTGTCTGGAGTCCTTTCATGCGCCACGTCGCCGCCGCCATCGTTTCGCTCGCCGTTCTGACCTCCGCCGCCCAGGCTCAGCCTTTTCCGGCCGAGCGCGGCCAAGCTCCCCGGCCCGAGTTCACTGAAGACGAAGTGCTCCAGGCTGTGATCGACGCCCCGTTGAGGTCGGCCGAGGACCGCGCCCGGGATCAATTCCGCCACCCGTTCGAGAGTCTGACCTTCTGGGGTCTGCGCCCCGGGATGACCGTGGTCGAGATCGAGCCGGGTTCGGGCGCTTGGTGGACCGATATCCTGGCCCCCTTCGCCGCGCGCACGGGCGGCCGCTACATCGCCGCCTGGGTCGACACGGCCAACCCCCAGACCTCCCAGGGCGCGCGCGACGCGCGCGCAGCGCTTGAGAACCGCTTCGCCGCCGACCGGACGACGTTCGGCCAGGCCTCGGTGGTCGATTTCGGCCCGCAGTCGGGCGTCGGCCTTGCGGACCAGAGCGCCGACATGGTCCTGGTCGCGCGCGCCTTCCACAACTGGGCCCGCTCCGAGGGCCGCACCGACCGCTACATGGGCGAGTTCTTCCGTGTGCTGAAGCCGGGCGGCTACCTGGTGGTCGAACAACACCGGGCCGAGGATGGCGCCAATGTCGAGCAGTCCGCCCCGACCGGCTATGTGCCCGAAAGCTATGTCATCCAGGCCGCCGAGCGCGCCGGCTTCGTGCTGGAGGCGCGCAGCGACCTGAACGCCAATCCGATGGATAGCCGTGACCATCCGTTCGGGGTCTGGACACTGCCGCCGATCCGCCGGTCGTCGCAGGATGGACGCGCCCTCACTGTGGCCGAGCGTGCCCACTACGACGCAATCGGCGAGTCTGACCGGATGACCCTGCGTTTCGTGCGACCGGCGACCCCGACCTCCTGAATTCGTTTGCGCGGCCAGATCGCTTTGACGGTCCCCGCGGCTCAGTTTAATCGGTTCGCCGTCCGACACCTCCCATAGGAACCTGAGCGACCTTGGCCTTATCGACTGGCAAGAATCTCAAAGGGTTGAATCGCCGAGCCGTGCTGCTGTCGGTCTCGGCCCTGACCCTGGCCGGCTGCGGCCGACGCGAAGCCGACGAGGCTGCCGAGGAGAGCGTCGATCCGAACGCCCCGCCGGTGGGATCGCTGGCCTGGGCCGTCGCCGGTAATTGGCGCGCCGACGGACGGACGCGCGACGCCGCTCGGCACCCGATCGCGACGCTGGAGTTCTTTGAGATCGCCCCGGACATGACCGTGGTCGATATGTGGCCCGGCGCCGGCTACTGGACCGAGATCCTGGCGCCCTACCTCGCGCGCGGCGGGGGACGGCTCTTCTGTGCAAACTTCCAGGTCGAACGCCCCCAGCCGGGAGACGATCCGCACGCCGGCTCCAACCTGGCCACGGCTCAGTTGGTCGCGCGTTTCCGTGAGCGGTTCGAAGGCAACCGTCGCCTCTATGGCGAGATCGACATGACCGAGTTCGGCCCCACCAGCGGCCCGGTCGCGCCGGACGCCTCGGCCGATCTGGTGCTGTTCATGTCTCAGTTGCACAACTGGATGGCCGCTGGCATCGCCGAGAAGGCGTTCGAGGACGCCTACGCCGCGCTCAAGCCCGGCGGGACGCTGGGCATTGAACAGCACCGCGCGGCCGTCGGGTCGATCCAGGATCCCGCCGCCGCTGACGGCTACGTCCAGGAGGCCTTCGTCAAGCAGCTGGCCGCCGAGGCCGGCTTTGCTTTCGTCGCCGCCAGCGAGGTCAACGCCAATGCGGCCGACACCCGCGACCATCCATTCGGCGTCTGGACCCTGCCGCCCGAGCGGCGCTCGGCCCCGCGCGGCGAAGCCCCCAATTCGTCGTTTGACCACGCCCCCTACGACGCCATAGGGGAATCTGACCGCATGACCCTCAAGTTCAGAAAGCCGACCGCGTGAACCGCGCCCAAGCCTACGCCGCTAACGCGCCCTTGATGGGAGTTCCCGGCGCCATGCCGCCGCCGGGCGGCCAGGGCGAATGGTATCGCGGCGCCGGCGGCCTGCGCCTTCGCGCAGCCCTCTGGGCCCCGGCATCTGCCCCGCGCGGTACGGTGATCTTCTCGCCGGGCCGGACCGAACCGCTCGAAAAATACTATGAACTGTATGCCGATCTGCTGGCGCGCGGTTTCTGCGTCCTGGCGCACGACTGGCGCGGCCAGGGCCTGTCGGCGCGACTGTTGCCGGATCGGATGCGCGGCCATGCGCGGGCCGTGGAAGAGTTTCTGGACGACTACGGCCGCCTGCTCGATCATTTTCAGGATCGGATGCCTAAGCCCTGGATCGCTATCGGCCATTCGATGGGCGGGGCCTTCAACCTGCTGACGCTGGAACAGCAAGAACCGCGCATCGACGGGGCCCTGTTGTCCAGCCCGATGCTGCGCATCACCACCGGCAATCGGTCGATGTGGTCAGCCAAGCTGGCGGTGCGCTGGAACCTGCGCCACGGTCGGTCAGCGGACTATGTGCTGGACAATATGGACGACCCGTTCGAGCACACATTCGAAGAGAACGCCCTGACGCGCGACGCCCATCGCTACGAGATGTTCCGTCAACAGCTATACGCCTGTCCACACTTGGCCATCGGCGGGCCGACCTGGGGCTGGCTGGCCACAGCGTTCGACGCTGGCGAGCGGGCGCTCAAGCCACGGGCGCTCAAGTCGGTCAAGATTCCGGTCTCGATCATCCAGGGCGGCGACGACACCCGCGTGTGGAAGCAGACGAACCGCTGGGCCGCCAAGCGGCTGGGGCGCGGCCGCTACGTCGAGATCAAGGACGCCCAGCACGAGGTGCTCGCCGAACTGGACGAGGCGCGCGAGGCCTTCCTGGCCGAGTTCGACGCTATGGCCGATTACCTGATCTCACGCGGTCAGGCTGCGGCCTAGACATTCAGCGCGCGCTGCGCCGGCCCGAACAGGATGGGATCGCCGACCGCCAGAAAGCTGGATTCGCCCTCGGGCTCGGCGCCGGACCAGTCGGCCACAACACCTCCGGCGCACCGGACCAGCGCCATCGGAGCAGCCCAGTCCCAAGGCTTGAGGCCCGTCTCGGCCACCACATCCATCCGCCCGGCCGCCACCATGGCGTAGGCGTAAGCGTCGCAGCCCAGCCGGGCCAGCCGCGTCGCCGCGCACAGCTGCTCCCAGCCCCTACGCCGGCGGGTGTCGAACAGGGCCGGATCGGTGGTCGAGATTGTCGCCTGGTCCAGCCCGGGGCAGGCCCGCGTCCGGATCGCCTCGATGACGCCGTCACGGATCCGGTTCGCGCCGGACGGCCCACCGATGAACGCCTCGCCCAAGGCCGGGGCCGACACCGCCCCGATCACCACCCGCCCAGCCTGCTTCAGCGCCACAAGCGTCGTCCAAAGCGGTAGGCCGGAAATGAAGGCGCGCGTTCCGTCGATGGGGTCCAGCACCCAGACAAACTCGGCGTCGGGTCGGTCCGCACCGTATTCCTCCCCGATCACGCCATGATCAGGGAAGCGGGCTTCGATCAGCCGACGGATCGCCGCCTCGGCGCCCCGGTCCGCCTCCGTGACAGGGTCAAAGCCCCGGCCAGAACCCTTGTCGTCGTGGCCGCATCCAGAACGAAAGATCGGGACGGCGATTTCAGCCGCCGCCCCGCACAGTTCCAGGGAAAAATCTTCGAAAACTTGGAGGTCGGTCATCACCGACGCGACATGGCACAGCCGTGCGCGCCGGTCACGAACCAAGGATCAGGCCGACTCACCGCCCTCAGCGTGAAGAGACTTGGCCAGGTCCAGCAGCCGGCGGCGCGGGCGCTCGTCAAGCTGATAGTAGGCCTGGATCAGATCCAGCGTCTCCTTGCGAGAGAACATGTCTGACCGTTCGGGGCGCACGCTCTGCTGCTCCAGCGCCTCGGCCAGGCCGTCATAGAAATAGCTGACCGGCGTTTCCAGCGCCTCGGACAGTTGCCACAGGCGGGCGGCCGAGATTCGGTTGGCGCCGCATTCGTACTTCTGGATCTGCTGGAAGCGGATCCCGACCTGCATGGCCAGCTGCTGTTGCGTCAGGCCCAGCAGCCGGCGCCGGCGGCGCAGACGCTTGCCCAGGTGAAGATCGATGTCGGTCGCCATTGGCCCCGTATCCCTTGATAGCGACCGTCCCATTCTTGGACGGCTCGCCTTTCCATCGGCAAGGCTCGTGCCGGGAACGAAAACCAGTGTTCAGGTTCGCCCCTGACGGGACGCCGCCCTTGGCGGACGGCGCCACAGGGTCTAGGACCGCCCAACTCCCAACCTGTCGGACCGGCATGATCGCGGAAATCGGGCATCTCGCCCTTATCCTGGCCTTTCTCCTGGCCCTGGTTCAGGCCGCAGTTGGCTTGGCCGGCGGCGCGCGTCGTGACGCGCGCTTGATGGCTGGCGCGCGCGCTGCCGCACTGCTGCAGCTTACCTTTGTAGGCATGGCCTTCACCGCCCTGGCCATCGCCTATTTGGTCCCTGACTTCTCGGTCGCCCTGGTGCAGGCGCACAGTCATTCGACCCAGCCCTGGCCGTACCGCCTGGCCGCCACCTGGGGCAGCCACGAGGGGTCGCTGCTTCTATGGGTGTTGATCCTGGCGCTGTACGGCGCTGCGGCAGCCCTGTTCGGCCGCAGGCTCCGCCCAACCCTGGTGTCGCGAATGCTGGGGGTCCAGGCCCTGATCGCGGCGGCTTTTCTTGGATTCGCCCTGTTCACGTCCAATCCGTTCCTCCGGCTCGATCCGGCGCCGCTGGATGGAGCCGAGCTCAATCCGCTGCTGCAGGACCCCGGCCTCGTCCTGCACCCGCCGCTGCTCTATCTCGGCTATGTCGGCTTCTCGGCGGCGTTCTCCCTGGCCGCCGCCGCGCTGATCGAGGGCCGGGCCGACATGGCCTTCGCCCGCTGGCTCAGACCCTGGATCATCGCCGCCTGGTCGGCCCTGACGCTCGGCATCGCGCTAGGCTCCTGGTGGGCCTACTACGAGCTGGGCTGGGGCGGGTGGTGGTTCTGGGATCCGGTCGAGAATGCGTCGCTGATGCCGTGGCTGGCGGGGACGGCGCTGCTCCACTCAGCCATCGTGTTGGAGAAGCGCGGGGCCCTGATCAGTTGGACCCTGTTGCTGTCGATCCTGACCTTTTCTCTCAGCCTCTTGGGCACCTTCCTGGTGCGCTCAGGCGTGCTGACCAGCGTTCACGCCTTCGCCGTCGACCCGGCGCGGGGCACGGCGATCCTTGGCTTCACCGTTCTGGCCACAGGCGCCGCCCTGGTTCTCTATGGCTGGCGTGCGCCCAAGATGCAGACCGGCGCGGTCTTCTCGCCCGTCTCGCGCGAAGCCGGTCTGGCCCTGAACAACCTGTTCCTCATGGCGGCGACGGCGACGGTGTTCCTGGGCACCTTCTATCCGGTCTTTGTCGAGGTGCTGTCTCAGGGTCGCGACCGAATCTCGGTTGGCCCGCCCTACTACGCCATCACCTTCGTGCCGCTGGTGCTGCCGCTGCTGGCCATCGTCGCCTTCGGGCCGATGCTCAACTGGAAGCGCGACACGCTGAAATCCGTCGTCGCCCGACTTAAGTGGCCCCTGCTGATCAGCACCGCCGCCTTGATTGGTGCGGTGTTCCTGATCGGCCCGGCTCATCTGCTTCAAGTTCTGGGCGCGACGCTCGGCGTCTGGCTGATCGTAGGCTCGGCATGGGTTCTGGTCCGGCGCTGGACGGCTGGCGGCGGCAGCGAGGTTGGCTGGCGCATCCGCCATACGCCGCCGGCGGTCTGGGCCTTGTGCCTGGCCCATGCGGGCCTGGGGATGACCAGTCTGGGCATCGCCTCGGTCACCGCCCTGGAGACCGAGACGGTCGCCGTCCTGTCGCCCGGCCAGGCCGTCGACTTCGCCGGCCGGCGCATCACCCTGACGCGAGCTGAGATCGTCGACGGGCCGAACTATCGGGCGGAACGGGTGACGCTGCACACCACCGGCCCGGCGGTGAACCGCGAGATCACCTCGGAGCGCCGATTCTATCCGGTCACCGGAACCTGGACGACCGAGGCCGGTATCGATCTGACGCCCCTGGGCGCCTACTATGTCTCGCTGGGAGAGCGCCGCGGCGACGGCGTCGTCATTCGCGCCTGGAACCACCCGATGGTCGGCTGGATCTGGTGGGGCGGCCTGGTCATGGCCTTCGGCGGCGGGCTCAGCCTGGCGGACCGCCGGCTGCGCCTGGCGGCTCCGGCCGGCAAAGGGGAGCCGTCATGATCCGCCGCTTGATGTTCTTCGCCCCGGTGGCGACCCTGGCGGTCTTGGCCGGCCTCCTGTGGCTGGGACTGGGACGCGACCCGCAAGCCCTGCCCTCGACCCTGATCAACCAGCCCCTGCCCGCTTTTGAGCTGGCCGCCGTGCGGCCCGGCGAGACCACCGGCCTGGCCAACACCAACTTCACCGGACGGCCGATGCTGCTGAACGTCTTCGCCAGTTGGTGCGTCGGTTGCCGTGTTGAACACCCGTTCCTGATCGAGCTGGAACGCCGAGGCGTCGTCATCCAGGGCCTGGACTGGAAAGATCCGCCCGGCGCCGGCGCCGCCTGGCTGGCTGAGCACGGCGACCCGTACACGCGCATTGGCGACGACCCGGACGGTCGCGCCGGCATCGACCTTGGCGTCTCAGGCGCGCCCGAGACCTTCTTCATCGATGCCCGGGGCCGTGTCCGCTATCGCCACACCGGCCCGATTACGCCCGAGATCTGGGAAGCGGACCTGGCGCCGATCCTGGCTCAGCTGGAGGCGGAAGCGTGAAACATCTCGCCATCCTGCTCGCAGCGGTGCTCATGATCGCCGCCGCCCCAGGCCCGCCCGCACCGATCGAAGACTACCCCTTGGCTGATGCGGCGCAGGAGGCGCGGGCCCAGGCGATCCATGAATCCCTGCGTTGCGTCGTCTGCCAGAATGAATCGATCGCTGAGTCCAACGCCATGCTTGCCGCCGACCTCAGACAGGTGGTGCGCGAGCGCATCGCGGCGGGCGACACGGACGAGCAGGTCCAGGCCTTCATGGTCGCCCGTTACGGCGACTTCGTTCTGCTCAAGCCGCCGTTCGAGACCGCGACCTGGCTGTTGTGGCTGGGACCGTTCGCGGTGGTTTTGGTCGGTGCTGCGGCCGTTGCCGCCTATCTGCGGGGCCGCCGTCAAAGCCCGGAAGCCGAGCCGTTGTCTGCGGGCGAAAAGGCCCGCCTGGAGGCCCTGCTAGCTGAGGAGGAGGAGGCGTGATCTGGCTCGTTCTCATCCCGATGGCTGCGCTGGCGGCGATGGGCGTGCTGTTGCCTTTCATCCGCCCGCAGGTGGCAGAGGCGGCTCCGGCTCCGGCCCAGCCGCTGGCTCTCAAGGACCGATTGGCCGAGATCGACAAACAGGCCGCCGACGGCGACCTCACCACGGCTGAGGCCTCAGCTTTGCGGCTGGAGGCCCAGCGCCGGATCCTGGCCGAGGCCCGTACCGGCGAGGGCCAGGCCCGTCCCTTGAGCGCGCGCGCGCTCAAGGGGGTTGGGGGCGCTGCGGCCCTGTTCGTGCTGATCGGCGCCGCAGGCCTCTATCTGATGCTGGGCCGGCCGGATCTGGCCAGTCCCGACGCCTCGGTGGCGGCGCCGGCGGACACCTCGCTGGAGCGAATGATCGCCGCCCTCGAGGGTCAGGTCCGCGAGGCGCCGGACGATGCCGAGATGTGGCGCGTCCTCGGTCAGGCCTATTCCCAAGCCGAGCGTTTCGAATCCTCCGCCGGCGCCTACGCCCGCGCCGCGATGTTGACGCCCGAGGACGCCCGCCTGCATTCGGCTCTGGGCGAGGCCCTGGTCCAGGTCGCTGGCGGGGTCGTCACCGACGACGCCCAGGTCGCCTTCAACGCCGCCGTCCAGCGCGACCCGGCCGATCCACGCGCCCGCTATTTCCTGGCCTTGCGCAAGGACCAGACCGGCGACCGCGACGGAGCCATGGACGACTGGGTCGCCCTCTTGAACAGCGCCCCCGCCGGCGCGCCCTGGGTTCCGCAAGTCCGCGCCCTCGTCGATCAGGTCGCCGCTGAGCGTGGCGTGGACGTGTCGGGACGGATTAGGGGCGGCGAAGCGATGGCGCCCGAATAGCAGCCCGCTCACCGCGGCGAACGCCGGGATGGGTGGCGTTAAAGGATCGGCCGCGAGCGGATCACCAGGTTTCTGATCTCGGTCATGTCCTCCATGGCGAAGCGGACGCCTTCGCGGCCCAGCCCCGAATCCTTGACCCCGCCGTAGGGCATGTTGTCGACGCGGTAGGACGGGACGTCGCCGATGACCACGCCGCCGACCTCCAGCCGGTCCCAGGCCATCAGGGCCTTGTTCAGATCGCGGGTGATGACCCCGGCCTGCAGGCCGTAGCGGCTGTCGTTGACCTCATCGAGCGCAGCCTCGAAATCCGAATAGCGGCCCAGCGTCGCCACCGGCCCGAAGGCTTCCTCGCGGTTGAGCCGGGTGTCGCGTCCGACATTCTCGACCAGGGTGGCCTGCAGCATCGCCCCGTCGCGCTGGCCTCCGACCAGAACCCTGGCCCCGCCCGCAACCGCCTCTGCGATCCAGGTCTCGACCCGCCAGGCCTCGCCCTCGTCGATCATCGGGCCGATGAAGGTCGCCTCATCCTTGGGATCGCCGCACACCAGCTGGGCCGTGCGCGCGACCAGCCGGTCTTTTAGCGCATCATAGATGGCATCGTGGATCAGGATGCGCTGGACCCCGATGCAGGACTGGCCAGACTGATAGAAGGCGCCAAAGACGATGCGCTCGACCGCATCGTCCAGATCGGCGTCCCGGTCGACGATGACGGCGGCGTTGCCGCCCAACTCCAGCACCACCTTCTTCTTGCCGGCCTTGGCCTTCAGCGCCCAGCCGACGTCCGGCGATCCGGTGAAGGACAACAGCTTGAGCCGGTCGTCGGTGGTGAACAGATCAGCCCCGTCGCGCGTCGCCGGCAGGATCGAAAACGCCCCCCTTGGCAGGTCGGTCTCGGCCAGGACCTCGCCGATGATCAGCGCCCCCAGCGGCGTCTTGGACGCCGGCTTGAGCACGAACGGACAGCCTACCGCCAGGGCCGGCGCCACCTTGTGCGCCGCCAGATTGAGCGGAAAATTGAATGGCGAGATGAACGAGCACGGCCCGATCGGAACCCGTTTCCAGATGCCCTGATACCCCTTGGCCCGCGCCGAGATGTCCAACGGCTGATGCTCGCCGGTGATGCGCACGGCCTCTTCGGCGGCGACGCGGAAGGTGTCGATCAGCCGGCTGACTTCGCCGCGTGAATCCTTGATCGGCTTGCCCGCCTCCACGCACAGCGAATAGGCCAGCTCTTCCGCCCGTTCGGTGAAGCGCGCCACACAGTGCATCAGCACCGTCTGGCGCTCATAGGCGGCCATGGCCCGCATCGGCTCGGTCGCCTTGACCGCCCAGCCGATGGCCTGGTCGATGACCTCGGGCGTCGCCATCGCCACGCGCGCGGCGACCTGGCCGGAATATTTGTCTGTGACCTCAAGGTCCAGATTGGGCTGCTGCGCCTCATTGGCCAGATACAGCGGCCAGTCGGACTTGAGCGTGGTCATGGCGGGCTCCTTCTCCCTTTCGGGTTATGGGACTGGAGAACGGTGGGCAAGCATCCTAGGTTCAGTCCATGGACGACACTCCCGAAATCGACGGCGCGGCCCCCGGCAAGCCCCTGACGCCCGAAGCCCGGCGCGCGCTTGAGGAAGCCGCCGCCCGGCGCGCCTCAGCCCCGCGCCCTGACCTGCCGCCCGAGGACGGCGGGCGCGGCGGCGAAGAGCCGACCCGATACGGCGACTGGGAGAAGAAGGGCCTGGCCGTCGACTTTTAGCGGCCCGCGCGCAAGCGCTGCGGGAATCTTAAGGTTAATCCGCCGTATACTCGGTGTTTGGGTTTGAACGCTTGCACGCTCGGGCGCTGGATGGCGCCATGAGACAGTTCCTGCCCACCCTCACCCTTCTCGCCGCGCTGGCTTTCCCGGTTGCGGCGCACGCCCAGCTCGCCGGCTACGGTGGCGGCGATCATGGCGGTGGCGGCAGCTGCGGCCACGGCTGCGGTGGCGGTGGCGGTGGCGGTGGCGGCCACGGTGGTGGCGGTCACGGTGGTGGTCACGGCGGCGGAAGCATCAATATCGACATCGGCATCTCGAATCGGGCCTCGGCCTCGGCGGACGCCTATGCTTCGGCCTATTCGCGCTCAGCGGCCTACGCCTCCCAGGCCGACTTCTACGGCGGATCCCAGTCTCAGAGCATCGCCTATGGATCGGCCTTCGCAGGCGGGGGCTATGGCGCCGGCTATAGCTGCGTCTCGGCCTGTGGTGTGGTCCCGGTCGGCACGACCTATGCCCCTTACGGTCCAGGCGGCCCGTTCGTCACCTACACCGTGATCGACAGCCGCTCGTACCGCCGCGCGTACGCGCGTGAAGAGGTCTCCTACGGCTACGAAGAGCATCGTGAAGGCGGCTATCGGCATGAGGACCGGGGCGGCTACGTCAGGGCCTACGACGACGGTTATCAGGCTGGCTACAGCGACAGCTACTACAGCCGCGATTGCGACTGTCAGGTGGATCGCAGCCCGCCGACCGACGAGCCGCCGCCAGCCTATGAGCCGGAAGCGGACCCCTACTATTTCCCCAGCGAGCCCCAGGGCGGATGCTACCGCGGCGGCTCGGGCGAGTGCGGCTAGACTAACCCAGCCCCGCTGAAACCACCGCCACAGCCAGGGCGGCAAGGGCGATGACAAAGCCGGCGGCGCCCCAGTCCGGGCCACGCTCAGCCTCGACCACCACCGGCGGCTGGGGCGGCGTTTCAATCAGGCGAATCAGGCCGCGCACCGCGCGGCGAAGCTCCTCCAGACCATCCTTGATCTGGCCCCTGGGGCCCAGCTCTTCGCGGATCCAGCGCTCAACCACCGGCTGGGCGGCGGCCCACAGGTCGTGGTCGGGCTTGAGCCGCCGGGCCACGCCCTCGACCGAAACCATGGTCTTCTGCAGCAGGATCAGCTCGGGCCTGAGGCGCATGTCGAACAGGGCTGTGATTTCGAACAGTTGACCCAGCAGCCGGCCCATCGACACCTGGCTGGCGCGCTTGCCGATGACCGGCTCGCCGACCGCGCGCAGGGCCTGGGCGAAAGTTTCAACCGAGTGGTGGGCTGGGACATAGCCGGCCTCGAAATGGACCCGCGCGATCCGGTCGTAGTCTCGGCTGATGAAGCCCCACAGGATTTCGGCCAGATAGCGGCGCTCGGCCGGGCCCAGCCTTCCGACGATGCCAAAGTCGATGGCGACCAGCCCGTCCGGCGTCTGGGCGAACAGATTGCCCTCGTGCAGGTCGGCGTGAAACACCCCGTGGTCCAGCGCCTGGGCCAGGAAGGCGCGCACGACCTTGTCGGCCAGGCTGTCGCGATCAAAGGCCGGGTCAGTCAGGATGGTCGGATCGGTCATGGCCAGGCCCGGCGCCCACTCCAGGGTCAGCACCCGCTTGCCCACGCCCTCCCAGATCACCGGCGGGGCGGTCATATAGCCATCCTTGGCCATGACCTCAGCCAGCTCCGAGGCGGCGGCGGCCTCCAGCCGCATATCCAGCTCCAGGTGCAAGGCGCGGGCGATGATCTCAACGAAGGCCGACGGCTCCAGCCTTCGGGCGATGGGGATCAACCGCCAGACGATGCGGGCGCCCAGCCGCATCGAATCCAGCCCCTTCTCGACCTGGCGCTCGACCCCGGGGCGCAGCACCTTCACCGCCACCTTGGTCCCGTCCGCCAGATGCGCAGGATGGGCCTGGGCGAGAGAGGCGGCGGCCACCGCCGGCTCAAAATCCACGAACAGGGCCTCCACCGGCCTGCCCAGCGATCGCTCGACCTCGCGCCGGGCCTGTTCGACCGGAAACGGCGGCAGGGCGTCCTTCAGCCGGCCCAGATCGCGCGCGAACTCCAGTCCGAAGATATCGGCGCGGGTGGCCAGAACCTGACCCAGTTTGATGGCCACCGGCCCCAGCTGTTCGAACGCCTTGCCCAGCCTCTGGCCGGGACGGCCCTGCTTGCCCTGACGCCCCGAGAACCGCTGGACCGTCCAGGCCATCGGTCGCGTCCAGGCCGGCAACAGCGGATTGACCTCACGCGGGACCAAGGCGTCGTGGCGGGCCAGCACCCATAGCCAGCCGATCAGGCGAAACAGGGCCGTGACCGGATTTCTGACCGGATGGTCAGCCGGCGGCGGCGGCGGATCGCGGTAAACCGGCCCGCTCAGATCGCCCACCCGTGATGAAGCGCCGCCACGCCTCCGGAATAATCGGTCCAGCCCACGCGGCTGAAGCCCGCCTCGCCGATCATTCGAGCGAAGGTCTTCTGATCCGGGAAGCGCCGGATCGATTCGACCAGATACTGATAGCTGTCGCGGTCGCCGGTCACCGCTTTGCCGATGGTCGGAATGGCGTTGAACGACCAGGCGTCATAGGCCGCTCGCACCGCCGAGGCTGTCGGCCGTGAAAACTCCAGGCATAGGAACCGGCCGCCGGGTTTCAGCACGCGCCGCGCCTCCTTCAGGGCGGTCGGCACATGGGCGACGTTACGGATGCCGAACGAGATCACATAGGCGTCGGCCACCGCATCAGGGATCGGCAGGTTCATCGCATCGCCGACGTTCCAGGTCATCTCCGGCTCGCCGCCCTTCTTGCGGCCAGCGGCGATCATTTCGGCGTTGTAGTCGATGACCATGACCGTGGCGTCCGCGCCGCCCCGGCGCTGCTGGACCTTGCGGGCCATCTTGGAGAAGCGCCGCGCCATGTCACCGGTGCCACCGGCCAGATCCAGGATCAGCTCACCGGGCTGGGGGTTCAGGCGGTTGGCCGCCATGTCCTTCCACAGCCGGTGCACCCCGCCGCTCATCAGGTCGTTCATGACGTCGTAGCGGTCGGCCACGCTGTCGAAGACGCCTCGAACCAGGCGCACCTTCTCGCCCGCCTCAACGTCGCGGAATCCAAAGCTTGATGTGCTGGGCGCCTCGCTCATGGGCGGGGCTTTAGCGCCTTATCGCGCCTGGGTCACGGGCTCACGCGGCGTGACATCGCCGGAACGACGCGGCTGTCCGGCGAACTCGGCCGCCCAGGCCGGGTCGATCAGGCTGCGAAAGGCGCTTTGCGGAACGACGATCTGATAGGTCCCCTCGGCATAAGGACCGACCTGATAGGGGCCGATCAGGAACTCCAGCCCGCCGGCGCGGCCGTCGGTGGTCGACGGCGCCAGCACGAAGGGCGTGGCCAGGGCGCGTGGACAGGCCCACATGTCCGATTCGCCCAGCGCCAGGGTCGAGGGCTCGCCCACGGCCTGGGTCCGGGCCGCATTGACTGCGTCGCACAGGGCCTGGTCCAGCACCGTCAGATCGGCGCCGCGCCGGAACAGGGCGGTCGGCTGAATCCGGCGGTCCCCCGTCTTGTCCCACAGGACCGCGCCGAAGCTCTGCATCCCATGGGCGCCGCCGGTGTATTCGGCGGTGGTTTCCCTCAAGCTGAACAGCCGGGCGCTCTGGCCGGCGGCTTCATAGGTGACGCTCTGGGAGTAGGGCGCGATCTGCTCGCCGCCGTATTCGGTGTGCACTGACTGGGCGCCCTCGACGAAGTTGCGCATCGCCTGGACCTCTTCGCGGTAGAGGGTGGCGTGCAGGTCCGGATAGGCGGCCACGGCCTGAGGCAAGGTCAGCTGGACCTCGGCATAGGCGGTGTCTCGCGAATAGGTCAAGGGCGCGGCCTGTTCGGCCTCGGTCACCTGCGGATCGGTATGCGGCGTCGCCGCCGGCGCCTCGGCCCGTTCGGCGGTCTCGGTTTCCTGATTGCGCTGGCAGGCGCTCAGGACCAGCACGGCGGCGAGGGCGTAGAGGGCCGGTTTCATCGTCAGCTCCAGAATTGACCGCCCAGAATTATCGCGGCCAGAAGGATAAGTCCCGCCTCACAGTTGGACTTGAACAGTTTCAGCGCCAGAACCGGGTCATCCGTGCGGATCGCCTGGGCCTGCAACGCCAGATGTCCGGCATAGACCAACAGACCCACGGCGAAAATCAGGCCGAGCCCGGCGTTCAGCCCGGCTAGGGCCGCCATCGAGACGGCCAGGCCATAGAAGATCGCAACCCCGATCTGGACCTGCCCGCCGAGGCGCCGGGCTGAGGATTTGACCCCGACCATGGCGTCATCCTCAATGTCCTGCAGCGCGTAGATGGTGTCATAGCCCAAGGTCCAGAACACCCCGCCCAGATAGAGCAGGACGGCGGGAACATAGGTCTGCCAGGCCAGAGCCACGCCGTGTTCGGCGCCGGGGACGGGCCCCTGCCACCAGAAGGGCCGAAATTCGCCGGCGATCTCGCCGGGCAACAGGCTTGCCGCCGCCAGCGGCAGGGCCGCCGCAAACCCCATCAGCGCGCCCCAGTTGAAGGTCAGACCCAGCCACGCCTGCGGCCACCAGGTGATGCGCTTCATGAACGGATAGGCCGCCACCAGCGCCAGCGACCCGACACCCAGCCAGATCGCCATGGCCGGCAAGGTCACAAGGATCGCCAGCGAAATCAGGCAGCAGACGGCGATGAAGCCCGCCGCCTGTTTCACACTGATGCGGCCCGACGCCAGCGGCCGCTCAGCCGTGCGCGCCACCTGCCGGTCGATGTCGCGGTCGACGATGTCATTGAAGGCGCAGCCGGCCGCCCGCATCAGCACCGCCCCCAGCGTAAAACCGACGACCAGCCACAGCTCATATAGGCCGGGCCGCTTGCCGTATTGGGCCAGCGCCAGGGCGATCCCCTGCCAGCACGGAATCAGCAACAGCCAGATGCCGATCGGCCGATCAAACCGGCCCAGCTTGAGCCAGGGCTTCAAGGCCTCCGGCGCTGACCGGTCGACCCAGTTGGTCTGGTGGGCGTCGGGCAGGCGCTCACTCACCGCGCCAAGCGCCCATCGGTCAGGGCCGCCGCCTCAAACGCGAAACACACCTTGGGGTCCGGCCCCTTGACCTTCACGCTCAGCTTGGGCGCGCCGATCTGGCGCACCAGATGCCGCATGACGTTCAGCCGCGCCTGTTTCTTCTTGTCGGTGGCGACGATGGTCCAGGGGGCGGCCTCGGTGTGGCTGCGGGCCAGCATGGCGTCGCGTGCCTCGGTATAGGCGTCCCAGCGCACCTGCGCCTCGGCGTCCAGCGACGACACCTTGAACCGCTTGAGCGGGTCATCGACCCGCGCCTTCAGCCGCTCGGCCTGTTCGCCCTTGGAGATGTCGAGCCAGAATTTGATCACCTGGATGCCGCCCTCGCTCAGCATATGTTCGAACTCGGGCACGTCGCGGATGAAGTCGGCCTGCTGTTCCGGGGTCGAAAAACCCATCACCACCTCGACGCCGGCCCGGTTGTACCAGGAGCGGTCGAACAGCACAATCTCACCCGCCGCCGGCAGGTGGGCCACATAGCGCTGGAAATACCACTGGGTGACCTCGCGGTCCGACGGCTTGGGTAGGGACACCACCCGCGTCTGGCGCGGCGCCATGTGCTCGGTCACCCGCTTGATCGCGCCGCCCTTGCCCGCCGCGTCGCGGCCCTCGAACACGACCAGGACCTTGCGCCCCTGCTCGATGGCCCAGGCCTGGCTCTCGACCAGGGCGATCTGCAGCTGTTCCAGCTCGGCTTCGTAGGCTTCGGTTTTCTTGCTCATGGACGAACTGTAGCGCCTGGACGCGCCCTATTCCAACGCCCGTCGGAGCGCTTCGGCGGTTTCGCCGTGGCCTTTCACCGCCACCTCGTCCAGCCCCATCCACCGGGCCATATCGGTCAGGCGCATCGCCAGGTCAGGCGCGATCTCCTCCGGTTCGGCATGGTCTTCGCGGTGGGCGCTCTGAACGCGCAGCACCCCGGCCTGCCGATCGGCCTTCAGATCGACCCGCGCCGTCAGCCGCTCGTTCTGCAGGAAGGGCAAGACGTAGTAGCCGTGGGTGCGCTTGTCGGCCGGGACATAGATCTCGATCCGGTAGTGGAAGCAGAAGATCCGCTCGGCCCGGTCGCGCCGCCAGATCAGATTGTCGAACGGCGACAACAGGGCCGTCGCCGCCACCGGTTTCGGACGCGGGGCCTGATGGTGACGCCAGGCCGGCTTGCCCCAGCCCCTGACCTGAACTGGGATCAACACGCCCGCCTCAGCCAGCTCGGCGATGCGGGCGCGAGTCTCGGTCGGGGCCATGCGGAAATAGTCGCGCAGGTCCGTCTCCGTGGCCACGCCCATGGCCCGGGCGGCGATCTCGATCAGCGCCCTCTGGGCGTCTTCCACGGTCGGGGTCGGGGAAGCGATGATCTCCGCCGGGAGCGCGCGTTCAGGCAGATCGTACAGCCGCTCGAACCCGCGCCGCGTCGCGGTGGTGACCAGACCAGCCCAGAACAGCCATTCGACCGCCCGCTTACCGTCCGACCAGCCCCACCAGCCGCCGGCGCCCTTGCCGGCCTGCTCCAGCTCGCCCGCCGACAGCGGCCCACGCCGGCGGATCTCGTCCAGCACCTGTTCGATATAGGTCCGTTTCTCGCGCCCGAACCGGGCCAGCCCGGAATAGGTGCCGACTCCCGCCTCGGCCCGCGCCATGCGCCAGCGAAACAGCGGCTGGTGCTCCAGCGGGATCAGCGAGGCCTCATGACCCCAGTATTCAAACAGCTTTTTGCGCCTGCCCCAGGCCAGGGCGTCCAGGTCGGCATGGGCATAGCCGCCCAACCGCGCAAACGGCGGCAGATAGTGCGACCGGCTCAGCACATTGACCGAATCGATCTGGATCAACCCGACTCGCTCGAACACTCGCTTCAGATGGCTCTTGCCCGGCCTCCCCGGTCGCCGATCCCCGAATCCTTGCGCCAACAACGCAATGCGCCGGGCCTGAAGGGCGGTGAGGGATTCGGTCGCGGCCATCTGATGTTCTTAGTGTGTTCCCCGCCCCGCGTCTCGCGCATTGATCCTTCTCCCCTTGCGGAAGAAGGACATCGGCGACTACCCCCGCCGCCAGGTGGCGCCGGTCGGGCCGTCCATGACCACGACGTTCAGGGCCGTCAGTTCGTCGCGGATGCGGTCGGCGGCGGTCCAGTCCTTGTCGGCGCGGGCGGCGATGCGGGCCGCGATCAGAGCCTCGACCTGGGCCTTGAAGGCGTCGTCGGCCCCGCCCTCGAACCAGGCGTCCGGGTCTTGCCGCAGCAGGCCGATCAGCCGGCCGGCCGCCGCCAGTTCACCGCCGCGCGCGCGCGTCGTTTCGCTGTCGCCCGCATTGAGCGCCCGCTCGGCCGCCCCGGCCAGGTCGAACAGCACGGCGATAGCCGCCGGGGTGTTCAGATCATCGGACAGGGCCTCGATGAAGGCGGCCGGAACTTCGGTCGGGCCTTCGCCGCCGGCCTCGTGCACGCGGCGCAGCGTTCCGTACATCCGATCCAGGCCCTTCCTGGCCTGATCGACCAAGGCGTCGGTCCAATCCAGCGGCTGACGGTAGTGGGCGCTGAGCAAGGCCCAGCGCAGCACCTCGCCCGGCTGGCGCTCCAGCAGTTCCGAGATCAGGCTGACATTGCCCAGGCTCTTGGACATCTTCTCGGCGTCCATGGTCAAAAAGCCGTTGTGCATCCAGAACCGGGCGTAGTCGGTATTAGTGTCCAGCCCATGCGCCGCGCACGACTGGGCGATCTCATTGGTGTGGTGCGGGAAGATCAGGTCCAGCCCGCCGCCGTGGATGTCGAAGGGCAGGCCCAGCACCTTTTCGGCCATGGCCGAGCATTCGATATGCCAGCCGGGGCGTCCCGGCATCGGCTCGCCCGTGCCCGGATCCCGCGGTCCCGGCCAGGCCGGCTCGCCCGGCTTGGACGGCTTCCACAGCACGAAATCGGCGGCGTGTTCCTTGTTGCCGGCCACCTCGACGCGGGCGCCGGCGACCATGTCCTCAAGACTGCGGTTGGACAGCGCCCCATAGCGACCCGAGCCGGCGTCGAAGGCCTCGACGTCGAACAGCACCTCGCCGGTCGAAACATAGGCCGCTCCCTGCGCCAACAGCTGTTCGATCAGGGCAACCATCTCGCCCATGTGGGCGGTGGCCCGCGGCTCGATCGTCGGCCTCAGGCAGCCCAGACCGTCCAGGTCGGCGTGATAGATGTCGGTATAGCGCCGGGTGATGACGCCGATCTCGACGCCCTCGTCGGCAGCCTTCTGATTAATCTTGTCGTCCACATCGGTGATGTTACGGGCGTAGATGACCCGATGCTCCGGATAGAGCCGCTGAAGCAGCCGGAACAGCACGTCGAACACCACCGCCGGGCGGGCGTTGCCGATATGGGCGTGGTTATAGACGGTGGGGCCGCAGACATACATCGTCACCCGGTCCGGCGCGGCCGGTTCAAAGGCCCGTTTCTCGCGGGTCAGGGTGTCGTGCAGCTTCAGGGCCATTCAGCCGTTCCTTGGCAGGGAGGGAGGACTGCCCCATATAGCCCAACGAAAGGCGCGGCCAACGCCGTGCGATGTGATTTCGAGTGTGATGGACGCCTTCAAGCCCCTGCTGGTCGGAAACGACGACCGCGCCCGCCCCAGCCGCGAGAAGGCGCTGGAGGCCGTGCGCACCCTGATCGCCTGGGCCGGCGACGACCCGGACCGGGCCGGTCTGGTCGATACGCCGCGCCGCGTCGTGGACGCCTATTCGGAATGGTTCGAAGGCTATGACGCCGATCCGGCCAAGGAGCTGTCGCGCATCTTTGAGGACGTCCAGGGCTATGACGACATGGTGCTGTTGCGCCAGGTCGAGGTGGAGAGCCACTGTGAGCACCACATGGCCCCATTTCTGGGCAAGGCGACGGTGGCCTATATTCCGGGCGACAAGGTGGTCGGAATCTCCAAGCTGGCCCGGGTGGTCGAGATCTTCTCGCGCCGGCTTCAGAGCCAGGAGACCCTGACCAACCAGATCGTCGAAGCGATCGAATCGGCGCTTCAGCCCAAGGGCGTCGCCGTCCTGATTGAGGCCGAGCACCAGTGCATGACCACCCGAGGCGTCAATCATCGCCATGTCTCAACGGTGACCAATCGCTACACTGGCGCCTTCCGGGACAACCCTGACCTGATCGACCGGTTCCTGAATCTCGCGCATCAGGCGTAAATCAGCCCTCTGGAACCGCTAAGCCGCAGTCGGCGCTTTACAAGGCGGCTTTCGACCGCCAAGAAACCCGCAAGTAGGTCCGCGCAGGCGGGTCGCCCAGGAGGTCATTGACGCATGGCTGCGAAACTCTCTGGTCCGTCCGGCAAGGGCGGCCCGGTCTCCCAGAACGCCGAGATCAACGTGACGCCCTTCGTGGACGTCATGCTGGTGCTGCTGATTATCTTCATGGTGTCCGCGCCGCTGGCGACCGTGTCGATCCGGCTGGACCTGCCGCCGCCGGTGCCGCCGCCGCCGGACGCCGAGCCGCCGCCGCCGCCGACCTTCATCTCGCTTGCAGAAGGCGGTCGCCTGTTCGTGGCCACCGGCGAAGGCGTTCCGGCCGAAACCACCTTGGAAGGCCTGGACGGCGAGCTTCTGAGCCGTCTGTCCAATCGCGAAGAGCGGGTCATGATCCGCGCCGACGCCGACGTGCCGTACAACGACTTCATGACGGTCATGAACGATCTTCAGTCCAAGGGCTGGCTCCAAGTCGGCTTGATCAACGAAGACCTCGAATAGGCGGATCGCCCGTTTGGACAGTTGACCGCTCCGGCTCCCGGCCGGAGCGGTTTTCTTTTTTCGCCTAGGCTCGCACCAGAGGGCCGAGCCCGGCCGAGCCGGCCCGGACCGCGAACCGGGCCTGCTCGGTCACCTCGAAGTCCGGGCCCATGATCGTCGACACCCCCATCATCCGGCATTCGGCCCGTTCGGTCGTCAGGCTGAGCACGAAGAAGCCGCGCGGCTCGAATTGGCACCATTCCAGATCCTGGCTCGCCGCCACCACCAGATCGGCCATCGGCGCGCCGGGCAGGGCCCGCGAATAGGATGGCTGGGGGCTCGACACCGCCGTGGCCCCAAACTCAACGCCGACCCGGCCCTGGACATCATGGAGATTGGACGCCCAGGCCGCGTGGCTGTCGCCGGACAGGACGATCAGCCGCGCCCCGGCTTCGCGGACCTTGGCGTAGAGGCGATCCCGTTCAGCCGGATAGCCGTCCCAGGCATCCAGGTTCAACGGCGCCTGCACCGCACCCAGCTCGGCCATCTGACTCAGCCGTCGTCGCTGATAGTCGGCCAGGGGGGGCATGGCCGCATCAATCGCCGCCTGACCAACGCTGGCGACAAGATCGGGCACGCGCAGCCTGGCCATCAGCACCTGGTTGCCTAGCACCTGCCAGGTCGCATCGTTGGTCAAGGCCCGGCCCAGCCAATCCAGCTGATCCTGCCCCATCAGGCGTCGGTCGGGATCGTTCAGACGGATTTGGTCGAGGTAGCCGTCCGGCTGGAGCAGGTCTTCGTACTCGAACTGGAGCGCCCGTGCGCTCAGCCGGGTCTCGACCATGTGCAGGGCGGCTGTGCGGCCAAACCGGAAAGACCGGCGGACCGCCTCGTACAGCGGCCGGCCCGCCTCCGGTTCGCGGATCGGGTTCCATTCCAGATAGGCCCTCAGCGCCGCCGCTTTGCGGTCCGCCCAGGCGCCCTCACCCGCGTTGTGGTTCTGGGCCCCGCCCTCCCACGGATCATTGGTGACCTCGTGGTCGTCGAAAGTCATGATCCAGGCGGCGCGCGCGTGGGCCGCCTGGGCCTGAAGGTCGGCCTTGTACTGGGCGTGGCGTCGCCGGTAGTCGTCCAGCGTCACGATCTCATGAGGCGGGTCAGGGATCCGGTTCAACTCCAGCCCGGTGCGCATCCCGTAGTCGCGCTCGTCCGCCCCATATTCGTAGATGTAGTCGCCCAGGTGCACGACAGCATCGACCCGATCCAGGGCCGAGATCGCCTCATAGGCGTTGAAATAGCCCCCCGGATGCAGCGAACAGGAGGCGACCGCCAGCACGACTGCCTCGGTCGAATCTTCCGCAGGGAGCGTGCGAAACCAGCCCCTGGCCGACTGCCGCTGCGTGCCGGGCACCGAAAACTCGAAGCTGTACTCCGTCCCGGGCTCCAGAGGCGCGGTTCCCGCCGCCTCCAAGTCGATCTTGACCGTATAGTCCCGCTCGCGGGGCGCCTGAAGCTGCCAGGTGATGACCGGCCCCGGCTCCGATCCATCCCAGCGCCGGACTTGAAGCATGACCGGGATCATGACCGGCCCCGCCGGTTCAACCGGCGTCACGCGCGTCCATAATACGGCCCCAGTTGGCGTCGGGTCGCCGGAAGCCACGCCGTGGTCGAAGCTGACGTCGCCACGATAGGGCGGAGGCGGCGGAATCGCGCAGGCCGGCGTCGCCGCCCCGGCCCCCAGCATGCCCAGCGCCGTTCTGCGGTCGATTTTCATCGGGAACTCCTTCAACGCCTGCGCCCGGCCTGTGATAGACCACCGACGACGACAGGAGAACGACGCCTTGCCGCCCGCCCCTCCCGATTCTCTCGAAGACGACGAGCCGGACTTCATCGAGGCGCTGATCGTGGACATCGGCCCGGAAGCCGCCGGCGGCCGACTGGATAAGGCCCTGGCGACCGCCGCGCCCGAGCTGTCCCGCGCCCGCATCCAGGCCCTGATGGCCGAAGGCCGGATCACCCTCGCCGGCGAGGTCATGACCGACGGCTCGGCCAAGGCGCGCGAAGGCTTTTATCTGATCGCCGTGCCCGAGCCCCTGCCCGCCGAACCGATGGCCGAGGCGATCCCGCTGGTGGTCCTGTTTGAAGACGCCCACCTGATCGTCATCGATAAGCCGGCGGGCATGACCGTTCACCCCGCTCCAGGCAACCAGACCGGCACCCTGGTCAACGCCCTTTTGCACCACTGCGGCGACAGCCTGTCGGGCATCGGCGGAGTGCTGCGCCCCGGTATTGTGCATCGACTCGACAAGGACACGTCCGGGGTCATGGTCGCGGCCAAGAGCGACGCGGCCCATCAGGGGCTGTCGGCCCTGTTCGCGGCCCACGACCTTGAGCGGGTCTATGTCGCCCTGGCGCGAGGCCAGCCGCGCCCGCCGACCGGTCGGATCGAGAACCGGATCGGACGCTCCAACGCCGACCGGAAGAAGATGGCGGTGCTTAAAACCTCAGGCCGGATCGCCGTCACCGACTACCGGACCGAAGCGGCCTTCGGTCCGGGCGAACGGCCCCTGGCCTCGCGGGTGGCCTGCCGGCTGCACACGGGCCGCACCCACCAGATCCGTGTCCATCTGGCCTCGGTCGGGGCGCCGGTGTTGGGCGATCCTGTCTATGGCTCGGGCCCGCCGGCGCCTGCCGTGCGCACGGCGATCGTGCAGGCGGGCCTGAAGCGCCAGGCCCTGCACGCCGCCATCCTCGGCTTCATCCACCCCATCACCGGTGAGGCATTGCGCTTCGAGACCGAGCCGCCCTCTGACATGGCGACGCTCCAGGCGGCGCTGGCCGAACTGTGATGTATGTGGCGCTTGCGCAGATGCGAACGCCCGGCCAAGGTCCAGCTCGAACGGAGACGCATGATGACCAAGCCGCTCGCCTTTTCCGCCGCGCTCGCCGCCTTGGTGCTCAGCGCCTGTGGCGGCGAATCTGCGGAGAAAGCCGAGACGCGTGTGGAAGGTGCGGCGATCAGGACCGAGGGGTCCGGCGTGAACACGACCGCCATCGTTGAGGCCGATGACCGCGCGGGCGTCGCCATCGGAGCTGGCGCCGCAGCGGACGCCGGACCGGTCTTCGCCCGGCCCTACCCCGGATCGCGAGTGATTTCATCCGCGACCTCGCCCGCCGACAGCGTGGGCCTGATCACCTTTCAGACCGATGCACCTGTCGAGACCTTGATCGCCTACTATCGCGAGCGGGCCGAGGAGGCCGGCTTCAGCACCCTGGCCGATATGACCATGGGTGGCAGTCGTCATTTCGGGGCCGAGGCCTCGTCAGGCGGCGAGTTCAATGTCGTCGTCCAACCCCAGGACGGACAGTCAACCGTCACGGTCACCTGGGAAGGCGTCTCGGGATGAAGCGGCCCGTTTCGACCCTGACGTTGCTCTTGCTGACCGCCGCCTGTGCGCCGGTCGGGCCCCGCCTGGCGTCGCCCGCCACGGCGGCGGGTGCTGCGAGCGCACCCTTGGCCTATCTCGACGTCGAGACCCTGACGCGGCTCGGCCAGCAGACACCCCTGCCGCCGGCGGCTGGATCAGAGGCTGAACGTCGCGACCGGGAGGCCACCCTGGCCTATCGAACGCCCCCCGGTTCGCCGCGCTGGACCCTGGCCCAGATGCAGGCCGAAATCTCGCCCGCCCTGGCGCTGGGTCATTTTGACTGCCCCTTGGGCACGCGCCTGTCCGAGGCGCCGCCGCCCGCCCTGGTGAGGATGTTCAGTCGAGCGCTGGAGGATGTCTCGGCTTCAGCGCGCGTCGCCAAGGGCCGGGTGTTTCGCGCCCGACCTTTTGTTGACGATCCATCGGCCGAGGCCTGCATCCGGGTCGATGAAAGCTATCGGACCAACTCATCGGCCCCGTCGAGCCACGCCACCGCCGGGATCGTCTTTGGATTGATCATGGCCGACGCAGCGCCCGATCAGGCCGCCGCCCTGAACCGACGCGGCCAGGCCATAGGCGAAAGCCGGCTGGTTTGCGGCCTGCACTACGCGGCCGATGTCGAGGCAGGCCAGCAGCTCGGCTACGCCCTGTTCGAGGCCATGGCGGCCACGCCCGACTATCAGGCCGACATCGTCCAGGCGAGAATCGAGCTGGCGGCGGCACGGACCCTGGGCCGAACAAACCCGACCTGCGCAGCCGAGCGGCTGGCGCTCGGGGCCGACTAGCCTCGGCCACGTCCCATCAGCGGGCCATAGAGGTCCGTTCGGCGGTCCCGGAAGAAGCCCCAGGCGGCTCGGTGGCGGTCAAGGAAATCCAGGTCAAAGGTGTGGACCAGCACGCCCTCGTCATTGCGTCCCAGGCTCTCGACCAGGTCGCCGCGGTGATCGGCGATGAAGCTGTGGCCATAGAAGGTCTGGCCGGCCTCGGTCACCTGTTCGTGGCCGATGCGGTTGGCCCCGACCACGGGAACGACATTGGAGACGGCGTGACCTTGCATAGCCCGTCGCCAGGGCTCGGCGGTGTCCAACTCGTGGTCGTGTGGTTCGGTGCCGATCGCGGTCGGATACATCAGCACCTCGGCCCCCATCAGCATCATCGCGCGCGCCGTCTCGGGGAACCACTGGTCCCAGCAGATGCCGACGCCGACCCTGCCAAAATGCGTGTCCCAGACCCGAAAGCCCGTATCTCCTGGCCGGAAGTAGTATTTCTCCTGATAGCCGGGACCGTCAGGAATATGGCTCTTGCGATAGACGCCGAGCGCCTCACCGTCAGCGTCCAGCATGACCAGCGAGTTGTAGTACTGCGGCCCGTCACGCTCGAAGATCGAGACGGGGATGGCCACGCCCAGGTCGCGGGCGACCGGCGCCAGCTGGACTACGCAAGGGTGCTCACGCCAAGGGTGGGCGTCGGCGAACCAGCGCTCCTCCTGGCTGACGCAGAAATAGGGGCCTTGGAACAGTTCGCTGGGCAGGATGACCTGAGCCCCGCGCCCTGCCGCCTCACGGACGAAGCTGATGGTCTTGTCGATGTTGGCCTGAAGATCGTCGCCATAGGAGGTCTGGATCGCAGCGACCGAGATCGTACGGGGCATCAGGCGGGCTCCTGCTGGGAAATACAGTGGAAAGAGCCGCCGCCGGACAGGATCGCCGTCGATGGCAAGGCGATCACTTCACGATCCGCAAACACCGTCTTCAGGGCATTGACGGCGAACTCGGCCGCAGCCGCATCGCGATAGCTCGGCACGATCACCGCACCATTGGCGACAAGGAAGTTCATATGGCTGGCCGGAACGGGACGCTCATCCTCGTCGACGACCAGGCCCGGCGAGGCGACGCGCAACAGCTTGAGCGGCCGCCCGGCGGCGTCGGACATCTGGGACAGCAAACGCGCGGTCTCGTCATAGACCTCGGTGTTCGGATCCTTGGCGCCCCAGGCCAGCGGACAGGCGACGACGCCCGGCGCGACAAAGCGGGCCAGGTTGTCGACGTGGCCGTCAGTGTGATCGTTGAACAGGCCATCGCCGAGCCATAGAATCTTCCTGGCGCCCAGGGCTTCGGCCAGGGCGGCCTCGGCGACATCCTCGCTCCAGCCGGCGTTGCGATTGCGGTTGAGCAGGCACTGGCGCGTGGTCAGAATCGTTCCTTCGCCGTCGTGGTCCAGCGCGCCCCCTTCCAGGATGAAGGCGTGACGGTCCAGCGGAACGTCAGACGCCTGGCCGATCTGATCGGCGACCGTGTCGTCGTGCTCCAGCTCGTATTTGCCGCCCCAGCCGTTGAAGCGGAACGCCGCAGCCCGGGCCGAACCGGCGCCGAAGATCGGCCCGGTGTCTCTCAGCCAGATATCGCCGAAGCGACCGTCCACGACCTCAACGGCGGCGGTTCCAGCGAAGCGGGCTCGGGCGTCAGCCAGGGCCGCAGGCTGGCCGACCAGCAGCTTGACCTGTTCGCGGCCCGGCCCGGACAGGGCCCGGACCAGGGCCTCAACCTCATCCTGCACCGGAACCAGGTTGTCTTCCCATAGATCTGCGTGGCTCGGCCAGCCGACCCACATGGCTCGGTGAGGGGACCATTCGGCGGGGATGATCCCGGTCATGTTTGGCGGCTCCTTCGGGTTCAGGCCAAGGCGCGACCAGATAGGGGCCCGGCGCCGCCATCGCAAGCCGCACAAACGAAAGGGGCGGAGCCTTTCGGCCCCGCCCCCTCGACAGGCTCTAACGGCGCGGCGCCTAGAAGGCCAGCCGCAGGGTCGCCGAAACCGAGCGCGGCGCACCGCGGTCGGCGGTGCGGTTACCCGCTTCCGACGTGCTGATGTTGCCCAGATAGGTTTCATCGAAGAGGTTCTGGACGTTCACCTGGAGGAACATTCCCTCGTTGAGGAAGTCCAGATCCCAGCGGCCGTCCAGGTCGACAACCGTGAAGGACGGCGTCAGTTCGTCATTGACCAGATTGGTCCAACGTTCGTCGGTGTAGCGAGCCTGGGCGCCGAAGGTGAACGCGCCAAACTCATACTCACCGCGCAGGGCCCATTGGAACTGCGGCACTTCCGGCAGCTCATTGCCGATGGTGCTGTAGAAGCCGCCCGAGGTGTTCGGGATATTGTTCTGCAGTTCCGTCTGGATCCACGACGCCGAGGCGAAGATCGAGAAGGCCTCGGTCACCTGGTAGCCGACCGAACCGTCGATGCCCCAGCGGTCGATATCGCCGGCGTTGATCGAATAGGCGATCGGCGAGCCGCCGCCGGGCGGGAACTCGAGCGCCCGAACGATGAAGTTCTCGAACTGGGCGTAGTAGGCCGAGGTCGAAACGATCAGGTCGCCATTGCCGAAGCGGTAGCCGATTTCATAGTTGCGGCTGCGCTCCGGATCCGGGTTCGGCGCAACGCGATCATAGAGGTCGTCCGTTCGGGGCGCCGAAAGGTTTTCCGAATAGCTGACGAAAGCGGTGTGGTTGGGCATGAACTCCCAAGATGCACCGACGTTCGGCAGGACCGCGTCGTATTCACGCTCGAACGACACCGGCGCGCCCGCAGTCGGGAAGGCGACCGGCTGCTGGCTCGTGCACCAAGCGTTGAAAGTGTCCGACTGGTAGCAGTAGTTGTTCAACTCACGGCGGAAGAACGGCGCGCGCAAGCCCAGATTCAGCCGGACAGTGTCGTTCAGGTACGAGCCCGAATATTCGACCGCGAACTGATTGAGGATGGCGATCGACTGGCGGTTGCGCTCCTGGAAGACATTGCCGTCGCGGGTCAGGATCGAACGGCCGTAGCCATCCTTGCCGCCGAACCAGTCGTCGAAGTCGCCGTGCAGGTCGAGGTAGCCGAACTCCGAGGTCTGGCGGTGGTTGCCGCGGTCCCAGGTGTAGGCGAAGCGAACCCGATGGTCATCGCTGACGTCCCAGATCAGCGAGGTGTTGACGCTGTAGCGGCGGGTGTTGGTGTTGGACGGCGAATACAGCTTGATCCGGTCCAGAATATCGCCGTCGCCGTTCAGGTCCACGCCGGTTGCGGTCGGGGTCAGCGGATTGAAGAACGATCCCTGCAGACGCTGGTCCGTCTCTTCGACGTTGGTGATGCCGCCGCCGTTGGCCAGCACATACTGGAAGGTCGGGTCGATCGTCAGCGTCAGGCTGTCGCTCAAGGTGAACCGGGATTGGCCGCGGATGCTGCCCGTGTTCGACGGGTTGACGCCAAAATTGTAGTAGTTGCCGCAGCCAGGGTTGGTGGTGTTGTTGCCCTGGTCCTGACGGGTGCCGCCGACCGGTCCCAGCAGGCTGCAGGTCGCCGATCCAGGCGCGCCGGTGAACCGACCATTGAGGTTGAAGTTGTCGACGCTCTCGCGAGTCTGCGGGAACTGGTTGCGGTTTTCATTGTAGTGGAAGGCCACCGACACGAAGTCGCCATTGCCACGGATCGGCTGCCAGATCCGGGCGTTCCATTGGTCCTTCTCGACACCGCCTTCGCCAAAGAAGTGGTCATATTCCGTGTGGGAATAGGCGGCCCAGATCCGGGTGCCCCACGGACCGATATCGCCGGTCTCGCCCATCACGAAGACGCGGCTGTAGTTGAACGAGCCGGTCGACGGTTGGAAGATGAATGTGCGATCCGCGCCAGGACGGCGGGTGACCATGTTGATCGAGCCGCCGGTGGCCGAAGCCGTCGGGCTGTCAACGTCGGTCGAGCCCTGGTTGACGCCAACGCGCTCGATCAATTCCGGGTCCAGTTGCTGGTTGGAATAGATGGCGTAGTTGCCGGTGTCGTTGAGCTGGATGCCGTCGAGGTTCAGCGAGATGCGGTTGGAATCGAAGCCGCGAACCGTGATGTCGCCGCCCGAAGACCCGTAGGAATCGCTGTTCGAGAACGTCACGCCCGGCAGAATGGCGATCGAGGCCAGCACACTCTGGCCCGGTTGCTGCGTTTGAAGATATTCACTGGTCAGCGTCGAACGGGCGCGGGTGACGGTTTCTTCCACCGCCAGACCATCGACATTGGTCGCACCGCGCGCGCCGGTGACAACAACTTCGGAAACGGTGTCTTCTTCGAAGGCCGCCGAACCGGTGGACTGAGCCGAGGCGGCTGTCGCCGCCAAGACGCCGCCGACAAGGGCGGTCGTAGCCCACATAGTTCGCTTGAGATTGGTCATGGATGTGATCCCCAAGGGTGTTAAGGCCAATGGCCGAAATGTGGCCGTCTCGGACTGGCCGTCTGTATGGGGCGCGTTTAGGAGGGAGTCTATAAGGGAAGGCGACAGGTTTGTGACAGACGTGCGACAGCGGCCAAGCGTGGCTTGGAGGTGACACCCTTCCTCCGCCTAGTGTAAACGCAGAATCGATGGGAACCGGCGTCGAAGCCTCTCAAAATCCAAGCCTGGACGACCCGCCGCAGAGAGACCTGTGGCGGCGGCTGTTGTGGTTGACGCTGGGGCTGGCGCTGGTCCGCCTTCTGGTGCTGTTCGTCACGCCCCTGGAGCTCTACCCTGACGAGGCCCAGTATTGGCTTTGGTCGCGTGACCTCGCCTTCGGCTACTATTCCAAGCCTCCCATGCTGGCCTGGCTGATCGCCCTGACGACGGGCATCGGCGGCGACGCCGAGCCGTGGGTGCGACTGTCGTCCCCGCTTCTTCACGCCGCGACAGGCCTGGTTCTCTTCAAGGTGGGACAGCAGCTCTACGATGCGCGGACCGGCTTTTGGGGCGGCGTCCTTTATCTGCTGATGCCGGGCGTTCAGCTGTCCTCGGGTATCGCCTCGACCGATGCGCCGCTGCTCTTCTTCGCCTCACTTGGGTTGTGGGCCTATGTCGTTCTCCAGGCCCGCCCAAGCGCCAGGATCGCCCTAGCCGCCGGACTGGCCCTCGGCGGCGCTTTTCTGAGCAAATACGCTTCGCTCTATCTGCTGATCGGCCTGGGAGTTCATCTCTACACCCATCCTGCGGCGCGAGGCGTTTGGACGCCGGCGCGCATCGGCGCTGCGCTGGTTGGGTTTGGGCTGGTCGCCGCGCCCAACCTGATCTGGAACGCCCTCAATGATTTTTCGACCGTGACGCACACGGCCGCCAACGCCGACTGGCGGCTGGCCGACCTGTTCCATCCTGCCGAGGCGATCGAGTTCCTGCTCTCGCAAACCATGGTCCTGGGCCCGGTTCCCCTGGCGGTCATTCTGATCGGTGCGGTCCGATTGCTCATGCGTCGCCAGAAGGCGTTGCCGCCGGACGGGCTGTTGCTCGCCTTCATCGCCCCCCCGCTCGTGCTCGTGTTTGTCCAGGCCTTTCTTTCGCGCGCCAACGCCAACTGGGCCGCCGTGGCCTATGCGCCCGCCGTGGTTCTCGCGGCGGCCTGGCTACTTCGGTCGCACGCACGCGGCTGGCTTGTCGGCGGATTGGCGTTTCAGGCGCTGATCGCGGCCCTGGTTCTGGTCTTCGGCGCCTGGCCCAGCCTGGCGGACCGGGTCGGCCTCGCCGGTTCATTCAAGCGCGTACGCGGCTGGGAGGTGGGTGCAGAGCGGGCCCTGGACGCCGCCCAGGCGCTCGGTCCGGGCGTCGTGATCGCGACAGATGATCGCTTCCTCTATAATTCGTTGGCCTACTATGGCCGTGACCGGATCGACAGCCGGGCAGGGCCCGGACTGGCGATGTGGGTGCGCGAAGCCCACGCCCAAAATCAGGCCGAGGCGGTCGACCCCCTGACCCCGGATCAGGGAGGTCGTGTGCTTTTGGCCTCCATCGTCCCGGGCTACCGCTCCGAGTTCGAAGCTGATTTTGAACGGTTCAGCGGCTGGACCGACGCTTCGGTCCGGCTCGATTCAGAGCGCACCCGCGACCTGACCTTCGGCGTCGGCCACGGCTTCCGACCCCGACCGCGAGATCCCGACACCGGCCTTCCGCCCCCCGTCATCCCCACACGGCCCTGAGACGAGCCTGGCGGCGACACCCGACGACATAGCCCTGGTAGCGGTCCGGATTTCGGCGGGCGAAGTCCTGATGATACCGCTCGGCGGGCCAGAAACGTTCGACATCAACCACCGGCGTACGAAATCGACCCTCGCCAAGGTCCGCCGCCGCAGCTCGGCGCGACGCCTCGGCGACCGGGCGTTGGGAGGCCGTCACGTAAACGCCAGCGACATAGCTGGGGCCTTGGTCGCAGAACTGGCCATCGGGGTCGGTCGGGTCGATCATTCGCCAGAAGCGGTCGACCAGTTGGCGGTAGGTGACACGTCCGGAATCGTAGGTCACCCGTACAGCCTCTACGTGACCGGTGCCGCCGCCAACGACCTGGCGGTAGCTCGGGTTGTCGACGTGGCCGCCTGTGAAGCCGGACTCGGCCTCGATCACGCCCGGTATCTGTTCAAAGCCGTGTTCGATCGACCAGAAGCAGCCGCCGGCGAAAATGGCGACGCGCTCCTCGCCGCGGAGCGGTGGAGCCGTTTGTGCGCTCTGCGCCTGGCTGTCGGCGCAGGCCGCAAAAGCGACAGCCGCGATGCAGGTGGCGGCGGCGGATCGGATGAAATGTGCTCTGGTCATACCCCTCTATACGGGCCACGCGACCCAATGGACGCACCGCTTGCCTTTGACGAAAGCCCGCATTAGAGATCGCGCCCGCGCTCGCCCGGCCCAGCGACTTGAACTGGCCGGAGCCCCCGAATGGAGAGGTGGCAGAGTGGTTGAATGTACCGCACTCGAAATGCGGCGTGCCTGCAAGGGTACCGTGGGTTCGAATCCCACCCTCTCCGCCATCGCTCGATAGCCGCCTGATTGGCTAAGAGAGATCTGAAATCAAAGTGCTTTTTTAGCTTGGGCGTTACATCTGCAAGGATGGAACAGTCGATCACGAACGACCTTCAGAAGCGCGTCGGCGTGCACCGCTTTCGACGCGTAGCGCCCGAGGTGTCCTGCGCCCGGCCCTCACCAACAAGGTAACTCACAAACCGCGTTTTCGTACTCGCTCAAACGAAAGACCGACGCGAGGCCGAGCGCATGAGGAGGCGCGGCTTGCCAGGACGCGATCACGCCGCCTGACCGGCTGCGGGTCCGGCCCCAGGTTCCGCTTCACCGGCCAGCTCGCCCTGCCCGAGGCCGCCTCTGCCCTTGCGGAGCCAGGGTCGATGACACTGCCCCCGGCCGGCTCCTGCAAGCCGGCCCGATTGGCTGCGGGCATGGGCTGAATCTGTAGGACCATATCGCAAGCGATCCGGTGAACCGCACAGACCCACGGGCATGATCGCCAAGGTGCTTGATCCTCGCGACCCATTTGCGCACGGAAGAGGCCATCGCAAATGCCATCAACGACATCATCGACGAATCGGTCGCTGAGAATAACGAGCGCCCGAGAACGAGGTCGGAGCAGAATGGAAGCTGGGTTTCAACAAATCCGGCGCCGATCGGTCTGATCTGAGATGACGTAAACCCAGGAAGCGCCGGGTATGGCTGGCGCACCCGCGACAACTACTCCGTTCAAGACCCAGACGGTTAACCGGTAGATGCGGGGGGCCCTCTGCGGGCGGCGACGATAGCAGCGACCAGTTTCGCCTTCCGACCTGGAGACACTGTCCGGGTGGGAGCGACAACATCAACTGCCCCGACTACTGGAGCGCTGCCGTGTGCGGGCCAGGCGGCATAGTCATGCAGCGAAGTCGTATCGCTAGCCTGATATCCCGCCAGGGCAGGATAGGCTTCACGTCGGCAGTCTCACAAGCTGAACCGTGGAGGCCTTCGTGGCCGCGATGGACACCCTTGGCCGGGATCAACTCGTGGGGTCGCCCTGCCACAATACGAGCATCTATCCCTGACAGCCAGACCGGCCTGAGACGGATGCGCTGCTAGCTTCGCCGGCCTCGGCGTCCTGGCGGTCGATCTCAGCCAGTGAGGCGCCGCGGGTCTCGCGCATGGCCAGGGCGGCGAGCAGGCTGACCAGAGCGGCCCCGACGATGTACCAGGCGATCGGAACCCAGCTGTCGTATTCGCGCAGCAGAAAAGCGCCGATCATCGGAGCCCAGGACCCGGCCAGGATGGCCGTCACCTGGTAGCCCAGCGAGACGCCCGAATACCGCATCCGGGTCGGGAACATCTCGGTCATGATCGCAGGCTGGGCCGCGTACATCAGCCCATGCACGGCGAGGCCGGCGACGATGGCGGCCAGGATGGTGACGGTCTGACCGGTGTCGAACATCGGAAAAGCCAGGAACGGCCACAAGACGGTCAGCGCCGCCCCCGCCACGTACACGGGCTTGCGCCCGATCCCGTCGGCCAGCCGCCCAACCAGCGGAATGGTCAGGACATGGGCGACATGGGCCACAAACAGCAACGCCAGGATCCGCGTCGTGTCGACGTTGCGGAAATGCAGGTAAGTGATCGAGAAAGTGACCACCATATAATACAGGATGTTCTCGCCGAACCTCAGGCCCATCGCGGTCAGCAGGCCTCGGGGATTGTGGCGGAACACCTCAGCCAGGCCGTATTTGGTCTCGGCACGAGCCTCGGCTTCCTCCCGCGCGGCCTTAAAAATCGGCGAATCCGAGACCTGGGTTCGGATATAGTAGCCGATGCCGATGATGACGACTGACAGCCAGAACCCGATGCGCCAGCCCCAATCCATGAAGGCTTGATCGCTCAGCGTCGCCGACAGGACCAAGATCACCATCGTCGCCAGTAGATTGCCAAGGGGCGCCGCCGCCTGGGGGAAGCTGCCCCAGAAGGCGCGGCTCCGGTTCGGGCTGTGTTCGGTCACCAGGAGGATCGCCCCGCCCCACTCGCCGCCGAGGGCGAAGCCCTGGACAAACCGCAGCAACACCAGCAGGGCCGGCGCCCAGTAGCCGATCGTCTGGAAGCCAGGAAGGCACCCCATCAGGAAGGTTGCCAGCCCGATCAGGACCAGGCTGAATTGCAGGAGGGACTTACGCCCGATCCGGTCGCCGATATGACCAAACACCACCCCGCCCAGAGGCCGGGCGATGAAGCCCACCGCGTAGGTCGCAAAGGCGGCGATGACGCCGTCCAGCTCATTGCCGGTTTGCGGAAAGAACAGTTCGCCGAAGACCAGGGTGGCGGCGGTGCCGTAGAGGAAGAATTCGTACCATTCGACCACGGTGCCCGCCATTGAGGCGGCGACCACCTTCCTCAGATACGGCATGTCGGCGGTCTGTTCATGCTGCATGGCGGTCTCCTGAGACTCCCCCCTTACTGGAACAGGCGCAAGCGCGGCTCAAGACTCAGCGCGGCGTTGATCCGGGTCGGCGGCGCGGTTGAGCAACGCGCCGGCGGCCCCCGGCGCCGACAGGCTTGCGCGGGACGGTCGAATGGCGACCCCGGGGTGACTCGAACACCCGACCTCCGGTTTAGGAAACCGCTGCTCTATCCTGCTGAGCTACGGGGCCTCGACCGGGCTTCTTTAGCCGCAGCGCGGGCGCGAAGCCAAGCTTCGAACCGGCCGAACCGGCCCGGGCGGGTCTGCTGCAGTTCCGCCGCGGCCACGCCGCTCCTCATCGCCCCGGCACGCCGGATTCGGGTGCGAAACCGCGCCTGGTCATCGACTGGAGACGCAAGACCCATGGGGCCCCCTACAGCCTGCGAGGCCCCGTCATGGACTGTGGCGATTCAGTCAATTGCTGCGGCGCGCAGATGTGGTTAATCTCCCTTTAGATACAATATCTTGTATAGAACAAACCCAGAAGACGGCGATGTCGGTGATTCGGACGTGATTCGTTCCGGAGCCGTTCCGGCGGACCTCGACTGCCGCAAACCGGCCCCGTGTCTTGTCATCCCGGGTGAAGCGCAGCCTGATGTTCGAGATCGTGCGGCTGGGCGGCGCCAGAGGCAGGAACGTCAAGGGCCCGCTGTTCCGCCCGGCCAGCCCTACGGTGCGCACGGCCGCCTACCAGCCGCCCGGACCCGCCTACTTGTTCACTCCAGTTTGCAGAGGGACGCGACGCGCAAAGGCAGGCGGTTCCGCCTGTGTTCTCGGAAACCGCCCCTAAGCGCTTGAAAAGATGGTGGGTGATGTAGGGCTCGAACCTACGACCCGCTGATTAAGAGTCAGCTGCTCTACCAACTGAGCTAATCACCCGGAGCCATCGTCCAGGGCCCGACCCCTACAAGGGCCGTGCCAGCCGCCTCCGTATCGAAACGGAACGTCGCGGGAGGCGCGGACATAGAGGCGAACCGCCGCACTTGCAAGGGGAATTGGCAGGCGCTTGCGCCCCGCATCGGGGGCGCTACCGTCGCGTCAGAATCAGCGGTGTTCGCTTCGTCCCTTGAGGAGTTTCCCGAAATGAGCCGCCGAGATCTGACCGGCGCCGTCGACGTATCGGTGCTGGAGACCTTCACCCAGGGCGACGCCGCCCTGGCCGACGAGGTGCTGGGCCTGTTCCAGGAGCAGGCGCGGATGTGGTCTCCCATGCTGGACGCGCGCGAACCGGGCTGGAAGGACGCCGTGCATACGCTCAAGGGATCTGCCGCAAGCGTCGGCGCCAACGCCCTGGCCGAGGCCTGTGCTTCGGCCGAACGGGCGGACGGGGATGCAGTGTCCGGGCGCCTTGAGGCGGTCAAGGATTCGCTGGATTCAGCCCTGGCCGACGTCGCCGCCTGGCGTCACGAACTGATGCTCAAGAGCCTGAGGGGCTGATCACCGCCATCATCTCGAAGTCGACCACCATCGGCGTCACGCCGATGATCGACAGGAAGCGCCGGAAGGTCGCCTGATCGAGACCGGTGGTGGCGGTGTTCAAAAGCGGGTGGAAATTGACGATGGCGGCCTCCCACAGCCGGCGGTCAACAACGAAACTGACGCGGCCGACCGCGTCGTTGATCAGGCCCAGCGCCGTCACCGAGCCCGGCGTCAGCCCCAGCACCTCGGCCATCAGCTCGGCATTGCCGAACGACAGACGGGCCGCGCCGATCACCTTGTCGAGCCGCTTGAGGTCGATTTCGGTGTCCTGTCGCGCCGAGATCAGCCACAGCCGACCCTTCTTGTCCTTGAGAAACAGGTTCTTGGTATGCGCGCCGGGCAGGCCGGCCTTCAGGTCCAGCCCCTCCTCGACCCGGAACACCGCCGGGTGTTCGACAGTCGTATGGACCAATCCCTGATCATCCAGCCAGGCCAAGAAATCGTCACGCGCAAATCTCATGCTGACGCTTTACGTCAGCCGCTCGCCAAGGCTAGGGAATTCATCATGGAGCTGCTCTGTTACCCGATGGGCTCGCGCCCGCCCGAGATCGTCCCCGGCCGCGCCCAGCGCCAGTGGATGGACAACTTCTCGAACCGCCATCCTTACAAGTGCCTGCCGCTGACCATGGCCAACACCACGGGTTGGGAGATCCTGTCACCCTGGGACGTCACCATCGAATGGACCGGCGGCAGGAGCCAATCGGACATCACGTTCAGGTTTGATCGCCCGATCCCGGACCAGGACCACTTCATCGCCTCCCATTTCGCCGGCGGCGTGGTCACCTTCCATCCTGGCTATCTGTTCAGGACGCCGCCAGGCTGGGCGATGTGGGCTTCGGGACCGCCCAACCACGTCAAGGACGGGATCCAGCCGCTGACCGGCCTGGTCGAGACCGACTGGCTGCCCTTCCCCTTCACCATGAATTGGATCTTCACCCGGCCCGGCAGCGTCCGGTGGGAGAAGGGCGAGCCGTTCTGTTTCATCACCCTGGTCCAGAACCGGGCGATGGAACAGGTCCAGCCGGTGATGCGCACCCTGGAGCGCGACCCGGAACTGTACGGCCAGTTCAACGCCTGGAACCGCCAGCGCGGCGAGTTCAACCGGCGCCTGGCCGCCAATGACCCCGATACGGTGCGCGAATCCTGGCAGCGCTTCTACTTCAAGGGCGAGCTGCCGGAAGAAGCCCCTGGCTCCGCGCCCGAGGACCACGTCAACAAGCGGCGTCTCAAACCGGTCCGGCTGACCTGATCAGGGGTCAGCCTTCAGGGGTCGGACGGGCCACCCTCGGCCCCAGATTGTAGATGACCTCTTGGGCGTTGAAGGCGTGGCCTCCGCGCTGAGGCATCTCGCCGCGACCCATGACAATCTCGGAACGCGCTTCGTAGCGGGTTATCCGATGAACGTCGGTCTCACGGTACCAAGGATCCCATGCCGACCAGTAGCCGCGACGATAGAAGCGCCAGTTCGGTCCCCAATACGGGCCGTAGTAGCCGCGGAACCAAGGATCTGGCGTTGCATAGTACCGGGTATCTGCATCGGTTTCCCGGTAGTCGGTAAGGAACCAATCATAGCCGGACTGCACCGTCAGCTCGGCTGCGCGATAGAGCAGATACATCTCGACGGTATCGCGGCTGGTGAGAGAATTGCCGGTGAACGCGACGGCCCACCGGTCATCTTGAAGCCTCTGCTCGGCATAGCCGCCGCGCTGGCCGGCATAGCCGTCGGGTGCATAGGCGGTGGGTGTGGCGCACGCGGCCAAGACCAGGGCGGCGGCTGCGACGACGAGTTTCTTCATGGCGATCCTCCGGGTCGTGGATGGGCCCCTGCCTGCTCATCATAACCCAATTGAAGCGGCACTGTTCCTTCGTCCGGCGTCCGGCGGTTCCTCTGGTCGGCCTCAGGCCGCTGCGGCGCGACGGCGCAGGCGGGCCAGGCGACGCAGCCGTCGCCAGAATTTGATTTTCTCCGCCTCGGGTTGGGGCTGGAGGTTTCGTACGAACTCTTCAGCCGAAGCCCGCCACGAGAACCGCTCGGCGTAGGCCCGGACCGTCTTGCGGTCGAGATTGAGGCACGCCATGCAGGCGGTCTTGAGATCATCGTCGATGGCGCCGGCGCCCGATCCCGGAATGATGTCGATCGGGCCATGCGCCGGATAGGCCGCAACGGGCGTTCCCGCCGCCATCGCCTCCAGGATGACCAGGCCGAAGGTGTCGGTCCAGCTAGGAAAAACAAAGACATCGGCGTCGGCGAAGGCGCGAGCCAGATCCTCGCCGAACATGGCCCCGGTGAACTTCACCTCGGGATAGCGATTTTCGAGATCGGCCTTGGCCGGGCCGTCCCCGACGATGACCTTGGTGCCGGGCAGGTCCAACTCGGCGAAGGCCTCGATATTCTTTTCCACCGCGACCCGACCGACGTTAAGCCAGATTGGCCTAGGCCAGTCAGCCGGCAAGATCGGTTCGCGATCAGGACGAAACAGCTCGGTGTCGACGCCCCGTGTCCAGGGCGAGACATTGCGAAAACCGTGCTTGACCAGTTCGTCCCTGAGCGTCGGGGTGGCCACCATCAACCGCCCGGACGGCTTGTGGAACCACTTCATATAGGCGTAGCCGACCTGGACCGGCACCGGAAAACGGGCTGAGACGTATTCGGGGAACTTGGTGTGATAGCTGGTCGTGAACGGCAGCTTCCATTCCAGGCAGATGCGTCGGGTGGCGATGCCGATCGGTCCTTCGGTGGCGATATGGACAGCCTCTGGCTCGAACGCCGCCATCTTTTCGCGGATCTCTTCCTCGGCGCCCAGCGCCAGACGGATCTCCGGGTAGGTCGGACAGGGAATGGTCTTGAACTGCTCGGGTGTGACGGTCAGGACCTCGTGGCCCATCTCACGGCATTCGGCCACCGTTCGCGACAGGGTGCGAACCACGCCGTTGACCTGGGGCTCCCAGGCGTCCGTCGCCAGAAGAATACGCATTCAGTCCCGTTCACGCCGCTGCGGCCCGAGCCGCTCCTATAGGCGCGAAGCCGGCCCGGCGCTAGCGCCGGTCCTCTTCGATGTCGTGGATGTCATCGTCCGAGAGGCCGAAATGGTGTCCGATCTCATGGACCAGAACATGTTCGACCAGGTCCGCCAGCGCCACATCGCCGCGCTCGACCCATTCGTCCAGAATCGGACGGCGATACAGAAACACTTCAGCGGGCCGCGGGATGGGATCGGACACCGTGGCCTGGGTCAGGTCGACGCCGTGGTAGAGACCGGTCAATTCGAACGGATCTTCGATCCCCAGCTCGGCCAGAAGCTCCGGCTCGGCGAAGTCCATGACCCGGATCACGACCGGACCTGAGGCGGCGCGAAAGGCCTGCGGAAGCCGGTTCCAGGCCGCCTCGGCCAGGCGCGCCATGTCGTCGATCGAGGGAGGCTGGACCATTTGCGACCTATCGCCTCGAACCGGACGGCGGACAAGACGGCGGATTAGGCTATGGTGTGGCGAATCGCTCCTCAGGACGGCGGGACGGACCGGTTTAGATGACGCCCATCGACATTGCATTTGTGGCCTCTGCCGGCGCGATCGGCCTGGCCTTGTCCGTCGTCATTTGGGCCTGGCGGATCCGGCAAGGCGTTCTTCGACGCGAACGTGCGCTGGCCAGGGCGGAGGCGGACGGCGCACTGGCTCTTGCTGACGCGCGCGGCGCAGCGGAAGCTTTTGAAGGCGCGGTCATCCGTATCGAAGACGGCGGCGCACGCCTGGCCAGCGGCGGCGAAGCCCTTGAGGCCGTGGCCGCCGCGCTTGGTCTTGACGCCGACGTCCACCCGGATCTGGCGACCGCCGTTATTCACGCCTTGGCCGACCAGGCTGCCGAAACCACCCAGCGCCTCACAGCCTTGGTCGAGCGCGGCGAAGCCTGCCGACTGATAGTCCAGGGCGCCGCCGGGCCGGTCAGCCTGGAAGGCAGGGCCTTGGGCGGTTCGGTCTGGCTGAAACTGGACCCCGGCGCCGAGGCGACGCCGGTGGGAGACGCTCGCCTGTCAGTGCTGGCCAACACCCTGCCCGCGCCAGCCTGGATTTCCGACGCATCCGGCGCCCTGGTCTGGGCCAACCGCGCATGGCTCGAGGCCGTGGAGCAGCCGTCGCTCGACGCAGCCCGCAACGCGGGCGCCGCCTTCGACAAGGACGGCGCCGCGCTGGTGCATGAAGCGTTGGAGGCGGGCAAGCGGATCGAGCGGTTCCGCTGGGCGGTGCTGGGCGGCCGGCGCCGCGCCTGGCGCGTAGTCGCCGAGCCGATCGGTGATGGCGAAGTCCTGTCCTACGCCATTGACGTGACAGAAACCGAAGAGACGCGTGAAACCTTGAAGCGTCACGTCGCGGCCCACGACGAAACGCTGGATCATCTCGACGACGCCGTCGCCATCTTCGGCGCCAATCGCCGATTGGCTTACCACAACTCGTCGTTCCGGGATCTGTTCGGACTGGATGCGGTCTGGCTCGATGAGCGGCCGACCCACGCCGAGGTGCTGGACCGGCTCCGCCAGCGCCGCAAACTTCCCGAGACCGCAGACTACTCCGGTTGGAAGGCGCGCGAGCTGGAGTACTACGGGACCACTGAAATCGCCCCCGACGATGTCTGGCCGCTACCCGATGGACGAACCCTGCGCGTGGTGCGCCAGCCGCATCCGCTGGGCGGCCTGCTGTTGCTGTTCGCCGACATTACCGACGAGTTGAAGCTTCGCGCGGAATACAACGCCATGTTGAACGTCCAGCAAGCGACGCTGGACAAGCTGAACGACGCGGTGGCGGTGTTCGGCTCCGACGGTCGGCTGCGCTTGCGCAACGAAGCCTTTGAGCGGTTCTGGGCCTTGGCCGGCGACCAGTTGGACGACGCGGGCGGGTTCGATGAGGTTGCGGACCTCTGCCGGTCCCTGCTGCCTGAACCCGGCCTGTGGGCCGAGCTGGGCGCACGGGTCACCGACCCCGACCCCGAGAGCCGCGCCCCGGTCTCGGGCGAGGCCCGGCTGGCCGATCGCCGTATCGTCGCCTGGCAGACACGCCCCCTGCCCGACGGCGCCACCCTGATCGGTTTTTCCGACATCACCGCCCGGCGCGAGCTGGAAGACGCGCTGGAACAGAAGCAGGCGGCCCTGGGTGAGGCCGAGCGGCTCAAGCGCGAGTTCGTCGGCAACGTCTCCTATGAGCTCAGGACCCCGCTGACGACGATTATCGGCTATGCCGAACTGCTCGAAGCCCAGGGGTCCGGCCTGCCGGACCGGTCGCGTCAGCATCTGGCGGCGGTCCGCATGGCCGCCGGTCAACTGGCGCACTCGATCGATGATGTGCTCGACATGGCCCAGATCGACGCCGGAGAGATGGCCCTGGCGCTCGGGGACGTCCGCATCGCCGACGTGCTCGCTGCGACCGCCGCCCGCATCCAGCCCCAACTCCAGGCTCGGGGCGCCGATGTCGTGCTGCAAATCGATGAGAGCGTCGGCCTGATCCGCGGTGATGAAGCCCGGCTGACCAAGATTATCGACCAACTGGCCGACAACGCCGTGCGCGCGCTCGAATCCGGAGGCCGGGTCAGCCTGCGCGCCGAGCAGTCTGGCGGCCTTGTCCGCATCGTCGTCTCCGACACGGGACGGGGCGTGCCTTTCCATAAACAGGCCCATGTGTTTGATCGGTTCGTGGGCCGCGACCGCGGCGGTCCGGGTCTGGGCTTGGCCCTGGTCAAGGCCGTGACCGAGATGCACGGCGGCGTTGTTTCACTTCAAAGCGAACCTGGGCAGGGCGCGTCCTTCATTCTGGACCTGCCCTTGAATGCGGTCGCTCAAGGGGCTGAGCCGGAGCTGCAGCTCGACGCCGGTTAGGATCACGTCGATTTGGTGCTAGGAGGCGACAAACCTCTCAAACGACCGGCCGCCATGACCCAAGCCTCCCTGCTCAAGACTGCCCTTATCTACGACTTCGACGGCACCCTGGCGCGCGGCAACATGCAGGAGGTGACCTTCATCCCTTCGGTCGGGATGGGCATCGGAGACTTCTGGGGCGAGGCGGATCGGCTGACCCGAGAGGCCGATGGCGACAACATCCTCATGTATATGCAACTGATGCTCAAGCGGGCGCGCGAGCAGAAGCAGCCGATCACCCGTCAGCTCCTGGCCGAACATGGCCAGGACGTGAAGCTGTTTGACGGGCTGAAGACCGACCTGACAGGCCAGGGCTGGTTCGACCGCATCAACGCCTTTGGGATCCGTTACGGCCTGGATATCGAGCACTACATCATCTCGGCCGGCCTTGAGGAGATGATCGACGGCTGCCCGATCCGCCGAGCCTTCACCCACGTCTTTGCGTCCAAATTCGTCTATGATGAGGCTGGCCACGCCATCTGGCCGGCGGTCGGGGTCAACTACACAACCAAGACCCAGTACCTGTTCCGGGTAAACAAGGGCGTGCTGAATCACTACGATCATGAGCGCATCAATCGGTTCATGCCGGACAACGCGCGCCCGGTTCCGTTCGAGCGGATGATCTTCCTGGGTGACGGCGACACCGACGTGCCGACCATGAAGATGATGCACTCCAAAGGCGGCTTTTCGATCGCGGTCTATGATCCCCGCAACTCTGAGCGGGATCAGCAGAAATTGTACGGTCTGATCTCCGAAGATCGGGTCAATTTCGTAGCTGCGGCCGACTACCGCGAAGGTTCAGCCCTGGACCTGATCGTCAAGGGCCTGGTCGGACGCATCGCCATCAACGCCGGCACCATGCCGGCCGGCGTCTAGTTGCGACGGATCAAGCCGCTTCCACCGGTGGTGCAGGCGTAATCGTTGGCGGGATCAGGCCCGATCGAACCGACAATCGGCGTCAGAATGCCGCCGTGCGCGGTGCAGTCGGCCCGCAACTCGGCGAGCTCCTCCGAGTAGGATGGGTAACTCGCGCCGCTCGTTGCACAGGCGCCTAGTCCAGCCAGGCCGCACACCGCGAGAAGCGCTACGGAAAATCCTCGCATCGCCATGTCTCCTTCCAGGATTGGAACCACCCGGACAGGGTATCACATCTGTTCGATTGCGGGGCTTCCCAAGGTCAAACTCCCGCCTCGGCCCGCACGCGATTGATGATCGCGTCGTTGACGTAACCGTCGGCGATCAGACCACGCGCCGCCTGATACTGACGCAGCGCCCGGCGTGTGCCCGAGCCAACGACACCATCGATCCCGCCAGGATCGTAGCCCAGCGCCTGAAGGCTGCGCTGCAGGGCGAACCGCTGATCGCGAGAGAGCGGCGGCTCGTCGGGCCAGGCCCGCGAGACGCCTGACCTGCCATCCATGGCGTCAGCCAGCAGGCCGATAGCCAGTGCGTAGCTCATGGCGTTGTTATAGCGCCGGATCACATAGTGGTTGGGCAGGGCCAGAAAAGCCGGGCCACCCGCGCCTGACGGCAAAAGGATGGTGGCGTTTTCAGCCGCCTCGGCGGCGCTCAGATCGCCGCCGCCGACCAGTTGAACGCCCTGCCCGAGCCAGAAGCTCCAGGGCCGCTCCGCTGAATCCGTCAAACTGTAGTCAAAACCGCTCGGCAGGGTCACTTCCAGCGCCCAGCGCTGATTGCGCCGCCAGCCGGCCGTGGCCAGCAGATTGGCCGCCGAGGCCAGGGCGTCCTGGTCCGACCCCCAGATATCGACGCGGCCGTCACCATCGGCGTCCCGAGCCAGTCTGAGATAGTTGTCGGGCATGAACTGGGTCTGGCCCATGGCGCCGGCCCAACTGCCGGTCAGGCGCGCACGGTCGCGACGCCCCTGCGAAACGATGGTCAGGGCGTCGACCAACTGGCTCTCGGCCCATTCGCGGCGACGGCCCTCCCAGGCCAAGGTCGCCAGCGAGCGAACGACATCGAAATCGCCCTGGATCCGGCCAAAGGCGCTTTCCTGGGCCCAGACAGCCACCAGGATCGACTTGGGCACGCCATACTGTTCCTGGATGGCGGTCATCCAGGGGGCCGACCCGATTCGGTCGCGGCCGGTTTGAATCCGGTCAGCCGTCAGAGCGCGGGTGATGTAGTCCCCGGCCCCGCGTGAGAACTCCGGCTGGGAGCGATCACGCTCGATCACACGGTGATCCGGCGTCAGGCCGGCGAGTTCATATTCCCACGCGGCCCGGTTGGCGCCGCCCCGGCGCGCCAGAAAGCTGTCGCGCCAGGCGTTGAACTCCATCACCTCGGCTGGCGTCGCCGCATCCGAAGGCGTCTCGACCGGCGGGCGCGCCGGCGGCTGGGTTGTCGGCGGTGTCGGCTCGGGCCGATAGGGCGGCGGCTCGGGCGTCATGGGCGCGCAGGCGGCCACGATCAGACACAGGACAAGGCGGGACGTCATTCTCATTCCTCCAACCTAGCGGCCTTTCCTTAAGAGCTTCAATCACAAGCGCGTGGGGCGCGAAGCGGCGGATCGACGCACTTGCAGCCCCGCGTTGACAGCCGGAACGCCTTTCCCTATAGACCCCGCTCCGCCGCGAGCCCGCCTCGCGGCGCTCGTCTTTGTATGAACGTCCAGCCCGGAAGAAGACCATGAAGGTCCGCAGCTCGCTCAAGTCGCTCAAGACCCGTCACCGGGACTGCAAGATCGTGCGCCGCAAGGGCAAGGTCTATGTCATCAACAAGACCGACCCGCGCTTCAAGGCCAAACAGGGCTAAGCGTGCGCCGGATCGGCGCCGTCTTGATCCACAGAGATTTCCACAGGCCTCGGACCTTTGTCCGGGGCCTGTTTCGTTTGCAGCGGTTGAGGTCACGGGCGGATCGGGGCTAGTGAACATCCTCATTCACCCTGTTTCCTTTGGAGCACCGCCTTGGCCGACGACGCCGCCTTTTCCAATCCTGACGTCCTGACGGCTGCGGCGCAGGGTCGCCTGCGCACTATCGTCGAGCGTATCGAACGCCTCGAAGAGGACAAGGCCGCCATCATGGCCGACATGAAGGAGGTCTTCGCCGAGGCCAAGGGCGAAGGCTATGACGTCAAGACCCTGCGCAAGGTCGTGCGCATCCGCAAGCAGGACCGGGCCAAGCGCCAAGAGGAAGAGGCGATCCTGGACCTCTACCTCTCGGCCATCGGAGAGATCTGATCTGAAAGCCAAGCCACCCGCCAACCCCTATGAGGCCGCCCGCGAGGCGGCCAAGCGGCGGGCGCTGCGGGCGCTGAGACGAGCCCAGCGCACCGCTGAGCGCGGCGGCGTCGAGCTGTCGGACTGGGAAGAGGAGTTCCTCGGGTCGGTCGGCGAGCGAATTCAGAGCTACGGTCGCGCCTTCGCCGATCCCGACAAGGGGGCGTCCGGCGCGCCGCTGTCGGCCATGCAGGGCCGCAAGCTCAAGGAGATCCAGGCCAAGGCCAAGGGCGAAACGTCCAAGCCCGGCTTCGGTCGGGGCAAGGCGCCGAAACCACGAGGCCGTGGGCCCTGCTGACGAGCCTGCCGCCGTCGCCGGCCCGGTCTCGGCGCCATGGTGGGCGCACGCCAAGGGTCGCTTTGAGGTTTTGGCCTCCCGCTGCGGCGAGTATGGCGCGCACGAAGACTGGAACATCTCGACCGATGGCGGTCGCAATCATCCCAAGCCGCCCCAGGAGCGCCGTGTCCGGGGCGGGATGGGTGGTGCGAAGGTTGGACGAGGCGGTTGCGCCTGCAAACCCCCGGCCTCTATAAGCGCCGCATTCTCCCCATTCGGTCGCGCGGCGGACTTATTCCATGAACATCCACGAATATCAGGGCAAGCAGCTCCTGAAAGGCTATGGCCTGCCGGTCGCTGACGGCGTGGCCATCACTTCGGCCGATGAGGCCGAGGCCGCCGCCGCCTCGCTGCCGGGACCGCTTTATGTGGTGAAGTCCCAGATCCACGCCGGTGGCCGCGGCAAGGGCAAGTTCAAGGAACTGGGGCCGGACGCCAAGGGCGGGGTGCGCCTGGCCAAGAGCCCGGCGGAAGCCGCCGCCAACGCTCGCGAGATGCTGGGCAATACGCTGGTGACGGCCCAGACCGGACCGGCCGGCAAACAGGTCAATCGCCTCTATATCGAAGACGGCGCTGACATCGACCGCGAGCTCTATCTGTCGCTGCTGGTGGACCGGGAGACCGGCCGCGTCGCCTTCGTCGCCTCGACCGAGGGCGGCATGGACATCGAGGCGGTCGCCCACGACACGCCCGAGAAGATCGTCACCCTGTCGATCGACCCAGAGGCCGGCGTCACCGCCGCTGATGTTGCGGCGCTGAACGCGGCGTTGAAGCTGGACGGCGCGGCCGCCCAGGACGGCGAGTTCATCTTCCCGACGCTCTATCGAGCCTTCGTGGAGAAGGACATGTCGATGCTGGAGATCAACCCGCTGATCGTCATGACCAACGGCCGCATCCGGGTGCTGGACGCCAAGGTCTCGTTCGACGGCAACGCCATGTTCCGCCATCCGGAGCTGGAAGAGCTGCGCGACAAGACCGAGGAAGACGAAAAAGAGATCGAAGCGTCCGAATGGGACCTGGCCTATGTCGCCCTGGACGGCAACATCGGCTGCATGGTCAACGGCGCCGGTCTGGCCATGGCCACGATGGACATCATCAAACTTTACGGCGCCGAGCCGGCCAACTTCTGCGACGTCGGCGGCGGGGCCTCGAAAGAGAAGGTCGCCGCGGCCTTCAAGATCATCACCAAGGACCCGGCGGTGACCGGTATTCTGGTCAATATCTTCGGCGGCATCATGCGCTGTGACATCATCGCCGAGGGCGTGGTCGCGGCGGTCAAGGAAGTGGGTCTTCAGGTGCCGCTGGTGGTGCGTCTTGAAGGCACCAACGCTGAGCTGGGCAAGAAAATCCTGAATGAGTCCGGCCTGAACATCACCGCCGCCGACGATCTGGATGACGCGGCCCAGAAGATCGTCAAGGCGGTCGCGGCGTGATCGCTTCCCTGATCCTCGGCGCGGCCCTGCTGGCCCAGCCGGCGACGGGCGACACGCGCGCGGACTTCATCTCCCTTTGCGTCGAGACGAGAGCCCAGCCCGACGCCGTGCGGCGGGTCCTGCTGCAACAGACCGGCTGGGAGCCGGCGGCCGGAGCTGAGGGCCTGACCATCTGGCGGCGCACGACCGGCGAACAGGTCCAGACCCTGACTCTGGGGCGGCGCGACGTCGGCGGCGCACCCAAGGACATCTGTTCGATTCAACTGGCGCCCGGCAACGCCGCCCTTTCGGACGGATTTCCCGCCGGCCTGGGGCCGGTCACCGGCGAGATCAACGCCGAGGCCAATCTCTACTTCGTCGCCGCCTCTGGTGAGGCGGTCACCGCCGGCGACTTCGATTTCGTGGCCTTCAGCCACGGCGAGGACGTCACAACCTTGATCCTGCTGCACCCGGTACGCTGAACCATGTCCATTCTCGTCGACAAGAACACCAAGGTCCTGGTCCAGGGTCTGACCGGCAAGACCGGCACCTTCCACACCGAACAGGCGCTGCGCTACTACGGCACGCGCATGGTCGGGGGCGTGCATCCCAAGAAGGGTGGCGAGCTGTGGCACGGGTCAGAAGGCGAGACTCTGCCGATCTTCGCCTCGGTGGCCGAGGGGCGTGACGCCACTGGCGCGGACGCCTCGGTCATCTATGTGCCGCCGGCGGGCGCCGCCGACGCCATCATCGAGGCCATCGACGCCGAGATTCCCTTCATCGTCTGCATCACCGAGGGCATTCCGGTGCTCGACATGGTGCGGGTCAAGGCGCGGCTCGACCGGTCGTCGTCGCGCCTGTTGGGTCCGAACTGCCCCGGTGTGCTGACGCCTGAGGAATGCAAGATCGGCATCATGCCGGGCAATATCTTCAAGAAGGGCAATGTCGGCATCGTCTCGCGCTCGGGCACTCTGACCTATGAGGCGGTGTTCCAGACCACCAACGAGGGTCTGGGCCAGTCCACCGCCGTCGGCATCGGCGGCGATCCGGTCAAGGGCACCGAGTTCATCGACGTCCTGGAGATGTTCCTGGCCGACGACGAGACCCAGTCGATCGTCATGATCGGCGAGATCGGCGGCGCGGCCGAGGAAGACGCCGCCCAGTTCCTGATCGACGAGGCCAAGAAGGGCCGCTCCAAGCCGATGGTTGGATTCATCGCCGGCCGCACCGCGCCCAAGGGCCGCACCATGGGCCACGCCGGCGCCGTCGTCTCGGGCGGCAAGGGCGACGCCGAGAGCAAGATCGCGGCGATGGAATCCGCCGGCATCCGCGTCTCGCCATCGCCGGCCCGTCTGGGGACCACCCTGGTCGAGGTGCTCAAGGGCTGATCGGGCCGTGATCGGCGCAGACATCATGGTTCTGCTGTTCGGGCTGGGGCTGATCGCCCTGGCCCTGCCGACCGGCTGGGTGGCGATCCGGTCTGCGCGGGCGACCCGGCCGGCTCAGACCATTCTGTTCGGCGTCGGGACGGCCTTGATGGTCCTGGCTGGGCTCTATTTTGCGGCGCTGGCCCTTCTGCGGCTTTTCCATTCCTGACGATCCGGCCAGGCAGGGTTGCCCGGCCGCCCTTCAGTCGGTCAGGGTTCTCGCCGAGGGAGGCCGCCATGACAGCAAACCGCTTATGGATCTCGTTCGCTGCAGCGGCCGCAGGGGCCGCGGGGCTCGGTGGCTGCGCCGCTGCGGCTGCCCAGCCTGAGGCCGAGCCTGCGATTGGAACGGCGCGTGTTGGGCTGCTGGGCGACTACGCTGGGCGAAGGTTGAGGATTGAGGTCGAAGGCCGGGTGCTGGCGGAGGGCCGGTTGCCCTATCCGCCGCCCGGCGCTGAGGATCGCTACGACGCAGAGATCGGCCCGGAAAGGGTCGCCGTGGCCGGGTTGACCATTGAAGGCTGTGATCCAGCCTGGACCGGGCCGATCAGGCTCGCGCCACAGCGAACCAGCTATCTGTTGATCCAGGGCTGCGAGGTTCAGACCTTGGCGCCGGACTGACCGTCCGGACTCCCCGTTTTGAACGGGGTGAAAAATGCCCCCTTTCGGCCATGACCCGAAAGCAAACACAGCCTATATGTCGCAGCGCTGACGCGCGGACAGGTGCGCGCCGCTGATATCGGATTTGATCGACACCATGGCTGACGACGCCGGGCGGCTGAACCAGGTCTTCGCCGAGACCGCCTTCCTCTACGGCGGCAACGCCGATTATATCGAAAACCTCTATTCGCGCTGGGCCGAGGCGCCGGGCAGCGTTTCACCAGAGTGGCGCGCCTTTTTCGAGGGGCTGAACGAGGGAGCCGATGCGGTCCGCGCCTCGATCGAGGCCACGCCCTGGTCGCGACCGCGTCCCGAGACCCGCGACGAGCAGCTATCGGCCTTGGACGGCCTGTGGCCTGCAGTCGAGGCCAAGGCCGCCGTCGGCGTCCGCGCCGCCCAGCCGGGCGCCAGCGAGGCGCAGGTTCAGGCGGCGGCCCGCGATTCGGTGCGCGCCCTGATGCTGATCCGCACCTATCGGATTCGCGGCCACCTGCACGCCAAGCTGGACCCGCTGGGCATCGAGATGCCGGTCGATAATCCGGAGCTGACGCCGGCGTACTGGGGCTTCGGCCCGGACGACCTGGATCGCCCGATCTATCTGGACGGCGTGATGGGTCAACAGTCGGCGACCGTACGTCAGATCATGGATCTGCTGGACCGGGTCTACTGCGGAACCTTCGCCATCCAGTACATGCACATCGCCGAACCGATCGAGAAGGACTGGCTGCAGGACCGCATCGAGCGTCGTCAGGAGGAGAACGCCTTCACCCGCGAGGGCAAGATCGCCATTCTCAGAAAGCTCATAGAAGCGGAGACCTTCGAGCGCTTCCTGCACAAACGCTTTCCCGGCACCAAGCGCTTCGGTCTGGACGGCGGCGAGGCCATGGTCCCGGCGCTGGAGCAGGTGATCAAGCGCGGCGGCAACATGGGCGTTGACGACATCATCCTGGGAATGGCCCATCGAGGACGCCTGAACGTGCTGGCGGCGGTCATGGGCAAGCCCTACGCCGCTATCTTCCACGAGTTTCAGGGCGGCTCGACCGTGCCCAGCGACATCGAGGGTTCGGGCGACGTCAAATACCACATGGGCGCTTCGTCCGACCGCGAGTTCGACGGCAATACCGTCCACCTGTCGCTGACCGCCAACCCATCGCACCTGGAGATCGTCAATCCGGTCGTGCTGGGCAAGGCGCGCGCCAAACAGGCCTTTGACATCCGCAAAAACCTGGAAGGCTCGCTGGACCGGGCGCGGGCCCTGCCTCTGTTGATCCATGGCGATGCGGCCTTCGCCGGCCAGGGCGTGGTGGCCGAGTGCTTCGCCCTGATGGGCCTGAAGGGCTACCGCACCGGCGGCACGCTGCATTTCGTAATCAACAACCAGATCGGCTTTACGACCAGCCCTCGAAACAGCCGCTCCAGTCCCTATCCGTCGGATGTGGCCCTGATGGTTCAGGCCCCGATCTTCCACGTCAACGGCGACGATCCCGAGGCCGTGGTGTTCGCGGCCAAGGTAGCGACCGAATTCCGCCAGACGTTCCACAAGGACGTCGTCATCGATATGTTCTGCTATCGGCGCTACGGCCACAACGAGGGCGACGATCCGACCTTCACCCAGCCGCTCATGTATTCGCGCATCCGGGCCCTGCCCTCGACGCGCGAAATCTACGCCAAGCGCCTGGTCGATGAAGGTGTGCTGACCCAGGTTGAGGCCGACGCCATGGTCGCCGAGTTCGAGACCTTCCTCGACCAGCAGTTCGACGCCGGCAAGGACTACGCCTCCAAGAAGGCCGACTGGCTCGACGGCCACTGGAAGGGCATGGGCCTTCCCGAAAGCGACGAGCGTAAAGGGATCACCGGTGTCACGCGCGCGCGCCTGGACGGCATCGGCAAGATCCTGACGACCATCCCCAACGACGTGGACTGTCACAAGACGCTGCGCCGGGTCATGGACGAGCGGGCCAAGGCCATTACGTCAGGCGAAGGCCTGGACTGGGCCACGGCTGAATCCCTGGCCTTCGGATCCCTGCTGGAAGAGGGCTTTCCGGTGCGTCTGTCCGGCCAGGATTCGGTGCGCGGCACCTTCTCCCAGCGGCACTCGGCCATCATCGATCAGACGACCGAGGAGCGGTACGTCTTCCTCAACAATCTGAGCGAAGACCAAGCCCAGTTCGAGGTCATCGATTCGGTGCTGTCCGAAGAGGCGGTGCTGGGCTTCGAGTACGGCTATTCCCTGACCGACCCCAACACCCTGGTGATGTGGGAGGCCCAGTTCGGCGACTTTGTGAACGGGGCCCAGGTGGTGATCGACCAGTTCATCTCGTCCGGCGAACGCAAATGGCTGCGTATGAGCGGCCTGACCATGCTGTTGCCGCACGGCTACGAGGGACAGGGCCCTGAGCACTCCTCGGCTCGGCTGGAGCGGTTCCTGCAGGCCTGCGCCGAAGACAATATGCAGGTGGCCAACTGTACGACCCCGGCCAACTATTTCCACATCCTGCGCCGCCAGATCCACCGGCCGTTCCGCAAGCCATTGATCCTGATGACGCCCAAGAGCCTGCTGCGCCACAAGAAGGCGGTGTCTTCGATGGCCGAGCTGGCCGAGGGCTCGACCTTCCACCGCGTGCTGCACGACGACGCCCAGTCCAATCCCGAGAAGACGACGATCCGCCTGCGTCCCGACGCCGAGATCAAGCGCGTCGTTCTGTGCTCGGGCAAGGTTTACTATGACCTGCTGGACGCCCGCGAGGCCTCGGGCCGCGACGACGTCTATCTGATGCGGCTGGAGCAGTTCTATCCGTGGCCGATGAAGTCGCTGCTGACCGAACTGGGCCGTTTCGCCAACGCTGAGCTGGTCTGGTGTCAGGAGGAGCCCAAGAATATGGGCGGCTGGACCTTCGTCGACCCGTGGCTTGAGTTGACCTTGGAAAAGCTCGACATCACGGCCAAACGCGCCCGCTATGTCGGCCGTCCTGCCTCGGCCTCGACCGCCGCAGGCCTGATGAGCCGCCACCTGGCCGAACTGAAGGCCTTCACGACCGAGGCCTTCGCCTGATAAGCGAAGACCAGAGCGACGACTGAACAATATCCGGAACGACCATGCCTGACATCCTCACCCCTGCCCTCGGCGAATCCGTCACGGAGGCGAGCATCGCCCGCTGGACGAAGAAGGTCGGCGATCCAGTCAAGAAGGATGAGGTGCTGGTTGAGCTGGACACCGACAAGGTGTCGCTGGAGGTCGTGGCCCCCTCTGATGGCGTGCTGGGCGAGATCGCCTTCAAGGACGGCGACACCGTCACCCCCGGCGCCGTGCTAGGCCGCCTCGACGCCGCCGGCGCCGCACCAGCCGCCAAGGCCGAGACTCCGAAAGCCGAAGCGCCCAAGGCTGAGGCGCCCGCGCCCGCCGCCCCGTCCGGCGCCGTGGTCGAGGTCAAGACCCCGGTGATGGGTGAATCCGTCGCCGAGGGCTCGATCGGTTCCTGGACCAAGGCGGTCGGCGACGCCGTCAAGAAGGACGAGGTCCTGGTCGAAATCGAAACCGACAAGGTCGCAGTCGAGGTGTCTGCGCCAGCCGATGGCGTGCTCATCGAGATCATCGCCGCCAACGGATCCACGGTCACGCCCGGCCAGGTGATCGGCAAGATCGCCGCCGGAGCAGCGGCGTCGGCCACGCCAGCGCCTGCCTCAGCGGCGCCGCCCGCAGCCGCGGCTCCGTCCGTCTCACCGAGCCCGGCGGCCCAAACCCTGTCTCCCGCCGTCGAGCGGGCTGTGGCCCAGACCGGCGTTGATCCCGCCACCGTCACCGCCACAGGCCCCAAAGGCAACATCCTCAAGGGCGACGTGCTGAACGCCCTGTCCCAGGCTGCGTCCGCTCCGGTCGCTGCTGCTGCTCAGCCCGCCGCCCCGCGCCCAGACCAGCCGCTGGAAGAGCGGGTCAAGATGACCCGCCTGCGCCAGACCATCGCCCGGCGTCTGAAGGAATCGCAGAACACCGCCGCCCAGCTGACCACCTTCAACGAGGCGGATATGTCAGCGGTCATGGCGCTGCGCAGCCAGTACAAAGACGCCTTCGAAAAGCGTCACGGCGTCAAACTGGGCTTCATGTCCTTCTTCGTGAAGGCGGTGGTTGAGGCGCTCAAGGAGATCCCGGCGGTCAACGCCGAGATCGACGGCACGGACATCATCTACAAGAACCACTACGACATCGGCGTAGCCGTGGGCACTGACAAGGGCCTGGTCGTGCCGGTGCTGCGCGACGCCGAGCAGCTGTCTCTGGCCGGCATCGAAAAGGGCGTTGGAGATCTGGGCAAGGCCGCCCGTGACGGCGAGCTGACGCTGGATCAGCTGCAGGGCGGCACCTTCACCATCACCAACGGCGGGGTCTATGGCTCGCTGATGTCGACGCCGATCCTGAATATGCCGCAGTCGGGCATCCTGGGGATGCACAACATCGTCCAGCGCCCGGTGGCGGTGAACGGCCAGGTCGAGATCCGGCCGATGATGTATCTGGCGCTCAGCTACGACCACCGCATCGTCGACGGCAAGGAAGCCGTGACCTTCCTGGTGCGGATCAAGGACCACCTGGAAGACCCGCGGCGGTTCCTGCTCGACGTGTGAAGCAGTGGAGCCCGCCTTTCATCTATCGCTGTCGGTGACGGATCTCGAACGGACGTGGCGGTTCTATGAGACGTTGGGCGCCCGCGTCGGACGGCGCACCGAGCACTGGTGGGATATCTGGTTGTTCGGCGCTCAGCTGACGGCCTATGCGCGACCGGCGGCGGTCGTGCCCTCACCTATCGGGAAGCCCAGCATTTCGGGGCCACCCTGGATTGGGGCGACTGGCGTAGTCTCGCCGAGCGCCTGACCGAGGCGGAGGCCCCCTTCCGGACGGCGCCGACGATCAATGAGGCGTGCGGCCAGGCCAAGATGATGCTGATGGACCCGGATCGCTATCTGGTTGAGATCAAGGCCTATCTGGACCCCTCCCTTCTGGCCAGGCCCACCTAGCTCGCGCCCGCCTGGGCGGCAGTTCGGGTTACGAACAACCGCCCCCGTTCGGTCCACAGCACGATGCCTATGGCCGTCAGGCCGCACAGGGTGAAGCCGGCGGTCATGGGGACGGTGGTGCCGTCAAACTGCTGGCCTATGGCGAAGCCGATCAAGGCTCCACCGACCGACGAGATCACGCCTTGGACGGAGGCAGCGGTACCGGCGATGTGGCCCAGCGGCGTCATCGCCATTGAGCCGAAATTGCCGCCGATGAAGCCGAAGCAGAACATGGTCAGGGTCTGGAGCACGGCGAAGGTGATCAGGCTCTCATGACCGCTAGCGGCGACGACCAGATGGACCGTCGAGACCGCCGTGAAGCCGATCAGGGCGGTGTGCGACAGAAGCCGCTGGCCCAGCCGCTGGACCAAAGCGGCGTTCAGCAGCGACGCCGCCGCGATGCCGCACCCGACCACAGCGAAGATGATGGGAAAGATCGCCGCATTGCCCAGCGCCTCGTCGAACACCTGCTGGGCCGAGGTGATGAAGCCGAACAGACAGCCGACGATGGCCGTCATGGCCAGGGTGTAGCCGATCGACAGTCGATTGGTGACGGTCTCCCATGCCGCCGCGCCGATGCGCTTCAGGTTGATCGGCATCCGGTCCTCGGGATGCAGGGTCTCAGGCAGGCGCAAGCCCGCCCAGACCAGCACGATCGCGCCCCACAGACCCAAGAGCGCGAAGATCCACGGCCACGGCCCGGCCAGCACGATCAGGGCGCCCAGGCTGGGGGCGATGATCGGCACGCCCAGAAAGACCAGGAAGGACAGGCTCATCACCTGAGCCATGCGCCGGCCCTCGTACTGGTCGCGCACGATGGCGACGGCCAGCACCCGGGTCGAGGCCGCCCCAACCCCCTGAAGGACGCGTGCCGCCAGCAGGGTCTCGAAACTCCAGGCGAAGGCGGCCATCAGGCTGAAAATGACATACAGGCCGACGCCGGTGAACAGCACCGGCCGGCGCCCGAACCGGTCCGACAGGGGCCCGTAGATGATCTGGGTGACGCCGAAGCCAAGCAGATAGGCGGTGACGACCCACTGGCGCCGGTTGGCGTCATCGACGCCCAGGCTCTCGCCGATAGCCGGCAGGGCCGGGAGCATGGAATCGATGGCCAGGGCGTTCAGCGCCATCAGCATGGCGACCATGGCCACCAGCTCCTTGAAGCCGATGGGCGCGCGCTGGGACGGGACGTTGGAAGGCATTTCCCCATAAAGGGGCTGACGCCCAAGAAGGAAACCCCAAGGCGTGGATTTTGCCGCCACCGCCGCGAAGGTCTATCGGAGGGGCGGACGACAGAGGGATTCGTGCGCCGCATGGCCGGACCGCCAAACAGCGAAGGCAGCGCGCGGACTAGTCCGCTGGCGCTGGGCCCCGGCGTGCTCATCAGCATGGCTATCGGTCTGGCCGCTTGGCTGTTCGGGCGGCTTGAAGCCCAACTGTTCGGACACGCCTGGCTCGAACCCCTGGTCCTGGCCATCGTGCTGGGCGCCCTGACCCGACTGGTCTGGACACCGGGGCCATACTTCCAGCCGGGCATCCGCTTCAGCGCAAAAACGGTGCTTGAGGTCGCGGTCGCCCTGCTCGGCGCGACGGTCAGCGCCCAGGCCCTCGCTGCGGCGGGCCTGCCGCTGCTGGCCGGAGTCGTGGCCTTTGTCGTGGTCGCCCTGGTCGGTGGTTACGCCATCGGCAAGGCAATGGGTTTGCCCGACCGGATGGCCATTCTTATCGCCGCGGGCAACGCCATCTGCGGCAACTCGGCCATCGCGGCCGTAGCCCCCGTGGTCCGCGCCGAGGCAAAAGATGTCGCCGCCGCTATCGCCTTCACCGCCGTAATGGGGGTGATCGTGGTCCTTCTGCTGCCGTTGCTGGGTGTCGCGTTGTCGATGAGCGAGCCCTCCTATGGCGTGCTGGCCGGGCTGACCGTCTATGCCGTGCCCCAGGTTCTAGCCGCCGCCGCCCCTATGGGACCGATCGCGGTCGAGGTCGGGGCAATGATCAAGCTGGTCCGCGTCCTGATGCTGGGGCCGATGTGCCTGGTGCTGGGGCTGATCGCACCGAGGCTGGACGCCGGCGCCGGAGACAAGCCTATGCGCCGCCCGCCGCTGAAGTATCTCGTGCCGTGGTTCGTGGTCGCCTTCCTGGTGCTGCTGGTCGCGCGGTCGCTGGGCTGGATCGGCGAGGATCTGGCCGCGCCGATCAGCGGCGCGGTTAAGGTGCTGACCGTCCTGGCCATGGCGGCCCTCGGCCTCGGTGTCGATCCGCGTGGCCTGGTCAAGGCCGGCCCGAAGGTGGCGGCGACGGCGGTTCTGACTATCGTGGTCTTGATCGTGATCGCTCTGGTTCCGGCGATGCTTCTGGTCAGCTGAGGCAGACACTGAGCGCTGGCTTTTACGGCCACTTGCGGCTATGAGGCGCGCGCTTCCCCGAAACCCTGCTTGACCCGGCGGCCCGGACCTCGCGGCCGCCCCTTCCCGATATCTGATATGAACCTGCGCAACGTCGCCATCATCGCCCACGTCGACCACGGCAAGACCACCTTGGTGGATCAGCTTCTGGCCCAGTCGGGCGTGTTCCGAGCCAATGAGGCGACCACCGAGCGCGCCATGGACTCCAACGACCAGGAGCGCGAGCGCGGCATCACCATCCTGGCCAAGGCCACGAGCGTGCTCTGGAACGGCAAGGCCGGCGAGACCCGCATCAACATCATCGACACCCCCGGCCACGCGGACTTCGGCGGCGAGGTCGAGCGCATCCTGGGCATGGTCGACGGCTGCGTCCTCCTGGTCGACGCCGAAGAGGGGGTCATGCCCCAGACCAAGTTCGTGCTGACCAAGGCCCTGAAGATGGGCCTCAAGCCGATCCTGTGCATCAACAAGGTCGACCGAGCCCACGCCGATCCCGACCGGGTGCACCTGGAGACCATCGACCTGTTCGAGGCCATCGGCGCGACGCCCGAGCAGCTCGATTTCCCGCATATCTACGCCTCGGGCCGCAGCGGCTGGGCGACGCTGGATCTGAACCAGCCGTCCGAGACCCTGGCGCCGCTGTTCGACCTGATCGTCGACCATGTGCCGCCGCCGCCGGTGGCCGCCAACGTCGACAAGCCGTTCCGCATCCTCAATGTGCTGATCGAGAGCGACCCGTTCCTGGGCCGCCTGCTGACGGGGCGGATCGAGAGCGGCAAGGCGGTTCCGGGCATGGCCATCAAGGCGCTGGACCGCAACGGCAAGCAGATTGAGCAGGGCCGCATCACCAAGGTGCTGGCCTTCCGCGGCCTCAAGCGTCAGCCGATCGACGAGGGCGCCGACGCCGGCGACATCGTCGCCATCGCCGGCATGGCCAAGGCCACTGTGGCCGATACCCTGTGCGCGCTGGAGGTCACCGAGGCGCTGGACGCCCAGCCGATCGACCCGCCGACCATTTCCATGACTGTGGCCGTCAACGACAGCCCCCTGGCCGGGCGCGAAGGCGACAAGGTGCAGAGCCGGGTCATCCGCGACCGCCTGCTGCGTGAGGCCGAGGCCAATGTCGCCATCCGCGTCACCGAGACGCCGGGCGCGGACGCCTATGACGTGGCCGGACGCGGCGAACTGCAGTTGGGCGTCCTGATCGAGAATATGCGCCGCGAGGGCTTCGAGCTGTCGATCTCGCGTCCGCGCGTGGTCTATCAGACCGGCGAAAACGGCGAGCGGCTGGAGCCGATCGAGGACGTCGTCATCGACGTCGACGACGAATACACCGGCGTCGTCATCGAGAAGCTGAGCCAGCGCAAGGCCGAGCTGAAGGACATGGGCCCGTCCGGCGCCGGCAAGACCCGGATCCAGCTGATGTGCCCGTCGCGGGCGCTGATCGGCTATCAGGGCGAGTTCCTGACCGACACGCGCGGCTCGGGCGTGCTGAACCGCGTGTTCAGCCACTATGAGCCGCACAAGGGGACGATCGAGGGGCGCCTGAAGGGCGTGCTGGTGTCGAACTCGGACGGCGACACGGCGGCCTTCGCCCTGTGGAACCTGGAGGACCGCGGCGTCATGTTCGTCGGGGCGGGTGAAAAGACCTATCAGGGCATGATCATCGGCGAGAACAGCCGTTCGGACGACCTGGACGTCAATCCGATCAAGGGCAAGCAGCTGACCAATGTGCGCGCCTCCGGCAAGGACGAGGCCGTGCGCCTGACCCCGCCGCGCCGCCCGTCGCTGGAACAGGCCATCGCCTATATCGAGAGCGACGAGCTGGTTGAGGTCACGCCCAAGTCGATCCGCCTGCGCAAGCAGGTCCTGAACCCGTCCTTCCGCAAGAAGCGGGTGAAAGAGGACTGATCTGGTGACGCCCGGAGCCATGCTCCGGGCGTTCTCAATTCCGGCCTAAAGCCCCAGCGCGTGGCGGATCTCCGCCCAGTCGACCAGCTTGAAATTCTGCTGGCTTCGGCGGCTGTTGGGCGCCTCGCCTTCGGTGTCGGCGTCGTCCTGCATGACGACGAGGCCCGAGCCGTAGGGGCCCACCTGACCGCCTAACGCCGCGACGCCATCGGTTCCCGTGACGGCATCGACGCCGTTGGCCGGATAGACCGAGAAGCGGCCGCGATACTCAAGTTCGGGCCCATCGGCGCGGTAGACCGCAAAGGCGCTGTCGCCCTGTGAGGAGGCGATCAGCCAGGATGCGCCGTCCGGCTCATGAAGCAGGGTCAGACCCTCGACGTCCGGCGTCAGGCGCTCTGACGGCACCGGCTCGATTAGCCGTCCCTCGGCCGGGCCTGAAGCTGCGGTGTCAAAGCGCCAGATGCCTGCGGCCTCTTCGCCCAGAAAGAGCCGCCCCCGCGCATCATCGACCACGCAGCCCTCGGGCTGGGTGGGAACCGAAAAGCGGCGCTCCTCGGTCGCCTGCGCGGCCCCGTCGGCGCCCGCTGAGACGTTGAGCTGCCGCACCTGGCCGTCAGTCGAATTGATGAAGACCAGAAAGTCGCCGCCGCGCCGACCGATGCACAGGCCATAGGGCTCGGTCAGATCCAGCGGCACGACGCCCCAGGGCGTCAGTTCGAAAGTCGAGGGGTGCATCAGATACAGCGCCGCGCCCATTCGGCCCCGGTCGCTGGCCGCGACCAGAACCCGTTCGCCCCAGGGCGTCGGAAAGCCGCCGCGCAGATCGACATTATTCAGCCGTCCATCGGGAATGAAGCTGAGCACGGCCCCGTCCAGACCGTAAGCGTAGAGGCCCGCCTGTTTGTCGGTGCCCAGGATCACGGCGCGGCGTGGATCGGCCGGATCGACCCAGATCTCGGGATCATCGGCGGCGTCGGCCCGCGTCGTGCCGACCGCGACCGTCTCCACCGCCGCCGGAACCGCCACTCCCATACCGAGAGTCATGCGCCGGGAATCCGAAAAGGCCTCGGGATCCACAAGGGCGCAGCCGGCCGTGGCCGAAGCGGCCAATGTAGCAAGAATAAAACTGACGTATTTGTTTGAATTAAACATCACTGGCCCCCGGCGAGAGTCATCACCTATTGCGACGTCAGTTCACAGATGGACGCATAGCAGTCAACGGCTGAATTGTTACTCGGGGATGACAGAATTATGAATCGCTATCTACTTATTGCCGCCGCCACAGCGCCGATGCTGTTCGCCGGCCAGGCGCTGGCCCAGGAGGTCATTGAGACCGCGCCGTCCGAAGGCGGCGATCCGGTCAGCGTCGCTGACGTCGTGGTCGTGGGCCATGCGACCTATCGCAATCGCTCCAATGAGACCGCGCCGGTCCTGGCCTATGATCAGCAGTATTTTCAACGCTTCGAGCCCCTGAGCGTCGGCGACGCGCTGCGCCGCGTGCCGTCGGTGACCTTTTTGTCGGACGTTCTGGAATCGGACGGGGCGCGTCTGCGTGGTCTGGACCCGGGCTATACCCAGATCCTGATCGACGGCGAGCGGGTGCCCGGCGCGGGGGTCGACCGCAGCTTCTTCGTGGACCGCATTCCAGCCGAGCTGATCGAGCGGGTCGAGGTGGTGCGCTCGTCTTCGGCCAACCGGTCGGGCGATGCCGTAGCCGGGGCCATCAACATCGTGCTGCGCGACGCCATGACCCTGGACGGCGGCTACATCCGCATTGGCGGTCTCTACTATAGCGACGGCGAATGGGCGGAATCGCTGGGCGCGACCTGGGGCGGGGCGGTCGGACCGGGCCGCCTGATCGTCTCGGCCAATCTGCAGGGCCGTCGCAGCCCCAAGGACAAATTCTCCGAGCGCTACGACGGGCCCGGCGGCACGCTCGACAATGTTGAGGTCCAGACCGATGTGCGCGACGGCACGGACTATTCCTTCAACGCCAACTATCAGGTCCCGGTGCTGGGCGGCGAGCTGGAGCTGGCCGGCGTCTTCGTGCACACCGACCGCTATCAGGACGAGGACTCGTGGGAGTATCGGGACGGCGTGCAGGACGAGGCCAATCTGGTCTCGGTCAATGACAACAATCTGGACATCCTGACCGACAATCTGTCGCTGCGCGGTCGCTGGCGCGGCGAGATGCTGGGAGGTGAGACCACGCTGCGGCTCGGCTACGCCAACATTTCGGACGAGCAGGAAGAGTTCGAGGGTGAGAGCGAATATCTGCGCGACGGGACGCCGTTCCCGGATGAAGACCGCTACACCGCCGATCTGACGCGGGTGGATATCCTCGATGAGGAATGGACCGGCCGCATCAGCCATGAACGCGACCTGGGCGCCGTGACGCTTGAGTTCGGTCTGGACGGCTCCAGCCAGACCCGCGACAGCCTGATCGTGGAAGCCGACCGTATCCGCTTCAATGTCCCGAACGCGCCGGGGGTTCGGCCGGTCGTACCGCCGTTCTCGGGCTTTGCACCGGTGGCTGGCGGAGACTCCGTCATCGAAGAGACCCGCATCGACCCCTGGGCCATGGTCTCAGGGAACGCCGGGGCAGTGCGCTGGGAAGCGGGCCTGCGCTACGAGACGACCGAGACCACCATCACCGACGAAACCGCCGCGCCGGCGGATCGGGTGCGCGGATCGGACTATGCCGAGCTTCTGCCGTCGGCGGCGATCCGCTGGTCGATCAGCGAGGATGACCGCATCACCTTTTCGGTCGCACGCACAATCCGCCGTCCGCGCTTCGACTATCTGTCGCCGGCGCTGCAGGAGGAGGAGGTCGGGGATTCGGACTTCATCGGCAATCCCGACCTGGACCCGGAAACCGCCCTGGGTTTCGATCTGGGCTATGAGCGGCGTCTGGGCCGGCGCGGCGTGGCCGGGATCAACGTCTTTTACCGCGACATCGACAATCTGATCGAGCTGGTGAACACGGGGATCGAGGGCTCGGAAGGCCCGGGAACCTTCGTCTATTCGGTCGACAATGTCGGCGATGGCCAAGTCTGGGGCGTGGAGTTGGACCTGTCGACGCCGCTGGATGCGCTGGGCCTGCCGGACACCGGCGTGTTCTTCAACTGGTCATGGCTGGATTCACAGGTTGACGATTTCATGGGGGAGCGCCGGTTCAACGGCCAGTCGGACCAGGTGCTGTCGGCCGGCTTCACCCACGACATCACCGCCTGGAGGGCGGCGTTCGGCGCGACCTACTACCATCAGGGCGACGCCTTTGACCGGGTTCTGGCCGAAGAGGTCAGGACCTCATACGGCGACAATCTGGAGCTCTTTGTCGAGCGGCGCTTCGGCGAGAATGTGGTGCTGCGCCTGACCGGAACGAACCTGCTGGACGCATCCAAGGACGAGGCCTTCGACAAATTTGAGAACCAGGCCGACCAGTTGTCGCGCGACTACGACGAGTATGAGCTGGAAAGCGAGAGCGCCGGTCCGGTGTGGCAGGTCACCCTGCGCTGGACCTTCTAGGCCAGGCAAGGCGGCGGTGCGGGTCGATCCGCACCGCCGTCGGCCTTGCCCGGATTGGCGTGAACGCCTATTGGCCCGGCCATGGCCAAGATTACCTACATCGAACACGACGGGACCGAGCACGCGGTCGAGGTCAAGCCGGGCCTGTCGGTCATGGAAGGCGCGATCCGCAACAATGTGCCGGGCATCGACGCGGACTGCGGCGGGGCCTGCGCCTGCGCCACCTGCCACGTCTATGTCGATGAGGCCTGGCGCGAGGCGACCGGCTCGTCCTCGGCCATGGAGGAATCGATGCTCGATTTCGCCGAGGGCGTTCAGGACAACAGCCGCCTGTCGTGCCAGATTCGGGTCACCGACGCGCTGGACGGCCTGGTGGTTCGGCTGCCCGAGAACCAGCACTAGGGCCGAACCCCCAGGCCTCCTTCTTCAGCAATCCACGCACACCCGCTCGCCCGCCGTTTCGACCTGAAGCGTGGCGTGGCCGACGCCGAAACGGGCTTTGAGCAGCGTCTGGGCGTGTTCGTAGAACTCGGCCGAGGCCGGTTCGGTGCGGACCAGATGGGCGGTCAGGGCGCGCTCGGTGGTGGACAGGCTCCAGACGTGAAGATGGTGGGCCTCGATGACGCCGGGCAGGTCGGCCAGGGCGGCGCGGATGTCTTCGACATCGAGGCCGGCGGGCGCTGAATCCAGGGCCATGTCGAGCGACTCGGTCAGGAGGCCCCAGGTCCCCCACAGGATCACCGCCACGATCACAAGGCCGACCAGCGGATCGATCCAGCTCCAGCCGGTGAACAGGATCAGGGCGCCAGCAATGACCACGCCGATCGAGACGGCGGCGTCGGCGATCATGTGCAGCCAGGCCCCGCGCGCATTCAGATCATGCTTGCGGCTGGAGAGGAACAGCAGGGCCGTGCCCAGATTGATGACGAAGCCTATCCCGGCCACGACCATGACGGTGGTGGAGGCCACCTCGGTCGGCTCGATCAGGCGCCGGCTCGCCTCGATGGCGATGGCCCCGCAGGCGAAGACCAAGAGGATGGCGTTGCCCAGCGCCGCCAGGACGGTGGCCTTGCGATAGCCGTAGGTGCGTTTGCGTGTCGCCGCGCGCCGGGCCAGCCAGGCGGCGCCCCCGGCCAGGCCCAGGCCCAGGACGTCCGACAGATTATGCCCGGCGTCGGCGATCAGGGCGGTCGAGCTGGAGGCGATGCCGTAGCCGAACTCGATGATGACGAAGATCAGATTGGCGACCAGTCCGACGCCATAGCGCCAGTCCTCGGGCGGGGCGTGATGATGATGGCCGCCCGGGCCATGGGCGTGGCCGTGGTGGTCATCGTGATCATGAGCGTGGGGGTGATCGCTGTGATCGTGGGCCATGTCCCCGCCTAGGCCTGTTGTCGTTTAGGGTCAAGCAAGTGATTGATTGTAAATGTATAACTTATCAGCCTAGTGGCCATGAAGAGCCAACACCAAGGTCGCCAGACCGATCAGCAACAGGCCCAGCGCCAGGCCTTCGAAGCGAGCCAGACGTTGGAGCCGGAAGCGTTCGACCCCGGCCAGGGCCAGGGCGGTCAGGCCGACCATGCCCAGCACGGTTCCGGCGGCGAAGGCCAGGGTCAGAAGGGCGACCACGCCCCAGCCGTGGACCCCGGCGCCCACATAGACGGGCAAAAGCGCCTCGCCCGGCGAGGCGGCGAGAAAACCGATCAGACCCCAGGCCGCCGCCGCATCGGTGACGCGCGGTCGTTCCACCGCCTGGGCGCCGACGCCGGCCAGCGCCGGGGCGCGAAACAGGCTGCGGGTCAGATACCAGAGGCCGAAGCCGAATAGCACCGCCGCCGACAGGGCGGGAAGGAGCCGGGTGATCCACGGAGCGACCCCGCCGGCCAAGGTCAGAAGCGACCCGACCAGGGCCGTGGAGGCGATGTGAGCCAGCGCCGCCGCCGCCGCGATACCGAGCGTCGTGACCGCTCGCCAGCCTTGCGCCCGGCCGACCGCGACGAAGGGCAGCCAATGCGTCGGCAGGGCCGCATGCAGCAAGGCCGCGACAAAGCCCGCCCCGACCAGCGACAGCAGCGACGCCTGGCTCAGATCGCCGGAGAGGATGAGGGGAGATCCCATGGTCCGACCTATTAGGGTGTTATGTTGTAACGGTCCATAGGAAACCGCCAGCGTGGGTGATCTGCGATTGCGCGGGCGCCGAACCGGCGCTTTAGTGCCGGCCAAGCCGGTCTGGAGCCTGACCCTGCACGCTGATCCCTACATTCTGTTCCTGCTGGGCCTGGGCCTGGTGATCCTGTTGGTGTCGTGGGCGCCGGTGGGATTGAAGAACCTGCCGATGACGCTGGCGATCCTGTGCGTCGGGGTGGGGTTCGCCGTCTTCGCCAGTGGCCTGTTGGGGTTCAATCCCGATCCGCGCACCTATGACACCCGCACCGAGCGGCTGGCCGAGATCGTGGTCATCATCAGCCTGATGGGATGCGGCCTGAAGCTGGATCGGCCGCTCAGCTGGAAGGGCTGGTCGGCGACCTGGCGGCTGCTGGCCATCGCCATGCCGTTGACGATCGTGGCGGTGGCGTTTCTCGGCGTCTGGGGTCTGGGCTTCGCCCTGCCGATGGCATTGCTGCTGGGGGCCTCGATGGCCCCGACCGATCCGGTGCTGGCCTCGGATGTCCAGGTCGGGCCGCCGGGCTCAGGCGACGATGACGAGGTCCGGTTCGCCCTGACGTCTGAGGCGGGCTTGAACGACGCCCTGGCCTTTCCCTTCGTGCATCTGGCCATCCTGGCCTCGCTGGGCGGATTAGCGATCCATGGCGCGCTGGTCGAATGGGCGCTGGTCAAGGTGCTGTGGAAGACTGCCGCCGGGGTCGGCATGGGCTGGTTTGTCGGCGCCGCCTTTGGCCGTCTGTTGTTCATCCGCGGCCTGTCGCAACGGGCCGATGGGCTGGTGGCGCTGGCGGCGACCTTCGTGGCCTATGCCGCCACCGAACTGGTCCACGGCTATGGCTTCCTGGCCGTGTTCGTGGCCGCGCTGGCCATTCGCCAGGCCGAACGGGAAAGCAGCTTTCACCACCGGATGCACGACCTGTCCGACCAGATCGAGCGGCTGCTGATCATGTGGCTCCTGGTGCTCTTCGGCGGGGCGCTGGCCAATGGTTTGCTGGACAGCCTGACCTGGACCGACGGCCTGATCGGCTTGGGGATCCTGCTCATCGTCCGGCCGGTCGCCGGCATGATCGCGCTGGCGGGCGCACCCTATCCGTGGCGAGAGCGGTGGCTGATGTCGGTTCTCGGCATCCGGGGTGTCGGCTCGATCTACTACATCGCCTACGGCGTCAATCACGGCAATTTCGGCGACAGCGAGCGCCTGTGGGCCATCACCGGCTTCATCATCCTAGCCTCGATCGTGATCCACGGCGTGACCGCGACCCCGGCGCTGAAGCGGCTGGCGCGGTGGCGGGCCGAGGGGGAGGACGCCAAGGCCCAAGAGGCCGAGGCGAAAGGCTGACTACCCGCCACTTTCGGCGGCGGCGGCCATGATGCAGGCGGCGGCCGATCGGCGGGCCTGCCAGAAGGCGGCGTCATCATCCCAGTCGGCCGGGGTGAAGCGGGCGATCTGGGCTTCGGGACTGGTCGGCTCGGCGCCGATGCCGGTGCAGGCCCAGTCCAGCGCGCCATCCGGAGCCAGTCGATAGCTGACGTAGGCGCGCGCCACCGGCGGGAAGCGCCATTCAGGGGACTGCTGAAAGTCGGCGCGAACACAGGCGTCGGCGTCCGGGGCCGAGCCAAAAGTGCAGTGCCGCGCGACGGGGCTGTTCGGCCAGTCGCCCGCCGTGAACCAGCCGGATTGGTCCGGACGGTTGCGCACGGCGTCCAGCAGACGCGCGGAGGCATCGGTCGCCACCTGGATATCGGCAGGCACGACGGACCCCTCGAAGCCGGGCCCCGCGAGATGGACCTGGACCTCCGGCGCGGGCGGCCCGCCCTGGGCCAGGGCCGGGCTGGCGATCATCAGGGCGGTCAGGAATGACAAGGTGCGGACCATGCCCGATCTGACGGCGCCTGGCGCGAAGGGGCAACCTTCGCCGACCTGACGAAGCCTGATCTTGCCCCTGATCGGCGAAGCGTTCAGAAGAGCGCCGAACAAAGGGAGACCTACAGATGGCCGGAGACTCCAGCTGGAACATGCCTGCGGGCGAGCTGATGAAGGGCAAGAAGGGCCTGGTGATGGGGGTGGCCAACACCAACTCCATCGCCTGGGGCATCGCCCAGCAGCTGGCCGCGCAAGGGGCCGAGCTGGCCTTCACCTATCTGGGCGAGGGGCTGGAGCGCCGGGTGCGGCCGCTGGCCGAAAGCGTCGGGGCCAAGGCCATCATCCCTTGCGACGTCACCGACGACGCCTCGATGGACGCCTGTTTCGCCCAGCTGGAAGAGACCTTCGGCACGATCGATTTCGTGGTCCATTCGGTCGCCTTCGCCAACAAGAATGAGCTGCAGGGCTCGTTCGTCCAGAACACCACGCGCGACAGCTTTCTGCTGGCCATGAACATCTCGGTGTTCAGCTTCGTGGATGTGGCGCGCCGCGCCGCCGAACTGATGCCCAACGGCGGCTCGATGATCACCATGACCTATCTGGGGTCCGAGCGGGCCATCCCCAACTACAACACCATGGGCGTGGCCAAGGCCGGGCTGGAAGCGGCCACCCGCTATATCGCGCGCGACCTGGGCCCCAAGGGCATCCGCGTCAACGCCGTCTCGGCGGGGGCCATGCGCACGCTTTCCCTGGCGGGCATTTCGGGCGGGCGCGGAATGCTGTCCAAGGGCCGCGAGATGTCGGCCATGAAGGAAGACACCTCCATGGAAGGCGTGGCCGGCTGTGCCCTGTGGCTCTGCTCGGACCTGGGCTTCTCGACCACCGGCGAGGTCATCCACGTCGACGCCGGCTTCCACATGATGGGGATGGCGGCGGACGAGGAAGGCTAGCCCTTCGAGGGGATCTCCAAGCCCCGCCGCACCGCCGGGCGGGCCAGGCCGCGCTGGAGCCAGGCGTCGACGTGAGGGAAGTCGGCGTAGCCGACGATCTCGGCGGCTTCATAGAAGCCGATCAGGTGATGTACCCAGCCGAGGGTGGCGACGTCGGCGATCGTATAGTCTTCGCCCATGATCCAGTCGCGGTCGGCCAGCCGGTCGTTGAGCACGCCCAGCAGACGCCGGCTCTCGGCGACGTAGCGGTCGCGCGGGCGCTTGTCTTCAAAGGTCTTGCCGGCGAAGCGATGGAAGAAGCCGACCTGGCCGAACATCGGACCGATGGCCGCCATCTGGAACATCAGCCACTGGATCGTCTCGATCCTACGGGCCGGATCTGTCGGCAGGAAGCGCCCTGATTTCTCAGCCAGATAGATCAGGATGGCCCCGCTCTCGAACAGTGTCAGGGGCCGACCGTCCGGCCCATTGGGGTCGAGGATGGCCGGGATCTTGCCGTTGGGGTTCAGCGACAGGAACGCGGGCGTCCAGCTCTCATTGGCGGCGATGTCGACCAGATGAGCCTCATAGGGCAGGCCGGTCTCCTCCAGCATGATCGAGACCTTCACCCCGTTCGGCGTATTCAGCGAATAGAGCTGGATCCGGTCGGGGTGCCGAGCCGGCCATCTTTCGGCGATCGGAAAGGCGCTGAGATCAATCATGGCGAAGCTCCAGAGACGCGAGGTCGCCTGATCTGGGGCGCGTTGCTCGATTTGCAACCGCCGCGGATGCGATTATTCGTCGTCGCTTGGGAACATCAGCGCCGTGCGCTGTTCCTGGGTCAGGCGCGTGCGCTCAGGCGGAGCGCCGGGGCCTCCTCCCTGTGGCGGCGGACCCGGCGGACGGCCGCCCGACGGGGGCCCGCCCGGTCGTCCCGGACCCATGCCGCCCTGCCGGCTGGTGGCGGTTCGATCCACCCCCAAGGTCACCCGCATCAGATAGCCGTCAGCGGTTTCATTGATGCCGCCAAACGTCGACCAGCCCTGGCCCTGGGCGATGCCATCGGTCCTGTTCAGAGTGTCGCGCACGCCGCTGCGAGCATAGGCCGGATGGTGCTCATAGACGTATTCAGACAGGGCGTCGGGGAAGAACAGCTGGCAGGTCAGGACATTCGCCTCAGTCCCGTTGCGATCCAGAAAGACCTTGGCGTGGATGTGCGTCGTACGGCCCTGGTACCAGCCGGGATACAGGGTGGTGAAGGCGGCCGTCCCGTCCGCGCCCGTCGGCTGGGACCCGCGCAGGAAGGTCTCACCTTCGGTCGAGCCGGTCGGGCCCTGGCCGTCATAGCCAGAATAGATGCCTTGCGCATCGCAGTGCCAGATATGGACCTCGGCGTCCGGGATCGGGGCGCAGTCGGCGCCCTCGACTACCCGCACACGAATGGCCAGGGGGATGCCGGCGCGGCCGTCGCGGATGTCGGAGCGATCCAGGTTCGGATCAAACCAGTAGGGACCTTCGGTCGCCTGGGGTGTGATCAGGCAGACGCCCTCGTCCTCAGGGGAAACACCTGAGACACTGGAGGCCTGGGCGCAGCTCGCCGCCAGACCGGCTCCTGCCGTGGCCAGGCCACCGCCCAGCAGGAGGCGCCGGCTCAGCGGCAGGCGGATCAGAACATCGGCGGACATGAGCGCTCCTGAGCTTGACCCTGGTTCAACGCGCCGACGCGCGAAATCCGGCGCGCGCGCCGGCTGAATTTCGCCGCGATCAATGGTATAAGGCCCGCCTCCCGTCTCTCGCAGGATCTGACCCTTGAGCCTATCGCTCGACATCTCCCATGCCGCGCGCCCGGCCGCGACCGCGCCCGTGAACCTTTCGGGGCTCACGCGCGATGGCCTGCGCCAAGCCCTGATCGAAGCGGACGTCTGCCCGCCGGAAAAGGCCAAGATGCGGGCCAGCCAGATCTGGGGCTGGATCCATCACTACGGGGTCACGGACTTCGCGGCGATGAGCAATGTCGCCAAGGACATGCAGGCGAAGCTGGCCGAGGTCTTCACCCTGACTCGCCCCGAGATCGTCGAGCGTCAGGTGTCGAAAGACGGTACCCGCAAATGGCTGATCCGTACGGCGCCGGGCATCGAGATCGAGACGGTCTATATCCCCGATGTCGGCCGGGCCGGGGCGCTATGCGTATCGTCGCAGGTCGGCTGCACGCTGAACTGTTCCTTCTGTCACACCGGCACGCAGAAGCTGGTCAGGAACCTGACCGCCGCCGAGATCGTGGCCCAGGTCCAGGTGGCCCGCGACGATCTGGGTGAATGGCCCAGCCCCAAGGAAGACCGGCGGCTATCCAACATCGTGTTCATGGGCATGGGCGAGCCTCTGTACAATCTGGACCATGTCGCCGACGCCATCGACATCATCTCGGACAATGAAGGCATCGCCCTGTCGCGGCGGCGGATCACCGTCTCGACCTCGGGCGTCGTGCCGATGCTCAAGGATCTGGGTGAGCGCACCCAGACCATGCTGGCGATTAGCCTGCACGCCACGAACGATGACCTGCGCAACGTCCTGGTGCCGCTGAACAAGAAGTATCCGCTGGAGCAGCTGATGGCCGGCATCCGGGCCTATCCGGGTCTGGGCAATGCGCGGCGGGTGACGTTCGAGTACGTCATGCTGAAGGGCGTCAACGACACCCCCGATGAGGCGCGCGCCCTGGTCAAGCTGATCTCGGGCATTCCGGCCAAGGTCAATCTGATCCCGTTCAATCCGTGGCCGGGCACCGACTATGAATGCTCAGACTGGAAGACCATCGAGCGGTTCGCCGCCATCCTGAACAAGGCCGGCTACGCCTCGCCGATCCGCACCCCGCGCGGGCGCGACATCCTGGCGGCTTGCGGCCAGCTGAAGTCCGAGAGCGAGAAGGTCCGGGCCAGCGCACTGCGCGCCATGATGAGCGTGGATTGATCGGTCGGCCCCGGCGGCATCGCTGGCAGCGCCATTCTGCGCAACCGGCTGGATGCCGGTGCGGGCCGTTGGGTCAGCCCCTGCAGGCGGCAAAGAAAAGGCCCTCCCCGGCATGCCAGGGAGGGCCTGATCGGTTTGACTGGAACCAGACCTACTGGACCGGAATCGAACCGGCGACAGCGCCGTCGCCTGCTTGCACCGGCTGACCGCCGGAGGCCGTGGCTGACGCAGCCTGGGTTTCCGCGTGGGCGATCGCGTCCGCCACGCCTTGGCGAACCTGATCGGGGATACGTCGAACGTTGGCGGGTCCACTCGCGAGCGCCTCGGCGATCGCGGCCTGCTCCTGTGGATCGGTCGAGCGCGCCTGAACGCCGGTCAGGAAGGTCTGCATCTGGTCGGCGAAGGTGTTGATCTCGGGCGTGTACACCGCGAGAATCGCTTCCAGGTTCTCACGCTTCTGACTTCCGTTGGTCGACGCATCCGACAACATGGTCCGGATTTCGCCGACCATGGTCTGGATACGACCGTCGAAGGCCGTGGCCTGGGCGTTGAAAGCGGCTTCTTCCGGCGACGGCTGGTAGGCGGGAGCTTCCGGCTGAGTGGCTTCCTGAGCCATAGCGGGCGCCGAGAAGGCGAGAACGGCCGCAGCGGCCAGTACGGTACGCAAGGTCATTGTGGGGAGTGCTCCATTGGCCCTTCCGGGGCCTTCGAGGTGACGGATAGCCGCTCTTGGCGGCAAAAAAGCGGCGCAAGCCTAGCGGTGAGAACAGCGTTCCCGTCCAGTCCTTGCGCCTGTCCGGCGAAGATCAAAGTTAAGCGGCCCCCCCATGAGACGCGTCATGGCTGGGCGAGTCCGGTCTGTACAGGGGGGTGAGCGCGGTGTCATGTTTCGTCGGCTCCAGATCTTGGCAAGAGTGTGCTTCATGCTTCGACCGGAATCCCGGCGCGGTTCGGGCTATCGCAACAATGAGACAAACCGGGCCATGGCTCGTCTGTTGATCCTGACGTGTCTGGCGGTGGCGGCTCTGGCGCCGGGAACCGCTTCAGCCCAGGGCGATGATCGGGCCTACGCAACCCAGGGCGAGTGCGGCGGCGTTCCCGCCACTACGGTGCGGATGGCCGAGGGGTATTGCCTGGGCCTTGTCTGGCAGAGTTCCGGGAACGGCCAAGGCCCCCGAATGCCGCGCACCCTGTTCGAATTGCCGAATGGCGACTGGCTCGTTGCCGATCTAGGGAGCTGGGACGCCGGGCGCGGAGCCCTCTGGCGGCTTGGTATGGCGGACGGAACACCGCGCTGGACCCGTTTGCTGGCTGGCCTGTCGATGCCGCACACCATCGCTCGAGGGCCGGACGGGCGGATATACGTCGCCGAAATGAGCCGTATCTTCGCCTTCGACCCGGACCAGCCCGAGGAAGGCGCCACGGTGATCGAGGGCCTGCCCGACAACCGGCTGCACGACAATCGCCATCCACTGTCGGCCTTTGTATTCCAGGCGGATGGTTCAATGCTGGTCAATGTTGGGGCCCCATCCGACCGCTGCCTGGATAGCCAGGGTCGGGGCCGGACCAATGGCCAGGGCCACTGTGTCGAAGAGGCCGAGCAGGCCATGGTGCGGCGATACGCCTATCTGGGCCCGGATGCGCAGGGACGGGGCCGCTGGAGTGCGCAGTGGACCGCCTTCGCCACCGGCCTCAGGAATTCAGTGGCCATGGCCGCGCATCCGTCCGGCGCCGTCTATCAGGCCGAGAACTCCATCGATCTGGACGACCCGTTGCGGCCCTATGACGAGATCAACCGGCTGGAGGCGGGCCGCCACTATGGTTGGCCCTATTGCATCGACATGGGCGCCGCCCTGCCCGGCTGGACGGCGGCGCAGGGACGGTGCGCTGAACGCACTGCTCCGGTCTCGCTATTGCCGCCACACGCCGCACCGCTGGCCATGCTCTGGTACGATGGGCCGATGTTTCCGGAATTGCAGGGACGCCTGCTGATGAGCTGGCACGGCTATCGCCGCACCGGGGGGCGGATCATGGCGGTGGAGGCGGATGCGGCCGGCGCCCCCCTGACCGATCACCGAGCAAGATACGCCATCTATCCGCGCGGCTCGGCCCCCTACCCGGCAACAGCCCCGGCGCCACGCGGTCGCATCCTGACCCCGGGCTGGAATCTTGTGGCCGGCCAGCACCCGCAGGGCGCTCCGGTAGGGATGGCGGTGGCGCAGGACGGGTCGATCTGGGTGGCGGATGATCGGAACGCGGCGGTGCTCAGGGTGGCGCGGGCGCTTTAGGCTGGACAGGCGTCACCAGATGTAGGGCCCCCACATGAGGGCGATGGCGCCGAAAACCCCAAGGCCCATGAAGAGCGTGGCGGCCACCAGGACAAGGGCGACCAGCACCTTGAGACCCGCACCCGGGTTCCGTCCCGCGGCGAAATAGAGCTCCAGGATCGTCAAAGGAATAAGGTAGCAGCCAAACTCGAGGACGACGTCGGCGGGGCCGGACATGTCGCTGCTCATGCCGACCGGCCCCTGATTGATCAGCACCCATCCCATGATCCCCACGCGCAGGAACCAGACGGCGCTGGCCGCCATGAACGTTCGCATGGCCCATCGGCGATGGTTGTCGAAACGCCGCTTGACCGCATTGCGCCAGGCCAGGGCGCCAAACACCAGGATGAGAATGCTGTCCAGCAGAATGGCGACGGCCGAGATTTCAGACAGATAGGTGCCGCGCACCAGCGTTAGCCACACGCCGCTCAACGCCATAAAAGCCGCCAAGGACAAGAAGGTGCGCCCAGTCCAGCGATGCAGGCGCGGTCGGGCCCGCCGAAGCTGCGGCACGAGCTGCATCAACCCGCACAGGGTCATCACCGACGCCAGCAACACATGGCCGGCAAAGACTAGATTGCCCACGTCATCGCCCGCGATGTAGCCGTCGATCAACGGCTTGTCGTTCCACGCCGGAAAGTTGAGTGTCGCCGTGCGGACCCCGTAGAAAATCAGAATGAAGGCGATGAAGGCGGCCTGGCCGAACGCCGCAACGGTGAACCAGGCAGCGCCGGCCCCCCTGAGCACCAGATCCGCCCCCGCCGAGATGGGCGAAGCAGAATTCCCTGCGGACATCGAAAACTCCTGACGGTCGATTGGGTGACCCGGCTCGATGAACCCGCCCGAGAGGCGCCGTCTCGCCAATTTGGAAATCGGCCAGAACTTTCACACCTCCATGCCCACAACGGTGCTGGACACGTGGAAGGGACCGCGCCATGAATTCTACAGGGAGCCCCATGTCCGTCACCGCCGCGCCCAGATCCGCCGCTTCGTCCAGCCTGCCGAGCTTCTTGAGGCCGGCGCCGGACCGCCTGATCGTCCATGCGGTGATCGCGGCGGCGTCGTTTGTGGCCTACGTCCTCGCGCGACTGCTGGAGGGGCCGGCGTCGCTCGCCCTCTCCGTGATCGGCGTGTCGGCCTGCGGATGGGCCTGGCTGCTCGCGCGGGCCCTGTTCGATCCATCCAGACATGACGCCGTCTGGCCCAGGGCGGCTGTCGCTGTTCTGACGGTGGCCGGCGGCATATCGGTCCTGGCGACCGACGGCGGCGCCGTCTCGGCCATCGCGACCAACCTGTATGTGCTGAGCGGGTCAGCGGCTCTGGTTCTAACGCTCGTTGAACCGTTCCAGCGTCACGGCTGCGAGCTGTCGCGGCCTGAGACATGGTTTCGGGCCGCGTTCGTCGCTGGATTTGCGACCCTGGCCGGCGTTGCGGTGCTGGGCGTCTGGTTGAGGCCTGAGCCGATCGAGACGACGAGCGCCGTCGTGGGTCTGGGGGCGCTCGTCGCCGCCACGGCGTTCCGCCTGCGCCACCCGTTGCAGACTGCGGACCGCCGACCCAAGCGGTCCGCAACACACGAGGACATTCGCCTTGGCCAACGGCTCACGGCCTTGCTGCGCGATGAGGCGGTCTATGCCGACCCCGATCTGCGGATCAGCGATGTGGCGGCGCGCCTGGGCGAGCCCGAGCACCGGGTTTCACGATGCGTGGGTGCGGCGCTGGGGTTTGCGAATTTCAATCGCCTGATCAACTACCACCGGATTGATCTGGCCAAGCATCTGCTCGCGGCGCCGCATGAGCAACGCTCGATCCTGGAGATCGCTCTGGACTGCGGCTTCGCCTCGATCGGCCCGTTCAACCGGGCCTTCAAGGCCGAGACGGGAATGACGCCAAGGGCGTGGCGGGCGGCTACCCCCGCCGATCCCGCTTCCCCAGCACCCGAAGCCGCAGCGCATTGAGCTTGATGAAGCCCTCGGCGTCGTGGTGGTCGTAGGCCTGGACGCCTTCTTCAAAGGTGACGAGGTCCTGGTCGTAGAGGGAGTTCTCGCTCTCGCGGCCAATGACGGTGACATTGCCCTTGTAGAGCTTGACCCGGACGGTCCCTGAGACCTTCTGCTGGCTGAAATCGATGGCGGCCTGGAGCATCTCGCGCTCGGGCGCAAACCAGAAGCCATTGTAGATCAGGTGGGCGTATTTGACCGCCAGTTCATCCTTCAAGTGCATGGCCCCGCGGTCGAGCGTGATGCTTTCGATGCCCCTGTGCGCGGCCAGAAGGATGGTCCCGCCGGGGGTCTCATAGACACCGCGCGACTTCATGCCGACGAAGCGGTTCTCGACCAGATCGAGCCGACCGACGCCATTGTCGTGGCCGTACTGGTTCAGGGTGGTCAGGAGGGTGGCGGGGCTCATGGCCTCGCCGTTGATCGAGACGGCGTCGCCGCGCTCAAAGCCGATCTCGATGACGGTGGCCTGATCGGGGGCGTCTTCGGGCGCGATGGTGCGCTGATGGACGAACTCGGGGGCCTCGACCGCCGGATCCTCCAGCACCTTGCCCTCTGAGGAGGAGTGCAGAAGGTTGGCGTCGACGCTGAACGGGGCCTCGCCGCGCTTGTCCTTGGAAATCGGGATCTGGTGCTCTTCGGCGAAGGCCAGAAGCGCCTCACGCGACTTGAAATCCCATTCGCGCCAGGGGGCGACGACGCGGATGTCAGGCTCAAGGGCGTAATAGCCCAGCTCGAAGCGGACCTGATCGTTGCCCTTGCCGGTGGCCCCGTGACAGACGGCGTCGGCGCCGACCTGGCGGGCGATCTCGATCTGGCGCTTGGCGATCAGCGGGCGGGCGATGGAGGTGCCCAGCAGATACTGGCCCTCATAGACGGCGTTGGCCCGGAACATCGGAAAGACGAAGTCGCGCACGAACTCTTCGCGCAGATCGTCGACGAAGATGTTCTCTTCCTTGATGCCCAGTTTCAGCGCCTTTTCGCGGGCAGGCGCCAGCTCTTCGCCCTGGCCCAGATCGGCGGTGAAGGTGACGACCTCCGCGCCGTATTCGGTCTGGAGCCACTTGAGGATGATCGAAGTGTCCAGGCCGCCGGAATAGGCGAGGACGACCTTCTTGGGGGCGGGCTTGTCGGACATGGCGTGGCCTTCACTGGGGGAGGCGCGCCCTTTAACGCAGGGCGGTCCAAAGTGGAAACCGGATTTGCCGAGCGGCGCCGGGCGCGCGGCCCATGACGGCTCCTGACGGGCGGGCCTATTTCATGGACGGTTCATCGGCGGTCGCGCTATCCTTGGTCCATCAAGGTTCGGGGGAACAAGATGCGTACAGGACCGATCATCGCGCTTTGCGTCCTTGCCGCCGCCGGGGCGGCGCTGAATGGATGCGCGACCTTGTCCGAAGCCGAATGTGTGGCCGGCGACTGGTACGGCATCGGCCGCGCCGACGGGGCCCAGGGGCGCAGCTATAACCGGCTGGGCGAGCATATCGAAGCCTGTCAGGCCCATGGGATCACACCCGATCACGCGCTCTATGAACAGGGTCGCCAGCAGGGACTGCTCAGCTTCTGCACGCCGCAGAGCGGGTTTCAGCGCGGGCGGCTGGGGGGCGACTACGGGGGCGTCTGCCCGGCCCATCTGGAAGGCGACTTCCTGACCGGATTCTCGGACGGACGCATGGTCCATGCCGCCCAGTCCGCCTACGACACCGCCTCCAATGATCAGAACCGCTATCTGCAGGATGCGCGCAATCTGGAGAGCCAGATTCGGACCGAAGAGGCGTCGCTGGACAACGAGACCCTGACCGACGACCAGCGCCGCACCATCCGCGCCCGCATCCGTCAGCTGCGTGATGATCGCGAGCGCGCGCTGGATCAGGCCCGCGACGCCGAATGGCGGATGCGCGAGGCCGAGCGAGAGGTCAGCGGCCTGCGCGCGCGGTTCAGCGCCTACTATGGCGGCTGGTAACCTGAGCTAAGACGCCGCTGTTGTTTCTGCGAGGGTATTTGCCCGCAAACCGGGGGGAGCGCGCGCGGATGCAGGCCTGAGATCCGCTGCTTGGCGCTTGAAGCCAGGCGCTGCTCCATCATGCCGAGAGCGGGGCTATTCTTGTGAGCATTGGGCCGTCGATTTTGCCGCAGGTTGCCGACCCTGAGCAATCAACGGCGGTTGCCTAGGCGGTCCGCACGACCGCGCCGTCCACGACCACCGGCCATGGGGTCAGCCGCCCGCCGGCGGGCGGGCCGCCGATGCACTCGCCAGTCAGCGGCTTGAACACCCCGCCATGCCAGGCGCACAGGATCAGCTCGCCGTCGTTGGTCAGATATTTGTCCAGCTCCACGGCTAGCGGATAGCCGGCGTGCGGACAGCGGTCGACATAGCCCTTCACCTCACCGTCTTTGCGCACCAGAAAGCCGTGAAAGAAGGCCTCGCCAATCTGGACCACGACCGAGCGCGCGCCCGGCTCGGCGATATCGTCCAGCACCGCCACGGCCACGCCCGGCGGCGTCTTCCAGACGCGGGGGCGCTCGGGCGGCGGCGGGCCGTCCGTCACCGTTCGGCCTTGAGCGGGCGGTTGAGCAGGCCGTCGATGGCCTGATCGACGTCGATCTCACCGGCCAGGATGGCGGCGATGGCCTCGCAGATCGGGGCCTCGACCCCCAGCCTGGCCACCAGCTGGCGCACGGCGGGGGCGGAATCGACGCCTTCGGCGACGCTGCGTTTGCCCTCAAGGGCCTGATAGAGGGTCTGGCCTGATCCGAGGGCGAGGCCGACCGACATGTTGCGCGACTGCGGGCTGGAGCAGGTCAGGACCAGATCGCCCAGGCCGCAGAGCCCGGCGACGGTCTCGGCCCGGCCGCCCAGGGCCACGCCGATGCGGGTCATCTCGGCGAATCCGCGGGTGATCAGCCCGGCATGGGCGCTGCGGCCCAGCCCCCGTCCCTCGGAGATGCCGCAGGCGATGGCCAGCACATTCTTGATCGCGCCGCCGACCTCGGCCCCGATCAGGTCGTCGGCCAGATAGGGCCGAAAGGCGGGCGCCGCGACCGCCTGGGCCAGGGCCTCGCCCAGCACGGCGTCCTCGCAGGCCAGGGTCACGGCGGTGGGCAGGCCGCGCACGACGTCGGCGGCGAAGCTGGGCCCAGACAGAACGGCGACCCGGGCCTGGGGCACGGCCTCCTTCAGCACGTCTGTCATCAGTTTGAGCGTGCCGCGCTCAACGCCTTTGGAGCACAGGACGATGGGCGTGCCCTCCGCCACATGCGGCGCAAAATCGCTCAGGACGGCGCGCATATGCTGGGCCGGCGGCACCGCCAGGATGAAGTCGCAGTCGGCCAGATCGGCCAGGTCCGCGACCGCCTTGACGCCCGGATCCAGCTTGACGCCGGGCAGGAAGGCCTCGTTCTCATGGCGGGCGTTGATGCTCTCAACCACCTCGGCCTCGCGGGCCTGGATCCGCACATCGAGCCCGCAGCGGGCGCAGGACTGGGCCAGGGCCGTGCCCCAGGCGCCGCCGCCGATGACGCCGACCGAAGTGAAATCCGTCATGCCTTGGCTCCCTTGCGGCCGGTTGCGTAGAGGGGGTCGGCCAGCGCCGTCGCCTCGTCCAGCGGCCAGCGCGGCCGGGCCCGCGCGTCCAGTCCCGATGTCAGGCCCAGCGCCAACCGCTCGGCCCCGGCCAGGGCGATCATGGCGGCGTTGTCGGTGCAGTATTCAAGCGGCGGCGCCACGAAGGCGAAGCCCTGGCGTCCGCAGGCCTCGGTCAGGGACCGGCGCACGGTCTGGTTCGCCGCCACCCCGCCGGCGACCACGAACAGCCGGTGGCCGTGGCGTTCGGCATAGTCGGCCATGGCCCGCTCGGACCGTTCGGTCAGCTGGCGGGTGATGGCGGCCTGGACGGCGGCGGCGACATCGGCGCGGTCCTGATCGGTCTGGGCGGCCTCGGCGGCGCGGGCGGCGGCGGTCTTGAGCCCCGAAAACGAAAAGTCGAAGCCTTTGCGACCGAGCAGGGCGCGCGGCATGGCGATCTTCGCCGGATCGCCCGACGCGGCGAGGCGCTCCAGCGCCGGTCCACCCGGATAGCCCAGGCCCAGCGCCTTGGCGGTCTTGTCAAAGGCCTCGCCGGCCGCGTCGTCGATGGTCGAGCCCAGCCGGGTCATGTCGCCGACCCCGCGCACTTCCAAGAGCTGGCAATGGCCGCCCGAGACCAGCAGCAGCAGAAACGGATAGGCCGCCTCGGCTCCCAGGCGCGCCGACAGGGCGTGGCCCTCCAGATGATTGACCGCAACCAGCGGCAAGCCGCGCGCCAGGGCCACGGCCTTGCCGAAGCTCAAGCCCACCATGACCCCGCCGACCAGCCCCGGCCCGGCTGTGGCGGCGACGCCATCGATACCGTCAAAGCCCATTCCAGCTTCGGCCAGCGCCTGACGCGCAATATTGTCGATGATGCGGACATGACCGCGCGCAGCGATCTCGGGCACCACGCCGCCAAACGGCTTGTGCTCCTCCTGGCTGGCCACAACGGAAGACAGAACCTCGATCTCGCCATCGGCATGGCGACGCACGACGGCCGCCGCCGTCTCGTCACAACTGGTCTCCAGACCCAGAACCGTATAGTCGCCAGTGATCATTCGCGGCGACCTAGCCGCACCTCCCAACCGGACGCAAGCGTGAGCCCAACCCCGCCCATCCGCATCGGCACCCGCCAATCGCTGCTGGCCCGGACCCAGTCGGGCCACATCCAGGCCGAAATCGCCCATCGCCTGGGCGCGCCGGACCATCCCGAGGTGATGGCTCCGCTGGTCTTCATCGTCACCACCGGCGACCGTATCCAGGATCGACGGCTGATGGACATCGGCGGCAAGGCCTTGTTCACCAAGGAGATCGAACGCGCCCTGTTTGACGGCGAGATCGACATGGCGGTCCATTCGATGAAGGACGTCCCGGCCGAGCCGCCGGAGGGTCTGGTGATCGCCGCCGTACCCAAGCGTGAAGATCCACGCGACGCCTTTCTGTCCGAACGGTGGGACCGTCTCGAAGACCTGCCCGAGGGCGCGCGGCTCGGCACCGCGTCCTTGCGGCGTCAAGCCCAGGCCTTGGCGGTCCGGCCCGACCTCCAGATCGAGACCCTGCGCGGCAATGTCGATACGCGCCTGCGACGACTGGCCGATGGCGATTTCGACGCCATCCTGCTGGCGGCGGCGGGACTGAACCGGCTGGGGCTGGGGGGTCGGGCGCTTGGCTTCCTCGACCCGTGGACGGCGCCGCCGGCGCCCGGTCAGGGCGCGCTGGCGCTGCAATGCCGCGCCGACAGCGCGTGGGCCGACTGGCTGCGCGGCCTGGCTGACGCTGAGACCGAAGTCTGCGTCGCCGCTGAACGGGGCGCGCTCGTGGCGCTCGAAGCCAACTGCCGCACAGCCATGGGCGCCTATGCCCGCCTGACCGATGATCGGGTCGAGTTGGCGGTCGAGGCGCTGTCCAATGACGGCACGCGGCGTTGGCGGCGTGAAGGCTGGTGTCCGGCAGACCCCGTCTTGTCGCGCGCGCTCGGGTTCGAACTTGGTGAGGCCGTGCGTGAAGAGGCTGGCTCTGGCCTGTTCGGATGAGGGTCTGGATCACCCGCACCGAGCCCGGCGCCTCACGTACGGCGCACCGGCTGGCCGCGGCGGGCATCGACGGCCTGATCGACCCGGTGCTTGAGGTCCGCCACCTGCCCGCCCGTCTGGACCTGGCCGGTTTCGATGCCCTGGTTTTCACCAGCCCAAACGCCGTCGGCGCGTTCGCAGCCCTGTGCGACGAGCGGTCCAACACCACTTTCGCGGTCGGTGAGGCGACGGCCGAGGGTCTGGCCGGCATCGGGTTTTCCGACATCCGCACAGCAGAAGGCGACGTCCAGGCCTTGGCCCGACGGCTCGGCGAGCAGGCGCCGGGCCGCGTATTGCATCTGGCGCCGGCTCTGCCGACAGCGGACCTGGCCGCCCTCGCGGCGCCATTCGGGGTCGAGGTCGTCGCCGTCCCCATCTACGAGACGATTCCAGCAACGCCGACCATCGCGCTGAACGCCGACGGCCTGGACGCGGTCACGGTTCATTCGGCGCGGGCCGGGGCGGTGCTGGCCGAACGGGCGGCGTCGCGACTGAAAGAGCTCATCGTGCTGGCCCTGTCTCCAGCTTGCGCTGCGCCGTTTGCGGACATGGGGGTGAAATCGATCGAGGTCGCCCCGTTCCCTGATGACGCATCCTTGGTTAGGCTCGCGCACGACACTCTGTCGAAGGCGCGCGCATGACCGACAACCCTGCCGACGACCGGCCCCGGATCGAGCCCGAGCCGCCGCACCGCGAACTGGAACGGCCGAGCATTCCGCCGCGCATTCTGGCCCTGATCGCCTTCGGGGCCATCCTGGTCATCATCGCCATCGGGGCCGGGGCTTTCCGCGAGCGTCTGGCCCGCGCCATCGGTCCGGCTGCACCCGTCTCAGAAAGCCAGGAGCGGGTGCAGATGCGCCAGCGCATCGATCAGCTTGAAAGCGAGCTGGAGCTGGCTCGGCGCCAGGCCGCCACCCGGCCCGAGCCCGTCGCTGTTCCGACCGAGGACGGCGAAACGGTCGTCGTCGACCCACTCCAGCTGGAAGACCGCATCGCCGCGCTGGAGGCCTCGCAGTCGCGCATGTCGCGCGCCGCCGCCGCCGCCGTGGCGGCCGCCTCCCTGGCCGATGCGGCGGAGGGATCCTCCCCCTTCGCGGGAGAGCTGGCCTCGCTGGAACGGCTGGCGCCAACGTCGCGCGGCATCCGGGCCTTGCGCGAACTGGCCGAGCAGGGAGCGCCCACGCGCGCGGCGCTGGTCGGGGAATACCCCGCCGCCGCCGCCCGCGCAGCCCGCGCAGCCGACGGCCAGGCCCCGGCGGGCGGCTTTTTCGATTCGCTCGGGCGGGCCTTCCGCTCGGTCTTCAGTCTGCGCCGAATCGGCGACCTGGAGGGCGAGAGCGCCGACGCCGTGCTGGCCCGGGCCGAGCGTCGGGTTCGCGAGGGTGACCTCGAGGGCGCTCTGGCCCAGCTTCAGTCCCTGCCTGAGCCCGCTCGCATCGCCATGTCGGAATGGACCGCGCGGGCCGAGCGCCGGGTCGAAATCGAACGTCGCATCGACGCCCTGAGAGCTCAGGCGCTGGGCGACCTGTCCGGCGCGGCCACGGCCGAGACGGGGGCGCCGCTTTGATCCGGGTCGGCCTGGCCCTGCTGGCCGGCATGGCGTTGGCGCTTCTGGCGGTCGCCGCCTCGGGCGAACCAGGCGTCCTGACGGCGGAATGGCTCGGCTGGCGGCTGGATACCTCCGCCGCCGCTGGCGCCGTGCTGGTCGGGGCCTTCGCCCTGTTGGCGGTCGGATTCTGGCGGCTGGTGATCTGGATCGGCGAGGCGCCCCAGCGGGCCGCGCGGGTCCGCACCGACGCCCGCCGGCGTGATTCCTACACCGCTTTGGCGCGGGGCTATCTGGCCCTGGCCGGCGGCGACGCCGACGAGGCCCGCCGCATGGCCCGGCGCGCCAGCGATGCGGCCGAAGACGCCCCGGTCCTGACCGGCCTGCTCTCAGCCCAGGCTGCAGAGATCGCGGGTGAAGAACCGTCCGCCCGCGCCGCCTACGAGGCGCTGCTGTCCTATCCCGATGCGCAAGGCGCCGCCCGTCAGGGCCTCGCCCGCCTGTCGTGGCGGGCCGGCGACCGAGCTGGCGCTCTGGAACAGGCTCGTGCCGGCGAGGTCGCAGGCCGCGGCGGCGCCTGGGCCTGGCGAATGCAGTTCGACGACCGCCTCGAAGCCGGCGATTGGGACGGCGCCCTGGCCCTGCTTGGCGGTCCGCGCGCCAAGCGGGCGATTAGCGCCGACAAGGCCGCCCGCGCCCGCGCCGCCCTGCTGACCGTGCGCGCACTGGAGCAGGGCGCCGAGTCGCCGACCAAGGATGCGGTCAAGGCCACGACCTTGTCGCCCGAGTTCGCCCCCGCCGCCGTCACGGCGGCCCAGCTCGAAGGCTCCGCCGGTCGCCCGGGGCGCGGCGAGGTCTTGCTGCTCAAGGCCTGGAAGGCTCGGCCGCACGCGGCCCTGGCCGGCGCCTATCGGGATCTTCACCCATCGGAGACGCCGAACGAGCGAGCCGAGCGGTTCGCGCGCCTGATCGCGCGTCATCCCGACCACCCGGAAAGCCGCATGTTGGAGGTGGAGCGCGCCCTGCTGGCCGGGGACACAGCCACCATCGATGCGGCGGTTGAGGCGCTTGGCGACGATGTCGAGACCGGACGCCTGCTGGATCTCAAGGCCCGAGCGGCCTGGGCCAATGGTCGGGTGGCCGAAGCCCGCACCCTGGCCGCACGCGTCGCGCAGGCGCCCGATGGCGAACGCGCGGACAGCGACGGCTTCAGCTATGACCGCGCCGGCTGGGCCCGCGTGATCGCGATCTGGACCGATGAGGCCGAATTGGCCGGCGCCCCCTTCGTCGCCCCGCCGCCCGCGCTGGCCGAGCCGACGCCGCAACCAGCGGAGCCCGAAACCGAACCCGTCTGGCGCGCGCCGGACGACCCGGGCGACTGGGACGACGCCGACACGCCAGAAACGCCGCCAGCGACCGGGGCAACCGGACCGCTTCGTTCGCGACGGGCGACGCCCAAGCGTTGACCCCCTTGGCGCCGCCCCTTTGCCCCGCTATCTAGGCCCGCCTCGGGACGGCCCGTCCGCCCCAGCCCATCTTGGGCCGCCTTAGCTCAGCCGGTAGAGCGGCGCATTCGTAATGCGTAGGTCAGGTGTTCGAGTCACCTAGGCGGCACCATTTTTCTCAACTATTTCGGCGAGTTGCTGCGGCGGTCCGCAAACGCCGCAACTGACATCGCCGCTTCGGAAGCAGATCGGAAGCGACGGCGGCATCCGCGGTGCTGCAAGCCCATTGGCATACGTCGATGTCCAGAGCAGATGACCCTTATGGACATCGTCGATAGAGAAGTTCGGTCGCGCTTGATGGGCCGCATCCGTAGCAAGGATACCAAGCCCGAAATGATGGTGCGCCGCGTCGCCCACCAGCTGGGGTTCCGCTTCCGCCTGCATCGGCGCGATCTGCCTGGCAGCCCTGACCTCGTTTTTCCCGCTCGCCGGAGAGTCGTCTTTGTCCACGGCTGCTACTGGCACCGGCATCCCGGTTGTCGACTTGCGTACCAACCCAAGTCGAACCGGGAGTTCTGGATTGAAAAATTCGCAGCGAACGTAGCTCGAGACAAGAAGGCGCTGGCTAGCCTCAGTGAGCAGGGCTGGGATAGCTTGGTAATATGGGAGTGCGAGGCTAAAGATTCCGACCTAGTGGCCGATCGCCTGTCGGCGCACCTTGAACGATCTGAAGACCGATGAAGATCAACACCGCGGCTCGGCAAGCCAAGCTGGAACGTCTGCGCAGTGGCCAGGTGCCGCGCGCACTCGAACTGTGTTCGGGCTGCGGGGGGATGTCCCTTGGCATGGAGGCCGCTGGATTCGAGCTGCTGGGTCACGTCGAGCTCGATGAGACCGCAGCGGCCAGCTATGCTCTGAATTTCAAACCACCGATCGAAGGACGGAAGGCGGCATGGAGCTCGGCCCGAGACATGGTCGCGTCCGATCCGGCCACCGTCGCGCAGGAGATCGGCCTGGAAGGAACTGTCGTCGAGCAGTTTGACGTCCTGGCCGCGGGCCTGCCCTGCCAAGCCTTCGCTCGCATCGGCCGGTCCAAGCTGCGCTCGGTAACTGGTGACGACGATGCCTATGTCAACGACCCGCGCGCGAAACTCTACCAGCGGTTTCTGCAATACGTCGAGGCCGTCCAGCCGGTGGCCATTCTGATTGAGAATGTCCCCGACATCCTCAATCACGGCGGTCATAACGTACCAGAGGAAATCTGCCAGACACTCGAGGTCCTTGGCTATAGCGCGCGCTACACCCTGCTGAACGCGGCCTATTATGGCGTCCCGCAGATGCGCGAGCGTCTCTTTCTGGTCGCCATCGATAGCTCGCTAGGCTTTGCTCCCGGGTTCCCTGAGCCTAGTCACGCCGCCAAGCTGCCCTCGGGCTATGAAAGTGCGCGCTCAGTGGCTCTGAAGCACGTGCCGCCGGAAGGCTCCCGCTTCGGCGAAATACCGCGCGCCCGCCAGGGACTTCCAGAAGCAGTCTCGGTCAAGGCGGCGTTGGCTGATCTTCCGCGCATCACCGAGCACTTTACCGCGCCTGCTGAAATGCGCCGGCGCAAGCTGACAGACCGACTGCCTTACACCAGCTTTACCGAGCTTGGTGCGTACGCGAAGAAGATGCGGGCTTGGCCGGGCCACCAGATTTCCCATGCTGATACTGATGGCCACTTGGTGCGCATTACGCCCCGCGACTTCGAGATTTTCCGCCGCATGAAGCCCGGCGGCGATTATCCTCACGCCAGCGCAGTCGCCGAAACAATCTTCAATGAGCAGGTTGAAGTTCTAGCCGCCAAGCCGCGTAAGGGTTCGAAGGCCTGGAAGGAGCTGCGCGCAAGGTATGTGCCGCCCTACGATCCGGGCAAGTTTCCGAACAAGTGGTGGAAACTGAACGCTGCCCTGCCGTCCCGAACGCTGACGGCGCACCTTGGCAAGGATACCTATTCGCATATCCATTGGGACAATACTCAGAAGCGGACAATTTCCGTGCGAGAGGCGGCCCGCCTCCAGTCTTTTCCAGACAGTTTTCGTTTCGCGGGCGCCATGAACGCGGCCTTCCGCCAGATCGGCAACGCCGTACCACCGCTTCTAGCCGAAGCTGTCGCTAAGCGGCTCAGGCAGGACCTTTTGCGAAAGCCCGTCCAGCCGGCACAAGACGAGGCCAGTTCTGAAGCTGCTTGAGGTGCGGTCCCGGCACTAGTCTGCTTGTGGTTGCTGACGGCAGGGTGAGACTGTAGCGTGCTCTGGGGGAAGCATGGTGGGAGCGCCAGGTCGCGTGATTGTGCGGTCCGCGAAAGGATCGGCAACCGAATGAAGTACGAGGCAAACCCACCTGACGCCGCTTCTCTGATGATGTCGGCGCGGAGCTTCGGAAACTATGATCTGCCTGGCGCGCTAGCGGACCTGATCGACAACAGCATCAAGGCCGGTGCCCGCGAAATCTCCCTGACCTGTAGCTTCAATGGCGGCGATCCCGAAATCCGCGTCCGCGACGACGGCCATGGTCTAACGGGCCAAGAGCTGCGCGACGCCATGCGGCCGGCTAGCAGTAATCCCCTAGCGGAGCGCTCGCCTGACGATCTGGGCCGCTTCGGCTGGGGTATGAAGTCGGCGTCCTTCTCCCAGTGCGCCCATCTGACCGTCATCAGCCGGCGCAGCGGCGAACTGACGGGCTGCGTCTGGAACTTGGCCGATGTGGACGCTTGGCGCATGGGCGTGCTCGACGCCGAGGAGATCGCCGCCTTGGCCTCGCCGGAGCTGCTGGCCAAGGACGGCGTCGAGGTGATCTGGTCGGACTGCGACCGGCTGTCGGAGAACGGCACGCTCACCCAGGCCGAGTTCAACGCTCTGATCGTCCACGCCGGCAACCGGCTGGCGCTGATCTTCCACCGCTACCTGTCCGGCGAGGTGCGGGGCCGCAAGCTGACCCTGCGGCTCAACAACAGGAAGATCGACGGCCTCGACCCCTTCTACCGCGACCACGAGGCCACCCAGCAGCTCGAAGCCGAGCCGCTGGAGATCGGCGGCCGGACCATCGACTTCCAGCCCTTCATCCTGCCGCACTATTCCAAGCTGCTGCCCAACCAGTATGACCAGCTCGGCGGCGAGGAAGGTTTCCTCCGCAACCAGGGCTTCTACGTCTACCGCAACCACCGTCTCATCATCAGCGGCACCTGGTTCCGGCTGCTGCGCCATGGCGAGCTGTCCCAGCTCGTGCGCGTGCGGGTCGATATTCCCAACGCGCTGGACCACATCTGGAAGATCACCATCGACAAGTCGGACGCCCAGCTTCCGGCGGCGCTGCGCAACCGGCTGCGCCAGATCGTCGAAGGCCTGCGCCGCCGCTCGGCGAAGGTCTTCCGGTCCAGAGGCGGCAGACTGGACCGGGTCGGCACGACCTCGGTATGGAGCCGCTACGCCCGCGGCGGGGAGGTGCGCTACGCCATCAACCGCGAGCATCCGGTGATCGAGGCCCTGCTGGAGGCGGGCGACGAGGACCAGAAGCAGACGGCCAGCGCGGCTCTCAAGGTGATCGAGCAGGCCTTCCCGGTGGCGGCCTTCACCCAGGACGCCGCGCGCGAGCCCGACGCCATCCACCAGACGCTCACCGACCCGCTCGTCTTCAAGGCCGACCTGAACGCCGCACTGCCCCTGCTGCTGATGCAGGCCGCCGGCGATTTCGCCGCCCTGGAGGCCCTGCTGCGGGTGACCGAGCCCTGGTGCGAGGCCTGGGGCGCCACCGAAGCCGTACTCAAGGAAAAGGGCTGGCTGAATGCGTGATCTGAGCGCCGAACTGGCCTACCTGACCATGGTCCTCGGCAGGAACTACGCCGAAGAAGTCGGCGATGGCCGGCCTCTGCCGGACGGCGCGATCCTCGCCGAGATCGAGGCCGCCCCCTTCCGGTTCGACGACGAGGAGAAGGCCGAGGTGCTGCGGGCGCTGGAAGCCAGCTTCACCCAGACGCAGACGCGCGGCTACTCGGTGCTCAGCGACTTCAGGCCGTGGCTGAAGGAGAACAGCGCCAGCATCGACTTCTACTACTGGAACCGGCTGAAGCGGTATTACCTGGAAGGCGGCTCGCTCGCGGCCCCGGTGGTTGCCACCCTGGACGCTGTCACCGATCAGATCCTCGACTACTCCGGCAATCCGCTGACGCCCGGCGTCGGCTCTCGCCGGGGTATGGTCATGGGCCATGTGCAGTCCGGCAAGACGACCAACTATTCGGCGGTGATCTGCAAGGCGGCCGACGCCGGCTACCGCACGATCATCCTGCTGGCCGGCATCACCAACTCCCTGCGCGCCCAGACCCAGGAGCGCCTGGACGAGACCTTCATCGGCAAGAAGTCGGTCTTCCACGCCCTGGCCGCCGAGCCCCTGCCGATCCTGACCTACGCCATGAAGAAGCGCTTCCCGGCCTACGGGACCTCGCGGGACAAGGACTTCACCCGCGACCCGGGCGGCGGCGTGGTCTTCAGCCTAGCCGCCCACAACGAGCCCATCATCTTCGTCTGCAAGAAGAACAAGGCGCCGCTCTCCAAGCTGCGCGACTGGCTGATCGAACAGGGCCACGGGCAGATCATCACCTCGCCCCTGCTGCTGATCGACGACGAGGCCGACAACGCCTCGATCAACACCTCCAAGGACCCCAAGGCGACCACGGCAATTAACGCGGTGATCCGCGAGATCATGGCTCTGTTCGAGCGGCGGTCCTACGTCGGCTACACGGCCACGCCCTTCGCCAACATCTTCATCGACCCCGACAGCAACGACGAGATGCTGAAGGACGACCTGTTCCCGAAGCACTTCATCAAGACGCTCGATCCGCCGAACACCTACGTCGGCGCCTCCCGCGTGTTCGCCGACGACGGCGACCTGCGCGAGCCGATGGTCGAGGTGGTGCGGGACTACGTTCCGCACCTGCCGCTGAACCACAAGGCGGACCATCCCGTGACCCTGCCGCCGTCCCTGCTGACGGCGGTGCGGGTGTTCGTGCTGACCCGGGCCATCCGCATCCTGCGCGGCCAGGGCCGCCAGCACTGCACGATGATGATCAATGTGAGCCGCTTCAACGCCATCCAGGAGAAGGTTCACGGCGAGGTCTACATCTACCTCCAGACCCTCCAGAACGCCGCCATCAACGCCATGGGGCCGGACCCGCTCAGCGATCCGGTGATCGCCGAGTTCAAGGAAGACTTCGACCGCGAGTTCGGCGACGGCGACGAGACCTTCGACGCCGTGCGCACCGTCCTGGCGGAGGCGGCGCGGGTCCAGCCACTGACCGTCAACATGAAGGGCGGCGCGCTCGACTACCGCGCCCACCGCGAGAACGGCCTGCACATCATCGCCATCGGCGGCCTCGCGCTCTCGCGCGGCCTGACGCTCGAAGGCCTGACGGTGTCCTACATCCTGCGCAACACCGCCGCCTCGGACACCCTGATGCAGATGGCGCGCTGGTTCGGCTACCGGCCGGGCTATGAGGACGTCTGCCGGGTGTACCTGCCGCAGCTCGCCCTGAGCCACTACCGCGAGATCAACGGCGCTATCGAGGAGCTGCGCGACGAAGTCCGCCGGATGCACGATCTGGGCATGACGCCCGAGCACTTCGGCCTGAAGGTCCGCGAAAGCCCGACCGCGATCCGCATCACCGCCGCCAACAAGATGCGCACCGCGACCCAGATGAAGATCGCGCAGGATTATTCCGTGCGGCATCTGGAAGGCTACATCCTGCCGAACAATCAGAAGATCAACGAAGACAACCTCAAGGCCGTCCGCGCGTTCGTCGCCGACCTGGGCGCGCCCTCGGCGGACAGGTCGACGACCCAGGCCGAGGTCTGGGAAGAGACGTCCGGCCGGGCGGTGATGACCCTGCTCAAGGCCTTCAAGTTCTCGCCGGCCCATGGCGACCTCGGGCCGATCAGCGCCGACGTCAGCCTGTTCCAGGACTACTTCGCCGACCGCGTGCGCGACGAGATGTCCGAATGGGACGTGGCCATTCCCCATCCCGCCAGTGGCGACAGCAAGGCAGTGCTGCGGGACGATCTGTCCTTCCCCTTGCGGACCCGGGCGTCCGGCGATGTGGTGGACGGCGGCTTCCGCGTGACCGGGGGGCGGAACCGTGTCGCCGACCCCAACGACGCGCAGATCGGTCTGACGAAGGACCAGATCGACGCCGGGGACGGCGAGAAGGCCAGCGGCCGGCTTCGCGGCGACAAGGCCTATTGCGCCCAGCGCGTCCGCCCGATGCTGCTGATCCATGTGTTCACCACCGGCGCAGGCTTGCCGGACCTGAAGCTGGAAGGACCGGTGGTCACTCTGAGCTTCTGTCTGCCGCGCACCGAGAAGGCCACCAGCGAGCGCAGCTACCAGGTCAACGCCGTCTATCGGAAGCAGGTCGAGGAGGCGTTCGCCCGCGAAGACGACGACGACGACGACGCCGTCCAGGCCGGGGAAATCTGATGGACGAGAGCGACTGGCGCGATATCGCCCCCGCAGCCGATCCGCACGCCGACAACGTCCGGCGCGCCTCGTCCACGCACCCGCTCGACTTCTTCCGGGGCCGCAACCACGCCGGCCAGTACATCTTCGCCCTGACTGCGGACGGAGGCTGTCGCGAGCTGCCGAAGCCGCCGAAGCTCAACGGCATCGACGTCTCGGTGGAACGGCGGCCCGGGGATGGCGCCCGGCTGGTGCTGACCCTGGAGGACCGCGACCAGTTCGACATCTTCCGGGCGCTCTGCGGCCACCTGCTCGACGCCACCGCCGACCACCCGCGCGGCGCCAATGGCCCCGGCCTGCGACTGGTCCTGCGGCGGCTGGCCGACTGGCACAACATGCTGCGCCGGCGCCGTGAAGGCCTGCTCACCACCGAAGAGATCATCGGCCTCGTCGGCGAGCTGCTGTTCCTGCGCGATCAGGTCATGCCGCGCGCCGGTGTGGCCGGCGGCGTCGGCGCCTGGCGCGGCGCTCACCGCGAAGAACAGGACTTCGCCATCGGAGCTTGGCAGGTCGAGGTGAAGACCCAGCTCTCAACGTCGGACCAGCGTCTGCTGATCTCCTCGGAAGCGCAGCTCGACACTGCGGGGAGCCGTCTGCTGCTGTGCCACCAGGCCGTGGCCCGGGCGCCGGCCGGCGGCGGCGCGGTCTCGCTCAACGCCCTGATCGACGACGTCACCCGCCAGGTCACGGCGGCCGGGCCGGTCGTCCTCGAACAGTTCGAGGAGGCCCTGGAGGCCTGCCGCTACGCCCGGCGCGATGAGTATGACGAACCCGAGTGGCTGCTGACCGACCGGCGGCTGTTCGAGGTGCGCGACGACTTCCCGCGGCTGACGCCGGCCATGCTGCCGGCCGGCGTACATGCGGTTTCCTACGCGATCCTGCTGAGCGCCTGTCAGAGCTTCGCCGTCGATCTCGACGCCATTCTGGCGGAGGTCTTCGCTTGAGCGCCCTCGATCTGGACGAGGCGCACGAACGCTTCCTGGAAGATCTGCTCTTCGAGGCGGAGGCGTCCGCCGAACCGCAGGCCGCGGCCTTCTTCCGGCTCTACGGCAAGCTCGCCGCCGAGAACGGCGACTGCATCGACCTGACCTACACCCCGGCGCGCAACGAAGGGCGCGGGGCCTATCAGGTCGATGGCTTCGCCCTGGATCGCGACCGCGGCGACCTCTACCTGGCCATCTCCGACTTCCGCGCCGGGCGGGACCTCGAGACCTTGAACGCGGCGCAGATCGACACCCTGTTCGAGCGTGTCCGCCGCTTCTGCGAGCTGGCGGTGCAGCCCGCCTTCATCAACGCCGTGGACGAGACCAGCCCGGCGTTTCAGGCGGCCTGGCCGATCTACGACGGCCGCAGCCAGATCAAGCGCATCCGTGTGGTCGCCTTCTCCAGCGCCCGCCTCTCCACCCGCCGCAAGCCGGAGATGACCGGCGAAGTTTTGGGCGTTCCCTTCGTGTGCAGCGTGCTCGACTTCGCCCGCTACGCCAGCATCCTGAGCGCCAAGGGCGGCGTCGAGCCCATCGAGATCGACGTCACCGCCGTCAACGGCTCGCCGCTGCCGTGCCTGCCCGCGCACAGCATCGACGGCGAACACACCTCCTATCTCGTCGCCGTTCCGGGGACCTTCCTCGCTGAAATCTACGGGCTCTACGGGGCCAAGCTGCTGGAGCAGAACGTCCGCACCTTCCTCCAGGCCCGGACCAAGGTGAACGCCGGCATCATCAAGACGCTCGAAGCGGTGCCGGAGATGTTCTTCGCCTACAACAATGGCCTGACCGCGACGGCCGCCGGCATCACCACGGCGCAACTGCCGGGCGGCGGCCTCGGCATCGCCTCCATCGACAACCTCCAGATCGTCAACGGCGGCCAGACCACGGCGTCGATCCTCTACGCCAGCGACAGTGCGCGGAAGGACCGCAAGGCCGACCTCAGTCGGGTCTTCGTCCAGATGAAGCTGTCGGTGGTGAACCCCGACCGTCTCGAAGAGGTGGTGCCGCTCATCTCGCGGTACGCCAACACCCAGAACAAGATCAGCGAGGCGGATTTCTTCTCCAGCCACCCGATCCACCTAGTGCTGGAGCGCATCTCGCGCGACCTGTCCGCCCCGCCAAAGCCCGGGGCGCTGTCCGGCTCGAAGTGGTTCTACGAGCGCGCTCGCGGCCAGTACCGCGACAAGCTCGCCTACGGGACCCAGGCCGAGCGTCGGAAGTTCGAGCTGGAGTTTCCGCGCGAGCAGTTCATCGACAAGACCGACCTCGCCAAGTTCGAGGTCACCTTCGAGTGCCGGCCGCACATCGTCAGCCGCGGCGCCCAGAAGTGCTTCCTAGAGTTCGCCGAAAAGACCGGCAAGGCCTGGGAGGCTTCCGACGCCCCGTTCAACGAGCACTGGTTCAGGGCGGTCGTCGCCGAGGCGATCATCTTCCGCGGCCTGGACCGGATCGTCGGCCGCTCCGACTGGTATCAGGACGACCGCGGCTACAAGGCTCAGATCGTCACCTACACCATCGCCTGGCTCGTCCATCAGCTTCAGCAGCGCGGCCAGGAGATCGCCCTGAGCGTCGTCTGGCAGAGGCAGGAGCTGCCCGCCGAGATCGCCGACGCCCTGGCGCAGATCGCGCCGCAGGTGGCCGAGACCATCAAGGACGCGCCGCCTGCCATGAAGAACGTCGGCGAATACTGCAAGCAGCAAGCCTGCTGGGCGACCGTCGCGGCCTCGAAGTACGCCTTCGACGACCGGCTGGACAGCCTGCTCATCGACCACGACGAAGCCAACCAAACGCGCAAGGCGGCGATAGCCGCCCAAAAAGTCGATAAGGACATCGACTTCGATCACGTGCTGGTGGCCATGCTGGCCGACACCCAACCGTATCTTGCCTTTGCGCGCAGTCGCCGGCTTCTCACCCCCAAATCAGACGCCGCGCTCAAGCGGCTGACCCGTGGCGACATCCGGCTGCCAGCTTCCGAGCGCAATGCGCTCAAGTACATGTTTGAAAAAATGGTGCAGGCCGGCTTCGAACTGCCTCAGCTCGCTCCCGGCAAGCCGCCTGACTGATGGTTGACGAGCGGCGGAGAGCTAAAAGAAAGTACGCGGCTCCGCAGGAAAGTCCTCATCCAGCCAAGCTGCTACAAGGCTGGCACTGCCGCGTCCGGTGGCCCGAAGAAGCTCGACGATATCAGCGGCGGAGATCACGACGATCGGGTGCCCGTCTTCCTTGATCTCCTTATAGGCCTGCCGATCAACGCAGGTTGTTGTCACCAGCACTCCGAACTGGCGGTGACGCAAGCGCGAAATCAGCCGTGACATCTCCTTGACGCCCACGGCACCAGTCGTGTGGCACTTGGCTTCCAGAGCGAAGTCCACAAGGATGGCGCTGGGGCCTATGCCGACGCGCATCTGACCAATCGCGTCCCGACCGCCATCCCTTGACGGACGGGTTACATCCAGTGTCGCGACTTCCGGAATCATCAGCTTGGCGATGGCCGCTGCACAGTGTTCGAAGGCGTGCGCTCTTCCTTTGAAGTGAGCCTGAAGGACGCGGACCATTTCCTGGCCTTCTCGATCCTGCGGCAGCTGTTGGCGTCGGTCTCGCCATTCAAGGGAGCGTGTCGCGATGAGAGGTTTTCTCGTGCCTGCGCGCATCCATCGTCGCCAAGCATCTGGAGCCAGCGCATCGTCGCGTTGACCCGCGATAATGCTGTCGATCCAGGCCCGACTGATCACCGGTGCGTCAAGCACGGTGAAGCGGGCGCGGTAGTTCTGAAATCGATTCCCGCCGGAGATTCTCCAGATCGCAACCAGTTCCTCGGAGGCATCTAGGTCGGAGGCGCCTGGCACTGCCAAGCCGAGAAACCGGACATCCCGCTGCACGCCGATCGATGCGAAAAGGAATATCGGCGGCACCTCCGATCGGCCGGCCGACCCCGCCCGTGCAGCACCAAAAATCTTCCGCAGCATGAAATTTCCATGCCGACCAGTCTCGTGAAGCTCTCGGCCCGGCTTCTTGTTGTCACCATAGTAGGTGAAAACGCCTGTCTCAGGATCGAGTGCGTCGGGCCAATCAGGATCATTCATGCTTGAGGTCAGGACAAGCATGTCCAGACGCTCATGGACCTTTCCCCGCTTGCGGAATCCACCTTGGCTGTCGACACGAAGGAGGCGGGGCAGAGGATCGTCGCCGGCATGGCCAGCTCTAAGGCCCTCATAGTGAGCGTCCACAAGCAAGTCAGCGGTGCCGAGCTCATCATAGGCAATTGTCTTCATTCAAACCTCTTGACCCAACGATCGTCAGTCGCAGCTTCCGATGTGCTTCCCATTGGGACCCGGCAACCTGCGATTACCCACAAAAGCAAGCGTCGCGCAGGAAATCTTGCCCAAACTGATACCTGAGACCCGCATTTCCAATGCGGCTGCGCCCGATTTCAGGGCGGGCGCCTTGTCAGCCCATCGCGTGTGATCCTGCCGACAGCCAGCCGAACTCGATGGCGAGCATCCATCCCGCCATCCCGACCATCATCAGGTTTTCGGTCAGGGAGACGAAGCCTAGAGGTACGTTCGACGAACCACCGACACAGGCGCAATTCAGCTCGCGCCGGTCGATATAGACGGCCTTGAAGACCGAGACAGCGCCGATCGTGCCGATGAAAAGAGCAAGCGGCGCCGAGAACCAAGTCAGGGCTCCCGCCAGCATCAGCACGCCGGCCGTCAGCTCGGCAAAGGGGTAGATGTAGCCGTAGGGGACCCACCGCTGGGCCAGTAGGTCGTAGTTCAGGAACATCGTCGAGAACTTCTCGACATCCTGGAGCTTGAGCATGGCAAGGAGACACATGGCCACCGAAATGAAGGTCGGGAGCACCGCCCAGGAGGCCAGCGATCCTTCCGACAGCCAGGCGATAGCCAAGGCGATCAGGGCGGCGACGCCGAACACCGCCAAGACCGGGACGTAGCTGGTCGCGCCCGCCTCTGGCACGCGATGCCCGAAGTGCCGCCGCAGATCGTCGTAGCCGCCGATCCGCCGGCCCTCGATGAAGGCCTGGGGCGTAGTCTGGACGCCGTGCTCGGCCTTGAAGGCGTCCGTTTCGGCGCGGGTCTTTAGATGATGATCCTCGACCCAGTAGCCGTGACGCTTGAGCAGCCACACGGCCTTTCGGCCATAGGGGCAGACGTGGTCGGGCATGACCATGCGATAGAGGACGGCGGTCTTCTGGGGGGCGGACATTGGCGTCTCCTGCTTGCCGATAACGATCCGCCACCCATGTAGGGACCGGACCATGGTACGGAGTCAAGAGATGGGCGGCATGACCATCGGATCGCTGGCGATGACCGCTGGCGTTGGGGTGGAAACGGTTCGCTACTATCAACGGCGCGGGCTGCTCGGGACACCGGAGCGCGGCGGCTCTGGGCTGGACGGCGGCGTCCGCCGATACGACGAGGCCCATCTGCGGAGGCTTCGCTTCATCCGCCAGGCGCAGGCGGCGGGTTTTACCCTGGAGCAGATCGGCGAGCTGCTTTCGCTGGACGCCGGCCAGGACCGAGCCCGAGCGCGCCAACTGGCGCGGTCCCGGATCACGGCGCTGGACGCCAAGATCGCCGAGCTGGAGGAAGCGCGAAGCGCCTTGATCCGACTGGCACGCGAATGCGCGCGCGAGGACGCCGGTCCCTGTCCGATCATCGACGCCTTTGGCGGACAGCCGACGCAGTCGAGGGGATCGGCGCCGAGATCAGCTCGCTGAGGCCGGCGCGCTGGCGGGGCTCGCGGGACTTGCGGGAGCGGGCGGCTCATCCCGACCCATACGCGCCGCGCCCTCAACCCCCTCGCCCATCCCAATTCATCTGGCTCCCGGCGGTCGCTGCTCCTCAACACCAACGAAGCTAGGACTGGCAGCAAAATCAGGGTCAGGAGGGTCGCGGTCGTCAGGCCGCCTATGACCACGGTGGCCAGCGGCTTATGGACCTCGGAGCCGGGGCCCTAGGCGAAGGCCATGGGCACGAAGCCGAGGACAGCGACGGGAGCGGTGGTCAAGGACGGCCATCGAAGGCCGCAACGACACTGCTTCGCCGTTTGGGCACCAATGAGGTCGGCCGGTCGAGCCCTACCCACTTTTCAGGGAAAGATCAGCGCCTCGGCAAGCGCACGCCTTCAGCCTCTTTCCTTTTATAGACGGTATTTTCAACGGGCAGATTGGCCAGATATCCTGAGTGGCGGGGCTTGAGAGCAGTGTCTCAGCCAAAGGATTTCCCATTCAATCGGGTCGGCTTCAGGCTCAAAGTGGAGGCCTACCACTGTGTCGGAGGGCTCCGCATCAGTAGCAAATCTGCTTGTCGCCCTGAGCGCCCGGTCTGTCGCAAGCGCCGCCTCCGCAAGCTGTCGGTCCTCTGCGTTGGCGCCGATCAAGGCCCTAGCGTAGGCCAGCTCTGCGTCCGTGAACACGCGAACGAAGCGCTGCGGGCCCGCATAGCCGCCAAAGGCATTTCTGCCATTCACCCGCCCACAGATGGCCGCCTGGGGCCCATCCGTTCCTACCAGACTGTCGAACGTGGCGCTGGCGGGATCGCGCATCTGCAGTCGAACCTCTTCGAGAACCATGGGCGCCAGGGTGTCCATCCCGCTCTGAGGCCCCTCCGGGCCGCATCCAGACGCGAATAAGACCAGAATGGTCCCAAAAATGCGCCGCATCCTTCCCTCCGATCCTGGTGATCGGGGAGTTGGAAAGCCTCACGAGGAGAGCCGCGCCGGTCTTTAGGCTTTCGCCCTGGACATACACCGACGCCTCCCCGACCGCATGGGTTCGGAGAGTGCTTGCTGACGGCCGCACCGAGCCGCCTCGTGAGGGGTTTCCACGCCCCAGGACCCGTAATCGGATCCCATGGCGACTCTAGGCGGGCGCCGCCCATGTCTCAAGGAGGAACAAGCATCGCATTCAGGCCGTCTGACGCTGAAGATGCGGAGGAGGCCTACTGAGTCTTATTCGGAGAGCCTCTACCAAGCGGCTCCGCTTGGCTGCCATCAACATCCAGCTTTCTTGAGAGCGGTTGTTTCCGGGGGAGAGGTGAAATCCTAGGGCCCTCGCAAAAGCGAAAGCCCTAGGGATGGCCTACCACCAGGTCGGACCAGCTTCCTCGAGCCGTCGGCGCAACCAGGGGGTACCCGAGCAGCGGTGCGCTCTCGGGTCTGGTAGTCATTGGCGGTGCACCCCGCCGTGGCCGCGCTTCTACCTTAGGCCGCGCTTGCGTATGGCCACTTCCCACAGTCCGCATAGTTTCCCTGCTGGGACCCTGCCGTTAATTCTTCCGACAATCCCAGAGGGCCGATTGCTCGGGCTCGGCAGCCCAGTCTTCCTCGCCTAGACGAAGTCGACTCCGTTGTCTGAGGCGTCAGCTAGCGCCGTCGAAGTGAAGGTTCGTCGGCTAACGAACCCTTCGAGCTCCGATTTCCGGTACTTCACTGACCGGCCCAAGCGAACGAACGCTGGACCGCGGCCGGCAAGCCGCCATTTCCGAAGCGTGCCGGACGCCAGGCCCAAAAGCCGAGAGGCTTGGTCGGTGTCGAGCAATACGTCTTCCATGAGTGCCTTCCGTCGCTCAGAGAGCACGGCGGATTTCCCCCAGGTGCCGGACAGCCGCCAGATCGTTAGCTAGCAAGTCACCACCTAATCTACCTCGCGGCGTGGCAAATCCCCTGCCTTCTCCCAGCGAGAGACCTTCTGTGCGAGCGTTTCCTCTGCCTTCAAAATACCCCGCTCCTTAAGCGCCGCCCTGAGCTCGACTACCAAAGCTTCCCGCTTGATGCTTCGGTCCTGTCGAAGCGTCTGGGCGATCTCCAGAGCTTGCGCCTCCCACTGGGTCCGAAGTTCAGCAGTCTTCCTGGCTCCAGCGGCGGATCGCTCCGAACGTCGAAGGGCATCCTCCGCGGCACGCATCAGCGGTCTGCGAAGAGTGGGCTGAATGACCACCCACTCATCCAGATGGGTCGCGGCAACGCCCGCGAAGTAGGCGTTGACGATGACCCACCACATGTCACTGCCTTCCGGGGCATCCAAGCTGGCGAGCCTGTCGGCTAGATCGCGGACTTCATTTCTCCAATATGCTTCCGACCCCGACTCCGGATTGAGATCGGCGGGCTCCTCGGTCCCGTGTTCAGCAATACGCCTGAGATGGGCGAGAATCTCAGGCGGTCCAACGCGGCCGTTCAGCAAGCCCTTCAACTCCTCTACGACTTCGCGGCTCCAACCTCTGGCGTCCGGCGGTGCGATAGAATGTTCGACGTAATCACGCGCTCCAGATCGAAGCTGCCTTGGCGGATTGCTCATGATCTAGATGCGAGGCGCGCGCTCTGACCCCCTCCTCCTTCAAGAGCATCTGCGATCGTTCCTCCGATGCGTTCCGCAGCTGCCTTTAGTGGGTCGTCCGCCAAGTGCGCATAACGCGCGGTGGTCGCTGCTTGACGATGCCCGAGGAGCGCGCCGATGACGGGCAAACCGAGGCCGCCGGACGCCCCAAACGACGCAAAGGTGTGCCGGAGGTCGTGGAGCCGCACGTCGTTCAGGCCGGCCGCTTCTCGCGCCTCGTGCCAGACCCGCCCAAGTCCTTGGAAGTGCGAACCACCGCTGGCAGCGGGAAACACATAGTCGCTCCCTTCGACCTTCGTCTGCGTTTGGAGCATCAAGATGGCTGGAGCCGATAGCGGCAGCACCTTGGCACCGGTCTTAGATGTTTCCAGCCGGAGGAGTCCGCGCTCGAAATCGATCTCCCGCCAGCGAAGTCCCGTGATTTCGCTTCGCCGCGCCCCGGTTAGCGCCAGGAGGCGTATGATCGTCAGAGGGTAGGGATGGCGCCCCTTGGCCTCCAGCGTCGCCAGGGCCTCGCCCAGGCGCGCCAGTTCTTGGGGCGACAGGAAGCGGTTCATCGACCGGCCGGGCGTCAGTCGGACGCCTCTGGCGGGATTGTCGGCCATCAGGCCCCGGTCTACGGCAAAGGCGAAGATCGAGGCGAGCATCCGCACCGTCCGCGTCGCCGTGCCCTGCCCCCCGCGAACGCGCGCGCGGCCACGCAGCTTGGTCTTCCTTTCTCCGGCCGTGGCGCCCCTGGCCACTTGATCGCGGAATCGCTCGACATCGGCTCGCGCCAAGTCGTTCAGCCTGCGATTACCCAGGAGCGGCAGGACGTGCGCGTTGATGCGACCACGCTCGCCCGCCACGCTTTGGGCGGTCCTGGGCGCGCCTGAGCGCCGATTGATGTGGGCGGCTTCCGCTAGCCACAGCTCAGTGAGCTCCGCCACCGTCTTGGCGTTCCGAGCCTCATCGCGCGCGTCGGCCAAGTCCTCCCCCAGGCGAGCCCTCGACAGGACTTCCCTCGCCTTGAGGCGAGCTTCCTCCGCCGTCAGCAGCGGATAAGTGCCGATGGTGAAGCGGCGCTGCTTGGAGCGAGCGCCGCCACCGACTCGGTATTGGGCCAGGAAGGTCCTGCGGCCGGACGGCCAGACCCGCAGTCCGAAGCCTGGCAACTCGTCGTCCCAAAGGAACCTATCCCGGTCCGTCGGCACCACCGCATCGACCGTTCGCTTGGTGATCTTCAAGGCTGTCTCCTACGCGCAGGAAGCATGTAGGAAGCAGACTAGCGGGAACAACGGGGAATGTGAGTGGCTCTCCGTATCCCCGTATCATTTTGTTTTGGCGCAAATCTGCGCTTTTCGCCCCGCTCGGGGAATCGCCGGATCGCCAGGCGACTTGCCTTCGTAATGCGTAGGTCAGGTGTTCGAGTCACCTAGGCGGCACCATTTTCCTTCAAGATCGGAATATCGGCTCAAGTCGCCGGGGTCGTGGGTTCGGCGGGCGCGTCGTGGCCCTCATGGCCCTGGTGACCGGACTGGTCTTCGTTGTGCTGCATACGCTCACAGCAGCAGGCCATGGCCTCGTCGTCAGCGGCCGCGGCTTCGGTCTGGGCCCTGTCTTCGCAACAGGCGCAGCGGTCCTGGGCGGCCAGGGCGGCCCCAGCGGTGAGGACCAGGAAGGCCCCCGATAGCAGCAGGGTTCTCATATGAGCGTTTCCTCTAGTGGACCATGAAGCCGACGGTTCCCGTCATCTGGTGGCCGTCCTCGCCCTGGGCGGTCCAGGTCAGGGTGTAGGTCGCCGGCGCCAGGGTCGGCAGGGTGGCGGTGGCGGTGGTTCCCGCCGGGGCCTCGGGCGCCGCAACGGTCACGGCGGCCTGACCCTGCGCCTGAATGCTGATGCCGGTCAGGCGCATGGCGTGCGGGAAGGTGATCGAGAAGGTGTCAGGCGGGCCCATCAGCATGGCCCCATCCGCCGGAACGGTCGTCGCCCCGTGTCCGGCATGGCCCTGATGCATCGAATGGTCCTGGGCCCCCGCTTGCGCGCCATGTTCCATGCCGGCGTGGCCGGCGTGATCCCCCTGGCTCGGCTGGTGTCCGGCATGGGCGCCGTGCGGATCCTGGGCCAAGGCGGCGGCGGGCGCAGCCAGGGCCGCGACGGCCGCAATGGTGATCAGGCGAAACATGGTGAGCTCCTTAGTACCAGGCCCTGAGGCCAATCAAAAAACGGGTTTCTTCGACCGGATGGCCGGCGGCGCGGGCCAGGTCGGCGGCGTCGCCCAAGGCGCTGTGCCATTCGATCCCGACATAGGGAGCGAACTCACGCCGGATCTCGTAACGCAGGCGCAGGCCCGCCTCGGCTCCGGTAAAGCCTTGCGACAGACCGCGCGTGGGCTCGTCGGCGGCGGACAGGTCCAGCTCGACGCGCGGCTGCAGGATCAGCCGCTGGGTCAGGCGCAGATCGTACTCCGCCTCGGCGCGGGCGGTCAGGTCGCCATCGCTCGACAGAAACAGGGCCGCATCCACCTCCCACCAGCCCGGCGCGACGCCCTGGACGCCGGCGACCAGATGAGACGTGTCGTCATCACCCTCAACGAAGTCGTGGCGCACGCCGACCTGAACGTCCCAGAAGGGGCGGATAGCACGGCTATAGAGGGCCTGGACCTCGATATCGTCGACGCCCTCGCCCCAGACGCCCTCGCCCTCGGTCTTCCAGGCAAGGCGGTTGATGTCGCCGCCGATCCAACCCTGGGCGTCCCAGACCAGGGACGCATCGTCGTCGCCGAAGCCGGCTTCGAGCCGCTCAAGGATGAAGGCGGTGGTCCGCATTGCGCCGGTTTCCGCCAGCACCTGGGCGCGGGCTGCGGCCATGGCCTCGCTCCCGAAGATTGCGTCCGCCGCATGGGCCGGACCCGAGAAGGCGGCGGCAGGCGGCGGAGTCTGGCCGCCACGGCCCGGATCATCGGCGCTGGTCGAAACCTCGGGCGGGACCGAACCGGACATGCCGTGCCCCACGTGCGGATCGGCCGGCTGCATCGCGCCCATGTCATGCCCCGCGTGGGGATCTGCAGGCTGGGCCTGTCCCATGTGATGGTCGGCGTGTGGATTGGCCGGCTGGACTACACCCATATCGTGGCCAGCGTGTGGGTTCGCAGGCTGCGTGGTCGTATCCCCGGCGTGGCCTGGGTTATCCGTGCGCCCGTCCTGTGCGAAGGCCGGAGCCGCTGTCAGAACCAGCGGCGCAAAGATCAGAGCCAGCCGCCTCATGCCGGATCTCCGTCGAGCGGTCGCACCGTAACAATATTGAACATCCCGGAATGCATATGCATCAAGAGGTGGCAATGGAACGCCCAGTCGCCAGGCTCGGACGCGGTTAGATCGAAGCTCAGCTGCGAGCCGGGCGCGACGTTGACTGTGTGCTTCCAAGGCTGGCGATCAGCGGGTGCGCCGGTCACCAGTTCGAAGAAATGCCCATGCAGGTGGATCGGGTGAGACATCATGGTGTCGTTCACCAGCGTCACCCTGACCCGCTCGTCGCGCGCGAAGCGGATCGGCTCGACCAGTTCGGAGAAGCGGCGACCGTCGAAGCCCCACATGAACCGCTCCATGTTGCCGGTCAGGTGGATTTCCAGGCTGCGTGTCGGGGGCGTCGCCGCCGGATTGGGCTGGAGTGCGACCAGGTCCGTATAGACCAGCACACGGTGCGGCGCATCCGTCAGGCCGATAGGACGCTCGCCCAGGCGGTTGGCCGGCGCCGGCGCAATCATGTCGACGCCGACCCCAACCTGCATATTGGCCGGAGCATTTTCGGGATCCCGCATAGCCATGTCCCCATGATCCATCGGCGCACCCGCGCCCATGTCATGGCCCATGGCGGCGTGGTCCATTCCACCCGCACTCCCCATGCCCATGTCAGCCATGGTCAGGTTCGGAACTTCACGCAGCGGCGGCGCAGCGACCAACATTCCGGCGCGCGGGGCCAGCATCCCAACCGCCATGCCTGAACGGTCGATCGCCTCGGCGACGATAGCGTAGGCGGCGTCGGCCTGGGGCTCGACGATGACGTCATAGGTCTCGGCCACGGAGATCTGGAGTTCGTCGGTCTCGACCGGCTGCACATTGATGCCGTCGGCGCCGACGACCGTCATGGCCAGGCCCGGAATGCGGAAATTGAAGATCGACATGGCTGCAGCATTGATGATGCGCAGGCGAACCCGCTCGCCAGGGCGGAACAGGCCTGTCCAGCCTTCTGCCGGACCATGGCCGTTGATCAAATAGGTATAGACCGAGCCGTTGACGTCCAGGATGTCGCGCGGGTCCATCCGCATCCCTGCCCACATCTGGCGTTCTTCCAGACTCATCCGGTCCTCGCCGGATATCAGGCCTTCGACCGTCGTGCGCTGGCGGTTAAAATAGCCGGGGCTCTTCTTCAGCCGCTCCAGCAGCTCGTGCGGGTGGATGAAGCTCCAGTCCGACAGCATCAGGACATGCTCACGGTCATAGGCGACCGGATCGGCTTCCGCTGGATCGATGATGATCGGCCCGAAGTGGCCCATCGCCTCCTGCAGACCTGAATGGCTGTGGTACCAATAGGCGCCGGACTGCCGCACCGGGAACTCATAGACGAAGGTCTCGCGCGGCCGGATCCCCGGAAAGCTGATGCCCGGCACCCCGTCCATCTGGAACGGCAGCAGAAGGCCGTGCCAGTGGATCGAGGTGTCCTCGTCCAGGGTGTTGGTCACCGACAGCCGCGCCGTCTGACCTTCGCGCAGTCGGATCAGGGGAGCCGGCATTGTCCCGTTGACGGTGACGGCATGGCCGGTCTGGCCCGCCAGGGTAAAGGGCGAATGGCCGACGCTCAGCCGGATGTCGTTGCCGCTCAGTGGGGTCGGATCTGCGGCGACACCGGATGTGCCCGATCGGGCCCAAGCAGGCATCAGGCCCTGGGCAGCGAGAAAGCCGCCGCCCAAAAAAGCTTGTTTCAATAGGGCGCGGCGGTTGGGTCGCACGGCGGTCGGCTCTCTCTGTTGCAGCGGTTCAGCGTCTGTCAATCTACAATACGCGGACGCGCCGTTGTGCCCTCAGCCCTCAGCGCGCGTCGAGCGCCTCACGCAGCCGGGTCCGCGCACGGGCGATACGTAACTCGACGGCCTTGGGGGTCAGGCCTAGCATCAGGCCGATCTCGGCCTGGGAGCGGTTCTCCAGCACCGCCAGCAATAACGGCGCCTTCAGGCCGTGGGGCAAGACCTCCAGCATCGCAGACACCGAAGCCAACCGGCGCCGATCGCCGATGACTGTCTCCAGGTCCGGGGCTGGATCGCCGACTCGCTCAGCCTCCGGTGCATCCAGGCCGATGACGCCGCGCACCAGGCGGCGAACACGCCGCCGCCGGCCCCAGTCGCGGCATTTGTTCAGAGCGATGCGTCGGAGCCAGACATCGAACGGGCGGTTCGGATCATAGCGGCGGATCGCCAGCCACGCCGAGGCGTAGGTTTCCTGGACCAGATCCAGCGCCTCATCGGCATCGCCGACATAGCGGCGCACGAACCGCAGCAGATGGCCCTGGCCGGCAGCCATCAGCGCGCTGAACGCGGCCCGCTCGCCGTCTGCGGCTCGCTTCTGGAGGTCCAGACCCGCCACAGCTCAGTCTGAGCCGGCCTGCAGGCTCTCAACCACCGCCGCATCGAAGGCCCGCGCCTGTTCCGGCGTCAGTTCGGCGCGCATTTCAAAGATGTGGCCCAACGTGGCCTTCTGCAGATCGCCCATTGCGTCATGGAAATGATCGACCGCCGCCTGGACCTCGGGCGTGTCGCCCTGGTTGGCCGAGATCGCCGCGACCATCTCGCGGTTGGCGGCGCGAAGCTCGCCCTCGAGGCGGCGGCGGTCCTGGACGAAGGCGGCCTCCAGCGTCTCGATCCGGCTTTCCTGCTGCGGGGTCAGGTCGATCTGCTCGTGGATCACCGCGTGCAGGCTGGACGGCGTGCGGTCGCGGTGGACCCAGCTAGCGCTGGCCCAGGTCGCCAGGGCGCTGGCCAGAGCGGCGACGACGGCGGTGATCAAGAGAGATCGCAAGGAGGGGCTCATCCGAGATCGCTCCCAAGGCTGAACGGCGCCAGGCCGGCCTCAACAGTCAGCACCCTCAGTTCTGACGGCGCGGGCTGTGCGGCGCCGGCGACCACGCCGCCGCCCGCCGCCCCGATCAGGATGGCGATCGCCAGAGCGCCCGCCTGCGTTCGCCCCTCGATCACCCTTCGATGTCGCGCCTCAACGCGACGCCAGACCGCAGGCTCCAGGCCGCTCAGAGTCGCCGCATCGGGCGCCGGCGCGGTCGTGCGGATCAGATCGTCGATATCATCGTGCATGGGTCATCCTCTGCCCGGCCCTACGCATTTGGATCGATGGTCCCTCGTCCTGGAGATCAGGTCCAGCGCCGACCGGGTTAGAAGGCCGCCGGCGGCGCCAGAGTTCCAATCACCGCCACCAGAGCCAGAACGGCCGCGCCCAGAGCCGCCTCCAGGCCCAGGCTTAGCCGCAGGCGCCGCAAAGCTCCGTCCGGGACCGCGAGCGCGACGGGCGTTAGATGGAATCGGTTGACCGCGGCCAGCCCCAGCATGGCGGCGAACAGCCCCAGCTTGATGGCCAGCAACTGGCCATAGAGGGTCGTCAGCACAGTCGCCGCAGCGCCCGGTCCGATCAGAACATAGGCGTTGAACAGGCCAGTCACGGCCAGGACGGCCACCGCCAGAGTCCCAGCCGAGGCAAACCCAGCCAAAGCCTCGGCCAACTGGCGCGGTGGCACGCGCGATGATCGCTGAGCCGCCGCAACGAAAGCGCCTAGCCCCCCCAGCCACAGACCCGCCGCAGCGACATGGAGCGCATCCGCCGCCAGATGCCAGACGCCCAGCGGCGCCGGGGTGGCGCCGGCATGGCCGCTCCAGGCGAAGCTGGCGCAGACGCCCAGGCCGAGCGCGGCCAAGCCGGTCTGACGTCTCACCCCGCCGAGCGGTGAGGCCGCGACCGCGACGGCCAGCAATCCAAGGACGGCGCGCGCAAGATGCGCCAGCCCCAGGGGCGTGCCGAAAGCGACATAGCCGAAGGCCGCCGGATCCAGCGCCGCCGCGACCGACCCCGCCATGACCGCCACCTGCGCCAACAGGCCCGCCGCCGCCGCCGCCGCCACGACGCCGCCGGCGATCAACGACAGGCCCCGCGCCTGGGAGGTCGTTCCAACCGCCGGCCCGTAGAGGCGCTGCAGCGCCATGCCCAGCAGGAGCGACGCCCCCGCGAACTGCAGCCAGCGCAGGGCGACGACCGACAGCTCCAGCACCGCTAGCGGACCGTGAACCGGTAGGAGCCGGTCATCCGGTGTCCGTCGTTCGAGGCGATGGCCCAGTTGACCGAATAGACACCCGCCGCGAGCCGGCGAGACGGCGTTCCGATCAACGTCAGGCCATCTTCGGAAACGATGATGCGCACCGGCTGGGCGGCCCCGGCGGCGTTGATCACCTCAAAGCTGGAAAAAGCCGCCACCATCCGTTCACTGAAGGTCAGGCGGATCGAGGCCGGGCTGCGCCCCACGGCGTCGCGTGCCGGGCTGGCGCTGACCAGGCGGGCGTGGGCCCAGGCCGGACCGGCTATGGAGGCCGTCACGGCGGCGGCGATGAGCAGACGTCGATTGAGAATCATGGAGGTCTCCCGTGGCGCTCCCGCGATGACTACGGCCCCAGCCCGATGATCCCTCAACTGGGGCGCCTGAGGCCAGCTCGACCCGGTGCAGATCGTCGCCAAGGCGGTCGGTGTAGAATACCTTGCCGGGCGGGGAGGGCCTGCACGGCCCGTTCCGGACCTTGGGGCCGGCCGACCGCCTAGATCCCGCTGACCCCCGCCAAACCGCAGGCCCCGCTGGCGGCCAGGGCCGGCGCCGTTGTCCCGGTGACGCCGCCCAGCGCATAGACGGGAACCCTCGCACCTTTGACCCAGGCCTGGAAGCGATCAACGCCCAGGGGCGCTCCTGCTGAGGGGCTGGCGCTGGCGAACACCGGCGACAGCAGAACTGCGTCCACGCCGACCAGGGCGGCCTGGTCAAGCCCGGCTTGCGAGTGTGCAGCCCCGGTAACCAGCCAGTCGGGGTGTCGCGCCCTGACTGCGGGCGCCCGCCCCAGGTCCCGCTCGGGCAGATGCAGGCCATCGGCCCCGATCTCCTGGGCCAGGGCTTCGTCCGCCCCGACCAGCAGCGTCAGGCTTCGTTCGCGGCACACCCTGCCAAGCCGCTCGCCGACCGCCCGTTCCCCCTCGCGTCCAAACCCACGCAGCACGACCCCAGCCCCCGGCGGCAGCCGCCCAGCCTGTCCCCACGGCTCCGGCGTTCGCTCCGGGTCGGTCAGGAACAGCAAAGGCGGCAAAGCGCGCCTTCCGGGGTTGGCGAGCGCATAGGCCCGACCTAGATCAGAGGCCGTCTCAAAAAGCGGATTCGATGACCAGTCCAAGCCAGGCCCTCTCGGCCATTCGTCACAAGATCGAGCGCGCGGCCAGGGCGGCGGGGCGCGATCCGGCCGATGTGACCCTGACCGCCGTCAGCAAGCAACAGCCTTGGGAGCGGATTCAGGCGGCGCTCGACGCCGGCCAGCGCGTCTTCGGCGAAAACAGGGTCCAGGAAGCGCAGAGTCACTGGGCCGATCGCCGCATCGACTGGCCCGATCTTCAGCTTCGCCTGATCGGGCCGCTCCAGTCCAACAAGGCTCGCGACGCTGTCACCTTGTTCGACGCCATCGAGACCGTGGACCGCGAGTCCCTGGCCAGCGCCCTGGCCGCCGAAATCGCGCGCTCCGGTCGCCAACCCGAACTGCTGATCCAGATCAACACCGGCGAAGAGCCGCAGAAGGCCGGTGTCGCGCCGCAGGACGCCGACGCCTTCATCGCCCGGTGCCGCAAGGTCCACGGCCTGAATATCTCGGGTCTGATGTGCATTCCTCCGGCCGACGAAGAGCCGGCCATGCATTTCGCCCTGTTGGCCCGGATGGCGGCCCGCCACGGCCTGACCAAGCTTTCCATGGGCATGAGCGGCGACTTCGAATCCGCCGTGCGCCACGGCGCCACCCTCGTCCGCGTCGGCTCCGCCCTGTTCGGCGAACGCGGTTGATGCGCGACCGTTTGCCCCCGGCGAAGCTTCAGTCCAAATAGACCCATGGCCCAGGCGACCTCCCTCCTCATCATCGACGACGACAACGACCTGCGCGAGGCGCTGGCCGAGCAGCTGGAACTATCCGGCGAGTTCTCGGTCGAGCAGGTCGATACCGGCCTGGCCGGCGTCAAGAAGGGCTCCGAAGGGCGGGCCGAGTTGATCCTGCTGGACGTCGACCTGCCTGACATCAACGGCCGCGAGGTCTGCAAGCGGTTGCGCCAGGCGGGTGTGCGGGCGCCCATCGTTATGCTGACCGGGGCCGACGGCGAGGCTGAGACCATCGGCGGACTTGAGGCCGGGGCCACCGACTACGTCACCAAGCCGTTCCGCTTCGCAGTTCTACTGGCGCGCATCCGCGCTCATTTGAGGAATGTCGAACAGTCCGAAGAGGCGGTTTTTCGCATTGGTCCTTACCAGTTCCAGCCGGCGCAGAAGGCCCTGATCGACGACAAGGGCAAGCGCATCCGCTTGACCGACAAGGAAACCTCGATCCTCAAATACCTGCTGCGCGCGCGCGGCGAGGCGGTGGCCCGCGAAGAGCTGCTGGCCGAAGTCTGGGGCTACAACGCCGGCGTGACCACGCACACGCTGGAAACCCATATCTACCGCCTGCGGCAAAAAATTGAGCCGACCAAGGGCCAGTCTCGATTGCTGCTCACTGACGGCGGCGGTTACCGGTTGCAGGCCTGAGCGCCACACCCGACGCTAAATTTACCGAAACTTCCCTTACGGCGCCTTGCTTGACGGCGTGAAGCGCGCACAGTGGCCGCTACGCACCGCACAAGACGGTCGGGAGGATTTCTATGCGCATCAAGCTCACCCTGGCGGCCTCGACGCTCGCCCTTGGCCTGGCTCTGGCCGGCGCCGCTTCGGCCCAGGACTATGGCCGGCTGATCTCGTTCGGCGACAGTTTGTCGGACAACGGCAACCTGTATGCCATTACCGGCAACACCACCCCCCCCTCGCCGCCCTATTTCCAGGGCCGCTTCTCTAACGGGCCGGTGTGGCTGGAACTGCTCGGCTATACCCAGGCGCGTGTCGGCGGGTCTGTCGCCGGCAGCTTCAACAGCGCCTACGGCGGCGCGCGCACCGACAATTCCGTCCCCGCCCCGCCCGGAATGCGCCAGCAGATCACCAACTACCTCGGAGCCGGCGGCGCCTTTCGCTCGACCGATCTGGTGACCATCTGGGGCGGCGCCAATAACATCTTCCAGGGCCTGCCGATCGCCGCCGGCCAGGCAGACCCGTTCGGCTATATCAATGGCGTGTCCGCCGCCGCCGCCGCTGACATCGGCTTCATGGTCAATCAGGTCTCCAGCGCTGGAGCCGGAACCGTGCTGGTCGCCAACCTGCCGAACCTGGGCACTACGCCTCAGTTCCGGGGGACGGCGGCCCAGGGCCTGTCCACCCAGGCGACCAATACCTTCAACGCCGCCCTTTTCAGCCAGTTGGTGGCCCAGGCGGCGGCCCACCCGACCACCAATATCATCTCGATGGACGTCAACCGGGCCTTTGGCGTGCTGTTGCAGTCGCCGGACCGGTTCGGCTTCACCAATGCGACCGCGTCGTGCTTCAACGGTGTCGCCGTATGCGCCACACCGGGCACCTATGTATTCTGGGACGGCGTGCATCCGACTGCGGCCGGCCATGCGCTCCTGGCCACGGTCGCAACCGACTACATCTACTATCTGGATTTCGGCGCCCATTCGGCGCTTCAAGCTGAGATCGCCGGCCGCGCCCGCTCGGACGGCATGGATGCGGTGATGGGGCGTCTTGGCTACGGACCGACCAACGCGCATCCCGGTGGCCTCTATGTCGGCCTGACCTACGATCAGACCGAGTTTGACGCCCGCGGCAACATCCCGGGCGGCGATATGGATGGCGGGACGCTGATCGTGGGCGCTGACGGAGAAGTGACGCCGGGCCTGCGCGCCGGCGGCGCGCTGCAACTGCGCACCGGCGACGCCAGCACCAGCCTCGTCAACTTTACCGCCGAGGGCGCCTCGCTGGACGCCTATCTGGGCTGGCGCGAGGGATCGGTCTTCGTCAACGCAGCAGCCGGCTACAGCTGGGATCAGTTCGAGGACATCACGCGCCAGACCGCCACACCCGGCGTCGTGGCCATGTCCTCGACAGACGGCTCCAGCTTCGGCGCCAAGGTCGAAGGCGGCATGATCTTCGACATGGGTGGCGTCGCCTTCGTGCCACGCGCCGGCGTGTCATGGATTTCCACCACCATCGACGGCTATGTCGAGGAAAACGCCTTCGGCGCTCAGCATCAGGTCCATGAGCGCAGCATCGACGCGGTTTCCGCCGAAGCGGTCCTGCGGGTCGAGGGCGACATGGGCGGCTTCAACTTCTGGGGCGAAGGCGGCTATCGCGATGTCCTTAGCCACGACGGAGATCCGGTGATCATCGGTCTGGCCGGCAACACCGCCCTGCCTCTAGCGCTCGATGCGGGCGACCCCGACGGGGGCCAGGCCCTGCTCGGCGCCGGCCTGTCAGGGCAATGGGGCATCGCGGAGATCACCGTCGGCTACCGCGGTCGCATGGGCGAGGCCTACACCACCCACCAGGGCGGCGTCGAAGTCACGGTCCGCTTCTAAGGCGGCGCTGTCAGCGACAGTCAGGCCCCGTTGGAGCAATCCGGCGGGGCCTTTCTTCTGCCTACGGTTCAGCTCCGGCCCTGCGCTCGGCAGAAGTCGGCGAAGCCGGCCATGAATTCGGTCAGCAGGCGCGCGGTTTCCGGATCGGTCAGCCGGCCCTGATCATCGAAGGCCGCGCCGCCGTTGCCGACCAGCATTCGCGGTCCGAACCAGGGCTGGACCTGGAGCATCCGCAGCACCGGCAGCCAGGCGGCCTGGGCCATGGCCGTGCCGAAGCGTCCGCCGGACACCCCCATCACCGCTGTCGGGCGGCCGCCGAACACCCGCTTCATGTCCGCGCCGGGTCGGCTCATCCAGTCGATGGCGTTCTTGAACACCCCGGGGATGGAGTTGTTGTACTCGGGCGAAACCAGCAGCAGGCCGTCGCTGGACGCAACCAGATCCTTCAGCACCGTCACCGCCTCGGGGATGCCCTGGTCGCGCTCGACGTCACCGTCATAGAGCGGAACGCCCCGGATCGAGGCCGCAACCAGTTCGACGCCCTCGGGGCACAGGCGCTGCGCTTCATGCAGCAGCTTGGTGTTGAGCGAGCCTTCGCGCAGACTTCCCGACACTCCGATCAGACGCATTCATTCATTCCCTAGGCTGCCGATTCGTTTCGCCACTCAGCGCAGCCCTCGGCCAGAAAGTCCACCAGCCGCCTCACCGAGGGCAAAAGACCCCGCCGCGACGGATAGACCACATGGACGACCCAGGGCCTGGGCCGCCACTGCGGCAACAGGTCGACCAGGCGCCCCGCCTCGATGTCGTCGGCCACGACGATGTTCGGCAGCAGCGCCACGCCCAATCCGGTCCGAGCGCCGTCATGCAGCATGGACAGGTCGTCGGTGATCAGGCGCGGACTGTGCCGTACCGCCGCCGTGCGGCCGTCGGTCCGGGCCAGCTCCCAGGTCGCCTCTGCTCGGCCCGTCGAGAAATCCAGGCTGGGCCAATCGGCCAGATCCGCCGGTCCGGTCGGGGCGCCACGCTCGGCGACTAACTGGGGGCTGGCCACCAGCCGGTGCTGGCTCTCGTCCAGCTTGCGCATGACCAGATCGGTCTCCTCCAGTGGCGGCTGACGCACGCGGATGGCCAGGTCAAAGCCCTCGGCCACCACATCGACACGGCGCGTGGTGCTCTCCAGTTGGATTTCGATCTCGGGATAGCGGGCCATGAACCGGGCCAGTAGGGACCCGATCTGATAGCTGACCAGGCCGGGCGGACAGGCCAGCTTGACCCGTCCGCGCGGCGCGCCGGTCGCTCGCTCGACCACCGTCTGGGCCGCCTCGGCCTCGATCAGCATGGCCTGGCCGTGCTGATAGAATTCGCGCCCCAGGTCGGTGACCGAGAACTGGCGCGAGGTCCGCTGGATCAGCCGCGCGCCCAGGCTTTCCTCCAGCCGCGCAATGCGCCGGCTGAGGCGCGACTTCTGCACGCCCAGCGCCCGCGCCGCCGGAGCGAAGCCGCGGTGATCCACCACCTGGACGAAATAGTAGAGGTCGTTGAGGTCCAGCATCACTTATCCGCGAGTCCGTCCGATATGAGCCATGACGGGTTGGCGCTCATGGCGTCGTTCTCATAGCGTGCAGGACCGACAGCAACAGCGGAGCGGCGACCATGACTGTGCAAGCGGAACCGGGACCGACCCGGATCGTCTACGACGATTTCAGCGCCGAGGGCGGCTACAGCCTGGCCGACTATGAGGCCCGCTGGAACAACATCTACGGCCCCGGCGAGATGGCCGTTGAGGATACGCGGCGGTTTGACGACGGCGTGTTCACGGTCGCCGCGGCGCCGTTTCGCACCGGCGCGGACAAGAGCGTTCTGGATCACATCAAGTATTTCGGCGTCAGCCGTCAGACGTTCGCCCCGCCCAAGCGCGGCTCCCTGACCCTTCAGACCACCATCGAGGCCCAGACGCCCGGCGTCGAGCCCGGCCGGGTGATCCACGGCGTCTATGGTCCGACCGGCGCCGGCGCGACTGGAACCCCCTATTCGGCCATGCTGCTTGACGCCCAGCAGGCCAGCGTCACCCTGCATCTGATCGACTTCGAGACCGGCCAGCTGTTCGACTGGTTGGTGTCCGAACGGGTCGCCATGTGTCTGGTCGAGCGCCTGCCCTCCAGCGTGACCGGCTCGGCCATCCCGGTTGGCCCCGAGCGGATGCACACCCAGATCGTCATGGAGCACCCGATCGCGCCGGGGCCGCACACCTATGGCATTCGCTTCTCGCGCGGGGTCGCCCAGCCGGGCGTGGAGTTCCTGCTCGACGGCGAGGTCGTCAGCCAGGTTGAGCGGATCGGCGTGCCTCTGGATTGGCAGGGCAAGCTCTACACCGGGCGCTGGCCGGCCCTGGGCCCGGGGGAAGACCTGACCGACCGGATCAACAGCTTCGCCATCGGCCATGGCCTGTTCAGCCTGCTGGACGCCTTTCCGTTCCAATATGACGCCGCCCCGGAAGAGAGCATCTCCATACCGCTGGACCAGCGCCTGTTCGGTCAGGGCGCGATCGGCCGGTTCCAGAATTTCGAGATTCATCTGAGCCCGGCCTGACGACGCTGCGACATTTATCGTTCTATTTCTAGAACGCAGCGTCAGGGATTTGCAATCTTTCGCCGTCGTCGTTGCAAGCGCATATCCCCGTCAACGCGGCGGGGCAGGCCCCGCCCATCCAAGGGAGACAAGTCATGAAGACGTTTCTGGGACGATACGGCAATGAGCGCGGCCACTGGGTCGGCGACGGCTTTCCGGTCCGCTCTCTGTTTTCGTACAATGAGCTGGGCAAACACGTCAGCCCGTTCCTGCTGCTCGACTACGCCGGGCCGCACAACTTCGATCCGACCGATCAGCGGCGCGGCGTCGGCCAGCACCCGCACCGGGGCTTTGAAACCGTCACCATCGTTTACGACGGCGAGGTCGAGCACCGCGATTCCACCGGCCGCGGCGGCGTCATCGGCCCCGGTGACGTTCAGTGGATGACCGCCGGCGGCGGCATCCTGCACGAGGAGTTCCACTCCGGCGCCTTCGCCAAGACCGGCGGTCCGTTCCGCATGGTCCAGCTGTGGGTCAACCTGCCCGCCAAGGACAAGATGACCGCCCCCGGCTATCAGGGCATCCTGAACGCCGAAATCCCGACCGTCGCCCTCAAGGACGGCGCGGGCTCGGCCCGGATCATCGCCGGCGAACTGGACGGCTCCAAGGGCCCGGCCCGCACCTTCACCCCGGTGAACGTCTGGGACGTGCGGCTGAACCGGGATGCGGAGACCGTGCTGAATCTGCCTGACGGCCACACCTCTATCATGGTGGTTCTGTCCGGTCGGATCACGGTCAACGGGACCGAGTCCGCGGGGACCGCAGAGGCCCTGCTGATGAGCACCGACGGCGAGGGCGTTCGCGTCCATGCCGACGCCGATACGGTCCTGTTGGTCCTCAGCGGCGAGCCGATCGACGAGCCGATCGTCGGCTACGGCCCGTTCGTGATGAACTCCGAGGACGAGATCCGCGAGGCCATCGGCGACTTCAACTCGGGCCGCTTCGGCCAGATCGCCGCCACGGCCTAGTCCCCTTCAACTCCAAGGCCCGGTCTTCGGACCGGGCCGCCTTCCCCGGCCGCACCCTTGCGGCCGATCGGATCACTGCGCCCTGAAAGGAGCCAGATATGACCACCGCCTCAACCCCCGCCAACTTCAACGGCCAGCGCCCGGTTATCGACCCGGATGATGCGGTCCTGCTCTTGATCGACCATCAGAGCGGCCTGTTCCAGACCGTCGCCGATATGCCGATGACAACCCTTCGCCGTCATGCAGCGGCCCTGGCCTCGATGGCGACCCTGGCCAAGATCCCGGTCATCACCACCGCCTCGGTGCCGCAAGGTCCGAACGGCCCCCTGATCCCGGAAATCCACGCCAATGCTCCGCACGCCGTCTATGTGGCGCGCAAGGGCGAGATCAACGCCTGGGACAATCCCGACTTCGTAGCGGCGGTGAAGGCGACGGGCCGCAAGACCCTGATCATCGCCGGCACCATCACCAGCGTCTGCATGGCCTTCCCGGCGATCAGCGCCGCCTATGACGGCTACAAGGTCTTCGCCGTGGTCGACGCGTCCGGCACCTATTCCAAGATGGCCCAGGAGATCACCCTGGCCCGCGTGGTTCAGGCCGGCGTGGTGCCGATGGACACCGCCGCCGTCGCCTCGGAGCTGCAAAAGACCTGGCATCGCGACGACGCCGGTGAGTGGGCGCAGATCTACACCCAGATCTTCCCGCCCTATCAGCTGCTGATCGAAAGTTACGGCAAGGCCCAGCAGGTCGCCGTCGATCACGAGATGCTGGATTCCCAGCGCAGCTAGTCCCATGACTGTCACCCCGGGCGATACGGTATCGTCCGGGGTGAACGTCGCCCACGATCTGAAGGGTTCGCCATGAAACACACATCATCCCCCATTCTGCGCGCGGCAGTCGCCGGCCTCTTGGCCCTGTCACTGAGCGGGGCCGGCCTGACCCCCGCCCTGGCCCAGTCGGCCCCCACCGCCGTCGAAACGGCCGGCGCGCGCGACTACGTCATTGACCCGAGCCATACCCAGGTCCGCATCACCTGGAACCACATGGGCCTGTCCAATCCCGGCGCAACCTTCGAGACTGTCGAGGGCTTCATCCGCATCGACCCCGCCGATCCGTCCGCCTCGCGCGTGTCCGTTCGCATTCCGGTGTCGAGCGTGGATACCGCCGTGCCGGCGCTGGACGCCATGTTCCAGAACGAGGCCTTTTTCGACGCCGCGAACCACCCAAACATCACCTTCGAAAGCACAGCGGTACGATTCACCGGCCTGGGGAACGCTTTCGAGGTCGATGGCGATTTGACGATTCGAGGCGTCACCCACCCGGTGACGCTGCAAGCTCGTCTCAACGGCACAGGCGTCCATCCGATGACGGGCGCACCCGTGGTCGGCTTCGCCGCCACCACGCGTATTCACCGCTCGGACTTCGGCCTGGAGGTCGCCTTGCCCATGGTCAGCGACGACATTGATGTCCAGATTACCCTTGAAGCTTCAGCTCAGTAGGAGATTCCGTCCATGATCAAACTCGTCATCGACCAGCGCCGCAGGGACCTCGGGGGTGGCTTCGAGGTTGGGCGGGTCCTACCGTTCGCCAAGCGCCGGGCCGTGGGGCCGTTCGTGTTCTTCGATCACATGGGGCCGGTGGACATGCCCGCCGGCATCCCCATGAGCATGGACGTACGTCCCCACCCGCACATCGGCATCTCGACCCTGTCGTATCTGTTCTCTGGTGAGATCACCCATCGCGACAGCCTGGGCTACCACCAGGACATCCGCCCCGGAGAGGTCAACTGGATGACCGCCGGCAGCGGCGTCACCCACTCCGAACGGCTGGAGCGCGCCCGGCGTGAGGGCGCACACATGGAGGGCATCCAGGCCTGGGTCGGTCTGCCCGACGGCCAGGAAGAGATCGACCCCTCGTTCGAGCACCACGCCGGCTCAGGCGCCCTGCCCACCTGGAAGGCCGACGGCGTATCGGGTCGGATGGTCGCGGGCGAGGCGATGGGCATGAAGGCGGCGGTCGGCGTCTATTCCCCGCTGCACTATCTGCACCTGGACATGGACCCCGGCGCCCGTTTCCAGACCCCGACCGAACATTCCGAAAGCGCCGTCTATGTGGTCTCGGGCCTGGTCGAGATCGACGACGGCCGCCCGCTCGGCCACGGCCAGATGGCGGTTCTGGAAAAGGGCGTCGCCTCGGTCGTCTGCGCGCTGGAGCCCAGCGTGGTGATGATCCTGGGCGGCGAGCCGCTGGGGCAACGCTTCATCGACTGGAACTTCGTCTCATCGTCCAAGGAGCGTCTGGAACAGGCCAAGGCCGACTGGCGCGCCGGGCGCATGAAGCTGCCCGACATGGACGACCAGGAGTTCATCCCCCTGCCGCCGGAGCCGGCGGTCTAACGTCGCCAGAAACCCGTCTCCCTACCCCCAGGGACGGAAATGCTTGGAGAGTTTCAGGCCCTGCCGTTGGTAGTGGGATCCGCCCTCGCCATAGAGGCGCTCGGGCCGCTCGGTCATGGGCTCATAGACCAGTCGGGCGACGATCTGGCCGTCCTCCAGCAGAAACGGCGCCTCGTGCGAGCGCACCTCCAGGACAGACCGTGAGCCCTTGCCGTGGGCCTCATCGACGCCGAAACCGGGGTCGAAGAAGCCAGCGTAATGCACCCGAAACTCGCCGACCGCCGGATCCATCGGCAGCATCTCGGCGGCCTGGTCGACCGGAATTTCGGTCGGTTGCTTGGACACCAGGATGTAAAATTCTCCCGGATCCAGCAGGATCTCGCCGTGTCGCGCCGTCAGCGGCTCCCAGAAGTCACGCGGGTCGTGGCCGTCAACGTGGTCCAGATCGACCACCCCGGCGTGGCGGCGGCCACGGAAGCCCGCGACCTCGCCGGTCAGGTCGACGCCGACATCGCGCACCTCCAGCTTAGGCGGATCACCGACCTTGAGCCGCAGCTGATTCAGCCGTGTGCCGGGGCGAACCAGGATCGAAAAGGTCTGAGGGACGATCTCCAGATAGAGCGGCCCGTCATAGCCCTCAGCCACATCATCAAAGGCTGGCCCGCGATCCGTGAGCAGCCGCACGAAGACGTCGACCCGACCCGTCGAACTCTTGGGATTAGCCCGCGCCTGGATTCCACGCGGCAGCTTCAAACGTTCCTGAAGCTCAACGATATAGACGCACCCCTTCTCAAGCACGACGCCGGACGATGTGAGCTCGATGGGATGCATAATGACGTCGTCCAGCCGCTCGCGCACCGTGCGGGCGCCCGGCAGGAACGAGGCGCGGACCCGCCACGCCCGCGCGCCCAGGCGCAGGTCTAGGCTGGCAGGCTGAACCTGTATGTCGTCAAAGGGAGTGGCCGAGGTGACCGCCCCGTTGGCGATCAGGGCGTCAATAGCCTGGCACGGCAGGATGCCTGCGGTCTTGGGATCGAACATCATACGGAGCCAATAGCCTCGGTCGGGCCCGGGTTCTAGGGACTAGCTTCCGGGGAAGGCCCCGGTCTGATCCGAAAGCCCAGCCTCTCGGAGGCCGGCGCCTACGAAACGCCCTGTTCAGCCAGCCATTCGACGATCTTGGTCTTGGGCATGGCACCGGCCTTCATGGCGACGATCTCACCGCCCTTGAACAGCATCAGGGTCGGAACGCCCCGCACGCCCAGCTTGGTCGGCGTCATCGGGCTGTCGTCGATATCGACCTTGGCGATCATCAGCGACCCGGCCAGCTCGGTCGAGATCTGTTCCAGGGCCGGGCCGATCTGCTTGCACGGCCCGCACCAGGTCGCCCAGAAATCAACCAGGACCGGTTTGTCGGATTTCAGGACATCGGCTTCAAAGGTGGCGTCGGTGACTGCGACGGTGGCCATGGGGAGGTCTCCGGAAAGGAAGGCGGATCAGCCTAGCTGATTCAGGGTCAAAGCGAATGTGGGCGCCGCACGCCCAGGCCTCAAGACCCCGCCAGCTTGATCAGCGCGTCTTCGATCATCGGTTCGGGGATCAGATCCAGTCGGGGGCCGTCGGTCCACAACAGCGCCGCGCTGACCGGCCTGTTGGGCCACAGGCCCCTCAGCACCGCCACATAGGCCGCCAGCTGGGCGACATAGGCCTCGTCCGTCTCCTCGACCGCAGCCGGGGCCGGTCGGTTGGTCTTGAAGTCGCAGACCAGCACCTGATCCCGGGTCACCACCAGCCGGTCCAGCCGTCCGGCGATCTTCATCCCTTCGGGCAGGCCCGGCCCCCAGCCGGCGATCGAGGCCTCGGCCCGCGAGCCGGGACCGAACAACAGGGCAAAGGCCGGATCGGCCAGCACCGCCATCACCGCGCCCAGGATCTCGCCGCGCTGGGCCTCATCCAGATCGGCCTGACGGTCGAGATAGGCCCGCGCCGCCGCCTCTCGCGCGCCCTCTGCAAGATCGGGCAACAGTTCGAACAGCTTGTGGATCAGCTCGCCGCGCCGGAACCGGCCCAGGCCCGCCGCCTTGTCCAGCGGCGACGCCGCCGCTAGGCGCGGCCGTCCGGCCAAGGCCGAGGGCGAGGCCCAACCTCGCCGCGTCTCCGGCGCCGACGGGGTCGTCAGCCAGACCGGCAAGGCCGGCGCGACCGCGCCGCCCGCGACCACCGCCCCCAAAGCCTCGGGCGCCTCGCCCAGCCGCAGGCCCTTGTCGGCCGGTGTGGCGCCGGCGGCCTGCATCGCCCGCTCGATCTGGAGATACCAACTGCCCTTGGGCGGCTCCTTGCGGTCGGCGCGCAGCCGTCCCGCCACGACCAGACGATCCGCCGCCCGGGTCAGGGCGACATAGAGCAGGCGCAGCGCCTCATCGGCCTCGCGCTCGTCGCGGCGGTCGCGCGCGGCGCGGGACTGGTCGCAATCACGGCCCTTGGACGCCGCCCACAGAAAGCCGCCGTCTTCCGTTCTCAGCAGGGACGAACCACGCCCGCCCATCCCTTCGACCGTAGTTTCCGGCAGGAAGACGATCGGCGCCTCCAGCCCCTTGGCGCCGTGGACGGTCATGACCCGGACCTCGCCCTTGGGCGCGTCCATCTCGCGCTTCACCTCGATCTGGGCCCGGCCCATCAGATCAATGACGGCCTGTAGGCTCTGGGCCCCGCGCCCTTCGCAGGCCAGCATCTCGGCCAGGAAGGCGTCTGCCGCGTCCGCTGCCTCAGAGCCCAGCCGCGTGATCATCCGCGCCCGCATCGAGCGGCCTTCGGCGTCGACCGAGGCCAGAAAGCCGGCGAACAGATCATACGGCGTCTCATGCGCCGCCCGCGCCATCAGGGTCTTCAGCCGCGCCGCCGCCTCGGCCCACGCCGGTTGCTCAGCCGCACGCAGCCGCAACCGGCTCCACAGCGACCGCCGCGACCGGCCATGGGCCAGGGCGAAGATGTCCTCATCGGTCAGACCGAAGAACGGCGACTTGAGCAGGGCGGCCAGGGTCAGATCATCCTCGGGCCAGAGCAGCACCCGGCCCAGCGCCAGAAGATCATCCGACAGAATGTGCTCGGACAGCTTCAGCCGGTCCGCCCCCGCTACGGGCACGCCGCGCCGCTTCAGGGTTCTGAGGATGTCGGTGAACAACGCCCCGCGCCGCCGCACAAGGATCAGGACATCGCCATAGCCGGCTGGGCGGCGTTTCTTGCCCTCGCCGACCGCGTCGCCGCGCGCCACCAGGGCCTGGATCTCATCGACCACCTGATTGGTGATGACCTGATTGGCGCTCTCGGCGGGCGAGGTTCGCTCGGGGCGATCCCAGGCCCCCGGCTTGGTTCCCGGCGGCTCCTGATCCAGCGGCCACAGGTCAACGCAGCCCAGCGTCTCGCGCGTCGGCGGATGGCGGACAAAATCTTCGCCCTGCGGCGGCGGCACCCCGCGCCGCGCCTCTTCGGGTTCAAATGTCTTGTCGACCAGGCCGAGCACCGCGCCGGTTGAGCGCCAGGAATGCGACAGGGCCGGCGCTCGGAACACCCGCCCGACCGCCTCGACGCGGGCCTGATAGGCGTTGCTTTCCTTAAGGACGCGATAGGCGTCGGCCCCCTGGAATGAGAAGATCGACTGTTTGACGTCGCCGACGACGAACAGGCTGCGCTCGACACGGCGTTCTGCCTCTTCCGCTGCGCCCTGGCCGACGAAGAAGTCCGCCGTCAGCCGCTCGACCAGGCTCCACTGTTCGGGCGCGGTGTCCTGGGCCTCGTCGATCAGGATGTGGTCGATGCCGCCGTCCAGCTTGAACAGCACCCAGGCCGCGTCCTCGCGCTCGGCCACCAGCGTCAGGGTCTTGTCGATCAGATCGGCGAAATCCAGCGCCCCGCGCGCCGCCTTCTGATCCTCATAGGCCCGGGCATAGGCCAGGCCTAGCGTCATCACTGCCACGGTCGCCTCGGCGATCACCGCCGCCCGTAACCGCTCACGCGCCCCCTCGATCCGGTCCTGTTCGGCGATGACGCGGTCCTGCAGCGCCGGCTCGGCCTTGAGGGGCTTGGCGCTGCCGGTCCAGGTCGCCGGGGTCTTCTCGCCGTCGCCGGTGAACAGCACCTGGGCCAGGGCCATGATCTCCGGCGCTCCCGGCTCGGCCAGCAGGTGACCGATGGCGACGGCGATCTGGGTCTGGGTGTCTGTGCCCTTGGCCATACAGGTCGCCAGGGCGCGCCAGAGATCCGGATCGAACGCCGCTGCGGCTTCGGCCTCGACCGCCTCGGCGCTGGAGGCCCCGTCAAATCCAACCGAACGCCAGACCGCCTCGCCCCAGCCGTCGCCCTGGCGCTCCACCCATTCAGCGATGTCGAAGCGCCGCGTGGCCAGGGTGTCGAACATCTCTTCAAAGCGGCGATGGTCCAGCGTCCCGGACAGCTGGTCATAGGCCGCCTGGATGACCTCGGAGCCGCCGTCCATCGACCAGCGCGCCACCTGGGCCCGCGCGTCGGCGGCGACCAGCGAGGCCGCCGCGTCGTCCAGTTCCTTGAAGTGGGGCGACACCCCCGCCTCGACCGGGAACCGCCGCAGAAGATGGGCGCAGAAGGCGTGAATCGTCTGGATCTTCAGCCCGCCCGGCGTCTCCAGCGCCTCGGCGAACAGCTTGCGCGCCCGCGACAGGTCGATGTCGTCCGGGGGGGCCTCCAGCAGGCGCGTCAGTTCTTCGACCAGGCGCGCGTCATCCATCACCGACCAGCCGCCCAGCCGCCCGAACAGGCGCCGCTTCATCTCGGCGGCGGCGGCCTTGGTATAGGTGATGCACAAGATGCGCTCAGGGCTGACCTCCAGCAGCAGCAGCCGCGCCACCCGGTCGATCAGGGTCTTGGTCTTGCCCGAGCCGGCGTTGGCGGTGACGAAGACATTGGCTTGGGGATCGGACGCCAGCCCTTGCAGGCGCGCGGCCTCGGCGCGGTTGGCGGCGGTCATTCCTCACCCCCTTCGCCGTCGACCGAGCTCCATTCAAAGGCCCGCGCCAGATGAGCGTAGTCGCCCTGGCGATCCTTGAAGAACTCCGGCGCACTGCGCGACAGATAGGGTTCGGTCGGATCCTCGAAATGGGTCAGCCGTTCATTGACGCCGGCCCAGGCGGCCTCGGACGCTGTGACCGGATCGGTCTTCTTGGCGTCGATCGCTTCCTTTTCCTCGATGGGCGGATGCCGTCCCGAGACCCGCACATAGGTTAGACCCGCCGGCTCCAGCTTGCGGCCCTCGAACGCACCGCGCCGGGCCAAAGCCCCGGTCAAGGTCAGCTGCGGATAGAAGCCGCGCGCCACCTGGGGCGGGGTTGGCGGCGAGCCGGTCTTGAAATCCATGACCCAGATCCGGCCATCCTTGACCTCGACCCGGTCGGCGCGGGCCGACAGCCTGTGGGTTCGTCCCGGAACCTCGAGGTCGCGCTCGCCGCGCCGTTCGACCAGAACCTGGCGGCCATCGGCCCGGCGCTCGGCCTCGAAGGCGACGACGGCCTGGGCGGTGTTGCGCGCCAGCGCCCGCTCGCGCGCCAGCCCCGCGTCCTCCATGCCGCCCTTCTTCAGTTCGTCCAGATACTGGTCTTCGAAGGTCTCGGCGTCAGCCGGATCGCCCCGGTTCAACGCCTCGGCGAAGTCCTCGAAGGCGGCATGGATAGCGGTGCCGCGCAGCCGCGCGTCAATGGCCTCGTCCGGCGGCGACAGGGCCTCTAGCTTGAGAATCTTGCGGGCCCAGATCGCATAGGGATCGCGCGCCAACAGCTCGATGTCCGACACCGACCAACGTGTTGGCCGGTCCGCCACGGCGGGGGCCGGTTGCGGTCGATCCGCCGGCTGGAAGGCGCCGGGCCGGTCCAGCGCCTCGGCCCAGGCGTGCAGCTCGGGTCGCCCGGCGATCGGAACGTCCGCCCCCTTGGCCAGGGTCAACAGCCGCCACAGCCAGCGCGACGGCACCGCCGGCTGGCCGTCGCGCCGCTCGGACTGGACCAGATAGACCTCCGGCGCCGACGCGGCCTGGGAGAAGTCATGCGCGGCCAGGCCCAGCCTCACCTCCGGCGACGGCAGGCCCAGGCTGCGTTTCATCGGCCGCGACAGGAACGGATCAGCCGGCGCCGCGCGCGGCCATACGCCCTCCTCCAGACCAGCCAGGATCATGCGGTCGGCCCGCACCAGCCGCGCCTCGATGGCGCCCAGGATCCGCAGACGCGGATGCGCCGCGCGCTCGGCCCGCACGGTCTGGCTGTCCAGCAGCGTCTGGACCAGTTCGGCGAAGGCCCCCGCGCCCAGAGACGGCAGAGCCCCGCCGTGTTCGATCAGCCCGGCGACGAGCCGCGCCACCGCCTCACCCTCCGAACCGCGCCAGGCCCGGTCCCCGGCCAGGGCCTCGATCAGGCCGGCCAAAGCCTCGGCCCAGACATCGGCGCCGGCGTCCTCGGCTCGCTCCGGCAACAGCGCCTCAAGCTGATCGGCCAGGGCCTCGGCCCGGTCCAGCCGGGCCCGGCGCCAGACAGGGCGGATGACGCCCCGGTGGTCCGGCTCGCGCGCCGCCGCGATCCGCGCCTTGACCGCCATCCAGTTGGCCGGCCGCGGTCCGCGAAACGCGGCGTCCTCCAGCCCGGCGCGCGCCTTGGGGTGGGCCCGCACATCGGGGTGTTTCAGCGTCGCCAGCAGCAGGATCGGGTCCAGCGGCTCAGCCATCAGTCGCGCGGCCAGGGCGACCAGACCACCCTCGCGTGTCCGCGACAGCGGCCTGCCCGCTGAATCGTCGACGATCAGACCCCAGCGGCTGAGGCGCGCCTCGATCCGCCGCGCCAGGGCCTGATCGGGCGTGACGAGGGCGCAGGTCCGGTCCGGCGTCTCGGCGCTCTCACGCATCAACAAGGCGCACAGGGTCGCCGCCTCTTCCTCGTTGGCGGCGGTGATCAGGCTCAGCCCTTCGAGGCCGCGTCCAATCGGATCGACAGACTGACCGGCGCGCAGCCGGTCAATCACGCCCAGCCAGTCGGCGGTCGCCTCGGTCGGGCGAAGGGCCTCATTGATGACCCGGCGGCGCGCATCGCCCGCCGATCCGCCCGGCGCCACCGGCCAGGCCTGAACCTCGCCGCGCGCCACGCCGCCCGCCTGTAGCAGCGCCTTGATCGCCGCCTGGGGGTGACCGTCGCCGATTTCGCGCCAGGCTTCGTCGGCCAGCTTTTCGTCCAGCCCGGGCAGGACCACACAGCCTTGCGGCGCCTCGGACACGACGCTGAGCAGACGCGCCACCGCCGGCGCCGCCTCGGTCATGCCGGCCGCGATCACGGGCCCGACCGGCGGATGGGCTCGCCACTGGTCGGTCAGCCGGTTCAGGATCGCCACGCGCCGCTGCGCCGGATCCGAAGCGCCCAGAGCTTTCAATCGTTTGGGCCAATCGCGCAGCGCCCGGTTCATCAGCCGCGCCGAAATCTCGAAGTGCCGCGCCTGATCGGCCAGTTCCAGCCCGTCCAGCAGATCGGGGGCGTCCCGCTCCTGAACCTGAACCGCATCCAGAAAGGCGGCCAGGGCGTCGGCTGTTTCGATGGCTTCGCGCGCGCCAATGGCGCGCTTTTCCTGGCGGGCCTGATCGGCGGCCAGCCGCGCCAGCTCGAAGCGGCGGCGCAATGGATCCACCGCCGGCGCCAGGCTGACGGCGATATCGGCGGGCTCGAACGGCGGCTCGCCTGTCTCCAGATCGCCCAGCGCCAGAATGCGCGGCAACAGCACCGCCGAACGCCCCTCCGCCGCCTTCAGGAAGGCCTCGGCCAGGTCGCGCGCACCGCGCCGGTTGGGCAACAGGATGATGGCCTCGGCCAGGCCGTCCGGCTCGGCGCCGTAGTCTGCAATCAGACCCGCCGCCAGGTCTTCCAGAAAGGGCCGGTGCGCCGGGATCGAATACCAGCCGCGCATCAGACTAGCCGCCCAGCCGGGCGTCCGCCGCCCTCACCGCCTCAGGATCGCCGACGTGCATCCAGTCGCCGTCCATGACGGTCGCGAACAACCGGCCCTGATCAGCCAGCCTGCGCCAGATCGGCGACAGCGAGAACGGCCCTTCCGGCCCGTCATCGACGATTTGAGGCTTGGTGATGTGCACGCCCATATAGGCCAGCGGCGCCTCGGGAGCCTCGCCCCGGAATCGGAACCGGCCGTCATCTTCCAGAAAACCGTCGCCCCGTCCGGGCCAGCCGATAGCGCCGCCGGGCGCCGCCAGCAGGAGGGCCGCGTCCATCCGCTCGGGGTTCCAGGCTCGCGCCAGATCACCCAGCGCATCGCCCCGGTCCATCCAGACGCTGTCGATATTGGCCACCCAGATCGGATCGTCCCCGACCAGGGCGCGGGCCTTCTTCAATCCGCCGCCGGTTTCCAGCAGCTCGGCCCGCTCATCGGAGATGACGATCTCCAGATCACTGCGCCCCGCCAGATGCGCCTCCAGCCGCTCGGCGAACCAATGCACATTGACCACCGCCCGGCTGACGCCCGCCACCACCAGCCGATCCAGCACATGGTCGATCAGGGCCCGCCCGCCGACCTCGACCAGGGCCTTGGGCCGATCATCGGTCAGGGGACGCATCCGGGTGCCGAGCCCGGCGGCCAGCACCATGGCTGTGGTGGGACGAGAGCTCACGAACGGGCCTCTTGGGGGACATGACGCGCGAACCAAGCCGCCACATCCGCCAGTTCCGGACGTTTCAGGTTTTGTTCCAGATGCCGCCACATCCGGGGCATGAAGGCGCGGTAGCGTGGCTTGCCGTCACGCGCGACCAGCCGGGCGAAGATGCCCAGGATGCGCGCCTCGTTCAGCGCCGCCAGCGCCGCATAGTCGGCCATGAAGGCCTCGCGGTCGGTCTGGGGTCGCAGGGCGAAATAGCGGTCCAGCGCCATCGCCTCGATTTCGGGCGGCACATCGCGCCGGGCGTCCTGGAGCAGCGAATGCAGGTCCCAGCTGGGGTGCGCCCGCACCGCGTCCTGGAAGTCGATCATGCCGACGCGAGCGGCGCCGTCGCGCTCCGGCAGCCAGATCAGGTTCTCGGCGTGATAGTCGCGGTGAGCCAACACCGTCGCCCCCGCTGCGCCGCGCGCCGCCCACGGCGCCCAGACCGCCGCCCACTCGGCCAAGTCTTCATCCGAAAAGCTCAGGCGCGGATCCAGCTTCGGCATCCATTCGATGAACAGATCCGCGCCGCCCTGCAGCGCCGTCTCGTCGTAGTCCATTAGCGGCCAGCTCAGACCATGGGCGTCCAGCGATGAGGGCGGCGGCGTCTCTTGCAGCCGCGCCAGGGCTTCGATGGCCCCCAGATACAGCGGCGCCTCGTCCTGGCCAGCGGCGATGATGCGCGCGAACAGGCCGTCGCCGAAATCCTCCAGCACCGCCAGGCCGCGCGGCGCGTCCAGGGCGATGATGTCCGGCGCCGACAAGCCCTGCGATCTCAGATAGCCGGCGACACCCGCAAAGGCCTCGATCCGTCCGGCCGACAGGCGAGCCGTCGCGTTCCAGCCGGCGGCGCGGCGCTGCTCGGGCGTCCAGCCGGCTTCGCAGATCACGCTCTCGGCGGTGGGGGCCTGGTCCATCAGCATCAGCGACGCGCCGCCCGGCGTAATCAGCCGCTCATAGCGGCGCGTCGAGGCGTCGCCCGGCAGCGGATGGCGCTCGGCCGCCGCCAGCCCGGCGGCGTTCAGGAACTGGAGCCGTTCGGCCTCACGATCAGAACTCAAGCGTGCGTCCTTTCCAGGTGCCGAAGGGGACTAGACGGGCGATACGGCCTTCGCCCGCGTGGGACAACTCCAGCGTCAGCCGGTCCGGGGCCAGCCGGCGCCATTCCGCCTCGCTGATCCGCACGGGCCATTCGACCAGGGCCGCCCCCTGATCGAGCGCCTCCTCCAGTCCGATCTCCAGCGCCTCGCCCTGACCTTCCAGCCGATAGAGATCGAAATGGGCGATGGGCGGGTCGGTCTCGTAGAACTGGACCAGGGTGAAGGTCGGCGATGGAACCTCTTCCTCAGGCCCCGCCAGGGCCTGGATCAACCCCCGCGCCAGCACCGACTTGCCCGCGCCCAGCGGTCCGTTCAGGAGCACCGCCTCCCCCGACTTGATCAGACCCGACAAGGCCGCGCCCAGCCGCGCGGTCGCCGCCGCATCCGCCAGATTGACCTCGACCGGCCCGTTCAGTCTCACGCGAAGACCGCGTCCGGCTGATTGGCCAGGATGCGCTCGACATAGGCCTTGAGCGCATAGGTCGCCCGGCCCGCATCGATATCCAGCCGGCCGGGCTCGATCAGCGGCCCGACCTTAAGCTGGAACTTGCGCCCGCGTTTGTTCAACAGCTCGTGGAACAGGGTGATGTCCCGCATTTCTTCCGAAACCCGGTCAAAGGTGTGGAATAGCGTCGAATAGGGCCCGGCGACGTGGATCGGCGCCACCGGCGCCTCATATTTGCGCGCCAACGACGCCGCTGTCGGCGCCCAGGGCGGATCGGTCAGCTGGCCGCTCTTGTCGCGCCGCGCCAGTCGCCCGGCCGGGAACATGACGACGCAGCGCTCGGCCTCGAAGGCCTCCCGCGCGGCCTGAAGCGTGGCGCGGGTCTTTTCCCGCGTCCGCTTGGTCTCGACCCACTCGACCGGGATCAGCACCTCTTCCAGGCGCGGCGATACCCGGATGGCGTCAGCGTTGGCGAAGAAGATCGCGTCGTTCCTGACCCGTTTGATCGCGTCATAGACGGCCAGACCGTCGGCGATGCCGGTCGGATGATTGCACACCACCACGCACCGCCCGGTCTTGGGGATCCGGTCCAGAAACAGCGCCGCCACCTGCAGGTCCAGCAGGCCCGAGACATAGTCCAGCGCCTCGGGGCCCGACATCGGCAAGATCGCCTCGGCCATCCGCCGCGCCTTGGCGTAGTCCAGCATAGCGTAGAGAAACGGCCGGGCCAGCGGCCAGACGAACGACCCCGTCAGCCTGGGCGCCCGCTCGGCGATCAGAACGTCGATGATGTGGGGGGCGCGGGCGGGCAGACTCATATCAAGCGATGATCGTCCGGCTCCGCCTGCACCGCAAGCTACCAGATGCGATTGACGCCAAAGGCGTCAAAGGCGGTGTCGTTGGACACGATGGCCAGATCCTCCAGCAGCGCCTGGGCGATCAACATCCGGTCGAAGGGGTCGCGGTGGGCCTGTTCGAAGCCGGCGGCCATCAGGGCCTGATCGATCCGCAGGGGCAAGGCTTCGAACTCCTGATGATCCAGCCAACCGTCGAAGTCCGAAATCAGATCATCGACGACGCCCAGCTTGCCGAACCTGTGCTTGAGACGAATCTCATAGGCCGAGATCGCGCTGACATAGACCAGCGGCGCCTCTGCGATGACCGCCCGTACGGCCGTCGGCATCCGCTCTTCTCCGGCGAACCACCAGATCACCGCATGGGTGTCGAGCAGGAGGTTCAATCCTCCTCCTGGACGCCGTAGCGACCCTCCCATGCCTGTAGTTCGTCTTCAGGCATGGGATCGAAGAAGCGGTCATCAAACTGGATGCGGCCCCTGAGCGCCCCAAACTTGCGGCCACGCTGGGGCCTGTCGCCGGGGCCGTCGACCATGACCAGCTTCACCACCGGCTTGTCGCGCCGAGCGATGATGATTTCCTCGCCGGCCTCAACGCGCGCGATCAGACGCGACAGGTTGGTCTTGGCCTCATGCACGGTCACCTGCGATTTCATGACTAAGCCATTTAGCTAACTTAGCTAAAAACACAAGGGTGCATGGCGCGAACGCCGGTGCTAGCAATCGCGCCCTGTCCAGTTGCGGGAGTCCCCCATGAACCGTCTCGCCCGTCCGCTCGTATCCCTGGTCGCCCTGTCGGCCGCGCTGATCGCCTCGCCCGTCCTGGCCCAGGATGAACCGGGCCGCGCCTTCACCATCGACGATCTGGTCCGGCTGGAGCGTGTCTCGGATCCGCAGGTCTCGCCCGATGGCCGCACCGTCGTTTACGGCCTGCGCCAGACCGACTGGGAGAACAATCGCGGCGTCTCCAGCCTGTGGGCCGTGGATGTCGCCGGCGGCGAGCCGCGCCGTCTGGCGATTTCGGACGCTGGCGCCTCGACCGCGCGCTGGGCCTCGGATGGACGACTGTTCTTCATGCGCGGCGGCCAGGTCTGGGTCAGTTCCGACCAAGGGGCGACGGCGACGCAAGCGACGGCGCTGCCGCTGGATGTCGGCAGCTTCCGCATCACCCCGGACGGCGGTTCACTGGTGCTGTCGCTGGAAGTCTATCCGGCCTGTGAGGGCGACCTCGCCTGTTCCGCCGCCGAGGTCGAGCACCGCGCCAACCGCACCGAAACCGGCCAGGTCTATGACCGCACCTTCGTGCGCCACTGGGACACCTGGGAAGACGGTCGGCGCAATCACCTGTTCGCCGTTGCGCTGGGCGGCGCGGCGGCCACGACGGCCACGGCCCTGATGCCCGGCTTCGACGGCGACACCCCCTCGGCGCCGTTCGGCGACGAGGGCGAATACGCCATCTCGCCCGATGGCGGCTCGGTTGTCTTCTCGTCGCGTCTGGCCGGCCAGACCGAGCCCTGGAGCACCAATTTCGACCTGTATCAGGCCCCCATCGGCGGCGGCGAACTGGTCAATCTGACCGATGCCAACGACGCCTGGGACACCGGCCCGGTGTTCTCGCCCGATGGCCGCACCCTGGCCTACCGGGCCATGAGCCGCCCGGGTTTCGAGGCCGACCGCTGGCGCATCCTGTTGCGCGATGTAGCCTCGGGTGATGTGCGCGAAATCGCCGCCGACTGGGACCGCTCGGCTGATTCCCTGGCTTGGTCGGCGGATGGCCGCACCCTGTTCGCCTCGGCTCAGGACACCGGCACGACACGGCTGTTTTCCATCGATGTCCGTTCGGGCCGGGTCACGCCGCTGACCAGCGGCGGCCATGTCGGCGCCTTCAGCCTGGCCGGATCGGGCGTCGTCTATGCCCGCGACGGCATGGACGGCCCGGTTGACCTCTACTACCGCTCGCAGCGCGGCCGTGACGCGCCGCGCCAACTCACCGACCACAACGCCGAGCGAATGGGTCAGATCGACCTGGGCGACTACGAACAGTTCTCCTTCGCCGGCTGGAACAATGAGACCGTCCACGGCTACGTGGTGCGCCCGCACGGCTATGTCGAAGGCCAGGAATATCCGGTCGCCTTCCTCATCCATGGCGGGCCGCAGGGCTCGTTCGGCGACGGCTGGTCCTATCGTTGGAACCCCCAGTTCTACGCGGGGCTCGGCTATGCGGTGGTGATGATCGATTTCCATGGCTCGACCGGCTACGGCCAGGCCTTCACCGACGCGATCAGCCAGCACTGGGGAGATCGTCCGCTGGAAGACCTCCAGCGCGGCTGGGACTACGTCCTGGCCAACTATGACTTCCTCGATGAAGACCGCGCCTGTGCGCTCGGCGCCTCCTACGGCGGCTATATGGTCAACTGGATCGCCGGCAACTGGAACCAGCCTTGGAAGTGCCTGGTCAATCACGACGGCGTCTTCGACACCCGCGCCATGGGCTTCGAGACCGAAGAGCTGTGGTTCACCGAATGGGAGAATGGCGGCACGCCCTGGGAAAACCCGGAGGCCTATGAGCGGTTCAATCCGGTCAACCACGTTCAGAACTGGCGCGTGCCGATGTTGGTGGTTCAAGGCGACCTGGATTTCCGCATCCCGACAGCTCAGGGACTGGCCACCTTCAACGCCCTCCAGCGTCAGGGCATCCCCAGCCGCCTGTTGTTCTTCCCCAATGAGAACCACTGGGTGCTGCGTGGTCACAACTCGATGCAGTGGCACAACACCGTGGCCGACTGGCTGAGCCGCTACGCCCCCGTCGGCGCCCAGCCCGTCGACTAGGGCTGGACACCGCGAGGACCTCCATGGACGCCGAGACGCCGTGGGCCGGCCTGCCCGATCAGGCCTACGACGTCGTCCTGGCCGATCCGCCCTGGGGCTATTACGGAGCCCAGGACAAATGGGGCGCCGCGGCCAAATTCTATGCGACCTCGCCGGATCAGGCTCTGCTGGCGTTTCCCATGCGGCGGCTGCTGAAGCGGCGCTCGGTGCTGTTCCTGTGGGCGACCTCGCCCAGACTGGATCTGGCCATGCGCTGCATCGAGGCCTGGGACCTGCACTTCCGGGGCGTCGCCTTCGTCTGGGTCAAGACCCGCAAGGACGGCGTTCCGATCGGCGCTCAAGGCGTGCGGCCTTCCATCGTCAAGCCGACGGTCGAATACGTCCTGGCCGCCAGCCCGACCCGAACCGGGCGCCCCCTGCCATTGGCCGACGAGGCCGTGGCCAATGTCGTCATGGCGCCCAGGGGCGTGCATTCGCAAAAACCGCCCGAGATCGCCGCCCGTATCGAGAGGCTCTATCCGGACGCCTCACGGCTTGAGCTGTTCTGCCGAAATCCCCGGCCCGGCTGGTCCGCCTGGGGCGATCAGGTCGAGGTCGGGCCGCAACCGGCCTCCATCAGAAAGCCGCGCCTGGGCAAACCCCGCCTCAAGGAATAGCCCCGCTACGCTGGCGAAGCGGGCCCTGAGGGGCTAAACCCGCCGCCGACTCCCCCGCCCTGCGGCAAGTTTTCAGGAATTACGCGGCCATGCGCGACATTAACCATTTCATCGACGGTGCCAGCTTCACCGGCGCTTCTGGCCGTTTCGGCGACGTCATGAACCCCAATACGGGCGAGGTTCAGGCTCGCGTCCAGCTGGCCACCGAGGCCGAGGTCGACAAGGCGGTTCAGTCGGCCCAGACCGCTTTTGAGGAATGGTCCCAGGTCAATCCCCAGCGCCGCGCCCGCGTCCTGTTCGAGTTCAAGCGCCTGGTCGAGGCCAATATGGACGAGCTGGCCCACCTGCTCTCGTCCGAGCACGGCAAGGTCATCGCCGACGCCAAGGGCGACGTTCAACGCGGCCTTGAGGTCATCGAGTTCGCCTGCGGCATTCCGCACGCGACCAAGGGCGAATACACTTGGGGCGCCGGTCCCGGCATCGACGTCTATTCCATGCGCCAGCCGCTAGGCGTGGTCGCGGGCATCACCCCGTTCAACTTCCCGGCCATGATCCCGATGTGGATGTTCGGGGTGGCCATCGCAGTCGGCAACACCTTCCTTCTCAAGCCGTCCGAGCGCGATCCGTCCGTGCCGCTGCGCCTGGCCGAGCTGATGCTCCAGGCCGGCGCACCCAAAGGCGTCCTGAACGTGGTGCATGGCGACAAGACCGCGGTGGACGCCATCCTCAAACACCCGCTGGTCCACGCCGTCAGCTTCGTCGGCTCATCCGATATCGCCCACTATGTTTACCGGACCGGGGCCGAGCACGGAAAGCGGGTTCAGGCCATGGGCGGCGCCAAGAACCACGGCATCGTCCTGCCCGACGCCGACATGGATCAGGTGGTCAAGGACCTGTCCGGCGCCGCCTTCGGTTCGGCCGGCGAACGCTGCATGGCCCTGCCGGTCGTGGTTCCGGTCGGCCAAAAGACCGCCGACGAACTGCGCGAACGCATGATCGCCGAGATCGCCACCTTGAAGGTCGGAGTCTCCACCGACGACGCCGCCCACTATGGCCCGGTCGTCAACGCCGCCCACAAGGCCCGCGTCGAAGGCTGGATCCAGAAGGGCGTTGACGAAGGCGCGGAGCTGGTCGTCGATGGCCGCGGCTTCACCCTTCAGGGCCACGAGAACGGCTATTTCGTCGGCCCGTCGCTGTTCGACCACGTCAAGCCGACGATGGAGAGCTACCGCGAGGAGATCTTCGGCCCGGTGCTGCAGATCATGCGCGCGGACACCTTCGAAGAGGCCCTGGCCCTACCGTCGCAGCATCAGTACGGCAACGGCGTCGCCATCTTCACCCAGAACGGCCGCGCCGCGCGCGACTTCGCCGCCCGGGTCAATGTCGGCATGGTCGGCATCAATGTGCCGATCCCGGTGCCGGTGGCGTATCACACCTTCGGCGGCTGGAAGCGCTCGGCCTTCGGCGACATCAACCAGCACGGCATGGAAGGCGTCCGCTTCTGGACCAAGACCAAGACCGTGACCGCTCGCTGGCCGGAAACCGGGCTGGAGCAGGCTGACAGCGCCTTCGTCATTCCGACGATGAGCTAGGCTGGTTGTGTCCAGGAACCCGCGCGAACCGCGGCGCCCCGCCCTGTTCTGGACAGCCTTCGGGCTGGTTTGCGTCCTGGCGGCGTCAGGCGTGGCCTTCCTGGCGCTCTACAGCTAGATTGCGGGAACGGCTTCGCTTGTCAGTTGTCCTGACGCGGGTGGCGGCAAGGGTCGTGCTAGGGTTACGTTGCTGAAGTTTCTCAAGGTTCCTCCCCATGCGTAAGATCCTGGTCTGGAGCGCGCTTGCGATTGTGGTCGCGCTGGGCGTCGCCGCTGGCGGCTACTGGGCCTACTGGAATTTCTACGCGCGCTTCCAGCCGACCGTGATCACCCGCAATCAGGCCGAGATCCAGCAACTTCTGGATTCCGCCAGTTGGGTTTCCGAAGGCGGCGGCGGTGCGCCGCTCTATGTCGTCGGTTGGCGCGATTGCGGCGCCTGTCGTGATTATGAGACTGAACAGTTCCCACTTCTGCGCGCCGCCGGGATCGACCCGCGCGTTGTCATCGTCGCCCGACCGGACCGCGAGGGCATGGCGCAATCGACGGCGGCGGAGCGCGCCACGGTCGCGGAAATCTGGCTGACACGCGACTGGACCCTCTATCAACGCTGGACCGCAACGCCGTCGCGCAACTGGACGGCCGCCGGCATTCCACCGGCCGACGGCAACATGGCCCGCTCGGCCGTCGTGGAGGCCGGGCGCGATTTCCAGCAGCGCCTCGAGGGTCTGCTGAGGGCCTCTGGCGTGCGCGCCATGACCTACCCGCTGGTGCTGTGGCGGGACCGCGACGGGTTCCTGAAGGTCTGCGCCTGCTCCGATGCGCGCTCCTTCGCCTTCATCCGCGACGATCTCGGGGCGGAAGACAACCTGCCTCAGCCGGCCCCAGCGGGCCCGGTTGGCCCCGATTCGCCGGGAGCGCCGCTGCCCTATCCTGATGTATCGGGCGATCGACCCCAGGATCTGCCGGCGATTCCGCCGGTTCAGGATCGCCCGACCTCGCCGAGCCGGCCAAACTCCTCGCCGCCCCGTCCCTCGGGGCCGCCCACTACCCGCGAACCGCCGACCCCGAGCCAGGAAGAAGACACGGTGTTCTACCGCTAGGCGGAGCTGGGCTTGGGCTAAGGCGACAGGTGGAACCAACGCCCGACTGACACCTGGTGTCAGATCCATCGCCGATGCCTGGCAGGCGTGCGCGCCGCGCTGTCAGCCCTTTTTCAAACGGTCATCGCAAACGGCTTGGCCTCAGGCTTGGGGCACAACATCCTTCATCGAGATGGACGGGTCGGCCAGGCGAGCTCGGTCGATTCGGGCGCGGCGCCCGATGAGCTGCCGGCCGGCCATGAAGGCTTGTGGCGCATTCACGGCTTCGACGGCCCTGATCACCTCGTGTCGTAGATGGAAAAGGGCAAAGGCCTCTGCGGCCGGATCTCCTCGCAGGACAGTCTCGTCGCAGTCGAGCGCAACACCGGCCATCTGGAGCTTGAGATCGAACTGATCGGACCAGAACCACGGCGTCTCCGCCGCGGGCCTGGGGCGTCCGACAATAGCGGCGGCAGCGCACTTGGCCTGCTCCAGGGCGCTGGGCACACTCTCCAGCCGTGCGAAGGCCCCATAGAGCGGCAGAGGACGGAAGGTCACATCGCCGATGGCGAAGATGCTCGGGTCGCTGGTGCGAGCGTCATCGTCAACCACCACACCGTCCTGGCAGGTCAGGCCGGCGGACTGAGCGAGCTCAGCATTCGGTTGAGCCCCGACCCCGACCAGGGCGACATCGCACACAATCCGGCGGCCGTCCTCAAGTTGGACCGCCGAAACCACACCATCGACGCCGTCAAAGGCCGTGACCGCCGCGTGGGTCAGAACCTCGACACCCCGCTGTCGGTGCGCCGTCTCATAGAAACGCGAGAGCTGCGCACTGGCGACGCGAGCCAGCAGGCGGCCCTCGCGCTCGAGCACGGTCGCCCGGCCGCCAAGAATGGATGCGGACGCGGCCACCTCCAGTCCGACATAGCCGCCGCCCACAACGACCAGGTTCTTCCCGGGACCGAGCCGGTCCTTCAGAACCTCGGCGTCGGCCATGCTTCTGAGAGAAAGCACGCCTTCCAGATCGGAGCCTGGGACCGACAGCCGGCGCGCCCGGGCGCCAGTGGCGATGACCAGGACATCGTAGGTCTCGGTCGATCCATTGACGGCCACGGTTCGGGCTTCGCGATCAATGGCGTCCACGCTCTGGCCAAGGCGAAGCGCCACGTCGTTCTCAAGATACCAGTCCAGAGGACGAAGCAGCAGACCATCGCGGTCCGCCTGGCCTTTGAGCCAGGCCTTCGACAGCGGCGGCCGCTGATAGGGACACAGAGGCTCGTCGCCGATCAATGTTATCGCCCCGTCGAAGCCGCACTGGCGCAGGCTGGCGGCGACAGAGCCTCCGGCGTGCCCGGCGCCGACGATGATAACGCGCAAGCTCATAGTGAACTCCGTCGGATCGTAGGGAGGCGGAGGGGCAACGGATGATCCGAGATTCGCCTCAGCCAGCGGCCGCGCTCAAAAGGTGATCCCCAACTGATTCGGGGCATAGGGTCATACTTGTGGGACGAGGCCGAGCGCCTCTACCGGCGCAGCAGGACGCCGATGGCTTCGGCCGTGTCGCGGCAGATTTCCTGGGCGTCGTCGATCACGCCGGAGACCTCCAGGAAGCCGTGATTGAGGCTTGAAGCGCGCACCAGCTCAGCCTGGCCGCCGGCTTCATTGATCCGGTCCGCCAGAACGATGGCGTGATCACGGATCGGATCGAAGCCAGCCGCGACCACGATAGACGGCGGCATGGCGGCAAGGTCAGCCTGGTCCAACGGATTGAGCCAGCGGTGTGAAAGCATGGCGCTGTCCGTCACGACCTGGTCTGTCGCCAGACGAATGAAATCGCGATCCAGACCGTAGCCTTCGCCAAACAGCTCATAAGAGGGATAGCGGTCAAAATTCATGTCGACCACGGGATAGTAAAGCAGCTGGGCCGCCGGCATGGGCCAGCCGCGACGGCGTGCTTCATCGGAGATGACCAGGGAGATATTGCCACCGGCGCTGTCTCCGCCGACGCCCACAGGCGCCGCACCGCCCGCGATTTCGTCCATATGGTCGAGCACCCACCGGTAAGCGGCGAGACCATCTTCGAAGGCCGCTGGGAACGGCGCCTCGGGGGCCAGGCGATAGTTAACGTTGACGACCACGACATCACCGCGCGTCGCTAGAATTCGCATCTGCGGTTCAACCGCCTCGGCACTCGCCATGATGAAGGCGCCGCCGTGGAAATAGATGAGGACGGGCTTGGGACCCTGCGAGGCTTGGGTGGTCGAATAGATGCGCACCCGCATCTCCCCGCCGGCCCCATCCGGAATATGGCGGACCTCCTCGCGAGCCAGGGGCGCAATCTGTTCAGCCATGAAGGTCCAGTTGAGATCGACCTCGTCGCGAAGCCGCCGCCGCCCGTCGTCCGTGGACCAGATGCGCATGAGCCACTGATTGTAGTCGACGCCCGAAGCTGTTCGCTGCGCACGGCGCTGTTCAAATTCGTACTGCAGTTTCGGGTGCAGGGTCTGGCCGTCGATGGTGACGGGCGGCTCCTGGAGACGTTCCTCGAAATAGGCGTTCGGCCTTTGCATCAAGGCCAGCTCGGCTGCACGCCTTTCGCTGGGACCAGTCCGCGCCTGAGCCGCAGCCTCCGGCGACGACCCAACGGCGCTTTCGTGGGTGGCGCACGCAGCTAGAAGCATCGCCCCCAGAACGGAGGCAACGGCGGGTTTCAGAACCTGGGATATGAACATGACGTCTCTCTTCGCTACCCAAGGATAGACGAAGTTGACGGCCCCACCCGGAATTGAAGCGCAACCTCGATCAGGGTGACCGCCCGCGATTTCGTCTGATCTGGTGAGGGCGGGCCCAAGGTCGCGCCCGATCAACGGGGAGGCGTCGATGAAGTCTTGGATCGTGAAGGCTCTGGGCCTGGTGGCATGGGCTTCAACGGCGGCCTTGGCGAATGCGCAAACGCCGAGCCGCGAGGCGGACCAAACGCCGCTGACGGTCAATTGGTATCATGGCCGGGAATTCCTGTTCCCGATCGTCTATCAGTTCGAGCGCGAGACGGGCATCGATGTGGAAATCACCGACGCCTATGATCGGTTCGACACCGACGTTGTTCTGGCGTCCGACTATGTGACGCTCAACCGCGCCGTCGCCGAGGGAAGGCTGGCGCAGATTGCAACACCCGAGCGGGACGCCCGCGTTCCGTCAATCTGGCGTGATGACCAGGGCCACTGGTACGGCGTTTCAGTGCGGCTGCGCGCCGTGGTCTATAATCCTGACGTCATCGAGGCGGGCGAGATCACCTCGATCTATGACCTGGCGGACCCGAGATACGAAGGCCGTGTCTGCCTGCGCAGCAGTCAGAACGAATACAACCGCACCATGCTCGCCACCATGATCGCTGAGGACGGCGAGGCGCAGGCGCGAGACTGGGCCCGGGGCGTCCGCGCCAATGCCGGCGGCGCCGAAATCACCTACCGCGACGACATCAGCAACGTGATGCGGATTGTTAGTGGCGAGTGCGATGTGTCGTTCATCAACACCTACTACCTGGGCTATATGCAGGAAGGGAAAATCGCCGGACGCTACAACTTCACCACCGAGCACATGGTGGCCTTCTACGCAGCGGTTCAGCAGGTCGAGATCGCCTGGCTCGATCAGGAGGGCCGCGGCAATTTCGCCAATGTGACAGCGGTGGGGATCAACAGCGAAACGTCCCGGCGCGCCGACGCAGAGCGCTTCGTCGACTTCCTGCTCTCGGACCGAGGGCAGCATCTGTTGACCGAAAACGTGTTCAAATATCCCGTCGTGCCAGGGATTGGATGGTCGGACTTTCTACTGAGCCAGGGTCGACCGCGCATCCGTGACACTGATCTGAACAGCCTCGATCCCTATTACGAAACTGCGGACGAGATCTATCGGTCCGCCGGCTGGCAGTAGGCCACATGCCCAGTTCGGTCATACGGCTTGGGGCGTCGAGATTCCCCCCGGCAATCGGGTTTCCCAGCGGCGTGTTGGACCTCAATGGACAGTAGCTTCGTCCAGACCGCCTTTCCCTTGATCGTGGTGGAGGGTGATGCTCTCGCGCGTGGGCACGCCTATGGCTCACAGGCGGGAGACCGCATCGCCAGGGGCGTGGATATCTATCGCGACGCCTTCGAGATGGTGGGTATTTCGTGGCCGCAGGCCATGGCCTACGCGAACAGGTTCTGTGATCAGGTTCGCGCCTATGACGAGGAAATGTTCATCGAGATCAAGGCCATTGCGGACGGCGCCGATCAGCCTGTCGAAGCGATCGTCGCGCTCAACGCGCGCACAGAGATCATATTCTGGCACGACAACACGCGCGAAGGCGGTCCGACCAGATCGATCGGCCTGCAGGAGGAGTGCACATCAGCCACGGTCCTGCCGTCGGCAAGCGCCGACGGCCACCTTCTGCACGGTCAGAACTGGGACTGGAACCCGCGTTGCGTCGACACAAGCGTTGTCCTGCACATCCGTCGCGACGACGGGCCCGACATCCTGACCTTCTGCGAGGCCGGACAGCTGGCCCGGCACGGCATGAACGAGGCTGGCGTGGCGTTGACGGTCAACGGCCTTCAGTGTGATCGCGACGGCGGCCATATCGGCGCGCCGTCGCCGTTGCTGCGCCGTCGCCTGTTGTCGAGCCCGACTCTGGCGGGGGCCCTCGATGTGGTCCTGAACGCCAAGATCTCATTCTCCCACAGCCTGACGATCAGCCACAGCGGCGGCTCGGCGGTGACGCTGGAAACCACCCCGGAACGCGCCTACTGGCTTCAGCCGGATCGGGGGGTCTTGGTTCACGCCAACCACTTCAAGTCCGTCGTAGCTCAGGCCGATGTTCAAGACATCGGATTGCTGCGCTGTCCGGAGTCGCTCTATCGCGACCAGCGCACGCTGGACTATTTCATGGCGCAGCTCGGCGGCATCACGGTCGAGAGCTTCAAGGAAGCGTTTGCTGACCGGTTCGGCTCCCCAGATGCGGTATTGAGGACGCCCAAAGCGCGATCTGGCGGCAACCTGTCAGGCACGGTCGCGACACTGATCATGGACACGACAGACCGACGCATGTGGCTGGCGCCATCGCCCTATCGTGCGATTGAGTTCACCGAATACGGGTTCTAGCAGCCGGACCTGGATTTCCGCGCCAGTGCTGCAGCAAAGAAGTCGAGCGTCCGATCGATGACTTGCGTCACATCATGACAGGCGCCTGGCACCAGATCGACCTGGATCTCAGCACCGGCGTGCGCGAACGATCGAGCCAGCGACTGAATGCGCTCTGGCCTGTTGACGCCGGCGTCATTTGCGCCGGGCATGAAGCGTCTATCGCCCTCGGCAAAAGTGATCTCCCAGGTTTCCAGATCGTCAGCGCCAACCACGAAGTGGACCGGCAGCCCCTTGAACGCTGAGCGGTCGATGGCGAGGCCAAACCGCGCCTCGGCGTCACTCAGCCCGACCCACCAGGGGCGCTCGAAATCCAGCAGCGTCACCGAGCCCGGCGCACCGACGGACGCGGCCAGTATTCGGTCCGGGTGCAGCAGGGTGAAGCGATGCGTGAAATGCCCGCCGCCCGAAAAGCCGAACATCAATATCTGATCCGCCCTCGCCGCGTAGCGTTCGTGGACCTGAGCCACGATGTCCAGGACGACGAGATCGTAGCGGATCGATCCCTCCTGGATATACTTGTAACCATTGAGCTCCCCATCTTGCAGCACGTCGGCCGGGAACAAAGGCGCGATGACGATGCAGTTGTTGGCCTCGCAGAAGTCAGCGAACATGTCGCGGTAGAGGGCCTGCATCCGCCCGGTGCCGTGCACCGAAACGATGATGCGCGTTTCAGGGCCCACAGCAACGCGGGTCGGCACATAGAGCGTATAGGAAAAGCGCTGGTCGGCGCGGGCCGAGTAGATGGTCGTCGCGCCTCGGTGGTACAGGGCGTCGAGCTTCTGTTGGTCACCGTCCCTCATCAGATCCTACGCCTCGCACGCGACAAAATGACCGGGGCCGACCTCGACCGACCGGAACCCCGCCACCTCGTCTTGCCGAACTGGCTGGTAGGGCCTGAGATTCAAATCCAAGGCCTGCGGCCGACGCCGAACCAGTCGGTTCGAGCCGTCCTGGGCGGCTTCAAGATAGGTCGTCGCCGACATGAGACGGCGGGTGTAGGGGTGCGCCGGCGTCTCGAACACGCGCGCACGCGGGCCGATCTCCACCAGCACGCCGCGATACAGAACCGCCACCCGGTCTGACATCTGTTCGATGATCCCCAGGTCGTGCGAAATTAGGATGCAGGCGAAGCCGATATCGCGCCTGAGCTGGACGAACAGCTCGACGATCCGCTTCTGGGTGGTCAAGTCCAGGGCTGAGAGGGGTTCATCAGCCACGATCAGGTCGGGGCGCATGACAACCGCGCGCGCGATGTTCACCCGTTGGCGCTGTCCGCCCGAGAGTTGATGCGGAAAGCGACGAGCAAGCCCCGCATCCAGACCGACCGCCAACATCGTCTCGGCGACGAGGCTCCTCCTCTGAAAAGGCGTCAGTGATCGGTCCTGAAGCAGGCCTTCACCAATGATGTCATCGATCCGGTGCGCCGGGTTGAGCGCCGCCGACGAATCCTGAAACACGAACTGCCGTTGAAACGGTCGGTGGCTGTCATCGTGGATGAGCAGGTCGCCGTCATTGGGCCGGGTCAACCCGGCCAGGACGCGCCCAAGGGTGGTCTTGCCGGAGCCAGATTCCCCAATCAGAGCCAGGGTCTCCCCACGCGCGACGCTCAAGGTTACGGCCGAGAGGATCGTCTGGGGCGCACGTTTGCGGAAGAGGTGGCCGCCCGGCGCGCTGACGCCGATGTCACGCGCTTCCAGCACGACAGGTTCAGCCGCCGCCGGTGGATCCCCCACCTCCGCCTTTTGCGGAATGGCCTGGAGCAGCGCCTGGGTGTAGCGATGACGGGGATGACGAATGACCCTCTCGGTTGGGCCCGCTTCAACAATCCTTCCCTGGTCAATCACCATCGCCGACTGGGCGACCTCCGCCACGAGCCCCAGGTCGTGGGTGATCAGCAACATGGCGGCGTGCTCTTGAACGCACAGCGCCTTGATCAGCTCGAGAATCTCTCGTTGCACGATCATGTCGAGCGCCGTGGTCGGCTCGTCCGCGATGATCAGCCTGGGTTGCCGCAGCAGGGCCGAGGCGATCATCACCCTCTGGCGCATGCCGCCAGATATCTCGTGGGGATAGCGCTTCAGGACCTCCGCAGGGTTGTCGATTCTGACCCGCATCAACATGGCCTCGGCGAGCTTGTCGCGCTCTGCCGCCGAGGTCAGATCAAGGCCCTCCGACAACTGCTGACCAATTCGCATGGTCGGGTTCAGGCTGGACAGCGGTTCCTGGAACACGAAGGAGATGGCGGGGTGACAGCGGCGGTCGCCCACCCCGGCCTCCAGCGCAACGCCGTCGAATTCGATCCGCCCCCCCGAGCGCCGGGCGCCGGGCGGCAAAAGACCGGCGACCGCCTTGGCGATCAGGGTCTTTCCTGACCCGGATTGGCCGACCAGAGCAGAGATCTCTCCCGGCCGTATGGCGAACGAAACCCCATCAACCACGGAGCGTGCGCCCAAGCCCTCTCCAAAAGTCAGCGAAAGGTCGGCCACCGAGAGCAACGGACGGGTTTGGTTCATGCCTTGAGCATCATGTCCCTGAGCGTGGAGCTATCGTAGTGACGCAGCCTGCGAGGGAAAGCCGTATCAACGGCCTGTGGCGGCCAGCGTCTATTACGGTCTGGCGACGTCCATTGCGTCTAGTATTTGAACAACAACCCCATCGTGAGGGTGGAGCAAAGTCGTGTCCAACCGGGACGAGATCGAGCGGGTCGGCCCCCACTATGACCTGCAGATGATGGCGGAGGTCCGCCGGCGGACGCGCGCGGCCATCAACAAGATCGCCGCGGCGGTAGAACCCGGCATGGTCGAGGAAGACGCCGTCCTGATGGCCCGGAACCTGCTCAAGGACGAGGGCCTGCTGAGAGGATGGCATGGCACCTATGTTCGCTTCGGGCGCAACACCGTCAAAATCTACGGAGAGGCGTCGGAGCCGGGCATGGTGCTGGGCGAGGATGACATCTTCCTGGTGGATATCGGACCGGTCTTCCAGCGCTGGGAAGGAGACGGCGGCGACACGTTCGTAACGGGCGACGACGCCGACAAGCGCCGGTGCGCCAACGACTGCAAGCGGCTGTTCAACATCGTTCGGGCCAAGTGGCGTGAGGAGCAGGCGACAGGCCAAGCCCTGTACGACTATGCCGAGGTCGAGGCGGGCAAGATGGGCTGGGAGCTCAATCTAGACCTCGCAGGCCACCGTCTATCCGATTTCCCTCATTCCGCTATCTTCAAGGGCAGTCTCAGAGAGTTGGATTTTTCGCCTTCGCCGCGCCTCTGGGTGCTTGAGATGCACATCCGTCATCCCGAGGGCCTCTACGGCGCGTTCTACGAAGATATGCTTTTGGAAGAGGCGGAGGCCGGCCTGGGGCCCCTTGCTCCCGAGCAGGCGCCCTAGCTGGACAGCCGCGTGCGACGCGGCCAATGAGATCCGGCTCTGATCCTGTGTCAGAGGCGGCGTACGAAAGGAGGATTCCTGGCGATGCAAGCGCCGACCCTGGAAGAGGTTTACACCCGGCCCAAATCCAAGAGCCTGTTCGACCGTGTGCGCGCTCATATCCTGGAGGGCGTCTTTCCGCCCGGCCATTGGCTGAAACAAGCGGAACTGGAGGACCGGTACGCCGCCAGCCGGTCGGAGGTGCGCGCCGCGCTCAGTTCGCTGGCGGACCGCGGCGTCGTCGAATATGTGCACAACCGGGGCTTTCGCGTCTATGACCGCTCGCCTCAAGAGATCAACGACATCATTGAGATGATCATGGTGCTCGAAGGTGCCGCCGCCGACAGCATGGTCCAACGGGTCGATGAGGCCGCGATGGCGAACCTCACGGACCTGGCCGAACAGTTCGACGCCCTGATCGCCGGCGGCAGCCATGCGGATTTGCGTCTGCTGAACTATCGTTTCCATTCCGAGCTGAACGCCCTGGGTGCGAATGCGCTCATGGCCCGCACGATCCAGAACCTGCGCGAATGCTGCATCAGCGGTCCGTTTGGTCGCTACACCACCTACCAGGGTCTCTCCGCCAGCGCGGCGGAGCATTTCGGGATCCTCGACGCGCTGAAAGCGAGAGACGGCGAGCGCCTCGCAAAGCTCCTGAGAGATCACTCGTCGCACACCAGCTGACATAATATCCTGTTTTTATAAATCTATTTACGATGGCTGTCCCTCTGTTGACCGGCCATCCAACAAGGGTTGACTGCGCCGAAAAAAAATTGGCAACTATTTTGGGGACGAAGATTGGTGCCATTGGGGAGACTGGCGTTGATGGGGGGAACGTTTGACGTCGAAGCCGACCACGGCGCCTTGGCGGCGCATCCGGCCAACTCGCGGTCGGCACGCCAGGCGCGTGCGCGGATAAGCGGCGCCTATCAACAGCACGCCCGTGATGTCCGTCGCTTCCTAAGACGGCGCAGTGGATGCGCCGCCACCGCCGAGGACCTGACGCAGGAGACCTTCGTTCGCCTGATGAATGTGGCGGCGTTCGATGAGGTCAAGAACATGCGCTCCTACCTCTTTCGGATTGCGTCGAACCTGCTGATCGATCACCAGCGGATGCGTTCGGCCAAATCCCAGCCCAAGGAGCTCGTTGAGCTGGAACGGGCCTACGACCTGCGCGACGAGACGCCGGGTGCCGAAACCCTGCTGTTGCAGCGCGACCAGCTGCGCCAGGTTAGTGGGTTCCTCGGGGAGCTTTCGAAATCGTGCCAGGAGATATTCTGGCTCAGCCGCGTGGTCGGCCTCGCCAACCACGAGATTGCAGAACGCCGCGGCGTTTGCCTGAGCACCGTCGAGAAGAACATCAGTTGGGCCACACGCCACTGCCGGACCCGCACCGCCGAGGTGTCGCCGGCGGCTCCCGGATTGTCCGCTTACGGTTTCGTGGGCGCTGTCACGTCATCAACATAGCGGCAGTTTGCCGAGGACGCGGAGGAAGAACTATGTCAGGGGGCCATCGACGCGGACCGAGGTTCGCCACTATCCTGCTTGCCGGAACGGCGTGCCTGGTCGCGGGAGCCGCGACGGGCGCGCGGGCCCAGACCGCCCCGGACGAGACACCCGCGACTGAGGCAGATCCGGTTGAGATCGAAGAGATCCTGGTGACCGGATCGCGGTTGCCCGCCAATATCACGTCCGTGCCGGGCACGGTGACCATCGTGGATTCGGTCGACTTGGCGGAACAGGCCGCGATCAGCAGCGACCTCGGCCGCATCCTGGCCAGCACGGTGCCAGGCTTTGGACCCTCCGCCAACGACGGCAACAATTTTGCCCAGACGCTGCGGGGCCGCAAACCATCCTACTTCATCGACGGCGTGCCCCAATCGGCCGAGCTGCGCGGCGGGGGTCGTGACCTTCGCATCATCCACCCCAGCGTTTTGGATCGTGTTGAGGTCATCAACGGCGCAACCTCGATCTATGGTCTGGGCGGCTCCGGCGGGGTGGTCAACTACATCACGCGTCGTCCGCGCGGCCAAGGCGTGAACTGGTTCACCGAAGGGTCTTTCAGCGGGTCGCTGTCCGAGCTCCGCACCGACAATCTGGAAGTTTCATTCACCCAGACCGTGATGGGCCGGCATGGCGACATCGATTTCGTCGGCAGCCTGACCTACCAGGATCGCGGCCTCTACTACGACGCGAACGGGGAGCCGATCGCACCGGATCCAACGGGTCAAACCGGCCTGGCCGACATGACCGAGATCAGCGTCTTCGGTCGAGTCGGGGTCAATATTTCCAACACTGTGCGCTGGGAGACGACCGTCGTGCTCTACGACGCGGAGGTCGATACCGACTATACGGTCAGGCAGGGCAGCTTCGCCGGCGGCGTCATCTCGACCGCCGAACGAAAGCGCCCGAACAACATCTGCATCGGCGCGGTCTGCGTCGATTTCATCGGCCAAGAGGATCCGTCCGCCTACAACTATTTCGCTTCGACGGCTTTGACCTTCGAGGATGTGATGGGCAGCGATATTCAGGTTCGGCTGTACGGCAAGGAATCAGAGAATGTCTGGCGCCACATCGGCTTCATCCCCCTGGCTCCTACGCTTGGCGGATTCCCACCGAACGGAAGCCAGCTCGTAACCCGCGACAATCGCTACGGCGCCCGGGTTGATATCGCCACGCCGATCAACTTCGAATTTCTCCAGGGCGATCTGCTGTGGGGCGTTGAATACAGCGAGAATACGATCGAGGAACACCTTCTGGACGGGCGCCCCAGGACATCGGACATCACCCAGCAGAACACGGCCGCCTTCGTGCAGCTGCAGGCGGACATCCTTCCCTGGCTACACCTTCGCACGGGCCTGCGCTTCGACGACTTCTCGCTCGACATCCCCAGCTTTATGGCCATCGACTACTTCAGCGCCGCCAAGTTGCACACGGTCCTGGGCACGACCCTCGACTATGACAGCACGACGGGCAACTTCGGCCTCGTCGCGGACGTTACGGACAACCTAAGCGTTTTCGGCGCCTGGTCGTCAGGGTTCTCGATCGGCAATGTGGTGCGCACGGTGAGCGGATTGCGCCCATCCACGAACGTCCCCGCCCAGACCTATAACCTCGCGGCTCTCGGCCAACTCACGGAGCCGGTTCAGGTCGACTCCTACGAGCTCGGCGTGCGCTACAACAGCGAGTGGTTCACCGGGTCGTTGACCCTCTATCGAAATGAAAGCGAGCTCGGCGCGACCTTCGATCCAATCACCTTGCGGGTCCGGCGCGCGCCGGAGCAGATCGACGGCTTTGAAGCGACGGCCGAAGTGCGACCCATGCCTTCCCTGCGCATTGGCGGAAGCTACGCGCAATCAGACACCCAGGTCGACACCAACAATGACGGCGCCTGGGACGGGCCGCTGGACTTTGGCCGGGCGCCGCCGCCGTTGCTCAACACCTATGTTGAGTACGACATCAACCAGGATTGGATGATGCGAATCCAGACAGCCAGCGTGATGAGTGAATCGCGTTTCTCCGCGCCCTTCGGCCAGCTTCAGCGCGACATCGACAGCTACACCATCGTCGATCTGGTCGTGAGCGGGGAGATCGGGCCCGGCCGGTTGAGCCTCGGCGTCGAGAACCTGTTCAACAACGACTATGTGCCGATGGCCACCTTGATGAACTGCTCGGACAATGTGTTCATCGACTCATTTTGCAACACCGCGCCTCCCGGCGCCCGAGGGACCATCCGGTATTCGGTGTCCTACTAGCCTTCAGCTTTCCACCTGACTTGGCCCCGCGCTCTCCCCGGCGCGGGGCTTTTTCTTGATCTCTGTTGATCAGAAAGCCCGGCGTCAGGTGTGTTGATCTCGTGGGTCGAAGCGGTCGCGCAGATGGTCGCCGATCAGATTGATGCAAAGGACCGTGAAGGTGATGGCGGCGCCTGGAAACAGAGAGAGCCACGGCGCATCCGCCAGAAACGCCTGACCCTCGGCGAGGATGCCCCCCCAACTTGGATAGGGAGGCGGCACACCCAAGCCGAGAAAGCTCAGGGCGCTTTCCGAGAGCAGCGCCAGGGCGAAATAGGAGCTCGCCAGAACGATGATCGGCCCGATCATATTCGGCGCAATGTGCCCGACCAGAATTGCGACGTGGCCGCGGCCCAGATTGCGCGCCATCTCGACATAGGGCCGCTCGCGCAGCGACAGGACGAAGCCGCGAACAACACGCGCAACATTGGGCGTGTAGGCGATCCCGAGCGCCAGCACGACGCCGACTTCGCTGGCCCCAACTATGGCGACCAGAGCCAGCGCCAGAAGGATCCCCGGCAAGGCCAGCATCGCTTCGGTAAGGCTGGACAGAATTCGGTCCAGCGGTCCGCCGAAATAGCCAGCCACCCCACCGAGAGCGACGCCAGCCAGGGTCGCCACCGTCGTCGAGAAAAAGGCGACCCGCATACTGACGCCGGCGCCGGCCAGCATCCGTGAGAAGAGGTCCCGGCCGAACTGATCTGTCCCGAGCCAGTGCGCCACGGACGGCGGAGCCAGACGGATCTCCGGCGCGATCGCCACGGGATCATACGGCGGCGCCGCCACGCCGATCACGGCCGCCAGCATCACGGCTCCCAGGCCCGCCAACGCCGCCCAATAGACGGGTCTGCGGTTTGGATGGACAGGCGCGTCGGTCATGACGGCCTCACGCGTGGGTCGAGCCAGGCCTGCGCCAGGTCAACGATCAGATTGACCAGGGCATAGATGAAGACGACGAAGAGCAGGACACCCTGAATCACGGGGTAGTCGCGCGCATAGATCGCATCGACGAGAAACCGGCCGAGGCCGGGAATGCCAAACACCGTCTCGATCACCGCCGTCCCAGAAAGCAGGGACGAGAGAATGAGCCCCAGCATCGGCAAGGTCGGAACCAGCGCATTGCGCAGCCCATGGCCCATCAGCACCCGACGTTCACTCAGCCCCTTGGATCGCGCGAAGTCGATGTAGTCCTGGCCCAGCACCTCGATCGTGCTCGCGCGCATGAGGCGGGTCAGGACGCCCACCTCGACACAAACCAGGGCGACGACCGGCAGGATGATGTGCATCAGCCACGCGCCTGGATTTTCGCCGATCGCCACAAACCCGGCCACCGGGGTCCAGCCCAGGGTGACGCTGAACAGCAGGATCAGCAGCATTGCGACCCAGAAACTCGGCACTGAGACCAAAACCGTGGCCGCCGTCACGATCGCCAGATCCAGGGGTGTGTTGCGCCGCGCGCCGGCGACCAGACCGGCGAACACGGCCAGAATCGATGAGATGACGAAAGCGATGCCGACGACCTGAAGCGTCACCAGGAAATGGCCGATCATCTCGCCGAGAACGGGCTGCTGGGTCATGAAGGACTGGCCGAGATCCCCCCTCACGACATGAGAGAGCCAGATCAGGTACTGCGTCCAAAGCGGTTCATTCAGACCCATCTGCTCGCGCACGCGCTCGACCCGCTCGCTATCGCCTAGGTCGCCGACCATCAGCGCCGCGGGGTCGCCGGGCGCCAGTCTCATCAGTCCAAAAACGATAACCGAGACAATCAGCAGGGTTGGAATGGCCGCCATCAGCCGCCGCAAGACGAACGCCATCATGGTGCGCTGACCGGGCGCGTGGTCTGCACGCCCCACAGGCGCGGTCGGCCCATAGCCCACGGGGCGTAGCCGGTCAGGCTCGTGCGCGACAGGTCGACGATCTCGTCGTTGTACAGGCCGACCATCGGCACATCCTCCTGCATCAGCTCGTGCAGCTGTAGAAGGAGCGACGCCATCGCCGCGTCGTCGCGGACCGCCTCAAACTGCGCGACCAGGGCAAGCGCGCGCGGATCCTCCCATTGGTAGGAGCCCCTGACATCCCGCGATCCGGTGAAGGTGGCGTACATCAAGGCGGGATGGCTACGCGCCGAGTAGCCGAAGGCCGACAACTGAAAATCGCCGCGCTGAAACTGCGACAACTGAGTCGCCCAATCGCTGACCTCAAGTCGCACATTGAAGCCGGCGGCCGTCAGCATGGCCTGTGCGGCGATGGCGTTGTCGTACATGTACGGGAACTTACGGTTGGTCTGGATCGTCAACACCTGGCCGTCGTAACCGGCCTCACGGGCAAGGCGTCTGGCCAGGGCGGGGTCGTAGGCGGGCCAGGCGGCGAAGCGTGCGTTGTAGAACCGGCTCGCGCGCATCACGGCGGAAGAATTCGGCTGGGCCAGACCGAAGCTGGAGACATCGGTGATCAGGCGCGGCGACAGCGCATGGGCGATGGCTCGGCGCATCCGCACATCGCTGAGCAGGGGGTCGCGGGTCTGCATCAAAAGGACCGTCCAATCGAGCGTGTCGCGCCGATGGACCCGGACATCACCATGGCGCTGGGCGCGGCGCTGCATCTCGCCATAGGCCGAAATCGGCGCAGCAAAGACCAGATCGATCGCGCCTGCATAGAGCGAGGCCTTTGCCGACAGGCGATCCGGGGTCACCACGAAGACCAGGCGCCGGGCGTAGGCAATCTTGCGGCCGGTCAGGCCGCTCATCGGCTCGGAGCGCGGGCTGTAGTCGTCGAACCGCTCCAGGGTGACAGACCGGCCCCGTCGCCATTCGCCCAGCTGGTAGGGGCCTGTGCCAATCGGCGCCGTCCAGGCGCCGGCGGCGTCGACCGATGATGGATGCAGGATCGCCGTCAGACACTGGATGCTGGCCATGCGGTCCAGGAAGAGCGCGCTGGGCCTGTTCAGCCGAAACACGACCCGATCCGGCGCCGGGGCGGTGATGCTCTCTATGCGAACTCCCGATGCGCCCGACCCGTCGAAATCATCCAGACATCGGAAACCCGTTTCCGGGTCGAGCAGCCGTCTCCAGGTCCAGACAACCTCAGCCGACGTCATCGGTTCGCCGTTGTGGAAGCGGACGCCGTGGCGCAGCGTAAAGGTATAGGTGAGCCGATCTTCGGACAGCGCCACCGCCTGCGCCAGCAGGGGGCCAACGCTCATGTCGTCCCGGTAGGCCACCAGAGATTCCCCGATGTGATACAGGACCGTGTCGGTGTTGCCGTCACGAAGCACGCCTGGATTGGTCGAGAGAATGTCGGAGCTTATCGCGACGCGGATCTCGCCGCCCCGCCCCGGCGTGGTCGCCGCCGGAGGCGCGCAGCTGCCGAGCAGCCAGCCCGAGATCAGGACCACAACTGCGCGAAGCGGCGTCATGAAGGCGATTGTCGGCGGCGGCGACGCGGCTTCACCGCCCACATGGCCAGTCCGGTGATGCTGGAGCCGAGCAGCATGAGGCCGACAAGCGTGATGACCGGTCGGCGGAGCGGGCCGTAGGCGTCGCCATTGTGGATCGGCAAAATCCAGGACAGGGCCGCCTCTCCCGATGGCAGGTCGTTGCCGTCAGAGAAGACCAGAAGTTCGCCGGTAAAGCGATCCACACCGGCGATGTGATGCGCGCGTGGATTGGCCGCGTCTGCGGCGGTCATGACCACCCCGATCAGGCGTCCGTCGGCGAGCACCCGGACCTGGCGCAGAGTTCCATCGGGGAAACGGGCCTGCAACCGCTCCAGAGCCGCCTGGGATGTGATCAGCGGTTGGGCTCCCTGCTCAACGGGCGGTAAATCTGGATTCAGTTCGGGCAGGACCGGCGCGACAATGGCCACGACCGGCTTGATCAGGGGTTCAGCCACCATCAGCGTTCCGGTCAGGCCGCTAAGTGCGAAAAACAGGCTCATCACCGCGCCCGGCGCCAGGTGGAAATCCCTCAGCACGCGCCGCCAGGGCGCGCGCAAATGGATGGTCAGCGCCTCGGCATACCGATGCTGCTTCGGCCACCACAGGATGAGGCCCGTGATCGACAAGGTCAGGAGCAAAAGCCCCTCGACCAGGAGCACCAGCTGTCCGGCCACGCCGGACATCAAGCTGACATGGATCCGCTCGGCCAACTGCGTAGGGTATCTCCAGATGCCGCCACTGGAGAGCACCGTGGCCGTTTGACGCTCAAGAACGACGATATGCAGGGCGCGGTCGGCATCTGTGCGGACGCGGGCCAGGATGACGCCAGCATCTTGGTGCGTGAACAGGAGCCGATCCAGCCTGCTGCCGGGAGAGGCCGCCAGGGCCCTGGCGACGAGCGTATCCAGATCGGCCGTCCGCTCCGCGGCCCGACCGCGGGTTTCGGGGTGGAATACCTGAAGGAGCACATCCTGGTTGGCCAGGATCACGCCAGTCCCGGCTTGGGCGATCAACAGCACCCCGACGACCAGGGCGATCCACTTGTGAATGTCGGCAAGAAGCCGCCTGCCGGCCTTGCCACGTCCATCAGACGAATTCATCCGACCCAGACCGCTGGCCGATGGTGGGCCCACGGCCGCGCCTGCTCGAGCGAATAGGCCAGCTCGATCAGGGTCCGGTCTTGACCCGGCGCCGCGCAGACCTGGATTCCGACAGGCAGGCCCCCGGCGCTCCAATGCAGCGGCACGCTCATGGCCGGCGCCCCTGAGACGTTGTGGATGGGCGTGTAACCCATGAAGTCGTTCATCCGGCTGACCAAGGTGTCGTAGTCAACGTCCGGCGCCAGATAGCCGATCTGCGGCGGCACGGTCCGCAGCACGGGCGATACGACCGCATCATAGCCGGCGAGCCAACTGTTGAACGCCGCCGCCTGGGCTTGAAGCCGCGTAATCGCTTGCCGGATCCCGTCCGACCCCGTCCGGCGGGCGTGCGCCGCCAGTCCCAGGGTGAAGGGCTCCAGCACTGTGTCGTCCGGCTCTCGCCCCAGGGCGCTCTGGGCGCGTGAATAGGCCCGCAAGGCGCCGCTGGACCAGAAGGTGACGAAATCATCGATAAAGGTCTCAGGGAAAGGCCACCGCGCCTCCACAAGGTCATGGCCCATGTCAGCAAGCAGGGTCTGGGCTGCGGTCAACCCGGTGTCGACGTCCGCATCCGGCGCCAGTCCCCGGTCGCTCAGGCGCACCACCGCCACCCGGAGGCGGCGCGATGTCGCCGAGGTTACATAGCCCAGGCGGCTCATGCCTTCGGGCAGCGTCCGGGCCTCTGTGACCGCCAGCAGGCCGGCGCTGTCGCGTACGCTGCGGCTCATCACGTGCTGAACGGCGTAGTCGATCGGGCTGGTGCTGGGGCGATCGCGGTGCTGTCGCCCCCGCGACGGCTTCAGACCAAACAGACCACAGCAGGACGCCGGCATCCGGATAGAGCCGCCGCCGTCGTTGGCGTGGGCCACCGGCGTCACCCCAGCGGCGACAGCCGCCGCCGCGCCGCCCGACGACCCGCCCGACGAACGGCCCAGGTCCCAGGGATTGCGGGTCGGCCCGAAGGCAAGCGGCTCTGTCGTAGCCGAAAAGCCCATCTCCGGCGTCGCTGACTTGCCGATGACAACGAGGCCGGCAGCATCAAAGGCCGACATATAGCCATCCTGGGCTGTGGTGGCGGCCACACCGGCGGTCGCCCTGGAGCCGTCGCGGGTCGGCAATCCGATATAGTCGTTGAGATCCTTGATCAGGAACGGCACCCCCGCGAACGGCCCGGTCAGGCTCCCGGATCTTGCGCGGTCCCGCGCCTGTTCAAAGCCTGCAGTCACCAGGAAATTCAGGTCGGGCTGGGCGGCCTGGGCGCGCGCGATCGCGGCATCCACGGCCTCCAGCGCCGATATCTCGCCGGATCGAATGAGCGCCGCCAGGCGCGTCGCGTCCATCGCAGGGCTGCGAGAGAACAGCGGCGGCAGACTTGCGCACCCGCTCGCCCCAAGGGCCGCGCCGCCCGTCAACAGCTTGCGGCGATCCATGATTGGCATTCTCGAGCACCCTGTCAGACCTATGAATGCGACGAATCCCAGGCCGCCAAACCGTATCGCGGACGCGACGGGGTTTCACACCCAAGGGCGTGGCTACGGCAAAAAGAAAAAAGGGCGGGAGCTTTCGCTCCCGCCCTCTCTGTAGTTCAGCACTGTCCCCAGACCCGAGGGCCCAGGGCCGAGGCCCGATGGACTTCGCTTAGAAGTCCATATCGCCCATGCCGCCCATGCCGCCGCCGGGCATGGCGGGGGCCGAGGCCTTCTTGGGCGCATCGGCGACGGCGGCTTCGGTGGTGATCAGGATGCCGGCGACCGAGGCGGCGTCCTGCAGAGCCGTTCGGACCACCTTGGCCGGGTCGATGACGCCCATCTTGACCAGGTCGCCGTACTCTTCGGTCTGGGCGTTGAAGCCGTAGGCGCCGTCCTTGGAGTCCAGGATCTTGCCGACCACGATCGAGCCCTCGACCCCGGCGTTCTCCGAGATCTGACGGATCGGAGCCTGCAGGGCCCGGCGCACGATGGCGATGCCGGCGGTCTGGTCGGCGTTGTCGCCCTCCAGCGTCGCCAGCACGGCCGAGGCCTTCAACAGGGCCACGCCGCCGCCCGGGACGATGCCCTCTTCCACGGCCGCGCGGGTCGCGTTCAGGGCGTCGTCGACGCGGTCCTTCTTCTCCTTGACCTCGATCTCGGTCGAGCCGCCGACGCGGATCACCGCCACGCCGCCGGCCAGTTTGGCCAGACGTTCCTGCAGCTTCTCCTTGTCGTAGTCCGAGGTGGTGTCCTCGATCTGCTTCTTGATCTGGCCGATGCGGGCCTCAATGGCGGCCTTCTCGCCGACGCCGTCCACGATGGTGGTGTCGTCCTTGGTGATGGTCACCTTCTTGGACGAGCCCAGCATGTCGATCGTCACGTTCTCCAGCTTGATGCCCAGGTCCTCAGAGATCACCTGGCCGCCGGTCAGGACCGCGATGTCCTCCAGCATGGCCTTGCGGCGATCACCAAAGCCCGGCGCCTTGACCGCCGCCACCCGCAGGCCGCCGCGCAGCTTGTTCACCACCAGGGTGGCCAGGGCTTCGCCCTCGATGTCCTCGGCGATGATGACCAGCGGACGGCCCGACTGGACCACCGCTTCCAGGATCGGCAGCATGGCCTGAAGGCTGGACAGCTTCTTCTCGTGCAGCAGGATCAGCGGCTCATCCAGCTCGGCCTGCATCTTGTCGGCGTTGGTGACGAAATAGGGGCTCAGATAGCCGCGGTCGAACTGCATGCCTTCGACGACGTCCAGCTCGGTTTCGGCCGTCTTGGCCTCTTCGACGGTGATGACACCTTCGTTGCCGACCTTGTCCATCGCCTTGGCGATCATCTTGCCGACTTCGTCGTCGCCGTTGGCCGAGATGGTGCCGACCTGGGCGATCTCGTCGTTGGACGTGACCTTCTTGGAGCCGTCCTTGATTTCACCGATCACCTTGGTCACGGCCTTGTCGATACCGCGCTTCAGATCCATCGGGTTCATGCCGGCGGCCACCGACTTCATGCCCTCGACCACGATGGCCTGGGCCAGCACGGTCGCGGTGGTGGTGCCGTCGCCGGCCTTGTCGTTGGTCTTGGAGGCGACCTCGCGGATCATCTGGGCGCCCATGTTCTCGAAGGCGTCCTCCAGTTCGATCTCCTTGGCCACCGAGACGCCGTCCTTGGTCGAGCGCGGGGCGCCGAAGGACTTCTGGATCACGACATTGCGGCCCTTGGGGCCCAGGGTCACCTTGACCGCATTGGCCAGGACGTTGACGCCCTTGAGCATTTTGTCGCGCGCGTCGGTGTTGAAATAAACGAGTTTAGCAGCCATCGGGCAGCTCCTGTTCTTGATGTTCGGGGGAGAGGTTCAGACGTCGCGCGCTTAGGACAGCACGCCCAGGACGTCCGATTCCTTCATGATGATGAGGTCGTCGCCGTCGATCTTGACCTCAGAGCCCGACCACTTGCCGAACAGGATGCGATCGCCGACGTTCAGCTCCGGCTTGATGAACTCGCCATCCTCGTCACGGGCGCCGGGGCCGACGGCCACGACTTCGCCCTCCTGGGGCTTTTCCTTGGCGTTGTCGGGGATGATGATCCCGCCTTTGGTCTTCTCTTCTTCCTGGACGCGCTTGACCAGGACGCGGTCGCCGAGCGGACGAAACGCCATGTTGTCGATCTCCTTGATGGACTAATCCTACGCACCAGACGGCACCTGCTAGCAGTCGCCGGCCCTGAGTGCCAATGCGCCGGGGAGGTATGCAGGGGACCGCCCGGAGTCAAGGCGAGCCGGTCGGGTTTTCTGCGGTCAGGGCTGGATGTCTTCGTCCGAATAGATGGCGACGGCGGCCGGAGAATCCTGATCAGCCCAGCCTCGGTACATCCCCGAGGTGTTCATGGAAAAGGCCACCGAGCCGTCGGCCGTCAAGGCGATGACACCGCCGTCGCCGCCAATCGAGCCGACCTCGGAAATGATCAGGTCCGCCGCCGCCTGCACCGGCGTGTGCGCCCTGTGAACCAGCCCGCAAATGTCGCGCGCGACGGTCAGGCGGATGAAATACTCGCCCGTGCCAGTGGCCGAAACGGCGCAACCGCGCCCGGCCCAGGTGCCCGCCCCGATCACCGGTGTGTCGCCGATCCGTCCCCAGCGCTTGGCCGTGGTGCCGCCGGTGGAGGTGCCCGCCGCGATGCGGCCCTGGCTGTCGACGGCGACGACACCGACGGTGCCGAACCGGTGGTCGTCACCCTCGGATAGCTCGGCAGACTGTTCCGGCGAAGGCGCGCCGGCAGGGCGCTCAGGGATCGGCCAGCCGCGCTCGGTCAGGGTCGCGATCAGCTGGTCCCAGCGACGTTGAGTGTAGAACCATGACGGGTCGACCTGTTCCAGTCCGACCGAGGCGGCGAAGGCGTCCGCCCCCTCGCCCGCCAGCATGACATGGCTGGACTGCTCCATCACCGCGCGCGCCAGGGCGATGGGGTGCCGGGTGCGCGAAGCGCCGGCGACGGCGCCGGCTTCAAGCGTCTCGCCGTCCATGATGGCGGCGTCGAGCGAGTTGGTCCCCTCGGCGGTGAAGACGGCCCCACGCCCCGCATTGAACAGAGGGTCGTCTTCCATCAACTCAATGGCGGCCTGAATGGCGTCGAGCGACGAGCCGCCGCTTCGCAGGACATTCGCCCCCGCCTCGACGGCCGCAGTCAGGGCGGCGCGGTACTGGGCGTCCCGTTCCGGGGTCAGTTGCCCGCGCTCGATCACCCCGGCCCCGCCATGGATGGCGATGCTCCAGCGCACCGGCGCGTCTTGGGCGGCGACCGGGCCGGCCAGGGCCAATAGCAGGGCGGCGAAGACCGGTAAGCGGATCATGATCAGACTCCCCAGGGTCGTAGCGCCTAACCCTAGAAGAGAAATCGCGGCCCGTCAGCCCGGCGCAACCCAACCGGGTTGCACCGGACCAGGGATGCTAGCTCGCCGCCGCGAACAGGGCGTTGACCTTGTTCCAGTTCACCACCGACCAGAAGGCCTTCAGATAGTCGGCGCGGCGGTTCTGATATTTCAGATAGTAGGCGTGTTCCCACACATCGGCGCCCAGGACGACGGCGCCCTTCTCATCGGCGACGTCCATCAGCGGATTGTCCTGATTGGGCGTGGAGGTGATCTTCAACTTGCCGTCCTGGACGATCAGCCAGGCCCAGCCCGAGCCGAACTGGCCGGCGCCGGCGGCGTTGAAGTCGGCCATGAATTTGTCCATGCCGCCCAGGTCACGCTCGATGGCGGCGGCCAGTTCGGACGACGGCGCGCCGGTCTGGCCGTGCGGGGCCATCAGCTCCCAGAACAGGCTGTGGTTCCAGTGACCACCGCCGTTGTTGCGCACGGCCTTGGGCAGTTTGGACATACCCGCGAACATCTCTTCCAGCGACCTGCCGGCCAGCGCCGGGTCGGCGTCGACCGCCTTGTTCAGATTGTCGACATAGGCCTGATGGTGCTTGTCATGGTGGAAGGTCATCGTCTCGGCGTCGATGGCCGGCTCCAGGGCGTCATAGGCATAGGGCAGCGGGGGAAGGGTGAAGGCCATGGAACGGCTCCTGTCTGGTGAATCTCGGCTACGCCGTATCTAGGCGCGCTGACGCCAAAGCCAAGCCGGAAACGCCACAATCGTTCCCGGTCAGGCCGGAAGATTGGCCTTCAGACAATCCCTCACCGCCCGTCTCAGATCGCCCGTCGAGCTGGCGAAGTCCTCGCCTTCGGCGTCGAAGACGGCCCGCGTCGCCGCGTCCAGCCCGATGTCGAGGGCCGCAATGACCCGCGCCTCCCCCTTAGGGTGCAGGCAGAAGCCCACTTCGCGGCACAGGGCGGCGAACAGGGGTGCGAACCGGTCTGGATCGGCCGTGGTCGAGGCCATCGTCATCTCCTCAGTCGTGCCGCGTGAAAGGCGATGTGGTCATCGATGAAACTGGCCATGAAGAAATAGCTGTGGTCGTAGCCTAGCTGCATTCTGAGGGTCAGCTTCTGGCCTGCGGTCTCGGCCGCAGCCGCGAGCAGTTCGGGTTTGAGCTGTTCGGTCAGGAACGGATCGGCGTCGCCCTGATCGACCAGGATGTCGTCAAAGACACCGCGCGCCGCGCCGGCCTCGATCAGGCGCGCTGCATCATGGTCGGCCCAGATGGATCGGTTGTCCCCCAGATAGGCCGTGAACGCCTTCTCACCCCAGGAGCAGCGCGTCGGCGAACAGATCGGCGCGAAGGCCGAGACCGAGCGGAACAGCTCTGGATGGCGCAGCGCCAGAGTCAGGGCGCCATGCCCGCCCATGGAATGTCCGAAGACCGAGCGTCGGGGCAGCGTTGGGAAATTCGCCTCGATCAACGCGACTAGCTCGCGCGTGACATAGGTCTCCATCTGAAAGTGGGGAAACCAGGGCGCCACGGTTGCATCGACATAGAAGCCTGCGCCCTGGCCAAGATCATAGGCCGGATCATCGGCCACGCCTTTGCCGCGCGGCGAGGTGTCGGGCGCGACCAGGATCAGACCATGAGCGGCGGCGGCCCGGTAGGCCCCGGCCTTGGTGGTGAAATTGTCTTCGGTGCAGGTCAGGCCCGACAGCCAGATCAGCACCGGAAACGGCCCCTCACCCGGCGGGGTGAAGACCGAGAGGGTCATCGGCGTGCCGGTCGTCTCGCTGTCGTGGCGCAAATAGTTCAGGGTTCCGCCGTGCACGGCGTGGGTCTTGAGGACGTCCATGGCGTCTAAGTCGAGGTCGCACCGCCTCCCGTCAACCGTCAGGGCGAATCTCAGGTCAGCCGCCGTTCCATCATTACCAGGTCGGTGGCCACCCGTTCGCCGTCCCCGCCGGCGCGCACGCGAAGCTGGGGCAGCACCCGATGGGTGATGCGAAAGCCCAGCCGCTCATAGAAGGGACCGGCGGTCTGGGTGCCCAGATGGGCAGCGACCACGCCAGCCTGGCGCAGCGTCGTCTCAAGCGCCTCGCCAAGCAATGTGCCGACGCCGGGCTTGAGCCCGACATCCAGCGTCATGGTGGCGATATAGGCATAGCGGGCGCCGTCTCGCGCGTGAATCGAACCCCAGGCCCCGCCGCGCAGTCGTCCTTCACCGTCGATCAGTTCCAGCAGGAAATCTGGACGCAGCTTTTCGTCCGCCTCGTTGACCGCCTCGATATAGAGGGTGCGTCCCTCTGCCCGCAGGTCCATGCGGTAGATCCAGGTTCCGTCCGGCCCCGCCGGCATGTCGATGCGCTCGTCGTCCCAGCCGGCCGCCTCCAGCGCCGGCCCGACGACGGGGCCGTAGGTGGTCAGGATGACGACCCGAGCAATGGGCGCGCCATCAGCCTCCAACGCCGCGACATGGTCGCCGATGTCGGTGACGACCTTTGCCAGGAACGGCGCGTCCGACCCGGCCTCAAGGTCCGGGTATTCGACCACAACATCCGGATTGAATTCGAACTCAGGCTCACGGCGCAGGAACAGGTCGAACAGGGCCGCCGCGCCCGCCGCCAGTTCGGCCCGGTGGGTGTCGTCAGACGTGCGTGTCTGCAAGCTCAATCCGGCGTCGGCGAAATTCATCCGGGTCTGTGCAGGGCGCAAATCTTGTTGCCGTCCGGGTCGCGCATATAGGCCAGGATCAGCTTGCCGAAGGGGCCGTTGCGCTCGCCCGGCCGGTCCTCGATGGCCCGGCCGCCGGCGGCGACGCCCGCCGCCTGAAAGGCTGAAACCATCTCGGGCGTGGCGGCGTAGAAACCGATGGTGCCGCCATTGGCGTGACAGGCTGGCTCGCCGTCGATCGGGGCGCCGATGGCGAAGGCCCCGCGATCGGTGCGCCACCAGTAGCGGCCCTTCTGATCCGGCCCGCTGCCCGGCGGCAGGCCCAACGCGCCCAGGGCTGCATCATAGAACCGGCGCGATGCCTCCGGGTCGTTGGATCCGAGAACGACGTGGGTGAACATGGCGGCCTCCCTGTTTGGCTGGAGGGAGATTGCACAGGTCCGTTGCTTTACGCAACGACGATCAAAACACCACCACCGACCGAATGCTCTCGCCCGCGTGCATCAGGTCGAACGCCTCATTGATCCGTTCCAGCGGCAGGGTGTGGGTGATCATCGGGTCGATCTGGATCTTGCCGTCCATATACCAGTCGACGATGCCGGGCACATCGGTGCGGCCGCGCGCGCCGCCGAAGGCCGAGCCTTTCCACACCCGGCCGGTGACCAGCTGGAATGGGCGGGTGGCGATCTCTTTCCCCGCCTCGGCCACGCCGATGATGATGCTCTCGCCCCAGCCGCGGTGACAGGCCTCCAACGCCTGACGCATGACGGTGGTGTTGCCGGTGCAGTCAAAGGTGTAGTCGGCCCCGCCGCCGGTCAGCTCGACCAGATGGGCGACGATGTCCGAATGCTCGGTCGGATTGACGAAATGGGTCATGCCGAAGCGTTCGCCCCACTCGGCCTTGGCCGGGTTCAGATCGACGCCGACGATCATGTCGGCCCCGACCATCTTCAGCCCCTGGATGACGTTCAGCCCGATGCCGCCCAGACCGAAGACGACACAGTTGGCCCCCGGCTCAACCTTGGCCGAATTGGTCACCGCGCCCACGCCGGTGGTGACGCCGCAGCCGATGTAGCAGGCCTTGTCGAAGGGCGCGTCCTTGCGAATCCTGGCCACCGCAATCTCGGGCAGGACGGTATAGTTCGAGAAGGTCGAACAGCCCATATAGTGGGCGATAGCCTGACCCTTGTAGCTGAACCGGCTGGTGCCGTCGGGCATGACGCCCTTGCCCTGGGTCGCGCGGATCGCCGTACACAGATTGGTCTTGCGGCTAAGGCAGGATTTACACTGGCGGCACTCGGGCGTGTACAGCGGGATCACATGGTCGCCGACCTCCACCGAGGTGACGCCCGGCCCCACCTCGACCACCACGCCCGCGCCCTCATGGCCCAGGATGGAGGGGAAGAGGCCCTCTGAATCCAGCCCGTCCAGCGTATAGGCGTCGGTGTGACAGATGCCCGTCGCCTTGATCTCGACCAGCACCTCAAACGCCTTGGGGCCCTCCAGATCGACCTCGACGATCTCAAGCGGACGTTTGGCCTCAAAGGCGACGGCGGCGCGGGTTTTCATAGTCGTTTCCTCTCGTCATTCGGGGGGCAAAGCGGAACCCGGCCCAGGAGGATCAAGCACAGGCGCCCCGTTTGGCTCAAGGCCGGACAGGCGCCGACCGTTCGGTCAGGCTCGCGCTCGCTCACCTGGGTCCCGGCGATCCCCCCGGATACTCGCTCCAAGCCGGCCCAACTTCGGCGGCAAATATGCTAGACTGCACCCATGACGAACCCGCACGCCTTTCCGGCCTCGAACCTGCGCCTGAAGCGCGCCTATGAACCAGCCGAGCCCGGCGACGGGACGCGCATTCTGGTGGATCGCCTCTGGCCGCGCGGCGTCAGCAAGGATCGGGCGGACCTCAGTGACTGGATGAAGGACATCGCGCCCTCGACCGAGTTGCGCCAATGGTTCGGTCATGACCCAGCAAAGTGGGTTGAGTTTCAGCGTCGATACCGGGCCGAGCTGGCCCAGCACGGCGCCGAACTGGACCAGATCCGCACCCTGGCGGCGAAGGGCGTGGTGACGCTGATCTACAGCGCCCACGACGAGGTCCATAACGACGCCGTGGTGCTCCACGCGGTGTTATCAGGTTAGTAGGCCGGAAGCCGCCCGCTCAGTCTGGAGAAGGCCATGCGCTATCTGCACACCATGGTCCGGGTCTCGGATCTCGACGCCTCTCTGGCTTTCTGGTGCGACCTTCTGGGCCTGGAGGAGGTGCGCCGCACCGAGAACGAGAGGGGCCGTTTCACCCTAGTCTTTCTGGCGGCTCCCAAGGACCGCGCCCGCTCTGCCGCCGAGCGCGCGCCCGAAGTCGAGTTGACGTTCAACTGGGACCCTGAGGACTATGCGGGCGGCCGCAACTTCGGCCATCTGGCCTACAAGGTCGATGACATCTACGCCGCCTGTCGGCGACTGATGGACGGCGGCGTCACCATCAACCGGCCGCCCCGCGACGGCTATATGGCCTTCGTCCGCTCGCCCGACGGCATTTCCATCGAGCTGTTGCAGGAAGGCGATCCCTTGCCGCCGGCCGAACCCTGGGCCTCGATGCCCAATACAGGCAGCTGGTGAGGTCGCGCGAACCTCGATTGCCGAACCCAGAGTAGAGGCGTAGCCTCATCTCCGGCAAAGCAGGGAGGCTGCCATGACGGACAATCCAATAGGCGGCGCAGTACGCGGGCTACGGCTGGTCAGTGCGCTCTACGGCATTCTTATGATCTTGTTGGGGATTGCGGCGCTGGCGGCGCCGGTGATCTCGACCCTGGCGACGGTGTTCGTCATCGGCATCTGTCTGGTCGCCGGCGGGCTGGTCGGACTATTCGCCACCTTCTCAGAGCGTGAGGGTTCGGCCCGCTGGTTGAACGCGCTGTGGTCGTTGTTGGCCCTGGGTCTGGGAGTCTGGATGATCGCCCAGCCAGGCGTCGGAGCGGTGTCCCTGACCCTGTTGCTGGGTGCGGTGCTGGCGGCGCGCGGCGTCACCGGCCTGATGCTGGCCCTCGACGGTCGCTTCGGCTCGGCGCGCATCTGGCTGGGTCTCGGCGGCTTGCTCAGCCTGGTGCTGGGCGGAATCGTCCTGTTCAACCTGATGGAGCTGGCCGGCCTGACCTTGGGAACCATCGTCGGCATCGATTTCCTCGTCGCCGGCGTGTCCCTCACATTGGCGGCGATGATGGGACCGCGCGCCGTCGAATAGGGCCGCCAAGCGCGCTATCACGGCGCCATGGCCCGCAACCTTGTCGTCCTGACCGGATCCGGAATCTCCGCCGAGAGCGGGGTGCCGACGTTCCGCGCCGCGGACGGTCTGTGGGAGGGCCACCGGATTGAAGAGGTCGCGACGCCTGAGGGCTTCGCGACCGATCCGGCGCTGGTTCAGGACTTCTACAACCAGCGCCGCGCCCTGCTGCCGACGGTACATCCCAACGCCGCGCACCGGGCGTTGGCGGATTTGGCGGCGCGCTGGGATGGCGACTTCCTGCTGGTCACTCAAAACGTCGACGATCTGCATGACCGGGCCCACGCCGAGACCCTGCCGGGGCCGGACTTTTCGCTGATCCATATGCATGGCGAGCTGACCAAGGCCCGCTGCACCGAGACCGACCGCGTTTGCGACTGGACCGGCGATCTGGACCCGTACCACGACAGTCCTTTCTCGCCGGACGGGTGGCTTCGGCCTCACATCGTCTGGTTCGGAGAGACGCCGCTGGAGCTGGAGCGCATCTATCCGGCGCTCGAACAGTGCGACCTGTTCGTGTCGATCGGGACGTCAGGCGCCGTCTGGCCAGCGTCGGGCTTCGTGCGTGAGGCGGCGCGGGCCGGCGCCCGCACCGTCGAGATCAATCTGGAGCCGTCCCTGGGCGCCGAGATGTTCGATGAAGGCGTCTATGGCCCCGCCACCGAGGCCGTGCCAGCGTTCGTCGGCTCGCTCTGATCAGGCCGTATCCAACTCAGGGTGATGGCCGCTCCCGTCGACAGGTTGGACGGGGAGATCACGGCCTGACGCCCCTCTCCGGCCCAGACGATGACGCCCAGGACCGGACCGCCGTGGGATGAAATCCGCTCCATGCCCAGCGTGGTCAGATATTCGGTCGCCAGGTCGGAAATCTGCCCCACGCCCGCCTCGGCGATGTCGACCGAGCAGACCTGTTCGCGCGCGTCGATCAAGGTGATCCAGCCGCGATGCCGTAGCGATCCATCCAGATGGACTGTCGGTCCGAGCACCACACCCTCAACGCCGGCGGTTGGTCGGTAACCCGCCCCGACAGCAGCAAGAACGGCCTGGTCCCGGTCGCCCGACCGCAGAAAAGGCCCGCAAACCTCGGTCATGGTCGTGCGCACGATCAGCGGGACATTCATCGACTGCGCCGCCGCCGGGCCGGCGCCAAACAGGCCGACCAGGACCGCCAAAACTGCAAGCCGCATTGAGCCCTCCCCTACAGCGCTGGAGCATCCTCCTTGAAGTGATCGGGCCGTCCCACTGACGGGGTCTGATCAGGCGGCGTTTATCCTCTAGGCCAGCCAGCCCATGTGCTCGATCAGGATGGTCAGACCTATGCCGATCAACAGGACCCCGCCGATCCCCTCGGCGACCTTGCCGAAGCGCACCCCGACGGCCCGGCCGATCAACATGCCCAGGGTCGTCAGCACAAAGGTGGTGAAGCCAATGCTGGCCGCGATGATCCAGATGTTGGCCCCGATGAAGGCCAGGCCCACCCCGACCGCCGCCGCGTCGATCGAGGTGCCGATAGCTGTGGCGATCAAGCCGACCAATCCGCGCCGGGTGGTCTTGGCCGTCTCGGGACCAGGAACTTGAAACGCCTCCCACAGGAGCTTGCCGCCGACCGCGCCGAGCAGGCCGAAGGCGATCCAGTGGTCGATGGCCTGGACCATGCCGGCGGCGATGACGCCCAGGGACCAGCCGAGGATCGGCGTGATCGCCTCGATGACGCCGAACACCAGGCCGTTTCGGATAGCCGTCTTGAGGCGGGGCTGATGCGCCGCGCCGCGTCCGACGGCGGCGGCGAAGGCGTCGGCCGACATGCTCAGCGACAGGGCGGCTATAGCGAGAGGGGTCATCAGGATACGGTCCGCCGGGCACACAACACAGCGCGCTCGCAGCCCCGCCGGTAGGAGCCGAAAGGCACGCTGGTCTCGCTAAGCGGTGGTCCCGCTGATCACGCCACGCCGCCGAAGCGAACGAGTATGTTGACGTGATCCCGGCATTTATCTGGGCGCCGGAAGCTACTCCCCAACGGCGGGCTGACTACACCTGACGGCTGCGGACCGCAACCTTGCGCCCGCGCCGCACCCGCGCCAATTTGCCGGCGTGGCCGTAGCGCCGCCAGGCCCCGGCTCCAGAGATGGAGCGCGGGGCCGACGCGTCTTTGCCTTGAAGGAGGACGCGCCATGACCACGGAAGACAAGCGCCAACGCCGCCGGCGCGACACCCTGCGTATGAAAGCCAGGGCCCGCCGCATCCGCCCGGATCAGGAAACCGCCTTCTGGCGCGCCGACTATCTGGCCGTCTGCTCGTGCCGCATGTGCGGCAATCCGCGTCATGTCTGGAAGGGAGGGCGCCAGACCCTTCAGGAACGCCGCGCCGATCTGCGCGGCGGCGACGAGGATTGAGCGGTTTTGCATCGCCGCCCCGGCGGCGCCATGAAGGGTCATGCCTGAGACGTCGCGCCCACCCTTGGGCGGCCTGTCGATCTTTAGCCTGATCGCCCTCTTGGCGATGAGCGTGATCAAACTGGTCGCCGATGTGACCGCAGGCCTGTGGGCGGCGCGGTCCCACAGCCGGCTTGAGCCGCGAGTTGAGTGCTCATGATCGCGGCGGCGTCATCGACGGGCCGGCGCAAGATCGCCGGCATCGTTGTCGGCAACCTGATCCCGGTCTTGGGCGTACTGTTTCTTCACTGGGACGCCGGGGCGATCCTGATTCTGTACTGGATCGAGAATTTCATCGTCGGCGCCTTCACCGTTCCGCGCATCCTGACGGCGCGGGGGTCGCCGTCACCGCCCGGTTCAGCCATCGGCGGCACGTCGCTGGGCGAGCGGCTGTTCACCGCCATCTTCTTTTGCGTCCACTACGGCGTCTTCTGGATCGGCCACGGCGTCTTCGCCCTGATCCTGGCGTCCCGGATTTCCAGCGAGCAAGAGACCCAAAGCCTGGCCTCGGCCAGCGGGCCGATCGAGGCCGCGGGCGCCGCCGCCCAAGGCGAGGCGGGTTGGAGCTTTCTTCTGGCCATCGCCGCCCTGGTCGTGATCCACGCGATCGGATTCTGGCGCGACTGGATCAAAACCGGCCTCTACCGGACCGCCACGCCCAATACCGAGATGTTCCAGCCCTATGGACGGCTGGTGGTGCTGCACCTCACGGTGCTGCTGGGCGCCTTCGCCTTGACCAGCATCGGCGCCCCGGCCTGGACGATGATCATTCTGTGCGTCGGCAAGATGGCGCTGGAGCTGGCCGGCGCGCTCGGCGTCAGGCTATTGGAACGCGGCCCGGTCGATCGCTCGACCTGACCGCTCCTTTGCTCGAGTTCAGGCGTCGACCTTGACCACGCCGCGGCGGATCTGGTCCAGCTCGATGGAATCGAACAGGGCCTGGAAGTTGCCCTCGCCGAAGGCCTTGTTGCCCTTGCGCTGGATGATCTCGAAGAAGATCGGGCCGAAGGTGTCCTGGGTGAAGATCTGCAGCAGCAGGCCGTCCTGGTCTGAACCGTCAATCAGGATGCGGTTCGAACGCATCCGCTCCACGTCCTCACCGTGGCCCGGCAGGCGTTTGTCGATCAGGTCGAAATAGGTTTCGATGGTGTCCTGGAAGGCGATGCCGCGCCGCTTCATCTCCTCGACGGTTTCAAAGATGTTGTCGGTGTGCAGGGCGATGTGCTGAATGCCTTCACCGTTATAGCGGCGCAGGAATTCCTCGATCTGGCTCTGCTCGTCCTGGCTCTCGTTCAGGGGAATGCGGATCATGCCGTCGGGCGCGACCATGGCTTGCGAGAACAGGCCCGTGGCCTTGCCCTTGATGTCGAAGTACTTCTGCTCCTCGAAGCCGAAGACGTCGCCGTAGAAGCCCGACCAGGTCCGCATCTGGCCCTTGCGGACATTGTGCGTCAGGTGGTCCAAGAGGGTCAGGCCGACGTTGGCCTCGGCTTCGGCCTCGCGCCAGCCGGGGGTTTCGGTCCAGCCGTCAAACAGGCCCTCGGCCCCGGTCTTGTCGACCAGGTAGAGCAGCGAGCCGCCGATGCCCTGCAGCACGAACGGGTAATCGCCCAACGCATTCCGCGGCGCCTCGGCCGGCTTGGCGCCCTTCGAGATAGCCAGATCATAGGCCGACTGAGCGTCCTTGACCTTGAAGGCCATCCCGGCGGCCGACGGGCCATGGGCATCGCGGAATTCAATGGCGTGCGGCCCCTCCGAGGTGTTGATCAGGAAGGAGATGTCGCCCTGTTTCATCCGCACCACGCCACCGTCCGGGCGGGTGTGCGACGGCACAAAGCCCATGGTCTCGAAGTGGGCCTGCATGGCCTTGGGGTCAGGGCTGACGAATTCGACGAACTCAAAGCCGTCCAGGCCCATCGGATCGGTCGGATTGGCGGTCATGGCGGCCTCCTTGAGATTTTCAGTTCGGGCGGAACCTAGGGATTGCGGGGCCGAAAGCCAAGGCAAGCCGGATCACAACTTGGCGCGCCGAGCAGGCAGTCGGCCCCAGCCCAGCGCCACCGACGACCAGACGAAGGCCGTGCTGAGCTCGAAATGGCTCATGCTCTGCCCCCCAAGATGCCGGGTGCGGACGTTAGCCGATGATAGTCCTGCGTCGACCCCGCACGTCCGGCTTCGCCCGCGATTAATCCCGTCGTCATTCGGGCGTGCGATAGGGGGCCGAGTGACCCATATGCCGAAAGCCATGACGACAACCGCCGACATTCATCGTGACGACGCCGAGAGCGGCTTCATCGGCCTGACGCGCCAGCTGGCGACGGCGGGCGAGGGCGAGGGTCTGACCCTGGGGGAAATCCGCGACCGTCTGGACGAGCGCGGCTTTGGATTGCTGATCCTGATCCTGTCGATTCCCTGCCTGGTTCCGGCGCTCTACGGCGTGCCGCAGGTGATCGGAGTGCCGATCATCCTTCTGGCCGGCCAGTTGCTGGTCGGGATGAAAGAGCCGTGGCTGCCGCAGGCGTTCCTGAACCGGCGCTGTCCGCAGGCCTGGCTCGAGCGCATGGCCGACTTCGCCGAGAAGCGCATGGGCTGGTTCGAGCGGCTGAGCCGGCCTCGGCTCCAGGTTCTGGCGACCGGGTGGGGCGAGCGCTTCGCCGCCGTGTTCATGATCGTGGCCACCATCACCATCGTTCTGCCTTTGGTAAACACCGTGCCGTCGGTGGCCCTGGCCATGCTGGCGGTCGGGCTGATCCAGCGCGACGGCCTGTTTGTGCTGCTCGGCGCCGTGGTCGCCAGCCTGTGGGCCGGAGCCCTGATCGCAGTGGGGCTGGGGGTCTATTTCGGGGCGACCTGGGCGGCGGGGTTCAGCGGCCTTTTCCAGTGATCGACGCCGGGGCCGAGGCGGGCTAGAAGCGTCGCTATGGCGATTGTTCAGACTCTGATGCGCTGGTGGGCCTTTGCGGCGGCGGCCGTCTCGGTGGCCATGCTCGGCGCGGCCCATTGGTTCCAGGCGCAGGGCCTGGCTCCCTGCCCGCTGTGCCTGAAACAGCGTGAGGTCTATTGGGCGGCCCTGGCCATTGCGGGCGCCGCCTCGATCTGGACCCTGGTCAGCCGGGCCAAGGGCACGCCGCGCCTGGCCGCGTTTCTACTGTTCGCGGTGTTTTCGGTCAGCGTGATCGCCGCCGGGTTCCACGCCGGGGGTGAACAAGGATGGTGGGACCTGCCGGCGACCTGTCTGGGCTCGACCGGACCTATCAACGCCGGAGACATTCTGGCCAGCCTGGAGGCTCCCCAGGCCGGGCCGTCCTGCGCCGACATTCCCTGGAGCTGGCTGGGCCTGTCGATGGCCGCCTGGAACGCCATCATTTCGGTCGGCCTGGCCGGGTTCAGCCTCGCCGCCGCCATGCGTCCGCGCGACGCCCGCGCCCCGAGGCTGTACCGTGAACCGTGACGTTCGCCTGCCCCGCCCCGGACGCGGTCAGATCCGGCGACGGCTGGAAGAAATGCTGCGCGTCGACCACGCCGGCGAGATGGCAGCGGTGCAGATCTATCGCGGCCAGAAGGACGTGTTCCGCGCCGCCGGTCGCGCCGAAATCGCCGACGACATGGAGCGGATGCAGGGCGAGGAACAGGTTCACCTGAACCGCTTCGATGCGCTCTTGAATGAGCACAGCACCCGCCCAACCCTGATGACGCCGCTATGGCGGATCGCGGCCTATGGGCTGGGCGTCGGCACGGCGTTGCTGGGCGAAAAGGCCGCCCACGCCTGCACCGAGGCGGTCGAGACCGTCATCGCCGAGCACTATGCGAACCAGGCCGACGAATGGGAAGGCCGCGATCCGGCCCTGGCTGAACAGTTCCGCGACTACCGCGAGGACGAACTGCGCCACCACGATCACGCCGTCGAACAGGGCGCGCACGAGGCCCCCGGCTATGAGGTTCTGACCGCCGTGATCAAGGCGGGATGCCGAGCGGCGATCAAGGTGTCGGAGAAGGTCTGAGGCCGGCCCAGGCCGTCGCCTCATGTTCCAGCGCCTTGGCGAAGGCCGCCTTGGCCTGGGCGTATGGCGCGCCGCCGCCCAGGTCTCCGGAGACGATGGCCTGCTTCACCGCCGCATAGGCCGCCCGTCTCTCGGGATGCGCCCGCAGATAGTCGCGAAAAGCGAGGTGGATCAGGACGGTGGGTGAGCCGATCTCGAAGATGTGGAGATGATGGGTCCGGACTCCGCCCACCGTCCGCCGGAAGTAGCGCCGCCCTGCGATGCCGTATTCGCCCATCGCTTCAAAGCCGAGGCCGGCAAGACAGTCGCCGGCGCCTTCGACCCCTGCGAGCGTGCGCGCCTCTCCGACGAGATCGATAATTGGTTTGGCGATCAGTCCGAGTACGGCGGTGCTGCCGATGTGGTGCACCGTCTGGATCGCGGGGACGGCGTCCAAGATATCGGCCGCCATGCGCTCGGCCAGGTCCGGCCAGGCCGGATCGAATGGGACAATGCGCTCCGACACCTCAGTTAGCCGACGACGTCAAACGCCAGCAGCAGGGTCCGCTGGCCCGGATTGAAGTTGTCGTCCGACAGAATGTAGAGCCGCACCCCGCCGTCTGAGCGGCGCACGGCGGCGACGCCTTCGAAATTGTCCACCGTCGCCGGGGCGGTGAACCGGGCCAGCGGCCGCCAGGACAGATCGGGGCCGGCCTCGCCGTCGATCATCTCTAGCTCGGTGATTTCGATCGTGTTGGTGTTCCGGTCCGCGTGATAGGCGCGCCGAAGGCCGTAAATGCCGTCGCCCAGCGTCGCCAGAGACGTCATGCGCAGATCATCATCGGTCGGCGCCGCAGCCGGCGGCGGCATCAGCGCCGCGCATCGAGCGATCCAGCACGACCACAGACCGCCATCCTCCCCGGCCGCCCAGAAGTGATCGTCGTCGTTGGAACCGCTGATCCCTTCCATCCCTTCGTTCTCGGTGAAGGTAAAATCCGGAATGGTCCGCTCGCCTCGCCAGCGGCCTTCGCGGTCGTAGCGCCAGACCCGGTGCAGCCGCTCGAAACTGACCAGCAGCTCGCCGTCCGGCATGAGGGCCAGACCCTCTGCGTCGGCGAGATATTTTGGAATCAGCGGTTGGCCGTCCGGGTCAGTCAAGGGGCGGACCTGGACCCCCGCGACGCCGACCAGCCGACCTTCGGCGTTCAGCTGTACACGGCCCCGGATCAGCAGGCCTTCGTCCGAAATCGAATAGAACCCCCCCGCGCTATCGAACTTGATATCCGACAGGCCGTGCAGGCGATTGAAGCCCGAGGTGACCTGGACCCCGCCGGCGTAAACCAGCTGACCGGTTCCAGCCTCCAGATCGGCGTCATTGATCGGCACAGGCGCGGTCGCAACCGCAACATCGGTCCAGTCGTCAGCCAGCGGGGCCTCGGCAAAGCGGATGGCTTCGCGCAGGACCTCGGCGGCGGCGTGGTTCGCCTGCCACCCGACCTCCGGCGTCGTGGCGCAGGCAGCCAGCAGCAACGACGCGGCGAGGCCGAGGATGTTCCTTTTCCCCTTGCGGAAAAACGTTGCAGGCGCAGCCTGACCGATGAAGGGCCGCGTGAACGCTTCTACTGTTGATCGATCCGTCTCGCTCGGTTTGGGAGGTCGGCGCGCGCGCCCATCCGCCCCCTTTCGGGGGCCGCTTTCTCCCGCAGGCGGGGGAGGGAATTGGATGCGCGTCATGCCGCCCTCTTGAGCTTACGCCGGGTCGGCGCCGCCGGCGCCCGGTCGAACAGTTCGGCCAGCTTCTCGATCATGACCCCACCCAGCTGCTCGACATCGACGATGGTGACGGCGCGCTTGTACCAGCGGGTGACGTCGTGGCCGATGCCGATGGCCAGAAGCTCGATGGCGCCCTCACCCTCGATCTCGGCGATGACCTGTCTGAGATGTTTGTCGAGATAGAGCGCCGCATTGGCTGACTGGGTCGAATCGTCCACCGGCGCTCCATCGGAGATGACCATCAGGATGCGCCGCTCCTCGGGTCGCGCGGCCAGGCGCTGGCGCGCCCACATCAGGGCCTCGCCGTCGATGTTTTCCTTCAGCAGGCCCTCGCGCATCATCAGACCCAGGTTCTTCTTGGCCCGACGCCACGGCGCATCGGCGGACTTGTAGATGATATGGCGGATGTCGTTCAGACGGCCCGGCATGGCTGGCTTGCCGGCCTCGACCCAGGTCTGGCGCGACTGTCCGCCCTTCCAGGCGCGGGTGGTGAAGCCCAGGATCTCGACCTTGACCCCGCAGCGCTCCAGCGTGCGGGCCAGGATGTCGGCGCAGACCGCCGCCACCATGATCGGCCGACCGCGCATCGAACCGGAGTTGTCCAGGAGCAGCGTCACCACCGTGTCGCGGAACGGCATATCGCTCTCGGCCTTGAACGACAGCGGCGCGGTCGGATCAGTGATGATCCGGGTCAGGCGGGCGGTGTCCAGAACCCCCTCCTCCAGATCGAACACCCACGAGCGGTTCTGCTGGGCCATCAGGCGGCGCTGAAGCTTGTTGGCCAGCCTCGCCACGACATTGGACAAATTCGACAGTTGCTGATCCAGCAAGGCCCTCAGCCGGCTCAACTCGACCGGGTCGCACAGTTCGTCGGCGTCGATGATCTCGTCGAAGCGGGTGGTGAAGATGCGGTAGGCCCGCGCGCGGCCATCGTCGCTGAGTTCGGGGCGGTTGGGGACCTCGCCGTCGGCGGACCCTTCGGTCTCGTCGTCCAGCTGGGCGTCGGCGTCGACCTGGCCGTCGGCGGAACGTTCGACCCGGTCGCTGTCGCGCCCCTCGGGTGAACCGGCGTCAGGCTCGGACTGGCCGTCGCCGGCGTCACTGTCATCGTCGTCCTGTTCGTCTTCGGGGCTGGCGGCGTCATCGCCCTGATCGTCATCGCCCTCCTGATCGTCGCTGTCCTGCGCATCGTCGGCGCTAGGATCCAGATCCAGGTCGCGCAGGGCCTGGCGCACGATCCGGGCATAGGCGGCCTGATCTTCGATGGCGGCCTCGAGTTGATCGAGGGTTGCGCCGGCCTTCTGTTCGATCGCGCCGCGCAGGGCCTCGACGCTGGCGGTGGCGACAGGCGGCGGCCCCTCGCCGGTCAGACGCTCGCGCACAACGAGGGCCAGCACCTCGTCCATCGGCAGCAGATTGACCGCCGGCGAGGTCAGCAGCCGCGCCAACCGCTGGTCCAACGCGGCCGCCAGATTGGCCTTGACCCCGCCCAGAGCCCGCGCGCCCAGGGCCTCGATCCGGGCCCCCTCAACCGCCTCAAAAGCGCGCTGAGCCGAGGGATCGGACGGTCGACTGCGGGCAAAGACGCCCTCGTCGTGGTGGGCCAACCGCAGGGCCAGCTGGTCGGCCTGACCACGCAACCCTTGGGCTTCGGGGCTGTCCAGATCACGCGGCGGCTGGGGCAGATAGGCGATGCCGTCGCGCACGCCGGGCCGCTCGCCCGAAAAAGCCACCTCCAGGTCAGCCGTCTCCGCCAGGGCCCGCGCCGCATGGGCCAGGGCGCGCTTGAAGGACTCGGATGGGCTTTCCTGAGCGGGCATGAACCCGATCTAGGACTTTCATGGTGTCAGGTCGAGCCGGACCTAACTGAGCTGACCGATGGCGTAGAAGCGCTCAGCGCGTTGGGCGCGCAGCTCGTCCGACGACAGACCTTCGAGCGCCTGCAACTCATCGTCCAGCACCGCGCCGACGGCCTGGATCGCCGCCTCGCGGTCGGCGTGAGCGCCGCCCGAGGGCTCCTCAATGATGCGGTCCACGATCTTCAGCCCAACCAGATCCGGCGCCGTGATCTTCATGGCCGAAGCAGCATCCTTGGCCCGCGAGCCGTCGCGCCACAGGATCGAGGCCGCGCCTTCGGGCGAGATCACCGAATAGATTGAATGCTCCAGCATCAACACGCGGTTGGCCGCTGCCAGGGCGATGGCCCCGCCCGAGCCGCCCTCGCCGGTGATGGTGGCGATCATCGGCGTGCCCAGCGTCAGGCCACGCTCGGTCGAGCGGGCGATGGCTTCGGCCTGACCACGCTCCTCGGCCCCTAGCCCGGGATAGGCCCCGGCCGTATCCACAAAAGTCAGAACCGGCAGGTTGAACCGCTCGGCCAGATCCATCAGGCGCACCGCCTTGCGATAGCCCTCGGGCCGGGCCATGCCGAAATTGTGGGTCAGGCGGCTGGATGTGTCGTGGCCCTTCTCGTGGCCCATGACCACGACCGGCCGGTCGCGGAACCGGGCCAGGCCGCCGACGATGGCCTGATCGTCGCCGAACTGGCGGTCGCCCTTCAGCTCGACGAAATCAGTGAACAGCTGTTCCAGATAGTCGACCAGATGCGGCCGCTCGGGATGACGCGCCACCTGGGTCTTCTTCCAGGGGTCCAGATCGGCATAGGCGTCCTGGCGCAGCTTGCGCACCTTTTTGCGCAGGGCCTCGATCTCGGCTTCGAACGAGCCGGTCGTCTCCGACAGCGCCTGAAGCTCCTCGATCTTGGCCTCAAGGTCCGCGATCGGTTTTTCGAATTCGAGATAGTGCTGAGCCATCAGGCGTCCAGGACGATTTTACGGTGGCGGAACCTAGGCGGCGGAACGTGTCGGGGCAAGCTGTGGTTCACCGGGTCTCCTCATCCGGGCGCGAGCCGATATAAGGGCCGCTCACAGCAAGATCGGGACGGCGCATGACCGACTGGACCTTTGGCCTTTCCGCCGTCGACGGGGCGGCGGTGACGGTGTTCATTCTCGCCTGGCTGATCTGTGAGCCGATGATCCGCGCCATCAGCCGCCGGCGCGGCGCGCTGAACGCCGATCTGGATGTCATGCGCGCGAACTGGATGCAGGCCATGACACGGCGCGAAATCCGCATGGTCGATAGCCAACTGCTGGGCCACACCATCAACTCGGCCTCCTTCTTCGCCTCGGCCAACCTGATCCTGATTGCGGCGGTCGGCGGGGTGCTGTTCGGCGGCGAGGCGGCGCTGCGCAATCTGCCCGAGGTGGGTGTGGCGGCCTCGACGCGCGTGCTGGAGGTCAAGTTCGCCCTGATCAGCATCTGTCTGGCGCGCGGCCTGCTCGACTTCATCTGGTCGATCCGTCAGCTCAACTACACCGTCGCCCTGGTCGGGGCGGCCCCGCCCTTCGATTCCAGGCCCGAGCTTCTGGACGCCTATGCCGCCACCGCAGCGGAGGTGCTCAATCCCGCCATGCACGGATTCAATCGCGGGGTCCGCGTCTATTACTTCGCACTCGCGGCAGGGGCTTGGCTCGTTCACCCTTGGCTGCTCGCCATAGGGGCCTTGATGGCGGTCGGCCTGCTGGCGTGGAGACAGGCGGCTTCGCCTGCTGCCGTTGGCGTCCGGCGCGCCCTGGACGTCCTGGCGACGTCGAAATTCAGCACGCCATGAATATCTATCCCGCACCTGCGAAAAAGAGGTTGCAGATTGTGCAATGCAGCGTATGGTGAGGACGCCCTGATTGGGCGTTTCCTCCCAAATGACTTCAAGCCGCGCTTTCGGGCGCGGCTTTTTTTGACTCCAGCCGGGTCATCAGCGCCTGGCCGACGACCGCGATATCGGTCTGCAGCGCCTCAAATCGTGGACCTGGCTCCAGGGTCACCCCTTCCAGATAGACGCTGCGGTCGATCTCCACCTGCAGGGCGTGAAATCCTTCATCGGGTCGGGCCCAGCACTGCGTCGTATAGCCCCCTGCGAACGGTCGATTCATCGCCACTTGCTGACCGCGCCCCTCGAATGCGGCCCGAACCACGCCGGAGTATTCAAGCGCCGCACTTTGGCCGTATCGATCGCCCAGCACGATGTCGGGCTTCAACCCGCCGCGCCGGCGCTCGGCCTCGGCCGCCAGGGCCGGCATCGAATGCCAATCGACCAGCACCGCAAGGCCAAATACGTCGCGCGCAACCATCATCAGCTGCGCCAGGGCCGCATGGTAGGGACGATGAACCGTCTCGATCCGCCGCCTCACCTCGTCCAGGGGTAGTCGGCCTCGATAGAGCGTCTTGCCGTCGCCTCCAAGCCGCGGAACCACGCCCAGCCCAGCCCTGGTGCGCGGCGTCTCTCGCCACGCCCCCCCCGTCACCAGGCGTGGGTCGATCTCTTCCGGATCGCGATTGACGTCGATATAGGCGCGCGCCGTCCGGTTGATCAGAATGTTCGCGCCCAGACCCTCCGCCCCTGCGATCAATCGGTCGACAAGGGGATCTTCAAGGCTTCGGATCGTGGCCGCGTCGGCCTGGAGTTGCGCGGACGCACCCGCCGGAACCGCTCGCCCGGCATGGGCCACGGCATAAATCAGGGGCGATGCCCGTCTGGCCGGGATCAGGTCGAAACCTTGCTCCAGATCGTCGCGCGCCTTCATTCCCGGTTTACGCCCCGTCCGCTAAGCTTCGGGGCTGATTGTAGGGGGCACGAGCCGTGGCGCATATCCTTCTTGCCGAAGACGACGGGTCTCTCAGAGGCTTTCTGGCCCGGGCGTTGGAGAAGGCCGGTCATTCGGTCATCGCCTGTGAGAACGGCGACGACGCTATCGACGCTCTTGATCAGGGCCCCTACGACCTGTTGCTAACCGACATCGTGATGCCCGGCGCCGACGGCATTGAAGTCGCCCGCGTAGCCGCCCAGCGCCAGCCGGGGGTCAAGATCATGTTCATCACCGGCTTCGCCGCCGTGGCCCTGTCTGCCGCACAAGCCGCGCCCGAAGCCAAGGTTCTGTCCAAGCCGGTCCATCTGAAAGACATCGTCGCCGAGGTCGATCGCATGGTCGCCGCTTAACCCCCCTTGCAGGCCCGGCGAATGCCGGGCTATAGACCCGCCTCCCCGCCGACAAGGCGGTCGAGCGGACGCGTAGCTCAGCGGTAGAGCACTACGTTGACATCGTAGGGGTCACAGGTTCAATCCCTGTCGCGTCCACCATATTTTCAATATTTTACGCCGGCCTCTTGATCGGCGTCTCCGAAAATCCTCTCAGAAACGCGCCTTCACCGGCCGTATCAGACGAAAAGCCCTCATCGCCTCGCTTGACTCCCACCGGGATGAAGAGCGCATATAGAACATATGAGGAACATTTCCCCGCAACCTGACGCCTTGGCGGCGTTGAAGACTCGTCTAGCAACCCTGGATCAGTCTGGCGCTCGTCGTATCGAAACCGTTGCGCATAAAGGCGGAGGCGATGCTTTTGCGCCTTTGACCACAGGAGTCGTGCACGACCTCTACGCCACTGCTCCAGCCGATGCCGTGGCGGTTAACGCTTTTGGATTGGGGATGGCGGCGCGAGCGGCGGCGGGACGACCGATCATCTGGGGGGTGCACGAGATGATGGATCTGGAGGCGGGGCGGCCGTATGGGCCCGGGCTGCATGAGATGGGGCTGTCGCCGCGCAATCTTCTGCTGGTGCGGACACGCGACGTGCAAACGCTTCTGGGCGTAGGCGAAGAGGCTTTGCGCAGCCCTGCTGTGGGCGCGGTCCTCCTGAGCGCCTGGGGCGAAGCCAAGGCTTTCAACCTGACGGCCAGCAGGCGGCTGGCGCTGGCGGCCGAGACTGGCGGTGGAACCCTGTTCTTGGCGCGGGCGGGGGCGGAGCCCTGCCCCAGCGCAGCCCAAACTCGTTGGTCGGTGGGGTCCTGCGCCTCGCAACCCCTGGAAGGCAAGGCGCCGGGACGGTCGTGTTTTTCCGCAACCCTGCTGCGGCAACGCGGCCGCGGGGTGACCGGGACCTGGATCATGGAATGGGATCGTGAACAAAAGTCATTCCGTTCGCCCGCGCCGCTATCTGGCGGTCTGGTTCCCCTGGCTGCCCAGCGACCGGCTGCGGCGTCAGGAGAAACTGGCGCAGAAGAACGGCGCGCCGCCTGACGACAGCTCGCCGAAGGATGAGCGGCCCGTTGTCTTGGTCGAGAAGGTCAAGGGGGCGCTAAGGCTGGCCGCCGTCGACCCGGCGGCGGCGATGGCGGGGCTGACGCCGGGCCTGACCTTGGCCGACGCCAGGGCGCTGACCCCGGCGCTGCGGGTCATCGCCCATCGCCCGGAGGCGGACACCGCCTTGCTCGCACGCGTGTTGGAAGATTTTGGCCGTTTCACCCCCATGATCGCCTTGGATCCGCCGTACGGCTTGATGTTGGATGTGACCGGTTGCGGTCACTTGTTTGGCGGCGAGGTGGGTTTGATAGGGGCCGTTCGAGCACGCGCCGAACGCGCCGGAATCAAAATTCGATGCGTGCTCGCCGGAACGCCACAGGCCGCCCGCGCCCTGGCGCGCTTCGGTCCCGACAGCCTGTTCGAGCCGGGGCAGGACCGTACCGCTGTGCGCCGCCTGCCTGTCGCCGCCCTGGAATTGCCGGTGGAGGAAGAAGAGGCGTTGCGGCGCGCCGGATTGAAACGCGTGGCGGACTTGGATGATCGCCCCCGGGCCCCCCTGGCTGCGCGTTTCGGGGCTGATTTCCCTACCCGACTGGCGCGGGTGTTGGGCGACGAGGACGTGCGCATCACCCCGCATCGCCCTCCCGCTTCCATAATCGTTGATCGCGTCTTCTTCGAGCCCGTCTCGGCGCTTGAGGACATAGAACGCGTCCTGTCCGACCTGATGCTCGAAACCATGGAGCGGCTTGATCAGGAAAGTCAGGGCGGCCGCGCCTTCGAAGCCAGCTTCTATCGCGTGGACGGCGAGGTCCGCCGCATCGTCGTCCGCACCAGCCGGCCGACGCGCGACACGGACGCAGCCTTGCGACTGTTCCGCGAGCGGATAGCGGCCCTGTCCAATCCGCTGGACCCTGGGTTCGGCTTCGACCAGGTGCGGATGTCAGTCCTCCGGACCCAGACCCTGACGCAGACCCAGCAAGGGTTGGAGCGGGAGGCGCCGGGAAAGGAGGCCCTCAGCCGCCTGATCGACCGGTTGACGGCACGTCTGGGGCCGCAGTCCGTGCTAAGGTTGGAGCCTTCCGCCTCGCACATTCCTGAACGCGCGGTGCGGCTGGCCCCGGCTTGCGGACGCCCTGGCGAGGAAGCCTGGCTCGACCTCGATCCCGATGATCCGCCCTTGCGCCCTCTACAGATATTCGACCCGCCCCAGCCGGTCGAAGCCCTGGCCGAAATCCCTGATGGCTATCCTCTGAAGTTTCGCTGGCGCCGCGTCCTGCACGAGGTGAGGCGCGCGGAGGGGCCTGAACGCATCAGCGGCGAATGGTGGCGTGCGCCCGGTCAAAACACCCGCGACTATTACCGGGTCGAAGACCAAGATGGCCGCCGTTTCTGGCTGTTCCGTCAAAATCTCTATGGCGAGACGCCCGAACCGCGCTGGTTCATCCATGGCCTGTTCGCATGAGCGGCCCCGACCCTTGCGGCGGCTACGCCGAACTGGCGGCGGCAAGCAACTTCTCCTTCTTGCGCGGCGCTTCGCACCCCAAAGACCTGGTGCTCACGGCTATCCTGCGCGGCCACGCGGGACTGGGATTGGCCGACCGCAACACCGTGGCGGGCGTGGTGCGGGCCTGGAGCGCGCTGAAAGCGCTGCGGGCCGCAGGCCTGAACCCGCCAGACAAGATGCGTGACGGCGGCGGCCCGGGCGAGGTCGCCTTCATCGAGAACCCCTTAAACGACCCTGCTGTCTCGGATGAGGTGAAACGGCGCGCGGCGGGCTTCCGCCTGCTGACCGGCGCGCGGCTGGTCTTCAACGACGGGACGCCGGACATCATCGCCTATCCCGAGACGCGGGCGGGCTGGGGCCGGCTGACGCGCTTGCTGACCCTGGGCAATCGACGCGCGAAGAAAGGCGGGTGCGAGATCGGCCTGCGCGACCTGCTGGCTGACCTCGACGGCCTGTTGCTGATCCTGATCCCGCCGAATCGGTTGGCCGGCCTGGAAAATGTCCTCACCCGCCTGGCCAAGGCGGCTCCGGGCGCGGCCTGGCTCGGCGTCGCCATGCCTCGTCGAGGTGACGACCAAAGGCGGCTGGCTCGACTGAAGGCGATCGCTGTACGGGCGCACGTCCCCCTGCTGGCGCTCAACGATGTCCTCTACGCCTCACCCGAAGAGCGCGACCTGCAGGATGTCCTGACCTGCATCCGCGAAGGCGTGACGATCGAGACCGCGGAACGCCGGTTGGAGGTCAATGCCGAACGCTGGTTGAAGCCCGCCGCCGAAATGGCTCGCCTGTTCCGCGACGCCCCCGAGGCGATGAGCGAAACCACCGCCTTCCTGTCACGGACAATCTTCGATCTGAAAGACCTGAAGTACGAATACCCCGAAGAACCCGTTCCGCCGGGATGGACGCCCCAAGGCTGGCTGGAGGAGCTGGTGCGACGGCGTACGCCGGTCCGTTACCCGGAGGGGGCCACCGCCAAGGTCGAGGCCTTGCTCGAGAAGGAGCTGACCTTCATCGCCGAACGCAGTCTGGCCCCCTATTTCCTGACCATTCACGACATCGTCCGCACCGCCGAGAACAAAGGCATCCTGTGTCAGGGGCGCGGCTCGGCCGCCAACTCGGCCGTCTGTTACGTTCTGGGCGTCACCAGCGTCGATCCCGCCTGTCACGACCTGCTGTTCGAACGTTTCCTGTCCTCCAATCGTGACGAACCGCCCGACATCGACGTCGATTTCGAGCACGAACGACGCGAGGAGATCATTCAATACATCTACGACCGCTACGGTCGTCATCGCGCCGGCATCGCCGCCACCGTCATCCGGTATCGTCCTCGAAGCGCCATCCGCGAAGTCGGCAAGGTTCTAGGGTTGACCGAAGACGTCACTGCACGTCTGGCTTCAACACAGTGGGGCAGTTGGGGCTCCGCAATCAGTCGGCGTCAGGTCGAACAGGCCGGTCTGGACGCAACCAATCCGATGATCGGACGCGCCGTTCGTATGGCGGCGCGCCTGCTCGGCTTTCCGCGTCACCTGTCCCAACACGTCGGCGGTTTCGTCCTGACGCAAGGGCGGCTGGATGAAGTGGTCCCCATAGGCAACGCCGCCATGCCGGACCGTACCTTCATCGAATGGGACAAGGATGATATCGACGAACTCGGCTTGATGAAGGTCGATGTTCTGGCCCTGGGGATGCTGACCTGCATCCGAAAAGCGTTCGACCTGCTGAAATCTCATTCCGGCCTCGAGCACGATCTCGCCTCCGTCCCGCCGGAGGAGGCTGAGGTTTACGACATGCTGTGTCGGGGTCATTCCATCGGCGTCTTCCAGGTCGAAAGCCGCGCCCAGATCAACATGCTGCCCCGGCTGAGGCCTCGGGAGTTCTACGACCTGGTGATCCAGGTCGCCATCGTACGCCCCGGCCCTATTCAGGGCGACATGGTTCATCCCTATCTGCGCCGCCGCAACGGTGAGGAAGAGGTTCATTACCCTCCACCAGGCCGTCTCTATGGCCCGCCCGACGAGTTGAAACAGGTGCTGCACCGAACGCTGGGTGTTCCTTTGTTCCAGGAACAGGCGATGAAAGTCGCCATGGTCGCTGCGCGGTTCACGGACGCCGAGGCCAACGGTCTGCGCAAGGCCATGGGCACATTCCGCGGCGACGGAACCCTGCATACCTATGAAGACCGTATGGTCGGACGGATGATCGCCCGCGGTTATGAACCGGATTTCGCCCGGCGCTGCTTCGAGCAGATCAAAGGCTTCGGTTCCTACGGCTTCCCCGAAAGCCACGCCGCCAGTTTCGCCCGGCTGGTCTATGTTTCATCGTGGATCAAGCGCCGCCACCCGGCGGCCTTCGCCTGCGCCTTGCTGAACAGCCAGCCGATGGGCTTCTACGCCCCCGCCCAGATCGTGCGTGAAGCCCAGGAGATCGGCGGCGTCAAAGTACTGCCTGTCGACGTCTCACACAGTGATTGGAACAATAGCCTGGAAGGGGCCAAGCAAGCGCCAACCTTGCGACTGGGCCTACGCCAGATCAACGGGTTCAAGGAAGAGTGGGCGGTACGCCTATCGGCGGCGCGAGCGAACGCGCCCTTTGTCGATATCGAAACCCTGGCCCGGCGCGCCGGGTTGCCCGCCGGCGCCATGCGGCGGCTGGCCGACGCCGACGCCTTCCGCTCCCTGGGGCAAGATCGACGTGAGGCTCTGTGGACTGTGCGGCGACTACCTGACGACGATCCCCTGCCCTTGTTCGCCGCCGCCGAGGCGCGCGAACCCGGCGTCCGCGAGCTGGGCGCTGAGCCCGACGCTCATTTGCCATCGATGTCGCTGGGTGAACACGTCGTCGCCGACTACCAGACCGCACGTCTGTCGCTGAAGGCCCACCCGATGGCCATTCTTCGCCCCGTCTTCTCCGCTGATCGGGTGCTGAGCTGCGCCGAAGCCGAAACTAGACGCAACGGTTCTGTGGTGCAGGTTGCTGGCGTGGTGCTGGTGCGTCAGCGGCCGGGCCAGGGCGCCGCCGTCTTCGTCACCCTGGAAGACGAGACCGGCATCACCAACGTCGTCCTGTGGGCGCGAATGCTGGAGCAGTTTCGCCGCGAAATCATGGGCGCTTGTCTGATGCAGGTCGAAGGCTTGGTCGAGAAAAGCCCCGAAGGCGTCGTCCACATCGTCGCCCGCCACGTCATCGACCGTAGCGACGAACTGGCTCGCCTCTCGGAGGATCGTGAAGCCAGCGCGCAACGAGCCCACACCGACATTGTCGAATATCCCCGACAGTCGCATCGGCACCCGCGCAACGTTCGGATCTTCCCAAGGTCGCGGGATTTTCACTAAACGCCCGAATTGGAATGGGCTCCTTGGGTTTCAGGGCGAACCCCGCCATCGGTCGACAGCGGAATCGACTCGCTACGGGGCGTCTTGCGACTTTCTAGGCCCGCGCAGGCCGCCATCCGTGACCGCTAGGGGCGGTCGCGTTCGGGCAAGGCGGCCAGCTCAGCCTCGCTCAGGCGACGCACGCCCGTCACGGGACAGGTCGTGCGCCCACCCGGCAGCCCAGGGACGATCAGTTCGGCATCCATGCTCGTGCAGACCGATGATCCGCCACCGCGCGCGGCGATGCCGATCTGATGGCTCCAGTCGGTGTTCGAGCACCCAAGGGTCGTCAATTCGAACACCTCGTCCCGACCTGTCCGAACATACACGAAGCGGTCATTGGATGAGGCGAAGGACTGCACCTCATGCACGAAGAAACACTCTCGGGGCGCGCTAGTCTGGGCCATGCCCGGCGCGGTGGGGGCGCAGGCGCCGAGGGCTAGTGCGGCGAGGATCAGCGGCGTTCTCATGTCGGGGCTCCAGTTCCCAGGCTGGCCGCAAACCGTCGCGGCGCGATCAGGTCATTGTGATCAACAGATACAGGCGAAGGTGTGACGCAGATAGTCGCTGCAAGATGCTCGGCCAGCAATGGCGCCCAGCTGAATCCTCGCCCGCCGAGCCCGGTCAGGGTCCAGATCCCCCCGCCCAGCGCCCCGCACAGCGGCCGGTGATCGGGCGTGGCCGCACGGATTGCGACGCGGGCGCTCAAGGCCCTCCCCCTCAGGGCCTGGGCGAGACTCGGGCGCGATAACGTCAGCCGGTCGAACAGCCGGATGGTATCCTCCGGGTCCACATCAGGATCGGTTCGCCCGCGATCATGCGTGGCGCCGACCAGAACGCCTGTCCGCGTCGGCACCGCATAGCCGGGCCCCCAAACCGCGCCCCACTGCCGATCAACGCCATCGCCCCAGATCAACTGGCCGCGCACCGGCTTGAGCGGGCCGATATCGAGCGACGCCGAACCCCAGCCAGCGGCGATGACGACGGCGTCGAACGCCAGCGAGCGGCCGTCCTCAAGCGTCACCGACGCCGGCTCTCCCGGTTCGATCTCGACCACCCGACCGGCAAGACGCTCAACCCCATCGAGCCAGGTCTCCAGCACCCGGCGAGGCTCGATAACCAGGCCCTCCTCAACGATCAGCCCCGCCTCGGCCTCGTCTTCGTCGATCAAGGCCGCAACGGCGCGCGCGTCGAGATCCGACAGCGACCCTGGGGGCCATACTGGTTGGCCGGAGACCTGGATCAAACGCCGCATATCCGCTGCATCGCGCGATAGACGCAGTACGCCCGTGCGGATCACGCCGTCCGGAACCTCGGATCGGTACAGCTCCGAGGCGCGGCGGAAGGCCTGGGCGGCCAGGATCGCGGCTGACGACAAGCCAGCGTCCACCCACGGCGTGACCAGGGCGGCTGGGGCGCCCGACGCGCCCGCACCAGGCTCATCGGCCTCGATCAATGTCGGCTTCAAACCAAGCCGGCGAAACGCTCTGACCAGCGACGCGCCCGCGATCCCACCCCCGATGACGGCGACCCGCTCGGGCCGGACCGGTTCGGCGCGCGCGCCTGGGAAGGTAGCCTGGAGCCGCTCGCGCTTGCGGCCATAGCCAGGGCGCTTTTCGACAGCGAACCCGCCGCCGGCCAACCCGCGGCGGACCTGCCCGGCCACGGTGAAGGTCGCTGCGCACGCGCCCGGCGCCGAGCGGGCCGCAACGAGCCCCATCACCTCATTGGACCACATCGCAGGATTGGCGGCGGGGGCGAACCCGTCCAGAAACCAGGCGTCAGCCCGGCCCGACCAAGCCTTCAGCATCGGCGCCACATCCCCGAACGCCAGGTCCAGCGTGGCTTCAAACTCCGGCAGGTCGATGCGGTGCGGACCCGCGACGAGGCGCGGCCAACGCGACAACAACGTCCGCGAAATCCCGGCCAGCTCAGGCCAGGCGGCGTGGCTGGCCTTGAGGGCGTCATGCCACAATGGATGAGCCTCGACAGACCAGATATGCAGGTGACCATGGGCGGGGCGCTGGCGCTTCCACAGGTCAAGCAGGGCCAGGATATTCAGCCCCGTGCCGAATCCGAGCTCAGCTACGACGAAGTGGGCCCGCCCGCGCCAGGCTTCGGGCAGGCCGCATCCTTGGAGGAACACTGCCCGGCTTTCGGCCAGGCCGTCTTCGCGCGAGAAATAGACGTCGCCGAACGTGGTCGAGACCGGTTGGCCGGCTTCCGTCCAGTCAATTTCGGCGAGCTTGAGGAAATCTGGCGTCATCGGACGCCTTGATGAACGCGTTGGGGGCAAAGGAAAAGGGACCGCCCAGGTGGACGGTCCCTTCCGTAGTCCAAACGCCTTTCGGCGCGCCTTAGTGGGCCGCTTCGGTGGCAGCGGCTTCGGCGCCCTCGGCAGCGGCGGTCATGCTAGCGCCGGCGGCGTCAGCAGCCTGCTCGGTCGCCTCGCCCGCGGCTGTGGCGGCGTCGCCAGCGGCGTCAGCGGCGGCGTCGGCGGCGGCGCCAGCTTCGGCGGCGGCGTCGGTCGCTTGTTCAGCGGCGGCGTCGGCCTCAGCCGAGGCGTCCTCAGCGGCCGGCTGGCAGGCGGCGACCGACAGGGCGGCGACGCCGATGGCGGCCACGAGCAGTTTACGGATGATCATGATGCGTTTCCTTCCCAAGGGGTTTTTAGACGCGGGATCATGAGTCCCGCTGAGGGGAGCTAACGCGCTTTTGATCGCCCTCGCAAGCAAAGAGTCACGAAGCCGTGATCACGTTTTCCCTGCGAAACCGGACTAGGCGGCGGCGTCCATCGGCACTGCGGCCAGGGTTTCCTCCAGCTGGGCGAAAGTGGGCTGAGCGGGCGAAGGAATGTCCGTGCGGCCGATTTCGACCGAGATCTGGGCCGCATTGCCGTGCAGATGGGCGATCAACACCGACTGGATGATTTTGTAGAAGGCCGCCTCCTCATCGACGATGGCCTTAAGGCGTGCGGCCAGCGGGCCGACCATGCCATAGGCCAGAAACACGCCCAGGAAGGTCCCGACCAGCGCCCCGCCGATCATGCCGCCCAGGATCTCTGGCGGCTCGGTGATCGAGCCCATGGTTTTGATGACGCCCAGGACGGCCGCGACGATGCCCAGCGCGGGCAGGGCGTCGGCCATGTTCTGCAAGGCATGGGCCGGCGCCAGGGCCTCGTGATGGTGCTTCTCGAGCTGCTTTTCCATCGCGTCTTCGACCTGATGCGGATCCTCCAGGTTCATGGTCATCATGCGCAAGGTGTCGCAGATGAAATCGATGGCGAAGTGGTCCTTCATGATCTTGGGGAACTTCTGGAAGATCGTGGAGTCCTTGGGATTTTCGATGTGGCTTTCGAGCGCGATCACACCCTTGGATTTCATCGTCTTGGTCAGCATGAACAGCAGGCTGAGCAGATCCTTATAGTCGCCGGCCTTCCATTTGGGCCCGGCGAAGGCCTTGCCCAGGCCGCCCAGGGTCTTCTTGATCACCGTGGGCGAGTTGGAGATCAGAAAGGCGGCGATGGCCGCACCGCCGATGGCCATCATCTCATGCGGCAGAGCGTGCAGGATCACGCCGAACTTGCCGCCCGCCAGCACATAGCTGCCGAACACCATGGCGAAGAGCATGACGATGCCGATGATCTGAAACATGACGGGGGCCCAGGCGAAAGAGATTGTTCGCCATGGTGAAGTGGAAGGCTTAAGGGGAGGTTGCGCCCGGCGTTCGGTTGGCGGCGATCCTCAGTTCCAGCCTGATTCGTCCAAACGCCTTCATTTCATGGTCCAATTGGTTGCCTGAGTGACCGTCGCGCGCGGCGCAATCCGTGCGTCTTGTTTCGCAACTAACTATCTGCTAGACCGCCCCCAGGATCGGTTTCGGCTCTGCGGAAAATCGTAGATCGGCGCCTAACAACCGGCGCGATCGATCCCCATATTGTCCGGCGAGGGGCCAGAGTCTGGCGCACACGATCGTGGTCAGGCCCGCTGTGCTCGCTCTTAGGGACGGAGAGAGGGACTAATGGCTGCCAATACGCTCGCGGTGATGTCGCCTGAACAGGGGCTGTCGCGTTATCTGACTGAAATCCGCAAATTTCCGATGCTGAGCAAGGACGAGGAGTTCATGCTCGCCAAGCGTTGGAGCGAACACCAGGACCCGGAAGCGGCGCACAAGCTGGTCACCAGCCACCTGCGCCTCGTGGCCAAGATCGCCATGGGCTATCGCGGATACGGCCTGCCGATCGGCGAGGTCATCTCCGAAGGAAACGTCGGCCTGATGCAGGCGGTCAAGAAATTCGATCCGGACAAGGGCTTCCGGCTGGCGACCTACGCCATGTGGTGGATCCGCGCCTCGATCCAGGAGTACATCCTGCGCAGCTGGTCGCTGGTGAAAATGGGCACCACCGCCGCGCAGAAGAAGCTGTTCTTCAATCTGAGGAAGGCCAAGAGCCAGATCTCGGCCTTTGAGGAAGGCGACCTGCACCCCGAGCACCTCGAACAGATCGCCACCAAGCTGGGCGTGACCGAGGCCGAGGTCACCTCAATGAACCGGCGGATGTCCGGCGGCGGCGACGCCTCGCTGAACGCGCCGATGCGCGCCGATGGCGAGAGCGAGTGGCAGGACTGGCTGGCCGACGACGACGCCGTCAGCCAGGAAACCGTGCTGGCCGAAAGCGAAGAACATTCGCTGCGCATGGACCTGCTGCAGGAAGCCATGCAGGAGCTGAACGAGCGCGAGCGTCACATCCTGACCCAGCGCCGCCTGATCGACGATCCGCTGACGCTGGAGGAACTGGCCGGCCAGTACGGCGTCTCCAGAGAGCGCGTCCGTCAGATCGAAGTGCGCGCTTTCGAGAAGCTGCAAAAGGCCATGCAGGCCGCCGCCGTCGACCGCAACCTGGTCGACGCCTAGGCGGCTTGTTCGGCGTCGCGGCTCTTGGTCAACAGCGCCAGGACCGCGGCGGCGGGGCCCCGCACATCTTCAACGCTGGCGGTTTCTTCGCGCGCGGCCGAGATCAGCTCAGCGGCGGTGATCGCCAGCCGTGAGCTCCCGCTGGCTACAGCCAGGCTCTTCAACGCCTCCCCCTGGGCGGCCAGCGCCCTTCGGGCCTGGGCCGGATCGGTGTGGAACTGGTCCAGCGCCGCCACGATGATCCTGCCGGCCTGGTCCATTTCCTCGGGCGCGGTTCCGGAGGCGGCGCGGGTCTCGGCCTGACGCTTCTTCGTGCCTTTGTATTCACCCGAGTTGAACCGCCGCCGATCCGGCCCGACATAGCCGACCGCCTCGACCCAGGGGCGGGGCTTGGTCGCGACATTGACGACCCGCCGAACCAGGTCGCCGGTCGAGAACGGCTTGACCATGAACTCATGGACCCCGACATCGCGAGCGCCCTTGATGGTGCTGGCGGTGGCCTCAGCGGTGATCATGATGATCGGGATCTGACGCACAGCCAGCGGCGAGCGCCTAAGGCGTTTGACCAGGGCTTCACCGTCAAACCGCGGGCCGGACCGGTCCAGAAACAGCAGCGTCGGCTCAAAATCCCGGGCCGCTTCCAACGCCGCCTTCTCGTCGGCTTCGAAGACGATCTCGCGGCTGCCCATCCCTTTCATCAGGTCTGCAAGCAGCCGCGCCGACGCCAGATTGGCGTCAACGATCAGCACTCGCCGGACCACGGGTTCCAGGCGCGCGAGCATCTTGGCGTCATCGCCGAGCACGGGGCGAACTCCTACCCTTTCAACTGTAGGGCTCAGCCTAGACGGTTCGCGTAAACACGACTTTAAGCTTGACCATAAGGTCAGCTCTGGAATGGGTCGCGCATCAAGATGGTGTCGTCACGCTCGGGGCTGGTCGAGAGCAGGGCGACCGGTGCGCCAATCAGCTCCTCGATGCGGCGGACATATTTGACCGCATTGGCGTTCAAATCCCTGAATGAGCGGACCGACCCGGTCGATTCTGTCCAGCCCTCCAGCTCTTCAAACACCGGCTCGGCCGCCGCCTGATCGTTCAGGCTTGACGGCAGGTAGTCGAGGACTTGATCGCCCACCCGGTAGCCGACGCAGATCTTGAGCGTTTTCAATCCGTCCAGCACGTCCAGCTTAGTCAGGGCGATGCCGTCGATGCCGTTGATCGCCACCGACTGACGCACCAGCACCGCATCAAACCATCCACAACGCCGGGCCCGCCCGGTGTTCACGCCCACTTCGCGGCCGACCGTGGCCAAGTGCTCGCCGATCTCGTCATGCAGTTCACAGGCGAAGGGCCCCTCCCCGACACGGGTGGTGTAGGCCTTGACGATGCCCAGCACATAGCCGACCCCCCGGGGCCCCAGGCCTGAGCCTGCGGCGGCCTGACCGGCGACCGTGTTGGACGACGTGACATAGGGGTAGGTGCCGTGATCGACGTCCAGAAAGGCGCCCTGCGCCCCTTCGAACAGGATGCGTTGACCGGCCTTCTGGGCCTGATCCAGCACACGCCAGGCCGGCTTCACATAGGGCAGGATCCTGGGCGCGATCTCAAGCAGTTGCGCCAGCAGGGCGTCCGGATCAATCGGCTCCAGCCCCAGCCCCGCCCTGAGCGGATCATGGTGCGACCGCAAGCGGTCGATCTTGGTTTTCAGGTCCGCTTCCGAGGCCAGGTCGCAGACCCGGATCGCGCGCCGGCCAACCTTGTCCTCATAGGCCGGGCCGATGCCGCGGCCGGTGGTGCCGATGCGGGCGCCGAGCCCGCTGGCCGCAGCTTCGCGCGCCACATCCAGCTCCGGATGGATCGGCAGGATCAGGCAGGCGTTGTCGGCGACGGTCAGGACAGCAGGTGTGATCGCCACACCCTGATCCTCGATCTTGGCGATCTCTGCGACCAGATGCCAGGGATCGACCACCACGCCGTTGCCGATGATCGAAGGCTTGCCCTGGACGACGCCTGACGGCAGGAGCGCCAGCTTATAGACCTTGCCGTCGACCACTAGGGTGTGGCCGGCGTTGTGGCCGCCCTGAAAGCGCACGACCACGTCCGCCCGGTTGGACAGCCAGTCGACGATCTTGCCCTTGCCCTCGTCGCCCCACTGGGCGCCGACCACTGCGACGTTCGCCAAGTCTCAAGCTCCGCTGAAATGCGGGGCGGTTCTAGCGAGGTTGGTCTATGATGTCTCGGTCTTATCCGCCAAAGCGGTGCACGAAGCGGATACCGACCTCGTCCAGCCCCTCGTTCTTGCCCTGATGGAAGACTTGTCCGTTGGACAGGTGGACATAGCTCAGCTCGATCGAGGTGCTGTCCGTGACGCGATAGCCCAGTGCGATTTCCGGCTCGAACAGAATCTGTGAGCCGAACTCGATACGTTCACTCCTCAGCGCGATCCGCCGGTCATATTCCTGCGGCGTGATGCCGGGCTCGCGCCAGTCCGGGAAAAGGTCATAACCGTCATGAACGGCCAGACCCATGCCCGGCTGGACGTACCAGCGTTGATCGTCAGTGATCGGAATGTGCCAGCTGAGCCCGGCGGCGATGTAGGAGGTATCGCCCTCGGTGTTGCCCGAAACGAAGATGTGGGCGCGCGGACCACTCAGCCAGGAAGGAAAGCCGTCGATCCGGTCGGAGCGCCAGCCCAGGTGGATATTGGCGCCCCCCTCCTTGCCGGCGGCGCCCAGCCCGACCGCCTCGCCCAGGAAGGTCACGTCGTGGGCATAGACGCCAGCGATGATCTCGCCAGCCATCGCAGGCGCCGCCATGCCGATGAGGGTGGCTGCAGCCGTTGAACAGACAATCGCTTTGCGCATCGCAGAGCCCCCAGTTGATCCCGCACCTGTCATGGTACGCTGGACGCCGTTCGGCAAGTCCCTCAGGCGTCCCGGCCGGACCAGGCCCAGTCCAGCCAAGGCGTCAGCGCGGCGATCTCAGCGGTTTCAACCGTGGCCCCGCACCAGATCCGCAGCCCAGGCGGTGCGGCCCGGTGCGATTCGATGTCATAGGCGACGCCTTCATCGGCCAGGCGGGCGCAGAACCGCCCGACAAACGCCCGCGTGGCGATCCGGGCGTCAGCGAAGGACAGGCAAACGGATGTTTCAGATCGGGTTTTCGGGTCCTGCGCCAGGAAATCGATCCAGGGGGTCGCCTCGACCCAGTTGGAGAGTGTCGCCGCATTGGTCCGGGTCCGATTGATGAGGGTTGGCAAGCCTCCCGCCCCCTGTGCCCAGGTCAGGGCGGCGACCCAGTCCTCCAGCGTCAGAATGGAGTAGGTGTTGATCGGCGATCCGGTCGCCAGATTCCGGTCAAAGCCATCAGGGCCGCGAAGCCGCAGGACCTTGGGGATGGGCCGCGGCGGCGCCCACCGGTCGAGCCGCTCGATGGCGCGCGGGGACAACACCAGGGCCCCGATCCCGGCGTCGCCACCCAGGGCCTTCTGAAACGAGAAGGTGACGACATCCAGTTTGTTCCAGTCCAGCGGCATGCAGAACGCTGCGGACGTCGCATCGCAAATGGTCAGTCCCGTTCGGGCATCGGCGATGAAATCGGCGTTGGCGACGCGCACGCCGGAGGTGGTGCCGTTCCAGGCGAAGACCAGATCGTGATCGGCGCTCACCCGTCCCAGATCCGGAAGCTCGCCATAGTCCGCCTCGACCACCTCCGGCGCCAGGCCCAGGTGGTCGCGCACATCGCTAGCCCAGAGCCGACCGAAATTCTCATAGGCCAGAACCTGGACGGGGCGCTCGCCCAACAGATTCCACAGCGCCGCCTCGACGGCTCCGGTATCTGATCCGGGCAGAAAGCACAGGGCATGGTCCGGCGGAATCTCAAGCACTGACCGGGTCAGTTCATGCGCCTGCCTAAACCGATCCAGCACCTCGGGCGCGCGGATGTTGCGCCCCATCAGCGCGTCAGACAGGTCGGCTATCCGCCAACCCGGGGGCTTGGCCGTCGGGCCTGATGAGAACCAGGGCCGAGCGGGCTTGAGAGCAGGTTTTGGCGCGCGCGTCATGGATCCTAGGCAGACGCCGAGCGACCGCGCTTGGCAAGCCCCGAAAGGCGTTCAGTTAGGTGAACCCCACCTGAAACGCACCGTTCAGGTCGGGCTCAGGCGCACGGTGGTCATCTGGCGGGGCAAGCAGGGGATAGAAAGAAAGGACCCGTCATGTTCAAGAAAGCCATCCTCCCGCTGGTCGCTGTGACCGCCCTCGCCGCCGCGGTGCCGGCCATGGCCCAACATCGTGGGGGCTACGACCGTGGCCACGACCGCGATCACGACCGTTACGAGCAGAATTGGGATCGGGGCTGGGACCGTATCGACCGCCGCTTCGAGCGCATTGATCGCCGGATCGACCAGGGCGTCCGCAACGGCCAGCTGTCTCGCCGTGAGGCGACCCGCCTACGCGGCGAATTCCGTCAGCTGATCAGCTTGGAGCGGCGCTATAGCCGAGACGGCCTGAGCCGCTGGGAGCGCCAGGATCTCGACCGCCGTTTCGAACGCCTCAGCTCCATGGTTCGCTACGAGCGCCGTGACCATGACAACCGTCGGGGCCGCGGTCGCCACTAGGCGCAATACACAAATAGGACGGCCCCCTCCGCACCCAGGGGCCTCCCGATCAGGGCGGCGCAGTCCAAAAAGGGCTGCGCCGTTTTTTGTCGTTATTTATCTGAAATATTTCATTTATTTCATGTTTTACAGCGACGGAAACGCGCTGGCGTCGCGTTCAATCCGATAAGAACGCCGCTGTTGGCGCTCAATGGATAAGGACACGGCAATGAAATCCCTCACCACCTCCGCCCTCGCCGCCCTGATCGCCGTTTCGGCGCTCTCGGTTCCCATGGCCGCCAGCGCCCAATCGCGGCACAACAACGACGGCCGTCACGTCTCGGCCGAGCGTCATGACAACGACGCGCGCGGCTGGCAGTCGATCAACGCCCGCCAGGACAATCTGGAGCGCCGAATCAATGTCGGTTTGCGCAACGGCGCCCTGAGCCGACGCGAGGCGACGACCCTGCGCGCCCAGTTCCGCCAGATCGCCAACCTGGAATCCCGCTATCGCCGGGGCGGGCTGAGCAACTGGGAGCGGCGTGATCTGGACCAGCGCTTTGACCGGCTGAGCGCCCAGATCCGCCAGGAGCGGCGCGACCGCGACAATCGCCGCGACTAGTCCTCTGACATGACGCGCCTGCCAAGGCCGTCGGCTGTCCCAGCCGGCGGCCGAGGTCTGTCTGATCTCAGGCGAGGATCCGGCATTCGGGCCAGCGGCCTTGCGCCGAGGCGGTCACGCGCGCCCAGCCGCGCGCCTCCTCCCGGTTCGGATTGGGCCGCAGCACCATGTCAAAGACATCGTCCAGCCCGAACGGCGCCGCCACCGAGATCGCATCGTCGGCCTCAAGGCGGACACCCACACCAAAGGCGGGACAGACGAAGCGAGACAGCGCCTCATCGGTGTTGATAAGCGGCTCATAGGGCTCGCCGAATCGATGCTCAAACCACAGATGCACCCGCGCCTGGTTGCGGACCTCGACGGTCGAGCGGAACGGCTCGGCAAAGACAGCGGCGACGCGTTTGATGAAGACGTCCTCGGCATCCCAGGACGTGTCCGGGTCGAAATAGCCGATGTCAAAATCCTTGATGCCGTAGCCTGCGGGGCGGCCTGTCTGGTGGTTCCAGACCGTCTGATAGACCGCGCCGGAAAACAGCCGCCAATCCGGCAGGCCAAGCCCTCGCACCGTGGTCAGGACGTGCATCACATCCGGGCTGGTGCGCAGGATATCGGCGAGCTGGTCGGCGCGATTCAGGGTCATGCCCCTGTCTAGCGAGGTCGGAGGTTCAGGCCCAGCCGCCCTACCCCTTATAGGCCGGCAGATACTGCGCCAGTCGGGCGCCCATCTCGGCTCCCAGGGCCTGAAGGCCGTTGAGGGGCCGGATCATCACTTCGAAGTCGGTGATCAGCCCGGCCTCATCAAAGCGGATCATGTCGATGCCTTTAAGGCTCTTGTCCCCGACATCGGCGCTGAATTCGAGCACGACGTTCAGCCCGTCATCGCTCGCGAAGGCCCGGTGATAGGTGAAGTTCTCAAAGATGGTGATCACGGTCGACAGGATCAGGATCACCGCCTCGCGCGAGCGGTAAGGCTTGAAGGCCATCGGCGAGCGAAACTCGGCCTCAGGGTGGATGATCGAAGCCAGGTCGGCCATGTCGCGGGTCTCGACCAGCCGGTGCCAGGTGGCCAGCGAGAGGGCCACGGCGGGCGTCAGAGTTTCGGGTGTGGCGGTCATGCGTCCTCGCTCAAATCTCGGCGGCCAGGGTGACGCCCTGGTGGATGGCGCGTTTGGCGTCCAGTTCGGCGGCGACATCGGCCCCGCCGATCAGGCGGGCGGCCACGCCGCGCGCCTCCAGGGCCTGAAACAGGTCGCGGTTCGGCTCCTGTCCGGCGCAGACGATGACCGTATCGACCGCCAGGGTCTGGGGCGCGCCGCCGACCGTCAGGTGCAGCCCCTGATCGTCGATCCGCTCATAGGCGGCGCCCGGCATCATGGCGACGTCGCGCGCCTGAAGGCCGGCGCGGTGGATCCAGCCGGTGGTCTTGCCCAGACCCGCCCCGACCTTGGAGGTCTTGCGCTGCAACAGCCAGACCTGGCGCGGCGACGCGGGCGCGTCCGGCTCGGTCAGGCCGCCGGGCGTTTGATAGGTGGTGTCCACGCCCCATTCGGCGAAGAAGACTTCGGGGTTCAGACTGGCGCTTTCTGCGCCGTGCGTAATGTATTCGGCCACGTCGAAGCCGATGCCTCCGGCCCCGATGATGGCGACCTTGTCGCCCACCGGGCGGTGATCGCGCAGCACGTCCAGATAGCTCAGGGTCCGGTCGTCGTCGGCGCCGGGAATATCCAGTTTGCGCGGCGTGATGCCGGTGGCCAGCACGATCTCGTCAAAGCCGCCTGCGGCCAGATCGTCGGTCGAGACGCGGGTGTTCAGCCGCACCTCCACCCCCGTCTGGTCCAGGCGTCGGCCGAAGTAGCGCAGGGTCTCGTAGAACTCTTCCTTGCCGGGAATGGTCTTGGCGATGTTGAACTGGCCGCCGATCTGATCGTCGGCCTCGAACAGGGTGACGCGGTGACCGCGCTCGGCCGCTGTCGTCGCAAAGGCCAGGCCCGCCGGACCGGCCCCGACCACGGCGATGGACTTCTTCGCCGCCGCCGGTTCGATGACGATTTCGGTCTCGTGGCAGGCGCGCGGATTGACCAGGCACGAGGTGATCTTCAGCGAAAAGATGTGATCCAGACACGCCTGATTGCAGCCGATGCAGGTGTTGATGTCCTCGGCCCGGCCCTCGCGCGCCTTTCGCACGAAATCAGCGTCGGCCAAGAAGGGGCGCGCCATCGAGACCATGTCGCACGCCCCCTCGGCCAGCAGGCGCTCGGCCACGTCGGGCGTATTGATCCGGTTGGTGGCGATCAGCGGGATGCCGACCTTGCCCATCAGCTGTTTCGTCACCCAGCCGAAGGCGCCGCGCGGCACCTTGGTGGCGATGGTGGGGATGCGCGCCTCATGCCAGCCGATGCCGGTGTTGATGATCGTGGCGCCCGCCGCCTCGATGGCCTGGCCCAGCTGGATGACCTCTTCCAGCGTCGATCCACCCTCGACCAGATCCAGCATCGACAGCCGGTAGATGATGATGAAGTCCGGCCCCACCCGCTCACGCACGCGCCGCACGATCTCGACCGGCAGGCGGATGCGCCGGGCATAGTCGCCGCCCCAGTCGTCGTCGCGCTGATTGGTCCGCGCGGCGATGAACTCATTGATGAGATAGCCCTCCGAACCCATGATCTCGACACCGTCATAGCCGGCGTGGCGGGCCAGCGCCGCGCAGTTCACGAAGTCCGCGACGGTCTGTTCGACCTCTTCGCCGGTCAGGGCGTGCGGCGTGAACGGATTGATCGGCGCCTTCAGGGCGCTGGGGGCGACCAGGTCCGGCTGATAGGAATAGCGCCCGAAATGCAGGATCTGCATGGCGATCTTGCCGCCCTCGGCATGGACGGCGTCGGTGACGATGCGGTGGTGGTCGGCCTCATCCTCGGTCGCCAGCACCGCCCCGACCGGGGCCGGACGGCCCTTCAGATTGGGCGCGATGCCGCCGGTGACGATCAGCCCGACCTCACCCCTGGCCCGCTCGGCATAGAAGGCGGCCATGCGCTCAAACCCGCCCGGAACCTCCTCCAGACCCAGGTGCATGGAACCCATCAGAACCCGGTTCCTCAAGGTGGTGAAGCCCAGATCCAGCGGGCGGTTCAACAGCGGATAGGCGTCCATCGGCAGGGTCCGGCGTTGGCGGGGCGCTTGCACCATGGCGCCGGATCACGCATTATGCAACTGGTTGCATAAACGAAAACGATGTCCCTTCCCTACGCCCTTCTGACCGCGCTCATTGAAGGCCCCAGCTCCGGCTCGGACCTGGCGGCGCGCTTCGACCGGTCGATCGGCTATTTCTGGAACGCCAGCCACCAACAGATCTATCGCGAACTGGCCCGGCTGGAGGGCGAGGGCCTGATCCGGTCGCTACCCGAACAGAGTGGCCGGGGGCGCAAGCGCGCCTATGAAATCCGGCCCGCCGGCCGCGCGGCGCTGAAAGCCTGGCTCGCCCAGGGCGAGGCCGTACCGGCCCTGCGCGACGAGATGATGGTGCGGCTCTGGGCCGAGGCCTCCATGGGCCCGACCGGCCTGGACGCCGTCGTGCGCGATCGCCGCGGACAGCACGCCGAAAAGCTGGCCCAGTATGAGCGGTTCATGGCCCGCGACTATCCGGGCGAACCGGCCGATCGGGCCACGGCGCTGCGCCGCCTCGTGCTGCAATCCGGCATCGACTATGAGCGCCAGTGGGTGCGCCTGCTGGACGAGGCGGCGCGGATTCTAGGCGGACCCTAGCCCTCCAGCGGCCAGGCGTGGTTGAGCGGGCCGTGGCCTTTGCCATAACCCGGCGCCCGGCGGATGGCTTCGGCGACATAGGCCCAGGCGCGGGCGACGGCGGCCTCCAGCGGCAGCCCCTGGGCGATGCCTGCCGCACACGCGCTCGCCAGCGTACAGCCGGTGCCGTGGGTCGAGGTCGTGTCAATGCGCGGCCCCTCCAGCAGGGTCTCACCAGACGGGGTCATCAGCACGTCGATCAGGGTCTCGCCGATGACATGGCCGCCCTTGACCAGGGCGGCGGCGGCGCCGAGTTCCAAGAGCGCCTCGGCGGCGCGGCGCTGGCCGTCCACATCCGTCACCTCGATGCCGGTCAGGGCCTCGGCCTCGGGCGCATTGGGCGTGATCAGGGCGGCGCGCGGAACCATCAGGGTCCTGACCGCATCGACCGCCTTGCGCGGCAACAACGAATGTCCGCCCTTGGCCACCATGACCGGATCGACCACAACGGGGGTGCCTGCCTCATCGAGCAGGTCGGCGACCGCCTCGACTACGCTGACCGTACCCAGCATCCCGGTCTTGACCGCATCGGTGCCGATGTCGCCCAGCACCGCGCGGGCCTGGGCCTGGATGATGTCGATGGGCGCGGCGTGCACATCCGAAACGCCCAGGGTGTTCTGCACCGTCAGGGCCGTGATCGCCGTCATGGCGTAGCCGCCCAGCATGGTCACGGCCTTGATATCGGCCTGGATGCCGGCGCCGCCTCCGGAATCGGAGCCGGCGATGATCAGGACGCGGCCGTTCATGGCATTTTCCTCAGGAACCAAACCCGCGCCGCGCCCCAGGTGCGCTCGTCCAGAAGCTCATAGCCGGGCGCGTGCAGGTCCAGATCATCGGCGGCCCGCTCGAAGACGATCACCGCCTCCGGGGTCAGCCAGTCGCCCTCGATCAGGCGCGCCAAGGCCTGCTCGCCCAGCCCCTTGCCATAGGGCGGATCGAGAAAGGCGATGTCGAAAGCCTCGCCCGCTGAGCCCGGCCGTACGCCCAAATCGGTCGCGCTCCTGCGATGCACGCGGGTCCGTCCGAACAGGCCCAGCGCCCCGGCGTTCTCCCGAATCGCACCGCGCGCACCGTCATCGGTCTCGACGAACAGGCAAAACGCCCCGCCCCGGCTGATCGCCTCAAAGCCCAGGGCGCCCGAGCCGGCGAACAGGTCGATGACGCGCGCGCCGTTCAGGTCCGGCGCCCATTCGGCGTGGGCCAGAACATTGAACAAGGCCTCGCGCGCCCGGTCCGAGGTCGGGCGGGTTCTCATCCCTTCCGGCGCGCTCAGCGCCCGGCCACGAAACTGTCCGCCGACGATTCTCATGGCCAAAGCCTCTGGACCAAAATCAGGATCGGATGCAACGGTCGGCCCATGCTGAACCTGATTTCACCGTCCGCCTGGTCGCTCGCCGCCCACGAGGCTCGCGACGGGCCGTATGTTGCGGGGGCCCGAACGACAAGGCCGCTCTTGCGGCTGCTGCTGTTCGTTCTGGCGACGGCGGTCATCCTGTTCGCAATTGTCGTGGCTCTCGGCGCCCTGGCGGCGGCGGGGGACGCAGCCGGCTGGCTGGACCTGGAGATGTTCAGCGGCGAGTTCACCACCTCGTCCCTGGCCGATGAGACCACCTTTCTGGCCGCCCTGGCGGTCGTGCTGTCTGCGCTTGCCGCTGGCCTGCTGCTAGCGGCGATGCTTGTCTATCGGCGGGGGCCAGCCGCCTTCCTGTGGCCACGGCCACATGGCGGCGTCGGTCTGTTCCTGGTCGGCTTTGGCGTCATGTTCCTGGTCGCTCTGGCGCTTTGGCCGGTGATGCAGTGGCTCGAACCGGGCGGTCCGGGGCCACTACTGGATGCCAGCGAAACCCTGAACGCCCGGCTGACCTACGCCGGGGCTGCGGCGGTCGGTCTGCTGGCGGCGGCGGCCGCCGAAGAAATCGCCTTTCGCGGCGTACTGCTCAGGATCACGGGCGGCTTCACCCGTCATTTGACCCTGATCTTGCTGATTAATGGCGTGCTGTTCTCGGCCGTCCATCTGGACCCTGATCCCGTCGCCTTTGTCGCGCGCGCGGCGTCGGGCATGGTCTGGGCCTGGGCGGCGCTCCGGCTTGGTTCGCTCGCCTTCGCCATCGGCGCGCACCTGGCCAACAACCTCTTCATCGCCCTGATGCTGGCCCCGATCTCCGAAGCCGCCCAGCCCGGCCAGGATCTGCCGCTTGAGGTCTTGGGTCTGGAAGCCGTCAGTCTGATCGTCGTGCTGATCGCCGTCGAGGTGCTGGCGCGCAGGCGACCTGGGCGCGCCAGCACAGGGGCTCCAGCGGCTCCCTGAGCGCGGCCATGACCCCCTGGGGTCGATCCAGGTTGGTGCAGCGGGAGCCGCACGACCCTGGGCAGTTAGCCCAGTCGCGCCACGATCTCTTCCAGGCCCTGTTCGCGGACCTTGCGGTAGAGGGTCGAGCGGCCGATGCCGAGCCGGCGGGCGACTTCGGACATATGGCCGGCATAGACCTCGATGGCGTGCTGGATCAGGTCCCGCTCGATCATCTCCAGCGTGCGAAGGTGGCCGCGTTCATCCAGGAACTTGACCGGAGCCTCCGGCAGCGGCGGCAGGTCGTCGGGCAGGCGGATCGGAGTTTCGTCCTGTTCTTCAGCAGATGCCGCCATGGGCGGACTGAGCCCCGAAATCGAGGGGAAGTCGTGCGGTTGGAGGTAGGCGCCGTCGGCCAGGACGATGGCCCGATAAACGGTGTTCTCGAGCTGGCGGACATTGCCGGGCCAGTCGAAGCCCTGGAGCAGCCGCATGGCCTCGGGCGAGGCCCCGGCGATGCGGCGTCCCTCCTCGACATTGAAGCGGGTGACGAAATGTTCGGCCAGAGCCGGAATGTCCTCGCGGCGTTCACGCAAGGCCGGCGCCTCGATCGGAAAGACGTTCAGGCGATAGAACAGGTCCTCGCGAAAGGTGCCATCCTTGACCTGTTGGGCCAGGTCGCGATTGGTCGCCGAAACGATGCGGACATCAACCTTGACCGGCCGCTTGGAGCCGATCGGATCAACTTCGCCCTCCTGCAGCGCGCGCAGCAGCTTGACCTGCATATCCAGCGGCAGCTCACCGATTTCATCCAGGAACAGGACGCCGCCGTCGGCCTCCTTGAACTTGCCCAGATGCTTGTCAGTGGCCCCGGTGAAGCTGCCCTTCTCGTGGCCGAACAGGATTGATTCCACCAGATTGGCCGGCAGGGCCCCGCAGTTGACCGCCACGAACGGCTTGCCGGCCCGATCCGACGAGCCGTGCAGGGCCCGCGCGATGACTTCCTTGCCGACGCCGCTTTCGCCGGTGATCAACACGGGAATGGTCGATTGCGCCGCGCGCTCGCCCATCCGCTTGACCATCTGCATGGCCGCGCTGGTCCCGACCAGATCGCCAAAGCCCATGCGGCCCGACGCCCGCTTCTTGAGGCGCGACACCTCGGACGACAGATCGCCCATCTGCAGGGCGTTGCGCACCCCCACCAGAATGCGCTCGGGCGAGGCGGGCTTGACGAAGAAATCCTGGGCCCCGGCCCGCATCATTTCGACCACGGTCTCGATGCCGGCGTTGGCGGTCAGGATGATGACCGGACAGGCGACGCCGGACAGACGCGCCTCTTTCAGCACCTCCAGCCCAGACATCTCAGGCATCACCATGTCCAGCAGCACGACATCGACGCCGCCGCGGGCCAGCCGATCCAGACCGACCGGACCGGATTCGGCGCCCTCGAAGACGAAACCCTCGCGCTCGAGCACCGCCTGAATCAGGCGGCGCTGGGTCGGATCATCATCGATGACGAGCACCGTCTTGGCCATGAAACACCCCATCAAATGCGGCCTCGCCTCTCCGGGCGTGGCTCGTTCTGGGACAATTTCTAGCGCGCCTGAGTGAAGATCAGGTTTACCGCAAAGCCAACGTGGCTAACGGTTTGTTGATATCAGGCGGCGGCATCCGCCTCGAACCGATGCGCCAGCAGCGCATATAGCGCATCCGGCGTCCTGGTCCGACGAAGCTGCTCGCGGACCTCCGAACGGCGCAGAAGCCTCGACACCGCAGCCAGGGCACGCAAGTGTTCGGCGCCGGCCTCGGCGGGGGCGAACAGGGCGAAGACCAGGTCGACCGGCCGGTCGTCGAGCGACTCGAACTCCAGCGGCTGCTCCAGCTTGACGAACACGCCGGACACCTTGCTGATCGCGGCGGATCGGGCGTGCGGAACCGCAGCCCCGCCGGACAGGCCGGTAGAGCCCAGCGCCTCGCGCTCCATCAGTCCTTCGAACAGCGCCTTCTCCGGTGCGCCGAGGCCCGGCGCCGCCAGCTCGGCCAGCAGATTCATCAACTGACGCTTGGTCGTCACGCCGGCGCGAACCGCGACGGTCGAGGGCGACACCAACTCTGAAATGTCCATACTCTTTCCCGACTACCCCAAGGGGCCGCTCGGTCTCTTAGCCGGCGACTCTGTCATTATGGCGCCGGGCGTCGCCCTAGCGGCGTTCGCCCAACGTCACAAGACTAACGGCTAACCCTTCCCGTTCGGTGAACGCGTACGCTGGGGGTCAATCCAGCCGATGTTCCCGTCCGGTCGTCGATAGACGACAGACAGGCCGCCATGGCCGGCGTTGCGGAAAATCGAGACCGGATAGCCGGTCATGTCCAGCTCCAGAACCGCCTGGCCGACAGTCATCTCCTTCAGCTCGGTGTCGGTCTCGGCGATGACCATGGCCGCCGGCGGGCCCTCGCCGGGAAGCCCGGCGTCGCCGAAGTCGGCGTCCTCAACCAGGCCGGGATCACGCAAAACTGTTGAACGGGCGACCGCCTCGGCCGCCATCTCGGTCTTTTCGGGCGACATCCGCTTGGGGCCCAGATGATGGTCCTTGAGCCGTCGCTTGTAGCGCCGCACACGTGTTTCGAGTTTGTGCAGGCTATCGGTGAAGGCCGAATGGGCGTCGCCGCCCTCGCCGGTCGTCACCAGGGATTGGCCCGACGCGAGGCGAACCCAGCAGTCGACCTTGAAGCCATGACCGTCCTTGGCGACCACGACCTCGGCCTCCTGGCCGCCGCGTTCGAAATACTTGCCGATTCCGTCCTGGAGTTCCTGGGAGATGCGCGAGCCTAACGCTTCGCCGACATCCATGTGCTTGCCGCTGACTTGGACCTGCATGGGCCTAAAACGCGCTTCTGCCCGGTTGGTGTCAAGCCGAACCGGCGCCGTTCAAAAAAGTGTGTTCAGGGGAACCGATCTCAGCCGGCGCGTAGGAGCCGGCGCCGTTCTACCGATGAGGGAATTCTTAGCGCTTCTCGATACTTGGCGACGGTCCGGCGGGCGATGTCGACGCCGGCCTCCTTGAGGATTTCGACAATCCGATCGTCGGAAAGCACGACGGCGTCGGCCGATTCCGCCTCGATCATCTGTTTGATTTTATGGCGGACCGCCTCGGCCGAGTGGCTGGCGGCGCCATCCGTCGAATTGATCGCTGAGGTGAAGAAGAATTTCAGCTCGAACACGCCGCGCGGCGTCGCCAGGTATTTGTTCGAGGTCACCCGGCTGACGGTGGATTCGTGCATGCCAATGGCGTCGGCGACGGTCTTGAGATTGAGAGGTCTGAGGCATTCGACGCCAAACGCCAGAAAGGCGTCCTGCTGGCGCACGATTTCGGAGGCGACCTTGAGGATGGTCTTGGCCCGCTGGTCCAGCGACTTGACCAGCCAGGCGGCCTGGGCGGAGCACTCCGCCACGAAGGTCTTGTCCTGGTCGCTGCGGGCCGAGGCCTGAACCACAGCGTGATAACGCTTGTCGACCAGCAGCCTGGGCAGGGTGTCGGCGTTCAACTCAACCCGCCAACCGCCGGCCGGGTCCGGTCTGACGAAGACATCAGGCACGACAGTCTGGCTCGGCTCGCCGCCGAAGGCCGCACCCGGACGGGGTGTCAGCGCCTTCAGCTCGGCCATCATCTCGGCCATGTCCTCGTCGTCGACGCTGCACAGGACCTTGAGTGCGCTGAAGTCGCGGCGCGCCACCAGCTCCAGATTGTCGAGCAACGCCTGCATGGCGGGGTCGAGCCGGTTCTTTTCCTTCAGCTGCAGCGCCAGGCATTCGGGCACGGAGCGCGCCATTACGCCCGTCGGCTCGAAATTCTGGCACCGGAACAACACGCTTTCGATCCGCGCCATGTCCCAGCCTAGTCGCTCGGCCACCTCGGTCAGCTCGACGCGCAGATAGCCGCCCTCGTCGACGGCGTCGATCAGAGCCAGCGCGACCGCATGTTCGACCGGCGTAAACCCGGCCAGCGCGGCCTGGTCCTGCAGGTGCTCGCACAGTGATTTTTCACGGCGCAGCACCCGGTCCAGGAGATCCTCGTCCGCCTCGATCGAGCCGCCGCGTCCGACCGTGGACCAGTCGCCCAGCGGCTGACCGGTGTCGGCCTCGCTGGCTCGGTCGGAGGCCTTTTCGCCCGGTGCGGCGTCGCCATAGACGTCGTCCGAGCGGGCATCGACGGCGTCGGCCGCATCAGCCGAGCGGCCATCTTCGAACGTCATCTCAGCCCGGTCAGCCGCCTTGTCGGCGGCTTCGGAGGGTTCGCCGGCGTCGGGGCGATCCTGATCGTTGTCATCGCGCGCCAGCAGCGGATTACGCTCCAGCTCACCTTCGACGAAGGCCTCCAGCTCCAGGTTGGACAGCTGCAGCAGCTTGATGGCTTGCTGGAGCTGGGGGGTGATGACCAGCCCCTGGCCCTGCCTGATCTCCAGCTTTTGACCGAGACCGGCCATGTCGCCTCCAACCCAGGGCCGCTGGCCCGAAACTTGCTGGTCGCCATCCTGTCGCCACGGCGGTTAACGGCGTTCTAAGCGCCGCCGTTAACCAGCATCGTCAGCCAAGCCTAAACCGATCCGAAAGATGCTGGTTTGGACCGAAACGGGGCCTGCCGATGGTGTTCTTGAGACCGCTGGTTCGCTACGGCGACTTCTCAGGGCGCGCGCGACGGACCGAGTATTTCGGCTTCCTGCTGTTCCAGACATTGATCGGCGGCCTGTTTGGCGCGCTGGCGGCTCTGTCGCTGACCCAGGCCGAGGCCGGCGACGCGCCCCTTGCCGTCTTCGTCTGCATCGGACTGACTGCGGTTTGCGCCCTGGTCTTCGCCATTCCGCACCTGGCGGTGACCGTACGCCGCCTGCACGACACGGGTCGCTCCGCCTGGTGGTTGTTGCTGCAAGCGCCCAGCGCGATGGCGCCGCTTCTGTTCATCAGCGCCATCGTCGGCGCCGCGGCGCATGGCGGCGAGGGCTCGCAGGTCGCTGCGACGGCCATCGCGTCCGCCGCCGGGGGCGCAATGTTGCTGTTGCTGGTCGGCGGCATCTGCAATCTGGTGCTGATGACCATCCTTTGGCTGCGCGGGACCGAGGGTGAAAACCGTTTCGGGCCCGATCCGCGCGGACCAGACGGGCGGTTCAATAGCCACGACGCTCATGGCCACAGCGGCTTGGACGAGGGGCGGCTGGACGCCCTGTTCGCCCAGGCCCGCCGCTCAGGCGAAAACCCGGCCGCCAGCGAAGCCTGCTGGAAGCCGGGATCCACCCTTGGCCCAGTCGGCGCTCATGGCCTCTCGCGAATCGATTCGCCCGGCTGGGCGGGGGCGACGCCCAGCGCCACCTTCGGGCGCCGCAGACGCTAGAGCGCCTCTCCCCGCAACAGCCGGGGAAGGTGGCCGACCGCACCCCCGGCTTCGGCCATGAAGAAGCGCCGCGCGGCCGGAACCGCATTGACCGCCGCCATCCCCAAGTCCCGCACCCCGCGCACGACCGGATTGTCGGTGGCGAAGGTCCGGTCGAAGACGTCCATCATCACCGCCATGGTCAGATTGTCGAAACGCCGCCACGCCTGATAGCGCTCAAGAACGGGAACCGAGCCGATATCCTCGCCCAACCGGCGCGCTTCGACCAAGGTTTCGGCCAGCGCCGCCGCATCCTTCAGTCCCAAATTCAACCCCTGCCCAGCCAGCGGGTGAATACCGTGCCCGGCGTCTCCGACCAGGGCGACGCGGGGACCGGTCAGGCTGTCGGCCAACATCAGGCTCAGCGGATAGACGAAGCGCGGCTCAAGCACCTCGACCTCGCCCAGAAAATCCCCGAACCGCCGCGACAAATGCGCCGTAAAGGCCTCCAGGCTCGCCGCCTTCAGGGCCCTGGCCCGGTCATGCGGCTCGGTCCAGACCAGAGAGGCCCGCTGATCGGTCAACGGCAGGATCGCCAGCGCCCCATCCGGCAAGAACACCTCGTGCGCGATACCGTCGTGCGGCCGCTCCAACTTGACGGTCGCGACCACGCCAGACCGCGGATAGGGCCAGCCGACGACCCCGATCCCCGATACGTCTCGCACCTTCGACGCCCGCCCCTCGGCCCCGACCACCAGCGGCGCACGCACCCGCGACCCGTCCGACAGGATCGCCGTCACACCAAAGGGGTCGACCTCAAGGTCCTCCAGGCCCACCGGCGTCCTCAAGCGCACGCTCGAGCGTTCCAACGCCCTGGACAGGGCTGCGCGTGACTGACGGTTTTCAACCATCCAACCCATCGGCTCGCCCTCGGAGCGGTCGGCGATCTCGCTGGCGTCGAACCTCAGAAAGACGCCGTGGCCAGGGCCGGAGGCCGCACCGGGCCGCTTGCCGTCAGTGACCAGGATCTTCTCGATCCGCTGCGCCACCGGGGCCAGGTCAGCGCCCATGCCAAGGGCCTGCCATTGGCGAAAGCTCGCCCAGGCGATAGCCGAGGCCCGCCCGTCGAAGCTTGCGGCGAGTTGGGTTGAGAACGGGGCGGGATCGACCACGATGACATCCAGCCCGCCGCTAGCGGCCGCCAGGGCGAAGGTCGCGCCGGCCAGTCCAGCGCCGGCCACGATCACATCAGCGTCGAAGGTGCTCATGGGACCGCTCTAGCGGATTTCGACCGCCGCCGCATCGCCTCTTGCTCGGATCGCGGTCCCTCGCGATGAAGAGACCGGGAGGACCATCCATGACCGTCAAGGCTGCGCCCGGCGTTTCGCCGCCCGTTCCCGAGCCCGGTTCCCGCCCGGCGAGGAAGCCGATCTGGACGCACCTCTACGTCCAGGTCATCGCCGCCATCGTTCTGGGCGGTCTGATCGGCCATGTCTGGCCAACCTTCGGTGAAAGCCTCAAGCCGCTCGGCGACGCCTTCATCAAGCTGGTCAAGATGATCATCGCCCCGGTCATCTTCCTGACGGTGACCACCGGGATTGCGCACCTCAGCGACCTGAAAAGCGTCGGGAGGGTGGCGGGCAAGGCCTTCGCCTATTTCCTGGTCGTGTCGACCTTCGCCCTGATCGTGGGCCTGATCGTGGCCAATGTGGTCCGGCCCGGCGCCGGCATGGGGGTGGATCCAGCCACGCTCGATCCGGCGGCCGTGGCCCAGTACAGCCGGGCCGCCCACGACCAGACCATCACCGGCTTTCTGCTGCACATCATCCCTGACACCGTGGTCGGCGCCTTCGCCGGCGGCGAGATCCTTCAGGTCCTGTTCTTCTCGATCCTGTTCGGCGTGTCGCTAGCCATGATCGGTGAGCGGGGAAAGCCGGTGATGACGGTGCTGGAGAGCGCCTCCCAGGCCTTTTTCCGGCTGGTCCACATCCTGATGAAAGCCGCGCCCATCGGTGCGTTCGGGGCCTTCGCCTTCACCATTGGGCGCTACGGCATTGACTCGGTGATCAGCCTTCTGGCCCTGGTTGGGACCTTCTATCTGACCTCGCTGATTTTCGTGCTGGGGGTGCTGGGGGCCATCGCCTGGGCCAACGGTTTTTCGATTTTCAAGCTGATCCGGTACCTCAAGGAGGAGTTGCTGCTGGTCCTGGGCACCTCCAGTTCCGAGGCGGCCCTGCCCAGCCTGATCGAAAAGCTGGAGCGCGCCGGGGCCAAAAAGTCCGTCGTCGGCCTGGTCGTGCCGACCGGCTATTCGTTCAATCTGGACGGCACCAACATCTATATGACCCTGGCGGCCCTGTTCATCGCCCAGGCCTGCGGCATCGAGCTTAGCCTGGGCGAACAGCTCTTGCTGCTGGCGGTGGCCATGCTGTCGTCCAAGGGCGCCGCCGGGGTCACGGGGGCCGGCTTCATCACCCTGGCGGCGACCCTGGCCGTCGTGCCCAGCGTGCCGGTGGCGGGCATGGCCCTGATTCTGGGCGTGGACCGCTTCATGTCCGAGTGCCGGGCCCTGACCAACTTCATCGGCAATGCGGTGGCCACCCTGGTGGTGGCGCGCTGGGACAAGGCGCTGGATCGCGATGCCCTGGCCAACGCCCTGAACGGACAACCCCGTCCCCTGGCCGCACCGCCGGTTGAAGCGGACGAAGACTAGGATAGGGTGAAGCCATGCACCTCGCCCGCTTTCCTCGCGTTCGCTTCGCCCATCTGCCGACGCCGCTGGAGCCGGCCCCGCGCCTGTCCGAGGCGCTGGGCGTCGAGCTGTGGATCAAACGCGACGACTGCACCGGCCTGGCCGGCGGCGGCAACAAGACGCGCAAGCTGGAGTTCCTGGTCGGAGCGGCGCTGGATGACGACTGCGACACCCTGGTCACGCAAGGCGCGGTCCAGTCCAACCATGTGCGCCAGACGGCGGCGGCGGCGGCGGCCTGCGGTCTGAACTGCGAGGTCATCCTTGAGGAACGCACCGGCTCCAAGGCCGAAGACTATCTGGGCAACGGCAACGTTCTGCTGGACAAGCTGTTCGGCGCCGCCATCCGCTTTGTGCCGGGCGGCACGGATATGACCCTCGAGCTGGAAAAGACCGCCGACGACGTGCGCGAACGCGGCGGGCGGCCCTATGTCATTCCCGGCGGCGGGTCCAATGCGATCGGGGCGCTGGGCTATGTCGACTGCGCCCGCGAGATCGTGGTCCAGGCCGACGACTACGATCTGGAGATCGACCGCATCGTCACCGCTACCGGCTCGGCCGGAACCCAGGGCGGTCTGGTCGCGGGCCTGGCCGTCATGGGCGCCGACATTGCGGTGCTCGGCATCGGCGTGCGCAGCCCCAGGCCCGATCAGGAAGACATGGTCTTCAAACTGGCGGCTGAGACGGCGGTGATGCTGGGCCGACCCCAGGCCGTCACCCGCGATCAGGTCGTGGCCGATTGCGATCATGTCGGCGAGGGCTACGGCCTCATTGATCCGGGCGTGGTCGAGGCGCTGAGGGTGGCGGCGCGGCTGGACGGTCTGGTGCTGGACCCGGTCTATTCCGGCAAGGCGATGAAGGGCGTGATCGCGCTCGCCCGCGCGGGGGTGCTGCAGGGCGAGACCGTCGTCTTCATCCACACCGGCGGCGCGCAGGGGCTGTTCGGCTATCAGTCCGAGATCGCGGATCTGTTCTAGTCGCCCGCGTTGGCCAATATGGCTACGCTGAAATCCTTGATTAATTTAGTTTGGTCTAGCCGGCTCATCCCCGTGGCTGGATGTCGGCGGATACTGTGGCCCAGGCGTCGCGGCGCCTCTCGGTTTTGCACCTTTTGCACCTTTTGCACCCTGTCTTCGGAGTGCAACCTGGACCCTCAAAGGGAACGTGAGACCGTCTTGAGGCATTGGCTTGGCGGAGCTGAGGAGCCCCCGTGATCCGAGCTATCGCCCTGACCGCCGCCGCCGCGCTTGCAGCGGCCTGCTCGCCCGCCGCTGAAACGCCGGCCGAAGACGCGCCGCCGGCCGGGAGGACCGGACCGCCCGCTGTGCCTGATCCTGCCGGCGGCGAACCGGCCAGCACCCTGGCGCTCCAAGCCATGCAATTCGACGAATTCTCCCAGGTCATCGCTCCGGGTCTGGGTTGCGCTCTGGAAGCGGGCGACGCCGTGATGCTGGTCGCCTCCGGCCGGGACGATCCGAGCGGTCGCTCACAGGCCGCCGTCAAGATCGACGACGAGATGGTGTTGCTGAGCGCCCGCGATCCTGGCGGCTATGAGACCCTGATCTCGGGCGGGGTGTTCGAGGGATCGGGCGTGACCGCCACGGTTACGACGTCGGGCGAAGGCGATCCATCCGGGATGGAGACAACGACCTGGGCGGGCGAGCTGACCGTCAGCCGCGAGGGCGGCTCCACCACCTTGCCGGGAAGCTGGAGTTGCGGCGCCTGATCGCCTGATCAGGGTCGGGGCTGGTCCCCGGCCGCGAACCGGCCTAGCTCTGGGCAGGAGAGGGATTTGGCGTGAAAGTTCTGGGTGTTCTGGGCGGCATGGGTCCCGCCGCCACGATTGATTTTTTGGCCAAGCTTCAGGCCGAGACCCCGGCCCTGGGCGATGAGGATCACATCCGCGTGGTGATGGACCTCAATCCGCGCGTGCCCAATCGCCATCTGGAGACCGACGCCGCCGGCGAGGCCCTCGCGGCCATGGCCGTCAGCCTGAAGGCCGCCGGCGCCCAGGTCCTGGCCATGCCGTGCAATACCGCCCATGTGAACCGCACCGCCATTGAATCGGCCTCGGGGCTGGAGCTGATCGACATGCTCGACGCGGCGGTGGTCGAGGCCCGCGACGAAGGGGCCGAGCGCATCGGGGTGCTGTCCACGCCGCTGGCGCGCGGCCTGTTCATCGAGCGCATCCGCTCGGCTGGCCTGCAGACCGTGGCTCTGTCGCCGCTGGGTCAGGAGGCGCTGATGGAGGCGATCTTCGCGGTCAAGGCCGGCGATCTGTCCGAACAGGTCGAAGATGTCATGGCCGCCGCCGCCGCCGAACTGGTCCAGTCCGGGGCCGAGGCCATCATCGCTGGCTGTTCGGAGGTGCCGATCATGCTGGATCAGGACCGCGTCGCCGTGCCCCTGATCGACGCGACCGAAGCCCTGGCTCGGGCGTGCGTGGCGGCGTGCTGCTAGGCCGTCATTTCCCGAACAATCCCGCCTGCCCGTTCCCCTGCGGCGGCTCGCCCAGCCCCAGATGGGCGTAGGCCTTCGCACACGCCACCCGCCCGCGCGGCGTGCGCTGGATGAAGCCCTGCTGCAAAAGATAGGGCTCGATCACGTCCTCGACCGCGTCGCGCGCCTCGGCGATGGCGGCGGCCAGGGTGTCCATGCCGACCGGCCCGCCGCCGTAATTCTCGATCAGGGCCTTCAAGAAGCTGCGGTCCAGCCGGTCCAGCCCGGCTTCATCGACCTCCAGCCGGCTCAGCGCCCGCGCCGCCACGATCCGGTCGATGGCGGATGACCCTTCGGCGTCGGCGAAATCGCGGACTCGCCGCAGCAGCCGGCCGGCCACACGCGGCGTGCCGCGCGCGCGCGCCGCGATCTCCGTGGCCCCGTCATCGGTCAGATTGACGCCCATGCGCCGCGCCGCGTGCTGGAGCACGCCCAGCAGTTCTTCGGGCGAATAGAACTCCAGCCGGATCGGAATGCCGAACCGGTCCCGCAGCGGTGTCGCCAGCAGGCCCGCCCGCGTCGTCGCCCCGATCAGGGTGAAGGGGGCCAGGTCGATCCTGACCGACCGGGCCGACGGCCCCTCGCCGATGATCAGGTCCAGCACATGGTCTTCCATGGCCGGATAGAGCACCTCTTCGACCGCCGGATTGAGCCGGTGGATCTCGTCGATGAACAGGACGTCGCGCGGCTCCAGATTGGTCAGGATCGCCGCCAGGTCCCCCGCCTTAGCCAGGATCGGCCCTGAGGTCGCCCGATAGCCGACGCCCAGCTCCCGCGCCACGATCTGGGCCAGAGTGGTCTTGCCAAGGCCCGGCGGCCCGAACAGCAGGACATGATCCATCGCCTCGCCGCGCGAGCGGGCGGCGTCGACGAACACCTTCAGGTTCGCCTTGGCCTGCGGCTGGCCGACGAACTCGGCCAGGGTCTGGGGCCGCAGCGCGCGGTCCGAAGGCTCGGGCGTGTCGGGGGAAACGATGCGGTCCGTCAAGACATTCACCACTCACCCCGGCGAACGCCGGGGCCCAGATGACAGACCGGATTGATCGCCGAAGGGATCGCTATGGCGGATGGATGGCCCAGGCGGGCGCCATACGATTTGGCTTCCGGCATTCGCCGGGACAGGCGGTAAGGGAAGGTCACCGCCCCAGCTCCTGCAGGGCCGCCTTGATCACCGCCGAGACCTCGGCCTCATCGCCCAGCCGGGTCAGGGCCTGATCGACGGCCCGGCGCGCATTGATCTCAGCCATGCCCAGGCCGAGCAAGGCGGAGACAGCCTCGCCCGCGACCGTCGGCGCCGCCGCCATAACCGGCGCGGTTGGCAGGCCCGACGGGGTGAAGCTGACCTCGCCCAACGCCTTGCCCTTCAGCTCCACCACGATGCGCTGGGCCAGTTTAGGGCCGACACCGTTGGCGCGGGCTACCGCCGCCCTGTCCTCACGCGCCACCGCCCCCGCCAGCTCGCCCGGCGGCAGCACATCCAGGACTGACAGCGCGGCCTTGGGGCCGACGCCCTGAATGGCGATCAGGGTGGTGAAGGCGCGGCGCTCATCCTTTGACAGAAAGCCGTACAGGCGCGGGCCGTTCTCCTGGCTCCACTGGGTCTCGACAAACACGACCAGTTCGTCGCCCGGCGCCGGCAGCCGACCCAGGGTGCGCGCCCCGCAGTGGACCACATAGCCGACCCCGCCGGCGTCGATCAGGCACTCGGCTTCACCGGTCTCGGCCAGCATCCCTCTTAGCCGCCCGATCATCGGGCCTGTCTCCTCTCCCATCGCGAAGGCGATGGGGAGGCGGCGAGCCTCGGCGAGCCGGAGGGGAGTCTACCCGCCGCACCGGCGGCTTGCGCCGACCGGCCCCTCCACCGCTTCGCGGTCCCCCTCCCCATCGAAGGCGACGGGGAGGAGACTTGAAACGCCGCCATCACGCCGCCCCTTTCAGCAGGGCCCGCTTGCGCAGCTGGGCATGGGTGATGGCCACGGCCAGGGCGTCGGCGGCGTCCGCTGTCACCTCTCCCGCCGCCGGCAGCAGGCGGCGCACCATGAAAGCGACCTGGGCCTTGTCAGCATGGCCGACCCCAACCACCGCCTTCTTGATCAGATTGGGCGAATATTCCGCCACCGGCAGGCCGCAGCCGGCAGGACCCAGAATGACCGCGCCACGCGCCTGCCCCAGCTTCAACGTCGAGGCCGGATTGGCGTTGACGAAGACCTCCTCGATGGCCGCCTCAGCGCAAACATAGGCGCCGCAAACCTCGCTGACCGCCTGCATCAGATGCAGCAGCCGCGCGGCGAATGGAGCCTTGTCGTCAGGCGTCACCACCCCGTGGGCAACCCAGCTCAAGCGCCCGCCTTCGACCGAGATCACACCCCATCCAGTGCGTCTCAGGCCGGGGTCCAGGCCCAGAATTCGAGTCGGTTCGTTCGCCATCCGTTCCGTTCATGCCTCAAAGAAGGTTGATGGACAATGACCGGCCGCGCGCTGGCCGGCGCCGGAACACCGGCCCAATGGGTATTGCATATGCAATCGGTCCGTGATTTGCACAGGCGATGGACCTTCGTGAACCCTGCCTGTGCGGACGCCTGCGGCGCGCTTCGCGCACCCTGACGCGCCTCTATGACGAGGCGCTGGCCCCAGCGGGCCTGACCGTCACTCAGTTCTCCATTCTGCGAACCCTGTCGCGGATGGACCGCCCGACGCTCGCAGACCTGTGCGAGAAAACCGCCCATGAGAAGTCTGGCCTGTGGCGCACGGTCCAGCCGCTAATCCGGCAAGGCCTGATCGAGGTCCAGCCCGACGGGCGGGTCCAGCGGCTGATTCTGAGCGACCAGGGCATGATGGCCCTTGTACGGGCGATGCCGATGTGGCGAGAGGCGCAAGGACGCGTCGACCGCGTCCTCGGCCCACGCGGCCGCGCCTTGATTGACCTTCTCGCCGATGTCGAAGCCCGTGTCTGAAACCCGCCTTCCCGGAATGTCCAATCGCACCTGGATCATGGTGGTCGCTGGCGCCATGGTGGTGACGCTGTCGATGGGCGTACGCCAGGCCTTTGGCCTGTTCCTGACGCCGCTAGGGCTTGAGCTGAACCTCAGCCGCGAGGCCTTCGGTCTGGCCATCGCCATCCAGAACCTGCTGTTCGGCCTGATCCAGCCCTTCGTCGGGGCCTGGGCCGACAAACACGGCGCCGGCAAGGTCACCGCGGTCGGGGCCATGGTCTATCTGGCGGGCCTGCTGCTGGCCTCAACCGCGGCCAGCGCCCTGGGCGTCACCCTGGGGCTGGGGGTGCTGGTCGGCCTGGCCATGGCCGGCTGCACCTTCACCGTCATTCTGGGCGCCGTGGGCAAGGCCGTGCCTGAAGGCCAGCGGACGCTCGCCTTTGGCATCGTCACCGCCGGGGGCTCGCTGGGCCAGTTCCTTGTCGTCCCGGCGGCCCAGGGGCTGATCGACTGGCTCGACTGGCGCGGGGCGCTGATCGTTCTGGGCGGGTTGATCGCGCTGATCCTGCCGTTGGCGCTCGGCCTGGCCGGCAAACCGCCGGCGGACACCGGGGACGACGGGCCGGCCCTCGAGGAGGCCCTGAAGGAGGCCGCCGTCCATCCCTCGTTCTGGATGCTGAACCTGGGCTTTTTCGTCTGCGGCTTCCATATCGCCTTCGTCGGCACCCACCTGCCCGCCTTCCTGCGCGATCAGGGCCTGTCGCCCGGCGTTGGCGCGATGGCTCTGGCCCTGATCGGCCTGTTCAACATCCTGGGCTCAGCGCTCTGGGGCGCGTGGGGTTCGCGCACGTCCAAGAAGAAGCTGCTGGTGATGGTCTATGTCCTGCGTGGCGCGTCCATGATCATCTTTATGCTGGTCCCGATCTCGGCGCTCTCGGCGCTGATCTTCGCTGCGACCTTCGGCTTCCTGTGGCTGGGCACGGTGCCCCTGACCAATGGCCTGGTCGCCTTGATCTATGGCGTCAGGAACCTGTCGGCCCTGGGCGGCATCGTCTTCCTCAGTCATCAGGTCGGCGCATTCCTGGGAGCCTGGCTGGCGGGCGTGGCCTTCACCGTCCTGGGTTCCTATGACGCGGTCTGGATCGCCTCGATCCTGCTGGCCTTCGTGGCGGCGGCGGCCAATGCGCCGATCCGGGAAGTGTCGCTCCGCACCCGGACGGTGGCGACATGAGGCGCTGGCTCGCCCTGATCGCCGGCTTCGTCACCCTGACTCTTGTGGGGGTCTGGCTGTGGTTCCGCGAAGGCGCCGAGGTCTGGATCGACGCCGTGATCGCTTTCTGCACTTAAGGTTACGGCTTGTAATACCCTTGAGCATGGTGTTCCTATCCGCGCCTTAAAAGGGGGCGGGAACCGCGCGGCAGCGCGCGCCGCCGTGGAGTAGGGACGTCCATGAACATCGTAATTTTGCTCGGCGTACTGGTCACGCTCGCGACCGGTTTGCCGGTTCTGATGCAGATGCTTCGGAACCATCCGAAGGGTCTGATCATCCTGTTTTTCGCCGAGATGTGGGAACGTTTTTCCTACTACGGCATGCGCGGGTTGCTGATCTTCTATCTGACCCAGCACTTCCTCTTTAACGATGAGGCCGCCAGCCAGACCTACGGCTCCTATACCTCGCTGGTCTATCTGCTGCCGCTCTTGGGCGGGATCATCGCAGATCGCTGGCTCGGCACGCGCAAGGCCATCGCCTTCGGCGCCCTGCTGCTGGTCGCCGGACACAGTCTGATGGCCTATGAAGGTCGCCCGGCGACCGAGACCCTGACCTACCAGGGCCAGACCTATGAGATTGCAGCGGAGGGCCGCGCCGATCTGCGTGAGGTGGCCATCGTCGTTGATGGCGAGCGTTACGCTTTCGGCCCCGCCGAAGGCGGCGGCATCGCCATTGCGGGACTGCCCGAAGGCTCCTCTCTTCCCGCCGTGCTGGAAGATGACAGCTACATCATGGACCAGCATCAGGATTCCAACGGCCTGAACTCCTTCTACCTGGCCGTTTCGCTGATCATCATGGGCGTGGCCTTCCTCAAGCCCAACATTTCCTCAATCGTCGGTCAGCTCTATCCGCAGGGCGATCCGCGGCGGGATTCGGGCTTCACCCTCTACTACTACGGCATCAACCTGGGGGCCTTCTGGGCCGCCGTGCTTTGCGGCTATCTGGGTCAGACGGTCGGATGGTGGGCCGGCTTTGGCCTGGCCGGTGTCGGCATGGCGCTGGGCTGGATTGTTTTCGTCCTGGGCAAGCCGCTGCTGCAAGGCAATGGCGAGCCGCCGCATCCTGAACGCCTGGCCCAGCCCTTCATCGGACCGATCAATCGCGAATGGCTGATCTATCTGCTCGGCATCCTGGCCGTGCCGGTGGTCTGGTTCATGGTCCAGCGCAACGCCCTGGTCGGCACAGTCCTCAGCTTCGCGACCATCGCTTCGCTGATCGCCATCGCGCTGATCATCCTGCTGGCCGCCAAGACCTGGATGCAACGCAGGCACATGATCCTGGCCACGGTCCTGATCGGCGGCGCAGTGGTGTTCTGGACCCTGTTCGAACAGGCCGGCACCTCGTTGAACCTGTTCACCGACCGCAACGTTGATCTGAACCTGACCGCCGCCGCGACGCAGTTCATGGGACTGTGGTGGGGCACGCCAGCGCAGCTGGCCGAGGCCGGGGTCACCCCGTCGGGATTGTGGATCGACACTACCCTGACAGCGGCTCAAACCCAGTCGTTCAACGCCGGCTACATCCTGATCTTCGCCCCGATCTTCGCGGCGCTGTGGGCCAACCTGGGCCGCAGGAGCGCCGACCCCAATCCGCTGCTCAAGTTTGCGCTGGGCCTGCTTCAGGCTGGCCTGGGCTTCCTGGTGGTGGTCTGGGGGGTCAATTCCGGCCTGGTCAATGAGGCGTTCCGCGCGCCGCTGTTCCTGCTGGCGGCGCTATATCTGCTGCACACCACCGGCGAGCTCTGCCTGTCACCGGTGGGCCTGTCGCAGATCACCAAGCTGAGCCTGCCGTCAGTCGTCAGCTTCATGATGGCGGTCTGGTTCCTGTCCTCGTCCATCGCCCAGTTTGTCGGCGGCAAGATCGCGGCGGCCCTGGGCACCGAGACGGTCGGCGGTCAGGTGCTGGACCCGAGCGCGGCCCTGCAGACGTCGCTCGGCGGCTTCGAGCAAATGGGCTACGCCGGTCTGATCTGCGGCGCCGTCTTCCTCGTGCTCAGCTTCATCATGGGCAAGTGGAGCGAGGGCTCCGACGGCGAATCGGCCTCCGGGCCTGATCCGCGCATCGAAGACAGTGCGGCCGACATCGACGAGGCGACGGGCGAACGCTCCGCCTGATTGGTCTGATCGAACGGGATCAAGGGCGGCGGATGATCCCGCCGCCCTTTTTCTTTGCCTCCAGTCTGGCGCCCGGCGGCGATTAAGGTGATCAATGATCAGAGCTGGAGCTTGAACCATGAACCGACGCCACCTGTTGTTGTCATCGATCGCCGTGGCCGGGGGGCTGACCCTGTCCGGCTGCGTCTCAACCCCCATGGCCGCAGCGCCGGCCTTCGTTTCGGACCGGATCGCCGTCTCGGTCGAGGGCGCCGGCCCCGATGTCATCCTGATCCCTGGCCTGACCTCCCACCCCGAGATCTGGGACACCACCGCCGCTCATCTGGTCGCCCGCGGCTATCGAGTTCACCGGGTCTGGGTTTCCGGCTTCGCCGGACGCCCGGCTGGAGCCAATGCGACCGGCGACCAGGTCGGCCAGCCAGTCGCGGCCGAGATCGCGCGCTATATCCGCGAACAGCATCTGGATCGGCCCGCCGTCATCGGCCATTCGATGGGCGGGTGGATGGGCCTGGTCCTGGCGGCGCGCTATCCCGACCTCGTCGGCCGCCTGATGGTGGTCGACATGATGCCCTTCATGGGCGCCATGTTCGGGCCGCCCGGCGCCACGCCCGATCAGGTCCGCCCGATGGCCGAACAGATCCGCGAGGGCATCCGCACTGTTCCCGTCGACCAACGCCGGGCCCGTGCAGAGGCGACCATCGCCGGCATGATCCGCACCGAGTCCCTTCGTGAAGGCCCGATTCAGCATACCCTGGCCAGTGACTATGACGTGGCGGGGCGGTCGTTCTATGAGCTGATCGTCACCGACCTGACGCCCGAGCTGGCCAGCATCACCGCCCCGACAACTGTGCTCTATGTCACCCCGACCGGTTCGCCCCTGACCGACGCCCAGCTGGACGCCTATTACACCCTGGCCTACGCCACCGTTCCCCAACACCGGCTGGTGCGAATTCCCGACAGCGCCCACTTCATCATGTTCGACAATCCAGGCCGCTTCTTCGCCGAGGTGGACGCCTTTCTTTCGCCGGAGTGAGGCCTCACGTTTCCGTGAACGGGAGGTAGGGCTTGTCGCGTCAGAAACGGTCTGGCAAGCCCCTGTCGCCCCTTCCGCTAAGGGAGGGGTCAGCGAGGAACGGAAACGTCGATGAGCCACGGCCATCAGCCCGGCGGCCAGCCGCCCAGACGATCGACGATGGGTCGGCTAACCTACTGGGGCGCGGTCCTGGGCGTCTGGGGCCTGATTTTCGCGGTGGTCTTCTTCGCCGTCTTCGCCCGCGGCCTGCCGGACACTTCGTCGCTGGACGCCATCGAGCGGGTGCCGGGCGTCACCTATCTGGACCGCAACGGCGTGCTGATCGCAGCACGCGGCTCTGAACAGTCGCCGCCGATCGAGCTGGAGACCCTTCCCGATTATGTGCCGGCCGCCTTCATCGCGGTTGAGGACCGGCGCTTCTATCACCACCCCGGCTTCGATCCGATTGGCATGATCCGCGCCATGGTCGCCAATATGCGGGCTGGACGCGTGGTCCAGGGCGGCTCGACCCTGACCCAGCAGCTGGTCAAGAATCTGTTCCTCACGCCCGACCAGACGATGCGGCGCAAGGTCCAGGAGATCATGTTGGCGGTGTGGCTGGAGTTGCGTTTCTCCAAGGAGGAGATCCTCGAACTCTATCTGAACCGTGTCTATTTCGGCGCCGGAGCCTACGGCATCGAAGCGGCGGCCCAGCGCTATTTCGACAAGTCGGCCCATGAGCTGACCATCGGCGAGGCGGCCTTGTTGGCCGGCCTTCTGAAGGCGCCGTCGCGCTATTCGCCCCTGTCCGAAACCGAGCGCGCCGCTGGTCGAGCCACCGTTGTCCTCAACGAGATGGAGGAGGCGGGCGTCATCACCACCGCCCAGCGCGAGGCCGCTGTGCTTGAGCCGGTGCGCGTTTCGCGCACCCTGGCCACCCAGCACGCCCAGTATTTCGTCGACTGGCTCGACCAGGAGGTCCAGGCCCTGATTGGCGAGAGCAGCGCCGATCTGGTGGTCGAAACCACCCTGGATCTCACACTCCAAGCTCAGGCCGAGCGCGCCGTACGCGCCATCATCGCCCGCGACGGCGAGCGCGGCGTCGAGCAGGCGGCGCTGGTGGCGGTCGATGGCGAGGGCCGGGTCCGCGCCATGATCGGCGGCGCCTCCTACGCCGACAGCCAGTTCAACCGAGCGGTCGATGCGCGCCGTCAGGCCGGCTCGGCCTTCAAGCCCTTCGTCTATCTGGCGGCCATGGAGGCAGGCTACACACCTGACACCCCGGTCGAGGACCAGCCGGTGACGATCGGGAACTGGTCACCGCGCAATTACGACGGAACCTTCCGCGGTCGGATGACCATGGCCCAGGCCGTGGCCCAGTCGACCAACACCGTGGCCGCCTATGTCGCCGACCGTGTCGGGCGCGACCGCGTCGCCTCGGCCGCGCGGCGCCTGGGCATCACCTCACCGGTCAATCTCCAGCCGGCCATGGCGCTCGGCGCGGTGGAAGTCAGCCCGCTGGAGATGGCCCAGGCCTACGCCGCCTTCTCCAACGGTGGACGGCGTGCCCGCGCCCACGGCATAACTCGCATCCGCACCCGCGATGGCCAGACCCTGTACGAACGCCGCGAAGGCGAGGCGGGGGCCCAGCAGCAAGTGATCAACAACCCGCCGCTCTACTACATGAACCAGATGCTGCGCGGCGTCGTGACCTCTGGGACGGCGCGCGCCGCCGCCATCGAGGGCTATGACCTGGCCGGAAAGACCGGCACCACCTCAGACTATAAGGACGCCTGGTTCGTCGGTTATACAGGCGGCTTCGTCACGGCGGTCTGGGTCGGCCGCGACGACAATACGCCGATGCGTCGCGTCACCGGCGGCGGCGCCCCCGCCGCCATCTGGCGCCAGTTCATGGCGGCGGCTCTGCCGCGTCTGGACGTCCAGCGCATCCCCGATGGCCCGGCGATGCCCGAGGGCTGGCAGGAGGGTCTGCAGCAGCAGGGCGAGGACCCGATCGGCGACATTCTGGACGGCCTGGGCGGACTATTCGGGGACGGCGAAGGCCAACCTGGAGACCAGCCGGCGCCCGGCCCCGAGCCGACGCCGGCTCAACCCCAGCCCCAGCCCCAACCCCAACAGCCGGCCCCCTCGCGGCCTACGGCCCCGCCGCCGCGCCAGGAGCCGGCGCCCCAGCCGCCCGCCACCCAGCAGCCTTCGCCCGCCGAGCCGCGCGAACCGATCTACTTCTGACGGCCCGGCGTGGAGAGCTTCTTCAATGGTCTAAGCGACTTTATCCGCGACAACGCCGCGTGGGCGGGCCCGATTCTGGGCCTGATCACCTTTGGCGAATCGATGGTTCTGATCGGCGCCTTCTTTCCGGCCACGGCCTTGATGTTGGTCGCCGGCGGATTGGCGGCGGCAGGCGTGGTCCATCCGCTCGAACTGATCGTCTGGTGCGTCACCGGCGCCACCTTGGGCGACGCTGTTTCGTACTGGCTCGGTCGCAAGCTGGGCCCGACCGCCTGGCGTAGCCCGCTGCTCAAGGATCAGCGCCGCATGGCCGCCCGTGCGCGGCTGTTCTTCCGCCAGTGGGGCGTGGCCTCGATCTATCTGTGCCGGTTCATGGGGCCGGTCCGGGCCTTTGTGCCGTTGATCGCCGGCATCACCGCCATGCCGCACCTGAAATTCCAGCTGGCCAACCTCGGCTCGGCCCTGATCTGGGTGCCGGTGATGCTGGCTCCCGGTTATCTGGCCGGCATCGGCGTTTCGATGCTGGGCAAGAGCCAGCACGCCCTGGAATGGATCGCCGGCGGTCTGGTCCTGTTCGTGGTCGTGATCATCGCCGTGCGAGCCGTCCTGCGCTCGCGCCGCCCGGATCAGGACGATCTGGTCGGGTCCTAAGGCTGCCCGGTCAGCCCTTCATCCGCCTACCGCTGAACGCGATCTAGCCGCCAGGCCCATCGCCCCGACGATCAGGGCGGCGAACAACAAGCCCTCGAGTGCGCCGGTGACGGTACGGCTGATCAGGCCGAAGCCGTCCTCCCCGAACAGTCGCCCGACCCCGTCCAGACTGAGGCGCGAGGGCTCAAACTGCCGGGCCAGGAGATCCAGGCTGCCGCCGAACAGGCGCCCGCCAAATAGGGCGATGAAGACGCCCGCCGCCGCACCGGCCAGGCCAGAATAGGTCATGGCCCGCCTGAGCGAGATCGCCCGTGTCGCCAGCCAGGCCCCAAGGCCCGTCGCACCGCCCAGAACAAGGCCGCCGCCACCGCCGGTGATATCGGCCGGCGCCTGACCCAGGAGCAACGAAAAGGCGTCCAGGCCGAGCAGCTTGACCACCGCTCCGACGATCAGGCCGCCCAGGGCGCCCCCCGCGATCCGCCATGGCCCGGCCCGCCCGGCCAGGGCGTCGGCCAGGGCCACGCCTGCCGACACGCCCGCCGCGCCGGTCGCGGCCACCAGTATGGTCACGCAGGTCAGGACCAGCACGATGGAGCCGGAACCCAATCCCGGCTGCAGTGGATCGGACGCGGCCATGAAGCCGTAGATCACCCCGCCGATCCCGCCGGCGACGGCGCCCCCCGCTGTGCCGGCCAGCGCCAGCCGTCCAGCGACCACCCACGGGTCGGGCTCTGCGGGCGCGGCCGGAACCGGCGCGGCGATCAGCGTCTCGGCCCGGACAGGCTCGACCAGCGCGATGAAACGATAGCCGTGTTTGGGTTCGGTCTCGATGAAGCGAGGCCGCGCGGCCTCATCGCCCAGCGCGCGGCGCAGCGACCGGATGCACTGGGTCAGGGCCTCATCGGTGACCGGCACGCCCTTCCAGACCTCGGCCATGAACCGGTCCTTGGAGATCAGCCGACCGGGCTGCGACGCCATCAGGGCCAAGGCGTCCAGATAGCGCCCGCTCAGCTCGACCGGTTCGCCGTTGCGCGTCAGGCGCCGGTCAGCCGCGTCCAGCTCAAATTCTGCAAAACGATAGCGGGTGGACGCCAATTTCAGCGATTCCTCAGGCCTTGCTCATGCCGCTCATCCCGCGCCGGGCCAGGATCAGGGCCTCAACCCAGACATGGAGCAAACCGAATGACCGGACCAGACCCAATCGCCCGCCGCCGCCTCGACAACCGCCTGCGCCTCGTCATGTGGGGCGGCCTGTTTGCCCTGTGGCTAGCACCGCTGATCGCCAAACAGTTCACCGACGAGGTCCAGTGGACGACCTTCGACCACATCGCCTGGGCCGTGATGCTGGCCATCCCCGGCGCCCTGGTCGACCTGACCAGCCGGCTCAGCGGGAACTGGGCCTATCGGGGCGGCGTCATCATCGCCCTGGGCACCGCCTTCGTCATCACCTGGGCCAATCTGGCCGTGGGCATCGTCGGCAATGAGGAAAATCCGATCAATCTGATCTTCTTCGGCGTCATTGTGGTGGCCCTGGTCGGAGCGCCGCTGGTCGGCTTCAAGGCGTCGCGGATGCGCTGGGTGCTCATCGCCACGGCGGCGGCCCAGGTGCTCAGCGGTCTGGTCGCGCTGCAAGCCGAGGCCTTTGTGCTGGTCTTTTGCGGCGTCGCGACCGCTCTGTGGCTGACCTCGGCGGCTCTGTTTGGACGGGCCGCGCGGGAGGCGGCGGCGGTGACGACGCCGGCCTGATGCGGGGCCGTTTTGCACCCGCGAAACAGGGTGCAATTGGTGCAATTGGTGCAAATTCGCTGAGGTGCGGGCGGCGTCATAGGCGCTGGACGATGTGAAAGACCCGCGACCAGTCTAGTCGACCTCGACGCCCTGGGGGATCGAGGTCGGCTCCCTCGGGCTCAGGCCAGCCAGATCAACCACCTGGATGGCCCAAAAGCGGGCGCCCGGCCCCCCATGTCGGGCTTGGCGCCGGCAGGCCAGCGGCGCACAGTCCCGACCGATGATGATCCTCGTCTATTTCGCGACCTTCGCCCTGTTTTCGGTGATCTTCACCCGCGAGGTCATCGCGCCGGCGTCCGGCGCGTCGTGCGACCGGCGCTGGCGGATCTACGCCGGCTCGCTCAATGCGCTGAACCTGATTGTGGTGGTGGCCGCCGGCTTTCTGTTCGAGGGCTGGATCCGGGGCCATTCTCTGTTCAAGCTGGACGGCGCCATCGACCCGGTCAGCGCCGGCCTCCTGACCTTTCTGGCCGCCAGCTTCGTCGCCTACTGGCATCACCGACTGATCCACAAGAGCGACCGGTTGTGGCGCTGGGTGCATCAACTGCATCACAGTCCGACCCGGATCGAGGCGCTGACCGCCTTCTACATTCATCCGCTGGACGGACTATTGGCGGCGCTGTTGAACGCGGTCGTGGCCTACGCCATTCTCGGTGTCGGGCCGATCTCCGCCGCCATCGCCCTGGTCGGGGTCACCGCCTTCAACCTGTTGGCGCACGCAGATCTGAAGACGCCATGGTGGCTGGGCTTCTTCACCCAGCGGCCCGAGATGCATCGCATCCACCACGAGCGCGGCTCGCACCGCAACAACTATGGCCTGCCGCTATGGGACCTGATGTTCGGCACCTGGCGCAATCCGCGTTCCGGCACGGTCGACTGTGGATTTCCGGACGACAAGGAGCGGTTGATCGGCCAGATGCTGATGATGCGCGACGTCGATGGCTGAGCCTAGCCACCTTCGCGGATCGTACAGGCCATGATCCGGGCCGCATCTGGATCAGCCGAGATCTGCGACAGAAACTCCGCCCTCACCTCGGCGGGAAGCTGCCGGGCGAAGTCCTGGAGGACTGAGCGCACCTCCTCCGGCGACAGTCCACATTGCCCCAGCCCAGCTATTGTCGAGGATGTCGTCGTCGGGCCAGACGGCGCCTGAGCCGGTTCGCTCTCCTCGCGACGGGGCGCCCGCTCCATCTCGCGGCGCGTGGCGACGGGTAGCTGCATCCAGCGCCGATCACCGATAATCTCGACCGCGCGGGGTGCGATGATTTCGCGGCGTGACATTCCCGCGAGCGGCAGGGCGACCACGGCTTCCAGATCGCCGGATATCGTCCCCGATAGATGCGCTACGCACTGCTCCGGCTCGAAGCGGGCCTCATAGTGAATTCTCAACAGGCCCGGCCCCGCCGCGACCACGGTAATGGAGCCCTCGCCATGGTGGCTGCTGGGCAAGGTCATGCCGCGCTGTTCGAGCCCCAGGTCCTCATAGCCGACCGACGCATCGGCCGGGTAGGTTCCGGGCCCGGTGATCGGCCCGCGCGGGGTCAGGCTGAAGGCGATCTGGCGGGGTTGAAGGTCACCCAATCCGCCCATGGACCCGCTCTGGGCGGCCGCCATGGCCTGGGCGCCCAGGCCCGCCATCTGGGTCATGCGCGCCTGGCACACGGCGGAAGGCGAGCCGGCCGGCGCGCCGGGGACTGAGGCTGTAAACAGGGCCAGCTGAACCCGCCCACATTCGTTCATCTCGCGCATCAGGTCCCGCGCGCCCACCGCCAGCATATGGCCTTCGATGGAGAAATCCTCGGCATCGAGCGCCGCCGCCTGGACGGCCAGAGCGGGCATCGTATAGGTGGAGGCGATATTGAGAGGCAGCTGTTGTTGGTCGCGGCACGGGTCGCCGTCTTCGGACAGCATCGTGCCCCTGAGCGCCTGACGAGATTCGTGGGCGCCGGATCCGATGGTGATGTCCAGGTCCATCGGGCGGGTCCGGTCGTCTCCATCCGGGTGCAGATTGGTGAAAACCAGCGTCATCCGGTCGTCGCCAAAGACCTCATCGGGACGGAAGATGACTTCCCAGGTTTTGGCGGCCTGTCGGCTGCGGGTGTCCTCCACCACCAGGCCGGGGCGGATGATGGGAACCGTACGATCAGCGCCTGAGGTCGGCTCCCAGTTCTGGTCCGCCGACAGGTGCAGGGCGTCCAGGCCGTCAGCGTCGACGCCGCGCGCTCTGGCGACGATGGAAAAGGTCGGGGGCAGCTCAGTGTCTGGTCGCGGCCCGGCCCAGGACACAATCAGGCAGTTGGCCGCCGCCTCGGCGACATCGAGATTTAGTTCAACGGCGGCCTCGGCCTGGGACAATGTGACCGGGACGCACCCCGGCGCGCCGTTGGCGCTGACCATCGCCCCTTGCCAGACATCGCGACGGAAGACGCCTCGGCCGCGAAGACTCGGCTCGGACTGCCATACCGCGCTCAGATCGTTCCAGTTCAGAACGGCTAGGCCTCGATCCAGACCCAGAGCCGGGTCGCTGGACTGACGCAAGGCGGCGTCGAACCAGGCCCTCAGGGCGGAATCGGTGTCTGACGCCGGCGCGCTGGCGAGAAGCGGGGAGAGGAAGGCCCAGTCCCGCGACATCCCTGCATAGTACCAGACCCAGGCGTCGGTCCCGGCGTCGGGTCCCATCGAGAACAACGGACGATCCACCCGCCGAAGCCCGCCGACCCGCCGGGCCAGGCCCGTCGGCGTGTCAAAATCCGAACTGTCGGAAAACTGCTGAACCCCCATCCGATCCAGGATCCGGCCGACGGTCTGGGCATCCCAGACATCTCCGTCGCGGGTCGGTTGCCCCAACAACGCCCAGAACCCGAGGGCCGAGCCCAGGTTGTTGAGCGCCAGCGGCGTCGGGCTGCGCTGCGCCTCCGAGGGCAGACGCGCCGGGATATTCAGCCGCTCGGCGCAGTAGTGACCCACCTGTCGCCAGCCAATGGCCATGGCCAGGGACAGTTCAGGATAGGCGTCGATCCAGGCACCCGAACGCGGCGTGTCGAACCAGGCCGCCGGAACCGTCATATACTCCGATAGACCCTGCATACCGCAGGCGCCGGCAAAGGCTTCGGTGTCGTCGCGCATCCGGATCATGATGGCGATATTGCGATCCGGACCGGCCTGCGGCGGCTGGAATGTCGCGGCGACATTCCAGCTGTAGAGACCGAACGGGCGAGCGGCCTGGGGATAGTCGGCCAGGATCCCATCTGCGGCCGCCTCGATCCGCGCCGTCTCGGCGGCGTTACGCGGGGCGGTGCTGACATAGCGACCTTCAGCCGACGGAAGATTCCACTGCGCCCAGGGCTGCTCGCCCTGCCACACCCGCATACTCGCCGACGATTGAGGTTGGGCCTGCGCGGACGCACCGAACGACAGAACGGTCAGTATTGCTGCGCTCGACGCGAGCCCTGGTTTCAGCCTGATCATGTTTCATCCTCCCGACCTCTATCGGTGAGGAGAACGGCGGCTAGGTCGCAAAGCGGACAGTCCAGGGGGACTTGCGCGCGATTCCGTCCGCGCGGTTGCGGCTCGTCAGGCCGCCTCGTCCTTGGCCAACACCTCACCGACGGTCGGACGATCGGCCGATACGATCATCTCGATGTCGCTGCGTTTGACGATCTCGCCGCAGCAATCGCAGGCCAGACGCGGCGTCAGCTCATGGCCACAAGTCCGATGTTTGATCACCACACCGGCGTCGACCTCTCCGTACAGGTGCTTGGAGCCCCAGGCGTGCATGGTCAAAAGCACATCGGACAGATCCTTGCCCTTCTGGGTCAGGACATATTCGTTGCGCGGGGGTCGCTGCGAATAGAGCCTCGGTTCCAGCACCCCGTGCGCCACCAGCAGCTTGAGGCGTGCGGCCAGGACGTTGCGGGCGACGCCGAGGCGCTCCTGCCACTGTTCAAAACGGCTGACGCCCTGAAAGGCGTCGCGGATGACCAGCAGCGTCCACGGATCGCCGACGACCTCGAGCGAGGCGGCGATGGAGCAGCTCTGGGCGGAGTAGTCGGCGGTTCTTCCCATGACCTGAAAGTGACCCTTGGTCAGGCATTTGACAAGTGGGTTGCGAATGCGAACGCGAGCCTTTAGGTTTTCAAACGCAACGATATACCGCCGCCCTCGGGCAGGCGCCTCGTTCACCAACCTGCACCTTCGGCGGAGACCGTCTTACGGCGGCTCCGCCGACTTCTCCTTCGAGGACGCATGACCGAGCCGATCGCCGCCCGGCCGCTGAGTCAGGCCCTGTCCTTCCAGGGCGAGGGCGCGGCGCTGTCGGCGCAGGTGGACGGCGACTATTCGAACGGGCCGCATAACCAGCCACCCGAGAAGGGCTTCCCGTTCGGGGGGCTCCTGGCCGCTCTGGCCAGCGCCGCCATGCGCCAGGGACTAGGGATCGAGGCGCCGCTCAGAACCCTCTCCGTCCAGTTCCTGGCCGCCGCCCGTTTTGGCCGGCCGGTTCAGTTTCGACCCCGACTGCTGAGGGGCGGGCGCACGGTCGCCTATACCGCCGTCGAGGCAGGACAGGGCGAGCGCACCACCCTGGCGGCCATGGCCACCTGGGGCGAGGACGCCGAAACCGTGGCCCTGGCGCCGCTGCGCGCGCCGCCTCCGCCGCGCGAAGGCCTGGACCCGACACGCCAGTTGCCCCGGCCCTATTCGCCGTATTTCACCGACCACGTCGACTACCTCTATGCGGGCGGCCCCCTGATCATGGGTGGCAACGTCGGCAAGGCCGCTGTCGAGCGGGTCTGGATGCGCACCCGCGACAAGCCGGTGTTGGACGCGGACCGGCTGTGTTTCCTGCTGGACGCGCTGTATCCGCCCGCCTGGACCGCCTTTCAGCGCCCACCGATGATGACCTCGGTGGATCTGCGCTACGACATCCTCAATGATCCGACGCCTGAGCTTTGCCCGGACGGCTGGGCCTTCTTCGAGTTCCGGATGCTGGACATCGGCGGCGGCTGGACCCTGGATGACTGCACCTGCTGGGCTGAGGACGGCACGCCCCTGGCCGTCGCCCGTCAGCGCCGCAAGCTGATCTAGCCGGAGGCGGCGTGACCTTCGCCGCCTGAACGCCTATATCGCCGCCAGCAACTTCCTTGAGGACATCTCCCCATGACCCAGGCGTCTGATCCCGTCGTCATCGTCTCCTTCGCCCGCACGCCGATGGGCGGTTTCCAGGGGGCCTTCTCCGGCGTCAAGGCGACCGATCTGGGCGCCCAGGCGGTCAAGGCGGCGGTCGAGCGGGCCGGGGTGGCGGCCGACAAGGTCGATCAGATCTTCATGGGCTGTGTCCTGCCGGCGGGGCTGGGCCAGGCGCCAGCCCGTCAGGCGGCGCTGGGCGCAGGGCTGGGCCAGAACGTCGAGGCCACGACCGTGAACAAGATGTGCGGCTCTGGGCTTCAGGCCGCCGCCATGGCCCATGATGCGCTGAAGGCCGGAACCGCCGACATCATCGTCGCCGGCGGCATGGAGAGCATGACCGGCGCCCCCTACGTCATGAACAAGCACCGCGGCGGCGCGCGCATCGGCCACGACGTCATTGTCGACACCATGTACATGGACGGGCTGGAAGACGCCTATACGCCCGGCAAGCTGATGGGCGCCTTCGCCGAGGATTCGGCCGGCCAATACCAGTTCACCCGCGAGCAGCAGGACGCCTACGCCATCGAAAGCCTGGCGCGCGCCAATGCGGCGATCGCCTCCGGCGCCTTCGAGGCCGAAATCACCCCGGTTGAGGTCGTCACCCGCAAGGGCTCCGAGACAGTCTCGGTCGACGAACAGCCCGGCAAGGCCCGGCCCGACAAGATCCCGACGCTGAAACCCGCCTTCGCCAAGGACGGCACCATCACCGCCGCCAACGCCTCGTCGATCTCGGACGGGGCCGCAGCCCTGGTCATGACCCGCGAGTCCACAGCGAAGGAGCTGGGCCTGCCCATCGTCGCCCGTGTCGTCAGCCATGCGGCCCACGCCCACGCGCCGGCCCTGTTCACCACCGCCCCGGTCCCGGCGATGCAGAAGGCCTTGGACAAGGCGGGCTGGTCGGTCGAGGACGTCGACCTGTGGGAAATCAACGAGGCCTTCGCGGTGGTCCCCATGATCGCCATGCAGGAAATGGGCATCCCCCACGACAAGGTGAATGTGAACGGCGGCGCCTGCGCGCTCGGCCACCCCATCGGCGCCTCGGGCGCGCGGGTGATGGCGACCCTGCTGGGCGCCCTGCAAACGCGCGGCAAAAAGACCGGTGTGGCGTCGCTGTGCATCGGCGGCGGCGAGGCCGTGGCCATGGCGGTGGAGCTGGTCTAGTCCAGCCCTGTCACCTCGGCCTCCTGGCCGTTGATCATGGCCAGGTCGCCGGTCGACTTGCCCAGAAGCGCCCGCGCTAGCGGCGAGACGTGGCTGACCGAGCCCTTGGCCGGATCCGCTTCATCCTCGCCGACGATGCGCCAGGTCTGGGATCGACCGTCCTCGCGTTCGATGGTGACGGAGCCGCCGAAGCGCACCCGTCCGTCCGGCTCGGTCTGGACCAACTGGGCGCTGGCCCGGCGGGCGGACCAGTAGCGCAGATCGCGCGTGGCCCGCGCCATGGCCGTGCGGTCAGCTTCGATCGACCCCTTGGCCTGGGCCGCCGCATAGGCTGTCCGGGCGTCGGCCAGTTCGGCCTCAATCATCGCCAGGCCCTCAGGCGTGACCAGATTGGGGTGCGGAGAAATCGGCCGGTCCGGCAGGTCCGCCGCCGTGGCCTCAAGATCTTCCTCGCGGGTGAAGGCGACGCTCATGGAGCCAGCCTAGGACCATGCGCGGCTTCGGTCTATTCCGCCGCCAGCGGCAGCGCCTCATTCTGGTCCGGCAGGACCACCGCAGGGTCGCTGGGCCCGAACAGCAGCCAGGACAGATCCGGCGCAGCGGACTTGTCATTGGCCATCCAGCGCGACAGCGTCTCGGCGCCCAGGGATCTCAGTATCATCGAGCCACCCTCCGATAATGAGAATGACTCGCATATTAGTGCAGGCGCAAGGGCTGTCGAAACCCTTGCGCCCATCCGTCGCACTATTCAGCCAGGAAGGCGTCGATCTGCTCGGCCATCCGCTCGGGTTGGTCGGCCATGATGAAGTGACGCGATCCATCAACCCGGATCAGACGCACCCCCGGCAGGCTGGCGTATTCGCGCGCCCACATCGCGTCGGCCGCGGCCTGCGGGGCGCCGCCATCGGCGTCGGCGGCATAGACGGCCCAGACCGGGGTGGTCATGGTGGCCAGAGCCGGGCGGGCGTCGGTGGTCATGACTTCGCGGATGGCGGTCGCCAGGGCCTGACGATCGCTGGCCACGGACCATTCGACGATGGCGGCCTGGGTGGCGGGCGTGCGCGACAGGCCGACCGCACCCTGGGCCTGGCCGGCCCGGAACTGCTCGGGGCTGGAGGTCAGCATCATCTGGGCGGCCTGATCCGCGAAGGGCCGCGCGGTTTCGGGCGTCGCGGTCGGACCATACAGGGCCGAGAAAAACGGCAGGCTGTCGACGCTCATCACCCGTCCGATCAGCTCCGGATGCTGCTGGGCCAGCATCAGGGCGCTGAGGCCGCCCATGGAGTGGCCGATCACCGCCGGCCGATCCAGGCCGCCTTCACGGATATAGCGGGCCAGCTCATCCAGCGCCGGCTGCAGGAACGGACCGTCGCCATGGCTCCAGGGTTCGCCGGCAAACCCGGCCAGCTGGACCAGGTGCACGCGGTGGGTCGCCGCCAGGCGCTCGGCGGTCGAACGCCAGACGTCGCGGGACGAGGCATAGCCGGGGATCAGGATCACGTCGGGGCCGGCGCCCATGACCTCGACCGACAGCCGGTCCGAGGTGAACGCCGGGGCGGTCTGAACGGCAACGGCGTCGTATGGGGTCTCGGCGCGGGCGGCGCCGACGGCGACGGTGGCCAGCATCAGCGACAGTGCGATGAAGACGGCGCGCGGGGGCTGGCCCGCCGGGCGGCGAGTGAAACGAAACATGGGTCTCTCCTTAGGAGCGCGCGGCTGTCAGCCGTGCGGGTTGTCGAAAATCTGCTCTACGGATTGGCCGAACACCGAGGCGATGCGGAAGGCCAGGTCCAGGGACGGGTCGTGTTTCTCGGTCTCGATGGCGTTGACCGCCTGGCGGCTGACCCCGATGGCCTTGCCCAGGTCCTCCTGGGTCCAGCCCTTCTCGGCGCGCAGGACTCTGAGGCGGTTCTTCATCGCGTGCTCCTGATGAAAGGGCTGACCAAGCCGAACAGGCCCCAGAACAGCGGATAGATCATCCAGCCGGGCACATGGGGCGCATCGCCATAGCTCTCCATGAAGCCCCAGGCCGAGAACAGCGCCATGGCCAGGCCGGCAGCGACAATGAAACGCTTGGCGGTCAGGGCGCGCATGAACTCGTCCGTTTCATTGATCAGGGCCAGCGTCGCCCACATCTGGCCAGCCACAGGCGCCGCGACCACCAGTCCCAGAACGAGACCCCCGGCCCGACCGATGTCGTCGAAGGCTCCAAAAATCGCCGCGACATTGATGGCGACATAGCCGGTCATGAACAAAGTCGTTCGAATGACGTAGCGACGGTGAGCGGGATCCGGGGTGGGCATGACAGTTCTTCCTGACGAAATGTAAGGTCAACATGACATGGCGGCCACGTCATGTCAACATGACTTTTTGTTAGGTATTACTGACATATTCGATAGCATCCCTATGCCCGCCAACTGCGGCCGCGCTTGGAGCACGGCGCGAGTGGGCGCATTCTGGTGCGATGCGACCGACCACCGCCCTCTTCGCCTTCGCGGCTGTTCTGGCCCCGGCCGTAACAACTGCCCAGGCCTGGCCTGACCGGCCGGACGATCCGGCCTGGCAAGCCGAGCGGCTGCGGCTGCAACGCGAACAGTGGCGCACGGGACTGGAGCTGCGCCAGCTTCACGATCAGGCCGACCAGGCGCGCACCGACGGCGTTATCCGGGATATTCAGGCGCGGCGCAGCACCGGCGTCATGCCGCCAGCATCTGGCGCTTCCTATCTGGGGCCGGTTGATCCGGCCCTGGTCGATCCGAACCCGACCGCAACTGCTCAGGCCCGCCGGACGCTGGAGCAGGGCCTGTCCGGGCTCAGCGACTATCTGGACCGGACTCGCCCGGACTGAGGCAGCGATTGCCCCGCCCGCGCGTTTCAGCCAAGGTTGAGACGCAGCATCCTCGGGAGGGACAGGCATGCGTTGGCAAGGTGGACGGCGCGGCGGCGGAATTGACGACCGGCGCGGCATGGGCGGCGGCGTCATCGGCGGCGGGCTGGGCGTGATGGTTCTGGCGGCCGTGGGCTATTTCTTCTTCGGCATCGACCCGAACCTGACGACCCAGGTGGCGACCCAGCTCGGCATGGGGCAGGGCTCCAGCGGCCAGGGTGAGATCGGTTCGCCCGAGGACCCCGCGGCGCAGTTCGTCGAGGTCATCCAGGCCAGCACCACCGATGTCTGGTCCGGCCTGGTGCCGGGCTACGAAGAACCGCGCGTGGTCATCTATGAGGGCGGCACCGGCACCGCCTGCGGCCTGGGCCAGGCGGCGATGGGGCCGTTCTATTGCCCGATGGACCGGCAAGTCTATCTGGACCTCGGCTTCTGGAACACCATGTCGGAGCGCCTGGGCGCCGAGGGGGATTTCGCCCAAGCCTATGTCATCGCCCATGAGGTCGGTCACCATGTCCAGACGCTGGAAGGCACCGCTGACCGCGTCCGACAGGCCCAGTCCCAGGCCCGCAGTCAGGCGGAGGCCAACCGCTGGCAGGTGGCGATGGAACTTCAAGCCGATTGCTACGCCGGCGTCTGGGCCGCGCGAGTCGGCGAGGCATCCGGCGGTCAGGTCACGCTGGAGCCCGGCGACATCGAGGAAGGGCTGAACGCCGCCTCGCGCATCGGCGACGATGTGCTGTCCGGCGGTCAAGCCAGCCCTGAGAGCTTCACCCACGGTTCGTCCGAACAGCGGGTCGAATGGCTGCGCCGGGGCCTGCAGAGCGGCGATCCCGCCCAGTGCGACACCTTCGGATCGGGCGGCGGCTCGCAAGCCCCGCGTCAGGGCCAAGGGAAGGTGATGTGAACCGGGTTTGGGCGGTCGGCGTCGGCCTGGCCGTTCTGATCGGACTGGCCGCCGTGATCCTGGCCGACCCGTCCCGCCGCCTTCAAAGCCCTGAGGCGCGCGCCATGCGCCAGCTTCAGGACGCCAGCATCCGCCAACCCCAGGTCCAGTTTCTGCGCGTATCGCCCGCGGACGGCGCCGTGGTCTGCGGCCTGGCCCGCGTCGGCGAAACGGGCGGGCGGCCGCGCGAGGCCCTGTTCGTATCGACGCCGCAGCGGGTCATCATCGGCCGGTCAGGCAACCCCGCGCTTGAACAGGCCATGGACCGCTACTGCCGGGGCGTGTTCCCGGTCACCCTCCCGCCTTCGCCAGGATGACCATGAGCGCCTTGCCTGACCCCACCGCCGGCGTCTTCGACGGGCGAACGCATCTGTTGCCGGTCCGGGTGTACTACGAGGACACCGATTTCACGGGCCTGGTCTATCACGCCAACTATCTGCGCTATTTCGAGCGGGGACGGTCCGACTTCCTGCGGCTGGTCTCGATTGGCCACGCCGAGCTGCTGGATCAGGCTGAGCCGATCGCCTTCGTCGTCACCCACATGGACATCCGGTTCCGCGCCGCCGCCCGGATCGACGACGCTCTGGTCGTCCGGACCCGCTATGAGGCGATCAAGGGCCCGCGCCTGATCATCCACCAGACGCTCGTGCGCGGCGATCAGTTGCTCACCCAGGCCGAGGTCGAAGCCGCCTGCATCGACCTGGATGGCCGCCCGCGGCGACCGCCCGAGGCCTTGAGATCGGCGCTGGCGCCCTGGCTGCTGCCTTAGAAACGTCACGCCGGGCCGCTTGTGTGGGCGGCGCCGATCCTGCAAGCGGAAAGGCGACCGATTCGGGAACCGGAGACCTCCATGCCCATCAGCGCGACCGCCGCCGAGGCGCTCAATGTGATCAACCTGTTCATGCACGCCGACTGGGTGATCAAGGGCGTGATCGTGGGCCTTGCCCTGGCCTCGCTGTGGTCGTGGGCGGTAATTATCGACCGGGCCGTGCGCTTCACCAACCTGAACCGCCAGGCCAACGCCTTTGAAGAGGCCCTGTCGAGCGGCCGCTCGCTGGAAGATCTGGCCCAGCAGGCCGGGCCCAATCCACGCCAGCCGCTGCCCAGGATGCTGGTCGCCGCCATTCGCGACTGGCGAGAAGCTCGCGCCGGCGGCCCGCTGTCGGACGCCCAGGCCGGTTTCCTGATCGCCCGCATCGACCGGACGCTGGACGCCATCATCGCGCGCGAGGGTCAGAACGCCGAAGAGGGCCTGGGCGTGCTGTCAGTCGTCGCCACCTCTTCACCCTTCATCGGCCTGTTCGGCACAGTCTACGGCATCATGCATGCGTTCGGCGAGATCGCCGCCCAGGGCAACACCAACCTGACCACGGTTGCGCCCGCCATCGCCGAGGCCCTGTTCGCCACCGGCATCGGCCTGGCCGCCGCCATCCCGGCCTATATCGCCTACAACAAATTCTCGATCGACGCGGGCAAGTTCGCGGGCCGCCTGGAGACCTTCGCCGACGAGCTGCAGGCCGCCATCGCCAAGCGGTTGGGCGAGCAGTCGTCGCCGGCCCCGGCCGCCTCGACCTACCCGGCCCAGCCCCGCCCGGAGAGCTTCTGACATGGCCCTGTCCGCCGGAGGATCCGGAGGCCGTGTTCGCGGACGCCGCCGGGCCCGCAGACGGCCCCTGTCCGAGATCAACGTCACCCCACTGGTCGATGTCATGCTGGTGCTGCTGATCATCTTCATGGTCGCCGCGCCGCTGTTGACCGTGGCCGTGCCGCTGGAGCTGCCCAAGACCGACGCCGGATCGGTCGAGCAGATCGAAGAGCCGATCACCGTCTCGATCCAGCGCGACGGCGCCATCTATGTTCAGGAAGAGCGGGCCACGCTGGATCAGCTGGGACCGCGCATCTCGGCCATGGCCAACAACAATCTGGAGCGTCCGATCTTCGTGCGCGGCGACGACCAGGCGCCGTATGGAACGGTCGCTCAGGTCATGGGTCGGCTGTCGGCGGTGGGCTTCACCCGACTCAATCTCGTGACCGACAGCGCCGGCCCGCAAGACGCCGCGCCAGCGACCTCGGCGATCGAACCGACCCCAGAGGCTGCGGAGACGCCCTGACGTGCCGAGGCTGACGCCCGCGATCCTGGTCTCTCTTGTCCTGCACGCAGGCCTGCTGGCGCTCGCCCTCATCATGCTCGCTCGGCGTGAGGAACCACCGGAGATCCGCATCGGCTCGGTCCCCGTCACCATCGTTTCGGAAATCGAACGTCAGGCGGCCCCGACCCCAACGCCGGCCGAGGAGATGGTTGAAGAGGTGACGCCCGACGCCGCTGAATCGCCAGAGGTCGAAGCGCCCGAGCCCGCACCCGATCCGACGCCGACCCCGCCCCGTCCCCAGCCGCAGCGACCGACGCCGCCGCGACCGACGCCGACCCCGTCCGAGCGCCCGACCCGCCCTCAGCCGCGCCCCGAACGCCCGACGCCGCCGCGGCGTGAGACGGAAGCTCTCAATCTCGATGATCTCACCGGCGGCGGCCAACGCCAGCCGACCCGGCCCACGCGCCCCGGGCGCCCAGCCACCGAGTCCGGCGCCGGTGACGCGCCCGTCGCCACCGGCCAGCAGGTCGCCCTGTTCGGCCGCCAGGTTATCCCGCATTGGAATCTGACCTTCTGCGAGATGGCCGGAGGCGATGACCTGACCGTCCGGATGCGCCTGACCATCGATGCGCGCGGCCGCATCATCGAGGGGCCGACCCTGGTCAGCCCTCAGGCCGGATCCGTCTGGCGCGCGGCGTCCGAAAGCGCCCTGCGCGCCGTCCGCGCCGCGGCGCCCTATGAAGTGCCCGACGGCTATCAATCCTCCAGCGTCACCTTTCGCTTCGAAACCGCCGACGCCTGCCGCTAGCGCCGGTCAGGTCCCGCAGGGTCGACCGAATCCCGGCTTCGCCGTATCGTCGCCGCAATAGCCGTTCACCTCTCTCTAAGGGACGCAGCGACAGATGGGGGCGTCCTCAAAGCCTGACTGATGGAGCGCCCATGCGCCTGACCGCCCTGATCGCCCCCCTCTGCCTCGCCGCTGCGGCGACCGCCGCCCAGCCGGCGCTGGCCCAATCCGCCCCGCCGACCGGCGAGGACGTGGTCATCTCCGAAGGCGTCCTGCGTGACCTGCCGATCGCGATCGCCCCGTTCCAGGGTCAATACGGCCCGGAGATCGCCGCGGTGATTTCAGCCAACCTCGAACGCTCGGGCTTCTTTGACCCGATCGACCCGACCGCCTTCATCCAGCAGAACCCCGGCGTCGACGTCGAACCGCAATTCGCCCAGTGGACCCAGATCAACGCCCAGACCTTGCTGGTCGGCCAGGTCAACGTCGACGCCGACGGGCGGCTGCGGGTCAATTTCCGCCTTTGGGACACGGTCCAGCAGACCCAGCTGCTCGGCTTCCAATTCACCTCCACACCCGAGAACTGGCGCCGCGTCGCCCACAAGATTTCCGACGCCGTCTATCAGCGCCTGACCGGCGAACTGGGCTATTTCGACACGCGGATCGTCTTCGTCGCCGAAGATGGTCGTGGACCGAACCGCACGACCCGCCTGGCGGTGATGGACCAGGACGGCTTCAACCCGGTCTATCTGCCCGCGACAGACGCCATTCTGATGACGCCGCGCTTTTCCTCGACCCACCAGCGCGTGACCTATATGGCGCTGGGCGAGGACTACACCCGCATCTATCTGCTCGACCTCGAGACGGGACGTCAGGAGAGCCTGGGTGAGTTCGAAGGCGTGGTCTTCGCACCGCGCTTTTCCCCCGATGGCCGGCGTATCGCCTTCTCGCTGGAGCGGGGCGGCAACTCAGACATCTATGTGATGACCCTGCAGGGGCGCCAACTGAACCGCCTGACGTCGGACCCGGGCATCGACACCTCACCGTCGTTCTCACCGGACGGATCGCGCATTGTCTTTAACTCGGACCGGGGCGGTCGCCCGCGGCTGTATGTCATGAACGCCGACGGATCGGGACAGCGCCCGATCTCGTCGGGATCCGGCAACTATCACACGCCGGTCTGGAGCCCCTGCGGCGACATGATCGCCTTCACCAAGCAACAGGGCGGCCGGTTCCACATCGGCGTCATGAACGCCAGCGGCGGCGGCGAGCGCATCCTGTCCTCCAGCTATTACCAGGAAGGGCCGACCTGGGCGCCGAATGGCCGCTACATCATGTTCTTCCGCGGCGAAGCCGGCGAAAGTCCGCACCTGTGGACCACTGACGTCACCGGGCGCATCCTGCGGCCCGCGCCCTACGGCGGCGCGGCTTCTGACCCGGCCTGGTCGCCCCTGCTTGACCCGCCGGCCGCCGACTTCGGGGGCGCCGTCGGCGCCTCGGGCGGCAGCTGTCTCGCCGCCGGGGGGTAAAGGTCAACTTGCCGTTATCCCCATGGTGGAAACCCGAACACCCGCCTACGAAACCAGACGAAACTACGCCGTTGGAGCCAGCGGCCCCGAGAGAGGATCCAGACCGATGACCAAGACGCCCCTTAAGACCACGGCCATAGTCGTCGCCGCCGTCGCCATGATCGCCGCCGCCGGCTGCACCCGTCGCACCACGCCGCCGATGCCGGTTGAACCGGGCACTCCGACGCAGCCCACCGGCCCGTCTGGCCCGACGATCCCGACCGGGCCGGTTGCGGGGGGTCCGGTGGCTCCCGGCTCGGTTCGCGATTTCACCATCAATGTCGGCGACCGGATCTATTTCGACTTCGATTCCTATTCGATCCGCTCGGACGCCTCGCGCATCCTCGCGGCCCAGGCCGCGTGGCTGTCGCGCTATCCGCAGGTCCAGGTTCGGATCGAAGGCAACGCCGACGAGCGGGGCACCCGCGAGTACAATCTGGCGCTCGGCGCCCGCCGCGCCGAAGCGGTGCGCAGCTTCCTGATCGCCAACGGCATTCCGGCCAGCCGCATCGACACCATCTCCTACGGCAAGGAACGTCCGATCGCCTTCGGCTCAGGCGAAGAGGCCTGGGCCCAGAACCGCAACGCCCACACCACCATCACCGGCGGCGCACCGCAGTAATCCTGGAGCAGGCAGGGGCTTCGGCGCCCGCCCCCTCATTCCGGCAAGGTCCATGACGCTGAAATCGCTATCCCGGCTCCGGCGCGGAGCCCTCGGCCTGGTCCCCGCCCTCGCCCTGACCCTGGGAGCCGGCGTCGGCGCCCTGGTCATCGGCGGCGGCGCGGTCGTGGCCCAGACACAGGAGCCGCCGGCGATCGCGTGGGACGCCCGCCGACTGGAGCGGTTGGACCGCAATGTGCGACGGCTCGAGCGTGCCCTGACCCAGCGCAACGCCGCCGGGGAGCCGGTCATTATCGAGGCCGACCCGGAGGTCGTGGCCCTGATGGGGCGCGTCGACCTGATGGATCAACGGCTTTCTGACCTTGAGGCCACCCTGGTGCGGATCAACGGCGAGAACGAGCGCCTGGTGGTGGAACTTGAAGGCGCCGAGCGAACCCAGCGCGACCTGGCCGGACGCATCGACGCCTTGACCCGCCGCCTGGCCGAACTGGAATCCTCGGCCGCCGAGGCCGAAGCCGCCGACGCCCCGGTGGCGCCCCGATCTCCCAGCGGTTCGGAGGCCGGAGACTTCGACGCCGCCATGCGCCTGGTCCGTGACGACGAGACCGCAGACGCGGCCGAGGCCTTTGAGCTGTTCATCGTCACCTGGCCGGAGAGCGCACGTCTGGCCGAGGCCCACTACCGCCTCGCTGATCTTCGCGTGGCCGGCGATGACGAAGCCGGCGCTGTTCAGGACTATGCGCGCGCGCTGCGCGGCTGGCCGACCGCGAGCTGGGCTGCGGACGCCACGGTCAAGTTGGCGGCGGCCCTGACCGCCACGGACCGGGCTGAGCAGGCCTGCCAGGCGCTCGGCGAGTTCGGCCGCCGCTATGCCGAGCGCGCCAGCGCCGCCGTGCGCACCCGCGCCGGTCAGATCAGCAGCCAGGCCGAGTGCAGCTGACGCCCGACTGGATCGGGCCTGTCTTCGATCAGCTGGATCGCCGCCTGTCGCACAGCGCCGCCCACCCGGTCGCCGTCGCCGTCTCGGGTGGCGGCGATTCCATGGCGCTTCTGCGCCTTGCGGCGTATTGGGCGAGCCGACGGGATCGGCGTCTGCTGGTGCTCAGCGTCGACCATGGACTGAATCCTCAAGCCCGCCTCTGGAACGCCCGCGTCGCCGAGACGGCGCGTGTGCTTGGCGCCCACTGGCGAGGGCTGGCGTGGTCGGCGCCCAAAACCGGCGGCGGCGTTCAGGCCGCCGCGCGACGGGCGCGCCATGCCCTGCTGGCTGGCGCAGCGCGGGAGGCGGGCGCCCGGGTCGTCCTGGTGGGGCATACCGCCGACGACATCGCCGAGGCGGAGTGGATGCGGGCGCAGGGGACACCGCTGGGCCGGCTGCGGCCGTGGTCACCGTCGCCGGTGTGGCCGGACGGGCGCGGCCTGATGCTGCTGCGGCCCCTGCTGGACGTCTCACGCGCCGATCTGCGGCGATGGCTGACCGGCGAGGGCGCGGACTGGATCGAGGATCCCGCCAATACCGATCCGCGCTTCCTGCGCAGCCGCGCACGCGCCGCCGCCCCTGCCCTCCGGCCACGTCCGACCGCGAAGCCCGACGCTCCGTTCGATCTGGCTTGCGAGGCCGAAACAGGGGTGATCGCCGCGCCGGTCCATACGCCGTGGCTCGGCCCCGCCCTGGCCTGTGCGTCAGGACGCGAGGCGATTGCTGCGCCTGGAGCCCTGATGCGGCTGAAGGCGCGCCTGGAGGCTGGTCACGCTTCCAGCCTATCCGGCGCCGTAGCCCGGCCCGGGACCGCCGGGCTTGTGATCAGCCGCGAGCCGGGGCGCCGCCCGCCGACACAACAGCCGCTCCCTGCCGGCGACGTTCTGATCTGGGACGGGCGGTTCGCCGTACGGGCTTCGCAGGCGGGCTGGCGGATCGGCCCGGCCGCCGGTCTCCGCGCCGGGCTGTCCGCATCAGATCGCGCCCGGTTGAACGACCTGCCAGCGTCGGCGCGCGGCGTTCACCCCGTATTATTCCGGAGCTCCGATGCTCGCCCGGTTCTTGCAGACCCGGCTGTCGAGGTGTCCTGTCTCGTAGCTGGCCGTCTGCGCCTGGCCTGCGGACAGGTTGAATCGGAGGAGGATCTCTGAGCGCCGCCATGGCGTCGCAGAGGTCGCCATCCTATCTAGTGCGTCTGGACGCGCCTGCGCGTTCGTGAATCCAAATCGAGGACGGGAATGAACCTGCGCAATCTGGCCATCTGGGGCGCCATCGCCATGGCCTTGCTGGCCGCCTATAGCTTCATGGGCCCCCAGACCCAGACCAAGGCTGGACGGCCGACCGAGATCAGCTACTCCGAGCTGCTGCGGCGCGTCGAGGCGGGCGAGGTCCGGGAAGTGACCCTGCGCGGCGACCGGCTGGACGGCGTCTATGAGAGCGGCGCGGCCTTCCGTTCCGTCACGCCCATTCCGAACGCGGATCTGCAGGAGCGGCTCAATGCGGCCGACGTCGAGATCAAGGTCGTGTCGGGCCAACAATCGATCTGGCTTTCCCTTCTGATCGGGGTGGCCCCCTTTCTGTTGCTGATCCTGGTCTGGTTCTGGTTCATGAACCGGATGCAGGGCGGCGCGCGCGGCGCCATGGGCTTCGGCAAGTCCAAGGCCAAGCTGCTGACCGAGCACAAGGGCAAGAAGACCTTTGACGACGTCGCCGGCGTCGACGAGGCCAAGGGTGAACTGCAGGAGGTCGTCGATTTCCTCAAGGATCCTGGCAAGTTTCAGCGCCTCGGCGGCAAGATTCCCAAGGGCGCCCTGCTGGTCGGCCCGCCGGGCACCGGCAAGACGCTGCTGGCCCGCGCCGTCGCCGGGGAGGCGGGCGTGCCCTTCTTCTCGATCTCGGGCTCGGACTTTGTCGAAATGTTCGTCGGCGTCGGCGCCAGCCGCGTGCGCGATATGTTCGAGCAGGCCAAGAAGAACGCACCGTGCATCATCTTTATCGACGAAATCGACGCGGTCGGTCGTCACCGCGGCGCGGGACTGGGCGGCGGCAATGACGAGCGCGAGCAGACGCTCAACCAGTTGCTGGTCGAGATGGACGGCTTTGAGGCCTCCGAGAACATCATCCTGATCGCCGCCACCAACCGGCCTGATGTGCTGGATCCGGCGCTGCTGCGCCCGGGCCGCTTCGACCGTCAGGTGGTGGTGCCCAATCCGGACGTCGCCGGTCGCGAGAAAATTCTGCGCGTGCACATGAAGGACGTGCCCCTGGCCGCCGACGTGAACGTCAAGACGATCGCGCGCGGCACCCCCGGCTTCTCCGGCGCCGACCTGGCCAATCTGGTCAATGAGGCGGCGCTGACGGCGGCGCGCAAGGACCGCAAGATGGTCACCCATCGCGATTTCGAGGACGCCAAGGACAAGGTCATGATGGGCGCCGAGCGCAAGTCCATGGCCATGAACGAGGAAGAGAAGCGCCTGACCGCCTATCACGAGGCCGGCCATGCCATCGTCGCCATCAACGTCAAGGTCGCCGACCCGGTCCACAAGGCCACCATCGTTCCGCGCGGCCGAGCACTAGGCATGGTCATGCAGTTGCCCGAGGGCGACCGTTATTCGATGAAATATCAGCAGATGGTCGACCGCATCGCCATCATGGCCGGCGGCCGCGTCGCCGAAGAGCTGATCTTCGGCAAGGAGAACATCACCTCCGGCGCCTCGTCGGACATCGAACAGGCGACAAAGCTGGCGCGGGCCATGGTCACGCGCTGGGGCTTCTCGGATGTGCTTGGCACCGTGGCCTATGGCGAGAACCAGGAAGAAGTGTTCCTAGGCCACTCGGTCGCGCGCAGCCAGAATGTCTCTGAAGAGACCGCCCGCACCATCGATGCCGAGGTCAAGCGGCTGGTCACCGCCGGCTGGGACGAGGCCCGCAAGATCCTCAAGAAAAAGAAGGGTGACCACGAGAAGCTGGCTCAGGCCCTGCTCGAATATGAAACCCTGTCCGGTGAGGAAATCGGCGCCTTGCTCAAGGACGGCAAGCTGCCCGTGCGCGAGGAAGGCGGCGACGTCAGCGTGGGCCCCTCCCTGGCTGTCCCGGTGACGCCCTCTGACAGCCCTGAGCCTGGCGCCCCGCAAACCGTCCACTGAGAACGGCCCGGTCGATCCAAACGGCTCGGCCGGGCTTCACCCAAGGCATCGCCCTCAGAGCTATTTGATTCACGGCGCCGTGGTTGCATATGAACAGGTTTGTAATTCAAACCTGTCTATGATATTCGCCCACCTTCACTCAGGAGGGCGTCATGCCAAACCATTCCCATTCCGACCGCTTGCACGGACTGGACGCCCTGCGCGGCGGCGCCTTGCTGCTCGGCGTCGTCCTGCACGCCAGCCTGTCATTTTTCCCCGAACAGTCCTGGATCGTGGCTGACGACAGCCGATCCATCGGCGCGGCCTGGCTGTTTTTCGCCATCCACCTGTTCCGCATGACCGCCTTCTTCCTGATCGCCGGCCTGTTCGCCCACATGATGCTGGCGCGCCGGGGCTGGCTCAGCTTCGCCAAGGACCGGCTCAGCCGCATCGCCGGTCCGCTGGCGACTTTCTGGACTCCGGTGATGGCCGGCATCATCACCGCCCTGGTGTGGAATGCGCATATCCAGGGCTGGGTCACGCCCGGCGCCGAACCGCCGCCGCCGCCCACCTATGACTGGACCAACTTCCCGCTGACCCATCTGTGGTTCCTGTATGTGCTGCTGATCTTCTATGTCGCCGCGCTGATCCTGCGCGCGCCCTTCGCCGCGCTGGACCGCTCCGGCGCCTGGGGTCGCATGGTCGACCGGCTGACCGGCGCCCTGACCGGCCCGTGGACGCCCCTGCTCTTGGCTGTTCCGACAGCCTTCGCCTTCTGGCAGGATCCGGCCTGGGTCGCCTTCTTCGCTGTGCCGACGCCAGATGAGGGCATCGTACCCGACACGGCCGCCCTGGTCGGCTTCGGCCTGGCCTTCGGCTATGGCTTCCTGCTCGACCGTCGCCGTGATCTCCTGAGCCGCATCGCCTATTGGTCGCCGGTGTTTCTTGGCGTCGGCTTCGGAACCGGCGTCACCGGCTACATCCTGGCCGGCGGCCCTAACCTGGCGCCCATGGTCGAGCCGACGATGGCCAAGGCCCTGGTCGCCGGCTTCATCGCCCTGTCGGTCTACGCTTCGGCCTTTGCCGCAGTCGGCCTGTGCGTTCGCTTCCTGTCGGGACACAGCCCCGTCCGGCGCTATCTGGCGGACTCCTCCTACTGGGTCTACATCCTGCACCTGCCGCTGGTGATGCTGGCCCAGGTCTGGATCCAGCACTGGGACCTCGCCTGGTGGATCAAGCTGGCGGGTGTGTCCGCCGCGGTCATGGCCATTTGCCTGATGACCTATGAGTTGATGATCCGGCATACCTTCATGGGACGGTGGCTAAACGGTCGCCGTATCCCGTGGCGTCGACCGGCGCCGGAGCCGGACCTCGTTCCCGTCGAATAGCTTGCCAATCCGGGCCGGCGCGTTCACTCCGGAGCGCGCCGGCCCACGGAGCTCCAACAATGCCCGACACCCCCAATCGACAGTCCGCTGAAGCCGATCTGGCCTTCCTCCGCTCCATCGTCGAGGGGGACCGGCGCCCGCCCATGACCCTGGCCATCTGTTATCTGGCGGGCGGCCTGCTCTATGGGCTGCAGTGCCTGTTTCATCTCGGGCAGATCCTCGGCGTTGTCCGCTGGCCCGACCTGGCCAATCTGATCTTCGTCGTCGGCATCACCGTCACGTTTCTGGCCATCCTGACCTGGGCCATCCTGACCGATATGAAGACCGGCGGCGCGGGGCGCGGCCCGACCGGCGCCCGCACGCTCAACGCCGCCTTCAGCGCCACCGGCATGACCAATGCCGCCGTCGTCATCATCTTCGCCGTCGGCGCGTTCCGGGACGGCGACTTCGCCGTCTGGCTCTACTACGCCGCCATCGTCTTCGCGCTGCAGGCCGCCGCCTGGTATGTCGCCTGGCTGCTTCGCAAGAAGGGCTGGATGCTGGCCACCGCGCTCGGCGGCTGGGTCACGGCGGTGGCGCTGGGCGTGCTGGTGCGCGAACCGTTCTGGTATCTGGTGGTCTGCACCACGGCCCTGTTCCTGCTGTTCGCCCTGCCAGGCTGGATCATGTTCCGCGATGCACGGGCCGGGCTGAGGACGGCCTGATCCATGAGTCTGTCCCACCTGGGCAAGATCGACGAGGTGATCCACGGTCGCATCCGGCTGGGGATCATGGTCTATCTGGCCGATGCCGAGGTGGCGGACTTCACCGAGCTCAAGACCGCGCTGGACGCCACCCAGGGCAATCTGTCGGTCCATCTGAAAAAGCTCGAAGAGGCCGGCTACGTCGCCATCGACAAGAGCTTTCGCGACAACAGGCCCCTGACCCAGATCTCTATCACCCCGGCCGGGCGGCGCGCCTTCGCCGCCTATCTGGAGGCTATCGGGAATCTGATCGGAGGACGCGGGTGATGCGGCCGCAGGTCATGGGCGTGGTCAATGTCACGCCGGACAGCTTTTCGGACGGTGGCCGTCTCGTGGACGTTCAGGCGGCGGTCCGCCATGCCCTCGCCCTGGCTGAACAGGGCGCGGACATCCTCGACATCGGCGGCGAAAGCACCCGTCCTGGCGCCGCCCCGGTCTCGCCGGCGCAGGAGATCGACCGCGTCGTTCCGGTCATCGCCGGTGTGCGCGCCCTCTGGCCCGGCCCGATCTCGATCGACACCATGAAGTCGCAGGTCGCTCGCGCCGCCGTCGAGGCCGGCGCGACAATCTGGAACGATGTCTCGGCCCTGACCTTCAGCCCTGACAGCATCTCGACCGCCGCCGACCTGGGTTGTCTGGTCGTGCTGATGCACATGAAGGGCGACCCGCGCACCATGCAGGACGCGCCGGCCTACGGCGACGTCGTGGCCGAGGTCACGGACTACCTGGCCCAGCGCGCCGCCATCGCCGAGGCGGAGGGAGTGGCCCGAGCGAACATCTGGCTGGATCCGGGCATCGGCTTCGGCAAGACGCTGGCGCACAATCTGGCGCTCACCGCCGGGCTCGGTCGGATGGTGGCGCTCGGCTACCCGGTTCTCTACGGAGCCAGCCGCAAACGCATGATCCAGGCCATCGATCCCGCCGCCGCTGACCCGACGGATCGCCTCGGCGGATCCCTGGCCCTGGCCATCGAGGCGGCGCGAAACGGCGCCTCGGCGCTACGTGTCCACGACGTTCGAGAGACGGTTCAGGCGATTGCGGTGCTCGATGCGCTCCAGGCCGGGGCCGATCAGGCCTAGGCCCCTTCGCCCGACTCGCTTCCGATCAGGGCGGCTGACACGGCGTCCATCGCCACATTGAACACGCCAGTTCCGTGCGCGGCGAACAGCGACATGCCGCCGATGATGGCGATGGCGATTCCCGCCACGATCAGGCCGTATTCGATAGCGGTTGCGCCCCGCTCATCGCGCAGGAGGAGGCGAAAGAACCCCGACATGCTCGCCTCCCTCAGATCAGGTCGCCCAGGTAGGCGACCAGCGGCAGATCCGCCGGCGGCATGGGATAGTCGGCCATGCGATTAGGCCGCACCCAGGCCAGGGCCGCGTGGTGTCGATTGGTCACCACGCCGTCCCATCGCCGACAGAGCCACAATGGCATCAGAAGGTGAAAGTTTTCGTAAGCGTGGCTGGCGAAAACGAAGGGCGCCAGACACGCCTCCTTGACCTGAATGCCCAGCTCTTCGTCCAGTTCGCGGATCAGCGCGGCTTCGGGCCGCTCACCGGGCTCGACCTTGCCGCCAGGAAACTCCCACAAGCCGGCCAGTTGCTTGCCGTCCGGGCGTTGCCCGATCAGCACCCGGCCGTCGGAATCGACGAGGGCGGCGGCGGCGACAAGGACGATCGGCAAGGTCACGAGCGATAGTCGCCGTTGATCTCGATGTAGCCCTTGGTCAGATCGCAGGTCCAGACGGCGGCGTGACCGCGCCCGACCCCGACATCGACGCTGATCGTCAGCTCGGGCTTCTTCATGTAGGCGCTCATCCGGGCCTCGTCGTAGGTCGGGGCCGGGGCGCCGTCGATGGCGGCCTGATAGGGACCGAACTTGATGGCCAGCCGGTCGCGCGAGACAGGTTCCTCCGTCTTGCCGACAGCCATGACGACGCGGCCCCAGTTGGCGTCCTCGCCCGCGATCGCCGTCTTGACCAGCGGGCTTTCGGCGATCGATTTGGCGATCTTGCGTGCGCTGGCAGGGCTGGCGGCGCCGGAGACCTCGACCTTGACGAACTTGGTGGCGCCCTCGCCGTCGCGCACGAGCTGGTGCGCCAGGCTGAGCAGAACCTCTTCCAGCTTGGCCGAAAAGTCAGCCAGCCGCCGGTCGCCCACACGTCCAATGCGCGGTGCCCCGGACTGGCCGGTGGCGAACAGCAGACAGGTGTCATTGGTCGAGGTGTCGCCGTCCACCGTCACCGAGTTGAAGGTCGAGCGAACGTGCAGGCTGAGCAGCGCGCGCAACACGCCCGGCGACAGCGCCGCGTCGGTGAAGACGAAACCCAGCATGGTCGCCATGTCCGGAGCGATCATGCCCGAGCCCTTGGCGATGCCGGCGATCCGCACCTTGACCCCTTCAATCTCGGCCTCGGCGTAGGCCCCCTTGGGGAAGGTGTCGGTGGTCATGATGGCTCGCGCTGCCTCATCCCAGCCGCCTGGCTTCAGCGCCTGTTTGATTTCGGGCAGCCGCGCCGCGATCTTCTTGTCGTCCAGGACCACGCCGATAACCCCGGTAGAGGCCAGCATGACGTCGCGCTGGCGGCAATCGAGCCGCTTGGCGACCTCCGAGGCCGTCCGCCGCGCCGCGTCGGCGCCGGGCCGGCCGGTAAAGGCGTTGGCGCAGCCGGCATTGACAACCAGCGCCCGGACCTCCTCGCCGCCGTCGCCTTCCAGGCGTCGCTTGCACCAGTCGACCGGGGCCGAGCCGATCTTGTGCCGCGTAAAGACGCCCGCCGCCGTCGTGCCCTCGGCCAGACGAAACACCACCAGATCGGGCCGGTCATGCTTGTAGAATCCGGCTCGGCCGATGGCCGCCTCGACCCCCGGCACCGACTTCATCCGCGGGAACGGCGTCGCCAGGGGCGACACCGCCAGGCCCGGCTTCCCAGGCACCGTCGGCATCGCTGCGGCGGCCTTCTGGCCAGACGCCTTCTTGAGAGCCGAGGCCAGCGGATCCAGCGCCCGCTCGATGCTCTGGCTGACCGCCTTGGCGCCGTCGCGCACACCGCCGGACTTTCCCGGACCCCGGCTCATTGCGCCGGCGCCGTCTGAGCCGACGGAGCCGGCTGGGCCGCAGGGGTCGCCGCCCGGCGCCCGGCCGGCGCCGAGGCGGGTTCTTCCGGCGCGCCCGGCACGGTCAGCGGGTCGTCCCGCAGCAGAATCTCGATCTCAGCCCGGCCGCGCAGCCGTTCCAGAAGCTGTCGCACCTGGTCGTAGGTCAGGAAACGCAGGATCTGGGGGCGCGCCTGGTCCAGCGTCAGCGGCTGTTCCTGGCGTCGATCCTCGACCCTCAGGACGGCCCAACCGCCCTCGGCCTGGAATGGCCCGACCGTGTCGCCCGCCCGTGCATCGACCAGCGCCTGGCCGAACGCGGGCGGCATGGTGTCGGCGGTGAAATAGTCCAGGTCGCCACCGTTGAAGCGAGTGGATTCATCGATCGACCGCTCGGCCGCCAACGCCTCGAACGAAGCGCCGTTGGCCAGCAGCGTCATCACCGCATCGGCCTCTGCCCGGGTCCGCACCAGGATCATCCGGGCCCGGAACTCTTCGGACTGTTCGGTCAGGCGGCGCTGCTCCTGGTACAGCTCCTCGACCGCGCGCGACGTGATGGCGTCGTCCACGACCGTCTCGACCAGCATGTCGCCAAGGATACGCTTGCGCGCCGCCTCCAGACGTTGTCGGGCCAGCGGCGTGTCGTCCAGTCCCTGACGCTCAGCCTCGCGCGCCAGGAGTTCCTGATCGATAACCTCGTCCAGCACACGGCGGAACAGCACCGCGGCGGGATCCAGCGGCTCACCCTCGCCGATCAGCCCTTGGGCGACCGCCTCGCGCTTGACATCGGAAGCCCAGATCGGATCCCCGCCGACACGGGCGACCACGACATCGCCAGGCTGGGGCGGCCGCTCGTCCGACGGCGTCCGTCCGCAGGCCGCTGCGCCCAGCACGGCGACCAGGCCCAGAACGGTCAGAAACCGTGGAATCGAAAGGACGTTCATGGCCGGGCCTCGCCTGACGAAGACAAACATCATCGGCCCGTGTCGTTGACAGGGCTAGGGGGGCTGCTTAAGTCTCGCGCGCGCCCAAGTCGAGGGGTTTGAAGCCCCTTGAAAACTCTGGCCGCGGCGCAGTCCGCCCCGCTGTCCAGGCCCCTTGATCCTCCCGCGCGGCGGCGCACCGCCCACGTCTGACCGGTACTCCATGCTCGGCATCGCCAAGAAGCTTTTCGGCTCATCCAACGACCGCAAGGTCAAGGACATGCTCACGCGCGTTCAGAAGATCAACGCGCTCGAACCTCGGTACGAGGCCCTCTCGGACGACGAACTGAGAATGATGACCCAGACGTTCAAGGACCGTCTGGAAGCCGGCGAGACCCTGGACCAGATCCTCAATGAAGCGTTCGCCCTAGTCCGTGAGGCGGCCAAGCGTACGCTGGGCCAGCGCCACTACGACGTCCAGCTGGTCGGCGGCATGATCTTGCATCAGGGCGGCATCGCCGAGATGCGTACGGGCGAAGGCAAGACCCTAGTCGCCACCGCCCCGACCTATCTGAACGCCCTGTCCGGCAAGGGCGTCCACCTGATCACGGTCAACGACTACCTGGCTCGCCGCGACGCCGAATGGATGGGCCAGATCTACCGCTTCCTCGGACTGGAGGTCGGCGTGGTCGTGCACGGCCTGTCGCAAGGCCAGCGCACCGCCGCTTACCAGGCCGACATCACCTACGGCACCAACAACGAGTTCGGCTTCGACTATCTGCGCGACAACCTGGTCTATGACGTGCGCGAGATGGTCCAGCGCGGCCACAACTTCGCGATCGTTGACGAGGTCGACTCGATCCTGATCGACGAGGCGCGTACGCCGCTGATCATCTCCGGCCCGACCGAAGATCGCTCGGATTTCTATCTGGTCGTCGACGAGATCGTGCGCGAGCTGGTCAAGGATAAAGACACCTACGACCTGGATGAAAAGCAGCGCCAGGCCCTGCTCAGCGAGATCGGCTCCGAGCGAGTCGAGGACATGCTGGCCGCCGCCGGCCACCTGGCCGAGGATTCGGCGGGCCTGTACGACCCGGCCAACATCTCTGTGGTCCACCATGTGAGCCAGGCGCTTCGGGCCAATCTGCTCTACACGCGCGACAAGGACTACATCATCCGCGCCGGCGAGATCATTCTGATCGACGAGTTCACCGGCCGCATGATGCAGGGCCGGCGCCTGTCCGAGGGCCTGCACCAGGCCATCGAGGCCAAGGAGAAGGTCAAGGTTCAGCCCGAAAACCAGACCCTGGCCTCGGTCACGATCCAGAACTACTTCCGCCTCTATTCCAAACTGTCGGGCATGACCGGCACCGCCGCCACCGAGGCCGGGGAATTTCACGACATCTACAAGATGGACGTGGCCGAGATCCCGACCAACCGTGCGATCCAGCGCATTGACGAGGACGACGAAGTCTATCGGACCATGGCCGAGAAGAACCAGGCCATCTGTTCGCTGATCGCCGAACGCCACGTCCTGGGCCAGCCGGTCCTGGTCGGCACCGTCTCGATCGAGAAGTCCGAGAACCTGTCGGGCCTGCTGGCCGAGTTCGCCTACGACGTCGAAATCTGGCGCGTGAAGGACGACCAGATCGAGCGACTGATGGCCGAGACCGGGGGCAAGCCGATCAAGCTGATCTGGTCACGCCGCGAACTGGAAACCGACCGCACCGGCAAGAAGCTGCGCGAAAAGCTGGGCGACGCCGCCTTCGAAGTCGAGACCAAATCCGGCAAGGGCGTTCCGCACAACGTCCTGAACGCGCGGCACCACGAACAGGAGGCCCTGATCGTGGCCGACGCGGGCCTTCCCGGCGCCGTCACCATCGCCACCAACATGGCCGGCCGCGGCACCGACATTCAGCTCGGGGGCAACCTCGACATGCACATGCTGCGCTGGCAGGGCGACCAGCGCGAGGCCGGCCAAGAACCCGATCACGCCGCCGAGCTGGCCGAGCGCGAACGCGTCGCCGCCGAGATCATCGCGCGCCGGGGGGAGGCGCTAAAGGCCGGCGGCCTGTTCGTTCTGGGCACCGAACGCCACGAGAGCCGCCGCATCGACAACCAGTTGCGCGGCCGCACCGGCCGTCAGGGCGACCCTGGTTTCTCCAAGTTCTATCTGTCCTGCGAGGACGATCTGCTGCGCATCTTCGCGGGCGACCGCCTGGACTCGATCATGAAGAACTTCGGCGTCGCCGAAGGCGAGGCCATCAGCCACAAGTGGCTGAATTCGGCCATCGAGACCGCCCAGAAGCGGGTCGAGCAGCGCAACTTCGAAATCCGCAAGAACCTGCTCAAGTACGACGACGTCATCAACGAGCAGCGCAAGGCGATCTTCGAGCAGCGCCAGGAATTTCTGGTGTCCGACGACCTGTCGGAACTGGTCAATGAATTCCGCCAGGACTCCGTCGCCGAGATGGTCGAGCGGTTCCTGCCTGAGAAGGCCTATGCCGAGCAGTGGGACATCGAGGGCCTGGACGAGCGCGTGCGCTCAACGCTCGGCCTTGAGTTGCCGATCACGGAATGGGCGGCCGAAGAAGGCGTCTCCAACGAAGAGATGGAGGAGCGCATCCAGCAGGCGTCGGAAGCGCGCGCGGCCGAACGGTTGGGTCAGATCGGGCCCGAACAGATGCGCGGCCTCGAGAAGAACTTCCTGCTGCAGATGATCGACATGCAGTGGCGCGAGCATCTGGTTCATCTGGACCATCTGCGCGCGGTCATCGGCCTGCGTGGCTACGCCCAGCGCGATCCGCTGAACGAATTCAAGACCGAGGCCTACTCGCTGTTCGAGGGGCTGCTGTCGAACCTGCGCCAGAACGTCACGCGCTGGCTGATGACGGTGGAGTTCCAGTTCCGTCCGCCGCCGCCGCCGCTCGATGTGCAGGAAGTGCACCTGAACCCGCAGACCGGCGAGAATGAGATGTCGAATCCCGCCGCCCAGCTGCCAGAGGGTCTGGGGTCAGCGGACCAGCGTTCGCGTGTCCCAGTCTCGATGCTGCCTGAAGGCTGGCAGCGGACCAGCCGCAACGCCGCCTGCCCCTGTGGCTCGGGCCGCAAGTTCAAGCACTGCCACGGCGCCCTGGTCTAGGTCGGCGAGGGCGCCGTTCCGTCAGCGGCGGATCGGCTGCTGACGGTGATCGAGCACCTCGTAGTGGGCGGCCGTCCGGTCGAACCGCTGGAGCAGGCCCAGCGCCTCCTCCGGCACATAGGCCAGGTCGTGCCCATTGGGCAGGAAGGCCATGACCGCCTCGATCGACGAGAACCACATCAGGGTTGAGAATTCGGTCTCGGGGCCATCCGCGCCCTCAACGTCGCGCCGCATCAGGTCGATCAGCTGGAACCCTTCCAGGCACAGCGCCTCGATGTCGGGAATGACCTGGTGATGGATCACCGCCTGATAGGCGTCGGCGTCCTCACGCCGGGTCCAGCCGCGCCAGACCCGACAGATCATGCCTCGCCCACCGGTCGCGCCGTGACCTTTCCGAACGCGCCCGGCCCCCGATCTCCGGGTCGCCTGACGCTGACTTCAATCTGGACCGCCCTGCCCTCTTCGCTCCAGAGGTAGTTCCGCTCGACCTCGACCTCTTCGCCAGCTGGTGTCAGGGCCACGTAGCTGTCACCCCACGGCGTGATCCGCCGCAGTTCCTCCCAACTCAGGGCCTGGGCCTGATCAAGCTCTTCCTCGACCATCGCGGTCAGGTCGTCTGCATTCACAGCCATCGGCGCACACGGTCCTTGTAGTCGGCATAGGGCTGGCCGAACCGAGCCGCCAGATAGCGTTCTTCCCTCAAGATGACGCCCCAGGTCATCAACGCCAGGCAGGGGATGAGCAGGATCATCGCCGCCGGGCTCTGCAGGCCCAGCGACAGGCCCAGATAGACAAGCGTGAACCCGACATACATCGGGTTGCGGCTAAACCGGTAAGGCCCGGACTCGACCAGCGCGGTCGAGGGCGACCACGGTACGACATTGGTGCCGGCCTTCTTGAACAGCCCACCCGCCCACATCTCGAGCGCCAGCCCGCCCAGGATCAGGGCGACCGCGATGATCTTGACCGGCAAGGTCAGGTCGAAGGGAAAGGCCAGGTGAAGGACATAGGTGTCCAGCACCCACCCCAACAGCAGGAAACCGAAATAGATCGCCGGCGGAGGTGCGATGACGCCGGCGTGGGCGTTTGGGGCAGCGGGAGGTGTCTGGCTCATCGATCTGGTCTTACAACGAGCTGTGGCCCGCCGTCACGCCAGTGTCGCGGCCAGCACCAGCCCGCCGATCAGGGCCAGGTTCATCATGAAACTGTTGATGGACGCCGAGCGGGCCTCACCCTCCTGGTTCCAGAAGTCCAACAGCAGACCACTGGCCAAGGCCACAAAGAGGATCAACGCCCCCGCCGCCCAGGCTGTGTGGAAGCCCGAGGCCAGCAGGCCGCCCGCGGCAGCCTCCCACAACGACGCCAGGGTCAGGATCGTGCCCGGTAGCGGCCAGCGCCGATCCGCCAACATGCCGCGGACCTCGTGAAAGACGCGGAAATGATTGAGACCGCCCCAGACAAAGAACAGGCCGATCAGGGCCAGGCCGACATGTTCGAGCAGGACGAGCGGATGCATGGATCTGCTTTAGCGCGAGACGCAGCCGGTCGTCATCCGCCCTCAACCACCGAGGCGCCCGCCGCAAGCAAAGGCGCCCCGGGGGGCTCCGGGGCGCCTCTGGGCCTGGGATCGTGACCTATTGGAACAGACTGGCGATCACGGCGATGACCAGGCCGGTGGTGACCGCGCTCAGAATCACGTCGTCGCCGCTGCGCACATACTGGTAGCCCGGCGGCGGGGCGTACAGGCCGTAGCGGCCGTAGTCATGGATCACGTACTGGTTGGTGCGGTACTGGTGCGGCATTCGCTGGCCGTAACCCCAGGACCGGGCCTGGTAGCCGCGCGGGGCATAGTAGCGGCCGCCGCTGTAGCGGCGCTGAGCGCGCTGCCAGCGCTCATAGCGGCGCTGTTCGGCGCGTTCACGACGATCATCGCGGCGTTCCCAGCGGTCGTCGCGGCGGTCCTGACGCTGTTCCCAACGATCCTCGCGCCGGTCGTCGCGGCGGTCATAGCGTTCATGGCGGTCATGATCGCGGGTGTAGGACTGGGCCGAGGCGGCGCCGGCGGCGCCAAGGGTTCCGGCCATCATGACAGCGGCAAGAGCTGCGCCAAGGGTCTTCTTCATGCGGGTTCTCCAGGTTCAGCGGGTGCGGCGCAGGCCGCCATTCGCCGTTGTTGGAGACACCTTCGGACAACGCGGTTGACCGACGCCTGAACAGGGCGCGTCATTTCACGTTCATCTGGCTCGCCGCTCAGGCGGCCTGGCGAAGCGCTCCGCGCCCGCCGGCGCTCTTGGCCAGCACCTCGCCCAATTCGCGAAAATCGATCGGCTTGTTGAGATAGGCGTCGGCGCCCGCAGCCAAGCCCGCCTCGTGGTCCTCGATCCGGGCCGAGGCGGACAGCACAACGATCGGGGCCTGCTGGTTCGGGCCGTCGCCCTGGCGCAGCGCACGGGTCGCCGTCAGGCCGTCCATCACTGGCATGTTCACGTCCATCAAGATCAGGTCAAACGCTTCGGTGGCGCAGATCTCGAGCGCCGCCTGGCCATGCTCCGCCGTCACCGTGGCGTGCCCCGCCGAACCCATCCAGGCCTCAATGATCATGCGGTTGACCGGGTGATCCTCGACCACCAGGACCCGCATCGGGCGTTCCTGTTCGGCTTCGGGGTGGAATTCCTCCACGACGGCGGCGCGCTCCCAGGCCACAACCTCAGCCTCAACCTCGAAGGTGAAGGTCGAGCCCTGGCCCAGGCGGGTATCCACGCTGATCGTGCCGCCCATGATTTCAGCCAGCCGCCGCGAAATGGTCAGCCCCAGGCCGGTGCCGCCATGGCGCCGGGTCGAAGAACCATCCAACTGGGTGAATGGCTCGAACAGCCGCTGCAGATCGCTCGCAGCGATCCCTGGGCCGGTGTCGGTGACGGCGAAACGGAGGCGAACCCGATCCTCGGCCAGGCGCTGCCCCGCGATGCGGTAAACAATCTCACCTTCGCTGGTGAACTTGATGGCGTTCGACAGAAGGTTCTGAAGGACCTGCCCGACCCGCACCGGGTCGCCGCGGACCACCGCCGGCACCTCGCCGGAGAACTCAGCCAGGAACGCCAGCTCCTTGGCCTGGGCCTGAGCCGAGGCGACGCCGCCGATCCGCTCATGCAGTTCAGAGAAGTCGATATCGACGTTGTCGAATTCCATCCGCCCCGCCTCGATCTTGGTCATATCGAGGATGTCGTTGAGCAGAGTCAGCAGGCCGTCGCCGGAGTTGCGTACGATCGAGACGTAGTCGCTCTGGGTCTTGTCCAGCCGCGTCGCCGACAGCAGCTGGGCGGCGCCCAGCACGCCGTTCATCGGTGTTCTCAGCTCATGCGAGATGACACCCAGGAAGGCTGACTTGGCTTCATTCGCCGCATCCGCGCGATCCCGAGCCGTCTCCAGTTCAGAGATCAGATGCGACTGGTGGTCCTGGAACGCCCGGATACGGGCCTCCTTGACCATGGTCATGACTACATGAACGAAGAAGCCGGCAGCGACAAAGGGGATCGTGGCCACGAACGGCCAGAAGTCCGATGTCCCCCAAAGGCTGCTCAAGCAGATCAGCGCCACAACGCCATAGGGCGAGGAAATCACCGCCGCCTGGCGGGGGCTCGACCTCAGCTGGGTGAAGACGAGCATATAGCCCGAGACCAGGAACACCATCGCCAACGGCCGGCCAAACGAAGCGTCCGAGAACCAGGCGACCAGCGGCGCCAAGGCCCAGGCGCACGTCGTCACCGTCGCCACAGTTGGAAAGATCAGGCCATAGCCTGAGCCCACCCGCGCGGCGACACGTCTCTCGACGAAGCCGCGAAAAGTGCCGGCAGCCAAGGTCAGAACCAGCCAGCTCAAGCCAAGCTTGAGACCGACCGTCACGGTCAGACCGAGCGCCCAGCTCAGAATCACGCCGTAGCGCAGATAGTGGGTCTGTAGAATCGCGGTCAGGGCCTGCGCCGCTTCCGATTGTGGGATATGCTGGGCAGCGGTCGACGAGGCTGCTGCGGTCGCCGGCTGCGGCTCCGTTACCCCCATGACACCCCTCCACGTACGACTCTGACGTGCAGGCTAGGCGCCGACCTCTAAGATCGGGTGAACGCGGCTATTCGTCCGGCGTCAGGGCGCGCACCGACAGGGCGTGAACCGGCCCGGCCAGCTCGATCTTGAGGCAGATGTTGACCGCCCGTTGGCGCGCAATCCGGGATTGCCCGGCGAAGGCCGCCGAGACGATGCGGACATTGAAGTGGCTCTCGCCACCCTCTCGTCCATCGACGCCGCCCTCATGATGATGTCCGCTGTGGCGCGCGGAATCGTCCTGGATGCTCAGTTCGGTCGGCGCGAACGCCGCCTCCAGCTTGGCGCGGATGTCACGCGCCACGGGTCCTTCGTCCAACTGACGGGTTCCTTCCTTGAAGCAGCCAGAATCGACCTTACACTTGGGGGTGATGGATGACGCCTTTCAATATCGCCCGCGCTTTACCGACATTCGGGTCAAACCGCCCAAGCCTGAGGATGAGGCCGCCGAGGTGTACGGCCTGAAGCCGGGCGAGCAGCCGTGCGACTGGCCCACCTGCCGCAAGCCGGCGACGGCGCGCGCGCCCAAGTCCAGGGAAACGCGGGAATTCTATGATTTCTGCCAAGCTCACGCGGCCGAGTACAACAAGAACTGGAACTTCTTCGCTGGCATGAGCGAAGGCGAGGTCAGGGCCCATCGCGAGGATGAGATGACCACCGGCGGGCGGCCGACGTGGAAGATGCAGGCCGGCCGTATGAGCCGCGAGGCCGCCGCCTTCGCCGCCAAGTTCGGCGCCGGCAAGAACTCGGGAGCCGGCTCCTGGCGCGACAGCTTCGAGATGTTCGGCGGCGCCCGCCGCGCGCCAGAGGTCGAGCCCGGCCCTGAGACGCGCCTGGGCAAACTTGAGCGCAAGGCGCTGGCCGACCTGGATCTGGAGTACGGCGTGGACGCCCAGCAGATCCGGATGCGCTACCACGACCTGCTCAAACGCTGTCATCCCGACATGAACGGCGGCGACCGCGGGGCGGAGGACAAGCTTCAGCGCGTGCTGATAGCCTTCCGCACACTGAAGAAGGCGGGCATGGCCTAGCCGCCCGCCACGAATGGCACCTTGCTGTGCACGACGGCTCCCGGCCCGAGGATGTCGGGGTTCTGAGCGAATTTCAGATCTTTGAGGCGCTTGGCCACCTGCGCCACCAAGGCGTCGAAGGTGATGGTCTTCTCGCGTCTCAGGATGTGAGCGAGGCAAAAGGTGAAGGCGCCATAGCTGGTGGCGCCATGGCGATATTCGTAGGAGAACTCGTCCTCCCGACAGGCTTCGATAATCACGGGCAGATAGGCGCCGCGCGCCATCTCCGGATCCTGCTTCTTGAGCATCTGGTACTCACGCGAGCTGAGGCCACGCAACATGCCTGACCGCCCCAGGCGGTAGGTCGCGCCCTGCTTGCCAAAGAACTTCTCGGTCGTTTCAGCCTGGTCCTTGGGCGCGAAATCCTCGTTGATGCGGGCGAAGTCGCGCTGGACCCACATTTCGGTAGCGATATCCCATTTCAATTCGCGGTGTCGAATGTCGTCGGGCGGCGTGATGCCGCGCGGTCGCGGGCCTCCGTCCCGAGCCAGCCCGCCGGAATGGCAGCAGTCGAGGATCATCATAAAGCGGCAGTCGTTCGGAAGCTGACTGTACAGAAACGACAGCTGGCCGTCCGAGACCCAGCGCTCGGGAGTCCAATCGAAATCCCACGGCACCAGCGCCTCGACGAACCGGTCGGGCTGGTCGGCCTCGCCATACTCGGGAATGCGGGCGCCGTGGCCGCTGTAGTAGAAGATCAGGTCGTCGCCCGCCGCCGCTTCTTCGAGCAGCCACTCAAGGCGGCTGAGAATTCCTTTGGTGTCGGCTCGTTCGTTCAGGCAGACGCGTATGTCCTCGGGGTCGAAACCGCACTGCTGGAGAACTGCGCTCATTGTGAAGACGTCGTTGACGCATCCCTCCAGCCGCTGGCTCTCCTCGGGATAGTCATTAATCCCGATCAGCAGCGCCTTGCGTCGAGGTGCACGGGCCTTGGCCATGGCTTTGGTCGGCCCGACGGCGGTGAAGGCCCGTGCGCCTGACGCTTCCGCCGCGATCGGGAGCCACAGATTGTCGACGGTCGGGGGCTCGGTCAGGTAGGTCTCAGCCGAGTGGTCATCTTGCTTGTCGAACGGCGTCTCGACCTGCCTAAAATTATCAGCCCCCTGGAGGGTGATCGGCGCGGTAAAAACATCGTCATGGCGGTTGTAGAGGTGGGTCCAGAATCTGACCGCCAGGGGCATGACCCGCCCATTCGTCAGGTTGCGCACGACGAAGGGATTGTTGATCTGCGACCCCAGGGTCACGTAGCGAGCCTTCTTCAGGATGGCCGCGACCTCGGCCTCCTGGGCGTCTTCGTGGGAAAAGGCGTTGTAGGTGACCAGCGACCCCAGGCTGTGCGCCAGAATGACGTCGGGCCTCAGTTCCCGAACCCTGTCGAGAACCAGCTTGCGCGTCTGAGCTTGGAATTCCTTGTCCTCGACCCATGCCACGACATAGCCGGCCGACCAGCGAACCTTGTTCGAGGCATTGCTGAAGAATCCCCTCTCACCTCGCTGGCCTAGCACGCCGCTGATAGCCAGCTTGCCGACGGCCCTAATCATCTCGGGGATGCTCAGGCGCGTATTCTCGAAGATCGGGTCGTAGCTGACAGGCTCGAACACGGGGTCCAGGCCCTCGACCTGGGTGGCGATCCCCACGATCGCGGCCTCCCATTTCGCCGCCCAGCCGGATTGGCGCTGATCACCCAGCCCATGAACGCCCATGATCCTCACTGGTTTGACGGCCATCAGGGTGCTCCCAGCTCTGGCCCACACATATCACAGGTTGCGTTCTGAACGAACGCTGTTTTTCAATGCTGCGGGGGACGCCGAAAATGAATGATGCTCCACCGACAGACGCCGGGATCGATCCTCGGGGGGCTTTCGATTGAAGTTTGCCTATTTATTTGAATTTTCAGATAAATCTTGATCATCCGACCTCGACTTTCCATAGATCGAACGCGAGCCGTGCTGACGACCAGTCCCCGACATTGGTGGCCAGCCGCGGGCTGCGCTTCCGGCAGGGTCATGCCGGGGCGCTCCTTTCAACTCCTGGCGCGGGCTGACGCGCCAGGTCACGCAAAGCCCTGGATCGACATGTCCGCTTGCCTGTCTGCCAGTGTCCTGCAGAACTGACATCGCCGCCGATCCTGTTGGCCCGCCGACTGGATGGGGCCTAGTCCAGCGTCGTCCGATACCGGCTCATGGCCAGGGCGGTGACGACGACGACGAACGCCACCAGGGCCAAAAGGCTCGTCGTGGCGTCGGCCAGGCCCACACCCTTCAGAAGGGCCCCGCGCACGATGCGCAGGAAGTGCGTCACCGGGATCGCTGCGCCGATCGCCTGGGCCCAGCCGGGCATCCCGCTGAACGGAAACATGAAGCCCGACAGCAGGATCGACGGCATCATATAGAACATGCTGACCTGCATGGCCTGAAGCTGGCTGCGGGCCACCGTCGAGATCAGGAATCCGAGGGCCAGAGACCCGATGATGAACAGGCTCAGACCCAGGCTCAGCGCCAGCCAGCCGCCCATCATCGGCACATCGAACAGCACCCGCGCCATCGCCAGGATCACCACCGACTGCAACAGGCCGACCCCGACATAGGGCGCCAGCTTGCCGGCCATCACCTCGATCGGCCGCACCGGCGTGGAGAGCAGCGACTCCATCGTGCCGCGCTCACGTTCGCGGGCCATGCCCAGCGCCGTCATCATCACCAGCGTCATCGACAGGATGATGGCCAGCAGGCCCGGTACGATGTTGAAGGCGGTCTCGCCCTCAGGATTGTAGCGGCGGTGGATCACGACCTCGAACGGCGCGGCCGGCGCCGCCTGGACGCCGCGCGCCAGGCTCAGGTCGCGGCTCAGGGCCTGGGCCGGCAGGCCGGCCAGGGCCCCAAGGGCGCCTGAGGTCGCCGATGGATCGGTGGCATCGGCCTCGACCAGGATCTGGGCGTCGTCGCCCCGGATGACCCGGCGGCTGAAATCGGCCGGGATAGTGACGGCGAACTTGACCTCGCCGCGTTCTAGCGCCCGGTCCAGCTCGGCCGGGCTGCGGGCCACCTGGACGATGTCGAAATAGTCCGAATTCTCCAGCGCCGTCAGGATCGGCCGGGCGAAGGCGCCCTGGTCCTGAACCAGCACCGCCGTCTCCAACTGGCGCGGGTCGCCGTTGATCGCATAGCCGAACAGCAGAAGCTGCACGATCGGCATCACCAGGATCATCGCATAGGTGATTCGGTCGCGGCGCAGCTGGCCGAACTCCTTGGCCATCACCGCCCAGGTGCGGGTCCATGACATCAGGCCGCCTCCGCCGCCGCCCGCGCCTTCTCGGCGTTCAGGTCGTGGATCAGCTGGATGAAGACATCCTCCAGGCTCGGCTCGGTCTCATGCCAATCCAGCCCCTGATCGCGATAAGGCTGGATCGCCGCCTCCAGCGCCGCCCGGTCGCGCCCCGAGACGTGCAGGGTCGCGCCGAAGGCCGCCGCCATGGCGACGCCCGGTGCGTCCCTCAGCTTGACGGCCAGCCGGTCGGCGCCCGGGCCGGTGGCGGCGAAGGTGATCAGACCAGACGCTGCGATCACCTCCTGCGAGGTGCCGCGCGCCAGGGTGCGGCCGCCGGCGATATAGGCGATCTCGTGACAGCGTTCGGCCTCGTCCATGTAGTGGGTCGACACCAGCACCGTCATGCCCTCGCCGGCCAGGGCGTGAATCTCGTCCCAGAAGGTGCGCCGCGCCTCCGGATCAACACCGGCGGTCGGCTCGTCGAGCAACAGCAGGTCCGGTGTGTGCAAGGTCGCGACCGCCAGCGCCACCCGCTGCTTCCAGCCGCCGGACAGGGTGCCGGCCAGCTGTTTGCGCCGCGCCGCCAGTCCCAGCCGCTCGATGGCCTCGGTGACGCGTTGGGGCCGCCGGTCCAGCTCGCGCACCCGCGCGGCGAACATCAGGTTCTCCTCGACTGACAGGTCTTCATAGAGCGAAAATTTCTGGGTCATGTAGCCGACCCGGCGTTTGATCAGATCGGCCTGACGCATGACGTCCAGGCCCAGCACCTCGCCCGAGCCGCTGTCGGGCCTGAGCAAGCCACATAGCATCCGCAGCGTCGTGGTCTTGCCCGCGCCGTTCGGGCCCAGGAAGCCGCAGATGCGTCCGCGCTCGACGGTGATCGAGAAGTCCTTGACCGCATGCAGCGCGCCGAAGGATTTGTTCAGGTCGCGCACGTCGATGACCGGATCGCTCATTGCGCCGCGCCCAACGGCTCGACATCCACCGGCAGGCCGGGGTTCAGCTGCGCCGGATTGGTCGGGCGGGCTTCAACCCGGTAAACGAGGCGGTCGCGGTTGTTGCGGCTATAGAGCACCGGCGGGGTGAACTCGGGTCGGTCGCTGACCCAGACGATCTCCGCCTGGCCGGACGCGCAGCCGTCGCAGCCGAACTGAACGGTGCGGCCCGTGCGATAGCGCGCCATCTCGGTCTCGAGGACGAAGAAGACGATCCGCACCCGACTGTCGAGCAGCAGGGCCAGAACCGGCTGGTTGGCCGGAACCCATTCTCCGGGATCATAGAAGACCTCTTCGACCCGTCCCGCCGCCGGAGCCAGGGGCGACAGCTGGTTCAGCCGCGCCCCGGCCTCGCTGGCTGAGGCCTGAGCCTGCGCGGTCTGCGCATCGGCGGCGCGCTGGGCGTCCTGTCGGGCGCCCAGTTCAGCGACCTGTCGGCGCTGGCGCACGGCGGCGCTCTGGGCCTGGGCGGTGTCGCGCGCGGCGCGGGCCTGGTCCAGGCGGGCCGGAGCATAGATGCCGCGCCTGACCAGAGGCTCGATCCGGGCGTACTCGGCCGCGGCTTCGCGCGCCTGGGCCTCGGCGGCGCGCAGATCGGCGTCGATCACCGCCAGTTCCTGGGAGCGCTGACCCTGCCTCAGATCCTCGGCGCGAGCCTCGGCGGCGCGGACCCCGGCCTGGGCGCTGTCGGCCTGGGCGCCCAGCACCGCCGGGTCGATCAGGAAGGTGCGCCCACCGGCCTCGATGCGCCCGCCCTCGCGAACATAGAGCGCCGCCACGGCCCCGGACGTTGGCGCCGCCAGATAGAGCCGATCACCCTCGATATAGCCGCCCAGACTCGTTGGCGCGCCATCACGCCCGAACATCCAGTAGGCGGCGCCGCCCACGACGGCGATGCCGAGCACCGCCGCGATCACCATATTCCGGTTCATGGCCGCATCCCCCTGAGCACCGTATCCAGATGTTGTTCGGCCAAGACGCCCACCTCTATCGGCTGAGCACCGATGGGCTGAAAGGTCTCGCGCCAGATGGCCGACAGCAGCATCGGCCCCATCAAACCAAAAGCGAAGTAGCGAGCATCGCCGGGCCGCACCTCGCCGCGCGCCTGGGCCCGCTCGATCAGGCCGATCAGGACCGCCAGAGCCGGCTCAAGCACCGTGGCGTACCACATCTGCGCGAGCTCAGGGCGGGCCCGGCTTTCGGCGATGATCAGCTTGATGACGCCGGTGATTTGGCCGTCCTGCAGCATTTTCTCGGCCATGCCCGGCACGCTGATCTTCAGCGCCGTCTCAAAGCACGGGGCTTGGCTGACCAGCGCCTTGAGCACCTCGAAATTCGGCGCCACCGCGTCCTGAATCACCGCTCGAAACAGCTCTTCCTTGGTCGGAAAGTACAGATAGACCGCACCCTTGGAGACGCCTGCGCGACGCGCCACCTCCTCCATCTTGGTCGCCTGAAAGCCGTGCTCGGAAAACACGTCCAGGGCCGCCGTCAGGATCTCGCCAGGTCGATCATCGGGGCGGCGGCGGAATTTGGGGTCACCAGGAGGAAGAGCGTTCATGGTCATTTCTTATCTAACTGATCGGTCAGTCATGTACTGGACGAACTGATCCGTCAAGCGCCAGGTTGAGCCGGACCGCTGGGCGCTCTATGTCACGCCCATGTCCACGCCGTCCGACACCGCCGCCGACCCGCTCCTGAGCCTGGAGCCCGCCCGCTGGGCGACGGTCAGAGAGATGCTGGGCGTCGACAGCGAGATGAAGGTGCCGGTGTTTTCCGGCGGCGATCCGCACGTCCCAGAGCTGGACGAGGCCTACCGGTTCGACCCTGAGACCACGCTCTCGATCTGCGCCGGCTTCGCCTTCGACCGGCGGGTCATGGTTCAGGGCTATCACGGCACCGGTAAGTCGACCCACATCGAACAGGTGGCGGCGCGGCTGAACTGGCCGATGGTGCGGGTCAATCTGGATGCTCACGTCAGCCGCATCGATCTGATCGGCAAGGACGCCATCGTCCTGAGGGACGGCAAGCAGGTCACCGAATTCCGCGAAGGGATGTTGCCCTGGGCGCTGCAGCGGCCCATCGCCCTGGTCTTTGACGAATACGACGCCGGCCGGCCCGACGTGATGTTCGTGATCCAGCGCGTGCTGGAGGCGCAAGGGCGCCTGACTCTGCTGGACCAGAACCGGGTGATCCGGCCGCATCCGTTCTTCCGACTGTTCGCGACGTCCAACACCGTGGGCCTGGGCGACACCACGGGCCTGTATCACGGCGCCCAGCAGATCAATCAGGCCCAGCTGGACCGCTGGTCCATCGTCACCACGCTGAATTACCTGGACCACAATGTCGAGGCCGAGATCGTCCTGGCCAAGGTTCCTGAATGGAACGACGCCGAAGGCCGGCGCCGCATCGCCGCCATGGTCCGCGTCGCCGACTTCACCCGCAACGCCTTCATGAACGGTGACATCTCAACGGTTATGAGCCCGCGCACGGTCATCACCTGGGCCCAGAACGCCATCATCTTCGGCGGCGACCTGGGACTGTCCTTCCGACTGACGTTCCTGAACAAATGCGATGAGCTGGAGCGGCCGACCATCGCCGAATTCTATCAGCGGGCGTTCGGCGAGGACCTGCCGGAAGCGGCGACGCGGGTGAAGGTGAGCTAGAGCCGGCCCGCCCCGCGCGAGCATCAGAGAAATCGTGTAGAACGGCGTTCCCTCTTGCTCATCGGAGGCCCCATGACGCCGCCCGATCCAGCTTTGGACGTCCAGCCCGGCGAACGGGTCAAGGCGCTGCGTGCAGTCGAGATTCTGCTGCGCATCCAACGTCTCGCCCTGGACCATTTTCCCGGCGACGATCTTGAAACCATCTGCGTCTTTCTGACGGTGGCGGCCGGAAGCCTGGCGCCGGCTCACCGCAGCGACGAGGCCCAGCGCCTCATGGCCGCTGGACCCTTGCCGCCAAACTGGTTCCGGCCGATCAGCGGCCGCGCCGTCGCCGCCTCCTGCGGCCTGGCGCGCGAGACGGTGCGGCGCCGGCTCGAGCACCTGACGACGGTCGGTCAAATCGACAGGGTCCAGGGCGGCTACCGACTGGCGAAGGATACGCTGTCGCGCGGTCAGAACCTGATCTTCGTGCGTGCCCTGATCCACGAGCTGGACAGCGCCCATCGGATCCTGGAGCGGAGTGATCCGCCCTAGGCGGCTTCGGCCTCGTCGGCCAGTTCGGCGATGAATTGCGCCAGGCATTCGCCCGCGCGCGCGGCCGCATCGCGGCCAGCCTGATCAAAGGCGGGCAGGGATTCGCCCAACCGACCAGTCTCCTCGGCCAGGGCCTGGACCAGTTCGGTGAGGGCGGACGGCGAGCGCCGCGCCTGAAGACGAGAGATCGCCCGCACGGCGGCGCGCATCGCCAGCACCTCAGCATTGAGGCTGTCGAGTGTCGGTTTGGGGGTCATAGAAACATCGGTTTCGGGGGGAGGCGCTGCATCTAGGGAGCGAGCCGGGGGCGGTCCAGACCCAGGCGCCCCGAACCGGGTCACTCAGCCGGCGGCTTGTCCGATCGCCCCGTCGGCTCCGCATCGCGACCTTGCGACCTCGTCATGCCCGCAGGCGCCGGCGCGGCCTCGACGGCATTGGTCGGCGCGCGTGGATCATCGCCGCCGAACGGCATCTCAACCTGCGGAAACTCGATCTGCGGCGCCTCGAACGCCCGGTCACCGAATGACAGCAGGGCCTCGCGCCAGGTCATGGCCATCACCCCAACGCCGCCAGCGAAGACCAGGCCGACCAAACCCCAGACGATCAAGGCCATGCGCCGGTGCGACGCCTCCTCCAGCGCATTCGGCCCTGCGAACACGCCCGGCGGCGTCAAATTTCCAGGCGGCGACCTTGGTTCGACGGTCTCGTGGGGTTGTTGCTCGGTCATGCCGAGCGACCTTAGCCCGCGTATTTGGCCGCGTCTTCCTCGGAGATGTCTTCGTTTGAATAGACCTGCTGCACATCGTCCTCGGCGTCCAGCGCGTCGAACAGCTTGAACAGCGTCCCGACGGCGTCGCCCGACAGCGGCGTCTCGGACTGAGGCTTCCAGACGATGGCGGTCGAGCGCGGATCGCCCAGCACCTTGGACATGGTCTCGGCCACCTCGTTCAGATCCTCAAACCCGGTCCAGATGGTGTGGCCGGGCGCATCTTCGTAGATGTCCGGCTTGACCAGATCGCTCTCGACGTCCTGGGCGCCAGCCTCGATGGCCGCCTCCATGACGGCGTCCTCGCTGCCGGCTTCGGCGGCGTATTCGATCTTTCCGACCCTGTCCCACATGAAGGTGACCGAACCGGTCTCCCCCAGTTGGCCGCCGTATTTGGTGAAGGCCGCTCTTACGTTCGACGCCGCCCGGTTGCGGTTGTCGGTCAGGACCTCGACCACGAACTGGACGCCGCCGGGGCCTCGGCCCTCGTAGCGGATCTCTTCCATCGTGTCGGCTTCGCCCCCCGCCGCCCTGTTGATGGCGCGCTGGATCACATCCTTGGGCAGGCTTTCGGCCTTGGCGTTGTTGACCGCCAGGCGCAGGCGTGGGTTCAGCGCCGGGTCCGGCAGGCCCGACTTGGCCGCCACCGTGATTTCGCGCGACAGGCGGCTGAACAGCTTGGAGCGCACCGCATCAGCGCGGCCCTTGCGGTGCATGATGTTCTTGAATTTGGAATGGCCGGCCATGGTCGTCCGAAAGGCTGTGCATCTAGGAGAGGCGGCGATGTAGCCGATGCGGCCGCGCCTGTCATCCGCGCCGCGCCGAAGCCGACTCGCATCGGGCGATCTGCTGGGTTAGGCCCTTGGGCCTGACCAGACCGGAGCCCTCATGTCGATTCCCGACGACATCTTCACCGAACCCACCGACGTCTCGCCCGACACCCTGGCTCACCTCGGCCCGTTGGCGCGTCTGGCCGGGGTTTGGGAGGGCCAGGGCGGGATCGACATCAATCCCAAGGCCGACGGGCCCGAACGCAAGGTTTTCAGCGAGCGGACCGTCTTTCAGCCAATTGACGCCCAGGCCAATGGGCCTCAGCTGTTCTACGGATTGCGCTATCACACCCACATCACCACCGACGAAGAGCTGATCACCCTTCACGACCAGGTCGGCTACTGGCTGTGGGAGCCGGCGACGGGGCTGATCACGCAATCACTGGCCATTCCGCGCGGCCAGATCGCCATGGCTTCGGGTCATGCCAGGCCGGGTGACGATGTCCTGATCCTCAGCGCCGAGCGGGGCCGCACCGACTACGGCATCTGCTCGACGACCTTTCTGGAGCAAGCTTTCCGCACCGACAGCTATCGCCTGACCCTGACCTTCAACGCCGACGGCAGCCTGACCTATGTGGCCGAGACCCAGCTGGCGGTGCATGGTCAGCCGGGCCTGTTCAACCACCGCGACGAGAACACCCTCAGGTGCGTGGCCGGGCCGCAGCTGAGCCCCTGGCAACAGCGGCTGAAGAATCCGGCGGGAACTTCTCCCGCCAAGGCGGATTGAACAGACCGCAACCGATGAGGACCGCTATGATCGACGCAGACGAAGAGGGCTTCGTGATCGACGAGGACGAAGCCGCTGAGATCGTGCACTGGCAGGAACGCCCGCGCCTGCATCTGTCGCCGGTCCAGGCCACCGGCGCGACCCTGGCCGCCTTCGGCCTGGGGGTGTTGGCGGCTGTGGGCGCCTTGGCCCTGCTGGGGCGAATTCGCCACTGAGGCCTTTTTCCGGGCGCCGGTTCGGTCTAGAGGGCGCGCCACCCATATTTCGGAGCTCCCATGCGCCTGGACGCCATTCCCATCGGATCCAACCCACCTCACGATGTGAACGTCGTGATCGAGGTGCCGATCGGCGGCGAGCCGATCAAATACGAGATGGACAAGGCCTCCGGCGCCCTGATCGTGGACCGGTTCCTCTATACGCCGATGCGCTATCCGGGGAACTATGGCTTCATCCCCGGCACCCTGTCCGGTGACGGTGATCCGGTCGATGTGCTGATCGCCAACACCCGCGCCATCGTTCCGGGCGCCATCATGTCGGTCAAGCCGATCGGCGTACTGGTGATGGAAGACAACGCCGGCGAGGATGAAAAGGTCATCGCCGTGCCCTCGGCCAAGATCACCGCTCGCTACGCAGGGGTTGAAGAAATTTCGGACATGCCCGAGATCACCATCCAACAGATCGAGCACTTCTTCACCCATTACAAAGACCTGGAGCCTGGCAAGTGGGTCAAGATCAAGCGGTGGGGCGACAAGGCCGAAGCCCAGCGCATGATTCTGGACGGCATCGAACGGGCCGTCGCCAAGATCTGACCCCTGACCATCATCATCAGTTGACGTCAGCCTGCGGTTGATCCGAAAGTTGCGACCGGAGGGGCCATGCAACTGAACCGACGTCGATTTTTGCTGGGCGTCGCCGTCGCCGCAACGGCCGCCGGCTCAGGCCTGAGGGTCGAGGCGCGCCGCCTCATTCCAGGGCCGCAGGCGCGTATCGAACCGGTCTCCGAGTCCTTTTTCAACCACACCGTGGTCGATCCCTACCGCTGGATGGAAACCGCCGCCGATCCGGACTGGCTGCCCTGGCTGCGCGCCAACGACGCCCATGCGCGCGAGACGCTGGAGGCTCTGCCGGGTTATGCCGCCCTGTCGGCGCGGATGCGCGAACTGGGAGCCGACTATACCCGCGTCTCCCTGCCCTATCAGAATGGCGACCGCCTGCTCTTTCTGCGTCAGTCGCCGGATGTATCCTGGCCGGTCCTCGTCGTGCGGGAAGGCGTGCGCGAGCGCATCGTCTTTGATCCGGCTGACCTCGCCGGTCAGGGCGGCGCCCTGACGATGGAGTTCTGGTCGGCGTCGCACGACCAGCGCTTTGTCGCCTTCGGCTTTGGCCGGGGCGGAACAGAGGAAGCGACGATCCACGTCTTCGACCTGGCAACGGAAACGCTCTTGCCCGACCGTATCGAGCGCTGCGTGGCCCCGGCGCCATCCTGGATCCCGGATGGTTCAGGCTTCTTCTATTCCCACGTCGGCGCCGGAGCGTTCGGAACCCTGGACTACCGATCTGACATCAACTGCCGGTTCCATAGGTTGGGCGATGCGGCCTCGGCGGATCGCATAGTGCTGGCCCAGGGCTCTGACCCGACCGTGCGCATTGATCGCCACGACAGCGTCCGCATCCATACGTTTCGCAACAGCGACTGGGTCACCGCCGAAACCAGCACCCTCACCAGCAAGGGCCTGTGGCGGGCGCGCCTTGTCGACGTCCTGGCCGGCGCGCCGAACTGGATCGAGATCTATTCTCCCGATCAGGGATTTCCGGACTACAGCATCAAGGGCGATGAGCTCTGGCTTTGGGGCGTCACGGAAGGCAGGTCCAGTGTCGTCACCCGACGCCGGCTCGCCGGACCCGACACCTCGACTGAGACGATCATGGCCACCTTTGAGGGTGGCATGCTCAGCCACGCCAGCCTGGTCGAAGAGGGGTTGTATGTGGCGGCCGACAGTGACGGCCACTCCCAACTTTTTCTCGTGACCAATGAACGGGAGGCGCTTGAACTGACGCTACCGACAGTCGGAGCGATCAATGATCTGGCGTTCGGCGAAGATGGTGGTGATGTCTTCGTCCACCTGTCGACCTGGCTCGAACCCCCAGCCATCTGGCGCTTCAGTCGCTCAGCCGAGCCGCAGCGGATCGACCTGACGCCGCCCTGGCAAGTCGATGTCACAGCGTTCGACGCCCGGCGCATCATGGTGTCGGCCCGCGATGGCGAAAGCGTGCCCCTGACCGTCATTGTCCCGCGCGACCTGGTGCTCGACGGATCGGCGCCCTGCATGGTCACGGCCTACGGCGCCTATGGCCAATCACAGTCAGCCGACTTCAGTCCGTTGGGCGTTGCGCTGCTTGAACGCGGCGGCGTCCTGGCCATCGCCCACGTTCGCGGAGGCGGCGAGCGCGGGAACCCTTGGTGGCAGGCCGGAAGGGGGTCGACCAAGCCGAACACCTGGCGCGATCTGATCGACTGCTGTGAACACCTCGTAGCCGCAGGCGTGACCGCACCGGACCGTCTGGGCGTCATGGGTGGCTCGGCGGGCGGCATCGCGGTCGGCCGGGCCATGACTGAACGGCCCGACCTGTTCACCCTGGTGGTCGCCAACGCCGGCCTGCTCAACCCGCTGCGCTTTGAGGCGGAAACCAATGGCCTGGCCAATGTCGCCGAGTTCGGCTCAACGGCGAACAAGACCGGGTTCCTGGGCCTGCTGGCGATGGACACATTCCAGTCCATCCGCGACGGCGAACGCTATCCAACCGTGCTGCTCGAACACGGCGTCAACGATAGCCGCGTCGCCGCGTGGCACTCCGCCAAGACCGCCGCCAGGCTACGTGCGGCGGGCGCACCGGGCAGCGGCGACGTCTTGTTCCAGGTCGAGTTCGACGGCGGCCATCTGGCGAGCTCGGTCGAAACGGAGATCGCCAGCCGCGCCCGTGCCTATGCATTGCTGCTGGATCTGTCGCAGCAATGACCTGACGCCCCTGGCGGAGGCTTGGCTGTCAGCGCCCATGTGTTAGCGTGCCGCATCGGGCCTGGCTGCGGGCGCCCGGTCAGGCGACCGTCGCCCAAGCCCCGCTCCCAAAGGCGTCCGCGCTGAGGAGCGACCATGACCGAAAGCTCTGTCGTCCCCGACGAGCCGCGCCCGCCGCCCTTGTCCCATGCGGCGCTGTTCCTGCGTTTCCTTCGCTTCGGTTTTCTGGCCTTCGGCGGGCCGGTCGCCCAGATCGCCCTGATCCGGCGCGAACTGGTCGAGCGCGAGAACTGGATTTCGTCCGCCCGCTTCAACCGCCTTCTGGCCGTCATGCAGGTGCTGCCAGGACCCGAGGCACACGAGCTGTGCGTGCATCTGGGTGTTCGCGCGCGCGGCCGGATCGGCGGGCTTCTGGCCGGGCTTGGCTTCATGCTTCCCGGCTTTGGGCTGATGATGGCGCTGAGCTGGCTCTATTTCCGCCTCGACATGGATCAACCCTGGCTGGTCGCGGCCCTTTTCGGGGCCCAGGCGGCGGTGCTGGCCCTGATCGTGCGGGCCGTGTTCAAGATCGGCGGCCACATTCTCGTCGGTCCGACCCTGTGGCTCATCGGGGGGACAGCGCTGGTCGCGTCCCTGGCCGGGGCCAGTTTCTGGATCGTCCTGCCCGCCGCCGGGTTGATCTACGCCCTGGTTCGATCCGGGCAAACGGGCTGGGCCGCGGCCGCCGCGCTCACGGCCCTGGCCGCCGGCGTGGCTCAGGCCGGTCTGGCGGGCGGCGGCGGGGCCGCCGACCTGTCTGCGCCCAGCCTGACAGAGCCCGGATCGGCCCCAGTCTGGCTGCTGTTTCTGGCAGGATTGAAGGCCGGTCTGTTCACCTTTGGCGGCGCCTATACGGCCATTCCCTTCCTGCGAGCGGATTCGGCGCGCGCCGGCTGGGTCGGCGACGCCCAGTTCCTCGACGGCCTGGCCCTGTCCAGCGTCCTGCCGGCGCCCCTGATCATCTTCGCCACCTTCGTCGGCTACGCGGCGGGCGGCCCCTGGGGCGGCGTGGCCATCACCGCCGGGATCTTCCTGCCGGCCTTCGCCTTCTCGATGATCTTCTACGACCGGCTGGAAGCCGTGCTGGAAAACGCGCGCCTTCACGCGCTGCTGGACGGCGTGGCGGCGGCGGTCGTGGGCCTGATCGCCGCCACCGCGATCCAGTTGGGCTGGGGAGCGTTCAGCGGCGCGGACGACGCCCTGATCCTGGCTGCGATCTTTTCGGCGGCGCTTGCGATCATCTGGCTTTGGAAGTCGCCACTGGCCGCGCCCACGGCAATCATCCTCGGCGCTCTAGCGGGCGTCTGGGTTCTCGGCTGAGCTATCGCCCGCCGTCCAGGAACCGGCGCAGCGCATCCCTGTCTCCGCCAAATAGGCGGACGACCAGATCGTCGACCTCGTCGTTGAGGAACGTCGGGCGATCCAGAACCGCGTGATACTGCTGTCGACCATCAGCCTTTTCCGAGCGGACCGCGCCCTTCTGCATCAGGCGATGCAGAAGAGTCTTGATCGTGGCATCCCCCCAGTCCGAGCGCGCCTTCACGTCGGCGATCAAGTCGGCAAAGGTGAGCGAACCCCCGCGCCAGAGGGCGGCCAGGACCACACTTTCGGCTTCGGTCACCCGCATCCCGACGCCTCAGGCGCCCAGCACGGTTCGGTCGATGCGAGCGTCAATCGCCCAGTGGCAGATGACCCCGACCGCGCCGGCGAACAGGCCCAGCAGAAACAGCAGCGCCGCCTCGGCAAACCCCGGAGCGAGCACCGCCATCGGCACCTCGACCCCGACATTGGCCATGCCGAGGAACATCATCAGCAGGGTATAGGCCGCGCCCATCAACCCCAGAAGCGGACCGCCGAGCCGTAGCGCGGAGACAAAGGCCGAGCCGCCCGCCAGCGTGCGTGATCGCGCGACCTTTCCGACCGTGACGACGACGGCGGCGATCGCTGATACGAGCAGCGTCGCCATCAACACCTTCATGGGTAGGGCCGCGTCGAAAAAGACGGTTCCGGGATTCAATTGGGGAGCCGCGACCGCGACGCCGGGAAAAAGTAAAGCGCCAAGAAAAAGACCGGGGAAGCGACGCATCGTGGACCTCAAGATTACGTTTGTAATCTTAGCAGATTACGTCTGTAATCTCGCGTGTCAACGCCCGATCTCGCCGAAGGGTGCGAAAACGGATCCGGTCGCGCCTTCAACCAGCCGGCACGCTCTGGCTCAGCCTGCCGCCTACCCGGATCGGCTCGACGCGTGTGGCCAGGCCGGTCCGGTCATCGGTCTCTACGAAAACGCCGCACACCGTGGCCGGGCCGGACGCCGGCGCATAACGCCCGCCCGACAACCGCGTGGTGAACCGTCTGAGCGGCTCTTCCTTGTCGTTGCCGATGACGGAATCATAGTCGCAGCAGCCGCCGGCGTCGGTCTGATAGGCGGTGCCGCCGCTCAGGATCTGACAGTCCGCGGTCGGCACATGGGTGTGGGTGCCGACCACCAGGCTGGCCCGGCCGTCGCAGAAATGGCCCATGGCCATCTTTTCACTGGTCGCCTCGGCGTGGACGTCGACGATCACGGCATCGGCCACCACCCCCAGCGGCGCGGCGTTCAGCTCGCGCTCGACCGCCGAGAACGGATCGTCCATCGGGTCCATATGCACCCGGCCCAGCACCGAAATCACCAAAACCCGGCGCCCGTCCGCCAGAACGAACACATCCGCCCCCCGGCCCGGAGCGTCCATCAGGTGCGGATAGTTGGCGGGCCGCAGGAGGCGCGGCTCGCGCACAATATAGGTCAGCGCCTCGCGCTGGTCCCACGAATGATTGCCCAACGTCAGACAGTCGGCCCCCGCGTCGAACAGCTGGCGCGCCGAATTCTCGGTGATGCCGAAGCCGCCGGCGGCGTTCTCGGCGTTGACCACCACGAAGTCGAGCTTCAGGTCCCGGCGCAGGCCCGGCAGGTGATCCGAGATCCCGTCGCGGCCCGACTTGCCCACGACGTCTCCAAAGAAGGCCAGTCGCATCCGTTCAACCCTTTCGGGCGGGGATATAGCCGGTCTCGGTCAGAACGCCATGCAGGGGAATGTCGTGCGCCTGCATCGGCACGCGGGCGACCTGTTGGCCGGCATAGGCCACGCCAATGCGGATGGCGTCCGCAAAGGCGGCGAAGGTCCGGTCATAATAGCCGCCGCCCTGGCCCAGGCGCCCGCCCTGGGCATCGAAGGCCAGCAGCGGAGTCAGGATCAGATCGGGCGTCATCAGCCGGGCCGACGGCAAGGGCGCCAGAATGCCGGCCGCGTCCGGCTCCTGGGGGTCGCCGGGTCGCCAGCCGCGAAAACTCAAGGGCGCGTCCAGCTCGGTGACCACCGGCAGGCATAGGTCACGGCCCTCATAGGCCAAACGCCGGGCCAGCGGCCCGACGTCCAGCTCCGCGCCGATGGCTTGATAGAGCGCGTGGACCATCCCCCCCGGCAGTTCACCGGCGAACGCCGCCAGCCGCTCGGCCGCATCCGGCGTCTCTCGCGCCAACTGCTTCCTCAGCGCCCGCGCCTCGGCGCGCATCTGAACCTTGGAGGTCATGACCGGATTGTAGGGCAAGGGTGGCGGCGCCGCGAGGACCGGTCGGGCGATTCAACCCCCTCGACCTGGATAACCAGGTGGGCGCCGTGTGTCTGGGCCCTCGAGCCCTGACAGGGACAGCTCCCTTCGAGACGATTAAGGTCGCTGGAGTTTGTGTGCCCTCTCGGGAACCGCAGCCACCGCCAGGGACCAAGATAAGGCCCCCGCCTCGAAAATTCCATGGGGATGCACTATGTGCGCCGTCATGACCGCCACCGAGGCCTCCTGCCCAATCCCCGACATCACCCCGCTCGCCGACGGCGATCTGGACGGGGCGATTGCGGCTGCGCGCGCGGCGGTGGGCCTGCCGGTCGGCGCGCGGGTGGTGGCGGCCATGTCCGGCGGGGTCGATTCCACCGTGGTGGCGGCCCTGCTGCACAAGGCCGGCTATGACGTCGTCGGCGTCACCCTCCAGCTCTACGACCACGGCGCGGCCCTGAAGAAAAAGGGCGCCTGCTGTGCGGGGCAAGACATCCACGACGCCCGGCTGGCGGCCGAGACCCTGGGCATCCCCCACTATGTGCTCGACTACGAAAGCCGCTTTCGCGACGCGGTGATCGACCAGTTCGCCGACAGCTATCTGATGGGCCGCACCCCGGTGCCCTGCATCCGCTGCAACCAGACGGTCAAGTTCCGCGACCTGCTGGACGTGGCCCGCGACCTGGGGGCCGAGGCCATGGCCACCGGCCACTATGTGCGCCGGTCCGTCATCGATGGGCAGGTTCAGATGAGGAAGGCGATCGATCCCTCGCGCGACCAGTCCTATTTCCTGTTCGCCACGACGCCGGATCAGCTGGACTATCTGCGCTTTCCCCTGGCCGATCTGGAAAAGCCCCAGGTGCGCGGCGTCGCCGCCGAACTGGGCCTGCGCATCGCCGCCAAGCCGGACAGCCAGGACATCTGTTTCGTGCCCAACGGCGACTATCGAACCCTGATCGACCGCCTGCGCCCGCAGGGCCGCGATCCGGGCCAGATCGTGCACATGGACGGGCGGATGCTGGGCGAGCACACAGGCATCACCGGCTACACCATCGGCCAGAGGCGCGGTCTCAATGTCGCGGTCGGCGAGCCCCTGTTCGTCGTGCGGCTGGACCCCGAGGCGCGCCGGGTCATCGTCGGCCCGCGCGAGGCGCTCCTGACCGGATCTCTGACCCTGGAAGAAACCAACTGGCTGGGCGACCAGCCGGACATCCTGACCGCCGCCGCCGAGGCCCAGCCGGTCCTGGCCCGCGTGCGCTCGACCCGCCCGCCGTCGCCGGCGCGCCTGTCGCTGACCGACGGCGTCGTCTCGGTCGTCTTTGCTGAAGGCGAGGAAGGCGTCGCGCCGGGTCAGGCCTGCGCCCTGTACGACCCCGCCGACCCGGACCGGCTGCTGGGCGGCGGCTTCATCGTTGAGACATCCGCCCTTGTCTGATCTGACCCTTCACTCCCGCTCAGGCCTGCCCGAGGCGATGCGCTGCCTTTTGGCCGAGCGCCCGCGTGAGACCTGGGGCGATCCGGCCCTGCCCGAGACCGCGCGCTTCTGGCTGCAGATGCATGATGGCTTCCGGCGTCAGCAGGCGACCATGAGCCGTCTGATCTCGGAGGGCGCGCTGGATCCGCGCGCCATTCACCCACGGCTAGTCCAGACCCTGAACGGTTTTCTGGGGCATCTGGACGGCCACCATCGGGTCGAGACCGGCCACTATTTCCCAGCCTTCCGCCGAGCCGAGCCGCGTGTCGCCGAAGGCCTGGATCTGCTCGACCGCGACCACGACGCCATCCACGAAGAGCTGGAGGCCCTGCACGGCGCCGGCCTGGCCTTTCATAAGGCCATCAGCACCGGTGGCGGCGGCTTCGATGAATTGCGCCGGCTCGGCGAGAGTCTGGAGCGCGCCGTTCCCGCCCTGATCCGCCACCTCAACGACGAAGAAGAGATCGTCATCCCGCTCCTGGCGCTGCACGGAGAACGCGGATGACCGGGGGCGTGCGTGTCACTGTCCTGGCCAGCCAGCTGCTGCGCGACGCCGCCGGCTTCTTCGAGGAGGTGGCCGACCAGAACCCCGATCTGGCCGAGATGATGCGCGGCAACGCCCAGGTCTATCGCCAGGTCGCCGACGCGCTGGACGCCGACCCCGCCGCCGCCATCGCCGTGGAGGGCCTGGAGCCGCCTCCCAGCGTCAGCGACCTGGCCGTGCGCCTCCTGAGCGACGCCAGCGAGTTTTTCGACAACGTCTTTTCGCAAAATCCGGACACCGGAGCCGATCTGCCCGACACCGCCGAGGCCTACCGCGCCCTGGCCGAAATGATGGCCGACGATCCCGAGGCGCGCCTGCCTGCCGACGCCTGATCTCCACCTGTCTTGGCGGCGCGGGCAAATCAGTCCTAGCTAGACGGTTCGTCTGGCTACGGAGCGATTGCACGTGATCGATCTCAATCTCGTCTGGCCCATCGCGGGGGCCATGGTCACCGGCGGCCTGATCGGGGCCGAGCGCACCTATCACGGTCACCCGGCCGGATTTCGCACGCACATTCTGGTGGCCCTGGCGTCCTGCGTGCTGATGCTGGCGGCGATGCATCAGGCCAACTGGGCCTTCATTCCTCTGCCCGGTCAGACCCTGGTGATCGACCCGACGCGGATGGCGCACGGCATCCTGACCGGCATCGGCTTTCTCTGCGCCGGAGTGATTTTCCGCAAAGGTTTCTCGGTCCATGGCCTGACCACGGCGGCGTCGTTGTGGATCACCTCGGCGGTGGGGGTGTTGTTCGGGGTCGGGATGCTGGAGCTGGCGCTTTTGGCCGCCTTCGCCACCTTGTCGGTGCTGGCGGTGCTGCGCCTGGTCGACGCCCGCCTGCCCCAGGTCTCGACCGTCGATATCGAGATGCGCTGGGTCGGCAAGGCGGCTCCGGACGAGCCGGCGCTGCGCGCCCTGATGGCTGAATACGGGCTCAAGACCCTGCGCATCGGTCACGAGATTTCGGACGGCGACCGCTGGCATGACCAGACGATCAAGGTAAAGGGCCAGGCCCCGCTTCGCATCGGCGCCCTGATCGAGCGGCTGAAGGGCGACAAGAGCCTGCACGGCTTCGCCATCACCCCCCACGACGACTGAGCCGTCGCGCCGCCAGAGCGGCCGGGGCTATTTCACCCCGGCCATCATCCGCTTGAGGATAGGCGTGCCGAGCAACAGCACCACCCCGACCCCGACCGCGATCCAGCCGAACAGGTTGTAGACCTGGCCGTAGGTCTGCAGCGCCAACTCGGGATTGGCGACCACGCCGCCGACCGTTTCGGTCGCGGTCATGCCCGCGACGATGCCGCCGATGGCATGAGCCAGGGACGAGGACAGGAACCACACCCCCATCATCAGGCCGATGACGCGCGGCGCCGACAGCTTGGTGATCATCGACAGGCCGATCGGCGAAATCATCAGTTCAGCGATGGTGTGCAGCACATAGGTGAAGCCCAACCAGAAGAAGGCGATCTTGAACAGATCATTGGCCTGGGTGGCCGTGGCCCAGGCCAGCATGACGAAGCTGCCGCCCATGATGACCAGGGCCATGGCGAACTTCAGCGGCGTCGACGGCTCTGCGTTGCGGGCCGCCAGGGTCTGCCACAGGATCGCGAAGATCGGGCCGAGCAGCACGATCATCAGCGGGTTGATCAGGTTGGACTGCGCCGCATTGAGGAAGCCGGGCATGATGACCGAATTCTGGGCCATCAGGGTCAGGGAGGAACCGGCCTGTTCAAACAGCATCCAGAACAGGACCGAGAAGATGCACAGCACCAGCGCCGCCAGCATCCGCGTACGCACCTCGCCCTTCAGGACCACGATCGACCAGATCAGCATCCCCAGGAAGATGATCGGGCCGAGGTAGGACAGGCCGACCTCGACGATCTCGTGACGCTGCAACAGGAGCCACACCGGAATGATGGTGACGATGCCGGCGATCCACAGGGCCGCCTCGACCGGCACGCCCAGGATCTTGGCCCCGGTCGCCTCGGGCGGCGGTCCGGCCTTGCCCTCCAGCCACGGCTGACCGATCTGGAACACGATCAGGCCGAGCAACATCCCGATGCCCGCCAACCCGAATCCATAGGCCCAGCCGTAGGTCAGGCCGATCCAGCCGCACAGGATCTTGGCCAACAGCGAGCCCAGATTGATGCCGACATAGAACCAGGTGAAGCCGGCGTCCCTTCGCGGGTCGTTCTTCTCATAGAGCGCCCCCACGACGTTGGAGATATTGGCCTTCAGAAAGCCGACCCCCACGACAATCAGGGCCATGGCGAACAGGACCGTGCGCTCGCCCGACAGATCGCGCACGACGCGCTGTTCGATCTGATCGTGCGGCGTCAGGGCCGGCAGGGTGCTCTGGGCGCCCGGTTCGACAACCAGGCCGTCACGCGTGAACTCAATAGGCGTGCGCTCGCCGTTCAGGACGGCGAACTGCTGGCGGTCGGCGTCTCGTCCGACCGTCTCGACCTGATATTCCTGCCCGGCGACGGTGATGAACTGTTCGCCGCCGGAGCCCTCGAAGGCCATGGCGAAGTGGCCAGCCACCAGGAACAGCGCCCCGATGGTCACCGCCTTGCGGGCGCCCAGCCATTTGTCGGCGATGGCCCCGCCCACGATCGGCAGCAGATAGACCAGCGCGGCATAGGCCGCATAGGTGCCGGCCGCCTCGTCCTGGCTCATCAGGAAGTGCTGGACCAGGAACAGAACCAGCAGCGCCCGCATCCCGTAGTAGGAGAAGCGCTCCCACATCTCGGCGAAGAACAGCACCACCAGTCCACGCGGATGACCAAAAATGGTCTTGCCGCCGCCGCCATTCGCAGGGGTTACATCCGTCACGCATCGTCCTCCCGATAAATCGGGCGGCAATCGAGCGGATCAGGGCCGACTAGGCAAGCCCTGTGACGTCACCCCCACCTCCAGCATCCGCCATGGCCGGGCGTGTCCCGGCTATCCCTGGCCTCGATCGGTCCGGGATGAAGCACAACGTCTCAGGTCCCGCTCGTCAGATCAGATAGCCGTCGTCGGGCGCGAGCTGTGCGCCGGCGGGCGTCTGATAGCCGAGGAAGGCCACATCATAGCCCACGCGCGTCGAGCCGTCGGCCAGGGTCACGGTCGTGGTGTTGTGAACCAGATTGCCGCCGATGACTGAGCGGTTTCCATTCAGGCTGAGGTCGATGGCGACGACGCCTGCCTCATCCAGACCGATCGCCTCGCCGGCGTCACAGACCCCGTCGCTGTCCAGGTCGCGCCAGATGAGGAACCGATCAAAGGCCTCGTCGGCGGCGTCGAACACTCCGTCCTGGTTGGTGTCAAAGGCCGACAAGCCCTCCAGGTCGGTCTCGGCGCCTTCGAGATAGCGGGTAAGCTCGAACTCGACAGGGCCGTCGACCGCGCCGTCGCCGTCCGCGTCGAAGGCGAGAATCCCGTCGTCGGGCGCCACCCAGCCCCAGCGCACGTCCACGCCGTCGCCGTCCTGATAGACGATCTGGCTGTCGACCATGGGGATCAGTTCCAGGCCGTCGCCGTCGAGGTCGATGATGACCGGCGTTGAATCACTCACTGGAATTTGGGGCCCGCCGGGATTGCCCGTCAGAGCGTCCCAAAAATCCCCGAGCGCGCCGAGGATGTTGGCGCCAAGGGCGCCAAGTCCGCCGGCGATGCCACCAAACAGCGAGAGCGCCGCCTGGCCGAAGTTCCCGTCCATGACGTGACCCCAGGCCACCTGGCTCGAGTTATAGATATAATTGCCGACGCCGCCGAGGTCTTCGAGCGCGTCGCCGACCATGTTCAGAATGAAGCCGAAGCCATTCTGGTGCATGAAATCTGTAAGTTGAGCGTAGAGAGTGACGGGTAAAGTACTGATGCTAAGCATAAAGACGCTGACCGAGCTTCCGAGACCCGCCGCTTCCAGCATACTGCGAACGAAATCGACGCAGTTTTCTCCAAACAGCCCGTAGCCCGCGTCCGTGTCGGCATCACGCCGATCTCCCAAGGTCAGCATGGCGTCGAACTGGCCTTGAGATATTTCCATGGTGACTTGGCCAGCGATAACTCGGTCTGTATTGTATCCGGGATTGTTTAGTCCCTCACGCTGGACCCCCCCCATGTCAGTCCAGTGGCGTTTGATCCAAAAGTGTGAGAAATGTCTCCGGGGCCGTGGAGCGTTATGTTTACATGGCCGGCCCCCCCGCTATAGGTGGTTACTGTGACTCGATATTCGCTCGGCATCTGCGCTTCTCCGAATTCTAACGAAGACTGAATGAAAGCTGAAAGCGCCCGTCCTCGCTAACGTGGACGGAGTGGCCGTACACCCTCCGATCTTCGCGACAGCGAAACAATTTGAAGGCCATCGGAGGACGCATGAAGACGTCCGCAAAGGCGTTCTCCGACCTCATGGCGTCCGGAAAAACGGGGTAGGTCACCCCTGAGGCGATCAAGGCGGCGCAGGGGTCCGACAACATCTGGGTGATGAGGGCGCGCGTGCTGGCGCGGCGGGCGATCTCCGCCGGGACCAGAAATGAGACACACAGCTCACGGTTGTTGCAGCCTCGGTTCGCAACGAAGTTGATCATTAGGCATCGCGGATCAGGGTTTTCGATGTAGCGCCTCAATCCCTCGAGGGTGCAGGCGGGCGTAACGTCTAGGCGAGCATTGCCCAGGTATTCCGGATCCCGACCCTGCACACGGACCCGCATATTCTCGAGAAATCGGTTCCACCCCTCCGGCCCCGCGAGGTCCGTGACGATGGCTTGCTGCGCCATCAACATGAAGGCGTCGGTGTAGACTTGGTCGTTATACCCCGACCAGTCCGGCGCCTCCGGGAACGGTCGGAATGGGCCGGGCAGACTGCACCCGGCGAGCGCCAGGGCGGTCAGGGCTATACTCAAAGCTCGGTGCATGACGTCCCCTCTTTCGACACTCGGCTAGATTGTGGTGTGATCGGAAGCAACATAAAGTTTTAGATAACTCTGTTGCCTGGGCGGGCAAGGCTTCCTCGGCAGCGCCTACTCAAGCGCAAATGAGAGCTGGAAATGTCCGCCCTCGCCGGACTGGACGGCTCGCCCGTAAACTCTCCGGCCTTCGCGACAGCGCAGCAGCATGAAGGCTTCTTCCGGCCTCATGGCCAGGGACACATACCCGGCTCTCCAGGCGACACTTCGAAAGTCCGGATAGGTCACACCCGACGCGGTCAGGGCGGCGCAGGGATTCTCCAGCATCTCTGTGATCAGCGCGCGTACGCTTGCGCGGCGGGCGAACTCGGCGGGAATTTGGAAAGAGGCGCATAGATCGCGGTTCCTGCAGCCATCGTTCGCCATGTAGGCGATTGTTAGGCACGGTTGATCCGGATCTTCGATATAGCGCGCCAAGCGCTCGGGGGTGCAGGCCGGCGTCCCATCCTGCGGCGGATCTCCGCGACTCTCCGGCGTCCGCCCCGGTACATAGGCCCGCACATTCTCGCGGAACTGACGCCAGCCGTCCGGCCCTGCCAGTTCCGTCACCATGGCCTGCTGGGCCATCAACATGAAGGCGCGGTCATAGGCGTGGTAATTATAGTTCGGCGCCTCCGGAAACGGCCGGAACGGGCCGGGCAGGCTGCAGCCGGCCAGCGTCAGGGCGGCGACGGCCGCGACAAAGATTCGGTGCATGAAATCCCCTTCGAAGGCGTCCCTAGATTGATTTTCACCGCGATGCAGTCGCCGGCTTTATAAACCTTGGGTATCTCTAGAAGCGGGACGCGAATCCCATGGGCGCCCGCTGAGTCCGGGCGAGCCGGCGTTTCGATCTCGGTCTACTCAAGCACGAACGAAAGCCGGAAGTTTCCGTCCACGCCGGCCTGGATAGCTCGACTGTAAACCCTCTGGCTCTCGCGACAATTCGAGATGATCTAAGCGCGACGACGCGCGCCAGGCGGCCTTCAGCCCTTGTCGGCCTGGTCCAGGGGCACGCCGTAAAGCTCCAGCTTGTGGCCGATCAGCTTGTAGCCGAGGCGTTCGGCGATCGCCGTCTTCATCTTCTCGATCTCTTCGTCGAAGAACTCCACCACCTCGCCGGACTTGGTGTCGATCAGGTGATCGTGGTGGTCGTCGCCGGCCTCTTCATAGCGGCTGCGGCCGTCGCCGAAATCGTGGCGTTCGACCACGCCGGCCTCTTCGAACAGGCGCACCGTCCGATAGACCGTGGCGATGGAGATGTGCGGATCGATCGCCGAGGCGCGGCGGTACAGTTCCTCGACATCGGGGTGATCCTCCGCCGACGACAGCACCCGGGCGATGACCCGCCGCTGCTCGGTCATGCGCATTCCGCGCTCGATGCAGAGTTTTTCGATCCGGTCCATGCGCTCAGAATAGGCGCGCCGCGCGACAGAAGAAAGTCAGACGTCCAAGTTTCGAGCCAATAGCAGGGCCGCCGCGTCCGGCCCATCCGGACGAGCGTAGTAGCCGGGCCGGCGCCCCGCCTCGGTGAAGCCGGCGGCGCGGTACAGATCCTGCGCCGGCGCGTTGTCCTCGGCCACCTCCAGGAACAGCCGTTCAGCGCCCATGGCGAGCGCCCGCGCCGCCGCCGCCTCGACCAGGGCCCGCCCGTAGCCTTGGCGGCGCGCGCCGGGCGCTACCGCCAAGGTCAGAATCTCGGCCTCGTCGACCACCATGCGGATGAGAACGAAGCCCTCGGCGTCGCCCAGCGCCTCGACCCCCGGCTGCGCCAGCAGGATCGCGAAGGCCGCCGCATCCCACGGTCGCTCGAAGGCGGCGGCGTGGACCTGGGCCATGGCCTCCGGCGTCACGGGTCGATCCCGCCCGGGAGCTTGGCGTCCGGCGCCCTGAGATAGACAGGGACCGGCGGGCGGCTTTCCGGCTCAGCCTCAGCGGTCAGCCGGGCCAGGGCGACCGGATCACAGGCGGGCCGATCATCCACCTGGGACGTCGGCCAGATCTCGCGGGCCAGGGCGACCCCCGGTCCGGCGACCCAGTCCGGCGCCGGACCTGCCGCCAGGGCTTCCAGCGTCACCGCCTCGGACGGACCCGTCGCCCGGTCGCCGGCGAACCGGCGCGCATAGACCTGACCCCGCCGGGCGTCGACCAGAATCAGGCCCGACCCCTGCCGCGGCGCCGAGGCGGCGATGGCTTCAAGACTATCGAGCCCCAGGACGGGAACATCCTGCGCAAAGCCAAGACCCTTGGCGAAACTCAGCCCGACCCGAAGCCCGGTGAAGGATCCGGGGCCGACCGTGACCCCGATCCGCTGAAGGACGTCGAACCCGAGCTTGCTCTGGGCCATAACCTCGGCGACCAGCGGCGCCAGCCGTTCCTGATGCCCCTGAAGCATCGCCTCGGAGCGCGCCGCCAACACCCGGCCGCCCTGGACGACCGCAGCCGAACACAGGCCCAGCGCCGTATCAATCGCCAGGATTCGCACCGGACGGCCCTAGGCCGCCTGCTCGACGCGCGTCACCTCGGGCACATAATGGCGCATCATGTTTTCGACGCCCGCCTTCAGCGTCGCCGACGACGACGGGCAGCCGGCGCAGGCCCCGCGCAGCACCAGCCACAGCACGCCGGTCTCCGGCTCGAACTTGTCAAACAGGATGTCGCCGCCGTCCTGGGCCACCGCCGGGCGGACGCGGCTGTCCAGCACATCCTTGATTTCCTGGACGATGGCGGCGGCTTCGCCCTCGTATTCGGCATGCTCGCTCGCACTGGTCCCGCCGCGCAGCAGCGGCTGGCCGGAGACGAAATGATCCATGATCGCAGCCAGCACGCCCGGCTTCATCGCGTCCCAGTCCGGCCCGTCGGCGGCGCGGGTGACGCTGATGAAGTCGTCGCCGAAGAAGACGCCCAGAACGCCCTCAAGCTGGAACAGGCCCTCGGCCAGCGGCGAAGCCGTCGCCGCCTCGACACTGCGGAATTCCACCGCCCCGGCCTCGGCCACGCGCCGTCCGGGCAGGAACTTCAGGGCCAGTGGATTGGGCGTCGTTTCGGTCTGAATGAACATGGCCCGTCAGATAGGCCCTTCCCCCCCGAAACGAAAGCCGCAGCCCCTCAAGTCTCGATGGAATCCAGATCGCGGCCCCGCGTCTCGGGCAGGAAGAAGAAGGCCGCCACCGCCGCGATCAGGGTGAAGCCCACCGTGTACCAGAGGCCGAAATAGATATCCCCCTGCCAGGCCACCAGGGCGAAGCTGGCCGCCGGCAGCAGGCCGCCGACCCAGCCTGTGCCGATGTTGTAGGGCAGGCTCATGGCCGTATAGCGGATGCGCGTCGGGAACAGCTCCACCAGCGCCGCCGCCTGCGGCCCGTACAGCGCCGTCGCCGCCACGATGAAGACCAGCAGAACCCCGAACACCAGGGGCAGATTGATCGCGGCCGGATCGGCCTGGGCCGGATAGCCGTGTGCCTGCAGGGCCGCGGTGATTTCAGCGGCGACACGCGTCCGAGCGGCGCTTAGCTCTTCGGGGCTCATCCCAGTTCCATCGATGGATTCCACCCACTCGTCGCCGATGACCACAAAGGCCGGATTGGGATTCATCATCGAAGCGCCCCGCTCCATCCACAGGTCCGTATTCGCATAGGACACCCCGGCGTTGGTCAGAGCGCTCTTGGCGATGTCGCACGAGGTCGAGAAATCGGCCCGCCCGACCGGATCGAACTGGACCGAACAGGTCGCCGGATCGGCCACCACCGTCACCGGCGCGCTCGCCTGGGCCTGGGCCAACGCAGGGTTGCCCGCCTGGGTCAGCAGATGAAACCCCGGGAACACCGAGACCAGCATCAGGATCATGCCGAACAGCATCACCGGCTTGCGCCCGATCCGGTCCGACAGCCAGCCGAAGAAGACGTAGAGAAAGGCCGAAACCACCGTGATCCCCAGGATCACCGCATCGACCGTGGCCGTGTCGATCCTGAGGAACCGCTCCATGAAAAAGCGGCTGTAGAAATAGCCGCAGTACCAGACCGCCCCTTGAGCGAACATGATCGCCACCAGGGCCAGAAGCACCACCTTCAGATTCTTCCAGGTGCCGAAGGCCTCCTTGTAGGGCGCGCGCGGGGCATGGCTCTCGGCCTCCATCCGGCGATAGGCCGGGCTCTCGTTCAGGCGTAGCCGGATCCACAGCGAGATCGCCAGCAGCACCGACGACAACAGGAACGGAATGCGCCAGCCCCACTCCTTGAAGGCTTCGGTTCCGACGGTGGAGCGAGTGATCAGGATCACCCCCAGCGCCCCGATCAGGCCCAGCGCCGCGGTGGTCTGGATCCAACCGGTCATGAAGCCGCGCTTCTCGGCCGGGGCGTGTTCGGCCACATAGATGGCCGCGCCGCCGTACTCTCCACCCAGCGCAAAGCCCTGCAAGACGCGCATGGCGATCAGCAGGACCGGCGCCCAGATGCCGATGGTCCCATGATCCGGCAACAGGCCGATGGACACCGTCGCCACCCCCATCAGGGTGATGGTGACCAGAAAGGTCGTCTTGCGCCCGGTGCGGTCGCCGAACCAGCCGAACACCAGCGCCCCCAAAGGCCTGACCACAAAACCTACCCCAAAGGTGATCAGGGCCAGGATATAGCCGGTCGCCTCGCTGACCTCGGCATAGAAGTGCTCGGCGATGATCCCGGCCAGCGAGCCGAAGATAAAGAAGTCGTACCACTCGAAGGCCGTGCCCGCCGACGAAGCCCCCACCACGGTTTTCAGCGACGGCTCCTCGCGCGACGGCGCGGCGGTCGGTTCGGTCATGGATGTCTCCCCGCCGATCGATCATGGCGACCGGACTTCCCGACTCCGGTATGGCAAGGGCGCCGGTCACCAGCAAGCCGCGATCCTGACTTGAAGCCGACCTGTTATCGGCGGACAGTCAGAGGTCCAAAGCGAAAGGCTGGCCCATGCGCTCGATCCTGACCCTGATCGCCGTCATCCTGTTTGGCTGCGCCCCCATGGCGCCGGCTGCGGGTGGGAGCGAGCCGACCAGCCCTACTGGCGCATCGCCGGCAATCCCGCCTCACGAGATGACCGCCGCCCAGTGCCAGTCCGCCGGCGGGACCATGCGCCCGGTCTGCATGAGGGGTACTGTTCAGTGTGTGGTCCGCTATTCGGACGCGGGACAGGCCTGCCGCGACGGCGATGACTGTCAGGGCGCCTGTCGGGCCGAAAACATGAACCCGCCGCCTGGCCCGGTCACCGGCCGCTGCCAGGAAACCAGCGATCCGTGCGGCTGTTTCGCCAATGTCGAAAACGCCCGGGTCGACGCGGCGATGTGCGTCGATTAACGCCTCAGCCTGCGGTCACCGCCAGCCACTCGCCGAGGCTTCCTCGGCCTGGGGATTGACGGCGCGGGCGACAAGGCCGGACTGGGTGATCCAGACCTCATAGCGCGCGCCGTCGGCCATCGGCATCGCCGCGCCGGAACCATAGAGGGTGTCCACCGCATTCGACAGGATGTCGTACTGGCGCCCCAGCGCCCACAGATCGATCTGGTTCTCAGCCGCCGGCCTCAGATCATAGACGCTGCGTCGCGCATTCAGCTCGTCCTCGGTGCCGATATAGCGGCCCGACAGCCGGTCCAGCTGATACTGGCTGTCCAGCCCCAGCACATTGGCCCAAGGGCGCCACTTCAGCACCCGGGCCTCCATCCGCCACTCGTCACCGTAGATGTCGTAGGTCGCCAGCGCGCCCTCCGGCCGCGCCTGGGAGTCCGGAAACGAAACATTGGCGGTGAAATGCTGAGGTCCGACCTGCTCCAGCATCAGGGTCGCCACCGGTCGCTCATAGGTCAGCCGGGCATAGGTCTGCACATTCATGCCGGCCAGGGCCACGAATCCGGCCGCCGCCCCGACGCCGGCCCCGCCGATCATCCGCAACAGGCCCGAAACTGGTCGCCCGCCGAAGAAGGCGCCCAGGCCCGCGACCAATGTCACCACGCCCGCCACGCCTATGATCGCCGGCAGAACCCACCACCACCAGACCAGCATCACTCACTCCTGACCGACCGCATCGCGCCCACCATAACGCACAAGCTTGGCGTTTGGTCCTGTCGTCCCCTGACCCGCGAGTGCGGAATTCCCCCTGGGCGCGACATAGCGTCGCCTTGGCGCGCCGGGACCGGATCGTCATCTTTTCGCCCGACGCATCGATTTACACCGCGCGCCTTCACGGTCCGGGACTGCTCCGAGATGTTGAACCTCATTCATTCCTTCGGCCTGCTGGCCGTCCTGCTCGGTCTGCCGGCGCCGCTGGCCGCCAATCTGGCCGCCCAGGCGCCGCTCAGCGCCGCCGAGGTGCGCGCGCCCGACTGGCGTATGCGCGTGACTCTGTATCACCAGGGCGGCGGCGGGGCCGGCCCGCGCGACTCGCTGGGCTGTGCCCCGGTGGCCATGCGCACCGCCGCCGCAGACCGTTCGGTCGCCCCCCGACGCAGCATCCTGTTCATCCCCGAGACGGTCGGCCTGCGGATGCCCAACGGCGAACGGCACGACGGCCTGTGGTACGTCTCCGACACCGGCCCGGCCATTCGCGGCCAGCGTATCGACCTGTTCACCGGCATGGGCCGCCGCTCGATGGATCCGATCCAGCATCTGAATGTGCGCCAGGTCGACGTGGTGCGCATGGGCGCCTTTGAGGGCTGCCCGCCGCGCGACTGAGGCCTCAAGGGCTGGCCATTTTCGCCGGGAACGCTAGATGAGGAGCCATGACCGCCCCCGCGCCGCTTGCGCGCCCCAGCCCTTTTCACGAACAGAGCGTCCTGTGGGTCCGGCACTGGACCGACAGCCTGTTCTCCTTCGCCATCGAGCGCCCCGAGGATTTTCGGTTCCGCTCTGGCGAGTTCGTCATGATCGGCCTGCCCGGCGACGGCGGGACCAAGCCGGTGATGCGCGCCTATTCCATCGCCTCGCCCAACTGGGCCGAGGAACTTGAATTCTATTCGATCAAGGTGCCGGACGGCCCCCTGACCTCGCGTCTGCAGAAGATCCAGGCGGGCGAGACGGTCTTGATGGGCAAGAAGCCGGTCGGCACCCTGGTGCTGGACGCCCTGACCGGCGGCGAGCGTCTGTGGCTGATCGGCACCGGCACCGGCCAGGCCCCCTGGCTGTCGGTGGCGCGCGACCCCGAGACCTATTCGCGCTTCAAACAGATCATCGTCTGCCACACGGTGCGCAATGTCGAAGACCTGGCCTACCGCGACTTCTGGACCCGCGAGATCCATGACGACCCGTTGATCGGCGATGAGGCCCGGGCCCAGCTGATCTACTATCCGACCGTCACCCGCGAGACCTTCCAGACGCCCGGCCGGATCACCGATCGCATCAAGTCCGGCGACCTGTTCACCGACCTCGGCCTGCCCGTCGGCTTTTCGCCCGATACCGACCGGGTCATGCTGTGCGGCTCGATGGCCATGATCAAGGAAGCGGGTGAGCTTCTGGAAACCTACGGCCTGAAGGAAGGCTCGAACGCCGAGCCGGGCGACTATGTGCTGGAGCGCGCCTTTGTCGGATGAGCTGAAGATCGATACCCGCACGGCGCCGGAGGCCTGCGCTTCGATGGCCGAAGTCCGCCAAGGCGTCGACGCTCTGGACCGGGCCCTGGTGACGCTGCTGGCCGAACGGCAGCGCTACATGGACGCCGCCGCCCGCATCAAGCCCAGCCGCGACGTCGTGCATGACGACGCGCGAATCGAGGATGTGGTCGCCAAGGTCCTGGCCGCCGCCGCCCCCGCCGGCCTGTCGCCCGACATCGCCGAACCCGTCTGGCGCACCCTCATCGACCGCTGCATCGCCCACGAGTTCTCCACCTGGGACCGCACCCGCGGCAGCGACTAAGGCGTCGGTGGTGTCGGCGTCTCACCCGGATCCACAGCTTCCCCCGCATGGGCCAGGGGCGACCAGATGAAGGCGATGGCCAGGGCTGCGATCGCCATCAGGGCGTTGAGCACGAAGGGTGCGGCCGCCGTCAATTCATAGAGGGCCACACCCAGCACCGGCGGCGCCAGGAAGCACAGGCCCATCACCGACACGATCAGCCCGGCCATCGCCCCCTGATCGCGCGGACCCAGCGCCAGAGACGAGCCGGCCATGAAGCCAGGCCGGGCGAAGCCGAGGCCCAGGCTCATCACCGCATAGCCCAGCACCACGCCGTAGAAGTCATGGGCGATGGCCGAAATCAGATTGCCGGCCAGGGCCAGAAGGGCGCCCCAGCGGATCAGGTCGCGCGGCTCCAGCCGGAAGATGCGGATCAGGCCCCACTGCGCCATCAGGGTCGCCGCCGCCCCCGCCAGCATGGCGATCCCGACATAGGACTGTCCCTCGATCGGCGGCAGCGCGACCTCGTCCAGCACATGGAAGCCCAGCACCGAGATATTGATCGCCTGGGTCGAGGTGACCAGAAAGCCGAAGACCAGAAACGGCAGCACGCGAGGGTCCTTCCACAGACCCTGGGTCGGCCCCTGGGCGGTCGAGCTCTGACGCGGGACGTCGCCGCTGGGCAGATAGCGCCGCACGATCAGCCAGACGATCACCCCGACCGCCGCGAACACATAGAGCGGTCCCGCCAGCCCCACGAACGGCAGCACGAACAACGGGGCCAGCGCCGGACCGATCACCGTCCCCAATCCTTGCGCCGAGGCCTGGACCGACAGGGCCTCGGTCCGCTCCTCGCGGTTGGTGCGGTCGGCGATATAGGCCTGGGAGGCTGTCGGCGTGGCCGAGCCGAAGATGCCGTAGAACGACCGGCTGATCACGATCATCACGAGGGCCGCGCCCGACCCGATCAGACCGGCCAGGCCGACGCTGACCGACACGCCGATGCCGATCATCGACAGGGTGAAACCGGCCAGACCCAGGAGCACCATCCGCTTTCGCCCGTGCTTGTCCGACAGCCGCGCCCACAGTCCGGGCGTCAGGGTCCAGAACAGGGCCGACAGGGCGAAAGCGCCCGCCACCAAGGTGTCGGACAGGGCAAAGCTGCGTCCAATCGCCGGCAGCACCGATTGCAAGGCGGTATTGCCCGCCGCCGCCGTCATCGTCGCCACGAACAGCAGCATGAAGGCGCGCTCGCGGCCTTCGGGGATCTTCAGCCGCGGGGTGCGCACCACCTCCAGCGATTGCCCCTGGGCCGTCTCCTCGTCATCATGGACCGTTGCTAAGGGGAGACGGGCCATGCGCCGATTGAAGACCTTTCTGGGCGCGGGTGTCGCGGCCGGGGTGCTGATGGGGGCGTCCTTCGCATACGCCCAGTCCGGCCCCGCCGTCGAGCCGGTATCGGCCGAAGAGGTCCGCGCTGCGGCCGAGGCGGTCAACGCCCGCGTCATCGCCTGGCGCCGCGATATCCATGAACACCCCGAACTGGGCAACAACGAGCACCGCACCGCCGCCCTGGTCGCCGAGCATCTGCGCGGGCTCGGTATGGAGGTTCGCACCGAAGTCGGCGTCACCGGCGTGGTCGCGGTTCTGCGCGGCGGCCGGCCCGGCCCGGTGGTGGCCCTGCGCGCCGACATGGACGCCCTGCCGGTTCTGGAAGACACCGGCCTGCCCTTCGCCTCGACCGCCGCCGGAACCTATCAGGGTCAGAGCGTGCCCGTGGCCCATGCCTGCGGCCATGACAGCCACGTCGCCATGCTGATGGGCGCCGCCGAAATCCTGGCCGGAATGCGCGAGCGCCTGCCCGGAACCATCGTCTTCATCTTCCAGCCCGCCGAAGAGGGCACGCCGCCCGGCGAGGCCGGCGGGGCCGATCTGATGATCGCCGAGGGCGCCTTGGCCAACCCTCGCCCGGACGCCATCTTCGGCCTGCACGTCGTCACCGGCGAACCGGGCCGGGTCTGGTGGCGCGCCAATGGCTTCATGGCCGCCTCCGACCGCGTCGACATCACCCTGCATGGCCGCCAGACGCACGGCGCCTGGCCCTGGCGCGGCGTCGACGTCATCGCGCTCAGCGCCGACATCGTCCAGACGGTCAACACCCTGACCGCCCGCACGGTCGATCCGACCACCACCCCGACCGTCTTCACCATCGCCACTATCAACGCCGGGGTGCGCTACAACATCATCCCGGATCAGGCGGTCCTGTCCGGGACGCTGCGCACCTTCGACATCGAACAGAGGAATGATCTGGTCGCGCGCGCCACCGCCGCCATCGGCAACCTGGCCGAAAACTACGGCGCCACCGCCGAGGTGCGGTTCAATCAGAATGCGCCCTTGGTCTTCAACAACGCCGAGCTGGCCGCCTGGGCCTCCGGCCCGTTGGGCGAAGCGGCCGGGACCGACCACATCAACGCCGGCGCCCCGCCGACCACCGTAGCCGAGGATTTCTCATACTATCAGCAGGAAATTCCTGGGCTTTTCTATCATCTGGGCGGCACGCCCGATTACGACCCCGAAACCGCGCCGCCCAACCATTCGCCGCAGTTCCAGGTCGATGAAAGCGTCCTGCCGCTGGGTGTGCGCGCCCACGTCCTGACGGCCGTACGCTTCCTGGAGCGGGGGACGGCCCCGGATCCGGCTTGATCCGGCCCGCCGGGCGGCCTCGCTGGCGGCTAGGCGTCAATCACAGCGGCCACCTCGATTCAGGCGGCCCTCGGGCATGACGGACCGGGGCTTGGCGGCCACCCGTGTGACCAGGGTCATCCGGGCATGCGCCCACAGCTAGAAGCGGGCGGAGGTTCCTTCGGCGTCCGGGCTGCCCGCGCCGGGAGGGCTGCCGCCTTCGGGCAGACCAATGTGGCTGAGCTTCCAGGCGAAGACGCCCGAACGCGTGAAGGTCAGGACCGTATCGGAGCCGCCTTCGTCGCGAATGCGGAACCGTGTGCGGCTGGGTCCCCAGTGGACCAGTCCGGGCCAGGGCTGATCCGACGCCTGATGCTGAACCGTTGGGGCGCCGTCGCGCGACCGTTCGGCCGCGTAGCGGCCCTCCCCGAAGGTCAACCCGGCCAACGCCTGGGGCGTGAGGAACGGATCCACGTTTGGAGCCTGGCCCTGCACTTCCTCGGCAGCCTGGCCCAGCCGGCGACGGATCGCCTCGATCGGATCCTCCAGCCAGGACGGTTCGGGTTCCTGGGCGCGCGGGTCATCCGAGAACTGGCTACGCAGCGAGGCGCGGACCTCGCCATAGTCGACCAGTTCGGCCAGGGCCGGAACATCACCCGACAAGGCGGCCGACCTCAGGGCGAAAAAGGCGTAGGCCGGCGCCAGGAAGAAGCCGAGCGCCGCCGCCAGCACCGCCAGCCCAAGCAGGTTGGCGATGGTTCCGCCGACCGACGGCCTGCGGTTCTCACGGTATTCACGCGCGTGATCCCAGGCGTAGCGGCGCTCCTCGGGAGCTGGCTGAGGCGCGGCCACGCCCGGCCGCGACAGGCGCGCGACCTCGCGGCCCTCGCGCCGGATCACCAGCTCGGCGACCGATCCGTCCTCGATATGACGGATGATCTCGTCCAGCGGCGGACCGATTTCACCCGCGTCGATGTCGATACGTCTGCTCATCGAACAGAGTTAAGCCCTGACATTGCGGCCAAGGCTAGACCGCACCCGCCTCGCGCGAGGTTTCGTCAGGCCGCCATCGCCTTGTTCAGGTTCTCAGCCACCTTGTCCAGGAAGCCTTCGGTGGTCAGCCACGACTGCTGATCACCGACCAGCAGCGCGAGGTCCTTGGTCATGAAGCCGCTCTCGACGGTTTCGACCACGACCCGCTCCAGCGTCTCGCCAAAGGTGATCAGGTCCTGATTGCCGTCCAGCTTGCCGCGGTGCTTGAAGCCGCGGGTCCAGGCGTAGATCGAGGCGATCGAGTTGGTCGATGTGGCCTCGCCCTTCTGGTGCTGGCGATAGTGGCGGGTGACGGTGCCGTGGGCGGCTTCGGATTCCAGGATCTTGCCGTCCGGCGTCATCAAGACCGAGGTCATCAGGCCCAGCGAACCGAAACCTTGCGCCACCACGTCGGACTGGACGTCGCCGTCATAGTTCTTGCAGGCCCAGACGAAGCCGCCGGACCACTTGATGGCGGCCGCCACCATGTCGTCGATCAGGCGGTGCTCATAGGTCAGGCCCTTGGCCTTGAACTCGGTGGCGAACTCCTCGTCGAACACCTTCTGGAAGATGTCCTTGAAGCGCCCGTCATAGGCCTTGAGGATGGTGTTCTTGGTCGACAGATAGACCGGATAGTTGCGGTTCAGACCGTAGGCGAAGCTGGCGCGGGCGAACTCGGTGATCGAGTCATCCAGATTGTACATCCCCATGGCCACGCCCGAGGACGGGAAGTTGAACACCTCGTGCTCAATCTCGGCGCCGTCGTCACCGACGAACTTGATCGTCAGCTTGCCGGGCCCGGGCACGAGGAAGTCAGTGGCCTTGTACTGGTCGCCGAAGGCGTGACGGCCGACCACGATAGGCTGGGTCCAGCCGGGCACCAGACGCGGCACGTTCTGGCAGATGATCGGCTCACGAAAGACCACGCCGCCCAGGATGTTGCGGATGGTGCCATTGGGCGACTTCCACATCTTCTTCAGGCCGAATTCCTGAACGCGGGCCTCGTCCGGCGTGATGGTGGCGCATTTGACGCCGACGCCGTGCTTCTGAATGGCGTGGGCCGCGTCGATCGTCACCTGGTCGTCGGTGGCGTCACGGTTCTCCATGCCCAGGTCATAATAATCCAGCTCAAGGTCCAGATACGGAAAGACCAGCTTGTCCTTGATCATCTGCCAGATGATGCGGGTCATCTCGTCGCCGTCGATGTCCACGATGGGGTTGGCGACCTTGATCTTGGCCATGGTGCTCTCTTTCGTCGAAATGGGGAGGTGTCGGGGCGGCGGTATAGACGCACCCCGGCCCGCTGGCAAAGCATGGCCGGGCCAAGCCGATGACGGTCTTTGCGGATGCACGGACACAGGCCCCAAGGGGTCCGCACGCTCCAGGGCCGATGCCAGCCCCGCGGAAACGCTGACAAACGGGTGAACTGGCAGGCCGGCCTTGGGTTTGCAGAGAGTTAGCTGTTCCGGGCGCGTGGCAAGGCGATCAGAGCCTGCTGGCAAAGCCAGAAGGCGGACAGGTTGACGATGCGGTCTTCGGCATGGTCGGGGGCCCGCCCGCAGCGGGGAGACCCGGGCCGTCATGAAAGACCTGGTTCGAGCCGTGCAACTGCATCGCCGGTCACCAGCCGGGGATAGCCGCAGCCGCTCCCCAACTTGATGTCGGCTAGACCTAGCGGTCCGGATTTATCGGAACCGGAGCGTTGGGGTCCTCCGGCGCCTCTTCGTTGACGGCGTCAGCGTCCGAGGCCGCACCCCACATCGGGGCCGGGCGCTCCAGGTTGCCTTGCACGCCGCAGCCGGTCAGAATCAGTCCTGCGCCGCCGATCAGAACCAGGGTCCGAAGTCTCATCCGATTCGCTCCTTCCAGCGCCTGACCTGCTCGCGCACCGCCTCCGGCGCTGTGCCGCCCCAGGCCTTGCGGCTGGCGGCCGAGGCCTCCGGGGTCAGCACATCATACACATCCGCCGTGATTCCGCTCTCCAGGGCCTGAAGATCCGCCAGCGGCAAATCGACCAGATCCACGCCTTGGGCCTCGGCATGTTTGACCGCCGCGCCCGTGACATGATGGGCGGTGCGGAACGGCAGGCCCAGTTCGCGCACCAGCCAGTCGGCCAGATCGGTGGCGGTGGAGAACCCCGCCCCCGCCGCCGCCGCCATCCGCGCGCGGTTCGGCGTCAGGTCCGCGACCATTCCTGTCATGGCCGTCAGCGCCAGCTCAAGGGCGTCAAAGGCCTCGAACACCGGCGGCTTGTCCTCCTGCATGTCCTTGGAGTAGGCCAAGGGCAGGCCCTTCATCACCGTGGTCAAGGCGATCAGCGACCCCGCGATCCGCCCGGTCTTGGCCCGGACCAGCTCCGCGGCGTCCGGGTTCTTCTTCTGCGGCATGATCGACGAGCCGGTGGTGAAGGCGTCGGACAAGGCCACGAAACCGAACTGCGGCGTCATCCAGATGACAATCTCTTCGGCCAGGCGGGACAGGTGCCCCGCACAGATCGACGCCGCCGCGAGACTTTCCAGCGCGAAATCGCGGTCCGAGACTCCATCCAGAGAATTGGCCATCGGCCGGGCAAAGCCCAGGGCCGAGGCCGTCATCTCACGGTCAATCGGGAACGGCGATCCGGCCAGGGCCGCCGAGCCCAGCGGGCTTTCGTTCATGCGTTCGCGCGCATCGGCGAAGCGGCCCGCATCACGGCCGAACATTTCCACATAGGCCATCAGATGGTGGCCGAACGTCACCGGCTGGGCCGGCTGAAGATGGGTGAAGCCCGGCATCAGGGCGTCGGCGTGCGCCTCGGTCTGCCTCAGCAAGGCCCGCTGCAGACCTTGAATCTGGTTCAGCGTCCGGTCGCAAGCTTCGCGCACCCACAGGCGGAAATCGGTGGCGACCTGATCGTTGCGCGAGCGCGCCGTATGTAGCCGCCCGGCCGGCTCGCCGATCAGCTCCTTCAGGCGCGCCTCCACATTCATGTGGATGTCTTCGTATTCGTCACGGAACGGGAAGGTCCCGGCCTCGATCTCGGCCTCGACCTGATCTAGACCCTTGAGGATGGCGTCGGCGTCGGCGTGGGCGATGATCGCCTGGCTGGCCAGCATCCGGCAGTGGGCCCGCGAGCCGGCCAGGTCCTGGCGCCACAGCCGCTTGTCCACGCCGATGGAGACATTGATCGCCTGCATCAGGTCGGCCGGCCGTTCTGAGAACCGGCCACCCCACATGGCTTGACCCGCGCTGGAGCTCGGGGTTTGGGTCGCGCCGTCTTTCTTGGATTCGGACATGGACGGAAACTTGAGCTTTCGGCGGACGAGGAAACGGGCGGCGACCCTGGTGGCCATCACCGCCATGCTTGGCGTGTTATGGGGTTGCGACGAGAGCGGCAAGGGGCTGGACGCCTATGCGACGGGCGCGCTCGAAGCTCTTTCCGTTTCGGACGCCCCCACGGAGGCCCCCGCGCTGGCCTTCCTCGACCCGAACGGCATCCCCACCGACCTGTCGGCGTTTCGGGGCCGGGTCATGGTCCTGAACGTCTGGGCCATGTGGTGCCAGCCCTGCCGCACTGAACTGCCGACCATCGCGGCCCTGGACGCGGCCTATGGCGACGAGGTCGCCGTTATCGCCGTCAATGTCGACCGCACGCCCGAAGAGCTCGAAGCCGGCCGCGCCTTCCTGGCCGACCATGCGCCCCTGGCCTTCTATTCCGACCCGACCTTCGAACTGCCCTTCCGCCTGCCGGGCCGGGGAACCATGCCCCAGACTCTCCTGATCGACCGCCAGGGTCGCATCCGCGCCTGGCTGGCCGGCGAGGCCGACTGGAACAGTCCTGAAGCACGGGCGCTGGTCGATGCGTTGCTGGCTGAAGAGGATTGAGGCCAGCCCTGGAGCCGCGCCCCCATCCGCACTCGCCTTCGTTTGGACGGGATTCGCTGGGCAGATTGCGATCCGCCGCTGACCAGTCTGGAAGCCCGATATGCGCAGCCTGCTTACCGCAGCCCTGATCGCCGTGGCGACGCCCGCAGCCGCGCTGGGCGACCCGCAGCCACCGCTTTGCCAAGGCGACATGGCCCGGCTGGGCGCACCCCCCAGGGCGGCTCCAGACGAGAGCCAGTTCCCAGCCGCGCGCTTCGCACCAGCGCCGCGGTACGACCAAGGCCTGGACCAAGTCCTGGTCCGCGCCCAATCAGCCATGGGCTCCGCCTCGATCGGCGCCGCGGTCCTGAACGGAGAAGGGCTGTGGAGCGGTCGGGCCGGCTCCGGGGCGGCCCCCCTGTTCTGGTGGGCCAGCGCCGGAAAACTAGCTGTCGCCGTCGCCATTCTACAACTGGTCGAGGAAGGACGGCTTTCGCTTGAAGATCCCGTGTCCAACTGGATACCGGACGTGCCTTTGGGCCAGCGCATCACCCTCCGGATGCTGCTGGATCACACGTCGGGCCTCTACAGCGCCAATGAGGCCGACGACGTCCGGGCCGATCCGCGCCGACGCGACCTGCCCGAACTGTTGGCGGTGGCCGAGCGCGAAGGCAGTCTGTTCTGCCCAGGTCAGGCTTGGCGATACTCCAATACAAACTACTGGGTGCTCGGAGGCGTTCTCGAGGCCGTCGAAGGCGAGCCGCTGGACGCGATCCTGACCCGCCGCATCGTTCAGCGCGGCGGCCTGAGCGGCGTTCGCTTCATCAGTGCGGATGATCCCCTGGAGGACATGGAGCCGCTCGGCCCGCCCCAGGCCGAAGCCGGTGAGGTCGAGGCCCGGCCGGATCGGGTCGGCGCCGCCGGACCCATGCTGGCCACGCCGGTGGGCGCCATCGCCTTCCTTGAGGCCGTGCTGACAGGCCGGCTGCTATCGACCGAGACGGTCCACGCCATGCTGGCCGAGCCTTGGCGGATGTTCGATCAGCCGATGTACTACGGGCTGGGCCTGATGATCTACGAACCCCCGGGCCAGGCCGAACCCCTGATCTGGATCGGCCACTCCGGCGGGGCCCCGGGAGCCAAGGCCGCCATGGTGTGGTCGCCGACCCATCAGGCCTACGCCGCCGTCGCCCTTACCGGCCCCGGATCCGCCGAGGCCATCGCCAATGCGCTTTTCGCCACGCCCAGTCGACCCTAGGCGTCGGCGCTCTCTTCCGTCCGCTTCTTCATCAGGCCGTCGAACGACGACCACACCCCGTCCGCCCCATGCCAGGCGCCCTTGGTCGCGGCCTTGGAATATTCGGTCGCACGGGCCTCGAAGAAGTTGGCGTGTTCGACCCCCGACAACAGGCTCTGCAGCCATGGCAGCGGGTTGTCGCGCGCGCCGCCGTACAGCTCCGGCAGCTGCAGCTGGCGCAGGCGCCAGTCGGCGATGAAGCGGATATAGGCCTTGATGTCGTCCGGCGTCATGCCGTTGACCGGCCCGGCCTCAAAAGCCAGGTCGATGAACTTGTCTTCCATGTCGACCACGGTGCGGCAGCATTCGACGATGTCCTCGGCGACTGACTTGGTGACCGCGCCGGTCTCCTTGTTGAAGGCGTGGTACAGCTTGATGATGCCCTCGCAGTGCAGGCTCTCGTCGCGCACCGACCAACTGACGATCTGGCCCATGCCCTTCATCTTGTTCTGGCGCGGGAAGTTCATCAGCATGGCGAAGCTGGCGAACAGCTGAAGCCCCTCGGCAAAGCCGCCGAACATGGCCAGCGTCCGGGCTATGTCGGCGTCGCTGTCGACCCCGAACTGGCCCATGTAGTCATGCTTGGCGCGCAGCGCGTCATATTCCATGAAGGCGCCGAACTCGGCCTCGGGCATGCCGATGGTCTCGAGCAACAGGGCATAGGCCGCGATATGGACCGTCTCCATATTGGCGAAGGCGGCCAGCATCATCTTGATCTCGGTCGGTTTGAACACCCGACCGTAGCGCTCCATGTAGTTGTCCTGAACCTCGATGTCGGCCTGGGTGAAGAAGCGGAAGATCTGGGTCAAGAGATTGCGCTCGCCGTCGTTCAGGGCCACGGCCCAGTCCTTGACGTCCTCGCCCAGCGGCACCTCTTCGGGCACCCAGTGGACCTGCTGCTGCTTCTTCCACATGTCGAAGGCCCACGGATACCGGAACGGCTTGTAGGCCGCCGATGGCGTCAGCAGGCCGGGCGTGGCGGTCGAAAGCTTGGAGGCGGGCGCGTTCATTTAAGGAATCCTAGACAGCGAATCCAACCTAACAGCATCCGGCCAGAATCAACCAGTGGGGTGTAGCACCTCAGGTGTTCACAAAATGTTGTGGGTGGGGATAGGCGAGTTGCGAGTGGCTCGGAACTCGGTCAAGCCTAGTGACCTCGCGGAGACATCGGCAATGCGTGCTCGTGGCGCCGCTCGGAGGCTGTGAGTGGGCGTTTAGTGTTGTGAGGGCTGTGATTGAAGGCTCGCACCACCAGGTCCGGTCAGGCGACGTCACCTGGGTCTATTATATTGACGGCGGCACATCGGCCCCCGATGCGCCGGGCGGAGCGGCCCCTGAATGCTGATCCAACGACCTTCACGGAAGATGGATCGCCCGGCCACGATCCATGATCATCGAAGCAGGCTAGACGCCGCTCGGCGGCCCACTATGTCTCGTCGATGCCGCCGATCTGATCCAGGGACTGGCCCCGCCGCAGCCGGTGCCGCTGCACCGAATAGGTGGTCAGCCAGCAGATCATGGCCCAGGCGGCCCCCAGCGCCCAGGCCGCCAGCACATCCGAGGCCCAGTGGGCCGCCAGATAGACACGGCTGATCCCGACCAGCAGCGCAATCAGGATCGCCACGCCCATGACATAGATCTTGAGCCGCCGGCGCGCAAAAATTCGCTCCAGCATGACCCCCAGCGTCAGGTAGAAGACCGTCGACATCAGGGTGTGGCCCGATGGGAAGCTGGCGTTGATCGTTTCGACGGCCTGGTAGATCTCCGGCGGGCGACCGCGGTCAAACACCGCCTTCATCCCCTCGCTGAGCATCAGGCCGCCGCCGAGGGCGACCCCCAGCATGAGGGCCGACCAGGGCTTTTTCTGCATCAGCAGGAACCCGACCGCGATCAGGGCGAACAGCACCAGCACCGCCAGGCCACCCAGCGAGGTGAAGTCCAGCATCGCCTCCATGAGCCAGGCCGGGCCGATGGCGTCGTGCGTATTGGCGTAGGGGTGGGTCCAGGCCAGGATGGCTTCATCAAACGACTGGTTTTCGCCCTCGACCAGATCCTCGGCCAGATCGGCAAAGGCGACCAGACCGCCGGCCACGACCCCCAGGGCCAGCACGACCCCGAGCTCGCGACGGGCAAACGACATCGCTCGGGTGATGGAATTCTGGAGACGAAGCGACAGGCCTGAAATCACCGACATGAACAGCGAACGGCTACGCTTGCACTCGGTTCCGTCGACACCGCGATCACGGATTTGTGATCGCGGTCCGAGCCCCATGTTTGTCCGGTCCTGACGCTGGCCAGCACGACCCTCTGATCACGAATCAATCAAACCCGGCGTCAAGGCGTTGACGGGTCGTTAGGGTTATGTCCCCCTACATATGGACCTTGGGGCACGGGGTCCTACCAGATGCGGTGGTTTTCTCCGGTTCTGGACGATCACAGAGATTGGGGCGGACGACGTATGGCTGGTGGTGAAGCGTTGATGCGGAACGAGTTTTCGACTCCCGAGGCCGAGGTCGCGCGCACCGATGCGCCGGCCCTGTCTCTGGTCCGCAAAGTCGAGGTCGACCGGTCGCGAGACGACCTCCTGACCGACTTCGGCAAGAAGACGCTGGAGGACCGCTATCTGCTGGCCGGTGAGAGCTATCAGGATATGTTCGCCCGCGTCGCCACGGCCTTTGCCGACGACGCCGACCACGCCCAGCGCGTCTATGACTATATGAGCCGGCTGTGGTTCATGCCCTCGACGCCGGTGCTGTCGAACGGCGGGGCTGATCGCGGCCTTCCGATCTCGTGCTTTCTGAACGCCGTGGGCGACAGCCTGGACGGCATCCAGAACGTCTGGAACGAGAATGTCGCCCTGGCCTCGAACGGCGGCGGCATCGGCACCTATTGGGGCGGCGTCCGCTCTATCGGCGAGAAGGTCAAGGGCGCCGGCCAGACCTCAGGCATCATCCCCTTCATCCGGGTGATGGACAGCCTGACCCTGGCGATTTCGCAAGGCTCCCTGCGCCGCGGCTCGGCGGCCGTCTATCTGGACGTCCACCATCCCGAGATCGAAGAGTTCCTCGAGATCCGTAAGCCGTCGGGCGACTTCAACCGCAAGTCCCTGAACCTGCACCACGGCATCAACATCACCGACGCCTTCATGGAGGCGGTGCGCGACGGTGCGACCTTCGATCTGGTCTCGCCCAAGACCCACGAAGTCCGAAAGACGGTCGACGCCCGCGCCCTGTGGACCAAGATTCTGGAGGTCCGCCTAGCCACCGGCGAGCCCTATCTGATCTTCTCGGACACAGTGAACAAGCTGATGCCGGACCACCAGAAGGCGCTCGGCCTGTCGGTCAAGCAGTCGAACCTGTGCTCCGAAATCATGCTGCACACCGGGGCTGACCACCTGGGCGTGGACCGCACCGCGGTCTGCTGTCTGTCCAGCGTCAACGCCGAGACCTTTCTGGAGTGGCGCGATGAGCCGCGCTTCATCGAAGACGTCATGCGCTTCCTGGACAACGTCCTGCAGGACTTCATCAACCGCGCCCCGCCGGCCATGGCCGCGGCCGTCTATTCGGCCAAGCGCGAGCGCTCGGTGGGCCTGGGCCTGATGGGCTTCCATTCCTTCCTGCAGTCGCAGGGCGTGGCCTTTGAATCGGCCATGGCCAAGAGCTGGAACATGCGGCTGTTCAAGCACCTGCGCCGCGAGGCCGACAAGGCCAGCCGCCTGCTTGCCGAAGAGAAGGGGCCTTGCGAAGACGCCGCCGAGCGCGGCGCCATGGAGCGGTTCAGCCACAAGCTGGCCATCGCCCCGACCGCCTCGATCTCGATCATCTGCGGCGGCACGAGCGCCGGCATCGAGCCGATTCCGGCCAACATTTACACCCATAAGACCCTGTCGGGCTCGTTTGCGGTCAAGAACCCCTACCTGGAAGAGCTGCTGGAGACGCGCGGGCTGAACACCGAAGCCGTCTGGTCCTCGATCCTGGCCCACGAAGGTTCGATCCAGCACCTGGACGGCCTGAGCGACGACGAAAAGGCTGTCTATAAGACCGCCTTCGAACTGGATCAGCGCTGGGTCATCGAACTGGCGGCGGACCGCACGCCGGAGGTCTGCCAGGCCCAGTCGGTCAACGTCTTCCTGCCGGGCGACGTCGACAAATGGGACCTGCACATGCTGCACTGGTCGGCGTGGGAGAAGGGCATGAAGTCCCTATATTACCTGCGCTCCAAGTCGGTTCAGCGGGCCGCTTTCGCCGGCGCTGAAGACAAGGACGAGGCTGAGGTCGACCCGAACCAGCCGGACCTCTTCGCCATCGCCAAGACCGACTACGAGGAATGTCTCGCCTGCCAATAGGCAGGTTCGGGACGCCGCTTTCGCTCGTACGGTTTGCCAGATGGGCCAAGACGGGTCATGCTGACCTGTCTGACGCTGCGCAAGAGCGAAGGAGCGTCGAAATGTTCGACGTGAGGCCGATTGTCGGGGGCGCCGTGGTTCTGGCGGGAACCACGCTAGCGACCTGCGTTCTCGCCCAAGCCGCCCCGCAAACAGGAACATGGACCTACGGATCGCCGGTGCAGTTGGAGCCGGTCGGCGAGCGTGATTTCGGAATCGACGGATTGGCCCGGCGCAACGATGGCCAGCGGATGGATCGCGCCTTGTTTATCGGATCCGAAGGTCTGGTCGCCGCTCGGCAACGCGGCGTCTGGCGTCGCCAATCCGACGGAAGCATCGAGCAAATTCGCATCCGGCAGGGTGGGCTGGCCTCACCTCTTCCTGAAGGCTCGATCGAGCGGGCGCGGTTCGAAGCCTCTCAACGCGAGGTCACCTACATTCGCGCCTGGCCGCTCGTCGCTGGCGAGGGCCGGGCGGTTCAGTTCGAAGTGACGCCGCACGCCGGCGTGGGGGTCGACGCCAGCGGAGGCACCGCCGAAGCCGGCGCCACCATCCGGGTGGGGCAACTCGAAGTCGCGGACGGTGGCAGAGCTTTCGAAGAAGACCAGGGCCGTTGGTACCTGTTCGCCGCCAGCACCGGCAGAGCGGTAGGCATGAACTGGGCGCGCGGCCTGGATGGTTGGGACCGGCGACTGAGCCACGACACAGGCTCGTTCATTGGCGACAGCCAGATCGGCGTGGCCTGGCGGCAGGGGGATACCCAGACCTCGTTCGGCTACGTTCATCGCGAAGTCACCGCAGACGGAGTCCACGGCGGCTCCGGTATCGACCGCGACGCGGCCGAGGGCTTCGTGGCGGTCCAGTTTTCGATCCGCCCGTCCTGGTGATCAGACGCCGTGTCGGCGCAGCCAGCTGGCGCAGGCTTCACCCGCGACAACGCCCGAAGCCATTGCCGCCGTCAGAAGATAGCCGCCGGTCGGGGCCTCCCAGTCGATCATTTCTCCCGCGACGAAGACGCCTGGCCGCGCCTTGAGCATCAAGCTGGCGTCAAACGCCTCCCAGGCCACGCCGCCGGCTGACGAGATGGCGCGCTCCAGGCCCTGAACGCCTGTCAGCTTAATGCGAACCGCCTTGATCCGGCGCGCCAGCTTGTCGGAACCCGGCGGCGGATCCCCGATCTCGCGCAGCACGGCTATGGCCGCTGGCGACAGGCCGCCGGCCTTGCGAAGGTGATTGCTCACGCTGTCCTTGCCGCGTGGGCGGGCCAGGCGAGCAGCCAGGCCCTCAACGGTCAGGTCGGGCCGCAGGTCCAGCGTCAGGGTCGCCGAGCCCTCGACCTGGATCGCGTCACGCAGCGCAGCCGACAGGGCGTAGACGGCCCCGCCTTCCAGGCCGTAGCGGGTCAGGATCGCCTCGCCGCGCACGGTCTGGCCGCCGAAGCCCAGGACGACCGGTTTGAGCGCCCGGCCGGCCTGGCGTTCGATCAGGACCGGCGACCAGGCGACATCGAAGCCGGCGTTGGACGGCTGGAACGGGGCCAGAGCTGCGCCCAACTCGCCCAGCGGACCGGTCCAGGCTCCGTCGGAGCCCAGCCGAGGCCAGCTGGCGCCGCCCATCGCCAGGATCACCGCAGCGGCGGGTTCGGCCTGTTCGCCCTGCGGCGTGTCGAAAGCCAGATCGCCGCCGCGCCAACCCAACCAGCGCGAACGGGTGCGCACCTCAACCCCTTGATCCGCCAGCCGGGCCAGCCAGGCGCGCAGCAGGGGTGACGCCTTCATCGCGCGTGGAAAAACCCGCCCCGACGAACCGATGAAGACGGGTTGGCCCAGGCCCTCGGCCCAGGCCATCAACTCAGCCGGGCCGAACCGGGCCAGCCAAGGCGCGAGCTGGGCCGCCGCCACGCCGTAGCGCGACAGAAACCGGCCGGGGTCATTCAGCCCCTCGCTGTGCGTCAGGTTCAGGCCGCCGCGGCCGGCCATCAGGAACTTGCGGGCGACCGACGCCATCCGGTCATGGACCACGACCCTGAGGCCGCGCCCGGCCAGGGTTTCGGCAGCCATCAGCCCCGCCGGGCCGGCCCCGATGACATGGACGGGCCCCGACGTCATCTGGCGGCCGCCCGACGCGCCACCCCCACGGCCCGATCCAGGGCCTGGAGGAAGGCGGACCGGTCCCGGGTCCCGAACGGCGGCGGGCCAGAGGTCTCCACCCCCATCGAGCGCAGGTGCTCGCCGACCATCCGGCCGGCCAGGGCCGAACCGATGGAATCGGGCGTGAACGGCTGGCCGTTGGGCTTGATCGCCTGGGCGCCGGCCTTGAGCGCCCGATCCGCCAGGGGAATGTCGGAGGTGATCACGATATCGCCCCGCCCCGCCCGCTCAGCGATCCAGTCATCGGCGATGTCCGGGCCGGCCTCGACCACCACCTGTTCGATGAAGGGCGCGCGCCGGGTGTTGATCCAACCGTTGGAGACGACGAACACCTTCAGCCCGCACCGCTCAGCCACACGGTAGCATTCATCCTTCACCGGGCAGGCGTCGGCATCGATATAGAGGGTGAGCATGGGGCGGGTGCGGGCCTTGGTCGGCAGGATCGGCGGGTCAGGGCCGTAGGTAGTCGGTCTTGGGGCCGAGGTCACGGGCGCAGAGGTCCACAGCGACGGCCCTTCCCTGACCCAGCGGTGCTGGCGTAGCTTCAGACCAAACCGGAGGTCGAGCATGAAACTCTATTACGCGCCGGGCACCTGCGCCCTCGCCTGCTGGATTGCCCTGGAATGGGCCGGGGCCGATTTCGAGCCGGTCAAGGCCAATCCCCATGCGCCCGACTTCAAGCGGATCAATCCGCTGGCCCAGGTGCCGGCGCTGGATCTGGGTGAACCCACAGCCCGGACCCAGGCCGGGGCGATCCTGGAATGGGTGGCCGGTCGCTGGCCCGAGGCCGACCTCGGGCCGGGGGCCGACGCCGACGACCAGGCCCGGTTTCGTTTCCACGAAACCATGAGCTTCCTGACCGGCGATTTCCACCCGGCCTTCTGGCCCTGGTTCGTGCCTCAGCGCTACACGACCGATCCGTCGGACGCCGCCAAGGATGCCGCCCGCGCCGCCGCCGTGCCCCGCATCGACCGGGTGATGACCTATCTCGACGGCCTGATCGGCGACACAGACCATGTGTTCGGCAACCGGCGAACGGTGGCCGACGCCTATGCCTATGTCATGGCCCGCTGGACCGGGCGGCTGGACAAGACCTGGCGCGACTATCCCAATGTCGCCCGCTTCATGGCCGCCATGGACGCCGACGCCACGGTGCAGAAGGTGCTGAAGGCCTCGGCTGAGGGCTAGGGTCAGGCCGCGTTCTTGGCGACGGCGGCGCGGACCAGGGCCTGAAAGGCCTCGGGGTCGAGGGCTTCCCCTTCGCGGATGTCGATGGCCCGGCGGGCGCCGGCATCCAGGCTGGCGTTGAACAGGCCGCCCGGATCAGCCAGGGCCGCGCCCCTGGCAAAGGTCAGCTTGACCTTGTCGCGATAGGTTTCGCCGGTGAACAGAAGGCCGTCCTTCTCGAAACAGGGGACGCCGTCCGGGTTGGTCGGCTTCCTCCATTTGCGGGTCTCGACGATCTGCGGGTCGGCCTCAAGGGCCAGGCCGCGCAAATGATCGAGCATGGCGGCGCGCCAGTCACTCACATCTTCTCTCCGGGAAGGGCGGCGGCCTGGGTAATCCAGGCGGCGATCTGGGCCGTATCGACGACCTCGCCCTCATGCAGGTGCAGATAGCGCACGCGCGGCTGTTTGGAGCCGACCGGCGGCGGCGGCTCCAGCGCGATCCCGTTGTGGAAGGCGACCTTGATATAGGCCGTCATGGCGTGAAAGCTGAGAAACCAGGTCTGGCCGTCCAGCCCGTACAGCGGCGAGTTCCATTTCACGGCCTTCTGAACCCCCGGCGCCGACCGGGTGATCAGGGTATCGAGCGCCTGGGCCGTCGTCGACTTCCAGCCGGGCGCGGCGGCGATCCAGGCCTGGACCGGGGCCTCGCCAAAGCCCTTGGCGATCTGGGGATTGCCGCCGGCGAGCAGTTTCGGGGTCGCGGTCATGGGGCCAGTTTAGGCAGGCGGACCACGCGGAGCCAGTGGGTGATGGGCGTGCTTGTCATACCTGAAGGCGCGCGGCGGCTTGTTCGGGACCTGGATCGGGCATCTTCGACATCGGCCGGACGCATCATTGATGCGCAGCGCGCGTCACAGGGGTTCCCGATATTCGCGGGCGCGAATTCCGGGATGACAATTCTTGGACGACCCAGGTTCTAGTGGACCTGGGCCTTGCCGATCTCCAGCCCGTCCTCGCCCGCTGACACCGAGATCACCGACCCGTCCGCGATCTCGCCGGCCAGCAGTTTGCGGGCGATCGGGTCGACCAGTTCCTTCTGGATCACGCGCTTGAGCGGCCTTGCGCCGTAGATCGGGTCATAGCCCTTGTCGGCGAGCCAGGCGCGGGCGCTGTCATCGAGGGCGAGGGTCAGGCGGCGGTCGGCGAGGAGCTTTTCGAAGCGCTTGAGCTGGATCGAGACGATGCCGCCCATCTGTTCGCGGCCCAGACGGCGGAACAGGATGATCTCGTCGATCCGGTTCAGGAACTCAGGCCGGAAGTGGGCGCGAACGTGCTCCATGACGATGGGGCGGACGCGTTCGACATCCTCGCCCTCGGCCTGATCAGCCAGGGCGGCTGAGCCCAGGTTGGAGGTCAGGATGATCAGGGTGTTCTTGAAGTCCACGACCCGGCCCTGACCGTCGGTCAGGCGGCCGTCATCGAGCACCTGGAGCAGGACATTGAAGACGTCCGGGTGGGCCTTTTCGACCTCGTCGAACAGCACGACCTGATAGGGCCGGCGCCGGACCGCCTCGGTCAGGACCCCGCCCTCGTCATAGCCGACATAGCCCGGAGGCGCGCCGATCAGGCGGCTGACCGAGTGTTTCTCCATGAACTCGCTCATGTCGATACGGGTGATGGCGGCCTCGTCGTCGAACAGGAACTCGGCCAGGGCCTTGGTCAGCTCGGTCTTGCCGACGCCCGTGGGGCCCAGGAACAGGAAGGAGCCGAGCGGGCGGTTGGGGTCGTTCAGACCGGCGCGGGCCCGGCGCACGGCGTCGGAGACGGCGACCAGGGCGTCGTCCTGGCCGACCACGCGGCGGACCAGCTGGGTCTCCATTTCGAGCAGTTTTTCGCGCTCGCCCTCCATCATCTTTTCGACCGGCACGCCGGTCCAGCGGGCGACGACGGCGGCGATCTGTTCGGCGTCGACCACCTCGGGCGTCAGGGGCGAGGCGGCGTCAGCGGCGCTGTCTTCTTCGCTGAGGCGGCGCTCGATGTCGGGGATCTGGCCATAGGCGATCTCGCTGGCGCGGGCGAGGTCGCCGTCGCGCTGGGCGGCGGCCAGTTCGGCGCGCAGGCGATCCAGCGTCTCGCGCAGCTGGGCGCCGCCGGCGACCTTGTCCTTTTCGGATTTCCAGCGCGCCGTCAGGTCGTCGGATTGGCCCTCCAGGTCGGCGATCTCGTCTTCGAGTTTTTCCAGGCGCTGCTGGCTGGCGCTGTCGGATTCCTTTTTCAGGGCCTCGCGCTCGATCTTCAGCTGGACCAGGCGGCGGTCGATTTCATCCAGCGCCTCGGGCTTGGAATCCACGGCCATGCGCACGCGGCTGGCGGCCTCATCGACCAGATCGATGGCCTTGTCCGGCAGGAAGCGGTCGGTGATGTAGCGGTTCGACAAGGTGGCGGCGGCGACGATGGCGCTGTCGGAAATGCGCACCCCGTGGTGGACCTCGTACTTTTCCTTGAGGCCGCGCAGGATCGAGATGGTGTCCTCCACCGTCGGCTCGGAGACCATGACCGGCTGGAAGCGCCGGGCCAGGGCGGCGTCCTTTTCGACGTGCTTGCGGTATTCATCCAGGGTCGTGGCCCCGACGCAGTGCAGCTCGCCGCGCGCCAATGCGGGCTTCAGCAGGTTGGAGGCGTCCATGGCCCCGTCGGTCTTGCCGGCCCCGACCAGGGTATGCATCTCGTCGATGAACAGGATCAGCTGGCCCTCGGCGGCGGCGACTTCGTTCAGTACCGCCTTCAGCCGCTCCTCGAACTCGCCGCGATATTTCGCCCCTGCGATCAGGGCCCCCATGTCCAGGGCCATGACCTTCTTGTCGCGCAAGCTCTCAGGCACATCGCCGTTGACGATACGCAGGGCCAGGCCCTCGACGATGGCGGTCTTGCCGACGCCGGGTTCGCCGATCAGGACCGGGTTGTTCTTGGTCCGCCGGGCCAGAACCTGAATCGTCCGCCGGATCTCCTCGTCGCGGCCGATCACCGGGTCGATCTTGCCGTCCGCCGCCGCCAGGGTCAGATCGCGGGCATAGCGCTTCAAGGCATCATAGGCGTCCTCGGCCCCGGCGCTGTCGGCGGTCTTGCCCTTGCGCAGCTCGTTGACGGCGGCGTCCAGCGCGCCCGGCGTCACGCCCGAGGCGGCCAGCACGGTCTTGGCCACCCCGCCCTCCTTGGCCAGGGCCTGGAGGATGCGTTCGGTGGTGACGAACTGATCACCCGCCTTCTTGGCGGCCTTCTCGGCGGCGTCGAACACCCGGGCGGTGTCACCGTCCAGATAGAGCTGGCCCGAGCCGCCCGAGACCTGGGCGCGTTTGGAAAGCGCGGTTTCGATGTCGGCCAGGGCGCGTTTGGCGTCGCCGCCGGCGGCGGTGATCAGATTGCGGGCCAGGCCGTCACGCTCTTCCAGCAGCACTTTCAACAGATGCTCGGGCGCGAACTGCTGATGCCGGCGGGCCAGGGCCAGCGACTGGGCCGCCTGAGCAGCCTGCTTGGCGCGGTCGGAATAGAGGTCGAGGTTCAAGGCGTATCCCTTTTAGAAAGCGGATGGGCCGGTCCTGCGTCCTCATGCAAGCAACGCGCCGTCCCCAGCGGCTGAGATGGTGTGGCCAAAGCGCCACGCAAGGGCCGTGTCCAGGTTTTCGTCGAACGTGCGTATTCCGTATCGTAGCCCGATCATTTGGGAGGATGAGACCATGCACAACTGGACGGGATGGATGATCGGCGCAGCCCTGATCGGGCTGGCGGCGTGCGGCCAGACGAGCGGCAGCGCCGAGGCCGAGGGTCCTGGCGCTGAGGCTCCGTCGGCGGACGCGGCCCCCACCGATGCGGCCCATGCTCCAGGCGGCCCCGCGACCGGAACCGCAGGTGCGCTCGAGGTTGGATTCGACCGGCCCGGCTACGACCATCGCACCGAATACGGCACCGCCGACGCCGAAGCCTGCCGCGACCTGTGCCAGGCCGATGCCGAGTGCCTGTCCTTCACCTGGGTGCAGGCCGGAATCCAGGCCGAGACGCCGATCTGCTGGCTGAAGGATCAGGTGCCCGGTCAGGTCGAGGCCGAATGGGCGACCTCGGGTGTCATGGTGGGGCGCGAAGCCCCGGCGGGCGAATAGAACAGGTTCAAGAGAGAGAGGGAGAGAGACGATGATGATGATGCGAACCGCTCTGGTTCTGGCCAGCGTGCTGGCCGTGACGGCCTGTTCCCAGCCCGCCGCCGATAACGCCGGGGCCGAGGCCGCGACCGAAGCGACCGCCGAGCGCGCCTCGGACGGGGCCACCGCCGCGTCCGCCGAGGTGACGGCGGCGTCCCTGACCCCGGAACAGGCGGACCAGGCCTTCCGTTGCAACGCGCTGTTCACCGCCGTGGTGGCCGGACGCATCGGGGGCCAGATGGAGCCGCTGCCGGCGGATCTGGACGGAGCGGTACGGACCTCGGGGGCGGCCTTCTGGAACGAGCGCGAACAGGCCGCGATCGCGGCCCTGGGCCTGACGCCGGAAGAGGCCACCGCCCGCGTGGCTGAGGCCGCCGAGTTGGTCGTGGGTCGCCGCAGTCTGTCAGAACAAGACCTGACCGACCTCAGGGCTTGCGTCACGGCGACGGGATAAGATCGGTAGAAGGCTTGCCCCCTTCCCCCGGACGGCGGCTAATGCGCCGGCATATCCGACGAAAGGCACAGCGATGAACGTCGAACTGGCTGACGAGCGGTTCCTGATCCTCACGGACCGGTTCTCGATGGACCATGCCGAAGGGCGGGCCGCGACCAAGCGGATCGACGCCTTTGGGACGATGGCCAAGGTCGCCGGCTTTCTCAGCAAGCCCAAGGAAGATGAGTTCGAGCTCGTTTACCGCGAGCGGCGGCTGCAGCCGTTCTGGCGGCTGATCTGCACGGCCGACTATCTGTACGAGCGGACGCGACGCTACGCGGTGAAAGTGCCGCCCGTGGTCGAGACGGTGGCGGCCTATGGCCAGACCCTGAGCGCGGTCGAGGGCGAGATCACCTTCGAGGGGCTGGAGACCTGCCGCGAGGCGGTGCGTAAGGAAAGCCTGTACGACGCCCTGAGCCGCCAGCCGGACGCGACCCTGGCCAAATATCTGCAATTCGAAGGCGTGTCGGTGGCCCCCGAGGGGCTGGCGGCGGCGGCCGGCGAGGGGACCATCGTGGTCCCGCCGGTGGCCAAGGCGCCCGAGCTGATCCGCGACGCCCTGTCAGGCGTGATCACCCGCATCGAGGCAGACCGCGTGCTGGACGAGAAAATCCGGGTGGAGGCGGTGGAGCTGTACTACCGGCCGATCTACGCCTTCCGCTATCGTCGCCAGGGCAAGGAGGCGGTGGTGGAGTTCGACGGCCTGACCGGCGACATCAAGGTCGGCGGATCGACCTTTGAAACCTATCTGGGCAAGGTGATGGACCCCGCCTTTCTGATCGACGCCGGCGTCGAGGCGGCGACCCTGTTCATCCCCGGCGCCCGGCTGGCGGAAATCATCGTCACCAAGGGCATTTCGCTGGCGCGGAGTTAGTCGACGACCGTATCGTCCTCGGCAGGTGGGACAGCCAGGAGCCACCCGTCGGCGATGTGAAGCTCGGGCGCTGCCGCCTTGGTGAAGGGCAGGTACCAGGTCTGGCCGCCCTGGGCCGGAGCGATCTCAAGGATGTCGCCGGCCCCGAAATTCTGGACGGATTTGACGCGGCCCATGACGACGCTGTCGGCGCTGCGGACTTCCAGCCCAACCAGGTCGGTCAGGTAGAATTCGTCCTCGTCCGGCTCGGGCAGGCGATCGCGCGGCACGAAGAGCTTGAGGCCGCGCATCGCATCGGCCTGTTCCTTGGTGGCGACCTCTTTGGCGCGGGCGACGACGCCCTTCTTGTCCGGACGCGCGCCCGTCAGCGTCAGGCCGACCGAGCCGTCGGCTTTCAACAGCGGCGAATAGGCCAGCAGCGCCATTGGCTCGGCGGTGAAGGCGGTGATCTTGACCTCGCCCTTGACGCCGAAGGCGCCGCCGACCTGACCGACCAGGATGAGATTGTCCGTCACCACACACCGCTCACCCCGGCGAAGGCCGGGGCCCAGATCATAAGACGCCGCCCACAAATGAAGAGCGCCGCGCTCGAATAGGCCGGGCGCGGCGCTCTGTCATCTGGATCCCGGCCTTCGCCGGGATGAGCGGACGAAGATTAACCTTCGGCCTTTTCTTCTTCAGCAGCCGGAGCCTCTTCAGCAGCGGCCTCGACCGGAGCTTCTTCGGCAGCGGCTTCAGCCGGGGCGGCTTCCTCGGCGGCCGGAGCAGCCTCTTCAGCCACCGCCTCGACCGGGGCCTCTTCCTCGACCGGGGCCGGGGCGTTCTTGGCTTCTTCCTTGGCGGCGGCTTCGGCTTCGGCGCGGTCGGCTTCGCGCTGGGCGCGCTCGGCGGCGCGCTCTTCAGCCTTCTTGCCCGGCTTGGCCTTGTTCGGGTTGTTGGAGGCCTGCCACTTGACGGTGGCGCCCAGGGTCTCGTCCTGGCTCAGAAAGCGGGCGACGCGGTCGGTCGGCTGGGCGCCCTTGCTGAGCCAGTGCTGGATGCGCTCGACGTTCAGGGCGACGCGCTTCTGCTCACCGTCACGCGGCAGCATCGGGTTGTAGGAGCCGACCTTTTCCAGGAAACGGCCATCGCGGGGCGAGCGGCTGTCGGCGATGACGATGGAATAGTAGGGGCGCTTCTTGGCGCCGCCGCGGGCGAGACGAATCTTGAGCATGTCAGGGGTCCTTGAGGGTTAGTTCTTCTTGGGAGGGAAACCGGGCAGGCCGGGAAGGCCACCGGGGAGTTGTCCGCCGCCCAGGCTCGCCATGCGGTCCTGAAGGGCTTTGAGTTCGGCTTCGGTCGGCCCAGAAGCGTCATTTGGCATCTTGCCGCCGCCAAGCGCCTTGAGGCGGTTCATGTCCGGGCCGCCCATAGCGCCGCCGGTCAGCATCTTGGCCATCTGGCCGAAGCCCTTGCCGCCGTTCTTGCTCATCGCCTTGACCGTGTCGGCCATCTGGCGGTGCTGTTTGAGCAGACGATTGATGTCGGCGACATCGACGCCCGAGCCCGTGGCGATGCGGCGCTTGCGCGAGGCGTTGAGCAGGTCGGGCTTCTTGCGCTCGGCCTTGGTCATGGACGAGAGGATGGCCTGCTGGCGGCCGATCATGCGGTCATCGATGCCGGCCTGGGCCATCTGGCCCTTCATCTTGGCCACACCGGGCAGGAGGCCCATGATGCCTTCGATGCCGCCCATCTTGCGCATCTGGATCAACTGATTGGCCAAGTCGTCCAGATCGAACTTGCCCTGGGCCAGCTTGCGGGCGGCCTTTTCGGCCTTGGCCGTGTCCAGGTCCTGGGCGGCCTTTTCGACCAGGGCGACGATATCACCCTGACCGAGGATGCGGCCGGCGACGCGGCGGGCGTCAAAGGCGTCGATGGCCTCGACGCCCTCGCCCGAGCCGAGGAATTTGACTGGCAGGCCGGTGACCGCCCGCATCGACAGGATGGCGCCGCCGCGTCCGTCGCCGTCGGCGCGGGTCAGGATCAGGCCGGTCAGGGGCAGGCGTTCATGGAAGGCCTGGGCCGTGCGCACCGCGTCCTGGCCGGTCAGGCTGTCGGCGACCAGCAGGGTCTCAGTCGGCTTGGAGACGGCGGCGATCTCGGCCGCCTCGGCCATCAGGGCCTCATCCAAGGTGGTGCGGCCGGCGGTGTCCAGGATCAGGACGTCGAAGCCCTGAAGCTTGGCCGACTGCATCGCCCGCTTGGCGATCTCGACGGCGGACTGGCCCGCGACGATCGGCAGGGTCTCGACCTCGACCTGTTTGCCCAGGGTCGCCAGCTGCTCCATGGCGGCCGGGCGGCGGGTGTCGAGCGAGGCCATCAAGACCTTCTTGCGCTCGATCTTGCTGAGGCGCCGGGCCAGCTTGGCCGAGGTCGTGGTCTTACCCGAGCCCTGCAGGCCGGCCATCAGGATGACCACCGGCGGCGTGGCGTTCAGGTTCAGGGCCTCAGGCGTATCGCCGCCCAGGGTCTCGATCAGACCGTCATGGACGATCTTGATGACCTGATCGGCCGGCTTGACCGAGCGGATCACCTCTTCGCCGGTCGCCTTTTCGCGGGCCCTGGCGATGAAGTCCTTGACCACCGGCAGGGCGACGTCGGCCTCGAGCAGGGCCACGCGCACCTCGCGCATCGCCGCATCGACGTCGCCTTCGGTCAGCACGCCGCGACCGGTGATCCGGTCGAATACGCCTGACAGTCGCTCGTTCAGAGCCTCGAACATATCGTCTCCATCGTTTCGGCTCGCCGAAACGAATTCTTGTGTCGTCGTCTGATCGGGTCCTAGGATCCGATCAGGGGGGTGCAAACGCCCTCAACCCCCGTGGACGTTCGCGTCGACGGGGGTCCTCCTCGACCTCAGCCAGCATCCCGGAATCCAGGAGATGGGGTCGTGTCGAGGGAGGCGCGAGGGTTCACTTGCGCCGGAAGCCGGCGCTTATGGTCCAAAGCAGTCAGGAAATCAAGGTTGCGAGCCGCCGTCGGGGCGCTAACGTTGGATCGGGAGGCGGATCATGAAACGAGTCCTGATCGTCGGCGGATGCCTGGTGGCGCTGACCGGCTGCGAGATGCCTGGCCTTGGGAGCGAGCGGCCCGGATCGGACGGTGACGCGCGCGCCTCGGCCGGGGCGGCGACCGAACTGGTGGACAGCATGGCCGGGCGCAATCGCCTGCCCCAGCGCGACTACGTCTGCACCCTGATCGGGCCGAACCGTGACCTGGACGCGCCTTACGGCATGATGGGCATCAACACCGACCGCTACACCTTGGTCGTCAAGGGAGAGGGTCGCAAGGAAGGCACGCTGAGCGTCAATGCCGACCGCCATCTCCAGGTCGAGGGCGACCTGGTCGTAGTCAGCGGCGAGGTTCGCAGAGTGACGCGCGGGCGGGTCAATTCCGAAGGTCAGACAGTGGAACTGGCCTTTGACTTCGCCCCCGCCGACAGCGAGGGACGAAATCAGGTGGTCTGTACAGCCGAAGCCTAGGCCCCGGCGGCCAGACGAATGCGCGAGGCCTGAGCCTGGACCTGGCCTGCGGGGGTTAGGTCGGAAGCCGCGTCCGGCGCGGTGACGCCGCGCCACATCCCGACCAGGGCCTCGACATCCGAGACGGCCTGGGCGGGCAGACCGCCAGCCTCGGCGGTGGCGCGGGCAGCCATCGCCGCTCCCAGGGCGTGCTGATATTCGACGGGATCAACCGCGCCATCGACCCCGACTTCGCGATAGAGGCCCGCCGAGATGTCAGCCAAGGCCCCCACGACGGTTCCTGCATCGCCGCCGGCCGCTGTCTGGGCCGCGTTCAAGGCGGTGACTGCGGCGGCCAGATCGGCCGCCGAACCCGACTGGGCGGCGCGGCGCAGCAGCTCGGCGTCAAGGCCGGCGTGCGCGAAGGCCGCAACCGAAGGATCATAGACCTCTGCCAGGCCCTGACCGGCCAGGGCGGCGGCGGCGGCGTCACCCTCGACCGCCTGGGCTCGCTGAGCGACCAGGAAGAAGCCTTTCAGATGGGCGATGCGCAGGGCCAGCAGGCTCTCTTCGGGCACCCCGGCATAGCCCGCGGCGGCCCCGGCCTCGCCAACGCCGGCGGATCCGCCGCCTTCGCCCTCACCTTCACCAGAGGCGGTTGCACCGCCTTCGCCCGAGCCGGCCTCGCCGGTGGGTGCGCCCTGTACGGAACAGGCGGCGGTCAGCGCAAGAGCGGCACCCAGAGTGATCCAGAGCTTGGGACGAAAGGCCATGATGGGGACTCCTAAGAATAGAGGGGAACCCTAGCCTGATGGTGGCTTATTGCAAGTGCTTCGCAGTGTCTCTACGTCGGTATCGAGGCGCGCCTGACGGCGCTTCGTCTCAGGAAGGTGAACCCGAAAGCCATGTTGACGCTCACCCAGGTGCTGCCGCCGCAGGATGTCCAGCGGGTCCGCGAGACCTTGGCCGCCATTCCGTTCCAGGACGGTAAGGCCACCGCCGGGCCAGTCGCGCGCAAGGTCAAGTCCAATAAGCAGGCGGTCGGGGCCGACCCTGGCATGGAGCCGCTGCGCCGCTTCGTGCGCGAGGCGCTGCTGCGTCATCCCGTGTTCACCGCCTACGCCCGCCCGGCGGGCTGGTCGCGCATCCTGTTCTCGAAATACAGCCCGGGCGACGCCTATGGGCTGCACACTGACGACGCCTTCATGGCGGCCGAGGACGGCGGGCGGCTGAGGACCGATCTCAGCTTCACCCTGTTCCTGTCGGACCCCGAAACCTACGAAGGCGGCGCCCTGCTGCTCGACGGGCTGGACGGCGAACGCGAACATCGGCCCCAGGCGGGCGATGCGGTGCTCTACGCCACCGGGCGGCTGCATCAGGTCACGCCCGTGACCGCCGGCGAGCGGCTGGCGGCGGTTGGTTGGGTGCAGAGCCTGGTTCAGCGCGACGATCAGCGCGAGCTGCTCTTTGACCTGGAGCGGGTGCGCGCCGGCACGCCGGCCGGCGAGACCCGCCTGCTGCTGGACAAGTCCATCGGCGTCCTGCTGCGGCAGTGGGGGGCGCCCTAGCCCCAGGTCCGCCGGACCCGAACATAGATGAACGGGTCAAAGTTGAGATCGCGAACTTCGCGGAAGGCGACCGGATTGACGTCGCGCGGGCCGGCATAGACTTCCCGCTCGCGAATGAAATTGCGGCCCGACAGGTTCTGCAATTCCACCCGGAGCGACAGGTCGGGCCGGTAGCGCCACTCCGCGAAGAGGTTGAACCACGGCTCCATTTCGACCGTCTCGACCGTGTCGAAGCGGTAGTGAGTTTCGGTGAAACCGAGGTAGGCGTTGCCTCCCCACTGAAGGTTCCATTGCGGCAGATCCTGGGTGAAGTTGAGCTCGCCCTCGAACGGTTCCTGACCCGAAATGCGGCGAAGTTCGCCTGTCGTCGGGTCGCGCACCTCCGAGACCTGCCATTCCAGTTCAGCGCGAAGCCGGGCGCCGGGGACGCCCAAGCGCGTCAGGGGCAAGGTCAGGTTGATCCCGATACTGTCAGAGGTCCCGTCGCCAATATTGCCGGGCGCATCGAAGACGCCGCTTGGCGCGTAGACCGGAACCCTGTCAGAGGCATCGGTGATCTCCTCGTGGACGAGCGTGAGGACCAGCGACCCTCCATCCCAGAAGCCGCGCTCCCAGGCCAGTTCGGCCACCCATGTCTTCTCTGGCTCCAGCTCGGCGTTGCCGGCGGTGATAACGCCGGTCGAAAAGCCCGCCGAGGAGACGAACTCGCCAAAATCCAGCTGGCCGAGCTCTCGTTCTAGCCTCAGGCGGAACTGATTGTTCTCGCTCGGCGTCCAGGTCAGAAGCGCGCGGGGTTTAGGATAGAAGAAGGACCGCTCCAGATCCGTCGAGCCGGTTTGGGTGATGGTCGAGACCTCGGCTCGCAGGCCCAATTCCAGGGTGAACCGGGGGCTGGCCCGCCAAGTCGAGGAGCCGAAGACCTCGCCGCGCAACTCCTCAACGCGAACATCGGAGTCCGGCAGGATGATCGGCACGCCGTTCTCGGCGTAGGTCGTGGCGCTTTCCAGGAAATTGAAGGCGATCTCGCCGCCCGCCTCAAGCGACCAGGTCGGCGTGCGCGTATGGCGCAGGGTCAGCCGACCGATCGATTCACCCGAGGTGGCGTCTTCCGTGAACCGGCCATCGTCGACGCCGTTGGTGAAGTCCGTGGCGAAATCGGATCCGCGCAGACGTTGAATGCCGATCGCCTCGAACCGCCAACGCTCGCCGAAAGGGCGTTGCCAGTTGACGCCGATCTCACCATTGACCTGCGAAGAGTCGTCGTTGACCAGCAGGATGCCTGGGGTCGGCGAGAACACCGCATCTTCGAGCGAGGACTGAAAGTCCCCCAATTGGAGACGGCTGTTGAGCGCCAACCGCCCACCGCCGAGGTTCTGCTGCCAGCCAACGGAGAAGGTGCCGCCACGACCGCCGGCCGTCTCATCGGAATAGGCGTCTCGGACCAGGGCGCCGCCCGCGTCGTAGCGCAAACGGGGACCTTCGCCGGCCCCATCGTCGATAAAGCTGTAGATCAAGCTCGACCATTCGAAGCGGCGGTCGCCTGACAGCGGGCGGGCGCCTTCAAAGCGCACGGCGGGGGTCGTGCGACCGTCCTGGTACCAGCTCGAGGCGACAGCCAAGGTCGTATTGCCGCCGGCGCCGGGCACACGCACCACATTCACCACAACAGGCTGGCCCTGCATGTCGATTCCAGGCGCACCGCCGCGGATCAGCTCCAGCCGCAGCACCTGGCTGGCCGGGATGCGCCGCAGGGTGTCCTGCATCGGATCGGACTTGGACGCCGGGCGGCGGCCGTCGATCAGAACATTGGCCGCCGTGCCGCCGAGCCCCCTGACATTGTCGCCGTCATCAAACGAGAAGCCGGGCACCCGCTCGATCATGTCCATCGCCGAATTCAGCTGAACGCCCGCGAAATAGGCCGCCTCGAACACGGTGACGCCTTCGCCCGGGACGGCGACCGACGTGTCCGCCTGGGGCTGGGTGGTGGCGTCCTGCGACTGCGCCGGACTGGACGCCATGGCAAACGCGGCGCTGGCGGCGGTGACCATCAGTCGAATATGCATAAGGCCCTCCCTGTCGGTTGCAGGGATGGGTGCAGCCGGCGCGCGGCTCCAGTTACAAGCGAGACAGGTGGATTAAATCGCAGCAAGCTTCACGGCGGCTAGGCGGCGAACCCGTCAGGCGCGCCCGACATCGCCCGACAGATGCGCGACATCGACACCGATCCGGGCCATGGCGCGGGCCCATTTCGTCTCGTGATCGTCGCCGAACAGAATGTCGTCGTCCGGTTCGCCGGCCAGCCAGACATTCTCGACCAGTTCGGTCTCCAACTGGCCCTCCCCCCAGCCGGCGTAGCCCAGCGCCAGCACCGACCGGCGCGGCGTCGAGCTGCGATCCGTCATCGCCAGAAGGACCTCGCGGGTGGCGGTGACGGCCAGGCCGCCATTGATCGCCAGAGAGGACGCCTGGTCAAAACAGTCGTCGGTGTGCAGCACGAAGCCGCGTTCGGTTTCCACCGGGCCGCCGACCAGTACGGGCTGATCCGGATTGAGCGGCGACGCGCCGATCTCCAGCTTGTCAAACAGTGCGCCCAGCTGCAGCTCTTCGTTGGGTGCATTGAGCCGGATCCCCATCGCGTGGGTGGCGTCATGGGCGCAGACCAGGATCACGGCCTGTTCAAAGCGCGGGTCGCCGATGCTCGGCATGGCCAAGAGCAAGCGCCCGACAAGACTGGAGGATTGGGTCACGCCTGAATGATGGCGATCCACCGGCCAGGCTTCAAGCGTCTTGGATTCCTCGGGCGCGGCGCCTATGTCCGGCGCAGACATTTCTCGGAGAGCGGCATGACCATCAAGGTAGGCGACAAGATTCCCTCGACGACCCTCATGACCATGGGCGCGGACGGCCCCGAGGCGATCCAGACCGACGCCCTGTTCGCCGGCAAGACCACGGCCCTGTTCGCGGTGCCGGGCGCCTTCACCCCGACCTGTTCGGCCCGTCACCTGCCTGGCTTCCGTGATCGCGCAGGCGCTCTGCGGGACAAGGGCGTCGATCAGATCGCCTGCATTTCGGTCAATGACGCCTTCGTCATGGGCGCCTGGGCGGCCGACCAGGACATCAACGACGAAGTCATCATGCTGGCCGACGGCAACGGCGATTTCACCAAGGCGCTCGGCCTGGAGCTGGACGCCTCGAAATTCGGCATGGGCGGGCGGTCGCAGCGGTATTCGATGATCGTCCAGGACGGCGTGGTGGAATCGCTCAATGTCGAGGAGGGCGGCGAATTCCGCGTCTCGTCGGCCGAATTCATGCTGGAACACCTCTAAGCCGGCCGATGCGGGCGGACGCGTGAGCGACGTCTTCACGCCGGAGCAACGCTCAGCGGTCATGCGCCGCATCAAGGCGCGCAACACCGGTCCCGAGATGGCGGTCCGGCGCCTGCTCTGGGGCGCTGGCTACCGCTATCGGCTTCACCGAGCGGACTTGCCGGGGCGACCCGATCTGTCGCTGGCGAGCCGACGTGCGGCGATCTTTGTACATGGCTGCTTCTGGCACGGCCACGACTGCGCCCGCGGCGCGCGCAAGCCCAAGGCCAATGCCGACTACTGGGCTGCGAAGATCATCCGCAATCAGGACCGGGATGCTCGCGCGGTCTCGGCGCTGGCGAGAATGGGCTGGCGTTCGATCGTGATTTGGGAGTGCGAGCTGCGCGAGCCGCAGATCCTGTTGGCCAGCCTGCGCCAGGCGTTGGATCAGGCCGCACGGGCGTCCGCGTGCTCCAGACGCGACTCTCCCGACAACACGCCCTGAAGCGCCCCCAGGAGCGCCGCCGGCGTGAGGGGCTTGCCGACGAACCATGTCATGCCGGCATTGGCGCAGGCCTTGACGTCGTCCGGGGCCGTATCTGCGGTGACGGCGATGACCGGGACATGCTGGTTCGGCCCCGCCTGCGCACGCAGACGCCGGGTGGTCTCGCGGCCATCCAATTCCGGCATCCGCACGTCCATGAAAATGACGTCGAAGGCCTCCGTGGAGGCCATCTCCAGCGCCAACAAGCCGTTCTCGGCCTGAGCGATCTCGCATCCGAGCGGCGCCAAGATCAACTGTACCGCGCGTCGATTGATATCGTGATCGTCGACGACAAGAACGCGTAGCGGACGCTCCTCGTCGGCGCCGTGCTGCGACGGTTCGCCGGGCTCGGCCATGCCCGCCGCGCCGACCTCTTCGACCGGCTGCATGGCCGGCAAAGGGGCGAAACCGGCGCCGGCCCGGGCGACCTCTGGCTGGGCTGGCGCCAGCACCGGGGCCTCGGCGGTCTCGATCATCAAGGCCAGGGTGAAGGCCGTGCCCAGCCCCTTTTCGCTGCGCACCGTCAGACGACCGCCCATCAGCTGGGCGAGGCCGCGGCTGATCCACATTCCCAGGCCCGAACCGCCGTGGCGATGCGCGACGCCCGAGCTGGTCTGGTCAAAGGCGGTGAACAGGCGCTTCTGCTGATCGGCGCCCATGCCCTCGCCGGTATCGGCGACCTCGATGGTCAGGGCGCAGCGACCATCATCCGCCGGCCAGGCGTTGAGGCGCACACGAACCTCGCCCTCGGCCGTAAACTTGACCGCGTTGGACAGCAGGTTGTTGAGGATCTGGCGCACCCGCACCGGATCGGCCTCGACCCAGCTCGGCAGGAGCCGGCCACCCTCGACAACCAGCCGAACGCCCTTGGCGCGGGCCTGGCCTTGCCAGAACCGGCAAGTGCGGGCGACCAGGTCGCGGATGTTGAATATGATTGGCTCAATCTCCATCCGGCCCGCCTCCAGGCGGGACTGGTCGAGCAGATCGTCGAGCAGCCGGTTCATCATCTCGCCAGCGTCGATGATCAGGCTGGCCTGCGATCGCTCGCTGGCATCCCTGGCCGTGCGCGCCAGCTCGGAGGCCCCGGTCAGGATCGCCGACAGCGGCGTGCGCAAGTCGTGTCCTACGGCGGCCATAAAGGCCGACTTGCTCGCGCCCGCCTGTTCCAGCTCGGCTCTGCGGCGCTCCGAAATGCGCTGCGCCGCCCGCTCGGACTGGGCCAGCCGCTGGGACTGGCTATAGGCCGCCAGAATGAAGCCGCCGAAGATTGCGCAGGCCAGACCCAGCGCAAGCGCCATCTCCGGCGTGGCTCCCGATTGGGCCAGCAGCCAAGGGGCTACGACGAAATAGGCGACAATCGGCGACAGGGTCGAAACCAGCGCCAGGCGCGACCCGGCCGGCACCATCACGGCGTTGGCGGCGCCGCCGGCGAGAACCAGCATGGCGCAGGCGCCGCCGCCCAGCCCGTGCTCCCACAGCGCCAGCGCGATGGAGCCATAGGCGGCGTGCGAGGCAAACAGGCACCCCGCGCCGGACGCCTTGAGCCACAGCGGCGGCTTGCCGCCATTCAGCCGGCGTACGCCTTGGCGCACAAGCACCTCGGGCAACTGGATGCCGAGGAACAGCGCCAGCCAGCTCAGCGCGATCATGGTTCCGACGATAGGTTCAAACGCCAGGGCGCCGATGGTCGCGATGGCGCACCGCACCGCCACGGACTGCCCACGCAGCAGCAGCGCTTCGGAGAACGCCTCGTCTTCGCGGCTAAGCGCTTCGGACATACTCACGACACCCCGTCGTCGCTGCTTGGCGCAGCCTTCGTTAGGGTGAGGATGCCAAAGGCCGCCTAATATCCCGTCAACGCTCCTAGAGCGTGCGCGCGATCAACAGCTTCATGATCTCGTTGGTGCCGCCGTAGATGCGCTGGACCCGGGCGTCCTTGTAGAGCTGGGCGATCGGATATTCGTTCATATAGCCGTAGCCGCCGTGCAGCTGGAGCATCTCGTCCAGGGTCTCGCCCTGGATGTCCGAGACCCAGTACTTGGCCATCGAGGCGGTCGCCGCATCCAGCTGACCCTTCAGGTGCAGGCCGATGCAGTGGTTCACGAACACCTTGGCCACCGTCAGCTTGGTCTTGACCTCGGCCAGTTTGAACTGGGTGTTCTGAAAGTCGATCACCGCCTTGCCGAAGGCCTTGCGCTCCTTGACGTAGGCCAGGGTTTCGGTCAGGCCGCGCTCGGCGGCGGCGACGCCCTGGACGGCGATGTTCAGCCTCTCCTGCGGCAACTGCTGCATCAGCTGGACGAAGCCCATGCCTTCGCCGCCGCCGATGATGTTTTCGCCGGGCACCTTCACATCATTGAAGAACAGCTCGGAGGTGTCGTTCCCCTCCATGCCGATCTTGTGCAGGTTGCGGCCGCGCTCGAAGCCGTCGGCGCCGTCGGTTTCGACCACGATCAGACTGGTGCCCTTGGCCCCCTGGGACGGGTCGGTCTTGGCCACCACGATGACCAGATTGGCCAGCTGGCCGTTGGTGATGAAGGTCTTGGAGCCGTTGACGACATAGCCATCGCCGTCCTTGCGCGCGGTGGTCTTGACCCCTTGCAGGTCCGAGCCGGCGCCCGGCTCGGTCATAGCGATGGCGCCCACGAGTTCACCCGTGGCCATGCGCGGCAGCCAGCGCTGTTTCTGCTCCTCGGTGCCGTAGTGCCAGATGTAGGGGGCGACGATGGCGTTGTGCAGACTGATGCCGAAATGGTCCGCGCCCTTCAGGCCCAGCTGCTGCATCAGCACGACCTCATGGCGATAGTCGCCGCCGACCCCGCCGTATTCCTCCGGCGCCGACAGGTTCAAGAGGCCCGCCTCACCGGCCTGGTTCCACAGCTCACGCGGGACCGAGGAGTTGGCGATCCAGCTCTGGACCGCCTCAGGCGGCGCATGGTCGTCGATCCAGCGCGCCACAGAATCGGCGAAGAGGGTGACCTCTTCCTCGGCCATGAAATCGGGTTCAGGGACGTTGAGGGGGGACATCTATTTCTCCTCCCCATCGCCCCCGTGACGGGGAGGGGGACCACGAAGCGGTGGAGGGCGCATGGGCCCCTCTGCCAACTGGTTATTGAGGGCGGCTTGACGGGTCTGCGCCGCCCCCTCCGTCACGGCGCACATCCGCGCCGCGCCACCTCCCCATCAATGATGGGGAGGAGACAATGGTCTCAGAACGCCTCCGCCGGCATATCCATCAGCACGCCAGCGCCGGACTGCAGCTTCTTCAGGTGGGCGCGGGCGTCGGGCAGGATGCGTTCGACGAAGTAGCGGCCGGTCTGCAGCTTGGTGACATAGAAGGGGTCGCTCGATCCGGCGTCGATCTGCTTTTGCGCCACGACGGCCATCTGCGCCCACATATAGGCCAGGGCGGTCAGGCCGAAGACCTGCAGATAGTCGGTCGAGGCGGCGCCGGCGTTGTCCGGGTTCTGCATCCCGTTCTGCATCAGCCACATCGAGCCCTCCTGCAAGGCGCCCTTGGCCTTGTCCAGGCCCTCGATGAAGGGGTCGGTGGCGGCGTTGCCACGGTGCTCGGCCACGAAGGCGTCGATGTCGGCGAACCAGCTCATGATGGCGCGACCGCCATTGGCCGGCAGCTTGCGGCCGACCAGATCCAGCGCCTGGATGCCGTTGGTGCCCTCATAGATCATGGTGATGCGCGCATCGCGCAGATACTGGCTGGCCTGGAAGTGCTCGGTGTAGCCGGAGCCGCCGTGCACCTGCATCCCCAGGGACGCGACGTGGAAGCCCTTGTCGGTCAGATAGGCCTTCAGCACCGGGGTGAGCAGGCCCATATAGTCCTTGGCCTTCTGGGCCGTGGCCGGGTCGTCCGACTTCTCCAGATCGGCCTGCAGGGCGGTCCACAGGATGAAGGCCTGGCCGCCTTCGACAAAGGCCTTGGATTCCAGCAGCATCCGGCGCACGTCCGGGTGGACCATGATCGGATCGGCCGGGCCGTCCGGATTCTTGGGTCCGGTCAGGCTGCGGCCCTGCAGGCGGTCGCGGGCGAACTCCAGCGCGGCCTGATAGGCGGCGGCGGCAATGGCCAGGCCTTGCAGGCCGGTGCCGAGGCGGGCCTCGTTCATGACCACGAACATGTTGTTCATGCCCCGGCCCTCTTCGCCGATCAGCCAGCCGGTCGCGCCGTCGTACTGCATCACGGCGGTGGCGTTGCCGTGGATGCCCATCTTGTGCTCCAGGCCGGCGCACATCAGGGTGTTGCGCTCGCCGAGCGAGCCGTCCTCATTGACCAGGAACTTGGGCACCAGGAACAGCGAAAGGCCCTTGATGCCGTCCGGCGCGCCTTCGACGCGAGCCAGCACCGTGTGGATGATGTTGTCGGTGAAGTCGTGCTCGCCGGCCGAGATCCAGATCTTCTGGCCGGTGATCTTGTAGGTCCCGTCCCCCTGAGGCACGGCCTTGGTGCGCACCATGCCGAGGTCGGTGCCGCACTGGGGCTCGGTCAGGTTCATGGTCCCGCCCCACTCGCCGGTGGTCAGTTTGGGCAGGTATTTGGCCTTCAGTTCGTCCGAAGCATTGGCGTGGATGCCCGCATAGGCGCTCGCCGTCAGGCCGGGATACATTGAGAAGGCCGCCGAAGCCCCGGCGGTGAACTGGCCAAAGGCCATGCCGACGACGGAGGGCATACCCTGGCCACCGAAGGCCGGGTCGGCCGACAGGGCCGGCCAGCCGGCTTCGACCATGGCCTGATAGGCCTCTTTCCAGCCCTTGGGGCCGGTGACCACGCCGCCCTCGGCCCAGTGGCAGCCTTCCTTGTCGCCCGAGTGGTTGATCGGTGCGATCACCTCCTCGGCGAACTTGGCGCCCTCTTCCAGGATCTGCTGCACCAGGTCGGACGAGATGTCCTCGAACCCGGCCTGGTTGGCGTAGCGGTCGATCTCCAGCACCTCGGACAGGATGAAGGTCAGGTCGCGCACAGGGGCTTTATAGGCCATGGGATCAGGCTCTCGTCTGGAAGGGTCTGTGGTTGTCGGGGTTCATCCGCTCCTTGAGGAGGCGGGCATAGTCTTCGGCGCCGGGCAGAAGGTCCGGACGGTGCTCCGCCAGGGTCCGTTCCATCCAGTCGCAGGCTTCTTCGGCGGTTTCGATAGCGCCCTTGATATCGTCCAGCTGCTGCTTGAGGGCTTCGACACGCGCCCGATGACGCGGTAGGGCGACCGCCATCTGGTGCACATTGTGCTCCTTGCGATCGTACAGATCGATCATCTCCTGGATCTCGGCCAGGGTGAAGCCGATGCGTCGGCCGCGCAGGATCAGCTTCAGCCGAGCCCGGTCCTTGGAAGAATAGACCCGGGTCTGCCCCTTGCGGGCCGGGTCAAGCAGGCCCTTGTCCTCATAGAAGCGCAAGGCGCGCGCCGTCGCGCCGAATTCACGGCACAGCTGGCGGATCGAATAGGTGCGAAGATCGTCGGCCGTCATGCTCCGGTGATAGCCGAAGTTGACGTTGACGTAAAGGAGAGGTTTTCTCAACCCCATCGTCATCCCGGTCGGACCCCGGCAAGGCCTGCCGCCACCTCCTCAGCCTGAGCCGACGGGCCATGAGTCGATGGGGCGTGATCGAAATGTCGCCGCCTGTGTCCCCGTCGCATGAACCTCACCTAGACTTCCGGCAGGTCTTTGACCTCGTCCAGCGCAAGCCCTGTCGTGGCGTCGGTATCGCCCTGCCGCGCCGTTGCACGGGTTGCACCCAATTCAGGGAGCAAGTTTCGACGTCCCTCGGTCGGTTCGCCGGTCCTGCACCTTTTGCACCCGATCAGCGGGTGCAAAACGGCGCCGGGGCAAACGGTCGATGGCCATCGCGAGCCAGCCGGGGGCGGGTCAGACCGAGCGGCGGCTCGACAGACGACGACTGGATACCGGCCTCCATTTGCGCGCGGAACGTCTCCGGCTAGCCATCCGACTCCAGATCGCCTATATGGGGGCTGTCGATATCTGTGCGTAACGCTGCTGCCCGCCTGCTTCGCGCACCGAGGTCACCTAGCCATTATTGTCAGACTCGACGGCCCGCAGGGGTTTTCCTGCATCGCCATTAGGAGACTGAAAATGGCTAAAGGCACCGTCAAGTGGTTCAATTCCGTCAAGGGTTACGGCTTCATCGCCCCGGCTGACGGCGGCAAGGACGTGTTCGTTCACGCCACCGCCGTTGAGCGTTCGACCCTGGGTTCGCTGAACGAAGGTCAGACGATCAACTACGAGATCGAGCGTGATGCGCGCAGCGGCAAGGAATCCGCCGTTTCGCTGACCGCCGCCGACTAAGTCGGTCGCTGAACCAGCAAGTCAAAGGCCGGCGCGAAAGCGCCGGCCTTTTTCTTTGTCAGGCCCGAGCCTGGCCCAGCGCCCGGATCGCCGCGATCTTGGCCTCGAAGGCGGACCAGTCGTCTGCCTCGGCGATGCGGCTCCAGATCGCCTCGACCTCGTCGATCAGCATGGTTTCGGGCTCACCGACAGCGAACGGTGGAAGACCCAGACGTTCTGGCCGATCCGGCGCGTGGGCGAACAGGGCGGCGCGGAAGGCCCCAAAGACTTCGCCCGCATAGATGCCGGCGCGCGGCCCCGACATGGCGCGCGTCTCTGACGCCTCACCCCCGAACCAATCAAAGAACAGGCCTTCAAAGCCCATCACCTCGCCGCCCTCGGACAACAGGGCGAAGGTCGCGTCGACCAGAGCCTGGCCGGCCGCCTCGCCGGCATCCTCAAGACCGAAGCGGGCCCGGATCGCCGCCTGGCTCTCGGCCACCCAGGCAGGGCCGAAGGCGTTCAAAGCCTCGACCAGCGCCGTCTCTTCGGCCAGCGGGCTGAGCGTCGCCGCAAGCTGGCGCAGGGCCCAGAACACCGCATCCGCCTGTCGCCCGAAGCTGTACAGGCCCGTCATGTCGAAATAGGCAGCGGTGAACCCCGGATCGAGCCAGGGCAGGAACCGCCACGGCCCATAGTCGAAGCTCTCGCCTGTCACATTCAGATTGTCGGTGTTGAGCACGCCGTGCACGAACCCCGCCGCCGTCCAGCGCGCCACCAGCCGGGCCTGGGCGCGGACGACGGCCTCCAGCATCTGGGCCGCGTCCGCCGCATCAGGGTGATAGGTCTCGATGACGTGGCCCACGAGGCGCTGGATCAGGTCTGTCCGGTCAAAGAAGGCCGCCCGCTGGAACGTGCCGAAGCGGACATGGCTGTGCGACAGCCGCACCATCACCGAGGAGCGCGTCGGCGACGGCTCATCGCCGCGGGCCAGCTGTTCGCCGGTCTCGATCAGAGACAGAATCCGACAGGTCGGCACGCCCTGGGCCTGCAGCATCTCGGCGGCCAGCACCTCGCGCACGCCGCCCTTGAGCGTCAGGCGTCCATCCCCGTCGCGGCTCCAGGGCGTCCGGCCCGAGCCTTTGGTCCCCAGATCCATCAACCGGCCCCGGTCGTCACTGAGCTGCGCCGCCAGAAAGCCGCGCCCGTCGCCCAGGTCCGGATTGTAGGTGCGAAACTGATGACCGTGATAGCGCATGGCGCGCGGCCCCGGCTGGCCCGGCAGCGGATCGAACCGGCCCAGATGGTCGACCCACTCTGCCTCGCTCAGGCCGTCGAGCCCGACCTCAGCCGCCGCCCGCTGGTCGCGCCAGCGGACGATGTGCTGAGGAAAGTCCGCCGGTTCGACCGCGTCGGAAAGCTCGTCGCCGAGGGCGGCGAAACGGGGATCGGCCCGATAGGTCGGTCCGACCGGCACGGCTCCCTAGACCGCCCGCGCGGCGATCATCTTCTTGGTTTCGGCGATGGCCTTGGCCGGGTTCAGTCCCTTGGGGCAGACCTGGGCGCAGTTCATGATGGTGTGGCAGCGATAGAGCTTGAACGGGTCTTCCAGATCGTCCAGCCGCGCGGTGGTGGCGTCGTCGCGGCTGTCGGCCAGCCAGCGATAGGCCTGGAGCAGCGCCGCCGGGCCCAGGTATTTGTCCTGGTTCCACCAATAACTCGGGCACGAGGTCGAGCAGCAGGCGCACAGGATGCACTCATAGAGCCCATCCAGCTTGGCCCGGTCGGCCGGGCTTTGCAGCCGCTCCTTCTCGGGGTCCGGCGTGTCGGACTGAAGATACGGCTCGATCGAGGCGTACTGGTCGTAGAAGCCGGTCAGATCCGGCACCAGGTCACGCACCACCGGCATGTGCGGCAGCGGCGAGATGGTGATGTCGCCGGAATACTCATCCCAGCCCTTGGTGCAGGCCAAGGTGTTGCGCCCGCCGATGTTCATGGCGCACGAGCCGCAGATGCCCTCGCGGCACGAGCGTCGGAACGACAGGGTTGGGTCGATGGTGTTCTTGATGTGGATCAGGGCGTCCAGAACCATCGGCCCGTGGTCCTCGACGGCCACGTCGTAGCTGTCCCAGCGCGGCGCCTCGTCCGAGGTCGGATCAAAACGGTAGATCTTGTAGGTGCGGACCTTGGCCGCTCCCTCGCGTGCGGCCCAGTGCTTGCCGGCCTGGGGCTTGGAACCGCGGGGAAGGGTGAGCTGGACCATGGACGCCGCCTGTCTGAAACCGTGTCCGTTCCTTACGCTGGATCACCGACCGTGCAAGGGGCGCGCGCCAATTGCGAACGATTTGCAGTGATGGACATCTCCCATTTCATCCACCTCTGGCTTGACCGGAGGATCAGGAGGTCTTGGGCCATCCGCCCGCCCGGCTGAGGGCGCTGGGGGCCGGTCGGCCGATCTTTTCGCCGATCCAGCGCGCAGTTTCGATCAGGGCGTCCAGATCATAGCCGGTCTCGAACCCGGCCCGGTGCAGCATATAGACCACGTCCTCGGTCGCGACATTGCCGGTGGCCCCCGGCGCGAACGGACAGCCGCCGATGCCCCCGACCGAGGCGTCGATCACGTCGACGCCGGCCTCGATCCCGGCGAAGATATTAGCCATGGCGGTGTTGCGGGTGTCGTGGAAATGCAGGCGCAGGGTCGCATCCGGCGCAGCTCTGCGGGCCGCCTCGATCTTGCGGCGCACGGCCCAGGGATCACCGACCCCGATGGTGTCGGCCAGGCCGATCTCCTTGACCCCCAGGGCGGCGACGTCGCGCACCACGGCTTCGACCTGATCGACCGAGACCTCGCCGTCGAACGGACAGCCCCAGATGGTGGAGATGATGGCGGTGACCGAAGGGCCAGACCCAGAGCCGCCGCCCATATTGTGCGAGCGCGCGACGATCTCGCCCAGCATCTCGACCTGCTGGGCCACGCTCAGCCCTGAGTTCTTCCGGGCGAAGCCGTCCGAGGCGGCGATCGACACATTGGCCTGATCCACCCCGGTCTCGACCGCCCGGTCCCAGCCCCGCAGGTTCAGAACCAGGCCGATGCGGGTGGTGTCCGGATTGGGTTTCAGGCCCGCCATCACGGCCTCGGCGTCGGCCATCTGCGGCACCCGACCCGGATGCACGAAGGAGACGGTCTCAAGCCGCTTGGCTCCAGCAGCCTCGAGGCGGCCGATCAGAGCCAGCTTGTCTTCGGTGGACACCACCGTCTTTTCGTTCTGCAGCCCGTCGCGCGGGCCAACCTCGACGATCTCGATCAAGCGGCTCATTGCGTCTCCGCCTCCGTCAGCGGTCCATAGACGGACAGCCGCAAGGGGTCGCCGTTGGAGTAGTTCAGCCCCTCAACCACCGCGACCGGGCGCGGACGCATGGACAGGGCCTGGGCTTCTTCATTGAACGCGGCTTGCTGCGATTGGTCGACCACAGCCACACGGCCGCCAGCCACCGCACGGGCGGCGTCGGCGCCGTCGCCCAGGCGGGTGTCGGTGCCCAGAAGGAACACCGCCGAGGGTTCCGAATAGCCCGCCAGGGTGACCGCGCCCGGCGCCTGGCCCTCCATCGGATGCAGCCCGGCTTGGCGGATCGCCTCAGCCAGGCGCGGGGCCGTCCACAGCGGGCCCAGGCCGCCGAGAAGCTGAACCAGGGTCGCATGGGTCAGGATGCCGAAAGCCAGGGCCGTGATCACCGCCGCATGGGTTTCGCGGTTGAGCAGGAAGAAGCTGGCGATCCCCGCTCCAATCAGCGCCAGGCCGATAGTCGTGGCGGCCCAGACCTGATCAGCCTGACCGCCAAACTCGGAAAAACCATAACCGACCAGAGCGGTGATCAAGACGGCCCCGAACAGCATCAGGATCGCACCATAGCGCCGTCCCCATGTGGTCAACGGCTCGCTGACGGCCAGAGCCATCAACCAGGCCAGCGCCCCGAAGGTCGGCAAGGTGTAGTGCCACAGCTTGGTTGGGAACAATTCGAACGCGATCCAGGTCGGGATCAACCAACACAGGGCGAAACGCACGGCCGGTTCGCTCCGGCGCATCCAGCCAGTGATGAGGCCCGCCGGCAGCAGCAAGGTTGCGGGAAACAGCAGCAACGGCGCCAGAAAGACGTAGTAGCCCGGCCAACCGCCGTGCCGCTCATGGCCGCCGACCAGCTTGGGGAACAGGTCGCCGCCCAGCGCCGTGCCCCAGAAAGCTCCGTCGGTGCGCACCGTCACCGCCAAGGCCCAGGGACCGACCGCCAGGGCCGTCAGCACCAGACCCCAGCCCCAGCCCAGATCCTTCATCCAGCGCCACTGGCGATCCCACAGCCCCAGAGCCGCCAGGGTCAGGCCGACGACCAGCAAGATGATCGGTCCCTTGATCAGGATGCCGAGCGCGATCGCGCCCCACAGGGCCAGCTTGTAAGGCCGGGCCGGCGTGGGCTGGCCCTCGCGGTAGGCGATGTAGAATCGCGACAACACCGCCATGGCCAGGGTCACCGAGGCGCACAGCATGGCGTCGGTCTTGGCGATCCCGGCCTCGGACGAGAGCAGGAAACTGGCGCCAAGCAAGGCCCCGGCGACCACGCCGGTGCGCGCGCCCCAGGCCAGGCCGGCCCCCCAGGCGCAAGCCGCAGCCGCCAGCATCGCGCCCAGCAGCGACGGAACGCGGTAGGGGCGGATGTCGCGGTTCTCGACGTCGGAGACCAGGCTGACCGCAGCCGCCTGCAGCCAATGGATGCCGACAGGCTTCTTGTGACGCGGCTGTTCCTGGAAGCGGATGTCAACGTAGTCACCGGTCTCCAGCATCTGGGCCGTGGCCTGGGCGAAGCGGCTTTCATCGCGATCCAGCGGCCCAAGGGTCATCAGGGTCGGCAGGCCGGCGATCAGGGCGATGAAAGCCGCGATCAGCGGTCCGCGCCAGCCTTCGATCCATCGCTCGTCGAACGTCAGGGTCATTCAGCGGGTGATCACACGCCAGAGGCCCGGCGTCCATCCCGTTACCGCTGGAAACAGAACGGGAACGTGCTATTGGCGAATGTGGCCGCGCCTCTCCCCCCCACCTTCCTTGCCTGGTTCGCCTCTCGCGGGTGGTCGCCGCGGCGTCACCAGTTGGAGATGATCGAAAGGGGACTGCAGGGCCGCGACGTGCTGCTGGTGGCGCCAACCGGCGGCGGCAAGACCCTGGGCGGCTTCCTGCCCAGCCTGATTGAGCTGTCCCAGCGCGGTCCGACCAATACGCCGCCAGGCGTACACACCCTCTACATCTCGCCGCTGAAGGCCCTGACCACCGACGTCGAGCGCAATCTGATGACGCCGGTGCGCGAGATGGGCCTGCCAATCCGGATCGAGAGCCGCACGGGCGACACGCCCGTCTCCAAACGCCAGCGCCAGAAACAGAATCCGCCCGACATCCTTCTGACCACCCCCGAGCAACTGGCCCTGTTGTGCGCCTGGGAGGGCGGCCGCGACTGGTTTTCGGGGCTACGCTGCGTGATCATCGACGAGGTTCACGCGATCTGGTCGGGCAAGCGCGGCGATCTGTTGAACCTGGGCCTCGCCCGCCTGAATCAGTTCGCACCGATGGCGCGCCGCATCGGCCTGTCGGCCACGGTCCAGGATCCCGCAGCCATCCAGCGCTGGTTGAGCGCGCAAGCGCGGCCCGCAGATCTGGTTCTGGGCGATCCCGGCGCCCCGCCCGTGGTGGAGGTGATGGGGCGGACCTCGGACAGTATTCCCTGGTCCGGCTGGACCGCCGCCCACGCCATGCGCGACGTCTATGAGCGGATCCGGCAGGCCGGCCTGGCCCTGGTCTTCGTCAATACCCGCTTCCAGGCCGAAATGGCCTTCCAGAAGCTGTGGGAGATCAACGACGAGGGCCTGGCCATCGCCCTGCACCATGGCTCGCTGGCGCCCGAACAGCGGCGCAAGGTCGAGGCGGCCATGGCCCGCGGCGATCTCAGGGCGGTGGTCTGCACCTCGACGCTCGATCTGGGCATCGACTGGGGCGATGTGAATCTGGTCATCCAGCTGGCGGCGCCCAAAGGGTCGGCCCGGCTGATCCAGCGGATCGGGCGGGCCAATCATCGACTGGATGAGCCGAGCCGGGCGCTGCTTGTCCCCGCCCACCGCTTCGAAGTGCTGGAGTGCGAAGCCGCCCGCGAGGCTGTGGCCGAAAACGACCTGGACGCCGACCCGCCGCGCCAGGGCGCCCACGACGTGTTGGCCCAGCACCTGATGGGCCTGGCCTGCGCCGAGCCATTTCTGGCCGATGACGTCTATGCCGAGGTTCTGACCAGCGCCCCCTACGCCGACCTCAGCCGCGAGGACTTCGATCAGGTGCTCGAGTTCGTGTCGTCAGGCGGCTATGCGCTTCAGGCCTACGACCGGTTCCGCCGGATCGTTAAGGACAGCAAGGGTCGCTGGAAAGTCCGGAACGCCGAGACCGCCCAGCGCCACCGCATGAACGTAGGCGCCATCGTCGAAATTCCGATGCTGAACGTACGCAGCGGCTCACCGCGCGGTCCGGGACGCAAGATCGGCCAGATGGAGGAGAGCTATCTGTCGCAACTGTCGCCCGGCGACACCTTCGTCTTCGCCGGTCAGACTTGGCGATTCAACGAAATGGACGCGATGGACTGTTTCGTCAGCCCTGCACCGCCCGGGTCGGACCCGATGGTCCCCAGTTGGGGCGGATCCAAGTTCGCCCTGTCGACCTATCTGGCGCGGCGGGTTCGACGGATGATCGCCGACGAGGCCGGGTGGGTGCGCCTGCCCGATGAGGTCCAGGACTGGCTGAAAATCCAGAAGGCGCGCTCGTCCATTCCGTCACCGGACGAGATGCTGGTCGAGACCTTTCAGCGTGGCCAGCGGCACTATCTGGTCTGCTATCCGTTCGACGGGCGGATCAGCCACGGCACGCTCGGCCATCTCCTGTCTCGTCGACTGGAGCGGGCCGGCAAGCACCCGCTCGGCATGGTCGCCAATGACTACGCCCTAGCCATCTGGGCCATGCGCCCGTTGGGTGATCTCGACCTGGGTCAGTTGTTTCAGCAGGATATGCTGGGCGATGATCTCGAGGCGTGGCTCGACGAGAGCTTCATGATGAAGCGCGGCTTTCGTCACTGCGCCGCGATTTCCGGCCTGATCCAGCGCCGCCTGCCGGGCCACGAGAAATCGGGGCGTCAGGTGACCTTTTCGACCGACCTGATCTATGACGTGCTGAGACGGCACCAGCCGAACCATCTGCTGTTGCGTTGTGCGCGGGCTGATGCGGCTTCCGGCCAGCTCGACGTGGCCCGGCTCGGCCAACTGCTGGAACGGATCCGGGGGCGAATGCGCCCTGTCGCCCTGACCCGGCCCTCGCCCTTCGCCGTGCCGGTGATGCTGGAGATCGGGCGTGAGCCGGTGATGGGCGGCGGCTGGGCCGACATCCTGTTGCAGGAGACCGCCGAGGACCTGATCGCCGAGGCGATGGAGCTGGATCCATGAACGCGTTTCGACGCAGCCGATGCGGTGGGTGCGCACTGACGCTCAACAACGTCAGGGTGATCGCGCGCGTGTCCGGCGCCTTGTGGATCCCCGAAGCCAGGACCCTGGCGGCGGGTGACCTGCACTTCGAAAAGGGTTCCGCCTATGGCGCGCGTGGCCAGCTCCTCCCTCCCTACGATACCTTGGTGACGCTGGAACGGCTCGAGGTCGAGGCCAGCGCGCTGAAGCCCGAGCGTCTGGTGTTGATGGGCGACAGTTTTCATGATCACGGCGCGGTGGCGCGGCTGACAGGGATGGCGATCGACAGGATTTGCGCCCTGGCTGGCGGGCTGGATCTGGTTTGGCTGGCCGGCAATCACGACCCGGCTCCGCCAGAGGGCCTGCCTGGCTCGGTGGCCCCGTACCTGGAGGTCGCCGGCCTGACCCTGACGCATGAGCCGCAAGACCGCCCAGAGGCAGGGGAGGTGGCGGGGCACCTTCACCCCGTCGCGACGGTCGCCGGCTATGGCGAGCGCGTGCGGCGCCGCTGTTTCCTCACCGACGGCATCCGCATGGTTCTGCCGGCTTTTGGAGCCTACGCCGGGGGACTGAACGTGGTCGATCCGGCCTTGGCAGGGCTGTTCCAGACGCCGCCCACGGCCTTGATCCTGGGGGACGACAGGGTCCATGCGGCGAGCTGGGACCGTCTGTCTCGCGGCCGCTAGGAACGGCGGAACCAGCGGGAGGCGGCCCAGCCGGTGAAACAGGCCAGCAAGACTGAAACCAGGCCGTAGAGCCAGGGCTGCAGGAAGGCGAAGTCGTGAATCCAGCGCTCGACGCCAACGCGCCGCACCTGGATGGTGTTGCGGCGCACCGAGATCGCCCCGCCGTTCTGAAACAGCCAGACCTCAGTCTGGTACTCACCGGTCGGCGCCTCGGGCGGCAGCACGATCTCGGCCCTGAACAGGCCTGGATCGACGAAGCGAACGCCAGACGGGTCGGCCCGGTAAAGGCCGTCTCGCTCCTTCAGGCGGATCACGGCGCGGCGCCAATCGAGATAGTCGTCGCCCAGACGGCTGATGACCACGTCGCGCACGCCGTAGAGATTGACGGTGCGCTGCTCGTCGGGAGCGTCTATGCGGATGTGGTCGAGCCCGACCCCCATGCGGCGCAGCACGCCGAAGCCCGCGATCTCGGACAGCGGTCGCGTGGACGCCATGACGTAGAAGGCCGGCGCGCCCTCAAACACCACTGGCCGGCTGTTCAGCCACAGACCGGCGACCCGCACCTTGCGGATCAGACGCACCGGACGCTCGGGGCCGCGCACGACCAGCACCACATCGACGGGGTCATCGCCAGGATTGAACACCGCGCCATAGAGGACCAGGGCGGCGCCAGCGTAGCTGGAATCGACCTCGATCTCGGTATCGGTCAAGGCGGCCGAAATGCTCGGGGTCTGGACCACCACGACCGGGCCGGGCGGCTCGGGGGCGGACTGAACCAGAGCAGGCGGTTCTGGCGGCGGCGCGGGTGGGACCATCATCCGCCGCCTCCCGGCGCCAGGGCGAAGGGGTCGTCAGGCCGCAGAAATAGCGACAGTCCCATCTGAAGCCCGACCAGCAGGATCAACAGGCCCAGCGCAGCGCGCATCTCGTCGGCGCGGAAGCGGGCCGAGGCCTTGGCCCCGTACTGGGCTCCCAGCACCCCGCCGACCATCAGCAGCGTCGATAGAACGATATCGACCGTCTGGTTGCGGCCTGCCTGCAGCACGGTGGTCACCGCTGTGGTGATCAGAATCTGGAACAGGCTGGTGCCCACAACGACCGCCGCGCGCATCCGAAGCACATAGACCATCGCCGGAACCAGGATGAAGCCGCCGCCGACACCCATGATCGCCGACAGGATGCCGGCGAAGACCCCAAGCGCCAGCGGCGGGATGGCCGAGATATAGAGGCCCGATCTGGGGAACCGCATCCGGAACGGAAGACCGTAGAGCCACAGAGGGCGCCGGGTTGGCTCGCGCCGGGTCGGCTCGCCGCGGCGGCGCGCCAGGATGGTGGTCAGGCTTTCCTTCAAGGTCAGGGCGCCGATCGAGCCCAGCAACAGCAGGTAGGACACCGCCACCACCAGATCGGCCTGGCCGAGCAGGCGCAGGATGCGGAACAGCTCAACGCCGAACAGGGCCCCGACGGCCCCACCCAGCGCCATGACCCCGCCCATCCGGTAGTCGACCGAGCCGGCCTTGCTGTAGGTCAGGACACTGGAGGTCGAGGACGCGACGACGTGATTGGCCTGGCTGGCCACCGCCACCGCCGGCGGAATGCCCATGAACACCAGCACCGGCGCCATGAGGAACCCGCCGCCGATGCCGAACAAGCCCGAGATGAAGCCGACGAGCGCACCCAGCGCCAGCAGAAAGGGCGCGTTCACCGAGACCTCGGCTATGGGCAGATAGACGTCCACGGTCCTCGCCGAAACTTAGGCGGCTCACGGTCGCCCGCGCGCCGGATGGGATCAGGCATCAGCCCGGGGCGGCGTCGGCCATCAAGCGTTCGGCCTCGCCCTCGGCGGTCAGACGCTGGCTGGCCGACAGCTCTGAACGCAGGCGCGAGGCGGCTTCCTCGGCGCCGGCATCGCCCGAGCGTCCAGCCACCAGATACCACTGGTAGGCCTGGGTCAGGTTTGGCTGCACGCCCTCAACGCCGCGCTCATACAGGCGCGCAAGATTGTACTGACTGTCGGTCAGGCCCCGCTCGGCCGCCGCCTGGAACCAGTGCAGGGCCTGGGCCTCGTCGCGCGCGCCCCCGGTTCCTTCGAACAGCTGGAGCGCCAGGTTGTGCATGGCGCGGGCCTCGCCGCCGCGCGCCGCGCGCTCGGTCCAGCGGCGGGCTTCGACCGGGTCGGGGGTGACGCCGGCTTCGCCGGTTTCATACAGCCGCGCCATGGCGAACTGGGCCTGGGGGTGCCCCAGGTTGGCGGCCCGGCTCATCAGCCGAACGCCCTCCGCGTCCCCGGCGTCGAGCAGAGGCGAAGCCTGATCGAACAGGGCCTGCCCCTCCGCCTGGGCCTCAGCCGCCGGCGGCGCGATCTCGGGTCCGGTCGGTGCGGTCGCCGCCGCAGCCATCGACGGGCCTTCCGGCGCCGGCAGGCCGGGGATCGCGGATCCTTCTTGGACGAGACGCTGATAGCCGACCACGCCCGCCGCGCCACAGCCAACGACCACCACGGCGGTCGTGGTTGCGGCGAGCGCCTTGCGGAGGGTGGAGCCCTCGCGGCGGGATTGATTCTCGACCCGCTTTTGCAGGCGCGACTTGCCGCCGCCAAGGCGGAAACCAAAGGACTTGCGACCGTCCTCAGGCGTGCCGCCGGCCTCGCCCCGCCGGGTTGCGGCGCGAGCGGCTTCGATAGCTTCGCGAGTACTCAACGGGCGCTCGGCCTGGCCGTGGCGGTCGGTCAGAAACTCGGTGTCCGGATCAAAAGCGTCCAGGTCCGAGCCCCCAAAGGGGTCCGCGACGGACGCCACGGCGGTGGGCGCGGAGTTGGCGGCGAAAGCAGCGCCCGGCGCCCAGGCTCCGCCATCGGACGGTGGCGGCTCCACTGCCGCGAACTCCGTTTCGGGCTCCAGGCCGACGAAGGTGGCGGCGGCCATCGCCGCCGCCGCAGGGGCGGCGCGGGGCGCCAGAACCGGCGTCTCGGGCTCAAACACATCATCAACCGACGCGAATGGATCGGCCTCGTCTGCGACGGATCGAGCGGCGGTCGGCTCGCCCCACTCGGACTGGAAGGTCTCGGCCGGAAAGGCTTCGCTGTTCCAGTCGAGTCCTGGCTCGCCGCCGCGCTTGGCCAGCTGCTTGTCGATGCTGTCGCGCGCTTCGGCCAGAAGCTTGGCCGTGCGCTCCTCGGACTGCCGCATCCGCTCCGCTAGTTCGCCCGAAGCCCGCTCGTAGCGGGTCTCCATTTTTTCCGCGGCGCGGTTCACCTTGTCGGCCAGCTCATCGACGCCCTGTGCGGCCCGGCGTTCGCTCTGCGAGATGCGCTCCGCCAGCCGTTCGGAAATGCGTGTGATTTCGCCGCCGAGCTTTTCGAGACCAAGGGCGTGTTGGTCGTCGGCCCGTCGCAGGCGATGCTCGATGGCTTCGGCGACCCGCGCCACGTCCGACCCCAGAGACTTCGACAGTTCCTGACCCATGGCCTCGACCGCCTTGAGCGCCTTCTCCTGCGATGCGACCAGCACCTCACCCTGCTTGCGTTCGGTCTCCTTCAGGCGCCCGTCGAGATTGGAGGCGATGCGCACCACCTCGCGGCCCATGGCTTCAAGCGCCTGGGCCTGACGGCGTTCAGATTCCTGCAGATGGGCGCCGAGTTCGGCCAGAGCGCGCTCGACCTTGTCCATGCGGCCGTCGGACGCCGCGGTGTCGAGCCGGCGCATCATCTCGGTGCGCGATTCCTCGACCTTGCGGGTCAGGGCTTCGGCCAGCTTTTCCAAACCTGCGCCCTGGGGCGGGGCGGACGACGCCGTCTCGGTCCGGACCAGGCGCCGGTCCAGATCAGCGAAGGACTGCTCCAGCTTGGCCAGCGACTGGGCCGTGCGGCCTTGCGCCTCCTCCAGACGGTGCGCCACGCGTGACACGACCCCGTCGGCCAGGCGATCGGGTGATTGGTCACGCTCAAGGCGGTCTAGCCGGTCGCGCAGCGATTGAGCCGAATCGCGACCGCGCGCCTCGGCGTCGTAGAACTGGCCAGCCAGCTTGCCGATCGCACCCTCGATCTTGCCGAAGGTCTCGGCGTAGCGTGGGCCGGTTTCGTCCTCAAAACGCCGCAACCGGGTGCGGCCCTCGCGCATCGAATCCGAGATTTCGTCAAAGCGGCGGTCACGCGATGCGGCCTCCGCCTCTGCAGCTTCCAAGCGCCGAACCAGGCCCGCCACCGCCCGGTCGACCCCATCAATGGCGACCAGCGAGCGGCGTTCGGACCCTTCCAGCCGTGACGACAGGGCTTCGATCGATCTCAGCGCCGCCGTGGCGTCCTCGCCGCGCAGAGAATACGCGTCGTCGTAGCGGCGCGGCTGGCGGCGACGATCATCGCCGAGGTCCTCGTCGCTATTTTCCGAGATCATCTCCGACAGCCATTCGCCGAGCGTCATGCCGGATCGACGGGCCAGGTCCTTGGCGACCTCCCGCGTACGGGGTTCGATCCCCTTGACGCTCCACGGCGCCGCCCCGCTCATCGATTCGCTCCCGGCCGCTTGTCTGGTCACGGTAGACGCCCATTTCTTGGGTGTAAACGCACTGGTAACCCCAATATGTAGCGTGCCGCCGCCATTCCTGTGGACAGTCCGTCGTCCGCACAGCGAGGCCCGCCGACCCTTGATGTCCCTTGGTCGGACGAACATGGTTAACAGCGCGTAAATCGTTAACGGCGCGACAAGATATTGCGCCAGGGCTCGGTCAGCGCCATGTGGCGGCCATGCCCCTGAACGCCACCTTGGTCCTGCTCTCTGTCGCTGTCGCCGTGGGCCTGTTCTGCGCCTGGCGCGGAGCCCAGCCCCCCGACCTGATCCGCGGGCCGCGGATGATCCCTTACCGCTTCATCATGGTGCTAGCGGCGGCGGTCGTGCTGGTCACGGTTGTGCACCTGATGAACCTGGCCGGCTTCGAGACCGGACAACGCTAGGTCAGGCCGACAGGCACCAGGCGATCACCGCCTTTTGGGCGTGGATGCGGTTCTCGGCCTCGTCCCAGACGGCGGACTGTGGCCCGTCGAGCACCTCGTCGGCAACCTCCTCGCCCCGATGCGCCGGCAGACAGTGCAGGAAGATCGCGTCATCCGCCGCCAGGGCCATCAGGCTCTGGTCGACCGCATAGGGCTCGAAGGCGTGCAGCCGCGCCTCGTGGTCCTGATCCCCCATCGAAACCCAGGTGTCGGTGATGACGACATCGACCCCCGCAACCGCCGACTCGGGATCTGAGCCCAGGCTGACATTGTTCCCGCCCCGCTGCAGGTCGAACAGATCGGGGTGATAGTCGGCCGGGCACGCTATGTTGAGATGGTAGCCAAGCAGCGGCGCGGCGTGGATCAGGCTGGCGCAGACATTGTTGCCGTCGCCCACCCAGGCCAGGGTCTTGCCGGTGACCGGCCCCAGCCGCTCCTCCACCGTCATCAGGTCGGCGATGATCTGGCACGGGTGGCTGCGGTCGGTCAGGCCGTTGATGACCGGCACGCTGGACGCCTGGGCGAAGCGCACCGCATCCTCGTGACTGTTGGCCCGGATCATCACGACATCGACCATGCGCGACAGCACCCGCGCCGTATCCTCGACGGTCTCGCCGCGTCCCAGCTGCATGTCCGAGGCGTTGGCGATGATCGCATCGCCGCCGAGTTGGCGGATAGCGGCATCGAACGAGAAGCGGGTTCGCGTCGAGTTCTTCTCGAAGATCATCGCCAGCACGTGGTCCCTGGCCGGCGCATCCGCATCAGCCCTGCCCTTGGGCCAGCCGGCGCGGGCGGCCTTGCGGTCGCGCGCGTCATCAAGGATGGCGCGCAGGTCCTGCGGCGTCAGTTGGTGCAGGTCGAGAAAATGGCGAACTGTCATGTCTGGCTTTTCGCGGGCTTCAGCCGTTGGCTATTGCGACGCCTTGATCTGCTCGCGAGCGTGCTCACAGGCGACCTCGAAGCGGCGGATGGCCTCTTGGGCGTCTTGCATCGTCAGGTTCAGAGGCGGCAGCATCCGCACCAGGTTATCGCCGCCGCCGGCGACCAGAAGTTGGGCCTGGTCGCGGGCCCAGCTCATGAATTCGCGGTTGTTCGGGACAAGTTTGACCCCCAGCAGAAGGCCCTTGCCGCGCACTTCGACGATAACATCCGGATAGCGGTCCTTGAGACCTTCGAGCTGCTGGGTCAGATAGCCGGACACCTCGCGCACATTGTCCAGTACGGCCGGGCTGGACAGCTCCTGCAGAGCCGCCAGGCCGACGGCCATGGCCAACGGATTGCCGCCGAAGGTCGAGCCGTGAACGCCTACGGTCATGCCCTTGGCCGCCTCGGCGGTGGCCAGGCACGCGCCGATCGGAAAACCGCCGCCAAGCGCCTTGGCCACAGCCATGATGTCCGGCGCGGCGCCGGCCCACTCATGGGCCCACAGCTTGCCGGTACGGCCCATGCCGCACTGGACCTCATCGAAGATGATCAGCACGCCGGTTTCGTCGGCCAGGGCGCGCATCCAGCGCAGGTCCTCTTCCGAGGTGGCGCGACAGCCGCCCTCACCCTGGACCGGCTCCAGGATGATCGCGGCGGTGGTCGGTTGGCGCACGGCGGCTTCCAGCGCGGCCTTGTCGCCCCATTTCAGTTGGAAGAAGCCCTGCATCGGCGGGCCGAAGCCTTCGGTGTAGCTGGGATTGGCCGCCGCATTGATGGCGCCGTAGGTGCGACCGTGGAACGAGCCGTCAAAACCGTAGATGTCGATCCGGTCCGGTTGACCGTTGGCGACGTGATATTTGCGCGCCGTCTTGATGGCGCACTCCACCGCTTCGGTCCCCGAGTTGGTGAAAAAGACCACATCGGCGAACGAGCGCGAGGTCAGGGCGTCAGCCAGGGCCTCCTGGCCGGGAATGCGGAAGATGTTGGAGACATGCCACAGCTTGTCGGCCTGATCCTTGACCGCTTGAACCAGCTTGGGGTGGGCGTGGCCCAGGCCATTGGTCGAAATACCCTGGACGCAGTCCAGGTATTCGGTTCCGTCCGTGGACCACAGACGGGTGCCCTGGCCGCGCTCGACCTCTAGGGGCGCGCGGTTATAGACGGCCATCAGATGTTCGGTGCTCACGGCGGACGCTCCAAAAGAGAAAGGCCCCGCCGCTAGAAGCGACGAGGCGGGATCGCGGTGGTTTTCGGCTTGCAGGCCGCGTTAGTCAACACCAGCCCGGTTCACTCGGTGGGCAGGCTTGCACCCAGTTCGGCGATGATCGCCGCGTAGGTCCGGGCCGCCATGACCAGTGTTTCGGGGTCCAGCCGCTCAAGGGTGTCATTCTCGGAATGGATGATGCTGAAGACCTCGGGGACAAAGCCTGGCGCAAGGCCGCTTTGACCGCGCGGCGCATTGAAGGCCAGCCACATCTGGTGTGCGCCCAGTTCGGTCTGGAAGCCGAGCGAAACGACCGGCACGCCAGCGGCCGAGAAGGCGCGATCATCCGAGGGCGGGTAGTTAGGATAGCCGACGCATTGCAGCGCCTGTGCAGCACAGACCCTTTGAACCGCCTGGCTGACCACCAGCGACTGTTCGCCGTTGTTCTGGCCGTACATCATCGTGTCGCCGAAGGCCGCCACATCGGAATTGACAACCGCCGCCACGCCGTCGACGCCGTGGGCTTCGATCCAGCGCTGTGCACCGATCAGACCCAGCTCCTCCTGGTCGAACAGGATGACACGAACGTCGTGACCGAGGTGTTGGGCGCGTAGGAACTCCGCGGCCTGGATCACCGCCACCACCGAGCCGGCGTTGTCGACCACACCGTCGGCCAGGCTTCCATCCTCGAGCACAACGGCGTCGTAGTGAGCGGTCAGCAGGATCTCATCGAGCACCCCAGGATCCGCCACGCCAAACACGACGAAGGTTATGTTGCGGCCCTCCAACGGGGCTGCACCATGCTGGCCGCCGCCCTGAAAGGTCTCGATTTCCGGCTCGAACCCGGACGCTCGGACCAGAGCCAGGACCGCCTCGGTGCGCGCCGCATGGGTCGGCTGGACCATCGAGGCGACGCGGTCTCTGAGCTGGGCCTGGTAGGCCGCGTCGGCCTCCGCCTCCTGGGCGGCGGCGGCGCTGGCCATGATCAGCGCCAGGACCCCGGCGAGCGCAAAACGGAACATCTAGCCCTCCTCTAGGACTTCAGCCGCCAGCCTCGGCGGAACAGCTCATAGGTGGCCCAGCCAACAACCAGGGTCAGCACCAGAGACAGGACAACCCCCGCCGTCAAGCTACCCTCAGCCCGACCGATGAAGCCGTAGCGGAAGCCGTCGATCAGATAGAAGAACGGGTTGAAGTGGCTGATCGTCTCGAACGGCTCAGGCAGCGCCTCGACTGCATAGAAGGTGCCGGACAGGAAGGTCATAGGCATGACGACGAAATTCTGCACCGCAGCCAGGTGGTCGAACTTCTCGGACCAGAGACCGGCCAGCACGCCCATGAGCCCCAGCAGCAGCGACGCGATCAGCGAAAAATAGACTACGGCCCACAGGTGCTCCACGCCGAAACGCGAGAACGGCCAGACGCAGACCGCCGTCGCCAGCCCAACCAGCAGGCCCCGTGTCGCCGCACCCAGGCCAAAGCCCAGCAGAAGCTCCAGCGGCGACAGCGGCGGGGTCAGGAAGTCAGTCGCCGTGCCCATGATCTTGGCCTGGATCAGCGACGAGGAGGCATTGGCGAAGGCGTTGTTGAGGATCGCCATCATGATCAGGCCCGGTCCAACGAACTTCGAGAAATCGACGCCGGGGATCGGCTGGCGCGCACCCTGCACCGCGACCACGAACACCATCATATAGAGCAGCGTCGTCACCACGGGCGCAAACACGGTCTGGGCCCCGACCTTCCAGAAGCGGCGCACCTCCTTCAGGTACAGGGTCTTCAGGCCCTCCCAGTTGAGGCCGTTGTAACTGCGCGGAGCTGGAGGCGTTGCGGAGGCGGTCATGGCGGCTATGTAGAGGCGCTCGCGGCCAGGTTCCAGTTCTTGTGGTCAAGACGGCCCGGACTTCCCGCTAGAGCCGACCGTTGGAACCCGAAATCTATCGGCTGCGGGCCTTGATCGGGGCGTAGCCGTCGACAAGGCTTTCATTGAGGTAGACCTCGGCCTCCTGGGCGGCCAGCGCGGGGGCGTAGCCGAAGCCCTGGCCGTAATGACAACCGACCGACATCAGCTGCTCCGCCAGGCCGGCGTTTTCGACTCCCTCAGCCACGACTTCCAACGACAGGTCGCGGCCAAGCGCCACCACGGAACGCACGATCTTGGCCGAACCCTCGTCCTGGGTCATGGTCAGGACGAAATAACGGTCGATCTTCAGCGTATCGAACGGCAGACGCGCCAGGTAGGTCAGAGACGAAAAGCCGGTCCCGAAGTCATCCAGGGCCAGCGAGGCCCCCGCCTCACGAAGCGCCTGAAGGGTCGCGGCGGCGCGGTTGGTGTCGCGCATGATGTCGCTCTCGGTAACCTCGAGCTTGAGCGCGCCAGGCCTGAGACCCGCGTCCTTGATGATGCGCGCGACGTCTTGAACCAGGCCGTGCCGCTCGATTTCCCCGGACGACAGATTGACGCTGACGAACAGTTTGTCCGCACTCGGGTGTCGTCCGATCCACTCTGACAGCTGCCGCGCGGCCGTGCGCATCATCAGGATGCCCAGGTCGTTCATCAGGCCCATTTCAGCGGCCAGGGTCAGGAATTCGTCCGGTGCGACCAGGCCACGCTTGGGATGCCGCCAGCGGGCCAGGGCTTCGAAGCCGGCCACGGCGCCGGTCTCCAAATTCACAATCGGCTGATAGAAGGGCTCGATCTCGCCGCGCACAAAAGCGTTGCGAAGGTCCGTCTCCAGCGCCAGACGCGACAAACTGTCGGACTCCAGAGCCCGGCCATAGGCGGCGGCCCCGCCGCGGCCCGCGGTCTTGGCCTGTTCGACGGCCAGCTCGGCCCGGCGCAGCAGCTCGGCGGCGTCGGGCGCATCGGGCCCGCCTTCAGCCCGGACAGCCCCAATCGACAGGGTCGGGTAGATGTCGAAACCGGCCACGCGCAACGGCTGCTCGAGCGCCCCGCGCATCCGGTCGGAGGGCCGCACGGGGCCGGACCTGATGATAATGGCGAACTCGTCCTCGCCGATCCGCGAGGCGGCGCAATCATCGGCGAAGGCCGAGGCCAGGCGCGCGCCCAGCGCAGCCAGCACCAGATCGGCGCGCTCATGGCCCAGCGCCTCATTCAGGCGGCGCAGCCGATCCAGATCAGCGACCACCAGTTCGTACTCGCCGGGATGGATGAGGGTCTCGGCCACGCGCACCAGAAAGGAGCGGCGATCCAGCAGTCCGGTCAGGGGATCCTTGCCGGCCCCGCCGAACTTGCTTTCGACCGCGGCCACGCCGGCGGCCCGCAGTCCGTCCTCAAGCCAGACGCCGCGCCACAGGCAGGCCTCGCCGCCGCGCATCCGCAGACGCAGGGCGATCTCCGTTCCCTCCTCCTGGGGCTTAAGCAGTTGGTCTGCGATGGCCCGATCCTGCGGCATGGCCAGCGCCGAGAAGGCGGCGGCCGTGCATTCCGGGGCCAACGGCCCCAGGCCCAGCGCACGGGTTGCGCCGGTAAAACGGACGACATTTTCAGACGGGCACCAGGTCCACAGGGCGACGCCCGCCGCCGCCAGGGCTTCCAGCGACGTCGTTGGGTCCCACGCCAGATGTCTGGACCTGTCGGTCAAGAAGTCCTCAGTCTTCCCCAGCCGCCTCGGTCTTTACGAGGCCAAACAAGAGATGATCTCGCCAAGTCCCGTTAATTTTCAAATAAGCTCGCGCCCGGCCCTCGTGCTCGAAACCACAATTCTCAAGCACGCCCTGGGATGCCGCGTTAGCCGGAAGGCAGGCCGCTTCGATTCGATGCAATCTTAGGCGGTCGAAGCCGAAGGCGCACATCGCCCGTACGGCCGCCGTCGCATGGCCGCGCCGGACGTAGGGCTGTCCGATCCAGTAGCCCAGGGTCGCGGTCTCTGCCACGCCGCGCCGGATGTTGGACAGGGTCACGCCCCCGACCAGAGCGTCATCCTCGGTTCGATAGATGAAGAACGGATAGGCCCCACCGATCTCGATCTCGCGGGCATAGACCGCCAGGCGGCGCTTGAAGGCCGCGCGGGTCAGGTCATCCTCAGGCCAGGCTGGTTCCCACGGCTGGAGGAAGTCGCGCGACCTCTGCCTCAGCTCGGACCAGGCCCGATGATCAGCGGCCCGCGGCGGCCTCAGGGACACACCGTCGCCCTCGACCACCAAAGATGGATCCGGATTTATCCAGTCAAGCAGAACCATCACCGGCCTGCCCTGGGGATCGCGGAATCGCGCCACACCAAAAGAATGACCGCTGCGCCCATCACCTTCCTCCGGACGCAAAAGTGCGACGCGGCGGACCTTATGGCAACAGGGCGCCGATGAAGGCGCCAGGCGCGCGCACGGCCCCGCCCGGGCCGATGGCCGCGGCTGCGGCGCGCCCGGGATTGACCAGGCGCTCCGCGACCCGGCGCAGATCTTCCAGGCCGACATCGGCCAGGCGCCGCGCAACCTCGTCGGTTGGGATCAGCCGGCCCCAGACCAGAGCCTGCCAAGCGCCGCGTTCGGCCCGTGAGGCCAGGCTTTCTTCGGCCATATAGAGTCCCGCCAGCCCCTGCGCTCGCGCCCGCGACAGTTCGGCCTCAGTCACGCCGTCGGACAGTTTGCGCAGCTCAGCCGCGGCCAGCTCGGCCATGCCCACGGCCTTATCGCCCGCCGTGCCCGCAAAGATGGAAACCAGTCCGCCATCGGCGAAGGACTCGTAGCCGGCATCGACCGAATAGGCCAAGCCTCGCGCCTCTCGCGCCTCCTGAAACAGCCGCGAAGCCATGCCGCCGCCCAGGATCTCGACCAGCAACGCCAGCGCCGGCAGGTCGGGATCACGCGCGGCCAGGCCGGGGACGGCGAAGACCAGATTGGCCTGTTCAATCCGCCGTTTCTCCGACGCCGTCCCGCCGGTGAACACCGAGGCGGCGATGTCGGCTTCCTGACCCGAGCTCGCCTCGCCGAACCAGCGGTCAGCCAGGGCCAGCATCTCATCTTCGCGGACCGCACCGGCCACCGAGACCGTCATCCGCTCCGGCGCATAGAGCCGCGCTCGCCAGGCCTCCAACCGCCCCCGATCAGCCGCCGCCAAGGTGTCGTTCGAACCGAGAATCGGCCGCCCGATCGGCTGACCCGCGAAGGCCTGGGCGTAGGTGAGGTCAAAGACGTGATCATCGGGCGCGTCGTAGGCCTCGGCGATTTCCTGAGCGATGACGTCCTTCTCACGCTCAAGCTCTTCGGCGTTGAGGTTGGGCCGGAACACCAGGTCCGAGATCGTCGACAGCGCCAATTCCAGGTCACCGGCCAGAACGCGGGCGGTGAAGGTGGTCCGCTCCTGGCCAGTGGCGGCGTTCAGATTGCCGCCGACCGCCTCGATCCGTTCAATCAGATCGCGGGCCGAGCGGCCACCGGCGCCCTTGAACACCATATGCTCCAGAAGATGCGACCAGCCGGACCGTTCCGCGTCCTCATGTCGGGCGCCGCCATCCGCGGTGACGGCAATCGCCAGAGTCCTGAGGCCCGGCACAGGGTCGCAGACGACCTTCAGGCCGCTGGACATGACATGCAGCGCTGCGCTCATGGCCGAGACCGCCGCCACAGCATCGAGCCGTAAAACCCGGCCAGTGCTGCGGCCAGGCCGAACCAGGTGATCGCATAGCCTAGGTGACTATTGGAGAAGGCGGCAGGCGGAGCTGCGGGGCGCAGCGCACGCCAGTCCGGATTTGTCGAGGTCTCGGCGTAGAAGGTGCGGGGGTCGACCGGTCCATCAACGCCCAGGACGCGCGCCATCGCATCGTTGTCGCGAGTGAAGAACTGTCGGTCATCGGCCGGCGGCGCCATTGTGTTCGGCGCAGGCGTATTGCGGACAACGACGCGCAGGGCGATCGGCATGGTCGTCGTTCCAACCGGTGGCCGCGACGAGATGGTCTGCGAAACAAAGCCGCGATCCACCAAAATGGTTCGGGCGCCGCCCGCTGGCTGGCAAGCCGAAATCAGGCGCACCCCGGCCTCCCCGTCCTGGATTGTCCGCAGTTCGACCCAGGGCGCCCGGTCCAACCCCGGGCAGACGACGATGGCGCGTCTGAACTCGGGCTCCGGCGACGCCAGGACCTCGGCCAGCGGCGCGGGCGGCAAGGCCGCCGCAGCCTCTGCGCGGGTGATCAGATCCTGCTTCCAGGCGAGGCGCTGGACCTGCCAGAGGCCAAGCAAGACCAGCGCGGCCAGGGCGAGGGCGGCCAGCAAGGTCAAAATCCAGGGGAAGGCGCGCGAGGGCGGGATCGTCATCGCGCGATCCTATCGCAGGCCGTGCTGAAAAGGGAAAGCAATGGCGCCCGACCAGCGGGGCCTCGACGCGCCGTACGTTTTCGGGTGGGATCAGGACCGCTTGTGTTCGCCGGCATTGTTGCGGAACTGCAGCGCAACGAGCAGACCTTTGAAAGGCCGCAACAGGCCCAGGCTTGCAACGACGGAAAGAGGCAAGGCCAGCGCCAGTTGAACCCATATTGGCGGATTGAGCGCGATCGCGACCGTTAGGATAACGATTCCGACCACCGCACCGGCGATTAGAATCACGAAAACCGCCGGGCCATCGCCCGTGTCCGCCGATGACAGGTCAAAGCCGCACGCCGGGCAGGACCTGCGAACCTTCAGAAACCCGTCGAACAGCGGCCCCACGCCACAGTTGGGACAGCGCCCGCGTAGGCCGGCGCTGACGGCGCGGCTCAGCTCTGGCGGCTGCTGATCAGGCACCACCACCACCACCGAACGCCACATAGACGAAGGCGAACAGGAACAGCCACACCACGTCCACGAAGTGCCAGTACCAGGCCGCCGCCTCAAAGCCGAAGTGCTTCTCGGGCGTAAACTGGCCAGCCAGCAGGCGCAGGAGGCACACGATCAGGAACAGGGTGCCGACCAGAACGTGGAAGCCGTGAAAGCCCGTGGCCATGAAGAAGACCGAGCCATACAGACCCGAATTGGCGGCCTCTTCGTTGAAGAACAGGTGCTCGTGGATGATGTGCTGGTACTCATAGGCCTGGATGGCGGTGAACAGCATGCCCAGCATGATGGTCAGGATCAGGCCGTATTTGGCTTCCTTGCGGTTGCCGACCTGCAGCGCGTGGTGGGCCCAGGTCACCGTCGTGCCCGACAGGAGCAGGATCACGGTATTGAGGAACGGCAGATGCCACGGGTTCAGGGTCTCGATGCCCTGAGGCGGCCATTGCGACCAAGCCTGGCGGACCTCCTCGATCGACGACAGGGTCCTGTGCTCATTCCACAGGGCCATTTCGAAGAACATCCAGAAGAAGGCCACGAAGAACATGATCTCCGAGGCGATGAACAGGATCATGCCATAGCGCAGGCCGATGGAGACCACCGGCGTGTGATCGCCGCCGCGGCTTTCCTTGATGACGTCGCTCCACCAGCCGACCATCGAATACAGCACGCCCGCCAGGCCGGCGAAGAACAGCCACATAGTGCCTTCGGGCATGCCGAACAGACCCTTCATCCACATCACGGCGCCGATGAACATCGTCGCAGCTGAGATGGAGGCGACCAGCGGCCAAGGGCTGGGGTTCACAAGGTGGTAGTCGTGACGGACGGCGTCGTGGGCCATGGGCTCGCTCGGCTTAAATTCTGCTGGGTTCGGCTATAGCGGGGCGGGAGCCGCTCCGCTAGAGGCCGTGGCCTGCGGATCGAACCCCTGGGTCGGATAGAAGGTGTAGCTGAGGGTGACGTTGCGGATTCCGCGGCCTTCCGGCTCGGCTTCGATCGCCTCGTCGATGAAATACTGGACCGGAAACTCCATCGTCTGGCCCGGCTCGAGGCGCTGCGATTCGAAGCAGAAGCACTGCAGCTTGAGGAAATAGGGACCGGCGGCGTCGGGCGTGACGTTGTAGGCCGCCGTCGCCTCGACAGGCTGGTCGGAAGTGTTGGTCACCCGGAAAAAGGCGATGGTGGGCTCGCCGACGCGAACCACCTGGCGCACCTGTTCGGCGGCGAAGGTGAGCGGCAAGCCGCGTACGTTGGTGTCGAAACTGACGGCGACCGTGCGGTCTAGAATTCGCCCCGGTGCAGCGGCCGCGCGCTGGGTCGTGCCGTCGAAGCCGGTTACCTGGCAGAACAGGCGATAGAGCGGCACCGCCGCGTAGGCGGCGCCGACCATGAGCACCGCGACGCCCGCAAGAATGGCGGCCATGCGCGTATTGCGGCTCATCCCGCGCTCGCGGCGATGTTGGAGGCCAGGCGCAGAACTGTGGTGACAAACACCAGGACGACGAACAGCGCCAGGGCGGCGCCGAGGGCGAAATTCCTGCGCTTGCGGGCGGCGATTTCTTCTTCGGTCATGACGGACTTCTACAGCAAGGCGGTTTCGATCAGAAGGGCCGCGAAGAGGCCGAAGAGATACAGAATCGAATAGGCGAACAGGTTGCGTGCGGTCTTGGCCTCGGCGCGCACGTCATACAACGCCGCCTCACGGCCAACGGCCTCGGCCTTGTCGGGCTGATCGCCAGCGCGGCTTTGAAAGAGCCGCCACGCCAGCAGCAAGAACACCAGCCCGCCGCCGATCGACACCGCCAGATAGATCGGACCGCCCAGCCCCACGAAGCCCGGCAGCACCGCCACCGGGACCAGCACCAGCGAATAGAGCAGAATCTGCAGCCGGGTCGATCGGGCGCCGCGCGCCACCGGCATCATCGGAATTCCCGCCTTGGCGTAGTCTCCAGCTGAATACAGCGCCAGCGCCCAGGAGTGCGGCGGGGTCCAGAGGAAGATGATCAGGAACAGCAGCCAAGCCTGCCACGGCGCCTGGCCTGTCGCCGCCGCCCAGCCGATGACGGGGGGAAACGCGCCCGCGGCGCCGCCAATGACAATGTTCTGGGGCGTGCGCCGCTTCAACACCAGAGTGTAGAGACCGGCGTAGTAGGCGATGGTCAGGCCCAAAAGGCCGCCGGCCAGCCAGTTCACACCCAGGCCCAGCAAGGTCACGGACGCGACCGACAGAATGACGCCATAGGCCATGGCGTCACCGCGCGGCACCCGTCCGGCGGCGACCGGCCGACCTCGCGTTCGGCGCATCAGCGCGTCGGTCTCGCCCTCCAGGGCCATGTTCAGGGCGCCGGCCGCGCCAGCACCCAGCGCGATGCACAGGATCGAGATCGCCGCCAGCAAGGGGTTCATGCCGCCCGGCGCCACGACCAGGCCGGTCAGAGCGGTAAACACCACCAGCGACATGACGCGCGGTTTGAGCAGCTGGACATAGTCCTCCGGTTCGGCGGCGACGGTCTTTTCAGCGGCCTCGGTCATGGCGGTCCGAAATGCAGCGGGGACGGGACCCGAAGAGCCCGTCCCCGCGCGAGGGTTTGCGTGAGACGGGGCCGTAGCCCCGGCCCGCTTAGTGGTGGTCGTCCGGCTTGATCACCGGCGGGGTGTTGAACTGGTGGAACGGCGGCGGCGACGGCAGGGTCCATTCCAGCGTCGTGGCGCCTTCGCCCCAAGGATTCGCTTCGCCCGGACGTCGCCGGATAGCCGCTTCCAGCAGAACCAGCAGGAAGATGCCGACGCCGACCATGGTGACGACGTAGCCGACCGACGAAACATGGTTCCACAGGGTGAAGGCCTCGGGATAGTCGACATAGCGGCGCGGCATCCCCTGAAGACCCAGGAAATGTTGCGGGAAGAAGACCAGATTGACGCCCACGAACATCACCCAGAAATGCAGGGCGCCGAGGGCCTCGTTGTACTTCACCCCGAACATCTTCTCGAACCAGTAGTAGAAGCCCGCGAAGATCGAAAACACCGCCCCCAGCGACAGCACATAGTGGAAGTGAGCGACCACGTAGTAGGTGTCGTGCAGGCTGTAGTCGATGGCGGCGTTGGCCAGCACGACGCCGGTCACACCGCCGACGGTGAACAGGAAGATGAAGCCCATCGCCCATAGCATCGGCGTCTTCAAGTCGATCGAACCGCCCCACATGGTCGCGATCCACGAGAAGATCTTCACGCCTGTTGGAACCGCGATAATCATGGTCGCGGCCACGAAGTAGGCCCGCAGATTCACGTTCATGCCAACCGTGTACATGTGGTGGGCCCACACGACGAAGCCGATGAAGCCGATCGCGATCATGGCGTAGGCCATCGCGAGATAGCCGAACACGGGCTTGCGGCTGAAGGTCGAGACGATGTGGCTGATGATCCCGAAGCCCGGCAGGATCATGATGTAAACCTCGGGGTGCCCGAAGAACCAGAACAGGTGCTGGAACATCACCGGATCGCCGCCGCCGGCCGGATTGAAGAAGCTGGTGCCGAAGTTGCGGTCGGTCAGCAGCATGGTGATGGCGCCAGCCAGAACCGGCAGCGACAGCAGCAGCAAGAAGGCGGTGACCAGCACGCCCCAGGCGAACAGCGGCATCCGGTGCAGCGTCATGCCCGGCGCACGCATGTTGAAGATGGTGGTGATGAAATTGATCGCACCCAGGATCGACGAAGCGCCGGCGATGTGCAGCGAGAAGATCGCCAGATCCATGGACGGACCAGTGTGTCCAGACGTCGACAACGGCGGATAGATCGTCCAGCCGCCGCCGAACCCGCGCCCGGGCCCGCCGTCCACGAACAGCGAAATGACCAACAGCACGAAGGCGAAGAACAACATCCAGAACGAAATATTGTTCATGCGCGGGAAGGCCATGTCGGGCGCACCGATCATAAGCGGCACAAACCAGTTGCCGAACCCGCCCATCGTCGCCGGCATGACCACGAAAAAGACCATGATCAGGGCGTGCCCGGTCACCACCACATTATAGGCGTGGCGCGCGCGGCTTTCGTCGGCCAGGTCGAACAGGCCCAGTTGGGCCAGCATGCTGTCGGGCGTGAACACCTGCAGGCCCGGAGCCGCCAGCTCCCAGCGGATCAGCCCCGACAAGGCTCCCCCGATCAGGCCCGCCACGATGGCGAACACCAGATACAGGGTGCCGATGTCCTTGTGGTTGGTCGACATGAACCAGCGGGTGAAGAAGCCCGGCTTGTGGTCGTGATCGTCGTGGTGGTCGTCGTGACCGGCCTGAACGGTTTGGGCGGTTGCCATATCTGTGTCGAGCCCCGGTCTTATTGGGCCGCCGGCGCGGCGGCCGGCGGTTCGGTTGCGGTTTCAGTGGCGGCGGCGTCTGCGTCGGCGGCCTCGCCTTCGGCGGCGGCGGCTTCAGAGGCGGCGGTCGCAGCGGCTGCTTCGGCGGCGGCGGCCTCAACCGCAGCGGCTTCGGCGGCCTGATCGGCCAGGAAGGTCATCGAACCGCCTCGCGAGGCGACCCACTGCTCGAACTCGGCCTGGGTCACCACGTTGATCTGGAGCGGCATATAGGCGTGGTTGACGCCGCACAGCTCCGAACATTGACCGTAGTAGACGCCGGTGCGCTCGGCCCGGAACCAGGTCTCATTGATGCGGCCGGGCACGGCGTCCGTCTTCAGACCGAAGGCCGGCAGCGCCACGGCGTGAATGACGTCGGCGCCCGTCACCGTAAGGCGAACAACCTGTCCAACCGGGACCACCATCGGCTCGTCGGCGGCCAGGAGATAGGGCACGCCCTGAGCGCGCGCCTCGTCTTCCGGCAGCAGGTTGGAGATGTATTCCGAAACACCCAGCTCCGGATATTCATAACCCCAGTTCCACTGATAGCCGGTGACCTTCACAGTCACGTCGGGATCGGGAATATCGCTGTAGGCGTACAGCAGTCGAAACGAGAAGACGGCGATGAACGCCAGGATCAGCACCGGGCCAAGCGTCCAGATGATCTCGACGGTGGTGTTGTGGCTCCACTTCGCCGGGGTCGGGTTGGCCCGCTTGTTATAGCGGATCATGACCCAGATCAGCAGGCCGAGCACGAGCAGGGTGATGACCGTGATGATCGGCATCAAGATCCAGTCGTGGAAGAAATGCGCGTCGTGCTTCAGCGGCGAGGCCGCCTCCTGAAGACCGATGCCGCCCGGCGTCGGCTGACCGACCGTGCTGGCCCAGGCGGCGCCCGATAGCATCGTGGCGCTGGCCAGAGCCATCAGGCCGGCGATCCCCTTGCCCATGCCCATTCCCCAATTCTTCATGTCGTGACGGCCCGAATTTCCTGATTTCCCACGCGCCAATACCCGCACAGGCGGCAGTGGGATTTCGGGCTGACATATCGGGTCGCCTCGCGCTTGCCAAGCCGTCAAGCGCCAAGCCGCTCCGCGATTCCGACGGGATTACAAATCTGTATATTGACAGCTACCTTGCATCGGAAGATACCTTGCAATATCGGTCCGAGAGACGAGAGGTCCACCCATGCCGGACACCATCGAAATACAGTTGAAGAAAGGCGTGCTCGGCTTGTGCGTCCTGGCGCTCCTGTCGGGGCGCGACAACTACGCCTACGAAATCGCGGCACGCCTGGCCGATGACATCGGCATGGGCGAAGGCACCATCTATCCGCTGATGCGCCGCATGCAGTCGGACGGCCTGGTCGAGACCTACCTGGTCGAAAGCCCGTCCGGCCCCTCGCGCAAATACTACCGGCTGACCGATGCCGGCCACCGCGCCTTCGAGGCGCAGAAGACCGAATGGACCGGGTTCGCCCGCGCGGTCGAGGGCATCCTCAACGCGCCGACCCCTTCAGACACTGGAGAGACCGCATGACTCGCGCCGAGTTCCTGACCCGGCTGAGGCGGGGCCTGAACGGCCTGCCGCCCGAAACCATCGACGAGATCGTCGCCGACCACGAGGCCCATTTCGTCGAGGCCGCCGCCAAGGGCCGCAACGACCCTGAGATCGCCGCCGCCCTGGGCAACCCCGAGCGCCTGGCCCGCGAGGTCCGGGCCGAGGCGGGTCTCGCCCGCTGGGAAGCCGAAAAGACACCCAGCAATGCTGTCGCGGCCATGGTCGCCCTGATCGGCCTGGCGTCGCTCGACATCCTGTTCCTGCTGCCGCTGCTCGTCGGGGTGGTTTCGGGTCTTGCGGCGGTGTTTGTGGCCGCCATCGCCGTCTTTATTGCCGGCGGGGTCGTTTTTGTCGCCGGGCCGTTCGCGGCGCCGCCGGGCGGACCGCTGGTCGCCATCCTGGCCGGCGTCGGCGTCATGGCCCTGGGGGTCGTCATGGCCGCAGTGACCGCCGTGCTGACCATCTGGCTGGTCAACGCCCTGGTCTGGTTCGGCCGCCTTCACTACCGGCTGCTCAAGCCGGCCTTGCAACAGTCCAACTCCGGAGAGATCTAAGATGGTTCGCACCCTGCTCATCATCGCTGCAGCCGGCTTCGTGCTGATGCTGGTCTCTTTCGGCGCCGCCGCCGCCCTTGGTGGCCCGGAGCTTCGCAACGGCGGCTGGACCCTGGACTTCAATGACTGGGACCATGACGGCTCCAACTCTGTCGAATGGTCCGGCCCCGCCGCCGAGCGCACCCTGGATTGGTCCGGGACGGACACCCTGATCATCGCCCTGCCGGCGGACGTCGTCTTCACCCAAGGCGACGAAACCTCGGTCGTCGTTCGCGGACCGGAGGGCGTGGTTGAACACGTCACTCTGGTTGACGGCCGCCTCAGCTTCGCCGATGGCGAAGGCCGTGAAGGTCGCATCACCGTCTTCGGTCGCAATGAGAGCCTGACCGTGGCCATCACCGCGCCGGACGTCCACCGCTTTGTGCTGGAGGGCTTCGGCGATCTGACGTTGAACGACATCGACCGCGATGCGCTCGATGTCGTGGTCGAAGGCGCCGGCGACATCGAGGCCAACGGCCGGGCCGAAGCCCTGAACCTCGTCATCGAGGGCGCCGGCGACGCTGATCTGGCCGGATTGTCCGTCCAGAGCGCCGACGTCCGCATCGAAGGCGCCGGCGGAGCTGAGGTCAACGCGAGCCAGTCGGCCAACATCGTTATCGAAGGGGTCGGCAACGTCGATCTGATCCAGAGGCCGGCCCAGCTGAGCCAAAGCATCTCGGGCGTCGGCTCGGTCGACGTTCCCAACCCATGAACCATGGGAGGTGACGGCGACGGTCTGAACGCCTAACTGATAGGCCATGACCGTTTCCGTCACCCCTCCCCCCATCCTTGAAACCGCCGGCGTCGCGCCTGAACAGGCCGGCGCCGTGCTGCATGAGGCCCTGGCCGGCGCCGACGACGGCGAGCTGTTCATGGAGCGTACCGAGACCGAATCGCTGCTGTTCGACGATGGCCGGCTCAAGTCCGCCGCCTATGACGCCGTCGAGGGCTTCGGCCTGCGCGTGGTCTCGGGCGAGACCGCCGGTTACGCCCATTCCAACGAGATCAGTCTCGAAGCCCTGAACCGCGCCGCCGACGCCGCCGCCCTGGCCAAACAGGGCCGCGCCGGCTCGGCCGCAGTGGGACCACGCGCCACCAACCAGAAGCTCTACGACGAAGTCGATCCGCTCGCGGCCCCGGTCTTCTCGGACAAGATCGCCCTGTTGCAGGAAATCGACGCCTACGCCCGGGACAAGGATCCGCGCGTCGTCCAGGTCTCGGCGTCGATCGCCGGAGAGCGTCGCGCCATTGAGATCCTGCGCGCCGACGGGCAGAGGCTGCGCGACGTGCGTCCGCTAGTCCGGGTCAATGTCTCGGTCACGGTCGAAAAGGATGGGCGGCGCGAGAGCGCCTCCCAGGGCGCCGGCGGCCGCGCCGGCTTCGAGACCTGGATCGCGCCGGACCGCTGGCAGGGCCAGATCGACGAGGCTATCCGCCAGGCCCTGGTCAATCTGGACGCCATCGACTGTCCCGCCGGCGAGATGGACGTGGTCCTGGGGGCCGGCTGGCCCGGTGTGCTCCTGCACGAGGCGGTCGGCCACGGCTTCGAGGGCGACTTCCACCGCAAGGGCTCCTCGGTCTTCTCCGGCAAGATGGGCCAGCGCGTCGCCGCGCCGGGCGTCACTGTTGTCGATGACGGCTCCATCGCCGGTCGGCGCGGATCGCTGTCGTTCGACGACGAAGGCACCCCGACCCAGCGCAATGTCCTGATCGAGGACGGCGTCATGGTCGGCATGATGCACGACCGCATGAGCGCTCGTCTGATGGGTCTGGAGCCGACCGGCAATGGTCGGCGTCAATCCTTCGCCCACATCCCGATGCCGCGCATGACCAACACCTTCATGGAGGCCGGGCGCGACAAGCTGGACGACATGATCGCCTCGACCAAGCGAGGCCTCTACGCCGTCAATTTCGGCGGCGGCCAGGTCGATATCACCAACGGCAAGTTCGTCTTCCAGTGCACCGAGGCCTATCTGATCGAAGACGGCAAGGTCACCGCCCCGGTCAAGGGCGCGACCCTGATCGGCGACGGCGCCACAGCCCTGACCCGGATCTCCATGATCGGCGATGATTTCGCCTTTGATCCGGGCGTCGGCGTCTGCGGCAAGTCCGGTCAGGGCGTGCCTGTCGGCATCGGCCAGCCCTCCCTGAAGATCGGCGGCCTTACTGTGGGCGGAACCGCCGTCTAGGCGTCGAGCCAGGAACGGCATTAGTCCTAAGGGCGCCGCCAGGCGTGAGCATATTCATGCCCTGATCGGGGGTTGGCCGTCGGCCTCGTGCGCCGACAGCTAGTCCACCCAGTCGCGTTTAAGGTTGCGGGCGCCGAGCAGGAGCAGAGCCGCGGCGATCAGATAGAAGCCGCCGCCGGAATAGATCGCCCACCGAATCGACTCATCCCCGAATTGGGGCCGCAGCAGGTCCGACGCGAAGCCGAAATAGTAGGTGCCCAGCGCGATCCCGACCAGGTTGTTGATAAGGAGGAACAGGGCCGAGGTCGTTGATCGCATCGACGCCGGCGCCAGGTGCTGAACCGCCGTCACGATCGGCCCCAGCCAGGCCAGGTTCAAAGCCGTAGGCACCAAGAACAGCGGGAAGGCCAGCGCCAGGCTCGGCGCATTCAACGACATATAGAAGAACGGCAGGGCGATCAGGAAGGCGATCGCAGGCACCATCGGATAGGCCGCCTTGGACCGACCGCCGAAACGATCCGCCAGCAAGCCCCCGGCGAAGATGCCGATTATGCCGCCGACCAGAGTGATGGCGCTGTAGTAGATCGAGGTCTCGGTCAGGGTCAGGCCCAGACTGCGCTGGAAAAAAGTCGGCAGCCAGAAAGCGACGCCATAACCGCACACCGACGAGGACGCCGCACCGAAGGCCAGAAGCCAGAAGCTGCGCTTGGGCAAGACAGTCCTGAGCACCTCGCCGAAGGGCGGGGCCTTGGGCCGTTCGGCGGGCGCCGGCGAGCCCTCTGCCCGATCCAGCCCCCCGCGCACGGGGTCCTTGACCACCAGCTTGAAGATCGGGGCGATGACCAGGCCGGCGGCGCCGACCAGGACGAAGGCCATGCGCCAGTCGATGTGGGCCGCGATCAGGCCACCCAGCAGAATTCCCAGGGCCATGCCGATGGGAATGCCGAATGAAAAGGCCGCTAGCGCCCGCGCCCGCTGCTTGGGCGGGAAATAGTCCGCGATCAGCGAATACGCCGGGGCCACGCCGCCCGCCTCGCCAACGCCGACGCCCATCCGCATCAGGAACAGGCCCCAGAACGACCCGGCATAGCCGCAGGCGACCGTAAAGCCGCTCCATATCGTCAGGGCCGTCGTCATGATCCACGAACGGCTGACCCGGTCGGCCAGCCAGGCGATCGGAATGCCCAGAAGCGAATACAGGGCGGCAAAAGCGATGCCGCCCATGACCCCCACCTGGGTATCGGTCAGATTCAGCTCGACCTGGATCGAATCCTTGAGGATCCCCAGGATCTGTCGATCCAGGAAGTTGAAGGTATAGACGATGATCAGCAGCGTCAGAACGAGGTAGCGATAGCCCGGCTTGAGCGCGGGATTGGCGTTGGCGTCCGACATCTGATCCTCCCGACGGCGTCCGTGCGACCCTAGGTCGGCGCGCGGGGCGCGCAACGAAAAAGAGCCTGTTCTGGAAAGAAAAAGCCCCGGTCGCTGTCTAGCGGCCGGGGCGATGGGCTCAGAAGTTGTCTGCGATCAGTAGCGGGCCGTCAGCGTCACCGAGAAGGTCCGCGGCGGGCCGTAGAAGGCGCTGATCGAGTTGTTGAAGGTCGCGCCCGGGAAGCTGTAGCCGCCGACGCGATAGGCCTCGTCCGTCAGGTTGCGGCCGTTGAAGCCAATCGACCAGTTGCCGCCCGGGGCGTCCCAGATCGCGGCCAGGTCAACCAGGGCGTAGGCATCCTGATCCAGGATCGGATCACGCGCCTCGAACAGGTGATAGTCAGATCGGTAAGAGAGCGACGGAGTCACCGCCAGCTCGCCGTCGAAGAAGTCAGGGAGGGTCCAGGTGGCACCCACGTACAGCGAGTGCTCCGGCGAGTTCTGGAAGACGCGGGTGTTTGAAATATTGACCGGCGATCCCGTCACATAGGTGATGAACTCATCGAACTCGGCATGCAGATAGCCGTACGACATGAAGGCCGTAAGGTTGGGCGTGATATAGGCCGTGGCCTCGAGCTCGGCGCCGTAGATGGTCGAGGAGCCGACGTTGTCCACGATCGAGGCGATGCCGGTCGCGGGCGGCGTGGCGACGACCTGGCTGGTGATCTGCTGGTCTTCATAGGCCGAGTAGAACACCGCCGACGAGAAGCGGATACGTTCACCCAGATTGCCCTTCAGGCCGAGCTCGAAGGTGTCGACGATCTCGGGATCATAGCCGTTGACGGTCTGCGGCGTCAGGTAAGCGTCGCCGCGCATGTCCCAGCCGCCTGACTTGAAGCCCTGCGAATAGGAGGCGTAGCCGGTCAGATCCTCGGTAAAGTCATAGGAGGCCGAGACGCGCGGCGTGAACCGCTCAAAGGTCTCGGAGGCGGTGTAGTCGGTCCGGATGGCGAGAGGCGCCCGCGCCGCGCCCCCCGTCAGGGGTGAACGTGTCGCGCCCAGGAAGAAGGCGCGATAGACATCACCGGTCTTGTCGTCGGACGTCCAGCGACCGCCGACCGAGACGTCGAAGCGGTCAGTGACCTCATAGGAAACGTCGCCGAAGATCGACCAGGAGGTCGTGTCAACCGAGCCCGCCGCCGCAATGACGGCGCCGAGGTTGCTGGCGATGGTGTCGAACACGCCCGAGGCCGTCGCATCCAGATAGTAGATGCCCGCGACGCCCGACCAGCGACCGTGCTCAAACAGCGCCTGGAATTCCTGGGAGAACTGCTCGTCCGAGTAGTAGGCCGGAACGTCCAGATAGGGCAGCGGCGTCTGGTCGAAATCGATGACCGTCGCCGTATCGCCGCTTCTGCTGGCGGTGATCGAACGCAGTGTCAGCCAGTCGTTGACGGCCCAATCCCCGGTCAGGGAGAGGCCTTCAGTTACGACGCTCTGGTCGCCCACCAGGCCCGCTGCGGTGTCATAGATGTCGGAAGGCGGAAGATAGCCGCCCACCAGCGAGGGAACTTCACGGTGGCCGTGACGCGGGTTCGAATTGTCCTCGACGCGGTCATAGGCGAGGCGGAAAAAGACGCGGTCCGTGGGGGTCCACTCCAGCGACAGGCGGCCGGCGGTGACGTCTCGGTTATAATGATCTTCGCCCGTTGTCAGATTTTCGCCGAAGCCGTCGCGGTTGTAGGTGGCGTAGGCGCCGCCGATCGACAGCGTATCCGTGATCGGACCGCCAGCGGAAACGACGAGGTCGTGCTGATTATATGAGCCGAGCGTCACGGCGCCCTCGAACTCGGGCGTATGGCCGATGCGGTCGGTTACATATTTGATCGCGCCGCCGATGGTGTTGCGGCCATAAAGCGTGCCCTGCGGCCCGCGCAGCACTTCGATCCGGCTGATGTCGAAGATGTCGAGCACCGCACCCTGCGGACGGGCGACATAGACGTCGTCGATATACAGGCCCACGCCCGGCTCAAAGCCCCACAGCGGATCCTGCTGGCCGACGCCGCGAATGAAGGAAATCAGGGTTGAGTTTGAACCGCGCGCCACTTGGACTGTGGCGTTCGGGGTCTGCTGCTGCAGCGAGGTGATGTCGGTGGCGCCCGTTTGCGCCAGGCGCTCCGAGCTCAGAGCGGTCACCGCGATCGGAACGTCCTGCAGGACTTCTTCACGACGCCGCGCGGTGACGATAACCTCGTCCACCTGGGTGACATCATGATCGCTGGGCTGGGCGTCCTGCGCGAAGGCAGTGGCGCTCATGGCGCTCCAGGCTGCGCCCGCCAGAAGGGCGGCGCGGGTGAATTTATGCATGGCTGTCTCCCCGACTGCGTTTCCATCGCGCTGATACATTTATTCAGCGTTCAATGATTTTCGGCAAGGTGAACGCAATTCAGGTATGTGTCAAACGCTGGACACGGACCTTCCTTAAGGTAAGCCTCATCTGTGGCCGAAATGCCGATGTTGGCCCGCTGCCGTCGGACCGCTAGGTTCGACCCCATGGCCGACAAGACCCCGCCTCCAGCTGCAAAACCCAAACCCGCCCGACGCGGACGCCCCCCCAAAGCGCGGGCCACGGGCGATACGCGTCATTCGATTTTGGACGCCGCCGAAGATCTGTTCTCGAAACACGGCTTCTACGGCGTCACCATCCGCGAAGTGGCCCGCGAGGCCGGCGTCGATACGGCGCTGGTCCACTATTATTTCGGAGCCAAGCGCGAGCTGTTCGACGCCGTTTTTCTTCGCCGGGCCGAGGTCTGGAACAACGAGCGTGTTGAGGCGATCAACCGCTACGCCAGCGAAACCGGCGCGGCCATGACGCTGGAGGGGCTGCTCGAGGCGTTCCTGCGACCGCCATTTGAGTGGTCGCTGAAGGGGGGGCCGGGCTGGAAGCACTATTCCGCCCTGGTGGCCCAGACCAACGCCAATCCGACCTTCGGCGGCGAGACCATGGCCCGCTATTTTGACCCGGCGATCCGGCGCCTGATGGAGTTGCTCAGACAGGTCCTGCCCGAAGCCCGCGAGGTCGATCTGTACTGGGCTTATCACATGCTGTCCGGCGCCTTGACCCTGACCTTGGGCGAGACCGGGCGGCTGGACCGGCTTTCGGGCGGCATCGCGCGCTCAGGCGATTTGCTGACGGCGGGTGACTATATGGTCAAGTTCGCCGCCGCCGGATTCCGGGCCTGCTGTCCACCGCAGCCGAAATGACGCCCGCGACACGCGAAACCCTGATGTCCTGGGCCAAGGGCCTGGGCGCCGCGGCCGCCGTCGGGTTCTTTTTGGCGTTCGCCGGCGCCTTCGGCTCGGCGGACGCGACCCTGGTCTGGCGCCTGGCATATTGGGTGCCTCTGATGTTGATCGGCGCGGTGGTCGGCAGCGTCGTCTCCAACGCCTTCGCCGCCTGGGCCGCCATGGACGAGCGGCCGCTCCTGCGCGGCCTGTTGATGAGTCTGGCCATGACCGCGCCGATCACCCTTGTGGTCTGGGCCGCGACCACGCTCTACACCGACCGGCCCTGGAGGGTGTCGGACATCGCCTACTATCTGGGCCCGGTCTATGTGATCTGCGCGGCGATGACGGTGCTGGGTCATCTGTTGGACCGCCCGACCGAGACCCACGCCGCCGCGCCGGAAGCCGCCCCTGCCCGGTTCCTGGATCGGCTCCCGATCAGGCTGAAGGGCGCCTCGGTCCACGCGGTCGAATCCGAGGACCACTATCTGAGGATTCACACCGACCGGGGCTCGGATCTGATCCTGATGCGCCTGTCCGACGCCGTAGCCGAGCTGGAAGGGCTGGAGGGCGCTCAAGTCCACCGCAGCTGGTGGGTGGCTCGGGACGCCGTCGTCGGAGCCAAGCGCGGCGACGGACGCGCGACATTGACCCTGAAAGGCGGGATCGAGGCGCCGGTCAGCCGCCGCTACGCCCCCGCCCTCAGGAAGGCCGGCTGGTACTAGGTCGTCCAGACCCCATGGAAGGCTGCCGGCAGGGCGACGTCGGCCCGCCAGGTGGCCACCGGCCCTGCCTCGATCCGCGCGATGTCCAGGACGTGCAGCTCCGTCCGTCGCTCAGCCAGATTCAGGCTCGGCCCGATCAGCCAGCCGTCTGTCTCGGAGGTCGAGCCGGGCTTGGGCGCGAACACCATCTCATCGACGACATGGTTCGGGCCGAAGTCGAAGGTCCGTGTCGATCCGTTCGACCAGTTGGTCACGCCGATCGCCCGTGCGAACGGCGTCTCCGGGGTATCAGCTGACGTGTGGATCGACAGCCGGCGCTGTCGCCCGGCCAGGCGCGGATCGCTGCGCGGGAACTCGGCGATCACTCGGGTGCGGGTCAGCTCGGTGGAGCCGTCCGCCTTCAGCCGGATCAGACCCAGCCGTGCGGCCTCGCCGTCCAGCGGCACGCCGTTGACCACCTCGGCGGCTCCGCGCGCAGCAAAGTCCATGTCGCGGTGCAGGGCCAGGTCGAACAGGATGTCGCCGCCTTCCATCCAGGCGTCGCCCAGGTGGAAGAAGCCGAAGGCCTCGGTCTCGAAGATGCGGCGCTGAGACAGATCGTCCTTGTCCACCACCAGAATCTGGGTCCCGGTTTCCGGGCGCCAGGCGAAGCCTGCGGCGAAAGGCATGGTCTGGCGTTCGCGCACCCAGGGCTGGAGAACGATCACCAGATGCCGTTCGGTAGCGGTGAAGTCGTGAACATAGCTGGCGCGCGGCAGCGGGATCAGCGAGGCGTCCTCTAGTGCGCCATCGGGCGACAGCCGCCAGACAATCGCCTGGTCGCCACCCATGCCCAGGTTCCAGATCCGACCGCCCGGCTCAATGCGCGGGTGAGCCAGGAACGGCATCGAACGCAGGTCGGGACGTAGCGTCACATAATCTTCGGTCTGAAGCGTGACGGGGTCCATGGCGACCGGCGAGCCGCCTTCCCACAGAGCCCACAGCCTGTCCCCCGCCAGCAGCACCGAGGTGTTGGCGGCATTGGCGTCATCAGGTGATCCGATCTCGGCGCGCGGATCCCCCAGGGTGCCGAAACCAGGCATGACCATGGCTCCGAGACGCTCTTCCTGCGCGCGCTTGCGGGTGGCGACGAAGCGGGCCGAGAGGGTGGCCTCCCCTTCGGAGAGCGTAAAGCGGCGGACCAGGCCGTCGCCGTCGAACCAGTGCTGGGCGCTGCCGCCGGGGCGGCGGAACTTGGCCGGGCCGTTGCGGAACAACACGCCCTCAAGGCCCGCCGGCGCGCGGCCATGGACCAGTCTGAGGGCGCCGGGCGCGATGTCGGCTTCGACATCGGCGGTGGCCAGGGCCCAGTCGGGCACGGCGGCGGCGGCCTGGGCGGCGCGCACAAGATCGGGGGTGACGACGGCGGCCGACAGGGCGGCGGCGCCCATCAGAAAGGATCGACGAGACGGGATCATGATCATTGCGCCTAGTGGGCCAGGTCGATGGTCTGGGCGGTGTCGCCGGTGACGGTGAAGTAGGCGCGGTCCCAGCCGGCCGGTCCCATATTGCCGACGGCGTTGTTGGAGAAGGCGAAGGGCTCGGTCGGCATCCCGAACGGATTGGTCGCCATCTGGCCGTCATCGTCGACGTCGTGGAAGGCCTTCATGGCGTAGTCACCGGCGGGCAAGCCCTCGAACGCAGCCTGAACCACCGCACCTGAGGCGTCGACGCGGGCGACGCGCACCGGTCCGCCCGACCCGCCATAGGCCGCCTCACTGTCGAACAGAGCGACCATGATGTGGCCACTCGGCTGGTCGACCTGGAAGGTGAAGGTGATGTCCGCCCCGGCGTCCTGAGCCAGGACGGGCAGGGCGCAAAGGCTGAGGGCGGCGGCGGCGAGAAGGGCTTTCATGGTCTGTCTCCAACGGGGGCGACCGGACCGGCCGCGTTTCGATGAAAACAGTGTGGCCGCGCCGGAGCGGGCAGGCATTCAGGGATGCATGAAAAGCCGCGCGGCCTTCGCCAATGACCGCTGGCGTTCGCTCACGAAGCGCGAACGACCATCTGATCCAGCCAGTCGAATTGTTTGCGGTTCTCAGCCCAGTCGGCGCGGGTCTGACCCCAGGCGTCGACGACCGCGTCGTCGAACGGCGCCGGCAACCGGGTGGGGCCGCGATTGACAGAGCCCAGCCGCGCCGCGACCTTTTGCGACGAGACATTCTCGGGCGCGATGACGTGGATCACATCGTCCCAGCCGAGCTGGTTGAAGACCCAGTCGAGCGCCGCCGCCGACCCTTCGGTGACATAGCCCTTGCCGCCGGCCGAGGGCAGGATGCTCCAACCCACCTCGGGTGCGGGCCAGCCGTGCGGGAACCACGGCCCAAGCCGCCCGATCCAGCGGCCCGTGTCCTTGTCGATCACCGAAAAGAAGCCGAAGCCCTGAAGAGACCAGGAACCGGCCACCGTCATCATCTGGCGCCAGACGGTCGAGGGCGGAGCCGCCCCGCCAATGTGACGGACGTGCTCCCCGTCGCTCATCAGCTCAACATAGCCGTCCAGGTCCTCCGCTCGAGTGGGGCGCAGAATCAGACGGGGGGTTTCGAGGATCGGGTTGGGCGTCAACGGTGCAGCAGGCTTCGCGGAAGGTTGGGGTAGAGCTCGGCATATTGGGCGGCGGGCGGATCACAGTCCACCTCGGTGCAGGCGAAATGGCGCATCCGCCAGACGCCGTTGGTCCGCTGGAGTATGGCATCGACCGGCTCATAGTGATTGCCACGGCCTCCCGGCGTCTGCGGCCGGACCACAACCCGCGCCCAGTTGCAGGCGACGCGGATAGAATCGACCATGAACTCCACGTCCTGGCCCAGCAGCCTTTCGACCGAGGGCCGCAAGGCGTTCAGGACAGCACGGCGCGTCGGCGTGCCAGCGGCCGGGGTCGAGGCTGCGCACGCGCTCTGCGCCTGTGCCGGTTGGGGGCGAACGACGACCGCCGCCGGAGCGGCGACCAGACCAAGGGCGACTAGACTGACGACGATGCGGCGCATGGCGACCTCCAGGTTGTGCCTGAAAGCTACGCCTGCGCCAGCGAAAATCAAACGACGTTATCTGATGAGATCAAGCGAGCGACGGCTCGATCTCCTTACAGACCTCGATCAAGCCCTTCACGGAATCCACCGACTTGGCGAACATCGCCTTCTCGTCGTCGGTCATGGAGAATTCGATCACGCGCTCGACGCCGCCGGCGCCCAGCACCGCCGGCACGCCGACGTACATTCCATCCAGCCCGTATTGGCCCGAGACCCAGACGGCGCAGGGCAGGACGCGCTTCTTGTCCTTGAGATAGGCCTTGGCCATGACGATGGCGCTCTCGGCCGGGGCGTAGAAGGCCGATCCGGTCTTGAGCAGACCCACGATCTCGCCGCCGCCGCCGCGCGTGCGCTTGATGATGGCGTCCAGTTGGTCTTGGGTCAGCAGGCCCTGTTCGACGCATTCCGGCAGGCTGAGGCCCGCGACGGTCGAATGGCGCGCCATCGGCACCATGTCGTCGCCGTGACCGCCCAGGGTCCACGCGTGGATGTCCTCGACCGAAATACCGGTGGCGTCGGCCAGGAAGTGGGCGAAGCGGCCCGAATCCAGGATGCCGGCCATGCCCACGACCTTCTCGCGCGGCAGCCCTGAGAACTGGCGCAGCGCCCAGACCATGGCGTCCAGCGGATTGGTGATGCAGATGACGAAGGCGTTCGGGGCATGGGCCTTGATGCCCTCGCCGACGGCCTTCATGACCTTCAGATTGATCGAGACCAGATCGTCGCGGCTCATGCCCGGCTTGCGCGGAACGCCCGCCGTTACGATGCAGACGTCGGCGCCGGCGATGTCGGCATAGTCATTGGCGCCCTTCAGCGTCACATCGGAATCGAACACGGCGGCGGCTTGCGAAATGTCCAGCGCCTTGCCCTGAGGCGTGCCCTCGGCGATGTCGAACAGGACCACGTCGCCCAGCTCTTCGCGAGCGGCCACATGAGCCAGGGTGCCACCGATCATGCCGGCGCCGATGAGGGCGATCTTCTTGCGAGCCATGTCTGATCCTGTCGATAAGGGGGAGGAAGCGTCGGCGCGCGGTCTAGCGCCGCCGGGAGGTGGGGGCAAGGTGGAGGGCAGTCCCGCCGATGCAGAGACTCCTAGCGCTTGTCATCCAGACGGGGGCTCTGGCCGAGAGCCGTTACAAACCATCCACCGTGCGGACGCTCGGATGGGTTCGCGCCCGAGGGACCCTTGCACCGGATAGCGGCTGCGCCGTTTCCGGGATGACGGGGGATCAGAGGGTAACGTGTCCTACAAGTTTAACAGCGCCGGATCTCCGCCCTGAGCGGCGATGTTGTCGGTGATGGCCTTCTCCGCCGCGAAGCGGATCAGACTGTTGGGGCCGCCGGCCTTGGGGCCGGTGCCGCTGAGGCCCTCGCCGCCAAACGGCTGGACGCCCACGACCGCGCCCGTGATCGAGCGGTTGATATAGACGTTGCCGGCCGGAACCAGGCGCATGACCTCGTCCGCGAAGGCCTTGATGCGCGAATGCACGCCCAGCGTCAGGCCATATCCCCGCGCAGCCAGCTTTTCAGCCACCGGCCTCAGCTTGTCCGGGTCGTAGCGATAGACGTGCAGAATTGGGCCGAAGACCTCCTTTTCCAGGAAATCGGGCGACGGGATTTCGGCGATGGTCGGGGCGAAGAAGTCGCCGGCGCCTTCGAGGCTGGAGATATCAGCCCGAGCGATGACCTTGGCTTCCTTTTCGAGCCGGGCGACGTGAGCTTCCAGCAACTCACGCGCCTCGGTGTCGATCACCGGCCCGATGTCGGTCGACGGGTCGGCCGGATCGGCGACGACCTGGGCGGCCAGCGCGCCCTTCAGCCCCTCGATCACGCTGTCGGCCGAATCCTTGGGCACGAATAGAACGCGCAGGGCCGAGCACCGCTGACCAGCCGAGCCGAAGGCCGACAGCACCACATCGTCCAGCACCTGTTCGCGCAGAGCCGTGGTGTCCACGAACATCGCGTTCAGGCCGCCGGTCTCGGCGATGAAGGGAATGATCGGGCCGGGCCGGGCGGCGATGGCGCGGTTGATCGTCCAGGCCGTATCGGTGCCGCCGGTGAAGGCCACCCCGTCGATGCCCGGATGGCTGACCAGCGCGGCGCCGACGTGCGAGCCGGCACCCGGCGCCAGGGCGATCAGATAGCGGTCCAGCCCAGCCTTGACGAACAGCATCACCGCCTCGGCGGCGATCAGCGGCGTCTGTTCCGCCGGCTTGGCGATGACGGCGTTGCCGGCGGCCAGGGCCGCGGCGATCTGGCCGGTGAAGATGGCCAGCGGGAAGTTCCACGGCGAGATACAGGCAAAGACGCCGCGCCCATGCAGGACCAACTCATTGGTCTCACCGGCGGGACCTCTGAGGGTTTCGCGCCCGCCGAATTGACGCTCGGCCAGCATGGCGTAGTAGCGGCAGAAATCGGCGGCCTCGCGCACTTCGGCCACGGCGTCGTTCAGGGTCTTGCCGGCCTCGCGGCTGAGCAGGGCGACCAGCCGGTCCATGTCGGCTTCCAGCGCGTCGCCCATGGCGCGCAACACTGGGGCTCGACCGGCCCCGCCAATCCGGTCCCAGGCAATCTGAGCGATCTGGGCCTTTTCGATGGCGCGGTCGATTTCCTTCTCTGTGATCTCCGAGACCTGACCCAGCACGCGCAGGCGGTCCGACGGGCTGGTCACCTCATGGACATTCTGGCCGGCCATCAGGGCGCCGCCGACGATGGGGCCGGAGCTGAACCGCTCACGGTCCAGCTTGTCGAGCGCCAGGGTGTGGACCTCGCGGTCCTCGGCGCGCGAGTAGTCGCGGCCTAGCGAGTTCTGACGGTCGCCGTACATATCGATGGGCCTTTGGATTCGGGGATGGGGGCCGGGCTCGGCCTCAAGCTGATCAAGCGGATCAGCCGCGACCGCCTCAGCGGGAACCCGCTCATCGAGCAGGGCGTGGACGAAGGAGGAGTTGGCGCCGTTCTCAAGCAGGCGGCGCACAAGATAAGGCAACAGGTCTTCGTGGCCGCCAACCGGGGCATAGGTGCGCACCGTGATCGGCTCGCCGAAGCTCTGTTCGGCGGCGTCGTACAGGGCCTCGCCCATGCCGTGCAGGCGCTGGTATTCGATCTTGACGCCGGCCTCCTCCGCCATCTGGTGCACCGCAGCCAGCGAGTGGGCGTTGTGGGTGGCGAACTGGGCGTACAGATCCGGCGATGCGGCGATCAGCTTGCGGGCGCAGTGCAGATAGTTGACGTCGGTGGCCGGCTTGGTGGTGAAGACCGGATAGTCGGGTCGGCCAGCGACCTGGGCCCATTTGATCTCGGTGTCCCAATAGGCGCCCTTGACCAGACGACACATCAGCCGGCGGCCGCGCTCTTTGGCGATGCGGTGGACCGCGTCGATGACCTGGGGACAGCGCTTCTGATAGGCTTGGATGGCTAGGCCCAGGCCGGTCCAGTCGCCCAGCGATTCTTCGCCAGCCAACTTGTCGAGCAGCTTGAGCGACAGCACCAGGCGGTCCGCCTCCTCGGCGTCGATGGTGAAGTTCAGATCATGGCGCGCCGCGATCTGGGCCAGGCGCAGGATGCGGGGATACAGCTCCTCCCAGACCCGGTGTTCCTGCGTCGCCTCATAGCGCGGCGACAGGGCCGACAGCTTGACCGAGACGCCGTGCCCGGTTTCCGGACCGCCGCCGAGGCGCATCTTGATCTTGTTCTTGCCGACCGCCTCGATGGCCTGGGCGTAGAGCCGTTCATAACGTTCAGCGTCATCCGTCGTGCGTGCGCCTTCGCCCAGCATGTCGAACGAACAGAGATAGTCGTCGCGGCGCGCGCGGGCCATGGCCGCCTCGATGGTCCGGCCCAGGACGAACTGTTCGCCCATGATCCGCACAGCGGCGGCGACCGCCTGGCGGATGACCGGCTCGCCCAGACGCCCGGCGATGCGGCGCAGGAACGCTGGCAGGTTGTCGCGCGCCTCGTCGTCGACCTCGACCAGATGGCCCGTCAGCATCAGACCCCAGGTAGAGGCGTTGACGAACAAGCTTTCGGACTGGCCCAAGTGGCTGGCCCAGTCCGCCGAGCCGATCTTTTCGGCGATCAGGCGGTCGCGGGTGTCTTCATCGGGCGTGCGCAGCAGCGCCTCGGCCAGGCACATCAGGGCCAGCCCCTCACGGGTGCCCAGCGAGAACTCTTGCAGGAAACTCTCGACCACGCCCTGGCGGTCGTTGGAGCGCCGGGCGCCGCGGACCAGCTCGACCGCCTCTTCCAGAACCCGGGCGCGCTCGGCTCCGGCCAGCGGCGGCCGGGCCAGCAGATCGACCACGGCTTCGCGCTCGTCGCGGTACTTGATTGTGTCCAGGGAATCGAAGGGTGGAGAGGTCGGAGCCATGGCGGGCCGTCTAGCGCCGCTTTGACCAAAGGGAAAGAGGGTCAAGATGGCGCGCCTCCCCGGCGGGGACGGCGGCGACGCTAGCCGGCGTTCATGTCCTGGATCTTGATGATGGCCGGCCCAAGAATCACGACAAAAAGAACCGGCAGGAAGAAGACGATCATCGGCACGGTCAGCTTCGCCGGCAGGGCGGCCGCCTTCTTCTCAGCAGCGGCCAGGCGCAGCTCGCGGTTTTCCTTGGCCATGACACGCAGCGCCTGCCCCAGCGGCGTGCCGTATTTCTCGGCCTGGATCATGGCCGTCGCCACTGACTTGATGCCGGGGTGATTGGTCCGCTTGGCGAAGCCCTCATAGGCCTGACGTCGCTCGGGCAGATAGGACAGCTCGGCCGACATGAGGGTGAACTCCTCGGCCAGGTCGATCGACTGACCACCGATCTCAGCCCCAACCTTGGTGATCGCCGCCTCGATCGACATCCCCGATTCGACGCAGATCAGCAGCAGGTCCAGCGAGTCCGGAAAGGCCTGAACGATCGACTGGCGGCGCTTGGCGGCGCGGTTGGAGATGTACAGGTTGGGCAGATAGAAGCCGGCGACGAAGCCCCCCACCACCGCCGCGACCCGCATCATGCCGGTCAGACCGAAGTCGTTGATCGCGAACAGGTAGAAGGCGACGAACGCAGCCATGGCGAACGGCATGGTGAAGCGGAAGAAGTAGAAGGTGGTCAGCGGCCGGGGACCGCGAAAGCCGGCCTGGGCCAGGCTCTCGACGACCTTGGGGTCCTCCAGCAACTTGGACAGGTTCAACCGGTCGACCACCCGCTTCTTGAAGCCCTGATCGGTTTGACGAAGGCTGCCGGCGCCTTGCTGCGCCTGCTGGGCGATCTGCTGGCGCGAACGTTGGCGCAGGGCTTCCTTGCGGTCGGCGACCGCCTTCATCCGATTCTCGAGTTTGCCGCCGCCGGTGAAGCCCCCCAACAGGGTCACCAGCGTCGCGAAGGTCAGGATCGCAATCAAGGCCGTCAGCAGGTTTTTCGGGTCGACGAGGGCTTCCATGACTGTCCTCGCGTCTAGAATTTGAAGTTGATCATTTTGCGCATCATCAGGATGCCGGCGCCCATCCATAGCCCCGCCCCCAGGAGCATGATCTGGCCGCGAATATCGGTGAACATGAGCATCATGTACGAGGGCGTGGTCACGGTGACCATGGCCATGACCCCCGGCGGCAGGCAGCCGATGATGGCGGCTGAGGCCGTGGCTTCGGATGACAGGGCCTTGATCTTCTCAGCCATCAGTTTGCGCGAGCGAAGAACGGTCGAAAGATTGCCCAGGGCCTCGGCCAGGTTGCCACCGGTCTTGGCCTGGATCGAAATGACGATGGCCAGAAAGCGCAACTCCGGGGTCGGCATCCGCTCGTACATTTTTTCGAGCGATTGCTCGAGCGACAGGCCCATGCCGATATTTTCGACCAGGCGTTGAAACTCCGGCCCCAGCGGCGCGCCCATCTCCTTGGAGATGATCTTCAGGCAGTCATGCACCGGCAGGCCTGACTTGATGCCACGCACGATGACGTCGATGGCGTCGGCGAAGTCGGCCGTGAACTTCTTCATGCGCCGCTTGGCGAGGAACCCGACCACCCAGCGCGGCAGGCCGAAACCAAAAACCAGCGGCAACGCCGGAAGGATGAACCAGGGCATCCCGAAGAGCAGGCCGAACAACAGCGCAAACACGGCGAGGCCCGCCGAGATGATCCAGAACATCTGGACCTTCAGACCAAGACCGGCCTGCCGCAGCTTGGCCTCGAGGGTGACGCGGGCCTTGCGCTCCTTGCGGTCCGCCTCCTTGAGCTGAAGCATGATCTGCTTGCGCCGCTGCTCCTGGCTTTGTGGCCCGGAAGCGCCGCGCTTGGCTGTCGGCTGGGGTGATCGCTGACCCAGGGCATGAGCGCGCTTGACCGCTCGCGTCGAGGAATCGTCTTCGCCGACGAAAACGAAGCCGAGGCTGGCGACGGTGATAAAGCCCAGGACGGCGGCCAGGATCGTCAGCATGACCGCTACTCCGCCGCGTCCAGGGCCTCGGCCAGTTCCCGCTCCAGCCCGTAGTAGCGGGCACGGTCCCAGAAGCGCGGCCGGGCGATGCCCGTTGAGCGGTGCCGACCGACCACCCGACCGTGCTCGTCCTCGCCGGTGATCTCATAGACGAACAGGTCCTGGGTGACGATGACGTCGCCCTCCAGCCCCACGACCTCGGTGATGTGCGTAATCCGGCGCGAGCCGTCGCGCAGGCGCGCCGCCTGAACGATGACGTCGACCGAGCCGACGATCATCTCACGGATGGTCTTGGACGGCAGGCCGTAGCCGCCCATGGTGATCATCGATTCCATCCGGCTGATGGCTTCGCGCGGGCTGTTGGCGTGCAAGGTGCCCATCGAGCCATCGTGGCCGGTGTTCATAGCCTGCAAGAGGTCGAAGGCCTCAGGTCCGCGAACCTCGCCCACAATGATCCGCTCGGGACGCATCCGCAGGCAGTTCTTGACCAGGTCTCGCATGGTGATCTGGCCCTGGCCTTCCAGGTTCGGCGGACGGGTCTCAAGCCGCACGACGTGCGGCTGCTGCAGCTGGAGTTCAGCCGCGTCTTCGCAGGTGATGACCCGCTCGGTCGGGTCGATGAAGGCGGTCAGGGTGTTGAGCAGCGTGGTCTTGCCCGAACCGGTGCCGCCGGAGATGACGGTGTTGCAGCGGCACGCCCCGATGACGCCAAGCACGCGCGCGCCTTCCGGGCTGATGGAGGCGTACTCCACCAGATTGCGCATGGTCAGCTTGTCTTTTTTGAACTTGCGAATCGTCAGGGTCGGGCCATCGATGGCCAGCGGCGGCGCGATGACGTTGACGCGCGAGCCGTCCGGCAGACGGGCGTCGCAGATCGGCGAGCTTTCATCGACGCGGCGGCCGACCTGCGACACGATCCGCTGACAGATATTCATCAGCTGCGTGTTGTCACGGAAACGCACATTGGTCAGCTGGACCTTGCCGCCGACCTCGATGAAGACCCGATTGGCCCCATTGACCATGATGTCGGCGATGTCATCGCGCGCCAGCAAGGGCTCGAGCGGACCGTAACCCAGGACGTCGTTGACGATGTCCTGGACCAGGTGCTCCTGCTCGGCCACCGACATGGAGACGTTCTTGATCGCCACCAGCTCGGCGACGATGTCGCGGATCTCCTCCGCCGCCGCCTTGGGATCGAGCTGGGCCAGCTGGCTCAGATCGATGGTGTTCAGCAGGGCGTTGAGAATAGTGGTTTTGGTGGCGTGATAGTAGTCCGACTGTTCGCGCACGATCTCGGCGACCGGTTGCGCCTTCTTGAGCTGCTCAAAGCCCTTGGTCGCGCGCGGAGCGGCGGCCGGCTGGGGCTTGCGCGGCGCCTCGGCTCTTGACTTGCCGGCCAGGGCGTCCAGCCGCTCGGCCGAGGCTGACGCAGGCCGGGACGGCGGTGCGCTGTCCTCGCCTGGGATCTCGCCGGACGGCTCGGCCACAGGCTCGGCGCGGGACGACGCCTGCGCCGCTGCGGGGGGGGCGCCTGAGCCGGGTGCGGTGCGCTTGCCGAACACGCCGATCAGGCCTTCTTCTTGAACAGATTGGAGAACAGACCACCAGGTTTGCGCCCTGGCGCCGGCAGGGCCGCGATCTCACGCTGTGAGACGATCTGGGCCAGGCCCAGAAACGCCTCGGCCGCCTTGGTCTTGGGGCCCGCCTCAATGACCATCTGGCCGTTGTTGGCGGCCTCTCCGAAGGTTTTGGCGTCAAACGGAATGATCATCGACGGGTGCACTCCCAGAGCCGCCGAGAATTCCTTGAGCGGAATCTCTGGACGGCCCGGCAAGCCGACCTGGTTGAGCACCAGGCGCGGCGGGGCGTCGTTGGGTCTGGCCTGCCGAACCAGGTCGATGATGTTCTTGGCGTTGCGGAGAGACGCCAGATCCGGCGCCGCCACGATGACCACCTCATCAGCCGTGGTCAGGGTTTGGCGCATCCAGCGCGACCAGCTGTGCGGCAGGTCCAGCACCACGAACGGCGCGGTTGAACGAATCTTCTGGGTGACCTCTTCAAACGCCTCGTGCGACAGGTCCCAGTCGGCGTCGAGCGTGGCCGGCGCGGCGAACAGGTTGAGCCGGTCGGTGCAGCGCGCTGTCAGGCGGTCCAGCAGGGTGGCGTCCAGGCGATCCGGCTGGCCCAAGGCGTCAGCCACGCCACTGAGCGGATCCTGGTTGAAGTCCAGGCCCGCCGTCCCGAACGGCAGATCGTAGTCGACGATAACCGTATTGGAGCCGACTCTCTCGGCCAGGGCGAAGGCGGTGTTGTGCGCGACCGTTGAGGCGCCGGCCCCGCCGCGCGCACCAACGAAGGCGATCGAGCGGCCCACGAAGGGTCGCGCGGGGTCCGAAAACAGCGAGCCAATGGTCGAGATCAGTTGGAGCGGCTGGACCGGGCCCACCAAATACTCGCTGACGCCGCGCCGGATCAGCTCACGATAGAGCATGATATCGTTTGCGGCCCCGATCACGACAACCTTGGTGCCGGCGTCGCATACCTCGGCCAGCTGATCGAGAGCGTTGAGCAGGGCGCCGCCCATCAGCTCGCACTCGACCATCACCAGCGCAGGTGTCGGTTCGCTGCGGTAGGTTTCGACGGCTGCGGCCATTCCGCCGACGCGAATCTGGGTGGTCGCGCGCGCCATGCGGCGATCCTGGCCAGCGCGCTCGGCCGCCGCCAGGGTTTCGGCCCGCTCGCCGAAGATGTGAATCGTGATGCGCGGGACCTGAACTGTGTTGAGAGACGCATCGGCCTGGGCGAGCAGGTCGCCAACGGGATTGAAGCTCGCGGCCGGCAGGGCCGCCGCTTGGGCCGGGAGCGCCGACGCGGTCGTCGGAACAAACCTCAAGGGCTCGTCGCCTGGCTCCCGCGCCGAGCCGGGTTCCGCGGCGTCTCGCGCGGCAAGATCTCGCGACGGGCTGGACATGGCCGCCGCCCCCGACGGCAGGTCGAAGTCCAGATCGTCCTCGAAGGGCTCGTCGCCGAAAGCCTGGCTGTGGGCGGAGTTCATGGGCGGGCTCGGGTCCTGGCGCGCATCAGCTGATGGCGTCTGAAAGTTCGACGGAATCGTCACCGGTGCGCGTGGCTGTGGATTCGCCCCGGCGATAGTTCTGGATGACGACTGTGCGGCGTCCGGCATCCGCCGGGGCCATCGGGCGCTGCCCCGCGATGTCGCGCGGATCGGCGATCTGGGCGGCCATGTTGGAGATGGTGGAACAGCCAAATCCCATCGGCGATCCATTGTCGGCATGGCTGGTCAGCGAGCCCCACTGACGCGAGCAGTCGTAGGTGACCGCCTGCAACCGGGCGAAGCCGACAATCACCGGCGCGCGCGGATCGGGGGCCGCGTAGGCGGAGATGCGAACCGGCACGCCGGCCGGGCGCAGCGCCTCGGCCACCGCCCAGCTCATCTGAAGCGCTGCGGGATCGTCGCCCGACGGCGCCTCGACCACGATTTCGGAGCTCTGTTCAGCGCTGGCGCGCTGGGCCAGATGCGACAGGGCCGCCCGCTGCGCTGCGGACAGGCCGTTGTCGTGGACGGCCAGAGCGATCCGGTCCATCTGCGGCTCAACCTGAAGCCGCCAGCGCGACATCGGCGTCAGAGGCTCTGGTCCACCACCGGAGGCGGGCGTTCCGCAAGCCGACAGAAGGCTGCTGGCTGCGGCGAGACAGAGCAGAGCTGGTGAAACACGCATCGCCGGGCTCCTATTCGATTACATAGCCGACCGGACCCTGCCACTGGCCGGCGGCTGGCGCAGGCTGGTCAGGACGGTAGGCGCGGTTGAGGCGGCCCATCAGGATGCTCTCGGCATCCGAGGCCACCTGGTAGCCGTCAGCCGGACCCTGCAGGCGCGCCGGGTCGGTCGGGTTGACGAGGTAGGGGGTGACGATGATGACCAGCTCGGTCTCACCCTGCAGGTAGTCGCGCGAGCGGAACAGGGCGCCCAGGACCGGCAGCTCGGTCATGCCGGGCAGGGCGTCGATGCTTTCTCGTGTGACCGACTGCATAAGGCCGCCGATCATCAGGCTTTGACCGGACGGAATCTCGACCGTGTTCGAGATGCGCCGAACCGTCAGAGCCGGAATGACCAGGGTGGTGTCGGTCCCCGCGCCCATCGAGAACGAGCCGTTGGTCGACAGGTCGGACACCTCGGCGGAGATTCGCAGCGAGATGCGGCCGCCGGACATGACCACAGGGGTCACCGTCAGGCCGACGCCGTATGGTCGGTATTCGATGACCACCCGGCCGTTGTCGTCCACGCCGGACGGCACCGGAAACTCGCCGCCGGCCAGAAAGTCGGCTTCTTCGCCCGACACGGTCGTGACGTGCGGCTCGGACAGGACCCGGATCACGCCGACCCGTTCGAAAGCCCTTAGCTGAGCCGAGAGGCCGGCCCCACCCAGGGCGGCGGGCGAGTTGAAGGTGAAGGTCCCGCCGCCAAGCTGGCCTGAGTTGACGCCGAAGCCCGGCGTGTTGGCGATCAGCCAGTTGGGATCCGAGCCCGAGTTGGTGGAGCCGTTCAGCGACACGCCCAGTTGCTCGACGATGTTGCGCTGCATCTCGACCACACGGACGTGGACCATGACCTGGTCCGATCCGGCGATCGACAGCATGTTGAGCACCAGCTCGGGCTCTTCGACAAAGGTGGCGGCGACCCGCTCGATACGCTCTGCCTCGCCCGCGCTGTCGACCGAACCGGTCAGGATGATGGCCCCGTTGACCGCCTCGGCCGTGACATTGGCGTTCGGCGCAATGCGCCGGATCGTGTCTTGCAACACGCCGACCGGCGCGCCGACACGCACATTGAGACTGAGAATTTGACGGCCTGAGGCGTCGAAGAACAGCGCGTCGGTGGCGCCGGGCGTCAGCCCCATCAGCACGATGCGTCGCTGCGACTGCAGGACCGCATCGGCAACTGCCGGATTGGACACCATCACGTCACGGACATCGACCGGTAGCTCAATAACGGCCGATTCGCCCCGCGGCAGGCTGAGCGACTGGGTGGCGTCCGAGCCGACGCCGACCCGGACGACCTGCTGGGCCGAGGCTGCCTGCGGCGGCGCGGCGAATCCCAGTGCGAGGGTCGCCGCCGCCATCAGGCCGATAAAGGGGTTTCGGATCGCGGTCATCCCACGGGCACCTCAGTGACGGCGCCGTTGCGGAAGACGCGAACCGTCTGGGGTCCGCCGCTGTCGGCGCGGGTTTGGGGACTGATCGCCGCGCCTGACGCCTGCTGAGCGTCTGCATAGGAGCGCAGCACCAGATAGAGATCGCCCTGGGCCTGGGCGAAGGCCAGAACCTCGGCCTCGCGGGGCCCGACTTCCAGGGTTGCATTGGACCCGGCGACGTTCTGGCTGTCTCCGGCCTCGGTCGTGTCGCCAATGGCCAGAACGCGGATGTTGCTGAGGACCGTCGCGGTGATGTAGCCATCACGACCATCGACGGCCTGCTCGGCGCGGCGCGACATGATGACGTCGACACGGTCGCCGGGGAGAATGAAACCGCCAGCGCCAGTTTCCTGCGTCAGCGGCAGCGACATCGCGCGCATGCCCGGCGCCAAGACCACCGCCAGGAAGCCGCTCTGGCCCGCCCGGACCAGCTTGGACGCCACGATCGGCTCGCCGGCCAGGATGCGTTCCCGCACGACCGCACCGACAACCTGCTCGCGCACGCCGCCGCCGGTGATCCGTTCGGCCGCGCGTTGCACCTCGGCGGTGGCGCCGCCGTCGGCGTCCGCAGAATCTGAGGCGGGAGCCTCGTCGTCAGCGGTTTCGCGCGCGGGGGTCGGGATCGCGGCCGCGCCCTCGACAATCCACACGGCGTTGACCGCGCCAGCGGGGAAGGCACGCCACTCCATGTCGCCATTTTCGATTCGGGCGCCGATTTCCAGGTCCCGCGCGGCCACAAGCACCTGAGCCATCGGGGCTTCAGCCACCGTGGCGGCGGCGGCGGGGTGGGCCGCCTCACCCCCATTGGAGCCCATGGCGCGAACGACCAGGGCCAGGCCAATGGCGGAGACGGCGGCTACCGCAATGACGATGATGCGAGCTGGTTTCATCGGTCAGGATCCCTCCGGCCCAGACGCGGTTCTGCGTCCACGATTCCGGTTGTTCCGACCAAGGTGAGGCCCGTGAGTTAACGCTGACTTACGAAACGCACGCGTCAGACGCCGATAAACGCTCCGACCAGCGCGCTCGCGGGAAACGCCGCGAGGGCGCCGGCAGCGATCGCCACGCCATAGGGAATGTCACCCTTGGGCTGAAGCAGACGTGAAACCCAGGCCGGGCCTCCTACGGCCTCCATGCCCGGGGAGCCGCGCGCCATGATCAGGCCAAGCGAAAACAGACCCCCCGCCACCGCCGTCACCAGGACGAAGACCATTGACCCGTCCACACCGAGCCAGAGACAGGCGGCCGCCATCAGCTTGGCGTCGCCGCCGCCGAGAAACCGAAGCGCGAACAGCCCGGCCCCAACGAACAGCGCCAGCAGGGCGACGCCAAAATGGATCGCGATCGACATCGCCGGCAAGCCAACCGCCATCGCGGCCGGAACAAAGGCGATGATCAGGCCCAGCGAGATCCAGTTGGGGATCGTCATGGTCGTCAGGTCATTCAGTCCCGCGGCGATGACCAGAGCGGGCAGGACGCTAAGCAGAAGAATGAGAGCGATTTCCAAGACGAGCTCCTCAAAGGGGACGGTCTATTCTGACGTCGCAGCGTAAAGTTTCCGTCACTCGTCGCACAAAATGAAAAGGCCCCGGCGTTTCCGCCGGGGCCTCTCGATCTTTAGTCCGCTAGGCCTATTAGGCCTTGCCGACGTCACCGCCGAGGTTGGCGGCGATGTTGTTGAAGGTCGTCTCGAGGCTGGTGCCAACGAGGGTGACGCCGGTGATGATGACCACAGCGATCAGAGCGGCGATCAGGCCGTACTCGATGGCGGTGGCGCCGGACTCGTCATTCAGAAACTGCTTGATGAACTTAGACATGAGACTTCTCCTTGGATGGATGAGCAACCGATTTATGACACCTGGTCAGGGTTGGGTCGGTCGCCCGCCGTCCCTGATCACACGAGCAGAATGCCCGCCCGTACTTAAAGCTAAGTAAATCTCATCCAGAATATTCGGATATTTCTATAGTAAATCAAAGTTTACTGTGAATATGCATTAACCTACCCAAGTCTTAACGCGAAACCAGCTCCTTCCAATCTCAATGGCGGATGCCGAAACGAAATTTTGAGAATTCGGCGACATCTTGCGCGGGCGCGACACGCGCGAAGATTCAAATGGAGTCGGTCATGCGCCGCATCATCGTCGCGCTTTTCGCCCTGGCGGCCCTGGTCCCGGCCTCAACCGCCCTGGCGCAGAGCCGGGCGCTCAATGTCGAGGTCAACCACATCACGCGCCTGAACCTGAACGGTTCGGCGGCCTCGGTCGTTGTCGGCAATCCTCAGATTGCAGACGTCACGGTTGTGGACGCCAACACCCTGTACATCAGCGGTCGCAGCTCGGGGGTGACGGAGATTGCGGTCTTGGACGGCCTTGGCCGCACCATCTACCAGGGCGACGTCGTCGTCAGCACCCCATCGTCGGGCGAAGTGCGGGTGTGGCGCGGGGCGGCGGTGACCCGGATGGCGTGCGGCGCTACCTGCTCGCCCAGCGGTCTGGACGCGGCGTCGGTGACGGCATCTTCGGCGCCGGCGACGACGGCGCCCTGAGGCCGACGCCATGTTCAGGGCTCGCCTGCGCGCATTCCTCGGTCGGTTCACCCGCGCGACCAGCGGCGCCACCGCCGTGGAGTTCGCGCTTGTGGCGCTGCCGTTCCTGTTCCTGCTGTTTTCGATCTTCGAGATCGGCCGACTCTACACGCTGAACTCGGTGCTGGAAGACGCCACCATGGACGCGGGCCGGCGCATTCGCACCGGCGAAATGCAGACGTCCGGAGCCAGCGCGGCCAGCTTCAAGTCCGCTGTCTGCGCTGAGATGAGCGTCTTCTCGGGCGACTGCAACGAGCGGCTCTCCGTCGATGTTCGCGTCATGCCCCAGTTCGCCAGTCAGAACCCACCTGAGCCGGTGACGGGCGACCAGTTCAACGACGCGGCTCTGGTCTATCAGCCCGGCGACGCGCGCGAGATCATCCTGATCCGGACCTGGTGGCGGGCGCCGATGTTCGTACCGATGGTGACGCAGGGGCTGCGCCGGCTGAGTGACGGCAGCGTCGTTCTGACGGCGTCCACAACGTTTCGAAACGAGCCCTATCAATGATGCGGTTTCACTTCTCCCTGGCCGCGTTGCGGCGCGACCGGCGCGGCGTTTCGGCCATTGAGTTCGCCTTGATCGCCCCGGTCATGATCGCCTTCTATTTCGGCATGTCCGAGATGGCCCAGGCCTTCATGGCTCAGAAGCGCATGGGCCATGTCGCCTCGACCGTCGCCGATCTGGCGGCCCAGGACGACATTCTGACCTCCGCCGAGATCAACGACATCTTCGCGGCCGGTCGAACCATCATGCGACCGTTTCCCATCTCGGGAATGGCGTTGCGGCTTTCGAGCGTCACGGTCGACTCAAACGGCCGCGCCAGAGTGGACTGGAGCCGGGGATCTGGCATGACGCCGCGCGCCACGGCCTCGACCGTAACCTTGCCGACAGGCATGGCCGCCAATGGCGAGAGCGTGATCTTTTCCGAAGTGACCTACGACTTTGTATCGCCGATCGGCGCCTTCCTGCCCGGCGTCACACGGTTCGCGCGGGACTACTATCTAAGGCCGCGGACCGTCAGTCGGGTGCTGGTCGCCTAGCCTTCCAGGTCCAGCGAATAGCCGGCCGAACGCACCGTGCGGATCGGATCGTTGTCCACATCCTGCATCAACGCCTTCCTGAGCCGGCCGACGTGGACGTCGACGGTGCGGGCCTCGACATAGACGTCCGAGCCCCAGACCGCATCGAGCAGCTGTTCGCGGCTGAAGACGCGCCCGGGATGCTGGATCAGGTGGTCGAGCAGCCGGTATTCGGTGGGGCCAAGATGGACCTCCTTGCCGGCGCGCTTCACCCGATGTGAAACCCGGTCGACCGTAATGTCGCCGTGGCTGAGCCGATCGTCGGCCAGACCGGGGCGGATACGGCGCAACACCGCCCGGATGCGGGCGTTCAATTCCGGCACCGAGAACGGCTTGGTCAGGAAGTCGTCGGCCCCGGTGTCCAGCCCCCTCACCCGGTCGCTCTCCTCGCCGCGCGCGGTCAGCATGATAATCGGCACATTACGGCTTTCGGGCCGTCCGCGCAGGCGTCGGCAGACCTCTATCCCGGAGACCTTAGGCAGCATCCAGTCCAGCACGATCAGGTCCGGCAGCCGCTCATCTGACTGAACCAGTCCCTCCTCGCCGTCGCCGGCGATGGCCACGTCGTAGCCTTCCTTTTCCAGGTTGTACTGGATCAGGGTGGCGATGGCGTCGTCGTCCTCGATGACCAGGATGTGAGGCGTGCTCATGTCGGCTCCTTGGGCGCCAAATCGGCGTCGCTGGCGCTTTGTCGCGGGCGGACCGCATCCAGTTCATCGCCAGTCACCTCATAGTGGATCATCTCGGCGATATTGGTGGCGTGGTCGCCGATCCGCTCGAGATTCTTGGCCATGAACAGCAGATGGGCGCAGGAGGTGATGGTGCGCGGATCGGCCATCATGTAGGTGAGCAGTTCGCGGAACAGGGCGTTGTAGTGCTCATCGACATCGTCGTCGTGCGACCAGACGTCGAGCGCCCCGGCCACCTCGGCGGTGGTGTAGGCGTCCAGAACCGCCTTCATCCGCTTGGCCACAAGCTTGCCCATCCGCTCGATCGAGCGGGTCAGGGGCGCCAGCGGCTCAGCGTCAGCCAGGCTGAGGCTGCGCTTGGCGATGGAGCGCGCCAGGTCGCCAGTACGCTCAAGATCCGTGGCGATCTTCATCGCCGCCACGGCCCGGCGCAGATCGGTCGCCACCGGCTGGCGTAGGGCGATCAGGCGGATCACCTTGCGCTCGATGTCGCGTTGCAGTTCGTCCAGCTTGGCGTCGCGGGCGATCACGCCCTGGGCCAGGGCCGCATCGCGGCGCGACACCGCCTCGATGGCGTCGGCGATCTGAGCCTCGGCCAGGCCGCCCATGCGGGCGATGTCGGCGGTGATCTGGTTCAGTTCGTCGCCGTAGGCGCGAACCGTATGCTGATTGGTCGAATCCATCATGACGTCGTCCCCTAGCCGAAGCGGCCGGTGATGTAGTCCAAGGTGCGCTGTTCCTTGGGATTGGTGAACAGCTCATCGGTGCGCCCGATCTCGACGATCTGGCCCATGTGGAAGAAAGCGGTCTGCTGCGACACCCGCGCCGCCTGGGCCATCGAGTGGGTGACGATGACGATGCAGTACTGCTGGCGCAGTTCGTCGATCAGCTCTTCGATCTTGGCGGTGGCGATCGGGTCAAGCGCCGAGCAGGGCTCGTCCATCAGGATCACTTCGGGATCCACCGCGATGGCGCGGGCGATGACCAGGCGCTGCTGCTGGCCGCCCGACAGGCTGGAGCCGGACTGGTCGAGCCGGTCAGCGACCTCGTCCCAGAGCCCGGCGCGACGCAGGGCCTGTTCAACCACGTCGGCAAGCTCGGCCTTGGAGCGGGTCAGGCCGTGGATGCGCGGGCCGTAGGCGACGTTCTCGAAGATCGACTTGGGGAACGGGTTGGGCCTCTGGAAGACCATGCCGACGCGCGCACGCAGGGCCACCGGATCGACCGAACGCGCGTTGATATCCTCGCCATCCAGCTCGATCACGCCCTCGACACGTGCGCCTTGGATGGTGTCGTTCATGCGGTTCAGGCAGCGCAGGAAGGTCGACTTGCCACACCCCGACGGCCCAATCAGCGCGGTCACGGCGCGGTCGGCCATGTCGAGCGAGACATCCTTCAACGCCTGTTTGTCTTCATAGAAGACACTGACGCCGCGAGTGCGGATCTTGGGGTCGCGCAACGGCTCGCCCGCATTGGCGGCGACAGTCACAATCGGTCGGGTATCGATCACGGCGGACTCCATCGGCGTCACCATCTCCGTTCAAGCCGGCGCCTGACGACGATGGCGACGGCGTTCATAACCACCATGAAGACCAACAGCACCAGAATGGCGGCGGCGGTGCGTTCATGGAAGGCGGCCTCGGCGGCGTTCTCCCAGATGAAGATCTGGGTCGGCAGGGCGCTGGAGGCAGACAGAATTCCCTCGGGCACGCCCGGCACGAACGACACCATGCCGATCATCAACAGCGGCGCCGTCTCACCCAGCGCATGGGCCATCGAGATGATGGCCCCGGTCATCACCCCAGGCAGGGCCAGCGGCAAGACATGAGCGAAGACGGTCTGGGTGCGCGAGGCGCCCAGGGCCAGGGCGGCGTCGCGGATCGAGGGCGGCACCGCCTTGAGCGCCGCGCGCGTCGCGATAATCACCGTCGGCATGGCCATCAGACTGAGGACCACGCCGCCAACCAGCGGCGAGGAGCGGGGCAGCCCCATCCAGCCGATGAAGACCGCCAGACCGAGCAGGCCGTAGACGATCGACGGCACGGCAGCGAGGTTGTTGATATTGACCTCAATGATCTCGGTCAGTTTGTTCTTGGGCGCGAACTCTTCCAGATAGACCGCCGCCAACACCCCGATCGGGATCGACAGCAGGGCCGTGACCATCAGCATCAGAGCCGAGCCGACGATGGCGCCGAGCAGGCCGGCGGTCTCAGGCTGAGTCGAATCCGAGCGAGTGAACAGGCCGGTGTTGAAGTGAGATTCAACCAGACCGTCCGCCTCAAGCCGGTCCAGCCAGGCGATCTGCTGGTTGGACAGAACGCGCAGATCCTCGGGCGTGTCGCGGCTGATCTCTTCCTTGAAATACAGGTCCGCGCTGTCGCCGACCGGGGCCTCGATGGTCACGGTCCGGCCGATTACCGAGGGGTCCTCGCGCACCTGGCTGAGTAGCTGGAAACCCATATCGGGGCTGAGCAGATCGCGTGCGGCGCGGGCATTGTTGGGGTCGGTGGCATCGACGTCGAGACGCGCCATCAGGGCCTCGGCGGCCATCTGATCGTAGTTGGCGCCCTGGGGATAGGCGGGGTCCACTCGCTGAGCGTCGACCGCGACGTCCAGGGTGATCGAATGGGTGATGAAGGCGGTGTGACCCTGCTCGATGATCCGGCCCAGCAGCAGGACCAGAAAGGCGATGGCTACGCCGATGGCCAGCAAGCCATAGAGGCGAAACCGCCGCTCGGCCGCGTGGCGCTTCTTCAGCCGGGCCTGGACCGCGGCGCGAATGTCGGGCCGGTCAGTCATATTGCTCCCGGTAGTGCTGGACGATCTTCAACGCGACGACGTTGAGGATCAGGGTGACGACAAACAGCGTCAGGCCCAGGCCGAAGGCGGACAGGGTCTTGGGACTGTCGAACTCCTGGTCACCGGTCAGCAGGGTGACGATCTGGACGGTCACGGTGGTGACGCTGTCCAGCGGGTTGGCGGTGATGCGGGCCTGCAGGCCGGCGGCCATGGTCACGATCATGGTCTCGCCGATGGCCCGGCTGACGGCCAGCAGCATCGCTCCGGCCACGCCCGGCAGGGCGGCGGGCAGCACGACCTTCTTGATGGTCTCGGACCGGGTCGCGCCCATCGCGTAGGAGCCGTCGCGCAGTGATTGCGGCACCGCATTGATGATGTCGTCGGACAGAGACGAGACGAAGGGGATCAACATAATCCCCATGACGAAACCGGCGACCAGGGCCATCTGATTCTGGACGCCCATCAAATAGAGGCCCAGGCCGTTCAACGGACCGCCGACCAGCATTTCGCCCAGGCCGTTGAATGCAGAGCGGAAGGCCGGCCCCACGGTCAGGGCGGCGAAGAAGCCGTAAACAACGGTGGGAATTCCGGCGAGGATCTCCAGCGCCGGCTTGATCCAGGCGCGCTGAAACGCCGAGGCGTATTCCGCCAGATAGATCGCCGCCATCAGTCCGATCGGCGCGGCCGTCAGCATGGCGATGGCCATGATCAAGAAGGTGCCGACGAACAGCGGCACGGCGCCGAAGCCCCCGGACGAACCGACCTGGTCGGCGCGGATGGCGATCTGGGGGCTCCAGTGGGTTCCGGTCAGGAACTCCCAAGGCGACACGGTCTGAAAGAAGCGCAGCGATTCCCAAACCAGCGACAGGACAATGCCCAGCGTCGTCAGGACCGCCACCGCCGAGCAGCCGAACAGCAGCGCCGCCACCCAGCGCTCAACCGAGTTGCGGGCGCGGAAGTCCGGGAGGGCGCGGCTCCACGCGTACAGGCCGCCGATCAGGGCCGCGAGCAGAACCGCCGCCAGCCCGCCCAGGCGCAGCAGGCCGTTGATCCCCCCGATCCGCTCGGCGTGGGCGTCCAGCGCCTGACGCTGCGCCGGCGAATAGGCCACGACGGACGGCGCACGACCGGCGGCGATGGCCTCGGCGTCGAACTGGAACTGGGACCGGAACGGCTCGGCCGCCGGCGCCGCCTGGGGAAGGTCAGCCCACGTGACTGCGGTGGTGAGGCGAGGCCCGGCCACGGCCAGGACCATCAGCAGCACAATCGCCGGAACCGCCGCCCAGATGGCCGCGTGGGCGCCGTGATATTTGGGTCGCGAATGCGCGCGCGATCCGCCATCGGCGGTCGCCAGCACGACACGGCGGCGGGCGAGCCAATAGATCGCCGCCGAAAACACCGCCAACAGGATCAGGATCAGACCAACCATGACAGGGCGGCGTCTGCGCCCGTCAGGTCATCCCGTCACGACGGTTCGATGACAGTTTTGTTGCGCCGCTCAGCCGTTTCCATGACGCCGCGCACGGGCGCGGCTGGCAGATAGACGGTGAAGGACGTCCCCTCCCCCAGCCGGCTCTCGACGATCAGGCCACCCTTGTGACGATTGACGATGTGCTTGACGATCGACAGCCCCAGACCGGTGCCCGGGCTGTGGCCGCTCTTCTGGCCCTCGACCCGATAGAAGCGCTCGGTCAGGCGTGGCAGATGCTCCCGCGCTAGTCCGCGCCCCTGGTCGCTGACGCGGATCACGACATATCGAGCGGCAGCGTCGCGGTCCGGGGTCAGGATGGCCAGGCGCGCCGCCTCGGGCCACGCGGGCGTTTGCGCATCTTTCAAGGTCACGTCCTGGGTGATCGACAGCGTGACGGTCGCCCCCGTTCCAGAATAGCGCACCGCATTCTCGGTCAGGTTCTGGATCACCTGGAGGATCTGGTCCCGGTCGCCAATGACCGCGGCGTGGGTGGGCCGTTCGGCCAGAACGATACGCACCTCGTGTTCGGTCAGCAGCGGGGCCAGGGCGTCGATCACATCGGCGGCGACCAGTCCAACATCGGCGCGGCCAGAGGGCGCGATGTGTTCCGACAATTCGATTCGGCTGAGCGCCAGAAGGTCCGCGATCATCCGGCTCATGCGCGCGGTCTGGGCGGACATGATGTCGAGGAAGCGGTCGCGCGCGCGCTCGTCATCACGGGCGTGCCCCTTCAGGGTCTCGATGAATCCCTGCAGCGAGGCCAGCGGCGTCTTCAGCTCATGGCTGGCGTTGGCCAGAAAGTCGGCGCGCATCCGCTCCATGCGCTGGCTGTCGGTCTCATCACGCAACCGGATGATCGCCATGTTGCGCGGCCGGCCCACCGCCGGCAGCGGCGCGGCGGTGATGCGCCAGTAGCGTTCCTGGGCGCCGGCCGGCTCATAGGCGACCTCGCGCGAGGCGTTGTTGTTGAGGGCCTCGTTGACCGCTTCGAGCGCCTCAGGGTCACGCAGCGCCGCCACCAGAGGCTCCCCCGTCCCCGTCACTCTGAAAAGGGCGCGGGCCTCGGCGTTGGCGAACAGGATGCGGCAGGCCGAAAGATCACCGACGGAGCCGCCCTCGATGATCAGGACCGGGTCGGGCAACCCCTCGAGCGCAGCGCGATAGTCGTTGCCATCGGCGACCGGACCGACTTCAGCGGGGCTCGACGCCGGGCCAGGCGTCCAGCCGCGGAAGGCCGTCCAGGCGGCGGCCCAGCGGCTGGTCGATCCCGTGTCTATGGGCGAATCTGGCATGGGTGAGACTATAGAATGGCCGCCGTCACGCAGACAGCGGCACGGCCTAACACGGTTTCTTCACCAAAATGCGTCAAGGTTCCGGGCACTTACTCGGGGGACGAATGCTGACTGTCCTGACCTGCCTGACGACCGAGCACGACCTTTGGTTGGTTTTGCTCGCGGGGACCGTCTGCCTGATTGGCGTCGGCGCGGCCGTTCGTCTGTTCGTGCACGCGCGCGAGGCCGACGGCTCGATCGGCATGGCCTGGCTGTGCCTGACCGGCGTAGTCGCCGGCGCCAGCGTCTGGGCCACCCATTTCATCGCCATGCTCGGCTACAGCCCGAGCCTGGAATCCGCCTTTGAGCCCTTCGGCACGGTCGCCTCGCTGCTGATCGCGATCATCGGGTCGATCGGCGCCTTCGCCCTGGCCCACCAAAAACGGGGGCGCGGCGGGATGATCGCCAGCGGCGCGATCCTGGCGGGCGTGATCGGGACCATGCACTACATCGGGATGAGCGCCTTCCAGACCAAGGGCGTGGTGGTCTGGGATCCTGTGCTGGTCGCCGCCTCGATCATCCTCGCCGTGGCGATCGCTCCGCTTGCATTGCTGGCGCTCGGGAGCGGCAAGACCTGGAGCCGTTCACTGGCGACGACAGGCCTGCTCGTGTTGGCCATCTGCGCCCTGCATTTCACCGGAATGGCCGCAGTCGCCATCATGCCCATGGCCGGCGATGTCGCCAGCGTCGCCACAATCGACCGCGGCCTGATGGCGGCGATGGTGGCCGGCGTGGCCAGCGTGCTGATTTCAGCCGCCTTGCTTGTCGCGGCCCTGGATCGCTGGCATCGCGGCGCGGCCAACGAACGGCTGGCCGAGGCCATGGAGGCCATGACCGACGGCCTGGCCTATTTCGACAGCCAGGACCGGCTGCAGATGTGGAACGCCCAGTACCAGCGGACCTGTCCGGAGGTTCAGGGGTTTCTTGTTCGCGGCATGACCTTCGAACAGATCCTGCTGCTCGAGCTGGACCGCGGGGTCTATGCCGAAGCGATCGGTCAGGAGACCGAATGGCTGGCCCAGCGCCTGGAGGCGCGACGCATCGGTACGGAAGCGGTCGAGCAGCATATGGCGGACGGCCGCTGGTTGCGGGTCCAGGACCGCCGTAGCGCTGCGGGCGGCACAGTCTCCACCATCATCGACGTCACCGACCTCAAGGTCACGGCCGCCAAGTTTGAACGTGCGCGCGATGCCGCTGAGGGAGCCAATCGCGCCAAGTCGGAATTCCTGGCCAATATGAGCCACGAGATCCGCACGCCTCTGAACGGCATCCTCGGCGTGGCCGAGGTTCTGGGCAAGACCCCTCTGGACGCCGGCCAGAAGGATATGCTGCGGCTGATCGCTGGCTCTGGCGCAACCCTGCAGCAACTGCTCAGCGACATTCTGGACCTGGCCCGGGTTGAATCCGGCCGGCTGGCGCTGACAAATGCGGCGTTTGATCTGGCGCAGACCGTACGTGATGCGGCCAAGCTCTATGAGGCCAGCGCCGAATCCAAGGGCCTGCAGTTCTTCGTCGATGTCGCTCCCGAGGCCGAGGTCTGGGCGCTCGGCGACGTGGTTCGGATCAAGCAGGTCCTGACCAATCTGGTCTCCAATGCGGTCAAATTCACCCATACAGGCTTTGTGCGCTTGACCGTCTCGCGGGCCGCGGATCGGCTGGGCCTGGCCATCTACCGCTTTACGGTGGAAGACACCGGCGTCGGTTTTGACGCGGCGACGCGCGAACGGCTGTTCACGCGCTTTGAACAGGCCGACGGCTCGATCACGCGGCGCTTCGGTGGAACAGGGCTGGGCCTGGCCATCTGTCGCCAACTGGCCGAGATGATGCGCGGCGAGATCGATTGCGAAAGCGAGCCGGGCGGCGGCTCGGCCTTTCTGGTGACCCTGCCGCTGGAGCTGACAGCGGCGCCGGCTCAGCCGCTTGAACCCGAGGTCATCGCCGATGAGCCGGAATCGCGCGCCGTGCGGATTCTGCTGGCAGACGACCACCCGACCAATCGCAAGGTGATCGAGCTGATCCTGTCGCAAATCGAGGCTGAGTTGGTGACGGTCGAGAACGGGGCCCAGGCGGTTGAAGCGTTTGACGGCCAGCTGTTCGATATGGTGTTGATGGATATGCAGATGCCGGTGATGGATGGGCTGGCGGCGACTCGAGGCATCCGCGATCTGGAGCTGGCCGGCGCCATGAAGCCGACGCCCGTGGTCATGCTCACCGCCAACGCCCTGCCCGAGCACGTCGAGGCTGCCCGGCTTGCCGGGGCCGACCGCCACCTGGCCAAGCCTGTCAGCGTCGAGTCCCTCTTGGACTGCGTGCGCGAGTTGACGGCAGGCGCGCTCGAAAGTGACGGCGACGACGCCAGCCAGGCCGCCTAGGGCTCGAGCACCTCATAGGCCGGCAGGGTCAAGAAGGCCTCACAGGTCGGCGCCAGACAAAGGGAAGTGAACAGGGCCACAGCGTCTCCAAGACGCTCCAATTCACGCGGCATTTTCGATATTTCGTCCTCGATCAGGGCGCACACCAGGCTCTCATCCACCGTGCGGCCGTCGTCCAGTGCGGCGCCGAGCTTGATCCACTGCCAGACCTGGGTGCGGCTGATCTCGGCTGTGGCGGCGTCCTCCATCAGATTATAGAGCGGCACGGCCCCGCGCCCACCCAGCCAAGCCTCGATATACTGGATGCCGACGCGGATGTTTTCGCGCAGGCCCGCTTCGGTGCGTGGCCCGGTGTGCATGGCCAGCATCTGGGCCTGGCCGATGTCGGCGCCGTCGCCTATGACCCCCAGCTGGTTCGGGCCCGGCATCAGCCGGTCGAACACCTCCATGGCGACCGGGACCAGGGCCGGATGGGCGACCCAGGTGCCGTCGTGGCCGTCACCGGCCTCGCGCTCCTTGTCGGCCTTGACCTTGGCGAAGGCCGCCGCATTGGCCGCCTCGTCGTTCTTGATCGGGATCTGGGCCGCCATCCCCCCCATCGCAAAGGCGCCGCGCCGGTGGCAGGTGGCGATCAGCTTTTTGGAATAGGCGCGCAGGAAGGCCTCGCCCATGACCATCCGCCCCCGGTCCGGCGTCAGGAAATCGGGGTTCAGCCCCAGCCGCTTGATGGTCGAAAAGATATAGTCCCAGCGCCCGCAGTTCAGGCCCACGATGTGGTCCTTCAGGGCGTGAAGGATCTCGTCCATCTCGAAGGCGGCGGTGATGGTCTCGATCAGGATGGTGGCCTTGATCGTGCCGACCGGCAGGCCCAGCCGCGCCTGGGCGATGCGGCAGGCGTCGTCCCAGAGCTGGGCCTCCTCCATCGATTCCAGCTTGGGAAAATAGAAATAGGGGCCCGAGCCCTGATCCAGCGCCGCCTTGGCGTTGTGGGTGAGATAGAGGGCGAAATCGAACAGGCCGCCGGCGACCGGCTGGCCGTCGACCTCGATGTGGCGCTCGACGAGGTGCCAGCCGCGTGGACGCACCAACAGGACAGCGGGGGCATCGCCCAGCGCGTAGCTCTTGCCCGACGCCGGATCGGTGAAGCCCAGATCGCCTGACCAGCGGTCCTTCAGATTGATCTGGCCCTCGATGACATTGTCCCAGGTCGGGCTGGTGGCGTCCTCGAAGTCGGCCATGAAGACCCGGGCGCCGGAGTTCAGGGCGTTGATGACCATCTTGCGGTCGGTCGGGCCGGTGATCTCGACGCGGCGATCCAGCAGATCGGCGGGGATCGGCGCGACACGCCAGTCGCCGGCGCGGATCTCGGCGGTGTCGGCCCGGAAGTCGGGCGCCTCGCCCAGATCAAAGCGCACCTGACGGGCCTCGCGCGCCTTGAGCAGGGCCTTGCGTCGCCCGTCCAGCGCCCGGTGCAGTTCGGCGACCAGGGCCAGGGCCTCGGGCGTCAGGACCTCAGTGGCCCGACCCTCGACCGGGCCGAGGATGCGAACGGAATCGGGCAGGGTGTCGAGGGGCATTTGTCATCTCCTCCCCATCGCCCCGCGATGGGGAGGGGGACCACGAAGTGGTGGAGGGGGCGCCTCCACCTGTCGGGACATTCTACAGGACGGCTCAGGTCAACGCCGCCCCCTCCGTCACGGCGCGTATTCGCGCCGCGCCACCTCCCCATATCGCTACGCTCCTGGGGAGGAGACCTGGCTTACTCGTAGCCGTGGGCGGCTTCGTTGATGACGGCGCTGGTCATGGTGGAGAAGTCCACCGCTACGGGTCGGGCCGCCGCCTGGCGGAAGGCCTTGATGGCGTGCTCCAGACGACGGCGGGCCTCGCGTTCGGCCTCAGAGCCGGGGCTCAGCTCCAGCGGGGCCAGGCAGTAGTCAATGATGGCCTTGGGGCTCGACAGGGCTTCCATGATCGTTCCTCCTTTGATGGGTGACTATTCGGCCGCGAACTGGGCCGCTTCGGTGGAGTCCTTGAGCGCGGTCGTAGACGACCGGCCCGACGAGATGACGGTGGCCACCTGATCGAAATAGCCGGTGCCAACTTCGCGCTGGTGACGGGTGGCGGTGTAGCCGCGCGCCTCATTGGCGAACTCGCGCTGCTGCAGCTCGGAATAGGCGGCCATGCCGTGGTCGCGGTAGCCGTCGGCCAGCTCGAACATGGAGTTGTTCAGGCTGTGGAAGCCGGCCAGTGTGACGAACTGGAACTTGTAGCCCATGGCCCCCAGCTCGCGCTGGAACTTGGCGATGGTGGCCTTGTCCAGCTTGGCTTCCCAGTTGAACGACGGCGAACAGTTATAGGCCATCAGCTTGCCGGGGTGCTCTTTCTGGACCGCCTCGGCGAACTTTCTGGCGTCGTCCAGATCGGGATGCGACGTCTCCCACCACAACAGGTCGGCGTATTTGGCGTAGCTGAGGCCGCGCGCGATGCAGTGGTCCAGACCGGTTCCTTCCTTGAGGCGGAAGAAGCCCTCGACGGTGCGGTTGTCGCGCTCGATGAAGGGATGGTCGCGCTCGTCGATGTCCGAGGTGATCAGCTGGGCTGACTCGGCGTCGGTGCGGGCCACCGTCAAGGTCGGCGTGCCCATGACGTCGGCGGCCAGGCGCGCGGCGATCAGGTTGCGCTCGTGCTGGGCGGTGGGGATCAGGACCTTGCCGCCGAGATGGCCGCACTTCTTCTCCGAGGCCAGCTGGTCCTCGAAGTGGACGCCGGCGGCGCCGGCCTCGATGAAGGCCTTCATGATCTCAAAGCTGTTGAGCGGGCCGCCGAAGCCGGCTTCGGCGTCGGCGACGATCGGGGCGAACCAGTCGCGCCTGGCCCCGCCCTCGGCGTGTTCAATCTGGTCGGCGCGCTGAAGCGTGCGGTTGATGCGGCGGCACAGCTCCGGCGCGGCGTTGGCCGGATAGAGCGACTGGTCCGGGTACATGGCCCCGGCGGTGTTGGCGTCCGCCGCGACCTGCCAGCCCGACAGATAGATGGCCTTCAGGCCCGCGCGGACCATCTGCATGGCCTGATTGCCGGTGACCGCGCCCAGGGCGTTGACGAAGGGCTCGTCGTGCAGCAGCTGCCACAGGCGATTGGCCCCGCGCTCGGCCAGGGTGTGAGTGACCGGGACCGAACCGCGCAGGCGCAGCACGTCTTCGGGGGTGTAGGGGCGCTCGATGCCGTCGAAGCGGCCGGCGGGCGAAGGAACCAGATCGGCGAAGGTGGTCATGGCGGTCTCGGTGGCTGTGTCTGTTCGCGGCCCGACGCCGCTGTCCGGCACAGAAAGCCCCAGCGCAGTCACAAAATCTACGCCAGACCCGCTATCTTCATTGTCATTTTGTCACATTATGACTCTTGCTGATCGGACAATTTGTGACATCCTGAGGTCATGGCGCAGACGGCGGATCAGAAGCTGTTTCTCGGCGGGCGGCTGAAACGGCTGCGCCGCGATCTCGACCTGACCCAGACCGGCATGGCCGCCGACCTGGGCGTCTCGCCCTCCTATCTGAATCATATCGAGCGCAACCAGAGACCGGTCTCGGCCCAGTTGCTGCTGCGCCTGGCCGAAACCTATGATGTCGACCTCCGGTCGCTGGGCCAGAACGACGCCGCTTCGGCCGAGGCGGTGAGCGAATTGCTGGCCGACCCGGTATTTCGCGGGCTGTCGGTGCCGCGCCACGAGGTGCTGGCCCTGGCTGACGACAATCCGGCGGCGGCCGAGGCGCTGGTGCGGCTCTATCAGGCCTTTTCAGACCAGCGCGCCCGCACCCAGACCGAGGCCGAACGCGGCGGCGGCGGGCTGGAGGACACGCCCGGCGACTGGGTGCGCGACCACATCCAGTCGCGACGCAACCATTTCCCCGAGATCGACGCCCTGGGCGAGGCGCTCAACGCCGAACTGGCGGGCGACCTTCTGGGTCTCGAAGCGGCGGCGCGCGCACGGCTGAAGGCCAGGCACGACATCAACGTTCGTATTCTTCCCGCCGAGGTGATGGTCGAATGGACCCGGCGGCTGGATTTGCATCGGCGTCGCCTGTTGCTGTCCGAGGCCCTGTCGGGCGCCTCGCGGGCCTTTGCCGTGGTTTATCAGCTGGCCCTCAGCGAACACGGCGGCGAGTTGGACGCCCTGACCGATGCGGCCCGACCGCCCGATCCGGCCACCCGCGAACTGCTCAAGGTCAGTTTGGCCAACAGCCTGACCGCGGCGATCCTGATGCCCTATGGCCGGTTCCAGTCGCTCGCCGAAGAGACCGGCTATGATCTGGCGCGCCTGCAACAGCGGTTCGGCGTGTCGTTCGAACAGACGGCGCACCGGCTGACCACGCTCGGGCGCCCGACCGCGCGCGGCGTGCCCTTTTTCCTGATGCGGGTCGACCAGGCGGGGAACGTGTCCAAACGCTATGCGGCGGACGCCTTTCCGTTTTCGCGCTTCGGCGGGGCCTGTCCGCGCTGGAAGCTGCACGCGGCCTTTCGCACGCCCGGACAGGTCATCACCCAGATCGTCGAGACGCCGGACGGCGGGCGCTGGTTCACCCTGGCCCGCACGGTCGAGCGCCAGGGCCGCAGCGGCGAAAGCGATCTGGCCATCGGCCTGGGCTGCGAGCTGCGCCACGCCCATCGGCTGATCTATGCGCGCGGTCTGGATCTGGATCAGCCCGAGACCACCCTGATCGGCCCGGCCTGCCGCATCTGTCCGCGCCACCCTTGCGCCGAGCGGGCCGCCCCGCCGATCCACGCCGAGCTGCAGATCGACGCCTGGTCCAAGTCGGTCAGCCCGTGGCCGTTCTCGGCCTAGTCGAGCCGCAACAGACCATCCTGAAAGTGAGCGGCGACACCCGCGCGCGACAGCAGGCTGGCCAAGGCGGCCTGCGGATCGACCGCGCCGTGATCGAGCAACAGCGCAATATCCGCCGCCAGGGACGCATCGTTCGACACGGCCGTGAGGTGCGTCAGCCATTCTTCGCGCGTGACGATCCCGTCTTCGCGGTTCTCGTCCATGAGCGGCCGTAGAAAATCGAACCAGTCGCCCCCGTCCGCCCGGTGCTGGACGCTTTCCGCCACCAGCGCGAAGATCGCGCCGCAGGCATAGTAGGCCCGGTGCTCGCCCCGTTCGCCCGCCTGGGCCACAGGCGCCAGCGCCAGACCCGTGCAGTCGTCCAGTGCAGACTGAAGCTCGGACCGGGGGTCGAACTCGGGATCCAGCGCCGATGAAACCCGGTAGGCCATCAGATCCGCCCCGCCTTCGGTGATCCAGGCCTCGCGGGCGAAGGCGTAGCTCACAGTCTGGCCCAGCCAGAAGTGCGCCGCCTCATGGCTGATGAACCGGCGCAGCTGGGCAAGCGTCTCGGGCTGCGACTCGGTCACGCCGGCGCCTTCAAACCCCATGGCGATCAGTCCGGGCATGACGCTGCCGCCCAGGGACACCAGATGCGGCGTCGGTCCGTTCCAACTGGCCAGGATGGTCGGGCGGTCGAAAGCGCCCGGCCCCAGCCGGCCGGTGTAGTAATCGGCTACACGCGGCGCGAAGCTCTGGATTTCATCGCTAATCCAGCCCGGCAACTCGGGATCGGTCACCGTCATCAGTCGCTCGCCAGCGACCATCTCGGCCTCGCCGAAGACGACATAGGTCTGGGCGCCCTGGGACGTCACGCCGTCGAAGCGCTGGCCCATGAACAGGATCTGGCCAGCCGGATCGGACCAGCTCACACGAGCCGGCCCGGCGCTGATCTCCACGCCGTTGAGGTCGGACGACAGGGCCGCCGCCGCCTCGATCGAGGCGAGCGGGAACAGGTCAAAAATCCCGCTGGGGATCGCCACAGCGCCGTCGGTGAACATCAGGATCGAATAATCGGCCTCGAGATTCTCGTGGCGCGGCCGAGCCTCGATCTCGACCCGGTCCGGCACGGGTCCGCCATCGACCGCACGCAGGATGTCGTAGGCCCCGGCCCGTTCCAGCACCACGCCCGGCGTCACCACCCGCCATTGCTCCAGCCGCCAGGGCTGACGGGTCTCCATGATCAGCGACGAGGAGGCGAAGGCCCAGACCGGGGCCGAGCCGGGCAGATCAAACGCGATCCTGAAAATCGGGCCGTCGCGCTGGACCGAGACTTCGGGACCGGTATCGTCAGCCGGCTGCGCCGAGGCCGGAGCCGCCATCGCCAGGGCCGCCCCCAGAGAAATCATCGCCAAGATCATTGCTGAACGCATAGTCGCCTCCCGTCCGGGGGCAGAAAAGCGCGCGGTGGCGATTCCGTCCAATGACGGTCTGGTTAGAATGGTGGCCGCAATGCGTCGAACGTCTCCCCCTTTCGCCCTGGACGCGCCGGACTGCGCCAGGGCGCTGATTGGCTGGACGCTTTTGCTCGATGACGTCGGTGGGGTGATCGTCGAGACCGAAGCCTACGACCGCACTGATCCGGCCTCGCACAGCTATCGCGGCCCGACGCCGCGCAACGGCGCCATGTTCGGGCCAGTCGGGCGCGCCTATGTGTATCGGATCTATGGCGTGCACTGGTGCCTGAATGGGGTGTGCGGCGCTGAAGGATCCGGCCAGGCGGTCCTGATCCGGGCGCTGGAGCCAACGCAGGGGCTGGCTCAGATGCGCGCCCGGCGCGGAACAGACCAGACCCGCGCCCTGTGCTCTGGCCCCGGCAAGCTGTGTGAGGCGCTGGGCGTCAGCGGCAAGCACGACAGCCGGTTGCTGGAGGCGCCGCCCTTTCGCCTGATCCCGCCGACCGGCGCTGTGGGACCGATCCGCTCCGGCCCGCGCATCGGCGTCACCAAGGGCGCCGGGACGCCCTGGCGCTTTTGCCTGGACGGTTCGCCATGGCTCAGCCGCCCGCTGAAAGCGGACTGAACGACACCTACTCATGCAAGGAGAAATGGCGGACCCGGAGCGATTCGAACGCCCGACCCTCAGATTCGTAGTCTGATGCTCTATCCAGCTGAGCTACGGGTCCGCTGGCCGCAGCCAAAAGGCGTCTGCGGCGAAGGGCCGGACACCTAGCGCCTCGCGCCCGGTGATGCAAGGGGCTGTGAGCGCGACTTTGCGCGCTGGCGCACACGCAGCATTCTTCACCTGACATCGAGGAGGCGGGCGCTGGCGTCAGGCGACTTCGAGGCGGTCTGCGACCGCCCGCTGGCCGGAACGCTGGACGGTCTGGAACAGGCGCGGCGCCGGGCCGCACAGTGCTATTGGATGGCCCTCGCCGGCTGCGCCGCCTTGCTGATCGACTTCGGCGGCCTGTTTGTCGCCTCGCAACCCCTAGAGACGGCGGCGCGCGGGCTCAAGGCCCCAGGCCGGGCGCGAGCGCATCCGGGCCATCTGGACCGATCTGCAGACAGCCCGAGACCAATTGAGTCAGGTCCGCCAGGCGCTGGGCTGAACGATTGCTCCGGTCAGGGCCCTTGGACGCAGCCTGTGGCCTGGTCTAGTCAGGCCCCATGCGCCCGTTGATCGCCCTCGCCGCCACCCTGTTCCTGAGCGCCTGTAGCCTGACTTGGCCCGAAGCTGCGTCGCCGCACGCCGAACAAAGTCGCCCGCCCGAGGCCGGAATCGCGCACGGGCCGTTCGTGTCCGCGGCCAATCCGATGGCGGCCGAGGCCGGGATGGCAGTGCTGCGCCGGGGCGGATCGGCGGTCGATGCGGCGGTGGCGGTCCAGGCGGTGCTGGGACTGGTCGAGCCGCAGAGCTCGGGCCTGGGCGGCGGCGGCTTCATGGTCTTCTACGACGCCGAGACCCGCGCGGTGACGGTCTATGACGGCCGCGAGACGGCGCCGGCCTCTGCCACCCCGGACCTGTTCATCGAGGACGGCCGGCCGATGGGCTTCGTCGAGGCGGTGTTGTCCGGCCGGTCCGTCGGCGCGCCGGGCGCGGTGGCCGTGCTGGCCATGGCCCAGGCCGAGCACGGGCGACTGAACTGGTCACAGCTGTTCGGCGACGCCGAGCGGCTGGCCCGCGACGGCTTCGTCGTTCCGCCGCGCATGGGCGCCTTTATCAATATGCCCGAGGATCGAGCGCCGCAGGGCCACACGGCCTGGGCCAGGGCCTATTTCGAACGGCCGGACGGCGCGCGGCCCCAGGCCGGCGAGGTGATGACCAATCCAGCCTATGCCGAGACGGTGCGGCGGCTGGCCGCCGAGGGCCCGGACTATTTCTATCGTGGCGATCTGGCGCGCCAGATCGTGGCAGCGGTCCAGGCCGGAGACCGGCCCGGCGGCCTGACCCTGGCGGATATGGACGCCTATCGCCCAGTGCGGCGCGAGGCGATCTGCGGATCGTACAGGACCTATCGGGTCTGCACCCCGCCGCCGCCGTCTTCGGGCGTGGCGCTGCTGCAGCTGCTGGCCATGGCCGAGCACACGCCGGACATCAACCGTGGCCCGGACAGCGCCGAGGCCTGGGTGGCCTTCGCCCGGCTTCAACGCCTGATGTATGCGGACCGGGACCTGTATGTCGGCGATGCGGACCATGTGTCCGTGCCGGTCGCAGGACTGCTGGACCCGGCCTATGTCGCCGGGCGCGCGGCCCTGGCCCCCGGCGTGACCGGGCCAGTCGACCCGGGGACGCCCCCGGGCGCGCCAGCCGAACGGGCGCAAGACCTGACCCACGAGCCAGCCGGCACCAGTCATTTCGTGATTGTCGATCAATGGGGCGATGCCGTGTCGATGACCACGACCGTGGAAAGCCTGTTCGGCTCGGGCAGGATGGCGGGCGGCTTCTTTCTCAACAACCAGATGACCGATTTCAGCTTTTCGCCCGTCGACGCTCTGGGCCGTCCGGCGGCCAATGCGGTCGCGCCCGGCAAGCGGCCACGCTCGTCCATGGCGCCTGTGATGATCCTGGATCGTGAAGGCCGATTGGTCGGGGCGCTGGGGTCGCCCGGCGGCAATTCGATCCTGGCCTATAACGCCAAGGCCCTGATCGGGGTGCTGAACTGGAACCTGTCGATGCAGGCGGCCTTCGACCTGCCCAATCTGGTTGCGCGGGGATCGAACGTGGGGGCCGACACCGAGCTGTTCAGTCCGGAAATTCAGGCGGCGCTGGCGGCGTCCGGCGCGCCGCTTCGGCCCAATGCGACCGAGGCTTCCGGCCTGCATGGCGCCATCTGGCGCGACGGGCGATGGGATGCGGGCGCCGACCGTCGCCGCGACGGCGTCAGCCTGATGCCTTAGGGCGCCCTAGTGCTGGGCCGGCAGGGTCAGAAGGAACACCGTACCGCCCGGCCCGGTGACATCCAGCGTCAGATCGCCCCCTCCTGCCTGGGCCAGTTCGCGCGCAATCGGCAAACCCAACCCTGCGCCGTCGCGACGGGTCGACCCCTGAAACGGGAGGAACAGGCGCTCCCGCGCCCGCGCAGGCAGGCCTGGCCCATCATCACGGACGCGGATTTCGACCCGCTCGCCAGTCTTGACCGCCGACAGTGAGACTCGGCCCTTGCCGTTGCGCTCGGGGTCGCCCTCAATCGCCTCGCGGGCGTTGCGCATCAGATTGACCAGGATCCGGTGCAGGTGCTCGGCGTCGGCCTCCACCCTGAGACGCGCGGGCGCCCGCTGGATCAGACGCACACCCTGTTCGGTCAGGCCGGCGTCCTCGGCGGCGGCGTGGATGGCCGGGACCAGCCGCAGCGGCCTTGGGTCCGGCTTCGGCTCTTCCGAACGCCCATAGGCCAGCACGTCCTGGGCCAGGCCGAGCGCGCGGTCCAGCGCCCGCTCGAGGCGCGGCAGGGCCCGCGCGACCGTCGGATCGCCGGAATCCGCCAATCGGTCCGAAGCCATCTGGGCGGCGGTGAGCATATTCCTCAGATCATGGCTGATCTTGGCTACCGCCTCGCCCAGCGTGGCCAGACGCGCGCGCGAGCGGAGGGCCGAGCGCACCTCGCGCTGCATTCGGTTCAACTCGTCCTCGACCCGGCCGATCTCGTCGATGCGTTCGCGCAGGATCGGCCGCGGCTCCGCCTCGGGATCGTCGCGGAACCGTTCGATCGTGTGAGTTACTCGGCGCACCGGCTCGAGCACCAGAATGACCAGACCGAAATAGAGCAGTCCGCCTGCGATCACCGAAATGGCCAACGAGGCGAACACGATCTGCAGCACATAGGATCGCAACTCAGCCTTCAGCGGCGCCGCATCGGCCACGATCTCGATGAAGTCGCCCGTGCGCCAGCGCGGCGCGGCGATGACCTGGATGCGGCGGTCGTCGGGCCCCATCAACGTCATCCACGGATCAAGCAGGCGCGCCGCCAGATCCGGCTCGCGCAGATCGATCAGGTGCGGCGGAGATCCCGGCTTGGGCGAACCGCGCAGAAGCCGACGGATGCCGTTCTCCTGAAGCACCACCGTATCGGCGCCGACGCCGATCAGCAGCCGGTCGGCCAAGGTGTCCTCGACCGTCGCGTAGGGCGCGGCCTCGACCGCCAGGGAGGCGACTTCGGCGGCGCGGATCCGGTCGGTCACCCAGCGCTCGTGAAAGCTGGAGGCCGCCGGGAACAGGATCAGCAGGTCGACGACGATGGCGAAGGCCGCCGTCAGCAGCAGCAGGCGCGCCGACAGGCCGTGAATCCAGGTGCGCCGGCGCCGCCCTCGCCTGGAGGTCGGGTCGATCAGCTCGAAATCGTCATTCACGGCCATGTGATGCGCACATAGCCTTTCCTGAGCCCGATCCCAAGTCGCCCCGGACCTGACGCCACAACGGCGTCAGGCGAGCCAGACCATCATCCGCGCCGCCGTCCAGGCGTCGCGCGCGACGCTGAACATCGGCCGACGCTCGCCGGTGTAGAGGAAGCCGGCCTTCTCCAGCACCCGACCCGAAGCCGGATTGTCGGTGAAGTGGCCCGCAACAACCGCGCGTCGACGCCACTCCCGACGCGCCCAGGACAGCGCGCCCTGAACGGCCTCGGTGGCGAACCCGCGGCCTTGCCAGTCGCCGCCGATGCAATAGCCCAGCTCGGTCCCCAGCCCCGGCCCGAGCGCCGGACCGTGGCCAGCCGCACCGGCGGGCGAGGGGAACAGCGAAATCATGCCGATGACGCCGTCATCCTCATGATCAATGACGAAGTTGCGCTCGAATGCGGGATCCTGCCCCTGGGCCTTGCCGATCCAGGCCTCGGCGTCCGACAGGGCGTAGGGATGCGGCATCCGCGCGGTCATGCGCGCGACGCCGAGGTCGTTGCAGATCTTGGCGATGCGCGCCGCATCGACGGTTTCCGGCGCGCGCAGCAACAATCGCCGCGTTTCGATTTCAGGGCTTTCATCAATCAGGCACATGACCGCTTCTCCCAAGCCGGTCGTAAAACGAAAACGGGGAGCCCGGCGTCCGGACTCCCCGCTTGCGTTCGTCTGTCCGGATCACCTTTTTTTGGGCGATCCGGATAGCTGCCTTATCGGATCGCTATTCGGCCGCCTGCGGCTGTTGAATCGAGACGTAACAACGGCCACCGCGCTTGGTGGTGAAGGTTACGGCTCCGGCGACAAGCGCGAACAGCGTGTGGTCACGCCCCATGCCGACGTTGTCGCCGGGATGGAATTTGGTGCCGCGCTGACGCACGATGATGTTGCCCGCCTGCACGCGCTCGCTGCCGAAGCGCTTCACGCCCAGGCGCTTGGATTCGGAGTCGCGACCGTTGCGCGACGAACCACCGGATTTCTTGTGAGCCATCGGGGCGCCTCTTAAGCTTCGTCAGACTTTTTGGCGGCGGCCTTCTTGGGCGCAGCCTTGGTCTTGGTTTCAGTCTCGGCCTTGGCCTCAGCCTTCTTCGGCGCGGCCTTGGCCTTGGCGGGAGCCGCCTTGGTCTCGGCAGTGTCGCGCGGGGCCAGGTTGCGGGCGCGGGCGTCCAGCTCGGCCTTGGTCGTCAGGTCGGCCTTGCCGTCCCACTTGTGGGCCTTGCCGTCGGCGCCGGTCAGGCCGATCACGCGCAGGACGCTTTCCGGCTGACGGTGGCCGTTGGTGCGGCGATAGCCCTGGCGGCGGATCTTCTTGAAGATCTTGACCTTCTCACCCTTGCGGGTCTCGACCAGCACGGCCGAGCAGAAGGCTTTGGCCACCAGCGGGGCGCCGACGTCGTCGCCCATCATCAGGACCTGGTCCAGCTTGACTTCATCGCCCGGCGCGCCGGCGAGCTTTTCAACGACGATCAGGTCGCCCGGTTGAACCCGGTATTGTTTGCCGCCGGTCTTGATCACCGCGTACATGGCATGGCCTCTAGGCTTTGGAACTTGCGCGAACGCAAAAAAGATCGCGCCCGCGAGGGGAACCCGCGGGCGAAGAGCGCGGACTTATACGGATCGGCGCGCCGGAGTCAACGCGAAGCCTTTATCAATTCTCCCTCTTGCGTCGCGCCCGGACGTTCGGCTATAGCGCCCGCCTCTCGACTGAGGAGCCCGCGTGGTTCCGAAGAGCGCGGGCGTAGCTCAGGGGTAGAGCATCACCTTGCCAAGGTGAGGGTCGGGCGTTCGAATCGCCTCGCCCGCTCCAGTCGAGACCTTCCCTATGAAGGCGGACAGCCGTTCTCGGCGCAGAAGGTCTGGCGCGCCAGCGCGAAGATCCCGCGCTCGGCCGTTTCCACCCGGCCCATGATTGTGATGTCAAACGGCGCGAAGGCAGGTGGCGGCGGTCGATCGGCTTGGAGAACGTGCAAGATTCGGGCGCCTGCCGAAGCCTGACGTGGCAACGCCCCGGACTCGCATCGCCGCCTTGCGTGCGCTATCGGTCGTGGCGCGGCCCGGACCTTGCTGTGACCCCTTTATTCTAGGGCTCGGCCGCAGGGGTGATGCGTATGATCATGGAAGGCGACGTCAACTGGGTTCTCTTGTTGGGCCTGGGTTTGGCGCTGGTGACGGCGGTGGCCCTGGTCTTCGTCTTCCTGGCCGGCCGGGCGGCGTGGGCGTTCCGAAATGCGACAGCCGAGCGCGACCGCTATCGCACCGAGGCGGAAATCCACGAGACTCGCCTCAGTCAGATCCTGACCTCCGTCCCCGTCGCCCTGGTCGAAACCGACACCCAGGGAAGCTTCACCTTCGCCAACAAGGCGGCGCACCAGTTGCTGGGGCGTAGGGATCAGGAACTGATCGGCCTTAGGTTCCACTCGGCGACCTGGGGCATCACCTATCCGGACGGCCGCCTGATTCCGCCCGAGCTGCTGCCAAATGCGCGCGCGCTGCGCGGGCAGACGGTCAAGGGCTTCCAACACATAATCGCCCATCCCGGAACCAAGCGAAAGCTGCTGGTCTCGGTCACGGCCATGCCGATCCTGGACGGCTTCGGCCAGATCATCGGCTCCAGCGCCGCCATCGTCGAGATCGACAGCCTGAATCCAGCCGCGACGCCCGAGGCCGAGCTGACGCGGCGCGTGTTCGACGCGGCACCGAACTCCGTGATCGTGGTCGGGGCCGAGGGCCAGGTCCGCGAGGCCAACGCCCAGGCGGCGCAGTTGCTCGGCCTGGAGGCTGATGCGCTGCGCGGTCGCCCGTTCGCCGAGCTGGTTTCGCCCCAGCATCGTTGGGAGACTGTGCGCGCCTATTCCGCGGAGATCGTCCGGACCGGCGAGACCCCGGCGGTGGCGCTGGAGGAATCGCTGACGCGAGCTCAGGAGCGCCGCTTCGTACGCTGGACCGGAATGCCGCTGCCGTTCGAGGACGGCGTCGACGCCGTGCTGATGATCGGCGAGGACGTCACAGATCAACCGTTCGAGGACGAGTCCCAGGCAGGGGCGGACACGCTCGCTCCCGAGCTGGCGGCCCTGTCGGAACGGCTCGGTGTGGCCGAACAGGCCCGGCTGCGCGCCGAAGCCGAGGCCAGCGAGGCCCGCACGGCGCTGAGCCAGGCGCTGGCGACGGCCGATGATCGCCGCCGCCGCGACGACGCCGGCGCCGAGGAGAGCCGCCGACTCGAAGACATCGGGCGCATGACCGGGGGCCTGGCCCAGGACTTCAACGCGTTGCTGACCCTGTTGCTGGGCGCGCTCGACATGATCGACCGCCAGGCCGACAATCCAGAGCGGGTGCGGCGCGTGGCCGAGGCGGCGCTGGTCGCAGGGCGCCGGGGCGAGACCCTGACGCGGCAGTTGTCCGCCTTTTCCCGCGGAGACGAGACGTCTCTACGCGCGCTTGATGTCGCCTCGATCGTTCGCGGCCTGCCCTCGCCGATTCAGGCGGGCGCCGTCGAGGTCCAGGCCGTCGACGGCCCGGCCTACGCCCGCTTCGATCCTGTGCGCCTCCAGGGCGCCCTGACTGCGCTCTTGATCAATGCTCGACAGGCGCAAGGACCGGCTGAGCCGATCCGCGTGCGGATCGAGACCGCCAGCCTCGGCGGCGGCGATCCGGATCTGGCCGCTGGCGACTATGTGAAGATCACCGTCGCCGACCGCGGCCCGGGCATGGAGCCGGACGTCATGATCCGCGCTCAGGAGCCGTTCTTTACGACCCGGCCCGGCGCCGAAGGCCTCGGTCTGGCCCAGGCGCGCGGTTTCGCCCGGTCGCTGAGCGGTGCGGTAAGACTGGGCAGCACGCCGGGCGTCGGCTCGACGGCGGCGATCTGGCTCCCGCGGGTTTCGGCCGATGAGGCCCGCCACGACCAGGGCGACGCCCCGGCCATCGCGGGCTGATCTCAGGCCGCCAGGGCGGCTTCGGCGGCGAGTACGCGGCTGACGGCGTTCATCACCGCCGCGATCCGCAAGGAGGCCTGGACCTGGACATTGGTCACCCCGTGCTCGCGCAAGGTCTTCTCGTGGGCGTCGATACAGGCCCCACAGCCATTGATGGCCGAGACCGCAGTGCACCACAGCTCATACTCGGCCTTGGGAGCGCCGGGGTTGGCCAGGATGTTCATACGCAGCCGCGCCGGCAGGGTCTTGTACTCGGCGTTGTGCATCAGATGCAGCGCCCGATAGTAGATGTTGTTCATGCCCATGATGGCGGCAGCCGAACGGGCGGCGTTGGCGGCCTCGGGCGTCAGGCGCGCGGTCGCCTCGGCCTCGAGGGCGCGCACGGTCGACGGCTCGCCGACCGCATGGGCGCAGGCCAGAAAGCAGCCCCACTTCTGAGCGTCGGACAGGATCGTCTCGGACGCCAGAGACGACAGATTCAGCGACAGATCCTTGGCATAGGCGGGCAGGGCGTCCCTGAGGGTGTCGATCGACATCGGGTCTCTCCAAGGCGTCTGGAAGATAAGGGGATCAGGGGCGCACCGAGGGGAGGAGGGGTGGCGCGCCCCGGATCCGGCTGGCGCCGTTAGGCCGCCAGCGTCTCGCCGCCCACCGGGCGGTTGCACGGGCACAGTTCGTCGGTTTGCAGCGCATCAAGAACCCGCAAGGTGTCGGCCGGCGCGCGGCCCACGTTCAGGCTGGTGACATAGACATGCTGGACGACGTTGTGCGGGTCGACCACGAAGGTGGCGCGCTGGGCGACGCCTTCTTCGGCGTCGAGCACGCCCAGGTCGCGAGCGAACTTGCCGCCGTTGTCAGCGAACTGCCAGATCGGCAGCTTGTCCAGGTCGGCGTGGTCGCGCCGCCAGGCCAGCTTGGTGAACTCATTGTCGGTCGACCCGCCCATCACGACAGCGTCGCGGTCGGCGAATTCTCGGCCCAGGCGGGCGAACTCGGCGATCTCGGTCGGACACACGAAGGTGAAGTCCTTCGGATAGAAGAAGATGACCTTCCACAGGCCGTCGAAGCTGGCTTCGGTCAGGGTGTCGAAGGCGGAAACCCCGTCTTCCTCGTGGTGGTTGAAGCCCGGCTTGACGCCGACGATCTTGAATTCAGGCAGTTTCTGGCCGACGCCGAGCATTGCGGTCTCCTCACGGATCAATGAATGGAAGCGCGTCGGGGGAACGACGCTGCAGGTGCGAAATGCTGCGTGCATCGCACAAAGTCAATCTTTGCGGCAGAGTTTCATGATTGATTATTTTTATAAGACCGATAGATCGCGCTGATTGGGACCCCAAACATCAAATAAGAATGGCTAATCTATATGGCCGGATCCATAATCCATGCCTAGATTGACGCCATGCTGCCGACCCTTCGCCAACTCCAGTATCTCAAGCTGCTGGCCGAGCACGGCTCGTTCTCGCGCGCGGCCGAAGCCGCTTTTGTCAGTCAGCCGGCCCTGTCGGCGGGGGTGCAGGAGCTGGAGAAGATCCTGGGGGCCCAGGTGGTCGAGCGCACGCGCGGCCAGATCCAGCTGACAGCTGTGGGCGCCGAGGCGGTCAAGCGGGCCGAGGACGTGCTGGCCCGGACCGAGGATCTGGTCGAGGCCGCCCAGAGCGCGGGACGCCCTCTGTCGGGCCGGTTCCGGCTGGGGGTCATCCCGACCATTGCGCCCTTCCTGCTGCCCGCCAAGCTGCCAAGCGTGAAGGCGACCTATCCTGCGCTCAAGCTGTTCATCCGCGAGGATCTGACGCCGGGATTGCTGAAATCGCTGAAGGCGGGCCAGCTGGACGCGGCGATCATCGCCCTGCCCTATGCGGTCGCCGGCATCGACCATGCCCGGATCGGCGACGATGAGATCCTGGCCGCCGCTCCGGTCGGCCATCCCCTGGCGGCGCCGGGCCCGATCCAGCCCGGATCCCTCAAGAGCGAGGATCTTATCCTGCTTGAGGACGGCCATTGTCTGCGCGACCACGCCCTGGCGGCCTTCCACATCGACCCGCCCAAGGGCGACGACGTCTTCGCCGCAACCAGCCTGCATACGCTGGTCCAGATGGTCGGGTCCGGGCTGGGCGTCTCGTTCCTGCCAGAGATGGCGGTCCGGGCCGGGCTGGCCGACAATCCGGCGGTGGTGGTGCGCCCAATTTCCGCCGAGGCGCCGCGACGCGAGATCGTCGTGGCCTGGCGCACCGGCTCCAGCCGTGAGACCGAGGCCCGGCTTCTCGCTGAGACGTTGAAACTGGACACGACCGCATCACGTTCACCCCCCCGAAGATCGTCAAAGAGGGAACCCCTATGATCCGCACACTCGTCATCGCCTTACTGGCGGCTGTTCCTCTGTCAGCTTGCGTCGGCCTGTCCCGTTCCGCACCGATCAGTCCGTTGGCCGACACGGATGCAGCCGGCTATCGGGTCAGCGAGGTGCACCTTCAGGTCGAGCCGGAGATCCAGGCCACAGACGCATTTGACACGATTTTCCGCGACCGCGTTCAGCAGGCGCTGAACACCTGCGCTGCAGGCCTGCGGCCGCTGCGGCTGGAGGCCTCGATCCACCGGCTGGACCGAGCCAATCCGGTGCAGGTGGCGGTGATCGGCGGCGCCAACGTGCTGCGCGGTCACGCCCGCCTGGTCGACCCGGCCAACGGCCGCGTGGTCGGCGAGTACGAAATCGGACGCACCGTCATCGGCGCGCGAGTGGCGGTGTTCGAAATGGCCGAAAGCGAAGAACAGCTCTCAGCCGCCTTCGGGCGCGAACTGTGCGACCAGGCCTTTCCTCCGGCCAGCACGGACTGATCGTTCCTCCCTGGCGGATCGCGGCCGAGGAAATACCCGTCGAACGACGCGGCCCGGGCCGGCAGATCTGGCGCACGGGCCCAGAGCTTTCAGGGCCTTGTCGGCCCCAGCCGCGTCAGCGATCGAAGTGCGGGCGGCCCAAGGGCGGGGTCAGGTCCGCGACGCGATCACCGCACCGGGCTTGCCGTTCGCAGGCGCATGGCGGCCCGCCGCGGCCTTCCAGCCCGCCTCGGCGATAAAGCCGTCGCCGTTTCTGCAACAATCCGTGACGTAAATTCGCCCGCCACAGCGCCCGCGTCTGCTAAGAGGCGCCGCCCCGGCATTGCACGCCGCCCGGAGACCTGCGCCCGATGGGGCTGATCCGATTGCTTCCCTTGCCTGTCCGCTTGCCCCTGATCCGCGCCGCCCTGGCGACGGCGCATGCGGTGCGCGAGCCGAGCTGGCGGCGGATCCAGCCAAGCCGAAGCCGCGGCCCGCTCGTCGTCAGCGGCTTCCTGGGTGAGGCGCTGGGAATCGGGCGCGCAGGTGACGCGACCGTTGACGCGCTGGAAGCCGCCGGCCTGGCGCCGGAACGCCAGTCATTGCGTCCAGTTCAGCGCCAGGTCTGGACGCCAGGAACGAAACCCAAGGTGAGCGACCGGCCCGGCGGCGTCTGGCTGATTCACGCCAATGCGCCCGAGACGGAGGTGGCGCTGATGGCGCACGACCCGGCCGACTGGCTGGGACGATACCGGATCGGATACTGGGCCTGGGAAACCACCGAGGCGCCGCAGGAATGGCCGCGCGTCGCGCGCTGGATGGATGAAATCTGGGTCCCCTCGACCTTCACCGCCGATGCAGTCCGCCGGGCGCTGGACAGGGCCGGCATGGCCGAACAATCGTCCAAGCTGAGGGTGATGCCACACCCGGTCCAGACGCCCGCCGGTGTCAAGTCCAGCCCCGAGCGATATGGGCTTGAACCGGACGCCCGCCACGCACTCGTCATGTTCGACGGCCGCTCGGCCTTCGCCCGCAAGAACCCCTGGGGGGCCATCGAGGCGTGGGTCCGCGCCTTTCCCCATGCCCGGCCCGACGCACGCCTGATCATCAAGGGCTCGGAACTGGCGATCGACCCCCGCTCCCATGCGCGGCTCCAGGCGCTCGCCGCCGAACGGTCCGATATTCGGCTGCTTGAAGAGCAGTTGTCGGAACGCGACGTCTGGGATCTTCTGGCCAGCGTTGATCTGCTGATCTCGCTGCACCGGGCCGAGGGATTTGGCCTGGTTGCAGCCGAGGCCATGGCCCTGGGCAAGCCGGTCGTGATGACGGGATGGTCGGGCGTCACCGACTTTGCGGACGAGGCGTCAACGGCGCTGGTTCCGTTCCATCTCATCGCCGTGCGCGACCCGACCGGGGCCTACCGCAGCGGCGAATGGGCCGAGCCCGACCTGGATGCCGCCGCCATCGCCATTCGCGACCTGATCGACAACCCGCGCAAGGCCCGCGCCCTGGGCGAGGCGGGCCCGACCCGCATCGCCGCCCTGTCTGAAGCTTGGAGACCTGAGAGGTTCCAGGCCGCGCCGTTCGCTTCCCTCATCGACAAATCTGATAGAAAACCCGTCCCATGAGCATCCAGTTCATCGACCTCCAAGCCCAGCGTCGCCGCATCGGCGAACCGATGACCCGCGCCATCCTCGACGCCGTCGAAGGCGGCGCCTGGGTGATGGGCCCGCAGGTGCGTCAGTTCGAGGCCGATCTGGCCGCCTTCGGACGAGCGAAATACGCGCTGGGTTGCGCCAATGGCACAGACGCCCTGTCCCTGCCGCTGAGAGCCTGGGGCGTGGGGCCGGGCGACGCCGTCTTCTGCCCCTCTTTCACCTTCGCCGCGACGGCGGAGGTGGCGCCGTGGTTCGGAGCCGAGAACGTCTTCATCGACATTGACCCCGCCACCTACAACATCGACCCGGCCCATCTGGAGGCGGCCATCGAGGCGGTGAAGGCCGAAGGGCGGCTGACCCCCAAGGTGGTCATTGCTGTGGATCTGTTCGGCCAGCCCGCCGACTATCCGCGCATCCGCGAAATCTGTGATCGGCATGGGCTGAAACTGATCGCCGACACCGCCCAGGGCTTCGGCTGCACCCTGAGCGGCAAACACCCGATCCATTGGGCCGACATCGCCACCACCAGCTTCTTTCCGGCCAAGCCGCTGGGCTGTTACGGCGACGGCGGGGCCGTGCTGACCAACGATGGGCGCCTGGCCGAACTGATCGATTCGATCCGGGTGCACGGCAAGGCCGTCGGCGGCGATCTGGAAGGCCGCACCTTCGAGCACGACCCGAAATATCTGAATATGCGCGTCGGCATGAACTCGCGCCTCGACACCATCCAGGCGGCGGTGCTGATCGAAAAGCTCAAGGTCTTCGCCAGCGAGATCGAGGCGCGGGGCCGGATCGCCGCCCGCTATAACGCCGAACTGAAGGACCATGTCGCCGCCGTACCGCAAGTCATCGACGGCGGCGTCTCGGTCTGGGCCCAGTACACCATCGAACACCCCGAGCGCGACCGGCTGGCGGCCCATCTCAAGGCTCAGGGCGTGCCCACGGCGGTCTATTATCCGATCCCGCTGCACCAGCAGCCGGCCTATGCCCATCATTCGACCGGGCCGCAGGGCCTGGCCGTGACTGAGGCCAAGTCCAAGGTGGTGATCAGCCTGCCGATGCATTCAGACCTGGACGAAGCCACCCAGGATCAGATCATCGCCGCCGTCAGGAGCTTCGCATGACCGAACGTCCGCTTATGAAGGTCGGGGTGGCCGGCCTGGGCGTCATGGGCCGCAACCACGCGCGGGTGCTGTCGGATATGCGCGGCGTGCGCCTGACCGCCGCCTTTGACCCGGATGCACCGACCGCCGAAGCGGCCCGCGCCTATGGGGCCGAGCCGATGACCACGGTTGAGGCGTTCCTGGACGCGGACCTGGATGCGGCGGTCGTGGCCACGCCGAATCGGCATCATGCCGAGCTAGGCGTCGCCCTTCTGGAGCGCGGCGTGCCGGTGCTGGTGGAAAAGCCGATCGCCGCTGACATCGCCGGGGCCCAGCGCATGATCGACGCGGCCAAGGCGTCCGGCGTCGTGCTGATGGTCGGGCACGTCGAGCGATTCAACCCGGCGGTCGAGGCGGTCAAGAAGGCCATCGCCGGCGATGACATCATTTCCATCCAGATCACCCGCGTCGGACCTTTTCCGCCGCGCATGGGCGAGGTCGGGGTGGTCATCGACCTGGCCGTGCATGACATCGACATCATCCGCCACCTGACCGGGGCCGAGATCACCGAGGTCCAGCCGCAACTGGCGCGCACCCGCGCTGACCGCGAGGACACAGCCCTGCTGCAGTTCCGCACGGACAGCGGCGTCATCGCCCAGATCAACACCAACTGGGTGACGCCCTACAAGGCGCGCATCCTGCAGGTGGCGACTCAGCAGAAATTCGTGGTGGCCGATCTGATCACCCGCCAGGTCCAGGAATTCTTCGCCTATGACAAGGATGGCTCCTATTCGACGCGGACCCTGCACACCTGGCCCAATGAGCCGCTGAAGGTCGAGCTGACCGCCTTTCTCGATGCGGTGCGCAACGGCACGGCGCCGCCGGTCACCGGCGAGGACGGCCTGGCCAATCTGGATGTCGCCCTGCGATGCCTGGAGCGCGCGTGAGCGCGAATGCGGGCCTGCCCGCCCGTCAGGCGGCGATCCGACTGGTCGAGGCGGCGATGCTGCGCCGGGGCGGGCTGGATGCGGCCCTGAACGAGCCGGCCCTGCGCGCCCTGTCTCTGGAAGATCGCGGCTTCGCCCGCGCCCTGGCCATGGCGGTTCTACGCCGGCTGGGGTCGATCGACCGGGCGCTGGATTCGCGATTGAACCGGCCACCGCCCGAGCCAGTGCGGCGTCTGCTGCGGATCGGCCTGGCCCAGATGCTCTATCTGGATACGCCCGACTTCGCCGCCGTCTCCACCACGGTGAAACTGGCCGAGCGGGACAATGCGACCAGGCCCTACAAAGCGTTGATCAATGCGGTGCTGCGCGGTCTGGCGCGTGATCCGGCCGCCGAACCGCCGCCAGAGGCCGACATTCCGCCGTGGTTGTTCGCCCGCTGGAGCGCCCAGTTCGGCCAGGATGTGGCCGAAGGGATCGCCTTGAACGCGCGGCATGAACCGCCGACCGATCTCAGCCTGAAGCCGGCTACGGACTCCGCCGCCCTGATCGAGGCTCTGCCGGGCGAGACCTTGCCTGGCGGCTCGGTGCGGAGCCGGCGCGGCGGCGACATCGCCGGCTGGCCCGACTTCGAGGGCGGCAATTGGTGGATCCAGGACGCCGCAGCCGCCGTACCGGCGCGGATGCTGGGCGTCCAACTTGGAGAGACCGTGCTGGACCTGTGCGCTGCGCCCGGCGGCAAGACCCTGCAGTTGGCCGCGACCGGCGCAGCTGTGACGGCGCTGGACCGATCCGAGCCGCGCCTGAGGCGCCTGCGCGCCAATCTGGAACGCACCGGTCTGAACGCCGAAGTCGTGGTCGCCGATGGCGAGGTCTGGGCCGATGATCGCCAGTTCGACGCGGTCCTGCTGGACGCGCCCTGCACCGCCACAGGCACGCTTCGGCGCAATCCAGAGGCTCTCTATGCGCTCGGCCCGGCCGAGATCGCCAAGCTGGCCGATGTCCAGCACCGACTGCTCGACGCCGCCGCCGGACGGGTCAAGCCGGGCGGGCGGCTGGTTTACTGCGTCTGTTCGCTGGAACGCGAAGAGGGTGAGACCCAAGTCTTGGCCTTCCTCAAGCGGCGGCCCGAATTCTCGCTGGCGGCGGTCGGCCCTGAAGCCGTAGGGGCGCCTTCGGAGAGTCTGTCCAAGGAGGGCTGGCTGCGCCTGACCCCCGCCCAATGGGCCGACAGGGGCGGACTGGACGGCTTCTTCGCCGCGCGGCTGGAAAGGGCGGCCTAGCCCCGCCATGACCCCGCGCCGTCTTCTCAAGGTGCAGACGCCGGCGCTGCGCTGGCGTCGCCGGGGCGAGACCCCGGACCTATGGTTCGGGGCTCATAATTTCGTCGCCGTTCTGGACGCCCAGGGGGCGGTCATCGGAGAGCTGCACGGCATCGCCAGAGGCCCGGGCGGGGCGCCTTTGCGCATCTATGGCGGCGTCCTGCCGTTCCGGCGCGAGGTGATCTGGGGCGAGCATTTTCATCACGCGACCGGCTTCTACGATCCCGCCTTCCCCCAGGGCGAGCTGGTTGCCGGGGATGCCGAGACCCTGGCCCCCTACTTCCGCCGCGCTGAGGCCGTGCGGGCGGCGGTCAATGCGCGGGAGATCGCCTATCCATGGCCGGCGGCCTTCGGGGCCAACAGCAACGCCTATTTCTCCACCCTGATCGCGGGGATGGGTCTGGCCGACCCGCAGATCGACGGGCAGCTTTGGGCGCCCTCCTCACGGCGCCGGCTGCTGGACGATGGAGTCCTGAACGCCGTCCGTTCCCTGGCCTGACGGTCCCCGCCAAAGCGGCGATCCGCCTTGCTCCCGCCGCGCTTGCAGCCTAAGCCAGCGCCATGGTTGCGCCTCTGATCTGCCCGTCCATTCTGGCCAGCGATTTTTCGCGTCTTGGCGAGGAGGTCCGCGCGCTGGACGCCGCCGGCGCCGACTGGATTCACGTCGATGTCATGGATGGGCATTTCGTCCCCAATCTGACGATCGGTCCAGATGTCGTGAGGGCGCTGCGTCCGCACACCCAAAAGCCGTTCGACGTGCATCTGATGGTCGCGCCGGTCGATCCGTGGCTGGAGGCCTATCGCAAGGCCGGCGCCGACATCCTCAGCGTCCATCCCGAGAGCGGGCCGCATCTGCACCGGACGCTGGGCCGCATTCGCGAGCTGGGGGCCAAGGCCGGCGTGGTGTTCAATCCGGCGACCCCGCTGTCGATCCTGGAGGAGGTCGTCGAGCTGGTCGACCTGGTGCTGATCATGTCGGTCAATCCGGGCTTCGGCGGCCAGGCGTTCATCGGCTCGACGCTCAGGCGAATCGAGCGGGCGAGGGCCATCCTCGATCAGGCCGGCTCGGACGCGGCGCTCCAGGTCGACGGCGGCGTGACCGCCGACAACGCTGCGGACTGCGTCGCGGCTGGAGCCACAGCACTCGTCGCCGGCACGGCGGTGTTCAAGGGCGGGCCGGACGCCTATGCCGCCAATATCGCCGCCCTGAAGGGCTGAGCCGATCGTGACCGAGACCACCGACCCCCGCATCCGACTGCCTGAGATCAGACGACCGAATCTTACCTGGCTGAAGGCCATGGGGCGGCTGATCACCCGCCAGACGTCGGCCGAGCTGTTCGGCGCGCCCGGCTATGTCTGGACCCTAAGTCGGCCCAGGGCCGAGGGCTTCGTCTGCTCGCCGCGTGATTTTCGGCCGGCGGACGCGGCCGTCGGACGCTCGACCGCGTCTGGCCGGTTCGTCATCGCCGGATCGGTGGTCGATGTCGGGTCGACCGGCGACATCTGGGACCGCCCTTGCCCGACCCGCCGGTTCGCCGTCGAGCTGCATCGATTTGTCTGGCTGCCGGATTTGATGGCGTCTGGCGACCGGGCGCCGCGTGACGCGCTGCGTCTGATTCTGGCCTGGGCCGAGATCTTCGGGAAATGGAACGCCTTTTCCTGGAGCCGTGAGACCCTGCCGCGCCGGGTCTTCAACCTGGCCTGCTGGAGCCGGCGCATCGCCGCCTCGACGTCGGAGGCGGATCGCGCCCGGCTGGCCGATCTGCTCGCGCGTCAGGCCCGGCATCTGTCGCGGCTGAACGGTGACGGTTCGACCGCCGAGATCGCCTGCGCCCAGGCCCTGGCGGGCGCCGCCCTGGCCGGTCCAGCGGGCCAGTCGCTCCTGAACAGAGGCCTGTCGCGCCTACGGCGCGCCTTGCCCAAGGCCGTTCTGGCCGATGGCTGTCATGCCAGCCGCAGCCCCGAGGCCGGCCTGGAGCTGCTGTTCGACCTGCTGACGGTTGATGATGCACTGCTGCAGATCGGGCGCGAGGCGCCGGCGGAGCTGGGCCGCGCCATCGACCGGCTGACCGCGGGCCTGAGAGCTCTGACCCTGCCCGATGGACGCCTGGCGGCCTTCCAGGGGGGCGAAATGCTGACCCCCGCCCGCGTGGCGGCGGCGCGGGCTCACGACGACACCGGCGCCCCTGCCGGGGCCGAACGCCTGACAGCGGGCGGCTACGAGCGGCTTGACGGCCAGATGATGCACATCATCCTGGATGCCGGAGCCCCCGCGGTCGGGGACTACGCCCTGAGCGCCTGCGCCCAACCCGGGGCAATTGAAATCGTCTGCGGGCGCGACCGACTGATCACCAACTCCGGCTGGAGCGAACGCGCCGCTGATCGTCAAGGTTTCCGCCTGACCCCAGCGGCCTCGACCCTGAGCCTGGGCGACGGATCGGTGGGTGACATCCTGTCGGGCCAGATGGAACGCATTCTCGGGGCCCAGCTCCAGACCGACGCCCTGGATGTCGCCGTGCGGCGTGAGGCCGGCGAAGGCGCGGTGCTGGTCGAGACGGGCCACAACGGCTGGAGTCCGGAGTTCGGCCTGCGCCACGAACGGCGGCTCTATCTGGATCAGCGCCTGGACGAAGTCCGGGGCGAGGAAAGACTGACCCCCACAGGACGGGTCGTCGCGCCGCTGGCCGCGCCCTATGCGGTGCGCTTTCACCTTCAGCCCGGCGCGACCGCCTCCATGGCGCGCGATCGCCGCAGCGTCATCCTGCGCGGCGAGACCGGGCGCGGCTGGTTTTTCCGAAGCGATGCAGCCGATGTGGCGATCGAACCGAGCGCCTGTTTCGAGAACGGTCTGACCCGGCGAACGGTCCAGATCGTGCTGCGCGGCAGCGTGCGCACCGACGCCGAAAGCCGGATCCGCTGGAAGCTCGAGCCAGCCGGCGCTGCGGAGACTCAAGCATGACCCCGTCACCCGCCTCGATCCTGGCGCGGCGCCCCAGGTCGTTGGACCCGACGCGGACGCGCGACCTGATCCAGGGAAGGCGGGTCCTGGTCACCGGAGCCGGCGGCACCATCGGCGGCGAGCTGGCCCGACGCGCCGCCGCCCAGGGCCCTGAAAGCCTGATCCTGCTCGATGCCTCGGAGTTCAATCTCTACGCCCTGGACCAGCAGTTGAAGGAGACCCAGGCTCACGCTGAGTGGACAGTGGCGTTCGGCGACGTCCGCGACCGCGCGCGCCTGGAGCAGGTATTTGAACGGCACCGGCCGGAGGTGGTGCTGCACGCCGCAGCCCTAAAGCACGTCCCCCTGATGCAGGCCCATCCGTGCGAGGCGGTGCTGACCAATGTCGGCGGCGTGGTTCACGTCATGGAGCTGGCGCGTGAGGCTTCGGCCAGCTTCGTCTTCATCTCGACCGACAAGGCGGTCAATCCAACCAATGTGATGGGGGCGACCAAACGGGTCGCCGAAAGGGTCGTCCAGGCCCTGGCCCAGGGCGCCGCCACCCGTTCGGCCATCGTTCGCTTCGGCAATGTGCTGGGCTCGACCGGGTCGGTCGTGCCTTTGTTCGAGCGCCAGATCGCGCGCGGCGGCCCGGTGACCGTGACCGACAAGGATATGGAGCGTTGGTTCATGACTGTCGGCGAGGCGGCGGAACTGGTGCTCCAGGCCGCGACCTTGCCCGATCCGGGCGACGCCCAGGTCTTCGTTCTGGATATGGGTGAGGCGGTGCGGATCGATGACCTGGCCCGCCAGCTTATCCGCCTGGCCGGCCATGAGCCGGACCTGGATATCCGGATTGAATACACCGGCCTACGGCCCGGTGAGAAACTGACCGAAGAGATTTTCTATGCGGCGGAGGACGTGCGGCCGACCGCTGTGGAGGGCGTTCTGACGGCCCGGGCTGAGGCCGCGACGCTCGCAGACCTGAAGCCCCGTCTTGACGCCCTGCTGGCCACCGCAGCCGCGCGTGACGAGGCCGAAACCCTGGCTTGCCTGACTGCGCTCGAACCTGAGTTCAGTCAGCCCTGATCCGATCCACCTCCTGACCAAGGCGCACCTCCCCCATGCCCGCCGCCCCGGCCTTTCCGCCCTCGCCCGATCGCGTCGTCCCCAGGCGCGCCCTGATCTCCCTGTCCGACAAGACCGGTCTGGACGCCGCCGCCCGCGCCCTGAGCGCTCTCGGCGTCGAGCTGGTCTCGACCGGCGGCACCCGCGCCGCGATCGAAAAACTGGGCCTGCCGGTCAAGGACGTCAGCGACCTGACCGGCTTTCCTGAGATGATGGACGGACGGGTCAAGACCTTGCACCCGATCGTCCACGGCGGCTTGCTGGGCGTGCGCGACGCCCCAACCCATGCCCAGGCCATGACCGAGCACGGCATCGGCCCGATCGACCTGGTGTGGATCGACCTCTATCCGTTCGAGGCGACGGTCGCGTCCGGCGGCGGTTTCGAGGCGGCGGTCGAGAATATCGACATCGGCGGCCCGGCCATGATCCGCTCGGCGGCCAAGAACCACGGCTATGTCGCGGTTTGCGTCGACAGAGACGGATTGGACGAGACGTTGGCGGCGCTGAAAGTAAACGGCGCGACCTCGCTTGAACTTCGCAAACGTCTAGCGGCGCGCGCCTTTGCGCGCACAGCGGCCTATGACGCGGCGGTCTCCGGCTGGTTCGCCGGCCAGGTCGGCGACACGGCTCCGGCCCGCAGGTCGATTTCAGGTCAGCTGGCCCAGACCCTTCGGTATGGCGAGAACCCGCACCAGTCCGGCGCCTTCTATCGGACTGGCGAGGCCCGCCCAGGCGTCGCCCATGCCGAGCAGGTCCAGGGTAAGGAACTGGGCTATAACAACATCGCCGATGCCGACGCCGCCTATGAGCTGGTCGCCGAGTTTCAGGCCCCGGCCTGCGTCATCGTCAAACACGCCAATCCGTGCGGCGTTGCGGTCGGCGCCGATCTGGGCCAGGCCTATGCCCGGGCGCTGGAATGCGACGCCGTTTCGGCCTTCGGCGGCGTGATCGCGGTCAACCGACCCCTGAACGGCGACGATGCGCGAGCCATCACCGAGATCTTCACCGAGGTCGTCATCGCCCCCGGCGCCGACGACGAGGCGCGCGCCGTCTTCGCCGCCAAGAAGAACCTCAGGCTCCTGATCACCGACGGCCTGCCGGATCCGCACGGGACCGGCGACGTGTTCCGCTCGGTCGCCGGCGGCTTCCTGGTCCAGTCGCGAGATCGCAGCCTGGTCCGACCCGAAGATCTGAAAATCGTCACCCGGCGCCAGCCGACGCCTCAAGAGATTGAGGACATGCTGTTCGCCTTCACCGTGGCCAAACACGTCAAGTCCAACGCCATCGTCTATGCCAAGGACGGCCAGACGGCGGGTATCGGCGCCGGCCAGATGAACCGGCGCGATTCGGCTCGCATCGCCGCCATCCGCGCCCGCGAGGCCGGGCAGGCCAAGGGGCTGGTCCATTCGCTGGCCGAGGGCTCGGCCTGTGCATCGGAAGCCTTTTTTCCGTTCGCCGACGGTCTCTTGGAAGCGGTCGCGGCCGGAGCCACCAGCGTGATCCAGCCCGGCGGCTCGATCCGAGACGATGAGGTCATCGCCGCCGCCGACGAAAAAGGGATCGCTATGGCCTTCACCGGAACCCGGGTGTTCCGGCATTGACCGATACGGTCGCCGAGCGCTGGGCGCGCCTGGAGCCGTTCGTGACGGCCTTCGGGCCCAATGATGGGCAAGCCCGCCCGGCTGTGATCCTCTTTCACGGCTGCGGGGGCCTGCGGCCGCACCTGCCGATGTACGCCCAGGCCGCGGTCGAGGCCGGATGGCGGGCCTTTGTGGTCGATTCCTACGCCTCGCGGGGTTGGAGCCGGGAATGGGCCCTGACGATGGTCTGCACGGGCGTTTTGCTGCGCGGCTCCGAGCGCGCCGGAGATGTCGCCGCCGCAGTCTGGGGCCTGACCCAGCGGCCCGATGTGGACGCCTCAAGGCTGGTGCTGGCCGGCTGGAGCCACGGCTCCTGGTCAATGATGGATCTGATGACCATGCGGCTGGAGCGGCCTGGCGAAGCGGGCCTGGCCGATCCTCAAACGGCCCGCGCCGCCCTCGCGGGTGTCGTCGGCCTGGCGCTTTACTATCCCTATGTCGGGCCCGGCGCCCTCAGCCGCACCCGGCCCTGGGTGCGAAGTCCGTCCGCGCTGGCCGTCATCGCGCGGGACGACCACCTGACCTCGATGCACAACGCCATGAGCGTGCATGATCGCATCCGACGCGGCGGCGGCGAAGTCGAGACCTGGATCGCCGCCGGCACCCATGCCTTCGACGAACCGACCACGGAGGGCTTCGGCCCGATGCGGCACGATCCTGAATTGACGCAAGAATCGCTGGTGCGGTTCGGCGCGTTTCTGAACCGGCTCTAGATCCAATCGACATCGAGGTTCGCGGTGGCGTTTCACTCGAATTCCCCGCTCTCGTTCGGAGAAGATGGCTCAACGCCCTCGGCTACCCCGCCAGCAGCGAATAGATGATCCGCTGCCGGATCTCGAAACCGAGCGAACGGTACAGCGCGATGGTCGCCGCACGATCCGCGAAGGCGTGCAAGAAACAGGCGTCGCCCTCATCCAGAATGCGACCGATGACTTCGCGCATCAGGGCCTTGGCCAGGCCCCGGCCCCGGTGGTCCGGGTGGGTGCAGACGGCCGAGACCTCCGAATAGCCCTCGACCCTGAGCCGTGTCCCGGCCATGGCGATCAGCCGGCCTTGCTCGCGCACGCCTATATAGCCGCCGAAATCGAAGGTGCGCAGCCTGAATGGGCCCGGCCTGGTCAGCATGGCCAGGTCGTAGATGTCGTCAGCGTCAGCCTCGGCCAGGGCGATCCAGTCGACCGAAGGTCCCGGCGTCACCGTTGTCGCAACCATCTGGGCCAGGACGGCGCGCAGCATCACCTCGGCCCCGGGCGGCGCCCAGTCGGCCAGAGGCGTGCCTTCGGCCTCGAGAAATCCGGCGCCGGGATAGCGGGCGCAGATGGCGGCCAGATCGTCGGTCGCCGCCTCATCGCGCGCGGCGGCGAAGATGCCGACATCGGGGCGAATGCGCACGGCCTCACCCTCGCGGATGGCCAGATGCGCCTGCCGTCCGGTCAGGGCGTTCCAGACGGGGCGGTCAAGGGGATGGGTCATTGGGCCAGATATCCTCAAGCCGTCCGGCCAGCCGTCCCGAATCCCGGCTTCGAACTCAAGCCCGCCAGAAGCCGACGATCTGCTTGACCTCATCGACCACCGGCGCGGCGATGTCGCGGGCCTGTTCAGCCCCCGTGGCGAGGACGCGGTCGATTTCAGCCGGGTCGGCCATCAGCCGGCGCATTTCGGCGGTGATCGGGGCCAAGGCCTCGACGGCCAGATCGGCCAGTTTCGGCTTGAAGGCGCCGAAGCCCTGGCCGGCGAACTCGACCGTGACCTGCTCGCGCGTCTGGTCCGACAGGGCCGCATAGATGGCGATCAGATTCTTCACCTCGGGCCGCTCATCCAGCGCCTCGCCGACGGCGGGCATCACGCCCATGTCGGTCTTTGACTTCTTGATCTTGTTGGCGATGGCGTCGGCGTCGTCGGTCAGGTTGATGCGGCTGGCGTCGGACGGATCGGACTTTGACATCTTGGCCTGGCCGTCGCGCAGGGACATGACGCGGGTGCCCGGTCCCTGGATCAGCGGCTCGGGCAGCGGGAAGAAGCCCGGCGCGGCGAAGTCGTTGTTGAACTTGGCGGCGATGTCGCGGGTCAGCTCAAGGTGCTGTTTCTGGTCTTCGCCGACCGGAACCTCGGTCGCCTTATAGAGTAAGATGTCGGCCGCCTGGAGCACCGGATAGGTATAGAGGCCGACCGACGAGCGCTCCTTGTGCTTGCCGGACTTCTCCTTGAACTGGGTCATGCGGTCCAGCCAGCCGAGGCGCGCCACGCAGTTGAAGATCCAGGCCAGTTCGGCGTGCTGGGGCACCGCCGACTGCGGGAAGATGGCGGCCTTGTTCGGATCCAGGCCCGAGGCCAGATAGGCGGCGGCGATTTCGCGGGTCTGCTGGGCCAGGAGCGCCGGGTCCTGCCACACGGTGATGGCGTGCATATCGGCCACGAAGACGAACAGCGGATCGCCCTGGTCCTGCAGGGTCACGAAACGCTTGAGCGCGCCCAGATAGTTGCCCAGGTGCAGGGCGCCGGAGGCCTGGATGCCGGACAGGATGCGGCGCGGGCCGGCGTAGGCGGGGGGAGGCGTATCAGACATGGCCCCGCGCCTAGAGCCTTACGCGCCCGGCGGCAAGGTGTCTCAGGCCCGGCGTTCGCGCCTGAGGATGCCCTTGATCTCGCCGATGGTCACCGCCCGCGTTGCGAACAGCAGCGCCAGATAGACCAGACCGCCGACGCCGGTGGTCAGGACCAGGGCGATCTCCTTGGCTCCATGCTCGGTCAGGGCCGCGATCGGGGCCTCGATCATCGGCCGATACATCTGGGCGACGAGCAGAACCGCGCCCAGCGCTGCCGAGGCGATCAGGATGCGGATCAGCCGCGACACCGCCGAGCGGCCCGGCCGGTAGTGATCGCGCCGGAACAGGAAGAAGGCCAGAAGTCCGGCATTGGTCCAGGCCGCCGCCGAGGTGGCCGCCGCAATGCCCGACACGCCCCAACCGATGTTGAACAGCAGGACGGCCAGGGCCGCATTCACTGCGACTGAAATCAGGGCGAAGACCATCGGGGTCTTGGTGTCCTGCCGCGCAAAGAAGCCGGGCGCCAGCACCCGGATCAGGACAAAGGCCGGAACGCCCCAGCCGAACTGGAGCAGAGCCTGGGCCGTATTGCGGGCGTCGAAGGCCAGGAACTCGCCGCGCGTGAACAGCCCGTCGATCAGGAACAGCGGCATGGCCATGATCGCCGCCGCCGCCGGCAGGGTCAGGGCCATGGACAGCACCAGAGCCTCGTCCATCGAGGCCTGTTCCTGGGCCCGGTCCTCCGAGGCTATGGCCGACGACAGCTTTGGCAGAAGCGCAATGCCGATGGCCACGCCGATCAGGCCCAGCGGCAGTTGATAGAGCCTGTCCGCCGTCGCCAGCCAGGTGCGCCCGCCATCCACGAAGGAAGCCAGATTGCCCGAGATGAAGACATTGATCTGGGTCGCCGAATTGCCGATGGCGGCCGGGACGGCGGTGATGATGATAGCCTTCACCGCCGGGGTCAGGCGCGGCCATGACAGGCGCACATTGGCCCCGGCCCGGCGCACGCCCCACCAGCACAGTCCCGCCTGGGCCACGCCCGAAACCAGCACCGACCAGGCCGCTGCATAGGCCGCCTGAACCTGGTCGCCGCGCCAGATCAGCAGGGCCGCGAGCATGATCAGGTTCATGGCGATCGGATAGGCCCCCGAGACGATGAAGCGCCCGCGCGCGTTCAGCACCCCCGACAACAGGGCCGCCACCGCCATGCACGGCAGATAGGGCATGGTGATCTGGGTCAGGATGACGGCCAGGCGGAACCGGGCCGGATCATCCAGAAAACCGATGTTGATGCCCATCATCAGCCACGGCATGGCCAGCTGGGCGATCACCGTCAGGATCAGGGTCACGACAGCGACGGTCGCCAAGGCGTCGGTGGCGACCTGGTCGGCCTCGGCCTCGCCCTTCTGTTTCAGGGTCCTGGCATAGGCCGGCACAAAGGCGGCGGCGAAGGCGCCCTCAGCGAAGATCCGCCGGAACAGGTTCGGAAAGCTGAGCGCCGTATTATAGGCGTCCGCCGCCGGTCCGGCCGAGGCGCCCAAAAAGGCGGTGACCGCGATGTCGCGCGCGAACCCGGCCAGGCGGCTGAGCAAGGTGAGCCCAGAGAAGATCGCCGAGGACTTCATCACCCCGCCCTGTTTGGGCGGCTCGGGCGGCAGCGGATTGGTCGAGGCGGAGGCCCGGATTTCGGGTTCAACGGTCATGCGGGTCTCGGACGCGGGGAGAGGCCTCGGCTTACCGCCGATCGTGACCAAGGGAAACAGGCGCGGCTTTCAGATTCCCTACCGTCCCGCCGATGCGCGGGCGCGGGTCATCTTTTTCGGTGCGGCCGGCTCGACCGGCGGCTTGAGCGCCGCGAGCAGGGCCTCGCGCACCCGCGCCTGGTCGGCTTTCTCCGTCAGGCGCCTGCCCTTGCGCGTGGTGACATAAAAGGCGTCGACGGCGCGCACACCGTGGCTTTCGATATGGGCCGAGCGGATGGTCAGGCCAGCATCCGACACCGCGCGCGCCAAGTCGGCCAGGAGGCCGGGACGGTCGCGGCCGGAGGCCTCAATTATGGTCGCCTCGCCGCCATCGGGATTGTCGAACACCACCACCGGGGCCACGTCGAAAACCGAGGTGCGCGGGCCGCTCTGATCCGGCGGGCCGGGTCGGCGCCGACCCAGCGCCGCATCGACCACCACCTTTTCCAACCGTCGAGTGACGCGCGAATCATGCAGGGCGAACGGACCGCCGCGCCCATCCTGAAGCTGGAACACATCGATGGCCCAGCCGTCCTCCGAGGTATGAACACGTGCACCCGTCACGTCCGCCCCCTCGGCGGCCAGGGCGGCGGCGATGTCGGCAAACAGGCCGTGCCGGTCGCGGGCCACGAACGTCAGCTCGGCCGTATCCCAGGCCGGACGGTGTGCCAGACCCGCCGCCGCGCCTTCCTTGACCGCCTTGGCCATCAAGGTGGCCGAAGGTTCGGGCCCGACCTCGCCGGGAATGGCCTCGCCCCGGAAGCGGGCGGCGGTGGCGGCATAGAGGTCGCGCATCAGCTGGCCCTTCCAGCCGTTCCAGACGCCGGGACCGACGGCGCGCACATCGGCGGCGGTCAGCACCAGCAACATCCGAAGCCGCTCCAGGTCACCGACGATCTCGGCGAAGGCGGCGATGGTGGCCGGATCTGCCGCATCGCGCTTCTGGGCGAAGTCAGACAGGACCAGGTGATGCTGGACCAGCCAGGCGACCAGCTCGGCGCGCGCTTTGCTCAGGCCCAGCCGTTCGCAGGCCCGTCGGGCGGCGATGGCCCCGTCCTCAAGCTGACCGCGCGAGCCGCCCTTGCCGACATCGTGCAGCAACAGCGCCAGATACAGAGCCTCACGGTCGTCAATCAGCGGAAAGACCGAATGCGACAACGGGTGATCGTCCTTCAGCGCACCGGTCTCGATGTCTTTCAGGATGCCGATCGCCTGCAGCGTGTGCTCATCAACCGTATAGGCGTGATAGCGATTGAACTGGGTTTGGCCGACGACACGGGCGAACTCGGGCAGGAACCGACCCAGCAGGCCAGCCTCATTCATCAAGCTGAGCGTGCGGTAGGGTCGGCGCCCCTGGGCCAGTGTGTCCAGAAACGCCCGCGTCGCCTCGGGATCGCGGCGCAGCGCCGGGGTGATCTTTTCAAGCGACCGGGCGACGGCTCCGAAGGCGTCGGGGTGCAGGTCCAGACCCAGTCGGTCGGCCTCGCGGAACAGCTCGAACATCCGCACCGGATGTTCCGACAGGGCCGCCGCCTCGGTCACAGTCAGCCGTCCGGCCTCCTCGACCACGCCCTCGACGCGCGACTTTCGCCGCCGCCCCGGCAAGGGCAGAAAGCGGACCAGCCCGCCGGCCTGTTTGGCGTGCAGCGCCTCCAGCTTGGCCGACATGGCTCGGGTCAGGGCCCCGACATCACGCGCAATAACAAAATAGCGGCGCATGAACCTCTCGACCGCTGGTTCGTCGCCGCGCCCGGCCCAGCCCATCAGCTTGGCGATCTCGGGTTGATATTCGAAGGCCAGCTTCTCCTGCGCCCGCCCGGCCAACCGGTGAAGGTGGATGCGAACCGCCCAGAGGAAGTCGAAGGCCTGGACCGCCAGTCTCTGCTCCTTGGGGGTCAGGAGCCCCTCGAGCGCCGCGCGGCCCATGTCGCTCTCGGGCGCCAGCGACCGCGCGATCCAGAACAGGGAATTGAGGTCCCTCAAGCCCCCCTTGCCATCCTTGACGTTGGGCTCAACCTGGTAGCGGACCGTCCCGGCCTTGGCGTGTCGAAGGTCCCGCTCGTCCAGCTTGGCGGTGATGAAAGGGCGCGGGTCACCACGCTTCACGGTCTGGCGAAATCGGCGAAGAAAGGTTTCCGCCAGTTTGGCGTCGCCGGCCAGATGACGCGCCTCCAGAAGCGCGGTGCGGACGGTCATGTCCTGGCGGGCCAGTTTGAAGGCCTCGGCCTGGGTCCGCACCGACCAACCGATCTTGAAACCCAGGTCCCAAAGGCCGTGCAGCACGGTTTCGACCAGGACCTCGACCTCCGGAGCCGCCTTGGCCGGACGCAGCACCATCAGATCCAGGTCCGACCAGGGAGCCAGCACGCTGCGCCCGTATCCGCCGACGGCCAGAAGGCTCAGCCGATGCGGCCCGACCACATCGGCCGCGGCCTGGCCCCACAGCGCCGTGACCGCCTGATCGGCGGCGGCGGCGTAGAGCCGCGCCGCCTCCACGCCTTTAAGTCCGCCGTCCAACCGCTGCCCCGCCCGCTCACGCGCCGCGTCCAGTTCGGCGCGGATGGCGGTAAGGGTGGACGCGTCCATCACGAACCCGCGGCGCCCTTCAGCCGATAGAGCACTTCAAGCGCCTCTCGCGGGGTCAGCTCGTCGGGCTCCACGGCCTTCAAGAGGGTCTCGACCGCCGACGGCCCGGCCGGCTCCGCCTCCGCCACGCCGACGGCGAACAGCGGCAGGTCGTCCAGCCGGGCGGGCGGCGCCTCCTGGCCTTCGAGTCGCTCCAGCACGGCGCGGGCTCGGGCTACGACCGGGGCGGGCACGCCGGCCAGCTTGGCCACCTGGACGCCGTAGGAGCGGTCCGCCGCCCCAGGCCCGGCCTCGTGCAGAAAGACCAGCTCGCCGTTCCACTCCTTGGCCCGCATCGACAGATTGCCCAGATGCTCCAGCCGCCCCTCCAGCCGCGCCAGCTCGTGATAGTGGGTGGCGAACAGGGTCCGGCAGCGGACCTGATCATGCAGATATTCGGCGCAAGCCCAGGCGATGGCCAGGCCGTCATAGGTGGCGGTGCCGCGTCCGATTTCGTCCAGCACCACCAGCGACCGGTCCGTCGCCTGGGTCAGGATGGCGGCGGTCTCGACCATCTCGGTCATAAAGGTCGAGCGGCCGCGCGACAGGTCATCCCCAGCCCCGACACGGGAAAACAGCCGGTCAACAACACCCAGCCGCATCGACGTGGCGGGCACAAAACAGCCGGCCTGGGCCAGCACAGCCAGCAGGGCGTTTTGGCGCAGGAAGGTCGACTTGCCAGCCATGTTCGGGCCGGTGACGATCATCAGCCGCTTGGCCGCCTCGCCCGCACCATCGAGCAAACAGGCGTTGGGCGTGAACGGTTCGCCCGCCGCCGTGACCGCCGCCTCGACCACAGGGTGGCGACCGGCCTGAACCTCGAAGACGGCTGAGCGGTCAATGACCGGGCGCACACAGCGCGCCTCCTCGGCCCATTCGGCCAAGGCCGCAGCGACGTCCAGCTCGGCCAGGGCCTCGGCCTTGGCGCGCAAGGACTCAACCAGGTTGACAGCTTGCTGTCTCAGCGCCTCGAAGATTTCGATTTCCATGGCCAGCGCGCGGTCGCCCGCTTGGGCGATCCTGGCGTCCAGCTCGGCCAGTTCGACCGTGGTGAAGCGCACCTGATTGGCCAGGGTCTGGCGATGGATGAAACCGCTTTCTGGCCCCTGGCGGATCAGATCCTCGGCGTGTTTGGGCGCGATTTCAAGGAAGTAGCCCAGCACCGCATTGTGTTTGGCGCGGAATGGCAGCCCACTGTCAATCTGATATTTCGCCTCAAGATCAGCGATGACCTTGCGGGAATCGTCGCGCAGGGCGCGGGCCGCATCCAGATCCTCCGACCAGCCTTTGGCGACAAAGCCGCCGTCGCGGGCCAGATGGCCGGGCTGTTCGATCAGGGCACGCTCCAGATCCGCCGTCAGGGCGGCGATATCCGAGTCCGGCGACAGGGCCGCCAGCGCCCGGAGAATCTCGGCGGGGCGTTCACTCAGCGGATCGTCGTCACCCATCAACTGACCCTGCACCGAGACGGCGCGGGTCAGGCCGTCGCGCAAAGCCGCCAGATCGCGCGGCCCGCCGCGCCCCAGGGCCAGGCGCGACAGAGCGCGGGCCAGATCCGGCGCGCCCCGGAGCGCTCCGCGCAAGGTCCGACGATGATCGCGGCGCTCGACCCACCAGCCGACTGCGTCCAGCCGCGCCTCGATAGCGGCCGGGTCGGACAGGGGCCGGCTGATCCGCTCGGTCAGGCGCCGGGCGCCCGGCGCGGTCACAGTGCGATCGACGGCCCCGATCAGCGAGCCCTCGCGCGCGCCTGTCTGGGTGCGGTCGATTTCCAGCGACACCCGCGTGGCCTGATCAATCGCCATGAATCCGGCCTCGGCCAGCCGGCGCGGCGCTTTCAGCGCCGGCAGCTTTCCGGCCTGGGTGGTCTCGATATAGGCCGCGATCAAACCCAGGGCAGAAATCTCGGCCGATTCGAAATCGCCAAAGCCGTCGAGCGTAGCCGCCCCGTAGAGCCGTTCGGCCCGGTCGCGCGCCGCGTTCGGTTCAGCCAGGGCCTGGGCCATCGGCTGGACCACGCCGCCCGACGCCTTCAGCGCCGCCGCGATCGCCTCATCGGCGAACAGGCGGTCGCCGGCCAGGGTCTCGGACGGCCGCACCGCCGCCAGCACGGCGCCCAGCTGATCGCGGGCGCAAGCCAGGCTCTCGACCTCGCCGGTCGACAGCTCGACCGTGGCCAGGGCGGCCCGGTCGCCGCGCACCGCCACCGCCGCCAGCCGGTTTGCGCGCCCGGCCTCGAGCAGACTGTCTTCCGTCAGGGTCCCGGGGGTGACGACCCGCACGACGTCGCGCCGAACCACGGCCTTGGAGCCCCGCTTCTTGGCCTCGGCGGGGTCTTCCATCTGTTCGCAGACCGCGACCTTGAACCCGGCCCGGATCAGCCGCGCCAGATAGCCGTCCATGGCGTGGACCGGCACCCCGGCCATGGGAATGTCGCCGCCCTGGTGCTTGCCGCGCCGGGTCAGGGTGATGCCAAGCACCCCCGCCGCCGTCTCCGCATCCTCGAAGAACAGCTCGTAGAAATCGCCCATGCGGAAGAACAACAGGGCGTCCGGCTGGCGCGCCTTGGCGGCCAGATACTGGGCCATCATCGGGCTGGCGTCGACGGGGACGGGCGGGGGCGAGGGGGCGTTCATGAAGGCGCGCAAGGTGGCCGATCAAGCCCCTTGGCTCAAGCGATTCCGGGCTGACGGCAGGTCGCAGCCGGGACTATGCTGGATTGATCCACAGGGTTGTCAGGCGCGGGAGCAGACTATGGACGGATTTTCCGGCTTCACGCCTGAGGGCCTTGAGTTCCTGACCCACCTGGCGGCCCACAACGACCGCGACTGGTTCGCGGCGAACCGCGCCGTCTATGACGACCAGCTCAAGCCAGGCCTGGCCGCCCTGATCGCGGCGACCTCCGAGGCCATGGCGGCGCGCGGTCTGCCGCTGGGGGGCGACCCCAAATCCAGCCAGTTCCGCATTCACCGCGACACCCGCTTTTCCAAGGACAAGCGGCCCTACAAGACCCACGTGTCCGGCACCCTGACCCGTGACGGCCAGCGGATGAGCCCCGGCATGGTCTATATCCATATCGAGCCGAAGCCCGCCGGCGGGATCGACCCCTTGGCCCTGCCCGACGAACCGCACGGCCACGGCCCTTTCATCGCGGCCGGCTTTTATCTGGACGAGCGCGCCGACATTGACGCGATCCGCGCGGGCCTGGTCCGCGATCCCGCCGGCTGGGCCAAGGTCGAGACGGCGCTTGAGACGGCGGGTCTGCGCCTCGACGCCGGCGCCCCGGTCAAGCGGGCGCCCAAGGGATTTGAAGATCAAGCCGGCGGGCCGCTGGAGGCCGCGATCCAACGCACCCGCTGGATCGTCTCTCGCCCCCTGACTCCGGCTGAGGTCGTCTCGCCCGATCTGCCGGGCGTCATCGCCGATTTTACGAACAGCGCGCGCGCGCTGCTCGACTTCGGCTGGGCGGCGCTCGACGGGGCTTGACGGGGCTTGACGGAACACAATTGTTCGTATTTTGTTCTCGCAACCTGTCGGCGGTTGGGAGGGGCGAATGTTCGCCAAGGTTGTCACCGTGGCGTTCGAGGGGGTCGAGGCCCGGCGTGTCGACGTCGAGGTGACCTCGACGTCCGGAATGCAGGGCAGCTTTCAGGTCGTGGGTCTGGGCGACAAGGCCGTGGCCGAAAGCCGTGAGCGGGTGCGCGGGGCCCTGGCCGGAATCGGTCTGGCCTTCCCGGCCCGGCGGGTGGTGGCCAATCTGGCCCCCGCCGACCTGCCCAAGGAGGGCAGCCATTTCGACCTGCCCATCGCCCTGGCGCTTCTGGCGTCAATGGGCATCCTGCCTGTCGATGCCCTGGACGGCTGGGCCGCCATCGGCGAACTGGGTCTGGACGGGCGGATCGCACCGGTGGCGGGGGCCTTGCCCGCCGCCGTGGCCGCCGCGTCGATGGACCTGGGCTTGATCTGTCCGGAGGCCAACGGTCCCGAGGCGGCCTGGGCTGGGGATCTGGCCATACTGGCGCCGCGCTCGTTGATCGCCGTGGTCAACCATTTTCGCGGAACCCAAGTGATGCGTCGGCCCGAGCCTGGCGCCGCCATCGCCGGGGAAGTCGTTCCCGATCTTCGCGAGGTGCGCGGCCAGGAACTGGCCAAGCGGGCTCTGGAGGTGGCGGCCGCCGGTGGCCACAATCTGATGTTCACCGGCCCCCCCGGTTCGGGCAAATCGATGCTGGCGGCGCGGCTACCGGGCTTGCTGCCACCCCTGACCCCGACCGAGCTCCTGGAGACCTCGATGGTCTGGTCGCTGGCCGGGATGATCAAGCGCGGCGACCTGACCAGCGCCCGCCCGTTCCGCAGCCCGCACCATTCCGCCTCTATGGCGGCCCTGACCGGCGGCGGGCTCAAGGCCAAGCCGGGCGAAGTGTCGCTGGCTCACAACGGCGTGCTGTTCCTGGACGAACTGCCCGAGTTCAGCGGTATTATGTAGCAATTGCACCAAATAGGCGCGGTTATCCTAGTCGATCAAGCCGATAAATCCCGATTTATACGGCTCTAGCAGAATGAATTCGAAGACCTCGCGGAAAGTTTTGTTCTTCTCTATCCAAACGCATACGGCTTGATTGTTCGAAACCGAAGCGATGGTCATTCTAGGGCCGCCTGATTTCAGCAATACCACGTCGCCGGGCGCAAAAGTTGCTGACATTCTCTTCTCCTGAAATTTAGCTTTTGGGACCGAGATCGAACGCAAGGATCGAAATGGTGACGTGCCGATCTTGATCGTTCGGAAGCTTCATCGTGAATTCGAAGCTCGTTTCATCGAGCCGGGTAGGCCCGCTGACGAATGCCGAGTGTTTAGCCGGTAGGCTCTTGATCTGCTCCACGACGGCTGAGAAGCCGACGTTCCGGTTAAAAATGACAATGGCTGCTTTGGTGTCTCGCCACGTCAAATAGCCAAGTAGCTGGTCGATGGTGGCTAGGAACTGCCGTTCGCCGCCCCAGAATTTGCACTCAGCTACGAACAGATTGCCACCCTCGTGGCGGATTAGGATGTCGGTCTTCCCGGTGAAGTTAAATGCCTCGCCGGTCACCGTCCCGAAATGTGCGTTGAGCGGCACCAGAAGCATGTCCCGAAGCGCTTCCTCGTCCAAATCGCGAGTCCGTGACGAACTTTGCTCAATGCTACCGCCAGCCCCTCGAATAAGGGTGAGGATGTTCTGATACTGAGCTTTGTCCAAAGTCGGCTCTGGTGCAGCCTTCGGCTTCATGGGCGGCATTTGAGGCTGGAGTCGCTGCTTAACCGCCGGTGCGACGTAGGTCCGTGGATCGCCCGGCTTCTCTTTAAGCTTTATCCCCATGCTGGCGAGGCCAGCGGCCACGCCGTGGCTTTGCATGAGGCGATCACGCCGGATTTTTATTTGCTCAACAGCCTTCCTTTTGATCGCCTCCCGAAAGCCGCTCCAAAAGCTCTGATGAAAGCCGAGGTATTTTTCAATCGATCCAAGAAGTTTATCGACCTCTGACTTCACTGCTTCCGGCGTTAGCTGGCGGTCGGCAACCGTGAAATAGAGCATGTTGCCGCGCACCTTGGCTTGCGGCGGAGCAGTGTCCCACTGGTTCGGACGAATGGTGAAAACGTCGGGATCGCCCGAAAATGGAATTTCGAAATCAAAAGCGGTGCCGGGCACTTTGCGCTCTTGATGATCCCAATGATCCCAAACGCTCACCATCCGCTCATGCTGAGTTCCGGTGAGGCCATCTCGGTCCAGCACCGGAACCGGCACGTCGTATTTCTCTGCAAAATACTCAGCTAGGGCATCTGGATCGGTGTTCAGAATCCGGTCTTCGGGAAGGCCCTTAATTTCGTTCTCAACGACGTTCAACGTGCCTTGCTGCACCCCGTGGCCATCGTGCGTGGAGAACAGATAGTCGTCTCTCATTCTGGACCTCTTGCGTCGGAATCGACGCCTGATCTGTTCATTTTATGTTCTGGATAGCGAGGGCGCAATGAGCGGCGGATGTCCCCGCCAGACACCTTATCTGGCGGGGCCTCCTTCTAATCCGCCCTAACCTCGACTCCCTCTAGCCGGTCAGCCAGCACGTCCAGTCCATGGGATCGGCACATGATCGCCAACATCCCCAACATATCAGCGACGTATTCCAACACGTCGTTCGCCTCCACAGGGCGGGGCGCGGTCTTCTCAGTGTTGCTCATGTGAGCCTCCATCGCCGTCGATTACGGCGATGGAACAGAACCCACGCGAGAACACAGCCGTCTAATATCGGTTGGGTTGATTCTTTACCCCAAGCCTAGGGTCTTCTTGGCAGTCTCAGAGGCCAAGTCGGACACGACCTTGATGGTGATGTCGTAGGCGGGCTTACCCATCGCACGAAGCACCTTACCCAGCTTGAGTGAGGCCGACTCAGTTTTGGGGGTTTCTTGGATAACGTCGGGCAGAGCCTTCTCAGCCTCAGCGATTTGATCGTCCGAGAGTCCGCTTTCCTTTAAAAGATCAGTCAGGTTCTCGATGGCCGCTTCCTGCCAAGGGTAGGGTTGCCCACAGTTGATGCAGTGTTTGGGGACTGGTGTTGAGGCGACGAGGAATACGCCGGGCATATGGCGATAGCCTCGTATCGGCGTTGAGCAGTTCTGACACCTATCAATCGTCTTAGCCCCACATCCTGAGCAGTAAGTCTGCCTTACCTCGGGCTGAGTGGCCGCGTATGACGTTATCTGATGGCCATTCATGCAGACCTGCATGGTGTCGTAGCCTTCTAGGCCCTCATAAGTCTGAGTTAGCATATTCGGCATTAGTATACGTCCCATATTGACGACTCGACCGTCTACCGTTATACTGTATTCAACATTAACGGTTACGGATATTGCCTCAGCATTTTCTTCTCTCGGCTAAAGCCAAGACTCTCAGCCTCACCACGGTTTTCCGCATGTCGGATGACGAAGCTTACGCGCAATTCAAAGCGATTCGCTGGTTCGCAACAGGTGGATACCCGGTCTGTCCCCACTGCGAATGTGACGCCATCTATGAGATTAGCACCCGGAAGAGATACAAGTGCCAAGCCTGTTTCCGTCAGTTCTCCGTAACCAGCGGAACGATCTTCGCCAGCCGTAAGCTCCCGATCCGCGACCTTCTCGCGGCCATCGCCATCTTTGTGAATGGGGCCAAGGGGCACAGTGCCCTGCATCTGAGCCGTGACCTTGGCGTCCAGTATAAGACCGCCTTCGTCCTCGCTCATAAGCTCCGCGAGGCCATGGCCAGTTCGATTGATCGCAGCCAGCTTTGCGGCGCTGTGGAAGTCGATGGGGCCTACTACGGCGGATACGTGAAGCCGTTTAACCAGAAGGTGTCTCGCCGGGATCGGCGGAAGCGCGAGCAGCAGTCTGGCAAGCGCCGGGCTGTTGTGGTGATCCGCGAACGCGGAGGGCGGTCGTTGACGGTCGTCTCAGAGTCCGAAAGCAAGGCTCTGCCTTTTGTTCGAAGCGCCATCCACCCTGAGGCGACGGTTTATGCCGATGAAGCTTCGGCTTGGGATCGCCTTCACCGGACGCACGACGTGCGCCGGATCAATCACTCCGAACGGTATGCAGAAGGCGATATCAGCACCAACCATGCTGAGAGTTTCCATTCGCGTATGCGCCGGGCTGAGCAGGGCATCTATCACCACGTCAGCGGCTATCAGAACGCCTACGCTCAAGAGATGAACTGGCGTGAGGACAACCGCCGCATTCCGAATGGCGAACAGTTTGAGAAGGTGACCAAGGCGGCGCTCTGCCATCCCAAGTCAAATGCGTGGCGCGGCTACTGGCAGCGCCGCAAGGCAGTTGAAGCGCTGGCCTAACGGCTGGCGCTCTTCGCGGCCTGTCGGCGTTCGGTAAGCTCGGTCTTGTAAAGCGCAGTCAGGTCTTGGACCTGTTTAATGATGGGGGTGGTCAGGTCGATCCCCGGAAGGCGTCTCATACGGTTAAGGACATAGACGGCCTCATTGATCCCGTAGGACAGGTCGTCATCCGTAACGTCGGCCAACGGCATCTTCTGACGCTTCTTGATAGGTGTAAGACGGGCTTCGAATAAATCTACAAGTCTCATGCTGTTATTTATAAATACAATTATGGAAGATGCTGAAATCCCGCAAAACAACGAAGACGAGTGGCAAATCGCCATAGAGAAGCTACGTCAGCTTGGGCTGTTCGTCCCGACAAGTTGGCTTACCACCGACTGATCGTTTTCTTCATCTCATCGATATCCATCATAGTAGGTAGGTGACCCACGGCTTGCTGGTAGGTATCGAGTTCCTCGATCAATTCCGCCTTTGTAAGAACGCCCTTTTTCACCATCGCTTTGGCCAATCCGCCGACCCAGATGAGTATGGGGGTCAAGTCTTGCGCCACGACGATATCGTCAGGATTCTTCACCATCTACACCTCCACCCGATCCGGCATCCGCTTTACCACCTTGGCAAACAGCTTCACGGGATCGGCTCCCATCGCCATAGCTAGCGCGACAAATTCCAGAACGTCCACCCGCCTCTGAGAGCGCTCGATAAGCGAGATGTAGGTCTGATCCTTACCGACCTTCACGGCCAAATCGACCTGTCTCAGGCCAGCGGCCTTACGTGTCTCGACCAGCACATCAACGAGATGCTGATGCGCCCCGGTGAACACCGACTTGGCCATGAATGAACCGCCGAACGTGAATCCGGCAACTCACCTATATGGAAAAATCGCGTAGGCAGTTTTTCCGTATTCTGCTACGAATTCCGTCCGTAGGGAGGGGGCTCGATGGCTGTCAGAAAATGGTTGGTTTGGGCGGTGCTGGCGCTCGCTGGATGCGAAGCCGCGCCTCAATCGGACATCACGCCGGACATGACCTTTCAACAAGCCCTCGATACGGCACTGGACTCGTGCCTCACCAGCTTAGATGTCACCGGGAGCGATACGGCCAGCATTCAGGACAAGGTTGAGGCGGCTGAGCGCTGTGATCGCAACGCTACGGCAGTTCTCGACGGCATCCCGTCGTCTCAATGGACCAATCCCTTCTGTCGGCAGTATGTGGAAAGCCACCGTGAGCTTGCCCGTTGGGTGATCCGCGAAGGCCCTTCCGTCTTCACAGCGGCGGGAGGGGAACCGGCCAGCGAGGAGATGAGACAGAGCTACATCCGCTCGGCGTCTCTCCAAGCCCAAGTTTCTGAGAATCTGACGCGGTGTCGTGAAGCCGCATCCTATTAGCGCGCCCTATTGTGGGCGCACGACGTGCGCGTTTTAGAAGTTACTTCTGAAATCGCGCGGACAAACGCCGTTTGTATGAGCGCGCGTAATCCTCAGAGATAATGTTGTCATCACCAGTTTGAAACTTGACGATGAGAGTCTGTGTATGAGAACGGTATTTCGTTCTCACCGTGAGAACAAAAAAGAAGCAGGCCCCGCCCAAAGGACGAAGCCTGCTCCCGTGTGCCGCCACCTGTAGCGACTGCGGGCCGTGCCGATCTTGACCATCAGCACGGCCCCCCAACGGCGAGAGACTCGCCGTTCGTGACCCCTCTTGGGTAAAGCGGGTCCACAGGCCGTGTCCAGCGGAATTCGCGGCAATCCTCAGCTTTTTTATTCAGTGTGAAAAGTATCCGGGAGTCGGTGTGGGTCACCGTGACCACCACATCTTGAAAAGCGGTCTAGACCCGATTCCAAAACTCATACCAGATATTGTGCTCATTCATCCTGTGTGAATATCCATCCTTTGTATTCGCCGACCATGGTGGTCGCTTCCACCACTCCATCGCCCTTGAGCTTCGTCAAACAAGCTCCGATCCGCTTTCGAAGCATAACTACTGTTCCATCGTCCGCTTTGAGGCCCCGTTCGGCTATCATCGCCTTGGTTATCTCCAACGACGTGACCGGCCCTTCGGCCTTGCGAAGGTAGTTCAATACGAACCCGGTTCGCTCCCCCTTGTGAGCGCGATGTTTGGTTGGGTAGGGTTTTACGAGCCGAATATCTGCATCCGGGTCAAACAACCTGATCGTTGCGTCAATGTGATCAAGATCACAGGTCATCTTGCGAAGCTCGCGCCTAGCATGCTTGATCATACCGGCAAGCTCAGCGCGTTTCTGGACTAAGCCAGCTACCGTATTTGGTCTTTCCATAGGGCAATTGTAGCAGGACGATCTTGTTCAATCGCCGTTAGTTTGGTGCAATTGCTACATAATACCGGAGTTCAGCCCCCAGGCGCTGGATTCGCTTCGAACGCCGCTGGAAACCGGAGAGGTCACGGTCGCCAGGGCCAACGCCCATGTCCGCTACCCGGCTCGCTTCCAGTTGGTGGCCGCGATGAACCCCTGTCGCTGCGGCCTGGGCGGCGCTGGCAAGGGCGCCTGCGGCAAGGCCCCGCGCTGTCAGAGGGACTATCAGGGTCGGCTGTCCGGGCCACTGCTGGACCGGATCGACCTTCAGGTCGAGGCCCCCGCCGTCACCGCCGCCGACATGGCCCTGCCGCCGCCGGTCGAGGGCACCGCCGAGGCCGCCGCCCGCGTGGCCCAGGCCCGCGCCGTCGCCGCCGAACGCGCCCAGGCCCTCGGCCTAGAGCCCGAGGCGACGCTGAACGCTCGAGTGTCCGGCCCGGTGCTGGATCAGATCGCCGCGCCGGACGAGGCGGGCCGCGCCCTGTTGATCCGCGCCGGCGAGGCCGGCGGCCTGACGGCTCGTGGCTGGACCCGGACCCTGCGCCTTGCCCGCACCATCGCCGACCTCGAAGGCTCCACCGGCGTCGTGCGCCGCCACATCGCCGAAGCCCTGGCCTGGCGCCGGCCGATGCTGGACGCCGTCGTCCCCGTCTTTTCGTCCAAACGCGCCCCGGCCTTGAGCGACCGTTAATCCCGTCCGTGCATCATCGCCGTTCTGGATCGGGAGGCGGCATGGCCAGAAGGGCGAAGGCGAAACCCCAGGCGGAACAGGGCATGGAATCCGGCGCTGAATTCCTGCGTCTGATGAGCCATGAGATGCGCACGCCGCTGAACGGCGTGATCGGGATGCTGGGCCTGTTGTCGCGCACCCGGCTGGACGGCGCCCAGAAGGCCTATGCGACGGCCGCGCGCGATTCCGCCGAGCACCTGCTGGGGCTGGTCAACGACCTGTTGGACTATGCCCGGCTGGAGGCCGGCAGGGTCGAGTTCGAGCAGGCCCCGATTGACCTGGAAGCCCTGGTTCAGGGCGTCGCCGAACTCCTCAGCCCCAAGGCCCACGAAAAGGGCCTTGAGATCGTCTGGACGGTCACGCCCGAAGCGCCCGACGTGCTGGGCGACGATGGCCGGCTGCGTCAGATCCTGTTCAACCTGGCCGGCAATGCGGTGAAGTTCACCCCGGCCGGCGGCGTCCATATCAGCGTTGAGCGCGCCGGCGGCCCGGACGAACGCCCTATTCTGCGTTTCGTCGTCGAGGACAGCGGCCCCGGCGTGCCGGTCGAGGCCCGCGCCCGCATCTTTGAACAGTTCGGCCACGTCAACGCCGACGACGCGGTGCGCCACGGCGGCACCGGTCTGGGCCTGGCCGTGGTCGAGCGACTGGCTCGCGGAATGGGCGGAAGGGCCGAGGTCGAAGATGCGCCCCAGGGCGGCGCCCGCTTTTTTGTCGAGGCCGCTTTTGAACGCGCGCACGGCGCCGAAGGTGGTCGCGGCCGACCGCTGGACGGCGTGAGCGTCGGCGTTCAGTCCCCCGATCCCTTCGTCGCCGCCGCCGCCTCGGCCCATGTCCAGGCGTCCGGCGGATTGGCCCGAGCCGTCACCCCGGACGCAGCCATCGACTGCCCCATCATGCTGATCGACCACGCCGGGGCCAGGGACGGCGTACTGGCCGCGCCGCCGGACGGCGCCCGCGGCGTCATTCTTCTGCGGCCTCAGGATCGCGATCTTATCCAGCGTTACCGTGACCACGGCTTCGCTGGCTATCTGATCAAGCCGCTGCGTCGCGCCTCCCTGGCCGAGCGGGTCCAGGCCGTTCTCAAGACCGCGCCCTCCAGCGCCCCGGCCCGTGACGACGAGCGGGTGGCGGCGCCCCGGTTCGCCGGCCTGCGCGTGCTCCTGGCCGAGGACAATCCGGTCAACGCCTTGCTGGCCAAGACCCTGCTGCGCCGCGAAGGCTGTTCAGTCGAGACGGCGGCCTCTGGTGAAGAAGCCGTCGCCTCAATGGCCCGCGCCCGTTACGATCTGGTGCTGATGGATATGCGGATGCCGGGCATGGACGGCCTGAGCGCAACTCGTGCGGTGCGCGCCAAGGGCGACGAGACGCCCATCGTGGCCCTGACCGCCAACGCCTTCGCCGAAGACCGCCGGGCCTGTCTGGAGGCCGGGATGAACGACCACCTGGCCAAACCCATCGACGTCGATCTGCTGCGCGGCGCCCTGGCCCGCTGGACGAACCGCGACAGTCGGGTAAAGCTGGCCTCCTGACCACGGCGCGGGGGCGCCTGACCAAGGGGCCTGCCGCATGGCGAACGATACCGGATCCACCACGGCCGACCGCATGGGCTGGTGGGATTCCATCAAGGTCTATGGCGAGCGGCGGGTCTTCGCCATGCTGCTGCTGGGCTTTGCAGCGGGCCTGCCCAATCTCCTGATCTATGACACCCTGTCGGCGTGGCTGCGCGAATCCGGCCTGTCGCTGGAGGTCATCGCCTTCTTCGCTCTGGCGGGCCTGGTCTATTCGCTGAAGATCGTCTGGGCCCCGCTGGTCGACCGAACCAGCATTCCGGGCCTGACCAAATGGCTGGGTCACCGACGTTCGTGGATGCTGGCCACCCAGGGACTGATCATCCTGGGCCTGTGGCTGATCTCGGGGTCCAATCCGGCGACGTCGCTGGCGACGGTGGCGGCCTTCGCCATCATGGTCGGCTTTTTCGGAGCGACCCAGGACATCGCCATCGACGCCTGGCGCATCGAGGCCTCCGACGACACCCGCCAAGGGGTCATGGCCGCCTCCTACCAGCTCGGCTACCGCGTGGCGGTGATTGTGGCCGGCGCCGTGCCGCTGGTGCTGGCCCAGCTCTATAACTGGAACCTGTCCTACGCGATCATGGCGTGTCTGATGGGCATCGGCGTCCTCGGCGTCCTCCTGGCGCCGCGCGAGCAGGCCCATGTCATCCGCCCGATCCCGGTCGGAGACATTCCGGCCAATCCGGTGATGGAGTTCGTCGAGTGGGTGGTGCGGGTCGCCATCCTGGTCGTCGCCGCCCTGATCATCGGCACCGGCCTGACCAACCAGGCTGCGGCCCTGAGCTGGGCGCTGGGCCTGTTCGGCGTCTCCACCGGCGGCCAGGAGGCGGTGGCGGCGACCCTGGCGCTAGGCGGGCTGTCTGGCGTGCTGGTGCAGTTGGTCTATGTGGTGGCGGGCCTGGGCCTGCTGGCTGTGGCCTGTCTGCCCATTCCGGGCGTGCGCACCCGTCCCGGCGCCTATCTGGCTGGATCATTCGGGGCGCCGCTTCGCGACTTCTTCAACCGTTTCGGACCCCTGGCCGGGCCGATCCTGGCGCTGATCTGCGTCTATCGCCTGGCCGATTTCGTGCTCAACATCATGAATCCCTTCTATCAGGACCTGGGGTTCAGCCTGATCGAGATCGCCGAGGTCCGCAAAGTGTTCGGCGTGGTGGCCTTGTCGGTCGGGGTTATCGTCGGCGGCTGGTGCGTGGCCCGGCTGGGGCTGATCCGCACCATGGTCATCGGCGCCTTCATGAGCCCGGTCTCGAACATCGTCTTCGCCTGGCTGGCCACCCAGGGGCATGAGCTGTCGGCGCTGTTCGTTGCGATCGGCATCGACAATATCGCGACCGGCTTCGCCGGCACGGCCCTGATCGCCTATATGTCGAGCCTGACGTCGATCGGCTTCACCGCCACCCAGTACGCCCTGTTCACGTCGCTCTACGCATTGCCAGGCAAGATCATCGCCTCGCAGTCCGGGCGGATTGTCGAGGCCTCGGCCCGATCCGCCGACGCCGGCGGGCCGTTGGCCGCGTTCAAGCCGCTGTTCGTCAACCTGTCTCCGGAATCGCTGGTCACCGGGGCCGCCGCCAGCGGCGTCACGCGCGAGGGGCTGGGGGCCGGATACGTCACCTTCTTCTTCTACTCGACGGCCATCGGCGTCTTTGCGGTGCTGCTCGCCTTCTATGTCGCCAAGCGCCAGCCGGCCGTGGAGGCCGAGGCCCGGGCGCGCGCCGCCGCCGAGGCCGAGGAGACCGAGGCCTAACCCTCACCCCTCCTCGATCACGCTCTCTTCATAGGCGGCGAAGGTGGCGGCGGTGATCAGCTCGGTCACCGACGCGCCCAGGGGCACGATCTGAACCGACTTCTCCAGCCCGACCATGATCGGCCCGATCACGGTGGCGGCGTCCAGAGCCTGGACCAGCTGGGTCGAGATGGCGGCCGAGTGGATCGCCGGCATGACCAGGACATTGGCGTCCTTGGTCAGGCGCATGAACGGATAGTTGGCCCGCTGGGCCGGATCCAGCGCCAGATCCGGCGGCATCTCGCCCTCGTATTCAAAGTCCACGCCCATGCCGTCGAGGATGCGGATGGCCTCGCGCACCTTCTCGGACCGGTCGCCAGGCGGGTTGCCGAAGGTCGAATAGCTGAGGAAGGCGACGCGCGGCTGGCGACCCAGCTTGCGCACGGTATCGGCGGCCTTGATGGCGATCTCAGCCAGATCTTCGGCGCTCGGCAGCTCATGGATCGAGGTGTCGGCGACAAACAGGGTTCGACCCTTGGCCAGCACGATCGACATCCCGATCATGCGATCAGCCACGTCGAGCACCCGGCGCACTTCGCGCAGCGCCATGTTGAAGTTGCGCGTCACACCGGTGACCATGGCGTCAGCGTCGCCCAGCGCACACATCGTGGCGCCGAAATAGTTGCGGTCCTGGTTGATCATCCGCTGGACGTCGCGGCGCAGATAGCCGCGCCGCTGCAGCCGCTCATAGAGCCAGTCGGTGTATTCGGCGTTCTTGTGGGCGACGCGGGCGTTGGTGATCTCGATATCCAGCTCGTCGAAGTTCAGCCCGGCCTCGGCCGCATTCTGACGAATCAGTTCTTCGCGCCCGATCAGGATCGGCGTGCCCAGATTGGCCTGTTTGAAACCATAGGCGGCGCGGATGACCTGGGGCTCCTCGCCCTCGGCAAAGACGATGCGCTTGTTCGGTGCGCCGCGCACGGCCGAGGAGATCTTCTGCATCAGGGCGGCAGACGGATCGACCCGCTGACGCAGCTGAACCCGGTAGGCCTCCATGTCCTCGATAGGCTTGCGGGCCACGCCGGTGTCCATCGCCGCCTGGGCCACGAAAGGCGGGATATACCAGATCAGACGCGGATCGAACGGGGTCGGAATGATGTAGTCCGGCCCGAACTTCAGCTTGCGACCCCGATAGGCGATGGCGACCTCGTCGGGCACGTCCTCGCGCGCCAGCTGGGCCAGGGCGCGGGCGCAGGCCACCTTCATCTCGTGATTGACCGTGCGGGCGCGCACGTCCAACGCCCCTCGGAAGATGTAGGGGAAGCCCAGGACGTTGTTGACCTGATTGGCGTAGTCGGACCGGCCGGTGGCGATGATGGCGTCGTCGCGGACCGATTGGACCTCTTCGGGCGTGATCTCCGGGTCGGGATTGGCCATGGCGAAGATGATCGGGCGCGGGGCCATGGAGGCGACCATCTCCTTGGTGATGGCGCCCTTGGCGGCCAGGCCCAGCACCACGTCGGCCCCGACCATCGCTTCGGCCAGAGTACGGTGCGGCGTGTCGGTGGCGTGGGCGGCCTTCCACTGATCGACGTCGTCGCGACCCTTATAGACCACGCCCTCGCGGTCGATGATGACGGTGTTCTCGGCCCGAACGCCGACCGCCTTCATCAGGCCGATCGACGACAGGCCCGCCGCGCCGGCCCCGACCAGAACAACCTTGACGTCCTCCAGCTTCTTGCCCGCGATCTCGACGGCGTTGATCAAGCCGGCGGTCGAGATGATGGCGGTGCCGTGCTGGTCGTCATGGAAGACCGGCACATCCAGCAGATCCTGCAGCTGGCTCTCGATGACGAAACACTCGGGGGACTTGATGTCCTCCAGATTGATCCCGCCCCAGGTGGCCCCGATGTTCTTGACCACGGTGATGAACTCGTCCGGATCGGTGGTCTGGACCTCGACGTCGAAGCTGTCGACGTCGGCGAAGCGTTTGAACAGGACGCTCTTGCCCTCCATCACCGGCTTGGAGGCCATCGCCCCCAGATTGCCCAGGCCCAGGATGGCGGTGCCGTTGGAGATGACGGCGACCATATTGCCCTTGGACGTATAGTCGTAGGCGAGGTCCTCATCCTTGGCGATAGCCAGGACCGGCACCGCCACCCCCGGCGAATAGGCCAGCGACAGGTCGCGCTGAGTGGCCATCGGCTTGGTCGGCTGGACCGCCAACTTGCCGGGCCTCGGCAGGCGGTGGAAATCCAGGGCCTCGTCTTCGGTGAAGAATTGCTTGTCGGTGATATCAGGCATGGCCCAGCCTTAGCCCCGTGCGCGAGGCGGCTCAACCGCCCTTAGGTAAAGCTGTCGCGAGCAGAGCTTCCAGACCCTCGCGCCAGGTCCGATACTGCGGCCGCCAGCCCAGTTCGGCCTTGGCCCGGGCGTTGGAGACCCGCTTGGAATCCAGATAGTAGCCACGCATAGCCTCCGAGACCGAAGGATCGTCCAGATCGGTGCGGGGTGGGGGCTCTATCCCCAGCCGGGCGCAGCCCTCCAGGATCACCGTCTCCATCGCCGACGGGTCATCATCCGCCAGATTGTAGGCTCGGCCAGGATGTGGCCGGCTGAGCGCGGCCAGAATCCCGGACGCCGCGTCTTCGACGTGGATCCGGTTGAACACTTGGCCAGGCTTGTGGACGCGCCGTGCGGCGCCGTCCCGGAGCCGCTCCAGCGTCGAGCGACCCGGTCCGTAGATCGCCGGTAGACGAAACAGGTGTGCGCCCTCGTCCAGCCAAAGCCGCTCGGTCGCGACGCGGCGGGCGCCCGCGATGGAGGCGGCGTTCAGCGCCGAATCCTCGAACACCCAGCCGCCGCTCCGGTCGCCATAGACTCCGGTGGAGGAAACATAGCCGATCCAATCCGGCCGGTTCTGGCCCAGGAGCGGCGCCAGCACAGCATGGCCGGGACACCCCTCGGCGGTCGGCGCGGCGGTGATCAGGAGGGCGTCGGCCTGTGTGAGCGCATCCGCCAGAGCCGCGGCGTCGCCGGGATCAATCAAACCCCGCGCCGTGTCCCTGGAGGTGCCCGATACCGTCCAGCCGGCGGCCTCAGCCTGGCGCGCGACGGCCGCGCCCAGATAGCCCAGCCCGAAGATCAGCAAGGTTGGCATGGCCCTTGGCTAACCCCGGACCGTCGCCACCACAAGCGCTTCGCCCGCTGTCACAGCGGCGGTGACGAACCGCGCCGAATGCCCTAGGACCGGCATTATGACCGTGATCGTCACCGGCGCCGCCGGCTTCATCGGAATGCACACCGCCCAGCGCCTCCTGGCGCGCGGCGAAGCTGTCGTCGGGGTGGATAATTTCAACACCTACTACGACCCGGCCCTGAAACCGGCGCGGACCGAGCAGCTGGAACAAAATCCGGCCTTTCGCATGGTGCGGATGGACATTTCCGACGCCGAGGGCTTCGCGGCGCTGGTCAAGGACACTGGCGCCAAGCGCATTGTCCACCTGGCCGCCCAGGCCGGGGTCCGTTACTCGATCGACAATCCCTTCGCCTATCAGCAAGCCAATCTGGCCGGACATCTCAGCGTGCTGGAGGCGGCCCGCCACAACGGCATCGAACATCTGGTCTATGCCTCGTCCAGTTCAGTTTACGGCGACCGGCCGCTGGCCGGCGCGGGATTTTCCGAGACCGATCCGACTTCGGAGCCGGTGTCGCTCTATGCCGCGACCAAGAAGGCCAATGAGCTGATGAGCCACAGCTACGCCAAGCTGTACGGCCTGCCGCAGTCGGGGCTGAGGTTCTTTACGGTCTATGGCCCCTGGGGTCGGCCCGACATGGCCTATTTCAGCTTCACCCAGAAGATTCTCTCCGGCCAGCCGATCGAGGTCTATGGCGAGGGCCGCATGGCTCGCGACTTCACCTATGTCGACGACATCGTCGATGGCGTCGTCGGCGTGCTGGACCGTCCGCCACCGGGCGATCGGGCGCGGGTTCTCAACATCGGCGACAGCCGCCCGGTCGGATTGATGGGCATGATCCGCACGCTGGAGACGGCCCTGGGCCGTGAGGCGGTCAAGATCATGCGACCGATGCAGCAGGGCGACGTCACCGCCACCTTCGCCGACGTTTCGGCGCTCAAGGCCCTGACCGGTTACGACCCCAAGGTGCCGCTGGAAAACGGCATCCCACGCTTTGTCGACTGGTACCGTCGCTTCTATGGCTGAGCGGACTTGAGCCGGCGCAAACCGCCGCTATAGTCCGGCCCGATTTCGACCCTCCCTTAAGGAGACCTCGCCCAATGGCCGGCCCCGCCTCTAAAGACACTGACTACACCCACGGTGAGATGGAGATCTCTGAGCAGGCGTCGACTTTTGAGCTGGTGATGAGCATCGCCAAGTGGGGCTCGCTGCTGACCGCAGCCGTCGTGCTTTTCTTCACCATGTGGCTCTACCCGCGCGGCAACTTCATGGGCGCGGCCGTCGCGACCTTCGTGCTGGTCGCCGCCGGCATCTTCTTGCTGCGCAAGAAGCCTGCGCACTAGCTGTCAGCTCGATCTCAAGATGGGTTGGCGTCCGGTTTCGGGCCGAGCGCACGGCTGGACGTCGAATCGGTAGGTCAGCGCGCGGCTGGCCTGATCGGCCGAATCGAGGCTCACCATAGCTTCGCCCGGGCGCACGGCCGTCGAAAGCGTTAGGGTCACATCCAGGCTGAGGCGGTCGGCCACAGCGCCGCGCGCTCCGCATCCCGCCTGACGCAGCCGTCCGGGCGGCAGGCGGTCGGTGAAGGCGAAATCTGCGCCATAGCGTCCCTGAATTCGCCGCTGGAAGCGGGGGGCTCTGTTGCCGGCTCCGACCTCATAGTCCACCGCGATCTCGGCGAACTGCCTCTGATCCAGCAGAGCGAAGCCACGGTAGTCCACGCTCGTCAGCCCGGCCCCGTAGCCGGCGGGCAGGACCAGCGGCGCCTCTATCCGACAGCGCGCCCGCTGAACCGCCGGACCGGTTCCATCCGACGCAACCGTGAATGCGTGAAACAAGATGCTGACGCTGCTTCCGTCCGGCGCCCGCACGACCGAGTAGGCGTCGGGGGGGCAAGCATTGGTGACGGCTGCGCCGGGGGTGGCCGGGCCCTCCAAACTCGCACGAGGTTGGGGGCGTTGGCCGAAATTCGGGCGGCCCTGGGCGGCGGCGCTTGAGGCCGCCGCCAGGACCATCAGACCGGCGAGAAGGGCCGACCGTTTCATGGGATCATCTCCAGCTTGAGAACGGTCGGCCCCGCCGACCCGATGAGAGCAGGCCGCCTTAGCGGCAGCGGCGCCACTGCAGGTGATAGACGAGGGCGGCGTTGACATCCTGGGAGTCGACGGTGGCGATCGCGTCCTGACCACCAGAGGTCATCACCCGCATCGAGGAGTTGGTCCGCAGGATCACGTCCTCGCCGCACGCCGACCAGGTCACCGCCGAGGCGACCAGGGTGTTGTTGAGCAGGAAGTCCGAATCCATCGCGCCATTGAAGGTGCGGGTGAACATCGGGCCGCGGCGGCCGGCGAAGAAATACTCCACGTTGAACTGCGACGTGGCCCGGCGCGGCAACATGTTGTAGCCGCGATAGTCGATCTCCAGCACCGAGACGCTGTAACCGTTCGGCACGTGGACCGGGATGGCGATGTTGCAGCTCTTGCGGTCGAAGTTGCGGCCGACCGACTGGCCGGCCTCGACGACATACTGGTCGAACAGCAGGCTGAGCGAGGTGTTGTCAGGGCTGAGCGCGGCCGAAACCGACCCGGCCGGACAGCCGGTGCCGCCGTAGGCGGGCTCACCCAGAGCGACGCCGCTCTGGGCCTGGGCGGAGCCGGCGGCGGCGACAAGCGCGACGGCGGCGGTGGAGATCATCAAGGTTTTCATCGGAGGGGCGTTCCAAGAAATTCTCATCGCCGGCTTGGCGACGTGCTGAGGTTCGCCCTGGCCCGCTGAACGCGTTTTGAGAGGTCCGGTTATCCCGGGTTCACCATAGTGAACGCCGCGTCGGGCTGGCGGCCCTTTACGCCTCCGCACGAACACGCCTAACGTCTGAAACCAGACCTTCAGGGAGGCGCGTTTGGCCGTCGTCATCGCCTGTACACGCGAGCGTCGCGGGGAAGAGCCCCGAGTTGCGATCACGCCGGAGACGGCCAGAAAGCTGATCGCGTCCGGCGTTCAGGTTCGTATCGAGGCGGGGGCCGGCGCCGGGTCGGCGATTCCTGACGAAACCTATCAGGACGCCGGCGCCGTGGTCGTCAAGGACGTCCGCGCCGCGCTCGACGGCGCCGACATGTTGTTCAAGGTGCGCGGGCCGACCGCCGCCGAGATCGCCGCCCTCAAGCCCGGCGCCGTGGTCGTGGCCATGCTCGACGCCTGGCGTGAGAAGGATACGGTTCAGGCGCTCAGCAAGGCCAGGGTCACCAGCTTCGCCATGGAGTTCGTCCCGCGCATCACCCGGGCCCAGGTCATGGACGTGCTGTCGTCCCAGGCCAATCTGGCCGGCTATCGCGCGGTGATCGAGGCCGCCCACGCCTATGGCCGCGGCTTTCCGATGATGATGACCGCCGCGGGGACGGTCGCCGCCGCCAAGGTTTTCGTCATGGGCGCGGGCGTGGCCGGGCTTCAGGCCATCGCCACAGCCCGGCGTCTGGGCGCGGTGGTCACCGCCACCGATGTGCGCCCCGCCGCCAAGGAACAGGTCGAAAGCCTGGGGGCCAAGTTCGTCGCCGTCGAGGACGAAGAGTTCAAGGCCGCCGAGACCGCCGGCGGCTACGCCAAACAGATGTCGGCCGAATACCAGGCCAGACAGGCCGAGCTGACCGCCAGCCACATCGTCAAACAGGACGTGGTCATCACCACCGCCCTGATCCCGGGCCGGCCGGCCCCGCGCCTGATATCCGCCGCCCACGTCGCCTCGATGAAGCCCGGATCGGTCATCGTCGACCTGGCGGTGGAGGCAGGCGGCAACGTCGAGGGCTCCAAGCCGGACCAGATCGTAACCACCACGAACGGCGTGAAGATCGTCGGCTGGGCCAATCTGCCGGGCCGGATCGCCTCGGATGCGTCCAATCTCTACGCTCGAAACCTGCAAGCCTTCTCAGGCCTGCTGATCAAGGACGGCGCCCTGGCGCTCGACCTGGAGGACGAGATCCTCAAGGCTGCGGTCGTGACGCACGGCGGAGCGGTCGTGCACGAGGGTATGAAGGGATGAGGTCGCCCCACGGCTTCGCGGCCGCGATGACACCAGAAGGCTAAATATGGAACACGTCGACCCTACCGTCTTTCGTCTGGCCATCTTCGTGTTGGCGATCTTCGTCGGCTACTATGTCGTCTGGTCAGTGACGCCGGCCCTGCACACGCCGCTGATGGCGGTGACCAACGCCATCTCGTCGGTGATCATCGTTGGGGCCCTGATCGCCGCCGCCGCCAGCCTGGGCTCGGTCGAGGGCCAGAGCGCCTGGATCGCCAAGGGCGCGGGCGCGGTCGCGGCGGCCCTGGCCGGGGTCAATATCTTCGGCGGCTTCCTCGTCACCCAGCGGATGCTGGCCATGTACAAGAAGAAGGAACGGCCCAAGGCATGACGGGCAATTCCGCCGACTGGATGCTGTGGGCGACCTGGGCCGTGTCCGGCCTGGGTCTGGGCCTGCTGATCTCGGGCTTAATGCAGCGCGCTGATCCGATCCGTCGCCAGCGAATGCAGGATGCCGGCATGGTGCTGATCTTCGGCGGCGTCCTGGCCCGGGTGGCCATGGAGCCCGAGCGCACCCCCCTGGACTGGGCCCTGGCCGGCTTAGCCCTGGTCTATATTCCGCTTAGCCTTTGGCGGCTCAGCCGCACCCAAAGCCATATCGAAGGGGATGACCCGCAATGACCGCCTCACTCGCGGCCCTGGCCTATCTGGTGTCGGGTGTCTTGTTCATCCTGTCGTTGCGCGGCCTGTCCAGTCCCGAGACCAGCCGTCAGGGCAATCTGTACGGCATGATCGGCATGGCCCTGGCCATCGCCACAACCTTGCTGACCCTGTTCGCGCAAGGCTTGCTCGATCTGACCACCATAGCCCTGATCGGCGGCGGGGTGGCGGTCGGCGGAACCCTTGGCGCGGTGATCGCCCGCAAGGTCGCCATGACCCAGATGCCGCAACTGGTCGCCGCCTTCCACAGTCTGGTCGGCCTGGCCGCCTGTCTGGTCGCGGTCGGCGCCGTCTATGCGCCGGAGGCCTTCGCCATCGCCACCCCGACCGGCGGCATCAAGACCCTTTCGATCATTGAGCTGTCGCTCGGGGTCGCCATCGGGGCCATCACCTTCACCGGATCGGTCATCGCCTTCGCCAAGCTGAACGGCAATATGTCGGGCGCGCCGATCATCCTGCCGGCGCGGCACCTGATCAATATTGCGCTGGGCCTGGGCCTGGTGCTGCTGATCGGGGTGATGATCGGCTCGGGCGGCGAACAGACCTGGGCCTTCTGGGGCGTCTTCGTCATCGCCCTGATCCTGGGCGTGACCCTGATCATCCCGATCGGCGGGGCCGACATGCCGGTCGTGGTCTCGATGCTGAACAGCTATTCGGGTTGGGCGGCGGCGGCGCTGGGCTTCACGCTGGAGAATATCGCCCTGATCATCACCGGGGCCCTGGTCGGCTCGTCCGGCGCCATCCTCAGCTACATCATGTGCAAGGGGATGAACCGCTCCTTCTTCAGCGTCATCCTGGGCGGCTTCGGCGGCGACGCCGGCCCCGCCGGCGACGGCAAGGTCGAGACCCGGCCCGTCAAACAGGGCAGTGCCGACGATGCGGCCTTCATCATGAAGAACGCCTCGAAAGTCATCATCGTGCCCGGCTATGGCATGGCCGTCGCCCAGGCCCAGCATGCGCTGCGCGAAATGGCCGACAAGTTGAAGGAGGAGGGGGTCGAGGTGAAATACGCCATCCACCCCGTCGCCGGGCGGATGCCGGGCCATATGAATGTCCTGCTGGCCGAGGCCAATGTGCCCTACGACGAGGTCTTCGAGCTGGAGGACATCAACTCGGAGTTCTCCTCGGCCGACGTCGCCTTCGTCATCGGGGCCAATGACGTCACCAACCCCGCCGCCAAGACCGACCCGACCAGCGCCATATACGGGATGCCGATCCTGGACGTGGAAAAGGCCGGCACCGTCCTGTTCGTCAAACGGGGCATGGCCGCCGGCTACGCCGGGGTCGAGAACGAACTGTTCTTCCGTGACAACACCATGATGCTGTTTGCCGACGCCAAGAAGATGGTCGAGGGGATCGTGAAGGGGCTCTAGGTCACGGTCGTCGAAGCAGGACAGCGTAAGCCCGGCCCGCTCGCTCCAGCGAACGCCTTCGGCGCTCAGCCGTTATGGCTAGGGAACGCCTTTGGAGTTGCTCATGCGCCTGTCCGCCACCCTTCTCGTCCTTTCCGTCGCCTTCGGGGCGGTCGCCTGCCAGCCACCGGCTGATACCAGGGAGGCGGGCGACCCCACCGAGGCCCCGGCGGACCTGGCTGAGACGAGCGAGGAGCCCGATCCCGCGCCGTTCGACCTGCTGCGCGCCGAGGGCGCCCAGGTGGGCTGGGTCGAAGCCCAGGTCGGTCCGGCCCGCACCGTGGTGGTAGGCGAGCGCGAGTACGATATCGGCGGTTGCACCGTACGCATGAACGCCGAGGACGGCGTCGTCACCGGCTATGCCGTGCCGATGAACGATGCCTGCTCCCTCCTGGTCCTGCCGGTGCTGGCCCACTACGGCCTGCCCGAGACGGTGGAGATGACCTTCGGTCAGTTCGCCCAAGCCCGCACCAACCCGGTTTTCCGGGCCGACTGTCTGCATCTGTGCGGCAATGCGGCGGATCCGTGGGTCTATCTGGAGAGCCCCGGCCCGCGTGTCACCCCCGGTATTCGCGCCTCGGCCCCACTGGTCGACGGCGATATCATCGACGCCTCGTTTGATCTGCGCGACCGGATGCGGGCCGAGCGCGGCGACGACTATGTCATCGACGCCCGCTTCAACTGTGACGATGACTGGTCCGCTCCGGCGCGCGAAGCCCTGGCCCCGTTCCGCATTCAGGAAATCGAGGTGGGCTATACGCCGATCGGGCGCTGCGAATAGGCTCGCTTTGAGGCGGTGAAACTTCCGATGGCGTCGGACCTCGGGCGGCGCTACGCCTCTGGTCATGAGCGCCAATTCCGCCCAGCCCCGGTTTCTCGCCCTCGATGCGCTTCGCGGCGTCCTGGCGCTGTTCGTGGTGCTGTTTCACTTGCCGGTGGCCAGTCATCTGCGCGACCTGCCGCTGGTGATGCACGGCTATCTGGTGGTGGACTATTTCTTCGTCCTGTCGGGGTTCGTGATCACCCATTCCTACGGGCGACGGATCGAGACGGGAGTGCAGGGGCGCGACTTCCTGATCAAGCGGGTGGCGCGGGTGTGGCCGCTGCATGCGGTCATGCTGGGGCTGTTCGTTCTGCTCGAGGTGGTGCGCGCCCTGACCCATTTTGACAGTGTGCCGCCCTTCACCGGCGACCGGGCGCCGGGTGGCATCCTCACCAATCTTCTGATGGTCCAGGCCCTGGGCGCCGAAGACAGCCAGACCTGGAACGGCCCGGCCTGGGCGGTCTCGGCCGAGATGCTGTGTTACGTCGTCTTCGCCGGCCTGATCCTGTGGGCGCGGCGCTGGGCGATCCTCTTGGCGGTGATCATCGCCGGCTTCGGCCTGGTCATTCTGGTCGCCTATGCCCCGACCGAGCCCTGGGCCGCGTGGATGAATACGACCTGGCGCACCGGCTGGGCCCGGGCGCTCTACGGCTTCTTCCTGGGCGTGATCATCTATCGTCTGTGGTCGTGGCGGCCCGCGCCAGGATCAGGCTGGCTGGAGGCCGGGCTGATCGCGGCGGCGCTGGTCTTCGTCTGGCTCGCCGTCGGACCGTGGACGGTGCTGGCCAGCCTGGCCTTCGCGCCGGTGGTCTGGGTGCTGGCCGGGGATCGCGGCCCGGTGGCCAGGGCCCTGTGCCGCCCGGCCCTGATCAAGCTGGGTGACATCTCCTACGGCGTCTATCTGATCCATATGTTCCTCATCACCCTTATGGTGATTGCGGCGCGCAAGCTGGACCTGTTCCATGATCGGCGCATCGACCTGGGCTCGGTGTGGCTGAACGATCTTCTGATGCTGGGCTTCCTGGCCACGTCCATCGGCCTGGCCATGCTGAGCTATCGCTATATCGAAATGCCCGCCCGCGATGCGGTTTCGGCTTGGCTGAAGCGACGTTCCGCCCCTTCATAGGCCATGACCTCCGAACCCAAGACCCGACCGACCGACGCCTCCGTCGCCGACTTCATCGCGGCGGTGGACAATCCGGTGCGCCGCGCCGACGCCGAGGCGGTCTGCGCGATGCTGCAAGAGGTCACGGGCGAGAAGCCTGTGATGTGGGGGCCCTCGATCATCGGTTTCGGCAGCTACCGTGGCCCGACCGGCGACTGGCCCATCGCCGGCTTCTCGCCGCGCAAGGCTCAGACTGTGCTCTATATCGTCGGCTTCAAGGATCAGGAGACCCTTCTGGCCCGGCTCGGCAAACACTCGGTCAGCGTGGCGTGTCTGTACATCAACAAGCTGGCCGATGTGGACCTGGACGTACTGCGCCAGATCGCCGAGGCCAGCGTCGCCCACACCCGCGCCCGCCACCCGGCCTGCTAGAGCATGATGGTTTTGCTGGAATCGCCGAGCGGTTCCAACAAAAAGCTGAATCATGCTCGCGCTCTTACCTGGAGCCTGATTCACGGCATCGGCGGAATCGCGAAGCGGTTCCGCCTCAACCGACCAGGCTCTAGGCCGCCGCGGCGTAGGCTGGCTCGGCGGCGCCCCAGCTGCGGGCCTCCATCCACAGATCGTCCTCATCGGCGTAGCGGCCGGCTTTTGAGGCTGGCAGGACGTCGACGATCTGCTCCTCGATCGGGTCCCAGACCACGCACAGATCCCGGTCCGGCCCTTCGCAGGGCGTGACGACCAAACCGTCGAGGCGGCGAACCGTGCGGCGACCGCGCGAGACCAGCGAACGCAGCAGCGAATGGGACAGCGATTGGGCCATGTCGATCTCTCCTTGGCGATCTGTGAGAACAGATATAGAAATGTGATGCGACAAAATCGGACGTTATAAATGCGACACGACAAGGCGGCGATCGTTCTGGACCTGGCCCGGCGCATGGCGGCCTCGGCCGAGGGGCTGACGCTGGATGAAATGGCGCGAGATCTGGAGGTCGGGCGGCGCACCGCCGAGCGGCTGCGCGATGCAGTGCTGTATCTGTTTCCGCAGGCCGAGGAGGTGTCCGATCCGCCGACCAAGCGCTGGCGCATCCGCGACGGGCTGTCGGCGTTTCAGCAGGCCCCGACCACGACCGAACTTCTGGAGCTGTCCAAGGCGGCCGAAACCCTGCGCCGCCAGGGTGAGGGCGGACGGGCCTCGGCGCTGGAGACTCTGGAGCTGAAGATCCGCTCGGCCATGCGCTCAACCGCCCTGAACCGGATCGCGCCGGACCTTGAGGCCCTGGTCCGGGCCGAGACCATCGCGGTTCAGGCCGGACCGCGCCCGTTCGAGGATGAGACGACCCTGGCGGCGATCCGTCACGCCATCATGGCCGGCGCGGCGATCAGCTTTATCTACAATCGCGGCTCGCGCCCCGGCGAGCGGCGCGAGGTGGCGCCCTGCGGTCTGATGTTTGGGCGCGCCAACTATCTGGTCGCCGCCGAAATCGGCTCGGACCAGCCCAAAACCTTCCGCCTGGACAGCGTCGCCGAGGTGTTGGTGCTGGATCGCCCCGCCGCCCCGCCGGAGGGGTTTGACCTGACCACCTTCGCCAACCGCTCGTTCGGCATCTACCAGGATGCCGTCGAGGACGTGATCCTGACCATCGCTCCTGACAGCGCCGCCGAGGCCCAGGCCTGGCGCTTTCACCCAACCCAGACGCTGAGCAACAATCCGGACGGCTCGGTCACGGTCAGATTTTCGGCCAGCGGAATGCGCGAACTGGCCTGGCATCTGTTCACCTGGGGCGCCGATGTGCGAATCGAGGGGCCAGAGCGGCTGAAACAAGCCATGGCCGAGGCCCTGACGGCGGCCCAGTCCGCCCACTCGACCTAGATATCTTAAGGAACTTGCGGCTTTCGCGCCGCAGGAGCGTGTCGCGCGGGAAACAGGCGCGCGCCGGACGGCCACATTCGTCGCGACTGCGACAATTGGTTCCCAGGGTGCGACATTCCGTCAGGTTCAGTCAGCCGCCAAGGCCGGGCATAGACAGCCTCGGTTCGGGGGAAACCTCGCATTTCCTCCCTCGCGGTTCCCTAGAGCCGCCCCACTCGACTGATCTGAACAGCAGCCGGAGCGCGGGCTTGTCCTTTTTCTTCTCGAACGGTTTCAAGGCTCTTTCCCTGACGGGCCTCGCCGCCGCGGTTCTCTTGGCCGCCCCGGCCCAAGCCTCGGAGATCACTGACGGCGCCGTTGAAGCTTCGGCCGTGGCCGTTCGCACCATCGCCTTCTCGGCCCCGATCACCGGCTATGAGACCAACTCGCGCTTCGGCCTGCGCCGCCTGTCCTATGAACGCCGCGCCCGGATGCACGAGGGCCTGGACTACGCGGCCCCCGCCGGAACGCCGATCCTGGCTGCCGCCGACGGCCAGGTGATCCGCACCGGAACCTCGCGTTCCTATGGCCGGTTCGTCGAGATCCAGCACGCCAACGGCGTCACCTCCTTCTACGCCCACATGAGCCGCATCGGCGTCAATCAGGGTGATGTCCTGACCGCCGGCGACAGCATTGGCGCGGTCGGTTCGACCGGCCGCTCAACGGGTGCGCACCTGCATTTCGAAATCCGCCGCGACGGCCAGCAGATCAATCCCGAGGCCTTCCTGGGCCGTTCCTTCGCGCTTCAGGACGTCGCCCCGGAGGCCGACGGCTCGTGGGACGCCCCGGCCTTCTTCGCCAGCGCGCCCGTCGCCTTCGGCCCGTTCCGCACCCTGACCCCGGCCTTCCAGCCATAGCCGGAAATCCCCTGCGGGTTGATTTCAGCTTACCGATAGGTTAACAGCCGCCCCTCTTCGGCCCCGGCGCAACCGGGGCCGACTGCTTTTCGGCCTCGTCCGGCCATCGCTCCCTTCCCGTATTCGGGGGCGACGTCACCGCAACTGAACCGACCCTCCCCCATGGTTTCCACCGCTAGATCCCTGCTGTTCCGTTTCGGCCAGCTCTCAACCCTGGCCATGGTCGCGGCCCTGGCCATGGCCGCCGCGCCCCAGGCGCTCAGCGCCGTCGAGGCCGAGGCCGCGCCCGAAGCGGCCCACCCGATCGCCCCGCCGGTCGTGGCGCGCCCGACGCCGGTGCTCAGGGTCATGACCTTCGAACGGCCCATCGCCGGCCGGCCGATCAACTCCAACTTCGGCATCCGCCACCTGGTCGGCGAGGACGCGCCGCGAATGCACCAGGGCGTCGACATCGCCGCCCCGACCGGCGCGGCCGTGATGGCCTCGGCCCAGGGCGTGATTGTGCGCAGCGGCTATGACGGCGGTTACGGCAACTTTGTCGAGATCCGCCACCCCAACGGCCTGACCACCTTCTATGGCCACCTGAGCTCGATCGCCCGCGGCATGACCTCGGGCGTGCATGTCGACGGCGGCCAGTTGATCGGCCGCGTCGGTTCGACCGGCTATTCGACAGGCCCGCACCTGCATTTTGAGGTTCGCCGCCGCGGCGCCCGCCTCAATCCGGTGGAATATCTAGGTCGACAGTTCGTCCTGCGCGGCCCCGAACGCGCCTAGTCCAGGGCCACTTCCGTGGCCTGGCCGCCCCGCGTCGCAACCCGGCGCATCAGCACCACCGGCTCGTCGCCGCCATCGGTGACCGGCGCAATGACGAACCAGTTCCCCGCCGGCAGATCATCGAAGCGGAACCGGCCCTGGGCGTCGCAGCTCGTGGACCGCACAAAGGCCTGATAGTCGGCGCTGGCTTCGGTAACGCTGCGCGCGCGCACCACCGCCGCCGGGATCGCGGCACGCTGGGTCGAGCCGTACAGGGTCTGGAATCGTTGACGCGTCCAAGGCGTCTCAGGCGTCAGCCCGACCGAGCCTGCGCACGACCAGCTGCGCCCACCGCCGGCATAGGCGACCCGGCCCGAGATTGCATTGTCGCCTACCGGCGTTGACCAGGCGAAGGCGGCGGCGTCGAAGGCGGCCACGGCCGGCCCCGGCGCCGGTCCGGTGGCGCAGGCCGAAAGCGCGGCGGCGGCGACAGTCACCGAGGCGAGGGCGAGGGGACGGGCGAATGGCATGGCGGCCTCCAGCTGGGGCAAGGGCGGTGATCACACCCTAACGCGCCTAAAAAGCCAAGGTTGCCCCCGACCCGCTTCCCGACTTTCTGGGCGTTGTGCAGAGGCTCGCACCCCACTAGGGTCCGGCCCCATGAGCGTCACCTTCGCCGACATCCAGGCCGCCGCCGAACGCATCGCCGGCCATGTGGACCGCACCCCGACCCGCTATTCGCGCAAGCTGTCCGAGCTGACCGGGGCTGAGGTCTGGCTCAAGTTCGAAAACCTGCACTACACCTCTTCGTTCAAGGAGCGCGGGGCCTGCAACCGGCTGTCGCAGCTGAGCCCCGAGGAAAGGAAGCGCGGCGTCATCGCCGCCTCGGCCGGCAACCACGCCTCGGCCCTGGCCTATCACGGCGCGCGGCTGGAAATCCCGGTCACCATCGTCATGCCCGAAGGCACGCCCTTCGTGAAAATCGAAAAGACCGAACGCTACGGCGGCAAGGTGGTGATCAAGGGCGCCGACTTCACCGAATCGACCAATCACGCCCGCAAGCTTCAGGCTGAGCATGACTACATCTTCGTCTCGGCCTTCGACGACGAGGGCATCGTCACCGGCCAGGGCACCTGCGGGCTCGAATTCCTGCAGGATGCGCCGGATCTGGAGGCTCTGATCATCCCGATCGGCGGCGGCGGCCTGATCGCCGGTTCGGCCATAGCGGCCAAGGCGCTGAAACCCGACATCCGCATCTTCGGCGTCGAAGCGGCGATGTATCCATCCTTCACCGCCCGGCGCCGGGGCGACCCGCCGGTCTGCGGCGGCCAGACCGTGGCCGAAGGCATCGCCATCAAGGCCGTGGGCGAGATCCCGTTCGCGCTCGGCGATCCGCTGATCGAGGACGTGCTGGTCGTCGACGAGGCCGATTTTGAACAGGCTGTCGCGCTGTACGCCAATATCGAAAAGACAGTGGTGGAGGGCGCCGGAGCCGGCGGCCTGGCGGCGCTCCTGCGCTATCCTGATCGCTTCAGGGGTCTGAAGGTCGGCCTGGTCGTCTGCGGCGGCAATATCGACCCGCGCATCCTGTCGATGATCCTCAGCCGCGAAATGGTGCGCGAGCACCGGCTGGTGACCTTCCGCATCGTCGGCGATGACCGCCCCGGCATGATGGCCGGCATGACCGCCGTCATCGGCAAATGCGGCGGCAACATCATCGACATCCATCACAACCGGCTGGCGCTCGATGTTCCGGTCAAGGGCGCGGAATACGACATCCAGGTTGAAACGCGCGACGATGACCACGCCGATGAAATCTCGAAGGCCTTGGAGAAAAAGGGTTATGTTCTCAAATTGCCGTAAGGCGCTGTTTGGTCTTGCGGCCTTGACCCTGCTCACGGCCTGTTCGGGCGAAAGCGCCGACCAGAGCGCCGAGGCCGCCGCCTTCTACATGGAACAGAACGGTCGCCAGGACGGGGTCGAAACCCTGCCGTCCGGTGTTCAATACCGTGTCGTGCGCGCCGGATCCCCTAACGGCGCCCAGCCCGATTCCAACGATCTGGTCAGCGTCAACTATGAGGGCGCCCTGACCGACGGCACGGTGTTCGATTCCAGCTATGACCGCGGTGTGCCCGCCGCCATGGCCCTGGACCGGCTGATTCCGGCCTGGCAGGAAGCGATCCCGCACATGCGCGTCGGCGACGAATGGACCCTGTGGGTCCCGCCGTCCCAAGGCTATGGCGCGAGCGGCTCGGGGCCCATACCGCCCAACAGCGTCCTGGTCTTCCGCATTGAGCTGTTGAACGTCGCCCCGGTTCCGGGTGGGGCGCCGGCGGGCGCAGCCCACGGCTGATCACTCGCATTTCCTGCCCCGAACGCCTTGCCCTGCAAGCGGCGAGGATGGTTCGGCGCCCATTGAATGCGCCGCGTCTAGACTGGGCCGATGCCAGTCGTCGCTCCGGGTCAGTCTTGCACCTTTTGCACCTTTTGCACCCGGTTGACCGGGTGCAAAATCGTGGCTCAGTCGGGGCGCACGTCCAGACCCCGGCGCGCGGCCTTGATCGGGTCGAAGGTCATCGCGGCGACAACCTCGCGGGCATGGCCGCGCAGGCCGTCGCGCTCGCGCCGCATCGGGCCAAAGCCGGCGATCCCGGCGATCAGGCCCCGCCAGGCCGGACCGGTCTGGCCCTTGATCACGCAGCCTGCGAACAAGGCCGCCGTCGCCAGGACGTGCAGCGGCAGGGCGATGGGCATCAGCCCTGAGGGCGTATTGCGCGCAAAGCACCACAGCCGATTGCGGAAGCCATGAAACAGGGCGAAGTCCGACCGCACGCCCAGCGTCGAGGATCCGACATGGGCGACGATTGCGTCCGGGACCAGCCGGGTGCGCCGACCCGCCAGCCGCAGCCGGTAACCGAAGTCGACGTCCTCGCAATAGGCGAAGAAACGCGGCTCGAATCCGCCCAGGCCCAGAAAGGTCTCACGCCGCACCAGCATGGCCGCGCCACAGGGAGCAAAGACCTCGCCGGCGCGGATCACCGCCGGGCGTGGGCGGCGATAGCCCATGCGGTAGGGCAGGCCCATCAGGGTCATGGCGTCACCGGCGCCGTCCAGCAGGCCCGGGTCATCCGCCGCAACCTGAAGGCTGGTGAAGGCGTCGACATCGGGATCGGCCTGCGTCGCATCGACCAGCCGCGCCAACCAGTCGGGCTCGGCGAAGGCGTCCGGGTTGAGCAGGGCCAGCCACTGTCCTTTGGCTGCCCGCGCCGCGCGGTTGTTGGCCTGCGCGAAGCCCAGGTTCCGGCCGTTGTCGAGGAGGACGATGGACGGGTCCGCCCTGGCCGCCGACCGGGCAGCGCCATCGCTGGAACCGTTGTCAGCCAGAATGATCTCAAAGTCGGTGAAGGTTTGGGCCTTCAGCTGGATCAGGCAGCGGCTCAGCACCGCCGCGCTCTGATAGGCCACGATGATGACGCTGACGGTCGGGGCGGTCATGCCGCCGCCAGCCGGGCCAGCGCCCATTGCGCCGCCTCGCGCACCACCGGATCGGCGTCGACCAGTCGCGCCTCGGCCGCCGGTCTCAGAGCCGGGTCGCCCGAGTTTCCTATGGCGTAGAGGATATTGCGCATGAACCGGTCTCGCCCGATCCGCTTGATCGGGTTCTTGCGAAACAGCGCCCGAAAGGCCGCATCGTCCAGACCCGCCAGCTCGGCCAGGGCGGGGGCCACAAGCTCGGGCCGAGCCTTAAGCCGAATCTCGGCGGCGCCCTGGGCGAACTTGTTCCAGGGACAGGCCGCCAGGCAATCGTCGCAGCCGTAGATCCGGTTGCCCATCGCCGCCCGCAGCGCCTCGGGCCAGGCCCCGGCGTGCTCGATGGTCAAGTAGGACAGGCAGCGCCGGGCATCCAGCTGATAGGGGGCCGGGAACGCCCCGGTTGGGCACGCGTCCAGGCACGCCCGGCATGAGCCGCAGTGGTCGGTTTCGGCCACATCCGGCTCGATTCTGGCCGCCGTCAGGATCACCCCCAGAAACAGCCAGGATCCCAGCTCGCGTGAAACCAGATTGGTGTGCTTGCCCTGCCAGCCGACCCCGGCCCGTTCGGCCAACGGCTTCTCCATCAGCGGCGCGGTGTCGACGAAGACCTTGACGTCCCCGGCCGTCTCTCGCGCCGCGACCCCGGCCAGATCCTTGAGCCGGCCCTTGATCAGCTCGTGATAGTCGTCGCCCTGAGCGTAGCAGGAAATGGCGGCCCGATCCGGCCGGCCCTGAAGCGCCCGCGGATCGGCGTCCGGTCCGTAGTTCAGTCCGACCACCACCGCGCTTTGGGCCTCGGTCCACATGGCGGTGGGATGGCTGCGGCGCGCCTGGGTCGTCTCCATCCAGCCCATCGAGCCGTGCCGACCGGCCTCGACAAACGCCGCCAGGCGCTCGCCCGCAGGCCAGGCCGCCGCGGCATCGGTGAAGCGGCAGACATCGAAACCCAGAGCGAGGGCGCGGGCCATCAGCGCCGGGCGTGGATCCGTCTGGGTCTGGGCAGAGGCCGAGGAGGTCACCGGATCCTTATAGGGGGCGCAGCCCGGTTCAGAAATCCAGGTCCGCATAGTGTTCCACCGGGGCGATTCCCGGCAGGCGGTCCGCGAGCAGCGGTCGGAAGCTGGGCCGACTCTTCAGCCTCATGTACCAGGTCTTCAGGTGCGGATAGGTGCGCCAGGCGACCTCGCCGAAATAGTCCAGGACCGACAGATGCGCCGCCGCCGTCAGGTCAGCCTGGCTCATCGCGCGACCAGCCAGCCAGTCGCGCCGGCCGAGCAGGTCCTCCAGATAGGCCAGGTTATCCTTCAGCGCCGCCCGACCCTGACGCAGCGCCGCCGCCTCGGGCGAGCCCAGCCGCTGGAGCCGTTTCTCCATGCGTTCGTAGAGGATCGGCGCGTCGACCTCGACCTCGAACTTGCGATCAAACCAGGTGCGGATTCGCATGGCCTCGGCCCGCTCCGCCGGGTCGGACGACAGCAGCGCCGGCTGAGCGTTCTGGGTCTCGATCCAGTCCAGTACAGCCAGGATTTCGCAGGCGGCGAATCCCGCGGCGCCCTGGCCGACCTGCAGAACCGGGGTCCGGCCCGTCGGCGACAGGGCGTGGAAAACCTCGTCATACTCCCAGTAGCGGACCGGCCGCTCCTCGAAGGCGAGCTTCTTTTCGCCCAGCGCCAGCCGCGCCTGGCGCGAGGCGGGGTCGAGCGGGAAATGATGAAGCGTCAGAGGCTGGGACATGGCTGTCCCACCGCCTTACGCGCCAAGCCTTAAGAGCGCGTTCACTCTGTTGGCGTCTGCGGCCTTGGCTCGCGCGGGTCCGGGTGAATCAGGATGTCAGCCCTGGGCAGGGCTTCGAGGATGCGGGTCTCCGCCTCGGCAATGATGGCGTGGGCCTCGGCCAGGGTCAGATCGGGGTCCAGGTCGATGTGCATCTGGATCATCGGGACCGCCCCCGAGACCCGGGTTCTCAGCCGATGGACGCCGCCGATCCGGGGGTCCTGCAGCACCTGCGCTGTGATCGTGGCCTGATCCTCAGCCGGAAGTTCGCGATCGAGCAACTGATCCGCCGCCTCACGAAGCACCGAGAAGGCGCCCCAAAGCAGCCAGACGGCCACGATCAGTCCCGCCGCCGCATCCAGCGGCGCCGCCGACAGGAAGGTGGCGGCCCCGACCCCGATCAGAGCGACCAGGTTGGAGGCCAGATCGGCCGAATAGTGGGCGCGGTCGCCCTTGACCGCCAGCGAGCCGCTCAAGCGGATCGCCCGCGTCTGGGCCCAGACCAGGCCCAGCGTCACCAGGATCGAGATCACCATGACCGCGACGGCCCACCCGCCGTTCGCCAATGCCCGGGGGTTCAGCATCCGGTCGAACGCCTCCCAGCCCACGAACAGGCCCGAGGCCATGACCAGACCGGCCTGCAGCAAGCCTGCAAACGCCTCAGCCTTGCCGTGCCCGTGGCGGTGGTCCCAGTCAGGGGGGCGCGCCGCCCAGCGCACGGCGAAGAACACGGCCAGCGAAGCAACCAGGTCCAACCCGGAATCCAGCAGCGACGCGAGCAACGACACCGAGCCCGACGCCGCCCAGCCAAACACCTTGAGCAAGACCAGGGCGCTGGCCGCCGCGATCGACAGCCTGGTGACCTGACGCACCGCACGGGCGGCGGCGTCTTCGTCGGCAGGAGCGGCTTCAGGCGCGGTGGTCATGACCGTCTTGTGGCCCCGCCCCCCACAGCTTGCAACCATCCAGCGCCGTCATTGCGTCGTGACGGATTATCAACATTGATCAACTAACGTGGGTTGATGACCTACGAATCTGAACGCTGGATCCCGCGAGCCGAGGCCGAGACCCTGTTGGGGGTCAAGAGCCAAACGCTCTACGCCTATGTCAGCCGTGGTCATCTGACCGCCCGCCCGGACCCGGCCAATCCGCGCCGCAGCCTTTATTCGGCTCAGGATCTGCAACGGCTCAAGGATCATTCCAACCCCCGACCGGTCCGCGCCACGGTCGAACGCGCCTCGGACGTGTCGATTTCCAGCGGCCTGACCCGGGTCGAGGCCGGCGCCGTGCTTTACCGCAACCAGGACGCCGTGGAGCTGTCGCGCCAGGCCACGCTCGAACAGGCCGCCCGTCTTGTCTGGGGCGGCGAGCGCGACGACCCGTTCGCGGATCAGCGCCCGCGCGTCGATGTCATCTTTCCCGGCGGCCCGCGTAGCCGCGCCTTCGCCTGTCTGGCCCGCCGGGCCGACGAGGACGGACCGACCGCAGGTCGATCTGCCGCCTCGCTGCGGCGCGAGGCGGCGTCAATCGTGAACGAACTGGTCGACGCCATGGCTGGCCCCGGACCGCGGCTCCATATCCATCAGCGCCTGGCCCGCGCCTGGAAGCTCTCGGAGCTGTCGGCCCCCGTGCTGCGCCAGGCGATGATCCTGTCCATCGACCATGAACCGGATGCCGCCGTGCTGGCTGCGCGGGTCACGGCCGGAGCCGGCGCGCCCCTGTCGGCCGCCGCCCTGGCCGGCCTGGCCGCCCTGGCCAGCCCGGAACTCGGCGGGCGCCTGGCCCAGGTCAACGGCTTCGTCATCGAGGCGCGCAAGTCCGACGCCCGCACCGCCTGCCGCAACCGCCTGGCCGAGGGCCTGGACCTGCCCGGCTTCACAACCGGCCCCCACCCCGACGGCGACCCGCGCGCCCGCGCACTGATCGAGACGGCCCACCTTCCCGAGGATCTGGCCGACATCGCACGCGTTGGCGAAAGCTTGACGGGCCGGCCACCCAGTTTCGACCTGGCCCTGTGCCTGGCCACCCGCAGCCTGGACCTGCCGCGCGACGCCGCCTTCGCCCTGATGACGGTCGGCCGTTCCGTCGGCTGGCTCGCTCATGCGATGGAGCAGGCGTGTTCGGGCTCGCGCTATCAGCCTCGCCTGCGTTATGTCGAACCCGGCCCGTCTGCGGCCTGATTCAAGACTGAAGGCGACCTATGTCCGATTGGCTGGCGGCCATCATCCTGGGCCTTGTCGAGGGCCTGACCGAATTCATCCCCGTGTCCTCCACCGGGCACCTGCTGATCACCAGCGAGATTCTGGGCCTGACAGACGCCAGGTGGAACACCCTGATCGTGCTGATCCAGCTTGGCGCAATCCTGGCGGTGGTGGCCCTCTACTTCCAGCGGCTGTGGAAGGTCCTGCTGGGCCTGGTTTCGACCGACCCCTCGGCTCGCCGCTTCGCCATCTCGGTGCTGATCGCCTTCTTGCCCTCGGCGATTGTGGGCCTGTTGCTGCATGACTTCATCAAGACGGTGCTGTTCGACGTGCGCATCGTCTTCGTCACCCTGATCCTGGGAGGCTTCGCCCTGATGGCGGTTGAGCGTTGGGCCCCGGCTCCGCGCGAGGACGACGCCATGCGCTTCTCGTTCAAGACCGCCGGTCTGATCGGTCTGTTCCAGTGCCTGTCGATCATTCCAGGCATGTCGCGCTCGGGCGCAACCATCGTCGGCGGCCTGCTGTCGGGCGTGGAGAAGCGGGCGGCGGCCGAGTTTTCATTCTTTCTCGCCATCCCGACCATGGTCGGCGCCTTCGCGCTCGATTTCTGGGAGAGCCGCGACGTGCTGAGCGGCGACTTCATGGGCACAATCGCCATCGCCTTCGTGGTCTCGTTCCTGAGCGGCCTGTTCGTGGTCCGGACCATGCTCGACTTCGTCAGCAAGCACGGCTTCGCCCCCTTCGCCTGGTGGCGCATCGCGGTCGGCGTTCTGGGCCTTGCCGCAGTTGGGGCTGGCTGGCTCTAGGCGGCGTCCAGCATCAAGATGTCGTATTCGGCCAGGGTCAGGTTTGCACCAGACGCCTTGACGCCTTCAAGCTCGGCCTCGATCAGGCGCGCGCGTGTCAGATCGGCGCCCGACAGATCGGCCTGCCGCAAGCAGGCGCGGCTCAGGTCCGAGCGGACAAGCCGGCCCTCGCCGACATCGAGGGGGCCGAGATTGGCCAGCGACAGGTCCGCACGGGTCAGACGCGCATCCCTAAGCTTGACGCCCCTCAAGTCGGCGCCCCGCAGGTTGACGCCTCTCAGGTCAGCACCCGACAAATCCGCGCCCTGAAGTTCGGCGCCGGTCATATCCATGCCGTAGAAGACCGCGCGCGGCGCCGACAGGGCGGTCAGGCTGATGCCCCGCAAGCTGCGGATGGACCGGAAATCGACCTCCGCGCCACTGAAGAAGGCGCCCTGAAGCCCGCCCGTCTCGCACCATTGCTGGTGCTGGCGGATCAGATCCTCCAGCGGCCGGTCGTCGATGAAGACGACAGGTGGGGGGGCCCTGAGCAGTCCGTCCATGTCCGCGCCCCGGGTCGAAGCGGCCGACAGATTGGCCCCGACAACGATCGCACCTCTGAGGCTGGCGCCGGTGAAGTCCGCGCCCGAAAGGTCGCAATTTGAGAGATCAGCTCCGTCGAGCCGCGCATTGCGCATACGCGCGCCGGTCATGCTGGCTCCGACCAGAATGGCGTCGCGGAAGTCGGCGGCGATCCCGCCCATGGAGCCCAACTGGGCGCCCGAGAGGTCGGCGCCGGTCAAGATGGCGTGCTCCAGATCGCCGGCGCGGGTTTCGTGCTTGAGTATCCGGAAGCCGTCCTCGCGGCTTTGCAGCGCCGTTTGACCTTCGCGCAGATCGCAATGGACCATGCGGGCATTGGCCAGATTGGTTCCACGCAAACAGGCGCCTCGCAGGTCCGTCCGGACCAGACTGGCCCCACGCAGGTCGGCGTCGCGGATGTCCGCACCGTACAGGATCGTCTGGTCGAACCGGGCCTCACGCGCCGAAACGCCGCGCAGCACTGCGCCGGTCAGGTCCGCCTCGCTCAGATCCAGCCCTTCAAGCGTGCAGTTGGACAGGTCGTGATAGGCTAGGTTGGCGCGCCGACCGCCGAGTTCGCGGCGCAGATAGCGGCCGTGAGCATCCAGCGCCGCCTTGAGCGCAGATGCATCAATCGGCTTGATCAGCCTTCCTGCCACCGGTCCCCCGCTTCCGTCCCCGAAGGTCCGATCTTGCGCTGCGAGGGCTTAAACAACCGTTCGTGTCAGCTCGCCTGGCAAGCTTGGCAAAGTCCGTGAGCTTCGACCGTCACGCGTTCAAGGCGATAGCCGGATTCGGCGGCCCGGTTCGCCAACAGTTCACGGGCCGGCGGCGCAATCTCTCGCGTATCGCCGCAACAGTCGCAGATCAGGAACGCCGCCGCATGGTCGTCATCGTCGTGGGCGCACGCGACATAGGCCGAGATCGAGGCGATCCGATGAATCAGGCCGGTTCGTTCGAGAAATTCCAGCGCGCGATAAACCGTCGGAGGTTTGGCGGCGCGCCCGTCGACGCCGAAATCGGCGATCAGGTCGTAGGCCTTGATTGGTCGACCGGCCGCCAGAAGCAGTTCCAGCACGCGCCGGCGCGGCGTCGTCAGGCGCTCGCCAGACCGGGCGAACCGCGCCTCGGCCTCGTCGAGCGATCGCGTCAGCGCCTGACCGGTCAAACCGCGCCGACCGTCGTGATCATGTCCGCAGACTGCGCCCATGCACCGCAGCTAGTGCTGCGCCCCGGTCAAAGCAAGCCTTGACGATGTGTGATGTTATTTCATAACAGTCCACTCATCACTGGAGACCCGCCTTGTCCGCCCGATACGCCCTGCTCGTTACAACCGCCCTGGTCCTGTCGCCCTCTGTTGTCGCCGCCCAGGCCCCTTCGCCCCCAGGGGAGGCGAACCTGGGCGAAATCATCGTCACCGGCGCCCCCTATGGCGTTACGCGTCGGGCTACGACCTTGGCGATCGACGTGCTGGACGAAGACGCACTGGCCTCGGCGCCTCCAGCAACCCTGGGAGATGTCTTGAACGGCCTCCCCGGCGTACGCACGACCGCCTTCGCCGCCGGAGCCAGCCGACCCGTGATTCGCGGCCTGGCCGGCCCGCGCGTCCTGGTGTTGTCGAATGGAGTCGGGCTGATTGACGCCTCGGGCCTGTCCCCCGACCATCAGGTCGCGGCCGACCCGGCCGACGCAGACCGCATCGAGGTGCTGCGCGGCCCCTCGACCCTGGCCTATGGCGGCACCGCCATCGGCGGCGTGGTCAATGTCATCGACGACCGCATCGCCTCGGAAGCGCCGGCCAACGGCCTGCAAGGCCGTATCGGCGTTCAGTCCACTTCGGTTGACGACGGCTGGGCCGCATCGGCCAGCGTCTCGGCGGCGGCGGGTCCCTTTGTGGTGACCCTGGAAGGCCAACGCCGCGAAGCCGGCGACTATGCGATCCCCCGTCCGGCGGAATCCCGGCGTCAACTCCTGTCCGAGGGCGAGTTCCCCGAAACTCTTCAGGGCGGCGATCTCGGCAACAGCTTCTCCAACGTATCGGTCTACGGCGGCGGCGTCAGCTGGATCGGCTCGAACGGCTTCGTCGGCATGTCTGTCCGCCGCACGGAATCTGACTATGGCGTGCCCGGCCACGCTCACCATGAGCCCGCCGGGCCCAGCGCGCCGGATGAGGACGCTGACGTCACCATTGGTCTGCAACAGACACGCTACGACCTGCGCGGCGAATGGGCGCTGAATTTCGGCCCGTTCGAACGCGTCCGTTTCGCTGGCGGTTACGCCGACTACAGACACACGGAATTCGAGGGCGACGAGGTCGGAACCCGGTTCCTGTCGGACGGCTGGGAAGGTCGGCTCGATCTGGTCCAGGCGGCGCGCGGAGGCTGGCGCGGCGCCGTCGGCGGCCAGATTTTGCAGCGCGACTTCGACGCGGTCGGCGACGAAGCCTATGTGCCGCGCACGCGCATCTCCGAGGGCGGCGTCTTCACGGTCCAGCGCTTCGATGCGGGCCGGTTCGGCCTGGAAGGCGGCGCCCGCCTCGATCACCGCGATCTCGAAAGCGTGGCCGGCGAGCGCCATTTCGAGAACCTGTCGGCCTCGTTGGGCCTGTTCTACCGACCGAGCAGCGACTGGTTTGTCGGACTCAGTCTGGCCAGCAACGGCCGCGCACCAACGGAGGCCGAGCTGTTCGCCGACGGCCCGCACGCCGCCACGCGCGCCCATGAGGTCGGAAATCCTGACCTGGAGTCCGAGCGCGTTGTCTCACTGGAGGCGACCCTGCACTTTGACCGCGGCCCGGTCTCGACCGATCTGCATCTTTATCGGGCCCGGTACGATGGCTTTATCGACCTGGCCCCGACCGGGGCCGAAGAAGATGAGCTGCCCGTCTTCGCCTATGTTCAGACAGACGCCGAATTCCACGGCTTCGAGATCGAGGCGGCCTGGGAGGTCTGGCGCGACGCAGAGCGCCGCAGCTTTTCCGTCGAAGCCGCCGGGGACAGCGTACGGGGGGCCACCGATCTCGGCCCACCGGCGCGCATCCCCCCCTGGTCCATGACTGTTCGGGGCATTCTCGAACTGGACGCCTGGAACGGCCGGGTCGAATTTCGTCAGGTCGCCGGCCAGGATCGCGTCGCCGCGTTCGAACTGCCGACCGACGGCTATGGAACCTTGAACACCTTCCTGTCCTGGGCCCCGGACTCGTTGAACGGGCTGATGCTCTACGCCGAGGCGCGAAATCTCAACGATGCCGAGATTCGTGAGCACGCATCGTTCCTCAAGGACCTGGCTCCGTCGCCGGGCCGCAACATCCGGGTCGGGGGGGTGTACCGCTTTTAGGCGACCTGGTTTGCTCCCGGGCCCTGTTCGGGCTAGAAGCCGGCACCTTTCAATCCTCCCGGATCGCCTTTTCCATGGAACAGTCGCCGACGGCCCCTCAGATGACGGGCAGCGTCCTTTTTTACAAGAACCCAGAACCGCTTACGCCCGAGGATCACGGCAAGCTCGGCGTCAAGCGCGTCGATCACCCGTTCTCCTTCGCCGCGAATACCCATGTCGTGCCGGTGGCGGTGACGGAATTCGCGCCTGCGGGCCTATCCTATCCGATCATCTTCGTCGGTGAAGACACCAAGTCTCCCTTGGCCGTCATGGGCGTGAAGACGGGGGAAAACCTGTTCGTCGACGAGAACCTGAATTTCCGTGTGGACACCTATGTGCCGGCCTTCGTGCGCCGCTACCCGTTCGTCTATGCCAATGAACAGGGTTCCGAGCGGCTGGTCCTGTGCATCGACCGTGACGCCGACTTTGTCACCGACAACTACGATATCCCGTTCTTTGAGAACAACGAGCCGTCCCCGTACACCAGCCAGGCGATGCAGTTCTGCAATGACTTCGAAGTCGAGCGGAACCGCACGACGAGCTTCATGGCGCTGTTGGAGGAGAACGACCTTCTGGACAAGCGCACGGCCAATTTCACCCCGCGCAACGCTGACGGCTCGGCGGGGCCCCCTCAAAAGGTCACCGACTACTGGGCGGTGTCTGAGGACAAGCTGGCCAAGCTGAGCCCGAAGAAGCTGGCCGAACTTCGTGACAACGGAGCTCTAGCCCAGATCTACGCGCACCTCGCCTCGCTGTTGGGGTGGGAACGCCTCTTCTCGTTGGCGCTCCAACGCGCCTCCGTGTCTCATCCAGCCGCCGCCAATACCTGACGACGACCCCCCGGCGGATTCGATCCGCCGGGGGTTTTCGTTCAGCGTCTGAGGAAGACCGCGCGCGTCAGGCACGAAAAGATCAGCCGCCCCGCCTCATCAAGCAGATCCTGCTGGGCGATGATGACCCCGCGCTCATCGCCGACCGGATCCTTGCCCATCACCGTCATGCGTCCTCGCAGCAGCTCTCCGGCCGGCGGTGTGCGTGAGAAGCGCAGCGCATCGACGGCGAGCGACTTGGACCGAGCCCAGCGTTTGGCCGAATCTGTCTCCAGCCTGGACCAGTAGGCGTACACCAACACGTCCGGCGCCCCTTGCGAAGCGTCCCAGCCCGGCGCGAAGCGGCGGGCGAAATCGCCGACCGCCTCGGCGTCGACCGCGCAGGTTCCCAGATTGACCACCTGGCCGACCTCGAGATCGTCGAAATGGACGAGAAATTCGTCGGTCACGGCTCCTCCGAAACACGCACAAGCAGCTTGCCGTCATGCGCGCCGGTGAACAAGCGATTCAATGAGGCCACCGCGCCTTCCAGGCCCTCGTCGACGTGGACCTTCCACTTGACCGACCCGTCGGTCAGCCAGGGTCCCATCTCGGCGACCATCTCTCGGGCGCGGGTCTGATAGTCGAGCACCAGGAACCCCTGGACCCTGAGCCGGTGCGTGATGATCCGGGCTAGATTCGGCGGCTTGGGCGCGGAGGTGGCGTTATAGGCCGAAATCATGCCGCACACGGCGATGCGGCCATGCACCTTCATGCGGTTCCAGACCGCGTTCATGATGTCGCCGCCGACATTTTCGAAATTCATCTCGACGCCGGCGGGGGCCAGCCGGTCCAGCGCCGCCCCGACCTTCTCATTCTTGTAGTCGATGGCCGCATCGAACCCGAGCTCGTCGGTCAGCCAGGCGCATTTGGCCGACCCGCCGGCGATGCCAATGACCCGCGCACCTTTTTGTTTGGCGACCTGGCCGGCGATCGAGCCGACCGCCCCGGCGGCGGCCGAGATCACCAGGGTCTCGCCCGGCTGGGGGTTCAGCACATCGGTGACGCCGAAATAGGCGGTCAGGCCGGTCATGCCCAACACCGACATATTGGCCGTCAGAGGCAGGCCCGGAAATTGGTGGACCTTGCCCACCGCCCCCGCCGGAACCGCAGCATAGTCAGCCCAACCGCCCGCCGCAGTGGTCACCACATCGCCGACCGCGAACCGATCTGATTTCGACCGCTCGACCACACCCAGAGTCAGGCCGCGCATGACCGAACCCAGCTGAACCGGCGGCAGATAGCCCTCGGTGTCGTTCATCCAGGTCCGGTTGGTCGGGTCGACAGACAAATAGACCGTTCGGATCAGCACCTCGCCGTCGCCCGCTTCCGGCAAGGCGGAATCGACCAGTTCGAGGTCGCCGTCCTTGAGGTCTCCGACAGGTCGGGTCTTGAGGACCCACTGGCGATTGATCGTCATGGTGCGGCTCCGTCCTTATTTGAGACCCTATTGACCGCCAAACGGGACGCTTGTCGAGCGCCGCCGGATAGGGTTTTCCACTCAGCTATGCTGACGCGCCTTTTTGCCCTGTTGTTCGCGCTTGTCGCCCTGGCCGCCGTCCCGGCCGCAGCCCAGGGCGTACGGACCGGCCACCTGGAAGCCCAACTGGTGCGCCAGACAGACAGCGCCGCGCCGGGCTCGACCGTCTATATCGCGGTGGTCCAGGACATAGATCCCAACTGGCACACCTACTGGATCAATCCGGGCGATGTCGGTCAGGCGACCCATTTCGACTGGAGACCGCCGCCGGGCGTTCAGATCGGCGAGCCGGCCTGGCCGCTGCCCCGCCGCATCCTGACCCTCGCCGGCCAGGACCGGTTCTCCAGCTACGCCTATGAAGGCCGGGTGGTGACGCCGGTCCCGGTGACCGTGCCCGCCTTCGCCCAAGTCGGGACCTCCCTGCCGATCCGGCTGACAGCGACCTTCTTCGTCTGTTCGGACACCCTGTGCATTCCCGAGACGGCCCAACTTTCACTGGAGCTGCCAATCCGCGACGGCAGGCCCGGGCTGGACGGGCGCTGGGGCCGGATCATCGACCACGCCTTGGCGGCCGCCCCTCAAGCCTCAGCCATCGCAGGCCGATTCTCGACCGCCGGCGACGGTGTCAGCTTCGCCTTCACCGGCGACGAACTGTCGGGGATGGACGGCGACGGGGCCTATTTCCTGCCCGAGCGACCCGGCGTCATCGACCAGGCGGCGGTCCAGCGGATTGAGCTGGGCCCGCGCGGGCTGATCCTGTCGGCCCCAGCGGCCCAGAGCCTGGTCCCGCTGACCGGGCCCGTCACAGGCGTGTTGGCGACGCGGGCGGGGGTCTGGCGGGTCTCGCTGGAAGCGGGCGACCCGCCGGCAGGGTCGCATGGCCTGGGGCCAGCCGATCCCGCGGCGCTGAGCGGCGGCCTCGCCGGCGGCGCTGCAGACCTCGGCCTGGTCCAGGCGATTGGCTGGGCCTTCCTCGGCGGATTGATCCTTAACATCATGCCCTGCGTCTTTCCGATCCTGTCGATGAAGGCCGCAAGCCTGGCCGGATCGGCCGCGCGGCCCGAACGGGCGCGGGCCGATGGCCTGGCCTTTCTCGGCGGCGTCATGGCCACCTTCCTGGCCCTGGCGGGCGTCCTGCTGGTCCTGCGGGCCGGGGGCGAGGCGGCGGGCTGGGGCTTCCAGCTTCAGAATCCGACTGTGGTGGCCGCGCTGGCCCTCATCATGCTGGGGGCAGGCCTGAACCTGTCTGGCCTCTTCCACGCCGGCGCAACCGCCCAGGCCCTGGGAACAGAGGCGGGCGAGAGCCTGGAGGGTCCGCTGGCGCGCCTGGCGCCGTGGGCCGGATCGGCCCTGACCGGCGTGCTGGCGGTGGTCGTGGCGGCTCCCTGCACCGCGCCCTTCATGGCCGCCGCCATCGGCTATGCCGCAACGCAGCCTGCAACGACGGCCCTGGCCGTGTTCGCCGCGCTCGGCTTCGGCTTCGCCCTGCCCTACCTCCTGATCAGCGTCTCGCCGGCGCTCATGCGGGCCCTGCCCAGGCCCGGGCCCTGGCTAGCTCGGACCAAGGCGATTCTGGCCTTGCCGATGTACGGCGCGGCGCTTTGGCTTGGCTGGGTGTTCTGGCGTCAGGCCGGATCAGCGCCGACCCTGATCCTGTTCGGCGCGGGCTTAGCCCTGACCGCCGCCCTCTGGCTGTACGGGCGTCGGCAGATCGCCGAGCCTCAGAGTTGGAACCGCCCAGCTACGGCGGCTGTCATCGTCCTGGCCGCCCTGACCGGCGCTGGACTGGTCTGGGCCGCAACGGCTCCGCGCACCACGCCCGAGGCCGGTGCGGCGCTGAACGCAGACGTCTGGTCGGCGGCGCACCTCGCGGCCCTGCGCGCCGAGAACCGGCCGGTGCTGGTCAACTTCACCGCCGACTGGTGCCTGAGCTGCAAGACCAACGAGGCGACCGCCCTGTCGTCAGCACGGGTGGCGGCGGCGCTGGATCGAACCAACGCCGCCTATCTAATCGCCGACTGGACGCTCAGGGATGAGGTCATCGCCGACGAGCTCGCCCGGCATGGGCGGTCGGGAGTTCCGCTGTATCTGGTCTACCCCGCTGACGGCGGGGCCCCGGAAGTCCTGCCCCAACTCCTTACCGACGGGATGGTGGCCGCAGCGCTCGAACGAGCGGCGGCGGCCCGGGCCGGCTGATCCTGATCAGTGTGGCGGTTCGCCCGCGTTCGGGCCCGGCGGGGCGGCGACGACTTCAACATTGTCGTTCAGGAGGTAGCTTAGCTCGGCCAGCGCATCGCTGCGGGTGTTTTGCGTCGCGGCGGCGGCGACATCGTCAACCCGGCGCGGAAGATCTTCCGACAACCCTCGCAGGATGCAGCGAAGGTCGCCGTCCGTGCCCCGCTGGCGCAGGTCCAGATGACCGGCCATGTCCCGCTCGGACAGCTCGGCGGCGGCCAGCCGGAATTCGGCGAACTCCGGGCGATGTGCGAAATGCTCATCTGACGCCGCACCCTGTGCAATCCAGCCGTCAACCACGGCCTTCAGAGCCTGAGACCGCGAGATGATGTCGGCGTACATCGGCTCCTCGGCCAGAGTCTGAGGCGGCGGCGCCGGTTGAACGGCGGCGATGGAGGGGTCGCTCAGCAACAGAGCGGCGGCGACGGCGAGACCACAGGACATGAGCGTCTCCTTGCGCTAGGAGGTCAATCAAGCACTGCGCCCGAAACGGTTAACGAGACCTTGATTTCATGAGCCTCGACCCAGCCCGAGACCGGATGAACGCCTTGGCCCGGCGCGATGCGGCCAGTTCGATCCTGGCCCGGTTCAGCGACGAACCGGAGCGGCTGAACCGGATGTCGGTGGAAGCGGCGGGACTCTATCTCGACCTGTCCAAACAGAGTTGGAGCGCCGAGGGATTGGAGGCGGCGTTGTCCCTGGCCGAGGCCGCCGGCCTGACCAGGGCCCGCGAGCAGATGTTCACCGGCGAGGCCGTCAACGCCTCGGAGGGCCGCGCCGCGCTTCATGCGGCCCTAAGAGCCCGTGCGGGCGCCAATTTTCACGCCTTGGGCCAGCCGGTCTCTCGCACCATCGAAGCGACGCGCGTCGCCATGGCGGCCCTGGCCGAGGGCGTCCGATCCGGCGCCCGCACCGGGGCAGACGGCCGATCAATCACGGCTATCGTCCACATCGGCATTGGCGGATCGGATCTGGGGCCGCGGATGGTCTGGACCGCGCTGAAACCACTCAACCCGCAGATTGAGCTGCGTTTCGCGGCCAACATCGACGGCTCGGACCTGACCGAAGCGCTGAGTGGCCTGGACCCGGCGCGCACGCTGGTGATCGTCGTGTCCAAGACCTTCACAACACCAGAGACCCGCGCCAACGCCGAAGGCGCCAGGGCCTGGCTTGAAGAGGCCGTGGGGATCGAGGGGGTGGGCGCCCACTTGATCGGCGTATCCGCAGCTCCGGAGCGGGCAGCGGCCTTCGGATGCGGCGAGGTGCTGGAATTTTCCGACTGGGTAGGCGGGCGTTTCTCCCTGTGGTCGGCGGTTGGGACCAGCCTGGCCATCACGCTGGGGTGGGAGGTCTTTGAGCGCCTGCTGACCGGCGCGCGAGCCATCGATGACCATTTTTGCACCGCCCCGGCAGCGGCCAATGCGCCGATCTTGCTGGCCCTGGCGGAGGTGTTCAACGTCGCCGCCGGGCGCTCGGCCCGGACCGTGGTTCCCTATTCGCACCGGCTTCGCCTGCTGCCAGCCTTTCTCCAGCAGTTGGAGATGGAATCGAACGGCAAGCGGGCCAACGTCGACGGACAGCTGGTCGGGGGGCCGACCTGTCCGGTCGTGTTCGGCGAGCCCGGAGCCAACGCCCAGCACGCCTACTTCCAGATGTTGCATCAGGGCGAAGAGGTCATTCCCGCCGAGTTCATCGTCGTCGCGGCCAATCCCGAAGGGCTGGCGACCCAGGCGGCGCTGAACGCCAACGCCCTGGCCCAGGCCGAGGCCTTGATGATCGGCCGGCCCGAGCCGCAGGCTCGGGCCGAACTGGTCGCAGCCGGCGCATCCGACGCTGAAGCCGATATCCTCGCCCTTCAGAAGACCTTTCCCGGCAACCGGCCCTCGACCACTCTGGTGATGCAGGCCCTGACGCCTGAAACCCTCGGCGCCTTGATTGCGCTCTACGAGCACAAGACCTTCGTCGAGGGTGTGATCTGGGGGGTTAACAGCTTCGACCAGTGGGGCGTGGAACTGGGCAAGGTGCTGGCCAGGACCATCGACGCCGAGCTGAAGGGCGGCGAGCCGAAGGCGCATGACCCCTCGACCGCCGCCCTGATCCGGCGCCTGCGCGGCTAGACCTACTGACCGGGAAACCGGCCATCCCAGTAGAACATAGGCTCGGTGAGGGTCGCCCCCTCGGCTGGCACCGAGACCTTGACCATGTCGAAGGTGGGATCCGAGCGAAGCTCGGCCCCACGGCTGGCGGCCCAGCCCTCCATCGGAATACCGATCTCCGACGCCTGCATCTGATGGTCGCCGTTCTCATCGTGCAATACGGACAGCGCATAGTCGCCGGCCGGCACATCGCGGAAGGTCAGGGTGACGGTCCCGCCCGCCGGATTGGCCAGGATATCGGCGAAGCCGGCCTCCTGGCGGTACTGGTCGCGGGTCTGCAGCGCCACCAGAAGCTGACCGCCGCGCGCCTGAACGCCTGTCAGGGTGACCGTCACATCGCCGGCCTGCGCCGCGCCGGCGCCGGCGCCGGCGCCGAGCAGGGCCGCCGAAGCAGCCAGGATCATCAGGGTGGTTTTCATCGTCTGTCTCCTTGGATTGGGCGTTGATGAAGTGCTTCATATTTTAAAGTACATTGTGTGTCAATGAGATTGGGACGCCCAGTCTGCCGTTGCCGAGGGGGCTGCGCCTCACTAGGGTCCAGCGCCATGACCGACACCCCCGCCGATCCGACCCAAGGCGTCGCCCAGCTGTCCTTTGAGGCGGCCCTGAAGGAGCTGGAATCCATCGTTGAGCGGCTGGAGCACGGCGAGGCGCCGCTGGAGGAGGCCATTGGCCTCTATCAGCGTGGCGCAACGCTGAAGGCGCACTGCCAGGCGCGGCTGGAAGCCGCCCGGCTTCGGGTCGAGCAGATCGTGGTGGGGCAGAGCGGCCAGGCCGACAAGGCCGAGCCCGCCGACTTCCAATGACCGGCGTAGCCACCCCTACCACCACTTTCGACGACTTCATGCGGGTGGACGTTCGGCTGGGCGTCATCGTCGAAGCTGAGGCCTTCCCCGAAGCGCGCAAGCCAGCCTTCAAACTGAGGATCGACTTCGGCCCGGAGATCGGCATCAAACGCTCGTCGGCCCAGATCACGGAACACTACAGCCTGGACCAGTTGATCGGTCGCAAGGTCGCCGCCGTGGTCAATTTTCCGCCGCGGCAGATCGGGCCGGTGATGTCCGAAGTCCTGACGCTCGGCTTCCCCGATGCGAAAGGCAAGGTCGTGCTGGTCGGCGTCGACCGCGACGCACCCATCGGCGGGAGGCTGTTCTGACCACGGACACCCCCGCACGAAGCGTCGCCGGCCGATTGGCCGAGGCCGCCGACCTGGTCACGGTGGCGCTGGACGAGCTTCTGCCGAGGGTCGATGGGCCCGAAGCCCGGGTGGTCGAGGCCATGCGCTATGCGGCGCTGGGGCCAGGCAAGCGGATTCGCCCCTTCTTCGCCCTGGAGGCGGCGCGGCTGTTCGACATTGACGAGCGCGCGGTGCTGCGCGCCGCCTGCGCCCTGGAATGCGTCCACACCTACAGCCTGGTCCATGACGACCTGCCGGCGATGGACGACGACGACCTGCGGCGCGGACGGGCAACCCTGCATATCGCCTATGACGAAGCCACCGCGATCCTGGCCGGCGACGCCCTGTTGACCGTCGCCTTTGAAATTTTGGCCGACCCGGACACCCACGACGATCCGGACGTGCGCGCCGAGCTGATCTTCCGCCTGGCCCGCGCTTCGGGCGCACAGGGCATGGTCGGCGGCCAGATGATCGACCTTCTGGGCCTGGGTGAAGACCTGGGCCAGGTCGCTCGGATGCAGCGGATGAAGACCGGCGCCCTGATCGCCTACGCGTTCGAGATTCCAGCGGTGATCGCCGGTGCACGCGACAGTGAACGACAGGCCCTGGTCGCCTTCGCCCAAGACCTCGGCCTGGCCTATCAGATCACCGACGACCTGCTCGACGCCGAAGGCCAGGCCGAGCAACTTGGGAAGGCCGTCGGCAAGGACGCGGGCCGGGGCAAGGCTAATTTTGTCACGCTTCTAGGCATCGAGGCGGCCAGGGGACGGGTGCGGCACCTGACCGACCAGGCGAAAGCTAGGCTGGAGATTTTCGGCCCGTCTGCGGATTCCCTCAAGGACAGTCTGGATTTCGTGCTAGAGCGAAAGGTCTGACGCCGGGCCGGCCGGCGCCGTTGCCTTGAGACCATGCCCGACACGCCCCTTCTGGACACCGTAACCTGGCCCGCCGACACCCGGCGGCTCACGATCCCGCAGCTGACGCAGCTAGCCGACGAGCTCCGCACCGAGGTCATCGATGCCGTCTCGGTGACCGGCGGCCACCTCGGCTCCGCTCTGGGCGTCATCGAGCTGACGGTGGCGCTGCACCACGTGTTCAACACCCCGTCCGACACCCTGATCTGGGACGTCGGGCATCAGGCCTATCCGCACAAGGTCCTGACCGGCCGACGCGACCGAATCCGCACCCTGAGGCAAGGCGGCGGCCTGTCCGGCTTCACCAAGCGCACCGAGAGCGAATACGACCCATTCGGCGCGGCCCATGCGGCCACCTCGATCTCGGCGGCGCTGGGCTTCTGCGTGGCCCGCGACAAGGCCGGGACAAACGACAAGGTCGTGGCCGTGATCGGCGACGGTTCCATGTCGGCGGGCATGGCCTATGAGGCCATGAACAAGGCGGCCGAGACCACCGGCCAGCTCACGGTCGTGCTCAACGACAACGATATGTCCATCGCCCCGCCGGTCGGCGGCATGAGCGCCTATCTGGCCGGGCTGGTTTCAGGCGGGACCTACCGGTCGATGCGCAAGGTCGGCAAGAAGGCCGCCTCCATCCTGCCGACGCCGTTGAAAGAGGCGGCGCGCAAGGCCGAGGAATACGCCCGCGGCATGGTCACCGGTGGCACCTTCTTTGAGGAACTGGGCTTCTACTACGTCGGGCCGGTCGATGGTCACGACATGGAGGCCCTGGTCCCGATCCTGAAGAATGCGGCCGAGATCACCGACCGACCGGTCCTGGTCCATGTCGTGACCAAGAAGGGCAAGGGCTACGGCCCGGCCGAGACCTCGGCGGACAAGTACCACGGTGTGGTCAAGTTCGATGTCGTCTCCGGCGCCCAGCACAAGGCGCCGTCCAACGCGCCCAGTTACACCAAGGTGTTCGGGACCGAGCTGGTCAAGCGGGCCCGGCGCGACGACAAGATCGTGGCCATCACCGCCGCCATGCCTTCGGGCACCGGGCTGGATCTGTTCGGCCAGGCCTTCCCGGACCGGACCTATGACGTCGGCATCGCCGAGCAGCACGCGGTCACCTTCGCCGCCGGCCTGGCGGCCGGGGGGCTCAAACCGGTCTGCGCCATCTATTCGACCTTCCTGCAGCGCGGCTACGATCAGGTGGTGCACGACGTCGCCATCCAGTCGTTGCCGGTGCGTTTCGCCATCGACCGGGCCGGACTGGTCGGGGCCGACGGCTGCACCCACGCTGGTTCGTTCGACGTCGGCTATCTGGGCGCCTTGCCCGGCATGGTGCTGATGGCGGCGTCTGATGAGGCCGAGCTGGCGGCGATGATCGCCACCAGCCTTGAGATCGATGATCGGCCGAGCGCCTTCCGCTATCCGCGCGGCGACGGCGAAGGCGTCGAGATTCCCGATCTGGCCGCACCGCTTGAGATCGGCCGAGGCCGGATCGTGCGCGAGGGAACCACAGTCGCTCTGCTCAGCCTGGGCACCCGCCTGTCCGAAACGATGAAGGCGGCGGAGATGCTGGCCGCGCGCGGCATATCGGCCACCGTGGCCGATGCCCGCTTCGCCAAGCCGCTGGACGAAGAGCTGATCCTGCGCCTCGCCCGCGAGCATGAAGCTCTGATCACCATTGAAGAAGGCTCAGTCGGCGGCTTCGGCGCCTTTGTGCTGCATATGCTGGCCGACAAGGGCGCGCTGGACCGGGGGCTGAAGGTCCGCACCCTGACCCTGCCGGACATCTTCCAGGACCACGACAAGCCCGAGGTCATGTACGCCCTGGCCGGCCTGAACGCCGACGGCATCGCCGCCGCCGCCCTGCAAGCGCTCGGCGTCGAGGCCGAGCGGGCGGTCCGGGCCTAGCTGTTCCACATTTGTCATCCCGGAAACGGCGTAGCCGTTATCCGGGACAAGGGTCGGGACGTCTCATGCGCTCGCGCGTTCGGCGCGCCTGTCCCGGCTCGGCCGGCGCGCCAATCAAAAAGGGCTATTCAGCCCGCGCGTCCAGCCACCGCACTGCATCCGCATCCCGCGCCGAGAGGTCCGGGTAGGCAGGGTCTGAACCGACATCCGGCACGCGCCGCCAGGAGCGGGCGCACTTGGGATGGTCTGCGGTCTGGACGACGACGGTGACGGCGTCGCCGCCCTCAACCAGTTCAGCACCGGAGGTGCGGAACACCTCGGCGGCGTCCAGACCCTTGAAGGCGGCCAGGGTCGCGGACGGGGCGGTCACCACCGGCCAGGCATCCAATGCCCCGCCGATGATCTTGTCGCGGCGGGCGGCTTCCAGGGCGTCATTGACGACCTCAAGCACCTGTTCGACCCGCGCCCACCGATCAGCCTCGGCGTCGTTTCGCCAGTGGGCCGGAGTGTCCGGAATGACGCGGGCGCAGTTGGTTGCGGCCTCGGGGAAGCGGGTGGCCCAAGCCTCCTCCATGGTGAAGGGAACCAGCGGGGCCAGCCAGGCGGTCAGGCGCTCGAACACCGCATCCATCACCGTGCGGCAGGCGCGCCGACGAAGGGAATCGGGCCGGTCGCAGTACAGGCTGTCCTTGCGGATGTCGAAATACAGCGCCGACAGATCGCCCGAACAGAACTCCAGCACCGGGCGCACCACGTCCTGGAAGCGGTATTCGGCATAGGCCTCGCGAACCTCGGCGTCGAGCGCCCACAGCCGGTGCAGGATGTAGCGCTCCAGCGGCGGCATCTGGTCCAGATCGGTCAGGCGCTCGGCCTCGTCGAAGCCATTCAGCGCCCCGAGCAGATAGCGCACCGTATTCCTCAGCTTGCGATAGGCGTCGACCGTGGTCTGGAGGATCTCCTTGCCGATCCTCTGATCCTCGGCGTAGTCGACCATGGCGACCCAGAGCCTGAGGATATCGGCCCCGCTTTCCTTGATGACGGTGGCCGGATCGGTCGTATTGCCCTTGGACTTGGACATCTTCTCGCCGTTCTGATCCAGGGTGAACCCGTGGGTCAGAAGGGCCTTGAACGGCGCGCGGCCGCGCGTGCCGCAGGCCTCCAGCAATGAGGCCTGGAACCAGCCGCGGTGCTGGTCCGAGCCTTCCAGATACAGGTCCGCCGGCCAGGCGGTGTCGGCCCGGTTCTCCAGGGTGAAGACGTGGGTCGAGCCGGAATCGAACCAGACATCCAGAATGTCCTCGACCTTCTCATAGGCCTCGGGGTCATGCAGCCCGAGAAACGCCGCGTCGGGCGTGTCGAACCAGGCGTCGGCGCCGCCGGTCTGAATGGCCTTGAGAATGCGGGCGTCGACCTCGGGATCGTTCAGCGGATGGCCGGTGTGCTTGTCGACATACATGGCCAGGGGCGTGCCCCAGGCGCGCTGGCGGCTGATCAGCCAGTCGGGGCGGCCCTCGACCATGGCCCGGATGCGGTTGCGACCGCCCTCGGGGAAGAAGCCTGTGGCGTCGATGGCTCTGAGCGCCCGCTCGCGCAGGGCGCCATCGTCATCTAGCGGCTTGTCCAGCTTGATGAACCACTGGGGCGTGTTGCGAAAGATCACCGGGGCCTTGGAGCGCCAGGAGTGCGGATAGGAATGCTCCATCCGACCGCGCGCCAGCAGGTTTCCGGCCTCGACTAGCCTGTCCATGACCGCGCCGTTGGCCGGTCCGAACTTGCCGGTCTTCTTGCCCTCGGTTTCCAGCACCTTGAGCCCGGCGAACAGCGGAACGTGCGGATAGTAAGCGCCGTCCGGGTCGACCGTCTCGGGCACCTCGTGGTGGCCGTGGGCCTTCCACACCTCGAAGTCATCGGCGCCGTGGCCCGGCGCAGTGTGGACAAAGCCGGTCCCGGCGTCGTCGGTAACGTGATCCCCGTCCAGCAGCGGCACATTGAACCGGTAGCCGGCGTCCAGCTCGGCCAGCGGATGGGCGACCTCCAGCCCGGCCGGGTCGATGTCATAGACCCGCGTCCACGATGCGGCCCTGGCCGCCTTGAGCACATCCTCAGCCAGTTTGTCGGCCAGGATCAATCGGTCACCGGCCTTGACCCACGGCTGGAACTCCAGTCCGGTCTCGACGCCCGTGACTTCGTACAGGCCGTAGGAAATCTCCGGCCCATAGGCGATGGCCCGGTTGGCCGGGAGGGTCCAGGGCGTGGTCGTCCAGATCACCACCGAGGGCGTCGTCGACTGGAACGACAGCAGATCATCGGGATGGTCGTCGGTCATGGCCGTGACCGGGAATTTGACCCAGACGGTGGGCGAGACGTGGTCGTGGTACTCGATCTCGGCCTCGGCCAGGGCCGTGCGCTCGACCGGCGACCACATCACCGGCTTGGAGCCGCGATAGAGTTGGCCGGAGGTCTTGAACTTGTGGAATTCGCCGACGATGGCGGCCTCGGAGCCGTAGTCCATCGTCGCATAGCGATGGTCCCAGTCGCCGATCACGCCCAGCCGCTTGAACTGCTCGCGCTGAACGTCGATCCAGCCGGCGGCGTAGTCGCGGCAAGCGGCGCGAAAGGCGGCCTTGGACACCTCGTCTTTGCGCTTGCCCTGGCTGCGGAACCGCTCCTCGATCTTCCATTCGATCGGCAGGCCGTGACAGTCCCAGCCCGGCACGTAGTCGACGTCAAAGCCCAGCAGGAACCGGCTGCGAACCACGAAGTCCTTCAGCGTCTTGTTCAGCGCGTGGCCGATGTGGATGTCGCCATTGGCATAGGGCGGACCGTCGTGCAGCACGAACAGGGGTGCGCCCTGGTCCTGGCGAATTTTGCGAAGGCCCGAATAGAGGTCGCCCCACTGCTCCAGGATCAGCGGCTCCTTCTGGGGCAGGCCGCCGCGCATGGGAAACGGCGTCTCCGGCAGGAAGACGGTGTCGCGATAGTCGCGCGTGGTCGCAGGATCGGTCAGGGTGGTGTCGGCCATGGAAGCTCGTCTCGTGTCGTTGATCGTTCGCGCATCTCGATCCCGGCGTGCGCGGGAGCAAAGCCCCTCAAGCGCTACGCCGGGCGGCTAATCGAAATCAGGCGAAACACACGGACGGTCATGGTCTGGGCGGTCTAGCAGGGCGAGCGGCGTGACAGCAAGCGGTCCGGTGGCTACGACTTGGGCCAGACCTGTTTCGCCGGAGCCCCCTCATGCGCCTCAAGCTTCTCGCCGCCGCCTCGATCCTGTCGCTGGCTGTCGCCGCGCCCGCCCTGGCCCGCGAGGAGGGGATGTGGACCTATGACAACTTCCCGATGGCGCGGGTCAACCAGACCTATGGGGCCCGTATCGACCAGGCATGGCTGGACCGGGTGCGGCTGGCCTCAATCCGGCTGTCGACGGGATGTTCGGCCTCGATCGTCTCACGCGAAGGGCTGGTGCTGACCAACAATCACTGCGTCGAAGCCTGTGTCCAGAACCTGTCGACGGCCGACAACCAGTACGCCCTGACCGGCTTTCTGCCGCCGGCGCGTGAGAATGAGCGCCGCTGCGAGGGAATGCAGGCCGAGGTTCTGGAGGGTATTTCCGACGTCACTGATCGCGTGCGCGCCGCCGGCGAAGGCCTGGAGGGCCGCGCCTTCACCCAGGCCCGCGACGCCATGATGGGCCTGATCGAAACCGAGGCGTGCGAAGATCGCCCGGAGCTCCGCTGTCAGGTCGTCAGCCTGTATCGCGGGGGCCAGTTCAAGCTCTACACCTATCGCAAGTTCGAGGATGTGCGCCTGGCCTTCGCCCCGGAAGAGGCGGCCGGGTCGTTCGGCGGCGATCTGGACAATTTCAACTTCCCGCGCTTCGGGCTCGATGCGGCGTTCCTGCGCCTCTACGACGAGGGCGCGCCGATGAGTACGCCGGGCCACCTGGGCTGGGATTCCGGCGCGCCGGAGGCCGGCGAACTGGTGGTGGTGTCAGGCAGCCCCGGCTCGACCCAGCGCCTTCTGACCATGAGCCAGCTGCAGACCGTGCGCGATGTGGCCCTGCCGCTCGATCAGTTGACGCGTTCCGAGCTGCGCGGACGCCTTTTGCGCTTCGCCTCCGAGAGCGACGAGAACGCCTTCATCGCCTCCTCGACGCTGGGGTCGATCGAGAACAGCTACAAGCGCGGGCGCGGTCAGGGGCGGGCCCTGATCGACGCCGAATTCATGGCCGGGCGCGCCGCGGGAGAGGCTGAACTGCGCCGCCGCGTCGGCGGCGATCCGGCGCTGGCCGAACAGATCGGCGACCCCTGGAGCGAAATCGACGCGGTGCAGGACGACTATGCCGAGCTGTATCCGGCTTATTTCTTCCTGGAGACCCGCGCCGGCGGCGGCTCAACACTGTTCACCTGGGCCCGCAATCTGGTGCGTGCGGCCCGCGAACGGGAAACCCCGGCGGCCGAGCGCCTGGCCGAATACGCCGACAGCCGCCTGCCGCTGCGCCGGCGCCAGACCCTGGCCGACAATCCGACCTATCCCGAGCTGAACGAGATCCAGCTGGAGTGGTGGCTGTCCAAGACGCGTGAGATCCTCACCGTCGATGATCCGCGCATCCGCACGCTTCTGGGCGACGAAAACCCAGAACAGATGGCCGCGCGCATGATCGCCGGGACCACCCTGGCCGATCCGGCGGTGCGCGCCGCCCTGTGGGACGGCGGACAGGCCGCCATCGAGGCGTCGGACGATCCGCTGATCCGGCTCGTCATCGCCATCGACCAGATCGCCCGCGAAGCCCGCGCCGACTGGGAAGAGCGGGTCGAGGGCCCGACCGACCGCGCCGCCGAGCGGCTCGCGGCTGCGCGCTTCGCCGTCTATGGCGACACCCTGTATCCCGACGCCACCGGCACGCCGCGCCTGACCTTCGGACGCATCGAGGGCTGGACCTATGACGGTCGCACCGTCGAGCCGTTCACCACCTTCGGCGGGCTGTTCGCGCGCGCCACGGGCGCACCGCCGTTCGAGATCGCGCCGCGCTGGCAGGCCGCGCGAGACCGGCTCGACATGGACACCCACTTCAACATGGCCGTCTCGACCGACACCATCGGCGGCAACTCCGGCTCGCCGGCGATCAACGCCGACGGCGAGGTGATCGGGGCCAATTTCGATTCCACCTTCCTGGGCCAGCGCAACGCCTTCGGCTACGACCCCGGCGTCAACCGCAGCGTCATCGTCTCCGCCCAGGCCATCACGGCGGCCCTGCGCGACGTCTATGGCATGAACGAGCTGGCCGACGAGCTGGAGGCTGACTGAACGCCCAAGCCCCCCAGAACACAATTGCGAATAATTCTCATCTAATTTGCAATTGCGAATAGATCGCACTAGACGAGCCGCCTCATCAACGGCGGGGCGGTCTCATGCGTGTCCATCTTCTTTGCACCTCGGCGGCGCTGGCCGTCCTGACGGCCGGGCCGGTCCTGGCCCAGCCCTATGCCGGCGAGGAGGAGCCTACAGTTCTGGACGAGATCACCGTCACAGCCACGCGCACGGCCCAGTCGGTCCAGGAGGTTCCGGCCACCGTCAGCGTCATCACCGACGAGGAGATGGACGACGCTCTGGTCATCGACATTCGTGATCTGGTGCGCTGGGAGCCCGGCGTTGAGGTTCCCTCCAGCCCGGCCCGCTTCGGCGCCGCCTTCGGCAGCACTGGGCGCGACGGCGCCTCGGGCTTCAACATCCGAGGTCTGGAAGGCAACCGCGTGTTGATCCAGAGCGACGGAGTGCGCATTCCCGACGCCTACGCCTTCGGCCCATCGTCGTTCGGACGTGGCGATTTCGTCGATCTGGACACCCTGTCCTCGGTCGAGATTCTGCGTGGGCCAGCCTCGGCGCTCTATGGCTCCGACGGCGTGGCCGGCGCGGTCACCTTCATCACCCGCGACCCGCAAGACTTCCTGACCCGGGGACGGGACCTGGGGATTCGGGCGCGCGTCTCCTACGCCTCGGCCGACGAGAGTTGGTCGGAGAACCTGATCGTCGCCGGACGCCGTGGCGATCTGTCGGGACTGATCTCCTATACCCGGCGCGACGGCCATGAGCAGCAGACACAAGGCGACAATGACGGCATCGGCGCCCTGCGCGACGCCGCCAACCCCCAGGACACCGCCTCCAACGCCGTGCTGGCTCGGTTGGTCTATCAGGTGAACGACGCCAATCGGCTGCGTCTGACGTGGGACTATTCGGACCGCGAAGTCGCCTCTGACATTCTCTCGGGCGTGACCGCCTCGACGCTTCAGGTTCTGGCGACCGACACCACAGAGCGTGATCGCGTCGCCGCTGACTGGTTTCTGGAGAGCGGAAACGGCCTGTTTGGCGACGGTCGGATCACCGCCTACTGGCAGACCTCAAGTACGCGCCAATTCACCTTTGAAGACCGCAATCCGGCCGCCGACCGCACACGCGACAACACGTTCGATAACGAAGTCTGGGGGATGTCGAGCCAGTTTGACAACCGCATCACGTTCGGCGGGCTGGAGCACCACCTGACCTGGGGCGGCGACTATTCCATGACCCGGCAGGAAGGCATCCGCACCGGAACCGTGCCGCCGTTTGGCGAGACCTTCCCAAACCGCGCCTTTCCCAACACCGACTACGCCTTGGCCGGGGCCTTCGTGCAGGATGAGATCACGCTTCTGGACGGCGACCTGACCCTGTTCCCGGCCGTCCGGCTGGACTGGTACGACCTCTCGCCAGAGGTGGACCCCCTCTATCCCTACGTCGCCGCCGGATCGAGCGATTCGCAGCTGTCGCCCAAGTTCGGCGCCATGTGGTGGTTCACCGATCACCTGGGCCTGTTCGTCAATGCGGCCATGGGCTTCAAGGCTCCGGCTCCGTCCCAGGTCAACAACGGCTTCTCCAACCTGGCCTTCGGCTATGTTTCCTTGCCCAATCCGGACCTGACGCCGGAAACCAGCCGCACCATCGAGGGTGGCCTGCGGCTGCGCGACTTCCATGACGGCGGTGGCGGAGTCTGGTCGGCCGGGATCACCGCCTTCCATGGCGAATACGATGACTTCATCCTGCAGGAGGTGGTGTCAGGCTCCTTCACCCCGGCGGACCCGGCGGTGTTCCAGTTCATCAACGTCGAAGCAGCGACCGTCTCCGGGATCGAACTGCGCGCGGCGGGGGCGTGGGAGAACGGTCTGGGCGTCAACCTGGCCCTGTCCTGGCAGACCGGCGAGCAGGAGCGCCTGGGGACGAGCTCGGACCTCCCCACGGTCAATCCGATCAAAATCGTTGGCGGCGTTTCCTACGATGATCCGGCCGGGCGGTTCGGCGGTCGACTGATGGCCACCCTCGCCTCGGACATGGACACCGATCAGATGGGCCTGGCCTGCGGCGGCACCTGTTTCGGCGGCGACCGGACATCGGTGCTGGACGCCACTGCCTATTGGAACCTGACTGACAGCGCCACCCTGCGCGCGGGCGTCTTCAACCTGACCGACGAAACCTGGTGGAACTGGTCCGATGTGCGTGGCCTGGACCGCTCATCGACCGTGCTGGACGCCTGGAGCCAACCAGGGCGCAATGTTTCGATCTCACTGACCTACCGTTACTGATTTCAAAGCTGAAAAAGGGGACCGACCCATGACACCCAGACTCGCTATAGCCGCCATGGCGGCCTCGTTCCTGACCGGGCTGGCCGCTCCCGCCCTGGCCCAGGACGCGCCGATATCACCTCGACCGGAGGCCGCCGCCCAGGCCCGGTTCGAACAGGACCGCCAGTCAATCCTGGCCATGGCCGGGAACTACCGGGTCCGCTTTGAATTCGACGAGACCACGCCGTTCATGGACGGCTATGAACCGCGCGAGCCGACCCGCTCGGGTGGCCATGAGATTGTGCGTGTCCTCGCCGACACCGGAAACTTCATCAGCCTGCAACACACCCTGGTGGCCGAGCACGGCGGCCAGCTGATGATCATCAAACATTGGCGTCAAGACTGGACCTACCAGCCCGAAACCGTGCTGACCTACACCGGCCCGGACAGCTGGAGCCTGGAGCCGGTGCCCGAGGCCGAGCGCGCCGGGGCCTGGTCCCAGACGGTCTGGCAGACCGACGATTCTCCGCGCTACGGCGGCGTCGGACGCTGGGACTACGCCAACAACGTCGCCAGTTGGGAATCTCGGGCCTGGCGCCCTCTGGCCCGGCGCGACGCCACGCGCAGCCCGCCCTACGACCGCTATGACGCCATGAACCGCCACGTCCTGACCCCGACCGGCTGGGTCCATGAACAGGACAATTTCAAGGTCCGCCAGGGCGAACACGGCCTGGAAACCGTTGTCCATGAGTTCGGCGTCAACACCTACACCCGCTTTGACGGCTACAACGTCGCCGCCGGCGACGCCTATTGGACCGCCACCGCCGACTATTGGGCCGTCGTGCGCCGCCGGTGGGACGAGGCCATCACCGCCGGCGCCGGAACGCTCCATGTCGATGAGGAGGCCGAATGGGGCTCGGAGGTCTCCGAGGCCCTGATGACCCTGGCCGACCGCATCCAGGGCGGCGAGATCGCCACCGACGTCGCCATCGCCGAAGCGACTCGAATCATCGCCGAGGAGACCGGCCAGGGGGGTTGACCGGCCTAGTCATCCTCTAGTTTGCAGGAGCCCCGCGGCAGTCATGCAGCGGGGCTTCTCGCTTTTTAGGGGCTCTGGCTTCATCTGAAGCGATGGTCTAGGCGTTCCTCACAGTTTCTGGAGAACCCCTTTTCATGTTGATCCGTCGTCTGAGCGCCGGCGTCGCCTCGGCCGCCATCGTCGCCGCCGCCCTGTCCATCGCCCCGGCCGCCCAGGCCCGCGAAGAGGGAATGTGGACCTTCGACAACTTCCCCATCGCCCGCGTCAATCGCGAGCTGGGCACCCAGCTGGATCAGGCCTGGCTGGACAATATCCGCATGGCGGCGGTCCGCCTGACCACGGGCTGTTCAGCCTCGGTGGTGTCCGGCGAGGGGCTGGTTCTGACCAACCATCACTGCGTTGTCGGCTGCGTCCAGGACCTGTCGTCGACCGGCAATGACTATGTCCAGTCGGGCTGGATGACCGCGACCCGCGAGGAAGAGCGCGCCTGTCCGGGGATGCAGGCCGAGATCCTGACCGGCATCACCGACGTCACCGGCCAGATCACCGCCGCCGGCGAAGGCCTGGAGGGCGACGAATACGTCCGCGCGCGCGATGCGGCAGCCAGCCGGATCGAGCGCGAAACTTGCGGCGACGACGCCAACCGCCGCTGCCAAGTGATCAGCTTCTACCGCGGCGGCGAGTACAAGCTCTATCAATACGACCGTTTCGAGGACGTGCGGCTGGTCTTTGCGCCGGAGTTCCAGGCGGCCTTCTTCGGCGGCGATCCGGACAATTTCAACTTCCCGCGCTATGCGCTTGATGCGGCCTTCCTGCGCCTGTACCGCGACGGTCAGGTCTATCAGACCAACAACTTCCTGCGCTGGAACGCGGCGGCGCCGGCCGAGGGCGATCCGACCTTCGTGGCCGGCAACCCCGGCTCGACCGCGCGCCTTCTGACCGTCTCCCAGATGGAGACCCAGCGCGATTTTGACCTGCCGATCGGCCAGCTTCAGCGCTCCGAGCTGCGTGGCCGGCTGATCGCCTTCTCGGAACAATCTGAGGAGAACGCACGCGTCGCCCTGGACCCGCTGTTCAGCGTCGAGAACAGCTTCAAGGCCATCTATGGCCGCGACCTGGCCCTGAACGACCGCGCCTTCATGCAGAACATCCGCGACAGCGAAGCCGATCTGCGCGCCCGCGTCGCCGCCGACCCGGCCCTGGCCGCACGCATCGGCGACCCGTGGGGCGAGATCGACGCGGTCCAGGACGACTACGCCGAACTGTTCCTGCCCTATCGTCAGTTGGTTTCCAACGCCGGCGGCACCTCGACGCTTTACACCATGGCCCGCGCCATCGTGCGCGGCGCCGGATCGGGCAACACCGCAGCGCTGGAACGCCAGTTGGCGTCCGAGGCGCCGATCTCGCCAGAGCTGGAGGAGATGTACCTGTCGTACTGGCTCTCCAAGACGCGAGAGTATCTGACCGTCGATCATCCGGCGGTGCGTCAGCTTCTCGGCTCGGAAAGTCCCGAGGCCCTGGCTGATCGGCTGATCGCCGGCACGACCCTGCGTGACCCCGAGGCCCGTCTGGCGCTCCTGCGCGGCGGCGCAGACGCCGTTCGAGCCTCGACCGATCCGCTGATCCAGTTTGTCCTGGCCAATGACGCCACCGCGCGCCAGACCGCCAGCGAATGGAACACCCGCGTCACCGCCCCGACCAACCAGGCGGCGGAGCGCATCGCCCAGGCCCGTTTCGCGGTCTATGGCACTGAGGCCTATCCAGACGCGACCTTCTCGCTGCGCCTGTCCTATGGCCGCGTCGCCGGCTGGACCTATCGCGGCCAGGAGATCGAGCCCTTCACCTACATCAACGGCCTGTGGGACCGGGCGACCGGCTCGCCGCCGTTCGATCTGGCGCCGCAGTGGGCCGCCGCGCGCGACCGCGTCAACGGCGACGTCGTCTATGACTACACCACCACCAACGACATCATCGGCGGCAATTCCGGCTCACCGGTGGTCAACGCCCAAGGCGAGGTGATCGGCGCGGCCTTCGACGGCAACATTCACTCGCTGGGCGGCAACTACGGCTATGACGGGGACCTGAACCGCACGGTCGTGGTCTCCACCGCAGCCGTCACCGAAGCCCTGCGCAACGTCTATGGCCGTACCGCCCTGCTCCAAGAGCTGGGCGTCCGGTAGAACGATCCCTTCTCCCCTTGCGGGAGAAGGACTGGAGTGTTGGATGCGCCTGACCACCCTCGCTGCCGCTTCGGCCTTCGCCCTGTCCCTGTTGCTTCCCGCCACCGTTTCGGCGCGGACCGACGAGGGGATGTGGACCTTCGATCAGGCCCCGCTGGCCCGCATCAACCAAGCGCTCGGGACGAATCTGGACCAGGCGTGGCTCGACCGGGTTCGGCTCGGCTCCGTGCGCCTGGCCGGGTGTTCGGCCTCGCTGGTGTCGGAACAGGGACTGGTTCTGACCAACCAGCACTGTATCCGCTCGTGCGTTCAGGCCCACGCCGAGCCGGGGCAAGACCTGTTGTCTCAGGGCGTCTTCGCCCGAACCCGCGAGGAGGAACTGGCCTGTCCCGGCCAGGTCGCCGAGGTGTTGCTGGAGATCGTCGATGTCACCGATCAGGTCCAGGCGGCGGGCCAGGGGCTGACTGGCGGCGCCTTCGCCACGGCGCGTGCGCGCGCCATCGGCGGCATTGAGCGCGACGTCTGCGGCTCGGATCCGGCGCTGCGCTGCCAGGTCATCAGCTTCTATCGCGGCGGCCAGTATAAGCTTTACCGGTTCCAGCGCTATTCGGATGTTCGCCTCGTCTATGCGCCCGAGCATCAGGCCGTGGTGTTCGGCGGCGACCCGGACAATTTCAACTTCCCGCGCTATGCGCTCGATGCCGCCTTCTTGCGCGTCTATGAGAACGGCACCCCGGCCTCAACGCCGGCGCACCTGACCTGGAACGCGTCGCGCATCACTGCGGACCAGCCGGTGTTCGTGGCCGGCAATCCGGGTTCGACCGCACGGCTCAAGACCACCGACCAACTGCGCATCGAGCGTGACTGGGAGCTGCCGGCCCAGATCCGCCGTCTGGCCGAACTTCGCGGACGCGTCATCCGCTTCGCCGAGGAGAGCCCGGAGAACGCGCGCATGACCCGCGACGCCCTGCGTTCGATCGAAAACAGCCTCAAGCGCTATACCGGAATGCACCAGGCCCTGGCCGATCAGGACTTCTACACCGGCCTGGTCGTCAATGAGACCGACCTAATCAGTCAGGCGACCAGCCGCGACCTGGTTCAGGGCGATCCCTGGAGCGAGATCGCCTCGGCTCACGCAGGGTATGTCCGGCACTATCCGCGCTACTACTGGCTGGAGAGCGGCGCCGGTCAGGGCTCGACCCTGTTCAACTATGCACGTCAGATCGTGCGCGCGGCCTATGAGCGCGAGCGGCCCGACGGACAGCGGCTGGGCGGCTACTCCGACGCCCAGCTTGGCGCCATAGGCCAGACCCTGGCCCAGGAACGCAACATCGATGAACCGCTGGAGAGCCTGTATCTGCAGTTCTGGCTGTCAAAGGCGCGTGAGAATTTAGGGACCGATGACGCCGACGTTCAGACCCTGCTCGGTCGCGAAAGCCCCGAGGCTCTGGGCGCCCGGCTGATCGAGGGCACGACCCTGGCCGATCCGGCCGCCCGCACGGCGCTGATCGAAGGCGGTCGGGCGGCGGTGGAGGCCTCGACCGATCCACTGATCCAGTTCGTGCTGCGCACGGACGCCTCGGCCCGCGCCATTCGCCGAAGCTGGAACACCGAGGTCGACGCCCCCATTGATCAGGCCGGCGAACGCATCGCCGACGCCCGCTTCCGCGTCTTTGGCGACCAGAGTTATCCGGACGCCACCTTCAGCCTTCGCCTGTCCTACGGACGGGTCGCCGGTTGGAACAACGGCAGCCGCGACCTGCCGGCGACCACTACCGTGGCGGGCCTGTGGGAGCGCGCCACCGGCGCGGCCCCGTTCAATCTGGCGCCGGGCCTTGAGGCGGCGCGCGACCGCCTGCCGCTGGATGCGGTCTATACGGTGGCCACCACCAACGACATCGTCGGGGGCAACTCCGGCTCGCCGCTGTTGAACGCCGAGGGTCAGGTCATCGGGGCGGTGTTCGACGGCAATCTGGAATCGCTGGGCGGCGCCTATGGCTATGACGGCTCGCGCAACCGGGCGGTGGCGGTGTCAGCCGAGATGATCACCCTGGCCCTGCGTGAGATCTATGACATGGACGCCCTGGCCGATGAGTTGGAGGGCGCCCGCTAGAGCTTCTCTTCCTTGACGCCCAGAGCGTCGGCCAGACGGGCCTTTGCCGAGCCGGGGCGCAACGGCTTCTGCTGATCCGGGTGCGGAGCCCAGCCGGACAGGGTGACGATCTCGAACGTGGCCGGGATGCGTCCGTCGGCGTCGGCATAGCGTTCGGCATAGAGCTGGGCCATACGGGCGACCACTGCGCGCGTGAGCGGTCTGGGGCGCTCGGCGAACAGGGCCGTCTCGCCCATGGCCCGAAGGTCGCGGATCAGGGCCAGAGGATCGGCGTAGGTCACGGTCAGCCGGTCGATGTCGGAAACCGGCAGAGCGAAGCCGGCGCGCTGCAACAGCCCTCCCCCGTCAAAAGCGTCCGCGAAGGGCGAGACCCGAGCGCCTGCGCCGCCGCTTAGCTCCAGCTCGGCCTGGCCCAGCGCCCACCGCAGCTCCTGCAAGCTGGAGCCGCCGAACAGGGCGCCGATGAACAATCCGTCTGGACGCAGCGCCCGCCGGATCTGGGCCAAGGCGCCCGGCAGGTCATTGGTCCAGTGCAATGACAGGCTACTGACAACAAGGTCGGCGCAGCCTTCTGTCAGATCTGGAATCTCATTGTGCTGAAGGGCGTCGAGACCCTCTCCGGCCTGGTCGATGCGCCGCCAGGATCCGACACGACCCGCCACGCCTGCTTCGCGGAACGCCTGCTCCACCACCCGATCCCTGGCTGAAAGATCGACTCCGTCCGGAAAGGCGCGCACGATGCCGGCCAAGGTCGCGGCCATGTCCTCGGCGACGCGGCGACGCAGGAAATCGGCGGCATGACCGCTGCGCATCGCCCGCTCCAGGCGAAGGCGGCGCAGCGGCCAGTCGAACAGGCGCGGAGGGGCGGTCATGGTCGGCATAGATGACGCTTTGCTGGCCCGATTGAAACCCGGTCCGCGCGTCAAGGGCGCCCTGCGGGGCCTGGTCGACGTCTTGATGCCGCCGGCGACCTTTGACGACGGAGCGCGGGCCCTGGCTCCTGGCCTGTCTGATCGCGCGTGGTCGCGCGTGACGTTCCTGGAAGATCCGGTTTGCGACGGCTGCGGTCTGGCCTTTGAGCACGAGGCCGGAAGCCTGGGGCAAGACCGCTGTCCAGCCTGCATGGCCCGACCGCATATCTTCGCCCGCGCCCGCGCGGCCTGCGTCTATGACGAACATTCGCGCGATCTGATTCTAGCGTTCAAACACACGGATCGGCTCGAGCTGGCCCCCCTGTTCACCCGCTGGCTGACCCGGGCCGCGGCGCCGCTGCTGGATGAGACCGATGCGGTGGTTCCCGTGCCGCTGCACTGGAGCCGGCTGATCAACCGCCGCGCCAACCAGGCCGCCGAGATCGCCCGGCCGCTGGCCCGGGCGACGGGCCGCGCCTATCTGCCTGACGCCCTGATCCGGGTGCGGCCAACACCAAGCCAGGGCGGAAAATCAGCGCGCGGCCGGGCCCAGAACGTCAAAAAGGCCTTCGCCGTGCCCGAACATCAGGCCCGTGACGTTCGTGGCCGTCGCGTCCTGCTGGTCGATGACGTGCTGACCACGGGAGCAACCGCAGACAGCTGCGCCAGGGTCCTGCTGGAGGCCGGCGCGCGGTCTGTCGGTCTGGCGGTGATCGCACGGGTGCGTTCGCGGCGCTGACGCACTATCTTGGCCGGATCGTCATGCCGGAGTTCACCTTGGCCAAGGTCGTCATCTACACCAAGCCCTTCTGCCCCTACTGTGCGCGGGCGGAGAATTTGCTGAAGACCAAGGGCGTCGCGTTCGAGGAGATCGTCGCCTCGATGGACCCCGAGAAGCGCGAGGAAATGCGCCAGCGCTCGGGCCGGCTGACCTATCCGCAGATCTTCGTGGGTGAGACCCATGTCGGCGGCTTTGACGACCTGGCGGCGCTGGAGGCCGCCGGCAAGCTCGATCCCCTGCTGGCCGGTTGAATGGGCCCGCTCAAGGTCGCCCTGGTCCAGACCCGAACGCCCGCTGACCCCGAGGCGGCGCTGGCGCACGTCCGCCCCCTGGTGGAGGAGGCCATCGCAGGCGGCGCCCAACTGATCCTGACGCCTGAAGCGACCAATCTGATGGAGAGGCGGCCCGAGAAGAAAGCCGGACTCATCACCGAAATCGAAGCTGACGTCGTCGTTCAGGGCCTGCAGCGCATCGCTGCGGCGCGCCGCGTCTGGGTTCTGATCGGCTCGGCCATGGTCCGCTCGGGTGATCCAGAGGATGGCCGCGCCGCCAACCGGTCAATCTTGATCAACGACCAAGGTTCGATTGAATCCACCTATGACAAGCTGCACGTCTTCGACGTCGACCTGCCGACCGGCGAGCGCCACCGCGAATCCGCCGGCGTCCGGCCCGGCGACCGCGCCGTGGTCGCCCAGACGCCCTGGGGCGGGCTCGGCTTGAGCGTCTGCTACGACCTGCGCTTCCCGCATCTGTTCCGCGCCCTGGCCCGCGCCGGGGCGGACATGATCGCCGTTCCGGCCGCCTTCACCCGTCCGACCGGCGAGGCCCATTGGGAGACCTTGCTGCGTGCCCGCGCCATCGAGAGCGGCTGTTTCATCCTGGCTCCGGCCCAGGGCGGCTCTCACGAAGACGGGCGCGCCACCTGGGGCCAGTCGATGGTGGTTGATCCCTGGGGCCGCGTGATCGCAGCGCTGGACCACGACGAACCCGGCGTCCTGTTCGCCGACCTTGATCTGGACGCGGTTGGACGCGCCCGGGCCGCCATTCCGCAGCTGGCGCATGATCGCGATTTCACCGGGCCGGAGCCGATCCGGTGATCCGCTACGCCCTCCAATGTGAACAGGACCACGCCTTCGAGGCCTGGTTCGGTTCGTCTGGCGACTATGACGCCCAGGCCGGGTCCGGGCGGGTCGAATGTCCGTTTTGCGCGTCGCGCCAGGTGACCAAACAGATCATGGCGCCGGCGGTGCGGACCTCGGACAGCCGACCCGAGGGCGGCGTGGCACGCGACATGATGATGGACGCCGCCACCGCCATCCGGCGCAAGATCGAGACCGACTTCGACTATGTCGGCGACGCCTTCGCCCGCGAGGCCCGCGCCATCCACGAAGGCGACAGCGAAAAGCGCTCGATCTACGGCGAGGCCACGGCGTCCGAGGTCAAGGCTCTGGAGGCGGACGGGGTGCCGTGCGCGCCCTTGCCGGCGGCCCTGTCGCCCAGGCCCAAGACCGAAGTCCACTGACGCGCTTGCTTCGATTGGCCCGGGCTGCCTCAATGACGGTTCGGATCTTGGGAGGATCGCGATGCTTCGACGCAGTTTTCTGGCCGCGCTGCCGCTTGGCGTAGTGGCGGCCGGGCCGGCTCTGGCCCAGCTATATCCTGGCGTCGGCTCCGGCGACCGCATCACCGGCGAGCGTTTCGCGGGCCGCTCCACCGTCTGGGGATCGCAGGGCGCGGCGGCCACCGCCCATCCCATCGCCACCCTGATCGGCATCGATACCCTCCGGCGCGGCGGCTCGGCTATCGACGCGGCCATCGCCATCAATGCGGCCCTGGGCTTTCTGGAGCCGGTCGCCAACGGCATCGGCGGCGACGCCTTTTGCCTGTTGTGGGATCCGGCCCAGCGCCAGGTCGTGGGCATGAACGGCTCGGGCAACTCACCGATGGGCCTGTCGCTGGAGACGGCGCGCAGCCGCGCGGTCGACGGCTATCTGCCCCGCTATGGGGCGGTGACAGTCAATGTGCCCGGAACGGTCGACGCCTGGTGGAGCGCCCACCAGCGCTACGGCAAGCTTCCCTGGGCCGACGTCCTATTGCCGGTGGCCGAGCTGTGCGAACGCGGCGCGCCCGTGCCTCAGCTGATCGCCTATTATCTCGAACGAAATATGGCTAATTTTCAGCGCCCTAATGCGAACGTCGAAGAGATTGACAATGCGCTGTCAGTCTATGCGCCAGGCGGCCGCACGCCGCGCGAAGGCGAGATGTTCCGCAACCCCGATCTGGGCCGGACCTATCGTTGGATCGCCGAGGGCGGGCGCGACGCCTATTACGACGGACCCATCGCCGAACATATCGAAGCCTATTTCCGGCGCATCGGCGGCTGGATGACGCGCGCCGATCTGGCCGCCCATCAGAGCGAATGGGTCACGCCCCTGATGAGCCCCTATCGCGGGGTCGAGGTCTATCAGCTGGGTCCCAACACCCAGGGCCTGTCGACGCTGCAGCTTTTGAACATCGCCGAACAGTTCGACATCGCCGGCATGGGCTTCCAGAGCGCGGCCTCGATCCACCATCAGGCTGAGGCCAAGCGGCTGGCGTTCGAGGATCGCGCGCGCTGGTTCTCCGATCCGCGCTTCACCGACATTCCGGTCGAATGGCTCCTGTCCAAGGACTATGCGGCCCAGCGCGCGGCCCTGATCCGCCCCGACCGGGTCATGGACCGGGTCTTCCCCGGCGACGCCCCGACGCAAGGGGACACGACCTATTTCTCGGTCGCCGACGCCGATGGGATGATGGTCAGCTGGATTCAGTCCAACTATCGCGGCATGGGCTCGGGCCTGGTGCCCGACGGTCCGGACGGCTCGACGCTGGGCTTCATGTTCCAGGACCGGGGCGAGCTGTTCAATCTGAATGATGGGCATCCCAATCTGTATCAGCCCGGCAAACGGCCCTTCCACACCATCATCCCCGGCTTCGCCTGTCGCGGCGGCGAACCCTGGATGGCCTTCGGCGTCATGGGCGGCGGAATGCAGCCGCAGGGCCAGGCCCAGATCATCATCAATATGGTCGACTATGGCCTGGGGCCGCAGGAAGCGGGCGATGCGCCGCGCTGGCAGCACTATGGCTCGTCCGAGCCCACCGGCCAGCCGGCCGAGGGCGTCGGGGTGTTGCATCTGGAATCGGGCGTCCCGGTCGAGAGCCGGGCGGGGCTCCAAGCCATGGGCTGGACGCTGGGCCCGCCCGACGGAGGCTTCGGCGGCTACCAGAACGTCATGCGTCGGGTGAACCCGGACGGCGGCTGGACCTATGGCGCGGCCACCGAAATGCGCAAGGATGGCCTGGCCCTGGCCTGGTAGGCGATCATGCGCGAGCCCCTCCCCGCCGCTGGCCCGCGGCGACGAGCGCCTGACCGAGACCGGGTCGAGCGTCCGTCGGCCTGGGCCTTGCAGCCCGATAGCGCCGCCTGTCGAAACGGCCGCTAGCGGCGCACCCGCTCGAATTGAAACTGGCCCTGGTCGCCGTTGCGGTTGAACATGACGCCGGAGAGCCATTCGCCGGTAGGATCCAGCGTCCCAGAGAACTGGGCAAAATAGTTGTTGGCGTGGTACGTCACCAACCGTTCGTTCTGGACCCAGCGCCCGTTGTCGAAGCTGCGACCGTTATAGCCGTAGATCAGGACGCCGTCGGGCCGGAAATAGAGCGTCCAGGTGCTGGCTTCTCCACCCTGCCAGATCACGGGGCCGGAGAATCGGGCGCCGGCGATGTCGCGGCCTTCGGCGGCGCTGATGGTCTGGGCCCGGGCCGGCTCAGGAGCCGGAAGCCCCGCGACGACGCAGGTCAGGATCAGGGCGGTTACGGCGATGAGACGCATCTTGAACTCCTTCTTGGGGCCATCCTATTCGGCGCGGTGTCGCGCGCAAGATGACAAAACCCGACAGCGCTCCTAGACCTTTGGCCGATCAATCCGTGGGGGGATGGGATGTCACGTTTCTATCGAGCGATCTTTGCACTCGTCGCCTGGGGGGCCCTAGGCCTTCAACTCTATCTACATTGGAGCGGACGCGGCGAGCTGAGCCCGACCGAGGCGACGATCCGCTATTTCAGCTATTTCACCGTCCTGACCAACATCATGGCGGCTGTGACCCTGACACTGCCGGTCCTGGCAGCGAGTGGCGCGCTTGGGCGGTGGGCGGCGTCCAGTCCGGTGCGGACGGCCGTGACGAGCTTCCTGCTCGTTGTCGGCCTAGCCTATCATTTTCTGCTGGCGGCGAGCTGGAACCCGCAGGGGCTGCTCTATCCGGTCAATATTGTGCTCCACTACGTCATGCCGGCGGCCATGCTTGTGGATTGGCTGTTCCTGACGCCGAGGGGCGGGCTCAGGCTCGGTGATCCTGTCCGCTGGCTTTGGTTTCCGCTTCTGTTCGGCGCCTGGACCGTGTTTCACGGCCTGAACTCTGGTTGGTGGCCCTACGCCTTCGTCAATATTGATCAACACGGATGGACAGCGTCGCTGACAACCTTCGGCAGCCTGCTCGCCGCCTTCGCCATCGTCGGTCTGGTGCTGGTGGGGGCGGACCGCCTGCTCGGACGTGGTGACAGGGTCGCTTCATCGGCCTAAGCGGAACCATGGCCTACAAGTCCTTGCGCGAATTTCTCCAGATCCTCGAAGCCGAGGGCGAGTTGGTGCGCGTGTCCGAGCCCGTCTCGACCCATCTGGAGATGACCGAGATCCAGACCCGCCTTCTCAGGAACGGCGGCCCGGCGGTGATCTTCGAGAAGCCCGTCATGCCCGACGGCTCGATCAGCCCGATCCCCTGTCTGGCCAATCTGTTCGGCACGGTGAAGCGGGTGGCCATGGGCGTGACCTTGGGCAAGACGGCCCGCACCACCGCCGCGCAGATGCGTGAGGTCGGGCACATCCTGGCCGACCTGCGCAATCCCACCCCGCCGCGCGACATGGCCGGGGCGGTCGAGATGCTGCCGATGGTCTCCACCGCCATGGCCATGCGGCCCAAAGTCCAGAAATCCGCGCCCGTGCATGAGGTGGTGCTGAGGGGCGACGACATCGACCTTGGCAAGCTGCCGATCCAAGGCTGCTGGCCGGGCGAGCCGGCCCCCTTGATCACCTGGGGCCTGGTGGTCACCAAAGGGCCGTCCGACGCGCGAGAGGACGACTTCAACCTCGGCATCTACCGGATGCAGGTGCTGGGCAAGGACCGCGCCATCATGCGCTGGCTGGCCCATCGTGGCGGGGCGCAGCACTATGCCCGCCACAAACAGGCCGGAAAGCGTGAGCCCCTGCCCTGCGCCGTCGTCCTGGGGGCCGATCCGGGCACCATCCTGGCCGCCGTCACCCCGGTGCCCGACACCCTGTCAGAATATCAGTTCGCGGGCCTCTTGCGCGGGGCCAAGGCCGAGCTGGTTCCCTGCAAGACCGTGCCCTTGATGGTCCCGGCCCAGGCCGAGATCGTCATCGAGGGCCATGTCCTCTTGGATGAGCACGCCCCTGAAGGTCCCTACGGCGACCACACCGGCTATTACAACTCGGTCGAGACCTTCCCGGTGTTCGTGGCCACCGCCATCACCATGCGGCGCGACCCGATCTACCTGACCACCTTCACCGGCCGCCCGCCGGATGAGCCCAGCGTGCTGGGCGAGGCGCTGAACGAAGTGTTCATCCCCCTGTTGCAGCAACAATTTCCCGAGATCACCGACTTCTGGCTGCCGCCCGAGGGGTGCAGCTACCGCATCGCCGTGGTGTCAATGAAGAAGGCCTACCCCGGCCACGCCAAGCGGGTGATGATGGGCTGCTGGAGCTACCTGCGCCAGTTCATGTACACCAAATGGATCATCGTCGTGGACCACACGGTCAACGCCCGCGACTGGAAGGATGTCATGTGGGCCATCTCGACCAAGATGGACCCGGCCCGCGACATCACCGTGATCGAAAACACCCCCATCGACTACCTCGACTTCGCCTCTCCTGAGAGCGGCCTGGGGAGCAAGATCGGCCTCGACGCCACCGACAAATGGCCCCCCGAAACCAAGCGCGAATGGGGCGAGGAAATCCGCATGGACGAGGCGGTGGTCGAGCGGGTCAGTGAAATGTGGGAGCGGCTAGGCCTGCCGGGTGACGCAACGCCGATCTGGCGGTGACGCGCGGGAGCCCCAGCCCTATCGCTCCGCGCCGCGCCAAGCGGCGGGGGTCTGGCCCTCCCATTTCTGGAATGCGCGATAGAAGGAGCCCTGGTCGTCATAGCCGAGCAGATAGGCGACCTCGGCCACATCCAGGCCCGGATCGCGCAGATGCTCCAGCGCCAGTTGGTGGCGGGTGTCGGACAGCAGCGACTGGAAGCTGAAACCCTCCGCCTCCAGACGCCGTTGCAGCGACCGTTCGCTGATCGCCAGTTCGTGCGCGACGCTACGCAGCTCGGGTCGACCCGCCGTCAGCGACCGGCGGATCAGCCAGCGCACCTGTTCGGACAGGGAGGCAGCGGTGGCCTGGGCTTCCAACTGGTCGGCCAGGGCTTGATCCAGAATGGCCACAAGCTCGGCGTTATAGGTCCCGAACGGCCGCTCCAGGTCGCGGGCGTCCAGGGTTAGTCGATCCGTGGCGGCGGCCCAGCTGATGGGACAGTCGAAATAGGCGGCGATCTCATCGTTGCGCGCTCGCCGTAGTTCCAGCCGCATCGGCCGCACGGGGCCGTCCGCGACCGCACGGCCCAGTTCCACCAGCGAGGCGATCGTCGCCTCGGCCAGAGAAAGCGGCGTCGGGCTGAGCGCATGGGGCCAGCGTCCCTCGATAAGGCACTGACCGCCCTCCATGCGGATTTCCAGAGCTTCGGGTGCACACAGGGCCTTAAACCGGGCTACGCGCTGCAGGGCGTCGCCATAGGTGCGGGCGTGATGGGCGACCATGAACGACGGCGGCATGACGGTGCTGTCCAGGGCCCGCGACAGCCGCAACCCCGCCTCTGATCCGACCACGGTCTCCAGTGCGCGCCACAGGGCGAAGAACTGTTCGGTGGTCACCGGCGCGTCTCCGCTGGCGACGCCAAGCGGCAGCCCCGCTTCGCGCAGGATCGTGGACCGCCCGATATTCAGGCGGTCCACGCCGACCCAGAAGGCCTGGGGCGTCTTGATGCGGTCGGGCATCGTCACTTGGCCTGAAATCCCCCGTCGATGCTCAGGATGTGGCCGGTGATGAAACTGGCCTCGTCGGACAACAGCCAGGCGATGCCGTTGGCAATCTCCTCGGGGCGGCCGAGGCGGTTCATCGGGTGCATGGCGCTGATATTGGCCTCGTTGTAGTTCTCATCGCCACCCTCCAGCTGTTTGGCGATGATGTCGGTGCGGACCGCGCCGGGGGCCACGCCGTTAACCCGCACGCCCTGGGCCGCGTGATCCAGCGCCGCCGATTTGGTCAGACCAGCCACCGCGTGCTTGGTCGCCGAATAGGACCCGGCCCACGGCATTCCGTTCAGTCCGGCGATGGAGACCAGGTTCACGATCGCGCCCTGGCCCTGTTTGAGCATCTGGCGAAGCTCATATTTCATGTCGAAATACAGCCCGACGATATTGGTGTCGATCATGGCGCGGAAGCGGTCGGTTTCCGAGCCCTCGATGGTCGCGGTCTCGTTGGAGATGCCGGCGTTGTTGACCGCCATGTCCAGGCTGCCGAACTCCGCCACGATTTGTGCGATCATGGCTTGGGCGGCGGCTTCGTCGGTGACGTCATTGCGGATGAAGCGGGCCTGGGCCCCATTCGTCGCGCGGGTCTGAAGGTCCTGAACCGCGGCCTCGCCCGCGTCCTGACGACGACCGCTGATGACGACCGTGACGCCCTGCCCGATCAGCTTGCGGGCGGTTTCCAGGCCGATGCCGCTGGCGCCGCCGGTGATGAGTGCAACTGGATTGGCCATGACTGGCTCCTTCGTTTGTGTTGAGGAGGCCAGGATACGCATCGCCGGGCAAAGCGGTATGGCGTTGCGCGCCAGACTATTGGCGTTACGCGCCAAGCGGGCGCCGTGTGGCCTCTATAGAATTCTTCCCCTCCCGCTATGGTCTGCTGTTCGGCGTGCCCGGTGACGGGACCCCGATCTGGCGATAGGATCGCGTCCCTGAATCGGCCGGGGCGGGGACATGAGCGCGTTCGAGTTCTTCTTCAGCTTCTACGGCCTGCTCCTGGGTCTGTCGGTGGCGGCGCTGGTCAGCGGGTTTGCGGCGGTGCTGCATGAGCGCGAGCGGGTGCGGTTCGGCTGGCTGACGCCGATGCTGGCGGCCTTTGTGGCGCTGGATGTGGCGACCTTCTGGAACCAGGCCTGGGTGATCTTTCGCGGCGCGCCTTACAACAACGCCTTGTTGATCCTGGGATTGGTGGTGGCGGCCACCTTCTATATCGCCGCCAGCGTGACCTTTCCGCGCGTGACCGCCGAAGGGGTGCGCACGCGCATCGACCTGGATGAGCATTTCTGGGCGCATCGCCGGCTGGTGCTGGGCTGTCTGTTGGTGGCCAATCTCATCGTCTCGGCCCTGTTCATCGTGCTGATGCAGGTCAACGCCGAGTTCGCCGCCCTGGCCAGCGCCCGGTTGTGGATCGGCTTCGTCCTATTCGTGATCGGTACGGCGACGGCGGCCTTTGCACCGTGGCGGCGGGTGGCCGGCGGCGCTCTGGGCCTGGTGCTGCTTTACAGCCTGTGGAATGTCGTCCGCGCCGCCGCCGCCCTGGTCGAGGCCGGCGGCTGGGCGCCGGCGATGGGCGGATGAGATGACCGCGTTCGAGTTCTTCTTTTCGTTCTATGGCCTGGTGCTGGGCCTGTCGGTGGCGGTGATCGCCACGGGCGCCGCGCGGGCGTTCAAACACCGAAAGGCGATTCCGGTCGGCTGGATGACGCCGCTTCTGGCCGTGTTCGTGGCCCTGGACATCGCCACCTTCTGGGACGCGGCCTGGACCAACTTTCGCCACCTGCCGTTCAGCTATGGCCTTCTGGTCGGCGGACTGGCCGTCGCGGCGGTCTATTTCATCGCCGCCTCTCTGATCTTCCCGGACGATAGCGACCGGCCCAAGTCGCTGGACGAACACTTCTGGGCCAACAAGCGAGCGGTGCTGGGCCTGTTGATTCTGGCCAATTTGCTCGGCGTCGCCGGCGCGCTCGCCGCCAACTGGACGCGCGAAAACGGCATGGCCCTGATGGCGGCCTATGCCCTCAACATCGCCGTCTATCTGATCCTGATCGGCGCCGCGGCCATCACCCGGCAGCGCTGGATCTTTGGCGTCGCCATCAGCCTGCATACGGCGATCTACCTGGTCATCGCGGTGCTGACGGCCCTCAATCCAGCCTCTGTCGTGACCGACCAAGGCGATATCGTGGTGCGGGACGCGCCCGCGGCCTGATCGCGCAATTCCCGCCTGAACCGACCCAAGCGGCTTGCCATTCCCGCCTCAGGGATCGAAACACGGCCATGCGTTTTCTGATCACCCTGGCGCTCAGCGCCCTGTGTCTAGCGAGTCCCGCCATGTCCCAAGACCGTCCCGCCAACGCCCAGCCGTGGGATCGGCCGTTCCTGCCGCCTGCGCCCGAATGGGATGGGGCCAGCCGCGACCTGCTCAGGCCCGCCGACGATACTTGGGCCTCAGCCTTCGAGCAGGACGCCGAGCATGACTTTTCACCGGACTATGCCGCGACCCGCGCCTGGTTCGAGCGGCTGGACGCCGCCTCGGACCTGATCCGCATCGAACAGTTCGGGACCTCGCCGGAAGGTCGGCCGATCTATGCGGTGATCGCCTCACGCGACGGGGCCGAGTTCGATCCGGCCAAGCCTGTGCTGCTGGCCCAGGCAGGCATCCATCCCGGCGAGATCGACGGCAAGGACGCCGGCATGATGCTGCTGCGCGACATCGCCTTCTACGGCCGCGATGATCTGCTGGACCGGGTCAATCTGATCCTGATCCCGATCCTGTCGGTGGATGGGCATGAGCGTTCGGGCGCCTATTCGCGGCCCAATCAGCGCGGACCGCGTATCCAGGGCTGGCGCAACACCGCCACCAATCAAAACCTGAACCGCGACTTCATGAAGCTGGACCAGCCCGAGATGCAGGCGGTGATGGGCCTGATCCACCGCTATCAGCCGGACCTGTATGTCGACATCCACGTCACCGACGGCATCGACTATCAGTATGACATAACCTATGGATATAACGGAGAAAACGACGTCTGGAGCCGTAGCCCGGCGACCGCCCGTTGGTTGGATTCCGCGTTCAGGCCTTTTGTTGACAGCGCGCTGTCGGAGCGAGGACACATCCCCGGCGAACTGGTTTTCGCCATCGACGACCGCAATCCGCGCGCCGGGCTTTCGGACGGCGGCCTGGGTGAGCGCTTCTCCAACGGCTGGGGCTCGGCGGCCCATATCCCGACCATCCTGATCGAGAACCATTCGCTCAAGCCGCACGAGCAGCGGGTGCTGGGCACCTATGTCTTTCTGGAAGCCGCCCTGCGCCTACTGGCCGAACGCGGCGGCGAGCTGCGCCAGGCCTGGCAGGCCGATGCGGCGCTCCGGCCCACCGAGATCCCGACCAATTTCGTCCCGACCGAGGAGCCGATCGCGACCCGCGACTTTCTCGGCATCCGCTATGAGACCTATGAAAGCCCGGCGTCGGGCCGCACCGAGATCCGCTGGCTGGGCGAGCCGGACCCGGAGCTGTGGCGAATGCCCTTCTACGGGTCGCGCCCAAGCCTGATCCTGGACCGGCCCGAGGCCTATTGGGTGCCCTCCTATCGGACCGACATCATTGAGCGGCTGCGCATACACGGCGTTCAGATGGAAACCCTCACCGCGCCGCGGACGGTTCAGGTCCAGATGCTGACCCTGCCTGGCGCCGCCTTCGCGGCGCGGCCGAACGAGGGCCATGTGCCGATGACCGCCGGCGAGCCGGTGACCGAGACCCGCTCATGGACCTTCCCGGTCGGCTCGGTGCGGGTTTCGACCGACCAGTCGATGGGCGATATCGTGGTGCTGCTGTTGGAGCCGCAGTCGAGTGAGAGCTTCTTCGCCTGGGGCTTCTTCCCGGAGATCTTCAGCCGGGTCGAATATATCGAGGCCTACGCCATCGCGCCGCTGGCTGAACAGATGCTGGCGTCCAATCCGGTGCTGCGCGGGGAATTCGAGGCGCGGCTGGCGTCCGACCCCGCGTTCGCCGCCGACGGCGACGCGCGCCTGGCCTGGTTCTATGAACGCACGCCGTTCTATGATCATCATTACCGACTCTATCCGATCGCGAGGGAACACTGATGGAACACACCGCGCCGCTTTTGGCCGCCGCCCTGTGGAGCGGCCTGATCATTCTGGTGATGGTCGTGCTGTCGCTGCGCGTCACCCTGGCTCGGCGCAAGCACCGGGTGTCGCTGGGCGACGCAGGCGAGCTGGCGGTGCCGGCCCGCACCTTCGCCAATGCGGCGGAATACGCCCCCATCGGGGTGGCGGCGCTGATCCTGCTGGCCTTGGTGGGCGCGTCGAGCCTCGAAATCCATCTGATCGGCGGGGCGCTGCTGCTGGGACGGATCATCCATCCGTTCGGCCTGATGATTCGGCGCGCGCCCAATGGGCCCCGCGCTCTGGGCATGATCCTGACCTGGGGCGCACTGGTCGGGGCCGCAGCCTTGCTGCTGATGGCGTCGGTTGCTCTGGGCTAAGGCCCCGAAATCGCCCCAGTCGCGCGTTTGTCTAGGCGCCCGGGCGGGGGTCTGGAGACCGAATTCATGCGCCGCATCGCCTCCGCCGTCCTGGCCTCGGCCACCTTGAGCGCCTGTGTCACCACCGGCGGAGACTACCCGCGCATCCGCTACGCCCGAGCCGCCGAGGCCGGACCTGTCGCCATGCAACTGGCCGGGCGGCCCACCTCCGAGCAGATGCAGGACGCGGAATCGCGATGGGGCCATGCTATCGCCGACGCCTATGCTTGTGACATCAATGGCCTGGCTGTGTCTGAGGCCGGCATGATCGGCGCCCTGGAGTTGGCCGCCATGTCGTCCGCCAGCCGCGGGCGGCAGGACGCCTTCGATGGGGTTCTGGGCTTCATGTCACAGCTCGGCCGCTACGGCGCGACCGGAGCGACGCGCCCCGACGAGGCGCGCTGCCGCCGACTGACCGCCTGGGTCGGCGACGTCCGGCACGAGGGCCGCGCCCTGCTGCTGCGCGAGGCCGAGGATCGGCTGTTGCCGCCGAACTGATGCGCGTCATTTGCAGCGGCGCGCCCGGTCGGCCATATGCGCTGCATGACCGACGCCCCGTTCTCGCTTGACGCCGCCCATGATGTTGTTGATCGCGCCCTGAAAGCCGGCGCCGACGCCGCCGAAGCTGTCCTGGCGCGGCGCAGCGCATTGTCCGTGGCCGTGCGTCTGGGCGAGCTGGAGGAGGTCGAACGTGAGGAATCGCGCGACTTGGGCTTGCGCGTGTTCATCGGCTGCAAACAGGCGGTGGTTTCCGCCTCGGACCTGTCGGACGCGACTCGCGAACGCCTGGTCGAGCGCGCCGTGGCCATGGCCAAGCTGGCTCCCGAGGATCGCTATGCGTCGCTGGCGCCGCAGGACCGCCTGGCCGGCGCAGATCACCTTGAGCTCGACCTGTTCGACCCGACCGAGCTGGATGCCGCCGCCCTGGAGCTCCGCGCTCGCGAGGCCGAGGACGCAGCGCGCGCCATCCCCGGCGTGACCAAGTCCGATGGCGGCCAGGCCAGCCTCTCGACCGGCGACTGGGGCCTGGTCACGTCGCACGGCTTCGAAGGCCGTCATCGCGGCTCAGCCTTTTCCATCGCCGCAGGCGTCATTGCCGAGCTGAACGGGGTGATGGAGATCGGCGGCGAGGGCCGCTCAACCCGACACCTGGCGGACCTGATGGCGGCGGACGCAGTCGGGGCGGCGGCCGGACGCCGCGCCGTGTCCCAGTTGGGCGCGCGCAAGCTGTCCAGCCGCAGCGCCCCGGTGATCCTGGAAAACCGCATCGCCACTCAGTTGATAGGGCCGCTGATCGGGGCCATTGCCGGTCCGGCCGTGGCGCGCGGCGTGTCCTTCCTCAAGGACAGCATGGGTCAAAAGATCCTCTCCGAGGCGGTCACCCTGACAGACGACCCCTTGCGCCCGCGCGGCCTGGGTTCGACCCCGTTCGACGACGAAGGGGTCGCGGTTCAGCGCCGCGCCCTGGTCGACAGGGGCGTGCTCAACAGCTGGCTGCTCAACACCGCTTCGGCGGCCCAGCTGGGCCTGGAGACCACCGGCCACGCCTCGCGCGGGCTGGCGGGGCCGGCGGGCGTGTCAGGCCACAATCTGAGCCTTGAGCCAGGCGAGCGCGATCTGGCCGGGCTGATGGCGGACGCCGGATCGGGCCTGCTGGTCACCTCGATGTTCGGCCCGTCGCTCAACCCGAATACAGGCGACTGGTCCGCAGGGGTCAGCGGCCAGTGGTTCGAGAACGGCCAGATCGTCCAAGCTGTCAATGAGGTCACCATAGCCGGCAATCTCCTGACGCTCTATCAGCGCCTGGTTCCAGGCGCTGACCTGGAGTTGCGATCCTCCAACAACAGCCCGTCCCTGCTGATCGACGCGGTCGCCATCGCCGGGGCATGAACGACGACCTGACCCTGTTGATCGAGGCGGCCCGGCGCGCCGGTCGAATCGCGCTGGACCGACGAGCGGCGGGGCTGACGATCCAGTCCAAGGCCGGGGGCTCGCCCGTCACAAACGGCGACCTGGCGGTCAATGAATTCCTCCTGGACGGCTTGCGCACGGCGCGGCCCGACTACGGCTGGCTGTCCGAAGAGACGCTCGACGATCCCGCCCGGCTTAGGACGCAGCGGCAGTTCGTGGTCGATCCGATCGACGGCACCGTGGCCTATATCAAGGGCCGGCCCTGGTGGAGCGTCGCCATCGCCGTGGTTGAGAACGGCCAGCCCATCGTCGCCGTGGTCCACGCCCCGACGCTGGATGAGACCTTCTCAGCTAGCCTGGGGGAGGGCGCACGGCTAAATGGGGGCGCGATCCACGCCTCCGACGCCAACCGACTGGAGGACGCCTCGATGCTGGCGGACGCAGCGCTGCTGGAGCGGCCGATCTGGGAGGAGCCGTGGCCGACGATGCGGCTCGAGCGCCGCAACTCCATCGCCTATCGTATGGCTCTGGTCGGAGCGGGAGCGTTCGACGCCGCCATCTCTCTGGGCGCCAAGTGGGACTGGGATCTGGCCGCCGGCAGCTTGATCGCAAGCGAGGGCGGGGCATCCGCCACCGACCATGGCGGCCGACCGTTCCGGTTCAACCAGCCCATCCCGCAACAGGCCAGCCTGGTCTGCGCCGCGCCGGGTCTGCACCCGTTGATCATCGCGCGCTGTCAGCCTATTGCCCTGACCGATCCAAATGACGGAAAGCCATGAGCCAGCACGACCACGACCACGCCGACGACGAACAACTCCTTCACATCGTGATCGGGGGCGAACTGCGTCACCTGGGCGAACCGACCTTCCGCGATGTGTCCAAGGTTGAGTTCGTCGGCGCCTATCCGAACTACGCCGAGGCCCGCAAGGCCTGGAAGGCGCGGGCCCAGGCCACCGTCGACAATGCGCATATGCGCTATTTCATCTTGCACGCCCACCGGTTGATCGATCCGCGCGGAGACGAGGATTGAGGGATTTCGGTCCCGGAGAGATCGCCGCCCTCGTGGCCATGGTGCTCTCGCTCGTGGTCTGGATCGGTGCTCTGCGAGGGGTCCGGCGCTGGCAACGGCTCCAGCAGGGCCTCCGCAAAAGCAAAGACCCGGCGCGCCCGCGGGCGGAGCCCGACGACCCCGGCCGGCCACCCGGCCCGTGGGGCTGACTATTCGCGCCTGAGCAGCTTGTCAGTCAGGACCGTAGCCCACCAGCTGGCCTGGAAATCGGCCTTGATGGCGGCGGGATCGTAGTCGTCAGACATCACCCAGTCGATGAAGCTGACGCCCTTGGGCTCGACATCTTCCAGATAGCGCTCGAACACATAGTCCAGCACCCCGGTCTTGCCCTGGCGGACGTGCAAGGTGCGAAGGCCCAACTCGCGCACAGCGTCGCGGATCGGCTCGCCCAGGTGGAAATGCCGATAGAGGACCGCCATGATCCCGGCTCTGTCCGCTCCGGACTTACAGTGCATCAAGGCGGGGTATTCGATGGTCTCGAAAATCTGCTTGGCGTGGAGCACCCGTTCGCGGCTGGGAACCTCTCGCGAGCCCATGGGGGCGTCGACCCAAGCCATGCCGAGACGGTCGACCGCGTCCTTCTCCAACTGGTAGTGGGCGCTGTGCGGGCCGCCGCGAAGATTGATCACCGTCTTCAGGCCGCGCTTTTTCCACCACGCCAGCTGGAACGGCCAGGGGTGGTTGGTCCGGATCATGTCTGGCCCGATCCAGTGTGCATTGGAGAATCCGACGCGCAGGAAGGCGTGGTCGCCCCACACGAAGTCCCGGTAGGCGCGCGCCCGGCCCCAGAAGGTGGAAAGATCGTAACCCGCCATAGGTGGCTGACTAGCTTGAAGCGCCCCACATTTGAAGCGCGCTTGACTTAAGTGCTGCAAGGACCGACCGGAAGACCATGAGCCGTGCGCCCGCCGACACGCCGAACCGGGAAATCCTCGCCCGCATCTGGCGCGACTACATTCGCTCGCGCTGGCCATGGCTGGCCGGGGCGATGGCGGCGGCCGTCGTGGTGGCCCTAACCACCGCCGCTGTGCTCAACCTGCTTGAGCCCGCCATGAACGGCCTGTTCGTTGAGCAGAACCGCACCGACCTGTGGCTTATTCCGCTCGCCATCATTGGCGTGGCGCTGGCGAGGGCGCTGGCGGCCGTGGTGCAGGCGGCCCTGGTTAACCGCCTCGGCCACGGCATGGTCGGGGAGATGCAGGTCCAGCTGTTTGGCCGAATGATCCGTTCGGACCTGACCCAGATCAGGAGCGAACACTCGGGCAAATATGTCTCGTCGCTATTGTTCGACGCCAACCTGGTGCGCGAGGCCTTTACCCAGGGAATGGTCAACTATGTCCAGTCCGGCTTGATCGTAGCGGCCACGGTCGGCTCGATGTTGTGGCTGGACTGGACTCTGACGCTTCTGGTCCTGCTGGCCATGCCAGTGGTCGGCTGGGTGATGCGCCGCTTCGCCCAGCGCACCAAGAAAGCCGCCGAGGGCGCCATGGGTGAAACCGCCGCTCTGTCCACGGCGGTTATGGAGGGCCTGGACGGCGTCAAGGTCATCCAGATCGAGGGGCGCGAGACCGACGAGGAGGTTCGGGTTGAGGCTGTGGTCCGGCGCCGTCAGAACCACGTCATCAAGGGCGCAAACGCTCGCGCCTTCGCCGCGCCGGTGACGGAGCTGGTCTCCACCTTCGTTGTGGCGGCGGTGTTGACCTATGGCGGCTGGCGGGCCCAGACCGGCGGGCTGAATGTGGGCGAATTCACAGCCTTCATTGGCCTGCTGATGGGGGCCGGCCAAGCCTTGCGCCAACTGGCCAATCTGCAGAGTGTTCTGGCTGAAGGCTTCACCGCCGCGGGCCGGCTGTTCAAGGCGCTCGACGTCACGCCCCAGATCGTCGATCGGCCGACGGCGATGCGGCTGACCGACGGTCCCCTGTCGATCACCCTGGACGACGTCGCCTTCCGCTACGGTGCGCGCGCGCCGGCTCTGCGCGGTGTCAGCCTGGAGGTCAGGCCCGGCGAGAGCATCGCCCTGGTCGGACCCTCGGGCGGCGGTAAGTCGACGATCCTGAACCTGATCCCTCGCTTCTATGATGCGGAAAGCGGTTCGGTCATGATCAATGGCGCGGATGTGCGTGATCTGACCCTTGAATCGCTGCGCAGCCGCATCGCCCTGGTCAATCAGGAGCCGTTCCTGTTCGACGACACCTTGGCCGCCAACATCGCCTATGCCCGGCCCGGCGCGACCCAGGCCGAGATCGAGGCGGCGGCGAAGGCGGCGGCGGCGCACGATTTCATCACCGGCCTGGCCGACGGCTATCAGACCCGCGCCGGTGAGGGCGGCGGCAATCTGTCCGGCGGCCAGCGCCAGCGCATCGCCATCGCCCGCGCCTTTCTAAAGGATGCGCCGATCCTGCTGCTGGACGAGGCCACATCGGCCCTGGACACCGAGAGCGAGGCCCAGGTCCAGGCTGCGCTGGAGCGGCTGATGCGAGGCCGGGCCACCATCATGATCGCCCATCGCCTGTCGACGGTGAAGGCGGCTAGCCGCATCTATGTCATCGACGCGGGACGCGTGGTCGAGAATGGAACCCACTCGGCTCTGGTTCGCAAGGGCGGCCTGTACGCCCGCCTGGCCAAGAGCCAGTCGCTGGAGGGGGCGCCGGCGTGAGGCCCCTTCGCACCCCCTGGGTCCAGTCCGCCCTAGCCTGGCTGTTTGCGGGCTGGCTGAAATTGTGCCTGTCCACCACACGCTGGCGTCATGCTGATCGAGAAGTCGCTGAAGCGATCTGGGCCACCGGCGGCGGCGTCATCGTCTGTTTCTGGCATTCGCGCCTGACCCTGGCGCCGCAAGCCTGGCCGGCGGGCCGGGCCCAGGAGCCGCGCGTTCTGGTCTCGCTGTCACAGGATGGCGAGTTCATCGCGCGCGCCGTCGAGCGCCTCGGCTTTCCGGCCATCCGCGGTTCTTCGTCCAAGAAAGCCGCGCCGGACAAGGCCAAGGGCGGGGCGGCGGCCTTTCGCGACACCTTGCGCTGGATCCAGAACGGCGGCGCGATCGCCATCACCCCTGACGGCCCGCGCGGGCCGGTCGAAACCATGGCCGAGGGCGCGGTGATGCTGGCGCGGGTCTCGGGCGCGCCGGTGCTGTTGATCGGCCTTGCGAGCGGACCAGCCATCACGCTCGACACCTGGGATCGGGGGCAGTTGCCCCTGCCGTTCGGACGCGGCGCCGTCGTTTACGACGGGCCCATACGCATTGAGCGGCAGGCGGATGTCGCCGAGGTCCGGACCGATTGGGCCGAACGCCTGTCGGCGGCGACGCGGCGGGCGGAGGCGCTGCTGTGAGCCTGGCCCTGTCGCTCTATCGGCTCGGCTCGCGACTGCTCGAGCCTCTGGCCCCCGCCTTGCTTCGGCGGCGCGCGGCCCGGGGCAAGGAGGACCCGATGCGTTTTGAGGAGCGACTCGGCTTCGCCACCCTTGGGCGGCCCTGCGGTCCGCTGGTCTGGATCCACGGCGCCAGCGTCGGCGAGACCCTCTCCGCCCTGCCGCTGATCGAACGGATCGGCCGAGAATGGCCCGGCGTCTCGGTCCTCGTCACCTCCGGCACCACCACCTCAGCCGCAATGCTGGCCCAGCGCCTGCCGGATTTCGCCCTCCATCAGTATGCGCCAGTCGACGGCCCGGCCGCGGTCGGGCGATTTCTCGATCATTGGCGGCCCGACCTGATGATCCTGCTCGAAGGCGAGTTGTGGCCCAACCTGATTCTCGAAGCCGGCGCCCGCGGTAGCCGCCTCGCCCTGGTCAGCGCGCGCTTCACCGAGGCCAGCGCCAGCGGCTGGCGACGCGCCAGGGGTGCGGCGCGCCGGCTGTTGTCGGCTTTTGATCTGATCCTGCCGCAGGACGACGCCTCGGCGGCGCGCCTGGCCGATCTTGGTGGTCGCATCGCGGGCCGCGCCAATCTCAAACTGGTCGGCGATCCGCTGGGGCACGACGCCGGCGAGTTCGAACGGATCAGTCGCGCCGCCGGCAACCGGGCCGTGGTTGTATCCGCCAGCACCCACCCAGGCGAGGAAGCGTTGGCCGACCATGCGGTCAGGGGCCTGGACGCACGGCCGCTGCACCTTATCGCCCCGCGCCATCCGCGCCGGGCCGATGCCATCGAGGCTGAGCTGACCCTGGATGGCCGGGTGGTGGCGCGGCGATCGCGCGGCGAGGCGGTCACGCCGGACACCGACGTCTATCTGGCCGACACCCTGGGCGAGCTCGGCCTGTTCTTCCGGCTGGGCGACGTGATTGTGCTCGGCGGCGGCTGGGCCGAGGAGGTCGGCGGCCACAATCCGCTGGAGCCCGCCCGCCTCGGTAAGCCGGTTATCTCTGGGCCCTCGGTCGACAATTGGGCCGGGGTGTTCGGGGCGATGGTTGAGGCCGATGCAGTGCGTCTGGCCGATGAGGTGGAGCTGGCCGGGACCCTTGCCAGCCTTCTGGCCGATCCGGACGGCGCCTCGGCGCTGGGCCAGCGGGCCCGCCTGTTCGCCCGGCGTCAGGATGGCGCGCTCGACGCCCTGTGGCCTCATCTTGCGCCCCTGGCCCCGCAATGAAGCTGTCGACCCCCCGGTGGTGGTATAGACGCCAAGGTGGTGGGCCGCTGTCGGTTCTGCTGCGGCCGCTTTCGGCCATCTTTGCAAGCCAGACCGCCAGACGTCTGGCCGCCACGACCGGTTTCGACCCTGGCGTGCCGGTGATCTCGGTCGGCAATCTCACCGTCGGCGGCTCGGGAAAAACCCCCGTGGCGCGCGAGATTCTGCACCTGCTGGCGCGCTCCGGGCTTGATGGCCATGCCCTGTCGCGTGGCTACGGCGGCGGCGAGGCCGGCCCATTGCTGGTCGATCCGGACAGCCACACGGCCGTCGAGGTCGGCGACGAGCCGCTAATGCTGGCCCAGGATCACCCCGTCTGGATCGCCCGGGATCGAGCCGGGGGCGCGCGCGCCGCCGCCGCCGCTGGGGCCCAGGTCATCGTCCTGGACGACGGCCACCAGAACCCGAGCGTGAGGAAATCTCTGTCTCTGGTGGTGGTCGACGGCGAGACCCGGGGCGGGGAGTGGCCTTTCGGCGACGGTTCGGTCGTCCCCGGCGGGCCGATGCGCGAACCGCTGCAGGCCGGGCTCGCCCGCGCGGACGCGGTGATCCTGCTGCTGCCGGCCGACCTGGATGAACCGTCGCCGGAACTGCTCGCGGTTTTCGGCGCCCTGCCGGTGGCCGTAGCTCGGCTGGAGCCGGTCAAGCCGCCCTCGGCTGGCCCCAAGGTCGGCTTCGCCGGCATCGCCAAACCCTGGCGGGTCGAGCGCAGTCTCAAGGCCGCTGGGGCCGACCTGAAGGCCTTTCGCGACTTCCCGGACCACGGCGTCTATGCCGAGCGCGACCTGCAAGCCTTGGCCCGCCAGGCTGATCGGCTTGGCGCCGGCCTGATCACAACCGAGAAGGACTGGGTCCGGCTGGCCCCGGCTTGGCGGCGGCGTGTCGAGAGTTGGCCGGTCCGGGCCCGTTTCGAGGACGAGCGGGCGATCCGCAAACTGTTGCCCCGAGGACCGGACGACCTGGCCTAGCGCCGGCCGCGTCCGAGATAGACTATCAGGGCGCCGTAGTGGGCGATCTCAGCCAGGACCAGGATCAGCACCCCGGCGTTGGCCGCCAGAACCAGGCCGTTGTCCACCAGGCCGTTCAGGATCGCCTGGGCCCGTTCAGCCGCGGCTGGTCCGGACAGGGCGCCCAGCACCAGGGCCAGGCCAGTCAGGATCATCAGGCCTGTGACGACCACCCCATGCGCCAGCCGGGTTGCGCGCAGGCCGGCCCAGGCCTCGTCATCGTCGCGGTGACGACGGCGGCGGTCGCGCTTGTCGAACACTTCAACGACAAAGCCGATCAGGATGGCCGCCAGGATCGAGACCACCACCGAGACGGCGAAATGCAGCCCCATGGCGCGCGCGAAGCCGGCCTCGGCAAGCTGACCCGAGCCGGCGCTCTGGGCCAGCCGCACGAAATAGAAGCCCCAGATCAGTATGGTGGCGGCCAGTTCAGACCAGGCTCCGGCCAGGCGTGAGGTCATGGGTTTGCTCCGGCAAGTCTGATCACGGCGTCAGGCGCGACCCTCGACCAGGTCCGCGATCTTGCAGACCGTACTCCAATTGCGGCCCGTTCCGAGGCCGATCAGACGCGGCTGGGCCTTCTGGGCCATGACGGAGCGGCCAATGCCGTCCGGATGCCAGAACCACAGGGCGCCGCCCGCCTCCTCGACCCGTTCCTGATCGGTCGCAAAGGTCCGGATGGACATCAGGGCGCCGGGACGGACCTCAGCCTTCATCACCATGACCAGCAGCCGCGAAGGATCTGTTTGGGCCTGGGCTGGAAACGGATTGGCCGCCATCATCGCCGCCCATTGGCCGGGCGTGCGCACCACCACGTCGATGCGGCGACCGAAGCGTTGCTCGGTCTCAGCCTCGACCTGCGCTTCCAGCGCCCCGGGGTCGCGATCGCTGTCGACGATCAGATTGCCCGAGGCCAGAAGAGTGCGAGGGTTCGTCAGGCCCAGAGCCAGGGCCATGCCCTTCTGCTCGGCGACAGGCGCTCGCACGCCACCGGTGTTGAGGCCCCGGAACAGGATGATCCGCCGGCTCATCGTTTCTGGCACTTCGCGCAGAAGAAGGTCGAACGACCGGACTGGACGATCCGGCGGATCAGGCTCTGACAGCCCGGCGTGCGGCACGCCTCGCCCTCACGGCCATAGACGTCGAAGCTGTGCTGGAAATAGCCTTGGCCGCCCTCGGCGTTGGCGAAGTCCCGGAGCGTCGAGCCGCCGGCCTCGACGGCTTCGCCGAGGACCTGGCGGATGGCGAGGGTCAGGATTTCCAAGCGGGGGCGGCTGATGCGGCCCGCCGGCGTCAGGGGAGAGATGCGCGAGCGGTAGAGCGCCTCGCAAACATAGATGTTTCCCAGACCCGCGACGATCCTCTGGTCCAGCAGGGCCGCCTTGACCGACGTGGCCCGGCCCTCGAATCCTGACTTCAGATCGGCCGCCGAGAAATGGTTCGACAAAGGCTCGGGCCCCAGGCCGGCGAACCAGGGGTGCGCGCCCAGCTGATCGGTCGGGATCAGGCCCATGAAACCAAAACGCCGGGCGTCGGCATAGCCCAATCGGGTCAGCTGCCCGGCCCGCTCTGCATTCAGCGACAGATGCTCATGCGGTTCGGCGACGGGCGGGGCGTCCTCAAAGGCGCCGATAGGTTCGCCGCCCAGGGTGAAGCGACCGGTCATCCCCAGATGAGTGACCCAGGTGTCGCCGGAGGAGAGAGGGAACAGCAGATATTTGGCCCGCCGGTCGAGTCGCTCGACCACAGCGCCGTCCAGCCGCTCAGCGAACCGGTCTGGAAAGGGAAAACGCAGATCAGGCCGGTTCTGGTGCACCCGGCCCAGCCGCGCTCCAGCCAGAACCGGCTCGAGGCCTCGGCGCACCGTCTCGACTTCGGGTAGCTCGGGCATGGCCCTTTGATAGGCCCCGCACGCGGCTGCGCCAAGGCGCCGCTTGCCGGGGCCGTGCCGCCTGTGAGAGGCTGGCGGCGGGGGCGCTTTCAGGAGGGACGGCTGTGTTCGACGCCGTTCGCATGGCGCTGGCCGCCTGGGTGGTCTCGGCCCTGCCCGGGCCTGCCGGGCCGGTTGAGGTGATCACCTATCTGGCCACGCCGGTGGTCGAGGACGGCGCGCTGGAGGGCGTGGACGTAACCCTGAGCTTTCGTGGCGATGCGGATGGACGGACCGACATTCGCTTGCCCGAGGCCTGGGCAGGGGCCCGGGGGCTGGAGCGCACCATCAGCGAGGTCCGGGTCGAAGGGGCGCGGCTGAGACGGAACGGCGCGCGCCTGCGGCTGCGACATCGGGGCGACGAACCGATCCGCCTGACCTATCGGGTGCGGCAAGACTACGCCGGCCCGCCCCAGGCGGGATTTGACCGCCCCTACCGGCCCTCGACATTGGCGGACGGCTTCACCCTGGTCGGTTGGACCGTCTTTGCGCGGGTTGAGGGCCGCGAGGATCAGTTGACCCGTTTCGACTGGGGTCCGGCGCCGGTCCGTTGGACGCTTGCATCAGATCTGGACCACCAGGCCGGCGCCCCGATCCGCTTTGATGAGCTGGCCGACAGCGTGCTGATGGGCGGTCGCGACATGCGCGTGATCACGCGCGAGGCGGCCGGCGGACAGCTAAGGGTCGCCGTGCACGGAGGCTGGCGGTTTCCGGTCGAGATGCTGGCTGATCGTTATGCCCAGATCGTCCAGGCATCCTCGGCTTTCTGGGGGGACGAGGGGCAGCCCTACTTTCTGGCGCTGACACCATTGGCCGGGGCGCCGGGCGCCGAGGCCCAGGCGGGCCTGGGTCTGGGCGACGCAGTGGCGGTATGGCTGCCGGCGGACATGACGCTGGACGGAGCCGACCATGTGCTGGTCCACGAACAGCAGCACGCCTGGCTGCCTGATCGGGTCGGGGGGCTGGCCGAAGGGCCGGCCGAGGTGCTGGACTTCTGGTTTTCGGAAGGCTTCACCGATTTCTATGCGCTGAGGGTTGCTCTCAGGGCCGGACTGACAACCCCCGAAGCCTATCTGGCGGCCCTGGACAGGGCGCTGGAGCTACAGGCCTACACGCCCGCCCGCATGGGCAACGCCGAGGTCGCGCGCGCCTTCTTCAGCGACTCGAGGGCGGCTGGCGTGCCCTATCATCGCGGTCTGCTGCTGGCGGTGACGCTGGACGGCCGGATGATGGCGCTTTCGCAAGGCGCGCGCGATCTGGATGATGTGGTCCAGGCCATGCGACGCGGCCAAGGCCGGGCGCCCTTGCGGCTGATCGAGGCCTATGCGGTGCTGGGTGGCGGCGACCTGAGGCCGACGCTGTTCCATCATGTCGACCGGGGAGAACCGATCCGGCTGGACCCCGCAAGCTTCAGCGATTGCGCCGAGGTGTTCGATGCAACCGGTCGGCAGCGCATCGCCCCCGGACCGGGCCTGGACGGCAAGACGCGCGACGCCTGTATCGCCCGATTGGCCGGACTTTAGAACGGCGCGCATGTTGATCCGGTCAACGGTTCCCGCTCATTCGGCGCAGGGGCCGTAGATATAAGGATATCTTTATGTCCGGTTGCCCCGCGCGGCCGGGGGGGCTATAGGCGCGGTCAAATTCCCCCGACAGTTCGCGCCCCAGGAGGCCCGCCGTGACCGACTACATCGTCAAGGACATTTCGCTCGCCGATTTCGGCAACAAGGAAATCGCCATCGCCGAGACCGAAATGCCCGGTCTGATGGCCGTGCGCGCCGAATACGGCAAGGATCAGCCGCTGAACGGCGCCCGCATCGCCGGCAGCCTGCACATGACGATCCAGACCGCGGTGCTGATCCAGACGCTGGAAGCCCTGGGCGCCGACGTCCGCTGGGCCTCGTGCAACATCTTCTCGACCCAGGATCACGCCGCCGCCGCCATCGCCGCCAGCGGCACGCCGGTCTTCGCGGTCAAAGGCGAGACCCTCTATGAGTACTGGGAATACGCCCACAAGATCTTCGAATGGGCCGACGGCGGCTATCCGAACCTGATTCTGGATGACGGCGGCGACGCCACCCTGCTGTGCGTGCTCGGCCCCAAGGCCGAGAAGAATCCGTCGGTGCTCGACAATCCGCAGAACGAGGAGGAAGAAGCGTTGTTCACGGTGATGAAGCGCTATCTGGCTGAAAAGCCCGGCTTCTATTCGGCCATCCGCGACGCCATCCAGGGCGTGTCGGAGGAGACCACCACGGGCGTGCATCGCCTCTATGAAATGGCCAAGAAGGGCGAGCTGCCGTTCCCGGCCATCAACGTCAACGACAGCGTCACCAAGTCCAAGTTCGACAATCTGTACGGCTGTCGTGAGAGCCTGGTGGATGCCATCCGCCGTGGCACCGATGTGATGCTGTCGGGCAAGGTCGCGGTGGTCCTGGGCTATGGCGATGTGGGCAAGGGCTCGGCCGCGAGCCTGCGCAATGGCGGCGCCCGCGTCATCGTCACCGAAATCGACCCGATCTGCGCGCTTCAGGCCGCCATGGAGGGCTATGAGGTCCAGACCATGGATGACGTCGCCGACAAGGCCGACATCTTCTGCACCGCGACCGGCAACAAGGATGTGCTGACCGTCGAGCATATGCGGCGCATGAAGAACAACGCCATCGTCTGCAACATCGGCCACTTCGATTCCGAGATCCAGATCGCGGGCCTGAAGAACTTCAAGTGGGACGAGATCAAGCCGCAGGTCCACCACGTGGAATTCCCGGACGGCAAGAAGATCATCGTGCTGTCCGAAGGCCGGCTGGTGAACCTGGGCAACGCCACCGGTCACCCGTCCTTCGTGATGTCGGCGTCCTTCACCAACCAGACGCTGGCCCAGATCGAACTGTGGGCCAACACCAAGGCGCCCAAGTACGAGACTCAAGTCTATGTCCTGCCCAAGCATCTGGACGAGAAGGTCGCGGCGCTGCACCTGGACAAGCTCGGCGCCAAGCTGACGACCCTTTCCCGGGAGCAGGCCGACTACATCGGCGTGCCGACCGAAGGCCCGTTCAAGCCCGAGCACTACCGCTACTAGAGACGCGCGGCGGGGTCCGATAGGCGGCTCCCGCCGTCGGAGCGCGCTCTGGACCCATCCGTCTTGCCGCCGAAACAGGGGGCTAGAGGTGCAATATGAAAATCCGGCGCGGGCCCCTGACTGCGCCGGATTTCTCGTGTGGCGTCGGGCCAGGGCGGGCTGACACCGGCATCATCGACCGGGATTGGCGTCGGTCAGACACGGACCGACAACAACGTCGTGGCGACGGCTCCGAACAATGAGACGGGCCCGCCGCGTCCCCCTGGCTGAGCGGTGGAAAGCAGGGATGAGATCGCCGCACCAGGGTGAATTATTATGGAACGCCAAGGTGTTATTTCGTGGGTGCGAGGAGGCCGCCCCACCCCCGATCATTGCGCGGTCTATTCTGCGCTTGGACAGGGAGGTGGGGAACCCTGCCTCACCCCTCGCCGCCCCCTTGGCGGTTGTTGCGGGCGAGCTGCTCGGCCCAGTAGGCCGCCCCTTCATCTGGCTTGAACATCGTGCGTGGAGCGCCGTCTCGGGTAGCCACGGCGAAGGTGTTGGACGGCGCGTGGTAGTAGAGGGTGTCGCCGTTTCGGCGCCGAGCTGTCTCGGTGCCCGGCGGTGGATTGGATATGAAGGCGTGGGCGGCCTGCACATAGGCGTCGACGCTTGAAGCCCCAAAGGCGGCGCCGTTGCGGTCAAAGGCGCGCTGGGCGCCTTGTTCAGCAGAGCGGTTGCGCGCTTCGGACCAGACCGGCCGACCGCGCTCGGCCTCCGCCACAGGGGCTGCGGCGTCAGCCCCGGCATCGGCAGCCGACGCCGCCCCTCCGGACAGAGCCGCCGCCGTCTGAGCCTCGCCCTCTGCCTGGCGATCACGCGTCTCGACCGCCGAGCCGCCGTTGCCACACCCTCCCGTTAACGCCAGGGCGGCCACCGCCACAAACGTCATCATCCGCATGATCGCCTCCCGCCTCGGTTGCAGATCGACGTTATACCACGAAATCATGTTCTTGCAATGTTCTTATCGCCGTGCGTCAGGCGTACTCGTCGCACCAACCGGCCAGAACCTCGATCCCGGCGCGATCTGCGGCGGTCATGGCTTCGGCGTGGGAGGCGTAGGATTGCGGCCACCGCCGGGCCGCGCCGTCGGCGCCGCGAACCTCGACCACAAACGAGGCCTCGCCGTCGCGGATAAGCGGAAAGCGGCGGACAATCCGAGCCGTATGGGTCTGCACCATCGCCCCCTGGGGTCAGAGCGCCGACCTTGATCATGTTTCGTCGCCGAGTCGAGTCTTTGAATAACGGCGTTTGTCCTTTTAGACCCAGCCGCCCGGTCTCGACCCGGCGGGGGCAAGGCCTTAAGCCAAAGCCGACACAGGAGTCCCCATGACCGTCGCCATTCGCCTCAAGCGCCTGCCGCATTCCCAGGGCCTGCCCCTGCCGGCCTATGAGACCGAGGGCTCTGCGGGGATGGACCTGCGGGCAGCGGTGGCGGAGGATGCGCCGGTGACCCTACAGCCTGGCGGACGAGCCCTGATCCCAACAGGCCTGGCCATCGCCCTGCCCGCCGATCACGAGGCCCAGGTGCGGCCGCGCTCGGGGTTGGCGCTCAAGTTCGGGATCACCTGCCTGAACAGCCCTGGCACGATCGACGCCGACTACCGTGGCGAGGTCGGTGTCATCCTGGCCAATCTGGGCGCCGAACCCTTCACCGTGCGGCGCGGCGACCGCATCGCCCAACTGGTCTTCGCGACGGTCACGCGCGGCGCCTTCCAGGAGGCCGAGAGCCTGGACGACACTGCTCGCGGCTCCGGCGGCTTCGGCTCCACCGGAGCCTGACACGCAATTCTGCGTTAGGGTGACAGGCGGCCAAGCTTGGTCGAAGCAGCGGGGAATGCTCCCATGGACATGATCATCGCCTTTTTCCAGCAACTCTGGGAGCTGGCCCAGACCGGGTTTTCCGGCGTCAATCAGGTGCTCGGCATCCTCATCGCCATCGTCGGGGCGCTATTTATGCACAACTGGCGCGACCTGTGGCGCACCGCGGCGGGCGCCGCGGTGATCCAGGTCATCATCGGGGCTATCCTGCCCATGCTGAACGGGGGCCAGTTCTCCTTGCCCAATGTCATGACGCTGACCTTCTGGATGACGCTGCTGGCCCTGTTCATGGGATTTTCGGTGGTGGTCGCCCTGTTCTTCTTCGTGAAGTCGCTGTTCGTGCGCCGCGGGCCCGCAGCGGCGCATTAAGGGCGTGGTCTGGGCTGGAGGATCAGCGGTCCTCCCTCCAGGCCCTCTTGCCTACGCCTGTTGAAAACCCAGGACGTCCTGCATTCCGTAGAGACCGGGACTGCGGCCCTTGACCCACAGAGCGGCCATGACGGCGCCACGCGCGAACAGGACGCGGTCACGCGCCGAGTGAGACAGGGTCAGGATCTCGTCCTGGGCCGCAAAGATGACCTGGTGCTCGCCGACCACGCCGCCCGCGCGAATGGCGGAAAACCCGATCTCGCCGACGGGCCGCTCCTCGCCCAATCCGTCACGCGGACGACCACGAACATCGGCCAGGTCCTGGCCACGCCCGTCGGCGGCGGCCTCGCCCAGCATCAGGGCGGTGCCGGACGGGGCGTCCTTCTTCATACGGTGATGGGCCTCGATCACCTCGATGTCCCAGTCGGCCGCCGGCAACCGTCGCGCAGCCTGGGTGACAAGACCGATCAACATGTTGACGCCCAGCGAGAAGTTGCCCGACTTGACGATGGCGACCTGCTCGGCGGCGCGTTCGATCTCGGCGTCCTGTTCGGGCGTAAAACCCGTGGCGCCGATGACTAGGGCCGGCCCGCTGGTCTCGGCGCAGATCCGGGCCAGCTCGACCGAGGCGGCCGGTTCGGTGAAGTCGATGACGACGTCGCAGGCGCCCAGATCCGGCACATCGGTGCGATCAAAACGCGCCGCCGTGACCACGTCGCTGCGCCGGTCCAGCACCTCGGACACGGCGCGGCCCATGCGACCGCGCGCGCCCGCCAGACCGATGTGAACCAGAACCGGCATCGCGCGGTCCCCTAGGTGTTCATCGACTGGAAGAAGTCGGCGTTGTTCTTGGACTGACGCAGCTTGTCGAGCAGGAACTCGATCGCGTCCTGCGGTCCCATCGGATTGAGGATACGGCGCAGCACATAGGTCTTGGTCAGCTGATCCTTGGGCGTGATCAGATCTTCCTTGCGAGTACCGGATTTGAGCACATCGATGGCCGGGAAGATGCGCTTGTCGGCGACCTTGCGGTCCAGCACGATCTCGGAGTTGCCGGTGCCCTTGAACTCTTCGAAGATGACCTCGTCCATGCGCGACCCGGTGTCGATCAGGGCGGTGGCGATGATGGTCAGCGAGCCGCCTTCTTCGATATTGCGCGCCGCGCCGAAGAAGCGCTTGGGCCGCTGCAGCGCGTTGGCGTCGACACCGCCGGTCAGGACCTTGCCCGAAGACGGCACGGTGGCGTTGTAGGCGCGGCCCAGGCGGGTGACCGAATCGAGCAGGATGACGACATCCTTCTTGTGCTCGACCAGACGCTTGGCCTTTTCGATGACCATTTCGGCCACGGCGACGTGTCGGGTCGAGGGCTCGTCGAAGGTGGAGGCCACGACCTCGCCCTTCACGGTGCGCTGCATGTCGGTGACTTCTTCAGGCCGCTCGTCGATGAGCAGGACCATGAGGAAGACCTCAGGGTGATTGGCCTCGATCGACTTGGCGATGTTCTGCAGCATCACCGTCTTGCCGACGCGCGGCGGCGCAACGATCAGGCAGCGCTGGCCCTTGCCGAGCGGGGCGACGATATCGATGACCCGGCCCGAACGATCCTTCAGGGTCGGATCCTGAATTTCCATGTGCAGCCGTTCATCGGGATAAAGCGGCGTCAGGTTGTCGAAATTGACCTTGTGGCGGACGTTTTCAGGGTCTTCGAAATTGATCGAATCGACCTTGAGCAGGGCGAAGTAGCGCTCACCCTCCCGCGGGCCGCGCACCGTGCCTTCGACGGTGTCGCCGGTGCGCAGGCCGAAGCGCTTGATCTGCGACGGCGAGACGTAGATGTCGTCCGGCCCCGAAAGATAGTTGGCGTCGGCGCTCCTGAGGAAGCCGAAGCCATCCTGCAGAACCTCCAGCACGCCGCCAGCCGAGATCTCGACCTCTTCATCGGCCAGGGTCTTGAGGATGGCGAACAGCAAGTCCTGTTTGCGCAGGTTCGAGGCGTTCTCGACCTCCAGCTCCTCGGCGAAGGCGACCAGTTCGGCGGCGGTCTTGTCCTTCAGTTCGGACAGCGCGATCCGCTGAGGCACGGCGACGCCGTCTTCGTCAGCGTCCGGCGTGGCGTCGAGGTCAGTTTCAATGAGGGTTTCGTCGGTCATGGGCGTCTTGAGCTTGCGGCGCCGCGGCCGCCTCCAGAGACGGAGTCCGGGCGCCGGCTGAATGGCTGCGTCCGTCGTCGGGCGCGTGAGTTTTCGGATTCGGCCGCGCCGCGAGTTGGCGATGCAGGCCTGAAGAAGGGTGGGAAAGCGCCGTCCCCGACGAACGGGGGCGAACACCTGCCCCTAGCGGAACCACACCAAGCGGTTCGCGTCAAGGTGAAGCGGTCAGCCCAGGGTCCATTCTGTGGTCACGGACAGCACCATGACGATGGCCAGGAGGAAAGGAATCTCATTGGTCATGCGCCAGAACTTGCCTGTGCGCTGCGACGTGCCCGCCGCGATCCGTCTGCGCGCGCCGGCCAGATAACCGTGCCAGGCGCTGAGCAGGAACACGCCGATCAATTTAGCGACCATCCAGGGTTCCGCAAGGAAGCCCCAGCCGCGCGCCTGAACATCGATATGGATCAGCCATAGGCCGAACCCCCAGGCCAGGATCATCGCCGGATTGATGATGATGCGCAGAAGTCGAAGCTGCCAGGTCCTGAGCAACCCTTGCATCTCGGAGCGCAGCGGCTCGGGCTTGTCGTTCTGTTCGGCGTCATAGGCGAACAGACGCGGCAGAAAGAGCATTCCGGCCATCCAGGCGATCACCGCCAGGATGTGAAGGCCGCGGGCCAGGTCATAGGCGTTCATGCTGGAGTTCCTTCGGATCGGCACGGACAGGCGGCGAAGTCGGCCCGGCAACCCGGGCCAAATGAGTGAACACCGGGCGTTTCGACGGCGGCGCGCACGGCCTGGGCCAGGGCGCCGATGAAGGCCGGCGCAACACCGGCGGTTCCCGCGCGCAGATAGGGCGTGACGCCGAGATCCGCCGCCAGATGAGCGTACTCGATGTCCAGCTCAACCAGGGTTTCGATGTGTTCGGAGACGAAGGCGATCGGCACAATGATCACCCCGACGCCGTCGCGTCCGGCCTGTTCAATAGCCTCAGGCGTCGAGGGGCCCAGCCATTTCATTGGCCCGACCCGGCTCTGGTAGCAGATCGACCAGTCGCTGAGGCCAGCGGCCTGGGCGATGGCGGCGGCGCCGGCCTCGACTTGCGCCTGATAAGGATCGCCGCGCTTGGTGATGACGCTTTCGGGTACGCCATGAGCCGAGAACAGCACCCGCACCGGCTGGCCTGCAGCCTTGGCCAACTGTACCCCGATGGCGGCGACCTGCGCTTCAATCCAGCCCTCGGCTTCAGGATAGCAACAAACGCTGTGGACCCGGCCAGACCCGTCGTAAGCCTCACGCCAGGCCTTGAACGAGGAGGCCGTGGTCGTGGTCGAAAACTGCGGATACAGCGGCAGCAGCACGACATCGTCCGGGGCGAAGGCGGCCACGTCGCGGGCGGCGTCCTCGGTGAAGGGGCGCCAGTAGCGCATGGCGATAAAGACCCGAATCTCATCGGCAGCGTCGGCCAGGGCGTCCTGCAAGGCGCCGGCCTGTTCGAAGGTTTCGGGCAACAGGGGCGAGCCGCCGCCCATCAGGGCGTAGTTGGCCTGGGCTGATTGTTCCCGGCGCGCAGCGATGAACGCCGCCAGCGGCTTTCGGATCAGGCCAGGCAAACCGATGATGGCCCGGTCCGAGAACAGGTTCCGCAGGAAGGGTTGGACATCGTCCAGACCATCTGGCCCGCCCAGATTAAACAGGACGACGGCCAGTTTCCTGCGCGCGGTTCTGGTCATCCCTGAATTCGCTTCAGGGCCTGTTCGACGTGGGCGATGGGGGTGTCCGGCAAGATGCCGTGGCCCAGATTGAACACCCAGGGCCCGGCGCCCCAGGCTTCGCGCAGGTCGTCGATGCGCTGATCCAATGCGGCGCCGCCGGCGCGCAGTAGAAGGGGATCCAGCGCCCCCTGGATCGGCCGGATCGACTGAATCCGTTGACCAACAGGAAGCGGACAGGCGGTGTCCAGTCCCACGGCCTGGACGGCGCAGCGGGTGGCATAGTCCTGGGCCAGGGCGGCCGAGCCTCGCGGGAAGCCGATCAGCGGCTGGGTCACGCCGAGTTCCCTAAGGCGGGCGATCAGCAACTGATGTGGATTGACCACCAACCGTTCGAACAGATTGTCCGGCAGTCCCTCAGCCCAGCTCTCAAAGATCTGCAAAGCGTCGGCCCCGGCGTCGGCCTGCATCTTCAGATACCAGGCGCTGGCTTCAACCAGGATGGCCAGAAGCGCGTCCACAGCACCGGGATCGGCGTAGGCATAGGCGCGCGCCGCCGCGCGCTCGCCCTTGCCGATGGTGCGCGCAACCCCGTCCAGCATATAGGTCGCCACAGTCCATGGCGCCCCGCAAAAGCCGATCAGGGCGCGGGACGGCTCCAGCTCAGAGCGCACCCGCATCAGGGTCTGGCCAACCTCGGACAGGGCCTCTCCGGCGCCGGGAGCCAGATCACGCATGGACTCAAGATCCGGCAAGGCGCCCAACCGTGGGCCTTCGCCAGTCTCGAACCAGACGTCCTGACCCAGCGCTCGAGGAATCAGGAGGATGTCGGCGAAGACGATGGACGCATCGAACGGATAGCGCCGCATGGGCTGAAGTGTCGCCTCGGCGGCCATCTCCGGGTTCAGGCAAAAGGCGATGAAGTCCGGCGCCTGGGCGCGCAGCGCCCTGTACTCCGGCAGATGCCGACCTGCCTGACGCATGAACCAGACCGGTGGACGGCCAAGGGTTTCGCCGGCCAGGGCGCGAAGAAAGAGGGGTCGATCAGCCATGAGGGCGTCCTAGGCCGTCCCCGCTTCACGCTCAATCCCTCTCAAGAAAAGAGGATTCAAGAAGGTTTGTAGGAAGTCGTAGGAGGGCTGGATCACGGGGAAAATCGGAGCAGATGGTGGCCCGGCGCCAGTGGTTCGCACAGGGTTTTGCGACGGCCTCGTGTTTCGTCCACCGGGCTGGGGACATCGGGGATGGTTAAAAAAGGGTTAAGCATTCCTTACTGAAATCTTAACGCCACCAGGGAGGCGACCGGGGGGTCAGTCTTGAATGAGCCGGATTTCTCCACGGGTGTGTGGGACCGCCCAGATTGGTCCGCACAGAATTGGGGACGGACAAAGGAATCCTCCACGGCCGTCCCAGGTGCGCCCAGGCGAAAGGCGCGCTAGGGTCTGTTTCCTCTTCATCCGCCCCCAGCCGAGCGTCGCTTGTCCACAGACCCCCAACCGAAATCGGCGACCCCGCCCCGGCGGTTCTCGACCTATTTCCACGTCCACCTCGTCTCGGATTCCACCGGCGAAACCTTGAACGCCATGGCCAAGGCGGTGGTTGCTCGCTTCGACGGGGTGATCCCGATCGAGCACATCTACGCCCTGGTCCGGTCCCCAAAGCAGCTGGAGCGGGTGCTCGAAGAAGTGGAGATGGCGCCGGGGATCGTTCTGCACACCTTGGTCGATCCTGAATTGAGGGCCATGCTGGAGGCGGGGTGCCGAAGGATGGGAATGCCGCAACTGGGGGCGCTGGATCCGCTGGTGACGGTGCTGTCCGGCTATCTTGGGGCCTCGCTCTCAAGCCGCGTCGGCGCCCAGCATGCGCTCGACAGTGACTATTTTGAACGGATGGGCGCGCTCGACTTTGCGATTCACCATGACGACGGCCAGGGCCTGAATGAGCTCGAACGCGCCGACGTGGTGCTGGTCGGGGTCAGCCGAACCTCCAAGACCCCGACCTGCGTCTATCTGGCCCACCGCGGCATCCGCGCCGCCAATGTGCCGCTGGTGCCGACCCAGGACCCGCCGGAGCTTCTGTCGCATCTGAAGAATCCGCTGGTGGTCGGATTGGTGGTGTCGCCGGACCGGCTGGTCTCGATACGGCGCAATCGTCTCCAGCATCTGGGGGTCGATCCCGATACCGACTATGTCGATACCGAGCGGGTCCGCGAGGAGACGGTTCGGGCAAGACGGCTGTTCGAGCGGCTGGGGTGGCCCGTGATCGATGTATCGCGTCGCTCGGTTGAGGAAACCGCCGCCCAGGTGATCAACTTGGTCAATGACCGGCGGTCGGGAAAACTGGGAGCGCCGCAATGACCCTGATTCTGGCCAGCCGGAGCTCTGCGCGCCGGGCCATGCTGGAGGCGGCCGGCTTGCGGGCTGAGCTTGACCCCGCCGATGTGGATGAGGCCGCTTTCAAGGGCCGGCTTGTCAGCGAAGGCGCCGACGCCCGTTCAGTGGCCCAGGCGCTGGCGGGAGAGAAGGCGCTGGCCGTCTCTAGCCGGCGGCCGGGCGCGTTGGTGCTGGGCGCCGACCAAACGCTCGAACAGGACGGGACCCTCTACGACAAAGCCGCGAGCATGGACGAGGCGCGGGCGCGGCTGAAACAGTTTTCGGGGGCTGAACACCGGCTGCATTCGGGCGCGGCCCTGGCTCACGACGGCCAGCTGGTCTGGACTGTCGCGGATACGGCTGTGTTAAAGGTTCGCTCGCTGAGCGACCCGTACATCGACGCCTATCTGAACGCGAATGCCGAGGCCGCCCTATCGGCGGTCGGCGGCTACTGGTTGGAGGGCGAGGGCGTCCAGCTGTTTGAGCGGATTGAGGGGGACTATTTCACTGTCCTGGGCCTGCCGCTCCTACCGCTTCTGGCTGAGTTGCGATCCAGAGGGGTGATGGCCCTGTGAGTTTGAGCGCCCGCACCCGGTTGGCGGCGGTTGTTGGTCGGCCGGTCAGTCACTCCTTGAGCCCGACCATTCACAATGCCTGGCTGCAGGCGGCTGGGATCGATGCGGCCTATCTGGCGTTCGCGCCCAGGGACGAGGCGTCTTTCGCGGTGCTGGTCGAGGGCCTGCTCTCCAGCGGCGGGCTTGGCCTGAACATCACCGCTCCCTTCAAGAGCCTCGCTCTGAAGTGGGCGGAGCTGAATGGCGCCGACATCGAGCCGGCGGCGATGGCGGCGGCCTCTGTCAACCTGCTGGTTTTCGGATCAGAGCGTGCGAGAGCGGCCAGCACAGATGGGCTGGGCATGATCGCGGCCATTCGTGAACAGGCGCCGGACCTCGATATTGCGGCGGGACCAGTGGCGGTTTTGGGCGCTGGCGGCGCTGGCCGCGCGGCGGTTGCGGCGCTGAAGGCAGTGGGAGCGACCGACATCCGGGTGGTCAACCGCACCCTGACCCGGGCTGAGGATCTGGCAGGCGCAGCCGGCCCGGGCGTCTCGGCCTGGTCGCTCGGATCAGCCCTTGAGGCGCTGGAGGGGAGTCATCTGTTGATCAACGCCGCAACTGGGATGGAGCCGCCTGATCTCGCGTCGATGGCGTCGGTGGGTGCGGTGCTCGACATGACCTATCGGCCGCTCAAGACCGACCTTCTTGCGATGGCGTCGGAGCGCGGCCTGACGCCGGTGGACGGTCTGGCCATGTTGATCGCCCAGGCGCGGCCAAGCTTTGAAGCTCTGTTCGGCCAGCCCACGCCCCAGGTGGATGTCCGCAACCTGTGCCGCCGGGCGATGGAGGCGGGCGGATGAAAGTCATTGGCCTGACCGGCTCAATCGGCATGGGCAAGTCCACGACGCTGCGGCTGTTTGAGGCCGAGGGATGCGCGGTTTGGGATGCGGATGCGGCGGTGCACCGGCTGTATGGGCCGGGCGGGGCGGCGGTGGAGGCGGTCCAGGCGCTGTTTCCTGGCGTGGCGATGCCGGACGGCGGGATCGACCGGCCGCAGCTGGCGCAGCGTCTGCGCGCCGCGCCGGAAGGGTTCTCTCAGCTGGAGGCGGTGGTTCATCCGCTGGTGCGGGCCGATAGAGCGGCGTGGCTGGCCAAGGCCGAAGCCCAAGGCGTGGCCGTCGCCGTGGTCGATGTGCCTCTGCTGTTCGAGACCGGCGCTGACGCCGAGGTGGATGTCGTGGTGGTGGTCTCGGCCCCGGCTGAAATCCAGAAACGGCGTGTCCTGGCCCGGCCCGGTATGACGCAAGCGCGCTTCGAGCAGATCATGGCGCGCCAGACCCCGGACGCCGACAAGCGCGCGCGGGCTGATTTCGTCATCGAGACCGGCGCAACGATCGAGGAGGCGCACGAGCAGGTTCGCGCCGTGCTGTGGCGACTATCTACATCGCACCAGCTTTCGCTGGGCCCGAACGCCCTTCACAGGCCGGACGAACGGGGCGAGTAGAGGCTATGCGTGAGATTGTTCTGGATACGGAAACCACCGGTTTTGACCCGCGCAGCGGCGACCGAATGGTTGAGATCGGCTGCATCGAGCTGGAGAATTTGACGCCGACGGGGCGGACCTTTCACACCCTGATCAACCCGGACCGGATCATTGGTCCTGAGGTGGTGCGGGTGCACGGCATCACCAATGAGAAGGTCCGCGACGCGCCCAGGTTCGCCGAGATCGCCGATGACCTGCACGCCTTCATCGACGACGCGCCGGTGATCGCGCACAACGCCGGGTTCGACCGCAACTTCGTCAATTTCGAACTGGGAGCCGCTGGCCGTCCGTTGATCGACGACGCGCGCTGGATCGACACCCTGCAGCTGGCCCAGAAGCGGTTCCCGGGCATGGCCAATTCACTCGACGCCCTGTGCAAACGGTTCAAGGTGTCGTTGGTCGAGCGGACCTTGCACGGCGCCCTGATCGACGCCCGGCTTCTGGCGTCGGTCTATCTGGAGCTGAAGGGCGGCCGTGAGCGGGTGCTGGACCTGTCAGATCCCGTGACGCCCAAGGCCCACGTCGAGGCGGGGGTGTCGGCCTATGGCGCGCGCCCCCGACCGCTCGGGACCGCTTCGACAGCGGAGGAGCGGGCGCGGCACGCGGCCTTCCTGAAAGGAACGCTGTCTGATCTCAGCCTATGGGCCCGCTTGGCGCCGGATCTGGCGGACTAGGCCTCGCCGGCGGGCGGCGCCTGGTCGAGCTGGGCGGCCTGAGATTTGCGGGCGTTGTAGATGGCCGCAAAGTCCAGCGGGTCGAGTTGGAACGGCGGATAGAAGCCGCCATCGGCCGAGGCCCGCGAAACAATCTCCCGCGCGAACGGGAACAGATAGCGCGGGCATTCGATCAGCAGGAACGGCTCCATCTCGGCGTCCGGCACGCCGGCGATCTGGAACACGCCGCCGTACACGAGCTCGATCTGGAACATGGCCTGCCCCTCGACAGAGGCGCCGACCGACAGCTTGAGCTCGACCTCGAACAGATTGTCCTGGCGACCACGGGCGTTCATTTCGACCGCCATGTCGATGGCCGGCTTGCCTTCAACCCGCAGGGATTCCGGCGCGCGCGGGTTCTCGAAAGACAGGTCGCGGACGTACTGGACCAGCACGCGCATCTGCTGCCCCTGGGGGGTTTCTTGCGGGGCGGCGCCGGTGTCGGCGGGCGTCTGGTCGGTCATGACGGGTCTCTGGGAGAATGAAAAACGGAGGCGGCGGCGCCTATCATGGGCGGGGCGTCGACGCAACGGCGGTCGCCGTCGACGCCTTGCGCATTCGGTCGCGGATGCTTACTCGATAAGGCCCGTTTCACAGGATCCATGACGCCTTGGACCCCGCCCTCATCCAGATGCTCGTCTTCGCCGCGGTCGCGGCTGTTTTGCTCGTGCTGCTCTACAATGTGCTCGGCAAGAAGGTCGGGCGTCAGCCCGAGGATCAGCCCGCCGTCCCCGCCTCGCCGGGGCCGGACCCGCAGGGCGATTCGGCGCGGACGGCTTGGGCTCCTGGCATGGACCCGGCCGCCGCCGAAGGCGCCGCCCAGCTTCGCGCGCGCGATCCTGGCTTTGATCCGGCCCGGTTCCTGGACGGCGCGCGCCAGGCTTATGAGACCATCGTGCGCGCCTACGCCGCCGGCGACCGCGAGACGCTTCGACCGCTGCTGGCCAAGCCGGTCATGGCGTCCTTCGAACAGGGTATCGCCGCGCGCGAAGCCGAGGGCCGGACCGAAATCACGGAATTCCCCCATCCGCCGCGCGCGGATCTCGACCATGCCGAGGCGCAGGGCGATCTGGCCCGGGCCCGGGTCCGCTTTTTGGCTGAGATGCGCAGTGAGACCAGCCACGAAGGGGTTTCGACCACGGAAGAGCGCCGCACCGCCGAGTTGTGGACCTTTGAGCGGCGGATCGGGTCGGGCGATCCGAACTGGGTGCTGGCGCGGGTGGAAGCGGCCCAGGCGTGAGGCGGCTCCTCGCGCTCCTCGCCGTCCTGATCCTGGCCGGTTGCGCGACCCCGACCCCGACCCCGGCGCCGCCTGTTGCTCCGCAACCGCTACCGCCGCCGCCCGAGGCGGCCGGCCCCAGTCCAGACAGCCTGCCGGGCTGGGCTCAGGAAGATCATCTGGCGGCGCTGGAGGGCTGGGCCGAGACCTGCCATGTCGCGCAAGACCCCGCCTATGCCGCAGCCTGTCAGGCCGCCCGCGTCCTGCCGACCGGGGATGCGGCGGCGGCGCGCCAGTTTCTGGAGACCTGGTTCATCGTTGAACGGGGCGAGGCTGAGGGCCTGCTGACGGCCTATTTCGCGCCTGAATACGAGGCTCGGACCTATCGCACCGGCGTTTTCGACGCGCCGGTGCTGGCCCGACCGCTGGACCTGTTTGCGCGAGGGGGTGTCGTTGAGCAGCGATCGCCCGACGGCCAGATGGCGCCCTACCCGCCCCGCGCTGAGATCGACGAGACCGACGCCGCGCCGATCGCCTGGATGCGAGCCGAGGATCTCTTTTTCATGCAGATTCAAGGCTCGGGCTATCTGACCTTCGAGGACGGGACCCAGGCGCGCGCAGCCTATGCCGCCCACAACGGCCAGGGTTTCGTTGGTATCGCCCGACAGATGACCGAGCGCGGCCTGCTGCCGGCCAATGGGACCAGTGGTGAGGCGATCCGGGCGTGGCTGGCCGCTCATCGCGGAGCCGAAGCCGCCGAAATCATGAATCTGAACCCGCGCTATGTGTTCTTTCGGCTGGAGCCGGACGATGGGCGAGGGCCGGCCGGTGCGGCGGGCGCGCCGCTGATCGCAGGGCGCTCCATCGCGGTGGATCCGATGTACTGGTCCTACGGGGACCTGGTCTGGATCGACGCGCCGCAAGGAGATCTGGTCGGGGCCGACCGGGGCTATCGCGGCCTGGTCACGGCGCTCGACACCGGCGGCGCCATTCGCGGGCCGGTGCGGGCCGATTTCTATGTCGGACGGGGGGCCGAGGCGGGGCTGCAAGCCGGCCGGGTGCGGCATCCGCTCAGGATGTGGCGGTTGACGCCCCGCAGCTAGCTCCAGTCGACCGCTTTCGGCCCCGTCGTCACCTGAGCTGAACGGTCGGGGATAGCCGGCTGGACCTGGATCAACGCCGGGTCAGACTGCCCAGGATGCCGCGTACCAGGGCGCGGCCGATCTGTGATCCGACCGAGCGGGCGACCGACTTGCCGAAGGCCTCCACCGTCGACTGACGGTTGGAGCGGCGCGGTGCGGCGGGTGCGCGGGTGCGTGATCCGCCACCAGCGGACGAGCGGCTCGGAGCCCGGGCAGACGGTTCGGGGTCGGCGCGCGCGGCCTCGGCTTCGCGCGCGTCCGCCGCCGCGACGGCGGCATCCGCTCGCTTTTGCAGGATCTCGTGGGCGGATTCGCGATTGGCGGGCGTGTCATAGACGCCCCGGACAGGGCTGGCGGCCATGACGGCGGCGCGCTCGGCGTCGGTTGCGGGCCCCAGGCGCGAGGCCGGCGGCCGGATTAGGGTCTTCTGGACGACGGTGGGAGCGCCCTTTTCATCCAGGGTCGAGACCAGGGCCTCGCCGACGCCGAGGCCCTGGATCGCTTCGGCCGTGTCGAAATCAGGGTTCGGCCGAAAACTTTCGGACGCCGCCTTCAGGCCGCGCTGCTCGGAGGGGGTATAGGCGCGCAGCGCGTGCTGGATGCGGTTGCCGAGCTGGGCCAGGACGGTGTCCGGGATATCGGCCGGGTTCTGGGTGACGAAATACACACCCACGCCCTTGGAACGGATCAGGCGCACCACCTGCTCGATCTTCTCCATCAGCGCCCGCGGCGTGTCGCGAAACAGCAGATGGGCCTCATCGAAGAAGAAGACGAACTTGGGCTTGTCCGGGTCGCCGACCTCCGGAAGCTGTTCGAACAGCTCCGACAACAGCCACAGCAGGAAGGTGGAATACAGGCGCGGGCTGTTGATCAAGGTGGTGGCGTCCAGCACCGAGATCAGACCCTTGCCGTCAGTGTTGGTCCGCATCAGGTCCGATAACTGCAGCGCCGGCTCGCCGAAGAAACCGCCTCCGCCCTGGTCCTCGACCTGGAGCAGGGCGCGCTGGATCGCTGCGACCGTTGCGGGCGCGACATGGCCATAGCGTTTGCCGATCTCATCGGCGTTCTCGGCGACATGGGCCAGAACAGCGCGAAGATCCTCGATGTCCAACAAAAGCAGGCCCTCATCGTCGGCGACGCGGAAGGTCACCGACAGCACCGCCTCCTGGACATCGTTCAGCTCGAGCATCCGCGCCAGCAGCAGTGGCCCGACTTCACTCATGGTCGTGCGGATGGGGTGTCCCTTGCGGCCGAACAGGTCCCAGAAGATGGTCGGGGCGGCCTCGGGAACGAGGTCCAGGCCGATCTGTTCGGCCCGGGCCAGCAGCTTTTCGTTCGGCGTCCCGATCTGGCTGATGCCGGATAGATCGCCCTTCACATCGGCGGCGAAGACCGGAACCCCCGCGTCGGAAAAGCCTTGGGCCATGATCTGCAACGTCACAGTCTTACCGGTGCCGGTTGCGCCAGCGACGACACCATGGCGGTTGGTGCGATGGAACAGGAGCGTTTCAGCCTTGCCTGACTGGCCCAGATAGACGCCCGCGTCGCTGGTTTCGCTCATGCCGATGGTCTCCGATTGAACCAGCCAGACCTAGCGCGCGGCGCGGCGCGGCGCCAGCATTGACCGGGCGGTCGGACGCGGCCAATGGTGGGCATGGCCATCACGCTTCCCAAACTCAGCCGGAGCCGCGTCCGCGAGACCGATCCGTCAGACTCGATGCAGAACGCCGCGGCGGCTGTCGCCGCGACCGTTGAGGGGTCGGCGGTGGCGCGCAACGCTGTGGTCTTGATTGCGGTGGTGATTGGCGGCGCGGCGGTGCATTGGCTCAAGGGCATCGTGACGCCCCTGGCGATGGCGGCGTTTCTGCTGATCATGATAGAGGGGCTGACGCGTTGGGTCGCCAGCCGGTTTCCGATTCCGGCGCGGGCTGTCGGCTGGGTGTCGGCGATTCTGGTGTTCGCGCTGCTGTTCGGTTCGATCTGGGTGATCGTCGACGGCTTGTCCGGGATCGTCGCCCAGGGACGCGGCATCGGCGTGCGGATTGACCAGATCATCGCCGATGTGGCCGGCCTGTTCGGCATCCAGACGCCGCCGGCGATCAACGAGCTGGTCGCCCAGCTGGATCTGACGACCTATGCGGCGCGGGCCGCCCTGACGACCCAGTCGGTCATGGGCGCGGCCTTCTTCACGCTCGTCTATCTGGGCTTCATGATGGCGTCCAAGCGCAGCTTCATGAAGAAGGTTGTGGCCCTGTTTCCGCTCAAGAAGGAGCGTTACCAGGCCGCCCAGCTGTTTGAACGCGTTCGCGGTGGTGTTGAGGGCTATCTGATGGTTCAGACCGTCACCGGCCTGATGATCTCGGCTACGGCCTGGCTGATCATGGTGGTGGTAGGCTTGGAGAACCCTTTGTTCTGGGCCTTTCTGATCTTTCTGGTTGGCTACATCCCGATGGTGGGGGGCGTGATCGCGGCCATGGGGCCGCCGCTCTACGCCCTGGTCCAGTTCGACAGCTACTGGCAGGCGATCATCCTCTTCGCCGGGCTGCAGGTGATCCTTCAGGTCTCGGGCAACTATATCCAGCCCCGGATGCAGGGCGACAATCAGAACATCGACCCGGTGACGGTGCTGCTCTTCCTTGCGCTGTGGAGCGCGCTGTGGGGAATCCCCGGCGCCTTCCTATCGACGCCGATCGCGGTGATGGTGATGGCGGTCACGGCCCAGTTCGCGGGAACACGCTGGGTCGCGGTTCTGCTGTCAGGCGACGGCGACCCCTATCCGCTGCCGCCAGAGCAACGAAAACTGATCGCCGAGGCCCGGTCGCGACGAAAGCTGCAGGCGTCGATCAAGTTTTCGTGATCGCCCCCCTTACATTGGCCTGATCCCTTCCTACATCTGCTCCAGACGGCGGCTCGTCCCCTCCCCCCGAGAGCCGCCGGCCAGGCGATTCGGACCCGTCCCCCCGATCCGGTCGCCTACAGACGAACCGGTCCGCTCCCTTGTCGGGCCGGCTGACCGTCAGGGCCGCCGGTGATCTCAGGATCGCCGGCGGCTCTTGTTCTTCAACCAGTCCTTCGACCTCATCTCGTGCAGTCGCGAGGCTGTCCGCTCGAACTCGAAGGCGCCGACGCCCTTGCGATAGAGGTCATCCGGCTCGGCGGCCGCCAGCACGATCAGGCGGGTGCGAGCCTCGTACAGAGCATCGACCAGGGTGACGAAGCGGCGCGCCGCTTCGCGACGGTCCGGCCCCAGCACGGGCACATCTTGCAGGAAGAGGGTATCGAACCGCTCGGCAAGCGCCAGGTAGTCTGAGGGTCCAAGTGGCCGGTCGCACAGCCGGTCGAAGGTTTCGCGCGCCATGGACCCCGCGGTGCAGGCGATCAGGGTCTTGCGTCCGGCGACCTCGAGAACGGCCGGCGCCTCATGGGCCTGGGCTTTTAGCTCATTCCACAGGGCGTCGAAGGCAGGCCGTTCGTCGGGCGTGAACCAGATCTGGGCTGATTTCAGCCGTTCCAGCCGCCAGTCTCGCGCACCGTGCAGCTCCACAAGCCTGCAGCGGTTCTTGATCTGGTTGATGAAGGGGGTGAACAGCTGGCGGTTGATGCCGTCCTTGTACAGGTCGTCCGGCGGCCGGTTGGAGGTGCAGACCAGCACAACCCCCTCTTCGAACAGAGCCTCGAACAGTCGGCCCAGAATCATGGCGTCGGCGATGTCGGTGACCTGAAGCTCGTCAAAACACAGAAGCCGGGCCTCCGATGCAATCTGCCTTGCAACCGGTGCGATGGGGTCGTCGCCGCGGTGGGCTCCGAACACCGCCTTGCGGGCGGCCTTGTCGCCCGAGCGCCACTGGCCGATGCGCTCATGAACCTGGGCCATGAAGGAGTGAAAATGGGCGCGGCGCTTTTTCGGTTCGTCGACGGTCTGGAAAAACAGATCCATCAACAGCGACTTGCCCCGCCCCGGCGGTCCCCACAGGTAAAGGCCATGGAGGGGCTCGGCGCCGAACAGCCTGAAACGCGGCTGACCTTCGATGGCGGCCTCAACCTCGGCCAGAGCATCCAGCGCCGGCCGCTGGCTGGGGTCCGGCCGAAGCCGGCCCTGGTCGATCAGCGATTGATAGGCCTCGGCCACGTCGATGGGCATGGATGCGGGCTTAGCGGCAGATTTGAATGACGCAAGGCGATTGCGCTTTGCGCGGCACCGCCTAAATGCGAAGGCCCGGCGGACCCCGCATGTTTCCCCGTCGGATTCAGGAGATCACCATGGGCTATCGCGTCGCCGTCGTAGGCGCCACCGGCAATGTCGGCCGTGAGATGATGGTCATTCTGGAGGAGCTGAACTTCCCGGTCGATGAGATCCACGCGGTCGCCTCGCGCCGGTCGCAGGGGCTGGAGGTCGCCTTCGCGGACCGGACCCTGAAATGCGAGAATCTGGAGACCTTCGACTTCTCCAAGATCGACATCGTCCTGATGAGCGCCGGCGGCGAGGTGTCACGCGCCTGGTCGGAGAAGATCGGCAAGGCCGGCCCGATCGTCATCGACAACTCCTCGGCCTTCCGCATGGACCCACAGGTGCCGTTGATCGTGCCAGAGGTGAACCCCGACGCCATTCACCTGGCCAAAAAGAAGAACATCGTGGCCAATCCCAACTGTTCGACGGCCCAACTGGTGGTGGCGCTGAAGCCCCTGCATGACGCCGCCCGGATCAAGCGGGCGGTGGTGGCCACCTATCAATCGGTTTCGGGCACCGGCAAGGCGGCCATGGACGAGCTGTGGAACCAGACCAAGGCCCTGTACGGCCTGGGGGATGCGACCCCCAAGGTCTATTCGAAACAGATCGCCTTCAATGTGTTGCCCTTCGCCGGCGATCTGGTCGACGAGGGCTACACCTCCGAAGAGGAGAAAATGTGGAAGGAGACCCACAAGATCCTCGATCCGGACATTCAGCTGACCGTGACCTGTGCGCGGGTGCCGGTGTTCGTCGGCCACTCCGAAGCAGTCAATCTTGAATTCGAATCGCCGCTCGACGCCGAGGACGCGCGCGAGATTTTGCGCGAGGCGCCGGGCGTTATGGTGGTCGACAAGCCCGAGGAGGACGGCTGGGTTTCCCCGGTCGAGGCGGCGGGCGACTTCGCCGTCTTCGTTTCGCGCATTCGCAATGACCCGACAGTCGAGTTCGGGCTGAATATGTGGGTCGTGTCGGACAATCTGAGAAAGGGCGCGGCCCTGAACGCGGTCCAGATCGCCCAACTGCTCGACGAACAGGGGGTCATCACCCCCCAGGGCGGATACCGCTCGATCACGGTCTAGCGGCGTGAGCGAGCCGACGTCGCCGGCCTCGTCCGAAGCCCGCACCGCCCTGGCGGCGGGCATCGGCTGCTATCTGATCTGGGGCTTTGCGCCCCTGGCCTTCCAGCAGATGGGCGCAGTTGGGGCCGACCCCCTGGAGGTCATGGCCCACCGGACCCTTTGGGGCGTGCTCTGGGCCGGGCTTCTGGTCGTTCTGGCGCATCAGTCAGGCCAGGTACGCGCCATTCTGACTGACCGGCGCACGATGGGCTGGCTAGCGCTGTCGACCGCCCTGATCGGGGTCAACTGGACCGTCTTCGTCATGGCGGTGAATTCCGGCCGGATGCTCGAGGCGTCGCTGGGCTACTATCTCAACCCCCTGCTCAGCATGGCCGCCGGGGCCTGGCTGTTCAGCGAGCGGATCGACCGCTGGGGCGGCGCAGCCATCGCCCTGGCCGCGGTCGGGGTGGTGCTTCAGGCGGTGGCCCTGGGCCAGCCGCCGTGGATTTCGTTGATCCTGGCCTTTTCATTCGCGACCTATGGGGTGATCCGCAAGCGGATCAGCGCCGACGCCCAGGCGGGCCTGTTCGTGGAATGCCTGCTATTGGCCCCGCTCGGCTTGGCCTGGGTGGCGATGCTCCAGATCAAGGGCGCGGGCCATTTCACCGACAGCGGCTCCAGCGTCTTCTGGCTGATGGTGGCCGGGCCGCTGACGGTCTTGCCGCTGGCTCTGTTTTCCTGGGCGGCGCGGCGGATGCCGCTGTCGACCATGGGCTTTTTGCAGTTCATGGCCCCCTCCATCGCCTTCGTCATCGGCCTGATCCAGGGCGAGGATTTCAGCTGGCTGCGCGGGATCAGCTTCGGCTTCATCTGGGTCGGGGCGTTGGTCTATGCCGCCGGCGCGCTCAAGCGGACGCGGGCGGCGCGGGTCTTGGCCTGTGAGCCCGGCCTGGTCGATCCGCCGGCCGAGCGCCGCTAGAGGCAGGCGTAGAGCGCCTCGATCAGGGCCACGGGGCGCGGGTCGGCGACCAGATGGACCGACTGTTTGTTCATCACATAGGCGACCGACAGCCGCCGCTCGGGATCGGCCATGGTCATGGAGCCGCCCCAGCCATAGTGGCCGACGGCCTGAGAGCCCGGCCCCAGGCCGTTGGCGCCGGTGTTCTTCATCAGGCCGGCGGCCCAGATCAGATCGAACGGCAGAACCTTGTCCGGCCCGCGCACGCGTTCGGCGGTGAGGACCGCCAGGGTTTCGGGCGAAACCACGGCCTGGCCGTCTAGGCCTCCATCCCTGGCGACAATTGACATCAGCCGGGCCAGGGCGGCGGCCGTGGCGTGGCCATTGGCCGAGGGGATTTCCATCCGGCGCCAGTCGGCCGAGCCGCGCCCGCCGGGGGCCGAACCCTTGTCCAGAAAGGCGGCGCGCTTGATGGCGTCGATCGTTCCCAGGTCCGGCGCAGCCGGCGGTTTGCGCATCTGGGCGACGCGGCCATGCTCGCTGTCGGGAAGGCCGATCCACAGATCCAGGCCTAGCGGCTCGCACAGGTCCTGGCGCAGAGCCGTCCCGAGCGAGCGACCGTCGAGGCGGCGAAACACCTCGCCGGCCAGATAGCCGACGGTGATGGGGTGATAGCCTGAGCCCGTCCCCAGCGGCCAAAGCGGGGCCTGGGCCGCCAGCCGCTCACAGACGGCTTCTGGATCGAACCAGATTTCGGGCTCGGCCGGCGGGACAAACCCGGGCAGGCCGGCCTGATGGCTCAGCATCTGGGCCAGGGTCACCGCGCCCTTGCCGGCCTGGGCGAAGTCGGGCCAGACGTCGGAAACCGGCGTGTCATAGGTGATCAACCCTTGATCGACCAGGCGCGCCATCATCAGGGCGGTCACCGCCTTGGTCGTGGAGAACACCGGGGTCAGGGTGTCGGTCCCGAAGGGCGTGGTTTTCGCCGCATCGGCGTGACCGCCGATCAGGTCCAGCACGATCTCGCCATCGATGCAGACGCTGAAGCGGGCGCCCAACTCTTCGTCGGTCTCGAAATGGGCGGCGAAACCGTCGCGGACCGGGACGAAGGCGGGCGGGATGAGGCCGGTGATTTCGGTCATGCGAGCCGGGCTAGGCGAGGCGGAGCGGTCTGTCCAGCAGCACTAACTCGATGGTGACGCTTTGCCGGTATGAAACCGGGACTAGAGTACCGGGGGTTCCATTGCCGCACAGACACGTCAGAAACCTCGCACGGCTTCAGGCGACAGCCTCGACGTCGCGGGTGCTCAATCTAATGACGGTCTGGGCTGCTCATCGAAGCGAACCCGGCTGGTCCGAGCGTCCGCTGTTCGCCAATTCCCACCTGAACCGGGCGCTGATCATCAAGCACCGGCTACGGCGCGACGAGCTCGATCTGTTCCGCCGCCGGCGCCAGGTTGCGACCAAGGTGGTGATCCCGATCGATCCGACAGATCTGCGGTCGGGGGGACGCTACGTCTTCGTTGACCAATCCAACTTCACCCAGGTTGTCCGCGACGTCTTCGGCGCCTCAATGCCCCAACGCGATATTGAAACTTTGCGGCTGATCGACAGCCTGCCATCGCTGGATCCTTTCCTGTTGCGCGAGCAGCTGTCTCGCCACGGCCGCGCGCCAGATCGGGTCTATTTCGAACTGACCGAGGCGGATCGCAAACGAATGTTCGCTTTCGCCCAGGCCGAGATTGCGCCGCTGGTGGCCATGAGCATGGGGGCCGACGAGCGCACCGCTGACCGGGCCGCGATCCTGGTCGGCAAGATCTTGTCCAATGCCGACGGTGAGGTGATGGAGCCGCTGCGCCTGACGCTTCGGCTGGCGCCGGAGGAATATGCCGAGGGCGTTTTCTGCTGGAAGGGCTTCCTCTACTACAAGTGGTCGCTGGCCGCTGTGATGTCAGAGATCGGGCCGGTAGCGGCGGAGATCGCCGCAGCGCGTCCAGCGGGTGCGGCCAGCGACGAGAGCCGGGCCGAGCTGACCCAGTGCCGCGAGACCTTGACCCGTCGCATCTCCCGGACTCTGTCGGAGGCGGCGCTGACGCTGAAGGTCTATGATGACGCCTATGCGCACCTTACCGAAAACGGTCGACCCACGGCGTTTCGCGAGTTTCTACTGGATGCGCCGCTGCTGTTCACCCGCTTGGGCGAGCAGGTCGCGGCGCTGCGCCACATTGTCAGCTTCTGGCGATACAGGATCAGCGGCGGGCCGATCAACATTGACGAGATGCTCGACATTTTCTCGGACTTTGAGACGTCCCTGGCGGGCCGAGATGCCGACCGACATCCGAACGCACACGCCGCCTGAGAGGCCTGGGCCGATCAGAAACGGAAGATCGTCTCGAGGCGAACACGCGGCTGCTCGCGCTCGGGCTGCTGGGGCCGCGCCGGATCGGGCTGGCGCTCTCCCAGGCCGACGGTGCCTTGCAGCCGCAGCGACGGCGACAGTCTGAAGGATGCCGACGCATCGACGTCATTCCAGTCCGCCTCACGGCCGACCGGTTGGTCGACGTTGAGGTTCAGGCCCCAGCGGCCCTCGGAATTCCACTGAAGGCCGCGCCGGCTTTGACGTTGCGCGTTTGAGTCCACGATGGACGGCGCAGCGAGGCTTTCGCTGCGGGCGCGGTGCTGGGCGTGCGAAGCCGTCGCCAGCCCTGTCAAAACAAGGCCGGACACAAGAGCGGCTGCGATAATCGTCTTTCGGCCCATACGCCTCAAAACTCCCGTGCCGGCGACGATCGTGTCGCCGATCCGCTACCCAAGCCTGCAAGTTACCCCGCAGCCTTGGCCTTATTGTGACAAATAAAGGTCCCTACCTCCCCCTGCGTCAATGGAATCGGGGCCAGGACTTCGTCAGAAAGGCGAATCTACGCGAGCATGTGTCCCCTGCGACACGCCGCCGCAGTTGGAACGGCGCATCGTCAACATTTCGCCCTCTTGCCAGCGGCTTGTCAGACGACCACTGCCGTATGCTATAGGGGAGATCGGTCGCAAGACCCGAACCCCAGTTCCAAAGCTCGACGTTTCCGGAGACGACCCCATGAGAGCAACCCGCGGCCTATTGACCGTGACCCTGGTGCTGGGGATCGCTGTCGGCGTTTCCGCCTGCGGGACTGTCAGTCGCGTTATTGGCGGCGAGGACGAACAGCCTTCGACCCAGCAGGGCAGCCTTGGCATAAATGGATATCTCTGGCGGGCGTCACTCGACACGCTGGAGTTCCTGCCTCTTGAAACGGCTGACCCTTGGGGGGGCATCATCAACTATGGCTGGTATTCGACGCCAGATTCACCCAACGAGCGGCTCAAAGCGACGGTCTACATCTTGGATTCTCGACTGCGCGCCGATGCCTTGAACGTCCGGGTGAACCGCCAGGTCCGCAACGAGGCCGGAGAGTGGGTCGAGGCCCAGGTGTCCGCCCAGACCGAGACGGATATCGAAAACGCTATTCTGACCCGCGCCCGCCAGCTTCGTCTGACCGGGGACGGGGACTGATCAGCCGACCATGTCCCGATATGATCCCAAGGCGGCGGAGCCTCGGCGCCGCGCCCAGTGGGAATCCGAGAACGTTTTTCGCGCCGATCCGAACTCGGGCCGGCCGAAATACTATGTCCTTGAGATGTTTCCGTACCCCAGCGGGAACATCCATATGGGCCACGCCCGCAACTATGTGATGGGCGACGTCGTGGCCCGCTATAAGCGGGCCCGTGGTTTCGAAGTGCTGCATCCGATGGGCTGGGACGCCTTCGGGATGCCGGCCGAGAATGCCGCCATGGAACGGGGCGTGCACCCGGGCGAATGGACCTGGTCCAACATCGCCGCGATGCGTGACCAACTGAAGCTGCTGGGATTGTCGCTGGACTGGTCGCGCGAGTTCGCAACCTGCGATCCGGCCTACTATGGCAAGCAGCAGGCTTGGTTCCTCACCCTGTGGCGGCGTGGTCTGGCCTATCAGAAGGAAGGTGTGGTCAACTGGGATCCGGTCGACAACACCGTCCTGGCCAATGAACAGGTGATCGACGGGCGGGGCTGGCGCTCGGGCGCCGTGGTCGAAAAGCGCAAGCTGACCCAGTGGTTCTTTCGCATCACCGACTACGCCGACGACCTGATCGAGGGGCTGTCGACGCTGGACCGGTGGCCGGACAAGGTCCGGACCATGCAGGAGAACTGGATCGGGCGCTCCAAGGGCCTGACCCTGACCTGGGCCTGGTCAGGCGCAGCGCCTGAGGCTGCGCCTGACGGGTTGACCGTCTACACCACCCGACCCGACACGCTGTTCGGGGCCTCCTTCATGGGGCTGGCGCCGGATCATCCGGTGGCTGCGGCCCTGGCGGCGGCGGATCCGAGGGTCGCCGCCTTCGCCGCCGAATGTCGTAAGGGCGGGGCCAGTCAGGCCGATATCGAACAGGCTGAAAAGATTGGCTGGAACACGGGCCTCAAGGTGGTCCACCCCTTCACCGGGGCCGAGATTCCGGTGTGGATCGCCAACTTCATCCTGTCGGACTACGGCACCGGCGCCATCTTCGCCTGTCCGGCTCATGACCAGCGTGACCTGGATTTTGCCCGCAAGTACGGACTACCGGTCATCCCGGTCGTGCGTCCGCAGGGCCCCGACGACGATTTCAACGTGGACGACGAGGCCTATACCGGGCCCGGCGTGATCTTCAACTCCGGCTTCTTGGATGGCCTGGATATTGAGGCCGGCAAGGCGGCGGCGATCGCCCGGATCGAGGCGGCGGGACAGGGCGAGGGCGCCACCGTCTATCGGCTTCGGGACTGGGGCGTCAGCCGCCAGCGGTATTGGGGTTGCCCGATCCCCATCGTCCACTGTCCGACCTGCGGGCCGGTCGGCGTTCCGCAGGCCGAGCTTCCCGTCATTTTGCCAGAGGACGTCACCTTCGACGAACCCGGCAATCCGTTGGCCCGGCATCCGACCTGGAAACATGTCGCTTGCCCGGAGTGCGGGGCCGAGGCTGTTCGAGAGACTGACACGCTGGACACCTTCGTGGATTCCAGCTGGTACTTCGCCCGCTTCGCCAATCCTTGGGCCGAGGCGCCGATCGACAGGGCTGCGGCGGATCATTGGCTGGCGGTGGATCAGTACATTGGCGGGGTCGAGCATGCGGTGCTGCATCTGCTGTACGCCCGCTTCATCACCCGGGCCCTGACCGACGCAGGAATGATGTCAGTTGCGGAACCGTTCGCCGGCCTGTTCACCCAGGGGATGGTGGTCCACGAGACTTACCGCACGGCAACAGGTCAGTGGGTCGAGCCGACAGACGTGGAATTGATCAATATTGACGGCCAGCGCTCGGCCCGCCGCGTTTCGACGGGTGAGGTCCTGGTCATCGGGGACATCGAGAAGATGTCCAAATCCAAGAAGAATGTTGTCGCCCCCCAGGAGATCGTCGACGCCTACGGGGTCGACGCCGGGCGCCTGTTTGTCTTGTCCGACAGCCCGCCCGAGCGCGATGTCCAATGGACGGCTGGCGGCGTCGAGGGGGCCGGACGGTTCGTCCAGCGGGTCTGGGCTGAGGTCGACGGCTTCCCCACGGCGGCCGATCTGACCGGAGAGGACGATCCGGCCGCCCTGGCGCTGCGCAAGGCGACGCACAAGGCGATCAAGGCCGTCACCGAGGGGGTCGAAGGCTTTCACTTCAACGCGTCGATCGCGCGCCTGTACGAGTTCTTGAACGCTTTGCGCGCCGCCAAAATCGACGGCGCCTCGCCCGCCTTGCTGGCGGCCAAGCGGGAGGGCCTGATCGCCCTGACCCTGCTGATCCAGCCCTTCGTGCCGCATCTGGCCGAAGAATGCTGGGAGCGGCTGGATCAAGACGGGCTGGCCGTAAATGCGCCCTGGCCGGTGTTCGACCCGACCCTGGCGACTGACGACCAGGTCACCTTGCCGGTTCAGATCAATGGCAAGCGGCGGTGCGAACTGACGGTGTCGCGCGGCCTTGCGCCGGCGGAGGTCGAGCAAATCGCCCTTGCAGACGGCGAGGTTCAGTCCAAACTGGAAGGCCAGCCGGTGCGCAAGATCATTGTCGTGCCGGACCGCATCATCAATATCGTCACGGGGTGACGCCATGAGCCGCCTGACCGGACCGATCCTTGCGGTGTTCGCGCTCATGCTGACCGCCTGCGCAGGATTCACGCCGCTGTACGCCGAGCCGGGCGTGGTTGCCGGTCTGGAACGGATCGCGGTCCAGACGCCGGACACGCGCACCGGCTATCTTCTGCGCGAACAGCTCGAAGATGCGCTCGGCCGCGATTTGGACGCTACGCCGGTCTATCGGTTGACGACGCAGTTGCGTGAACGGCGCGATCCGTTGGGTCGACGCGCCGACGACACCGCTACGCGCTACGAGCTGACACTGACGGTTTCCTATGTCCTGACCGAGATTCAAGGAGGCCGCCAAGTGCATCGCGACACCCTGACGGTGACGACGACCTATGCCTCGTCGGCCCAGCCCTACGCAGGCGTTGTCGCCCAACAGGACGGCTCCGAACGCGCCGTAACCCAGGCGGCGGACGTAATCCGGTCAGATCTGGCGCGTCTGTTCGCCGAGCAGGCGCGCTCTGGGACGGCCGGGGGATGATCCTCAAGCGGCGGCCGGACATCGACCGCTTCCTGACGAGGCCCGATCCGGCGGTTCGCGCTGTCCTGATCTATGGACGCGATCGCGGGGTGGTGCGCGAGCGAGCCGAGCAGCTGGCGCGGGCGCTGGTCCCGGATATCGACGATCCGTTCAACACCGCGCTGCTCACAGACGGCGATGTGGAGGCCGATCCCGCCAGGCTGGAGGCCGAGCTGGCCGCCTTGTCTATGATCGGCGGCAAGCGGCTGGTTCGGCTGCGGCTGCATTCCGAAAAGGCGTCGGTTGACCGCAGCGCCGCTGAGGCCGTGATCGCCCACATCGACGGACGGCTGAATCCGGACGCGGCTTTCGTCATCGAGGCCGGGGCTCTTGGCCGGGAATCAACATTGCGCAAGACCGCCGAGAAGGCGGACGCTGTTTGCGTCATCCCTTGCTACGAGGACGAAGCTGGGGATGTCGCCCGAATGACGCGAGAGGCGCTGCGCGCTGACAATGTGTCGCTCAGCTCCGAGGCGTTGGAGCTGTTCGTGGGCCGGTTGCCCAAGGAGCGCGGCGTGGCGCGCCAGGAGATCGAGCGGCTGGCGCTGTTCATCGGTCCAGGGTCGGGCGTCTCCCTGGGCATATCGGAGCTGGAGGACTTTCTTGGCGTGGAGCCGGACGCCTCCTTGTACGAGGCGGCCAACGACGCCTTCGGCGGCCGGGCCGGACCGACCCGAAATGGCCTGGTTCGGGCGTTTGAAGAGGGGGAGACTGGTCCCGCCGCCGTGCGCGCCGCCAGTCAGCACCTCGGCAAGCTGCGCCGCATTGTCACGCTGTCGCGCAGCGGCGCCGATATGAAAGAGGCCGCGAAGGCCGCCGGCGTGTTCTGGAAACAGGAGCGCGAGATGTTGCGGCAGGCGCGGTCCTGGTCCCTGTCGGAGCTGGACAGCGTTCAGACGGACCTGCTCGATGCTGACCGCGCGTGCAAGCGCGCCGGCTCGCCCGATGCCCTGATCGCCGAACGGGCGCTTCTGTCCGTGGCGGGCCGAGCGCGACGCCTGGGGTTGTAACCCCCTGGAGCCAGGACGATTTCAGCTGCGCATCAATCGGCGGCACAGTTCGTCGAGTTGCTCCAGCGATCCATAGCGCAGGGTCAGGACCCCTTTGCCGTCCTTGTCGGCCAGATCGACCTTCATTCCGAGGCTGTCGCTGAGATCCCGTTCCAGGGCTGCGATGTCGGGATTGCGTTCGGCGGTGTCGCGGCGGCCGCCGGCTCGGGCCGGGCGTTCGACCGGACCCTTGGCCAGGGTTTCGGTCTGACGCACGCTCAAGCCCTCGGCGATGATGCGTTCGGCCAGGGCCTCGGCGTTCGCGGCGGTCAGCAGGGCGCGGGCGTGGCCCGCCGAGATCCGGCCCTCCTCAACGTGAACCCGAACCCCGTCGGGCAGGCTGAGCAAACGCAGAGTGTTGGCGACATGGCTGCGGCTCTTGCCGACGATGTCGCCCAGACCCTCGTGGGTGCGCCCGAACCGTTCGATCAGCGCGCGGTAGCCCAGCGCTTCTTCAATCGGGTTCAGATCGGCGCGCTGGACGTTCTCGATGATGGCGACTTCGAGCACCTGGCGGTCATCCAGCTCGCGAATGACGGCCGGGATGGTGGCCAGGTTGGCGCGCTGGGCGGCGCGCCAACGGCGCTCGCCGGCGACGATCTGATAGCCGTCCCCGTCCGGAGCAGGACGGATCAGGATCGGCTGAAGCACCCCCCTTTCCTTGATGGAGGCGGTCAGAGATTCCAGCTCGGCCTCGGTGAAGGTCCGGCGCGGTTGCTCCGGATTGCGTCGGATCAGCTCGATCGGGGTGTCGGTCGGCGCTGACGGCGGCGGAGCGTCGGGCGCATCCTGGCCGGCCTCGTTCAGCAGGGCCGACAGGCCGCGGCCCAGTCCTCTGTGGCGTTCAGACATCTATTCAGCCTTCTCAAAGAGTTGTTCGGACCGTCGTCGGGCGCGTTCACGACGGACCAGTTCGCGCGCCAGATTGAGGTAGGCCTGGCTGCCGGCGCACTTCAGATCATAGATCAGGGCGGGCTTACCGAAGGACGGGGCCTCCGACACTCTGACGTTCCGGGGAATGACGGTCTGATAGACCTTGTCGCCGAAATGGCCGCGAACATCAGCCTCGACCTGGCCTGAAAGGGCATTGCGCCGATCATACATGGTCAGGACGATGCCCTGGATATCCAGGCGGGGATTGAGGCTGGACCGGACCAGATCGATGGTTCGCATCAGCTGGGTCAGGCCTTCCAGGGCGAAGAACTCGCACTGGAGCGGCACCAGCACGGCGTCGGCGGCGGACATGGCGTTGACGGTCAACAGGTTGAGCGACGGAGGGCAGTCGATCAGCACATAGGTCGGCTTCAACTCGTCCTTGAGCTGTTTCAATCGGTCGATGGCGTCGCGCAGCCGGTAGGATCGGCGGTCGGCCTGGCCCAGCTCAATCTCGATTCCAGACAAGTCCGGGTCGGACGGCACCAGCCACAGGTTCGGCACCTGGGTGCGCACCGCCGCCTCGTGCAGGGGCCGCGCGTCGACGATGGAGTCGTAGATCGTCACTCGGCGCTGCTCACGCAGAACCCCCAGACCGGTAGAGGCGTTGCCTTGGGGATCCATGTCGATCAGCAGCACTCGCTCGCCGACCGCAGCCAGCGCCGTGCCGAGATTGATCGCGGTCGTGGTCTTGCCGACCCCGCCCTTCTGGTTGGCGACGGCGAGAATGCGGGGGGGCGGGATTTCACGCGGCACGCTGGGGACTCCGGATACGAAGGATGCGACCGCGCGGGTCGCTGACGGACGGCAGGATCTCGACGTCGAACCGATGGCTGCGGCGCGCCGTAGCGATCTCGTCCTCAACCCTTTCGCCCTTGAGGAACAGGGCGTCGGCCCCCGTCCTGCGATAGGGCTCGGCAAATTGCAGCAACCTGTCAAGGGGTGCGCAGGCGCGGGCGGTGACGATGTCGGCCTTGATATTCAAGGATTCGGCGCGGGCGTTAATCACTTCGGCGGGCAAAGACAGCTCACTGACAACCTGATCCAGGAACCGGCACCGCTTGGCCAGGCTGTCGATCAGCCAGACCTTGGCCCCCGCCGACTGTTTCAGAAGTATGGCCAGCACTACACCGGGTAGGCCCGCTCCGGCCCCCAGGTCCGCCCATGTCCTGGCGTCCGGCGCGAGATTCAGCAGCTGGGCGCTGTCCAGCACATGTCGGTTCCAATAGTCCGGCAGGCTCGCCGGGCCGACCAGATTCATGACCTCGTTGCCGCTGACGAGCCGCTGGCGATAGCGCTCCAGGTCGGTGACCACGGCGTCTGAGACGCCCATTCGGGCCTGGAACTCACTGGCGTTCATGGCGATCAGGCCGCTGCTTCCTGGCGCACGCGCCGGACATGGGCGAGCAGGGCGGTCAGGGCTCCAGGCGTAACGCCCTCGATACGCCCGGCCTGGCCCAGGGTGCGCGGGCGCACGGTGGTCAGCTTTTCACGGACCTCGTTGGAAAGCCCGCCGACGGCGTCAAAGTCGAGATCTGCGGGTATGACCAGCGCCTCGTCGCGGCGAAGCGCTTCGGCGTCGGCGGTCTGCCGGCCGAGGTAGCCGGCGTAGGCGGCGTCAATCTCGACCTGCTCGGCGACGTCGGCCGGCCAGTCGGAGATGCTGGGCCAGGAGGCGGCAAAGACTTTGAGCGAGGCGCCGGGATAGGCGAGAAGCTGGCTCAGCGAGCGGCGTTGACCATCCTGATTGACATTCAGGCCCAAGCTATTGGCTTCATTGGGCGTCAGCTCGGTCTTGCCCATCAACAGTCGTGCGCCGGTCAGGGATTCCGCCTTGGACTCAAAAGCTTGGCGACGCTCCGGCCCGACGAGGCCCAGGTTGATCGCCAATGGCGTCAACCGTTGATCAGCGTTGTCGGCGCGCAGGGTCAGGCGGAACTCGGCTCGACTGGTGAACATCCGGTAGGGCTCGGTAACCCCACGTGTCACCAGGTCATCAATCATCACCCCGATGTAGGCCTGGTCTCGTCCGAGCACCAAGCCGTCCTGGCCGCCAGCGGCGCGGGCGGCGTTGAGGCCGGCGATCAACCCCTGGGCGCCAGCTTCTTCATAGCCGGTCGTACCGTTGATCTGGCCGGCGAGGAAAAGGCCGGGCAGCGAGCGCAGCTCCAGTGTCGGGTGCAGGCTGGTCGGGTCGACGTAGTCATACTCGATGGCGTAGCCGTAGCGGCGCACCCGAACCTGTTCCAGGCCCGGCATGGTCTGGAGGAAGGCCAGCTGGGTCGCCTCGGAAACCGAGGTCGAGACACCATTCGGATAGACGGTCTGGCCGTCGAGGTTGCCTGGGAGGCCCTCGGGTTCAAGGAAGACCTGGTGGCTGGTCTTGTCGGCGAATCGTACGACCTTGTCCTCGATGGACGGGCAGTAGCGCGGCCCTTTACCCGACAACCGTCCGCCATAGACGGCGGATTCGCCCAGGTTCCTGGCGATAATCCGGTGGGTCTCTTCGTTGGTGTGGGTGACGCCGCAGGAAACCTGATCCAGCATCGGTCCGCGCGTCATAAAGGAGAAGCGCGATGGGGTATTGTCAGCCTGCTGCATTTCCAGCTGACTCCAGGCGATCGACGCGGCCTCAAGTCGGGCCGGGGTGCCGGTCTTGAGCCGGCCCATCCTCAAGGCCAGACCGTAGAGTCTATCGGAGAGGCCGATGGAGGGCTGGTCGCCGATGCGGCCGGCGGGAATTCGCTCTTCGCCGCGGTGGATCACGCCCTTGAGAAAGGTCCCGGTCGTCAGGACGACCGAGCACGCCCGCCAGCACCGCCCCTGGTCGTCGACCACGCCGGCCACGCGACCATCCTCGACGATCAGGTCTTCAATCGCGGCGGCCTCGACGGCGAGCCCGGCGCTCTCGGCCAAGGCGGCCTGCATGGCGGCGCGGTAGAGGCCGCGGTCGATCTGGGACCGAGGCCCTCGCACCGCCGGCCCCTTGGAACGGTTGAGCAGTCGGTACTGGATGGCGGCCTGGTCCGACACCCGCCCCATCAGCCCGTCCATGGCGTCGATTTCGCGGATCAGATGGCCCTTGCCGAGCCCTCCCATGGCTGGGTTGCAGCTCATCTCGCCGATGGTCTCGAGCCTGTGTGTGAGCAGAAGGGTGCGCGCGCCGGCTCGCCAGGCGGCATGGGCAGCCTCGCAGCCGGCGTGGCCGCCGCCGATCACAATCACGTCCCAAGGCTGGCTCAACGGAGGCTCCAAAAACGCGGGAAGCGGCCTATAGCAGACCGGCGACGCGCGCGGAACCGGCCTGGCGGTGTTTCACGTGAAACGCCGGATCACTTTCCGATGCAAAAGCTCGAGAAGATCACATCGAGAATGGACTCGACGTCGACCCGGCCTGTCACCGCTTCCAGCGCACGGACGGCGAGGCGCACATCTTCCGCAGCTAGTTCCGGCGCGGAGCCTTCGCCCTCCAGGTTGGAGCGGGCCCGATCGAGGTGGTCGCGAGCGGCGACCAGGCGCGCTCGGTGCCGAGCTTGGGTCGCTGCCGGGAAATCGGCGCCGCTCGTGCCGGCGACGACAGCCGACTCCAGCCGCGCGTTGAGCGCCTCCAGGCCCTGACCGGTGATCACGCTGATCGCTTCAACGGGGGGAGACCGCACCTTGTCAGCCTGGGTGCGGACCAACCAGGCGTCGCGAGGAGCCGGCTCGTCGAGCGGCAGGTCTGACGGGACCAGAAGCAATGTCAGGTCGGCGCCCTGGGCCCATTTGCGGGCGCGCGACACGCCTTCAGCCTCGATAACGTCGTCGGTGTCGCGCAGACCCGCCGTATCGGCGATCAGCACCTTGCGCCCGCCGAGCACCAGCGAGGCCTCGATGACGTCGCGGGTGGTGCCGGGAATCGAGGTCACGATGGCGGCGTCACGCCCGACAAGGGCGTTGAACAGCGAGGACTTGCCAGCGTTGGGCGCGCCCGTCAGGGCGATGCGGAAGCCGTCGCGAATGCGTTCGCCGCGCTTGCCGTCCGCCAGGGCGGCGTCCAGATCTCCGATCAGGGCTTCGACATCGGGCCGGGCGCGCAGGGCGACGTTTTCGGGCAGCTCCTCGTCGGGAAAATCAACCGCTGCCTCAAGCATGGCCAGGATCTGGACTAGGCGACCGCGCCAGGTCTCATAGCGACGGCTGAGCGCGCCCTCGAGCTGAGCCAGGGCCTGATCGCGCTGGGCTGCCGTCTCGGCCTCGACCAGGTCAGCGACCGCCTCGGCTTGCGCGAGATCGAGTTTGCCGTTCTGGAAGGCGCGGCGGGTGAACTCTCCCGGCTCCGCCAAGCGCAGACCGGTGCAGATGAGAGCTTGCGTCGCCGCCTCGACGACCGCCAGGCCGCCGTGAAGGTGCAGCTCGGCGCTGTCCTCGCCGGTGAAGCTGGCCGGGCCAGGGAACCAGAGAACCAGGGCCTGGTCGACCTCATGTCCCGCGGTGTCGGTCAGCTGGCGCAGCGAGGCGCGGCGTGGCTCCAGAGCGCCGGCGCCCAGATCGTTGAGAGCGAGCGCTGTGGCGGGGCCGCTCAGGCGGATAACCGCGACGGCGCCGCGGCCGGGCGCGGTGGCGAGGGCGAAGATGGTGTCGGTCATCCGCGTTCGGGCGCTGGCGTGGCGGAGATAGCCCCTCCACCACGACGTGGTCCGTCTCCCCATGAAGTGGGGAGACGGGCTATTTGGGTGGCATGCCGGCCATGCCCATCATGGCGCGGAACTGTTCGGTGGCCTGGACGCCGAACGAAGACCAGGTCTTCATCAGCTCATCGGGCTGCATTCGGGCCATGTTTTCGTCCATGCGCCGCTGCATCTCGGCGACGAGATGCTCATTCAGAGGGGTGACGTCCGGCAAACCGAGGAAGGCGCGGGCCTCCACGGGGGTGCAATCGACTTCGACATTGATCTTCATGGGCGGCTCCCGTGTTTCACGTGAAACAGTGGCGATATGCGAAGGGGGCCGCAAGGGCCCCCTTCTAAGATCCAGCGATGAGCTGCGGATCTACTCAGCGTCGGCCTTGGCCGCTTCGCGCTCAGCGGCCTGTTTTTCGGTCAGATCTTCGCCGGTTTCCTGATCCACGACCTTCATCGACAACTTGGTCTTGCCGCGGTCGTCGAAGCCCATGAACTTGACCTTCACGGTGTCGCCTTCGTTGACGACGTCGGTGACCTTGGCGACCTTGCGCGGGGCCAGCTGGCTGATGTGAACCAGACCGTCCTTGGCGCCGAAGAAGTTCACAAAGGCGCCGAAGTCGACGACCTTGACCACCCGGCCGGTATAGATGGCGCCGGGCTCCGGCTCCGAGGCGATCGACTTGATCCAGTCGCGAGCCGCATCGATCTTGGACTGCTCGGACGCCGCGATCTTGATGGTGCCGTCATCGCCGATGTCGACCTTGGCGCCGGTCTTCTCGACGATCTCGCGGATGACCTTGCCGCCCGAGCCGATCACTTCGCGGATCTTGTCGGTGGCGATCTTGATGGTCTCGATCTTCGGCGCGAACTCACCCAGCTCGGTGCGGGCGCCGTCGATGGCCTTGTCCATCTCATCAAGGATGTGCAGACGACCGGCCGACGCCTGGGCGATGGCCTTGCGCATGATTTCCTCGGTGATGCCGGGAACCTTGATGTCCATCTGCAGCGAGGTGATGCCCTCGCGGGTGCCGGCCACCTTGAAGTCCATGTCGCCCAGGTGATCTTCGTCACCCAGAATGTCCGACAGGATGGCGTATTCGCCCGACGGCTCCAGGATCAGGCCCATGGCGATGCCCGAGACCGGACGGGCCAGCGGCACGCCGGCGTCCATCAGGGCCAGGGACGAACCACAGACCGTGGCCATCGAGGACGAGCCGTTGGACTCGGTGATCTCGGAGACCAGACGGACAGTGTAGGGGAAGTCTTCCTTGGACGGCAGCATCGGGCGGATGGCGCGCCAGGCCAGCTTGCCGTGACCGATTTCGCGACGGCCGGGCGATCCCATGCGGCCCGCTTCACCGACCGAATAGGGCGGGAAGTTGTAGTGCAGCAGGAAGCTTTCCTTGTAGGTGCCCTGCAGGGCGTCGATCCACTGCTCGTCCTCGCCGGTGCCCAGCGTGGCGACGACGATGGCCTGGGTCTCGCCCCGGGTGAACAGAGCCGACCCGTGGGTGCGCGGCAGGATGCCGACTTCCGAGACGATGTCGCGGACCTTGTCGAGCGCCCGACCGTCGACACGGTGGCTGTTCTCGATGATGTCGCGGCGCAGGACGTCGGCTTCGCATTCCTTGAAGGCGGCGCCGAACTTGGTGGCGTCGACGCCCTCCGGATTGGCTTCGGAGGCGACCAAGGCGTCCGCGGCTTTCTTCTTGGCGGCGCCAACGGCCTCGTGGCGGTCCTGCTTCTTGGTCAGGGCGTAGGCAGCCTTGATGTCGTTTCCGACGAGGCCCTTGATCGAGGCGACGATGCCCGAGACGTCAGCTGCGACGAATTCGAACGGATCCTTGGCGGAGTGTTCGGCCAGTTCGATGATGGCGTCGATCACCGGCTGCATCGACTGGTGCGCGAACACCAGGGCGCCGAGCATGATGTCGTCCGCCAGTTCCTTGGCTTCGGACTCGACCATCATCAGGGCGTCCTGAGTTCCGGCGACGACCAGGTCCAGCTGGCTGTCGGCCATCTGGTCCAGCAGCGGGTTCAGAACGTAGCCGCCGTCGATGTAGCCGACACGCGCGGCGCCGATCGGGCCCATGAACGGGACGCCTGACAAGGTCAGGGCGGCCGAGGCGGCGATCATGCCAACGACGTCCGGATCGTTCTCCATGTCGTGCTGGAGCACGGTCACGACCACCTGGGTCTCGTGCTTGAAGCCCTTGACGAACAGCGGGCGGATCGGGCGGTCGATCAGGCGGCTGACCAGGGTTTCCTTCTCCGAAGGACGGCCTTCACGCTTGAAGTAGCCGCCAGGGATCTTGCCGGCCGCGAAGGTCTTTTCTTGGTAGTTGACGGTCAGGGGGAAGAAGTCGACGCCGGCCTTGGGCGACTTGTTGAACACGGCGGTGGCCAGCACCACGGTCTCGCCGTAGGTGGCGAGGACCGCGCCGTCGGCCTGACGGGCGATCCGGCCCGTTTCGAGCGTCAGCGGGCGGCCAGCCCATTCGATGGTCTTGCGCTTGATATCAAACATGTTTTCTAGCTTTCTGAGTCCCGCGGGCGAATTCCTCGCGGGCGACGGACGGGCAGGATTTCAGTCCTTCGGTCCTGTGAGCCGCCGATCCCATGACCGGCGGATAGGGAGGTGAGGACCGATGACGGGCCCTCGCGAAACACCGACCAGACGGATCGGTGGAATTGCGAAAGGGGCCGGTCAGGCCCCTTTCTGGTGGATCCGGCCTTAGCGGCGCAGGCCCAGCTTGGCGATGATGGCCTGGTAGCGGCCTTCGTCGGTTTTCTTGAGGAAGTCCAGCTGGCGGCGGCGCTGGGAGACGAGCTTCAGCAGGCCGCGACGGCTGTGGTTGTCCTTCTTGTGGGTCTTGAAGTGCTCGGTCAGATTGACGATCCGTTCGGTCAGGATCGCGACCTGGACTTCGGCCGACCCGGTGTCGCCCTCTTTGCGGGCGTTGTCGGCGATGACGGCGCCTTTGCGCTCGGCGGTAATCGACATCGGTGTCTCCTTAAGATGGGAGGTTGAAAACGCGGTCCGGCTCAAGCCGTCCGGCCTTCAGGCTGCACAGGGCCACCGGGTCCGATCCCTGGACGGCGGATACCACCAACGAGCCAGGCGACAGCCGGGCCGACAATGCATCCACTTGCCGGGGAAGCAGAACGATGGAACGTCCCTGCCTCAGCCGGAAGGCGTCTTCGTCGGTCACGGCGAGGTCCGGGATGTCGTCCAGAGCCGTCGTGAGCGGAAGCAAGCCTTCCGAGGCGGCGCCCCTATGCACCAAATCCTCGAGGAATTCCAGTCCTACCGCATTGTCCAGCGCGAACGGCCCCACCCGTTCGCGCCGCAGCGCCCAGACATGGCCCTCGGCGCCCAGCGCGATGGCCAGATCACGGGCCAGTGCCCGGATATAGACGCCTTTGCCGGTCTGGACGGTGATCTCGATGTGATCGGCGTCGGGAACAGAGGTGACGGCCGCTTCGTAGATGGTCACGCGGCGCGACTTCAGCTCAACAGCCTGGCCGTCGCGGGCCAGGTCGTAGGCGCGCAGCCCTTCGACCTTGATCGCCGAGAAGGCCGGCGGAATCTGGTCGATCTCCCCAACAAAAGCCGGCAGGGCGGCGGCGACCTGATCCGGCTCGGGGCGAATATCGGATCGGGCGACGACCTCGCCCTCGCGGTCGAGCGTCGTGGTGGAGGCGCCCCATCGGATCGAGAAACGATAGACCTTTCGTGCATCCATCATGAAAGGAACGGTCTTGGTCGCCTCGCCCAGCGCGATCGGCAGGATGCCGGAAGCCAGCGGGTCGAGCGTCCCGGCATGGCCGGCCTTGCTGGCGTCGAACAGGCGACGGATGCGGCTGACCGCCTGGGTCGAGCCCATTTCCAGGGGCTTGTCCAGGCAGACCCAGCCGCTGATCGGCTTCCCGCGCTTCTTGCGGGCCATCAGGCCTCATCCTCGCCGTCTCGCCCGAGGTCGGCACGCACGCGCGGGTCGTTGAACAGCCGATCCATATGGCTGGCGGCGTCGAAGCTCTCGTCGTGACGAAAGCGCAGGTCCGGCGTGAACTTCATGTCGATGTGCCGGCCAAGCACACCTCGAATAAATTTTGCGTGAACGTTCAATGCCTTGACGATCTCCTCGACGGAGGCGTCCTGATCCGGCGCAGCCACTCCGGCGCCCAGCGGCTCGACGAAACAGGTGGCGTGCTTCAGGTCGGGGCTGAGCCGCACCTCGGTAACGGTGACCGATATCCCCGTGAGGGCCGGATCGTGGATCTCTTCTTCACGCAGCACCTCGACCAAGGCATGACGGATCAGCTCGCCGGCGCGCAGCTGCCGCTGGGATGGGCCGGACTGGGGACGGTCATAGTGGCGATGGCGGCTCATGGCACGCTCCATAGGCTGGCGACGTCGGGGATCGGACCCGGTCGGCGCAGAAAGGGGGCGGGGTCTAAAGCCCCGGACCGGCTATGTCCAGTCAGCAGCCGGACAGGCGCGGCTGGCCCGAGGCGCGGTAGGTCCCAACGTCAGTCAGCACCCATTCGGCCCGCGCGTCCGACGCGCCAGAATACTGGACGCCGAAATCCCGTCCAGCCCGGCCGGCCGTCAGCGCCCCCTGCCAGCCGCCGTCGCCGGCTGCGGGAATATAGGCGGTAGGGATGTCGGTCGCGCGCAGCACCGGATGGCTGGGCGTCAGCTCGACCACCTGGGTGACGATGCAGGCGCCGTCGCCGTCCTCGCGCCTTGTGTCGATGACCACGGCGGGTGCGGGCGTCAGGTCGCGCCGGATCGAGAAGGCGGGCGGCTGGCCCGAGACGCCTCCAGCTATGAAGAGGGGGTCGACATCGAGTCGGCGAAAGCCCTCGTCAGTCCGGGTCAGATAGTGGAACGCCAGGGCCCCGGAGGTGGCGCGCCCGGCGCCTTCGACATGGCCGCTGGAGACCAGGGCGTAGAGGCCGGTCGAGAGCCGGACCACCTCGCCGGAACGAAATTCGTAGCGTCCCCTGATCGGCTCGGGCCAGCGCTGGTCCTCTTCGTCACCCAGACGTGGATCCGACGCCGTGATCGGGGCGGCGGCGTCCCAGGCGGCGTCGAAAGCGCGGGTGTTGGCTTGGTCTTCGGTCAGCTCAGGGGTGGCGACCTCGTCTTCGGCGGCGCCCGTGGAGACCGTTTCGTCCGCCTTGGCGGCGGTCTCGCTCTTACACGCCGCCAGCCCCAGAACCGCGATCGTCCCGAGCAGGGTCGCAAGATTGCGCATCATGTTTGTTTGTCTCGCCGGTTCAGCCCGGCGCGCCGGGGGTCTCGGAGCCACTATGCGCCATCCGGACGATCTCGGCAGAGAAAAATGTACGAAACGGGCGAATGGGCAGGCCGCCCGCATGGAGCAGCTCCGCCGCCCAGTGATTGCACAGATGGCCGACCCAGAAGGTTTCGGTGCTCTCAAAGAAGCGACCGTCGCCAACCTGGGACTCAGGGCCGGGCGCTGCCCGACCGCCACGGATGCGCAGGGACGATTCTAGACGTCCCCGAAGCGCGCCAAATCCTTCCTTGGACAGGTTCACTGCGTGCACCGAACTGGCTGGGGGGGCCGAAACCGGCCCGCCATCGACCGGGTCGAGCAGAACAACCGACGGGTTGCCGGGCCAAAAGAACGCCCGAGCCCCGTCTGGCAGGCGCTCGGAGATCGGCCGCGCGTCGGTATAGAAGCGGGCGTCTCCCCAGCCGACCGCAATCCAGTCGCCCGGCCCGAGCGACTGAACCGCCAGCGCCAAGGGGCCGTCGCCTTCGTCCAGAAGGGTGCGGGGCAGGATGAGATCCGTGTGAAAGCCGTTGTCGACCACCCAGATGGTGACGTCGTCCTGCGAGAGCGATGGATCCAGCGCCGGATCGCCCGGGCGGGTGCAACTGCCGAGTGAGGCCAGGGTGATGGCCACAAGAGAAATCGTCGCCAGGAAAACCAGTCGCAAATCGCGAACCGGCGGCGTTTTCACAGAGAGGGCGGGGTGCTGGGCAGGCCGGCCGCCTGATCTGTCGGGGCGGCCCATTCGCCTCGGTAGCGGTATTCCAGGGTGCGGCAGAGCAGAACCTGGCCGGTCGCCCCCTGTCCGACGGCGTGGATGGTCAGGTCGCGCACCGGCCGTATCCGGCCCATCACCAGCCACACAGTGGACGCGCCGGGGCACAACACGCGCGCCAGAGCCGCGCCATTGCCCTCGGCCTCGATGCGATAGACGTTTGTCTCGTTCGCCCCGTCGGGCAGAACGGCCTCAGCCCCGCCGGGCAGGCTGTCGCGATCAAGCCCGGCTGAGCCGGCGCCGACCGTGGAAAACAGGCGCTCGGCCCGCACCGCGCCGAAGAGCCCGCGTTCGGCCTGCAAGGTGATGCCGCGGGTCATCAGACGCGCGGCGACGTTCGCCGGATCATAGGCGAAAAAACGGTCCTCAGCCTGGGCGGGGCTCGCCAGGAGGGTCAGCGGCAGGGCGGCGAGCAGCAGATGTCGCATGATCGCTCCTTTGCCGCAGGCTCGCGGCGATTGTGGGGCCGCTGTCGCAGGCCCTAGTCGAGAGTGCGAGCGACCTCTTCGAGGTTGAAGCACTCGATCAGGTCGCCAGCCTTGATGTCCTGGAAACCCTGGAAGTGCATCCCACACTCATAGCCGTTGGTGACCTCGGCCACATCGTCCTTGAACCGCTTGAGCGTCTGCAAGGTGCCCAGCTCCAGCACGACCACGTCGTCGCGCACGATGCGGACACGAGCCCCGCGTCGGACCACGCCCTCGGTGACGCGGCAGCCGGCGATGCGACCAACCTTGGAAATGTCGAACACCTGAAGCACCTCGGCGTTGCCCAGGAAGGTCTCGCGCTGGATCGGCGACAGCATGCCGGACAGCACGCCCTTCAGATCATCGAGCAGGTCGTAGATCACCGCATAGTACCGGATTTCGACGCCTTCGCGCTCAGCCAGCTCCCGCGCCTGCTTGGAGGCGCGCACGTTGAAGCCGATAATCGGGGCGCCGGCGCCCTTGGCCAGGGTGACGTCGCTTTCGGTGATGCCGCCGACGCCCGACAGGATGACGCGGGCGCGCACTTCGTCAGTGGCCATCTTGTCGAGCGAGCCGATGATCGCCTCGCCTGAGCCCTGAACGTCGGACTTCAGGATCAGCGGCAGCTCCTTCAGCTTGTTGGTCTGGAGCTTGGACATCATGTCCGACAGAGACACCGCAGCGACGGGCGAGACGGCGAGATCGCGGCGCTTGCGCTCGCGGTGGTCGGTCAGCTCGCGGGCGCGGGCCTCATTTTCCACCGCCGCGAAGGCGTCGCCCGGAGATGGCGCTTCGTCCAGGCCCAGAATCTCGACCGGGGTGGCCGGTCCGGCCTCGGTCAGCTGGGCATTGCGCTCGTCGAGCAGGGCGCGCACGCGGCCCCAGGATGAGCCGGCCACGACCACGTCACCGCGCTTGAGCGTGCCGCGCTTGACCAGGACGGTGGCGACCGGGCCGCGGCCTTTGTCCAGCTTGGCTTCGATTACGACGCCGTCGGCGCTGCGGTTGGGATTGGCTCTCAGGTCGAGCATCTCCGCTTGCAGCAGGATGGCGTCGATCAGATTGTCGAGGCCCAGGCGGGTCTTGGCCGAAACCTCGATGATCTGGGTCTCGCCGCCCAGGCTTTCGGCCACGATCTCGTGCTGGAGCAGCTCGTTGACGACGCGGGTGGAGTTGGCGTCGGGCTTGTCGATTTTGTTGACCGCCACGATCAGCGGCACGCCAGCCGCCTTGGCGTGCTGGATAGCCTCGACCGTCTGGGGCATGACGCCGTCATCGGCGGCCACCACCAACACCACGATATCGGTGATGTCGGCGCCGCGCGCACGCATGGCCGAGAAGGCGGCGTGGCCCGGCGTGTCAAGGAAGGTGACGCGTTGGCCATCCTTGAGGCGAACCTGATAGGCGCCGATGTGCTGGGTGATGCCGCCGGCCTCGCCTGAGGCGACGTCGGTGGTGCGCAGCGCATCCAGAAGCGATGTCTTGCCGTGGTCGACGTGGCCCATGATGGTCACGACCGGCGGGCGCGGCTCCAGGGTGTCGTCGGCGTCGACGGTTTCGTCGATGAAGCCTTCTTCGATGTCGTCTTCAGAGACGCGCCTGACCTTGTGCCCGAACTCCTGGGCGACCAGCTCGGCCGTGTCGGAATCGATCACGTCGGTGATCTTGAGCATCATGCCTTCGCGCATCAGGAACTTGATGATGTCCACGCCGCGCGTCGCCATGCGGTTGGACAGCTCCTGAACGGTGATGACGTCAGGGATGACGACGTCGCGCACGACCTTCGGCGTCTCGGTCTGGCCGCCGCGGCGCTTTTCCTTCTCGCGTTCACGGGCGCGGCGAACCGACGCCAGGGAGCGCATCCGTTCAGCGGCGTCCTCGTCTCCCCCGGCCAAGGCCTGGATGGTCAGACGGCCTTCACGGCGCTGAGGGGCGCCCTTTTGACGGCTGACGGCGCGGTCGTCGCTCGACGGGCGACGGCGGACGTCGCGATCGCTGTCGGCTGGGCGACGGTCGCCGCCGCGAGCGCCTGGTCCGCGTGCGGGCCGTGCGACCTCGGGAGCGGCGGGGGCATTTTCGGGCGCCCCCCGGTAGCCGCCGCCTGACCCGTCGCGGGATCGCGGCGCTGGCCGCGGCGCCAGGGCGGAATAGCGGACAGTTTCGCCGCCCGCGCCACCGGAGCGCGGGCCGGACGACCGCTGGCCGCCAGACGGGCGTTCGCCCGAAGGACGGCCGGCCAGGTTCCCGCCATCGGTGCGCATGGCGTGGCTGGGGCGTTCGCGGTCGCCGCCGCGATCCGGCCGCGGCGCACGTTGACCGAAATTGGGTGATTTCTCGCGCGGTGCGCGCTGACCGAAACTGGCCGTCGGACGGCGTTCAGGTCGGGGAGCCGCCTCGGTGGGGGCCGGCGCCGGGGCGGCGGGTTCCGGAACCTTGGTTTCCACCGGCTTGGCCTCAGCCTTGGGTTCGGCAGGCTTGGGGGCCTCGGCCTCAGCCTTGGCAGGCTCTACCGACCTGGGCGCCGCCGCCGCCTGGGCCTCGACGGTCGCCTTGACGGTGGCGGCCTTGGCGCGGGCGGCGCTCTCAGCATCCTGGCGCGCCTTGTCGGCGGCCGCGGCCTGGGCCGCCTCGATGGCGCGCAGGCGCGCAGCCTGTTCGTCACGTGACAGGCCGCCTGCGTCGGCGGCGGGCGCGCGTTCAGCGACCGGCTTGGCCGGCGCCGGGGTGCTGGGGCGCGGGCGCGCGACGTCAAAGCCCTGCGGCTGCGGGCGCGGACGCTGGCCCGGTCCGGCGCGGCGCTTGACCTCGACCTCGACGGTTTTGGAGCGGCCGTGGCTGAAGCTCTGGCGAACCACGCCGCTGGACACGGAGCCCTCCTGGCGCGGACGCAGGCTCAGCGGCGCACGCGGTCCGGTGGCGCTGGGCTTGGGTCCGTCGGTCTTGGGCTTATCGTCGTTCGTATCGCTCATTCGGTCGCTTCGTTCGGCCCGGTAGGCTGGGCCATTCTCCAACAAAAAAATCGGGCCGGGACATGGGTGTCCCGCCCGCCTCTAGTCTCGCCCACGCCAATCCGATGGAAGGAGAGGACGAAATCCCGCCAGACGCCGGGCCTCAAAGGCCCACCGTTCAGCCCGCCGTCCCGCAGGGAGGACGTGGTGTATCGCATTTTCAAGGCCCAAGGCCAAACCCAAATCTGAGCTTGGGAAAACCCCACAGATCTCGACGTCGCGTTCGGACTTCTCAGCCGCACCCAAAAGCTTGGTCCGGCCGTCCTCGGATCCGTCAGAGGCTTCGATCAACCAGGCGACCCGCCCGGCCTTGAGCGCCTGATGGCATTTCTCGAAGCCGGAGATAAGAACACCTTCGCGCCGCGCCAACCCCAACTGATCCAGACACCGGCGCATCAGCAGCCGTTCGACCAGATCCGACAGGCCTGCCGGAGCCTTGACCCCGGCCTTGGCGGCGCGCGCGAACAGGCTCTTGCCCACCGCCAGGTCCACCGCTTCGCGATTGGCCGCAACCCACAGGCCGCGTCCCGGCAGCTTGCGTCCGAGGTCAGGCACGACCTCGCCGTCGGGACCGGGGACGAAGCGGATCAGGCAGGCCTCATCCATGACCTGGCCAGAGACCAGATCCTTGCGTTCGCGCTCCGCTGCCGGCGTCTTGCGTTCCAAGACGGGCGTGACGAAGAGGCCTTAAGCCTCTTCGTCCTCCTCGGCGGTTTCGACGTCGGCGTCGGCATCGCCATCGGCGTCGAACACCGCTTCGGCTTCGTCGTAGCCCTCTTCCTCGGCGTAGTCTTCCTCGTATTCGGGCTCAGGTTGCGGCAGGTCGGAGGCGTCGATCCAGCCGGCGGCGACGCGGGCTTGCAGGATCAGCATCTCGGCGTCCTCGGTCGACAGTGCGGCCTGTTCCAGGACGCCCGGTACGCGCACGCGCTCGCCGTCCTTGAACTCGAAGCCGCCGCGCAGCTCGTCGGTGGCCAGCTCGGCCAGGTCTTCGACGGTCTTGACCCCGCTCTCGCCCAGCCACACGGCCATCTGCAGAGTCACGCCGGGAACCTCCAGCACGCCGTCCTCGACGCCATGCTCCTTGCGCTTGGCGTCCATCTCGGCAGCCTGGCGCTCCAGGAAGTCCGTGGCGCGGGCCTGGATCTCGGCGGCGGTGTCTTCGCCGAAGCCCTCGATCTCGGAGATCTCATAGGCCTCGACATAGGCGACATCTTCCACTGTCGCGAAGCCCTCGGTGACCAGCAGCTGGGCGATGACCTCGTCAACATCCAGCGCCTCCTGGAACAGGGCGGTGCGTTCGGCGAATTCTTTCTGGCGGCGCTCGGAATCCTGGCTCTCGGTGATGATGTCGATCTGCCAGCCGGTCAGCTGCGACGCCAGGCGCACGTTCTGGCCGCGCCGGCCGATGGCCAGCGACAGCTGCTCGTCGGGGACCACGACCTCAACCCGGCCCTCATCCTCATCCATGACGACCTTGGAGACCTCGGCTGGAGCCAGGGCGTTGACGATAAAGGCCGCCTCGTCCGGGTTCCACGGAATGATGTCGATCTTCTCACCCTGCAGCTCGGCCACGACCGCCTGCACGCGCGAGCCGCGCATACCGACGCAGGCTCCGACCGGATCGATCGAGCTGTCGTTGGACAGCACCGCCATCTTGGCGCGCGAGCCCGGATCACGCGCTGCGGCGCGGATTTCGATCACGCCATCGTAAACTTCGGGCACCTCCTGGGCGAACAGTTTGGCCATGAAGCCGGGGTGCGCTCGCGACAGCATGATCTGCGGGCCCTTGGTCTCGCGCCGGACGTCGTAGATGTATGAACGGACGCGGTCGCCCATGTTGAACTGTTCGCGCGGGATCGACTGGTCGCGGCGCATGACGCCCTCGCCGCGGCCCAGGTCGACAATGACGTTGCCGTATTCGACGCGCTTGACCGTGCCGTTGACGATTTCGGTGACGCGGTCCTTGAACTCTTCGTACTGACGCTCGCGCTCGGCCTCGCGAACCTTATGCATGACCACCTGGCGGGCCATCTGGGTCTGGACGCGGCCGAACTCGAACGGCGGCAGATCCTCGACGTATTCCTTGCCGACCTCGGCCTCCGCGTCGGTCTTGCGGGCGATGGTCAGACGGACCATGGCGTCGTCATTGAACTCGGCCGGCTCAAGTTCGCCTTCGGCGGTCTCGGGCTCCCAGTCGTCGGCGACGACCGTGACATGGCGGGTCAGCGACAGTTCGCCGGTCTTGGTGTCGATCCGGGCGCGGATGTCGTGATCGGCGCCGTAGCGGGCCTTGGCGCCCTTGACGATGGCGTCCTCGATAGCCTCGATGACGATCTCTTTCTCGATCGACTTCTCGCGCGCGACGGCGTCGGCGATCTGAAGCAGCTCGAGTCGGTTTGCGGAAATACCGGTCAGGCTCATGGCCTTATTCCTCTTCGTCTAGGTCTGGGGCGGGGCGTTTGGCGGCCCCGAGTTTCATGAGTTGGTCGTTCAGCACCAGCTTGGCCTCGGCCAGCCAGGCGAAAGGGATCAGGGCGGTGTCGTCTTCACCGTCCAGGTCGATCAGCACGTCGTCGCCCTCGACGCCGGCCAGCCGGCCCTTGAAACGCTTGCGGCCCTCGACCAGGCGGTCGGTCTCCAGCCGGGCTTCAAGCCCGGCGAAGGTCGAGAAATCCTCCAGTCGGGTCAGGGGCCGGTCGATCCCGGGCGACGAGACCTCCAGCATATATTCTCCAGCGATGGGATCGGCGGCGTCCAGCACTTCCGAAACGCCGCGCGACAGGGCGGCGCACTGCTCCACGTCGATTTCGTGATCGGCGGGGCGTTCAGCCATGATCTGCAGCCGTCGGCGCTGGGTCCCGCCCATCATGCGCAGACGCACGATGTTCAGGCCCAGGCCCTCGGCCACGGGCTCGAGCAGCTCAAGCAGCTTGCGATCTTCGCCTGTCTTGGCTTTCAAAAGGCTTGGTCCAACAAAAAAGCGGCCGGCCCGGTGTCGGGACCGCCGCTCTCAGAAGCGTCGTCCGACGCCTGCCGATAACGATGTGAGCGGGCATATAGCGACTGGCGCCCAGCTTGTCGAGCGGGACCGACGACGCGCCGTCAATCCACCTGAGCGAAGGCCCGGACTGGAAACGTTCCGAAACCCCGGATCTTGGGCGGTGCGGCGAAGAAGCGAAAGCCCGACGCCGGGACCTGATCCAGGGCGCACATATGTTCAACGATGAGGACGCCGTCGCCGAGCAGACGCGAATGCACCGGTCGGGCGTTGCTGCGCGTGTCGTCGATGTTGTGGGCGTCGATCCCGACCAGCTTGGCCCCGCCTTCAGCCAGTCGGTCGGCGGCGCCGGCGGTCAGGAAAGGGTGGCCTTCGTAATAGGCGTTGGTGCGCCAATACCGGCTCCAGCCAGTGTGCACCAGAACGGCGCAGCCGGCCACGTCCAGCCCGTCGAAGGCGCCCGCCTCGATCGCGCCGTCGGTCGGTGCGCGCACCACCAGGCCAGGCAAATCGACCAGTCGCTCGAGGCCCACATCGGCCAGGTCCTGGCCGTCAGCGTAGCGATGAAACGGCGTGTCCAGATAGGTGCCGGTGTTGCCCACCAGAGTGATCTGGCCGATCTGGAACTCGGTGCCGGGCGGATAGTTGGCGCGCGACGCCTCGCGGCTGAGAAAGTCGCAGACGTGCGGAGCAGGCAACCCCTTGTAGGTGACCATCCCGTCTTCGATGACGTGACTGAGGTCGATCAGCCTCATGCCCGCGTGAATTCCAGGAAGATCGGCGTGGTGTCGCCCAGGCGCTTTTCCTCATAGCGGGTGACGACATGGTCGGCCGGGGCCGTGCGCCAGTCGTCGGCCCGCTCGGCGCACCAGCTGAGGCCGGGTGTCCGGTTGAGGATTTCCAGGGCCCAGTCGGCATAGGCCTTCCAGTCGGTGACGAACCTCAGTCGTCCGCCCGGCTTGAGCAGGCGCACCGCCTCAGCGGCGGTCTCCGGCTGGATGAAGCGGCGCTTGTTGTGCCGGGCCTTGGGCCAGGGGTCGGGGAACAGGATCATCACCCGGTCCAGCGAAGCCTCCGGCAGGGCGGCCATGACGGCGCGGGCGTCATCGGCGTGCAGACGCACATTCTTCAGACCCCGCTCGTCGATATGTCGCAGGGCCGAGCCGACGCCGTTGAGGAACGGCTCGCAGCCGATCATCAGGGCCGAGGGATAGCGCGCCGCCTGTTCGGCCAGATGTTCGCCGCCGCCGAAGCCGATCTCCAGCCAGACCTGATCGTGGCCGGGCATCAGGAGCTCCGGGCTGATCGGCCCGACCGCAGGGTCGGGTACGGCGATGGTGGGCAGCAAGCTGTCAAACAGGGCGGCCTGACGCGGCTTCAGGGTGCGCGACCGGATGCGTCCGAATGAACGCAAGGGGCCCCAGGTCGGTGTCGGAACGGCGGTCATGGCCGCCTCCTAGACGCTGGATGCGTCCGGGGAAAGCTGCGCCTATCTAGCAGGCCTTGGAATTAGGGAGCCGCCGGTGTCCGACATTATCGCCTGGAGCGTCCTGATCGTGGTGTTCGCGCTCATCGTGTGGGGCATCGTCGCGGTCGTCGGCGGCGCGGGCCGGCGTAAGGGCGGGGGCGTCCAGATGATGGCCGCCATGATGTTGGGCCTCGGCGCCCCGCTCGATCCGCCCCAACGCCACGTCGTTGAAGCCAAGAATGAGACACCCAAGGGCGGCCCGGAGACCGGAGAACCCGAGCGGGAAGACTAGGCCTGTCCGCCCCTCGCGGGGAGGGGACTGGGTCAGCGTCTAGATCAGCGCCTTGAGCCGATCCACCAGGTCGGTCCGCTCCCACGAGAAGCCGCCGTCAGCCTGGGCTTCCCGGCCAAAATGGCCGTAGGCGGCGGTGCGGGCGTAGATCGGCCTGTTCAGCTCCAGATGTCGGCGGATGGCGCGGGGCGTCGCCCCGCCGATCATGGCCGGGAGTTCGCGTTCCAACACCGACTCATCGACGGAGCCGGTGCCATGCAGGTCGACATGGACCGACTGCGGCTCGGCCACGCCGATGGCGTAGCTGAGCTGGATTGTGCAGCGATCGGCCAGCCCGGCGGCGACCACGTTCTTGGCCAGATAGCGCGCGGCGTAGGCGGCGGAACGGTCGACCTTGGTCGGGTCCTTGCCCGAAAAGGCGCCGCCGCCGTGTGGCGCAGCCCCGCCATAAGTGTCGACGATGATCTTGCGGCCAGTCAGGCCGGCGTCACCGTCCGGCCCGCCGATTTCGAAGATGCCGGTCGGATTGATGTGCCAGACCGTCTCATTGGTGATGAAGCCATGGGGCAGGATTTCGGCAACCACCGGCTTGACGATGGCGGCGATGTCGCCTTGCGTCAGACCCGCCGCGTGCTGGGTCGAGACGACGATGGAGGTGGCGCGCACCGGCCTGCCGTTTTCGTACAGCAGCGTGACCTGGCTCTTGGCGTCGGGCTCCAGCCGCGTGTCGCCGCCGTGGCGCAGCTCCGCCAGCCGGCGTAGGATGCTGTGACTGTATTGCAGCGTCGCCGGCATCAGCTCGGGTGTTTCGTTCGAGGCGTAGCCGAACATGATGCCCTGATCGCCGGCGCCCTCGTCCTTGGTGTCGGTGGAATCGACGCCGACGGCGATGTCGGCCGACTGGCCGTGCAGATGATTGGCGAACTCGAAGGTGTTCCAGTGAAAGCCGGCCTGCTCGTAGCCGATGTCCCTGACTGCGGCGCGTACGGCGGCTTCAATTTCTTCCTTGATGCCCGGGGCCCAGCCGTCCGAACTCCAGATCCCCCGACCGCGGATTTCGCCGGCCAAGATCACGCGATTGGTCGTGGTCAGGGTTTCACAGGCGACGCGAGCTTCCGGATCCTTGGACAGGAACATGTCCACCACCGTATCCGAAATACGGTCTGCGACCTTGTCGGGATGGCCCTCGGAAACGCTCTCCGAGGTGAAGTGAAAGGATGTCCGGCTCACGCGCGCGCTCTCCTATGGTCAGGGTGCGCGGACCATATAAAGGTATCTTTATATCCGCAAGCGTTCCCGCTTGGCGCTACTCGTCGTCGTCGGCCAGGGTGCGCACCAACTCCAGGATGCGGCGGCGCTGCTTGCCGGCCAAGCGCGGGAACAGCGAGGCCAGCTCGACGCCCTCGTTGGTCATCAGGAACTCGTGCGTATAGCGTTCCGATTCGCTTTCGGCGAAGCCCGAAGCCGGGTCGCGACCGGCCAGCCCATCGAAGAAGTAGCTGACCTCCACACCGAGGAACTTGGACGTCTCAAACAGCTTGGAAGCCGACACGCGATTGACGCCGCGCTCGTACTTCTGGACCTGCTGAAAGGTCAGGCCGAGTGCTTCAGCCAGCTTTTCCTGGCTGACACCCATGAGTTTTCGGCGCATCCGCACGCGCGATCCGACATGGATGTCGATGGGGTTAGGTTTGCGCTCGTTGGAAGCGTCTGAAGTCATAGGGGCGGCGTCCTGTCCCACAGCTTTGCCGTAACGAATCGGGTGATGCGCCTACACGCGGCGCCTGTCACGGAAAAAAATGTACGAAATGGGGCCAATTCGTATCCCAATCGCAAGAAGGCCTGACAATACAATGAGGAACGAAAAATCGCCAATTTTTGCGTAGAGCGGTGCAGGCGCGGCCTGCGGCAGCCTAACGTCCAATATGCCACTCTCGCCGGGGTTCAGCCGGGGACCGATGCGCCCCCACGGATCGATCAGCGCCGAGACGCCGGTGGGGGTGGCGCGAACCATAGGTAGTCCGGTCTCGATGGCCCGGTAGGCCGCTAGGTTCAGGTGCTGACGCGGGCCCGACGTTCTCCCGAACCAGGCGTCGTTCGAGATGTTGACGATCCAGCCGGGGCGCCCGCCCTGAGTCGAGACGAAGCCGGGGTAGAGGCTTTCGTAGCAGATCAGGGGCTGGACCCTCGGCGCACCGGGCACATCGACCGGTCGAGGCCGCGGCCCGCTAGAGAAATCCGCCGGGACGTGGACCAGCGATCGGATGCCCGTCACCGACATCAGCCCGCCGAGCGGAAGAAACTCTCCGAACGGAACCAGACGATATTTGTCATAGACGGCGGCGACGCGCAGCTGACCGTCATCGCGCAGGACAAACAGGCTGTTGTAGTAGCGCGTCTCGCCCCGGGCGTCGGCCTCGCTGCGGCTGAAGCCCGCGATCAGGGTCTGGCCCGGCTCGAGCGCCCGATCGATGGATTGCCCAACCCAGGTGGTGAAGGCGTCGTTGGCGGTGATCGGCAAGGCGCCCTCAGGCCAGACGATGACGTCGGGCCGGGCCCCGTTCTGGCTGGCGGACAGATTGGTGTAGCGCCGGACCACCGCCTCGAACTGGTCGGGCTCCCATTTCGATTGCTGGTCGACGTCGGGCTGGACGATGCGCACCACGGTCGGGGTCAGCACCCGGTTCGCCGAGGCCAGCCGGGTTGCGCCGCCCATGAACAGGCCGGCGATCAGGACGGCGCCGAAAGCGAGATAGCCGAGCTTGACCTTCCAACGGTCGCGACCGACCAGAAGTGCGGCGGTGGACAGGCCCAGCACCGTAACGAGTCCCAGCCCATAGACTCCGACATAGGCTGCGATCTGCGACGGCGCCGACCCCGCGGGCCAGGTCGCACCTGCGGGGTTCCAGGGCAGGCCTGTCAGGACATGTCCACGCAGCCACTCGAAGACCCCGAACAGCGCCGCGAAGAGGAAGACACGTTCGGCCCCCCGGTCCCGGCCCAGGCGGCGATATGCGGCGGTCGCTCCGCCCCAGAACAGCGCCAGGCCTGCCGGCAGCAGCGAACCGGCGAACGGCGCCATCCAGGCCTGCGCGGGATTGACCAGAAAGGCCTCTGCGACCCACCAGCAGCCGATGAAAAAGTAGCCGAACCCGGCTAGCCAGCCGACCCCGAACGCGCTCCGGACCGTGGGGGTGCGTTCCGCCAGGATCATCAGGACCGGGTAGCCAAGCAGACCGATCCAGATCGACCACGGCGGATGCGCGATCGCGGCGCCGGCGCCGGCGGTCAGTGCGACGGCGGCGGCGGCCGCTCGCAACGGCCAGCCGCTCAGGCGACGTCCTCCGCTCGGGGGCGTCTCCTCGCGGGTGTCCGGGGCCGGATCAGGGGCGTTGGTCTGGGTCATCTCGAAACTGGTAAGGGTCCTTAAGGCCAAGCTTTGCAAGAAGCGTGCGCTCCAGCGCCTCCATCGCCTCGGCCTCGGCGTCTTCGATATGGTCAAACCCCTTCAGATGAAGCACGCCGTGAACGACCAGATGCTGAAGGTGGTCGCCAAGAGTTTTGCTCTGCTCGACCGCTTCGCTCGAACAGACGCCGAAGGCGAGGATGATATCCCCCAGAAACGGTCGGGCGCTGTCGGCGGCGGGAAAGGACAAAACATTGGTCGGCCCGGTCTTGCCGCGAAAACGCTGGTTCAGATCGGCCACCGTCTCGTCGTCGCTGAGCGAGATTGAGATCACCCCAGACTCATCCAGGGCCAAGGCGGCGGCCTCATGGACACGATCCTCGACGTCGACCACGACGGACCAGGCGTCGTCGTCGATCTCCACCTCGATCACGGCTCCTCCAGGTCGGGCTTGGGCTTGCGGGCCTCGGAGTCGGCGTCATAGGCACGCACGATGCGCGCCACGAGCTCGTGACGGACCACGTCTTCGGCCGTGAAGGTGGTGACGCCCACGCCCTTGACCCCGTCTAGCAGGCGAATGGCGTGTGACAGCCCGCTGTCGCGCGGATTGAGCAGGTCAACCTGGGTCGGGTCGCCGGTCACCACCATGCGCGCGCCTTCGCCGAGCCGGGTCAGCACCATCTTCATCTGCAGGCGCGAGGTGTTCTGGGCCTCGTCGACGATAACGAAGGCGTGGCTGAGGGTGCGGCCGCGCATGAAGGCAAGGGGCGCGACCTCGATCTCACCCTTGTCGCGGCGTCGGCGGACGGCGTCAGCGCCGATGATCTGATCCAGAGCCTCCCAGATCGGAGCCAGGTAGGGATCGACCTTCTCGTTCAGATCGCCAGGCAGAAAGCCCAGCCGCTCGCCCGCCTCAACGGCCGGCCGGGTGATGACCAGCCGGTCGACCTGGCCCTTGAGCAAGAGGGTCGCGCCATAGGCGGCGGCCAGGAAGGTCTTGCCGGTTCCGGCCGGTCCGACCCCGAAGGTCAGGTCGCAACGCTCGAGCATATCCAGATAGGCGGCCTGGGTCGTGGTCTTGGGCGCGATGGGACCGCGTCGACCGGAAATCAGGGCCTGGCCGCCGGCTCCACCCCGGCCCTGCCGAGACAGGGATAGAGCGGCGCGGACATCAGCCTCGGCGATATCAACGCCGGCGTCGGCCCGCTCGGCCAGCCCCAGGATCGCGCGCTTGGCGTCGGTCCTGTCCTTGGTCGAGCCCGCGATCGATACGCCACCGCCGGGCGCTTCGATCAGCACCTGGAAGGCGTCTTCGATCAGGGCGGTGTGGCGGCTGGCCGGGCCGGTGACGGCGCGCAGGGCTGCGTCCGACAGGGCCACGAATTCCTCCGCGCGCGCCATCAGGCGGGGACCTGGGCCAATGCGCCAGCCAGGGAGTTCTGCTGGCCCGCCGTGATGCGGACCGGGACGATGCGGCCGATCAGATCGCGCGCGTCCTCGACATGAACGGATTGCAGATAGGGCGAGCGACCGATGGCCTGGGCGCGGTGGCGACCGGGCTTTTCGAACAGCACATTCAAGGTCTTGCCGGCCTGGCTTTCGTTAAAGGCGGTCTGTTGTTGGAACAGCAGGGATTGCAGGCGCTGCAACCGGTCCTCCGCCTCCGCGTCCGGGACCTGTCCAGGCATGGCCGCCGCCGGTGTGCCGGGGCGGCGTGAATAGCGGAATGAAAAGGCAGAGGCGTAGCCGATCGCCCGCACCAGGCTCAGGGTGTCCTCAAAATCGCGCTCAGTCTCGCCGGGAAAACCGACGATGAAATCGCCCGAGATGGCCATGTTGGGCCGTGCCGCCCGGATCTTGTCGATGATCTTCAGATAACTGTCGGCCGAGTGTTTGCGGTTCATGGCGCGCAAGATGCGGTCCGACCCCGATTGCACCGGCAAATGCAGGTAGGGCATCAGGGCGTCCAGCTCGCCGTGGGCGGCGATCAGATCATCGCTCATGTCGTTGGGGTGGCTGGTCGTATAGCGGATACGGTCCAGCCCGGGGATCGCCGCCAGAGCCCGAATCAGGCCCGCCAGGGTCCAGAGCCGGCCGCCCGGCCCGGCTCCGTCATAGGCATTGACGTTCTGACCCAGCAGGGTGACTTCGCGCACCCCCTTGTCGGCCAGGGCGCGGGCTTCATCCAGAATGGCCCCGACCGGCCGGCTCCACTCCGCGCCGCGCGTATAGGGCACCACGCAGAAGGAACAGAATTTGTCGCAGCCTTCTTGGACGGTCAGGAAGGCGGTCGGCCCCTTGATCTCGCGCTCGGCCGGCAGGGCGTCGAACTTGGCCTGGGCCTCGAAGTCGGCGGCCAACCGCTCGCCAGTCTGGCGGGCCGCGCGGGCTAACAGCTCGGGGATCTGGTGATAGGCCTGGGGTCCGACGACCATGTCCACGGCGGGCTGGCGCCGGATGATTTCCTGGCCTTCCGCCTGGGCGACGCAGCCGGCGACCGCAATGGTCGAGCGCGGCAGGCCCTGTTCGATCCGGTCGGCGCGAATGGCCTTCAGCCGGCCCAGCTCGGAATAGACCTTCTCTGCAGCCTTTTCCCGGATGTGGCAGGTGTTGAGAATGACGAAGTCGGCGTCCTCGGGCTTGTCCGTCGCCGCATAGCCGAGCGGGCGCAGCACATCGGCCATACGCTCGGAATCATAGACATTCATCTGGCAGCCGTAGGTCTTGATGAACAGACGCTTGGACGGCTGGCCGGGGGCCTGGTCGGTCATCCGGGCCTTATGGGCATCAGTTGGGGCGACCGCAAGACGAGGCGCCTATAGGATGGCTGACCGCTGCAGGGCGAACAGGTCTGCGCAGCCATGCTGGGCCAGTTCGAACAGGCGATCAAACTCGGCGCGCGAGAAGCCGCGCTTCTCGCCCGTGGCCTGGATCTCGACGATGCCGCCCTGGCCGGTCAGGACGAAGTTGGAATCGGCCTCAGCCGAGGAATCCTCATCATAGTCCAGGTCCAGCACCGGTTCGTCCCTGAAGACGCCGCAGGAGACGGCGGCGACCTGATCCAGAATCGGGTCGATCTCCAGGGCACCGCGTTCGCGCAGCGTCTTGATCGCTAGGGCCAGGGCGACCCAGGCTCCGGTGATGGCGGCGGTGCGGGTGCCGCCATCGGCCTGGACGACGTCGCAGTCGATCAGAATCTGGCGTTCGCCGAGCGCTTTCAGGTCGACGACGGCGCGCAGCGACCTGCCGATCAGGCGCTGGATCTCCTGGGTGCGGCCGGACTGTTTTCCCGCGGCGGCTTCGCGCCGACCGCGCGTATGGGTGGCGCGCGGCAGCATTCCATACTCGGCCGTGACCCAGCCCTGACCCTTGCCGCGCAGCCACGGCGGCAGGCTTTCCTCGACCGAGGCGGTGACCAGCACCTTGGTATGGCCGAACGAAACCAGGCACGAGCCCTCGGCATAGCGGTTGACCCCGGTTTCCAGGGTCACGGCCCGCATCTGGTCGGGGCGGCGGTCGGAGGGGCGCATGGAGCTCTCGCAAAGGCTTGAAGGCGGAGCCGGGCGGCTTATCCTATCGGGGTGACTGACGCCACCACCAAGCCCCAGATCGGAATACGCTCAGCGTGGGGCGCACGCGCGTGAGCGAGTTTGTCCCGCCGCTGTCGCCCTCGCCCTCGGCCTCGGGCCTGGCCGGGTTGGACGCGCGCGCGCGCGACATCTTCCGCCGGATCGTCGAATCATATCTGGAAACGGGCGAGCCGGTCGGATCGCGGACCCTGTCGCGCGGCGGGGTCCAGCTGTCGCCTGCCTCGATCCGCAACACCATGCAGGACCTGACCCAGCTGGGGTTGCTGGCGGCGCCGCACACTTCGGCCGGGCGGCTGCCGACCCATGCCGGCCTGAGGCTGTTCGTGGACGGCCTGTTGGAGGTCGGGGATCTGACGGCCGAGGAGCGGCGCGCTGTCGACGCCCGGCTAATCGGCAAGGGGCGCGGTTTTGACGAGGCGCTGGAGGCGGCGTCGGACCTGCTGTCCGGCCTGGCCGGCGGGGCAGGGGTGGTCGCCGCTCCGGTGCGCGAGGCCGGGGTCCGGCACGTCGAGTTCGTGGCCCTGGGGAACGACCAGACGCTGGTGGTGCTGGTGTTCGATGATGGGGCGGTCGAGAACCGGCTGATGTGGCTGGCGCCGGGTGTGACGCCGTCCAGTTTGCAACAGGCGTCCAATTTCCTGAATGCGCGGTTGCGGGGCCGCACCCTGGCCGAGGCGCAACGGGAAATGTCCGGCGAGCTGAAGGCGGCGCGCACGGCTCTGGATGAGACGGCGGCCCGGCTGGTCGAGGACGGATTGGCGGCGTGGTCTGGCGGTGAGGCGCGTGATCGGGCCTTGATCGTGCGCGGCCGGGCCAATCTGCTCCAGGACGCCTCGGCCCTGGCCGATCTGGAACGGGTGCGCCAACTGTTCGAGGACCTGGAGGAGAAGGAACAGCTGATTGGCCTGCTCGACGGGGTGCGCGAGGCGCAGGGCCTGCGGATTTTCATCGGCTCGGAAACGCGATTGTTCTCGCTTTCGGGTTCCGCTGTGGTGGCGGCGCCCTATATGACCGGTCAACAGAAGGTGGTCGGGGCGATCGGCGTGATCGGACCGGCCCGATTGAACTATGCCCGTGTCATCCCGCTGGTGGACTATACCGCCCGGGTGCTGGGACGAATGCTGGACGGACAGGACTGACGTGAGCGAAACGCCCGAAAACGATATCGACGAGACCGAGCTGGACGCAGGTTTCAACGCCGACGACGATCTGGCTCCGCTGGATGCAGTCATCGCCGAACGCGACGACTGGAGGGACAAGGCTCTGCGCCTGGCCGCCGAAGTCGAGAACATCAAGCGCCGCACCGAGCGCGAGGCCAATGACGCGCGCGCCTATGCGATCCAACGTTTCGCGCAAGGCTTGCTGGGCGTGGCCGACAATCTTCAACGCGCCCTCGCCGCCGCGCCGCAAGGCTCCGTCGACGCCGGCACCCAGGGCCTGGTGACCGGCCTGGAGATGACCGAGAAATCGTTGCTGCAGGCGTTTGAATCCAACGGCCTTACGCGGGTGGCGCCGCAGCCAGGCGACCGGTTCGATCCGAATGTCCATCAGGCCATGGCCGAACAGCCCTCGGCCGATGTGGCTCCGGGCTCGATCATCCAGACCTACCAGCCGGGATACGTCCTGTACGGGCGTACGGTCCGTCCGGCCATGGTGGTGGTGGCGGCCAAGGGCGGCGCGGCCGCTGCGCCCGGTTCGAGCGTCGACACCCAGGCCTGATCCAGGCCCTGCGGGGCCAGCCTGATTGTCCGGGATAGAGGCGTCCTAGAACGCCTCACCCAGATAGACTCGGCGGACTTCCGGGTTGGCGATGATTTCCGAGGGCGTGCCCTCGAAGAGAACTTCGCCGCTGTGAATGATCGAGGCGCGGTCAATGATATCAAGCGTCTCGCGCACATTGTGGTCGGTGATCAGGATCCCGATGCCGCGCGTGGCCAGATAGACGATCACCTCGCGGATGTCGGCGATGGCCAGGGGGTCGATGCCGGCGAACGGCTCGTCCAGCAGCATGAACGAGGGCTCCGACGCCAGGGCGCGGGCGATCTCAACGCGGCGGCGTTCGCCGCCGGACAGGCCCAAGGCCGAGGCCTTTCTCAGATGGCTGATCCGAAGCTCGTCGAGCAGGCGGGCGGTGTCCTCCAGGGCCTGGGCGCGGTCGCGCTCGCGCATTTCGACCACGGACAGGACGTTTTCCTCCACCGTCATCCCCCGGAAGATCGAGGCTTCCTGCGGCAGGTAGCCGACGCCAAGGCGGGCGCGCTGGTACATCGGCTGTCCGGTGATGTCCTCACCGTCCAGGTAGATCGAGCCGTACTCGGCCGGCACCAGGCCGGTGATCATGTAGAAGCACGTCGTCTTGCCCGCGCCATTGGGGCCGAGCAGGCCGGCCACCTCTCCGCGGCGAAGCCGCAGGGAGACGCTCTTGACCACGGCTCGGCCGCCAAAAGAGCGGCCGATCGAATCGACGAACAAGCCTTCGGTATCGGCGGCGGCGATCGCGTCTTCCATGATGCTCTGGCTGGTCAAGCGGCGGTCACTCGTCCGGATAGAAGACGCCCCGCACCCGCTGCCCGGCGGAGGTCGGGGCGCCGTCCATGGTGGCGCGGCTGGTCGAGACCTGGATGGTCAGGCGGCTGCCGGTCATCACGTTCTCGCCCTGGGTCAGGATGACATCGCCGGTTACGACGATGGTGTCGCTGGAGGCCGTATAGACGGCGCGATCCCCGCGCACGACCTGGGTGGGCGTGACGAAATAGACGTCACCGACCGCGATCACCTCGCGGACATCGCCGCCGCCGCCCGCCGCGCCTGGCCGGCTGGGCGTCGTGTACAGGTCGATGGTGTTCGCGCGCAGCCGATTTTCCGCCTGGATCAGCTCGGCGCGGCCGATCAACTTCAGGACCCCCTCGGCGTCGAGGTATTCCGTGCGGTCCGCGCCCCAGGCGACCGGGCCTCCGCCTGGCGCGATCTGGGCGCCGGCCGGCGCCGCCAGCAGGGCGGCGGACGCCGCCAGGGCTGCGGGAAGGCTGCGAATGATCTGTCGCATCAAGAAAATCCTGCTCAGTCGGCCATATTGACGACGCCGGTGACCTTGCGGTCGCCGTCGCCCTCGAAGACAATTCGCTCGCCCTGATCGTAGATGGCATAGGACGAAGCGTCGACGGTTCCAAGGGGGCCCCGTCCCCGGATGGTCGCCTGGCCGGAAATCACTCCGGTTTCGGTGTCGACGATGGCCTGCCCGGTTTCGAAGCGAAAGCCGGTGCCGCCATCTATGACGGTGACGTCCCCGGTCAGGGAGATGCGCTGGGCTCTCTCGTCATAGACGCCGGCCAGCGCGGTGATTTCGGTCGGCCGCTCGCCAGTGGCGTTTAGGCGCAGGGCCGGGCGAGTCAGGCGCACCAGCGAGCTCCGGCGCCGATCCTGAACAGCTTCGGCCGCCGCCAGCACGAATGACTGTCCGCGCGAATCCTGGCCATAGAAGCGCGGATTGGTCATGCGAATATCAGACCGTCGGGCGGCCTGGTCTGCCATATCCGCCAAGATCGTGCGCGCGCCCACCCATCCGACCACGCCCAAGACCAGCACCGCCAACACCGCCGGCAAGGCCCGGCGGAAGAAGTGGATCATCCGCGACCGCTTGCGCCAGGCCTCCATGGCCTCGACCACTCGCAGTGAATCCTCGCGGCGAACCGTCGCCAGGTCTGGCGGAGTTTGCTCAAGCAGGGACGGGGCGGGGCCGGCGGTTTCGGTCATGTGTGGGCGAAGATATCCATCTCTTCCCAACCCGCCAGATCAAGATGCGCGCGGGTCGGCAGAAAATCGAAACAGGCCTGGGCCAGATCCGTGCGCCCCTCGCGCGCCAACATGGCGTCGAGCTTATCGCGGATCTTGTGCAGATAAAGGACATCGGCCGCCGCATAGGCCAGCTGCTCCTTGGACAGGTCGGCTGACCCCCAGTCCGAGCTTTGCTGGGCCTTGGACAACTCGATTCCGGCCAACTCACGGGCCACATCCTTCAGGCCGTGGCGGTCGGTGTAGGTGCGGGCCAGCTTGGAAGCGATCTTGGTGCAGTAGATCGGTTGGGCGTCGACGCCGAGGTAGAGCTTCAGCATGGCGACATCGAACCGGGCGTAGTGGAACAGCTTGAGCACCTGAGGGTCGGCCAGCAGGCGCTTCAGGTTGGGGCAGTCGTAGTCCGGCCGGTTCAGCCGCACGACATGAGCGTCGCCGTCGCCGGACGACAGCTGGACCACGCATAGGGGATCGCGCCGGTAACGCAGGCCCATGGTTTCGGAATCGACAGCCACCACCGGGCCCATGTCAAGGTCGTCAGGCAGGTCGCCGATATGCAGGTGCGTGGCCAAAGTCAGATCGTCCGCTCAGGTCTGGGGGTGAACCATATACACGAACGGCGCCGGTCCAAAGGACCAGCGCCGCTGCGAGGGCTGCCGCCCGAAAAAATTGGTGCCCAGGAGAGGACTCGAACCTCCACGACCTTTCGGCCACTGGCACCTGAAGCCAGCGCGTCTACCAATTCCGCCACCTGGGCCCGACCCCAAGGGGCCGAAGGCGCGGACACATAGGGCGGAAGCCGGGACGGGTCAACGGGTCTGTTGGGTTTCTCGTCATTGCCGTACGGGGACGGCTCGGCTATCCCCACGGCGACTTCTTCAAGGCGAGAGATTTCCTGCGATGGCGCGCTCCGATTCTCTAATCACGGTCTTTGGCGGCTCCGGCTTTCTGGGGTCTCAGGTTGTGCGCGCCCTGCTGCGTGACGGCCACCGCGTCCGGATCGCCGTGCGCAACCCCAACCTGGCGTTCGAGAGCCAGACCCAGGGCCAGGTCGGCCAAATTCAGCGCGTCGCCTGTGACGTCGCCGATGACGCCCAGGTGGCGGCGGCGCTCGACGGCGCGACGGCGGCGGTGAATGTGGTCGGCATTCTGCATGAGACGCCCTGGCGCAAGTTTAGTGTTCTGCACACCGCCGCTCCGGAGCGAATTGCCCGCGCCTGCGCCCGGCGCGGCATCGACCGCTTCGTCCATGTTTCGGCCCTCGGGGCTGACCCCGGTTCCAGGTCCGCCTATGCGCGGACCAAGGGGGAGGGTGAGGTCCGGGCTCGGGCGGCGCTCAAGACGACCACGGTGGTCCGCCCTTCGGTGGTGTTTGGCAGGGGCGACAGCCTGCTCAACCGATTCGGCTCGATGGCGACGATGTCGCCGGCCCTGCCGATGCCGGGAGGCGGCGAGACCCGGCTCCAGCCCGTCTATGTCGGCGATGTGGCCCAGGCCGTTGCGCGGGCGGTTGATGATCCGGCGACTGCGGGCAAGCTATACGAGCTGGGCGGCCCTGAAGTGATGACGCTGCGCCAGATTCTGGAGCTGGTGGTGGCCGAGACGCGCCGCGACCGCATCCTGGCGCCCCTGCCGTGGGCGGTGGCGAGCGCCATGGGTCTGATGGTTGAGCCGATGGCATGGATCGGCCTGGCCCCGCCCCTGACCCGTGACCAGGTCACGCTGTTGAAGGCCGACAACGTCGTGACCGCCGGCGCCGCCGGCCTGGCCGATCTGGGCGTTGAAGCGACCGGGATCGAGGCGGTGGCTCCCGCCTATCTGCTGCGCTATCGCGACGGTGGCCAGTTCGCGGACCTGGCCCCGGCTTGAACCGGACGGTGATGGCGTCCGGCCTGGCCCGGCTGGAATGGGGCGATTCCGCCTACCCCGCCGATCTGGTGTTTGTCCACGCCAATGGCTTCAACGCACAGACCTATCGCACCTTGCTGGAGCCGCTCGGCGCGCAATGGCGGATCTTGGCTCCGGATATGCGCGGGCACGGCTTCACGGACCTGCCGGCCGAGCCTGAGAACAGGGCCAACTGGAATGATATGCGGGGCGATCTGGCGGCCTTGCTGAACGACCTGGAGGGCCCGCCGGTGGTTCTGGCTGGGCATTCGATGGGCGGGACGCTGGCCATGCTGGCGGCGGCGCAGGTTCCGCACCGGGTCCGTGCGGTGATGATGCTCGATCCCGTGGTCTTGCCGCGCGCGGCGGCGGCGGCCATGCGCCTTCCGGGCAGCTGGAAGCTGGCGCGCCGTCATCCGTGGGCCGTGGCGGCGCTGAAGCGACGCCGGCGCTTCCCCAGCCTCGAGGCGGCGTTCCAGTCCTATCAGGGGCGCGGATCCTTCGGTGCCTGGCCTGAGGCGGTCCTGCGCGACTATGTCGCCGGCGGCTTTCGGTCGACGGCGGACGGCGGCGTCGAGCTGGCTTGCACGCCCGAATGGGAATCGTCGAACTATTCGGCCCAGAGCAATGACGTATGGGGTGCGCTGAAGCGGCTCAACCAACCGGTCCATATCCTGAAGGCCGGTCAGGGATCGACCTGCGCGGTGACGGTCGAGGATGCGGCCCGGCTCCCGGCCCTGACGGTCGAGACGCTGGGCGGCGGCACGCATTTCTTCCCGATGGTTCAGGCCGATCTGGCGCGCACGGCGTTGAGGCGGGCGCTGGAGATCTAGAGCCAGCCGCGCTTCTTGAAGTACCAGAGCGGCAACACCGCCGAGACGACCATGGCCGCGAGCGCCGCCGGATAGCCCCATGTCCGGGCTAGCTCGGGCATGTGCTGGAAATTCATCCCATAGATCGAAGCGATCAAGGTGGGGGGCATGAAGGCGACGGCGGCCACCGAGAAGATCTTGATGATGCCAGACTGCTCAATGTTGATCAGGCCCAGCGCTGCATTGAGCTGAAAATCGACGGCCTGGGCGATCAAGCCGATGTGGGCGTGCAGCGAATGGATGTCGCGCTCCATTGAGCGCAGGTGTTCGCGCGCCTCAGTGCGCTCGGCCAGGTCGTCGTCAAGCTGGATGAAGCTCAAGGCGCGATCCAGTCCCGAAAGGCTGTTGCCAATGCGGGCGGAGGCGTGCTGGGCCACGCCCAGCCGCTTGATCGCTTCAGCATAGTGGGCGCGGCCCGGCTCACCAAAAATGTTGTCCGAAACAGATTCGACTTCTCCGGCGATGCGTTCGATGACGTCAGCCATGCGGTCGATCACCGCTTCGAACAGGTGCGCCAGAACCCGGAAGGGACCGGCGCACAGCTCTGGCTCCCGGTCGAACCTATCTCCGACCATGGTGAAGGCGCGCGGCTCGGAATAGCGCACCGTGATCAGCGGCTGGCTCGACAGGATGAACGTGACCGGGCGCGTCTCGGGCAGCACGGCGTCGGTGTGGTGCAGGAGATCGACGGTGATGAATAGAGCGTCGCCCTGGCGGTAAAGCCGGCTAGTGGCCTCGATCTCCGCCATCTCCTCGGGGGTCGGAATCTGAAAGCCGAGGCAGGCCTCGATGGCCAGCTCCTCGCGGCGGCTCGGCTCGACCAGATCAATCCACACCACGCCCTCAGGCAGGGTCCAGTCCTCAAGCGGGTCCCGAACGATCAGCGGCGACGGTTCGCAGGCCTTGAAAAGTCGGATCATGATCCCCGTCCCGAACAGGCGGTGAACCGACATCACTCAGGCTGGGTTGTAAAGGGGGAGCCCCCTAGGGCTGGCCCGAGGCGGCGCCGAGCGAGGCGGTCTGGTAGCCGCTGGCCTGCATCCCTTCGGCCTGGGCCCCTATCCGCTGAACGCCGGCTTCGGTCTCCTGATAGATGAAGCCGTAGGTCGGATAGACGCTGGCGCCCAGGTCATTGGACGGATTGTGCCAGACCCGGACCTGACTCCAGTCGTTGTCGGCCGAGACATCCACGACGGTGACGTCGCGCTCGATGCGGCCACGCGAGCCGCCCCAGTTGGCGTGGCTGATGCGCATGACGCGTTCGGTCAGGATCTGGCTGACGACCGCGACGTGACCCCGGGTCGAGGCACCGTGCGGCTGGAAGACGAACACGGCGCCGACTTCCGGCGCCCGACCTGTGCGCATCCCCCGGCTCTGGGCAGAGGCCCACCAGGTCCAGGCGTCGCCGTAGATCTGGATGCCAGAGAATTCCCGGGCGAAACGGACGCATTGATAGTAGGCGTCCTGGGCGGCGGCGGGGGCCGCTGGAGCCAGAACCGAAAGCGTGACCGCGACCGCAAAGACTGCGGCGCTTAGGCGCTTGAACATGGATGTCCCCGACGTCGTTCTTCCCGACCCTAGCTTTAGCGGGGGTCCCTTAAGATCGGGAAGGCGTCAGGACGCCGCAGGCTGAATTTGCCTGCGACCTTTCGACGCGCGCTGCTCGGCCCAACGGCGCATGGCTGAGCGCGCGGGGCGTTCGATCAGGTGATGGGTCAGACCCGCCAGCGGCACGATGGCCAGCACCGCCGCCATCCACATCCACCAGGGTAGATGCTCGGAGCCGCCGTTCAGGCGGGCCAGGCCGTTGATAGCCAACAGTTTCCACGGCACGCAGACCATATAGACCGAATAGCTGATCTCACCGAGCCAGACGCCGACCCCGGACTCCATCGGGCCGCCGCGCCCGGACAGGCCGGCCAGGGCCAGGATCAGAACCCCGAACAGGGCGACGGTGACGCCATCCCATAGCTGCAGCGAGGCGCAGGCCAGGATCAGGACTGTGACGGCCAGAGCCATAAGGCCGGGCCGGGCCAGCCCGCCCGCGCGCCAGGCCAGATAGGCGGCGCAGCCATAGGCGAAGCAGGGAACAATTCTGAGCGCGCCCCAATGGATCGTCGCCTGGGTCAGCGGGAAGCCGGCCAGGATTTCAAACACGGCGTAGGTGGCGAACAGCCCAGCGGTCGCCAGCACCAGGGCCAGGCCCGGTCGGTCTCGCAGTCGCCATGCCGCCCAGGCGAAGGCGGGAAAGCACAGATAGGCGAACCATTCCGCCGAGATCGACCACGACGGGTGGTTCCAGGCCGCCTCAGGGGCCAGCCCCCAGGCCTGGGTCAGGGTCAGGTTGGCCGGGAGAGATGCCCAGGACAGGATGCTGTCATCAATTGAAATTCCAGCGATAATCGCTGCGCCGCCGAGCAATCCCACGCCGATCAGGGTGGCCAGGTGCAGTGGATAGACCCGCGCCAGCCGCGCCCACAGGAAGGAGCCGTACTTGAACCGCCCGGTTCCGGCGCTCTGCAGATAGACGTGGCACAGGATGAAGCCGGACAGGACGAAGAACAGCTCAACGCCCAGATATCCCTTGGCGACCAAGCCCGGCATCCAGCTGGTGGCGGCGCCCAGATCCAGCTTGGGCCAGTAGTGGAACATCACCACCCAGAAGGCGGCCAGGAATCGCATTGAGGTAAGGGGCTTGAGGTTTTCCGGCGTCATGTCGATCGTCCGTCTGTTCCGTTCTGAGGCGGTCGGCTCAGCTCGCGTTACGGGCGAGCAAATCGCAGGCCGGGCATCTGGCTGTGCGAGACCACCCTAGCGATCAGGCGATGAGGAACCGTTAAGCCGCCGACATTGACCGCAAGGGCCGGGACGCCAGGATGCGGCGACCGGACCATCCTGATCTCCTGATCCAAGGAGAGATCGCCTATGTTGGCCGTGATGAACCGTCCCCAGACCGATGATGACCGTTATGACGCCTTGGCCCGGCGCGATGCGAGCCAGCGCAACGCCTTTGTAGCGGGGGTCAAGACAACGGGAATCTACTGCCGCGCCGGGTGCCCGGCGCGTACGCCGCGGCGTGAGAATCTGGACTTCTTCGACACCGCCGAGCAGGCGCGGGCGGCGGGCTTTCGCGCCTGCCTGCGCTGCAAGCCGGACGAGGCGAGGCCCGGCGCCGAGGCGATCACGCGGGCCTGCCGCATGATGGAGGGGGCTGAGACCGCCCCATCCTTGGACGTGGTGGCGGCCGCGGTCGGCCTGTCGAGCCATCATTTCCATCGCCTGTTCAAAGCGCGCATGGGCGTTACACCGGCGGCCTATGCGGCCCAGGTGCGCGACCGCAGAGCCAAGGCGGCGCTGGAGGGCGGGGCGACGGTGACCGAGGCGGTCTACGACTCCGGCTTCGGCGCTCCCAGCCGCTTCTATGACGCCGCCCATCGCCGCTTCGGCATGACGCCCTCGGCCTGGAAGAAGGGAGGGCTGGGCGAGCGGTTGCGAGTGACGGTCGCGCCCTGTTCGCTAGGCCAGGTGCTGGTGGCGGCGACCGACAAGGGCGTGTCCTCGATCGAGCTGGGTGACGATGCCAAATTCATGCTGGACAGCTTTCGCCTACGCTTCGCCCAGGCCGAACTGGCGACGGACGACGCCGGGCTTGAGGCGTTGGTGCGGCGCGTGATCGCACTGATCGATGACCCCAGGGACCCGGGGCTGGATCTACCGTTGGACGTGCGCGGCACCGCCTTTCAACAAAAGGTCTGGCAAGCCCTGCGCACCATTCCCGCCGGCGAGACCTGGACCTACGGCGAGCTGGCCGCCGCTGTCGGCAAGCCCGGCGCGGCGCGGGCGGCCGGTGCGGCCTGCGGCGCCAATCCGGTCTGCGTGGTGGTGCCGTGTCACCGCGTGGTCGGATCCAATGGTTCCTTGACCGGCTACGCCTGGGGCATGGCGCGCAAAAAAGAGCTGTTGCGGCGCGAGGGCGCCTGATCCGCAAATTGGGGGTGGCCCGGGCGGGTCGCGCCCGGCTAGACACAGGCCATGTCCGCACCCCAGATCCTGACAGGCCTTTCCGAGATCGCCGACCGCTATGACGTCCTGCTGTGCGATGTCTGGGGTGTGGTTCACAACGGCAAGGCGCCGTTCGCCGGATCGGTCGAGGCTTTGAGACGATACACGGCCCAGGGCGGGGTGGTGGTGCTGATCTCCAACTCGCCGCGCCCGAGCGAGGGCTTCATCCCCCAGCTGGACGACATCGGGGTCGACAGGGCCGCCTGGCAGGCGGTGGTGACTTCGGGCGATGCGACCCGCGCAGAGCTGGCCAGGCGCGCGCCAGGACCGGCCTGGAGGGTTGGCCCCGAGCGGGACGCCGGCATCTACGCCGGAACCGGCGTCGAGCTGACCGACGACCCGTCGGAGGCGGCCTTCATCTCCTGCACCGGCCTGTTCGATGATGAGGTCGACCAGCCGCAGGACTACAGGGACGCCTTCGCAGACTGCGCCCGGCGTGGCCTGGAGATGGTCTGCGCCAACCCGGACAAGGTCGTGCATCGCGGCTCAGATCTGATTTGGTGCGCGGGGGCCCTGGCCGATGTCTATGCGACGCTAGGCGGCCCGGTGATCATGGCCGGCAAGCCGTTTACGGCGATCTATGACCTGGCCATGAAGGAGGCGTCGAGCCTGGTCGGTCGACCCCTCGAAAAGGCTCGGGTCGTGGCCATCGGCGACGGCTTGCCGACCGATGTGCTGGGGGCTAACGGCCAGGGCCTGGACTGTCTGTTCGTCGCCGGCGGCATTCATGGGACCGAGGTTGTGGATGACCACGGCGTGCTAGATCCCGGCCGGGCCGAAGCCTTGCTTGGCCAGGCCGGAGCCCATGCCCGTTATGTCCTCAAGGAGTTGATCTGGTGAGCGCCACCCAAACCCCGCAAGGCGGCTACATTCTCGATGAATTGTCAGTGGGGATGTCGGCCGAGCTTCAGGTTCCGATCACCCATGAGCGGATCATGGCCTTCGCCGATGCGTCTGGCGACTTCAACCCGCTGCATGTCGATGAGCAGTTCGCCAACGCCAGCGCCTATCGCGGGCGTGTGGCGCACGGCCTGCTGTCGGCCTCTTTCGTCTCGGCCGTGGTCGGTACGATCTTGCCGGGCCCCGGCGCCATCTATCTGGGCCAGACCCTGAATTTCCACAAACCGGTGCGGATCGGCGATCTGGTTACGGCTCGCGTGACGGTCCAGTCGATCGATCCTTCGGCGCGGGTGATCCTGAAGACCGAATGTCTGGTCCAGGGTGAGCCGGTGCTGGAGGGAGAGGCGACGATCCGCGTGCCGCGTCGGCGCCGGCGGGCCTAGGTGGCGATCGAGATCATCCACGGCTGGAAGGATCTGGCGCCGGACCAGCGCGGCGCCTCGGCGGCGCTTGGCAATTTCGACGGCGTCCATTGCGGTCACCTGGCGGTGATCGAGGGTGCGGTCGAGGCCGGTCGACGGTTGGGCGTTCCGGCCGGTGTCGTCAGTTTCGAGCCGCATCCGCGCCGCTATTTCCAGCCGGACGCTGAGCCGTTTCGCCTGATGACGGTGGCCCAGCTGGCGCGTGCGCTGGAGGGCTGCGGCTTGGAACGCCTATATCTCCTGCCGTTCGACGACGAGATGGCGGCCATGAGCGACCGCCAGTTCGCCCAGGAGGTGTTGGCTCAAGGCCTCGGCGTTCGGCACGTCTCGGCCGGCTTTGACGTCACCTTCGGCAAGGGCCGGTCCGGCTCGCCCGAGGCCTTGGCCAGCTACGGCGAGGCGTTGGGCTTTTCGGTCTCGGCCATGCCTCAACGGGTGTCGCCTGACGGGGTCAAGCTGTCGTCGTCGGCTGTGCGTGAGGCGTTGATGGGCGCGCGGCCGGACCGGGCGTCCGAAATCCTGGGTCGGCCCTTCGCCATCGAAGGTGAGGTCGTGCACGGCGACAAGCGAGGCCGCACCATCGGTGTTCCCACGGCCAATGTGCGGCTGGGCGACTATGTCCGGCCCGCCTACGGTATCTATGCGACCCGGACGCGCCTAGCGGATGGGCGGGTGTTTGACGGAGTGGCGAACCTGGGCGTGCGCCCAATGTTCCAGACCGAGGAGCCGCTCCTGGAGGTGTGGCTGTTCGACTTCGACGAAGAAATCTACGGCCAGACGATCGAGACCCAGCTGATCGCCTGGATTCGCCCCGAGTTGAAGCTCGACGGGCTGGAAGCGCTGAAGGCCCGGATTGATCAGGACGCCGCCGAGGCGCGCGTCGCCCTCGCCGCCGCGCCGCCGCAAGGATAGAGTTCGAGCATGACCGACCGACCCATCTCCCAGGCCGAGGCCGAAGCCGCCGTCCGCACCCTGATCCGGTGGGCGGGTGATGATCCAGCCCGCGAGGGTCTGATCGACACCCCGGCGCGGGTGGCGCGGTCCTTTCGCGAATTGTTCGCCGGCTATGACGAGTGCCCGCGTGGCTATCTGGAGCGCACCTTCGAGGAGGTGGCCGGCTATGACGAACTGGTGGTGCTGCGCGACATTCGCTTCGTCAGCTTCTGCGAACACCATATGCTGCCGGTCGTCGGCAAGGCCCACGTGGGCTATCTGCCGACCAATCGGGTGGTCGGCATCTCCAAGCTGGCGCGGGTGGTCAAGGGCTTTGGTCGGCGCCTCCAGATCCAGGAAAAGATGACCGCCGAGATCGCCCAGGCTATCCACCAGGTGCTTGCGCCGCAGGGCGTCGGGGTGGTCATCGAGGCGGAGCATTCGTGCATGACGCTGCGCGGGGTCGAGGTGCCGGGCGCGTCCTTGACCACAAGCTGTCTGCTTGGCGTGGTTCGCGACGACCCCCGAACGCGCGAGGAATTCCTGAGGCTGGCGCGCGGCGGATGAGGTCCGACGACCAGCTTGACCGGGACCATGCGCCCTCGGTTTTGACGGTCGAGGCCGACGCTGGCGACGGCGAGGCGGCGCACCATCTGGCGCTGATGTCGGCCTGTGGCCTGGCCCGGTCGCAGGACTGGGCGGAGGCGTTTCGGCGCCTGGATCAGGCGGCGGCCAACGGCCACCGTCTGGCGAGCGAAACCCGCCGCTTTCTGGGGCAGAACGTTGACGTCGATTCCTGGCTGACGCCGCCGGACCCGAGCGTGGTGTCGCAGGCTCCCCATGTGCTGGCCATCGCCGGTTTTATTTCAGGCGAGGCCTGCGATTGGCTCCGTAGCCGGGCCGATCCTCATCTGGAAAAGGCGCCAGTCTATGATCCGGTGTCGGGTCAGCCGATCATCAAGTGGAGCCGTTCCAACTCGGCGGCCAGCTTCGACATTCTGGACTGTGACCTCGTGATGATGCTCGTGCGCGAACGCATCGCGCGGGCGACCGGCCTGCCGCTCACGGGCCTGGAGCCGGTGCAGGTCCTTCACTATTGCGTCGGCCAGGCGTTCACGCCGCACTACGACTGGCTCGATCCGGACAAGCCAGGCCATCGCCCCGACCTCGAGGAGGGCGGCCAGCGGGTCGCGACCTTCCTGACCTATCTCAACGACGACTATTCGGGCGGCGAGACCGAGATGGAGGCGATCAGTCTGATGCATAGAGGCCGCAAGGGAGACGCCTTGCTCTGGTCCAACATCAAGCCGGATGGCCGCATCGACCTGGCCACCCGCCACGCCGGCCGGCCGCCGACCTCGGGTGAGAAGTGGGTCTATTCCCAGTGGCTGAGGGATCGGGCGCCGAACCACCTGAGCGCCTCGGCCGATCTGGACACGGGCCGGGCCAGGGGGCCTTAGGTTTCTGGCCAGACGTTAGCCCCCGGAACCTGCAAGCTGATGGGTCCCGAAGGCGGTCTTTCGACGACGCCGGCTTGACCCGCCGCCCGGCCGGCCCCACCTAGTACGGGCGGCGCGCTCATCGGAGGCTCCGTCTGCAAGGGTCGCTTCCCAGGAGGGCTCATGTCCCGCTCTGTCTTCTTCGACAGCCCGTTTCTGCTCGGCTTTGAGCATACTCGCTCGCTGGTGGACCGCGCCGCGCGCATCGCGGCAGAGGGCTATCCGCCCTACAATGTCGAGGCCATCGGCGAGGGTGGCGTGCGCATCTCCCTGGCTGTGGCGGGGTTCTCGCCCGAACAGCTCTCGGTCACGGTCGAGGGGCGCCAACTGACCATTTCCGGTCGTCGCGAAGGCGAGCTGGCGACAGGTGATGGAGCCTATCTGCACCGCGGCATCGCCGCGCGCGGCTTTACCCGCGCCTTCGTCCTGGCTGACGGCATGGAAGTCGAAGGCGCCCGTGTCGAGCACGGCCTGCTCCACGTCGAACTCAGCCGCCCCGACGCTGCCCAGATTGTTCGCCAGATTCCGATCCAGGCCGGCTGAGCGTCCCACTTCACCAACGCCATAGGCCGGGCGGCGCCTGAACCGCGCCGCCGCTTACGCGTTGTCAGGGCAAGGAAGAATGAAGATGTCACCCGCTTTTTCACGCAAGGCCTTCGCCGAGCTGGGCGCGCCCAGCCTGGTTTACGTCCGCCCCCTGCGCGCCGGCGACCTGGGGGGTGAGACCGGGATGCGGACGCCGCACGGCCAACCGGTCCGCCCAGACCAGATCCTGTACGGCGTTTACGGGGCCGACGGCGAACGGCTCGCTGTCATGCTCCAGCGCGATGAGGCCTTCGCCGCAGCCGTCGCCTATGCGCTGGCCCCGGTCTCGGTCCACTAGATCCCATCGACGCTCGACTAGGCCTATCAGCAGCGGCCATCCCGGTCGGCGACCGGTGGTGCGGTTGAATGGTTTGGACCAGGTCTTTCAGGGAGGCCTGGGCTTCGCCGCTGGACTCTACAGGCTGGTTCCCGGTCGCCCGGATCCGCTAAGTTTATGAAAACTCAAGGCTAGGGCGGCCGCCCCGGTGACAGCGCGCTGTCGAAGGCCGGTTGGACCTAGTGCGTCACCCGCTCGTCGGACGGCGGCGGCGCGGCCTCAGGCGGCACGTCCTCCTCCGCGGGGATCGCATCATCCGGCGGCAGATCTTCCGCAGAGATCGCATCGTCAAGCGGCGCCTGGTCGGCCGGCGCCGCCACCGCCTCGACGTCCTCGTCGGCGGGCTGGCAAGCAGAGAGCGCCGCAGCCGCCAGCGCGACGCCCAAGACCAGCATTGGATTTCTCATTCTTGCTCTCCTGTTCACCCGACTGATTGAACTGGTCCACGCAACACCAGTTCCCAATCCGCGCCGTTCAGCCTATGTCGTCGGCGCGTCCAACTCGTTGAAGCTAGAGCATATGACCGCTGTTCGAAAAGCCGTTCTGCCTGTCGCCGGCCTTGGCACCCGAGTGCTGCCGGGGACCAAGACCACGCCCAAGGAACTGCTCAACGTCGTGGATCGGCCGATCCTGTCCTATATCGTCCAGGAGGCGCGCGAGGCCGGGATTGAGCACATCGTCTTCGTCACCGGCCGATCCAAGGGGGCGATCGAAGACTATTTCGACCACCAGATCGAGCTGGAGGCCCAGCTGGAGACCAAGGGCAAGACGGACGTGCTGGAGGCGGTCCGCCGCGACCTGCCGCGCGCCGGCGAGATGAGCTTTACCCGCCAGATGGCGCCGCTGGGCCTGGGTCACGCGGTCTGGTGCGCACGCGATATAATCGGCCACGAGCCGTTCGCGGTGCTCTTGCCGGACGTCATCGTCGACGCCGAGCCCGGCGCCCTGGGCCAGCTGATGCGGACCTATGATCTGGTCGGCGGCAATGTCGTGGGTGTCGAGGCGGTGCCCGAAAGCGAGACCCACAAGTACGGCGTGGTTGATCCTGAGCGCCGCGAGGGTCGGATGATCGCCATGAAGGGCATGGTCGAAAAGCCGCCGCAGGGGACCGCCCCGTCGAACCTGTCGATTGCGGGCCGCTATATCCTCCAGCCCGAGATCTTCGCCATTCTCGAAAGCCAGCCGCGCGGCGCCGGCGGCGAGATCCAGCTGACCGACGCCATGGCCACCCTGATGAAGGACCAGCGCTTCACCGCCTATGAATACGAGGGTGTGACCCACGACTGCGGCGACAAGATCGGCCTCTTGAAAGCCAATGTCGCGCTGGCGTTGAAGCGGCCGGATCTGGGCGAGGCGGCGCACGACGCCCTTAAGGACCTGTTCTGACGCTGATGTCCAAGGTCCTGCTCATCGTCGGTGGAGGCGTTGCGGCCTACAAGTCGCTGGAGCTGGTTCGCCTGATGCGAAAGGATGGGATCGAGGTCCGGGCCATCCTGACCGCCGGCGGGGCCCATTTCGTGACGCCCCTGTCGCTGGCGGCTCTGACGGAGGCTCCGGTCGGCGGAGACCTGTTCGACCTGACAGCCGAACAGGAGATGGGCCATATCGTCCAGTCGCGGTGGGCTGATCTGATCGTGGTCGCCCCGGCCACGGCGGACCTGATGGCCAAGGCGGCCGGCGGTCTGGCCAATGATCTGGCCTCGACCACGCTTCTGGCCACCGACACGCCCGTCCTGATGGCCCCGGCGATGAATGTGCGGATGTGGGAGCATCCAGCGACACGGCGCAACCTGGATCAACTCCAGGCCGACGGCGTCGCCTTCGTCGGGCCCGATGTCGGTGACATGGCCTGCGGCGAATACGGGGCTGGGCGGCTGGCCGAGCCGCCGGTGATCCTGGATGCTATTCGTGCGCGATTGAGCTCCGATCGAACCCTGATGGGCGTCCATGCCCTGGTCACCGCCGGCCCGACCGAAGAGCCGCTGGATCCGGTCCGGTTCCTGTCCAACCGCTCCAGCGGCAAGCAGGGCTACGCCATCGCGGCCAGCCTGGCCCGGCGGGGGGCGCAGGTGACGCTGGTGTCGGGGCCGACGGCGCTGGATCCGCCGCCGGGCGTGGATCGGCGGCTGGTCGGCACGGCCGATCAGATGCTGGCCGCCTGCCGCGCCGCCTTGCCTGCGGATGTCGCCGTGATGACCGCCGCCGTCGCCGACTGGCGCCCAGCCGAAGCGGCGGCGCACAAGCTGAAGGACAAGGCCACCCGCACGGCGATCGAGCTGGTCGCCAATCCCGACATCCTGGCCGAGTTGTCAAAGTCCGGACCGGAGCGGCCGAGGCTGGTCGTCGGCTTCGCCGCCGAGACCGAAAACCTGATCCAGAACGCTCGTTCCAAGCTGGCGAAAAAGGGCTGTGACTGGATCGTCGCCAATGATGTCGGCGGAACCGGTGTGATGGGCGGAGACGCCAATACGGTGACCGTCATTGACGCTGACGGCCAGGATGCCTGGCCGACCCTGTCCAAATTTCAGGTGGCCGAGACTCTGGCCGAGCGGATTGCAGCGACCCTAGCCGGCCCGACCTGACGCCTCTTTCAGCACCGACGCATAGCTCGGAGCGACCTCCATCTGATCGGTCACACCTTTGCCCTTCAGCAGCCGGTGCGCGCGCTTCAGGCTCCAGCAGGGCAGGTGCATGAAGATGTGGTGTTCGGCGTGGAAACTGACCCAGTAAGGGGCGATGAGGGCGCGTTCCCACCAGGCAGCGCGGGTCGTGCGAGCCTGGCGCAGGGGATCGATCTCCGAGTTCTCGACACAGGCGTGCTCGGCGATGTTCCGGAGCCGCGTGACTAGCGGGAACCAGGTCGCCAGGGGCAGAAGCCACAGGGCAAGATACGCCCACCAGACGCCCGCGAGGATCGCCGCGCCCAGCAAGATCGCATTGATCGCCAGGAACGACAGGGCTGACCGCGCCGTCACCCGCGCGCCCTCGGGCAGGTCCTCATCGGGGGCAAGGGTACGGAAAAAGGGCGCAATCCTTTGTTTAAAAAAGGTTTGGCCGGTCAGGTCGCGGATGATCTTGCGCCGGAGCGAAGCCCGCGTGACCGGAAACGGCGCCGACAGCACCAGATCGGGGTCCTCGGCTTGCTGGGCGTATTTGTGGTGGCTCAGGTGATAGGGCCGATAGGCCGCCAGCCTCGCCCCGACCGGCACGGCGCATAGCCAGTCGCCGACCCAATCATTGACCTTGAGGTTCGGATGCAGGCCGGCATGGGCGGCCTCGTGCATCAGGATGGCCAGGCCGAGCTGGCGTGTGCCGATGATCATGACGCTGAGCGGGATCAGCCAGGGAACCCAGACGGCCAACGCCGCCGCCACCAGGATCACCCCCCAGCAATGGGCGACCAGGGCCAGCCCCTTCCAGCCCGACCGCGCCGACAGACCTGCCCATTCCTCGGGCGAGAAGAACTGGCCGGGCTTGAGACGGGCGACCGCGGGCATGGGTGGAGCCTATATCTCCCCTCATCTCCGCGAAAGCACCCAGGGAGGCTCGACCTAGCCCCAGGGGCCGCGCGGCGTGGTCGGCGCGCCCGTGGCGGCGCCGCGGGTCGGTGCCGGCGCATCGGTCAGGACCGGGCGGCGACCGCCCATCTTGCCCGCAAGCTCCATCAGCGCCTTGACCCGGTTGGCGGTGTTCGGATGGGTCGAGAACAGATTGTCCGCACCCTGGCCCGACAGGGGGTTGATGATGAACAGCTGGGCCGAGGCCGGATTGTGCTCGGCGGTCGGGTTGTGGATGCGTTTGGACCAGCCCTCGATCTTTTGCAGGGCCGAGGCCAGGGCCTGGGGATCGCCGGCGATTTCGGCGCCGACGCGGTCGGCCTCGTATTCGCGGCCCCGGCTGATCGCCATCTGCACCAGGGCGGCGGCCATGGGGGCCAGGAGCGCCATGGCGATGGTCCCGATCATCCCGCCGGGCCGGTCGCGGTCGCCGCCGAAGAACAGGCCGAAATTGGCCAGGGCCGAGATGGCGCCGGCCACCGTGGCCGTGACGGTCATGGTCAGGGTGTCGCGGTTCTTCACATGGGCCAGTTCGTGCGCCATCACGCCGCGAATCTCCTCGCGGGTCAGGGCGCGCAGCAGGCCCTCGGTGGCGCAAACCGCAGCATTCGCCGGATTGCGGCCAGTGGCGAAGGCGTTGGGCTGTTCGGTCGGAATGATTGCGATCTTGGGCCGTGGCAGGCCCGCATCGGCGGACATCTGAACAATGTCGGCGACATAATTGCGGATCAGTGGCTCGGGATGGCTCTCATCGACCGGAATGGCGCGATACATCCGCAGCACGATCTTGTCGGCATTCCAGTAGCTGAACAGATTCATGCACCCGGCCAACACCAGGGCGATGAGCATTCCGGTCGTGCCGCCGATCAGATAGCCGAGGCCGACGAACAGGGCGGTCAGAGCCGCCAGCAGGGCAAAGGTCTTGAGGTGGTTCATACCTCGCTATGTGGCGAGACCGACCGCTTTGCTCAAGACCTACGGGCCGACGTCGTTGGGGTCGTCCGAGCCGTCGTCAATGGCGCGCGGCAGGGTGATATCGATGCCGAGCGCGCGGGCCAGGGCCGCATCGCGCTGATAGACGTCCTCACGGAAGGCGACCGCGCCCTGGCCCGTGACAAACGCCGTCCAGTAGAGCAGCCGCACCGAGATCTCGCGCCCGGTCAGAACCCGGGTTGTGGTGCGCGCATCCAGCGCCGCATCGAACTCGGCCAGGCGCGCCGGGTTCGGATCCAGCAGCAACCGGGCGAAGTCGATGGCGTTTTCGACCCGAACACAGCCATGGCTGCGATGACGATAGGCGTTGCGGAACACCCCGCGCGCCGGGGTGTCGTGCAGGAAGATGGCGTAGCTGTCACGCAGCTCGAACTTGACGTAACCCAGCGCCGCCGTCGGCCCGGCCCGCTGGACCACCCGGCCGTCCGAGGTGACGTACATGTTGTTGGCGCGCAAATAGCCGGCGCCGCGCGGAAGGATCTCGTTGCGGGCGATGCCCATGGGGACGTTCCAGGGCGGATTGGCCACCACCGAGGCGAAAGGCTTTTCCAGACTGGGCGTCTGGTTGGCCGGGGTGCCGACGACGACGCGGTTGGAGTGAACCGGTCGACCCTCGTGCCAATAGACCATGATGGCCGCGGCCGTATTGACCTCGATCCGCTCGGGATTGAGCTCACGCTTGAGCCAACGGCGCCGCTCCAGATTCAGGGCGATCTGGCGGGCGCGGTCGGTCGCTGTGGCCGAGAGGGCCGACATCGTGCCCTGGCCGATGACGCCGTCCGAAACCAGGCCGTGGCGAACCTGGAAGCGGCGCACAGCCGTCTGGATATTGTCGGTATAGACCGTCCCGGCGGCGTCGAGCCCGGCCATGTCGGCGCGGCTGAGGTCGCCCTCGGCGCGCAGGCGCTGAATCAGGGCGGGGATGCGTCGGTCGGTGTCGCCCGGACGGATCGCCCCCCCGGCGCCGAACACTGGCCAGCCTCCATTCAGCGAGATGTCACGATAGCGAATATAACCCGCCGACAGATTGGTATAGCCGATGTCGGTCGGGGCCAGGCCGTTCATCCAGTCCGACAGCCGGTTCTGACGCAGGGCCTCGGCCATCGGCGCGCCCAGGGCGACGCGGTTCGGCTCCATCTCCCACAGCTCTTCAACCGTGGTCGGGTCCACCGTGCCCTCGGACAGCACCCGGGCGTAGGTCAAGGCGGCGGCGGTCAGGCGCATATCCGCCAGGGCCGGGTCGGACACCGCCGCGACGCTGTCGAGGTAGTGCGCCGGATCCAGGCCGTGACGGTCGGCCTCGCCGATCACGCGGCCCAGCATCTGGACCCGATCCGACGTCCAGGCCGGCTGCCAGGCCAGCACCTCGTAGAAACCGCGAATGTCGGCCTGCAGAGCCTCGGGCTGGCTCGCCAGCTGGTCATTGAAGGTCTGGTAGAACGGGCTGAGCGGCGCGGTGGACGGTGCGCTAGGCTGCAACTGCGCCGCACCAAAACCGCCGCCGAAGGCGACAGCGGAAGCCGAGAAGGTCAGTTCGCGTCTGTTGATGGGCATGGGCGCCTTTCCTTGATCCACCCATCAGGGCAGCCTGTTCGGCGCTAACTTAGTGGCGTTCCGGACAAACAGAAAGGCGCCGAACCTGATGATCGGCGCCTTGTGTGTCCTGTTTGCAGCTTGGCCGTAGCCAAACGGGCTACTTCTTGATGAAGCCGCCGAACTTGTTGTTGAAGCGCGACACGCGACCGCCACGGTCCATCAGGTGGGCGTTGCCGCCCGTCCAGGCCGGGTGGGTCGTCGGATCGATGTCCAGATTCAGGGTCGCGCCTTCCTTGCCGTAGGTCGATCGCGTCTGATAGGTCGTCCCGTCCGTCATCACCACGGTGATGAAGTGATAGTCGGGGTGGATGTCCTGTTTCATGGCGTCTGGTCCGGCGGGCGCACCCGGAGGCGCGGCAAAATAAGAAAAACCGCCGGGGTCCGGCGGAGAGGCGGCGTCCATACTAGATGGGCTGCAAAGAGGCAAGAGTGGATGTCCCAGGCTGATTCGCCGGCGTATCGGAACGACCGGCCCTCCGGTGGCGCGCTGCTGGCCGAACAGATGTCCGAGGCCGCCGGCCGCCGCGAACGTCAGCGTGACCTCAAGCCCTTGATGCAGCTATGGCCATTCGCGCTCAGGCACCGGTTCGACCTGGTGATGTCGCTGGTGTTCCTGCTCTTGGCCACGGTGGCGTCGCTGGGTCTGACCGCCACGGCGCGCGGCGCGATCGACCACGGCTTCGCCAACGATGGCCAGGACATCAATCGTTGGTTCCTGTGGCTGGGCCTGAATGCGCTGGGCCTGGCCGCTGTTACGGCAGGCCGTTACTTCTATGTGACCAAGACCGGTGAGCGGATGGTGGCGGACCTGCGGCAGGCGGTGTTCGGCCACGTCCTGTCGCTCGACCAGAGCTTCCTGGCCGGAATCCGCACGGGCGAGGTGCTCAGCCGTCTGACCACCGACATCCAGATCGTCGACACGCTTTTGACAACCTCAATCTCCTATGCGCTCAGGAACGTGCTGATGCTGGTCGGGTCGGTGATCATGCTGGCGGCGGTCAGCCTGAAACTGACCGGTCTGGTGCTGCTGATCGTGCCGCTTCTGATAGGGCCGCTGTTTTTCTATGGGCGGCGGGTTCGCGCCCTGACGGTTCAGTCCCAGGATCGGTTCGCCGACGCAGTCGGCTTCGCCGGCGAGAGCATCGAGGCGCTGGAAACCGTCCAGGCCTTCGGTCGTGAACAGGCCGCGTCGACCCGGTTCGACGCCGCTGTGGATGGCGCCTTCGCCGCCTCGCTCAAGCGGATCAGCGCGCGGGCGGTGATGACCGCCGCCATCATTCTGGTGATGTTCGGCGGGGTGACCCTGGTGCTGTGGCTCGGCGCGCGCGACGTCATCGACGGACGCATGAGCGAGGGCGCCCTGATCCAGTTCGTGCTTCTGGCCGTGTTCGCCGCCGGCGCGGTGGCGGCGCTGGGCGAAAGCTGGGGTGACGTGCAGAAGGCTTCCGGCGCCATGGCCCGGATCGGCGATCTGATGCAGGCCGAGCCCGAGGTGGCCGCGCCGCTGGCTCCCGCCGTCCTGCCCTCGCCGCCGCGCGGCGAGGCGGCGCTGGACAAGGTGTCGTTCGCCTATCCGGGCCGGCCCGAGCTGACGGCGCTCAAGGACTTCTCCCTGGCCGTGAAGCCGGGTGAGACCGTGGCTTTGGTCGGCCCGTCAGGGGCCGGCAAGTCGACCGTGTTTCGCCTGCTGCTCAGGTTCTACGATCCGGATCAGGGTCAGGTTGTTGTTGACGGCGTTGATATCCGCGACGCCGACCCAGCCGAGGTCCGCAGCCGCCTGGCCTGGGTGTCGCAAGAGGCGCCGCTGTTCTCCGGGTCGGGCGCCGACAACGTCCGCTTCGGCCGCGCCGACGCCGATGACGCCGCCGTGCGGACCGCCCTGGGAGAGGCCCAGGCCCTGAAATTCCTGGAAGCCCTTCCGCGCGGCTTGGACGAGCCGCTGGGCGAACGGGGGCGGTCGCTGTCCGGCGGGCAGCGTCAGCGTTTGGCCATCGCCCGCGCCTTGGTCCGCCACGCGCCGATCCTCCTGCTGGACGAGGCGACCTCGGCGCTGGACGCTGAGAACGAGCGGTTGGTGCAACTGGCGCTGGACCGGGCCATGGAGGCGCGCACCACCCTGGTCATCGCCCATCGTCTGGCTACAGTGAAACGCGCGGACCGCATTGTCGTCATGGATGAAGGCCGCGTTGTCGAGGAAGGAACCCACGCCACGCTGGTCAAGAAGGGTGGGCTCTACGCGCGCCTGGCTGAACTTCAGTTTCGGGCGGAGTAGGAGTCCTTCGTCGAAGGAAGAAGGGGACCGCGCACGCCGGCGTCCGCAGGCCGTAGGTCCATGCGGGGGATAAGGGCATGGACCCCTGCCGAAATCGCGGGCCCCTCACGCTTCGGCCATCCGGACGCTTCGCTCACCGGGATCTCAAGCCCTCGCCCACGGGAGGGGGCTAGCGCCGCCTACGCCGCCCGAAGGTGTTTGAGCAGCTGCGGCTGGATATCCGCGGCGCCGACGCAGACCGAAACGCCCGTGCGTACATCGTGGCCGTCATCGATGCCGGAGACCGTCCCGCCGGCTTCGGTGACAAGCAACAGGCCCGCCGCCACGTCCCACGGATTGAGATTGCGCTCCCAGAAGGCGTCGTAACGGCCGGCCGCCACCCAAGCCAAGTCCAGCGCCGCCGATCCCAGGCGGCGGATGCCGGCGACCCGCTGGCCGATGGCGTGGACTTCCTTGATGGTCTGGCCGTGGCCCGGCCGTCCGATGAACGGCAGGCCCGTGCCGATCAGGCAGTCAGCCATCTCGCGTCGGCCCGAGACGCGGATGCGCGCATCATTCAGGAACGCGCCCTTACCCTTTTCGGCCCAGAACAGGTCGTTGACGATCGGATTGTAGGTCACCGCCGCCTGAATCTCGCCCTCGCGCTCCAGCGCCACCGTGATCGCGAAATGCGGCATGGCGTGCAGGAAGTTGGTGGTGCCGTCGATCGGGTCGACGATGAAGGTGTGGCTCTTGTCCGTGCCCTCGACCAACCCGCGCTCTTCGCCCAGAAAGCCATAGCCGGGGCGGGCCTTCATCAAGGCTTCGAACAGGGTCTGTTCAGCCCTCAGATCGGCGGCCGAGACGAAGTCGCCGGGCCCCTTCCTGGACACCTGGAGCTCGGCGACTTCGCCGAAATCGCGCAGCATCGGACGGGCGGCCTTGCGGACCGCGTCAATCATCACCTGAACGACGGGAGAGCCGAGGGGCATTCGATCAGTCCGCCCGGCGGACGTATTCGCCGGTCTCGGTGTCGACGACAATTTTCTCGCCGGCCGACATATAGGGCGGGATCATGACGCGCAGGCCGTTGGAGGCGGTCGCGGGCTTGTAGGACGACGAAGCGGTCTGGCCCTTCACCGTCGGCTCGGTCTCCACCACTTCCAGCACCACCTGTTCGGGCAGGCTCAGGCCGATCGGGCGATCTTCGTGGCTCTCGATGACGACCTTCATGCCCTCTTGCAGATAGGGGATGCGTTCCTCACCGACCCACTGCTTCTGGAGTTCGATCTGCTCGAAGTTTTCGTCGTTCATGAACACCAGGACATCGCCACCATCGTACAGATAGCTGTAGTCGCGCTGTTCCAGGGTGACGCGCTCGACCTTGTCTTCCGAGCGGAAACGCTCGTTCAGCTTGTTGCCGGTCTCCAGGTTCTTGGCTTCGACGTTGGCGAAGGCGCCGCCCTTGCCGGGCTTGACGTGATTGGCCTTGGTCACGACCCACAGGCCGCCGTTGTGCTGGAGCACCATGCCGGGCTTGATGGTGTTGCCGTTGATCTTGGCCATTGTATCTCAGGAGGCTGGGCGGGCCGCGTGCGGGCGCGCTTTGGAATTTCGAGCGCGCTCCCTACAGCCAAGGGCCTAAAAGGGCAAGGCGGTCAGCCCATGAAGGGCAGGGCCCGCAGACCATAGGCGACGGCGGCGACCGCCACCGCGCTGGCCACGGCCAGGCCCGCGAACCAGGCCAGCTTGCGCCACAGCGGCGGCGGCGTCTCGCCGGGTTCGGGCGGGGGCTCGATCCTAATGATAACCCGCCTCCGGCGTGACCTTGCCGCGGAACACCCAATAGACCCAGGCCGTGTAGCCCAGGATCAGCGGCAGGGCGAAGACGGTGCCGAACAGCATCAGGGCCAGGGCGTTGTCCGGTGCCGCCGCCTGCCGGAAATCCAGGGCATAGGGTACGACATAGGGGAAGAATCCCACCGCCAGGCCGGCGAAGCCTGAGAGGAACACCAGCACCGCACCGGCGAACGGGGCCAGATGCTTGCCCGCAGCCAGCCCCCAGGCCAGCACCAGAAGCCCGGCCAGGCCGAGTCCCGGCACGATCAGACGCGGCGCCAGCACCGACCAGTTGATCAGGACCTCAGCCGTGTCGATGCCCCAGCGCAGGCCGACGCGGTGATGCACCGACAGGGTCGAGATGCTGACCGCGACCAGGGCCACCGCCACCAGCACGCCGGTGAACACGGCCCAGCGGCGGGCGTCGCCGTGCAGGTCATCCTCGGTCTTTAGGACCAGCCAGGTGGCGCCCAGGAGGGCGTAGCCGGCGATCAGGCCGAAGGCCACGATCAGGCAATACGGCGTGAACCAGTCGAACAGGCCGCCGGCGAAGGCTGTGCCCTCGACCCGGACACCCTGGATGAAGCCGCCCAGGATCAACCCTTGGGCAAAGGTCGCCAGGATCGACCCAAGCGCGAACATGGCCGTCCAGAAGGCGCGGCCCCGCTTGCGGGCGCGGGAGCGAAACTCAAAGGCTACGCCCCGCAGGATCAAGCCCGACAGCATCACCGCCACCGGCAAGTAGAAGGCCGGCATCAGGATCGAATAGGCAATTGGGAAGGCGGCCAGGAGCCCCCCGCCCCCCAGCACCAGCCAGGTCTCGTTGCCATCCCACACCGGCGCGATGGTGTTCATCATCACATCGCGGTCCTGAGGCGTGCGGGCGAACGGAAACAGGATGCCGACGCCCAGGTCGAACCCGTCCAGCAGCACATAGAGCAGGACCGCCGTGGCGATCAGCGCCGCCCAGATCAGGGGAAGGTCGATCATGACGGGTCTCCCGGAATCTCTTCAGGCGCGGCGGCAAGGGCCGAGCCGGGTGCGCGTTCGCTGGGAATTGGTTCCGCCGCCGCCTTCACCGGCCCTTCGGCGATCAGCCGGATGATGAACAGCACCCCGGCTGTGAAGACCACCGCATAGACGGTGATATAGGTGATCAGCGAGGTCATCACGGCCGCCGCGGGGACCGGCGAGACGGCATCGGCGGTGCGAAGCACGCCATAGACGACCCAGGGCTGGCGCCCGACCTCGGTGACGATCCAGCCGGCGATCACGGCGACGAACCCAGCCGGGCCCATGGCGACCGCAAAGCGCAGGAACCGCCGGTCCGACAGCTGGCCGCGCCAGGCCAGCCACGCCCCGCCCAGGCCCAGGGCCAGCATCAAAAGCCCCAGACCGATCATCAGCCGGAAGCTCCAAAATACCAGCCAGACCGGCGGCTGATCCTCGAGCGCCAGCTGATCCAGGCCGGGGATGACCTCATCACGCGGCGCGTTCTGGATCAGATTGCCGACGCCGGGGATGGTCAGGGCGAAATCGTTGGACTGGGTCTGGCGGTTCGGGATGGCGATGACGTGGAACGGCTGATCGGCCCGCGTCTCCCAATAGCCCTCCATGGCCGCCAGCTTGGACGGCTGGTGATGACGGGTGACCTCGCCGGACCAGTGGCCGGCCATGATCTGCAGCGGCGCGGTCACGGCGATCATGCCCACCGCCATGACCAGGCCGTAGCGGCTCTCTCGTTGGCCCGGCTGGCGCAGCAATCGCCAGGCCGAGGCGGCGCCGACCACCAGCGCCGTGGTCAGGAAGGCGGCCAGCAGCATGTGGGCCAACCGGGGCAGGAAGGACGGATTGAAGATCACCTCTATGAACGAGGTCGCGACATGGCGACCATCGGCCATGATCTCGAAGCCCTGCGGCGTCTGCATCCAGCTGTTGGCGGCCAGGATCCAGAAGGCCGAAACCGCCGTGCCGAAGGCGACCAGACAGGTCGCGGCGAAATGAAGCTTCTCGCCAACCTTTTTCCAGCCGAACAGCATCACGCCCAGGAAGGACGCCTCCAGGAAAAAGGCCGTCAGCACCTCATAGGCCAGGAGCGGCCCGATCACTCCGCCGGTGACGCGGATGAACTCGGACCAGTTGGTGCCGAACTGATAGCTCATGACCACGCCGGTCACGACGCCCATGCCGAAGCTGATGGCGAAGATCTTGATCCAGAACAGATAGAGGGTCTTGAACGTCTCGTCCCGGGTCTTCAGCCACAGCCCCTCCAGCACCGCCAGATAGGCCGCCAGGCCGATCGTGAACGACGGGAAGATGATGTGATAGGCGATGGTGAAGGCGAACTGCATCCGCGACAAAAGCAGTGCGTCGAGGTCCATCGGTCCCGCCCCTTCAAATCAATGAGACGGAGGCGGGTATAGGCCAGTTGGGGTCCCGCCGGAACCCTATTTCATCAGATGATGAATTATGATCAGGTGGCGGGAAGCTCGGCCCAGAAGGTGGCGCCTTCGCCTTCACGGCTGTCTACCCCGATGCGGCCGCCCTGAAGTTCGATCAGTCGCTTGGCCAGAGCCAGGCCGATCCCGTGGCCCTCGACGGCGGATTTCTCCATGCCGAGACGATTGAACGGTTCGAACAGCTCGGCTTGCTTGGCCTCGCTCAGCCCCGACCCGTGGTCCGCGACCGAGATCCGAACCCAGCCGCCGACCCGCAGAGCGGCGCTGAATCTGACGATGCCGCCGCTGCGCCCATATTTCAGCGCGTTCGAGGTGAAGTTGGACAGCACTTGGGACAGCCGCACGGAATCGGCGGTGACAACCAGTTTGGTCAGCGCCGGCGCGATTTCGAGTCTCATGCCTTGGGATTCAGGCCTCAGCTGAGCCGCTCGCCGGATTTCCTCCAGCAGGGCCGAAACATCGACCGGCTTAAGATCCACCGACACTGCGCCGGCCTCGGCGCGGGAGACGTCCAGCAGATCATAGGCCAGGGTCTCGATCTGGCGGGCCGTCTTGACCAGCATTTCAGCCATTTCGACCTGGCTGGCGGTGGCTGGACCCAGCTTGCCGTCGCGCCACAGCTCGCCGATGCCGATAACGCCGGCGATGGGGCTCTTGATCTCATGGCTGACGTTGGCGAGCAGGCGCGACTTGCCGTCGGAGGCGCGTTCGGCCCGAAGCTGGGCGGTGCGCGCCTGACGGGTCAGGCCGTCGCGCTCCTCAAGCACCCCGACGACGACCAGCATCGGTAGGAATCCGACGAGCGCCAGGACCTGGGCCATAATAGCCCGGCCCGAGCCTTCGAACGCCTCCGCGAACAGACCATAGCCCTGCATGCTGCCGCCAACGGCGAAGGTCGTGATCAGCACGACCCCGATGGACATTCCCACGAAACGCAGGCGAACGGCGATCAGCAGCGCCAGCGGCATCGCCAGCACGCCGATGGGCAGGGCCAGTGGCGAAAAGACAGCGTAGGCCAGAGCGCCCATCAGCGACAACAGGACGACCGCCTCAGCCAGCCACACCGGCTTGGCCAGCCGGATCACCTCGGGTCGGCTCAGCCCCAGGACCGCGCCGCCGACGCCGGCGATGGACAGGGCGTGTCCGAACCACCAGGTCAGAAACGTATATTCCGGGTTCGAGCCCTGAAGCAGGTTCAGCCCGACGGCGGCGAACACCGCTGATGGCAGCGGCGCGATCAGCACGGCCGTCATCAGGAACCGGGCCACGCCGTCAATGGTGGTCAGGTTGAGCCCGCCGCCGAAACGTCGCGCCATGGCGACCGCCAGCACGATCTCGACCATGTTGGCGACGGTGAACAGGATTGTGAGCTTGTAGTCGTTTCCAACCAGAATCTCAGCCACCACGATCGCGATCGTCAGCAGCCCGCCGAAGCACAGGTCCCAGGTCCGGGCCCGGTCCTGGCGCAGCCAGACGCCGACCGCGAGACCGCTGGCCCCCCAAAGCGCCGCGATCAGCCCCGCCGAACGACCGAACAGGACCGCCAGAACGACCAGGGCGATCACACCCAGCGCCGTGGCGATGGGCTCGATGGGCTTGGACATGAACAGCGCCGCGCCGCCGTCATCCAGCCGAGACCACGGCAAGGCGGCTCGGTCCGGGCGGGCGGCGGGGGTTTCGAGCACCGGGCTCAGGCTCATGGAAGCGATCTCGACGCTGACGGAGCCGAGAGCCTTACCCCAAGCTCCCTAATATCCCTTAAAGGTCGACCCGCCCGGCCAGGCCAGCGGCGATCGCGGCGTTGAGCGCCTGAACGGCCCGGGCAGGCCCTTGCGGATAGCGCCAGACGCCGGCGCCGACGCATAGGAAATCGGCCCCGGCGCCGGCCAGGCTCGCCGCCGTCTCGACGGTGACGCCGCCGATCGCCACGCACGGAACCTGCATCGTTTCCTGCCAGATCGAGAGAATATCGGGGTCGGCCCGCGTCGGGGCGTCCTTGGTCGAGCTGGCGAAGAAGGCGCCGAAGGCGACGTAGTCAGCCCCGGCCTCGGCGGCCTCCATGGCCAGGTGCCGGCTGTCATGGCAGGTCACGCCGACGATCCGGTCTGGGCCCACCGCCCGGCGCGCGGCGGCGCAGGCCGCGTCGGCCTGGCCGACATGGACCCCGTCCAGACCCAGCGCCGCGACTAGGTCGGGCCGGTCGTTCAGGATCACCGCTACGCCCCGCGCCTGGGCGATCGGGGCCAGCACCTTGGCGGCCGCCATGATCACGGCGTCCTCCGCCGGCTTCAGCCTCAGTTGCAGACAGGCGACGTCGCCGGCGTCCAGCGCCGCCTCCAGGTCTCGCGCAAAGGCGTCCAGATCCGGTAAGACCGGCGGGGTCAGCAGGTAAAGGCGGCATTCAGGAGCGGACATGGCGCGGTGGTGCGCCGCCCGCCCCTGCGGGTCAATGGTCGTCGGACGATCCGGCCGGGGCGAAACTGATCCGGCCGATCTCACGCAGGGTTCTGCCCTCGGGCCGCCCCTCGACCAGCTCATAGCCGAGCAGAGCGAAAACGCGCTCGCCGACGAAGATCGGCCGCGCGTCGCCGTACCAGTCGATACAGGAGGCGACGCAGCCGTCATCGGTCTGGCTGTCCGGTCGCGAGTCCAGCATCCCCAGCAGCGCCAGTCGATCATTGCCGCGCCTCAGGAACGCCAGATCCGCTGAGGCGTCGAACAGGCCGTTGTCGCCCTCGTTCTCCTGCAGGACGGGCAGGCCCAGAATGCCGAATTCGCCATCGGGGCTGTCTGTGGCCGGTTGATAAAAGAAGGCGTGGCTGCGCGTCTCGGCCCCGTAGGTGTCCTCCAGGAGAAAGACGTCGTCGATGCGCGGAGACGGATCGTAAGGTTCCTCAGTCGCGTCGACCAGATTGAGCGTGCTGAAGATCACGCCAGCGCCGGTGCGGCTCACCACCAGGGCATCGCGACCCATGACCTCAATGCGTTCGATCCCGCCAGACATCAACCAGGTCGTGATCCGTTCCCCGTCAAGGGGAACAACCGAGACGGAACTGGCCTGGGTCTCAGGATTCCACAGCCCATTGGAGACGGCGTAGACCAGATGAGGCCCGACAAAGCGGTTCATGACCCGCTCGCCGTTCTGGGGCATCGCGCCGAGACGGCGGTAGTCCGCCTCGACAGGCGCCGCTGGGCCGTCGCCGAACCGCGACAGCGGCAGGGTCAACAGGGCCAAGTCGCCGTTGCGGTATTCTGAGTTCCACATCCCGTCCCCGAAGGCCGCAGCGGTCACCAGGACGTTGAGCACGCCGCGTTCACGGTCCTCGGCGAAGGACAGCTGGTCGATCGGCCCGCCCCAGGTGCGCGCCATCTGTGGGGCCGATCCGTCCAGCGGAATGCGATAGAGCGCCGACCCCTCTCGCCGATCCGGCGACCGACCGCCCCCGGACTGCTGGACGACCCAGAGATAGGCAGCTTCGTCCGCGACATAGACATTGCGCCAATAGGGCCCGGCCACCGCCGTCGCCCGGCAGGCCAGCTCTCGCGCGGTCAGGTCACAGCTGGCGAGGGTATGAATCGCCTGCGCCTCAGCCGGCACGCCGTCGATCAGGCTGGGCGTGCGATAGATGTCCGAAGCGCTGAGCAGGGGACGCGTCTCCTCGATCCCGCCGCGTCCCAACCGGGTCAGTCGCGGCGCTTCGGACAACGGATCGTTTTCATCCCCGACCTGCATCGGCGAATACAGCACCAGCCGCTCGCCGATCAGCCGCGAGGCGTAGTTGCGCGAGGAATAGTAGTCATTCGCTGTTAGCCGGTGGCTGTCCACAAAGCGGATCCGGCCCCGCCGATCCAGGCGGAAACGATTGATCTCGGTGGTCTCGCGCTCATAGCTGTAGCCGATGACGACGACCCAGCCGTTGGCGACCAACATCTCGTCATACCAGTCATCGTCGGCCTCAATGCCCGGAGCATAGGCTTCGATCGAATCAACCGGCCGCATCCCGTCCCCGGCGATATCGACCGTGAACACCCGCCCGCGCCGCAGGATGACCAGCGTGTCGTTCCACAGCTTGACGATGTCGCCCTCGTCGACGCCGGCTTCCTGGTTATTGGTGATGCTAGGCGCTGCGATCCGCGATCCGGTGACAATAATTTCCTCATTGTCATAGCCGGGACAAACCGCCCATTCGGCAGGACACGCTTCGCCCGGCGGGTCCTGGGCCTCACGGTCAGCGGCCCAAGCCGTCAGCTCAGCGCTAGAGGCGAAGGGCGTCAGGCCGGGCGCACCCTGCGCCGCCGCCGGCGCGGCCAGGGCGACCATCCCCGCCAGACAAATGAACATCTTCAACATGGCGGCCCCTCCTGCCGTTGCCTCGGCATTGGGCGGACCGTTTGTGACCAGACTTGGGCTTGCGAACCGCTTGCAATTGTCAGCCTGCGTCTGATATGTAGAGTCATTCGCAACCCATCGGACCGCGCTCCTTGTACGTCTGTAACTGCAATGGCATTCGCGAACGCCAGGTCCAGACGGCCATTGAGGCTGGGGCGGACCGCCCGCGCGACATCTTCGCGGCCCACAACTGTCAGGCCCAGTGCGCCAAATGCGTCTGCGATATGCGCCGCATGATCCAGGATGCGCGCGAAATCTTCGCCCTGGCGGCGGAATAGTTCGCTCCACTTTCGAGCAAAAATCATTCGCAATATCAATATGATGAGAAACATTCTCATCTGAGCCACGGCGTGTGTGGCGTGTTATGTTGGTGATCAAGAGCGCGCGACTCAATGCGCGCTGCGGCCGTCAGGAGGGCCGGACATGAAGGGCGATCCCCAGATCATCAAACTACTGAACGCGGTTCTGACCAACGAACTGACGGCGGTGAACCAGTATTTCCTGCACGCACGGATGTTCGAGAGCTGGGGCCTCAGCCACCTGGGCCGCGTGGTCTATGAGGAATCGATCGGCGAGATGAAACACGCCGACAAGCTGATCAAGCGCATCCTGTTCCTGGAAGGACTGCCCAACCTGCAGGACCTGCACAAGCTCAAGATCGGCGAGACCGTGCCCGAATGCCTGGCCGCCGACCTGAACGTCGAGATCACCGGCCGCGCCGACCAGATCGCAGGCATCAAGCTGTGTGAATCCACCGGCGATTTCGTCAGCCGCCAGATCCTGGCCGAGATCCTGTCCGACACCGAAGAGCACATCGACTTCCTGGAAAACCAGATCGGCCTGATCAAGATGATGGGCGAGCAGAACTATCTGCAGAGCGCCATGAAGGAGATCGAGCCGGACGGCGCCGCCACCGGCGGCTGATGCCGGCGCCCTTGCCGATCACGCCTGGCCGGCCCGAGGCGCGCGCCTCGGCTCGCCGGGCGTGGATCGGCGCGCCGTCCGCGCGATCCAGACCTCGGCCAGGATCAGGTTGGGGATCCAGCACAGGAAGCTGATCGCCCGATAGCCCTCGATGAAGTCCAACCCCATCAGCGGCGGCATCGGCAACATCAGTCTCAGCGTCACCGCCGCCAGCGTCAGGGCGTAGGACCGCACCATCCAGCGCCGGTGGCTCGTGATCCGGCCGGCCAGAATTTCACGCAGCCCCATCGCCGTCGTCACGAACCAGACGACCGCCAGGCCCGAAAAGCCCGCCGTCGCCACCGGGCCGGCAAAGGAAAACTGGGCGATGATCAGGCCCGACACCGCGCCGAACAGACAGGCGGCGACATAGATCCGCCCGGCCGCCGCGTGCCATTTCCGGCGCGGACCGAGCCGCGTGACGAACTGGATCGCTCCGAGCATGAGCGCGACGATGCCGCCGCCGACGTGGACCAGAAACACGACCGGCCGATCATCCAGATGGTTCTGCATGGCCTGGGCCATCGGCGGATCAGGCAGAAAGAACCGCGCCGACACCGCCGAAACGACGACAGCCAGCACCAACATGAACGCGAAGGCGAGACCTTGGCCAAAGGGGGGGCGAGGCGACAAAACGGGTGAGTTCATGATCGCCAGTCGCCAGATCCCAGAGCTCACGTCACCGCTGTTTGCGTGAACACGGTCAGGGCTTGCGCGAACCGGACCCAGGCCGCAATCAGGGTCCGTCATGGAGGCAGGATCAGGCGTGGACAGGACTGGCGGTCAGTCATGGACCCAGTGGCGACTGGGGCGCTGCGGCCCACTCGAATTCGCCGGCCTGTCGGTGATGGGCCTGTTCCTGGCCGCGTTCCAGACCTTCGACGCCCGTCACGACGCCTGGTGGCTGGATGTCCTATATTGGCAGTTGGCCATGCTGGGCGGCGGCGTCATCGCCGCCCTGATCGAGCCCGTCGTCTATCGCCGCTTGAGCGACCGCCCGCGCCTGTTCGCGGTGGTCCAGGCCCTGACGATGACACCGCCCATCACCCTGTGGATCGGTGTGCTGGGCGCGGTCTTCCACGGGCGCATCCCGCGTCTGGATCAATTGATGTTCCCGCTCGGATCGGTCCTTGTGGTCAATGCGGCGGTGGTCATCCTGGCCTGGCTGCTGCGCGCTGCCATGGCCCCGCGCGCGGGCGCTGCCCCGGCCTCGGACACCGCCCCTCCCGAGATCCGCGCCAAGCTAGGGCCTCGCCTGGCCCGCGCCCGGCTGATCGCCGTCCAGGCCGAAGACCACTATCTGCGCATCCACACCGAGGCCGGGTCGGACCTGATCCTAATGCGGTTGGCCGACGCCCTGAATGCGCTCAAGGACAACGACGGGCTCCAGGTTCACCGATCCTGGTGGGTGGCGCGCGGCGCGGTCCAGACCGTCCAGTGGAAGAAGGGGCGTGGCGCGCTTGGTCTCGAAGGCGGCTTATCGGCGCCGGTCAGTGAAACCTTTGCCCCCGCCGTCCGCGCCGTGGACTGGGCCTGATGACCAAGCCATCCTCGCCGACCTTAGTCCTGGGGGCGACCAGCCTGGTCGGCCGGTTCACCCTGCCGCGTCTGGACGCAGCGGGCGTCGCCTACCTGGCCGTTTCCCGCGGCGACAGGCCGGGCTGGATTCAGGCCGATATCAAGACGCCCGAGGGCCGCGCCGCCCTGCCTCGCGCTGAAACGGTGCTGTCCTTGTCCCCCGTCTGGTTGCTGCCCGAGGCGGTGAAGACGCTCAAGGCCAACGGCATGACGCGGCTGATCGCCTTCTCGTCGACCAGCGTTGAGACCAAGGCCGCTTCGCCCCATCCCGATGAACAGGCCGTGGTCACGGACCTGAGGTGCGGCGAGGCGGCGGTTCGGGCCTCCGGTGTCGACTGGACGATCCTCAGGCCGACGATGATCTATGCCGAAGGTCAGGATGGAAACGTCAGTCGCCTGGCCGCCCTGGCCCGGCGTTTTGGGCTTCTGCCGATCTCGGGCCGGGGTGAGGGCCTGCGCCAGCCGGTCCACGCCGATGATCTGGCAGCCGCCGCCATCGCCGCCTTTTTGGCGCCGCACGCTTCGGGCCAGGTCTATGCCCTCGCAGGCGGCGAAACCCTGACCTACCGGGCCCTGTGCGAACGCGTCTTCGCCGGGCTGGACCGCAAACCCCGCATCCTCAGTCTGCCGCCCTGGCTTTGGCGCGCAGGCCTGGCCCTGGCATCCCCCCTTCTGCCCGGGGCCACCGCCCAGATGGGCGAGCGGATGGATCGGGATCTGGTCTTTGATGATGCACCCGCTCGTCGTGATCTCTGCTGGAACCCGCGCGACTTTCGTCCCCGGTTCTAGGTCCGCGTCGCCTTGACCGGCCGGTCCGGCTCGCCCAGCCGCAGGCCTTTGTCGGCGACCAGAACCACCACCTCGGTTCCCCGGGCGGCCCAGGCCCGGAGCGTCGCCTCGAACGGCGGCTTTTTCCACGCTTGCGGCATGGAGGGATCGACCTCGACGATGACCCGGCCCTCATCCTGATGCAGCAGAAAGCCGCAGCGGTCCGGGCGCCAATCATCCGGCAGGCTCGGCGTCAACAGCCAGCCGCAGTTGAAGCCCCGGCACTCGGACGGCCGGTCCGCATAGATGTCGCAGCCGCGCTGCCTGCGAAAATGGACGCACCATTTGCGCGGCGGCTTGCCCAGCGAGGGCGCCGACAGCAGCTTGCAGCACATTCCGCAGTCGCCGCAGCCGCGTTCGGGCGCTGCCTCGGCCACGGCTAATTCACGGCCCTGGGCCGCTGGCTGTCCAGCGAGAAGGCCGGAATCGCCACGGCCATCACAGCCCCGTGCGCATCCGTCATGCCATAGGAGCCAGCCATCATCCCCGATGCGGTGCCCAGTGGGCAGCCCGAGGTGTAGCGATGCACCTGGCCCGGTGCGATCACCGGCTGCTCACCGATGACGCCGGCTCCCCGCACCTCCTCGGTCCGGCCCAGGGCGTCGGTGATGACCCAGTGGCGCGTCAGCAGCTGGACCGGGCAGTCCCTCTGATTCTCAATCTCGACGGCATAGGCCCAGACCCAGCGGCCTTCGTCAGGATCGGACTGATGCGACAGAAAGGTCGGGGTCACCCGCACGACCACGCCGTCGGTCTCGGCCTGATAGGCGCTCATGACGCCACGCTCGCGCGCGCCGCTTCCAGATCAGACGGGTTGTCGACCGAGATCGGGGCCTCATCGACCACCGCCGCCCAGATCGACAGGCCCATCTCCAGCGCCCTGAGCTGCTCCAGCTTCTCGCGCCGCTCCAGCGGCGATGGCGGAGCGGCGCAGAACCGCTCCAGCGCGGCGCGCCGATAGCCGTAGATGCCGATGTGGCGCCACACCGGCCCATCGCCATACAGCGTCGAGCGGGTGAAATAGAGCGCCCGGCCCCGCTCCGGCTCCGTCATGGCCAGAACCGCCTTGACCACGTCCGCATTGGCGCGGTCGTCGGCCGAGGCCTCGATCGCCACCGCCGTTCCGATGTCGCAGCCCGGCTCTTCGGCCATCAGTCGAGCCACTGCCGCCACAGTGGCCGGGTCGACGAAAGGCATGTCGCCCTGCAGATTGATCACCGAATCAAACTGGCCCTCCGGGTCCAGCGCCTGAAGCGCCGCCCGCACCCGGTCCGAGCCGGACGGCAGGTTGGGATCGGTCAAGATCGCCTGGCCGCCATGGGCCTTGACCACCTCTGCGATCTCGGGATCGCCGGCGGCCACGGCCACCGGTCCAATTCCCGCCGCCTGCGCCTGACGCAAGGCCCTGACGATCATCGGCAAGCCGCCGATATCCACCAGCGGTTTTCCTGGCAGACGCTGGGCCGCCATGCGGGCGGGGATGATGACGACGGCGCTGGTCACGCGTTCGATGTCCGGTTTCAACGTCGGGCCGGTTGCGCCCTTGGCCATACGGTGTAAGAGAGCCGACGCAACCAGAGCAAGGGCAAGGGCGGCTTCACGGCATGAGCGGCGACCTCCAGTTCAACAAGATCGCGGGCGCGGGCCTGGCGACGGTCTTCACCATTCTCGTAGTCAACACGGTGGCGGGTGCTGTCTATCACCAGGAAGTCCCTGAAAAGATGGGCTATCACGTCGAGGTTGCCGACCAGTCCGGCGGCGCCGCCGAGGTCGAGCTGCCGCCGGATTGGGGTACGCTCCTGCCGGCAGCGGACCTGGCCGCAGGCGAACAGGCTTTCGCGCGCTGCGCGACCTGCCACACCATCACCCAGGGCGGCGCCAACGGCACCGGCCCGAATCTGTTCGGCATCGTCGGCAATCGGGTCACCCACGCCGCCGGATTCAGCTATTCCTCGGCCATGCAGGCCCACGCCGCCGAGGCCCCGACCTGGGGCTACGACGAACTGGACCACTTCATCACCAACCCGGGCCGTTACGTATCGGGGACGGCCATGACCTTCGGCGGGCTGCGCAATGCCGAAGAACGGCACAATCTGATCGCCTATCTGCGCAGCCAGGGCTCGACCGGCTATGCGATCCCGGCTCCGGATCCCGCTCGTCAGCCAGGTGGCGCAGCGCCCGCTGAGGGCGATGCCGCCGCCCTTGACGCTGCAACCGTCCAGGATGATCCCGCCGCCGTCGCCGACACCCAGACGACCGAGCCTGGCGAGCCGGCGGTCTAAAGCCGTCGAATCACCGCATCGGACGCACCCGCCGCGCGCCAGCGGGCGTTGACCTGTGCAAATTGTTCCATCACCACCCTCTCGGCATCCGGGCAGGCGTGAACGATCTGGTCTGCGTCGATAAACACGCCGGCGTGGCGGCCGGGCCAGACCACCAGGTCGCCACGGCGCGGCATGTCAACGGCCCGTCCAAGCGCCGCCTGCAGGTCGAAGGGCCTCGGCCCCGGCCGTCCGCAGGCGAACAGGGCCTGCTGGACCAGGCCGGCGGCGTCGACCCCGGCTCGCGTGCGCCCGCCTCGACGGTATCGCCCCCCAAGCTGGCGTTCGGCCGGCGCGGCCAGATCGGTGTCGAACTCCAGAAAGTCAGCCAAGGTCTCGGCGTCCGCCCCATCGGCGGCGGTGACCAGCGCGTTCATGGGCAGGGCGTCATCGGTATTGCCGATCCGGTGGGTCGGAGCCGGGCCGGCGGGCCCCAGAAGATCGCGCTCGACATGACCGATGGATCCGTCCCGACGGGCCCGTCCCCAGCAGCGGCCATCCACCTCCTCCAGGACATCAAAGATCTCGCCCAGCAGAATCTCGGCCACCGCGTCCCCGCGATCGTCGGTGATCGGGGCGAAGCCGAACCGACACCGCCGCGGGTGCGTCGGCTGATAGCGCGTGGCCGGAACCAGGCCTTCCAGGGCCTGTTCGGCCAGATCGGGCCGAGCCAGCAGGAATCGCGGATCGAGGTCGGGTGAGAGAGCCACTCCGCCCGATAAGACCAAAGCCTGAAAAACCGGGTTAACGCCCGTAGCGGTCCGACAGCACCTTGAACATGGCCCGAAGGCCTTGCGCGGCCCCGCCCATCGGCCAGCCCGGCCGCGCCCGGTTGTTCCAGGCGAAGATATCCAGATGCACCCAGCTGCCGGTCTCTGGCGCAAACCGCTGCAGGAACAGGGCTGCCGTCACCGACCCGGCCAGCGACCATTCCGCCGCGTCGTTGCGCACATCAGCGATCTCGGCGCTGACGGCCTCGCGGTAGCCGGCCCACAGCGGCATCCGCCACAACGGATCGTGGCGATCCGCCGCGGCCAGGCGGATCTGATCCGCCAGCGTCTCGTCGTCGGTGTAATAGGGCGGCAGCTCCGGGCCCAGCGCCACGCGCGCCGCGCCGGTCAAGGTGGCGAAGTCGATGGTCAGGTCCGGCGCATGCTCGCCGGCGCGGGCCAGGGCGTCGGACAGGATCAGCCGACCCTCCGCATCGGTGTTGCCGATCTCGATGGTCAGCCCCTTGCGCGAGCGGATGACGTCGCCCGGCCTGAAGGCCTCGCTCGAGATCGCGTTCTCGACGGCGGCGACCAGCACCACCAGCCGCACCTTCAGCTTCGCCTGCATGATAAGCCGACCGAGCGCCAGCGCATGGGCCGAGCCACCCATGTCCTTCTTCATGTGGCGCATCCCGGCGGCGCCCTTGATATCCAGCCCGCCGGAATCGAACACCACGCCCTTGCCGACCACCGCGACCAGCGGCAGGTCGGTCTGGTCCAGGTTCCAGCCGATCTCGATTAGACGCGGCGCCCGTTCGACCGTCGCCGCCCGCCCGACCGCATGAACAGCCGGATAATTCCCCTCGATCAAGGCCGCGCCGGTGGTGACGGTGATCGCCGCGCCTCCCGACGACGCGATCTCGCGGGCGATGGTTTCGATCTGCAGCGGCCCCAGGTCGCCAGCCGGGGTGTCGACCATCTCACGCGCGAGCAAGCAGGCCGAGGCGACCGCGCGCACCGCCGCCGCCGTCTCGCCCTCGCCGATCACCAGCCGCGCGCGGCCGCGTTCTGGCCGAGCCTTGTAGCGGTCGAACAGATAGGCCCCCTCGACCCAGCCGTGGGCGAACAGATCCGTATCCAGCGCTTCGGGCGGATCCGTCAGCGCATAGTCTCCAGCCGGCAGCCGCGCCGCCAGCGCCCGGGCGGCCATCGGATCGTCGCCCGACTTGCCGGCGCCAGCCAGGACGCGGCGCACGGCGCCATCGGGGGCGGCGTCAATCAGGATGCGGCCGGCCTGGCCTTTGAAACCCTGCCCCCGGCCCAGCGCCTTGAGCCCGTCGTCGGTCAGCGCCTCGAACGCGGCCTCCGTCACCAGAAGCAACGGCACAGCCGCATCGGAGCGGGCGATCAGGACATCAGGCATGGCGGGCCTTTCGAGAGGTTAACCACTCCTTGACCGGCGCGGACCGAGACTCAAGCCGCCAAAACCGACCAGGGACGCCCCGTCATGTCGCCCAAGACCTTCGCCTTCGCAACCGCTGCGGCGCTTTCGCTGATCGTCGCCTGCCCTGTCCAGGCTCAGATCTGGCCGTTCGGACGGGACCGTGACGGCGCCTCGGATGGCGCGCGCGCGGCTCCGGCGGCCCAGCCGACGGCGCCCGCCGCCAGCGATCGCCGCACCGCCAACGCTGAGGAGCGTGATCGCGCCGGCCGGCTCGACCCTTTATCGCGGGCCGTGTTCTGGGCCGCTGAGGTTTCCATCGCCCCGGAGGATGTCGACGCCTACCTCAACCTGTCCCAGGCCCAGCGTGACCTGCGCCGCTACCCGGAGGCCGCCGATAGCGCCCAGCAGGCCCTGTTGATCGCTCCCAATGATCGCCGGGCGCTGATGCAATTGGCCCGCGCCAAGATCGCCGAGGGCCAGGCCTTCTACGCCATCGCGCCGCTGGAACAGGCCAGGACCATGGATCCGCACGACTGGGAGGCGGCTTCTCTGCTCGGCGTCGCTCTGGACCAGGTCAGCCGCCGCGATGAAGCCCGTCAGGCCTGGGCCGAGGCGCTAGTCCTGTCGCCCGACAATCCGTCGATCCTGACCAACATGGCCTTATCGATGGCGGGCGAGGGCCATTCCGCCGAGGCCGAGGCCTTGCTGCGCCGCGCCGTGGCCCTGCCCGGTTCAACCGCCCAGATGCGCCTGAACCTGGCGCTGATGATCGGTCTGCAGGGGCGCACCGCCGAGGCCGAACAAATTCTCCGCCGCGAGCTGCCGCCCGAGCTCGTTGAGCAGAACCTGACCTGGTTGCGCCGCGCCTCGTCCACAACCACGACCGGGCCCGCCGGCGGTGGCCGCACCTGGGACGCGCTCAGGGGCGGCTAGGTTCAGGCTAGGCGGCGCTCGCCCGCCACGCCCTCACAGCGGGCCTTGCCGCTGACCAGCTAGTGGTGCCCCGGGTCGGACTCGAACCAACACGACCTTTCGGCCAGCAGATTTTGAGTCTGCCGCGTCTACCATTTCGCCACCGGGGCCGGGGGCAAGGCCGCGCAACATAGGGCGATGCGCGCGCCGGTCAATCCACGCTGGGCGCCGTGGTCCCAAGGGACGCGTTCGGATTCCAGGCCACCGGCCGTCCGGCGCACTCCGTCAGGCGAAAGAGGGCGGTTGCGGGGTTCTCGCGCCGATGGTCCTCTTCAAAATAGGGCGAGAGCTCCATCAGGCCGCCCAGGTCGGGCGCGAAGATCAGCGGCGACGCCTCGGCCCAGGCTCCGTCGTTCTGAGGCGGCTGATATCCGATCACCCCGTCGAAGCCCATTGGATACAGGGCGACGCCCGCGTTCCAGGCCGCTTCGCCGGCGTCCATGGGATTGAGCCTCTGGTCCGGACCCTCCTGAGGAATGGCCAGGGACCCGCCTGAGCCGATAGAGAAGCCGTACCAATAGGTCCGGTCGCTCATGGCCGAATGCACCCAGAACAGATGGGTGCGCGCGGATTCATAGCCGGAAGGCGCCCGGCGATAGCCGGCTGTGTAGCCGGGCTCGCCGTCCAGCACATAGAGGGCGTCCTCGGCCGGACAACCGGTGTTCCAGCTGACGACAGTTCCTCCCTCGCGGAGGGTGGTCGGCGTCGGGTCGGGGGTGTCAGCCGTTTGCGTCGGGCAGCAGCCGGTCAAGACCAGGCCCAGAATGATCGCGCGCATGATCAGCCCTCCCTGAACACCCGCAGGATGAACCACAGCGCGCGATGCGCCCAGCGCCTCAACCGTTGATGTCAGGCCGCTTCAGTCCTGGCGGTACACGCGCCCTGCGCGCATGACGAAGCGCACCCGCTCCAACTCGGTGACATCGGTGAGCGGATCGCCCGACACGGCGATGAGATCAGCCGCCAGGCCCGCGCGTAGGGCGCCGGTCTCGTCATCGATCTGAAGGTGCTCGGCCGCGCCGACGGTGGCGGCCTGGATCGCCTCCAGCGGCGTCAGGCCGGCGCGGACCAGAAGCGCAAATTCCTGGGCGTTGTCGCCATGAGCCGAGACACCCGAATCGGTGCCGAAGGCGATGCGGATTCCGGCTGCGTGGGCGCGCCGGGCCATGTCCAGCATCAGCGGGCCGGCCTCCAGCGCCTTGGCGGTCTGGGCCGGGGAGAGGAAGTTGTCGGGGCTGGCGGCGATGCGTGCGACAAAATCGCCAGCCAGCAACGTTGGCACCAGCCAGGCCCCGCTGCGGCGCATCAGGCGGATGCCTTCATCGTCCAGGTAGGTGCCGTGCTCGATCGAATCCCCGCCGGCGCGCAGAAAGGCGGTGATCCCGTCGGCGCCATGGGCGTGGGCGGTGACGCGCCGGCCCATGCGGTGCGCAGCGTCGACGATGGCCTCCAGCTCCTCATCCGAGAACTGCTGGCCCAGCCCCGCCGCCGTATTGGACAGCACCCCTCCGGTCGCCGTGATCTTGATCAGGTCGGCGCCTAGCCGCACCTGCTCACGCACGGCGCGGCGGCAGTCGTCGGCGCCGGAACAAACCGCTTCCGAGCGCAGGATCTCCAGCACCTCCGGCCGATAGCCGTGACTGTCGCCGTGGCCGCCATGAACGCTGATCGACGCCCCGGACGCTAGGATGCGCGGCCCCGGAACCCGACCGCGCGCGACCGCATCGCGCAGGGCGAAGATGGCCTCGGAAGACGCGCCCAGATTGGCCACGGTGGTGAAGCCGGCCTCCAGGGTGACCCGTGCGTAGTAGGCCCCCTCCAGCGCCGCAGCCGACCGCGTCGTGGTCACCGCGTCGATCCGGTTGGTCGGTCCCTGCTGGCCCAGCAGGTGAACGTGGCTGTCGATCAGGCCGGGCAGGACGAACTGGTCCCTGAGATCCACCACCCGGCCCTGGCCTTCGCCGACATAGCCGTCTTCGATCCGCAGCACGCGCCCGTTCTGGACCACCACCGTCTGTTCGCTCCGGACCTGGCCGGTTGCCGGATCGGCCAGCAGCCTGCCGGCCTGCACGAAGGTCAGGCTGTCTGCCGCAGGCTCCACCTGGGCTGCCGCCGGCGCCAATCCGACAAGCGCGACAAACGCCGCAATGATCCAGGCCCTCATGCACAGCTCCCCTGACAGGCGAACCTTCTTACCGCGCTGACTCGTCGCACGGCAAACGGGTTGATCCTGGCGCCAGGTTTGCAGATAAGTTCCGACCTAGTTCTGCGTAGTCGGGAAATTTCCATGCCTTTCTCCAGACGCGGCCTTCTGGCCGTCGGCGCCGGCGTTGTTGTCGCGGGGTGCGCCTCCCGGACCCAGATCGTCGAGGCGCCTACACTCCAGCCGGCTCGGGCCGCCGCCAGCCCGGTGCACTGGCCGGTGGCGCCGCCGCTGGATCCACGCGGCCTGGTTCCCCGGGATCTGCGCGAACAGGCGCTTGCCGCCCTGGATCGTCATGCCGGATCCCTGCCGAACCGCGACCGCGTCTACATCGTCAATTTCACCCAGCATTCGGCCGAGCCGCGCCTGTTCGAACTGGACGTGGTCTCGGGCGAGGCGCGGATGTTCCACACCGCTCACGGCGTCGGTTCCGATCCGTTCCACTCGGGGTTCGCCCACGGCTTTTCCAACATTGTGGATTCCAACGCTTCGTCGCTCGGCGTCTATCGGACCTCAGGCATGGGCTGGGGCATGCGCCATGGCCAGAACGTGCTGCTCGACGGCCTGGACGACACCAACGACGCGGCGCGGGAACGGGCCATCATCGTCCACGCCGCCGACTACTGCGAACCGGATTGGCTGGAGCGCGAGGGAAAGCTGGGCCGCAGCTTCGGTTGTTTCGCAACCAGCTTCTCGGCTCTCGACTATCTGCGTCCGCGCATGGATGAGGGCCGACTGCTCTACGCCGCGCGTTCGATCTAGGCGTCGCCGTCGCGCTCAAGTGCGCGCCAGCCGATATCGGTGCGGTGGAACCCGCCCGGCCAGTCGATCCGCTTGATCACCGCATAGGCCCGCTCGCGCGCCTCGGTCACGTCCTTGCCGCGCGCGCAGACGTTCAGCACCCGCCCCCCCGCCGCCGTCAATCGCCCGTCCCTGTCGCGCGCGGTGCCGGCGTGGAAGACCTGAACATCGCCGCCGAAGTCCTGTTCGACCCCGCGGATGATAGAGCCGGCGAGCGGGCTGTCCGGATAGCCCTTGGCCGCCAGCACCACGCAGATCACCGTGTCCGGGTGAAACTCCGGCGGCGGCAGCCGGGCCAGATCACCGTGGGCGCAGGCCAGCAGATAGGGCGCCAGATCGCTTTTCAGCCGCATCATCAGCACCTGGCACTCCGGGTCGCCGAAACGGGCGTTGAACTCGACCAGCTTTGGCCCTTCATCCGTTGCCATCAGCCCGGCGTAGAGCACGCCGCGATATGGCGTGCCCTCGGCGGCCATGCCCTGAACGGTGGGGCGAATGATCCGGTCCTCGGCCGCCTGGACCAGGTCTGGCGTGAACACCGGGGCCGGCGAATAGGCCCCCATGCCGCCGGTATTGGGACCCAGATCGCCGTCAAAGGCGCGCTTGTGGTCCTGGGCTCCGCCGAACAGGACCGCGCGAACGCCGTCGCAAAGGGCGAACAGCGAGGCTTCTTCGCCGGTCATGAACTCCTCAATCACGACCCGCGCCCCGGCCTGACCGAAGCGGCCGCCCAGCATCTGGTCGATCTCCTGGCCGGCGTCGCGGCGATCCGGCGAAATCACCACGCCCTTGCCCGCCGCCAGACCGTCGGCCTTGATCACATAGGGCGGCTTGAACGCTGACAGCGCCTGCTTGGCTTCGTTCGCCGTCTCATAGACGCCGTAGCCTGCGGTGGGGATTTCGTGGCGGTCGCAGAACCGTTTGGTGAAGGCCTTGGAGGTCTCAAGCCGCGCCGCCTTCCTGGAAGCCCCGAAACAGGCGATGCCGACCTGGGCAAGCCGGTCCGCCAGCCCGGCCTCGAGCGCCGCCTCTGGGCCAACCACGACCAGGGCCGCGTCGATCTCGCGCGCCAGAGCGACCAGGCCCTCGACGTCGGTCGGCTTGACCGCGCGCAGTTCGCCGAGCGCTTCCATGCCCGGATTGCCCGGCGCGATGACCAGCCGGTCGACGCGCGGCGACTGGGCGAGTTTCCAAGCTAGGGCGTGTTCGCGCCCGCCCGATCCGACCACAAGAAAATTCATGCGCCGCCCATGACCCGCGCCCGCGTCCTGGTCAAGCGGCTCAGGCGAACCGCGCGAACAGAATATAGGCCGCTATCCCCAGCAACACGATCAGGCCGACGGCGATGAGCGGATTGAATCCCTGCCGGTCAATGCGACGATCCGCCTCGTAGTCCACGGGATCTTCGTCGTCGCTCATGGCGGTTCAGCCTCCGAACTGGGACCCCCAGGTTAGCGCGGCCAAGGCCAGGCCTGCAATCGTCACGGCGGCGCCGGCCACAAAGGCCGCCAAGGCTAGCCCCCGGCGCCGGCGAAAGGCGCCCGGCTTGAGCATCCGGATATAGACGAACGGCCGGCGCCCGAAGGCTTCGGACCCCACGATATTGTGCTGCGACAAGGCGGCCCTCCGCGTAGATGAAAGCGAGACGATGGCCGAGGGCCGCCGCCACCATGACCGTTCGATCCAGATTGTGGTGTTATTTCCGCATCCTGTGCTGCGGCCCTTTGTCCCGTTGCGGCTCAGGGCGTCAGCACGATCTTGCCGGTGACGGCGCCGGACTCCAGCAGTCGATGCGCCTGGGCCGCCTGATCCAGAGGCAACACCACCTCGATCACCGGACGCACCCAACCTTCGGCAACCCACGGCCAGACCGTCTGTTCCACCGCCCGGGCCAAACGTGCCTTCTCAGGCTTGGGCCGGGCCCTCAGGGTCGAGCCGGTCACGGTCAGCCGGTTGCGCATCACCCGCGCCAGGTCGATTTCGCCGGCCGCCCCGCCCTGAAAGGCGATGATGACCAGCCGCCCGCCGGGGTTCAGCGCCGCGATATTGGCCTTCAGGAACGACCCGCCCACCATGTCCAGGATCACGTCTGGAGCTGTCGCCGCGAAACGCTCGGCGAAATCCGTCGCGGTTGAATCCAGCGCCACGTCCGCGCCCAGGTTCCGGGCCTGCTCGGTTTTGGCCGCGCCGCGCGAGGTCGTCACCACCCTCGCACCGAACGCCTTGGCCATCTGAATGGCCGTGGTGCCGATGCCCGAAGTCGCCCCGTGAACCGCCAGGGTTTCGCCGACTTTGAACGCCCCGATCTCGAACACATTCGCCCAGACGGTGAAGACTGTCTCGGGCAAGGCCGCCGCCTGGGCGAAATCGAGCCCTTGCGGGATTCCGAGGACCTGTCCGGCGTCCACGACCGCATATTGGGCGTAGCCGCCGCCGCCCAGCAGCGCGCAGACCTGATCGCCGATCCCCCAGGCCGAGACACCCTCGCCCAGCGCATCGATCTGGCCTGCGACCTCCAGCCCTAAGGTGTCCGGTGCGCCCGGCGGCGGCGGATAGGCCCCAATCCGTTGCAGCAGATCAGGTCGATTGACGCCGGCGGCGCGCACCTGGATTCGAACCTCGCCGGGCCCCGGTTCTGGCCGCCTAACTTGCGCTATTTCAAGGGCTTCAGGCCCCGTCACGCCGGGTTTCACGACGATGGCGTCCATCAATTCTGGGGTCATGTCGACGTCTCCGGACTTGCGTGGCAGGGTGGGAGGCGTTCCATAGCCGGTTCCTGCGGCTGGAAGGAGGGCCAGATATGATCGACGACCTCGAACCCCGTCCGATCCGGGGCGATGCGCTGCGTCAGCTGGTCCGCGAAGACCTCGACGGCCATTCGGTCGAGGATCTGAACGAACGCGCCGAGGTGCTGAAGTCTGAGATCCTTCGCACCGAGGCGGCTGCGCGCTCCAAGCTTCAGAAGAAATCTGACGCCGACGCCCTGTTCTCGTTTGGAAAGACAGAGACTTGACCTCGTCGGCCTTTCGGCGTGGCATGGGGGTTGCATCGGCCTGGGCACGGCGCCAGGCGCGCCGCGCGTAAAAGACGGAGCTTCAATGTCCCAGTTCGCAGCGTCCGGCGCTCCGATCTCCGACCCCGCCGCTGCAGGCGCGCGCGTACGCCAGGTCGCTGATTTCGCGCGCTCCGAACTGTTCGAGCGCACCTTCCAGGACGGTATGGCCCTGGTTGAGGAGACCGCAGCCTATCTCGACGGCGACGGTCGCCGCGAGGCCAAGCTGCTCAGCCGCGCCGCCGCCCTGGCCTATGCCGCCGAAAGCATGGCCCTGACTACTCGCCTGATGCAGGCCGCATCGTGGCTTCTGGTCCAGCGCGCCGTGCGCGAGGGCGACATGTCGCCCGACCAGGCCTGCGACAGCCGTTATCGCCTCAAGCTGCGGCCACCGTCGGACCAGCCGACCCATGGCGACCTGCCCATCGCCTTGGTCGAACTTGTGGTCCGGGCCGAAAAGCTGCTCGAACGCGTGGTTTATCTGGATCGGCGCATGTTCGTGGATGCGCCTGACGAGGAGCCGGGCAATCCGGTCCAGAACCAGCTGGATCGCCTCAAGGCCGCCTTCGGCGGGTGACCGCCTGGCTTGAACGTCTTGCCGCCGAGACCGCAGCCCGGCGCGCCGGCGTCTCACGTCGGCCCTTCGTCATCGCCCTGGCCGGGGGCGTCGCCGCCGGCAAGAGCAAGGTCGCCGGCCGGCTCGCCAGGCGACTTTGCGCCAGCGGCCTTGGCGTCGAGATCGTCTCCACCGACGGTTTCCTGTTGTCCAACGCCGTGCTGACCGAGCGCGGTCGTATGGAGCGCAAGGGTTTTCCCGACAGCTATGACTGGGATGCGCTTGCGCGTCTGCTTTCAGCTGTCACAGCCGGTGCGGCCATGATCACCGCTCCAACCTATTCCCATGAAACCTATGACGTGGGCCCGCTGCGGACCTTCAACCGGCCCGACGTTCTCATCCTTGAAGGCCTGATCGCCCTGGACCCCCGGGTCACGCCGGTCGATCTCGCCGTCTATCTCCATGCCGACGAGGCCGACCTGATCACCTGGTACACGGCCCGTTTCATGGCGCTGGGCCGGTGGAGGGCGCCGCGCCTGGCCAAACGGCTGACCGTTGCGGGCTCGCCGGAGGCCCTGGCCCGCGACATCTGGGACCGGATAAACAGCCCGAACCTGCGCGACCATGTGCTGCCGTCGCGCGCGCGCGCCGATGTGGTCCTGGTCAAGGCGCGCGACCATTCGGTACGCCTGGTCGGCTGAGGCTCACTCCTCGCTCTCGGTCGGACGCCAGTCCGGCCCTTCGATCTGCAGTCCGCGCGCCTCCAGCTGGTCGAGGATTCCGCCCTGGACCGCCAGCATGCGGACACCCGCGACCGCCATCGTCACGCGCGGCTCGTCCAGCGCCGCGTCGATCGTTTCGGCCCACTGGCGCTGGAGCTGCGGAGCGATGTCCGCGTCCGCCCACGGCCAGCACTGGCTCATCGCCTGGTCGATCGGAGACGCGGCCACGGCCGCAACATTCCGGGCCCGCCAGGCCATGGCCCGATCGCGCGCTGTCTGCGGTCCGGCCTCGGCTGCGACGATGGCGGCCTGCAGACAGGCGACGTGCGCCTGCGGCGGCGCATCGATCAGACTGGCGACCAAGGTTGAGCCGCCGACGACACCGACCGGCCGCGTTTCGATGCCGGCCTCGCGCGCGGTGCGCCGCACCACCTCTCCAGCGGACCGCGCCTGGCGACCCTGACCGAATCCCGCCCGCTCCTCGATCAGGTCAAAAGCCAGCAATAACAAGCTCTGCCGGCGCCAACCGTCCGACCGTTCGCCCGCCATTAGCTGCTCTAGCCGTGCTTGCCAGCTGGGGCTCAGATAGTCGGCCGTGGTGGTCTCGTCCGGCAACTGACCGATCGTGCGCATTCGCCAGACTATGCGCAGGACATCGGCGATCCCGACTTGACCCTCCTGCGGCGTCAGCGCCAGGTCGGCGCCGCGCACGGCCTCTTCCAGCGCTTCTGGCCGCCACGTCACGTCGCGCGGGACGCCGCTGATCGAGCCGACCAGCACCAACGTCGAATCCTCGTCACGGACGGTCCAGATCGGCGCGCCGGACGCCTGGGCTCGCACCACGATGTCGTCGACGGCGTCCTCTTGCGGCTGGGCCTTGGCCGGTCCAGAGCAAAGTCCGGCCAGGACGAGGGCAAGCGCGGCGACCTTCATTGGGCTTTCCTGTAGCGGGGAGACGGGTGCTTTGCGTCCCAGACCATTGTGGCCGAGAAAGGACCAGTCTTGAGTTTTAAGTTCGGACGCGGCCTGCTGGGACCGACCAAGCCTCTGCTTGGTCGCTGGGTCCATCGGGGCGTTCACATAGGCCAGGCTGTGCAGGTCGAGCACGCTTATGAGCCTTGGGGTCGGGGCAGGGTCCGGCTGGCGGCCACCTGGACCCTGCCGGACCGCACCTATGCCGAGATCGTCTGGCTGCGCGGCGATGGCGGGCCCGGCCTCGACTTCGCCGACGAGAACCAGGGCAGGGCTGGCTGGAACCGGTTTCTGATGCAACGTTTCGAGTTGGGCTGAATGATCACCGATCCGGCCGCCTTCATCCGGACCCACACCCGGCTCCAGCCCGTCAGCCACACGCCCGAGGTTCGGCTTTGGTTGGCCGATGAGGTCGCGCCGATCTGGCGGCTGACCGAGGAGGAACTGGGCGAAATGGGCCTGCCTCCGCCGTTCTGGGCCTTCGCCTGGGCCGGCGGCCAGGCGCTGGCGCGCTATCTGCTCGACCATGAGGGGGCCGCGCGCGGACGGCGCGTGCTCGACCTGGCCGCCGGGTCGGGCCTGGTCGGGATCGCGGCGATGATGACGGGCGCCGACCATGTCCTGTGCGCGGACATCGACCCCTTTTGCGAGGCCGCCGTCGCCCTGAACGCCCAGGCCAACGGCGTGGCGTTGAGCTTCACATCCGAAGACCTGCTCGAACGGGATCCGCCCGAGGTGGACCTCATCTGTGCAGGCGATGTCTTCTACGAACGCCCCATGGCCGAGCAGGTCATCGCCTGGCTCAAGATCGCGCGCGGCCGAGGCGCTGACGTTCTGATCGGCGACCCGCGCCGCAGCTATTTTCCCAAAGGAGAGCTGGTCCAGTTGGCCGAGTACGAGGTGCCGACCACGCGCGAACTGGAGGACCAGGCGGTCAAGCGCAGCGGCGTCTATGGCTTGGCCGGCTAGGGCGAGGGGGCCGCGTCAACCCGGACTGAAACCACGGCCCCGCTCGGGCGGACGCACACAGGGTGCGCGCCCGCTTCGGCTGTCGGGGCGCGCACATCGCCCCGAGCAATGCTCACGTCAGATGTAGCGGCGCAGCGAGCGGGCCAATTCCTTGCCGCCGTTCTTCTTCTGGGCCGGCTGGTAGGCGACGCGCGAATGTTCGACGCAATAGGGATGGCCTTCGTCCGACCGGCGACCGCAGAAGCTGAATTCGTCGGACGACGGGTCGCCGATCGGCCACTTGCACATATGGGCGCCGAGCGTCAGCACGGTGGCCGTGCCTGGCAGATCCAGGACCGCCGGGCGCGGCGCCGGCGCGCTCGGCTGGGCGACGGCGACCGGGCGCGGCGCCGGCTCGATCCGGCGCGGCGCGCTCGGAGCCTGAGTCGCCCGCGGACGCGCGGCGCGGAAGGCCGGGCGAGAAGGTTGTGACGGCGCCGCCCGGCCCGACAGACCCAGACGGTGCACCTTGCCGATCACCGCATTGCGCGTGACGCCGCCCAGCTGTTTGGCGATCTGGCTGGCCGAAAGCCCGTCCAGCCAAAGCTTCTTGAGATCGGCGACCCGCTCGTCGGTCCAGCCCATAGCGCGCACTCCGGTGAATTGATTCAACATATTGTGGCGATACGCCCCTCCGACGCCCTGGCCACACAAGCTATCGTAAATCTTTCGTTAACGGACGCAACATCTGGCGCCCGCGTATCCACAGAATCTAGATGTAGCGTTGCCCGTCAGACTCATCGAGGCCTGCCGTCGGCGCGGCGTCTTGCGTCGTCCATCGCCGCCCATCCGGCCAGCAAGGGGCCGACTTATTGGGTGATCGCCCTGGCAAGGTCGCCCGATGCGCCGGATCCACAGGCTCCCGGCCTGGCGCGAGGGGGGTCACATGGTGCGCCGCCGCCCGGCGCGGGATGCGCGCCGGATGCTTGAAAACACAAGGTGTCAGCATGTCTGCGTGTCAGGGATTGCGCGGGCGCCGCCCCGCAGCCCTTGGCCTAGTGGCCGGTCTCCGGACGCGGAGCCGGGTCGCGATAGCCCGACCCCTTCTTGGCGTAGATGAAGCGACGGTCGCAGTAGCCGCACTCCGCCACGCCGTCGTCGCCAACATCGAAATAGACCCGCGGATGCCCCAACGCTCCGCCGCCGCCGTCGCATGCGACTCGCGCGGTGGTCACCTTGATCTCTTCGGGCTTGGGCGAATAGGTCGGTGAATGGCGCGGCGGCATGGCTCGGGTCCGGCAGGGATGTGACACGCCATTCTCTAGGCGCGCCGCCCCCACGGCGTCAAACCGGCTCGGCGCGACGCCGCATCAGCCGGTCGATCAGGGCTTTGCGTCCCTTGAACAAGGTCCAGCCCAGACAGGCCGCCGCCACCCACAGACCCGCCTCGCCGACCAATCCCAGGCCGATCCCGGCGAACACCGCCGTGGCCGGCGCGATCACATCGAACTTGGCCAGCAACACCGCCGTCACAAGGCCCCCATAGCCCAGCCCCGCTACAGCGGCGGCGGCGAGGCCGATAGCTTTGGTCTTGGTCATGAAACCTCTCCGTCAAGCGACCCAATCATAATGTAAAGATAGCTAGACATGGCGGCTCAGACAGTCAAGTATCATTGACTAATTGTCGTGGATATTTGTCCAAAACCCGCTTGGCGACGGGCGGCGGTGCGCCTACCTAGAACGCGTCTCTCTGTGAAAGCGCCCCATGACCGATGCCCTGCCTGACAACGCCATCGAGGTTCGCGGCCTGACCAAGACCTATGCCGGGTCCAGGAAATCGCCGCCCAAGACCGCCCTCAAGGGGGTGGATCTGGTGGTGCCGCGCGGATCGATCTTCGGCCTTCTTGGCCCCAATGGCGCCGGTAAGTCGACGCTGATCAACATCCTGGCCGGTGTAGTCAACAAGTCTGGCGGAACGGCTCAGGTCTGGGGTCGAGACATCGACGCCGATCCGCGCGGCGCCCGCGCCGCGCTGGGCGTAGTGGCCCAGGAAATCTCCGCCGATGTCTTCTTCACCCCTCGCGAAAGCCTCGAGGTCCAGGCCGGCTACTACGGCGTGCCCAAGGCCGAGCGCCGCTCCGATGAACTGCTCGCCGCGCTCGGCCTGGCCGACAAGGCCAACGCCTATGTCCGAGCTCTTTCTGGCGGCATGAAGCGCCGCCTGATGGTCGCCAAGGCTCTGGTCCACAATCCCCCGGTGCTGATCCTCGACGAGCCGACCGCCGGCGTCGATGTCGAACTGCGCCGTCAGCTCTGGGCCTATGTCCGCGAACTCAGCGACCGTGGCGTCACCATCCTGCTGACCACTCACTACCTCGAAGAGGCCCAGGAGCTGTGCGACACCATCGCCATCGTCAACCACGGCGAGGTGGTGGCCTGCGAACCGACGGCCCAGCTGCTGCGCCGGCTCGACACCCGCAACGTGGTGGTCACCCCTGAAGAACCGCTTGAGGTTCTGCCCACGATCGCCGGCTTCGGCGTGGTCCCGCGCGGCGACAGCTTCGTGGTCGCCTACAAAACCGGCCAGTCCAACGTTGAACAGGTGTTGGCCGCCGTGCGCTCGGTCGGCGTGCGCATCAAGGACATCGCCACCGAGGATCCGGATCTGGAAGACGTCTTCGTGGCCCTGACCTACGGCGACAAGAGTCGCGCCGACCCGACGCGAGACGAGGTTGTGGCCTGAGCCCGCTTCCTGTAAGCACCCGCTCCGCTAACGCGCACAAGCACCCGTAGCTCAGCTGGATAGAGCGTTGCCCTCCGAAGGCAAAGGTCACACGTTCGAATCGTGTCGGGTGCGCCATCTTTTCCCGAGACAGCCCGGACGTCCCGTCGCTTGACAGGATCGGTCCCGCTTGCCCCATTCCTGGACCGGAGCCGAGGGGATCGGATGAACGTGCAGCCCGCCCAGATTCAGAGACACGAGCGGGGCTCGGGCCTGGGCGAGGGCAACCTCTGTGCCTGGATGGCCGCGCGGGTGCTGCGCTGGGGTCACCCGCGCTCGCCGCTGGCCCGCACTGTGCTGTTGATCACCCTGACGTTGCTCTGGCTGGTGCTCGGCGCCGTTGGCTGGGGGGAATGGACCTCGCGGCCCGGCGGCTGCGATGGCTTTTGCGCCGACCGGGTCAGTGATTTTCCCTATCTGACGCTTTGGCTCCTGACGCCCCAGGGCGACGTCGCCGGCGGCTCGGTTCCCTTCACCCTGGATCTGTCGCGCTACTTCGGCGCCGCCATTCCCTTGCTCGGCATTATTTTTCTGGTCGCGCGCCAGATCGGCGACGCCCTGGCCGAAAGCCTGACCCAGGCTGGCGCGGCCGATCACCTCGTCATTCTCGGCGAGGGCGATCACGCCGTCCAGGCCGCCGAGGCCGCCCGCGCGGAAGGAGGCGCCGTCGTTCTGATCGATCCGTCCATCGAGGCGGCTTCGGCCGAAGACCTGAACCAGCGGGGCGTGCTGGTCATCCGCGACGACCTGGCCGTGGCCGCCCGCAAGGCCGGGCTCAGGAGGGCGCGCCGCGTCGTAGTGGTCGGCGACGACGTCACCCGCAATCTGTCGCTGGCGCGGAGGGCCGGCGCCTTGCTCGATCCTGAGGCGTCGGATCTTCACGTCCAGATCGAGGACGAGGACGTTCTGGAGATGATGCGCCAGTCCGCCGCCCAACACCTGGACCCTGGTCCGACCCCGCGACCCTTCTCCCTGTCCGCCGCCGCCGCGCGCGCCGCCAATGAACAGTTGCGCCTATGGGACCGCGACAAGGGCTTGCATGTCGCCGCAATCGACTCAGGTCCCTTCTCTCAGGCGATGATCCGGCAGGCTATCTCGCTGGGTTGGCGGATTGGCCGTCCGGCTCCGCGGGTGACCCTCTGGGATCCATCCGGAGCGGTCCGGGATCGCTGGACTCGCATGGCCCCAGGGGCGCTGGAGGACCTGTCGAAGGTCTATGACGGCCCGCCTTTCAAGATCGTCTTCTCACACGCGGCTTCGATCGGCGCCTTCCTGGCCGAAACCACCGACGCCGATGCCTGGGTGGTCGAGAGCGATGTCGGTACGGCTTGCGCCGCCGCCCTGATGGCTTCGCGCATGGCCCCCGGCCCGATCGCCGTTGTTTCGGCTGACGAGGATCTGGGGGACGCCCTGCCCGGCGTCTTCACCGCCGTGTCCGGATTTTCCGCCGGCCTGGGGCCCGCCATCCTGCCGGAGGTCGACCTCAGGGCGCAGCGCCTGCACGGCGCCTATGAGGGCCGAGGCCGCGACGGCTACATCGACCTGGGCGCCGAGGCCTCGGGCGTGCGCTGGTCGATCCTTGCGGAATCCCTGTGGTCGGCCAATCGCGCCGCCGCTTCGCATATTCCGGTCAAACTGGCCGACGCGGCGGCGGCAGGCGCCGATCCGCGCGAGGACCGCGACCTGCTCGAGCGGATGGCCGAGGTCGAACACGAGCGCTGGTGCGCCGAGCGGCTGCTCAACGGCTGGCGGCCCGGCCCGCGCGACAATGTTCAAAAGCTGCATCCGGGCCTGATCGGCTGGCAGGCCCTGGACGAACCCACCCGCCAGAAGGACCGTGACGGCGTTATCGACGCCTTTCGGGTGGCGCGGCCGCGTGAGGATTCACGCCTCTAGGATCAGGCATGGGTTTGGGCCAGGACGCCCCCGTCTTGCCGGCGCGGCTGTGGTGCGATGGACCGGGATGCCTTTGTCGGAGCTGTCTTGCGGGGTCCGGGGCCGGTGTTCAGGGTCGCGCCTGGCGCATCTGTCTTGAACGGCAAGTCAGCTCCGGCCTATCGCGCATGGCCTCCTGTGGGGCGGGGGCCAATGCTCGCTTCCGCGTGAAGTGGGAGGCGCGTGTGTGGGGCTCTGGATTGCCTGGGAGTCTCGCGCCCGACAGTATGGTTCAAGGTTGAGGATATTTCAGGGAGCAGATCATGGGCGGAACACGGATTGGAGCGGACGCGGCGCTGGCGCAACTGCCAGGCTGGCGCAGGGGCGAAGGCCCGCGCGAGGTGATCACGCGCACCTATGTCTTTGCCGACTTCAATGCGGCTTTCGGCTTCATGACTCGGGTCGCCTTGATGGCGGACAAGATGGACCACCACCCCGAATGGTCCAATGTTTACAACCGTGTCGAGGTGACCCTCACCACCCATGACGCCGAGGGTGTGACGGGGCTGGATCTTTCCTTGGCCCAGTTCATGGAAGCGGTCGCAGTCCGCCTTGAGGGTCGGCCATGACCGGGCGCGTCGCCGGCAAGACCGCCCTGATCACTGGGGCTGCGCAGGGCCTCGGCGAAGCCGTGGCCAGGCTCCTGGCCCGTGAGGGGGCCAAGGTCGCCGTCACCGACATCAATGTCGACGGGGCCCGATCCGTCGCGGCCTCGATCAACGCCGACCATCCCGGCCAGGCCTTCGGATATGGCCACGACGTCACCGACGAGACGCAATGGGCCGAGGTCGTCGCGCGTGCGGTTGCCGACATGAGCGGCCTGTCGATCCTGGTCAACAATGCCGGCATCGGCGGCGATCTGCGCTGGCTGGCCGATGACAGCCTCGAGCATTGGCGGCGAATGCAGGCGGTCAATCAGGAAAGCGTCATGCTCGGCTGCCGGTCCGCCATGCCGCACCTGAGAGCTTCGGCGCCGGCCTCGATCATAAATATTTCGTCGGTCGCGGGTCTGGCGGCGGCGCCTGGCATGGGCGCCTATAACGCCACCAAGGCGGCGGTTTGGATGTACTCCAAGACCATTGCTCTGGAAGAGGCCAAGCTGGGCTCCAACGTCCGCTGCAATTCAGTGCACCCGGTCTTCATCAAGACCGCGATCCTGGACCCATTCATCGCCATGAGTGGCGGTGACGAGGCGCGGGCGCATGAGCGGCTGGTGCGTGGCATTCCGATGGGGCGACTGGGAGAGCCGGACGACGTGGCCTATGCGGTGCTCTACCTGGCCTCCAACGAATCCAAGTTCGTCACCGGCGCCGAACTGGTCATCGACGGTGGAACGCTGGCGCAGTAGGCCTAGCTGGTCAGGATGGTGCCGAGCAGCAGCCGGGCGCCCGGGCGGCCCAGGGTCGCATTGGTGACGGCCTGCAGCTCGCGGGCCAGCCGGTCCGCGTCAGGCACCTCGCCTGGGATCATCGCGGCTCCGAAGGTCCGCACAACCTGGCTATAGGCGGCACGCAGGCGGGGAACCGACTGGACCGCAGCGGCGCGAAAGGACTCGTCGGGCACGTCGATGCCGGCCTCCACCGACAGCACGCCGCGCCGACCGCCTGGGCGCACGAGGGTCGCGGTCAAGGAGCCAAAGCGCGTGTAGCTGGGCTGCGCCGATGAGCCGCTGGACGGCCCGCTGGCGGCTGCGACCGCCGGAACGGCGGCCAGGGCCAGGCTGAGAGTGAGGATGTCGCGGCGCTTCATGGCCGCATCAGACCACGCCGGCGGCTAAGGATCGGTTTACGACGAGCCGGCGGGTTCGGCGGGGACCAGGCGGATCTCGAACAGGCGTGGCCAGTTCTTGCCGGTGACGAACAAACGCCGTCCTTCGGCGTCCCACGCGATGCCGTTCAGCACATCGTCTCTGGGGCGTGCGCGCTCGGACTCCGGGAACAGATCGGTCAGGTCGATCACGCCGACGACCACGCCGGTCTCGGGATCGATCCGTACGATCAGATCCTGCTCCCAGATATTGGCCAGGATCTGGCCTTCGACCCACTCCAGCTCATTCAGGCGGGGAACCGGCTGGCCTCGAAAGGTCACGGTGATCTCCCGCATCACCGCAAAGGTCTCCGGGTCGAGAAAGCGGATCACTGGCGTGCCGTCCGACAGGATCAGGCTTTCCTCGTCATCTGTCAGGCCCCAGCCTTCGCCGTCATAGCCGAAGGCTCCGATCGGGGTGCTGAGATCGTCCTGGTCCCAGATGAAGCCGGCCCCGTTGCGCCAGGTGATGCTGTAGAGCCGGCCGTCCATCTCGGTCAGGCCTTCGCCGAAATAGTCCATGTCCAGATCGGCGCGGGCCAGAATCGCGCCGTCCTCAAGCCGCACCTCGCGCACGGTGGAGGGAAAGCGGCCGGTGCTCTCGAACATCCGACTGTCGACGTAGATCAGGCCCTGGGTGAAGGCCTCGGGGTCATGCGGATAGACGCTGACGACCTCAAAGATCTCGACCGGCGGATGCGGTGGCAGGGCCGGCGGCGTTTCGGTCGGCGTCGTCGGCGTCGTCTGGGCCGAGACCGCGCCGCATCCGGCCACCAGCGCCGTGGCCAGGACGAGAGATGCGATCCGGCCCACCACCCTCAGCCCTCCGCCCGTTCAGCGATCATCGGCCGCAGATCCAGGTCGCGGAACAGCGCCGCATCCTCGTCCTCCTCCGGATTGGGCGTGGTCAGGAGCCGTCCGCCCACGAAGATCGAATTGGCCCCGGCCAGGAAACACAGAGCCTGAAGCTCTCTCGACATACCTTCCCGGCCCGCCGACAGGCGCACCACCGAGGCCGGACAGACCAGCCGGGCCACCGCCACGGTGCGCACGAACTCGATCGGATCGATCTCACCTTCGCGGCGGACCTTGTCACCCAATGGCGTGCCCGCCACCGGCACCAGAGCATTGACCGGCAAGCTGTCCGGGTGTTCGGCCAGGGTGGCCAGGGCGTGCAGCAGCCCGGCGCGGTCGCGGCGCGTCTCACCCATGCCGACGATGCCGCCGCAGCAGGTCTTCATCCCGGCGTTTCGCACATATTGAAGCGTGTCGAGCCGGTCCTGATAGGTGCGGGTCGTCACCACCTCGCCATAGAACGCCGGCCCGGTGTCCAGGTTGTGATTGTAATAGTCGAGCCCCGCCGCCTTCAGCTCGGCCGCCTGGGCCGGGGTCAGCATCCCCAGGGTGGCGCAGGTCTCCAGCCCCAGCGCCTTCACGCCGGAGATCATGGAGGCCAGCTTGGGCAGATCTCGATCCTTCAGTTCGCGCCAGGCCGCGCCCATGCAAAAGCGGTCGGCCCCGCCGTCGCGTGCGGCCCGGGCCTCGGCGATCACCGTCTCGGCGTCCATCAGTTTGGACGCCTTCAGCCCGGTGTCGAAACTGGCGGACTGGCTGCAATAGCCGCAGTTCTCAGCGCAGCCGCCGGTCTTGACCGACAACAGTTGGGCCTTCTGGATCGCCGACGGATCAAACCGGCGCCGATGGACCTCGGCGGCCTGGAACACCAGATCCATAAACGGCTGCTCGAACAGGGCCTGGACCTCGTCGAGGGTCCAGTCGTGGCGAACCGCCGCCGGGTCGCGCGGGATCGGGCCGGATCCGTCCATCAGTGTTCGGCTCCCTCAGCCGCCTTCTTGGCGTTGCGCCGGCGCGCCATCATGTTCAAGGCCTCGACCCCGGCCGAGAAGGCCATGGCCGCATAGATATAGCCCTTGGGCACATGGAAGCCGAAGCCGTCGGCGATCAACACCATGCCGATCATCAACAGGAAGCCCAGCGCCAACATCACCACGGTCGGGTTCTTGGCGATGAAATTGGCCAGGGGGTCGGCTGCCAACAGCATCACCATGACCGCCGTGATCACCGCCACCACCATGATCGGCAGGTGATCGGTCATGCCCACCGCCGTCAGGATCGAATCGATCGAGAAAACCAGGTCCAGCAGGATGATCTGGACGATGGCGGCCCCGGCGTTGGAGATGACGACATCCTTCTTGTCGAGCAGGTCATGGCTCTCGCTGGGCACCGGGTCGACCGAATGGTGGATCTCCTTGGTCGCCTTCCACACCAGGAACAGGCCGCCGGCGATCAGGATCATGTCCTTCCAGGAGAAGGCGTGACCGAAAGCCTCAAACACCGGCTGGGTCAGGCCGACCAGCCACGCGATGATCGACAGCAGCGCCAGACGCATGATCAAGGCCAGGCCGATGCCGATACGGCGCACCCGTTGGCGCTGATGTTCGGGCAGCTTGTTCGACAGAATCGAGATGAAGATCAGATTGTCGATCCCCAGGACCACCTCCATGACCACCAGGGTCACGAGCGCCGCCCAGGCGGCCGGGTCGGAAAAGAGGGGGATAATGGAGTCCATCGGAAGCCCTTGGCGTTTCAGAGTCCGCGCCTAGTTAGGCGGCGGCGTGCGGCAAGGCAACGGATTGCTGCCGCATCCGGTTGCTCGTTTGAAACTTCGGTGCTATCAGGCGCCCGGCTTCGGACGGGGCGGTTCTTTCGAACTGGTCCCGTCTTGTGCTTTTCCAAGCATTTCAAGCCCTTGACGGAGGCGAATCCTCGCCCCCGGCTGTGACCCAAACGCTGACCCTCTAGGCGGACCCGAAGTGGCGGACGATTTCAAAGCCAACGAAGTCTCGGAACGCTATGCGCGCGCCCTGTTCGAACTCGCCGATGAGGCGGGACGCATCGATCAGGTCCGCGGCGATCTGAAGACCCTGAAGGCCATGCTGGCCGGCAGCGCCGAGCTGCGCCGCGCGGTGACTTCGCCGGTCTATTCGGCCGAGGACAAGGGCAAGGCCCTGGTCGCCCTGGCCGTCCAGGCCAAGCTGGATATGCTGACCGCCAAATTCCTGGGCCTTCTGACCCAGAACCAGCGCGCTCAGGCCCTGCCGGGCGTGATCGCCGCCTATGAAGCCCTGTGGGCCAGGAAGACCGGCGTGGTCGGCGCCGAGGTGATCTCGGCCAGCGCCCTGTCGACAGCTCAACTGAATTCCATAAAATCCGCCCTGCGCACGGCGCTGGGTCAGGACCCTGAACTCGAGGCCCGGATCGACCCGTCGATCCTTGGCGGCCTCAAGGTCAAGGTGGGCTCGAAACTCTTCGACGCCTCGCTGAAGACCAAACTCGACACCCTGAAATTCGCCCTCAAGAGAGCGTAACGACCATGGATATCCGCGCCGCCGAAATCTCGGCCATTCTCAAGCAGCAGATCGCCGGCTTCGGCGACGAGGCGGACGTCTCCGACGTCGGCCAGGTCCTGTCGGTCGGCGACGGCATCGCCCGCGTCTACGGCCTGGATCAGGTCCAGGCCGGCGAGATGGTCTCCTTCCCCAAGGCCGGGGTTAAGGGCATGGCCCTGAACCTGGAAAACGACAACGTCGGCGTCGTGATCTTCGGCTCGGACGCCCAGATCATGGAAGGCGACGAAGTGCGTCGCCTCGGCGAGATCGTGGACGTGCCGGTCGGCAAGGGCCTGCTGGGCCGCGTCGTCAACCCGCTGGGCGAACCGATCGACGGCAAGGGCCCGATCAAGGCGACCGAGCGCCGCCGCGTCGACGTCAAGGCCCCGGGCATCATCCCGCGCAAATCGGTGCATGAGCCGATGCAGACCGGCCTGAAGGCGATCGACACCCTGATCCCGATCGGCCGCGGCCAGCGCGAACTGATCATCGGCGACCGTCAGGTCGGCAAGACCGCCGTCGCCATCGACACCATCCTGAACCAGAAGTCGGTCAACGCCACCGACGACGAGAGCGCCAAGCTCTACTGCATCTATGTCGCCGTCGGCCAGAAGCGCTCGACCGTGGCCCAGATCGTCAAGACGCTCGAAGAAGCCGGCGCGATGGAATATTCCATCGTCGTGGCCGCCACCGCCTCCGAGCCGGCCCCGCTGCAGTTCCTGGCGCCGTTCGCCGGCTGCGCCATGGGCGAGTGGTTCCGTGACAACGGGATGCACGGCCTGATCATCTATGATGACTTGTCCAAGCAGGCCGTGGCCTACCGCCAGATGTCGCTCTTGCTGCGCCGTCCGCCGGGCCGCGAAGCCTATCCGGGCGACGTCTTCTACCTGCACTCGCGCCTGCTGGAGCGCGCGGCCAAGCTGAACGGGGACTACGGTTCCGGCTCGCTGACCGCCCTGCCGGTCATCGAGACCCAGGCCAACGACGTGTCGGCCTATATCCCGACCAACGTCATCTCCATCACCGACGGCCAGATCTTCCTGGAATCGGACCTGTTCTACCAGGGCATCCGCCCGGCCGTGAACGTCGGCATTTCGGTGTCGCGCGTGGGCTCCTCGGCCCAGATCAAGGCCATGAAGCAGGTCGCCGGACCGATTAAGGGCGAGCTGGCCCAGTATCGGGAAATGGCCGCCTTCGCCAAGTTCGGCTCGGACCTCGACGCCTCCACGCAAAAGCTGCTGGCCCGCGGCGAGCGCCTGACCGAGCTGCTGAAGCAGCCCCAGTACGCCCCGCTCAAGGTCGAAGAGCAGGTCTGCGTGATCTACGCCGGCACCCGCGGCTATCTGGACGGCATCCCGACCTCGGCGGTCGGCCGTTTCGAGGCCGAGTTCCTGGCCCTGCTGCGCGGCAAGCACGCCAAGCTGCTGGACGGCATCCGCACCAAGAAGGCGCTGGATGACACGCTCGAAGGCGAGCTGAAGTCGGCGCTGGAAGCCTTCACCAAGACCTTCGCGGCCTGATCGGAGACGGATAAGCCGCCATGGCCAGCCTGAAGGAAATGCGCAATCGGATCGGAAGCGTGAAAGCCACGCAGAAGATCACGAAGGCCATGCAGATGGTCGCCGCCGCCAAGCTGAAGCGGGCGACCGAGCAGGCCGAGAACGCGCGCCCCTACGCCGCGCGGATGTCGTCCGTCATCGCCAATCTGGCGCGCGGCGTCACCGGCGACGGTGCGCCCAAGCTCCTGGCCGGCACCGGCCAGGACAAGAAGCACCTGATCATCGTCGCCACCGCCGACAAGGGCCTGGCCGGGGGCTTCAACTCCTCCATCGTGCGCGCCGCGCGCGAGCGCATCCAGTTCCTGATCAATGACGGCAAGGACGTCTCGATCATCGCCGTCGGCCGCAAGGCCAACGACCAACTGCGCCGTCTGTTCGCCGACAGGATCATCGACCGGCATCTGCTGTCCGATCACAAGGTGCTGTCGCTGGCGGCGGCCCAGCCGATCGCCGACCGCATCATCTCCGAGTTCGAGGCCGGCAACGCCGACGTCGTCACCCTGTTCTACAGCCGCTACAAGTCGGTGATCTCGCAGGTCCCGACCGCCAAGCAGCTGGTCCCCGCGGTGGTGGACGACGGCTCTGAGCCGGCCGATCTGAATGGCGCCGCCTATGAGTATGAGCCCTCCGAAGAGGCCATTCTCGAGACGCTGCTGCCGCGCAACATCGCCGTCCAGATCCTGGCGGCGCTGTATGAAAATCAGGCCGGCTTCTTCGGCGCCCAGATGAGCGCCATGGATTCCGCCACCCGCAACGCCGGCGACATGATCGCGGCGCTCACCCTTTCGTATAACCGTCAACGCCAGGCCCAGATCACCAAGGAGCTGATCGAGATCATCTCCGGCGCCGAAGCCCTCTGACGACCCGCACGCACGCAAAACGGACCTGAACACCATGGCCACCGCCCCCAAGACCGCCGCCAAGAAGCCCGCCGCCGCCAAGAAGCCGGCTGCGCCCAAGGCCGCCGCCGCCAAGACCGCCGCGCCGAAGAAGGCCGCCCCGAAGGCGGGCGCGACCGGCCGCATTTCCCAGGTCATCGGCGCGGTCGTCGACGTTGAGTTCGACGGCGCCCTGCCGGCGATCCTGAACGCCCTGGAAACCACCAACACCGACCAGCGCACCGGCGAAGAGTTCCGCCTGGTCCTGGAAGTCGCCCAGCACCTGGGTGAGAACACCGTGCGCACCATCGCCATGGACACCACCGAGGGCCTGACCCGCGGTCAGCCGGTGAGCGACACCGGCTCGTCGATCCAGGCCCCGGTCGGACCGGGCACCTTGGGCCGCATCATGAACGTCGTCGGCGACCCGATCGACGAGGCCGGCCCGATCAAGACGGATATGCACCGTCCGATCCACAAGGAAGCCCCGTCGTTCGAGGAGCAGTCCACCTCGGCCGAGATCCTGGTCACCGGCATCAAGGTCGTCGATCTGATGTGCCCCTACACCAAGGGCGGCAAGATCGGCCTGTTCGGCGGTGCCGGCGTCGGCAAGACCGTGACCATGCAGGAGCTGATCAACAACATCGCCAAGGCCTACGGCGGCTACTCCGTTCTGGCCGGCGTGGGTGAGCGCACCCGCGAAGGCAACGACCTGTATCACGAGATGATCGAGTCCAACGTCAACGTGGACCCGGCCAAGAACAACGGCTCGACCGAAGGCTCCAAGTGCGCCCTGGTCTATGGCCAGATGAACGAGCCGCCCGGCGCCCGCGCCCGCGTCGCCCTGACCGGCCTGTCCATCGCGGAGTATTTCCGCGACGAGGAAGGCAAGGACGTGCTGCTGTTCGTCGATAACATCTTCCGCTTCACCCAGGCCGGTTCGGAAGTGTCGGCTCTGCTGGGCCGCATCCCGTCGGCGGTGGGCTATCAGCCGACCCTGGCCACCGAGATGGGCAATCTGCAGGAGCGCATCACCTCGACCAAGAAGGGCTCGATCACCTCGGTCCAGGCCATCTACGTCCCGGCCGACGACCTGACCGACCCGGCCCCGGCCGCCTCCTTCGCCCACCTGGACGCCACCACGGTTCTGAGCCGTGACATCGCCGCCCAGGCCATCTTCCCGGCGGTGGACCCGCTGGATTCGACCTCGCGGATCATGGACCCGCTGGTCATCGGCGACGAACACTACGCCGTCGCCCGCCGCGTTCAGGAGATCCTGCAGCAGTACAAGTCGCTGAAGGATATCATCGCCATTCTGGGCATGGACGAGCTGTCGGAAGACGACAAGCTGGTCGTGGCCCGCGCCCGCAAGATCCAGCGCTTCCTGTCCCAGCCCTTCTTCGTGGCCGAGCAGTTCACCAACTCGCCGGGCAAGTTCGTCTCGCTGGAAGACACTATCTCGTCGTTCAAGCGCATCTGCGACGGCGAAGGCGACGCCTACCCGGAAGCGGCCTTCTACATGGTCGGCAACTTCGACGAAGTCGTCGCCAAGGCCGAAAAGATGGCGGCTGAGGCGTAATGGCTGGCAAGCTCCACTTCTCCCTCGTCGCGCCTGAGCGTGAGGTCTTCGCCGGGCAGGTCGATCAGGTCGACGCCCCCGGCATCGAAGGCGACTTCGGCGTGCTGCCGAACCACGCGCCCTTCATGACGGCCCTGCGCGAAGGCCCGGTCACGGTCCATATCGGCGCCAACCGCCGCACCTTCAGCGTCAAGGGCGGCTTCGCTGACGTGACGCCTGAAGGCCTGACCATCCTGGCCGAAGAAGCCGCCGAGGCCGGCGAGGCCTGATCGCGCGACGACCGGTCGGCGTCAGCGAACGTCGGATTGCGAAATGGAGCCTGATCGTTCAGGCTTAGCGCGGCTACAACGCCGCTGTCAGCCGGGTCAGGACTCCATGCGCTTTCTCCTCGTCTTTGCAGGCCTGGGCGTAGCTGCGTGCGTCACCGCGGCGCCGCGCGACCTGTGCGCCTGCCAGCCCAGTCCGTCGCCTGGTCCCGCGCCGATGATCCGTCCGTTGCCCCTGATGGATGACGCCCAGTTCGCCCATCATGTGACGGAACTTATCGAGGGCGTTTGCGCCGTATCGGCCGATGGCGGTGACGGTTGGGATCGGCGGCCGGCGGCGGCGGAACATGGCCTTGCCCCGGAGGGTCCCGACCAGTTCGCCCTTCGTATGGAGACGTCGCAGGTCCTGCTGGACCCGCCCAATCAAGAGCGCAACATCTGCCGATTGATCATCACTGGCCCGACCGCGCGAATAACCACAGTCGACCGGGCCCTCAAGACCTGGGCCGCAGGGCAACCCATGACCTGGAACATTCGAGACAACCCCTTTGGTGTCACGCCAGACGTGAACAACACGCGCATTCGCGGCATTGCGGACCGGGGCGAATCCCAGCTGCGGTGGGAATATGTGCCGGATGCTGATCCGGCGGCGCCGGCCGAACTTCGCGTCGAATGGACGCCGCCGGCTGTGAGCTAACCGCAACCCGGACCGAGCGGCATGAGCCCGGTTCGATGCTCGGAGTTCAGGCGCCCCTGCCGCCGTTCGAGATGTGCTGATAGGCTATCTGGCCATGGACCCTTCCGCCCCCCTCCGCCTCGAAGACTGCATCAACGCGACCTGCCCCTGGTCCGGCGAGCCCGTCTCGGCGGAGGCGCTCACGGTCTATCGCGGCCATGTCGTCGGCTTCTGCAATCCGGGGTGTCGCGACAAGTTCCAGGCGGCGACCTGGGCCTTCGATCAGATCCTCGATCAGGAATGACGCGTGCTTCAGCGCCTTGATCCGGCGCGCCGCACGGCCGATATCGGAGCTCATGCCGACACTGCCGCCCTATATCCCCGATGGTCTGGACGAGCCTCTGATCCGCCAGGTCGTGTTCGCCTTCTACGATCAGGTCCGGGCCGATGCCGACCTGGCCCCGGTGTTTGACCGCGTCATCGCCGCCGAGGCCTGGCCCGCACACCTCGAGACCATGTGCGACTTCTGGTCGTCGGTGCTGATGCGCACCGGTCGCTATCACGGCCGGCCGATGCCCAAGCATCTGGCCCTGCCCGAGCTGGCCGACGCCCATTTCCATCGCTGGCTCAGCCTGTTTCGGCAAACGGTGCGCGAGCTGTGCCCGCCTTTGGTCGCCGACCTATTCTTGGACCGGGCGCTGAACATCGCCCAGGCCTTCCGGCTTCAGATGGCGATCCGGGATGGGCGCAGCGCCCTGGTGGTCGAGCCCTTCACCGAAGCGGATCTGATCCCCGCGGCTTGACCCGCACGCCCGGCGCCCTAGATAGCCACCGCAAGACGGGGCCACGTCCTCGCCCCGCAGACTGCGGTGCTCAAGTCCGGGACGGCCCGGCCCTTTGCAAGGAGGGCCGCCCATGGCCTGGATCTATCTGTTCGTCGCCGGCGTGCTGGAGGTCGTCTGGGCCTTCTATATGAAACAGTCCGAGGGTTTCACCCGGCTGTGGCCCAGCATCATCACTATCGGAGCGATGATCGTCTCCTTCGCCCTGTTGTCTCTGTCGATGCGAACCCTGCCGCTGGGCACCGCCTATGCGGTCTGGACCGGCATCGGCGCGGTCGGAGCCTTCATAGTCGGGGCCTGGATTCTCAACGAGCCGCTCGGCCTTATGCGGGTCTCGGCGGCGGCGCTCATCGTCGGTGGTCTGATTCTGATGCGGATTTCGGCGGTTGAGGCGGCCGCTCCTTAGTCTTTGTTAACCGCGTTGGCGCGAGATTCGGCGCCGATATGTTTGCGCGCCGTCAATCTGCCTTGGCCACTGCCGCCGGAACGCCGCCTACGCCGCGCGCGCGGCTCAATGCGCGTGCGATCCTGGCGCTGATGAAGAAGCCGCCGGTCGCGGTCACAGCCGCCGCCGTGGCCTTTCTCGCGGCTGCCGGACTGCTGATCCTTGTCATCGGCGATCCACGCGCCGGCACCCCGACCGGTCGGGCTGAGGTCGAGCGCCCCGCCGCTCCCGAGCGCCCGCAGATCAGCGGCGCGGAGGTGTTTGGCGTCGACACCTTGGGAGCGTACCAGGATTTGACCGCCCCCGGAGCCGTGGACGCCCCTGGCGGCGAGGCGGTCATCACCCTGCCGGGCTCGGGTCAGGTGTTGACGGGCCCGGTCGTGCGTCAGGCGCCCGCAGCGCCCTTGCCCGCTGCTCCTATCGCCGGCCTGAGCCAGCCCGGACCAAGCGGGCCGCTGCCCGTGATCGCGTCGGACGGCCGGGCGGCCTTCTCGGCCTATGCCCGGCCCTTCACCCCGGATGGTCGCCCGCGCGTGGCTCTGATCGTTGGGGGGCTGGGTCTGAACGGTCCGGCCACCCGCGCCGCCATCGAGGCCTTGCCGCCGGAGGTGACGCTGAGCTTCGTGCCCTATGCCGAGGGTCTTCAGGGCTGGATCGACCTGGCCCGCGCCGATGGTCACGAGGTTCTGCTCGAGCTGCCGATGGAACCGGAAGACTATCCCCAGAACGACACCGGGCCCTACACATTGCTGGCCGGGGCGGATATCGACGAGCTGGACCGGCGCCTCAACTGGCTGCTCGGGCGCGCCACCGGCTATTTCGGTGTGACCAACTATTTCGGCTCGGCCTTCATTGCCTCGGATTCCGGCATGACCCCGTTCATGCAGCGGCTGCGTGCACGCGGCCTGGCCTTCATCGATGACGGACAGGCCCGTAGCCGTCAGGGCGCCTACGCTCGCGCCACCGCCAACCGGGTGGTGGATGAGGCCCAGGACGCCGCCTCCATCCTGGCGGCCCTGAACGGCCTGGAGACGACCGCTCGCGCCAATGGCCAGGCCCTGGGATCCGGCTATGGCTTCCCGGTCACCGTCGCGACGGCTGTGCGCTGGACCCAGGGTCTGAACGAACGCGGTGTCCAGCTCGCCCCGGCCTCGGCCCTGGCCGCGCGCTCGGGCGTGCGCCGCGCGTCGTGACCCCTTCGGACGCCTTTCCCGCCCATCGGCCCAATGTCGGTGTGGTCCTGTTCAATGATCGCGGCCTGACGTGGATCGGGCGGCGCGCCGACATCGCCCATGGCCGCCGTTGGCAATGGCCTCAAGGCGGGGTCGACCCTGGCGAAGATCTGGAAACCGCCGCCCGGCGCGAGCTGGCGGAGGAGACCGGCGTCACCTCGGCCGAGTATCTGGCTCGCACCGAGGACTGGATCACCTACGACTTCCCCGCCGCCATCGTCGAGCGCGACAGGCGGATCGGCCGCCCCGGCTGGCTCGGCCAAAAGCAGATCTGGTTCGCATTTCGCTTCACCGGCGATGACAGCGAGATCAACCTGTTCACCTTCGGCGAGCCAGAGTTCGATCAGTGGCGCTGGGAGGCGCTGGCGCGCGTGGCCGACATCGCCGCCCCGTTCAAACGCGAAGTCTATGACCGGGTGATCGCCGCCTTCCGCGTGTTCGCCGGCTAGAGGGCGCCCGCCGCGCGCAGGGCCACGATCTCATCGGGGCCAAGGCCCAGTTGTTCGGTCAGAACCGCATCGGTGTCGGCGCCCAGCGCCGGCGGCGCCCAGCGATAGGACACGGGCGTCTCCGATAGTCGGATCGGGCTGGCCACCGTCATGACCGGTTCGGCTAGGTCGGGCCGGGCCTGCTCCACCACCAGCCCGCGATGCTGCGCCTGCGGCTCGCGAAACACCCGGTCGATCGTATTGATCGGGCCGCAAGGGACACCGTGGGCCTCCAGCACGCCGATCCAGGCTTCGGTCCCCTGAAGGGCCAGGAACGGAACCAGGGCCTGGACCAGTTCGGCCCGATGTTCGACCCTCAGCGCATTGGTCAGAAAACGCGCGTCCGCGCCCAGATCGGCCGCCCCGATGGCCCGGCACAGGTTCCGAAACTGGCCGTCATTGCCCACGGCGACGACAATGGCCCCGTCCGAGGTGGTGAACGGCTGATAGGGCGCCAGGTTGGGATGGGCGTTGCCCATCCGCTCCGGCGCCTGGCCCGATACAAAGAAGTTCGTCGCCTGGTTGGCCAGCATGGCGGCCTGAACGTCGAACAGGGCGATGTCGACGTGCTGGCCCTGGCCGGTGGTGCGCGCGTGCAGCAGGGCCGCAAGAACAGCGTTGGACGCATAAAGGCCGGTGAACAGGTCCACCACCGCCACCCCGACCTTCATCGGCTCGGCGCCCGGTGCTCCCTCCGGCTGGCCGGTGATCGACATCAGCCCGCCCATGGCCTGGATCATGTAGTCGTAGCCGGCCTTGTCCTTGAGGGGCCCGTCCTGGCCAAAGCCGGTGATCGAGGCATAGACCAGCTTGGGATTGGCCGCGCTGAGCCCGGCATAGTCCAGGCCGTATTTGGCCAGGCCGCCGGTCTTGAAATTCTCCACCACGACATCGGCCTGGGCCGCCAGGCGCCGGATCAGGTCGGCCCCTTCTGGTCGGGCCATGTCGATGGTGATCGAACGCTTGTTGCGGTTGGCGGCCATGAAGTAGGCCGCATCGCCGCGCGCGCCATTGGACTGGGTGGTGAAGGGCGGCCCCCAGGCCCGGGTGTCGTCGCCGGCGCCGGGCCGCTCGACCTTGATCACCCGCGCGCCGAGGTCGGCCAGCACCTGGGTCGCCCAGGGCCCGGCCAGAACGCGTGACAGGTCGAGCACGACAACGCCGTCGAGAGGGCCTTTGGACTGGGTCATCTGCTGGCTCTAGCGCGGAAGTCAGGCAAACGGAACGGCTGGACGGAGCCCATGGCCGGGCTGGGCATCCTGCGGCTTGGGCGAGGCCAGGGGGCCGGGCGTGAAGCTTGCGAACCTTATTGGAGCCGAGTTCCAAGACGGAGAGCCAACGAGCGTGCCGGCGGTGCGCGGGGAAATGCCGATGGCCTCCGGGGCCGAGCGGATCAGAAAAGATCGCCCTGACCGGTCGGCGGCGGCTTGGGTCCGGCCTTGGGACGTTTGGCGGTCGGCGCCGACTGCGCCGGCGCCGCGCCATCCACGGTGACGGCGGCGGCGTCATGTCTGAACTTCAAGGCGAGACCTTCGCCGGCGGAAAGCTGCCCGGCAGAACGCACCAGGGACCCATCGCCTCGCACGACCAGCGCGAAGCCGCGGTCCATCGGACCTTCTGGATCCAGCGAGATGAGAAGCCGTCCCAGCCGGTCCAGCCGTTCAGCCTGGCGCGTCTGCAGGCGGCTGATGGCTCGATCCGTACGCCCGGACAGCTCCTCCAGCCGCTCCAGCGCCTGACGCACCGTCCGCTCCAGCGACGGCAGGCGTCGGGCCGCACCGTCGAGACGCCGCTCGTTGTCGCGCAGCATCTGGCGAAGCGCCTGGGCTGAGCGTCGGTCCAGCCCCGCCAGCCGCTCGGCCTGCTGGTTGATCGGCCGCATCAGAGCCTGGGGCGTCAGCCGCGCCACAGCCGTCGCCAGCCTGCGGTCATGCACCGCGATGTGGGCGCTCAGGCCTGAGGCCAGTCGTGACGAGGCCAGGTCCAGCCGCTGTTCGCGCCGTCCGAACAGGTCGGCCATTGACGGCAATCGTCCGGTCGCGCCCAGCAGGGCGACGCGCCGCGTCTCGATCATCCGCCCGGCCGCACGCTGAAGCCGGCGTTCGTGGTCGGCGATCTGGGCCTTCAGTTCGCTCAAGACCGGGGTGGCCATCTCGGCCGCCGCTGTCGGCGTCGGCGCGCGTCGGTCCGAGACGAAGTCGATCAGGGTGGTGTCGGTCTCATGTCCGACCGCCGAAATCACCGGCAGCGGACAGTCGGCCACGGCCCGCGCCAGGGCTTCGTCGTTGAACGGCCACAGGTCCTCGATCGAGCCGCCGCCACGCGCCACGATGAGCACATCGGGACGGGGAATGTCGCCCCCTTCGGGCAGGGCGGCGAAGCCGCGCACCGCTTGGGCCACTTCCTTGGCCGCCCGCTCCCCCTGGACCACGCACGGCCAGACCAGCACCTGGCACGGCCAACGATCACGGATGCGGTGCAAAATGTCGCGGATCACCGCCCCGGTCGGCGAGGTGATGACCCCGACCACCGCCGGAACCGCCGGGATCGGCTTCTTGCGCGCCGCATCAAACAGGCCCTCGCCGCGAAGCTGGGTCTTGAGCCGCTCCAGCTGCGCCAGCAGGGCGCCGACCCCCGCCGGCTCCAGGCTGTCGATGACGATCTGATAGGACGACCGCGCCGGATAGGTCGTGATCTTGCCGGTGACGATGACCTCAAGGCCATGTTCCGGTTGATGATCCAGACGCGCCGCCACACCGCGCCAGATCACTCCGTCGATCGAGGCGTTCTCGTCCTTCAGCGTCAGATAGACATGGCCTGAGGCGTGCCGTGTGACCTTAGAGATTTCGCCGCGCAGCCGCACATAGCCGAACCGCTCTTCAACGGTCCGCTTCAGCGCCGCCGATAGCTCCGACACCGAGAACGGCGGCGCATTGTCTCCTGGAGGCGAGGCCGCCTCGACCATCACACGAATCCCTCAGACGCGCCCAATTGCCGCCACCCTTGCATCTATAAGGGCTGGCTGATCGTTGCTACCCTCATAGACAGGGGCTCAACGAGGGATTCGACCATGAAGTCCGCCAAACTCTTCGCCGCCGTTGCGGCCCTGACCGTTTTCGCCGGCGCGGCCCTGGCCGACGCCCCGGCGCCGGCGCGTTCGGTCGCGCTCTCGGATTTCGACGGCCGCTGGTACGAGATCGCCCGCACGCCTAACCGCAACCAGGGCCCCTGCACCCGGCTCCAGATCGACATCAGCCCCGCTGACGGCGGGGCCTATACCATCGTCTCGACCTGCAATCGCGCGTCGGGCGGCCCGCAGGTGGCCCGTTCGACGGCCACCTCGCTGAACGCGGCCAACAACCGCCTGCAGTTTCGGGCCACGTCCGGCGCGGCGGGTTTTGTCGGGGTGCGCCAGGAGTTCTGGGTGCTGGACCGGGCCGACGACTATTCCTGGGCCATCCTGGGCACGCCCGGCGGCAACTATTTCTGGCTCTGGACCCGCTCGGCCAACCCGGCCAACCGCGCCGCCCTGCTCGCTCGCGTGCGGGCGCTTGGCTACAACACCTCCAACGCCGTACAGATAGGCGGCTGAGTTCCCATGCAAACCTTGAAGATCATCTGGTTGACCCTGGCCGTCGGCGCGTCGAGCTGACCTCGGCTTGACTTGCGAACGCATGGCGAACATCTGGTTTCGCCATGGCCCTGCTCAAGGTTGAAACCCTGGTCCTGTCCGGTGTGCGTCCGGTCGTCACCGAGGCGGTGACACGCGGCGCCGCGCGCGTGATGGGCGATCTGGGATTCGTGTCCCTGATGGAGGTCAGCCTGCCCAACGGTCGGCGCGCCGATGTCATGGCCCTGGGCCCGCGCGGCGAGATCGCGATCTGCGAGGTCAAATCCTCGATCGAGGATTTCCGCGTCGACCAGAAGTGGGGTGACTATCTGCCCTACTGCGACGCCTATTATTTCGCCGTCGCACCCGAATTCCCGCAAGCGGTCCTGCCCGACGAGCCCGGCCTGATTGTCGCCGACGGCTTCGGCGGCGCGGTGGTTCGCCCGGCCACGCCCAGCCCCTTGGCGCCCGCTCGGAGAAAATCCCTGACCCTTGCATTTGCGCGGCTTGCGGCGCTGCGGGTGGGCGCCGCCTAGCCCTGCGTCCCCGCGCGCGGCGGTGGCGTTATATTCGGGAGATGGTCCCACGCCTCCACATTCCATCTGGACGGTTCAGACGGTTCAGACGGCATTTTCCCAGCGTCGAAAAAAAAGAGGTCAGCGCGGCGCGCGCTTGGCCAGGATCCGCTGAAGCGTGCGCCGGTGCATGTTCAACCGCCGGGCGGTCTCCGAGACATTGCCGCCGCACAGGTCATAGACCCGCTGGATATGCTCCCAGCGCACCCGATCGGCCGACATGGGATTTTCGGGCGGGGCGGCCTTGTCGTCGCCCTGGGCCAGCAGGGCCTTGACCACATCGTCGGCGTCGGCGGGCTTGGACAGATAGTCGATGGCCCCAGCCTTGATCGCGGCCACGGCGTTGGCGATGGCCCCGTAGCCGGTCAACATCACCACCCGCGCGTCCGGCCGCGCTTCGCGTATCGCCTCGACCACCGTCAAGCCCGTGCCGTCCTCCAGCCGCATATCGACCACCGCAAAGGCTGGCGGGCCGGCCTGGGCGATCCGGGTCGCCTCAGCGACGGATTCGGCCAGGGTCACCTCAAAGCCGCGCGATTCCATCGCCCGGCCAAGCCGCGTGCGAAGGGCGGCGTCATCGTCCAGAACCAGCAGCGTGCGGTCGTCCAGGGATTCGACCTGGGACTGAAGATCGAGGGTTTCGGTCATGTGCATCTCCCTAGCGCCCTGCGTCAGACTCCGCCCTGCGGCCCCCTGACGCAAGGCCGGACAGAAGGCTACCCTAGACGCCGCTTAAGGCGCCGCTATGGCCTCGCGCGGCCAGGTGATGGTGACCTGGGCGCCTTCCCTGTTCCTCAGGTTGCCGAAGGTCAGGGTGGCCCCGGTCTTCTCCAACAGGGTCTTGGCGATGAAGAAGCCCAGTCCCATGCCCTGATGGCCGGTGCGTGACCCCTCGCCCAGCGGGCGCGAGGTCACATAGGGCTCTCCCAGTCGGGCCAGCACGTCCGAGGCGAACCCCGGCCCGTCGTCGCGCACCTCCACCCGCACGGTCCGCTCATCGTAGCGGGCCGTCACCCGCACCTCGAACACGGCGAAGTCGGTCGCGTTCTCGATCAGGGTCGAGATCGCTCGCACGGCCTCGGGCAGGCGCCGGACCTCGGGCTCGGCGGCGCCGACGGCGCCCTCCACGGCGATCTCAATGCGTGGCCCGGCCCCGCGATGGGGCTCGGCGCACTCGTTGAGCAGCAGCTTCAGCGGCAGGCGGGCGTCGGCCACATCGCCCGAATCCGACCTTTGCGACAGGGCCTTGAGGATATCCCGGCACCGTTCGGCCTGCTGGACCAGAAGGGCGGCGTCCTCGGCCAGGGCGATGTCGTCCTTGGCGTTCCGCAGCAACTCACGCGCGACGATCTGGATCGTGGCCAGGGGGGTGCCCAGCTCATGCGCCGCCGCAGCCGCCAGGCCGCCCATGGCCGCCAGCCTCTGCTCTCGGGCCAGGATAGCGTCGGTCGCGGCCAGCGCCAGCGCCATACGCCGCGATTCATTGGCGGTGCGCCACGCGTAGCCGGCGGTGAACACAACCCCGGTCATCAAGGCGATCCAGACGCCCAGCCGATACAGCGGCGGCAAGGCGAACTGCTCTCCGCCGCGCCAAGGCAGGGGCTCAGGCACGAAGAACAGGATCGAAGCCGCAACCAGGGCGAGGCCGCCAATGGTCATGGTCTGGCGCGTCGGCAGGGCCGCCGCCGCGATCGTCACCGGCGCGATCAGCAGCAGGCAGAACGGATTGTCGAGGCCTCCCGTCAGACCGAGCAGCGCCCCCAGCTGGATCACGTCGAAGCTCAACTGGAGGCCTGCGCCCCAGCCCTCCAGAATCGGTCGGGGGCTAGGCCGCAACAGGAGCGCCACATTCATCCACGCCCCAGCCCCGATCACCGCCAGCGCCCAGCCCAACCGGATCTCGAAATCGAACATGAAGGCGGTGACCAGAACCGCCGCCAACTGGCCGCCCAGGCCGAGCCAGCGCAACGACATGAGCGTGGACGCGCGCAGCCGTCCGCGCGGCGCGGGCAGGCTGGTTGGATCCCAGTAGGTCGATGCGTCTTGGGGCTCGGCGCTCACCCCCCTATAAGCCCCGTCCAAAGGCCTGCCGTCGAGAGGATTCCATGCCGTCCAAGCCGATCGCCATTTTCGCCGCCGTCTGTCTGGTCCTGGCCGTGCTGATCGGGGCCGGCGCCCTGTGGTTCAACCACCAGCGCGGCGCAGCGGCCGAATCCGGCGAGGGACAGCCTGTGATTTCCTTTGGCCGCGCCGACATCGGCGGCCCGTTCACGCTGGTGGATCAGACCGGCCGGACCGTCGATCCGTCGATCCTGCAAGGCCGTTGGACCGCCGTGTTCTTCGGCTTCACCCACTGCCCGGACTTCTGCCCTTCGACGCTTCAGGCCCTCGACGCGGCCCGTGAGCTTATGGGCGATCGGGGCGACGATCTGCAGATCGTTTTCATCACCGTCGACCCGGAGCGCGACACGCCGGAGGCCATGGCCGACTATCTCCAGACCGCCAGCTTCCCCGACGGCGTCATCGGGCTGACAGGCACGCCCGATCAGATTCGCGCCGCGGCCGCGGCCTATCGCGTGGTCTATGCGCGGCGCGATCTGGAGGGCGGCGGCTACACCATGGACCATTCGCTGAACATCTATCTGATGAACCCGGCGGGGGAGTTCGCCATCCCGCTCAGCGCCAGCCTGGGGCCGCAGCGTCTGGCCAATCTGATCACCGCCCGGATGGAGCAGGGGAGCTAGGCCAGAGCCCCGGTCCGCTCGACCTCGACCGGACCGGTCATCCAGACGTGGCCGTCATCGCGCCACACGATCTCCAGGTCGCCGCCGTCCAGTTCCATCGTGGCGCGGCGCCCGACCAGACCCTTGCGGCTGGCCGCGACCATGCCGGCGCAGGCCCCGGTGCCGCAGGCCCGGGTCAGTCCGGCGCCGCGCTCCCATACCCGCAGGCGAATCCGGTCTGGCCCGACGACACGAGCGAAGCCGACATTGACTCCCTCAGGGAACAGCGGGTGGTGCTCGATCAGCGAGCCGGACGCCGTCACAAAGGCGTCGTCGAAATCGCGATCGGCAAAAAAGGTGACGTGGGGATTGCCCATCGAAACCGCGCCTGGGGTATGCAGCACCGGCGCATCAATCGGGCCGATCTGCAGCTCGATGCCGCGGGTGTCCATCTCCTCGGCCAACGGCAAGTCAGTCCAGTGCAATCCTGGCGGGCCCATATCGACCGTGACCCGATGATCGCCGCCAGCATAGGCGCGGGCCAACCCTCCGGCGGTCATGATCTCGGCGGCTTCCTCGCCAGAAGCCTTCATCAACAGCCAGCCGACGCAGCGCAGGGCGTTGCCGCAGGTCTCGACCTCTGAGCCATCGGCGTTCCACACCCGCATGAAGACCTGGCCGCCCGGTCCTGGCTCAATGGCGATCAACTGGTCACAGCCTTCGCCGGTTTCGCGGTCGCAGATCGCGCGGACCTCGGCTTCATCGGGCCGAAAGGCCTGATCGCGCGCCTCGACCACGACGAAGTCGTTGCCCAGGCCATTCATCTTGACGAAGGGGCGTCCCATATCGGCCATATAGGCCTCGCCGGTTTCCTGCGCGAGAGCCTCGCGCTATCGAGGGACGATGAGCCGCAAGTCAGTAAGCCGCCCCGCCGGCTCGGAACCCGTGACCGCCCGCGCCCAGGCCCGCGCCCGCACCGCCACCGATCCGCTGGCGGTGATGCCGCCGCGCAAGGAGGGCCTGCGCCTGAAGGCGCGCCTGCGCGCCCTCTATCATGGCGCTTCGCATACGGCGGTGAAGTTCCGCGCCACGGTGCTGATCATCGACTTGATCATCATCGCCTTCTTCATGGTCAGCCCGCTGCTCAAGGAGCACGACCTGATCTTCTACGCGATCGACTATGTCATCGCCGCCATCCTGGCGATTGACCTGGCGGCGCGGGCCTATGCCCACACGGATCTCAAGGACTGGCTGAAACGGCCGATCGTCTGGGTCGACCTGTTCATCCTGGCCACGCTCTTGTTCCCGGCCTGGCTGTTCAACCTGGGCTTCCTGAGGGTGCTGCGTCTGTGGACCCTGATCCATTCGGACTTCTTCTGGCGCACCATAGGCCGACGCTATGACGACACCCGCGCCGAGGAGGTCACGCGCGCCGTCCTGACCCTGGTGACCTTCGTTTTTGTCGCCACCGGCTTCGTCTATACGGCCTTCCTGGGTCGGCATGAGGGTCTGACCGGCTACATTGACGCGCTGTATTTCACCGTCACCAGCCTGACCACGACCGGCTATGGCGACATCATCCTGCCCGGTGCCTGGGGCCGGATGGTCTCGATCTGCATCATGCTGGTCGGCGTGACGCTGTTCGTGCGGCTGGGTCAGGCGATCATCCGCCCCCATAAGGTCAGCTATCAGTGTCCGAAGTGCGGCTTGGGACGACACGACCCGGATGCGGTCCATTGCAAGGCCTGCGGCCAGCAGATCTGCATTCCCAACGACGAATAGACCTCAGGCCGCCTCGGCGCGGGCCTTGATCGCGTCGTTGATCGCCTCGAAGGCGGCGAGAAATTTGCCGCGTCGCGCCTTCGCCCAGGCTTCGCCCCGCAGCCCGTCAAAGAGTTCGCCATTGGCCAGAAGCGTCCCGCCCCCTGAAAGAGGCTCCAGCTCGAAATAGCGGGTTGAGCGGGACAGGAATCCGCGCCGGTTGACCCAAACCAGCTGAATTTCGGGCGTCCAGTCCGGGATGGTGACCTGATGCAGGCGGCCCGGCTCGCCGTCGAGCACCTCGGCCACCTCCAACTGGCCGCCGAAGGCGATTCTCCCCGTCGCCTCGGGATGCAGGGCGTTCCACGCACCCCATCCCCCCAGATCAGCGATCACGTTCCAGACGGCCTCGGGCGAGGCGGCGATGCCGATGCGATGTTCGATACGGATGCTCATCGCCGCCTTCTGCCATGACACCGCGGCTAGATCGAGACGCATGGGTCGGCGGCAGGCTCCCGCCCATGCCGATCGGCAAGCCGACCCCGGTGGGCCTAGATTCGGAGAAAAGGAGGGCATCATGCTTGATACAAACGTCGTGACCGCGCTTGCGGCCATCTGCGGTTCGGTCGTCGGCGGACTGGCCTCCTTCGCGACCACCTATGTGACCCAGCGGCACCAGATCAGCCGCGAGCGGATCGCCCGCGAACTCGAACGACGCGAAGCTGTTTATGTCGACCTGATCGAACAAGCGGGTGATTTGTTCGCGGATTCGCTCGACAAGCACCTGGAGGATCTCGGTCGACTGGTAAGGCTGGCGGCAACGCTCGGCCGCGTAAGGCTGATTTCGGATCGCGAGGTGGTCGAGGCCGCCGACAATATCCTGACCGCCATCGTCCGGTCCTACGAACGCCCGGCGGTCATGGCCGGGGCGTTTCTGGAAGAGACCAACGAGGACTTCCGCGAACCGATGCTGGCGTTCGCCGAGGCCTGTCGCCGGGAACGTGAATCGATCCTGCGCAAGCTGTAATCGGTCCGGGTAGATGCGCCGGGCGCCGAAACCCTATATGAGGCCGGGTTTCCTCCCGCGCCTTACAGATCGCCCGCCGCATGACCACGCTCAAAGACATCCGCTCGACCTTCCTGGACTTCTTCGAGAAGGACGGACACCAGAAGATCCACTCGGCCCCGCTGGTGCCGCAGAACGATCCGACCCTGTTGTTCGTCAACGCCGGCATGGTGCCGTTCAAGGACTATTTCACCGGCGCGGCGCGTCCGCCCGCGCCGCGCGCCACCTCGTCACAGAAGTGCGTGCGCGCCGGCGGCAAGCACAATGATCTGGACAATGTCGGCTACACAGCCCGGCACCTGACCTTCTTCGAAATGCTGGGGAATTTTTCCTTCGGCGACTATTTCAAGGAACACGCCATCGAACAGGCGTGGAAGCTGGTCACCCAGGATTTCGGCCTGGACCCCAAGCGCCTTCTGGTCACCACCTACATCGACGACGATGAGGCGGTGGCGATCTGGAAGAAGGTCACCGGCTTTGGCGACGACAAGGTCATCCGCATCGCCGGATCGGACAACTTCTGGGCCATGGGCGACAACGGCCCGTGCGGCCCCTGCACCGAGATTTTCTGGGACTACGGCGACCACGTTCCGGGCGGCCCTCCCGGCTCGCCGGATGAAGACGGCGACCGGTTTGTGGAGATCTGGAACAACGTCTTCATGCAGTTCGAGAAGGAAAACGACGTCATCGTCCGTGACCTTCCCAAGCCCAGCGTCGACACCGGCATGGGGCTGGAGCGGATCGCCAGCGTGCTTCAGGGCAAGAACTCGGTGTTCGACACCGACCTGTTCCAGACCCTGATCCGGGCTTCCGAAGAGCTGACCTCGACGCCGTCCGACGAAGTGCGCGCGCCCAGCCACCGGGTCATCGCAGACCACCTCAGATCGTCGTCCTTCCTGATCGCCGACGGGGTGACGCCGTCGAACGAAGGGCGCGGCTATGTGCTGCGCCGGATCATGCGCCGGGCCATGCGTCACGCCCACCTGCTGGGCGCGACCGAGCCCCTGATGCACCGACTGGTCCCGACCCTGGTCGATGAGATGGGCGGCGCCTTCCCTGAGCTCAAGCGCGCCCAGGCCTTCGTCGAGGACACCCTCAAGCAGGAAGAGCTGCGCTTCCGCTCGACGCTCGGGCGCGGCATGACCCTGTTCGAGACAGCGGTTCAGGGCTTCCGCCCCGGCGATATGCTGGATGGCCAGACTGCCTTCGAGCTCTACGACACCTACGGCTTCCCGCTCGACCTGACCCAGGATGAGGCGCGCCGGCGCGGCTTTTCGGTCAATGTCGACGGCTTCCAGCACGCCATGGCCGAGCAGCGCGCGCGCAGCCGCGAGCACTGGAAAGGCTCGGGCCAGAAGGCCAATGCGGGTGAGTGGCTAAAGATCCGCGACCGGCTCGGAGCCACCGTCTTCACCGGCTACGACGCCATCGACGGCTCGGGTGAGGTCCTGGCCATGGTCAAGGACGGTCAGCCGGTTGACCGCGTGGCCGAAGGCGAAACCGCCGAGGTCGTGTTCGACCAGACCCCCTTCTATGGCGAAGGCGGCGGTCAGGCCGGCGATCAGGGCGAGATCACCTGGCCGGGCGGTTCGGCGCGCGTCATCGACGTGCAAAAGCCCGGCGGCGACCTCTATGCCCATGCCGTCGAGGTGACGTCGGGCACGCTGGAAATCGGCACGCGGGTGGCCCTGTCGGTCGATCCGTCCGAGCGGCTGACGACCCGCGCCAACCATTCGGCGGCCCACCTGCTGCACGCGGCCCTCAAGCACGTCCTGGGTGATCACGTCGCCCAGAAGGGCCAGATGGTCGACCACGAGCGCGTCCGCTTCGATTTCAGCCACAACGCCCCTGTGACCGAAGCCGAGCTGGCGGCCATGGAGGCCGAGGTCAATGCGGTGATCCGCCAGAATCTGCCGGCCGAAACTGAGGTCATGGCCCCCGAAAAGGCCATCGAGGCCGGCGCCGTGGCCCTGTTCGGCGAGAAGTACGGCGATGAAGTTCGCGTCCTGACGCTCGGCCAGTCGCTGGCCGACGCCAAGACCGCCTATTCGGTCGAGCTGTGCGGCGGCACCCATGTGGCGCGCACCGGCGATATCGCCCTGTTCAAGATCGTGTCGGAAGGCGGCATCGCTGCGGGCGTGCGCCGGATCGAGGCCCTGACCGGCGAGGCCGCGCGCCAGTTTCTGGAAGGTCAGGCCAAGGTTGCGCGTGGCCTGGCCCGCGACTTCAAGATCCAGCCGGGCGACGTGCCGGGCCGGGTCGAAGGCCTGCAAACCTCGGTCAAGGCTCTGGAAAAACAGGTGGCGGACCTGAAGAAGCAGCTGGCCCTGGGCGGCGGCTCGGGCGCGAGCGCCGCGCCCGAAGAAATCAATGGCGTCAAACTGATCGCGCGCGTGCTCGACGGCGTCGACGGCAAGGCCCTGCGCGGCGTCGCCGAGGACTTCAAGACGTCTGCCGGCTCGGGCGTCGTGGCCCTGATCGGCCTGACCGACGGCAAGGCAGCCGTGACCGTGGCGGTGACGCCGGACCTGACGGGTCGCTTCAACGCCGCCGACCTGGCCCGCGCCGCCGTCCTGGCCATGGGTGGCCAAGGCGCCGGCGGCAAGCCGGACTTCGCCCAAGGCGGTGCGCCCGATGGATCCAGGGCTGAGGACGGGCTGAGCGCGGTGCGGGCAGCCTTGAGCTAAGGGGCGAAATCCCCGCAAGCGAAGACGTCGCCGCCCCCACCAGCAGAGCGGTCGGGAGGAAACGAAGCGGCGGCCTTCACCGGGTTTTTCGCCAGCGCCTTCGTGAAGAAGGCTTGGTCTAGTTGATCAGCGACAGGATCACGCCGGTCGCGATCAGGGCCATAACCACCTCGTCGGTGTCGGTCCGATAGTAGCCGTAGCCCCGCGGCGGACGCGAATAGCCATAGCGCTGGTAGTCGCGAATGTACCAATTGTTGCGGTACTCGCGCGGGATCGTATAGCCGCGCTGGTAGCGGTTGCGGTGATACCCCCAGGCGTTGCCGTAGGGCGGGCCGTGGCGGCGATAGTCGCGGTCGTAGCGATCACCTTGGTTCCAGCGGTCGTCATCCCGGTCACGACGGTGGTCGCGGCGGTGATCCCGCCGGTCATCGCGATCCCAACGCTCGTAGCGGCCGTCACGATCGCGGTCGCGGTCGCCCCAGGATTGCGCCGAGGCGGCTGCTGGAACGGCCGTCAGCGTCAGGGCTGCGGCGGCGATCATCAGAGGTTTCATCATCGGGCTTCTCCCATACTCGACGGGGCCCGGGCTCCGTCGGGCGAAGGCCGGGCCGGATGCGCAAGTGTCTCAAGGCGCGCATGAACCTCGTCTGAACCGACATTAACCCTTTGTGGTTCTAAGATTTCGAGGTCGAACGCCCACAGGAACGGGCCGCTTTTCCCCAATCTAGGGCGAGACGGCGACAGATTCTGACGCATTTGGAGCTAGAAGGGCGTCATGTCCGCGACCGCCCCCAAACGCTTTGCGTCCGACCAGATGCGGTTTCCGCTGGTGCGCGAGCCTGTCGCCGCAGCGGCGGTGTTCGTTCGCGGAGATTGCAATCAGCTTGCAGCCCAGGCGCTAGATCACTGGCCGGCGACCGGAGACGCCATTCTGGCGCTCGTCGGACCGGAGGGAGCGGGCAAGTCGCATCTGGCCGGCGAGTGGGCCGAGCGCGTCGGCGCTATTGGATTTTCCGGCGCGGAGGCGTCGTCGGCCGACTGGCCGGACCTGGAAGGCCGACCGATCTTGCTCGACGACGCCGACCGAGCCGACGACGACACCCTGTTTCACCTGATGAACCTGGCCGGGGCGCCGGGCGGCGCCCTTTTGATGGTGTCGCGTGAACCGCCTTCGCGGTGGGCGGCCGATCTTCCCGACCTGCGTTCGCGGCTGAACGCAGCGCGCGTCGTGCGGGTGGAGGCGCCGGACGATACGGTCCTGGCGGCCGCCCTGCGCCGGTTCTTTGACGAACGCGCCATCACGCCGGGCGATGAGTTGATCGCCTATCTGGTGCTGCGGATCGAGCGGTCGATCCCGGCGGCCCGCGCGCTGGTCGCCCGGTTGGACGCCGAGGCCGGCGGCCGCAAGCTGAACCGGGCGCTGGCGCGTGAACTGCTGGGTGCGGATGAGGACGCGCCCGCTGGGGCCGTTTGAGGCGGATTGAGACTGAACGCCCTCTGATCCCGGAGGGCCCCCCAATCCGTCATGGCCGGGCCTGTGCCGGCCATCCATTGTCTCCGCGCGGCCAGGACGGGTCTCTACGGCTGACAGCCGCAGTCCACGGGTTTCGGGGACAAGCCCGGGAATGACGCTCGTGTGGATCGAGACCCAGACCTTATAGCATGATGGCTCAGTCTCTCGCTTACACCCGTGAACGCGGGGACGAGCGGCCGGTGTGATCATCCGCAAACGGACGGTCGGCCTTCCAGACGCTGACGGACGCCCTTGCCGAGCAAGGCTTTAGCCGTCATTAGGCGCGAATGGCCGACACCGCCGACGCCCTGCCGCAAGCGCCCACTTCGCGGGCCGAGCCGTTCCGGCTCGATGAGGCGCTGCTGGGTTCGCCGGGGCGATACTTCAATCGCGAACTGTCCTGGCTGGCCTTCAACCAGCGCGTCCTGGAAGAAGCGGCCAATCCGCGCCATCCGCTGTTCGAGCGTCTGCGCTTCCTGTCGATCTCGGCCAGCAATCTGGATGAATTCTTCATGGTTCGGGTCGCCGGCATCAAGGGCCAGGTGCGGCGAGGCGTCCGGGTGCTGTCGCAGGACGGGCTGACGCCGGTGGAGACGCTGGAGGCGGTCGATCAGGCTGCCGAGGCGCTGCTGGCCGAACAGCAGAAGAGCTGGCGCAAGCTGCGCCGCGAACTGGCCGCCGAAGGCGTCGAGGTCGTCGACGCCGACAAGATCACCAAGACCGAGCGCGAGCGGCTGGAGCCGGAGTTCCTGAGCGAACTGTTCGCCGTGCTGACGCCGATGGCGATCGATCCGGCCCATCCGTTTCCGTTCCTGCCTAACCAGGGCTTTTCCCTGGCGCTGAAGCTGCGGCGGCGAGCGACGGGGCGGACGCTCTACGCCCTGGCCCCGATTCCGACCCAGGTGCGCCGGTTCTGGACCCTGCCGACCGATGGCCGCTCGGCCAAGGATCGGCGCCGCGTCGTCACGCTGGAGACCATCGTGATGATGTATATCGACCATCTCTTCCCCGGCTGTGATGTCGAGGCGTCCGGCGTCTTTCGCCTGATCCGCGACAGCGACATCGAGATCGAGGAAGAGGCCGAGGATTTGGTCCGCGAGTTCGAGAGCCTGCTCAAACAGCGGCGCCTGGGCGACGTGGTCAAGGTGATGATCGACAAGGCCATGCCCGGAGAGCTGGCGGACTTCATCATCCAGCAGCTCAAGGCCGATCCACCCGATGTCGACATCATCGACGGCCTGCTTGGCCTCAGCCAGCTGAGCGAGCTGATTCCGTCCGGTCGCCCCGACCTGAAGTTCGACCGCTATGAGCCGCGCTTTCCCGAGCGCATCCGCGAGCACGGCGGCGACAGCTTCGCCGCCATTCGCGAGAAGGACATTCTGGTTCACCACCCGTTCGAGAGCTTTGACGCGGTGGTCCAGTTCCTGCGCCAGGCGGCGCGCGATCCCAACGTCATCGCCATTAAGCAGACGCTGTATCGGACCTCCAACGACAGCCCCATCGTCGCGGCCCTGATCGAGGCGGCCGAGAACGGCAAGAACGTCACCGCCCTGGTCGAGATCAAGGCCCGTTTTGACGAGGAGGCCAACCTGCGCTGGGCCCGGGCGATGGAGCGGGCCGGCGTGCACGTCGTCTTCGGCTTCGTCGAATGGAAGACCCACGCCAAGATCTCGGCGGTGGTGCGGCGCGAGGCCGAGGGCCTGCGCACCTACTGCCACTTCGGCACCGGCAACTATCATCCCGTGACGGCGCGGATTTATACGGACCTGAGCCTGTTCACCTGCGATCCGGCGTTGGGGCGCGATGCGGCCAAGGTCTTCAACTTCATCACCGGCTACGCCGAGCCCGACGATCTGGAGAAGCTGGCGGTGTCGCCGCTGACCATGAAGCGACGGCTGCTGACCCTGATCGAGCGCGAGGCCGACAACGCCAGAAAGGGCAAGCCGGCCGCGATCTGGGCCAAGATGAACGCTCTGGTCCACGCCGAGATCATCGATGCGCTGTACCGGGCCAGCCAGGCCGGCGTCAGGATCGACCTAGTGGTTCGCGGCGTCTGTTGTCTGAGGCCGGGGGTGAAGGGCCTGTCGGAGAACATCCGGGTCAAGTCGATCGTCGGGCGGTTCCTCGAGCACGCCCGCATCGCCTGTTTCGCGAATGGACGCGATATGCCTAGCGATCGGGCCGAAGTGTTCTTCTCATCGGCGGACTGGATGCAGCGCAATCTGGACCGGCGGGTCGAGATCATGGTGCCGGCCCTGAACCCGACCGTCCACGACCAGATCATGGACCAGATCATGCTGGCCAACTTGAAGGACGAGGCTCAGAGCTGGTTCCTGAACGCTGGCGGCGCCTATTCGCGGGCCAGGACCGGAAAGTCCGATACGCCTTTTTCGGCCCACGACTATTTCATGACCAATCCCAGCCTGTCTGGGCGCGGCCGTCGTGCGAAGGATCGGCCCAAGGCCATTCGCTATGACCGCAAACGCTGAATTTCGCACCCGCGAGGCGGCGGTCCTGGACGTCGGCTCCAACTCGGTGCGCCTGGTCGTCTACGGCCTCGAAGGCCGGGCGATCTGGACCGGCTACAATGAAAAGGTGTTGGCTGGACTGGGTCGCGACGTCGCCGCTACCGGACGCCTCTCGCCAGACGGCGTGGCCGATGCAGCCAGCACTCTGAGACGCTTCGCGATTCTGATGCAGACCCTGCCGCTGGCCGAGACGCACATCGTCGCCACCGCCGCCGTGCGCGAGGCCCAGGACGGTGAGACCTTCTGCGACCGGATCCTGGGCGAAACCGGCCTGAGAATCCGGGTGCTGTCGGGCGAAGAGGAGGCCCGATACGCCGCGCTCGGAGTCATCGCCGGAAACCCGCTGGCTCGGGGTGTTGTCGCTGACCTGGGCGGATCGAGCCTGGAGCTGGTGCCGGTCTCGGACGGGCAGGCCGGAGCGGGCGTCACCCTGCCGCTGGGCCCGTTCGCCATGGAGGGCGTCCAGGGTGATCAGCGAGCTGAGATCGAGGCCCGCCTGGGCCCCGCAAACGGGTTCGAGGCCGGTACGCTTCATGCAGTCGGCGGGGCCTGGCGCAGCCTGGCGCTGCTGCACATGCGCCAGCAGGGCTACCCACTGGAGATCGTCCACCAGTACGAAATGTCTGCCGTCGAGGTCGATGAGATGGCGGCCCTGCTTGGGCGCCTGTCGCGCGCGTCCCTGGAAAAGCTGTCGCGGACCAACAGGGCGCGGGCCCTGACGCTGCCCCATGCCGCGCAGGTGCTGTCGCAACTCTGCGCCAGGCTCGGCGCACGAACGGTGTCGTTCTCGGCCTATGGCCTGCGCGAGGGCCTTCTGCTGGAGGCCATGGCCCCCGAGGTCCGGGCCCGTGACCCCCTGTTGGAGGGCTGTCGGGCGCTCGGTGATCGCGAAAGCCTGGAGCGTGGCCTGGATCGGGTCATCACCGCCTGGCTCAGCCCCGTGATGACGCCCTTGGCGCCTTGGTTCTCCGCCGAGCGGGATGCCGTAATGCTCAAGGCTGGAGCGGCCCTGGCCGATGTCGGCTCGCGCTTGCACCCCGATCACCGGGCCAATGTCGCCTTTGAACAGGTGCTGCGCGCGCCGGTCGCCGGCCTTGTCCACGCCGAGCGGGCCTTTCTCGCCTCGGCCATCCACGCCCGCTACGGCGGACACGGCGCGCCCGAGGAGGGTCTCCTGGCCCGGCTGCTGGGTCGCGAGGGCCTGGAGCGAGCCCGGATCCACGGCCTGGGACTGCGCCTGGCCAGCGACCTGTCAGCTCGTTCGGCCGAGCTGTTGTCGATGACCCGGCTGGGTGTCGAGGGCGCTGATCTGGTTCTACGCGTGTCGAAGGACGCCGCTGACCTGCTACGCGGCGACAAGGTCAGGAAGCGGCTCGGAGCCTTGGCCCAGGCCTTGGAGCTGACGGCGCGGACGGAGGTTGAGCCGAATTGACGAAAACACGCCCAAGCCCCTGGGCGGGGCTGAAACTTCTCGCCGTTGTCCCCATTCTGGTCGGCGGATTTGTTCTCTGGGGCCTGATTCAATTCGGCCCGCGAGACATCCCGGCGGGCGCCGCGCCGTGCCCTCAAAGAGACTGGACCGCGCTGAATACCGAGGGAGTTGAGTTCGGCTCAATCTACAACAGCACCGACCGCGCCGAACAGAACAGCCAAAACGGAATCCTGGCCCGCAACGGCGACCCCCAGCCGAGATGCCTGCAGATCTTTGACGACAAGACCTGCAACCTCTTCGGGCCGACCCTGGTTCGGGTGAACCGGCCCGATGGACCGATCATTGTCGCGCTGGATGAGGGACAGACAGCCAGGCTGCACAACAATCCGCGGCGACCATTCGCGTGCGGCCTGCTTGAGCCGACAATCGTTCCATGAAGGTCTCCGACTTCGACTTCGACCTGCCCAATGACCGGATCGCGCTCAGGCCCGTCAGTCCGCGCGACGCCGCGCGCCTGTTGGTCGTGCGGCCCGGCCAGGGATTGGAAGACCGGATCGTGCGCGATCTGCCCGATCTGCTGGAGCCGGGCGACGCTCTGGTCTTCAACGATACGCGGGTGATCCCGGCGCGGCTGGCCGGCGAGCGCCATCGCGAGGGCCTGCCGCCGGTGCGCGTCGAGGCGACCCTGCATCACCGCGACGGACCCGACGTCTGGTCGGCCTTCATGAAGCCCGGCAAGCGCATCCGGCCCGGCGACCGCATCCGCTTCGGCGGCGCCGAAGGCGGCGCCTGCATGGCCGGTGTGCTGGACGCGGAGGTCGTGTCCAAGGACGAGGACGGGCTGGTGACGCTCCGGTTCGATCTGTCCGGCCCGGCGCTGGACGACGCCATCCGCGCGGTCGGGATCATGCCGCTGCCGCCCTATATCGCGGCCCAGCGGCCCGAGGACGACCAGGACCGGACCGACTATCAAACCGTCTTCGCCGAGCATGACGGATCGGTCGCGGCCCCCACGGCGGGTCTGCACTTCACGCCCGAGCTGCTGGATCGACTGAAGGTGCGGGGCGTCTCGACCCATGCGGTGACCCTGCACGTCGGCGCCGGCACCTTCCTGCCGGTCAAGGCCGATGACACCGACGCGCACCGGATGCATTCAGAATGGGGCGAGGTTTCGCCTGCGACCGCCGAGATTTTGAACACCGTTCATGCGCAGGGCGGGCGCATCGTCTGCGTCGGCACCACCTCGCTGCGTCTGCTGGAAAGCGCCACCGGCGAGGACGGCCTCATTAAGCCGTTCCACGGGGACACGGCCATCTTCATCACGCCGGGCTACCGGTTCCGGGCGGCGGACGTGCTGATGACCAACTTCCACCTGCCGCGCTCAACCCTGTTCATGTTGGTCAGCGCCTTTTGCGGCATGGCGCAAATGAAAACCGCCTACGACCACGCGGTCGCAGGCGGCTATCGTTTCTATTCCTACGGCGACGGAAGTTTGCTGTTCCGCGCCTAGGGATGCCTAGTTGATGGTCTCGGCCGCAGCGGTCAGGGCCTTCATGTCAGCCAGGGGCTCGAAGCGGCCATCGACCACCAGGGCGGCCGGCGTCTCACCGCCCGCGACGCCGACGGCGTCGGCGACCAGGGCCACGCTGTCTCCGAACGCCATGACTGGCAGGCCGGCGGCGACGGCGCGTTTGGCCGCATCCTTGACGTTGATGTCGGTGTCGGCGCCGTCGGGGATGACCAGGGCGCGCAGGGCGCCGGTATCCAGGTCCGTCAGAGCAGCTGTCGCCAAGATGGTCACGCCGCCTTCGCTGATCGGCTCATCGCTGACCGACAGCGGCGCCAGACCCAGTCCCGCGCCCCGAACGGCCTGTTCGGCCTCGGGCATCGCCCCGAAGTGGGCGCCCTTGCGCATCAGAAGCCCGACGCGAGCGCGCACAGGCGGGCGCTGAAAGCTCGGACGGCGGTTGTTGCGGGGGGCGGAGTTGGCTTGGCGTTGTGCGTACAAAAGGTCGTCCTTCTCTGGGTTATCGACGTGTCGTCCAGACAGACAAAAAAGCTATGACGCCCTCACGCGGGGCGCGGGGCGGTCGGTCTGGGTGATTTCGGATGCCTTGAATAATGGGGGTTCGAGCCGCCCATGGCAAGGCTTGAGCCGGATTCAGCCCCTCCCCCCGCGTTGGGAATGGGTGTAGAGGCCCGCCCTCATGGCCTTTGATTTCACCCTGTCCGCCACCGACGGCGCCGCCAGAACGGGCGTCCTGAAGACGCCTCGCGGCGATATTCGCACCCCTGCCTTCATGCCGGTCGGCACGGCCGGAACGGTCAAGGCGCTGACCGTCGATCAGGTCAAACAGACCGGCGCGGACATCATCCTGGGCAACACCTACCACCTGATGCTGCGCCCCACCGCCGAGCGGGTAAAGCGGCTGGGCGGGCTGCACCGGTTCATGCGCTGGGACGGGCCGATCCTGACCGACTCGGGCGGCTTTCAGGTGATGAGCCTGTCCGACATCAACAAGGTCACCGAAGAGGCCGTCACCTTCGCCAGCCACATCGACGGCTCGCGCCATGTGCTGACGCCCGAACGCTCCATCGAGATCCAGGCCGACCTTTTGGGCTCGGATATCGTCATGCAGTTGGACGAATGCGTCGCCTGGCCGGCGGAGGAGGCGCGGGCGCGTGAAGGTATGGAGTTGTCGGCGCGCTGGGCCAAACGATCCAAGGCCGCCTTTGGCGCGCGTGACACCCAGGCTCTGTTTGGCATCCAGCAGGGCTCGACCTTTGAGGCCCTGCGCCGCGAATCGTCCGAGCGTCTGATCGAGATCGGCTTTGACGGCTACGCCATCGGCGGCCTGGCGGTGGGCGAAGGCCATCAGGCCATGTGCGACACCCTGGACTATTCGACCCCGATGCTGCCGACCGAACGCCCGCGCTATCTGATGGGCGTGGGCAAGCCGATCGACCTGGTCGAGGCGGTGGCGCGTGGCGTGGACATGTTCGACTGCGTCCTGCCGACCCGATCAGGCCGCCATGGCCAGGCCTGGACCTGGGACGGACCGATCAATCTGAAGGGCGCGCGCTTCGCCGAGATGGACGAGCCGCTGGACGCCTCAAGTGACTGTCCGGCCAGCCGCGATTATTCCATCGCCTATCTTCACCATCTGGTCCGGGCCGAGGAGATCTTAGGCCAGGTGCTGCTCAGCTGGCACAACATCGCCTTCTTCCAGGCCCTGACGGCGGCTATGCGCGCCGCCATCGCCGAGGGTCGTTTTGAAGCCTTCCGCCGCGATTTCCGCGCTCGCCACCTGAAGGGCGACGCCTAACCTGATCGAACCTGGTGGCTTTTTTGACCCCGTTGTTCAGCCGAACAGCCCCCGTTCAGCCTTTACCGCGTCGGAGATGAAATCCGTCACCGCACGCACACGGGCCACCGCCTTCAGGTCGGCGTGCACAACCAGGTGGAACTGGCGCGTGAGATCGACCTTCTCGGGCAGCACCCGCTTCAAATACGGCCGACCACGGGCGACGAACTCCGGCAGCACCGCCAGCCCGGCCCCGGCCACGCAGGCCTGCAACTGGGCGATCAGGTTGGAGGACTTGAAGGCCACGTGGATGTCCACGTCTGGCGCCTGCATATAGTCCAGCTCGGGCGCATACAGCAGTTCCTCGATATAGCCGATGAAGCGCTGGTCCTTCAGATCGGCCCGCCGCGTGATCGGCGCGCGCGCCTCAAGGTACGCCGGCGCGCCATACAGCCCCAGCCGATAGTCGGTCAGCTTGCGGCTGATCAGCCGGCCCTCGCGCGGCGCGCTCAGGGTAATGGCCACATCGGCCTCGCGCTTGGACAGACTCAGCGTGCCGGGTATCGCCACCAGCTGGATCTCCAGATCCGGGTGCCGTTCGGCCAGTTCGGGCAGGCGCGGGGCCAGGAAATAGCTGCCGAAGCCTTCCGGCGCTCCGATCCGCACCACGCCCGAGACGCTCAAGTCCGCCTCCCCGACCTCAGACTGGGCCGCCAGCATCAGGCTCTCGACCGCCTCGGCCCGCACCATCAGCCGCTCGCCGTGCGCGGTCAGGACGTACCCTTGCGGACTGCGATCAAACAGCCGCGCCTGTAGCGCCGTCTCGAGCGCCGCCAGCCGCCGCGCCACCGTGGTGTGGTCGGCCCCCAGCGCCCGCGCCCCCGCCGTCAGCCGCCCCGAGCGGGCCACGGCGAGAAAATCCTGCAAATGGTTCCAGTCGGGCGTTTCCATGTGTGGATTTTTGCACATTGATTGCGAAATGTCGCCTCTGGAATGGGCGATAACGCCGTGAGACAAAGGGGCATCGAAACCCCGAACCCGAGCCCGTCCCATGGCCTTTGACACCCTCGCCCCCGCCTCCGACCTGGCCCCGCTGTCGGCGGCCGCCCTGATCGACGGCGCGGTCCTGCCGGGCGCGGACTGGGCCGAAGCGAACGCGGATCGCTTCCTGGCGATGCTTTACGTTGCGCCGCAGCCGTGCGAGGGGCTCGACCGCCTCACCGCCTAGAACTGGACGCCGACATGACGGATACGCCTTCCGCCCCCAAATCCGTCTTTGAGACCACCCCGGGCCTGCCCGATCCGGTCACCGTCAGCCGCCTGCTGGTCGAGCTGGCCGAGCACAGCCACGCCGCCATTCGTGTTCAGACCGAGAAGGCGCTCAAGGGCGAGGCCCTGCCCTATGACCCCATGGCGGTCGCCAACGCCTGGATGGCGCTGAACACCGCCCTGTGGTCCAACCCCCAACGCCTGTTCGAGATCCAGTCCCGCAACCTCGAGGACTGGACCGCCCTGTGGCGCACCATGGCCGAGCGCGCCACCGGCCAGACCCCGGAGCCCCTGATCGAGCCTGAGCGCGGCGACCGCCGCTTCAAGTCGACCGCCTGGTCCGACGAGCCGGTCTTCGACTATCTCAAACAGGCCTATCTGCTGGCCGCCCAGCAGATCGGCGATCTGGTCCAGAGCGCCGACCTGGACGACAAGACCCGCACCCAGGTCGACTTCTTCTCGCGCCAGACCATCAACGCCCTGTCGCCGGCCAACTATGCGATGACCAATCCCGATGTCGTGCGCCGCACCATCGAGACCGGCGGGGTCAATCTGATGACAGGCCTGTCCAATCTGCTGGACGATCTGGCCACCAATGAAGGCCTGGTGCGCCGCCGCGCGCCCACCGGCTTCGAGGTCGGCACGGACCTGGCCGCCACCCCTGGCGCCGTGGTCTTCCAGAACGAGCTGTTTCAGCTGATCCAGTACGCCCCCTCGACCGATCAGGTGTTCAAGCGGCCGCTGCTGTTCGTGCCGCCGCTGGTCAATAAATTCTATCTGTTCGACCTGACCCCCCGGTCTTCCTACCTGAAGTGGCTGGTCGATCAGGGCCACACCGTCTTCGTCATTTCCTGGGTCAATCCGGACGCCTCGCACGCCGACAAGGGCCTGGACGCCTATGTCGTGGACGGCGTGCTTGAAGCCATCGGCGCGGTCGAGGCGGCCACGGGCGAGACCGGCGTGGATCTGGTCTCCTACTGCCTGGGCGGCACCTTGTCGGCCATGACCCTGGCCTATCTGGCCGCCACCGGCCAGTCGGACCGCGTCGCCACCGCCACCCTGATCGCCACCCTGGTCGACTTCCGCTCCATCGGCGAATGGTCGGTATTCACCGGCGAAAAGGAGCTGGAGGCCTTCGAGCGCTATCTGGACCAGAAGGGCTATGTCGAGGCCCACGACCTGGCCAAGCTGTTCTCGACCGTGCGCGCCAATGACCTGATCTGGAACGCGGTGGTCACCCACTATCTGCTCGGCGACGAGAGCCGCCCGTCCGACCTGCTCAGCTGGTTCGACGACGGCGCGCGCATCCCGGCCGCCACGCTGAAGCAATATGGCCGCCTGGTGCTGAACCAGAACCGGCTGCGCGAACCGGGCGGCCTTGAAATCAACGGCACACCGCTGGACCTCGGCCAGGTGAAGACGCCGGTCTTCGTCGTGGCGCTGAAGGACGATCACGTCTCGGCCTGGAAGGACACCTACACCGGCCGCTTCCTGTTCGGCGGCGAGACCCGCTTCATTCTCGGCGGCTCGGGCCACAACGCCGGCATGATCAATCCGCCGGACGCCAACAAGCACGGCTACTGGACCAATGACGCGGCCCCCACCGACCCCGAGGCCTGGCTGGCCAAGGCGACCAACAAGCCCGGCTCCTGGTGGCCCGAATGGCAGGCCTGGCTCGCCGACGACGACAAGGTCGATCCCCGCGCCCCCGGCGCCGGCAAGCTGAAAGCCCTCGAGGCCGCGCCGGGTTCCTACGTCAAGGCCCGCTAGGTGCGATGGCGCAAGGCGTCCACAATGAGCTGAAACGCCGGCAAATTCTGACGGCGGCTGGGATAGTAGAGGAAGTACCCGTCAAAGGTCGGGGACCAATCGTCCAGCACCAGTTCAAGCGCGCCTGAGCGGATGTGCTCGGCGACTATGTCTTCGGGGAGGTAGGCGATCCCCATGCCGCTGAGCACCGCATCGACCTTGCTGTAGGAGTTGTTGAAGGTCAGCTGCCCGTTCACCCGAACGCGGAGCGCCTGGCCGTCCTTTTCGAACTCCCAGGCATAGAGTCCGCCCCGGGATTCTTGCCGCATATTGATACAGCGATGCGCGACGAGATCCTGAGGGTGCTGAGGCCGACCCATCGCCTCGAAATAGTCTGGAGAGGCGACGGCGACGAGGCGCCAGTCGGGGCTGATCCGGACCGCGATCATGTCCTTCTCGACGCTTTCTCCCAGGCGCACCCCGGCGTCGAAACGCTCTTCGACGATGTTGCGAAACGTGCTGTCGAGGATCAGCTCGACCTGGACCTCGGGATTGGCCAGCAGAACGGGCTTCAGCTTTGGCCACACCACGCTGTTCAACGCATGATCCGACAAGGTCAGGCGGACCGAACCGGCCGGCGTGTCGCCAAGAGCCTTGAGGGTGGAAATCTCCTGCTGGATCTCGGCCAGGCGCGGTGTGATCGTCGCCAGCAAACGCTCGCCGGCATGGGTCAGGGCGACACTGCGGGTGGTGCGCGTCAGAAGGCGGATACCCATGCTCGCTTCGAGCTCGCGGATCGCATGGCTGAGCGTGGATTGCGCCACGCCGATCCGGGCCGCCGCCCGCGTAAAATTGCGCTCGTCGGCCACGACTTGAAACCAGATCAACTGATTCAGGACAGGTCTGGCCATAGCTCGGGTTCCCGCATCGATTAATCGATAATATCGATTAGTTCGTGCCGATCTAGCCGGCTAATCGTTTGCCTGATCGCCGACTAGCTTCCCGGAATACGAATTCACGAGAGCCCGACCATGGTTGACGTCACCATCAACGATCACCACGAAGAGAGCGGCGCGGCCTGGGGGGCTGTCCTGTCGATGGCCGTATGCGTCGCCCTGCTGATCTCATCGGAGTTCATGCCCGTCAGCCTGCTGACCCCGATGGCTGAGGGCCTGAGCGCAACTGAGGGCCAGACGGGTCAGGCGATCTCGATCAGCGGCCTGTTCGCCATCGCCGCCAGCTTGATCGTCACCACCCTCGCCGGACGCCTGAACCGCAAGTGGGTGCTGGTGGCGATGTCGGCGGTGATGTTGCTGTCCCTCGTGCTGGTCGCCGCCGCGCCGACCTTCATGGTCCTGATGATCGGCAGGGCCCTGCTGGGCATCTGCGTCGGCGGCTTCTGGGCCCTGGCCACGGCCGTGGTCATGCGGCTGGTCCCCGCTGATGACACGCCGCGCGCCCTCGCGTTGCTGTTCGGCGGCCAGGCCATTGCGGCCGCCTTCGCCGCGCCCTTGGGCAGCTATCTCGGCGGTCTGTTCGGTTGGCGCGAAGTGTTCTGGACGCTGACGCCGCTCGTCGCCGCAAACCTGTTCTGGCTGATCGCCGCCCTTCCATCTCTGCCGAGCGCGGGCCGACAGGACTTCGGCGCCATGCTGGGATTGCTCCGGTGCCGCTACTTCCTGCTCGGCCTGATCGGGGCCATGCTGTCCTGGGGCTCCGCCTTCACCATGTTCACCTATCTGCGGCCGTTCCTGGAGCGCGTGACCGGCGCTGACGTCCCGGTGCTGTCTTCGCTGTTGCTCGTTCTGGGCTGCGCCGGCTTCGTCGGCGCCTGGTTCGCGGGGCGGTTGCTTCGCGGCGCCGCCGCCCCTCTGCTCAAGCTGCCGGCCCTGGTGATGGGAGGCTGCACCGCTGCGCTCCTGCTCGGCGGGGGTTCGGTTCTCATGACCGGCATCCTCCTGGCGGTGTGGGGGGCCATGAATACCGCCATGTCGGTGATCTGGATGGCCTGGCTGTCGCAGAACGCCGACGACGCACCGGAAGCGGCGGGCAGTCTGATGGTCGCCGTCATCCAGGCCGCCATCCTGCTCGGCGCCGTGATCGGCGGCTGGCTTCTGGACGGATTTTCGATCCAGGCGACCTTCGTCGGCAGCGTGATCCTGGCGACCCTCGCCCTCGGCCTCATCGGCAGCGGTCGCAGGCTGCTCAAGCCAACGCCTCACTCGCTCGAGGTCCCGTCATGACCGGCAAACCCCCCTCCAAAAGCGCGTCCTTTGCGCCGGCGAGACGCGCTGTTCTGCTGGCCGGGCTGGCGACAGCGTTCTCGACACCGCCCCTCATCGCCCTCGCAGATCCACGCACAAATCGGAGTACGACCATGCCAATCCACATTGATGGATACACCTTCGCCCTATCCGACGCCGTCGAGAGAACCGCCGTGCGGTACCGCAATCGCTACGGTATTGAGATCGCTGGCGACCTCTACCGCGCGCGCGGGCTGGACCTTTCGCAGAAGCGTCGGGCCCTCGTGATCGGGCCGCCGCATGGCGGGGTCAAGGAGCAGGCAGCCGGGGTCTACGCTCAGGAGATGGCCCGGCGCGGCTTTGTCGCTCTGGCGTTTGATCCCGCCTACAACGGCCAGAGCGGCGGCGAGCCGCGCCACCTGACGTCGCCGGAGATCTTCGCCGAGGATTTCAGTGCGGGGGTCGATTTCCTGGGGTCCCTGCCGGAGGTGGACCGCGACCGCATTGGCGCCATCGGCATCTGCGGCAGCGGCGGGTTCGCCCTCAGCCAGGCCGCGGTCGATGTGCGTATCCGGGCCGTCGCAACCAGCGCGATGTATGATATCAGCCGCGTGCATCGCAACGGCTGGATGGACAGCGCGAGCGATGATGACCGCTGCCGGACGCTCGCAGGCCTTGCCGAGCAGCGTTGGGCCGATGTCGATGCCGGCGCGCCGCAGCTGCAGCCGGTTTTTCCGGCGACGATGCCGACCGAGGGTCTCGACCCGATCACCCGCGAGTTCTTCGAATACTACGTCGAGCCGCGTGGCCATCATCCGCGTTCGATCGGCGGGTTCACCCTGACCAGCGGCATGGCCCATAGCAACTTCGGCCAGCTGCGCCATCTGGTGGATATCGCGCCGCGCCGCATCCTGCTGATTACCGGAGATCGCGCCCATAGCCGCTACTTCAGCGAATCCGCGCATGAGCAAACGCTTGGACACAGCGAACTGATCGTCGTGCCCGGCGCGCACCACATCGATCTGTACGACGACGTGAATCTGATCCCGTTTGATCGCCTGGGCGCCTTCTTCAACGACCAGCTGTCGTGAGGAAAGCGAACCGCGCCGCCCCCGTCATCGAATGCGACCGCGCTGATTGACGGCGCCGCAGCGGCGGGCATCATCCCCCCATGGTCCGCACCGTGGTCAGCGCCGGTCTCGTCCTCGCCCTGGGCGCCTTCGCCCTGGCCTGGCTGGAGATCCAGCAATCGACGCGGATGATCGCGCCCGAACTCTATGTCGCCATCGTCGCGGTGCTGTTCGCGGGCGGCGGCCTGTGGCTCGGCTGGAGGATGGCGGCTCGCCGCCATGGCCCGGTCTTCGTGCGCAACGACGCGGCGGTGAAGGCGCTCGGCCTCACCGGTCAGGAGATGCGGGTGCTGTCCGAACTGGCCTCGGGCCGCGCCAACAAGGAGATCGCCCGCACGCTGGGCCTGTCGCCCAACACCATCAAGACGCACCTGGCCAATCTGTTCGCCAAGCTCGGCGCCGCCACCCGCACCCAGGCCGTCACCCGCGCCCGTGAGCTTAATCTCATCCCCTGAGCGGACCAGCCGTGCGAATTCACCCATCCGGGCGATAGGATGCGGCCGCGTCCGGGGCCAGCTTCCCGTCATCGCAAACCCAGGGGAGGCCGCCATGGCCCGCATCGTCATCACCTACGGCCTGATCTCGGGCCTGATCATCATCGCCGGCATCATCGGAACCATCGTCGCCTCCGGCGACCAGCCGCACGCCAGCGTCTGGCTCGGCTATCTGATCATGCTGCTGGGCATGGCGGCGGTTTTCATGGGCGTGAAACAGCACCGCGACCGCAACCACGGCGGCGTCATCCGCTTCTGGCCGGCGCTGGGCACGGGTCTGTTGATCGCCGGCGTCGCCTCGCTCGCTTATGTCCTGGTCTGGGAGGTCTATCTGGCCGCGACCGACTACAGCTTCATGCCTGAATACACCGCCGCCATCCTGGAGCGTGAGCGCGCCGCCGGCGTCTCGGGCGAGGCCTACCGCGAGCTTCAGGCCCAGATGCAGACCTATGTCGACCAGTACCGCTCGCCGCTCTATCGCCTGCCCATGACCTTCATCGAGATCGCGCCGGTCGGCCTCCTCGTCGCCATCGTCAGCGCTATCCTGCTGCAGAACAGCCGCTTCCTGCCGGCCCGGGCCCGCGCCTGAGGCCCCGCCCATGAGCAACGACTTCTCCCCCGTCTTCAGCGCCCTGCGCGACCTCATGCTGCGGCACGCGGACGGCCTCTTCGTCGCCCGCGACGCCCCCGGCGATCTGGTCATCCGCACCCCCGACCTCGACGCCCGGGGCCAGCCCGGCTGGTTCGGCACGGTCACCACGAAGAAGAGCTACGTCGCCTGCCACCTGATGCCGCTCTACGTCGACCCGTCGCTGGCCGACGACCTCTCGCCCGAGCTGACCCGCCGCCGCCAGGGCAAGACCTGCTTCAACTTCAAAAAGCTGGAACCGGACCTGTTCGATCAGCTGGGCGCCCTCACGGCCCGGGCGCGCGCGGCGCTCTAGGAAGCGTCCGGCTGCGATCCGGCCGCCGAGTCCGCGGCCCGCTCCGCCAGCGCCGCCTGTTCGGCCTCGGCCTTCAGGTCCCGCCGGGCCTCGTTGCGCATATTGGCCCGCATGGTCTCGATGTTGTCGGTACTGATCTTCGCCCACTTGTCGCGATGCGCCCAGTATCGCCGCCGCGCGATCTGGTCCGGATGGCTCTCGTCGCCGTGCTCGGGCAACCGCATCCGGTCCATGTAGCTCCAAGGGTCCAGGGCGATCTCGACGATCAGGTCCAGCGGCACATCGTCGACGGTGCTCGCCGCCCCGCCCCCGCCCGCCCGCTTCTCGCTCAGCCGCCCATAGCTCTCCGCCAGCCCTGCCAGCGCCTTGGCCTCGGCCCACAGCCGCCCGGTCATCGCCCGCCCCGAGGCCAGGATCGCCGTGCGCATCAGCACATGCGGATCCGCCGCATCCGGCTCACCCGCCCGCGCCGGGACGAACAACCCTTTCAGCGCCCGCGACCCCACCGGATTCAGCGCCCGCGTCGCCGCCTCCTCTTCCTCCACCATCCGCGCATGCGCCCGCGCCCGCGCATCGCCGACGGCGTGTTTTCCACCGGGCCGCGCCTCCAGCGCCCAGCGATAGACCGACCCCACCGATGTCTTCCACTTCGCCGCCACATCCTTGGCCGTCGCGCCGTCGAGATACTCCTCGACGATCCGGGCCTTCACCTCGTCGGACAGGCGATAATGTGTAGCGGGGGCTTCGAGACTGGCTTTCATGCGCGAGAGGATAGACGGGCCCGGCCGCGCGGGGACGAAGGCCCCGCCCCCCCTGATCCTCCCCCGCATCGCGGGGGAGGGGAACCGCTTGCGGTGGAGGGGGCGGCGGCCCGCACAGACCTCGAAAACCGCCCCCAAACCCCCGCATCTTTCCGGGGACAAACCGCGCTCCCCTCGGCGATGCCCAACGAGCCCGCCCGTCACCCCCCGACGGCCGGCTCGTCGTCCTTCGCCTGGACCTACTCCGACTGATCCTTCAACGCCTTCGCCTTGGCGCGTTCCAGCTGCTTGATGCTCGTCTCCGGCGTCGGCAGCCTCTCCGGCATCACCCCACCCAGGTCGGCGATCGTGCTGCGAACCTTCTTGCCCACGGCGTGATGGATATCGTTCGCCTGCGCCTTGGTACGAGCGCCATCTCGTTTCAGCTTGTCCTCGGCCTGGGTGGCGCGGAACAGGTTCGCCGCCAGCTCGGTCGAGCCCATGTGGTCGAGAATCTTCTGGCTCTTCTTCAGGCCCTTCAGCGCATGGATATCGCGCATGTTTCGGCCGCCATACAGGCCGCGATAGCCGTGATCCTGAAACACCGCATAGTCCAGGCCGCTTTCCACGCCCGCCTGCCGCGCGGCCGACGCGAGGGCGGTGTTATGCTGGGCCACCTCGCGGCGAAGCATCAAACGCCGTTCGTCCTCGGACAGCGTCCCGAACGCCGGATCGTCCTGGATCTCCTGCCGCCGCGTCTGGACGGCGAAATAGGTCTGCCCCGCCGCGATCACCGGCTTGGACGGGTCGCCGTTCTGGACGATCAGGTAACAGGCGTAGCGCGAGAGGCGGACATCGCTCAGTTCCCGCTGCGCGCCGGACCCGATGTCGACCATTCTGGTGACGTCACCGAAATGGTCCGCCGGATCGAGCCCCGCCGCCGAGGCCGAAACCCGCGCCTTCTCGATGACGGCCAGGAAGTTCCGGTAGTCCTGATACCCCAGCACCGGCGCCAGCTGCCGCGCCAGCCAGTATTCGGCGCCCTCGTCCTCGTGGCGAATGGACTCGAACGACTGGCGATGCGGAGGGGCGAGTTCGGTCATGGGGCGACTATCGCCTCAATAGAACATAATGGCAACATCGATTGGCGCACGAGCGAGCTAATCCGCAAAGGGAGAGGCGCGCCAATTAGCATGTGTCGCCGCTTTTCTTTCATGCTGGCCAGCGAATTTTAAATGCGCCGACGAGAAGCTCATTCGTCGGGCTCGTCCTCCGCTTCCACATTAGTCGCGAACTTGAAGCCGAACAGCCCGCCTCTTTCAGAGTCATCGAGTTCAGGCTTCACAACGAAATTGCGGAACGACGTTTCGCCTTCCCGTTCCGCTTTCTCAAGATCATCGGAGTTTATCGTGATGATGTACTGGCCGCCCACGGCCGCTAGGCGATTGTGAGCCGTGTGAAGCGCAGTCGCGACTTGGCGTCCGTCAACGCCATCGAAGATGTGGCTGTCATGGATGAGGAAGCCGGGCCATTCACCCCGCTCGGAACAGACCGTCGCGAGCATCAGGTCGAAGGTGAAAATCTGCATTTTTCCAACGCCGTCGCTAGCAATGTCAGGGCGATGGATGAAAACGCCTAAGCCATCAGCCGTGGCCTTGATCTCCAAACTTGCAGGCTGGTCGTAAAGACTGGCGGAAATCTCATCGAAGATGGTGATTGCTCGATCGACCGCCGACGCGCGTTCCGCCAGATCGTGGGTGATTTTTCGTTCTGCCTCAGCGCGTTTGACCTTCAGATCGGAGCGCAACAGGTCAATCTTGCTATGGAGCTCAAGCTGAGCTGTCAGCTGCTGACGCTCGGAGCGCAGTTGTATGAGCTGAGCGTCCATCTGACGGTAATGGGATAGGGCCCCGCCGCTGTTGATCGTCGTGAGCAGTTCATTCCGACGCCGTTGGGCGACCGCGATCGTCTGGCGTCTTTCGGTTGACCGCGCCCGCGCATCATCCAGCTCCGCTTGAAGGTGGAGGTGCCTGTTCTTGAGGATCGCCCGGTGAAATTCCTCGACCTTCTCGTACTTCGCCAAGCTGACGCCGGGCAGAACGACGCCCGCCTCGGCATAAACCCGCTGAAGATCGGTAAGCTCTGGCGGTCGTTCGTCAGCCAGTGCGCGTTCGAGATTCGAGATAATCTCCTGATCCAAGAAGTTCGCGTTGGTAAGGTCCTCGATTTCCACCTGGAGGCGGTTGGCATCGGCAACGAGCTCATCGTAAGCAGAGACGATTTGGAAGCCTTGTAGATCCGCTTCCAGTTTTTCGATCTGACGAGCGATCCTCGCAGCTCTGGTGCGAAGCTTTCCCGGCGTTCCGAGGCTTTCTTGGATGAGGTTCGACTTCAACAGTCGCGTGAGGTTCGCCTTCTCCCGTTCAGCGTCTTTGACCTTGTGGAGGTCAACAATGCCTTCACGATCAAGTCCCAGCAGAAAAGCCAGCGGCACTTGCCAACCAACGGCTCGTTGGTTCCCGACGTTCTTACGCCAGTCGATGTAGCCGTCGTTGCGCTGGCGGCGGGCAAAATAGGGGAAGCATGCTCTGAAGCTGAGCCAAGCTGCACGCTCTTGCGAGACCGGAGGCAAGCCGAAGGTCATGCGGCCCAGCAAATCCTTCCAGCTATCATCGGAGATTGTGACAGTGCCGTCCTCGGCGACATCAGGCTGGATCGGCCAATGCTTGAAGTCGCCGACGAGATCGATCGTGCCCGGACTTGCTAACGACCTCGTGGCGCTGATCGGATGCCCGCCGAGAGTAAGGTCCAATGCGAAGGACGCATCTGCGAGCTCTGTTGCAGACAGCGGTGAGCTCGACTCCTTCGACCCTCCTAGGACGAAGTGAATTACGTCCAACAGGCTGGACTTGCCTGCACCGTTCCGCTTCCCGCTCGCACCGGCGGCTGTGGTCCGATTGACCAGGACAATGTTGAGCCCGGCCCTAAACCGGAGATTCTTGAAGCTTGGAATCGTCGAGCTTCGAACGCCGGTGATCATTGCGGCGACCTTCGGACCACGCCCCGATTAAGCGAGACCGCACCCATCATAAACAAGAGGTCGAGCGCAAGTATGAACCAGTCGTAGCTGATCGGCGCGCGAGGATCATCGGTTTCTCGCCTTGCCCTCACGGAGTCCCAGAGACTGGAGACCGTCTGGGGCGCGTCCAGCTGTTCAAGCAGGTGCCCGCCAACCGAAAGAAGGGCACGTTCCGCAGAAAGATGCTTTGCAGGAAGGATCATTGGATTGTCGGCGCGTCTTCGAAGATGTCGCAGCGCTCGAAAAGGTAGGAGAGCACGGCCAATCCAGCCGCTTGCTGCTGCGGAGTGCCGGACATTCCGACGAGCCGATGCAAGTAGCCGAAGATCGTATCAGGTGGTAGGCGCAGCGCCTTCAACTCCGCGTACCTTTCGCGGAACGTCTGCGCAATTCGTTCCCCCTGCTGAGGGTTGAGCTGGCTGTCGATGAATGACTCAACGAGCCGTTCTTTGCGTCGACCGGCGCGAAGTAGGTCGGCGGCTTCGACGGACAGATGGTTGTGCTCAAGCTTAGTCGGAGAGGGAGCTCTTGGTTCTATTCCAATGTCCGGCTGCCCGAGGGCGATCGCGTCGATGACTGGCTGTAGATCACTGTAGCCCAATCTCTCAAAAATCATTGCCGTTGGCGCTGGGCCGAAAAGCGCGGCGGCATAGTCGCGGCTTAGAAGCGGCACGAGTGCCAGCAACTCTGGCTCCGACCACGGAGCAAGGCGAACACTTGGGTTAGCGGCCCGAAGCGTCTGAAACAGATCCGTCACTTGAGGGGGCAGACCGTCTCCGTCGTTGTGGACGAAGTGCCAAGATTGCATCCGCGGCCAATGCTTCACGGCGCCCGCGAAGTCGGCATTGACCTTTTGTACTGCCTCGGGCGCGGTCATTTCACGCGGCGCGTAGCACTGGAATACGCTGCCGGTGCTGATCCGCCAGCCGTCACATTTCCAATCACCTACATTGCCGTAAGGACGGACTTCTTCGAAGTCGTCGCCCCATGCATAGCCAGCGAGCTTGACGAACCAATCTTGGAACTCAGTGCCGCGCTTCTCGAGGAAGTGGGTGCGGAAGACGACGCCGTACCAGAGACGCTCCAATTCATCCACTTCGCGCTCCCCCCAGTGCTTTTGATGCGGAGTCTACAGGATGAATGCCTACTACCTCAAGGCGAACCGCGGGGTGGCCCCGAGCGTCCAGTCGCCCTTATCGACTCAGCAGCAGACCTTGCCCTCAATCCTCATCCATCTTCAGCGCGGCGATGAACGCCTCCTGAGGAATATCCACCTTCCCAAACTGCCTCATCCGCTTCTTGCCGGCCTTTTGCTTTTCCAGCAGCTTCTTCTTGCGGGTGGCGTCGCCGCCGTAGCATTTGGAGGTCACGTCCTTCCTCAGCGCCCGCACGGTCTCGCGGGCGATGATCTTGCCGCCGATGGCGGCCTGGATCGGGATGACGAACATATGCGGCGGGATCAGCTCCTTCATCTTTTCCACCATGCCGCGGCCGCGGGTCTCGGCGCGGGCGCGGTGGACCAGCATGGAGAGGGCGTCGACGGGCTCGGCATTGACCAGGATCGACATCTTGACCAGATCGCCGACCTTGTAGTCCGTCAGCTCATAGTCGAACGAGGCATAGCCCTTGGAGATCGATTTCAGCCGGTCATAGAAGTCGAACACCACCTCATTGAGCGGCAGCTCATAGACCACCAGCGCCCGTGAGCCGACGTAGGACAGTTCCAGCTGGTTGCCGCGCCGGTCCTGGCACAGCTTGATGACGCCGCCGAGGTATTCGTCCGGGGTCAGGATGGTGGCCTTGATCCACGGCTCACTGATGGTGTCGATCTGCATCACATCGGGCAGGTCGGCCGGGTTGTGCAGATCGATCGACGTGCCGTCCCTCAGGCCGATCTTGTAGACCACCGACGGAGCCGTCGCGATCAGGTCGAGGTTGAACTCGCGGCTGAGGCGCTCCTGGATGATCTCCAGGTGCAGCAGGCCCAGGAACCCACAGCGGAAGCCAAAGCCCAGCGCTGCGGAGCTTTCCATCTCATAGGTGAAGGAGGCGTCGTTCAGGCGCAGCTTGCCGATGGCGGCTCTGAGGTCCTCAAAGTCGGCCGCGTCCACCGGGAACAGGCCGCAGAAGACCACCGACTGGACCTCCTTGAAGCCTTTCAGCGGCTCGGACGTCGGCTTCTTCTCGTCGGTGATGGTGTCGCCGACGGCGGCGTGGGCGACCTCCTTGATCTGGGCGGTGATGAAGCCGACCTCACCGGGGCCCAGCTCCTCCACCGGGGTGTTCTTGGGCAGGAAGACGCCGACCCGGTCGACCAGATGGGCCGAGCCGGACTGCATCATCTTGACCCGCATCCCGGCCTTCAGCACCCCGTCGAACACCCGCACCAGCAGGACCACGCCCAGATACGGATCGTACCAGGCGTCCACCAGCATGGCTTTCAGCGGCGCATTGCGGTCGCCCTTGGGCGCCGGCAGGCGGGTGACGATGGCCTCCAGCACATCCTCGATGCCGAGACCCGACTTGGCTGAGCACAGGACCGCATCACTGGCGTCCAGGCCGATGACGTCCTCGATCTGGGACCGCACCCGGTCCGGCTCGGCGGCCGGCAGGTCGATCTTGTTCAGGACCGGCACGATCTCGTGGTTGTTGTCGATCGCCTGATAGACATTGGCCAGGGTCTGGGCCTCGACGCCCTGCGACGCATCCACCACCAAAAGGCTGCCCTCGCAGGCCGCCAGCGACCGCGAGACCTCATAGGCGAAGTCGACGTGGCCGGGCGTGTCCATCAGATTGAGGACGTAGTCCTGACCGTCCTGGGCCTTGTAGTTCAGACGCACGGTCTGGGCCTTGATGGTGATCCCGCGCTCCTGCTCGATCTCCATATTGTCCAGCACCTGCTCGCGCATTTCGCGCGCGGTCAGGCCGCCGGTGAATTGAATCAACCGGTCGGACAGGGTCGACTTGCCGTGGTCGATGTGTGCGACCACTGAAAAGTTTCGGATGCGCTCTGGCGGGATGGACATTCGGCGGATTCCTTCAGGGCGCGGCCCCTACCACGGCAAGGATCGCAGCGCCAATGCGCGCGGCTTGGGCGCGCGCGCCGCGTGAAGGTTTTTTAATCCGGGCGTTCTTCGTTGCGGCGCGGTCTCAACTCCGTAATTAGGCCGGACGATAAAGGGGACCCCTGTGTTCGAAGACTCCGTCCGTTCCGAGCCGCGCCGACCGCGCTTTGGCAAGCGCACCCGCATCGCCGCCATTGTCCTCGCCGTACTGGCGGTGGCCGTGGTCCTGTTCCTGCTGTTCGGCGGCGGACACGGCGACCAGAAGGCGGAATCGGCCGCCGGCGGCGGCGGGGCTTCCAGCCAGACCGTGACGGTGGCGACGGCCACGACCCAGAGCCTTGCGCGCACGGTGACGGCCTCAGGTACGGTTTCAGCCTGGGAAGAGGTTCCGGTCGGGGCCGAGACCGGCGGCCTGACCGCCACGGCGGTGCTGACCGACGAGGGCCGCTACGTCCAGCAGGGTCAGGTTCTGGTTCAGCTCAACGACACGCTTCTGCGCGCCCAGCTGCGCCAGCAGGACGCGGCCGTCGCCTCGGCCGAGGCCAATCTGGCCCAGGCCGACAACGCCCTGGCCCGGGCCCAGGAGCTGCGCGAGCGCGGCTTCCTCAGCCAGGCCGGACTGGACACCGCCGTCGCCCAGCAGGCCACGGCCCAGGCCAATCTGAACGCCGCCTCGGCCGGCCGGGCCGAGACCCGCGCCCGCGTCAATCAGGCGGCCATCCGCGCGCCGGTGTCCGGCCTGGTCATCAGCCGCTCGGTGACACGCGGCCAGATCGTCTCTCCCGGGACCGAGCTGTTCCGCATCGTGCGCGACGGCCGGCTGGAGCTGGACGCCCAGGTGCCCGAGACCGAGATCGCCCTGATCCGTTCCGGCCAAAGCGCCCGCGTCTCATCGGACGACGTCGGCCAGACTTCCGGTTCGGTCCGCATCGTTACGCCTGAGGTCGATTCCCAGACCCGTCTGGGTATTGCGCGCATCTCGCTGGCGTCGGGCGGCGGACTTCGCCCCGGCATGTTCGCCCGCGCCGAGATCGACGTCGGGGCCCAGGCCGCCGTGGTCGTGCCGACCGCCGCCATCCTCTATCGCGAGAATCGCGCGGGGGTCTTCGTCCTGGCCGATGGCGGCGTTGCGCGCTTCCAGGAAGTGACTATTCGATCGCGCACCAATGACTTCACCGCCGTCGACGGCCTGGCCGCCGGCACGCGTGTCGTGGTCGAGGGCGCCGGCTTCCTCGGCGACGGCGATCGGGTCACCGTCGCTCCAGCCCAGTAGAGGGACCGGCCATGAACCAGATTTCTTCCTGGTCGATCCGGAATCCCATTCCGGTCATCCTGATGTTCGTCATCCTGACGATCGCCGGCTTCGTCGGCTTCAACTCGATGCGGATCAACAACAACCCGGACATCGAGTTTCCGCTGGTGGCGGTCACCGCCGTGCGCCCCGGCGCCGCTCCCGCCGAGATGGAGGTCCAGGTCACCCGCCTGATCGAGGACTCGCTGACCAGCCTGTCGGGCGTGCGCAACGTCTCCTCGACCATCACCGACGGCGTCTCCTCGACCATCATCGAGTTCGAACTGGGCGTCGACACCGAGCGCGCCACCAACGATGTGCGCAACGCCATGAGCGGCGTTCGCGCCAGCCTGCCGTCCGACATGCAGGAGCCGGCGGTCCAACGCATCGACATCACCGGCGACAGCCTGATCACCTATGTCGTGCGCTCCGAGACCATGACGCCGGAGCAGCTGAGCTGGTTCGTCGACAACGAGGTCAGCCGGCGTTTGCTGGCCCTGGGCGGGGTCGGCGAGGTCAACCGCCAGGGCGGCGTCGACCGCGAAATCCGCGTCGAGCTGGACCCCGATCGCCTGGCTTCGCGCGGCGTCACCGCCGCCGCCGTCAGCCAGGCCCTGTCATCTGTCAACAATGACCTGCCCGGCGGGCGCGTCACCGTCGGCGGCTCCGAGCGGTCGATCCGCACCCTGGGCTCGGCCGGCTCGATCGAACAGCTGCGCGAAACCCTGATCCCGCTATCGAGCGGCGGCACCGTGCGTCTGGGCGATCTGGGCCGGGTCGAGGACGGCTGGTCCGAGCCGCGCCGCCTGGCCCGCCACAACGGCGCCGAGGTCGTCACCTTCAACTTCCTGCGCTCGCGCGACGGCTCCGAGGTTCGCGTGGCCGACCGGGTGCGAGAGGAAATCGCCCGCATCGACGAAGAGAACGACAACCTGACCATCGAGCAGATCCAGGCTAACGTCGAATATATCGAGGAGAGCTATATCGCTTCGCTGGAGGCGCTGGGTCTGGGCGCGCTCTTGGCCGTCGTCGTGGTCTGGCTATTCCTGCGCGACTGGCGCGCCACGGCCATCGCCGCTGCGGCCATGCCGCTGTCGTTGATCCCTACCTTCGCCATCCTGGCCCCGATGGGTCAGTCGCTGAACGGCATCTCATTGTTGGCGCTCAGCCTGACCATCGGCATCCTGGTCGATGACGCCATCGTCGAGATCGAAAACATCGTCCGGCATATGCGCCAGGGCAATAAACAGCCCTATGAAGCCGCCATGGAGGCCGCTGACGAAATCGGCCTGGCCGTGGTCGCCACCACCGCCACCATCGTCGCGGTGTTCGCGCCGACCGGCTTCATGCCCGGCATCGTCGGCCAGTTTTTCAAGGCCTTCGCCCTGGCGGCCTGTATTTCGGTTCTATTCTCGCTTCTGGTGGCGCGAACCATCACGCCTTTGATGGCGGCCTATATGCTCAAGGCCGACACCAATCTTGAGCACAAGGATCCATTCTGGATGGCGGCCTACCTCAAGGGCCTGGCCTGGTCGCTTAGGAACCGCTGGAAGGTCTTCGCCATGGGATCGGCCCTGCTGGTCGGCTCGGTCGCGCTGGCCGCCACCAGCCTGCAGTTCGAGTTCATCCCCTCGGCCGACCAGTCGCGCGCCTCGTGGTCGGTCGAGCTGCCGCCGGGCGCGACGCTGCGCCAAACCGATGCCGTCGTTCAGCGTCTAACCCGCGATCTGCGCGAGCGGTCAGAAGTCACCTCGGTCTATGCCGCCGTCGGCGGCCAGTCGCCGAACCAGGCCAACATCTATGCCGACATGGTCGAGCCCAAGCACCGTGATGTCAGCCAGATGGATTTCCAGCGGGCCATGGTCGATCAGTGGGACGTCATACCCGGCGCTCGCATCGGCGTCGGCGCGGCCCAACAGGGCGGCGGCCCGTCGGACGGAACGCGCTACACCTTCTCGATCATCGGCGACAATGGCCGCGTCCTTGAAGAGGCCGCCCGCGCGGTTGAGGCCGAGATGCGCGACGTGCCGGGCTTGGCCAATGTCATCAACACCGCCGCCATCGCCCGGCCCGAGATTCTGATCACGCCGCGGCCTGATCAGGCCGCGCTGGCCGGAGTCTCGGTCGGCTCGATCTCACAGACTGTGCGCGTGGCCACCATCGGCGACGTCGAACAGGCCCTGCCCAAATACAATCTGGGTGACCGCCAGGTGCCGATCCGGCTGATGCTGACCGAACGGGCACGTGAAGACCTGTCCGTGATTGAGAACCTGCGCGTTCCGACCAACACCGGCCAGTCGGTGCCGCTGAACGCCGTCGCCAGCGTCGAGTTCGGCGCGGGTCCGGCCTCGATCAGCCGCCGCGACCGCGCCCGGATCGTGACCATCACCGCCGAACTGGACGGCATCGTCTCAGGCGAGGCGGCCCAGCGGGTCAACGCCCTGCCCTCGGTTCAGAACCTGCCGACCGGAGTGCGCCAGACGCCCGCCGGCGACGCCGAGTTCATGGCCGAGATGGCCAACGGTTTCGCTATCGCGTTCGTTTCGGGGATCCTGTTGATGTACGCGGTGCTGGTGCTGCTGTTCAAAAGCTTCACCTATCCGATCACCATCATGGCTTCCCTGCCGCTGGCCATCGGCGGAGCGCTGATCGGCCTAGTCATCGCCCAGTCCAGCTTCTCCCTGCCCAGCCTGATCGGCTTCATCATGCTGATGGGGATAGCGGCCAAGAACTCGGTCTTGCTGGTCGACTACATCATTATCGCCGAGGCCGGCGGCATGAGCCGCTGGGACGCGATCATGGACGCAGCCCACAAACGGGCGCGGCCGATCATCATGACCACTTTCGCCATGGGCGCGGGGATGCTGCCGGTGGCCATGGGTTGGGGCGCTGATGTCGAGTTCCGTTCGCCGATGGCCGTGGCGGTCGTCGGCGGCCTGATCTCCTCAACCTTCCTGTCGCTGCTGTTCATCCCGCCGGTCTTCACCGTCGTGGACGATGCGTCCGCCTTCCTTCGCCGCCTGCTAGGCCGCAAGCTGCGCAGCGGCCAGGCAGACCATGGCGAACCGGCGCCGGTGTCGACCTTGTTGGACTGATCAGCCGGCGCGAAGTTGGGCGATGGTGCGCCCCGGGGCGATGTCCTCGGCCGAGGTGATCAGGTGGATCAGGCCGCCGCGCGGGGCCTTGAGCGCCGCTTCCAGGGCGGGACGGAATCCCTCAGTTGTCTCCACGCGCCAGGCGTCCAGGCCGAACGATTTGGCGAACTGGACGAAATCCGGGTTCTTCAGGTCGGTGCCTGAGATCCGGGCCGGATAGTCGCGCTCCTGGTGCATCCGGATGGTGCCGTAGGTGCTGTTGTCGACCACCACGAAGACCGCCCGGGCGTCGTGCTGAACCAGGGTGGCCAACTCCTGGGCCGTCATCATGAAGTCGCCGTCTCCGGCCACGTTCACCACGGCCCGCTCGGGGTGGATGATGGCCGCCGCCACCGCCGCCGGCACGCCGTAGCCCATGGCCCCGGACGTCGGCGCCAGCTGGGTGCGGCAGGCCTTGTGAGCGTAGAACCGGTGCAGCCAGGCGGCAAAATTGCCGGCCCCGTTGGTGACCACCGCATCGGGACCCAGCACTTGATTCAGCTGGACCATGCATTCGCTCATATTGACCGGTCCGGTCACCTGAACCGGGGTCGAGAAGGCTCGGTAGTCAGAGTGGGCGGTCTCTGCCTGGTCTCGCCAGGTCCGCCCCGGCTTCAGTTCAGACAGAGCCAGCGCCGCCAGCGAATTGTCCGCAACCCCGGCCATCAGCGTCGGCCAGACCCGGCCCAGCTCTTCAGGTCCGGGGTGGATGTGCACCAGCCGCCCGGCCGTCTCGGTCCGGTCAAACAGGGTGTAGCCCTGCGTTGGATTCTCGCCCAGCCGCGCGCCGACCGCGATCACGAGGTCCGCCTCTCTCGCGCGTGCCGTCAGCTTGGGATTGCAACCCAGGCCCAGGTCGCCGGCGTAGTTGGGGCGGTCATTGGAAATCAGATCCTTGCGCCGGAACGACAGGGCGGTCGGCAGGCCCAGGCCCTCGGCCCAGTCTGCGATGGCGTTCGCCGCTTCGGTCGTCCAGCCGGATCCGCCCAGCACCAGCAGCGGCCGTTCGGCCCGGGATAGCCGTTCATTCAGCTCCGTCAGAAAGGCCGGCCCCAGGCTGGCGCGAGCGGGGCTGACCGGGCCTTGCGGCATCGGGCCTCCCGGGGCGTGCAGAATGTCTTCGGGCAGGGCGATGACCACCGGCCCCATCCGCCCCTGCATGGCCGTGCCGATGGCGCGCTCGACGATCTCGACTGTGCGCTCAGGGCTTTCGATCTCGGTCGCCCATTTCGCCAGGCCGCCGAACACCTCGCGGTAGTCAACCTCCTGAAAGGCCCCGCGGCCCCTATCGGCCAGGCCGACCTGGCCGACGAACAGGATCATCGGCGTCGAATCCTGATGGGCCGTATGCACCCCGATCGAGGCGTGGGTGGCGCCGGGCCCGCGCGTGACCATGCAGACGCCGGGCTTGCCCGTCAGCTTGCCATAGGCCTCGGCCATGTTGGCGGCCCCGGCCTCGTGACGGCAGATCACCAGCTTGATCTGGTCGCGCACGTCGTACAGCGCATCCAGCACCGCCAGATAGCTCTCGCCGGGCACACAGAAGACGTGGTCGATCCCGTTGGCGATCAGGGTCTGGACGAGGCGGCGGGCGGCGGTGTCAGGCGCTTGGTTCATGGCCGCGCTCCTAGCGACAATTCAGCCTTCTGGCGAGCCTTTGCCTTGACACCCCTATCGCAATATCGATGTTTGGCCTGTCCCCTTGAAGGACATTCCCTGACCCCCCAAAGGAGAGCCGCGTGGCCCACAAGTTTGAAATCTACAAGGACAAGGCGGGCGAGTTCCGCGTGCGCTTCAAATACAATTCTGAAGTGATGTTCTCGACCGAGGGCTACAGCTCCAAGGCGTCCGCGGAGAACGCCATTGAATCCATCAAGAAGAACGGACCGGGCGCCCCGACTGAAGACAACAGCTAGGATTCTTGATCCTTTGCCGATCAAACCGCCCCCGGATCGTTCCGGGGGCGGTTTCAATTTTGGCGGTCAGTAGCCGCCGGCGCGCGCCACCTGTTCGGTATGGAAGCCGGCGTCGCCGAACAGCTCGGAGGCCACCCGCATCCGCTTCATATAGAGGCCGGCGTCGAACTCGTCGGTCATGCCGACGCCGCCGTGCATCTGGACCGCTTCCTGGACGGCCAATTCGCCCGACTTGACGGCCCGGGCCTTGGCGATTGAGGCCAGTAAGGCGGCGTCGGCTGCGCCGGCGTCGAGCCCCTGAAGGGCCTTGAGGATGACGGCGCGGGTGATCTCGATCTCGGAATACAGATGCGCCGCCCGGTGCTGCAGGGCCTGGAACTCGCCGATGGCTTTTCCGAACTGTTTGCGGTCGCGCAGATAGGTCAGAGTGGTCTCGAAAGCGGCCTGGGCGGCGCCGGACATTTCGGCGGCCAGGGCGGCTCGGCCAAGATTGAGGACGCGATCAAGGCCAGATCCGTCGGCGGGGCCGAGCAGGGCGTCGGCGTCGACAGAAACATCTTTCAGATCAAGGCGCGCGGCGTTCTGGGCGTCGACCATGATGGTCCGTTCGCACGACATGCCCGATGACTTCGGATCGACGAGGAAAAGGCCAAGGCCGTCGTCGGTCCGGGCCGCCACGATCAGCACATCGGCGATGTGGCCATTGACGACCAGGGTCTTGGAGCCATTCAGCTTCCAGCCGTTGCCCGCGCGCTCGGCCCGGGTCTGGATCTTGTCGGGCCGATGCTTGGCGCCTTCGTCCAGAGCCAGAGCGGCGACGGCCTCGCCAGCGGCGAAGCGCGGCAGCCAGTCCTGCTTCTGGGCCTCGTCGCCGCCGTCGATCAGGGCGCGCGCGGCCAGCAGGCCGGTCGACAGGAAGGGCGACGGGGCCAGCGACCGTCCGATGGCCTCGGCCACCACCCCGGCCTCGACCGCGCCAAGACCCGAGCCACCGTAGGTTTCGGGGATGATCACCCCGGCCAGACCCATCTCGCCGAAGCCGCGCCAGAGATCGCGCGACAGCCCGTCAGGATCGCGTGTGTCGCGCAGACTCCGCAGCACCGATAGCGGCGCCTGTTCGGCCAGGAAGCCCGTGGCCGCCTCGGCCAGCATGGCCTGTTCCTCAGTCAGGATCAGCGGCATGGCTCAGGCCCCCGGCAGTTTGAGAATGTGTTTGGCCAGGATGTTGAGCTGAATCTCGCTGGTCCCGCCCTCGATCGAATTGGCCTTGGTGCGCAGCCAGTCGCGCGCGGCCTGGCCGTCGTGGGAGCGCTCGCCTTCCCATTCCAGGGCGTCGGCGCCGCCGGCTGCCATCAACAGCTCGTGGCGGCGCTTGTTCAGCTCGGACCCGTAGTATTTCAGCATGGAGGCGACGGCGGGGTGGGCTTGCCCGGCCTTGACCTGATCGCCGGTGCGCTCCAGCGCGGCGCGAAAGGCGATGGCGTCGCTGTCCAGCTCGGCGATGCGGGCGCGCAGCATCGGATCATCCAGCCTGCCCCGATCATCCCGGCCGATGCTGTCCTTGGCGACCTCGCCGACCGGGCGGCCGGCTCCGACCTCGCCCATGGCTCCGATCATGGTCCGCTCATGGGCCAGAAGATATTTGGCCACGTCCCAGCCGCGATTGAGCGTGCCGACCAGGTTTTCCTTCTCGACCCGAACGTCGTCGAAGAAGGTCTCGCAGAACGGGCTCTTGCCCGAGATCAGGGTGATCGGTCGGGTGGTGACGCCGGGCGTGGCCATGTCGAACAGGACGAACGAGATGCCCAGGTGCTTGGGGGCGTCCGGGTCGGTCCTGACCAGACAGAAGATCCAGTCGGCCTTGTCGGCGTAGGAGGTCCAGATCTTCTGGCCGTTGACGATCCAGTGGTCGCCCTGGTCGACGGCGCGGGTCTGCAGACCCGCCAGGTCCGACCCCGCGCCGGGTTCCGAATAGCCCTGACACCAGCGGATCTCGCCGCGCACGATCTCGGGCAGGAACCGCTGTTTTTGCTCTTCCGTGCCGAAGGCCAGAAGCGCAGGGCCCAGCATCCAGACGCCGAAGCTCAGAAGGGCCGGCTGAGCCTTGATCCGGCGCAGCTCCGAGGCCAGCACCTTGGCTTCTTCGCGCGACAGGCCGCCGCCGCCGTAGGCCCTGGGCCATTCCGGCGCGGTCCAGCCGCGTTCGCCCATCCGTTCCAGCCACAGCTTGTGACCAGGCGTCTTGAAGGCGGCGTTGCGTCCGCCCCAGATGCTGTCGGCCTCGCTGTCCATGGGGCCACGAACCTCGGCCGGGCAGTTGGCTTCCAGCCAGGCGCGGGTCTCTGCCCGGAAGGTCTCCAGATCGCTCATCGCTCGTCCGCCTCCCAACGGTGAGACACCAGACTAGCAAGGGCCCGTCTGGAAAAGCCACGGTGTTTGTTTGCGGCTGATCGAACGCCGCTCTAGCCCGTCTGTCACACTCACCCTATAGACCCAGGCCATGACCCTGACCCCGATGCCGGGCCTTGCGCCCAACACCGCCGCCTTTGAGAACGCGCCGCTGGTCAAGCCGACCGGCTTTCGCGAGTACGACGCCCGCTGGGTGCTGAACGAGGAGATCAATCTGCTCGGCATTCAGGCGCTGGGCCTGGGTCTGGGGACCTATATCCACGAGATCGGGGTCCAGCCCCGTATTGTCGTCGGTCACGATTTCCGGGCCTATAGTCTCAGCGTCAAACAAGCCCTGACCCTGGGCCTGCTCCAGTCCGGGTGCGAGGTGCTGGATATCGGCCTGGCCCTGTCGCCAATGGCCTATTTCGCCCAGTTCGCCCTGGAGGCGCCGTGCGTGGCCATGGTCACCGCCAGCCACAATGAAAACGGCTGGACCGGCGTGAAGATGGGAACCCAGGCTCCCCTGACCTTCGGTCCGGACGAGGTCGGACGTCTGAAAGAGATCGTGCTGGGCGGCGCCGGGATCGAACGCGACGGCGGCAAGCTGGTCCGGATCGAGAATTTCCGCGACCGCTACATCGCCGAGGTCTCGGCGGGGGTGAAGCTGTCTCGCCCGATCAAGGTCATCGCCGCCTGCGGCAACGGCACCGCCGGGGCCTTTGCGCCGGACGCCCTGCGCGCCATGGGGGCTGAGGTCGTGGAGATGGACTGCGACCTGGACTGGACCTTCCCCAAATACAATCCGAACCCCGAAGATTCCGAAATGCTGCACGCCATGGCGGCGGCGGTGAAGGCCCAGGGCGCGGACCTGTGCCTGGGCTTCGACGGCGACGGCGACCGCTGCGGCGTGGTCGACGACCAGGGCGAGGAGATCTTCGCCGACAAGATCGGCCTGATGCTGGCGCGCGACCTGTCGGCTCTGCATCCGAACGCCACCTTCGTGGTCGATGTGAAATCGACCGGCCTTTACGCCACCGACGAAGTGCTCAAGGCCAATGGGGCCACGACCGTCTATTGGAAGACCGGCCACTCCTACATCAAGCGCAAGACCGCCGAGTTGAAGGCCCTGGCCGGGTTCGAAAAGTCCGGCCACTTCTTCTTCAACGCACCCTTGGGACGCGGCTATGACGATGGCCTGGTTGCGGCTGCGGCCATCCTGCAGATGCTGGATCGCAATCGGGGCCAAAAGCTCAGCGATCTGCGGCAGGCTCTGCCGGTGGCCTTCACCTCCTTGACCATGAGCCCGCACTGCGCCGACGAGATCAAATATGACGTGCTGGCGCGCGTGGTGGCCGAGTACGAAAAACTGGGGGCCGAGGGCGGCTCGATCCTGGGCCGCAGGATCACCGAGGTGATCACCGTCAATGGCGCGCGGGTGCATCTTGAGGACGGCTCGTGGGTGCTGGTGCGCGCCTCGTCCAACAAGCCCGAGCTGGTCGTGGTGGTCGAGAGCACCCAGTCCCAGGACGACATGATCGCCCTGTTCCGCAACGAGGTGAAACCGCGCCTGGCCCGCCACCCTGAGGTCGGGGCCTACAACCAGGAAATCTGAGTCGTCTGTCGGCAGGGCCTTCAGACGTCCCTCCTGGAAGGTCCCGGCGGCGGCGAATACCTGATGCGGACCTCAGCCCACCGACCGAACGGCGGCGCTGATGTCGCTGACAACCTGCTTGACCAGAGCCTCGTCGTCGCCCTCGGCCATGACCCGGATCAGGGGTTCGGTGCCCGAAGCCCGCACGACGACCCGGCCGGTGTCGGCCAGACGGGCCTGGGCGTCGGCGATGGCGGTCTTGACCGCGCCGTTGTCCAGCGGGCGTCCGCCGGCGTGGCGGACATTTTCCAGCAGTTGCGGCACGGGCTCGAACTGGCGCGCCAGCTCGCTCATGGGCTTGCCAGAATCGACCAGCACCGCCAGCGCCTGCAGCGCCGCCATCATGCCATCGCCGGTCGTGGCATGGTCGTGCAGGATGATGTGGCCCGACTGCTCTCCGCCGATGTTGAAACCGCCCGAGCGCATCCGCTCCATCACATAGCGGTCCCCGACTTTTGTGCGTTCGAGCGTCAGGCCCTCGGCCTGCAGCCGTCGTTCCAGGCCGAGATTTGACATGATGGTGGCCACAACGCCGCCGCCGGTCAGGCGGTTGCGCCGATGCCAATCCAGCCCGATCAAGGCCATCAGCTGGTCGCCGTCAACGACACGTCCCGTCTCGTCGGTGATGATCACCCGGTCGGCGTCGCCATCGAGCGCGATGCCGATGTCCGCCCCGTGCCGGCGCACCGCCGCCGAGACGTTCTCAGGGTGGGTCGAGCCGCATTCGGCGTTGATGTTCATCCCGTTGGGCTCGACGCCCACGGCGAAGACATCGGCTCCTAGTTCATACAGAGCCGTGGGCGCGACCTGGTAGGCGGCGCCGTTGGCGCAGTCGACGGCGACGCGAAGACCCTTCAGGCTGAGGCGCTTGGGAAAGACCGCCTTGACGATCTCGACATAGCGGTGCCGGGCATCGTCGATGCGCTTGACCCGGCCCAGGCTGGCCGAGGCCGCCAGGCTGTCCCCCAGGTCCTCCTGCATCAACCGTTCGATTTCCAGCTCGATTTCGTCGGACAGCTTGTAGCCGTCCGGTCCGAACAGCTTGATGCCGTTGTCGGCGTAATCGTTGTGCGAAGCCGAGATCATCACGCCCAGATCGGCTCGCATCGAACGGGTCATCATGGCCACGCCCGGTGTCGGGACGGGTCCGAAGGTGCGCACATCCATGCCCATGGAGGCGAAGCCTGCCACCAGCGCCGGCTCGATCATATAGCCGGACAGGCGCGTATCCTTGCCGATCACCACCAGGTGCCGCCGATCGTCCTTGGACATGAACAGCTTGCCGGCGGCCAGGCCGACCTTCAGGGCGATCTCCGCCGTCATCGGATGGGCGTTGGCCTTGCCGCGAATGCCGTCCGTTCCAAAATAAGCGCGTTCAGTCATGACTTGTTTCAACCGTGTGATCGTCCTGGAGTCGAGAAACTTCGTGCAACGGGGATTTACACCTTATCGACGCGCCCGATGGTATGGGCGCGGTCCTAAAGCGATCTAAAGTCTGGAGGTACGCCATGTGCGGCATTATCGGCGTCACGGGCTCAGGCCCGGTCACTCCCCGGCTCATCGACAGCCTCAAGCGGCTGGAATACCGCGGCTACGATTCTGCCGGCGTAGCCGCTCTCGTGAGCGGCGTGGCTGAGCGCCGCCGCGCCCAGGGCAAGATCCGCAATCTCGAAACTGTCCTGACCGAAGCGCCGCTCAGCGCCACGGTGGGCATCGGCCATACGCGCTGGGCCACCCACGGCGCGCCGACCACCGAGAACGCCCATCCGCACAAGGCCGGGCGCGTCACCCTGGTGCACAACGGCATCATCGAGAATTTCGCCCAGCTGAAGGCCGAGCTGGCCGCCGAGGGCCATGTCTTCGAGAGCCAGACCGACACCGAGGTCGTGGCTCACCTGCTGGATCGCGAACTGGAGCGGTCCAATGATGAGGTCGGCGCCTTCAAAAAGGTGCTGGACCGGCTGACCGGGGCCTACGCCCTGGCCGTGCTGATCGACGGCGAGGCCGAACAGATTCTGGGCGCCCGGCGCGGCAGCCCCTTGGTTGTCGGCTGGGGCGAAGACGAAATGTATCTGGGTTCCGACGCCCTGGCCGTCGGCCCCTTCACCCAGCGCATCTCCTATCTGGAGGAGGGCGACTATGTCGTTCTGAACCGCTCGGGCGCGCTGTTCTTCGACGCAAGCGGCCAGGAGGTCGAGCGCGGCGTCGTGCAGGTCTCGGCCTCCTCGGCCATGGTCGAGAAGGGCGCCTATCGTCACTTCATGGAAAAGGAGATCCATGAGCAGCCTGACAGCGTCCAGCACACCTTGTCGGCCTATCTGGACCTGGTGCAGGGCCGCGCGCGTCCTCAGGATATCGACTTCGCCAATGTCGACCGTATCCAGATCGTCGCCTGCGGCACCGCCTTCTACGCCGGACAGATCGGCCGCTACGCCTTCGAGCGGATCGCGGGCCTGCCTTGCGATGTCGAGATCGCCTCTGAGTTCCGCTATCGCGATCCGGCGGTCTCGCCGGCGACCCTGGCGGTGGCGGTCAGCCAGTCAGGCGAGACAGCCGACACCCTGGCCAGCCTGATCTGGTGCAAGGCGCAAGGGCTCAAGACCGCCGCCGTGGTCAATGTTCATTCGTCGTCGATGGCGCGCGAGGCCGACATTCTGTGGCCGACCCACGCCGGGCCCGAGATCGGCGTCGCCTCGACCAAGGCCTTCACCGCCCAGGTCGCAGCCCTGTTGGCCCTGGCCGTCGCAGCGGGGGTGGCGCGCGGCCGCATTGACCCGGCGCGCGAGGCCGAGCTGGTCAAGGCTCTGTTCGAGGCCCCGCGCCTGATCGCCGAGGCCCTGAACATGGACGCCGATATTCGACGCGAGGTTCAGGATCTGGCCAAGGCCGACGATGTGCTGTTCCTGGGACGTGGAGCGATGTTCCCTCTGGCCATGGAAGGCGCGCTAAAACTTAAGGAGATCAGCTATATCCACGCCGAGGGCTATGCCGCCGGCGAGCTGAAACACGGACCAATCGCCCTAATCGACGAGGAGACCCCCACGGTGGCTCTGGCCCCCCTGGACGATGTGTTCGAAAAAACAGCGTCAAACCTGCAAGAGGTCTCCGCGCGCGGCGGCCCGGTGATCATGATCACGCCGGCAAGGGCCGAGGCGCCGCATGGCGCTGGCATCCGTCGCATCGATGCACCGGATTGCCATCCGCTGATCGCGCCTCTGGTCTATGCCGTGCCGGTGCAGCTGCTGGCCTACTATACCGCCGTGCAGAAGGGCACCGACGTCGATCAGCCGCGAAACCTGGCCAAGTCCGTCACGGTCGAATAGATCGAGCCGGGCGGTGCGCCGGGAAATGCCGGTGGTCCCCCAGGAGTAATGATCAGACGATCCGGGCGGCCTCGTCGAAATCCAGACGCGGACTGCGCGGGAACAGGTTTTCGTCCGATCCGTAGCCCAGATTGACGATCAGGTTCGGCTCGATGTCGCTGTCGGCGAAATAGGTCTGGCGCACGCCTTCGGCGTCAAAGCCCGACATCGGCCCGACGTCCAGGCCCAGGGCCCGCGCCGCAATCAGGAAATAGCCGGCCTGCAGCGAGCCATTGCGAAACGCGGTCTCGCGTCTGAGCACCGCATCGCCGAAATGGTCCTTGATGCCCGGCGCGTGTGGGAACAGACGTGGCAGGGTCTCGTGAAACGCCAGATCGTGGCCAATGACGACATTGACCGGCGCCGCCAGGGTCTTGTCGCGGTTATTGCCCGCCATCAACTCAGCCAGCCCGGCCTTCGCCTCGGGCGAGGTGATGAACACAAACCGCGCCGGGGTGGCGTTGACCGCTGTCGGGCCGAACCTGGTCAGGTCATACAGCTGGCGCAGCAGCGCGTCGGGCACCGGCCGGTCTGTCCAGCCGTTGCGAGAACGCGCCTCGGTGAACAGTTGGGCCAGGGCAGGATCCGGCAGGGCCACATCGCGGCGAGAAGACGAAGCGAGGTCGAAGGGCATTGGAAGCGTCCAATCGGTATCTGATGCCGATACAGATATGAAGGCGCCGGTCCATTTCAAGGGGATTGCGACCGCATCAGCCCAGTCTGGTGATCAGCGCCTCGGCTGCGGCGGGATTGCGCACCTTGGCGCCCGATATGAAATAGGAAAACACGTCCCCGCGCTCAGCCCAGCTACGGGCTCGCTTCGCAACCGCATCAAGCTCATCCGGGGTCAGGCCGGTCGGCTCGTCCTCGCGGCTCGACATTAGGCGGGCGTAGGTGAAGTCGGCGGTCGGCTGGTCGATACGCGGCCATTCCGGCGCCTCGTCATCCTCGGCATAGACTATGGCGCAGCCGTACCGGGCCGCCAGATCGTAGAACTGCGCACAGTCGAAGCTGGGGTTCCTGACCTCCAGCGCGTGCCGAAGGCGCAGCCCGTCCTGCTCACGCGGCAACAACTTCAGAAAGCCCTCGAAGTCGACCGGATCGAACTTTTTCGTGGCCATGAATTGCCAGTTGATTGGTCCCAGCTTGGGTCCCAGCAGCGTCAGTCCCTGATTGAGGAAAATCCCCATCGACCCGGCCCCGTCGGCCAGGACCTTGCGATTGGTCGTGAAGCGGCTGGCCTTGACCGCAAAGACGAAGTCGTCCGGCGTCTCATCGCGCCATTTCATCCAGGTGTCCGGCTTGAAGCTGGAATAGTAGGTGCCGTTGATCTCGATCGAGCTGAGTCGCCCGGCCATATGGGCCAGCTCCTTCTTCTGGCTCAGCTTGTCAGGGTAAAAGGCCCCCCGCCACGGCTCAAAGGTCCAGCCGCCGACGCCGACACGGATAGGGTGGGTCATGGCTGGTTCTCCTGGGGCCGTCGCTCAAGCCGCCTCACGCGAGTCACCGATGCGACACGGCCAATGACATCATCGGCGGGTGCGCGGATACTCATCCCGATCCGTCTAGTATGCAAAGTCCCGATAGACCCGGCTGACATCGCCGCCCCAGTCGCCGTGATAGAGGTCCAAGAGCCGCTCGGCAGGGGTGACGCCGCTGTCGGCGATGTCTTCCAGCTCGGACAAATAGCCGCGCTCGTCGACCATGCCGCCCGAGAAGCGCGCCCGATTCTTCAGGCCCATCTTTGCGATCGCCACAACTTCGCGCGCGACATCGCGCAAGGGGCGGCCGGCGACCTCAGCCTTCAACCCCAGGTGGGTCACATCGCGGCGCAGCCGCTCATGGTCCGCGATGTCCCAGCCCTTGACCACGTCCCAGGCCGAAGCCAGCGACGGCGGGTCGTACAGCAGTCCCGCCCATAGCGCCTGAAGCGCGCAGATCCGGCTCCACGGCCCACCATCGGCGCCGCGCATCTCCAGGTACGACTTCAGCCGCACCTCGGGGAACAGGGTGGTCAGGTGATCGGCCCAGTCCTTGATCGTCGGATATTCGCCCGGCAGGGCCGCCAGCTTGCCGTCCAGAAAATCGCGGAACGACTGACCCGAGGCGTCAATGTAGCGCTCGCCGCGCTTGACGAAATACATCGGCGTATCCAGCGCATAGTCGACGTAGCGCTCGAAACCGAAGCCGTCTTCGAAGACGAAATCCAGCATCCCGGTTCGGTCCGGATCGGTGTCAGTCCAGACATTGGCCCGCGCCGACAGAAAGCCGTTGGGCTTGCCTTCGGTGAAGGGGCTGTTGGCGAACAGCGCGGTGGCGATCGGCTGCAAGGCCAGGGAGGCGCGGAATTTGAGCACCATGTCGGCTTCACTTTCGAAGTCGAGGTTGGACTGGATGGTGCAGGTCCTGAGCATCATATCCAGGCCCAGCGAGCCGACCTTGGGCATATAGGCCCGCATGATGTCGTAGCGGCCCTTGGGCATGACCGGGATCTGGTCGCGCCGCCACAGGGGATCAAAGCCCAGACCCAGGCAGCCCAGCCCCAGCTCATCGGCCACGGTCTTGACCTCGACCAGGTGCCGTCCTGTCTCGTCGCATATGTCATGGACAGTCTTCAGCGGCGCGCCGGACAGTTCGAACTGACCGCCGGGTTCCAGACTGACAGACGAAGACATCCCCTCGCTGTTCACCCGCTCCAGGGCGATGACGTGGTCGTTCTCCAGCACCGGCGTCCAGCCGAACCGGGTCAGACCATCCAGCATGGCCCGGATGCCGTCGGCGCCGTCGTAGGCCGGGCGGCGCAGGTCTGAGCGCGCGAACATGAACTTCTCGTGCTCGGCCCCGATGCGCCACTCGTCGCGCGGCTTGGCCCCATTGGCCAAGGCTGAGACCATAGTGTCGCGTGTCAGCGGTTCAGACATGAAAAGCCCCTTGTGTGGCCGCTAGATGGGCCGTCCGCGGCGTCGGCTCAAGAGCGCCAGTCGCCGCGCGCGGCTTGCCACAGCGTCAGGGCGGCAATCGCCGCCGTATCGGCCCTGAGAATCCGCGGTCCCAGCCCGACCGGCGAGACGAAATCCAGCCCCCTGAGCGCGGCTCGTTCATCCGGTGAAAAGCCGCCTTCGGGTCCGATCAGGATCGACCAGGGTTCATCAGCCGGCGGCGGCAGGGCCTCCAGCGCCGGACGTACGTCGCCGCCTTCATCACAGAACATCAGCCGGCGCCCTGCGGGCCAATCGCTCAGGATCTGGTCGAGCGGTTGCGGCGCGGTCACCTCGGGCACGTCCAGCCGCCCGGTCTGCTCGGACGCCTCGGTCGCGATCGCTGTCAGACGATCAATGCGGGCATGGTCCGCCTGGGTGTAGCGGGTGATCGCCAGTCGCACCCGCTGACAGCCCAGCTCAGCGGCCTTCTCGATGATCGTCTCCAGCCGGTTCCGCTTCACCAGGGCGACGATCAGCTCCAGATCCGGCGTCGACGCCTGTTCGCGGGTCCGCACCAGAGCCGTCAGCACACAGGTCCGCTTGCCCGCCCCGGTGATCTCGGCTCGCCATTCGCCGTCGCGGCCATTGAACAGCAGAAGCGCGTCGCCGACGCCCTTGCGCATCACGCCCGTCAGATAACGGCTCTGATCGGGCCCTGGCTGGACCAGGGCGCCGGCCGACAACGGCTGATCGATGAAAAGGCGGATCATGAGGCCAGCTTAGCGATTGGGCGGAGCGGCGGCTATCCGCCGCCGAGACCTCGCTGGAAGCTCTCGACCAGCGACCCCGCCACCAATCGCCAGCCGTCCACCAGAACAAAGAAGATCAGCTTGAACGGCAGGGATACGATCACCGGCGGCAGCATCATCATGCCCATCGACATCAGGACCGAGGCCACCACCAGGTCGATGACCAGGAAAGGCACGAACAGGAGAAATCCGATCTCGAAGGCCCGCTTCAGCTCCGAAATCATGAAGGCCGGAGTGACGACCCTGAGCGGCAACTCTGCGGCGGTCGTTCCGGCCTCGACATTGGACAGGCGGGTGAACAGGGCCAGGTCCGCCTCGCCGACCTGGCTGAGCATGAAGGTCTTGACCGGCTCAGACGCCAGATCGAACGCCTGCGGCAGCTCCATCTGCTGATCCAACAGCGGCCGGATGCCGGAATCATAGGCCGCCGTCCAGGTCGGGGCCATGACGATGGCCGACAGGAACAGGGCCAGCGACACCAGAACCGCATTGGGCGGCGACTGCTGCAGGCCCAGCGCGGTTCGAAGCAGGCTCAGCACCACCACGATCCGCACGAAGCTGGTGGTCATGATCACGATCGACGGAGCCAGCGACAGCACCGTCATCAGCCCGATCAGCTGGACCACCCGCTCGGTCAGGCCCGCGCCGGTGCCCAGGTCGATGTTCACTGAGGACCCTTGGCCCGACTGAGTCACCAGATCCTGGGCAAGAGCCGCCACTGGCCAGGCCAGACACAGCAACGTGGCCAGAGCCGACAGCTTGAGCGCTCGGATCAGCTCCTCACGCGTGGGACGGCCGAACCAGCTTTGCTGGCCACCAGACACTGTGCTCGTGCGCGTGCCCACTCTCACGCCTCCGGACGGCTGCGGTCTTCGGTGCGAAGCTCTGGTCGCCCAGGAGGGCGGGATCCGACTGGCCACTGTGGCGATGTGAGTTCCTTACCCTCGCCCAACAGCAACAGCCGTTCTTCGTCGTCGATCTGGACCAGAACCAGTCGTCGGGCCGGGTCCAGCACAAGGGTTTCTGTCACCTTCAGGCGCCGCTCGCCGCGATCCGCCTGCAGCTTCTCCAGCCACTGCGGCGCATAGCGGCGCAAGCCCACCGCCACCAGGCCAATCAGGCCGAGGGTCAATGCCAGGCTGAACACGGCCCAGGCGAAATTGAGAAAATTCATGTGGCGAACAGCCCCGCGCGCCCGCTTCGGGCCAGCCCCAAGGCTGGTCCAACATGGTTAACGCCGTCTTGCTGAAAGGTCCGGTTAACCATGACGGCGGCATTTTATGCCGATTGATGAAGGAGGGCCCGCCGTGGGCGTCGACGACATCCCCCTGTTTTCAGCCCTGCGCGGCCGGCTCGGCTGGCTCGCGGAGCGCCAGCGCGTGGTCGCCCAGAACGTGGCCAACGCCGACACTCCTGGCTATGCCGCTCGCGATCTGGCCCGGCCTTCCGATTTCGCCGAAGCCCTGAACGGTGCGCGCGGGGTGGAGTTGATGCGCACCTCTGCGACGCACATTCCCGCTTCGCCGGGGGCCACGTCGCGGTTCGTGATCGAACAGACCCCTGATTCCGAAACCACGCCGGATGGCAACTCGGTGGTGGTCGAGGAGCAGATGCTGCGCATGGCCGAGAGCCGTATGGAATACGACGCGGCCATCGGCTTCTACCAGAAGTCGCTGAACATGCTGCGCCTGGCGGCCCGAAAGCCGGGCGGATGATTAGAGAGGCCTGACCGATGTCCGATCCCGTCGCCCCGCGCAACTCGACCATGGCCGTGGCCGCCTCGGCCTTGCGGGCCCAGCAGTCGCGGATGCGCATCATTGCCGAGAACATCGCAAACGCAGAATCGACTGCGCCGGTGGATGGGGCCGACCCCTACCGTCGCCAGGTGCCGGTGTTCCAGACCCGTGAGATCGACGGCGCCACCGGCGTCGAACTGGCCCGGGTGCGCCAGGATCAGGGCGACTTCCGCCTTGACTATGAGCCGGGGCATCCCGCCGCCGACGCGGAAGGGTACGTGCGCCGCCCCAACGTCGACACCCTGATCGAGGCCATGGACATGCGCGAGGCTCAGCGCGCCTACGAAGCCAATCTCAACGTGATCGAGACCGCGCGGGCCATGGAGCAGCGCACCCTTGATCTGCTCAAGCGATAGGAGCCGCTAGGATATGGACGCCCTAACCGCGATGCGCGCCTATTCGGCGGCCCAAGGAACCTCAGCTCCGACCGCAGGCGCCGGAGCGGCGGCTACAGCGGGTTTCGACGATATGCTGGCTGGCTTTCTGGGCCAGGCTTCCGAAGCCACCCGCTCAGCCGAGAGCCAGATTGCCGCCCACTCGGCCGGTCAGACCGATTTGGTCAATGTGGTTACCGCCATCGCCTCTGCCGAGGCTTCCCTGGAAACCGTTGTTGCCGTTCGCGACCAGGTGATCGCCGCCTATCAGGAAATCATGCGAATGCCGATCTAGGCTCAGGATCGGTGAATTCCATCGCCGAGTGCGGACGCGAAATTGACATGCGCGGCCAATCGAACAGGACGGAATTTGGATTCTGCTGCGCCTGCGATGGCGCCCGAAAAGGTCGAAGGCCCGGCGGGGGTCCGCCGGGCCTTCGATGGTGGAGCTAAGCGGAGTCGAACCGCTGACCTCTTGAATGCCATTCAAGCGCTCTACCAACTGAGCTATAGCCCCGATCGTCACGGGTTTTGCGGGATGGCCTCCCGCAAGGCGGCGGAACCTAGTCGCACCGGCCCGCCCGATCAAGCCCCGCTGAAAGCGAAATTTGATCGGACGGTTGTCGTCGATTCAGTCCTCATCCTCGCCATCGTTGAGACCGTCGATTTCGTCGTCGAAATCCTCGTCGTCATCATCTTCCAGGAAGGGGACGGAATCGTCGTCGTCGTCGCTGACGTCCTCTTCATCATCAGCGTCGCCCATGCCTGGGGCGGCCTTGTCGGAGTCGTCGTCGTCATCGTCGCCGGGAGGGATTTCATTGGCGGCCTCATCGATCTCGGGCGTGGCGGGTTCATCCTCCTCGTCCTCATCGTCGTCCTCTGAGGTCTTGGGCTTGGACTTGACCTGATCTTCAGCGTCCTCGTCCTCGTCCGCCTGATCGTCCTCGATCACGCCCGCGCGCCCGCGTCCGCGCCGAACGCGATTGGCCTCTTCGGCCTCGAATTCGGTGTCGCATTTGGGGCAGTGCGCCGGACGGCGATTGAGGTCGTAAAACTTGGCCTGGCAGTTCGGGCAGATCTGCTTGGCGCCGAGCTCGGGATTGGCCACGGTCTAAGCCTTGCTGTTCATGAGGCGGGGCTGGGGCCCCGGACGTATCGGGCGGCTCCCTTGCCACCGGATTTCGCCGCTGTCAAAAGCCCATTTCGTATCCCATGCCCGAGAGCCCCATGGCCCTGGATCAGATGGCCCGATCGACTTTGACTGCAAGGCCTTCTGTGGCGCTGTCCGGACGGGTCCGTGCGCCAGGCGACAAGTCGATTTCGCACCGCGCCCTGATCCTGGCCGCCATGGCCGATGGCGAAAGCCGCATAGAGGGTCTGTTGGAGAGCGACGACGTCCTGGCCACCAGCCGCGCGGTCGCTGCGCTGGGGGCCGAGGTTGAAGCACTGGGCGATGGTGTCTGGCGAGTGCGCGGCCGCGGCGGATTCAAGCAGCCTGAAGGCGTCATTGATTGCGGCAACTCGGGCACTGCGGCGCGGCTGCTGATGGGAGCCGTGGCCGGCTATCCGATCGAGGTCCGCTTCGATGGCGACGACAGTCTGCGCGGTCGGCCCATGGGGCGCGTCGGCGAACCGTTGGTTCAGATGGGCGCCCGGGTCTCGGGCGAGCGCCTGCCACTGGTGATCGGCGGCGGCGGTCATTTTGGCGGGCGACTGAGAGCGGTGCATTGGCGCTCAAGGTCCGCTTCGGCCCAGGTCAAGTCGGCGGTCCTCTTGGCCGGACTGCGGGCCGAGGGCGTCACCTCGGTGACCGAACCAGCGGCCAGTCGCGATCACACCGAGCGGATGCTGCCGTTGTTCGGGGTCGCAGTCGGGCGTGACGGCCTGACGGCGTCGCTTGAGGGCGGGCGAGCCCTGATGCCTGCGGTTCTGGCTGTTCCGGGCGATCCCTCCTCGGCGGCCTTCCCGCTGGCGGCGGCATTGATCATTCCAGGCTCGCGGGTGACGGTGGAAGGGGTGATGCTGAACCCGGCCCGCAGCGGCCTGTTCGAGACACTGCTCGATATGGGCGCCGATCTGAAGATCGAGAACCGCCGCGAGCAAGGTGGCGAAAGCGTTGGCGACATCACTGCGCGTGCGTCGCGGCTGAGAGCGGTCGAGGTCCCGCCCGAACGAGCGGCCTCCATGATCGACGAATATCCAGTTTTGGCCGTCTTGGCCGCAACCGCCGAAGGCACGACAGTGATGCGTGGGCTGGAGGAGCTGAGGGTCAAGGAGAGTGACCGCATCGCTGGCGTAGCGACGATGCTGAGGGCGTGCGGGGCTGCCGTCGAAGAAGAGCCGGGCGGATTGATTGTCCACGGCCAGGGGCGTCCGCCTGCCGGCGGCGCCGAGGTCGAAACCTACGGCGATCACCGGCTGGCCATGAGCGCCCTGGTGCTCGGGTTAGCTGCGGCCCGCCCGGTGACGGTCGACCAGCCCGGCATGATCGCGACCAGCTTCCCTGGTTTTGTCGAGCTGATGCGCGGGCTCGGCGCGGATCTTTCGGCGTGAAGCTGTTCACCGCCATCTGTTCGACGGCGGTGGGTGGCGTCATGTGGCGCGGACTGCACGGAGCCATGGCGCAGGGCGAAGTCATCGCCTTCTCACGCCGGCGTTTCGTCGACATGGTCTCCATGGCCGACGACCCGACCCGGTTCGGTCTCAGCGTCATCGCCCATGTGGTCATTTTGATTGCGGCGGTCGTGGTCACTTTCTTGGCGCTCATCGAGCGGCCCTCGAACCGGATCGGCCGCCGCCGCCGATAGGCGGCTTGGCAAGAGCGGTACGCGCCCGCTAAGGGCGAAGGGTGAAACCTGATCTCGTCATTGCCGTCGATGGCCCGGCCGCTTCCGGCAAGGGCACCGTGGCGGCGCGGCTCGCCGCCCGCTACGGCCTGCCCTATCTGGATACCGGCCTTCTCTATCGCGCAGTGGGCTTGGCTGTGCTGGCGGCGGGCGCGGATCTGGACAATCCCATCCAGGCCGCCAAGGCGGCGCGGGCGCTGAATCTATCAGCACTGGACGACCCGTCCCTGATCGGGCGCGCCGCTGGTGACGCGGCCAGCCGCGTGGCGTTTCATCCGCCGGTCCGTGCGGCGCTGCTCAAGCTACAGAAAGACTTTGCAAATCAGCCGGGTGGCGCGGTGCTCGATGGCCGCGACATCGGTACGGTGATCGCCCCGGCCGCCGGCGTGAAAATCTACGTCACCGCCGATCCTGACGTGCGAGCCCGCCGCCGCTGGCTCCAGCTGACGGGACGGGGCGAGGACGTGTCCTTTGAAACCGTGCTGGACGACATCCTCAGGCGCGACGCCCGTGACGCGGATCGAGACGCGGCGCCCATGGTCATGGCCGATGACGCGGTCTTGCTGGATACGACCGACTTGGATATAGACGCGGCCTTCGAGGCGGCCTGCCGCATCGTCGAAGAGGCGCGCGCCCGTCAGGGCTAAACCAAACCGCCCCTCCGCTCGACGGCCGCAGGCGTTTGGGATCATCCATCCCCGCCGTGAAACCTTAAACCCTCAAATCGAACGAACGGGCGGAGTCTGTTCGCCGGCCTGGCCGCGCATCCGTCCCCTGGAGCAACCTCAAACATGACTGACACCCTCAACCCCACCCGCGACGATTTCGCCGCCCTGCTCGATGAGCAGCTGACCGGCCGCGACTTCAACGAAGGTCAGGTCGTTCACGGCCTGGTCGTCGGCGTCGAAAAGGACTTCGTCATTGTCGACGTCGGCCTGAAGACCGAAGGCCGCATCTCGCTGCGCGAATTCACCGGCGGCGTCGACGCCGCGACCGCTCCCAAGGTCGGCGACACCGTTGAGGTCTATCTGGAGCGCGTTGAGAACGCGATGGGTGAGGCGGTCATCAGCCGCGACAAGGCCAAGCGTGAAGAGGCCTGGAACCGCCTGGAAGGCGTGTTCGCGTCTGAAGAGCCGGTCATGGGCGCCATCGTCGGCCGCGTGAAGGGCGGCTTCACCGTTGATCTGGGCGGGGCCTCGGCCTTCCTGCCGGGCTCGCAGGTGGATATCCGTCCGGTCCGCGACGTCGGCCCGCTGATGGGCAAGGAACAGCCGTTCCAGATCCTCAAGATGGACCGCCCGCGCGGCAACATTGTCGTCTCGCGCCGGGCTATCCTGGAAGAGGCCCGCGCCGAGCAGCGCACTGAACTGGTCAGCCAGCTGGCCGAGGGCGAAGTGCGCGAAGGCGTGGTCAAGAACATCACCGACTACGGCGCCTTCGTGGACCTGGGCGGCATCGACGGCCTGCTGCACGTCACCGACATGAGCTGGAAGCGCGTGTCGCATCCGTCGCAGGTCCTGGCTGTCGGCGACACGGTCAAGGTGCAGATCGTCAAGATCAACCCCGACACCCAGCGCATCTCGCTGGGCATGAAGCAGCTGCAGACCGATCCGTGGGATGGCGTCGAGGCCAAGTATCCGGCCGGCGCCAAGATGACGGGCCGCATCACCAACATCACCGACTACGGCGCCTTCGTGGAGCTGGAAGCCGGCGTCGAGGGCCTGGTCCACGTCTCGGAAATGTCCTGGACCAAGAAGAACGTCCATCCGGGCAAGATCGTCTCCACCTCCCAGGAAGTGGACGTCATCGTCCTGGACGTCGACAGCTCCAAGCGCCGCATCTCGCTGGGCCTCAAGCAGGCGCAGGCCAATCCGTGGGATGCCTTCCTGGAGGCTCATCCGGTCGGCTCGACCGTCGAGGGCGAGGTCAAGAACGCCACCGAGTTCGGCCTGTTCCTGGGCCTGGACAACGACATCGACGGAATGGTTCACCTGTCGGACATCGACTGGAACGCGCCGGGCGAAGAAGCCATCCAGCGCTATCACAAGGGCGAGATGGTCAAGGCCAAGGTGCTGGACGTCGACGTCGAGAAGGAGCGCGTCTCGCTCGGCATCAAGCAACTGGGCGGCGACCCGCTTGAAGGCGACGCCTTCGTGCGCGGCCAGACCGTGACCGTCACCGTCACCGAGGTCACCTCGGGCGGCGTCGAGGTCAAGTTCGGCGACGACGACGCTCCGGCCACCGCCTTCGTGCGCAAGTCGGACCTGTCGCGCGACCGTGCCGACCAGCGGCCGGAACGCTTCGCCGTCGGTGATCGTGTTGACGCCCTGGTCACCGCCGTGGACCGCGCCACGCGCCGGATCTCGGTGTCGATCAAGGCCCTGGAGATGAAGGACGAGAAGGAAGCCGTCGAGCAGTACGGATCACAGGATTCCGGCGCGTCGCTGGGCGATATCCTGGGCGCCGCGCTCAAGGAAAAGGCCGACAAGTCCTAAATCAGCACTGTCGCTTGAATGAAACAGCCCCGTCCGGTTCGTCCGGGCGGGGTTTTTCTGAACCTGTTTAAGGTCGAATCCCTCTTTTTCCCCCAGCCGGCGAAGGCTAGGGTGCGCGACTTGATCGGGGCTGGATCGAGGGAGGGGCCGTTCGCGGCCAGGGAAGCGCATGATCAAGTCTGAGCTGATCGATCAGCTAGCGTCTGAAAATCCGCACCTGACACAAAAGGACGTCGAAAAGATCGTCGGCGTCGTTCTGGACCAGATGACGGATGCCCTGGCCGAAGGCGGCCGCGTGGAGCTGCGCGGCTTCGGCGCATTTTCGGTCCGCAGCCGCCCGGCTCGCCAGGGCCGCAATCCGCGGACCGGAGAAGCCGTGCGCGTGCCGGCCAAATCGGTGCCGTTCTTCAAGAGCGGCAAGGAGTTGCGCGAGCGCCTCAACGCCGACTAGGGTGTACCGGACTGAGCGGAGGACGGACACCATGAGCGCATTCACCGAGTTTCGCGAGTTCATCTCGCGGGGCAATGTCATAGACCTCGCCGTCGGCGTGGTCATCGGTGCGGCCTTCAGCAAGATCGTCACCAGCATGGTCGATCAGGTGATCATGCCGCCAATCGGTCTGGTCCTTGGGCGGGTCGACTTCTCCAAGCTGGAATGGGTGCTGGTGCCGGAAGACACCGCGACCGAGGCGGTCGAAAAGGTCGCAATTCAGTACGGGGCCTTCATCAACACGGTCATCCAGTTCCTGATCGTGGCCTTCGTGATCTTCCTGGTCGTCAAGGGTATCAACAAGTTACGCCGCGAACAGGCCGCCGAGCCGGAATCAGCGCCCGAGGCCCCCACTCCGACCGAGGCGCTGCTGACCGAGATTCGAGACGAGCTGCGCGCCCGCAAGTAGGTGCTACGCCGTCAGGCCAGCCGCCTGCATCAGTGGTCTGAGCGCCGGAAGCGCCAGCGGATCGGACGCGAGTATTTGACGGGAATCCGCACCCTTGAGCAGGCGCAGCGCCTCGGCGCGCGCGCGCGCAGAGGCCGGACCCACAGGACATCCATCGCCGCCTGCCATCCGTAGAAGCAGACTCAGCTTCTGGACGAGTGGAACCGGCGCCCGGCCGATCTGGCCCGTGACCTTGCCCTGGGCCTCTACGACGTCGCCGATCCGGCCGAGCGCCTCGCAGACATCGGCTTCGTCTTTCTCGGTCAGGCCGCAGCTTCGCGTGCGCGACTGCAGATCGGCCAAGGACGCCAGCTTGCTTCCGGCGGTCGTCTCGCCCTCGCGCACGCCGCGTTCGAACCGAAGCGCATTGACGCACGCCGCCAGCCAGCGCGAGGCGCTGCGTTTGGCCGCGCTACCGGTGACATTCTCGCACAGGCGCACCAGCAGATCGGCCTCGACCAAGGGGGGCTTGCCGCCGCTGGCGTAGGCCTCCACAAAATCCGCCGCGACTAGCGCTTTTGAGCGCTCGGCAAAGGCCACCTGGGCCTCTTCCAGGGTAAGAAACTTGCCGGCGGACGCCGTCAGGACCATGGCCATGGCCCGCAGCACGTCGATCTCCCCGGCGGGATCGCCCGGCCGGAGCCGGCGCGGCCCCATCAATTCGCGTAGAACCCGGCGTGACAGACTGGCCGCCAGCAGTCTGTACTGGCCACGCGCCATGTGCCTGCCGAGGCGCAGCGCGGGCCCCTCCAGCGCCGGCAGAACGGCGGCCACGCGAGCGTCAGTCTGGGCCAGCAGATCGGCCTCTTTGGGCACAGCTAGGCGCACCATCGCCGCCAGCTGGCCGCCCAGATCCAGCGACGGGCCAAGAATCTCGGCGCGGCCCTCTCGCACGCTCAAGATTTCGCCGGCCGCCTGTTCGATGACGACATGAGCCAGGGCGGCGGCGTCGGTCTCGTCAGGGGCCGTGTCGGCCAGATCCATCAGAATGTCGAACTTGGCGCGCCAACCGCGCGCGCGCGCCATGGCGCCGGCGATCGCGCCGCCGAGCAGGAAGGCCCGATCCGGCTTGCTAACTAGATTGCGCGCGACGTCCGCGATCGGTTCACGGCTGAGATCGGCGAACACATCGCCCCGTCCGGCGCGGACCACCCGCTCGATCGCCTGGTCGGACAGCCGTTGATAGTGACGGATGATCTCGTGGACCGGCTGACCGGTCGCCTGACTCTCGGGCACGGCGACCTTTTGCAAGGCGTGCTGAAGTTCTATGCCCGCAGCTTCCAGTTTCTCGACCAGATCTGGGCGGTGCAGCAGCTCGAACGGCGTGACGCCTTGACGACCGAGCCAGGTCTCCAGAACCCGGCCGATCAACTCACGGGCATGAGGCGTGTACAGATCCGCAGGCGCTGTGCAGACCATCAGTGAACGGTCGTCGCGCGTCGCCTTCAGCGCGGGGGGCTCCGGCGCTCCCCGGGTCATCACGGTGACGCTCTGAAACTCCATGGTTTCGACGTCGAGCGTCTCCTTGGTCACCCGGATCGAAACCACCCGTTTGTCGGCCAACAGCTCTTCCGCCAGCTGCATCGCCTGTTCGCGCGATTCAACCGCCGTTTGCAGGGCCCAGCTGGCCTGCACGGTCTTGCGCGCAAAGACTTCGTAGTGAACGGGTCCAGCCATGGCGCAAGAGTGCCACCGGCCCCGTTAAGGGCGGGTATCGAACTGTGACTAGAAGGCGCTCTCACCGGTGATGGCGCGGCCCAGGATCAGGGCGTGGACATCGTGGGCGCCTTCGTAGGTGTTGACCGTCTCCAGGTTCATGGCGTGGCGCATGACGTGCATCTCGCCGGTGATGCCGGCGCCGCCATGCATATCGCGCGCGACCCGGGCGATATCGAGCGCCTTGCCGCAATTGTTGCGCTTCATCAGCGAGATGGCCTCGGGCACCCAGGCCCCGGTGTCGAGCAGGCGGCCGAGCGCATAGGCGCCTTCGAGGCCCAGGAAGATCTCGGTCTGCATTTCGGCCAGCTTCTTCTGGACCAGCTGGCGGCTGGACAGCGGGCGGCCGAACAGCATCCGCTCGGCGACATAGTCGCGGCTGGCGTGGAAGCAGAACTCGGCCGCGCCCATGGCCCCCCAGGCGATGCCGTAGCGCGCCTTGTTCAGGCACGAGAACGGGCCACGCAGACCCTTCACGCCCGGCAATAGATTGGCCTCGGGCACGAAGACGTCGTTCAGACCGATGTCGCCGGTGATCGAGGCGCGCAAGGACAACTTGTCGCCGATCTTGTCAGTGGTGAAGCCGTCGAAGCCGCGCTCGACGATGAAGCCGCGGATGACGCCGTCCAGCTTGGCCCAGACCACGGCCAGATCCGAGATCGGTGAGTTGGTGATCCAGTATTTGGCCCCGTTCAGACGGTAGCCGTTAGGAACGGCCTCAGCCTTGGTCTTCATCGAGGCCGGGTCCGAGCCGCCGTCGGCCTCGGTCAGGCCAAAACAGCCGATCAGTTCGCCGGCAGCCATGCGCGGCAGGAACCGGCTCTTTTGCTCATCCGAACCGAAGGCGTAGATCGGATACATCGCCAGGGACGACTGCACGCTCATGGCTGAGCGATAGCCGGAATCCACCGCCTCGATCTCGCGCGCGATCAGGCCATAGGCGACGTGACTGGCGCCCGAGCCGCCGTATTGTTCGGGCAGCATGGCGCCCAGAAAGCCCATATCGCCCATCTCGGTCATGATCGAGCGATCAAAGGTCTCGTCGCGGAAGGCCTCGACAATGCGTGGTAGGAGCTGCTCACGGGCGTAGGCGCGCGCGGCGTCGCGGATCATGCCCTCGTCGTCGGTCAAACGGCCGTCCAGGTCGAACGGATCGTCCCAGCGAAAGGTCTTGGCGGGCGAAGAAGCGCCGTCATGGGCCATGTCGAAATCTCTATGTCGTCGGCGCGGTGGCCCGCGCGGTCTGTGAATTGCGGGCGTGATACGGCAGTATGGGCCAAAGCACTAGCGGCCAGGGTCAATCAATACCGATGTCCGGACTGTTCCAACGCCTGTTTGTCGAGCACCCGCGCCAGGTCGATGAGACCTATCTTGAGCATATGGCGGCCTCCGGCCGATTTGGATTCAAGCTGTTCAGGCTGTCGGTCTGTGCCTTCTGTCACGCTTTGATCCCAGGCGTGTTCAAGACCACTGTGTCCGACGAGATAAAGGCGACGGCCAAGACCATGGGCGTTCGCGCCGAAGAGGCCCGTGAATGCCGGATGCGCGATGCCGGCGTCTGGGATCCGGGGCTCTAGGCCCAACCGGCCCTCGACAGCGCGTTGTCATCGGAGCGGCTGCCAGCACGCAGAAACGCTGACAGGCTGACCAATCGACACGCGCGTCCAGGCTCTTCAGAGGCCTGGCCGTTTCGGGCGCGCGCATCGCGGTTGCACGCCTGATCGGATCTAGGCCGCGCCGTCCCTGAGATCGGACCAGAAGTTCTTGGCCTTCTTGAAGAAGCCGGCATGGCGCGGCTGCTGCTTGTCGCCGCAGGTCTCGGCCAGCTCGCGCATCAGCTCCTTCTGGCGCGCGGTCAGATGGGTCGGGGTCTCCACGAACAGCTCCACCACAAGATCGCCGCGGCGCCGGCCTTGGAGGTCGGGCATGCCCTTGCCGCGAATGCGGACGGTCTTGCCGGTCTGGGCGCCCTCCTCGACGCGCACGGTGGTGCGGCACTGGCCGTCGCAAGCCTCGGACGCCAGGCACGGGGCCTCGATCTCGCCGCCGAGCGCCGCCAGGGCCATCGGCACCGGTGCGCTGACCAGCAGGTCCAGCCCGTCGCGCTCGAACAGCTCGTGCGGGGCCACCGACAGAAAGACGTAGAGGTCGCCGCGCGGGCCGCCACGCCGCCCGACGTCGCCCTCGCCGGTCAGACGGATGCGAGAACCGTCATCGACGCCGGCGGGGATCTTCAGGCTGAGGGTGCGGTGTTTGCGTACCTGGCCTTGACCCCGGCACGAGGGGCAGACGTCGCTCTCGGCCAGCCGCCGGCCCTGGCCGCCGCAGGCCGGGCAGGTGCGCTCGACCTGGAAGAAGCCATTGGCGGCGCGTACGCGGCCCTGACCCTGGCAGGTCGAACAGGTCTGGGGCTGGGCTCCACCCTTTGCGCCTGAGCCCGTGCACGGCTCGCAGACGGCAGCGGTGGCCACGTCGACCTCGACCTCGGCGCCGCGGTAGGCCTGCTCCAGCGAGATTTCGAGGTCGTGGCGGATGTCGCTGCCGCGCTGCGGCCCCGCCCGGCGGGTCTGCTGGGCGCGGTTGAACATGTCGCCGAAGGCGTCGCCGAAGACCTGGCTGAAAATGTCGTTGATGTCCTGTGGGCCGCCGGAGAAGCCGCCGCCTCCCATGCCGCCGCCGCCATTGACGCCGGCCTCGCCGAAGCGGTCGTAGGCGGCGCGCTTGTTGGGATCGGACAGGACCGAATAGGCCGCATTGACCTCTTTGAACTTGGCCATGGCGTCTTCACAGCCGCCGTTGCGATCCGGGTGATGCTCCATGGCCTTCTTGCGATAGGCCGCCTTGAGCGTCGCCGCATCCGCGTCGCGGGGGACACCGAGCAGTTCGTAATAATCTTGCGTCGCCATGACCCGTTACGCCCCAAAGGAGATCACCCTCCCGACCGGGGCCGGGAGGGTGATCTGGATTAGGCCTGTTCTTTCTTATCGGCGTCCGCGTCCTGGTCGTAGGTGACGTCCTCGAACTCGGCGTCGACCACGCCGTCGTCGGCGGGCTGATCGTCCGAAGCGGCGTCGGCGGCCTCGGCCTGGGCCTTGTACATGGCCTCGCCCAGCTTCATGGCCGCCTGGGCCAGGGCGTTGGTCTTGGCCGAGATGTCGGCGGCGTCCTCACCTTCCAGCGCGGATTTCAGGTCGGCCAGGGCGGCCTCGATCGCGCCCTTGTCCTCAGCCGAGACCTTGTCGCCGTGCTCGGCCAGAGATTTCTCGGTCGAATGGACGGCGGCGTCGCCCTGGTTTTTGGCCTCAACCAGCTCCTTGCGGGCCTTGTCGGCGGTGGCGTTGGCCTCGGCTTCCTTGACCATGCGGTTGATGTCGTCGTCGGACAGACCGCCGTTGGCCTGGATGCGGATCGACTGTTCCTTGTTGGTCGCCTTGTCCTTGGCTGTAACGTGGACGATGCCGTTGGCGTCGATGTCGAAGGTGACCTCGACCTGCGGCATGCCGCGCGGCGCCGGCGGGATCCCCATCAGGTCGAACTGACCCAGGATCTTGTTGTCAGCCGCCATCGGGCGTTCGCCCTGGAAGACGCGAATGGTCACCGCCGACTGGTTGTCCTCGGCGGTCGAGAAGACCTGGGACTTCTTGGTCGGGATGGTGGTGTTGCGCTCGATCAGGGCGGTGAAGACGCCGCCCAGGGTCTCGATGCCCAACGTCAGCGGCGTGACGTCGAGCAGCAGCACATCCTTGACGTCGCCTTGCAGCACGCCGGCCTGGACCGCGGCGCCGAGGGCCACGACCTCATCGGGGTTGACGCCCTTGTGCGGCTCCTTGCCGAAGAACTTCTTCACCGCTTCCTGGACCATCGGCATACGGGTCATGCCGCCGACGAGGACGACCTCGTCGATGTCCGAAGCCTTCATGCCGGCGTCCTTGAGCGCCTTTTCGCACGGGCCGATGGTGCGTTGGACCAGGTCTTCGACTAGGGCCTCCAGCTTGGCGCGCGACAGCTTGATGTTCAGGTGCAGCGGGCCGGACGCATTCATCGAGATGAAGGGCAGATTGACCTCGTACGACGTCGTCGAGGACAGTTCCTTCTTGGCCTTCTCCGCCTCTTCCTTGAGGCGTTGCAGGGCCAGCTTGTCGGAGCGCAGATCGACACCCTGCTCCTTTTTGAACTCGTCTGCCAGATAGTCGACCAGGCGCAGGTCGAAATCCTCGCCGCCCAGGAAGGTGTCGCCGTTGGTCGACTTCACCTCAAAGACGCCGTCGCCGATTTCCAGGATCGAAACGTCGAAGGTGCCGCCGCCCAGGTCATAGACGGCGATCTTCTTGCCGTCGTTCTTCTCAAGGCCATAGGCCAGCGCCGCCGCGGTCGGCTCGTTGATGATGCGCAGGACTTCCAGCCCGGCGATCTTGCCGGCGTCCTTGGTGGCCTGACGCTGGGCGTCGTTGAAATAGGCCGGAACGGTGATGACCGCCTGGGTCACGGTTTCGCCCAGGTGGGCTTCGGCCGCCTCCTTCATCTTTTGCAGGATGAAGGCCGAGATTTCCTGGGGGGAATAGTCCTTGCCGTGCGAGCGCACCCAGGCGTCGCCGTTCGGTCCCTTGACGATCTCATAGGGCACCATCTTCTTGTCCTTGGCGACCACCGGGTCGTCGAAGGTGCGGCCGATCAGGCGCTTGATGGCGAAAAAGGTGTTTTCGGGATTGGTCACCGCCTGGCGCTTGGCCGGCTGGCCGACGACGCGCTCGCCGTCTTCCAGGATGCCGACCACGGACGGCGTCGTGCGCGCGCCCTCGGCGTTCTCGATGACCTTGGGGTTCTTGCCGTCCATGACCGCGACGCACGAGTTGGTGGTGCCGAGGTCAATGCCAATGATCTTGCTCATGGGCGTCTCTTAGTCTCCGTTTGCGGCGGATGGTCTTGGCGGCCCGGCGTATCGGCGCCGCGCGTTCCCATCCCCAGATTTCTGTTTCGCTTCCGCACGCAGGAAATTCCGCGACGAAACGCTTGGGCGGCATATGGGAAAGCCCGCACCGGTCGCAAGGGCTTGGCCGCAAATCGGCCGGCAAGATTTCCCTCGTCAAGCTTAGCAATAAGGATCATACCGTCGCGGCCCAATATCGGGCGCGGGCCCCAGGGCCCTGAAGGGGAAACTCACATGATGAAGTTCGCCAGACGCGCCGTTCTCGGCGCGATTGTCGCTGTGGTGGCTGCAGGCACGGCTGTCGCACAGGACTACGACCGCAATGTCCGCGTCCACAATGACACCGGCGTAACGCTTACCCATCTGTATTCCACCAACTCCGGCCAGAGCGACTGGGGCGAGGACATCCTCGGCTCGGACGTGATCGGGGCCGGCGATTCCATCATCGTCGACTTCGACGATGGCTCCGGCGCCTGTCTATTCGACGTCCGGGCCCGCTTCGCCGACGGCGACGTGCTAGAGCATTACCGGATCAATGTTTGCCAAGTTTCGGACCTGACCTTCGAGTAGGATTTTGGTCCAGATTTCAACAGGGAAGGGGCGATCCACACGGGTCGCCCCTTTTCCTTTGGCCGCTGTGCGGGCAGGGTCAGGGCCGACACAGGAGGACGCCATGGCGCCGGACCATCTGCCGACCCCCGAAGGGCCGCAGGACCTGAAGCTGAGCCGTCGAACGCTAGGCGGGCTGTTGTTCACCGGCTACGCCGCCGCCGCCCTCGGAGCCGAGGCCCGACCGATCGTCACAGGTGACCACGGGCTCATCGCTGGGTCCGTCAGTTTCGTCGGTTCCGGCGAAACCGACTATCCGCCGTCGCTCCCGGCCTATGTCGCCCGTCCGCAGGGGCCGGGACCCTATCCGGTGGTGATCGTAGTCAATGAGATTTTCGGCCTGCACGCCTATATCCAGGATGTCTGCCGCCGACTGGCCAGACAAGGCTATGTCGCCATGGCGCCGGGATATTTCGCTCGCGCTGGCGATCCCGCGACCATGACCGGCTTTCCCGAAATCATGGCGGTCGTGCGCGCGACGCCGCACGCCCAGGTCATGGCCGACACCGGCGCGGCGCTGACCTGGCTGGACAGCCAGCCGTGGGCCGACATCGCGCGCGCCGGGATCACGGGTTTTTGCTGGGGCGGAACGGTCGTGTGGATGGCCTGCGCGGCGCATGACTTCAAGGCGGGCGGCGCCTTCTACGGGCGGATGGTCGCGCCCAGCCAGAACGCCGAGGCGGATCGGCGCTGGCCGGTCGAGATCGCCGGCGAGCTACGCTGTCCGGTGCTGGGCTTCTACGGCGATCAGGATCAGGGCATCCCGCTGGACACGGTCGAGCAGATGCGCGCGGCCCTGCTCGCGGCGGGTCGGACCGACAGCGAGATCATCGTCTATCCGGGCGCAGACCATGGATTTCACGCCGACTACCGGCCGATGTATGACGCGGCTGCGGCCACCGACGCCTGGACGCGGTTGTCGACCCTGTTTGCAGAACGGTTGGGTGGAGACGCTTCATGAACGGTTGGGTCGCCTATGCCGCCATGGCGCTTGTAACCCTGGCCGGGGCGGCGACGGCCTTGCAGGCGCCGATTAACGCCCGGCTGGCTACGGCGGTCGGGTCGGCCGTGAACGCGGCGCTGGTGTCGTTTCTGGTCGGCAGCGTGGCCCTGATTGGTCTGGCGCTGATCCTTCAAGTCAGGCCGGACATGGCCGCGACGCGGGCCCTGCCCTGGTACGCCTGGATCGGCGGACTGTGTGGGGTGATTTTCGTCATCGCCGCGACCTGGGGTGTGCCGCGCCTGGGCGTCGCAACCACCATCACCCTGATGGTGGCCGGCCAGCTGGTGCTGGGGCTGGTGCTGGACCATTTCGGCGCCTTCGGCGCCCCGCGTCAGCCGGTCAATCTGAGCCGGATGCTGGGCGTGGCCCTGGTTATCGGCGGGGTGCTGCTGGTCCGGCGCGGTTAGGCCGTCAGACCTGGTCCAGCGCCTGTTTGAGGTCAGCCCACAGGTCCTCGACATTTTCGATTCCGACCGACAGTCGCACCAGATTGTCGCCAATGCCGCAGCGGGCCTTGGCCTCGGGGGAATAGTCCGAATGGGTCATGCTGGATGGGTGAGAAGCCAGGCTTTCGGAGCCGCCCAGACTGACGGCCAATTTGAACAGCATAAGGCTGTCCAGCATCCGAAAGGCTTCGGCTTCCCCACCTGACAGGCGGATCGACAAGGTTGAGCCGGGCCCGGCGCACTGTTCGGCGAAGATGCGCCGCTGGTCCGCCGAGGCCGAGGGCCCGCCGGCAGTCAGCACCTCGGAAACCCTGGTGTGGCCGGCCAGTCGTTCAGCCAGAACAACGGCGTTGGCTTGGGACCGCTCCATGCGCAGATGCAGGGTCTCCAGGCTGCGGGTCAGCAGCCAGGCGGTGTGTGGGTCGGTCATGGCTCCGCAGATGGTGCGCATCTCGGCGATGCGGGCCATGGGTTCGGCCCGGCCCAGGCAGGCGCCGGCGATCAGGTCCGAATGGCCACCGACATATTTCGTCAGCGAATAGAGCGACAGGTCCGCGCCCAGCTTCAGCGGGCTCTGCCACATAGGCCCCAGAAAGGTGTTGTCCACCGCCAGCAGCGGCCGTTCGGCCTGACCCAGCGCCGCCAGGTCCCGGGCGGCGGCGGCGATATCAACCAGGTCGTTGGTCGGATTGGCCGGTGTCTCGATGAACACGGCCGCCAGGCGACCGCCACGCGCGGACGCCTCGGCGGCGGCTTCGATCATCGTCTGGCGCAGCGCTTCGACCCCGGCTCCGGCAGGCACGGCCCGGGCGTCGACGCCGTAGCGCGGCAGGATGCGGTCAAACAGATATTCGGTGCCGCCATAGGCCGGGGCGGTATAGACGATGAAATCGCCTGGCCGGCTGATCGCCAGCATGGCGGAGGAGATCGCCGCCATGCCGCTGGAGAAGACCAGGCTGCGATCCGCGTCGTCCCAGACGCTCAAGCGGTCTTCCAGAATCTCCAGGTTTGGATTGTTGATCCGCGAATAGATCAGGCCCAGGGCCTCATCGGCGTCCTTCTCGCGCAGGCCGTAGGCGACTTCGAAGAACCGTTTGCCGTCCAGCGCCGACTTGAACACGAAGGTCGAGGCCTGAAAGATCGGCGCCTTGATTGCGCCCTCGGACAGGGCGGGATCATAGCCGTAGCCCATCATCAGGGTTTCCGGCGCCAGCGGGTGATCCCCCAGGCTGCGAAGCTTGTGTCTGGACATGATGGCCTCCGAGCGCGTCCTAGCGGACGCGACGTTCTGAAGCCAGCGAATGCTCCGTTCATTCCGTCGTCGCCAGGCCCTATATCGAGGTCATGGCCCAGGCCCCCGATTCACCGCCGCTCAAAGCTGCCGAGCTGATCCGCGACGAGGCGCGCCGCGCGCCGGACGGGCCAGGCGTGTACCGGATGTATGGCGAGGACGGGACCTGCCTCTACGTCGGCAAGGCCCGCAGCCTGAAGAAGCGGGTGATGCAATACGCCCAGGGGCGTTTCCACACCCAGCGCATCGGCCTGATGGTCAGCCTGACCCGCTCGATGGAGTTCGTCTCGACCGGGACCGAGACCGAAGCGCTGCTGCTGGAATCGAACTTCATCAAGAAGCTGAAGCCGCGCTTCAACGTGGTTCTCAGGGACGACAAATCCTTCGCCGAGCTGATGATCCGGCGCGACCATGCGGCGCCGCAGGTCAGGAAGCACCGAGGCGCCCACACCATCAAGGGCGACTATTTCGGCCCGTTCGCCTCGACCTGGGCGGTCAACCGGACCTTGACGACGCTGCAGAAGGCGTTCCTGCTCAGAACCTGCTCGGACAGCGTTTATGAGGGCCGTACGCGACCCTGCATGCTGCATCAGATCAAACGATGCTCGGCGCCTTGCGTGGGCCTGATCGACCTTCCGGCCTACGGCGCTCTGGTCGACGAGGCCGAGGCCTTCCTGTCGGGCAAGTCGCGCGCGATCATCAACCGGTTGTCGGGCGAGATGCAGGCGGCCTCCGATGATCTGGATTTCGAGACGGCGGCGCGATTGAGGGACCGGGTCCGGGCCCTGTCGGCGATTTCCATGGAAAACTCGGTCTCAGCCGAGGGCCTGGCCGAGGCGGATGTGTTCGCCGTCCACGCCGAGGGCGGTCAGGCCTGTGTCCAGGTCTTCTTCTATCGCGGCGGCCAGAACTGGGGCGGACGGGCCTATTTCCCGCGCGTTGACCGTTCGGACGACGAGGCGACGATCCTGTCGGCCTTTCTGGGCCAGTTCTATGAGGACAAGCCGGTTCCGCGCCTGATTCTGGCCAATGTGACGCCGGTGGAGAAGGCCCTGCTGGAAGAGGCTTTCAGCTTGAAAGCCAAGTTGAATGACGCGCGCCGCGTGGTCTCGATCGAGCAGCCCCGGCGCGGCGACAAGAAGGCCCTGGTCGACCACGCCCAGACCAATGCGCGCGAGGCCCTGGGCCGGCGGTTGGCCGAGAGTTCGGCGCAGGGAAAAATCCTCGATGAGGTGGTCGAAGCCTTCGGTCTGGAGGGGCGTCCCGAGCGGATCGAAGTCTATGACAACTCGCACGTCCAGGGGACCAATGCGGTCGGGGCCATGGTCGTGGCCGGGCCAGACGGGTTTCAGAAGAGCCAGTACCGCAAGTTCAACATCCGGGGCGAGGATCTGACCCCCGGCGACGACTTCGGCATGATGACCGAAGTGATGCGCCGCCGCTTTGGTCGGCTGGTCAAGGATGAGGAGGCCGGTGAGGAGGCCGTGCGGCCCGACCTGGTGCTGATCGACGGCGGCCTTGGCCAGTTGGGCGCGGTGCGCGAAGTCATGGCCGAGCTGGGGCTGGAGGACATCGCCCTGGTCGGGGTGGCCAAGGGCCCGGACCGTGACGCCGGCATGGAGCGGTTCTTCATCTCCGGCCGGGAGCCCTTCATGCTGCCGATGAAATCGCCGGCGCTCTACTATCTCCAGCGGCTGCGGGACGAGGCGCACCGTTTCGCCATCGGGGCCCATCGCAAGCGCCGATCAATGGACATCAAGAAGAGCCCCTTGGACGAGATCGAGGGGATCGGGCCGGGGCGCAAGAAGGCGCTGCTGCACGCCTTCGGCTCGGCCCGGGGGGTGTCGCGCGCCTCGGTGGCGGATCTGGTCAAGATCGACGGCGTTAGTCAGGCCCTGGCGGAGCGCATCCACGCCCATTTTCGGGCCGCCGGCTAGCACGAGATTTGCAGGGTTTCTCCGCATGAGCCGAGTCTCACCCAATTTGACACACCGGGTCCGTCAGCTGCGCGTTGACGATGCCGCCGATGTCTCAGATCTCCTGGACTGGGCTTGGTTCCCCCAGCGGAGCGAGGCCGGGTGGCGCTGGCTGTGTCGGACGCCGCGATCCCGCGCGGCCCGGGCGGCGCCGATAGGTTACTGCATCGAGGATGGCGACGGGCGGGTCGCCGGGGTTTTTGGACTTTTCACGCAGGACTATTCATCTCGCGACGGGCCCGTCATCGGCGCCACGGCTCACACGCTGATCGTGCATCCACGGATAAAGGGCGCGAGCCGACCGCTGATTGACGCGGTTCTGGATCAGCCGGAGATGTTCGGAGTCACGGTGCTGAACGCAAACGCCACCGCAGCGCCGCTATACCAGCGCCATGGCATGAAGCCCTGGCCGGACGCATCGTCCGACCTCAGCCTGATCTGGGTTACCGACCCCGCCGCCCTTCTGGCCGAGCGCGCTTTGCGCGCCCGCAAGGCGCGGCTTGACCAAGACCACCGACCGACAGTGGAGCGTTTCTTGCGGTCGCGGGTGTTCGAGACGGACCTGATTTGTCCCAATCCGCGCATCGTCCAGCTCGGCGTGGGGGATCTGGATGCACGCCTTGATGGCTTTTGGACGGAACTGGCCGCCGAAGGGCGGCTGACGGCGCGGCGTGACGCAGCCGCCTGGCGCTGGCGTTTTGAAGACCCGGACCGCACCCGCGATCCGATCCTGCTGGCCTGGATTGACGGCGGCGTCGTGGCGGGGCTTGTCCACGCCCAGGTCAGCAAGGTCACCGCCCTCGACGCTCCGACGCTGGAGATTCTCGACTTGGTCGCGCTGAAGGCGCACGCGGATAGAGCCATGCCCGAGCTCGTCGCGGTCCTGCTGCGAAACGCGTCTCGTTTGGGGGCGGCCAAAGTACGACTGGCGGTGGCGGCGCCCGAAATCGAGCAGCGCCTTTCGGGTCTGGGAGGACTGCTTAGGCGGCGCGGGCACCCCCACAACCATGTCCTGTTTCGTCCGGGCGGCGAGCGGCTGGCGAGCGACTGGCGGCTGACTCCGTTCGACGGCGAGCACGGCATCTGTCTTCGATCCCCCCCGCGGCCGGTGGTTCGCCGGGCCGCCGCCTGACGGGCGCGATCTGCTGGTTCCGCCGCCGACGCGTCATCGCCGACGCGAGCGACTTGGTGGAGGATTGCAGGGCGGCCTATCCAGGCCCGGCGTCGTTGAGCAGGTTGGCGCGCGCAGTTGATCCTTCAAGTTCGACGTCCCCTGGCCGCCAACCGTCCGGGCAGGCCCCAAGGTAGGAGCCGGAAGCCAGAAAGTTCTGCGATCCATTGAGCGTCGGAATGCGCGAACCCTGCGTTCTGACGATGCCGGTCAGGCTAAACGTTGAAACGAGATCGCCAGACGCTTCGCCGCTCACGGCGCGCTCGCCATCGCCCTCCACCGGGCAGATGGCTTGCAAATGGATGATATCGTCCGCTGTCCGCACGGCCTGCTGGTCGCAGCCTGCGCCGATATGCCGGTTCACCGTCGCCATCAACAGATCGACGCGCCGATCGACGCAGATCCGCGCTAGGGTCCTGGCGCTGGTGGAGGAGCTGTAGCCGATCGACCAAAGCCCTTCCTGCAACACCAGATCGACGGCGTCGCCCTGCGGGAGCTCATCCTGGGACGAGCCGCCGCTCTCACCGCACGCTCCGAGGCCGGCAGCCAGAAACAGAGCGATCAGCGGTACCGGGGGGCGGGTCATCAGGGTGTATCCTCTGAAAAAGAGCCGTGGCGCATGGCGATCTCGTCCTGGTAGCAGACAAGCGGTCTTTCGGGTTAGGCGCAACGGGGTCAGCTCGCTGGGACGAAGCCCGTCCATCGCGCCCAGCCGAACAGGCTCCCCCAGGCGCAGACGCCGTCCACCGTCAAAACCGGCATGCCCGCTAGATGATCTTGATCGCCCGATGACCAAAACATAAGCTGCGGGCGATACGAAACGGGTTCGTTCATCGCCATCCAGCCAGCCTTCAAGCGCCCAGATCTATAGATGACGATTCTTCCAGCGCGGGTTTTCGAGTGTATTTGAACCCGCATCTTCGTATCGCTTAGCCCGGCATCTAGAAGAAGGACAATGTCCGCGCCTGGACGGCCTGATGATTGGTTCGGCGCCTGTCTTGAGCCTGTCGGCGCTTGACGGGCGTATCGGCTCGGTGGGGACAAGGGGAAGCATGAAGGGCATCATATTGGCGGGAGGGTCCGGCACGCGCCTCTATCCCCTAACTCTTGCGGTCAGCAAACAACTGCTGCCCATCTACGATAAGCCGATGATTTATTACCCGTTATCAGTCCTGATGACGGCCGGCGTGCGCGAGATCTTGATCATCTCGACGCCGCATGATCTGCCGCTGTTCCAGCGCTTGCTCGGTGACGGGGAGCGCTGGGGTCTGAGTTTCAGCTACGCCGAACAGGCTCATCCCAATGGGCTCGCCGAGGCCTTCCTGATCGGCGAAACGTTTTTGAATGGGTCGTCCTGCGCCCTGGTGCTGGGCGACAACCTGTTCTTTGGTCACGGCCTGGATGAGATGCTGCAGCGCGCGCGGGTGGGCTCCGGCGCCACCATTTTCGCCTACCAGGTCCATGATCCCCAACGCTACGGAATCGTAGAGTTCAACGCCGAGGGGCAGGCGATCTCCCTGGAGGAGAAGCCGCAGAGGCCCAAGTCCGACTGGGCCGTCACCGGCCTATATTTCTACGGCCCGGACGTTGTGGATGTCGCTCGCAACATAGTCCCGTCTTCGAGAAACGAGCTGGAGATCACCGACGTCAACCGGACGTACCTGGAGCGCGGCGCTCTGAACGTCGAGCGGCTCGGGCAAGGTTACGCCTGGCTGGATACCGGGACCTACGATTCCCTGGTTGAGGCTTCCGAGTTCATTCGGGCTGTCGAGAAGCGTCAGGGGCTGCAGGTGGCTTGCCCGGAAGAGATCGCGTTCAAGCTGGGCTACATTAGTTGCAACGACCTGGCGCGGCTGGGCAAGGCCCTGGAGGGTACGCACTACGGCGCCTACCTGCAGCGCCTCGCCCTGCACTAGGGAGATTCGGCCGTGATCGGTGCCGACTTGATGGCGCGCGTGCGCACCTGGACGTTCGACGACGCCTTGCCGTTCTGGCTGGAGCACAGTGTTGATCGCCGACATGGCGGGTTCATTGAAACGCTGGACCCCCGAGGTCGCGATGCCGGTTCGCCCTTCAAGCGCGTTCGGGTCGCCTGCCGCCAGGTCTATGTCTATAGCCATGCGACGCTGCTCGGCTGGGACAAGGGGCTGGAGGCGGCCGTGCAGGGCGGGCGTGATCTGCTGGACCAGGCCTGGCGGGACGACGATGCCGGATTCGTCCGACGGCTGACGCCCCAGGGCGCTGTGCTGGATCCGACGGTGGATCTCTATGACAACGCCTTTGGCCTGTTCGCCCTGGCATGGCTTTATCGCGCCTCTGGCGAGACCTGGGCGCGCAGCGCCGCAAGCCGTGCGCTCGATTCGATCCGCAGAACGCTCCATCATCCCGCAGGCGAGGGCTACTGGCACGATGAGGCCCGGTCCGGTGCGCGTCTCCAGAATCCTCATATGCATCTGACCGAGGCCTGTATCGCGGCCTATGACGCCACTGCGGACGTGCAATATATCGAGGAGGCGCTGCGTATCGCGACCCTGTTCCGGCGTCGCTTTTTCGACGGCACGACCCTGGGTGAGGTCTTCACAGACGACTGGGCGCGCGCGCCGGGGCCGGCCGGTCGCGTCACCGAGCCCGGCCATCAGATGGAATGGGCGTGGATCTTGGCTGCTCTGCAGCACCGTACGGGCGAGGATATGTCGGGAACCATCGCCGCCCTGGTCGCCCAATCGGAGGCGACCGGGGTGGATCCAGATAGCGGAGCGACCTTCAATGCCGTCCGGGACGACGGAGTCGTCCTGGACGCCGGCTCAAGAACCTGGCCCAATACGGAGCGGCTGAAAGCGGCTGTCGCGACGGCGGAGACGCTCGGACAGAAGGCCGACGCCGCCGCCGAGGCGGCTGTTCGCATTCTTCTGGACCGCTATCTGGCGGGGCCGGTTCCGGGGGGATGGATCGACGCTTTCGACGCGCAGGGCCGACCGCTCTGCGACGTCATGCCGACCTCGACGTTCTACCATGTGTTCCTGGCGTTCGCCGAAGTGATGCGGATTGAGGCGTCACCGGCCCAGGGCGGTGTCGGCCACGGTTTCGGCCAGTGACAGGGATGCGGTCAGGCCCGGCGATTCGATGCCGAACATGTGGACCATGCCCGGCAGACCGTGCTCGGTCGGCGTCATGAGCGTGAAGTCCGTCGCCACGCCGGGCCCGCCGAGTTTGGGTCGGTAGCCGGAGTAGTCCGGGAGCAGGCTGTCGTCAGGCAGCCCAGGCCAGTATTTGCGAATGGCCGCATAGAAGGAATCCGCGCGGCGCGGATCAACGGCGTAGTCCATGTCGTCGCGCCATTCGACGTCCGGTCCGAAACGCATCGCGCCGCCCATGTCCAGGGTGATGTGAACACCGAGTCCACCATCGACCGGGCAGGGATAGATCAGCCGAGTGAAGGGCGCCCGGCCGCCGGAAAACCTGAAATAGCTGCCTTTCGCCAGGACGCGAGGCGGCGCCAGCGCAGGATTGAAGGCCTCCACGCCGAGGGCGACCGACCAGGCGTCAAGGCCGCCGGCGTTGATGAAGATGTCGCAGTCCAGATCGTAGGGTTCCGCCCCGCCGACCTGGACGCTCCAGTCCGGACCCTGTCCCCGAACGCGCACGACGGGCGTATCCAGCACCACCCAGCCCCCCGCGTCTTCAATCTCGCCCTTCAGCGCCAGCATCAGGGCATGGGAATCGATGATGCCGGTTTCGGGGGACAACAGGGCCGCTTCGCAACGCAGCTGAGGTTCCATCGCGCCTACGGCGTCGCGGCTGACCAGGCGAAGTCCTTCGACCTCGTTCGCCAGGCCCTTGTTCAAGATGGCTTCGAGGCCGGTGAGCTCACCCGCGCCGGTGGCCACGATGAGCTTGCCGCACTTTCGGTGGGGGATCTGATGCGAGGCGCAGTAGGCGTACAGCTTCCTGCGCCCCTTGACGCAGTGCGCCGCCTTCATCGAGTCTGCGGGGTAGTACATGCCCGCGTGGATGACCTCGCTGTTGCGCGACGACGTCTCGGAGCCGATCAGTCCATGCCGCTCCAGCACATAAACTTCGCAACCCCGGCGAGCGAGTTCGGCGCCGACGGCGAGCCCGACCACCCCAGCCCCGGCGACGGCGGCGACGGGCCTTGCCATATGCTCCTCCAAATCAGACAGCGGGCTGTCTAGCAGCCGCCAGACGCCGGGGAAACGCGATCCTTGTCGCGACTTGTATGTAAAGCGGCGGCGGGCTATTTCCGCGCCTCGTGACGAAGGTGCCGGGCCGCGAGTTCGGCATCGCAGCGGCCGCAGTCCATCCCGGCTGATCGATGAGGGCGTTGAATGCGGCTTGGAACCTACCGAAGCTATGAGGTCGGGGATTCGACCCCTCTGGGCCGGCTTCGGGAACTAGCGCAATATCGACATTTGCTAGCGAATTTCGTCGCTTCCGATCTGAGGGCGAGGTATCGCCGATCCTATCTGGGCATTGTCTGGGCGGTGCTCTACCCGCTGGTGTTCAGCGCCATCATCGCGCTGGTCGCCATTCGCGTCTTCCAGCAACCGGCCGAGACCTATGTGGTCTATCTGATTACCGGGTTCGTGGTCTGGGAGCTTATCGGCACCGCCATTTCAGCCGGCACGATGTCCTTCCTCGTGGGTGAGGGATATATGCGACAGTATCGGCTGCCGTATCTGATCTACCCTTTGCGGACCGTTTCTTCCCTGGCGGTCAATTCGGTTTTCTCGTCCATAGCAGCGGTCGGGGCGATCATTGTCCTGATGCCCCAGAACGTGTCTCTGTACTGGCTGTACTGGCCGCTTGTCATGTTCATCCTGTACCTGTTCGCGGTCCCCCTCGCGATCCTGGCGGGGCTGGCCAATGTGCGTTTCCGCGATTTCCAGCATGCCGCCGGCCTGGGAGTGTTCCTGCTCTGGTACCTCAGCCCAACCATCGTCATCCGGGAAGTCTATGATTCTCCTGGCCTGAAAACCTTCACCGATCTCAATCCATTCGCCTCCGCGCTGGATATCTTTCGGGCGGTCATGACCGAGCGCGCGCACCCCACCTTGCACGATGTAGCCTTGCTGCTGGGGGCGACGCTTGTCATGTGGATCCTGGCGATGCTGGCTCTGAAAATCGAAGGCCGCAAGCTGATCTTCTATCTCTGAGGCAAGTATGATCTCCCCTATGCAGGACCGGGCCGCGTCGATCGACGCCACTGCGGTCCAGCTTGACTATCCTGTCGGATCCTTGGTGCGCGGGAGCATCAAGGCGGAGCTGTTTTCGCTCTTTGGCGTGAAAGATCGCGCGCCGAAGGTCGACTTCGTGCGCGCCCTGAACACGATCAGCTTCAAGGTGACCTCCGGCGAACGCGTCGGTGTGATCGGCAGGAACGGTTCCGGCAAGTCCACGCTTCTGCGCGCCATCGCGGGCATCTATCCGATTACCGGGGGCGTGATCGAAGTTTACGGCCGGATCCAGGGCATGTTCGACATCACCCTGGGTTTCGAGCCCGAAGCGACGGGCCGGGAGAACATACTGTATCGTGGGCTGGTCATGGGGCTGAGCCCGGCCGAGGTGCGCGAAAAGCAGGCGGAGATCATCGAGTTCGCCGCCATCGGCTCCTTTGTCGACCTGCCGGTTCGCACCTATTCAACGGGCATGGCGGTCCGTTTGGCCTTCGCGATCTCGACCTATATGCGTGGTGACATCCTTCTGCTCGACGAGATGTTGAGCGCGGGCGATGCGGGCTTTGTGGCGAAGGCTCAAGAGCGGATGAAGAGCCTTCTCAGTTCAGCCAAGATCGTCGTCCTGGTGAGCCACGACATGGGCACGATCAAGAATGTCTGCCCCAGAACCATTTGGCTGGACAGTGGGCGGATCATGATGGACGGCCCCACCGACGAGGTGGTGGACGCCTATCTCAGCAAGTCCATTCCGCCGGCTTGATCCCCCTCGGATAGTTTCTTCGCGGGCCGCCAAGCATCTGATTATAATAAAAAACACTGAGTCATATCCGTCAGTGGGGGCGCTATTGCGCCCGGCGCTGCAGGGAGGGTGGATCATTGAGGGCTCAACTGGAGCCGCCTCATGGACGCCACCGAACGCCTCAAGCTGCCCTTTCTCGCCAACGGCCAGGCGCAGAAGCATACGACCCTGAACGAATCCCTGCTGCGACTGGACGGCGTTATCCAGCTCAGTGTGGATGGGCCGGCGGACTCGCCGCCTGAATCGCCGCCGCCTGGAGGCTGCTATGTCGTCGGTCCCTCCGGGACCGGCGCTTGGCGCGATGCGCTGTCAGGGGATGTGGCGATCTGGGATGTTTCGGGCTGGCGTTGGGTTCGGCCCGCCGCGGGCTGGATCGCCTACTTCCAGGAGGAAGGCCGCCTGCGGATCCACGATGGGACGGAATGGGCGCCGATAGAATCCGCGCTCGCCGATCTCGGTCTGGCGGCGGGGCGCAATGTGGGTGTCGCCCAGGCCGATGATCTTCCGGCGCGCGCCGACGCCGATGCCCGATACGGTCAGCTCGGCCAGGGCAATACATGGACCGGCGCGCAGCTTGCTTCGGCATGGCGGGCGACGGGCGCTGACGCCGCCCTCTGGTTCGATGCGCGCGAGGGCGAGCAGTCCTCTGCCTGGTACGCTTCGGGCGGGTTCTCGCGGCTGTGGATCAGCGGCCTTGGCGACGCCGTGACGGTGCGCGCAAGCGACGGACGAATGCAGGTTCAGGGTTCGGTCTGTCCGGCGGCGGACGATGTTACGTCCCTGGGCGCGTCGGGGCTGCGGTTCTCTACGGTCTATGCCGCAACGGGCGCGATCAATACGTCAGACGCCCGCGAAAAGACGCCGATTCGGCCGGTCCCGGAGGCTGTCATGCGGGTCGCAGACCGCCTGATCGATCAGGTGGGATGCTACCAGTGGCTCTCCGCCGTCGCCGAAAAGGGTGAGGCCGAGGCGCGGCTGCATGTCGGGCTCACCGCCCAAAGCGTTGCGGCGGCGTTCGAGCAAGAGGGGCTGGACGCCGGGCGTTGGGGCTTGTTTTGCCGCGACCAGACCGACGCAGGAGAGCAGCGCCTGGGGTTGCGTCTCGATCAGGTCTTGCTGTTGATGATCGCCGCGCTCAGTCGCGCGAGGCCATCTCCCACAGTTTCTTGACGTCCTGGGCCCTGTCCCGCGGCAGCACCAGAACCGCCTCGGGCGTGGCGACGACGATCAGATCGCTGAGCCCGGCGATGGCGATTTTTGGGCCTTCGCTACGCACGAGGCACCCTTCGGATTCGATCATGCTGACCGGCCCGATGCTGGCGTTGCCGTCGGAGTCCTTGTCGGACACACGCCAGACCTCGGCCCATGATCCCAGGTCAAACCAGTCGATATCGCAGGGCGCCACGGCGGCGCGCCGGGTCTTTTCCATAATAGCGATGTCGATCGGCTCACTGGGCGCGGCGCTGAAGAGCGTGTGATCGAGCCGGATGCTCGATCCATCGCGCTGGGCCTGACGCCAGGCGGTTTCCACAGCGGCAAGAATTTCGGGGGCCAGGGCGAACTCGGTGATCAGCCGGTCAGGGTGATAGAGGAAGATCCCCCCATTCCAGTAGTAGCCGCCCTTGGCGATGTAGGCCTCGGCCACCGCTTTTTCCGGCTTTTCCCTGAAGGCGCTGACAGCCAGGACGCCATCCGCCAGCGGTTCGCCGGCCTCGATATAGCCGTAGCCCGTTTCAGGCGAGGTCGGCTCCATGCCGAAGGTGACGATGTGATCGCGCGCCAGCGGCGCCGCGCGCGCGATCGCCGAACGAAAAGCCGCCGGATTCCCGATCAGATGATCCGCGGGAAGCAGCAGAACAAGCGCATCCTCATCGGCAGCCTTGGCCGCCAGAGCGCTCAGCGCGGCGGTCGCAGCCGTGTTGCGGCCGACCGGCTCAAGGATGGTGGCGAGCGGCGTGACTCCGGCCCGTTGCAGCTGTTGTGCGACAAGCTGTTCGTGCTGGGCGTTGCAGATGACCACCGGATCCAGGAAGCGAACGCCCTCATGCTCGCCGCTGACCCGAGCGGCCGTCTCGACGATCATCGGTCGTCCGGCGCCGATGGCGTGGAACTGCTTGGGGATCTCGCGCGTGGACAGGGGCCACAGACGCGTTCCGGAGCCGCCGGACATGATGGCTGGGATGATCTTCTGGATGCTCATGCGGGGGGCTATCTTACGGGCTCAAGGCGCGCCGCGACCATGAAGGTCACGATCTGTTCGTTGGCGTGTTGGTCGGTCTCGACGTCTATCACGACTTGCTCGCCTGCCTGCAGGCTCATCGTCTGGATCAGGTGCTGCGGCGCCAGGCCGTCGACCGTCATTGAGATTTCAGTGGCCCGGCCGCGTTCGAACGTCACCTTGGCTGTCGGCTCACTCAAGGACGTCAGGGCGGCGACGGCGTCTAGCTCCCAGCAGCCGGCGCTCGGCGCAACGAACCGCAACGCCGGGACGACATCCCCGCCGGCGTGCTTCACCCAATGGTCGCCCAGGTAGGCGCCGGCCGACCTCCACTGATCATTCTGCTCGATATAGGCCAGCGGTGTTTGCTCAAGAGGATCCGAGAGCCTCAGAGCGACCGGGCTCCATGGGCCGCCTGCCCCGAAGTAGTTTTCGTGGCTGTCAAAGTCAGCGGGCGGGGTCTGGTCCGGGCTCTGCGGGGCCGGCGTCTTCACGCTAGACGCCTTGAAGCGGCTGGCGCCCAACACCAAAGTCATTTCCATTTCCTGATTGGCCATGTCGCGGGTGACGCGGGCCAGCCGCTTGGCGTGCGTGTCGTCCTGCGTCGGTTGCCCGAGCGCGGCGTCGATCTGGTCGAACCAGCGCGGCGACGTTCGGATGTCCAGGATCTTGAAACCGGCGCGCCTGGCGATCTCTTCGAACGAGCGCGGCGAAAAATAGTGCAGATGCTGCGGGAAGTAATACCAGGTGTCGAACATCATGCCGAAGCGGCGGTTGGTGATGCTGTCCCCCTGGTTGGTGTTGAGGAACAGAACGGTGCCCTCGTCCATGATCTCCGCAAAGCCTTGCAAGGTCTCTATCGGGCGCGGGACGTGTTCAATGGCGTGCAGATTGAGCACCATGTCCAGCCGCTCGCCGGAGAAGGCGTCGCGCACGTTCATATCTTCGCGGAAGATGTGGGTGTTGCCCATCTCATGCGCGAAGGCGACGGCGGCCGGAGACCAGTCGCTGCCGGTGGCTTCAAAGCCCATGTCGCGCAGGTGCTTGACCGTCACGCCCGCGCCGCAACCGAACTCATGAATACGGGCGTTGCCTGGCAGCCCCCATTCTCTGGTCAAGGCCTGAATCCGCAGGGCGAAATCAATGTAGGGCGGTCTTTGCGACCCATACTGGAGGCGATAGTTCGCCTCTTCATCGTCTGACCGGAAATAAGGATCCGCATAGATCTCGGCCAGGAGCGAAATATCCAGCTCAGGCTGGAACGCCTTATGCCCGCAGCCGGCGCAGCTGTAGAGCTGGGCCTGGACGCCCACCGCGCGCGCGAACAGACGTCGGCCATGATCCGAGTGCGGTGTGAAGTCGGCGCTGGCGCAAGCAGGGCAACCTTCCGACATCCGATTATCGAGCTGTCGGAACTGCGCCCTGATGTCAAAGGTCAACGCGGCCTCCTGCCTTTCGGGCCTAGTTCTTCCCGAGTATCTGGAGGAAGATGTCGGCGATGGTCTCCGCGACGCGCTCATCGACGCGCGCGGATGTCGGCAGATTAACGCCTGTGCGTGACAGAAGATCACTGTTGGGGCACGGACGCCCCCATTTGCGATAGGCCGGCATCACTGACAGGCCGTGGAAGAAGGGGCGAAGATCGATCGCCTTTTCTTTGCAGGCCTGGATCAGGGCGGCGCGTTTGTCCGCCGGAACCTGGGCGCAGACAAACCACGTTACAGGGCCAGCGCGCTTGTCCATGGCCTTGGGGAAGGCGAGGCCGGGGATGCCATCCATCTTGGACCGGTAGAGGCGGGCCAGCCCGTCGCGGTGCGCCAAAAGATCGTCCAGCCGATCCAGTTGGGCGCAACCAATCGACGCCTGCGGATTGGTCATGCGGTAGTTGTAGCCGACTTCGTCATGCCAGTAGCGCCGCTCGGGCTTCATCCCGTGGTCGCGCAGCGTGCGCATCCGCTCGGCCAGTTCGGGCTCGCTGGTCAGCAGCATCCCGCCTTCGCCCGTGGTGATGTTCTTGTTGCCGAAGAAGGAGAAGCTGCCGGTTTGACCGAACGACCCGACAGGCTGCCCATCGTAGGTGGCGCCGTGGCTCTCGGCGGCGTCCTCCACCACAAAGACGCCGTGGCGGTTGGCGATCTCCATGATTTCCGTCATCGGGCAGGGGCGGCCGAAGACGTGAACCGGCATGACGGCGCGCGTGCGCGAAGTGATCGCCTTCTCGAACGTTTCCGGGTTCAGCACCCAGGTGTCGGGATCGACATCCACGATCACCGGCGTCGCGCCTGCGTGAAGGATGGTGTTGATCGAGGCTGCGAACGTCAGGTCGGGGACGATGACTTCGTCACCGGGGCCAATGCCCAGGCCCACCATCGCCAGATGCAGGCTAACTGTGCCGTTCGATACGGCGACGCCGTGTTTGGCGCCCATTCGATCAGCGAAGCGCCGCTCGAAATTGCGAATGTACTCGCCCTGGCTCGAGATCCATGTCGACAGGAAGGCGTCAACGATGTTGCGGAACTCTTTGTGCGAAAGATAGGGTTCGGCCACGGGTAGAAACTGTCCCAACTGGTCGATGGCGATATCAATCAGACGGCCTTGGCCGTCGACCACAGGCGCTACGATGTCGCCGAAGCCTTCGCGCGCATCATCGGCGGTCAGCACTGTCGGCACAGGCCGGGCCGCGGCGCCGGCGGTCATCCCGGCCAAATAGTCGCCGGCGCGGATCGCTTCGCGGGCGGACTCCAGGGTGATCTGGCCAGCCAGGGAGCCGTCGGCGCGGCGTACATAGACCCGGCCCAAATCTGTATCCAGCGCCCGCTCGATTGCGGTGAACAGAGTATCGTTCTCATCAATGCTGAGATCGGCGCACGAAGGTGAAGCCACAGAGAGCGACATCGGACAGCAAAACCATGATTGGGGTTGGAAAGGGCGATCTCCTTAGCATGCCTCCCCACGACTTCAATGCGAGCGCGAAGGCGCTGCGATCTCGCGGCTGCGACCGCATGTTGCCAAAGCGCGGCCTGACGGGTCGAACAAAGGCGCAGCACACTTGAAAACGCCCTCTTCGCGTGCCAACGGTCCGGACGCCCGTGGGGGGCTGGGGGTGGGTGAAGCCTCGAACAGGGATTGCGGAGCCCGACGAAATGACGAAGCGCAGTTCGAGCGAGGCCGCCGACCCGCCGCCTCCCTCTCGTGACGGCGAGACGCCGGCCACGCCCCTGCGCGGTGTCGTCATCATGCCGATGGCTTGGCGCGGCGGCATGCTCAAGGTCGCCTCTCAGCTCTGCAACCTGTTGGCGAGACACACTTACCAGGGGCGCTCGATCCAGATGTGCCTCGCCGGCAATGAGCATACGGCGCGTGCGCATTTCGACCTCGACGCCGGCGTCAGTTTCGTCAATGTCGCTTTGGAGCCGGTCTTTTCGGCGGATCCGCGCCTGTCCCGCTATCTGGATCCGGCCGTCTATCCCTTCACGCCGACCGAGCCGAACCGCTTTGTTTCGCCCAACTCGGCCAATGTCGCCCTGTTCTCAGCCGATTTCTGGATCAGTCTGACGGGATTTTACAACGAGGGGCCGCTGGCCCCCTTCAAGCCCTACGCGGTTTTCGCGCCGGATTTCATCCAGCGCTATGTGCCTGAGATCCTCCCGCAGGATATCAACAACTACGGCTGGTACCGCGAGGCCTGCCAGATCATGACCATGCAGGCGGCCAAGGTCGTGTTCGCCACAACGCCGAAGACGGTTAGCGATGTTACGACCTATGCGGGGGTTCCGCGGGATCGGGTCCTGCTGTTCCCGCTGTTCAACAGCCATGAAGGCGGTCGGTTGAGGAAATCCAGTGTCGATAGGACGCCCAAGGTCGCCAGCGCGCCTGCGACGTCGGAGGCGGTCGACGCGGATTCCATGGATCATCAGTGGAAACTGGATAGACTGCTGAAGTATAGATACGCTTTTAGTCCAGATTTCATAAAATCTCCGTATTTCGTATGGGTTACAAACACCACAGAACACAAGAATCACCTGCGGGCGATAGAAATGCTCGCAAGCTACTATGAGCGCCATGACGGGGCGCTCAACTGTCTGATTGTTGGCCCGTCAACGGACAAGTGGGCGGACAACGATAGCGAGTTCGCCTATATCCGTGATGTCGCGGACGGGATTGCGGGTCTGGCCAGTCGGACCAACAAGGTCCATTTGCTCGGCGAGCTGCCATCAAGCCTCTATGCAGATGTGCTGTCTGGCGCGCAGTTCCTTTGGCACAATGTGCTTTATGACAACGGCACCTTCACCGTCCTCGAGGCGGCTGAGTTGGGCATTCCGTCCCTGTCGAGTGACTATCCGCAGATCCGCTACATCTGTGAGCTGTATGGCGTCCAGGCGGATTTCTTTGACGCTCATGACGCCGCCGAGGGCGCGCGGGCGCTCAAGCAGATGGAAGAGCGTCAGAAAGCCGGTCCGATCGACCCCGGATTCCAGGATTTGAAGCCGGATCTGCGCGAAGCGTTCGACAGTCTTCTTGACCGCATCCTCGCGCCCAGCGCGTTCCAGCCAGTGAAGGCCTGACTGTGCGCATCGGACTTTGGCTAGATATCCCCGGAGCGGCGATAAGGGAGGGCGAGGGTCTGCTCAGACTCCTGTCCCTTATCTTCAAAGGATTCGCTCAAACGGATCATGAGATCATAATCGTCGCGTCTGCAGACGCCCGACGTCCCAGCGAGGCGTGGTTCAAGGAATTCAGCGAAGGCGCACGATGCAGGTTCAGCTTCGTGACGCCACGCTCTGGAGAATATGACGCGCCGGGCGAACGTGACCAGCGCCTGGCCGTAGCGCGTAAGCTGGCGGTTGACGGTTGGCTCGCCTTTCGGGCGGAGCGTCATGCCATGGATCAGGTGCCGGGGCCCTGGGTCTCGATCTTCGCCGATTTCATCCTGGCTGAATTCCCGATGCACTTCAGCGAAGCGACCTATCGCCAACTCGTGTCGCCGACTCGCGAGGGTGTGGCGAGGATGGACCGGCTCGTCTGCTTCTCCGAACACGTCAAGCAGGTCCACGGCGTGGAGTTTTTCGGCGCGCTTCCGGATCAGATCCGGGTCGTGCCGCACGCGCCGTTCGACTATTTCGAGTTTGCGCGCCTGGGCTTTGAACAGGCGTCGCAGGCGCTGTCTCTCGGTGAGATCGCGACGGCCGACAGCCTGACCCGGACATTGGCGGCGGACATCGTGCGTCATCATATTCGCAATCAGACAGACGGATATTTTTGCAGCATCGGGGCCAGCCATATCCGCCCGATCCTGGCGAGCATGGCCTATGAAGATATAGACTTTGTTCTGATTTCCAGCCGCAACCGGCCGCACAAGAATTTCCTGACGGCCGTTCAGGCCATCGAGCATCTTGTCCGGGGTCGGTATTCTGCGATCAAGGGGCTGACCACCTCGCCGCTGGATCTCACCAGCGATGAGCCGGTGTCCCGTTATCTGGTTGATCGCAAGCTCCACCAAGAGGTGCTGTCTATCAACCACCTTCCTGCCCATGTGCACGCCTGCCTCTACAAGCTGGCTGCTGTGACAGTGCATCCGTCGCCCTTCGAGGGCGGCTTCCCCTTCACCTTCCCTGAATCTCTTTCGATGGGCACGCCGATCATCATGGCGCGCGGTCCGGCGGTTGAGGAGTTCCTGACGCCAGGGGAGTTGGCGGAATATTGCTTCGAGCCGTCGTCGGCGCGTGACCTGGCGCGCCGGATAGACGCAGCCGTGGCCGACAGGGAAGACCTTCTCGCCAAGCAGATGATGACGCTTGATCGACTGAAGAAACGCACCTGGCGCGATATCGCGGAGGAGTATGTCGATGTCTTTCACGAGGCCTCCCAGGTGTACTGGTCCAAGGGCGATCTCTGGGTTCGCACCCTGGCGGCGGACGATGTGGGCACCGCGCCGGGGGGGGGATTCATCGGCGCGGACGTTGGGCGGCTGAGCGGGCCAAACGCGATGCTGAGCCGGTATCTTCCGGCGTCAGCGGTCGGTGTGTTTCATATAGACCTGGACTTTGCAGACGGAGATCCGTCCGACCTGGCGCGCAAGGTCGAGCTTTCGCTCGGCGTCTGGAGTGAAGCCGGGCTGACCTTCTACGATCATCAGCACGTGCGTATTTCCAGCAGCCTGGCCGATGGCCGCCCGCGGGTGTCGGTCGCTCTGGATTTGCCGGAGAAGGATCTCGGCGCCGCCAAGGAACTGCGCGGCGGATGGATCGGGGAGGCGGGACCGGTTCTTGAGCAGGTCTCTTGGCGACTAGCCGCGTGGTGAGCATGAGCGGAGGCAAGGACATTCAGCCTGTGACACCGCCGGATGCGGGGCCGATTCTGAAGGCCAAGCTGGCGATCGTTCGCTCCCTGTCGCGGGCCCTGTCGGGCACCCAGTCTTACCAGAACCTCGTCCAGCAACTTGACGCCCTGGCCGCGAGCGTCGAGCGCGAATTCCGGGCTTCGGGGGACGACCGGACCCGTGACATCGAACAGTCCAAGCGCGAGATCCAGGCGTTGGAAGCGGCCACCGCCGATACGGTTCGGCGCCTGGAACGCGACCATGCCCATCAGGGGGCGCAACTGCGTGACGCCGTCCGCGCGCTTGCGTCTGCGCTGGATCGTCAGCGCACCGATAGCCTACGCGCGGAAGCCAGGGCGCTGCATGGGGCGAACGCGCTGGAAGCCATGGCCAAGGGCGTCGCCCATGACCGGAATCGTTTGAAGGTGATCGAAAGCCTGGCTGCAGATCAGTTGCGCAGCGCGGATGAATCCACCATCGCTGCAAAAGCGATGGTGTCGCGCGTCGAGCGCAGTGACGAAAATCTGCAGGCTATCGCGTCCCAGGTCGCCGATCTGAAGGTGGCCCTGGGCGATGAGCGTGCGGAGATTCTCAAACAGATCGATGGCCGTCTGGGCCGGGCCTTCACGGACGACCGGCAGTGGAAACAGGCGTCGGATCGCGACCTGAGGAGTGAGCTCAAGAGCCTTATCGAAGCCCTCGAAGCCCGCCTTGAACGCGACACGGTCCGGGCGGCTGAAGAGCGCGGGGCCTTCAACCAACGCGCCTTGTCGGTGATCGAGCAGGGGCTAGCTGGCTTGCGCGCACAGGCTGAAAGCCAGTTCGTGAGAGTGCAAGACCTGTTCTCGCTTGTGGACACCCGCGTCGTGGAACAGTCGAGACAGGTCCGCGCCTTGCCCCGTGTCCTGTTTGCGGGGCAATCGAGCATCTGCATCAAGACGACGGTTGGGTTCCTGCTTTTCCCAGCCACAGAACTGAATCATGCGCTTAGTTGGCTCAATCCTGATTTCGACCGCGCCATGGTGGGGGCTGTGGAGCGTCTTTGCGAGCCGGGCGCGCATTTCATCGACATTGGTTCGAGCATCGGCGCCATGTCCGTGGTCGCCGCCGGTGTCGTCGGCCCCGCCGGTTCGGTCACCCTGGTCGACCCGATCGAGGAGGTGCTCGCCTTTGGCGTCAGGAATGTGAGATTGAATGCGTCGCTAACGTCGGTGCGGCAGTTTGAGGCCGCTGTTTCCGACGCATCAGGCAGACGCACCCTGCAGGTCTTTCCGTCGGACACTCGTGTCTCGACGATCCACCCCTATGACCAGAGCGTTCTGCCGAGTGAAAGCAGAGAGGTCAGTTTGATCGATGCGGCGACGCTGTTGCCCGAGGAGCCGGGCCTGGTGGTCATCAAGATTGATGCCGAGGCTGAGGACCTGACCATCGTCAAGAGACTGTTGGATGCGGGAAGAAGCGATGTTCGAATCATCTACGAACACTCGCCCGATCATTTTCAGCGCGCGGGCGTCAAGCCGACGGATATCGTAGCCTTGGCGGAGACGCACAATCTGGAAGCGCGCTTCATTGCCAGTGACGGCTCGGCCGGTGAGATCGTGACGACGGAGCTGGCCAGAACGAAGTCCGGCAATGTGCAACTCGTGCTTCGCGCACCCGACGCGAACTAGAGCCGCTCGAAGACGAGACATCGGTAGTACTCGCCCAGGTTCTCGCGATCCTGGGCGACATCGTTGATGACGCGGAATCCTGTAGCTTCGCACAGGGCCGACACCGAGCCCCCGACAAAGAAATACAGATGCACCGGCGAACGTTCGAACAGATACTCATAGCAGGGCGTGGAGTGGGCCATCCGGCCGCCGGGCTTCAGCAGGGCGTGGCAGGCGGACAAGAAAACTCGCGGGTCCTGCGGGTGCTCCAGGAAGTTGTGGGAGAACAGGCCGTCGAATGGTCCTTCCGGGACGGTTGGCGAAATCCGCGGATGGAATTGCGTGATGTAAGGCTCGTAGCCCCAGACGTCCCAACCGGCATCCGTGAGCCGGCTCGCGCCCCGGGTCCATAGTCCGCAGGCATAGTTCAGATAGCGGCCGGCCCGGCTGGGGTTCAGGAGGTAGAAAGAGCGCTCCTGCGCGTGAACTGTGTCCCCCTCGGCATAGAAGCGATAGATCAGCTCATACAGCCGGCCCAGCCGTTCCGGCGGCGCCGAAATGATGGCCAGCGGTCCCTGAATCAGCCCGCAGGAGGGGCAGGCGCGGCGTGGCAGTCCTACGCCCGTAAACAGACAGTCGGCGTCCAGTTGCGGCTGTTCGGCCGGAATGAACGGCCGGGAACAAGCGCGGCATTCGAAGACGTCCGGTTCGCCCGCTGACAAGACATCGACCAGTTCTCGCCTGAACCAGTCGAGCATGACTTCGCTGACTGCCTGGGGCGTTCCAACCAAGGCCTGCACGGCTTGCGTCATCCTGAGCTCCCCCTAGACCGCCCGGTCCATGACCTGAAGATATTCGAGCGCCACGGCTTCCCAGCCGCGCTGGCTGTTGGTTGCCTGCATCCAGGCGCGCTGGTGTTGAAGAACAGTCGACCGATCTTCCAGGACGGCCTCGACCTTGTCGGCGAGGTCCTTGGCTGAGGACGGATCAAAGAGCAGGTCGGCGATCTCGGAATCGCCCATGCCTTCAACGTTCGCGGCGTTGCGGCTGAGCAGGCACGGCGTTCCCATCGAAACCGCCTCACCAAAGATGAACGACAGACCGCCTTCGAAGTAGGAGGGATGAATCGCAACATCCGCCGCGTGGTACAGCGCCGCATGGACCTCGGACGGGAGACCGGGCGCCAGGGTGACGAACTCCCACGCTTGTGCGCGATCAATGGCGGCCACCAGAGGGTCCGTATCGACATTGCTGTCGACGAAGGCGCTGAGGACGAGGTGGAAGGGGATGCCTCTATGGCGGTTCAGCTCAACCGCCATTTCAACCAACCGCGGCAGGTTCTTGTAGGGGCGCGCTTGCTGCGGGCAGAAGCCGAAAGTCATCTCCGAAAAGCGGGTCTTGTCGGTTAGGGCGCCCCACATACGCGCATCGCGCAGGTCTTTTCGAGCGGACAGCAGGCCACGGCCATAGGCCTGGATGACCTCGTCGGCATAGGCCAGACTCTGCGCCGTCCGCAGGGATGGATCGGGCCCTTTCCAGACGTCCGATATGTCCATGAGGCAGTGTTTGATGACGGCCGTCTTCTGTGGCGCCGCGCCGAAAACGCCGACGACGTGGCGCGTGCGGACATCTTCGGTGAAGCTGATGATGCGGTCGGCCCTGGCGACCATTTTGGAGAACTGCTTCTCGAGGCGCGCCGTTTCCACGGGAGCGAAACGTTCAGGGTAGTCGGCGATGACGAAGTCCGGAAAGATCAACGTCAGCGGCTTCTTCAGCCGGGTCGCGGCGGTGAAGCCAGGGTAGGGCACCAGCCATGAATCGATGCCGCGCAGCGAATCTGCATACCGCGCATTCGCATCCGTCTCGGCCGCGATCACCGTCGAAAGGGATACGAATTCGGCGAGCGTAGAGTTCGTGACCCGGCCTTTGATGCGCTCGCGCACGCGCAACTTGCGCATGATCCCCTTGGCCCAATTCAGCGGATTGAGCAGAGATCCGAGCTTGAACAGGGCCAGGAGAATGACGCCGAAAAAGAGCCCGATGTAACTGGGTTGCTCAAGCACCCCCATGAGCCAGCGCCGCAGAGCGCTCGGCTTGCGTTCGCGCCCACGCGCCTCGAGCCGCCCCGCCAGGGCGGCTTCCCAACGCAAGGCGGAAAAAGGCGACGTTCGGAACCGGGTGATCTCTCTGGCCGCCGCGGGCAGCTCCTCGATGAAGGCCTGGATCTCTTCCTTCATCCAGGGCGGCGCGACCAAATCGTAGCGCACACCCGTGTGGGCCGTGCCGGCGATGATGTAGCCAGTAAGCCGCCCGATCCCCTCTGTCCTCCACCTTGCGTAGGGAGGAAGCTGGATCCAGATGCCGATCCGCTTGGACGTCTTCGAGGGCCGGCTCATCGACCTGCCTCAAGCTGACTGATGGCCACCCGGGTGCGTTCGGCCAGCGACAGGGGAAGGGAGGTGAGATTGGGCCACTCGCTCAATCGGGTCTCGATATCGGAAGCGGGTATGACGACAAGCCGGCCTTCATCGACCCAGCGAGCCACCGCATAGGCCGATTCCGACACCGCGCCGTCGACAACGATCGCATCCGCGCGCTCCAGCAGCGATGCCGCAGCGTTGAAACTGTCGGGGATGACATAGGAGGTCCATTGCTTGCGGCGGCCCCCCGGTTTGACGTGGGTCACCTTCACGCCTGCCTGATCAAGGCTGGAATCGGAGGGGGTGGCGACGATCACCTCGGGCCCGAGTGCGGCGTCATCGTCTTTCCCGCTCAGCGCCGCAAGCAACGCCTTTTCGGCGTTCGTATCGCTCGGCACCACCAGGACCGTTCGTCCGCCGGGCTGCCGGCGCATCGTTCCGAGGTCATGTTCGACCAGCTTGTCTCGGGAGATTCCGAACCGGCGGACCGCCAGGTCAGCCGAGCCAGGCGCGCAGATCACGCCCGCGGCTTCGAGGTACTGCATACGTTTGGCGAACCCGGTTTCGGCGTCGATCGTCGTGCGCAACCTGTCCGCCAGGGGGTGAAAGGTGAGGACCACCGGGCGCACCGGAAAGACTTGACGCAGACTGGTCCAGTCGGCCGTCAGCCAAAGGTCGGCGTCCTTGCAGTCAACCTCGCCGTCTCGCGGGATCGAGACAGGGGAACTGAACCCGAGGTCCAGCGCCAGCGGATCGCGATCCACGCGATGGTAACGCGTTTCGGCAACCCCTCTGGGCAGTTTGTCCATGACGACCGGACGAGGGATGTGGCCCAAGCCGCTCACGGCGTTTCCGAGCCGGGCGCCGGCGTCAAGGCCCGGGAAAATGCCTTCCTTGAGCAGGGCGTCAATGTCCGGGGTCGACAGGCGCGAACTCATGTCCACGGTCGTGATCCGCTCCGTGCCCTGGAGCATTTCGGCCAAGGTCCGTGCGACTCGCGCCTGGGTGACGACGCGAAATACATCTGATCGCCAGTTTAAGAAGATCGCGATGCGCAAGGACAACCTCGATACGACGGGTTGCCCCGTTCCGCCTAACCGCAAGACAGGCCCGGAGCCTTACGCGTTGACCTCGAAGGGTTCAACCGCGCATGAGTTGTTTCGGCGGCCGGCCTATGGCTGTGGAGATTCGGCTATGCGGCGGATTTTGTTGGGCGCAGGCGGGCATGGCGTCGTCGCGGCGGCGCTGGCGAGCGCGTGTGGTCGGCCGGTTACGGACATCATTGATCCGGACCCTTCGACCGAGGCGCGGGTGCCGGGGGCCCGCTGGCTCGCGGCCGCCGACGATGAGGTGCTGGCCCTGGCGGCCGGAGAGGTCGAACTCGTGAACGGCGTGGGCGCGAACGGCCCGGCCGGCGCCCGACGCCGCCTTTTCGAGCGCATGTCCGAGGCGGGGTATCATTTCCCAGCCCTGATCCATCCCTTCAGCTGGGTCGCGCCGACCGCCGTGATATCCGACGGCGTCCAGATCATGGCAGGCGCAGTCGTCCAGCCGGGGGCCGCCATAGGCCGAAATGTGATCGTCAATACGCGCGCGAGCGTCGATCACGACTGCCGCATCGGCGACCATGTGCACATCGCGCCGGGCTCGACGATTTGTGGAAGCGTGAGTATCGGCGAGGGCGCGATGATCGGGGCCGGCGCCGTCATTATTCCGGGCCGGGTGATCGGGGCGGGCGCGATGATCGGGGCGGGCGCCGCCGTGTGCAGGGATGTGCCCGAAAAGGCCGTGGCGCGCGGCGTGCCGGCCCGCCAACCCGTCTAGCTCAACGAAAAAGGGCGGCGCCGAAGCGCCGCCCTGACCGTCACCGCCGGATACTGACTAGATATTCCGCATCGGGCTGGATTCCTTGAGCAGCGGCATGATCCGCAGCAGCTCGTCGATCCCCTCGTCGAGCGAGACGCTGGCCCGGAAGCCGACGTTCTTGATGCGATCGTAGGACACTTCGTAGTCGCGCTTGTCCTTGTCTTCGCCGAACTCAGCGCCGTGCAGGTAGTAGTCCTGCTTGCCCTTGATGATCTCAGCGATCTCCAGCTTGGTGTAGTTCATGGTCTCGTCGCCGACGTTGAAGGGCAGGCCGCCCATCTGGTCGTAGTTGTCCAGGGTGAAGATCACGCTCTTGGCGGCGTCGGTCGAGTGCAGGAAGGTCCGGCGCGCATGGCCTTCGAACATGACGAAGTTCCGATAGTGGACAACCTGATAGACGATGTCGTTGATCAGCAAGTCCAGACGGATGCGCGGAGAGTTTCCGAACACCGTGGCGAAACGTAGCGGTACGCCGCCATTGTCGAGGATTGGCTTCTCGGCCTCAGCCTTGGTCTCGCCGTAGAGGCTGACGGGGTTGATCGGCGTGTCTTCTGTGCAGACGCCATCGACCTGGCCATAGGTTGAGCCCGTGGATGCCTGGATCAGCATCTGGCCCTTCGATGCCGTCTGGCCCAGGAAGCGAACGGCGTCGAGGTTGATCGTACGCGCGTCCAGCGGCTTCTCGGCGCAGGCGGGGAAGCCGACGATGGCCGCCAGATTGATGATTGCGTCGTGCTTGGCGATCAGGGCGCCGTAGCGGCCTTCATCACGGACATCGCCCTTGATGATGGTGAGTTTGGGGTTGGAGGCGACGTGCAGCAGCGGATGAATGCCCCACATGAGGCTGTCATAGACCGTGACCTCGTCACCGCGAGCCAGAAGCTGCGGCACGAGGATCGAGCCAAGATAACCGGCGCCACCGGTAATCAGGATTTTCATGGGGGTTCGTCTTCCTAAAAAGTAGGCGGCCCAACTAGCATCGGGCCGCCATGCTGGCAATCGGTGTTCTGGCAAGGGGTTCCGCACCGCGCCGAGGCGCGGTGCGGGCCCGATCTAGGAGAACATCAACCAACCATCGATGGCCGGGGCCGTGTGGTCTCCGTCAGTCGTCCAAACCCCGTACGATTGCCGGCCGATGGACGCGGCGGGGTCGAGATCAACGAGATCCGGCGTCGGGCCGACCGTCAGCGGCAGGACCAGAGCATCGTCCCACGGGCTCGCGATGTCGGCGCCGGGCAGGACGAGCGGGCCGCCCATCTTCGATCCGCCCATGCCTTCCCAATCGAAGTTGATCAGGGGGGTGTCGGACGGCGACTTGAGGACCTCGTCCGCCAAGGCGGGCAGGACGAGCGGCTGCGTCAAGGCATCGACAGACCCGGCGGGTAGAACGAGCGGCTCCAGCGACTTTCCGGAAACCGAGAAGTCGTCCTCGGCCAGGGGCGAGACCCAGGCGGCGTCCAGCTTGCCGATCGCTGAGGCCAGGCCCGTCCAGGCGATGTCTGACTGGGTCAGGTTCGCCGAACCGCCAAGCGTCGCCAGGACGACCGCCGCACCGGAGCCCGTTCCGTCCGCATCGAACGAAAGCGTGCGGTTGGCGGCGTCCCAGATCAGCTGAGCATTGGCTGCGGTAGCTGCGGACCCGGCCACGAACCAGTTCGACGGGAGCGTGTTGACGCTGAAGCCCGGCGCATAGAGTTCGATCTTGTCCTGACCCACGGCGAAGTCGGCGATGAAGTCACCGCCTTCGGAGGCGCCCAGATAGACGAAGGCGTCAGCCCCGGAGCCGCCCGTCATGGAGTCACCGCCCAGGCCGCCATGAATCCGGTCGTTGCCGGCGCCGGTGTCGATAACATCGTTGCCGCCACGGCCTTCGACCGCATCGTCACCGTCCCGCGTCAGGATGAAGTCCTGATTCTGGGTGCCCAGAATGTAGTCGGACTCGTTCGACGAAACGACCCTTTCAACATTGAAGAAACGATCACCGGCGGCCTGGCCCGTGCTGCGCTGATAGTCGATCATGTCGACGACCAGGAACACGCCCGGGCCCATCCCTTGCGAGTACCACACCGTGTCGATGCCATCGCCGCCATCGAACCAGTCTGCTCCGCCGCGTCCCTCCATGATGTCATTGCCGCCGCGACCGACGAAGTAGTCGACGCCGTCGGTGCCTCTCAGCACGTCGTCGCTGTTGGAGGACACGACCCGCTCGATCCCGTCGTAGCGGTCTCCCGCAGCGGCGCCCGCGTTGGTCTGCCAAACAAGCAGATCGACGGTGGCGACCTCATCATACCAGACAGTGTCGACGCCATCGCCACCGTCGAACCAGTCGCCGCCGCTGCGGCCCTGGAAAATGTCGTCGCCGCCGCGACCGGTGAAGAAGTCGCCTCCGACCGTGCCGCGGATGATGTCGTTGAAGTTGGAGCCGACGACGCGTTCGATCGAGTCATAGCGGTCTCCCGCCGCCCCGCCTGAATTGGTCGCCCAGTCACGCAGATCCGCGACGACGGCTTCGTCATACCAGACGGTGTCCAAGCCAGTCCCGCCATCAAACCAGTCGCCGCCGCCGCGACCCTGGAAGATGTCGTCGCCGCCACGGCCCTGGAACACTTCAGCCCCGTTCGACCCACGGATGATATCGTTCAGGTCGGAGGCCACGACCCGCTCGATCGAGTCATAGCGGTCGCCAGCGGCCGCGCCGGAGTTGGTCGCCCAGTCACGCAGGTCGATCACGGCCTGGCCATCGTACCAGACAGTGTCGACGCCATCGCCACCGTCGAACCAGTCGCCGCCGCCGCGGCCTAGGAAGATGTCGTCGCCGCCACGGCCCTGGAAGATCTCAGACGCAGCGGTGCCGCGGATAATGTCGGCTCCGGTTGAGCCCACCACGCGCTCGATCGAGGAATAGGTGTCCCCGGCGGCTTCGCCCGTGTTGTTGCTCGGCGCCGCCAGGTCGATGACAAGCTGGCCGCCGACAACACCATTTTCGTACCAGGCCGTATCGGTTCCCGCACCGCCGTTCAGCGCATCGCCGCCGTCGCCGCCGTAGAGCAGATCATCCGCGCCCAGACCGTTGAGGACGTCATTGCCGGCAAAGCCCCGGATGATGTCCGTTCCCTCGGTGCCGTCGAGGGTTTCCGGATTGCCTGTGCCGTTGACTTCATTGACGGCCGGTCCGGCAAGCGCGACGACCTGGTCCGAAAACTGGATCCGTTCCACGCCGTTCAAGGTGTCCGTGCCGGTGCCGTCTGGTCCCGTCACCCGATACGAGCCGCCGCCGAGATCGGTGATGGTGTAGAGCGACCGCTGCCCGACAAAGACTGCGGTGTCCGTGCCGTTGCCGCCGTTGAAAGTGTCGTCGCCGGTGCCGCTATGCATCAGGTCATCGCCGTCCCCGCCGTTCATCGTCGAGCCAGCGTTGTACGATTCAACATAGGTGTGGCCGGGAATTGAGACGTTCAGGACGTATTGGCCGTTGGCCGGCGGCACGCCGTTCACGGTGGCGGCCTGGGTCCAGGCGCCGACCGCGACATAGTAGGTGCCGGCCGTCGCGAAGGTGTAGTTGATCAGAGAGGCGGTGCCGCCGGCCGGGTCATCGTCATTGAACACCAGTTCAACGCCGGAGGCGTCGAAGATGCGCAAGGTGGTGTCGAAAGAGGCCGCAGCGATGTCGAACACGCACGCGGCGCCTGCGCTCACGGTGAAGGCGTAGTATTCCCGGCCGCCGCCGGTCGCGGTGCCGCGGATGACCGCGTGGGGGATCGTTGTGGCGTTGGTCACGCCTGGGTCATTCAACAGGTCGAAATTGCCATCGATATTGACGGCCGCGGCGATGGATTGGTTCGACTGCGTGCTTGCCTTGATGACGTCAGCGGCGGCCGTGAGCGTTCCGACGCCTGCGATCAGGGTGTCGGCGCCGCCTTCGCCGTTCATGATGTCGGCCCCGCCACCGCCGTCGATGACTTCGCCGCTAGCGTTGCCCGTAAGCGTGTCGGCGAAGCGAGAGCCGGTAATGCCCTCGAAGTTGCTCACCGTATCGGACCCGCCTCCGCCGGTCGCTATGCCGGTGGACAGGTTCACCGTCACACCAAAAGTGCTGCTGGAGTAGTCGACGGTATCGAAGCCGAGCCCGCCGTTCAGAGAATCGTTGCCCGCGCCGCCGTTAATCCGGTCGTTGCCCATGCCTCCATTGATGGTGTCGTCGCCGCCGCCGCCGTAGAGCCAGTCGGCGTAGTCCGTGCCGTTGATGGTCTCCGCAGTCTGGTCGCCTTCCAGGATGATGCCCGCCGCCACCGTCGGAGCGGTGATGGTGCCGTCGGAGAAGGTGATGAACTCGATATTGCGCAGGACATCGGTTCCATCGGGACCGCCGATGGTCACGATGCGGTAGGCCACGCCGTTGACGGTCTCGATCCCTGCCGTGACCGTGTATTGGGACTGGGGCCCGCTATAGACAGCGGTGTCCGTGCCGGCGCCGCCATCAATGGTGTCGTTTCCGCCGTTGCCCCGAAGCAGGTTGCCGCCGCTGTTGCCGATCAGGGTGTCGTTGCCGCTGCCGCCGGTCGCATTCTCGATGACTGCGCCCATGGCGATCGAGACGTTGCCGGTCAGTCCGCCGACGCTGGAGAAATGGCCCTGGCGCAGGTCGATGAGGCCGCTCTGGCTGTAGCCAGAGAAGTCGAGCGTATCGACGCCGCCAGCGTCCCAGACGGCGAAAATGACGGCCTGATTGGCGCCGCCCTGGGTCGCGTCATACCAGATCCGACCGGCGTTCGAGTTGAACCCATAGACCGTATCGCCGGTCCGCGTCGTCATGTTGGCGCCGTAGAGCCGCTGAGCCGCGGCGATATCGTCAAGCAGCGGCGCAGAAGCGTAGCGGCCGACAAAGGCCGCGCCCGTGTTGCCTTCGGCGAAGTAGCTCATCACCGTGTATTGCCGGGAATCTTCGTAGTATATGGCGCTCTCGCCGTAGGTGATGGTGCCGCCGCTGCCTGCGTTGTAGTCGGCCGGGTGGCTCAGGCCGATGGCGTGACCGATCTCGTGCACCAGAACCTGATAGCCGTAGGCCAGATAGGCCGGGGCAGAATTGTAGGCCAGCGACGAGTTCACCCAGACATCGCCCGAGTTGGCGCCGGTCGCCGCGTTGCCGGGCAGGTAAGCGAAGGCGGCGGAGCCGCTGGATCCGGCCGAGTAGTTGCCGAAGACCATGGAGGCGTTGTCCGAATAGGCGGCTTCGCCGGAGCTGCCCGTTCCATTGCGCTGGAAGGTAATCTGCGCGACGTCCGACCAGGCCTGGAGCATCAGCTCTGTCGCGGCGATCTGAGTCGCTGAGAAACGCGAGAAACCGCTCGTGTCGGAGGGCATCGTCGCCGGCGCGTTGGACCGGAAGGAATAGGTCACCGTCGCGGCTTGACCCAGGCCGGTGGCCCAGCTCAGGTTTGAGCGCGTGATCTGCGTCCCGGCGTCCCCAGGCAGCAACGAGGCCTTGCCGTTAGGTCCGAAGCCGCCCCGCTCATCCAGATCGAGGAAGCCGAAGGGCGCGTCGCTCCAGGCCCGCTGGCCGCCGACGCCCCGGTCCATGGCCATGTCCTCGGGCAAAAACTCAGTCCTACGGAATTGGGCCGACATGTCGGCGCAGATGATGCACATTTCCGAAACTCCCAAGATGGTCCGCGCAGTCTATCTGGCGCTCCTACGGGGCTAGGTTAGGCTGCCTCCTTGACGGCGCCAAGCGATGCAGTGCGTATTGACGAGGTTTGTGCGTGAAACTTGTATTTCTTAGCGCCGTCCTGTTCGGCCCCGCCCTGTTCGGCGCCGGCTGCGACGCCGCTCCTTCGCCACCGCATGAGGAATCCGCGATGTCATCGGCTCCCGCCCTTTCAGAACCCGCCCAGTTGGCTGGCTCCTGGACGCTGGAGGGTGCGGCCGGCCAGTGTTCGCTTCGGCTGCTGGTCGAGGATGTGGCTCCGTCCGAAGGCAGTCTGGCGGCGCCGATGCTGGCGGCGGACATAAGGGACGGCTGCACCGGCGCAGCGGACGTTCGCGGCTGGCGCCCGATCCCGCTGGGCCTGGAGTTGACCGATGCGGAGGGGCGAGCAGTGCTGATCTTTGAACAAACCGGCCCGGACGCCTTCACTTCCATCGATCAGGCCTGGCGGCTGACGCCGAACCGCCTGGCAGACGCCGGCTAACCCGGCCCCCGTCGGGACGGCTTCCCCCCCGTCACCCCTGGGAGTTGCGCGTCCAGTTGGAGACGCAGGGGATTTTCTCAGGAACGGCGCGGTCGGCGTAACGGGCGGCGATTTCGCGCACCTCGGCCATCAGCCCCTCCTCCAGCGTCACCGGATTGAGGCCCAGGCCCACGAAGCCCTGGTTGGTGACCAGCAGCTCATTCTCGTCCGCCTCGCGGCGCGGGTTTGTCAGGTTGGCGATTTCCGCCCCGGTCGCCTTCGACACCATCTCGGCGAGGTCCCGTACGCGGTGGGTTTCGGTCATCTGGTTCAGGATCTGGACGCGCTCGCCTTTCGCCGGAGGGTGATCAAGGGCCAGCTGGACGCACCGCACCGTGTCCTGGATGTGGATGAAGGCGCGCGTCTGGCCGCCGGACCCGTGCACCGTCAGCGGGTAGCCAATCGCCGCCTGCATCAGGAACCGGTTGAGCACCGTGCCGTAGTCGCCGTCATAGTCGAAGCGGTTGATCAGACGCTCATCCAGCTCGGTCTCGGACGTCTGGGTGCCCCAGACGATGCCCTGGTGCAGGTCGGTGATCCGCAAGTCGTCGTTGCGATTGTAGAAATAGAAGAGCAGGGCGTCCTGGGTCTTGGTCATGTGATAGATCGAGCCGGGCGCGGCCGGGTGCAGGATTTCCCGCTCCACCCAACCCTCGGGCGTCTCGATCTTCACCTTCAGATAGCCTTCCGGCAGGGCGGCGCCGGCGGTGCCGTAGCCATAGACCCCCATGGTGCCCAGGTGCGCCAGGTGGATGTCCAGGCCGCTTTCGACGATCGCCGCGAGCACATCATTGGTGGCGTTGATGTTGTTCGAGACGGTGTAGCGCTTGTGCTGGGCCGATTTCATCGAATAGGGCGCGGCCCGCTGCTCGGCGAAATGCACGATGGCCCCGGGCGCCTTCGTGCGGATCAGGTCCAGCAGCCGATCATAGTCCTGACCGACGGTCAGATTGACGAAGTCGATCGTCTGCCCCGAGATCTCCTTCCAGACCGACAGCCGCTCCGAAATCGGCCGGATCGGCGTGAGGGACTGGACCTCCAGCTCCACGTCGATCTTCCGGCGCGACAGGTTGTCGACGATGGTTATGTCATGCCCCAGTTTCGACAGGTGCAGGGCCGTTGGCCAGCCACAGAATCCGTCACCGCCGAGAACCAGAATCTTCATTGTCGCCCCTCATTGTCGCCCTAGGCTCATAGCGGCCTGCGCGGCGCTTCGCTACGCTGATCCTGCGTCCAGCGCGTCGTCGTTCAGCGCGGGAGGCGCCAGGAGGCTGGAATGGTCAATGACGTCGTTCTCGTAACCGGTGGAGCCGGCTATGTCGGCGCTCATGCCTGCCTAAAGCTGGCGGAGGCGGGGTATCGGCCGGTTGTCTTCGACAACCTGTCCAATGGTCATGAGGCATTTGTGCGCTGGGGGCCGCTTGAGGTCGGCGACATCCGCGACCGGGGCCGGCTGGCCGAGGTGTTCTCGGCGCACAGGCCGGTGGCGGTGATGCACTTCGCCGCCCTGATCGAGGTCGGCGAATCGGTCAGGCATCCCGGCCGCTTCTATGAAACGAACGTCGGCGGTGCGACCAACGTCATCCAGGCGGCTCAAGAGGCCGGGGTCGGTGCGTTCGTCTTCTCTTCGACCTGTGCGACCTATGGCGATCCGGTTCGTACGCCGATGGATGAAAGCCACCCTCAGGTTCCGGTCAATCCCTATGGGCGCACCAAGCTCATGATCGAACAGGCGCTCGCCGACATGGACCTCTATCAGGGCCTGAGGTTCACCGCCCTGCGCTACTTCAATGCTGCGGGGGCCGATCCGCAGGGGCGCATCGGAGAGCGTCACGATCCGGAGACGCACGCCGTCCCGTTGTTGCTGCAAGCGGCCCAGGGGCGCCGCGCCGGCTTCTCCATCTTCGGCTCGGACTACGCAACGCGCGATGGCACGGCGGTGCGCGACTACGTCCATGTGCTGGACCTGGCCGATGCTCACGTCGCGGCCCTGACGCGGCTGTTGAACGGCGGGGCCTCGGACGTCTTCAACCTGGGCACCGGGGCCGGCACCACCGTGCGCGAACTGGTCGAGGCGGTGAAGCGAGTGACGGGACGAGACTTCCCGGTTGTCGAAGTCGACCGCCGGGCCGGCGACGCCGCCGCTCTGGTCGCCGACAACGCCAAGGCGCGATCCGTGCTGGACTGGACGCCCCAGCGTTCGCTCGACGACATCATCGCCGATGCCTGGGCCTGGCATGACCGGCACGAGGCTGGGGTATTCGCCTGACGACGCCTATCCGGTTCGGCGCCGTTCGAGCTGGGTGTTCTCGATCAGGCCGTGCGACGTGTCGGCGACGCCCGCAACGAAAAAGGGGCGCGGTCGCCCGCGCCCCTGATCCGTTTCAGTCCGTCGCCGGGTTTCAGGCCGAGGCCAGATTCCGCAGCACATAGGGCATGACGCCGCCGGCCTTGAAGTAGTCCAGCTCGGTCTGGTTATCGATGCGGCAGCGCACCGGGAAGCGGGCCATCTTGCCGTCCGACGGGCGGAACAGCTCGACCCACAGCTCCTGGCGCGGCTTCAGCTTGCCGACATTGGCGTCAGACAGGCCGCGGATGGTGACGATCTCCTCGCCGGTCAGGCCCAGCTTGGTCCAGCCATCCTGTTTGAACTGCAGCGGCACCACGCCCATGCCGATCAGATTGGAGCGGTGGATGCGCTCATAGCTTTCGGCGATGACGGCGCGCACGCCCAGCAGACGCGTGCCCTTGGCCGCCCAGTCGCGCGACGAGCCGGTGCCGTATTCCTTGCCCGCGAACACGACCAGCGGCCGGCCCTCGGCCTGGTAGCGCATGGCCGCGTCGTAGATCGACATCTCGTCGCCGGACGGGAAGTGTTTGGTCACGCCGCCTTCGATGTCCGGCGTGATCTTGTTGCGGATGCGGATGTTGGCGAAGGTGCCGCGCATCATCACTTCGTGGTTGCCGCGCCGGGCGCCGTAGCTGTTGAAGTCGATCGGCTCGACGCCATGGTCGATCAGATATTTGCCGGCCGGGCTGGCCGCCTTGATCGAACCGGCGGGCGAGATGTGGTCCGTTGTGATCGAGTCGCCGAAGATGCCCAGGATGCGCGCCTCGATGATGTCGGCGACCGGGGCCGGCTCCATCGACAGGCCGTCGAAATAGGGCGGGTTCTGCACATAGGTCGACTTGTCGTCCCAGGCGTAGGTCTGGCCGCCGGTGACCTTGATCGCCTGCCAGTGCGTGTCGCCCTTGAAGACGTCGGCATAGCGTTTGGCGAACATCTCAGGGGTGACCGACTTCTTCTGGATGTCGGCGATCTCCTTGGAGGTCGGCCAGATGTCTTTCAGAAAGACGTCCTTGCCCTTCTTGTCCTGGCCGATCGGCTGGGTCGTCAGGTCGATGCGCATCGACCCTGCCAGGGCGTAGGCCACCACCAACGGCGGCGAGGCCAGATAGTTGGCCTGGACGTCCGGGTTCACCCGGCCCTCGAAGTTGCGGTTGCCCGAAAGCACGCTCGTGGCGACCACGCCGTTATCGTTGATGGCCTGGGAGATTTCGGAATCCAGCGGGCCGGAGTTGCCGATACAGGTGGTGCAGCCATAGCCGACCAGATTGAAGCCGAGCGCATCCAGATCCTCTTGCAGGCCGGACGCGGTCAGATAGTCGGTGACGACCTGCGAACCGGGGGCCAGCGAGGTCTTGACCCAGGGCTTGGGCTTGAGGCCCAGCTTGGCGGCCTTGCGCGCCACCAGGCCCGCCGCGATCAGCACCGAGGGGTTGGAGGTGTTGGTGCACGAGGTGATCGCCGCGATGACCACATCACCGTCGCCGATGTCGAAGTCGCGGCCATCCACGGCATAGCGCGGGGCGTCGGCCGGGCGATTGAAGGTGCCGGTCAGGTGAGCTTCGAACTCGGGCGCAGCGGTGGTCAGGGCGACCTTGTCCTGTGGGCGCTTGGGCCCTGCCAGCGACGGCACGACGGTCGACAGGTCCAGTTCAAGCGTGTCGGTGAAGACCGGTTCTTCGGCGCCCGGCTCGATCCACAGGCCTTGGGCCTTGGCGTAGGCCTCGACCAGGGCGACGCGCGCCTTGTCGCGGCCAGTGGCGGTCAGATAGTCCAGCGTCGCCTGGGACACCGGGAAGAAGCCGCAGGTGGCGCCGTATTCGGGAGCCATATTGGCGATGGTGGCCTGGTCCTCGATGGTCATGCCGGCGATGGCGTCGCCGAAGAATTCGACGAACTTGCCGACCACGCCGCGCTTGCGCAGCATCTGGGTGACTGTCAGCACCAGGTCGGTGGCGGTGGCGCCCTCGGGCAGCTTGCCGGTCAGCCTGAAGCCGATGACTTCGGGGATCAGCATCGGGATCGGCTGACCCAGCATGGCGGCCTCGGCTTCGATGCCGCCGACGCCCCAGCCCAGCACGGCCAAGCCGTTGATCATGGTGGTGTGGCTGTCGGTGCCGACCACGGTGTCGGGATAGGCGACAGTCTTCTTGCCCTCGTCGGCGGTCCAGACGGTCTGGGCCAGATTCTCCAGATTCACCTGGTGGCAGATGCCGGTGCCGGGCGGCACCACGCGGAAGTTGTTGAAGGCCGATGAGCCCCAACGCAGGAAGTTGTAGCGTTCGATGTTGCGCTCGTATTCGCGCTCGACGTTTTGGCCGAAGGCCTTGGCGGTGCCGAAGTGGTCGACCATGACCGAGTGGTCGATGACCAGATCCACCGGGTTCAGCGGATTGATCCTGGACGGGTCGGCGCCCAGGGCGCCCATGGCGTCGCGCATGGCGGCCAGGTCGACGACGGCGGGCACGCCGGTGAAGTCCTGCATCAGCACGCGGGCGGGACGGAAGGCGATCTCGTGCTCGACCGAGCCCTTGTTGTCGATCCAGGCGGCGACGGCCTTCAGGTCGTCTTCGGTGACCGAGACGCCGTCCTCATTGCGCAGCAGGTTCTCCAGCAGCACCTTCATCGAGCGCGGCAGGCGCGAGATTCCGGTCAGGCCGGCTTCCTCGGCGGCGGGAAGGCTGTAATAGGCGTACTTCTTGCGCCCGACGGAAAGGTCCTGACGGGTCTTGAGGCTGTCGTTTGACGGCATGGGAGAGGTGTCCTCTGATCAAAGCCGCCCGACAATTCGGTTGCGCGGTCGCGCGCTGGACGCTGGGGCGCACAGGTCCCCGGCGCGCGCGGCGAACGCCTGCTGCGGCTGGCTGCGATATAGCCATGCCCGGGCCCCGCGTCCATGAATCCATGATGGCGACGTGGGTATTGCGAGGGGTTCTCAAACAATGTCCTTCTCCCCTTGCGGGAGAAGGCGTCATGCGCAGCATGACGGATGAGGGGTCGCACCGGCTCCTCTGTCACTAGGAAGCTCGCACAGCCAGCCGATGGATCAGCGCGACCCCTCATCCGACCCGTCCACCGACCGCGCGGCGCGGCCGGATGCTTCCGTGACTCGCTCGCCGACGGCGAGCGGGGCCTCCCCCTCTCTCGCAGGAGGAGGGGGGCTGACCGTCAGTGATCTCACCCTCGCGCGCGGCGATCGGGTGCTGGTGCGCGGACTGTCGTTTGCACTGAAGCCGGGCGAGGCGCTGGTCGTGACCGGGGCCAATGGGGCGGGCAAGACGTCGCTGCTCAGGGCTGTGGCCGGACTGCTGAGACCGTTGGAGGGAACCATTGCGTTGGAGGGCGAAGGCGAGCGCCAGGACCGACTGCACCTGATCGGCCACCAGGACGGGCTGAAGGCGGGCCGCACCGCGGGGGAGGAACTGCGTTTCTGGTGCGGTTGGGCCGGCGCGCGCTACGGCGTCGATACGGCGGTTAAGACCCTGGCGCTCCAACCCCTTCTGCCCCTACCGGTACGGGCTCTGTCGGCTGGCCAGAGGAAGCGGCTCGCCATGGGCCGGTTGATCGCGGCGGCCCGGCCCTTGTGGCTGCTGGATGAGCCGCTGGCCCCGCTGGACGCGCATTGGCGCGAGATGTTCGGGGCGCTTTGCTCCGCCCATCTGGGGACCGGCGGCATGATCCTGGCCGCCGCCCATGACCCGATGCCGTTCCCGCACCGGACGCTGGATCTGGGAGCTTTCCAGTGAGCCCGGCGGCCCTGCTGTTCCAGCGCGAGTTCGGTCTGGCCTGGGGCCGGGGCGGGGGCGCGATCCTGGCCCTGGCCTTCTTCACCGCCATCACCGCCCTGACCCCGCTGACGGTCGGGTCCGAGCCCGAGCGGCTGGCGGCGCTGGCGGTCGGCTCCTCGTGGCTGGCCCTGGCCCTGGCCAGCCTGTTGTCGCTGGAGCGGATGTTCGAGCGTGACTACGAGGATGGGGCGCTGGATCTCCTGGTCATCGGGCCGGTGGGCCTGGTCACGGTGGCCGCGATCAAGGCCCTGGCCCAGTGGATTGCGGTCGGCCTGCCGCTGGCGCTGGCGGCGCCGATCGCGGCGGCTGCGCTGGGCGCGCCGGACGCCATTCTGGGGCTGACCCTGATCACGGCGGCTATCGGCGGGCTGGGCTTCGCCTTCACCGGGATGATGGGCGCGGCCCTGGCCCTGGGCTCGCGGCGCGGCGGGCTGTTGATCGCGGTGGTCGTGCTGCCGTTGTTCGCGCCGCCGGCGATTTTCGGGGCTGGAACCCTGGCGGCGGCCTCTCAGGGCTTGCCCTGGGCGGGCGGACTGGCTTTGATCGCGGCCTGGTCGTTGTTCTCGGCGGTTGTGTCGCCGGTTGTGGCGGCCTTCTCGGTTCGAGACGCGCTCGGCTGAGGCCAATTTTCGGGAAGGGACGCCCATGCTCAGGATCCATCCGCTCCTGGCGGCCGCCGCCTCGGCGCTGACTTTGGCGGCCTGCGCCACCGCGCCGACCTATGGGCCGCCCTATGGCCCAACGCCGCCACCGCCGCCGGCGCCCCCGTCGGATGGCCCCGGAGGCGGCGGCATCCTGCGGGACTGGCGCGGCATCATCACCTCCAGTGATCGCAGCCGCTTGGACCGGGTGGACGAAGCCTGGCGCCGCGCGCTGGATCAGGCCCGTCGCTCCGAGGGGTCGGGCGACCTGATGTCGGTCGGCGCCCTGATCGATCCGGATGCGGCGTTGGAAAACCCCGCCCCGCCGCCCGGCCTCTATCGCTGCCGGACGGTCAAGCTGGGCCATCAGGGCCAGAGCGGCCTGGGCTTCGTGGTCTATGGCTGGTTCGAATGCGAGATCGAGCGTACGCCGAACGGCCTTCGGCTGGTCAAGACCACGGGGTCGCAGCGGCCCTCGGGCCTGCTGTTCCCCGAGGACGATCTGGGCATGGTGTTCCTGGGCTCGATGGCCCTGGGCGAGGAGCCGCGCGCCAACTCCTACGGCAACAACGACGAACGCGACTTCGCGGGTCGTTTCGAACGGTTCGGGCGTCAACGTTGGCGGCTGGTGATCCCGTACCCTGAGTTTGAATCGACGCTCGATCTGGTCGAGCTGGTCCCGGCCGGCTGAGCTCACGGCGGTCCATCGGCGTCGGCGGCGCCGGACCCAGCGGTCTGGCGCTGGCCCTGATGCGGGCTCGCCGGGGCGACGTCGTGGTCGTGCACGAGCGGTTCGCCGAGCCGGCGCCGGTCGGCTCGGGGTTCTTGCTGCAGCCGACCGGGCTGGCGCGTGGCGGGGCTGGAGCCGTGGAAGGCCCAGGTCCGCGACCTGTGGCCCGGCACGGAAGCACTGCTTGAGACGCTCACGGATCCCGACCAGATGATCCTGGCCCGCTATGCCCACCGCACGCGCATGAGCGCGGCCGAGACGGGCCTCGCGGTCATCGGCGATGCGGCCCATTCCACCAGCCCGCAGCTGGGCCAGGGGGTAAATATGGGCTTGCTGGACGCCTGGGCGCTGGACCGGGCGCTGGCGGCGCACCGCGACCTGGATGCGGCGCTCGGGGTCTATGCCGGGTCTCGCTGGGCGCATGTGCGGCTCTATCAGGCGCTGTCCTGGGCGTTCACGCCCTTCTACCAGTCCGACGATCCGGTCCGGCCGGCGATCCGGGACCATGTTCTGGGCTGGATCAGCCGGATTCCGCCCAGCCCGCGCCTGCTGGCGGCGACGGTGTCCGGGTTGTTGCTGGACCCGAGACGGTCGTTGGGGCTCTGAATTCTGCACCCTGAAACAGGGTGCAAATGGTGCAAAAGGTGCAAAATCGGCCCGAACCCGGGCTGACGAAGTTGCACCCGAAATTGGGCGCAACGGGTGTAACTCGCACCCTTTTTGCCGGGGTTTGAGAGCATTGTCGGGAGCGGCGTGAAAGGTCATGCCGGCAGGATAGGCGCGCTGAGCCTGGCGGGGACGAGGGGGGCGCGATTGTCCAGATTGCTGCGTGAAAACGGGCGATTCGTCGGTCGAGATACGGGATTCGTTCCGGATTTCGGTCTGAGGGGTCGGTGCGAGGCAAATCCTATCGAACTGGGCTGAACCCATCATCCTCCCGCGCCTGATGGCGCGCGCCCCTTCTCCCCATGGGAGACGGGCTCGGCTAGCCTACCCGGGTCAGCCTCAGGTCCTGATAGTCGTAGCTGAAGTCGATGTCCGGTGAGACGCCGGCGGCGGTCGCGCGCACGGGCGCGCCGTCTTCGATCTCGAAGGTGATGAAGGCGTCCTCCTCACGCGTGTCCAGGAAACGGGTGCGGAACTTGTCGGTGTCAAACGGCTCTAGCGGGCCCATCAGGGCGGGTGAGCGGGTGAAAGCCAGACGCAGGCCGTCGTGGTGTTCGGTGATCTCGATGTCGCCGTACCAGGGGTCGCGCCAGGTGCCGACATAGTCCGACAGCGGCAGGGACGCCCGCGGGCCCCCCAACTGGGCCGCGTCGATGGCGGCGGCGGCTTCGAGCGAGCGAGCGGTCCCTTCGGCCTGGCGGCGGCGGCCATCGGCGATCCAGTCGAAGGTCACCTTGTCCATCAGGATGTCGGCGATGCCCTGTCTGAGGGCGCGCAGACAGAAACCTTCTTCGGCGTTGGTGAAGACGCTGAAGCCGGCGTTGCGGCCCGGGATCAGGAAGGTCGAGGAGATGCCGCCGGGCGAGCCGCCGCCGTGGTTGACGATGCGCTCGCCGCGATAGTCCTGAACCGCCCAGCCCATGGCGTAGGTGGCGGTGATGGCGCGGTTGGGCATGTCGTCGGTCGGCCCCGGCGACGAGCCAGAGATGATGTTGGGACGCCACATCTCGCGGGCCTGGGCTTCGGACCAGAAGCGGCGGCCATCCAGAGCCCGACCCTGGCCCAGTTGAACGTGGATCCACTGGGCCCAGTCGAAGGGGGTGGCGACCACACCCCCGGCGGCGGCGGCGGAATCCCAGTTCCAGATGCCGGGGATGGTGTCCGACAACAGGGTCATGTCGCCCTGATAGCGCAGCGGCGGCCCGACCCGCCCGTGCGGCAGGGCGGAATGGGCGGGGCTGGCCATCGACGTCATGGGCGCGGTCGCCGACATATGCAGCGGATCCAGCAGCCGATATTCCAGCACGTCCTCGAAGCGGTTGCCGTCCAGCGCCGCCACCACCTCGCCGGCGACCACGAACATCAGATTGCAATAGTGATACCCGGCCCTGAAGCCGTATTCGATCGGCACATGGGGGATGGCGGCCATGATCTCGGCGCGGGTGCGGTCCGAGTTCGGCCAGAACAGGAGGTCGCCGGCCCCCAGGCCGAAGCCGGCCCGGTGCGAGACCAGATCGCGCACGGTGATCCGCTCGGTGATGAAGGGATCCGACAGGCGAAACTCGGGCAGATAGGTGCGCACCGGCGCGTCCCACTCCAGCCGGCCTTCGTCGACCAGCATGGCCAGCAGCGCCACGGTCATGGCCTTGGTGTTGGAGGCGACGGCGAATTGGGTGTCCTCGCTGGCCGGTTCGTCCGAACCCAGACGTTTGACGCCATAGCCGCGCGTCATGACGGTGCGGCCCCCCCGGACCAACGCTACGCCGACCGCCGGCTGGTCGGGCCAGGCGGTCATGACCAGGCGGACATAGGCGTCGACGGCCTCGGCCAGGGCGGCGTCCTGGTCCTGTGCCGAAGCGTGGGCCGACCAGCCCAGACCCGAGGCGGCGGCCCCGGCGAACAGGGCGCCGCGACGGGTCAGACGGGGATGAAATCCGGACATGAACGACGCCTCCTCAAATGCGCGGCGACCACGCTAGCGGAGGCGAGGCGGGCTGGCGACCCCGCCCGGACGGCCCCATATGCCGACCATGACCCAGACAGACGCCGCCCTCGCTCGCCCCCTGAAGATAGACTTCGTTTCGGACGTCGTGTGCCCCTGGTGCGCGGTGGGCCTGGGCGGGCTGACCACCGCGCTGGAGCGGCTGAAGGCCGAGGGGATCACTGCCGAGATCGCCTTTCGCCCGTTCGAGCTGAACCCGCAGATGGCGCCGGAGGGTGAGAACATCACCGAACATATCGGCCGGAAATACGGATCGACGCCGGAACAGTCGGCCCAGAACCGCGCCATGATCACCGAGCGCGCCGCCCTGGTCGGGTTCGAGATGAACATGGGCGAGGCCAGCCGTATCTGGAACACCTTTGACGCCCACCGGCTGATCCACTGGGCCGGCGAGCAGGGGCTGGAAGCGCAAGGGCGGATGAAGGCGGCGCTGCTGAAGGCTCATTTCACCGACAACCAGCCCCTGAACGATCCCGAGACCCTGATCGCGGCCGCCGGCGAGGCCGGGCTGGACGCCGATGAGGCCCGCGCGGTGCTGACCGAGGGCCGCTTCGCCGGGGAGGTCCGCGACGAAGAGCGGCTGTGGCAGGGCCGGGGGATCAGCTCGGTGCCGGCGGTGGTGGTCGAGAACAAGTGGCTGATCTCGGGCGGCCAGCCCGCCGAGGCGTTCGAACAGGCCCTGCGCCAGATGGCGGCGGAGGTGGCGGCGGCGTCGTCCCCGGCCTAGGCTGGTCGCCGGGCTTGATACCGGAACAGGAGACAGGCGCCATGTCCGAGAAATTGCTGCGCGGGACGCTGTATTTCACCTTTCTGTACAATCTGATGGGGTTCGTCACCTTCCTGTTCCCGGAGCGGTTCGGGGCGGCGGCCGGGCTGACGGGGGACGTTCCGTTTCTCTATTCGGGCTTCATCGCCTTCAACATTCTGCTGTTTGGCCTGGTCGGGCTGTGGCAGGCGCGCCAGCCGGTGATGAATGCGCCGGTGCTGACCATCTTCGGCCTCAGCAAGATCACCTTCTGCGGCCTGATGGGCGCCGCCCTCATGGCCGGCGATGTGACCCCGACCGGGTTCGCCATGAGCCTGGTGGACTTCACCATGGGCGTGATCTTCCTGCTCGGCGCCCGCCAGGCGGCGCGGGCGGGCTAGGGCGACGCGTCGCCGCAAGCGGCGTCTGAACCGTCCAGACCGTCTGGATCGTCCGCCCGCGACCGCACGGCGAGGCCGTAGGCGGCGTCCTCGGCGAGCCACTGGTCCAGTTCGGCCTGATCCAGGTCCAGGGCGTCGCGGACGCGGCGCCAACGCAGAGCCGCGGTCGCATCGCCGCGTAGCACGGCGCGCATCATGCGGCTCTCGGCCACCTTGGCCAGGTCCTGAGGGTTCAACTGGTTCAGGTCGCCGTCGATGGCGGCCTCCAGGGCCCGCCCCTCGTCATCGGGATCCAGGACCGCCGGCGCGGGCCAGGGCTGATCGGCGCGGCGCCAGCCGTCGCGTGCGGCCCGCTCACGCAGGGTGCTGACCCCCACGCCATGGCGCCGGGCGCAGGCCGGGGCCGGCAGCCCCGCCAGATAGTCGTCGCGCACCCGCGCCCAGACCTCCTGTGGGGCCGAGCGCCAGTCGGTCACCACCGGCTCCAACGCCCGGCCGTTCGGCGGTGATTCAACGGGGTCAGTCATGGGCGCGCTCCTGTTTTGGCGGTCGCCAGACAGGATGGAGGCGCCGGCGAGAGCGGGGACGGCGCGCGGGTGGTTTTTGAGCAGGGTGTTGGAAAGGTTGGGGTTTGATGTCGGAAATGCGGGGATTTGCGTCTGCTCTCACTGGCTTCGCGCTGCCCTTCGGGTCCCGCAGGGGGAGAAGGACACCAGGCGGCCGCCGCCGGGAGGGGCAGGCTCTACACCGACGTCGAAACCCACACCGCCGAGGCGGCGCGGCGGTTCGGGCTGGTGGAGGAGCACTGGGACGTGGTGGTGGTGGGGGTGGAGTGAGGGATCCGGTGCTTGGAAGAAAGAGTGTGAGTTTTGTCTGTTTCCGGAAAGAGCAAAGTGCCTGTTCGATGACCGCGAACCGCGCCAAAAAACTTGCGTTATCCGAATTCTCTCGCCAAGCTGGAAGACATGGGAGGCGGCGATCCGAGAACGTTGGCAAGGCGCGTCACCACCCGGTGGGCTTACAACCTATCGCGGTGGGTTCGCGAGTTCCGTTCGCTTACCGCCAACCGGCGCAAGGGCCGTATTGTCCTCATAAGGGACAATGAACTAGCAGGCCTCATAGAGACGCTTCAGTTGGCCGAAGCCTTCGATAAAGGAACAGCCCACTGCACGCGATGCGATCGGCCAGTGACACTTGAGAATTTGGCTGGATTCATAGTCAAAGACGAAAAATATCAGCCATTTTGCAATATCAGTGGATGCCTTGGGGGGGGCTCTTAGGTATGGGCAATTTAGAATTGCTTCTCTTGATACTGGCAATATTCGGCGGAATAGACCTTGCTGGTCGAGGCGCAAGACTTCTATATTCTATATTTCCATATCTCTTGACATATCGTCGTATTGTTATTTCGTATATTGATTCTGTTGTTAAAACGCCAGCGCTTAAAAAGCTAGCGATTTCATCTAGGATAGACGAAGTCTTAAACCAAAATGTATTTTATCTATCACAGTATTTGCCGGTTGGATGGGTCAGAAGGGCTGAAATATCTTGGGTAAGTGGCCCAAGAGCAGCCCATTTGGAAAATGGCGCAATATTGTTGAGGATAAAGCCAACTAATAATCAAGACGATAATTTGATGGAGGCGATATGGTCGTATTTTCGCGCAGCGCTTTTCCCTGAAACACGAGATATAATTCCGCACGAGTATGTATCCAGCATCGCGCTTGCCATGACTCGGGCAGCGCTTCAGGCACGACATCCATACCTGCTCGAGAGATTTGACAGTCAATTTATTCCAGCGCTTGCGAGCGGCGAACAGGGTCAGATGAATGCATTCGCTGATTGCACTAGACTTAATGATTTTGGCCTGCTAATGGGTCCCTTCGTAAGGGAACTAGATATTGCTGCCAAGGCGGCGCGTTTCTCTTCGGGGAGAGTTTCTCTTCCTGAAATAATTAGCAGCATTATACAACATATGCTGGGTTTTCAGCCCATCATTAGATCAAACAAGCCCGATGGTGATTGGTCTCATAATAGCGGATTTAGTTCTTACAGATTTATTTTGGTTTCGCGCCCCCCCAATCTTCGATCTGGGATCGAAGCCTACGTCCACCGGGCGAAGAAGGGTCTGGCCGACGGGATACAGCGATTTTATCTGATAGGGCGGCAGGAAGAACGTGATTTCTTTCATAAGGTAGCGAGCGCAACGCTAGAGCTTCGCGCCCTCCGCGGTTACGATCTATTCCCCCTATATAAAGACTATCGCGGCGTGCCTGGCGGCTATGGTGCCGTTTTGGGCGTCGATGAAATTCTAGCGCGCCTGCCGTTCGAGGATCGGCAAAACTCGCTCGCAGAGCCAATAGAAATGCCGGATGAAGCCAATGGGTCGATCCCAGATGGCGCTCCAGGGGAGAGCGACCCGCTTTCAGATCTGAGTCTTATAGTCGATGGAGTAATAAGGCGCTCACGCCTCGAAGATAAAGGGTGGGCGCATTTGGCTTATGTGGGGCAGGAATTGAAAAGACTTATTCCTGGCTTCGACCCACAATACTATGGCGCAAAGAACCTTGCCTCGTTGTTGAAGAATATCGCTGATCTAGAGTTTGATGAGAGAGGAGAGGGGTCGGCAAAGACGGTCCTAGTTCGTAAACGCCAACATTTTCAGGACGTCTCTCGGGCCCTCGAGACAGGAGCTGCTTTCGCAAATGAGAGCATTGCCGAGGTTAAAAAGGATATAGTTGAACTCCTGAGGGATCATTCGGACAACAACGGTTGGATGTTCCTTGGTCAGGTTGGCGCGAAACTTAAGATCAAGCGACCCAATTTGATATATAAAGGGCTAGGCTTTTCGTCCCTTTTTGATCTGATCGCCCAGATCCCAGAGGTTGAACGTGTCGAACGCGATGGAATGCGCAATAAGACGTATGTAAGGCTAATACGTAGGTCTGCGTATTAGCTCGCCGCCTTAGATGAGCGAGGGTTAGTCACACCTTCACCTCGATCTCCCCGCCCCCCTCGCGGAACCGCTCGCTCATCTCTCGCATCCCCGCCTCGGCCGCCAAGCTCCCCCCCCCGCATCGTTCTGCGCTTTCGCCGCATCCCGAATATCCTGGCTGATCTTCATCGAGCAGAACTTGGGGCCGCACATGGAGCAGAAGTGGGCGGTCTTGTGGGCTTCTTTGGGGAGGGTTTCGTCGTGGTATTGGCGGGCGGTTTCGGGGTCGAGGCCGAGGTTGAACTGGTCTTCCCAGCGGAACAGCGTGTCGTTCATCGGCTCGTCGCGTATTCGCCCGTTGAAGCTCTCGTTGAAGCCGCACTGCTGGGGCTTGCCGGGCGCGATGTAATGCCAGTCGACGGCGGTGTCGTCTGCCCACGCCAGGGCCGCACCTTTCGACTAGATCTCTGGCGGAGGTCGACGCCAATGTGATCGGACGTAAGACCGCCAGGGCGCCGCAGCTCGCCGCCCTTTGCCGCCTTCGCTGAATAGTCTCCCCTCGAAATCGTGAGCCTGATCCGGGGTCAGGTCACCGAGCTGAATTCCGAGGCTCCGTGCGGCCAGGACATCCATTCTGGAGCAGAATTCCTCGTAGTCTCGAGCCGAATTGCGAGGGCTTATGCGATGGCCGTCGAACTTCAGCCTGAAGCCGTCGGCAGACAGCACCTCGACCGCCTTGCCCGTCCATTGATCGAGGATGTAGCCGCAAAGGTCAGGGCGGATATACATGATCAACTTCGTGAAATAGGCAGGCCCCAGGCCCGGCAAGCGATCCTGCACACAAGCCGACCGAAAGACCTCGTAGATATCCTGGCGACTGTCTGCCGCGCGCGTATCGTCGAACAGCACGCCCCAGTCCGACCATCCGTTCACGGCCCTGACCGCATGTCGTCGGTTCATTGAGCCCCAGGCCGAGATGGCCAAAAAGCGATCAAGATCATGGTTCTGGTTGTCGGCCACGAAGAGGGCCAACTCTTTGCGGTTGGTCCGCCGCCTCGTGAAGACGCCGGGCACCTGTCGATCAATGCCTGGAAATCCAAAGAAGCTCTGTAGCGGATGTCCGATATCACCTTGCGCAGGCGCGCCGTCGGTGAGCGCCAGAAACTGGGTCCAAGCCTCATCCCTTAGCCACCCGACCACAGTCGCCTCCACCCTGTTAGCCCGCCACCTTCACCTCGATCTCCCCGCCCCCGTCCCTGAACTTCTCTGCCATCTCGCGCATACCGGCCTCCGCCTCCAAACTGCCCCCCGCATCGTTCTGCGCCTTGGCGGCGTCGCGGATATCCTGGCTGATCTTCATCGAGCAGAACTTGGGGCCGCACATGGAGCAGAAGTGGGCGGTCTTGTGGGCTTCTTTGGGGAGGGTCTCGTCGTGGTATTGGCGGGCGGTTTCGGGGTCGAGGCCGAGGTTGAACTGGTCTTCCCAGCGGAACTCGAAGCGGGCGCGGCTGAGGGCGTCGTCGTGGAGGCGCGCGGCGGGGTGGCCCTTGGCCAGGTCGGCGGCGTGGGCGGCGATCTTGTAGGTGATGACGCCGTCTTTCACGTCCTGACGGTCGGGCAGGCCGAGGTGCTCCTTGGGCGTGACGTAGCAGAGCATGGCCGTGCCGAACCAGCCGATCATGGCCGCCCCGATGGCGCTGGTGATGTGGTCATAGCCGGGCGCAATGTCGGTGGTCAGCGGCCCGAGCGTATAGAAGGGCGCCTCGTGGCAGTGTTTGAGCTGCTCATCCATATTGGCCTTGATCTTGTGCATCGGCACATGGCCGGGGCCTTCGATCATCACCTGACAGCCGTGGTCCCAGGCGATCTTGGTCAGCTCGCCCAAGGTGCGAAGCTCCGCGAACTGGGCCTCGTCATTGGCGTCGGCGATGGAGCCGGGGCGCAGGCCGTCGCCGAGGCTGAACGACACATCATAGGCGCGCATGATCTCGCAGATCTCGTCGAAGCGCTCGTAGAGGAAGCTCTCCTTGTGGTGGGCCAGGCACCACTTGGCCATGATCGAGCCGCCGCGTGAGACGATGCCGGTGACGCGCCGGGCGGTCATGGGCACAAACGGCAGGCGGACCCCGGCGTGGATGGTGAAATAGTCCACGCCCTGTTCGGCCTGTTCGATCAGGGTATCGGCGAAGATGTCGAAGGTCAGATCCTCGGCCACGCCGCCGACCTTCTCCAGCGCCTGATATATCGGCACGGTGCCGATGGGCACCGATGAGTTGCGGATGATCCAGTCGCGGATGTTGTGGATATTCCTGCCCGTCGACAGGTCCATGACGTTGTCGGCGCCCCAGCGGGTGGCCCAGACCAGCTTGTCGACCTCGTCGTCCACCGAAGACAGGACCGCCGAGTTGCCGATGTTGGCGTTGATCTTCACCAGGAAGTTGCGGCCGATGATCATCGGCTCGACCTCGGGGTGATTGATGTTGTGCGGGATGATGGCGCGGCCGCGCGCGATCTCCTGACGGACGAACTCGGGCGTGACGAAATCGGGGATGCTGGCGCCGAAGGATTCGCCGTCCTGGATGCAAGGGGCCGTTTGCTCGCGGCGCAGATTTTCGCGGATGGCGACATATTCCATCTCGGGCGTGATGACGCCGGCGAGGGCGTATTCGAGCTGGGTCACCGGGCGGCCGGGGACGCCCTTGAACACCTTGTGACTGGAGACGTCGAAGCGCGGGGCCAGGTGTTTGCCGGCGGCGTGGCCATTGTCTTCGGGCTTGACCTCGCGCGGGTGGGCTACCGGTGCGATGTCACCGCGGTCGAGCTGCCAGGACGACTTCACCGCGGGCAGGCCACGGGTGATGTCGATGACCGCGTCCGGGTCGGTGTAGGGGCCGGAGGAATCATACATCGTCACCGGCGGCTCATTGGCGCTGGGGTGCAGCGCCACCTCGCGGAACGGCACGCGGATGTCGGGGAACAGTTCGCCCGCCACATAGACCTTCTTGCCGCCCTCACGCGGGCCGGTGGGGACGCGGCCATGCTTTTCGGCCACCGCCTTGCGGGCCTCGGCCAGGGGCAGGGTGGAGGATTCCGGCTCGGCTGACTTTGACGGCGCTTCGGGCGTGACGTGGACGTTCATGGCGGCCTCTTGCAATGAGGTCGCCGACGTCGGGCGAGGCATCTCTTTTACCGCTCATCCCGGCGAAGGCCGGGATCCGGATGATCGGGCGCGAGCCTTGAAAGGCGGGCGTCCTACGATCTGGGCCCCGGCCTTCGCCGGGGTGAGCGGATGGAAAAACTGCTCCCATCCCTTCGCCGGCATGACCCGGATCAGGTTCGGCCGGTCAGAGGATCACCTCTATCTCAGCGCCTCAGGCGGCGCCCCCGGGAGAACGGGAGAACACTAGGGCGCGCCGGGCCGGGCGCCAAGGGCGAAGGGCCGTCATCCTAAACGCGGTCTTAACCGCCATGCGGCCAAGACTTCTGGTTGAAGGACTGGGAGCAAGGCATGGCGTCGGCGGCGGCGATTGTTCGGGACCGTCTGGTGGAGAGTTTCCGCCTGTTCTGGGACGCGCCGATGGCGCTGCGCCTGCGCGGCGGCGTGGTGGCGGCGACGGGGCTGTTCCTGCTGATCGCCTTCGCGTCGTATGACCCGGCCGATCCGAGCTGGAATGCGGCCTCGGCCTTGCCGGCGACCAACTGGCTGGGCGGGGCCGGGGCGATCTGGGCCGATGTCTGGATGCAGTCGGTCGGGCTGGCGGCGTGGCCGGCGGCGTTGTTCATTCTCTACAAGGGCATCGGTCGGGCGCTGGATGCCGATCCGATGAAGGACCGGGCGGTCAATCATCGGCGCTCGCTGTATGCGCTGGGCGCGATCCTGATCCTGGCCGGCGCGCTGTCGACGGCGCCCCCGCCGGCGGCCTGGCCGCTGGGCAAGGGGCTGGGCGGGTTCTGGGGTTCGGCCCTGGCTGATGGCCTCAGCGGCGTGTTCGGCTGGATGCGGCTGCCAGCGCCGGCAATCTGGGCGGGCGTGATCTATACGGGCGGATTTCTGGCCCTGATGGTTCCGGCCCTGGGTCTGACCGGCCATGATCTGGACCGGGCGTCGGACTGGGCTCGCACTCGCACTCGCAAGACCGCGCCGCCGCCGCAGCCCCGCGCCGCTCCGGTCAGGAAGCCGCGCACCAAGACGTCCGAGGCTGCGGACGCCGAGCCCGTTGTCGCCAGCCAGCCGACGGTGCAGCCGCGCGTGGCCGATCCCAAGCCGGCCAAGACCTCGGGCCGCGAGACGCGTGAGAACCAGGGGGCCTTCGCCTTCGTCCAACAGTCGGGCGGCTTCAAGCTGCCGGAGCTGAACATCCTGACCAAGGGTGAGCGGCGCGGCGCAGGGGTGGACGAACAGGCCCTGCTCCAGAACGCGCGGATGCTGGAGGGCGTGCTGGCCGAGTTTGGCGTACGCGGCCAGATCGACCAGATCCGCCCCGGCCCGGTGGTGACCCTGTATGAGCTTCTGCCCGCGCCGGGGGTGAAACACGCGCGGGTGGTGGCCCTGTCGGACGACATCGCCCGCTCGATGTCGGCGCGGGCGTGCCGGGTGTCGGTGGTGCCGGGCAAGAACGCCATCGGCATTGAACTGCCCAACGCCAAGCGCGAGACGGTGTGGCTGAGGGATCTGTTGGCCGGCAAGGCCTATGAGAAATCCGGGCCGATCCTTCCCCTCGCCCTGGGCGAGACGATCGGCGGCGAGCCTTATGTGGCCGACCTGGCGCGGATGCCGCACCTGTTGATCGCGGGCACCACCGGCTCGGGCAAGTCGGTCGGGGTCAACGCCATGATCCTGTCGATCCTCTACCGGCTGAGCCCCGAGCAGTGCCGCTTCATCATGATCGACCCCAAGATGCTGGAGCTGTCGGTCTATGACGGCATTCCGCACCTGTTGGCGCCGGTGGTGACCGACCCCAAGAAGGCGGTGGTGGCCCTGAAGTGGACCGTGCGCGAAATGGAGGACCGCTATCGGCGGATGTCCAAGATCGGTGTGCGCAACATCGCCAGCTACAACGAGCGCGCCCATGAGGCTCTGTCCAAGGGCGAGCATTTTGAACGCACCGTCCAGACCGGCTTCGACGAGAACCGGCGGCCGATCTATGAATCGGAGAAAATCCGGCCCGAACCCATGCCCTATCTGGTCGTGGTGATGGACGAGATGGCCGACCTGATGCTGGTCGCCGGCAAGGACGTGGAACAGGCGGTCCAGCGGCTGGCCCAGATGGCCCGCGCCGCCGGCATCCATCTGATCATGGCCACCCAGCGCCCGTCGGTCGATGTCATCACCGGCACCATCAAGGCCAACTTCCCGACCCGGATCAGCTTCCAGGTCACCTCCAAGATCGACAGCCGCACCATCCTGGGCGAACAGGGGGCCGAGCAGCTGCTGGGCCAGGGCGATATGCTCTATATGCCCGGCGGCGGTCGGGTGATGCGCCTGCACGGTCCGTTCGTGAAGGACGAGGAGGTCGAGGCGGTGGCCAGCTTCCTGCGCGAGCAGGGCGAACCAGACTATCTGCCCGATGTGACCGAGGGCGACGACGAGGACGGCGGCGCCTTGGGCGAAGACGGCGGCGGCTCGGGCGACGACCTGTACGACCAGGCCGTGGCCATCGTCACCCGCGACCGCAAGGCCTCGACCAGCTACATCCAGCGGCGGCTGCAGATCGGCTACAATCGCGCCGCCACCCTGATCGAGCGGATGGAGCAGGAGGGGGTCGTCGGTCCGGCCAACCATGCCGGCAAGCGCGATATCCTGGCGGGGCCGCCACCGCGCTGAACCGCTCAAGCTGAACAACGCTTCATCCCGGCGCCGGACAATGGCCACGCCCGGGCCCTTGCGGCGCCCGGCCTTATCGCTAGAGACGGCGGTGAAAGGAGATCAGACCATGAGCCTGACCCGTAGATCCCTGCTGGCCGGAGCCTCGGCCGCAACCGCCCTGGCCCTGGCCGGGCCGGCGCTGGCCCAGGCGGAGCTGAGCGCGTCCGAGCAGCGCCTTGTCGCGCGCGCGCAAACCTATCTTCAGTCGATGACCTCGGTGCGCGGTCGATTCTCGGAAACCGGACCGCGCGGCCAGCGAGCCTCCGGCGCCTTCTATCTCAATCGGCCCGGGCGGATGCGGTTTGAGTACGATGCGCCCTCGCGCCTCGTGGTGGTGGCCGATGGATCGAATATTCACCGCTGGGACCCGCGGCTGGAGGTCTATCAGCGCGTCCCGACCTCGCAGACGCCGTTGAGCCTCTTGCTGGCGCAGACCGCCAGCTTCTCCAACCGGAATATCAGCATCCTGCGCGTGGTGCCTTCGCCCGATGGGGCCCAGATTCAATTGACGGATCGGCGCCGCCCGCGGGACGGGACATTGACGCTCGAGTTCGGCGGCAACCCATACCGCTTGAGAGGCTGGGTCGTGATGGACGCCCAGGGAGCGGCCACGCGGGTTCAACTGGTGACAATCAATCCGGCGGCGAGCCTGCCGGACAGCCTGTTTCGCAACCCCAGAGGATCGTAGCAAGAACGCCACATGCGCCGACGATGCGATTGACGGTTGACTTTTTACTTGCAAGTGGCATTATCGCAACATCGTTGGACGGCGGTCCGACGTTTCGCCATCGGCCAGTCCCCTCCCGATGGCGCGTGAGAGACGATCCCTCGGCGCCCGGTTCGAACCTCCCGAGCCGGGCGCTTTTTTCTGCTAGACGGGGACCATGCTGAGAATCGCGACCTGGAATATCAACTCCGTGCGGCTACGCGCCGATCAGGTGCAGCGTTTCGTCGCCGAACAGGCGCCGGACGTCCTGTGTCTGCAGGAGATCAAATGCCGGACCGAGGAGTTCCCCTCGGCCGCGCTGAAGGCGGCGGGCCTGCCGTATCTGAGAGTGCAGGGCCAGAAGGGCTGGCACGGGGTGGCCATCGCCTCGCGCTATCCGATCACCGACACGCCGGTGGTCGACGCCTGCCGCGAAGGCCATGCGCGCTGCGTCTCGGCGCGGGTGCAGGGCGTGGAGATCCAGAATTTCTACATCCCCGCCGGCGGTGACGTGGCCGACCGCGACCTGAACCCCAAGTTCGATCACAAGCTGGACTTCTATGAGGCCCTGACGCGCGAGATGGCGTCGCGGGACAAGACCGCGCCGCTGGTGCTGGCGGGGGACTTCAATATCGCGCCGGGCGAGAACGATGTCTGGAACCACCGCTATATGTCCAAGATCGTCAGCCATACGCCGGTTGAGGTCGAGACCCTGCGTCGGCTCCAGGCGGCGGGCGATTTCGCCGATGTGGTGCGCGACCAGATCCCGGAACCGGCCAAGCTGGCCAGCTGGTGGAGCTATCGGGCGCAGGATTTCAGAAAGTCGAACCGGGGCCTCCGCCTTGATCATATCTGGACCTCGCCGGGCCTGACGCCGCGGGTCGTGGCCGGATCGGCGAAAATCCACGAGGACTGCCGCGCCTGGGAGCGCCCCAGCGACCACGCACCTGTGACGGTGGACCTTGCCGACTAGCGGAGCCCAACCGCAAAGGGCGTTGGCCACGGTCGACGCCGTGACGGCTGCAGCGCTGGTCAGGGCGGCGGTGAAGAGTCCGACGGTGCTGCTGGGCGCTGCGGGAATTCTGGCCGTGCTCGGGTTCGGCCTGATGGATCGGTTGCGAGCGAATACTCCGGACGCCTCGACGGTCTGGTGGATCGCCCTGGGCGTGGGAGCATCGGTCAGCGCGAGCGTCGCCTCGCAGATCAAGACAGAGCTGGAGGGGCCGTTCGGCTTCGTGCTGATCCGGCCGATGCACAGGATGGCGCTGATCCTGCGCCGCGCCGGCGCCGCTCTGGCGCTGATCGCGGGTGCGCTCCTGGCTCTGGTCGCGGTTGCGCAGCCCGCGTCGTGGGCGCTGACGGCGTCGGCGACCCTTGTTGGGGCGGCGGTCGGCGCGTCGGCCGGGGCGGGCTTCGGCTGGTTGGCGCCACGCGCCTCAGCGCTGCGACTGGACGGCTCGGCCTTGGCGCTGATCCAGATCCATGGCCGGCGCCTGGCGCCCCTTGTCGCGCTGATCGGCCTGGCCGCCCTGGCCCTGCAGGCCCGTTTCTATGGGGCAGAGACGACGGCTCAGATGCTGACGGTGGCGGCGGCGGCGCCGGCTGTGATGGCGGCGCTGCCGGTTGATCCGGCGAAGTTGGCGATGCTGGCCGGTGCGCCGCAATCCATGCTGCGCTTGATCGCTCCCCTGGCGATCCGACCGGCGGCGGTCGGCGTCGGGGTCGGAACGGCGGCGGGTCTGGCGATCGGGCTGCCGGTGGGGATTGTCGTGGCGTCTGCGTTCGCCCTGGGAGCCGTCGGGGCGCTGGCGCGGGTGTTTCTGGGCCTGGCGGCGCTGGGGCGATCCGCAAAGGCGGCGCGAACCGCCGGTGCGGTGGAGCTGATCCTGGCGCTGGTCCTGCCCATCGCCGGGCCGCTGGCCATTGGCGCGGCGGCGCTGGGGTGGATCGGGGTGCGACTGGTCTGGCTGTGGCGGCGAGGCCGGCGGGTGCGATGGCTCGATCCAGAGGGGGAGCGATGAGCGGGCTTGAGGTCTCCGGCCTGTCGGTGAAACGCGGCGGACGGCGCGTGGTCGAGGCGGTCAGCTTCACTGCGCCGACCGGACAGTGGTGCGGCCTGATCGGGGTCAACGGCGCGGGCAAGACAACGCTGCTGCGCGCCCTGGCCGGTCGGCTGCCGTCGGAGGCCGGCGCGGTTCGGCTGAACGGCGAAGCGCTGGTCTCAGCCGAGTCGCGGGCCGGGAGGATCGCCATCTCCACCACCCCGGAGCGCCTGCCGGGCGCCGTATCGTTTCGGCGGCTGGCCGTTGAAGTGGCTCGCGCCCACGGGGCGGAGCCCTGGCCTGAGCGGCTGTCGCCCTTGAAGCGGGCGCTGGCGCTGGATGAGATCGCTGATCCGCCGATCCACAGCCTGTCGGCCGGCCAGAAGCAGCGCGCCGCTGTCTATCTGAGCTTTCTGGGTGCGCCCGAGGTGGTTCTGCTGGACGAACCGTTCAACGCCCTGGACCCGCTGATCGCCTTTGAGCTCAAGGGGGCTCTGAAGGGGTTGGCGGCGTCCGGCCTGATCCTGATCACGGCGCTGCACGACCTGCCGACGGTGGCGCTGCATTGCGATGGCGGGCTGTTGTTGTCTCAGGGCCGGCTGGCGGAGACCTATGACCCGACCGCCCTGGCGATGGCGCGGGCCGATCCGGGCCGCTTCGAGGCCGATGTGCTGGAACGTTGGCGTCTGGCGGAGCGTCGCCGCTAGAGCTTCCTTGCCTCGTCCGGCAGCATGATCGGCACGCCGTCGCGGATTGGATAGGCCAGCTTGGCCCCCTTGGAGATCAACTCGCCCTTGTCCCGGTCCCAGGTCAGCGGCCCCTTGGTGATCGGGCAGACCAGGATTTCGAGAAGACGCGGATCAACCGCTGGGGGCATGGAAAAGTCGTCGCTCATGAGTCTCTCATTGCATGGAAGGCGGCTCGCCGTCATCCGGGTCGAGCGCCGTGTCGATTTCCAGAATGGCGATCAGGGCCTCGGCCCGGGCCGCCAGAGACGGCGTTTCAAGCAGAAGCTGCTTGGAGGCCGGCTCGAACGGCAGGGCAATCGACAGGCTGTTGATCAGCGGTTCGTGCGGCGCCTGCTCGGCGGTGTCCCAGTCAATCTCAAGCGAGCGCCGGCGCAGATAGGTCGTCAGGGCCGCGATCAGCCGGGCGCGGTCGAAGCCCTCCAGGTCGTCGGGCGCTCCTGACAGGTCGTCCTGATAGGGCGTGTAGTCGAGCCGGCATTGGCGGTAGGGCGACTGCACCGGCAGCTCAGAGGCCAGCCGAGCGCGGCACACCCCGGTCAGGGTGATCAGGTAGCGACCGTCCGCAGCCTCGGAAAAGCTGGTGATCCGGCCGACGCAGCCGACAGAGGCCAGGTCCGGCTTGGCGGCCAGACCGCCTGAGGCCTGGACCATGGCGATCAGTCGGTCGCCCGCCATGGCGTCGTCGACCATGTTCAAATAGCGCGGCTCGAAGATGTTCAACGGCAATTGGGCGCGCGGCAGCAGGATGACGCCGCTGAGCGGAAAGACCGCCACGATCTCCGACAGGTCCGAAATCCGGGTGGGGCCGCGCGCCATCTACGGTCCTGACCCTACGAAAACAGGATCGAGGACAGTTTGCGCCGCCCGTTCTTGGCGACGTCGGAATTGACCCCGGCGGCTTCGAACACAGTCAGAAGCTGCTTGCGCGCGGCCTGATCGTTCCAGTCGCGATCGGCGGCGATGATGGCGAGCAGGTGATCTGCCGCCTGCTCCAGCTGGCCCGAGGCGGCCAGCGCGCCCGACAGGTCGAACCGGGCCTGGTGATCATTGGGGTCGGCCCGCAATCTGGCCTCGAAAGCGGTGGTGTCGGCCGGGCCGTCGCCGGCCAGGTCAAGTGCGGCGCGCACGCTGACGACTTCCGGATCCCGCGAATCGGCCTTGGCCATGGCGATGGTCTGGCGGGCCTGGTCGGCGTCGCCGCCGTTCAGATAGACCCGGGCCATGCCGGCGATGGCCTTGTCATTGTCAGGCTGGAGTTGAAGCACCTGGGCGTAGGCCTGGGCAGCGCCGCCCAGGTCATCGACCTTGAGCGACTCGGCGCCCATGGACAGCAGCTCGTCGATGTCGCTCTCACCAGAGCTGCCCCCCGTCAGCTTGTCGATGAACGCCTTGATCTGGCTTTCAGGCACGGCGCCCTGGAAGCCATCGACCGGCTGGCCGTTGACGAAGGCATAGACGGTGGGGATCGACTGAACCCGCAACTGGCCAGCGTAGGCCGGGTTCTTGTCAACGTCGATCTTGACCATCTTGACCGCCCCTTTGGCGGCGCGGACGGCCTGTTCCAGCATCGGCCCCAGTGTCCGGCACGGCCCGCACCAGGTGGCCCAGAAGTCGACGATGACCGGCTGGATCTTCGAGGCCTCGACCACATCGGCCATGAAGGTGGCGTCCGAACCCTCCTTGATCAGGTCGGTGGGCGGGGCGGCGGCGGTGTCGGAGAACATGGTCGATCCTGGTTGGCTTGGGCGAGATAGCGGTTCAACCCCAAGATGGTCGCGCGGAAGCATCGCTGCAATGCGACAAAGGCGATCGGCGGCCGGGGGCCTGATGATTGCTGACGAAAGCTTGTCTGGCCGCCCGCCGAAACCAACTCCCAGCCTGGTCAGGAGCAGGAGCGCGGCATGGGGATGTTGGTGGATTTTGAAGCGACCTGTCCCGTTGATGGGACGCGGTTCGTCCATGCCGGTACGCCCGGCTATTCGATCTTTGGCCGAGCGCTCGATGGTTTGCCGCATGGGTCATGGTTTTTCCCCATTGCATTGCCCGAATGCCCGGCCTGCCGATTTCCGGCGGTGTTTGGCGCGCTGGATGGATGCGAACGGCGGGCCGCAGAGCGCCTCGTCGCCAGCGAAACCTGGAATGCAGCCGGGAGCGAGACGTCCTATTGGCGGCTGAACGCCGCCGAGATCGCGCTGGGGCGCTCGACGGCGATGCGCCGCATCGACCGGCTGCTCAGCGCGACCTGGCAAACCTATGGCGACCCAGGCCGCTACGGCCGCTATGCGCGCGAACTCGGTCTGGCGATGAATGCCGGCGGCGGCGAGATCCGGGCCGAGAGCATCGAGACCTGGGCGACGCTGGAAGTCTTCGTGGCCAATGTCGAGCGTCAGGCTGGCGACTTCAAAGGTGCGGTCGGACGGCTTGATCGGGTTGCGGGCTCGGGCGGCCTGGGGCCCGACCTGGCCGAGCGCGTATCCCGAACCCGCCAGATGCTCGCTGACGGCTCCATGGCGCCGGGCTTTGCCGAGGGCTGAAGGTGGCGCGTCAGACCAACAGGGCGCGCAACACGCTGTCGAGCACCTTGCGGCCACGGGGCGTGGCGGCGATCCGGTCGCCGGAAACGGTCAGGAAGCCGTCCTGGACCAGCGATGCGACGCGCTCGGACAGGTCGAGGGGGGCCAAGGCGGACGGAGCCACGCCCTCGCCAGTGCGAAGGGCCAGCAGCAACCGTTCTTCTGCGGCTTCAACCGCGCTCAGCGCCTCGGGCGGGGTCCAGCCGACGCCGGTTTGTGTGACGGCGCGGACGTAGTCGGCGATCCGGCGGTGGGCCGCGGTGGCCGTTCGCGCCGCGCCTAGCAGGAGGCGGCCGTGGGCGCCGGGGCCGACGCCGACATATTCGTGGCCCCGCCAGACATGCAGATTGTGGGTTGAACGGGCGGCCTCTCCCCGAGCGTGGTTGGAGACCTCATAGGCGTCGTAGCCAGCGTCCATGAGGACGTCCTGGGTCAGGTCAAAGAGGTCTTCCTGCGTCTCCTCGGGGGGCGGAACCAGGACGCCGCGCCGGGCCGCGCGGCCAAAGGCGGTGTCGGCCTCGATGGTGAGCTGATAGGGCGAGATGTGTTCAGGCCCCAGGGCGATGGCGGTGCTCAGTTCACCGCGCCAGGCGGCGGCGGACTGGCCGGGCCGGGCGTAGATCAGATCAATGGAGACCCGGCCGAAGACGCTTTGCGCCGCCGCGATGGCGCGCTGGGCCTCGGCGGCGGAGTGGTCGCGGCCAAGAAAGCGAAGGGCGTCGTCCTCCAGCGACTGGACGCCGAGCGACAGTCGGTTGATCCCGGCCCTGGCGAAGGCCTGGTAGCGGGCGGTCTCGGCGTCGGTCGGATTGGCCTCCAGCGTCACTTCGACCGGGTCGGTCGCCGTGAACAGATCCTGGGCCGTCTGGATGAGCGCCGCCGCCGCATCGGGGTCCATGAGCGAAGGCGTCCCGCCGCCGAAGAAGATCGAGACCAGCCGGCGCGGACCGAGGCGCTCGGCCTGGGCCTTGAGGTCGGCGACCATGGCCTGGACCAGGGCGGCCTTTTCGGCTTCGCGGCCCCGCTCACGCACCACGTTGAAGTCGCAGTAGGGGCAGATCCGCTCGCAATACGGCCAGTGCAGATAGACCGCGATGGGGACGGCTTCAGTCAATCAGGGCGGCCCGGAGCTGGGCGAAGGCGCGGGTGCGGTGGCTGATCACCTCCTTGGCCGCCGGATCCATCTCGCCGAAGGTCTGGTCGTGGCCCTGGGGGATGAAGATCGGATCGTAGCCGAAGCCCCGTTCGCCGCGCGGCGGAAAGGTCAGGGCGCCTTCTACGATTCCCTCGACCGCAAAGGCTGACCCGTCCGGCCAGGCGATGGCCAGGGCGCAGGTGAACCAGGCGGATCGGTCGTCCGCCTGGCCCAGTTCGCGCTCGACCCGGGCCATGGCCATGGCGAAGTCCTTGCCGGGCTCCGCCCAGCGCGCCGAATAGATTCCTGGCTGGCCGTCCAGCGCCCGCACTGACATCCCCGAATCGTCGGCCAGGGACGGCAGGCCGCTGGCGGTTGCGGCATGGCGCGCCTTGAGCACGGCGTTGCCGACGAAGGTGGATTCGGTCTCTTCCGGCTCGGCCACGCCGGCCTGACCGGCGGTCAGGATTTCGAAGTCGCCGTTCAGCAGGGCGGCGATTTCGCGCGCCTTGCCGGCGTTATGGGTCGCCACCACCAGGCGCGAGCCCTTGAGAAGTCTCGGTTTCATGCCGCCGCCTTACAGCCGATTCATCTATTGCGGAAGTTTAATATCGAAAAACAATAAATCTCTTGTTCGTTTTTCGATATGTCCATATTGATTATCGGCAAGAACGGAGCCGCGCCGTTCGTCGATGCAGACCCTGTCATCGGGACCATCATGCGGCGCAAAACAAGGCGCAGGCCTCAGGAATACGGAGAACGACAATGCAGACCATGAAGCTGTCCCTGTGGATGGAAAAGATCGGAATGACGGTGATCAACGCTGTTCTGTTGGCGGGAATTCCGCTTTCGCTGGTCGCCGTGCTGATCCAGAGCTTCTAAGACGCGCGTGGATCAGTCATGAGGTCAGGCGGCGTGAATATCAGATCTGCGTGCGGCGTCGCGATGGGCCGCACGCAGTCGTTGCGCCGCAAGGAACAGACGCGGAGAGATTCCTGATGATGCGCGCCCTGGGACCGGGATCGGTTTCGAGCCTTCTGAAAATCGCGCTGGACGTGGCCTATTGGACGATCTGGCTGGCCCTGGCTGTCGTCATCGGCGTCTTCATCTTCAGCTTCTTCATTCCGCTGGACCAGTTCGACATCAGCCTGGACGGGGTGGACGGGCCGATCAATGCGCCGCTGACACGGTCCATGGTCGCGTTCGCACTCGGGTTCGTGGCGATCTATGCGGGCCTCATGATTTTTATCGTCAGTCGAATGCGGCTGGTGTTCAGGACTCTGGCGGTCGGCGAGCCGTTCGATAACGACAATGTTCGGCGACTGCGCGACATCGCCTTCGCCCTGGCCGGCGTCGTGGCCATGCAGCTGATCTTTGACCCGCTGCTGGCTTTGATCTACCCGCAGGTCGCGGTGAAGCTGGACCTGAGCGACCTGATCGTGCCGGTCTTCTCGGTCATGACCGTCTTTGTGCTTTCCGAGGTGGTGCGTGAGGGCGTGCGTCTGCGCCACGAACAGGACCTGACGATCTGATGGCTATTCGCGTAAATCTGGACCGGATGCTGCTGGAGCGGCGAATGTCGCTGACCGAGCTGGCGGATCGGGTTGGCGTGACCCTGGCCAATCTGTCGATTCTGAAGACCGGCAAGGCCCGGGCGGTGCGCTTCACCACCTTGGACGCGCTTTGCCGTGAGCTGGATTGCCAGCCCGGCGACCTGTTGTCCTATGAGCCGGGCCCCTCCCAGGTCGGCGAGGACGAGGTCAAGGACGCGGCCTGAGATGAGCCGGCGATCGCTGACCGGCGAAGACCGGCGGCTGTGGGACAAGGTCGGGCGCTCGCTCGACAAGCCCCGGACCCAGCCGGCCGAACCCGCCGCCGCCGATGCTTCGGGGCCGGCGACCCGGACGCCGCCGCGTTTCATCAAGCCGCCGAAGCCGCCCACCGCCGCCGCTCCGCCCAGACCCCCACCGCAACCGACGACGGCGCACGCGGCGCCGCAGGCGCTGGAGCCCCGCCAGCAACGCCGGCTGGCGCGTGAGCGGGATCCCATTGACGCGCGCATCGACCTGCACGGCCTGTCGCGATTCCAGGCCCAGGACGCGCTGACGGCCTTTCTTGTGACCGCCCAGGCGCGCGGCCTTCGCGCCGTGCTGGTGGTCACCGGCAAGGGCTCGCGCGGGACGCCGGGCGTAATCCGTGCGTCGCTTGCGGACTGGATCGCCCATCCGCCGTTACGGGCTGTCGTGGCGGGTGTGGCCGGCGCGCATCGTCGGCACGGCGGCGAAGGCGCGATCTACGTCACTCTGCGCCGGTTGAGGTGAGCCCAGGAAAAAGGGCCGCCGAAGCGACCCTTTCCCGTCGTTCTAGCTGGTCGGGAAGCCCCGGGTGTTGAGCAACGCCGTCACATCCGGATCGCGGCCGCGGAACTGGCGATAGGCTTCGGCCCGGTCGGTGGTGTTGCCCGGCGCCAGGATGATCTCCTTGAAGCGCCGCGCCGTTTCCGGGTCGAACGGATCGCCGGCCTCCATGAAGGCCGCCCAGGTGTCGGCGTCCATCACCTCGGACCACAGATAGCTGTAGTAGCCGGCCGAGTAGGCGTCGGACGTGAACAGGTGATTGAACTGGGGCAGGCGGTGCCGCATCACGATCTCACGCGGCATCCCGATGCGCTCAAGGCTTTCGCGCTCGAAGGCGTTCGGATCGGTGACGGCGGTGGCGCGGTTATGCAGGTCCATGTCGACCAGGGCCGACGACAGATAGCTGACCGTGGCGTAGCCCTCGGCGAAGGTCGAGGAGGCCGCGATCTTGTCGAGCAGGTCCTGGGGCATGGCCGCGCCAGTCTCATGGTGGCGGGCGAACTGGTCCAGGATCGGCTGGGTCAGGACCCACTTCTCATGGACCTGTGACGGGTATTCCACGAAGTCGCGCGGCACGCCGCCCAGGCCCGGATAGCTGACGTTCGACAGCAGATAGTGGATCGCGTGGCCGAACTCGTGGAACAGGGTCTGGGTGTCGTCCAGCGAGATCAGAAGCGGTTCGCCGGCCGGGGCCTTGATGAAGTTGTTGTTGTTCGAGGCCAGGACGTTGGTTTCGTGGCCGTTCAGGTTGGAGTGGCCGCGATAGGTGGTCATCCAGGCGCCGGAGCGCTTGCCGGAGCGCGCGAAATCGTCCGAATAGAAGACGCCGACGTGACGGCCGCTGTCGCGGTCGATGACCTCGAAGGTCTTTACGTCGGGATTGAAGACCGGAAGCGTCCCGTCCGGGATCGGGGTGAAGACCAGGCCGTACAGCCGCTCGGCCATGTAGAACATGCCGCGCTTCATCGCGGTTAGCTCGAAGTAGGGTTTCAGGTCGTTCTGATCCAGGTCGTAGCGGGCTTTGCGGACTTTCTCGAGATAATACAGATAGTCCCACGGCTCGATGTCGTGGCCGGCAAGCTCACGCATCTCCGCGACCTCTTCGCTGACACGAGCCACTGCCGGCGGCCAGACGCGCATCATCAGGTCCATCGCCGCCTGGGGCGTGCCGGCCATCGTGTCCTGCATCCGCCAGTGGGCGTGGGTCTCGAAACCAAGCAGGCGCGCGCGCTGGGCCCGCAGGTCCAGGATCTCGGCGATGGTGGCGTTGGTGTCATTGGCGTCGCCGTTGTCGCCGCGATTGACGAACTTGCGCCAGATCACCTCGCGCTTGGCGCGGTCGTCGGCGAACGTCAGGAACGGATCGACGGCCGAACGGGTGTTGGGGATGACCCAGCCGTCCAGCTCGCGGCTGCGCGCGGCATCGGCGGCGGCGGACTTGTTGGAGTCCGGCAGGCCCTCGACCTCGGCCTCGGCGGTGAATTGGGTGAACAGCTGCTCGTCCGCCACAACCTTCTGCTGGAAGCTGGTGAAGGCGTTGGACAGGGCCTGGTTGATACGGCCCAGCTCTTCCTTGCCGGCGGCGTCGAGCGCGGCGCCGTTGCGCACCAGACGCTGGTAGCGGCGCTCGGTCAGGCGGGCCTGGGGCGCCGTCAGCCCGGCGGCGGCGGCCGTCTCGTGGACGTGGCGAATGCGCTGGAACAGGGCGTCGTTGAAGGTGATCTCGTCGCTGGCCGCCGACAGAACCGGGGACATCTCGCGGGTCAGGGCCTGATATTCGGGCGTACCGATGTTGCCGCCCATGACGCCGAAGATCGAGCCGGCGCGGTCCAGATGCTCGCCCGACAGCTCCATGGCCAGCATGGTGTTCTCAAACGTCGCCGGCTCAGGATTGTCGACGATCGCCGCCACTTCGGCCCGCATGGCGTCGATGCCCTTGTTGAGCGCATCGCGCAGAAGGTCGACGGTGACCTGATCCCACGGCGGCACGCCCTGGTATGGGCCCGGCCAGGGATCGGCCAGCGGGTTGCCGACGAGAACCGGACCGGCGCTCGGGCTCGGGCCGACCGGCGCCGCCGTGCTGGCGCAGCCGGTGGCCGTCACGGCGAGCACGCCGGCGCTGGTGATGATCATCTGACGTCTGTTCATGGAATTTCCTCATTCCGGCCGTGGGCGCGCGGTCGCGCCTCGTCTGACCCTTGGTGGCGGCACCTTATCCGCCCGAAGACAGTCCGTCACCTGAATGCGCTGTAAGGTTGGGTTGTTCCGGGCGGGCCGTGGCTTTCCGTCGGCGTTCGCCCTAAATAGCGGGCGCGCAAAGGCAAAGGTCGAGGATTTGGCCCAGTCCCATCCGTTCTTTTCTCCGGCCACGCACGGCTTCGTGCGGGTGGCGGCGGCGACGCCGGTGGTCCGCATCGCCGATCCGAAGGCCAATGCCGACGAACATATCGCCCTGATCGAACAGGCGGCGAAACAGGGCTGTGATCTGGTCGTCTTCCCAGAACTGAGCCTGACCGCCTATGCCATTGACGATCTGGTCATGCAGGACGCCCTGTTGGCCGAGGCCGAACGCCAGATCCTGAGGGTGGCGGCGGCGACGGCGGGGCTGGGCGTCGCGGTCGTGTTCGGCGCGCCGCTTAGGCTGGGCGAGGCGCTCTACAACTGCGCCGTCGTGGTTCAGGACGCGATGGTGCTGGGGATCTGCCCCAAGACCTATCTGCCGAACTATCGCGAATACTACGAGAAGCGCTGGTTCCAGCCAGGCGGCGATCTTGAGGCCGATCTGGAGAGCTTCGAGCTGGGCGGCGAGCCGGTTCCCTTCGGAGCGGACCTGCTGTTCGAGGCGGCCGACCGGCCCGGCTTCGTCTTCGGGGTGGAAATCTGCGAAGACTATTGGGCCCCCCTGCCGCCGTCGACGCGTCAGGCCCTGGCCGGCGCGCGCATCCTGGTCAATCTGTCGGCGTCGAACGTGCTGGTCGGCAAGTCGGAAAACCGAGCCATGCTGTGTTCGGCCCAGTCGGCCCGGACCATGTCGGCCTATGTGTTCAGCGCCTCTGGATGGGGCGAATCGACCACTGACCTGGCTTGGGACGGCCAGTCCACCATTCATGAGCTGGGCGCCAAGCTGGCGGACAATGAGCGCTTCGCCCTGCAGAGCCACCTGACCGTCGTGGACGTCGATGTCGCCAAGCTGGGGGCTGAGCGGCGGCGTACCGGCACCTTCGGCGACTGCGCCCGGCGCGAGCTGGACGGGCTGACCTATCAGACGGTGATGTTCGAGGCGGGCGTCCGGGATCAGGGCGCCCTGATGCGGCCGCTGGACCGCTTCCCCTTCGTGCCCGACGACCCGGCGCGGCTGGACCAGGACTGCTATGAGGCCTTCAATATCCAGGTCCAGGGCCTGATGAGGCGGCTTGAGGCGACAGGCCTTGAGCGGGTCGTCATCGGCGTCTCGGGCGGGCTGGATTCGACCCAGGCGCTGCTGGTGGCGTGCCGCGCGTTCGACCGTCTGGAACGGTCCAGATCGGGAATTCTTGCCTATACGATGCCGGGCTTTGCGACGTCGGACGGGACCAAGGCGAACGCCTGGACGCTGATGAAGGCGCTCGGCGTCAGCGCCGCCGAGGTCGATATCCGGCCCAGCGCCGAAACCATGCTGAAGGAGATCGGCCACCCCTATTCGCGCGGGGAGCCGGTCCATGACATCACGTTCGAAAACGTTCAGGCGGGCCTTCGGACCGACTATCTGTTCCGCTTGGCCAACCAGAACGGGGCGATGGTCGTGGGCACCGGCGATCTGTCCGAGACGGCGCTGGGCTGGGCCACCTATGGCGTCGGCGACCATATGAGCCACTACAACGTCAATGCGGGGGTGGCGAAGACCCTGATCCGGCACCTGATCCGCTGGGTGGCGGGACGCGAGCATTCCGGCGAGACGGCCCAGGTGCTGGGCGCCATTCTGGCCACGGAGATCTCGCCCGAACTCGTGCCTTCGAAAGACGGAAAGGTCCAGTCGACCGAAAGGGCCGTCGGGCCCTATGCGCTGAACGACTTCTTCCTGTTCCACATCACCCGTTTCGGCATGGCGCCGTCAAAGGTGGCCTATCTGGCCTATGAGGCCTGGCGTGATGCGGCGCGCGGCGACTGGCCGAGCGGGATGCCAGGCGACGAAAAGGTCGCCTACGACCTGGCGACCATCAAGCATTGGCTGAGGAAGTTCCTGGTGCGCTTCTTCCAGACCAGCCAGTTCAAGCGTTCGGCCATGCCCAACGGACCCAAGGTGGTGACCGGCGGCTCCTTGAGCCCACGCGGCGACTGGCGTGCTCCGTCCGACGCCACAGCCCAGGTCTGGCTCGATGAGCTGGACGCCAACGTCCCGGATTGAAAGCGATGACCCTGATGAGCGACGACATCACGCGCGACAGCAACGGCAATGCCCTGGCCGACGGTGACAGCGTCACCCTGATCAAGGATCTGAAGGTCAAGGGCTCGGGCGGGGTGACGCTGAAGCGTGGAACCCTGGTCAAGAACATCCGGCTGACGCCCGACGCCGACGAAATCGAGGCCAATGTCGCCAAGGTGCGCGGCCTGGTCCTGCGCAGCGAGTTCGTGAAGAAGGCCTAGGCCACTTCGCCCAGGAAGCTGAGGATCGCGGCCTCGGCTTCGGGCTCATCCAACATGGGGGCGTGGCCGACGTTCGGCACCTCGACATAACCCATGTGCGGGGCCTTCTTGCGCATCTTGGCGGCGATGGGTCCGTCCAGCAGATCGGAGATGGCGCCGCGGATCAGGAGCATCGGGCGGCGCGCCGCCAGCTTGCTGAAGAAGGGCCACAGGTTCGGGACCAGGGCTTTTCGCCCGCCCGCAATGATCGGAACCGAAATGTCGGGATCGTAGTCCAGCACCGGCTGGCCGGCCTCGTTTTCGCGAAAGACGCGCCGGGCGAAGGCGTCCCAGTCGGCGGCCTTGTAGTGCGGCATGGCGACGGCGTTGTGCTGCTTCACATAGGCGACGGCGTCGGCCCAGGTCTTGGTTTCGACCGACTGGCCGGCGTATTCGGTGATGCGCGCCAGCCCTGCCCGTGAGACGTCCGGGCCGATGTCGTTGAGGATGGCCGCTGCGACCAGCCGAGGCTTCAGCGCCGCCAACGCCATGGTGATCAGGCCGCCCATGGAGGTGCCCAGGAAGACCGCCTCCTTGATCCCCAGCTGTTCGAACAGGTCGATGACGTCCAGCGCATAAAACTGAGGCTGGTAGGTCATGGGATTGGCCGCGCGCTCCGAACGGCCCCGCCCGCGCACGTCCACGGCGATGACGCGCCGGCCGGTCTGGGCGATGCGCGTCGCGATGGAATCGAAGTCGGCTGAATTGCGGGTAAGGCCGTGAATGCAGATCACTGGCAGTCGGGCAGGGCCGTCGGCGCCGGGATAGTCGCGCGCATAGAGCGACAGGCCGTCGCGGGACGTGAACCAGCGGTGGGCGAAGGCGGCGGCAGGCGAGTTTTTCATGAGGTGATGAATAGCGGCCCGGGACGCCGGCGTCACCCCATGCGGGCGAGACGCTGTCCCGTGTTACGAAGCTGTAACGTTGCGACTGGAGCGCGGCCCCCTATGGTGCCGGCCTTCGCTTGCCCAAGGACCGGACCCCGCCCATGTTTCGCACCCAGGCCGCCGCTGCGGCGCTACTCGCCGCCCTCGCCATGACCACGCCGACCGCCGCCTCCGCCCAGGATGCTTCACCCGCCGCCACGCCCGAGGCCGATGCCGAGGATCCCTATCTGTGGCTGGAAGAGGTGCACGGCGAGCGGGCCATGGAATGGGTCGAGGCGCACAACGCCCATTCGTTGTCGGTCCTGCAAGGCGACCCGCGCTACGAGGGTCTGTACAATCAGGCGCTGGAAATCCTTCAGGCCACCGACCGCATTCCCTCGCCGGGCTTCACGCCGGGCGGTCATATCGACAATTTCTGGCAGGACGCCGAACATGTGCGCGGCATTTGGCGGCGCACGACGCTGGACAGCTACCAGTCTGGCGACACCCAGTGGGAGACGGTTCTGGACTTCGACGCCCTGGCCGAGGCCGAGGGTGAGAACTGGGTCTATAAGGGCGCCAACTGCCTGGCCCCGGAAGAGCGCTACTGCCTGATCAGCCTGTCGGACGGCGGGCGCGATGCGGTGACCGTGCGCGAATACGATTCGCTCGAGCGCCGCTTCGTCGAGGGCGGCATCGTCATCCCTGAGAACAAGTCCAACGTCGCCTGGATCGACCACGACACCCTGTTCGTGGGCACCGACTTCGGAAACGAAGGTGACATGACCGACAGCGGCTATCCCAACACCGTGCGGGTGCTGCGCCGCGGCCAGAGCCTGGATCAGGCCCAGGAAGTTTTCCGCGGCCAGACCAGCGACGTCTCCACCTCCGGCTACACCCTGCGGGATGTGGACGGCGCGGTTCAGGCCTTGCTGATCACCCGCTCGATAACCTTCTACGAATCCGAGACCTTGCTGGTGAACCCGGACTGGTCGACCACGGCCCTGCCGTTGCCGCAGCGCTCGACGATCCAGGCCCTGGTTGGCGGCCGGCTGGTGTTCTCGACGGAACAGGACTGGACCGCCCCGACCGGCGAGAGCTTCTCATCGGGCGATCTGGTCGCCTGGAATCTGGAGGAGCTGAAGGCTGACCCGACCGGCGCGCGGCCCCAGCTGGTGTTGCATCCGGGCGAGCGCGACTCCATCGAGAGCGTGACGGCGACCCGCAACGAGCTGGTGGTGGCGCTGTTCGAAAATGTGCGCGGCTCGGTTTATCGGCTGCGACCCCAGGAGGGGGCGGCGGAATGGGCGCGCACGCGGCTGGACCTGCCCGAGAATGTGACCGTCGGCCTGGGCTCGGCCGACACCGAGAGCGACCAACTGTTCATCAATGTCTCGGGCTATCTGAACCCGAACAGCCTTTGGCTGGCCGACGCCGCCACCGGCCAGGTGGAGCAGGTTCGCAGCCTGCCGGCCCGCTTCAACGCCGAGGGCATGACGGTCGATCAGTTTGAGGCGCGCTCGGCCGACGGGACGATGATCCCCTATTTCGTGGTCCATGCCCAAGACATGGCGCTGGACGGGTCCAACCCGACGCTGCTGTACGGCTACGGCGGCTTCCAGAACTCGCTCTTGCCCGGCTATTCGGGCACGGTCGGGCGGCTGTGGCTGGAGCGCGGCGGGGTCTATGTCATCGCCAATACGCGCGGCGGCGGCGAATTCGGCCCTCGCTGGCACCAGGCGGCGCTGCAGGAAAACCGCCAGCGAGCGCACGAAGATTTCCAAGCCGTGGCGCTGGACCTGATCGCCCGCGACATCACCTCCCAGCCGCACCTGGGCATTATGGGCGGCTCGCAGGGCGGCCTGTTCATGGGGGCGATGCTGACCCAGCGGCCGGACCTGATCAACGGCGCGGTTATCCAGGTGCCGCTGTTCGATATGCTGCGCTTCCACCGCCTGCTGGCCGGCGCCTCGTGGATCGCCGAATACGGCAACCCGGACATTCCCGAACAGCGCGCCTGGATCGCGGCCTATTCGCCCTATCAGAACCTGCGCGCCGGCCAGCCCTACCCCGAGGTCTTCATCCACACCTCGACGGCGGACGACCGGGTGCATCCGGGCCATGCGAGGAAGGCGGCGGCCCGGCTTGAGGAGCTCGGCTACCCGGTTCTGTATTTTGAAAACACCGACGGCGGCCACGCGGCCGGCGCCAACCTCCTGCACACGGCGCGCCGGATCGCGCTGGAGTACACCTATCTGAGCCGGCGGCTGATGGACACGCCAGCGCAGGAATAGAGCCGTTCATCCCGGCGAAGGCCGGGATCCGGATCGTGCGGCGTCGACCCATCAAGGATGGCGCGGTGCGATCCGGACAGGTTCGGCGTTCCGTCATCTGGGCCCCGGCCTTCGCCGGGGTGAGCGGACAGTAAAGGAAGACCCCATGCGCACACTCGCCCTTGCTCTGTTGATGAGCACCGTCGCCCCCGCAGCCCTGGCCCAGGAGACGCCTGCCGAGATCATGGATCGGCACGCCCATATGGCGACGCCGGCCTCGACCGGGGCTCTGGCGGATGTGCAGCCCGTCCAGATTCCGTCCCCGGCCATGCCGGCAGACCTGACGCCCGCTGGCGTGGCGGCGGCGGACAACTACCTGTGGCTGGAAGACGTCGACGGCGAGCGGGCGATGGAGCGGGTGCGCGCCTTCAATGCGGACGCCCAGGCGAGGCTCGACGCCGACCCGCGTTTCGAGCCGTTCCGACAGGCGGCCTATGAGATCCTGTCGGCGACGGACCGCATCGCCTATCCGCATATGCAGGACGGCATGGTCTTCAACTTCTGGCAGGACGACGGGCATCCGAAGGGCATCTGGCGCCGAGCCACGCCGGACAGCTATCGTGCCGGCGAGCCGATCTGGGAGACGGTGCTGGACATCGGCGCCTTGGCCCAGGCTGAAGGCCGCGACTGGGTGTTCAAGGGCGCGAGCTGCTACGGGCCGGACGAACGCCTATGCCTGATCGCGCTGTCGGACGGCGGCGGCGATGCGGTCGAGGTGCGCGAATACGACACTCACGCCATGGCTTTCGTCGAGGGCGGCTTCGCCCTGCCGATGGGCAAGCATCGCTACGACTGGCTGGACCAGGACACGCTGCTGGTCGCAACCGACTTCGGCGAGGTCGACGGCCGGCCCAGTCTGACCGAGAGCGGCTATCCCTACATCGTGCGGGAGCTGTCGCGCGGCCAGACGCTGGACCAGGCCCGGACCGTCTTCTCCGGTGAACAAGGCGACGGTGGCTACGGGGTCAATCCCAACGTCACGCGCGGGCCGGACGGCCGGGTCGAGGCGGTGCTGATCAATCGGCCGCTGGACACCTTCCGCTCAGAGACATGGGCGGTGATCGACGGCGAGCCGGTTCGCCTGAACCTTCCCGAGCGGGTCTCGGTCTGGGGCACACAGGGCCGCTTTCTGATTTTCTCCATCGAAGAGCCCTGGGGCATCTGGTCCACCCTTCAGCACCAGACCGGCGCGCTGCTCGGGATCGAACTTGAGCGGCTGGCGGCGGGGCCGGATGACCTCGCCATCTCCAACGCGGTGCAGCTGATCTTCCAGCCGTCCGAGCGCCAGTCGATCGAACAGGTGGCCATCACCCGTGATCGCATCGTCGTGTCGATGTTCGACAATGTGGTCGGCCAGCTTCGCGTCTTCAACAATCGCGGGGAGTGGGGTTGGCCCGAAACGGTCGTCTCCGTGCCGGACAATTCGACCATCGGCCTGGTCGATGCCAGCCGGTCGTCCAATCAGATCTACTATTCGGTCGAAGGCTTTTTGACGCCCAACACCCTGATGACCGCTGATGTGGCCTCGGGTGAAATGCAGCGCCGCGCCGATCAGAGCCGCACCCTGGACCTGGGCCAGGTCGTGGCCCAGATGCCGGCGCGCTTCGACGCCTCGAACGCAGTGGTCGAACAGTTCCAGGCGACGTCCACAGACGGAACCCAGATCCCATATTTCGTCGTGCGTCCGCGCGAGCTGGCCATGGACGGGTCCGGGCCCACGATCCTGTATGGCTACGGCGGCTTCCTGATCTCCAAGCCGGCGGACTACATCCCCGAGATGGGCCGGCTGTGGCTGGAGAACGGCGGGGTCTATGTCATCGCCAATATCCGCGGCGGCGGTGAGTTCGGACCGAACTGGCACCAGGCGGCGCTGCGCGAAAATCGCCAGCGGGCCTTCGACGACTTCGCGTCGGTGGCTGAAGACCTCATCGCGCGCGGCATCACCAGCCCGCAACATCTGGGCATCTATGGCCGCTCAAACGGCGGGGTGTTGACTTCGGTGTCGGTGACTCAGCGCCCCGATCTGTTTAACGCGGCGGTGATCGAGAGCCCGCTGATTGATATGCTGCGCTATCACGAACTGCCGGCGGGAGCGTCGTGGATCGGCGAATACGGCGACCCGCGCGTGCCCGGCGACGCCGCCTTCATCGCCCGTTATTCGGCCTATCAGAACGTGCGGCCCGGCATCGAGAATTTCCCGCAGGTCTATATCACCACCAACACCCACGATGACCGGGTCCACCCCGGCCACGCAAGGAAGTTCGCCGCGCGGCTGGCCGAGTACGGCTATGACCCGATCTACTTCGAGGACACGGCGGGCGGCCATTCCTACGATGCTGATCCGGTCGCCAACGCCCGGCGCTGGGCCCGGCACTATGTGTACCTGAGCCAGCGGTTGATGGACGACGAATAGCAAGTCTCCTCCCCATCTGTGATGGGGAGGTGGCTCGTCGCGAAGCGGAGAGACGGAGGGGACTCTCTCCGCCGCGCCGGCGCCTTTCGGCGACCGGCCCCTCCACCACTTCGTGGTCCCCCTCCCCAGCAAGCTGGGGAGGAGACATGCGCGTTTAGCTCGGGCGAACCATTGCGGTGCGAGCCCGCAGGGCTTCGCGCACAGCGGCTAGTTGATCGGCCGGCAGCGGTATCAGGCCGCGGTCAGCCAGATAGCCGTCCGGTCCGGCGGCGGCGTCCGAGAGGAACTCCTCGACGAACTCGGCCAGGCCCGGCGTGGTCTGAAGATGGCTGATCTTCACATAGATGAAGAGCGAGCGGCTGAGCGGATAGGAGCCGTCGGCGATGGTGGTCGCATTGGGCTGGACGCCATTGATCGAGGCGGCCTTCACCGAGGTCAGGTTCTCTTCCAGGAAGGAATAGCCGAACACGCCTAGCGCGCCCGGCGTGCGGGTCAGGGTCTGGACGATGGCGTTGTCATTCTCGCCCGAGTCGATCCAGCGGCCGTCTTCTCGCAGGGTGTGAGCGATGGCCTCGAAGCGGTCTTCGTCGCTCTGGGCCAGGGCGGCCAGGGCCGGAATGGCCTCGGCGCCGGGCGTCATGGCCAGCTCCAGGAAGGCGTCGCGGGTGCCGGATGTCGGCGGCGGGCCATAGACGGTGATGGCCTGGCCCGGCAGGGCGGCGCGCACCTGGTTCCAGGCCGTGTTCGGATTGGCCTGGAAATCAGCGCCGCCCGGGGTCTGGGCGGCCAGGGCCAGGTAGAGGTCCTGGGCCTGGAAATCGAAGTCGCCGCCGTTGCGGGCCGTGGCGATGACGATGCCGTCCGAGCCGATGCGGATTTCCAGGATCTGGTCCACGCCATTGGCGACGCAAGCGTCGAACTCCGACGCCTTCATCGGACGCGAGGCGTTGGCGATGTCCGGGGTTCCGGCGCCGACGCCTTCACAAAAGGCCGCGATGCCGCCGCCGGTGCCGGTCGATTCGACGCGCGGGGCCGCACCGCCCTGGCGCTGGGCGAAGGTCTCGGCCACGCGGGTCGCGAAGGGGAAGACGGTGGAGGAGCCGGTGGCCCAGATCCCTTGCGCGCCCGCTCCGCCGCCGCCGCCCGTGGGGCCGCACGCCGCCACCATGATCAGCGCGATCGCGCTGGCCGCCAGCTTTTTCATAGGTCTATCCCTCTAAGGCGCGCTCCGCGCCGTCGAGGCGGTCGATACGCTGAAGAGATGACACGGCGTCAAAGACGTCGCGACAGTGATCCGACGACGGAATGACGGTTCAGTGACGCGAACCATCTCCTCCCCATCGCAGATGGGGAGGAGATGAAGGACTACAGCAGGCGCTTGCGCATGACCTGGCTGAGCATGTCGATCAAGGTCACGGTGACGACGACGATGATCGCGATGGCCGAGACCTCGCGGTAGTTATAGCTGTTGAAGGCGTCGATCAGGGTTGAGCCGATGCCGCCGGCCCCGATCAGGCCCAGCACTGTGGCGGCCCGCGCGTTGGATTCGAAGCGGTAGAGCGCGAACGACGTCCATAGCGGCGCAACCTGGGGCAGAATCCCCCAGCGGATCTCATGCAGCGGCTGGGCGCCGGTGGCGCGCACGCCCTCGACCGGGCCCTTGTCGATGGACTCCACCGCCTCGGAGAACAGTTTGGCCAGCACCCCGCCGGTGTTCAGCGCCAGCGCCAGTACGCCCGGCAGCGGGCCCAGACCCACGATGATGACAAAGATCAGGCCGATCACCAGGTCCGGCACCGAGCGCATCAGGTCCATGACCCGTCGCACCGGCCAGACCAGCCAGGCCGGGGCTACGTTGCGCGCCGACATGAAGGCCAGCGGGACGGCCAGAAATAGGGCAAGGAATGTGCCCCATAGCGCGATCATCACCGTTTCGAGCATCTTCTTGATGAAGAAGTCGACGCGAGTGAAGTCCGGGTTGAACAGGGCGCCGGCCATCTCGCCGGCAGTCGACGATCCGCTGAAAAGGCGCGGCAGGTTGTCGATATCGACCTGCTTGAATGACAGCGCCAGGGCGACGATCAGGCCGCCCCACAGCGCGATGTCGAAGAGCATCGCACCAAGCGGTCGGCTAGGCGGGGCGGGAACAGTGGAGGGGTCGACAGGCTGAGCTGTCACGGCTGAACTTCCTGGGCGGCCGCCACGCGGGCGTGGATTTCGTTGTAGGCCGTCTGGGCGGCGGCGATGCGGGCCTGATCACCCGAGCGGCGGGCCTCCATCAGGGCGACGGAGGCCTCCATCTCGCGCACCGGGTCCAGATAGCTGTCGTCCGCGGCCTGGAAGCCGCCGTACTCCAGCCCGTCCAGAACCTGACGCTCTTCGGGCGTATCGCCATAGGTGAGGAAGAAGCTGCGAATTCGCTCGGTCACGGCCGGATCGACGTCGCCGCGCACGACGATGGCGCTTTCGGGGATCGGCGGGCTTTCCCAGATCACCCGAATGTTCTCGAACGCCCGGGGATTCTGACGCTCCGTGAAGAGCAGGCCCACGTCATTGTTGGTGGCGACATCGACCTGGCCGTTGGCGACGGCCAGGGCGTTGGCCTGGTGGTTGGCCGGGCGCACTTCACGGAAGCACTCCGATGGCTCGATCTGGGCCGGGCCAAACAGGAAGGCCAACGGCGCCAAGGTGCCCGAGGTCGAGCGCGCATCGCCCATGCCGAAGGACAGACGGCCGCCGCAAGCCATGACGTCTTCCAGCGTAATGCCGGAATTGGCCTGGGTGATCAGCACCGAGCGGTAGTGAGTCTCGCCCTCGCGGTTCATGATCCGACCGATGATGTGGCCGTTGGACCGGCGCGTGGCGTCCAGCGCCGGCAGCGCCGACATCCAGGCGACCTGGATCTGGCCCGCGCGCATGGTTTCGACCAGCACCGTATAGTTCGGCACGAAGCGCAGCTCGATATCCAGGCCGGTCTCGGCTTCCAGATCGTTGATCAGCGGCGCCCACAGCGGCTCGGACGCGGCCTGGCTTTCGGCCGGCAGCACGGCGAAGACGATGCGGTTGGGATCCTCGTCCTCGCCTCCGCCACAAGCGGCGAGCAAGGCGGTGAGCCCCAGGGCCCCAACGAGGACGGCGCGGCGTGCGAGGCTGACGATCATGTGGGATCTCCTTCCCAGAAGGCGTCTTCGATCTCGGGACCGTAGATTTCGATCAGGGTGTCCTTGTCCAGGCCGGTCGATGGGCCGTCATAGGCGACCCGGCCGGCCTTGAGCGCGATGACGCGCTGGCAGTAGCGGATGGCGTAGTCGACCTGGTGCAGGGTGACGATGACGCCCATATTGTCGCGCTGGTTCAGCTCGACCAGGATTTCCATGACCTTGCGGGCTGACACCGGATCGAGCGAGGCGACCGGTTCGTCGGCCAGAATGGCCTGGGCGCCCTGAACGATGGCGCGGGCGATGGCGCCGCGCTGCTGCTGGCCGCCCGAAAGGGTGTTGGCCCTCTGGCCGGCGTAGTCCGAGACGCCCACGCGGTGCAGGGCCGCCATGGCGCGCTCTCGGTCGAGGCGTGGCCACGAGCCCATCAGGCCGGTGACGAAGGGCAGTCGGCCCAGCGCGCCAAGCATGACGTTGGAGAACAGCGACAGTCGCCCGACCAGGTTGAACTGCTGGAAGATCATGCCCAGGCGGGCGCGCGTCTTGCGCACGTCGCCGGCGATGCGGCCGTTCTTCTGCACCGGGCGGCCGAAAACCTCGATCACGCCCTTGCCGGAATCGATCGTCTGCAAGCCCGAGATCGAGCGCAACAGCGTCGACTTGCCTGAGCCGGACGGTCCGATCAGGGCCACCATCTCGCCGGGGCCGACCTCGACGGAAACGCCGTTCAGCGCCTTGCGCTGGCCGAAGGTCTTGGAAATGTCGCGCACGGAGGCGACGGGAGCGGAAGAAGCGGTCATGCGGTCGCTGTCCGACGCCTTTAGCTGGTTGCCGTGAACGCGCTCCTTAGCGGACCGCCTACGACAGGTTCATGACATGCGAAGGGCCGACGCGGCAAGCGCCGGCCCTCGCCGGTTTCAAATGGCTGTCGCCTATTCGGCGTCCATGGCCCGCACTTCGATGGGCAGACCCAGCGATTCCAGCTGGGGACGAACGACCGAGGCGTCGCCGACGACGACCCAGATGAACTGGGACGGGTCGACCGCGCCGCGCACGGCCTCGTTCAGAGCGTCGGCGGTCAGGCTCTGATAACGGGCGCCGGCGTCTTCCCAGTAGGTGTCGGGACGGTCGAACAGTTCGTTGGACTGAAGCGTGCCCAGGACCGCCGAGGACACTTCGAACATTCCGGCCAGGCGGCGGGTCGAAGAATCACGCACCCGGATCAGTTCGTCGCCGGTGACACCGCTCTCGCCGAGGAAGGCCTGATGGATCGCCATCAATGAGGCGATTGATTCGCCGGTGCGGTCGGCCTGAACCGGCGCATTGATCAGATAGGGCGAGCGGCCCTCCAGACCCGAGATATTGCTGCGCGCGCCGTAGGACCAACTGCGCGTCTCACGCAGGTCGGTGTTGATCCGCGACCAGAAGGCCGAGCCGAGGATCTCCACGCCCGAGCCGATGACCAGGCGGTCGTCAGCGCCAGACAGATCCAGCACCTGGCCGCCCAGGATCAGCGACTGGGGCGACTGGGGCCGGTCGATCAGGATGATGCGCGGCTGAACGGGCTGGACCGTGACCTCAGCCTTGGCGCCACGGGTCGCGGCCGGAGCGGCCCAGTCGCCGAAGCGCGATTCCAGCTCGGGCAGGATTTCGGCCAGCGGCCGGTCCGACACGACATAGATCCGCGCGTTGTCCGGTCGGATCCAGGCCTGGTGGAAAGCGATCAGGTCATCGCGATCCGTCGCCGAGACGACCTCGGCGTCACCCAGGCCACTGGGGCTGCGGCCATAGGCGCCGCCGTAAAGGGCCGGATACAGCGCATTGTTGCCCAGGCCGCCCGGCGACGTGCGCTCTTCCTCGATCGAGGACAGCTGCTGGGCGCGCAGGCGCTCGATGACGGCAGACTCAAAGTCGGGACGACGCACCACGTCGGCCAGCAGGTCCAGCGACGGCCCCAGATTGGCGGTCACAGCGGTCAGGCCGTAGGTGGTGCGGTCCATCGAAGCCGAGGCGCTGAGGCTGGCCCCCAGGGTTTCGCGGGCCTGGGCCAGGGCGTTGGCGTCGAGGCCGTCGGCGCCTTCGGTCGAGGCTCGCAGCATCAGCGATTCGACGCCCAAGGCGTCAGCGGCGTCAGCAGCCCAGCCGGCGTCGAACTCGACCGCGACCCGGGTGGCCGGCACGCGGGCCGATTGCGTGGCGACGACCTCGATGCCGTTGGCCAGGGTGGCGCGGGTGACGTCCGGGAAGTCGAGGCCCGGGACCTGGCCGATCTCGGGCATGGCCGGACGGGCGGTCGGCTGATAGTCGCTGATCGGCGCACGCTCGGCGGCGCCAGACGGGGCCGTCGCCGCGTCCTCATAGGCTTCGCGCTCACCCGGCTCAACTGTCAAGGTATAGGCAGGGCGGTTGAGCCAGCGCTGCATCACCTCCCGCACGGCGGCGGGCGTGACGCCGGCCAGATCGTCCAGTTCGGTGCGGTAGTGGCTGGCGTCGCCTGCGTAGAGGGCGCCCTCAGCCAGGATCGAGGCCCGTCCGTTCAGCTGTTCCAGCCTATAGATGCGCTGGGCGACCGTCTGGGTGACGACACGCTGGACCTCTTCGTCAGTCGGCCCGTTGGCGATGAAGTCGGCGATGATGGCGTCCATGCGGGCGCGCACGGCGTCGGCGTCCTCGCCCGGCTTGACGTTCACGGTCACATCGAACCAGCCCACACGATGGAAGGCGGCGTAGCTGGTGGAGACTGACACCGCCGTTTGATCACCGCGGACCAGCTCATTATCGAGTCGCGAGGAGGCCAGGCCGCCCAGGACGCTGGCGGCGACCTCCAGCTCGGCCGCGTCGCCGTCGAGCATTCCCGGAACCGGCCAGTAGCGCTGGATCGAGGTGTAGGGCACCCGGTCATGCATGGTCTGGTCGATGGCGGCGTCCAGCTGCGGCACGGGGGCCTCAGCCGGGGTGTTGATCGGGCCACGCGGGATCGGTCCGAAATAACGATCCATCAGGGTGCGGGCGGTGGCCGTGTCGATGTCGCCGGCAAGCACGACGACGGCGTTGTTGGGGCCGTAGTTTTCAGTGAACCACTGACGCACGTCGTCCATCGAGGCGGCGTCCAGATCGGCCATCGAGCCGATGGTCGAATGCCGGTAGGGGTGCCCCTCGGGGAACAGGTTCTCCAGAATGGCGTATTCAGTCAGGCCGAAGGGCTGATTGTCGCCCTGGCGCTTCTCGTTCTGGACGACGCCGCGCTGCAGATCGAGCGTCTCCTGGGTGATGGCGCCCAGCATGTGGCCCATGCGGTCGCTCTCCAGGAACAGGGCCTGCTCCAGCGCCGGGGTCGAAACGGTCTCGAAATAGTTGGTGCGGTCAAACCAGGTGGTGCCGTTCAGCGTCGTGGCGCCGATGCCGTTCATCCGGGTGATATAGCTGCCCGGCGCATTCTCGGAGCCACCGAACATCAGGTGTTCGAACAGGTGGGCGAAGCCGGTGCGGCCGGTCGGCTCGTCCTTCGATCCGACGTTGTACCAGACCGAGATGGTCACGATCGGATTGGCCCGGTCTTCATGGACGATGACGGTCAGCCCGTTGTCCAGGGTGAAGGTTTCATACGGCACCTGGACGCCGGCCAGCAGCTCCGAGATCGGAGCCGCCTGGGCTGAAAGATCGCTGGCGCTCTGGGCCCAGACGGGAGATGGCTGGGAAGCCAGAATAAGGGCCGCCGTCGCGCCCCCGACGACACCGCTGAACAGACGCATGCTTGGGATCCCTACAACGCCCGGACTTCTGGCGGGCGGCGGCACCCTACGGGCCACTGGGTAAGGGTTCAAGTGACCGGCGCGCCACGAAATTACCGCTTTACATGAGCGGCCGTTTTCCCCATATGCACCCTCTTCCGGCGGACCCCGTAGGTCTGATCTTGCGCCGCTAACGCCGGGTCTGGGTTAACTATCAGCAGGGGGCTACGTGAATTGCGCACGTACCACACTCCCCTGGACCTGGTCCGTGAGCGGTCTCCGGAGCGACCCGTCGCCCTTGTGCGTCGTCGTTCCGTTTCCGTAGCGGCGCGCTGGTTCCAGGACAATCTGAACGCCGACGTCTTCTATGCGGTGAAGGCGAACCCGTCGCGCTGGGTCATCGAGACCCTGGTGGAAGCGGGCGTCACATCCTTTGACGTCGCGTCGCTGGCTGAAATCGAGCTGGTGCGGTCGGTCACGCCGGACGCCCGGCTGGCCTTCATGCATCCGGTCAAGAGCCGCCAGTCGATCAGCAAGGCCTATTTCGAGCACGGGGTGCGGACCTTCTCGCTGGATTGCCAGGACGAGCTGGACAAGATCCTCGACGCGACTGGCCAGGCCTCTGACCTGAACCTGGTGGTGCGCATGGCTGTCTCGGCCGATGGTGCGGCCTATACGCTGTCTGGCAAATTCGGCGTTGCGCCAGATCAGTCCTCGGACCTGCTGCTGGCTGTGCGCCGGGCGGTCAAGGACGGGCTGATGGGCGTCAGCTTCCACGTCGGCAGCCAGTGCATGCGCCCGACCGCCTATCAGGCCGCCATGGCCCAGGTCGGCCGCGCCCTGACCCGCGCGGGCGTCATCGTCGATATCGTCGACATCGGCGGCGGTTTCCCCTCGGTCTATCCGGGCATGGTGCCGCCGGACATGAGCGAATACGCCGACGCCATCCACCGGGGCTTCAACGAGATGCCGGTGGCCGAAACCACCGAGCTGTGGTGCGAGCCGGGCCGGGCGCTGGTCGCCGAATCGTCCTCGGTTTTGGCGCGGGTTGAACTGCGCAAGGGCGACGCCCTATATCTGAATGACGGCTCGTACGGTTCGCTGTTCGACGCCACCCATTCGCGCTGGCCGTTCCCGACCAAGCTGGTCTCGGACCGTGAGGCGTCGACGGATCTGAAGGCGTTCCGCTTCTATGGACCGACCTGCGATTCCATCGACCATATGCCGGGCCCGTTCTGGCTGCCGGCCGATGTTCAGGAAGGCGATTTCATCGAGATCGGCATGCTGGGCGCCTATGGCGTGGCCATGACCACCGGCTTCAACGGCTATGGCGAGCACGAGCTGGCCTTTGTCGAGGATGCGCCGATGGCGTCGCTCTACGGCCTGGCCCCGCGCTCGATCCCGACGGTGCGCACCACCGCCGAGGAGACCGCCCGCAAGGTCGTTCGTCTGTCTCGCCCCAAGGGCAAGGCCGGCCAGCGCACCAAGAAGCGGCGGTAAGCCAATCCTCTATCGTCATCCCCGGGGCTCGCGCCGGGGATCAGACGCTCCGCGCCTCAGCCAGCGGCTGCCAAGCAACGGATCGTCCGCCCCTCGGATCAAGTCCGAGGGTGACGATTTTGGAGATAAGTCCTATTGGGCCTGCGCCGGTCGCTCCGTCCCGGTCAGGCTTCTTCAAAGACGGGCGCTCACCTGTAAGGGAAACCAAACCGATGAACGCACCGACCAACCAGAAAGCCGAACTGCTCCAGAACACCGTTGAGCATGTCGACATCACCAGCTTTGACGCGCGCCCGATCATCGATTCGATGCGCAAGATGTCGTTCTCGAGCCGCGACACCGCCCGCGCCGCCGACATCTTCAACATGGCCCTGGAAGACAAGGGCTGTTCGCCGTGGCTGATCCTGGCCGGCTCGACCTCGGCGGGCGGCTGCATGCACGTCTATCGCGACATGGTGAAGCTGGGGATGATCGACGCGGTGGTCGCCACCGGCGCCTCGATCGTCGACATGGATTTCTTTGAGGCGCTGGGCTTCAAACATTATCAGGCCGCCGGCTCGGTCGACGATAACGTCCTGCGCGACAACTACATCGACCGGATCTACGACACCTATATCGACGAGGAAGAGCTTCAGGCGTGCGACCACACGATCCTGGAAATCGCCAACCGGCTGGAGCCGCGCGGCTATTCCAGCCGGGAGTTCATCTGGGAGATGGGCAAGTGGCTGTCGGAGGGCAACGCCAAGAAGCCCGGCTCGCTGATCCAGACGGCCTATGAAGAGGGCGTGCCGATCTTCTGCCCGGCCTTTGTCGACTCTTCGGCCGGCTTCGGTCTGGTCAAGCACCAGAAGGAGCGCGCCGCCGCCGGTCAGCCCTATATGATGCTGGACGCCATCGCCGACTTCCGCGAACTGACCGACATCAAGATCGCGGCGGGCACCACGGGCCTGTTCATGGTCGGCGGCGGGGTTCCCAAGAACTTCGCCCAGGACACCGTGGTCTGCGCCGAAATCCTCGGCGTCGAGGCCGATATGCACAAGTATGCGGTCCAGATCACGGTCGCCGACGTGCGCGACGGCGCCTGTTCGTCGTCGACTCTGAAAGAGGCGGCGTCGTGGGGCAAGGTCTCGACCACCTACGAGCAGATGGTCTTTGCCGAGGCCACGACCGTGGTGCCGCTGATCGGCTCGGACGCCTATCACCGCGGGGCCTGGAAGAGCCGCGAAAAGCCGCGCTGGGCCAAGCTGTTCGGCAAATAGACTACAGGATGCAGGAAGGGCCGGAGCAATCCGGCCCTTCTTCGCATCCGGCGGACGTTTGGCGCGTTAGGCCTGTACAAGGAGACACCGATGACAGATCCAGCTCCCGAGGCGCCCCAAGACGATGCCGCTGCCGCCGCCAGGCGCGCCCTGGACGGCACGGACGTCGGATCGGACACGCGCGCCGGATCGCTGCAGGGCGGTTCGGCCACCGGCTCGGAGCGCGACGAGGCCCAGGCGGCCTCTGACCGGCACCTGGCTGAACTTGGCTCGGGCCTGAAGGACGCGGAGAAGCCAAAAGGCGATTGAGCCTTGCTGGCGTCTAGCCGCCGGCTCCGTCACGGCAGCGTCTCGCAGCTCTGGCGTTCGGCCCGCGGCGCCTAGACGACGACTGGCCGCACGTCCTCAGGCCGAGAACGCTCGAAGGAAGCGGCGTGCCGCGTCACGGGCGCGGGCCTGAATGTCGAAGGCCGGCGGCGGCAGGCCGAGAACCGCGCGCAGGTGGCCGTGGCCCATGGTCATGCCGGAAAACATCTCGGCGGCTGCGTCCGGATCCGGGATGACGAGCATGCCGGCCCGATCCTGTTCGGCCAGCCAGGCCGACAGGCGACGCAGACCCGCTGCAGGGCCGGCCTGATAAACGGCTTCCGCCAGTTCGGGCGTTTCCGCCGACAACAGCGCGACGCTGCGGATCGCGGTGGCGGTGTGTTCAACGACGAGCTTTTCCAGCAAGCCGGCGGCATAGACCGTCAGAACCGTCTCGATCTCGCCGTCTGAGGTGAGCGGCTGGGTCAACAGATCGGCCCGGCGCGCCGCCACGGCGCGAGCGACTTCGACGCGCGAGGGGAAGCGGTTGTAGAGCGTCTGTTTGGAGACGCCGGCGCGCTTGGCGATCGCCTCCATCGACACCTTGGCGCCCAATTCGGCGGTCAGGTCCGTGGCGGCCTTGAGGATGGCCTCGGTCTTGGCTTCGTCAATCTGACCAACGGCGCGGGGCATCAGTGAATCTCCGACGTATCGGCCAGCAGACCGCTGCGGTTGGGCTTGGCCAAAAGGACGACGAACGCCGCCAAGGCGCACCCGAAAGCCAAGGTGGCGAAGGCGTCTCCGAAAGCTAAGTCGGTGGCCTGAAGCTGGATCATGCGGTGGAAGGCCGAATAGGCCGCCCCTTGCGGGTCGGCCAGGCCGAGCTCCTGAAAGCGGGCGACCAGGCCGGCGAGCATCTCATTGGCCTGGGGCGAGGCGACCGTGATGCGCGCGGTGATCTCGCCCATGTGGACCGCCGTGCGTTCGGTCAAAAGCGTGTTGAGCACGGCCAGACCAAAGGCGCCGCCGACGTTGCGTGACAGGTTCACCAGTCCTGAGGCGTTCTTGACCATCTCGGGCTTGAGTGTGGACATGGTCACGTTCTGGGAGGCGATCATGGCCAGCATGACGCCGACGCCGCGGAAGGCCTGGACGCTTGCGAACTCCCAGAAGCCCCATTCCGGGGTGACGGCGTGGGCCTCCCACATCCCCCAGGCGGCCATCAGGAAGCCGATGAACATGGGGATGCGCGGATCGACCTTGCGGGCGATGCGGCCGGCGATGGGCGCGGTCAGGAACATGGCCACGCCCGAGACCACCATGATGGTGCCGACCTCTGCGGCCGAGAAGCCGCCGACGCGGCCCAGGAACAGAGGCAACAGGAAGGTGCCGCCGAACAGGGCCGCGCCGGTGATGAAGGTCATCATCACCCCGACGGTGAAGTTGCGGTCCTTGAAGGCGCGCAGCTCTACAATGGGATTGCGGTAGGTCAGGGTGCGCCAGATGAAGGCGGGGCCGGCGATGGCCGCGATCACGCTGAGCAAGAGGATGTTGTCATCAGCGAACCAGTCGTTCTTGGCTCCTTCCTCCAGCACGAATTGAAGACCCATCAGGAAGGCCGCCATCAGGCCCAGGCCCCACCAGTCAAAGCCGCGCGAGAGGTTAGGGTCGCCCTCGTCGAACTTGCCGTACTGGCCGACGAGAAACAGCACCAGGACGCCGGGGATGACGTTGACGAAGAACAGCCAGCGCCAACTGAGCATCTCGGTCAGGTGTCCACCCAGCGTCGGGCCGACGGTCGGGGCCAGGGTCACGATCAGGCCCATGATGACGCTGGCGGTGACGCGGTGCTTGGGCGGGAAGGCGGTGAAGGCGACGGCGAAGACGGTCGGGATCATCGCCCCGCCGACAAAGCCCTGAAGCGCGCGAAACACGATCAGCATATCGATCGAGGTCGACAGGCCGGCCAGCACGCTCATGATGACGAAGCCGGTGGCCGAGATCATGAACACCCGCTGGGTGCCCCACCACCGGGCCAGATAGCCGGACAGGGGAATCATCACGACCTCGGGGATCAGATAGGCGGTTTGAACCCAGCTGATCTCGTCATTGGAGGCGCCGACGCCGGCCTGGATCTGGGGCAGGGAGGCGGCGACGATCTGGATGTCGAGGATGGCCATGAACTGGCCCACCACCATGCCGGCGAAGCCGAGCAGCAGAACGAACCAGTCGACCTCGGGCTCGGCCTTTTCAGGCGACGAACCGGCCGCGATGTCGGCGGCGCTCATGCCGCGCCCGGCGCTCCGGCCTCGGCGAAGGAGGCGCCGCCGCCGCTGTGCAGATCAACCCGGACCTCGATGGACAGGCCGGGGCGAAGCGCCGCCGATTCCGGGCCGGTCTCGACAATGATGCGCACCGGCACCCGCTGGGTGATCTTGGTGAAATTGCCCGAGGCGTTCTCGATCGGGATCAGGGCGAACTCCGAGCCGGTGGCGGGCGAGAAGCTGTCGATGCGGCCGGTCAGGGTCTGGCCGGGGAAGGCGTCGGCGGTGATCTCGACGGTCTGGCCCAGGCGCAGGCGACCCACCTGGGTTTCCTTGAAGTTGGCCACAACATAGGTCTGGCCCAGCGGCACCAGCGACATCATCTGACCGCCGGGACGGACATACTGGCCGACGCGGACCTGACGGGCGCCGACGACGCCGGCGGAGGGCGCGCGGATGACCGTGCGCTCCAGATCGATCCGGGCCTCTTCGACAGCGGCGCGGGCCAGTTCGACCTGGGCCTCGGCCTGGGCGCGGGTGGAGACCAGGGTGTCGGCGGTGCGGCGCTCGGCCTCAAGCCCCGCCTGGGCCTCAGCGACGCCGGCGCGGGCCTGGGCGGCGCCGGCGCGTTCCGTCTGGACCCGCTGATCCGAGACCCAGCCGTCATTGGCCAGGCGGCTGTAGCGGTCGGCCTGGGCGCGGGCGAGGTCGGCCTGGGCCTGGGCCTGGGCGACGCCGGCGGCGCGGGCCTGGATCTGAGCGCCCTCCTGAGCCGAGCGGGCGTCGACATTGTCGACGGCGGCGACAGCGGCGGACAGTTGGGCCTCAGCCTGGGACAGGCGGGCGCGGGCGTCGGAATCGTCCAGCCGAACGAGAACCTCGCCGGCCTGGACCCGCTGGTTGTCGGCGACCAGAACCTCGACGATGCGGCCGTCGACCTGGCTGGAGACCAGCACGGTGTCGGCCTCGACAAAGGCGTTGTCGGTCGCCTCCCAGCGCTGCTTGCCCTGCCACCAGACGATGCCGCCGATGATCAGAAAGACGCCGACGACGCCGGCGATGATGAGAGGGAGTCGTTTGCGAAGTGCGGGGGAGAGGGCCATGGAGTCCAGCCTGAGCGATCAATCTGTGCGTAAAGTGGACACGATCGTCTAGAAAACAAGAGGCCTTGAAATGCGACTCGAACACGGTTGGTTTCGGGGCGTGAGGACTGTGTGATGAAGCGCCGCTGGCCGCCTGACGAAGCCTATGTCGATCAGGTGTTCACGCGCCTGGCGCGTGGGATGCCAGAACCCAAGACCGAGTTGAACTGGACCACGCCGTTCGAGCTGGTCTCGGCGGTCGCCCTGTCGGCCCAGGCGACAGACGTGGGGGTCAACAAGGCGACCGCCAGGCTGTTCGCGGCGGCCAATACGCCAGAGGCCATCTTGGCGCTGGGCGAGGCGGGGGTGACGCCGTTCATCGCCTCGATCGGGCTCTATCGAAACAAGGCCAAAAACCTGGTCGCCATGAGCCGCATCCTGGTCGAGCAGCACGGCGGCGCGGTGCCGCTGACTCGGGCCGAGCTTCAGGCCCTGCCGGGCGTAGGGCGCAAGACCGCCTCGGTCGTGCTGAACGAACTGGAGATTGAACCGGCCATTGCGGTGGACACCCACGTGTTTCGCGTCTCGCACCGGCTGGGCCTGGCCAATGCGTCGACGCCGGACAAGGTCGAGGATCAGCTGCACCGCGTCGTGCCGGTCGAATGGTTGGCCAAGGCGCACCACTGGCTGATCCTGCATGGGCGCTATGTGTGCACGGCCCGCAAGCCCAACTGCGCCGGGTGTGTGCTCAATGACATCTGCCCCGCGCGGGCGGGATTGGAGGCGGCTCAGACGGCGCCGGCACGTTCCAGGACGGCGCGTACGAAGCGGTCCTGAGCCCCCGCTTCCTCGCCGAGGTAGAGGTCCGGCTCCAGCAGCTCCAGCTCCATGACGACGGGGCGATTGTTGAGATCACGGACCAGATCGATGCGGGCGTAGAGCAGCGGGCCCTCCTCGATGGCGGCCAGGGCCGCTTCGGCGGCGGCGAACTCGCCGGGATCGGGATGGGCGGCGGTGACGTGACCGCCCCAGTCAGGCTGGACGCGGAAATCGCCACCCTGGGCGACCTTGCGGACGGCGTGGCTGAAGACGCCGTTGAGATAAATCAGGGACATTTCGCCGGTGGTGGCCACCGACGGCAGGAAGGGCTGGAGCATGGCCGGGCCGGCGAACCGCTCGAAGGCGGCGGGTCGGCCCGGACGCAGGCGTTCGGTCCGGTAGGAGCCGCCCGAGCGGCGGGGCTTGACCACGGCCTCGTCCCAGCCGTGGGCGGCGCGGGCCGCCTCGGCCAGTTCGGGATCGCCGGCGTCGAGCCAGGCGGTCGGGGCGATGGGAGCGCCGCGCTCGGCCAGGCGTTGGAGATAGATCTTGTCGACATTCCAGCGCAGCACCGAAGCCGGATTGTGCAGCGGCAGGCCTTGATCCTCCCAGACGGCGACGGCGTCCAGCCAGCGCTCGACCGCGCGGTAGTTGCCCCAGACCATCAGGGCCAGGACCAGATCAAAGCCGGACAGGTCGCCGGTGTCGGTCCAGGGGCGCGGTTCGACAACGGCGCCCGCAGCCTGGAGCGGTGCGGCCATGCGCGCGAACACTTCGGTCCAGCGCCCGCCGGCGGCTTCGTCGTCGGGGTCGGGGGTGAGGATGCACAGGCGCTTGGTCATGCGAGCGCTGATACGCTGGACAGAGATACAAAGTGAAGCCAAACGCCCGCTCGGGCTTCCCCTTTGCGGCTTGGCGCTTTACCTCCCATCCTTCCGCTCACCCCGGCTTTCGCCCGGGCAAGTGATCGTTGGAAGGTGCATGACCGATACCCGTTTCGACCTCTGCGCTGTCGGCAACGCCATCGTCGATGTGCTGGCCCCGTGCGACGACGCTTTTTTGGAGCGTGAGGGTCTGGCCAAGGGCGGCATGATGCTGATCGACGAGGCGCGAGCCGTCAGCCTGTATGACGCCATGGCGGCGGGCCTGGAGGCGTCCGGCGGATCGGCCGGAAACACGATTGCCGGTGCGGCCTCATTCGGCGGCCGGGCGGCCTATATCGGCAAGGTCGCCGAGGATACGCTCGGTCAGGTCTATCGCCACGATATGCAGGCCATCGGCGCGGTGTTCGACACCGGCTATCTGTCGGACGGCCCGGCCACAGGGCGCTCGCTGATCAATGTCACCGAAGACGGCCAGCGGACCATGTCGACCTTCCTGGGCGCGGCCAATCAATTGGATCCGGGCGACATCGACGCCGAGCTCGTGGCCGCATCGGAGATTCTGTATCTGGAGGGCTATCTATTCGACCCGGCGGATGCGCGCGCCGCCTTCGTGCGCGCCGCCGAGGTGGCCCATGCGGCCGGGCGTCGGGTTGCGGTGACCTTGTCGGACACCTTCGTGGTCGATCGCTGGCGCGGGGAGCTGAGAGGCTTCATCGAGACCTCCTGCGACATCGTGTTGGCCAACGAGGCGGAACTGCTCAGTCTGTTTGAAGATACCGACTTCGAGGTGGCTTTGGCCCGCTTGCGGCCGCTGGTTGAAACGGCGGCGGTGACACGGTCCGAAAAGGGCTCGGTCGTCGTCCGCGGCGATGAGCGGGTCGAGGTTGCGGCCTATCCGGTCGGCAAGGTGATCGACACCACCGGCGCGGGCGATCAGTACGCCGCCGGCCTCTTGCTGGGTCTGGCGCGCGGACTGCCGCTGGAGACTTGCGGCAAGTTGGGCTCACTGGCGGCGGCGGAAGTCATTGCGCACTGGGGTCCGCGGCCGCAGGTGTCGCTGAAAGCCCTGGCCCAGGCCGAAGGGCTGATCTGACCATGATCGGTGGAGAGAAAAAGGGCGGCTGGTTTTCGCGTCTCACCGAGGGGCTGACCAAATCGTCCAAACAGATGACCGAGCAGGTCGTCCAGGTTTTCGCCACCAAGGAGCCGCTGACCCGCGCCCAGTTGGAGGCGCTGGAAGAGGAACTGATCGAAGCGGATCTCGGACCGGCGGCGGCGGCGCGCATCGCCGAGCGCTTCGGCGAGCTTCGCTTCGGTCAGGCGTCGAATGAGACCGAAGTGCGCACGGCCCTGGCCGAGGCTGTGGCGGCGGAGCTTCTGCCGCGCCAGGCTGCGTTTGATCCGCTGTCGGGACCCAAGCCCTATGTGGTGCTGTTCGTCGGCGTCAACGGCTCGGGCAAGACCACGACGCTGGGCAAGATCGCCGCCTCGCTGACGCGCGAGGGGGCCAAGGTGATGGTGGTGGCCGGTGACACGTACCGGGCCGCCGCAGTTGAACAGCTGAAAATCTGGGCTGAGCGGGCCGGCGCCCATTTCGAGAGCCGCCGTCAGGGCGCCGACGCGGCGGGTCTGGCCTTCGACGCCTACACCAAGGCGCGGGCCGAGGGGTATGACGTGGTGCTGGTCGACACCGCCGGGCGGCTCCAGAACAAACAGGCGCTGATGGACGAACTGCTCAAGGTCGTTCGGGTGCTCAAGAAGGTCGACCCGGACGCGCCGCACGAGACGCTGCTGGTGCTGGACGCGACGGTCGGGCGCAATGCGCTGGAGCAGGAGAAGATCTTCGGCCGCACCGCCTATGTCTCGGGCATCGTGATGACCAAACTGGACGGCACCGCGCGCGGCGGGGTGCTGGTGCCGGTGGCCCAGGCCTCCGACGCCCCGATCAAGCTGATCGGGGTGGGCGAAGGCATTGATGATCTGCAGCCGTTTGACGCCCACGCTTTCGCGCGCTCGCTCGTGGGGCTGAAGGAGGAGGCGGCATGAGCGAGCACGAGACGGCCGCGCCGCAAAGGTCCGGCTCGATCCGGCACTGGGTCGATTTCGGCGGCCTGCTGCTGTTCGCGCTGACTTTCCTGTTCTTCCGCTTGCGCGGCTTGCCGGGCGATCAGGCTCTGGTCAACGCGACCTGGGCGCTGGTCGCGGGATCGGCGGTCGGGGTCGCTGTCGGCTTGCTGGTTGAAAAGCGCCTGGCCTTGTTGCCGCTGATTGTCGGCGGCTTCGCCCTTGTGTTCGGCGTGCTGACGCTGGTGACCCAGGACGACCTTTGGGTGAAGCTGAAGGTGACCATACTCAACACCAGCCTGGCGGTCGCCCTGATCGGCGGGAGGATGATGGGCAAGCAGCCGCTCAAGGCCCTGCTGGGCGACATCATCCCGATCACCGACCGGGCGTGGAACATCCTGACGATCCGCTATGGCGTGTTTTTCGCCTGCGTGGCGGTGGTCAATGAGCTGGTCCGGTCCGAACCGCTGGTCGGTTGGGCGGTGGGGCGACTGGGCTGGGGTCACCTAGACCCTGCGGATGTCTGGGTCAGTTTCCGCGGCGTGCTGTGGATCGCATCGTCCGTGTTCGGCATCGCCAATCTGCCGCTGATCTTCCGCAATCTGGTGGAGGAGCCCCAGGCGGATCCGGTCGAGACCGAACCGCAGGACACCAGCCCGTAGGCTATCGTCACATCCCTGACGCGGAGTTGTCGTCAGAACGCGGAACGACCGTGTCACATCCTGGCTGATCAACAGGGTGCGGACAGTTCTGATGGCGAAATCCAGCGGCAAGAAAGCAGCCAAGGCGTTGTCGGAGCTGTCCGGCTCGCCCAGCCACCTGCTGCACCGGGCGCTGCAGCGGGCGCTGGGCATCTATGGCGAGGAGATGGGTGAAGATGCCCTGACCCAGCGTCAGTACGCGCTTCTGGTCGCCGTGGCGGCGGCCGATCTGCCCTCCCAGACCGATCTGGTCAGCCTGACCGGCATCGACCGGTCGACGCTGGCTGAGCTGGTGGCGCGGCTGATCGACAAAGGGCTGCTGGCGCGTGAGCGGTCCGAAAGCGACGGGCGCGCCAAGGCCGTCAGCCTGACCGAAACGGGTCGGACGGCGCTCGACCGGGCCCGTCCGCGCGCCAAGGCGGCGGACAAGCGCATCCTGGCCCTGGTGCCCAAGCCCAGGCGTGAGGCCTTCCTCAAGCTGATCACGCGCGTCGGCGACGCTCCGGAGCCGCCGGCGAAGGCCAAGGGCCTGAAAAAGCAGAAATCGGGGCAAGCGCCCTCGGCGGACGCCAGCTAGGAACCGTTGGTTCGAGCAAGGCTTCTGGTCAGGGCTGTGTGAGCATCCTGTATCCGTAAATTCAATGCTGTAGATATGAGCTGATCGCGCCGCCGCCGGCCTGAGCGTCGGGCAGACCTAGACGCGGATATCCAGATACCGGCCAGGACGGGGCAAGGGCTCGCTTGCGGCCTCTGGGGCGGCGGCGGTCGCGGTCGGGGCCTGCGCCGGCGCGGTGGGCTTGGCGATGGGCGGGGGCGTCGCCGGTGCGCCGGCTCGATCCATGGCCGCCTGGAAGAAGGCGCGCTGGGCCGCCAACGCCTGAGCGCTGGGTTGTGGTGCGGCAGGGGGGAAGGGCGCAAAGCCCGGGCGGATCGGCGCGGTCATGCCGCCATGGTTAACAGCGCGGCAATAAAAAGGGTTAACGCGGGCCGGCCAGTTCGCGAATTTCTTCCAGTGCGGCCTCGCCGTCGGTCCCAACCAGAGGTCCCGAGTGATGCTGCAACACCTCGCCACTGGCCGAGACCACCAATGTCTGTGGGATTTCCGCGCCCATGCCGAGCGCCTGCATGCTGGCGCCTTCGTTGTCCATCAGGACGCGGAAGAAGGGATCACCCAGCTCGTCCAGGAACTGTCGGATTGCGTTCGGCTCGTCGCGCACGGCCACCCCGATAACGCGCACGCCCCCCGTCCGCAGCTCCAGAAGGGCGGGATTCTCGCTTCGGCAGGGACGGCACCAGCTGCCGAAGTAGTTGATCACGGTGACGCCGACGATCTCATCGGACAAAGGATAGGCATCGGCGCCGGCCAGGGGGGTGACCACGGCCGAGGCGGGTAGTTGCTGTCCGACGACCAACGGGGACGTGGCGCTGTGTTCGCCGGATTGAGCCGTCCAGGCCCGATAGCCGGTCAAGACGGCGAAGCCGACCGCCAGGAACACCAAGGTAAGCAGGAGGCCTCGGCCAAGCTGGCTCATCTAGCCGCCTCCAGGGCGGCCAGGCGTCGGGAAACGGCCCGTGCGCGCACACCGATGGCGGCGACCAGAACGCTCAGCGCCAGCGCGCTGATACCATAGGCGCTCCAGACGAACGGGCCGTAGGGGCTCATATCGAGGTCTGGCATCCTAGCTTCCTTTGGCCTGGCGCAGCATCAGGGAGGTGATGCGACGTTCCCGGACCTCGGAGCGGATGGCGATGATCCACAACGCGACGAACAGGAGCGAGTAGCCCAGCCCCATCAGGCCAAGCGGCCAGAGGTATTCCGCTGTCATCGTTGGCCCGTCGCCGCGGAACACCGAGGCCGGCTGGTGCAGGGTCGACCACCAGTCGACCGAGAACTTGACGATCGGCAGATTGATCAGCCCGACCAGAGCCAGGACCGCAGCCGCGCGGCCGGCCCGACCCTCGTCGTCGATTGAGGCGCGCAGGGCCATGACGCCGAGATAGAACAGGAACAATACGACCACGGACGTCAGGCGTGCGTCCCAGACCCACCAGGCGCCCCACATCGGCTTGCCCCAGAGGGATCCGGTGATCAGGGCCAGGGCGGTGAACACCGCGCCAATGGGCGCACAGACCTTGGCCGCGGCGTCGGCCAGCGGATGGCGCCAGACCAAGGCCGCAAAGCTGGCGCCGCCAAGCGCCAGGTAGGCCGCCAGCGAAACCCAGGCCGCCGGCACGTGGATGAACATGATCCGGACGGTGTCGCCTTGCTGGTAGTCCTCGGGCGCGGTGAAGCCCAGCCACAGTCCGGCGAGGATCAGGGCTGCGGCGGCGGCGCCGAGCACCGCGCCCCAGCCGCGGGTCAGGCGCATAAAGCGATCCGGATTGGCCAGACCCCACACCGTGCGTACTCCTCAAGGGCGGGCGGTCAGCCCTCGCCGTCCGCTGTCTCGGTCGCCTTGGGGCGGCGCGTCCGCGGCTTGCGGGCCGGGGGGGCGGGTTCTGCGTCGGCGTCGCCCGTCTCGGCGGCGACGGCGGGGGTCGGGCGGGTCAGGAAGCTCGGCATGTGGCTATCGTCAGCCGCCGTCTCGCGCCGGGGTTCGATCACGGCCAGCGGGTCCTCGTCGGTCGGGGCCGCGTCGTCAGTCAGGCCGGACGGATCGTCGGATTTGCGCTCCTGGCGGCGACGTTCATAGCGCTCGCGGCGCGATTCACGACGGCTTTGCTGGCCATCGCCTTCAGGGCGGCGCTCGTCGTTGGCGCCGGCCTCGGCGGGTTGAGCCTGGCTGCCGTTCTGGTTCTGGCTGTCGTCGCGGGTTTCGGCCTGGGGCGCCGGCTGCTGGGCGAACTGGGTGCCGGACTCGTCTTCGAAATCGATGTCAAAGCCCTGGGTCATGCCGTCGCGCGCGGCGATCTCGGCCACTGGCCGGTTCGGCTGCATGATGCGCAACAGGCGGAAATAGTGTTCGGCGTGCTGAAGGTAGTTCTCGGCCAGGATGCGATCGCCCGACGAGGTCGCGTCGCGGGCCAGCTGCTGATAGCGCTCATAGACGGTCTGGGCGTTGCCGCGGACCTTGATGCCCTCGGGGCCGGTCGAGTCGAGCGAACGGTTGGGGTTGTTATTCTGTCCCCCCTGACCGCCGCCGCCTGAGCGCCGGTTGCGGCTGCGTTGCCGCTTCATGCCCTTGAAGTCTCTCATGTCAGATACCGTATCCGTCGCCGGGCGGTCGTCCCGCTTGCGGCCTGGTTCCTGGGGCGTCCGGGAGCCCGTCCCCCGAGAGCGCTGGCCATGGTTCTAGAAATCCCCGCCGCCCGCTGGCGGCCCCGTCGAAATCCATCGGCCGAACAGCCGCGAACGTCATCTCTGGGAGGGGACACCGAGCTGTCTAGCCCTTTTCCCGCGCCCCTCCAAGGGATTTTCGTCAGGCGGGGCGGGTTCCGGTGACGACGCGATCACGGGCGCCCAGATCCTGGATGACCGCCAGTCTCTCGAAGCCGGCCTCGCTGAACAGGGCCTTGACCTGTTCAGCCTGGTCCCAGCCGGTTTCGACCACGAAGATGCCGAGCGGCTTGAGGATCCGCAGGGTCTGGGGAACCAGAGCGCGGTAGGCGTCCAGGCCGTCCGCCCCGCCGTCCAGCGCCAGATGCGGGTCGTGCAGATGCACCTCCGGGTCCAACCCGGCGATTTCCTCAGAGCGTATATAGGGGGGATTTGAGGTGACCAGATCGAAACTGGCGTCCGCCAGGCCGTCGGCCCAGCTGGTTCGCAGGAAGGCGGCGCGGTCCGAAAGACCCAGATTGGCGGCGTTGTCACGCGCGACGGCCAGGGCCTCCTCGGAGATGTCTGTACCCAGACCCCTGGCTCCAGGTCGCTCGGCGAGGACCGACAGCAGGACGGCGCCCGAGCCCACGCCCATATCGACCATGTTGAAGCTCATGCCCTCGGGAAAGGCGGCCAGGGCGGTTTCGACCACTGTTTCGGTGTCGGGGCGCGGGATCAGCACGTCCGGCGTCAGATTGAGCAGGATCTTCCAGAACGCCTTGCGCCCGAGGATGCGCGCCACCGGCTCGCGGTTCAGGCGGCGCCGGATCCAGCCGTCATAGCGCTCAAGCTGTTCGGGGGTCAGTTCGCGGTAGGGGTCGTTGAGGATATCAAGCCGGTTGATGTCGGCGGCGGCCTCCAGCAGCAGACGCGCATCAATGGCCGGGCTGTCGATGCCGGCGGTCTTGAGGCGCTCTTGCGCCGCCTTCCAAGTCTTCACAAGCGTGGTCATGCGCGCCACATGGCGGTTCTGCGGTCCGCTGGCAACCATCGGGCGTCGCGGTCGTTTCGAGGCGGTATGGCCCAGCTTGAAAAGAAATCCGGCGTCGGCGCCATCTGGGCGCTGATCGGCACGGCGGCGGGACTGGCGGCCGGAGCAGCCGCCTCCCACTACGCGGGGCGCAAGACCCGCGCCATCGCCCGCGCCGCCCATGCGCCGCCGCCGCCAGCCAAGACGCCCGAGGACTATGACGCCGAGGAGCCGGGTCGAGGCCGCGCCGCTGACCGGCCTGAGCGGATTCCCCGAAAGGGCTGGACCGACATCTTCTGGCGGCTGGGTGCGTCGTATTTCGGGGACAGGGTCGGGTTCCTGGCGGGAGGTGTGACCTTCTTTGTGGCCCTGTCCCTGTTTCCGACCCTCGGGGCCCTGGTCACGGTCTATGGCCTGTTCGCCGATCCGTCGCAGGCGGCGGCGCGACTGCAACTGCTCTATTCGGTGTTGCCGCCGGGCGTGGCCGGGTTCCTGGCCGAGGAGATGCAGCGGCTGGCCGAGAACTCCAACACCGCTCTCACCGTCACCCTGGTCTGGACCCTGATCCTGTCGCTGTGGACGGCGAACGGCGCGGTCAAGATGCTGTTTTACGGGCTGAATATCGCCTACCACGAAGTCGAGAGGCGCAATATCGTGCGCTACAATCTGGTCTGCCTGGGCTTCACCGGCTCGGGCTTTCTGGCGGTGCTGGCGACGTCGGCGCTTGTGGTAGGGGTGCCGGTGGTTCTGGGTGTGTTGGGGCTGACCGATGAGTGGCGGCACCTGACGCCGCTGCGCTGGCCGGTGTTGCTGGTGGTCTATATCGCGGCGCTGACCCTGGCCTATCGCATCGGGCCCAGCCGCGAGCGCGCCCGCTGGCGCTGGCTGACGCCGGGGGCGATCTTCGCCGGCCTGCTCAGCCTGGGCCTGTCATTCGGCTTCTCGTGGTACGTCCAGACCTTTGTGCGGACGGCGTCCTACGGGCCGCTGGCGGCGATGATGGGTTTCCTGTTGTGGACGTGGCTGACCGTCCAGATCGTGCTGATGGGGGCCGAGCTGAATGCCGAGATCGAGCACCAGACGGCGGTGGACACCACCACCGGCGAGCCCAAGCCGATCGGCGAGCGCGGCGCGGTGGTGGCGGACTCCATCGGACCTCGGCGCGGCAATCCGGCGGCTCTGGCCTTTACAATGCGCCACGCCGAGGCCTTGTCGGACCGACTGCTGAGGCGGCGGATCCGGCGTGAGGCAGAGAAGGACTAGTCAGCCGAACTCGGCTTCCAGGCTGGCCAGGCGGGCTGCCTGGTCCTCGGCGATCAGGGCGTTCAGCACCGGATCGATGTCGCCTTCCAGGATTTGCGGCAGGGAGTGCAGGGTCAGGCCGATCCGGTGGTCGGTCACGCGCCCCTGCGGGAAGTTGTACGTGCGGATGCGTTCGGAACGGTCGCCGGAGCCGACCTGGCTCTTGCGATCGTCGGCGCGAGCCTTGTCCTTTTCCTGGCGCTGAAGGTCATAGAGCCGGGCCTTCAGGTTCTTCATGGCCTTGTCGCGGTTGACGTGTTGGCTCTTCTCGGAGCTGGTCGCGACGATGCCGGTGGGCAGGTGGGTGATGCGCACCGCCGAATCCGTCTTGTTGACGTGCTGGCCGCCTGAACCCGAGGCGCGATAGGTGTCGATGCGGATGTCCTTGTCCTGGATGTCGATCTCGACATCCTCGGCCTCGGGCAGGACGGCGACGGTGGCGGCTGAGGTGTGGATGCGTCCGCCGGCCTCGGTCTCGGGCACGCGCTGGACCCGGTGCACGCCGCTCTCGAACTTGAGCCGACCGAAGACGCCGTCGCCGGTGATGGTGGCCACGATCTCCTTGTAGCCGCCGACCTCGCCCTCAGAGACGCTGTCGATTTCGACGCGCCAGCCTCTCCCTTGCGCATATCGCTGATACATCCGGAACAGATCGCCGGCGAACAGGGCCGCCTCATCGCCGCCGGTGCCGGCTCGGACCTCCAGGATGGCCGAAGCGTTCTCGTCGGCGTCACGCGGGGCCAGGAGCAGGGCGACCTCGCGCTCCAGCTCCGGCAGGCGCTCTTCGAGGGTTTCCAGCTCCTCGGCGGCCATGGCGGCCATCTCGGCGTCGGCGGCCAGAGCTTCCAGGTCCTCGATCTCGGCGCGGACTTTCTGCAGGTTCAGAACCGCGTCGGCGACGGGCTTGATCTCGGCGTGCTCCTTGGACAGGCGCACGATCTCCTGGCCGTCGGTGGCCGCGCCCATGCGCGCCTCGACCTCGTGGAAGCGGTCGAGCACCTGATCGAGACGGGCCTGGGGCAGTTGCAAGGAGCGGAGCCTTTCGTGCGGACGCCGTTCCTACTCGAAGCGGGCCCGGCCTGTCGATGCGTCCGGCTGCGACGCCCACGCCGATAACATTGTCGTCAGCGGCTATCGCGGGTCGATCCGACGCGTCAAGCGTACCGACAGGTCGCGTCGGCGGCTTCGGGGATGAGGCGTCGGATGGACGATTTCCTGCTGTTTCTGATGGTCGGGTTTCTGGCCCAGATCGTCGACGGCTCTCTGGGCATGGCTTACGGCGTGATTTCCTCGACGGTGCTCTTGTCGTTCGGGGTGCCGCCGGCGGCGGCCTCGGCCAGCGTCCATGCTGCGGAGGTCTTCACCACAGCCGCCTCGGCCGGGTCGCATGCGGTCAACAAGAATGTGAACTGGAAGCTGTTCGCGCCGCTGGCGCTGGGCGGCGTGGTCGGCGGCATGGCGGGGGCGTTTCTGCTGACCTCGATCGACGGGGCGCTGATCAAGCCATGGATCACCGCCTATCTGGGCGTGATGGGGCTGGTCATCCTGTGGCGGGCCTGGCGGGGGATTCGGGCCAGGCCGTTCCCGGTGAAGCTGTCGCCGCCGCTGGGCCTGGTCGGCGGCTTCTTCGACGCGGTCGGCGGGGGCGGCTGGGGTCCGACGGTGACCACGACCCTGGTGGGGGCTGGCGACGAGCCGCGCCGCTCGATCGGCACGGCCAATGCGGCGGAGTTCTTCGTCACCTCGGCGATTTCGGCGACCTTTCTGGCGGCGCTCCTGACCGGCCACTGGGAGACGGCGGACGGACTAGGTGATCACGCCGCTGCTGTAGCCGGCCTGATCCTGGGCGGCTTGATCGCGGCGCCCTTCGCCGGCTTCGTCGTGCGGATCGCTCCGGTGCGGGTGCTGACCTTTGCGGTCGGCATTCTCGTCACCGCGGTGGCCGTGTATCAGACGGCGCGGCTGGTGGGATGGCTCTAGCCTAGCGCGGCTTGGTTGCGCTGAAGCTCGCGCGCGTCTCGAGCGTTGCTTGCAGAGTTTGGAGACGGGGCCGCCCCGTCTTCCAGTCGTAGTCGGGATGGCGGAAATCCAGCCAGGTGAGGAGCACGCCGGTGGTGATGACGCCCAGGTCCGCATCCTCGGCGTTCATGTCCCACGCTTCCAGGGCGTCGAGCACGCGGCCCAGACCCTCTTGCCAGCGGGCGATCCACGACGGCGAGCGTTCCGCCTCGGGACGGCGCTTTTCCAGCACCCATTTCACGCCCATCTCCAGACCGGCGTCGGCCAGGGTCTCCAGCCGGCGGACCGGCCACTGGGCGTCGCCCGGCGGGATCAGTTGCCCGCCTTCGACGCCGCGCGCATCCAGCCAGGCGCAGATCAGGGGGCTGTCGGTCAGGACATCGCCGTCATCAGTGACCAGGGCCGGAACCTGGGCCACCGGATTGGCCGCAACCAGGGCAGGGTCGGACGCATAGGGGTCGACGCGGATCTCTTCACAGCCGTCCAGAAGACCGCGCTCGCGCAGCACGATCCGGCACTTGCGCGCAAACGGCGACGGGTCGGTGATGTAGAGTTTCATCAACCGTAAAATGAGCGTGTATCAACCTCAATCCGGTCGATAGTTACTCGTTCGGTCGCGACTTGGAAGAAAACGCGAGCGGGATAAGAGTCAGGAAATTCAACGCGATCAGCCGTATTTGGCTCATAGACCAACGTTACATACACGTCGGCCGGTGCGACGAAGCTTCCATCAGAAATTACGGCGTGCTCTCCAAATACCTCGATGCCTTCGAACTCAGTGGCGGCAGACAGATCTGCTAGAGGCTGCCAATCGGCTTTCGAAGGCAGATCATAAGTGCTTACAGCGCGATCTAGCTCGTCAGGCAGCTTTGCAAACCATGCCTCACTAACGGTGGCAATGCGTGCCGGCGCGTTCATCGGCTACTCCTCATGCCGGCCATGATACCCCGTTATGGTTGCGGTGATAACGACAGGGGATAAATATTTCTCTGCCAACTAGTCGAAGGGCAGCGAGCGCTCATAACGCCAGCGTAGCGTCTCGGCCAAGCCGTCAAGGTCAGCCATCAGGAGCGCGGCATCCACGCCTAGACCGAAGAGATAGCGTTGAAACTCCGATTTCATCCGACCTGGAATTACGAAACGGTCGGACTTATGACGAACTCGCCAAGCGCTAGTAGGTTCTGGATGAACGCTGAATAGTCCCCGCTGGGACGCTATTCTTGTCGCTAGTGCAGAGGGATAGGCGAAACGCTTTTGCCCAATCGCAAACGGGCCTAGTTCGCTAGGGTCGTCTGGTCGGAAGTATCCTATGAGCCGTGGCTCTACGGCCAGTATTTCGCCATCCTTTTCCCGGGCGCATGGCTGACAGGCAAAGTAAGCAGCCACGAGAGGATTGGTCGTCCAATCGAGTAACCGGGTCGGCAGCCCATGATGCTGCGCTAAGAACAACCAGTCCCATTCGGTCGCGATAACTGTACGGTCAACAAATGGTAACGCTAGCCGCTTGAAATCGCGTAACAATCGCACTTCCGTCTCTGGCCTATAATGACCAATGCGCCCTACATTGGGCCGCAATGCCCAACGTTGGCGCTGACCTCGAAATACCCAGCGTGGAGACTGTCGCGCTCGGGTCCATTCGCCGAACTCCGCCCACTTTGCGGCGGCCTCGCGACGAAGCCGCAACGCCTCGCTAAATGTCGGAGATTTCACCAAAGCCGAATCGCTCAACCCAAAAGAGCGATCAGTCTATTGCCGATTAAGAAGTGCGCAACGCTGAGGCGCAATTGAATTTAAGAAGCTAATTCGTAGCGGCCTAGCGCGCCGCGTCCAGCTCGGCGGCTTTCTGTTCGACCAGTTCGACGATGTGATCGACCATGCCGGCGTTGTCCTGTTTGTGGGCGATCTTGCCGGCCAGATAGACCATGCCGGCGCCCTTGCCGCCGCCGGTGAAACCGACATCGGTGAACAGGGCCTCACCCGGTCCGTTCACGACGCAGCCGATGATCGACAGGCTCATGGGCGTGGAGATGTGGGCCAGCCGCTGTTCCAGCTCGGCCACCGTCTCGATGACGTTGAAGCCCTGACGCGCGCAGGATGGACAGGCGATGATGTTGACGCCCCGGTGCCTGAGGCCCAGCGACTTCAGAATGTCGAAGCCGACGTGAATTTCCTCAACCGGATCGGCCGCCAGCGAGACACGGATGGTGTCGCCGATCCCGGCCCACAGCAGGTTGCCCATGCCGATGGCCGACTTGATGGTGCCGGTCCTGAGCGGGCCGGCCTCGGTCACGCCCAGGTGCAGCGGACAGTCGATGGCCTCGGCCAACTGCTGATAAGCGGCTACGGTCAGGAACGGGTCGGACGCCTTGACCGAGATCTTGAACTCGTGAAAGTCCAGGTCCTGAAGGATGCGCGCGTGGTCCAGCGCGCTCTCGACCATGGCCTCGGGGCAGGGCTCGCCGTATTTCTCCAGAAGGTGCTTCTCCAGCGAACCGGCGTTGACGCCGATGCGCATCGAGCAGCCGTGGTCGCGCGCCGCCTGGACCACTTCCCGGACCCGGTCGATGGATCCGATATTGCCGGGATTGATCCTGAGGCAGGCGGCCCCCGCCTCGGCCGCCTCGACGCCGCGCCTATAGTGGAAATGGATGTCGGCGACCAACGGCACGCGCACTGCCGGGGCGATGGTCTTGAAGGCCCGGGTCGAATCCTCGTCGGGGCAGGACACCCGCACAATGTCAGCGCCGGCCTCCTCCAGCTGACGGATCTGGTCGATGGTGGCCCCCGCGTCGGACGTCAGGGTGTTGGTCATCGATTGGACGGAGATCGGCGCGCCCCCGCCCACGAGCACGTCGCCAACGCGAATCTGGCGGCTCTGGCGGCGCTCGATGTGTCGCCACGGGCGGACGTGGCCGATATCGGCAGGGGAGGTCATGGGCTTGAGAATAGGCGCTTCGCGCGCCGGGCGCTATTGGGTTGGGGTCGGTCCTGGCGCGGGCGCCGGGACCGGCGGAACGTCGAGCGGGGTCTCGGCCTCAGCGGTCGCGCGCGCGGCGGCGGCGGCCTCGGCCAACCGCAGGCGTTGCTCGGCCGCCTGTTGAGCGGCGCGGGTGCGGGTCTCGGCCTCGGCGGCGGCCTGACGGGCCAGACCTTCGGCGCGGCTATTGAGTTGGGACAGCGGGGTCATCGCCTGTTCGAGCCGACCGGCGCGCTCGCCGTTCAGGAAAAGATCGAAGGCGTTCGGATCGGATACGTCCAGCACCAGGCCCGGCGTGCGCGGAGCCCGATAGGATTCTCCGGCCGCCAGCTGTCGGGCGAAATGGATGACGCCGTCGGCGGCGCGGACCACAATGGTCGAGGCTCGCCGGGCTTGAAGGACTACGCCTGAGCTGCCGGCAGCGGCGCCATAGACAGCGCCTCTTGGGTTGAACGCGGCGCCGACGGGTCCGCCCATGTCCGGCGCGGCGGCGGCGGCCTGGGCGCCGGCCAGGGCTGGCGCGAGAACCTCTTCCAGGCCTGGGGTGATGTAGAGCACCGGCGTGGTCTGGTCTGGCGGCGCCGGGCGCGGCGCGTCGAGCTCGATCTCACCAAACGTTGAGCCGACGCGCCAGCTCTCTGGAATGGAAGCCAGGTCGGCCGCCTGGGGCGCATCGATCAGATTGACGCGCTGGAAGACGTTCCAGCCGACCACGGCGAGAACCAGAACCACGCCCGAGACCGCCCAAGCTGGCGACCGGCCGCGCGGTTCATCAAAGGCCAGGCCGACCGGCGGCTCAAGCTTCTGGCTGGGAAGATCATATTCGCGGCGCAGGCGTTCGGAGGCGGCGGTTTCATCCAGGCCCAGCGCCTGGGCGTAGGACCGGGCGTGACCCAGGGCGAAAGGCCGCGACGGCAGATCGGCCTGGCGGCTCTCCTCGAGCGCCTCAAGGTAACGGACCGGCACGCGGGTCGTGTTTGACAACTCCGACAGGGACCGGCCGCTGGCCAAGCGCGCCGCCTTGAAGGCTTGGCCAAGTGATTCAGCGTTTTCCAGGGTGACGGCGACCGTCGACCGCCTAGGTTCGGCGGTTTCATAGGAGCCGTCGAGAGGCCCCTGATTTACTGGCTCGGATTCCTCAGCCACGCCCAACTCACTTCGATCCGCAGCCAACGGCGGCTGTTGATCCGCCCCCAACCAAAGAGGCGCCCCTGACGGGTTAGTGGAATAGAGCATGGTGACCTGAAAATCAAGGTTTTCCTAAGCAATCCGGCGGGGTGCGACGACGTGTTTCGCACCGGGACGCCTCAGGTTGCGAGATTCAATTTCCGGGCCAGAGATTCCACCTCGCCGCGGACCGAGCCGGTGGATCGGCTCAGCAGGGGTAGAAACAGTTTTCGGGCCCGTTCCAGATCCAGCGACAGGATCATGCGCTTGACCAGGCCGACGCCGGCCGCCGGGGCCGAAAGGCGCTGGTAGCCCAGCGCAATCAGGGCGAAAGCCTCAAGCGGTCGACCGGCCATCTCTCCGCAGACCGACACGGGCGTGCCGGACGCAGCGCAGGCCTGTTGGATCTGGGCCAGGGCGTTGAGGAACGGCGGCGACAACGAATCGTAGCGGTCGGCCACGGTCGGATTGGTCCGGTCGGCGGCGAACATATATTGCATCAGGTCGTTGGTCCCGACCGAGACGAAGTCAGTCTGATGCAGCAGGGCGTCGAGATGCCAGAGCAGGGCCGGCGCCTCGATCATCGCTCCGATTCGCAGCACCGATGGCAGGGCCCAGCCGCGGCGGCGGGCCCAGTCGCATTCGATGTCGACCAGGGCGCGGGCCTGGGTGAACTCGTCGACGCTGGCGATCAGGGGGAACATCACCCGTAGTTCGCGCCCGTGCGCCGCCCGCAGCAGGGCGCGCAACTGCAGCCGCAGCAGGGGGGGGCGATCCAGCCCGAGCCGGATCGAGCGGCGGCCAAGCGCCGGGTTTTCCTCGCGGCCCTCCTGGAGGAAGGACACCACCTTGTCGCCGCCAATGTCGAGCGTGCGGAACGTGACCGGCCGCCCTCCAGCGGCATCCAGAATCTGGCCATAGAGGGCCGTCTGGGCTTCCAGGCCGGGAAGTCGATCCTGGACCATGAACTGAAACTCGGTGCGGAACAGCCCGACGCCGTCGGCGCCGGTCGCGTCCAGGGCGGCGAGATCCGATTCCAGCCCGGCGTTGGTGAGCAGGACGATCCGGGCGCCGTCGCGGGTGACGGCGGGCTTGTCCCGCAGACCGGCGATGTCGGCGCGCCGGGCTTCGCGCACCATCAGGCGGGATCGCGCCGTCTCGATGATGTCGGCGCGCGGTCGCAGATGAGCCTCTGCGGACTCACCGTCGACGATGACAAGGTCCCCCTCCGACAACTGGTCGCGCACCCCGGACAACCGCCCGACGCACGGAATCTCCAGCGCCCGCGCCACCAGGGCGGCGTGGCTGGCGGCGGATCCCTCTTCGAGCAGCAGCCCCTTCAGGCTGCCGGCGGGATATTCCAGCAGGTCCGCCGGTCCGAGATTGCGCGCCACCAGGATGGCGTTGTCGGGCAGGGTGCGGTGGGTGGTCTGCTCGCCGGCCAGGATCCGCAGCAGCCGATTGGCCAGATCCTCCAGGTCGTGCAGGCGCTCGCGAATGTAAGGATCCTTGGCCGCCGCGAAGCGGGCGCGATGCTGGGTGCGGGCCCGATCCACCGCCGCCTCGGCCGACAGGCCGCCGCGCACAGCCTCTTCAAGCGAGCGGACCCAGCCCCGGTCGTCGGCGAACATCCGGTAGGTTTCCAGCACCTCGATGGAGGGGCCGGACAGGTGGCTGACCGACAGCAGGTCGTCGATCTGGCTGCGCAACCGGACCAGGCCCTCCTGAAGCCGCGCCTCTTCGGCGACGGGATCATCGGCGACGATGCGAGCCGAGGCGATCGGCGGGTCGTGCAGCACCGCCTGGCCGATCGCCAGGCCGTCGGAAAAGCGTTGGCCCTTGAGCCGTTCGGGCCGATGCGGGGAAACCTCCACATCGCCCAGAGCGTCGATGGCGTCCTCGACCCCGGCCACAACCTCGGCCAGAACCATGGCGATGGTCTGAAGGTCCTCGATCTCGTCTTCGCCATAGACCCGCGAGGTCTGGTTCTGAACGACCAGCACGCCGACCACGCGGCCGCCGCGCAGCAGGGGCACGCCAAGAAAGGCGTTGTAGGGATCCTCCCCCGTCTCGGGCCGGTACGAGAACTGCGGATGCGCCGGGGCGTCCGACAGGGCCACGGGCTCGGCCGTGCGGACCACCTCCCCGACCAGACCCTCGCCGGACTTGAGGCGGGTGGTGTGGACCGCTTCCGGGTTCAGGCCCTGGGTGGCGAACAACTCCATCTCGCCGGAACCCCGGCGCAGATAGACCGAACAAACCTCCGTCACCATCAGCCGGGCGATGGATTTGACGACCTGATCCAGCCGCGCCTGAGCCGGGGCGTCGGAGGCCATCACCTCGCGGATCTGCCGAAGCAGAATGCGGGGGCCGGACGAGGTCAGTCCGAGTTGCGGCATTGGCTGGAGAGGTCTCCGAAGCGAAGCGTCACCCCGGTACCTAGTGCGCTCCGCGCCGCGCGTCCAATGCCGTGGTCAGACCTTGTCCAGACCAAACGCCGCATGCAGGGCGCGCACGGCGTCCTCGCCGCGCGCGGCGTCGATCAGGACGCTGATCTTGACCTCGGAGGTCGAGATGGCGCGGGCCTCGATGCCGGCCTCAGCCAGGGCCGAAAACACCGTGCCGGCCACGCCGGCGTGGCTACGCATGCCGACGCCGACGACCGAAACCTTGGCGACGCCTTCGTCAGACCGGATGGCGTCAAAGCCGATAGCGTCGCGGTGCTGTTCCATCAGGGCGACGGCGCGGGTCGCGTCGCGTCGCGGCAGGGTGAAGGTCAGGGCGCCGCGCTCCGCGTCGCCAGGCCGGGCCTGGACGATCATGTCGATGTTCAGATTGGCCTGGGCCAGGGCGGCGAACACCCGCGCCTGAGCCTGGGCGCCTGCGGGCATGCCCATCAGCGTCACCCGCGCCTCGTCGCCCGCCAGGGCCACGCCCGAGACGATCCGCTTTTCCATGATCAGGTCCTCGTTGCAGATCAGCGTGCCCTGGCCATCCTGTGTGCCGGGAATCAGCGCGCTGGAGAGCACGCGCAGAGGCGTGCCGTAGGCCATGGCCAGTTCAACCGAGCGGGTCTGGAGCACCTTGGCGCCCATCGAGGCCAGCTCGAGCATTTCCTCGTAGGAGACCCGGTCCAGCATGGAGGCTTTCGGCTCGATGCGGGGGTCGGTCGTGTAGACGCCGGGCACGTCCGTGTAGATGTCGCACGGACAGCCGAGCGCGGCCGCCACGGCGACCGCCGAGGTGTCCGAGCCGCCGCGCCCCAGCGCCGTCAGACGCCGGTCCGGCGTCATGCCCTGAAAGCCGGGGATGACTGCGACGACGCCGGAGTCCATCGAGGCGGCGAGCGCCGCCGCCTCGATATCGGCGATGCGAGCCTTGCCGTGCGCCGCGTCGGTCCAGATCGGCAACTGCCACGACAGCCACGAGCGCGCATTGACCCCCATGGAGCGCAGCATCATGGCCATCAGGCCGGTGGTGATCTGTTCGCCGGCGGTGACGACGACATCGTATTCATCGTCGGACGAGGGCAAGCCGTGCACCGCTGGCCCGATCTGGTCGGCCCAGGCAACCATCTGGTTGGTGATGCCGGCCATGGCCGAGACGACGACGGCCACCGATTTTCCGGCGTGCACCTCCGAGGCCACCAGTTCGGCGGCGGGACGGATTCGCTCGAGAAACGTCATCGACGTTCCGCCGAACTTCATCACCAGCCGCGACATGGGCACCTTTCCATCCTTGCCGGTCAAACCGCTTGCCATGGGGCGATAGGGCGTCCATCACCCGCGCGCAATGGTTCAGCCGCATTCGAGCATTGATCCGGACGAAGTCGCCCGCTTTTCGGCTCTGGCCGACCGCTGGTGGGACGCGGCCGGGCCGTTCGCACCGCTGCACCGGTTCAACCCGGTGCGTCTCAGCTTCATCCGCGACCGGGCGGCGGCGCATTTCGGACGCGACATTCGCGCCACGCGCCCGTTCAAGGGATTGAAGCTGCTCGACATCGGTTGTGGCGGGGGGCTGTTGTCCGAGCCGATGACCCGGCTGGGCTTCGAGGTCACCGGCGTCGACGCCTCCGAACGGAACATCGGCGCCGCCAGCGCCCACGCTGAGGCGCAAGGCCTGGAGATCGACTACCGGGCCTCGACCGCCGAGGCGCTGCTCGAACAGGACCGCCGGTTCGACGTGGTGCTGAACATGGAGGTGATCGAGCACGTCGCCGATCCACGCGCCTTTCTGATCGACACGGCGCGGCTGACAGCGCCGGGCGGCCTGATGATCGTCGCCACCTTGAACCGGACCCTGAAGTCGCTGGCCCTGGCCAAGGTCGGAGCCGAGTATGTGCTGCGCTGGGTTCCGGCCGGCACCCATGACTGGTCCAAATTCCTGACGCCCGAGGAGATCCGCGGTTTCGCCCAGGATGAGCCGCTGTTGGTCGAAGGACCGTTCGGGGTCGAATACAATCCGCTCAAGGGCGAATGGCGCGAGAGCGCCGACGCTGCGGTCAACTATATGATGATCGTCAAACCGGCCTGATCGGGCCAGTTGCAGCACAACGCTGATCGGCTAGTCTCTAGCTCCGAACAGGAGCGCGCCATGAGCATTCGTCCGACCGGCTATCTGGGTCAGGTCCTCGGCGACGAGGAAGAGGTTCTGCTGGTGGCCCGACCGCACTGGCTGGTCCTGTTGTCCAAGACGATCATCTGGATCCTGCTGTTCGCGGCGATCGTGATCGGTGCGATCTGGCTGAGAGTTGTCGGCTCCCCCTACTGGGGCTGGTTGACGCCGCTGGTGCTGATCCCGCTAGGTTTCTGGATCTGGGAGCATCTGACCTGGTCCAACCAGATGAGCGTCATCACCGACCGGCGCGTGATCCAGATGGACGGGGTGCTGAACAAGCAGGTCTCGGACTCCATCCTCGACAAGCTGAACGACGTGAAGACTGAACAATCCCTGCTCGGCCGCTTCTTCGGATACGGCGACATCGAGATCCTCACCGCGTCGGACCAGGGCGTGAACCGGCTCCATATGATCAACGATCCGCTGGGCTTCAAACGCGCCATGCTGAACGCCAAGGAGGCGCTGGAGGACGAGCGCCATAGCCCCGCCGGCTAGGTCGGCGGGGCGCCCAGACGCCCGCGCAGCGCCCGCGTCGGCCGCTTGCGGCCTTCGGGCATCGAGGCTTGGAAGATCTTCCGGAAGTCCTCGCGCTTCTGGTGGATCGAGGCCAGCACCAACCCCATCGGCACGCCCAGGTCGACCAGGGCGTTCTCGGCCAGTTGCAGACTCGCTTCGGTGGTTTCTGGCACAGCGTCGGTGACGCCAAGCCGATACAGCCGCGCCGCATGTTTCTCATCGCGCGCGCGCGCGACCAGCACCACATCGCTGCGGATCTGGCGCACACAGCGCGCCACCTCATCGACCTTGCCTGGCGCGTCCATGGTCACGATGACCGCCTTGGCCCCCGGTAGACCAAGCTTCTCCAGCAAGTCCGCACGGGTGGCGTCACCATACCAGACGGGCACGCCCTGGCGGCGGGCCGCCGATACCTGAGACGGATCGGAATCAACCGCCAGGAAGCCGACGTCGTGTTCGCTGAGAAGCTCACCGATCAACTGGCCGACTCGACCATAGCCCACGATGATGACCGGGGGGGCGTCATGGGCGGCGTCCTCTTCCTGCTCGGGCGCATCTGAAATGTCGGCCTTGGGCAGGATCCGCTTGTCTATGCGTGGCGCCAGCGCAGCCAGGATCGGCACGGCGAACAGGCTGATCGTGGCCGACAGCAGCACCCCCTGGGCGAAGTCGCGGCCCACCACGCCATAGCCGATCGCCTCATTGAGGATGACGAAGGCGAATTCCCCCGCCGGCCCCAGAACCAGGGCGGTTTCAAGCGCGGCGCTGCGCGGCACCTTGAAGGCCCGCGCCACCGCGAAAATCGCCCCCGCCTTGATGACGATCAGCAGGGCCGCGATGGAGAAAATCGTCACCGGCGCGACCGCAACCGCGTCCAGGTCCAGGCCCACGCCAACCGAGACGAAGAAGACGCCCAGCAACAGGCCCTTGAACGGCTCGATCGTGACCTCGACTTCGCGCCGGAACTCGGTCTCAGCGATCAGCAGACCGGCCACCAGCGCCCCCACCGCCGGCGACAGGCCGGTGAACTGGGCCAGGAACACCGTGCCCAGCACGACGAACAGGCAGGTGGCCAGGAACATCTCGGTGTTCTTGGCCTTGGCGACGGAGCGGAACATGGGGCGAAGGCCAATGCGGCCAAGCAGCACCAGCAGGCCGACTCCGATCACCGACGGCAGCAGGCTGGCCAGCGCCTGGCCGATGGCGGCGGGGCTCAAACCGTCGTCACCGACGCCCGATCCCAGCACCGCCACCATGATCAGGATCGGCGCGACTGCAAGGTCCTGAGCCAGCAGAACCGAAAAGGTCGAGCGTCCCGCCGTCGTCGACAGCCGACCACGCTCGGCCATGACCGGCATGACCACCGCCGTCGAGGACAGGGCCAGGGCAAAGCCCAGCACCATCGCCCCGCCGACATTGCGGCCCATGATGTAGAACAACACTGCAAGCAGGGCCGCGCAGACCAGGATCTGGGCCATGCCCATGCCGAAAACGAGCCGGCGCATGGCCTTGAGGCGCTCCCAGCTCAGCTCCAGCCCAATGGTGAACATCAGGAACACCACGCCCAGCTCGGCCAGAACCTCGATCTGGGTTCGATCCGAGATCGTCAGGATGGCGATCCAGTCGAAGGCGCCGGCCAGCCGCCCCAGCCCGTCGGGACCCAACAGCACGCCGGCGGCCAGAAAGCCCAGCACGGGACTGATCTTGATCCGGTTGAACAACGGGACCAGTACGCCGGCCGCCGCCAGAAAAACGAAGATGTCCTTGTATTCGGTCGGCGCCGGTCCGTGAGTCATAACGCCTATCTAGGGGACGGATGGCCGCCCATGAACATAAATTAAGGGGCGGCCGCCACCGACCTTCCGCTAGAACGGCCAAATCTGGATCATGCGCGTCCGCCGCGACTGTCCCTCACAAGGATCACCCGATGTCCAAGCCCATTCTTCTCGCAGCCGGCGCCCTCGCTGCTGTCCTGGCCAGCCCGGCCTACGCCCAGGTGGATGACCGCGTCTGTCTCGACCAGATATGCCAGACGGTTTCGATCCTCGGGCTGGATGGCTCCGCTGAGGCCCAGGCCACCGGCCTTATCCAGGGCACCGAAGCGCCGAGCTTTGGAACCTGGGGCTTCGACATGGCCGGTCGTGACACCTCGGTTGCGCCTGGAGACGATTTCTACCGCTTCGCCAACGGGCTGTTCCTGGATGCGCTGGAGATTCCGGCGGACCGCACCCGTTACGGCGCGTTCGACATGCTGCGTGAATTGTCGGACAACCGAATGCGGGCCCTGGTCGAGGAATTCGCCGCCACCGAGGGTTTGGACCCCGCCTCTGACGAGGCCCGGGTCGCGGTCCTGTACAACAGCTTCATGGATCAGGCCCACGTCGATCACCTCGACGCGCAGCCGCTGCAGCCGCTGCTGGCCGAGATCCGGGCGGCCGACGATCATTCTGAAATCGCGGACCTGATGGGGCGCACCAACGGCGATTTCGGCCGGTCGCTGTTCGGGGCGGCTGTCTTTGACGACGCCATGCACCCGGAATCCTATGCGGCCTACCTGTTCCAGGGCGGCATCGGCCTGCCGGACCGCGACTACTATCTGCGCGAGCAGTATGCGCCCAAGCTTGCGGCCTACCAGGCCTATGTCGAACAGATGCTGACCCTGGCCGGCTGGGAGAACGCTGCGGCCAATGCGGAGGCCATCGTCGCCTTCGAGCGCCGCCTGGCGGAAGCGCACTGGACGCGGGTTGATAGCCGCAACGACGACTTGACCTACAACCCGATGACGGTGGCCGAGTTGGAGAGCGCCGCGCCGGGCTTTGACTGGCGCGCCTATTTCGCCGGTTCGGGCTTTGGTGACCACGACCGCTTTATCGCCACGCAAAACACCGCGTTCCCGGCGATGGCCCGCGCGTTCGCCGAAACGTCCGTTGAAACGCTCCAGGCCTGGCAGGCCTTCCACACGGTCGATCAGGCGGCGCCGTATCTGTCGCAGCGATTCTCGGACGCCCAGTGGTCGTTCCGGTCCCGCGAACTCCAGGGCCAGCCGGAACAGCGCAGCCGGGAGCGCCGGGCTGTGAGCTTTGCGGAAGGGACGATGGGCGAGGCTCTCGGCCGCGCCTATGTCGCTCGCTGGTTCCCGCCTGAGAGCCGCGCCCAGATGGAGGAGCTGGTTCAGAATCTGCGCGAAGCCCTGGCGCTGCGTCTGCAGGCCCTGGAATGGATGACACCCGAGACCCGGCAGGCCGCGCTCGACAAGCTGGAGATGTTCAACGTCAAGATCGGCTATCCGGACCAATGGCGCGACTACGCAGGCCTCGACGTTCGGGCGGGCGACCTGTTCGGCAACAGCGAACGGTCCATGGCCTTCGAGTGGGCCTACACCCTGGCGCGGCTGGATCGTCCGGTGGACGACGCCGAATGGGGCATGATGCCTCAGACGGTGAACGCCTACTACAGCCAGACCAAGAACGAGATCGTCTTCCCGGCCGCCATCCTGCAGCCGCCTTTCTTCGATCCAGACGCCGATCCGGCGGTCAACTACGGTGGCATCGGCGGCGTCATCGGCCACGAAATCGGCCACGGCTTCGACGACCAGGGCTCCAAGTCCGATGGTCACGGGGTGCTGCGCGACTGGTGGAGCGAGGCTGACCGCACCGCCTTTGAAGAACGTACCGCGCGCCTGGGCGCCCAGTACGACCAGTATGAACCGCTTCCCGGCTTCCACGTTCAAGGCGGCCTGACGATGGGTGAGAACATCGGTGATCTGGCCGGTGTGACCCTCGCCCTGGCGGCCTATCGCATTTCGCTGAATGGCCAGGAGGCCCCCGTTCTGGATGGCTCCACCGGCGACCAACGGGTCTTCTACGGCTGGGCCCAGGTCTGGCGGTCCGCCTACCGCGAGGCCGCGATGCAGCAGATGGTCGCCACCGATTCGCACAGCCCGCCGCAGTTCCGGGTCATCGGCCCGCTGCGGAACATCGACGCCTGGTATGAGGCTTTCGGCGTGACGCCGGACAACGCCTACTATCTGACGCCGGAAGACCGGGTTCGTCTCTGGTAGGGCTCAGCGGCCGCCCGCGCGGACCCAGGCCTCGCGCGCGGCGGCCAGCCTCTGGGGGACCAGGCCGCGCAGGTTGGTCTCCTCGCCTCGCCGACCGCCGGCCTCGTGACCTTTGGTCCAGCGCACATCGACCTCCACGACGAGCGCGGCGGTAACCTCAATGACGAGGATCTGGCGCGGCAGCTCGCCGCGCCGGTCCAGTTTCAGCTTCAGTCCGCCGCGCGACTCGTCGGTGATGCGGCAGGGCAGCTCCAGCCCGCTGGCCAGCACCACCGCACGGCGGTCGGCTGGCCTGCGGATTTCGCTCCTGCGGTCCTCGCCGGATTTTCCGAACACGCCTGGATCCTACAATCCGTCCCGGGACAGGATGAGCGTGGCGTTGGTTCCTCCGAAACCGAAAGAGTTCGACATCACCGTGGTCAGTTCCCCGTCGTGTCGGCGCCGTAGGATCGGCATGCCCTCGAACTCGGGGTCGAGGGTCTCGATGTGGGCGCTCTCGGCCGCGAAGCCGTGCTTGAGCATGAGCAGGCAATAGATCGCCTCCTGAACGCCCGCGGCGCCCAGCGAATGGCCGGACAGGCTCTTGGTCGAGGAGATCATCGGCAGGGCCCCGCCGAAGACATTGCGCACCGCCGCCATTTCGCGCTGGTCACCGACCGAGGTCGAGGTGCCGTGCGGGTTCAGATAGTCGATCTTGCGCCCGCCGGCCTCGGCCAGGGCCATCTTCATGCAGCGCTCGGCGCCTTCGCCGGAGGGGGCGACCATGTCGTAGCCGTCCGAGTTCGCGCCGTAGCCGACGACCTCGGCGTAGATGGTCGCGCCGCGCGCCTTGGCCCGCTCGTACTCTTCCAGCACCACGATGCCGGCGCCGCCGGCGATGACGAAGCCGTCGCGATTGACGTCATAGGCGCGGCTGGCCACCGTCGGGGTGTTGTTGAAGTTGGACGACATGGCGCCCATGGCGTCGAACAGGTTCGACATCGACCAGGATAGATCCTCGCAGCCGCCGGCGAAGACCACGTCCTGCTTGCCCCACTGGATCTGCTCGGCGGCCGCGCCGATGCAGTGGGCGCTGGTCGCGCAGGCCGAGGAGATCGAATAGTTGATCCCTTTCAGCTCGAACCAGGTCGCCAGCACCGCCGATGGCCCCGAAGCCATGGCCTTGGGCACGGCGAACGGCCCAATGCGCTTGGGCGAACCCTTCTCGATCGTGGTCTGGGCCGCCTCGATGATCACCTGGGTCGAGGGGCCGCCCTCGCCGACGATCAGGCCGATGCGCTCGTTCTTGATCTCGTCGGCGCTCAGGCCGCTGTCCTTCAGGGCCTCTTCAAAGGCGATGTGGGCCCAGGCCGTGCCGCTGGCCAGAAAGCGCGAGGCGCGCCGGTCGACCCGTTCGCTCCAGTCGCCGATGGCCGGCGGCGCCCAGACCTGGGACCGGAATCCGTGCTCGACGAACTCGGGCGAGGTGACGATGCCCGAGCGGGCGGATTTCAGCGACTGGGCCACCGCATCGGCGCCGTCGCCGATCGAGGAAACAATACCCACACCTGTGACGACGACACGACGCATGACGCCTCCTTGAATCTGGTTAGTCCGCCTGGGACGGCGTGGCGCCGAACAGGCCCACGCGCATATCCTGGCAGGTGTAGATCACCTGGCCGTCCGCCTCGAGCACACCATCAGCGATGCCCATGACCAGACGCCGGTTGATGACCCGCTTGAGGTCGATCTTATAGACCACCTTCTTGACGTCCGGGGTGACCTGGCCGGTGAACTTGACCTCACCGACGCCCAGCGCCCGCCCCTTGCCCTGGCCGCCCGACCAGCCGAGGAAGAAGCCGACCAATTGCCACATGGCGTCCAGGCCCAGACAGCCCGGCATCACGGGATCGCCGATGAAGTGGCATTGGAAGAACCAGAGGTCCGGATTGATATCCAGCTCAGCCTCGACATAGCCCTTGCCGTGCGCGCCGGCGCCCTCGCCTTCGATCCGGACGATGCGGTCCAGCATCAGCATCGGCGGGGCCGGAAGTTGGGGATTGCCTGGCCCGAACAGCTCACCGCGGCCCGAAGCCAGCAGGGCGTCGTAGTCGAATGCGTTGGGGTGTTGGCTCATGAAGGCTCCAATCAGCCGGGCTGGGCGCCGACCGCTTGGCTCCGGTTACACGACCGGAGGGGCGGCCTCAACCAGCAGCGTCGAGCGCCAGGTCGCCGCGCGTGGCCGGCTGACGCGGATCGCATAGCGGCTGAGCCGCGGTTCCGAACAGAGCAGCTTCGGACGCCCAGCCGCGAATGTCGCCCGAGCGCAGTTCGCACCAGCCATTTTCACAGGCTTCCAGACTGACCATCGCGCCTTGAGTAAGGCGGGCGCGCACGCCGGATCCAGCCTCGGCGCGGGCCAGAATATCGGTCGCTTCCAGGGCGACGACGCGGCGCCGGCCAGTGGTCAAGCTTCGATGGATCCAGGCCATGGAACCATCGGGGCCACAGACTTTTCGCCATTCCTCGGTCTCGGTGACGACCTGCAACGGGGCGCCGGACCGTTCGAACTGCCAGAGGATTGGATAGTCCAGCCCCGGTCCGGTGCGCATCGAGGCCGGCGCGCCCCGCACTGAGACCCAACGTGGCACCGGATAGCCGGACGGGGTGTCTGCCTTCTCTTCCGAGACGGCGCCGCAGCTGGCGCTCAGCAGCAGCAGGGCGCACACGGCGGCTTTGACGCCCGTCGCCGCCGTGGGATAGGGGAGCGCCCGCCCATTCGGAATTATCATGCCCGGTCGCCTCAAGGTCATCCTCACCCGCCGCCTGCCCGACGCCGTGGAGACACGGATGCGCGAGCTGTTCGACGCCGAGCTTAACCTCGATGATCGCCCGATGGGTAAAGACGAGCTGAAGGCCGCCGTCGCCCGCGCCCAGGTGCTGGTGCCGACCATCACCGACGTCATCGACGCCGAGGTGATCGAGGCCGCCGGGCCGGACCTCAAATTGATCGCCAATTTCGGGGCCGGGGTCGATCACATCGACATCGCCGCCGCCGCCGCGCGCAAGATCATCGTCTCCAATACGCCCGGCGTCCTGGCCGAAGACACCGCCGACATGGCCATGGCCCTGATCCTGGCGGTGCGCCGGCGGCTGGTCGAGGGCGCGGCGATGATGGACGAGGGCCGGTTCGAGGGCTGGACCCCGACGGCCATGCTGGGCCGGCGGCTGTGGGGCTCGCGCCTCGGCATTGTCGGGCTGGGCCGCATCGGCCAGGCCCTGGCCCGGCGCGCCCGCGCCTTTGGGATGCAGGTCCACTATCACAACCGCAGTCGCCTCAATCCCGGCCTCGAAGACGAGCTGGGCGCGACCTGGTGGGACAGTCTGGAGGCCATGCTGCCGCGCGTGGACGTGCTGTCGCTGAACGCCCCGGCCACGGACCAGACCTATCATCTGATGTCGGCCGAACGGCTGGCGCTGATGAAGCCGGACGCCGTGCTGGTCAACACCGCCCGCGGCGAAATTGTCGACGAGGCCTCCCTGGTCGCGGCCCTGGACCGCCGCGCGCTGGCGGGGGCCGGCCTTGATGTGTTCGAGCGCGAACCGGCGGTTCATCCGGGCCTGGTCAACCGGCCCGAGGTGGTGCTGACCCCCCATATCGCCTCCGCCACCCTGGAAAGCCGCGAAGACATGGGCGAGCGGGTCATCCTCAACATCAAGACCTTGGAAAACGGCCACCGCCCGCCCGACCGCCTGTTGCCGCCGATGGGGTGAGGGGTCTGAACTCAAGGCGAGGCCGCCGATGGACCGGATTACGCAAACGCCCAGCCTTCAGGATCGTCGCTGGATGGAGTTCTTGGCGGACGAACGCGTCGCGTACGCTCAGCCCGGCCTCGACGTCGCATCAGCGGCGTCACAACGGAGCGGACGCGCTGGACCAGATCCTTCCGCAGGGTGCTGAGGCGAAGCTGGGTGCTGACAAGCGCGAGGGCGGCGGCGACCTCGAGGTAGGCGATGATGTCGGCCGCCGCGAACAGAGCCAGCTCCAACGGCAGCAATTGGATGAACATTGCGCCGACGATCACGATGAGAAGACCGCGGAAGAGGCCATAGCTAAACAGGCCTCGTAAGACGTTCTCGGCCTGGCGTCGGGTGGGCAGGTGAGCGGTGGCGGCGAGGGCCAGGCCCAGGAGAGACACCGGAAGCAGGGCTCCGCCGCTCAGGCCGGCCCAGAGCATCAGTGTCAACGAAACGATCAGCCAGCGTGTGGTGTCGCGATCCATTACGCCCTCCATGTTTCACCTAGCTGGGATGCGAACGCGGGCGTGGCAAGGAGCGCAAATTCCAAACCGCCCTAAACCGGCAAGGCCCCACGTTTGACCACGGTGCGCATGGCCACGCTGGAGGAGACGCGGGTGACGCCGGGGATGCGGGTCAGTTCCTTGGAGTGGACCCGCTCCAGATCATCGACATCGCGGCAGACCATCCTCAGGAGATAGTCCGACGAGCCGGTCATCAGATAGCATTCGACCACCTCCGGCACCGTGGCGATGGCGGTCTCGAAGGCGGTCAGGGCGCTCTCGGCCTGGGACGACAGGGTGACGGTGACGAAGACGGCGATGGGAAAGCCGACCGCCCGTTCGTTGATGATGGCGGCATAGCGGCTGATGACCTCCTCGGTCTCCAGCGCCCGCAGGCGGCGCAGACAGGCGCTCTCGGACAGGTTCACCACCCGCGCCAGATCGGCGTTGGTCATGCGCCCGTCCTTCTGCAGCGCGCGCAACATCTTGCGATCGGTGTCATCCAGGGTTGTCGCAGAAACCGTCTTCATAGGGGCATCCTGATGCAGCTTCTGCGACTTTACGGCGTTCAGATGATGAAATGAACAGGAACCTGCGGCGCGCTCATCGCTAATTTCCGCCGCGTCATTCAGCGGGAGAGACCCTCATGCGCGTCGGCGTGCCCAAGGAAATCAAGAAGAACGAACACCGGATCGGCCTGACCCCGACGGCGGTTCGCGAGTACGTCGCCCACGGCCACGCCGTCGCCATCCAGAAGGGTGCGGGCGAGGGTGCGGGCTTCACCGACCAGGACTACACCGCCGCCGGCGCCTCCATCCTGCCGGACGCCAAGGCGGTGTTCGACGCCAGCGACATGATCGTCAAGGTCAAGGAGCCCCAGAAGGTCGAGTGGGAAATGCTGCGCCCCGACCAGATCCTGTTCACCTATCTGCACCTGGCCCCCGACCCCGACCAGACCCACGGCCTGATCAACTCCGGCTGCGCCGCCGTGGCCTATGAGACCGTGACCGACGCCAAGGGCGGCCTGCCGCTGTTGGCGCCGATGTCGGAAGTGGCGGGCCGGATCGCCGTCTTCTCGGCGGCCGAGACCCTGCTCAAGCACAACGGTGGCATGGGCCTGCTGTTCTGCGGCGTGCCGGGCGTGGCCCCGGCGCGGGTCGTGGTTCTGGGCGGCGGCGTCGTCGGCCTGAACGCGGCGCGCATGGCCATGGGCCTGGGCGCCGAGGTGGTGGTCATGGAACGCTCGATCCCGCGCATGGCCTATATCGACGAGGTCACCGGCGGGCGTGTCATCACCCGCTATTCCTCGATCAACGCCATCGAGGAAGAGATCATCAAGGCCGATGTCGTCATCGGCGCGGTGCTGGTGCCCGGCGCCTCGGCCCCCAAACTGGTCAGCCGCGACGACCTCAAGAAGATGAAGAACGGCTCGGTGCTGGTCGACGTCGCCATCGACCAGGGCGGCTGTTTCGAAACCAGCCACCCGACCACTCACGAGGACCCGACCTATGTGGTCGACGGCGTGGTCCACTATTGCGTGGCCAATATGCCCGGCGCCGCCCCGCGCACCTCGTCTGAGGCGCTGAACAACGCCACCTTGCCGTTCGGCCTGGCCCTGGCGGACAAGGGCCTGGATGCGCTCAAGACCAATCCGCACCTGGCGCGCGGCCTGAACGTGCTGGGCGGCAAGCTGACCAACCCGGCGGTCGCCGAGGCCCTGGAGATGGAATGGGTCGATCCCTACGGGGCGTGGAAGTAGGCGAACACCGTCTCCTCCCTGACGCGTAGCGACGGGGAGGGGGACCACGAAGTGGTGGAGGGGAACTGCGACGGTTCCCCTTCCATGGTCGGCTCAGGCTTAAGACTGTGCGGCGGATGGAGACCCCTCCACCGCTTCGCGGTCCCCCTCCCCATCAATGATGGGGAGGAGATGCGGTCCTCAATAGATCTCGAACAGACCTGCGGCCCCCATGCCGCCGCCGACGCACATGGTGACGACGCCGTATCTGGCCCCGCGGCGCTTGCCTTCGATCAGGACGTGGCCGGTCATGCGCGCGCCCGACATGCCGTAGGGGTGGCCGATGGAGATGGCGCCGCCCGAGACGTTCAGGCGATCATTGGGAATGCCCAGTTGGTCGCGGCAATAGAGGACCTGGACGGCAAAGGCCTCGTTCAGCTCCCAGATGCCGATGTCGTCCACGCTCAGGCCATGCTGTTTCAGCAGCTTGGGCACGGCGAAGACCGGGCCGATTCCCATTTCGTCCGGCTCGCAGCCCGCCACGGCCATGCCGCGATAGGCGCCCAGCGGGGTCAGGCCGCGCTTTTCCGCCTCTTTCGCCTCCATCAGGACGCTGGCCGAGGCCCCGTCCGACAGCTGTGAGGCGTTGCCGGCGGTGATGAACTCGCCGCCGTTGATCTCCAGGCCCGAACCGAACACCGGCTTGAGCGCCTTCAGGCCCTCCAGTGTCGTATCGGCCCGATTGCCCTCGTCCTGGGTCAGGGTGACCTCCCGCGCTGAGGTTTCGCCGGTGGCCTTGTCCAGCACCTGCATGGTGGTGGTCATGGGCGCGATCTCGGCGTCGAAGCGGCCCTCGGCCTGGGCCGCGGCGGTGCGCTGCTGGCTCTGCAGGGCGTATTCGTCCTGGGCGTCGCGCGAGATGCCGTACCGGCGCGAGACGACTTCGGCGGTCTCCAGCATGGTCATATAGACGGCCGGGACCATGGCGATCAGGCCGGGATCCTGGAACCGGTACAGGTTCATGTGCTGGTTCTGGACCAGCGAGATCGATTCCAGCCCGCCGCCGACCGTGGTGGTCATGCCGTCGCAGACGATCTGTTTGGCGGCGGTGGCGACGCCCATCAGGCCCGAGGCGCACTGGCGGTCCATCGACTGGCCCGCCACCGTCACCGGCAATCCGGCGCGCAGCAATGACTGGCGCGCGATATTGGTCGCCGTTGAGCCCTGCTGGAGCGCCGCGCCCATGACCACATCGTCGATCTCGGCCGGATCGACGCCCGAGCGCGCGACAGCGTGCTGGATGGCGTGTCCACCGAGGGCCTGGGCCTGGGTGTCGTTGTAGGCGCCGCGATAGGCCTTGCCGATGGCGGTGCGGGCGGTTGAGACGATGACGGCTTCACGCATGGCTAGTTCGCTCCCTTGGCCCGGGCGGCCTTTGTCATTTCCAGAATACCCTGGGCGGCGCCGCCGTCCGGGACGATTTCACCCTCGCGGTCGATCACCTCGGCCCAGCGGGCGGCGACCTGTTCGGCGGCGTCGGCGCTGTCGGCGTAGATGCCCTGGGTCAGGGTGATGTTGGCGACCTCAAAGCCGCCGGCGCCGGCGGCCAGGATGGCGCGGGTCGGGGCGTTCTCGCTGCACAGATGGATCAGACCCGGCGTCACCAGTTCAGGGCGCAGGGCGTCCAGATCCAGCCCGCCCAGATCCTCGGTCATGCGCGTGGCGGCGGTCGGGGCCAGGCAATTGACCCGGATGTCGTACTTGGCCCCCTCGATGGCCAGGGTCTGCATCAGTCCGACCAGTCCCATCTTGGCCGCGCCGTAGTTGGCCTGGCCGAAGTTGCCATAGAGGCCCGACGACGAGGTGGTCATGACGATGCGGCCATAGGCCTGCTCGCGCATGGTCTCCCACACCGCCTTGGAACAGATGGCCGCGCCCATCAGATGCACGTCCAGAACGAAGCGGAAGTCGTCCAGCGTCATCTTGGCGAAGGTCTTGTCGCGCAGCACCCCGGCGTTGTTGACCAGGATGTCGATCCGACCCCACCTGGCCTTGGCCGCCTCGACCATGGCCTGGACGCCGTCGACGTCGGTGACCGAACAGGCGGCAGCCATGGCCTCACCGCCGGCGGCGATGATCTCTTGGGCGACCTGCTCGGCCGGGGTGGCCGAGCCGCCCGATCCGTCGCGCGCGCCACCGAAGTCATTGACCACCACCTTGGCCCCGCGCCGGCCCAGGGCCAGGGCGTGCTGGCGGCCCAGGCCCCCGCCCGCGCCGGTGACGATGGCGACCCGGTCGTCAAAGCAGATGGTCATGGGCGGTGTCCTTCTGATCCTCTGATCAGGCTTTAGGCGTGCGCCCTTTGGTCAAGCAAGCCCTTCCCGAAAGCGCCGTCGCGTGGTTTGAGGCGATATGCAGGTGACCGACCTTGAGATTCCGGGCTGCAAGCTGGTCGGACCGCCAATGCGCCACCCAGATGCGCGCGGCTGGTTTTCAGAGCACTGGAGCCGCCGCACCTTCGAGGCAGCGGGCATCGCCCACGACTTTGTCCAGGACAACCTGGCCTGGTCCGAGCGGGCCGGGACCGTGCGCGGCCTTCACTTTCAATCGCCGCCCGCCGCCCAAACTAAGCTGGTCTCGGTGCTGCGTGGAGCGGTGCTGGATGTGGTGGTGGATATCCGAAGCGGCTCGCCCACCTATGGCCAGCATGTGAAGGTCGAGCTGACGGCCGGGAATGGGCTGATGATGCTGGCGCCGCATGGCACGGCGCATGGCTTGGTGACGCTCAGTGACGACACCCTGGTGCTGTACAAGGTCGACGCCTTTTTCGACCTGCCGAACGACCGGGCGCTGCGCTGGAACGACCCGGCGCTGGGCATCGCCTGGCCCGCCCTGGCCGGAGCCCATGTCTCTGACAAGGACGCGGCGGCGCCGCTGCTGGCCGACCTTGCTGACTATTTCCAGTGGGACGGCGCATGAGGGTGCTGGTCACCGGCGGAGCGGGGTTCATCGGCTCGGCCGTGGTGCGGGCGCTGCTCGAACGCGGCGCCGAGACGGTGGGCGTGCTGGATTCGCTGACCTATGCCGCCAATCCCGCCACCCTGTCTCCGTTCGATGGTCGGGCTGACTATCGGTTCTTCAAGGCCGACATCCGCGACCGCCAGGCCGTGCTGGGCGTCTTCGCCGCGGTCCGGCCCGAGGCGGTGCTGCATCTGGCGGCCGAGACCCATGTGGACCGATCGATCGATGGGCCTGGCGTCTTCGTCCAGACCAACATGGGCGGGACCCAGGTCATGCTCGAGGCCGCCGAGCAGCACCGGCGCGGGCTTTCGGACGCCGAGGCCGCCGATTTCCGCTTCATCCATGTCTCGACCGACGAGGTGTTTGGATCCCTGGAGCCGGGTGATCCTCCGTTCACCGAGGCCAGTCCCTATCGCCCGCGCTCGCCCTACGCGGCGTCCAAGGCGGGGGCGGACCATCTGGCCCGCGCCTGGTTCGAGACCTACGGCCTGCCGGTGATTCTGACGAACTGTTCCAACAACTACGGGCCGTTCCAGCACCCGGAAAAACTGATCCCGCTGATGGCGCTCAAGGGGCTCGCAGGCGAGGACTTACCGGTATATGGCGACGGCAAGCAGGTGCGCGACTGGCTGCACGTGGACGACCATGCCGAGGCCCTGATCGCGGTGCTGGAGCGTGGGCGCGTCGGCGCGACCTATCTGGTCGGGGCCCGGGCCGAGCGGACCAATTTGGAGTTAGTTGAGAGCATCTGCGCGGCGCTGGACGTTCTGCGCCCCGACGCGGCGCCGCACGCGCATCGGATTCGCCACGTCGAGGATCGGCCGGGCCATGATCGACGCTATGCGATCAGTCCAGCCCGGCTGGAGACTGAACTCGGATGGCGACCGAACACGCCGCTGGACGCCGGGCTGGAGGCGACGGTGAGCTGGTACACCGACAATGCCGCGTGGTGGCGACCGATGCTGGCGGGCGGGACGTTAAGTCGCCGGGGCCGGGGCGCGTGACGCGGGTTCTGGTGCTCGGCCGCAACGGTCAGTTGGCGCGAGCGCTGGCGCAGGCGGCCTGGCCAGACGGCTGGCGCATTGAGTTCGCGGGCCGGGATCGGCTGGATATGCTTCGGCTCGAGCGGATCGCGCCGTTTCTGGCTGAACAGGACGCTGACGTGGTGATCAACACAGCCGCCTACACGGCGGTGGATCTGGCGGAAACGGAGCGAGACGCGGCGTTCCAGTTGAACGACGAGGCGCCGGGAGCCGTAGCGCAGTTCTGTCATACGAAGGGCGCTCTGCTCATACACGTCTCCACGGACTACGTATTCGGCGGCGCCGGAACGGGGCCGTACGACGAGGACGCCCCCATCTCGCCGCTCAGTGTTTACGGGTTTTCCAAGGCCGCCGGCGAGGCGCGGGCGCTATCGGCGGCTGCGGATGCGACCGTGGCCAGAACGTCCTGGCTGATGTCGCCGGATGCCGGCTTTCTGGCCGCCATCTTGCGCCGCGCGGTGCAGGGAGAGTCCCTTCGAGTCGTTAAAGACCAGCGGGGAAACCCCACGCTGGCCAGCGATCTGGCGCAAGCGCTGGTCCGGGTGACACGTGACAGGTTGCGCGGAATTGGACAGGCCGGCCCTCTTCACATGGCGGGGGGCGCCGAAGCGTCGTGGTTCGATTTGGCCAAATTGGCGATCGAAGCGGCGGGTTTGGACACACCTCTCAGCCCGGCCTCGTCGATCGACCATGTGCTTCCCGCGCAACGGCCGGAAGATTCAAGACTCTCGACCCTCCGACTTCGGCAAAACCATGGTATAGATATGCTTCCTTGGCCCGATTGGGTCCCCGACACAGCGCGCATCGGCCTTCGTTTGGCCGCAAGTCGTGTTGAAACGGGGCAACAGTCGGGCGGCTGATTTCAGATTGTACTGGAACCAGCGTGAAGGTAAGTGGTTGGGCGATGAAAGCCGTACGCCGTAGGGGCTGCGGTGAGTGATTAAACAAGGGATCGTTGATATGAACAGACGTTTGCTGGCGGGTGCCGCTGGCGCCGCCATTCTCGGCATCGCCGGACCCGCCATGGCGGATCCTGATGGTTGGTATGGCGCCGTTGACCTCGGCTATCACTGGATGGGTGATTGGGGCACGGATTCCACGAACAACGCCCCCGATGGCGCTCCGTACAATTTCGAGTGGTCGACCGACCCCAGCTGGGCCGGCTTTGCCCGCCTCGGCTACCGGTTCAATCCGAACTGGCGCGTTGAACTCGAGGGCGGCTACCGTCCGGGCGACATTACGGCGGCCCGCGGGTTCCCGCGCGCTGTGCCGACGAGCCAGGCGCTCTGCACGCCCGGCGTGATCCGCGCTGCGGGTGACCCGTGCGGAAGCCCGGATGGTTCGATCGATCAGTGGACGCTGATGGGCAACCTCATCTACGACTTCGGCTCGGAAGACTGGGCCATCCGTCCGTTCGTCGGCGCTGGTATCGGCATGAGCCGTGTGAGCATCGACGCGCTGGGTCAGTTCTCGACCTCTCCGGGTGTGCCGCCGTCCAACCTGCTGGCCGACGATTCTGATTCCGCCTTCGCCTGGCAGTTCCTCGCGGGCTTCGCCTGGGCGTTGTCTGATCGGCTGTCGATGGACCTGACGGCCCGCTATCTGGAAACCGTCGATCACACCTTCGAAACGACGTCGACGTCGGCGAACCCGGCTTGGATGCCGGGCGACTTCTCTGGCCGCATGAGCGACTCATCGGTCAGCGTTGGCCTGCGCTACTCGTTCGGCGCGATCGCGGCCCCGCCGCCGCCGCCGCCGCCGCCGCCGCCGCCGCCTCCCCCGCCTCCCCCGCCGCCTCCGCCGCCTCCGCCGGCGTGGAACGCGCGTGAGTTCGTCGTGCTGTTCGACTGGGATCGGTTCGACCTGACCCCGCAGGCCACGGAAATCGTTCGTCAGGCTG